>JAESFV010000006.1_pt1 | contig 772127 bp, 754 predicted proteins | sample 9269471 | NCBI WGS metagenome assembly JAESFV01 (sample SAMN14502647, study PRJNA617108) | algae metagenome | isolation source: Symplocastrum torsivum CPER-KK1 and co-occurring heterotrophs from... | place: USA: Central Plains Experimental Range, Colorado | collected 2001-01-01
TTTGTGAAGGCGGCGTTGACCTGATTCCCCTCCCTGAAAGGGAGGGGTTAGGGGTGGGTCGCCGCAGGCGCACTCTCATGGTGGAAGGGAGCAGCGAGGCTATGCCTCGCAACCCACCCCCAGCCCCTCCCTTTCAGGGAGGGGAGCTTAAATCAAGCACGCCTCTGCCAGCACCCGTCCCTTCCCCGTGAGCCCGTACAGACTCGTCGGGGGCCGCATATCGATCACCTCGCGCCGCACGAGCCCCTGCTCACCGAGCGTCGCCAGCCCCTGCGACAGCGCGCGCGGGGTCGCGGGGGCGAGCAGCCGCGACAGGGCGTTGAAACGATCGTGACCCGCACCAATCCCGGCGACGAGCGGGAGGCTCCACCGCGTCGTGCCGCCGGGCGGTAGGCCGATCGCGCCTTGCGCTTCGGCGATCGTCGCGGCGCGCGCCGCGGCGGCTTTGCCTGCTTCGGTCAGGATATATTCGGGGCGCAGCGGGTGGCCGTGGCCGGGGTTGCGCTGCACCCAGCCCTGCGCGGCGGCGGCATTCAACGTCCGCGTCAGGCTGTCGCGGGATAGTTCCAAGCGGTGCAGCAGCTCGACAAAGCGCGCGCCGCGATGCGCCGCCAGATCGGCGAGCAGTGGCACCAGCCAGCGGTGGCTGCCGAGCTGCAGCAGGAGCGGATCGGGCGCGCTTGACGGCATTTGTCAGTAACTATACAAACCGGACTATAGGTGCAAGCGCCTTGGAGGCTGAACTGTGTTTCACACGCGTCGTCATTGCGAGGAGCCGAAGGCGACGCGGCAATCCAGGGTAGGCATGCGCCGCCCTAGATTACTTCGTCGCTACGCTCCTCGCAATGATGACCTTGTTTTGTCGGAGAGGGAGTAACCACATGACACTCGAAATCGGATCCGAACTCACCTGTTCGATGGGGGTGACCGACATGACCGCGGCGATCGCCTGGTACGAGCGCGTGATGCACTGCAAATTGCTCTACCGCGCCGACGAGATCGGCTGGTGCGAACTCGCGACCCCGATGGCGGGGGTCAATATCGGCCTCAGTCAGGTCGAGAGCGTGGTGCAGGGCGGCGGCGCGACGAATGTGTTCGAGGTCGCCGACATCGATGCGGCCAAGGCGCATCTCGATGCCGAAGGGGTGCGGCAGGACGGCGACATCCAGCATATCCCGGGGCTGGTGAAGCTCATCACCTTCTATGATCCCGACGGCAATGCCTTCATGTTCTCGCGCTCGGAAGCGGCGGCATGACGGCGCGGTGGGGGATGGCAGCGCTGCTGGCGATCGCCGCCCCGGCAGCGGCGCAGGCGCCCGCCCCGTCGCTCGCGGCATGGCATGGCAGCTGGTCCGGCGAAGGGACCGCATTCGGAAAAGCGGCGACCGCGACGCTGGTGATCAAGGGAGCGCCGGACGGCGACGCGACGGCGCTCGCCTATCGACTGGCGGTGCCCGGAACGCCGCCGATCGACTATGCGGCGGAGGCGATTTACCGCGTCGATGCCAAGGGCCGGGTGCGCGGCGACTGGACCGACAACATGGGTCGGACGCGGCCGATCGGGGGGCGGGTTGCCGGGTCCGAGTGGCACAATCATTGGGGCAGCGCCGACGTCGAGATTGGCCGCTCGACCTATGTGCTGGAAGCGCCCGATCGGATGATTGTCACCGATTCGGTTCTAAAAGATGACGGTAGCTGGCGCGTGTTCGCGACGCTTCGCTTTCAGCGAACCCATTGAAAAACAGCCACGTTCTGACGCATTCCATGCTGTGGGCAAAAAAAGAGGGCCGGGACTTGCGTCCCGGCCCAGCCTTTCAGGCTCTCCCCTCCTGAAACTGTTGACGCAATGAATGCCACATTAATGTCATGTTGGGAAGGCCTAAATTTGCGGCAGGCCTGCCCAATTATTGTGCAGTGCAGCGTGCAGCAAAAAGGGGCCGGTTCGTTGCCGAACCGACCCCCTTTTTGCGTCCGATAGCGCTCAGAACGTCTTGCGCGCGGTGATGCCAAAGGTGCGCGGCTGACCGACCGTATAGCCGAGCCGCGCTCGTCCGCCGCGCTCGCGATCGAACGACAGCAGCGCGTTTTCGTCGAACAGATTGTTGACATACGCGATCAGCGACAGGCCGCCCTCGAAGTCGACCCCGGCGCTCAGATTGACCAACTGATAATCGGGCAATTGCAGGTCGACCGTCGTCGACGACCCCGCCGGTGCACCCCCGAACGGCAAGCCGTGGACGAAGGTCCGCGGGTTGTTTTCCTGATCGGCGGGCTGGGTGTAGCGGGTGCCGACATGTTGGAAGGATGCCGCAACATACATGTTCGCGGCATCGCCAATCGGCCATTCATAGCTGCCCGACGCCGATAGCTGGAATTTCGGCACCGACGGCAGGCGATTGCCTTCGCGAATCCCCGTCGCGGTCGCGAGCACGCCGGGCAGGGTGGTGTCGAATTCGGCCTCGATCAGGCTGCCCGACAGGTTGAAATCGAGCCCGTCGGCCGGCGACAGCCCGAGTTCGAATTCGACCCCCATCGAATGCGCCTTGTCGACGTTGAACACGATCCGCGACGAACAGCTGCCGGCATCGAGCGTGACCTGCAGATTCTTGATGTCGTTGTAGAAGCCCGCGGCGTTGAAGGTGAAGCCGCGACCCTGCGACTTGATGCCCAGCTCGTAGTTCCACAGCGTTTCGTCGTCATAGTCCTGGAACCCGCCGAACAATGCCGCGTCGGCTGGGGTGCAGAGCGGCAGGTTGAGCGGATCATTGACCCCGCCAAGGCGGAAGCCCTTCGACGCCTGCGCGTTGACCGTCACGCTGTCGCTGAGGTCGTAGGACAACAGGAAGCGCGGGGTGAAACCGCTCGACTTGGTGCTGTCGGTGCGGTTGTCGCCATTGGCGAACAGCCCGCCCGATTTGAAGCTGCGCGTTTCCTTGAAGTCGTAATAGCGCCCGCCCGCGGTCGCCGTGAACGCATCGCTGAGGTCAAAGCTGACCTCGCCGAACAGCGCGAACTGCTTGATGTCATAGGGCAGCAAGGCGTTGTACGGCGAGTTTGCGGCAAAGCCATTGGCGACCGCCGCCGACGTTCCAGCACCGAGCACCGCGTCGGTCACCGCGTCATAACCGGGGGTGGGTAGCGTCTGGCTATAGACGCGGTCGACCTTTGAATAGAAAGCGCCGAGCACCCACTGGAACGGGCTGTCATTGTCCGACGCGATGCGCACTTCCTGCGACCAGGTTTCAAGGTCGGTGGTGTCGACCAGGTTCGACGGCAGCAGAACACCGGCGGCCGGGAAGCCGAGATCGACCGACACCGATCCGGTGAGCGCGCTTGCGTCGCGGCTGACCAATATGTCGCGGTTGATGTAACTGGTCACCGAGGTGAGCTTGGCGCCGCCGAGCCCGACATTGAGGTTGAGGTCCGCGATCAGCGTCTCGTCCTCGAACCCTTCGCGCAGCAACAGATATTGCTCGCGCTCGTCGAAGGTCACCTGCGGCCGCGTCGTCGTGAAGCGATTGCCGTACAGATTATAGATGTCCTGGCGATTGAAGCCGTCGGCGGTGACCTTTTGATACACCACGCGCGGGGTGATCGAAAAATTGTCGCTGGGCTCGAACGTCAGCGCGAGCCGACCGCCATAGCGTTCGCCGCTGTTGACGTCATCGCCGCCCGCCGGGCCGATCGCGTTGATGAAGCCGCCGTAGCGCGTGTAATAGCCGACCGCGCGCAGCGCCGCGGTGTCGCCCATCGGCACATTGACCGCGCCCTTCAAATGGCCGCCGAAGTCGTCGCCGTCGACAAGGTTGAGGTTCGCCTCGACGCTGCCCTCCATCACCCCGATCTTGGGTTGATTGGTGATGTAGCGGATGGTGCCGCCGACCGAACCCGATCCGAACAGGGTGCCCTGCGGCCCGCGGAGCGTCTCGACGCGGTTCAGATCGTACAGATCGATGTCGGGGGTGAACAGCGACAGCGAGATCACGCTTTCGTCGAGATAGACGCCGACCTGTTCCTTGACCCCCGGCTGGTCGCGGACGACCTGCCCCGCCGACACGCCGCGCACCGACACCTGGCTCTGGCCGGGGCCGAGGTTCTGCACCGACAGGCCGGCGACGTTGCGCGACAGGTCTTCCAGCGTCACCGCACCCGATTTCTGGATGTCTTCGGCGGTCTGGGCGTTGATCGAAAAGGGAATGTCCTGAAGATTGGCGTCGCGCTTGGTCGCGGTGACGATGATGATGTTGCTGTCGTCTTCGGCAGCGCCGGCCTCCTGCGCGAGGGCGGGCGTGGCAATGGGCGCCAGCGCGAGCGTCGAAAGCCCGGCCAGCAGCATAGTGCGAGCATGCATGGTGATATCCTCTCTGTACTGCGCGCGGCTATGTTGCCGCGTCGCGGGGCAAGAGGTGCGCCTCTTGCCGCAAATTCGCAATGGCCCGCGAATCCCGCGCAACAAAATTACCGAGGGCTGTTGCGCGGCGGCCACAGTAGCAGAATGCAAGCTTGGGGCGTCCACGCCAAAAAAAATGGCCGGGACATGTGTCCCGGCCAGTGGTTCGCAGGAGGAACCTGGTGGGGATCCCGCCGCCGCCGTTTGAAAGGAGAGAGAGACGTGCGGCGACGGGTATCCTGTCTCGTCAATAATTATAGGCGCGCTCGCCATGCTCGCCGAGGTCGAGGCCTTCGCGTTCGACCTCTGCCGCGACGCGGCCGCCGGTGACGGCCTTGGCGATATAGAAGGCGATGGCCGAGCCGACGGCGGACCAGAGGACGGCGACGCCGACCGATTTGATCTGGATCCACAGCTGGCTGCCAAGGACATAATCGTCGCCTGCCGGACCGCCGAGCGCGGGCAGCATCGTGACCGCGGTCAGCACCGACCCGATCAGGCCGCCGACGCCGTGGATGCCGAACACGTCGAGCGAATCGTCAAAGCCGAGCTTGGCCTTCAGCTTCATCACGACGATGCAGCAGACGACACCCGCGACGGCGCCGAGCAGGATCGCGCCGAACGGGCCCGAATTGCCCGCTGCCGGGGTGACCGCGACCAGACCGGCGATCGCCCCCGAACAGGCGCCGAGCAGCGAACCCTTGTGGCCGAGGGCGCGTTCGGTGAGCATCCAGAACAGCACGCCGGCGGCGGTGGCGGTAAAGGTGTTGATCAGCGCCAGACCCGCCGACCCATTGGCTTCGAGCGCCGAGCCGGCGTTGAAACCGAACCAGCCCACCCACAGCAGACCGGTACCGATCAGCGTCATGGTCAACGAGTGTGGCGCCATGATGTCTTTCTGATAGCCATTGCGCTTGCCGATGATCAGGCAGCCGACCAGCGCCGCGACGCCCGCGTTGATGTGGACGACGGTGCCGCCGGCAAAGTCGAGCGCGCCCCAGTAAAAGATCAGCCCGGTCGCTTCGTCGGTGCCGCCGAGATACCAGACCATGTGCGCGATCGGGTAATAGACGATGGTCAGCCAGACGATGGCAAAGACCATCACCGCCGAGAATTTCATCCGCTCGACGAGCCCGCCGAGCACCAGCGCGACGGTGATCGCCGAAAAGGTCATCTGGAAGGCGATGAACACGAATTCGGGGATGACGACGCCGTCGGTAAAGGTGGCGACGGTCGAATCGGCGGTCACCCCTGCGAGGAACAGCTTGCCCGACGAGATGAACTGGTTGGCGTCGCCGCCAAAGGCCAGGCTGTAGCCGAACATCACCCACATGATCATCGCCAGGCTGGCGACCGCGATGATCTGGGTCAGCACCGACAGCATATTCTTGGTGCGGACGAGGCCGCCGTAGAACAGCGCGAGGCCGGGGACGATCATCGCCATGACCAGCACGGTCGCGGTGATCATCCACGCGGTGTCGCCCTTGTCCGGCGTCGGCGCGGCGGCTTCGGCGACCGCAGGCGCGGCTTCCTGCGCCCAGGCGGGCAGCGCGGCAAACAGCGACAGGCCGACGGCCCCGGCGCCCGCCACAATTTTATTTGCGAACGTCATATTTTCCCCCTTTGTCATCACAGTGCCGCCTCGCCGGTCTCGCCGGTGCGGATGCGCACCGCCTGACCCACATCGAGAACGAAAATCTTGCCGTCGCCGATCGACCCGGTGCCGGCGCTTTGCTGGAGCGTTTCGACCACCCGCGGCGCGAGCGCGTCGTCGCAGACGAGCTCGATCTTCACCTTCGGCACCATGTTGGTCGCATATTCGGCGCCGCGATAGATTTCGGTCTGCCCCTTTTGCCGGCCAAACCCCTTGACCTCGGTCACGGTCATGCCGGCGATACCCAAGCCGGTGAGCGCTTCGCGCACCTCGTCGAGCTTGAATGGTTTAATGATTGCCAGGATCAGCTTCATGATGCCCCCTTTTGCCCAATAGCATCATGTTGCGGTGCAACAGCCGTGCCAAATTACGCGCGGCGCGGAAAAGTTAACATTTTGTGACGGGTTTTCTACGATCAGGCGAATAATCGGTCGTTTACTGGGCAGATGAAGCAGGGGCTTGCCTAAAATTTAGGCATTGTGCGACGATCGTTCGCGTCTTGGCAATGGCAGCCCCGACCGAAGATAGCCCCTTAAACATCGTCATCCCGGACCCTTCGACAAGCTCAGGACAGGCTTGATCTGGGATCCATGACTTTGGCGCTGCGATGGATCCCGGATCAAGTCCGGGATGACGAGGGTCTGGTAGCGACCGAAGTAGGACGTCGCCCCCGCGAAGGCGGGGGCCGCTGTCGGTTTACGCAGCAGCGGAGAATAAGGCCGGTAGCGGCCCCCGCCTTCGCGGGGGCGACGGTCAGTCGGAACGTCCGTCCCCCACCTCAAAGCAGCGGTCCCAAGCCGTCGGCTTTACCCCGCCGCCCGGAACTGCGCCCAGATCGGCAGATGGTCCGATGCGCGCGCGGCGAGCGCGCTGCGATGGACCCCCGCGTCGACGGGCTCCAGGTCGGGCGAGGCGAAAATGCGGTCGAGCCGCGCCACCGGGCGGCGGCTGTGAAAGCTGTGGCCGGTGTCGACCAGCCGGTGGCGCTCGCCGAAATCGTGGAGGCAACCGCCTTGGTTCCGCCATTCGTTGCAGTCGCCCATCAGGATTGTTGGCAGTTCTTCGCCTTCGGCGACATGGTTCAGGATTGCGCGCGCCTGATGACGGCGGCGCAGTCCCGAAATGTCGAGGTGCATGCCCACCACCCGCAATCTTGTGTCACCGATGCGGATCGTCGCCGCGACCGCGCCGCGCGGTTCGAGCGTCGGCAGGTGCAGCGCATGGCTTTCCTCGACCTCGGCGCCCTTGCGGACAAGCAGCGCATTGCCGTGCCAGCCGATGCTGTGCGGGCGATTGTCGAGCGCGACCGCGACATAATCGCTGTGCTCGTCCAGCATATGCGGCGGGATCGCGCTGGCGCGGGTGCCGAAACGCCGGTCGGCTTCTTGCAACGCCACAATGTCGGCGTCGAGCTCGCCGAGCACCGCGAGCACCCGCCCGGGATCGCGGCGCCGGTCGAGCCCGATGCCCTTGCGCATATTGTAACTGGCAACTTTGATCATGGTCTCAGCGGTCTAGCGCTCCAGCCGCCAAGCCGTTCCCCGGATCCTCAAATTCCGCGAGCAACGCGCGCGCTTCGTCCAGGTCCTCATCGAGCACCATGATCCGCACCGGGATCATCAGCCCGACGCTTTCGGCGATGTTCATCCCGGCGTCGAAACACACCGCATGGACGCCAGCGCTTTCTATCCGCCCACGCAGCAGCTCCGCCTCGGCGCCGTTCGGTATCCGGACCAGTTCGACCAGCGGCATCAGGCGGTCTCGCCCTCGATGAAGCGGTCGGTCGGACGCGTCGGCAGGCCGTCGATGCTTTTGGTGCGGCCCAGCGTCTTTTCGACCCACAGCGCGCGATCGGCCTGCCGATGATATTTTTGCAGCGTGTCGCGTTCGTGTTGGAGCTCCATCATGGGTACCCCCCAGCCGCAGCTGGTCTGGACGCTTTCCACATCGATGACGAAAATCTGGCGCGTGCCGGGCAGCAGGGTGAAATGCGCCGCGAGCGTGTCCCATTCATCGTCCTGCGGCAACACCGGGCGGCCGCGGCCATAGATGCGCAGGATCAGCGCGCTGCGATCGAAAGCGCAGAACATGATCGTGATGCGGCCATCGGCGGCGAGGTGCGCGTGGGTTTCGTTTCCCGATCCGGCAAGGTCGAGATAGGCGACTTGGCTGTGGGACAGGACGCGGAAGCTGTCGGCATAGCCCTTGGGCGACAGGTTGATCCGCGCGTCGGCAGCGGCGGTCGCGGTGAAATAGACCGGCTGTTTTTCGATGAAAGCGATATGTTTGTCCGTCAGCGTATCGGTGAATTCGGCCATGGCTCGTCTCCGTGTCGGCGCCGTCCTATCACCAATTCTTGCCCTCTTCTATCGCCTCAACCTCCTCGGGCCGCGTCGCACGGCCGAGCGCTTCGTTGCGGTGCGGAAAGCGGCCGAAGCGGTCGATGATATCGAAATGTTGCTGCGCATAGTCGTGAAACATCGGATCGGCGAGCTGGTTCATCAGCCGCAGCGATTCGCGCTGGTCGGCAATGTCCTCGCTATGTTCAAAGGGCAGATAGGCGAATTGGCGCCGTTCGTCGGGCCATGCCTGGTCCGACCCCTTGGCTACGATGCCGCGCGCGATCGCGCGGGCCAGGCTGTCGGTGGTAAAGGCGTCGGCATGGCCGCGATAGATGTTGCGCGGCACCTGATCGAACAGGATCGCAGCGGCGAGCGCGGTGTCGGGATCGGCAAGAAAGGCTTCGGCGGGCTGCGAACGGAGCGCTGTGTGCCAATCTTCGGCGAGGTTGCGCACTTCGGCGTCAAAATCGGGGCCGCCGCCGTACCAGTCGTCCATCCCATGCGCGTCGAACCAGAAGGCGAGGAGTTGCTGCGGCCAGTCGGTCGGTGGGCTGGAATTACTTTGCGTCACGCGGCGTCAAATCCTTGAGCAGGGACATTCGTCATCCCGGCGCAGGGTGTTGGGAGTCACGTGCCTCCCAACACCCTGCGCCGGGATGACGATGACCGGTGGAGCGGCTACTCGCCCTTGACGCGCCGGTACGGCACGAATTTGCCGAGCGAGACGAAGCCGCTGTACATATGGCTGCTGCGATCATGCAGCTGGACCGCGTCGATTCTGCACAGCTGGCTCCCCGACAATTTGGTGACCAGGATGTCGTCGTCGTCGAGCGATGACGCCCCGCCTTCGGGCCGGTTGACCCACAGTGTGCTGCCGACGCGGTAGACGATTGCGGTCTTGTCGATCACCTGGCTGCTGCGCGCCATCGACAGCGGGATGCAATTTTGCGGTTCGCCCGCGACGCGGCCTTCGAGCAGCTTGGCCAGCTGATCTTCGGGCGCGAGCCGTTCGCGCGCGCTGGCGGTCGCGGGGATTGCGGCGAGCGCGGCAGCGGCCAAAATCATCGGAATGTGCAGACGCATGGTTCGACTCCTGTCTTCAACATATCCTACCCGCCGCCGCCCTACGCCAACGCGCGTGAACAGAGCCTGACCGGCGCGGATCAGCACGCCCCGTCGGGCAGCGGGATGCCGAGTGGGCCTTTGCATTTCTTTTTCTTCGCGGGCTCCGCAGGGGTGCTGCTGCCCGACCCGCCCATGCCGCCGAAATCGGCGCCGATCATCAACATGGTATGCGACCGAAAGCGCACCTTGGCCGTCCAGTCGATGTTCCACACCGCATTGCCCGCGGGCTTCGGTGGATAAGAAAAATTGGCCTCGGGCCCAAAGGCATTGAGGTTGCCGATCATCATCTCCCCCGAAGCCTTCTTGACCTCGGCAGGGATCGCGCAGCTCGTCTGCGACGGCGGCATCACGACCTTCTTCGCCACCAGCCCCGCGACCGTCGCGGGCGGCAGCCAATCCCACAGCCCGCCGCCGAACTCGCGTGCGTTGCTGCTCGTCCACCACACCATGTCGCCCCCGGCGCTGCCGCGGTCCATGCCGCCGAACGCCCAGGCGACATAGCCGGTGGCGGGAACCAGCTGGTTCCAGCGGATCATCACCGATCCGTCGCCCTGCATCGTCGTCGAAGCATTCAGCCCGGGCATATAATCCTGCGCGAGGGTGAAGTTGATCTCGGGCCCGACGTTGCCCGCGATCCGGTGCGCGCCGAGCAGCGAGGATCCCGACGATGGTTGTTTCGACGATTTGCTGTTCGGCCAGCTGGCGTACGATTTGCTGTTCGACGCCATCACCTCGCGGATGCGCGGCACGGTGGTGGTGAACAGATTGGGCGGCATCTGCCCCGCGGCGACCTTGGCAAAATCGATGATCACAGGCTGCCCCGGGCCCGCCTTGGCGCCGCAGCCCCAGAACAGCAGCAGGCGGCCCTTGGGACGTTCGAAATCCCTCGGCATTTCATTGCCGTCCTCGCGCTCGCGCGGCTTGCCGGGTTCGGGGCCGAGCAGCGGTACCGACTTGCCGAGCTTGGCCTGCGGCAGGAAGAAATGATCGGCCTTGACCGGCGGCGCGGTCGGCGTCTGGTTCGACCCCAGCCGCAGCTCCAGCGTGTGCGCGACCTTGCCGTCGGGGCCGCCGCCGAACATCATCCCCATCATGCTGCCGACCCCGCGTCCGCCCGCCGCCATCGCGGCAAAGCCCGACGCGGTCGCGACGTCCATTTCATAGCGCTCGACGGGACCGGTGGTCTTTTGGGCCGAACCCGGCACGGCGGCGAGCATCGCGGCAATGGCGGCGACGGAAACGAAACGCAGACTCGAACGCATGAATATCCTCCCTGTTGCCGGGGGAGACCCGGCGGATAATGCGGCCCGATATCTTTTCTGTTTGAAGAGACTATAGGCGCGCAAAAGCGGCCCGCCAAGTGAGGTGCGTCACACCTAACAAATCCTCCCCCTTGATGGGGGAGGCAGCGAGACTTGGCAGCTTGCTGGCTCGTCGCAGCGGTGGGGGTGCTCTCGCGTCCTGAAACAGGGGGCGAATGGATGCGCCTTCACCCTGACCCAACTCCGCCTAATCGCTTCGCGATAAGGCTCCGTATCCTTCTCCCATCAAGGGAGAAGGAATTTACGCCGTCCCGCCGACGGTCAGCCCGTTCACGAGCAGGGTCGGCTGGCCGACGCCCGCGGGGACGCTCTGGCCGCCCTTGCCGCAGATGCCGATGCCTTCGTCGATCGCCATGTCGTTGCCGATGCCCATCACCTTGGTCAGCACGCTCGGCCCGTCGCCGATCAGGGTCGCACCCTTGATGGGTGTACCGAGCTTGCCATTCTCGACCTTATACGCCTCGGTACAGCTGAACACGAACTTGCCCGACACGATGTCGACCTGGCCGCCGCCGAAGCTTTTGGCGAAGATGCCGTTCTTGACGCGGCTGAGCAGCTCGGCGGGATCGTCGTTGCCCCCGCGCATGAAGGTGTTGGTCATTCGCGGCATCGGCGCGTGGGCAAAGCTTTCGCGCCGCCCATTGCCGGTCGGTTCGACCCCCATCAGCCGCGCGTTGAGCCGGTCCTGCATATAGCCCTTCAAAATGCCGTCCTCGATCAGCACCGTCTCGCCCGTCGGGGTGCCTTCGTCGTCGATGCTCAGCGACCCGCGACGACCGCCGCCGACGGGGCTATCCATCGCGCCGTCGTCGACCACCGTCACCCCCGGCGCGGCGACGCGCTCGCCGATGCGGCCCGAAAAGGCGCTGGTTCCCTTGCGGTTGAAATCGCCCTCGAGCCCGTGGCCGACCGCCTCGTGGAGCAGCACACCGGGCCAGCCGGGGCCGAGCAATACGGTAAACTCGCCCGCGGGGGCGTCGACGGCGCGCAGATTGACCAGCGCCTGCGCCAGCGCCTCGTCGATCGCGCGGTTCCACTGCGCGGGTTCGAACAGATGGTCGTACATGTAACGCCCACCGAGCCCGAAAACCCCGCTCTCGCGGCGGCCATTCTCCTCGACCACGATCGAGACGTTGAGGCGGACGAGCGGGCGGATGTCGGTCGCGAGGAACCCGTCGGCGCGGACGATCTCGACCACCGACCAGCTGCCGGCAAGGCTGACCGACACCTGCGCGATGCGCGGATCGCGCGCGCGCGCGGCGGCGTCGATTTCCTGGCACAGCGCGACCTTCTTCGCGAACGGGATGAGGTCGAGCGGGTTTGCTTCGTCATAGAGATGCCGGTTGGTGCGCGGCGGCGGCGCGGCGTGCGGCTGGCTGGCGGGGTCGAGCAGCGCCAGCGTCTCGGCGGCGCGGCGGATCGCCCCGGCGCTGATGTCGCTGGCATGGGCAAAGCCCGTCATCTCGCCCGACACCGCGCGCAGGCCAAACCCGGCATCGGTCGAATAATCGGCGGTCTTCAGGCGCCCGTCATCGAACCCGAAGCTCTCGGTCGCGCGATATTGCAGGTAAAGCTCGCCATCATCGGCCCTGGCGAGGGCTTCGCGCGCGAGCGCCTGCGCCAGATCGGGGTCGAGCGCGTCGGCACGGTAGAGGAAACGGCGGGGGTCGGTGGGACTGGTCATCCGGCCGATATAGGCATGGCGCGTCGCGCGCGCAAACCGCCGTCAGAGATAATTGACCGTCAGCGTGAACGTGCCGCTGTAATCGCCCGCGGGCTGGTTCGCCGGGACCGTGAGGGTGCCGCCGATATAATAGGTCTGCACCCCGCTGGGCAGCAGCGTTGCGCCCAGCAGCGCGATGCCGCCGCCGCTGGTGCTGGCGGCGCGCACCAGGCTGGCGGTCATGCTGGGCGCGCCGCCGCCAACCCGCGCCAGCGTCACCGACGTGCTGCCCGATACGGTGATCAGGAAAATGCCCCCGGTTCCCTGGAATGTGGCGCGCTGCGCATTGGTGCCGACGAGCGTCACGCCGCCGCCCGAGGTTCGCGCATTGGTGATCGGGTTGACGGTGACGGTACCGCCGGTCGGGCCGCTGACCAGCGTCCCGAAGTTCAGATCGTCGGTCTTGATCAGCGTGTTGGGGCGCACGATCGCCGCATTGGCGGTCACGCTGGTGTCGGCCGCCTGTACGGGCGCGCACGACATGGCTGCCGCCGTGGCGGCGGCAATGGTCAGGGCGCGCGCGGCATCCCGACAGCTTCTGGTCCCTCGAATCCCCACAGATTCTGCTCCTGTCTGGCACATTTATGCCAGCGGGACGTGAGTGGTTGATGCACGGGCGTGGTAAAGCGGCTGTTTACTCCTGCGCGCGCCGATCGCGCGCCGTGCCGCTTGAGCCCCGTCGGCGATCCTGCGGACGCCTAAGATTTATCGGCGACCCCGCCGATCAGGATGAAGCGCCGGTCGCAATAGCCGCAGTCGGCGAACCCCGCGTCGGGGTCGATTTCCAGCCACACGCGCGGGTGGCCGAGCGCGGCGTTGGCAAGGCCGTCGCCGGTGCCGTCGCAGGCGATGCGGGTTTTCGGGGTGCGGATGGTTTCGGGCGCGGGCTGGGTCATCGATCGCGCCCATAGCAAGCGCGCGGGGCGGGAGCAATCGGGGTCTGCGCCGTCGAACGACCGGCAGGGGACATGCGGCACCGGCCAATATTCTTGCGAATATAGGTGGTCATCCGGTGCCGCTTCTTCCCCCACAGAAGCTCTAAAGATAGTTGAGTGTGACCGTGAACGTCCCGCTGTAGTCGCCGGGCGCCTGGTTGGCGCCGACTTCCAGCGTTGCGCCGATTGGAAAGTTGTAGTTGCCGAGCGCCGACGTGATCCGGAACCGGGTCGGCGATGTCGACAGGATCGCGGTCGGGGTGCTGCCGATTTCGAACGTGCGGGCGCGCATGCGCACCCCCGGTCCGGTCAGCCAGATCGTGTTCGACCCCAGCGAGATATTGACCTGGCGGTTGACCGTGCCGAGCCCGGCAAAACGCGCCGGTTCGCCGCCATTGCCGGCCAGCGTGACGCCGCCGGTGCGGCTGCGCGATCCGTCGGGCGCCAGCGTCACCGTTCCCGCGACGTTCGACGGAATGATGTCGCCAAAGCTGAGGTCGTTGACCTTGAAGAAGGATAGGGGGCGCAGCACGATGGCTTCGCTTTGCGCCTGCGCCGTTTGCTGGGCATGGGCCGGCGCCGCAATGGCCGGGGCCATCAGCAGCGCGCAAGCGGCGATGCCGCGCAGCATGAACTGCGGGTTTTGGGTGTGTCTGGTCCTCACATCATTGGTCCTAGCGGCGATTATCCAACATAGCGTTAACGCCGCGCCCACGAAAAGCGGCGGCAGCGATGAAGGCTTTTACAGGCCGGGGTGCGCGGCTATGGAAGCGGCCATGACCGAAGCCGCCATCCGCATCGACGCCGTGTCCAAACTTTATGCCGGCGGCAAGCAGGCGCTCGACAATGTCAGCTTCGATGTGCCGCGCGGCCAGATCTTCGGGCTTTTGGGGCCGAACGGCGCGGGCAAGTCGACCTTGATCAATATCCTGGCCGGGCTGGTCAACAAGACGAGCGGCAGCGCGAGCATTTGGGGCTTCGACATCGACGCCGATCCCAGAAACGCCAAATATTCGATCGGCATCGTGCCGCAGGAAATCGTCTTCGATCCGTTTTTTACGCCGTTCGAGACGCTCGAGAATCAGGCGGGGCTCTATGGCGTGCCCAAGGCCAAGCGCATTTCGGACGAGCTGCTCGCCGCGGTGCATCTGTCGGACAAGCGCGACGCCTATGCGCGCACGCTGTCGGGCGGCATGAAACGCCGCCTGCTCGTCGCCAAGGCGATGGTGCATTCGCCGCCGATCATCGTGCTCGACGAACCGACCGCCGGGGTCGATATCGAACTGCGGCAACAGCTCTGGGAATATGTGCAGTCGCTCAACGACCGGGGCGTCACCGTGGTGCTGACGACGCATTATCTGGAGGAAGCCGAGGAACTGTGCGACCGCATCGCGATCATCAACCATGGCAAGCTGATCGCGAATAAGCCGACGCGCGAGCTGGTTGACATGGCGCGCGAAAAGATCGTCGTGGTGACGCTCGACGCCGACGTGACCGAGCTGCCGTCGCACGCCGCCTTCGACAAGGTCGAGCGCGAGGGCGAACGCGGCCTCGCGATCCACTACAACAAGGACCGCGTCAACGCGGGCGAGGTGCTCGCCGCGGTCGGTGCGATGGGCCACGGCATCGTCGACGTGTCGACCCGCGAAGCCGATCTGGAAGATGTGTTCCTGAATTTGACGCGCGCGGCGAATGGATAGTCTTTTATTTCCGTTCGCATCGAGCGAAGTCGAGATGCCCCTCGGATCGGCGCTGAAACGCGGGGTGTCTCGACTTCGCTCGACACGAACGGAATCATAGTGACAGGCGCAACAACCCACGACGTCATCATCATCGGCTCGGGCGCTGCGGGTCTCACCGCTGCCATCGCGCTCGCCGATCATTGCAAGGTGCTCGTGCTCGCCAAGGGCGACCTCACCGGCGGATCGACCGCATGGGCGCAGGGCGGGATCGCCGCGGTGCTCGATGCGGGCGACACCTTCGAAAATCATATCGAGGATACGATGGTCGCGGGCGGCGGATTGAACCGACGCGAGACGGTCGAGTTCGTCGTCGAAAACGCCCCGGCGTCGATCGAGCGGCTGGTCGAGATGGGCGTGCCCTTCAACAAGGACAGCGATGCGCTCCACCTGACGCGCGAGGGCGGCCATTCGCACCGCCGCATCGTCCATGTCGACGACGCGACCGGCTGGGCGGTGCAGGCGGCACTGCTCAAGACCGCCGCGGCGCATCCGAACATCACCCTGCTCCCCGGACAGGCGTGCATCGACCTGATCACCGGCCGGCACGAGGAACGCTATTCGGGTTCGGGCCGCGTCTGGGGCGTCTATGCGCTCGATGAAAAGAGCGGCAAGGTGCGCGCGCATGTCGGACGCGCGACGATCCTCGCGAGCGGCGGCGCGGGGCGCGTCTATCAATTCTCGACGGCTCCCAGAGGCGCGACCGGCGACGGCATCGCCATGGCGTGGCGTGCGGGCTGCCGCGTGTCGAACATGGAAATGATGCAGTTCCACCCGACCTGCCTCTACAATCTCGACGTCAAGAATTTCCTGATCACGGAGGCGGTGCGCGGCGAAGGCGGGATCCTCAAGCATCCCGTCACCGGCCACCGCTACATGCCCGATTATGACGCGCGCGCCGAACTCGCGCCGCGCGATGTCGTGGCGCGCGCCAACGACGACCAGATCAAGCGCTTCGGACTCGATTATGTCCATCTGGACATCAGCCATCTCGACCGCGATTTCGTCGCCGGGCATTTCCCGAACATCTACGACAAGCTGCTGACGCTAGGCATCGACATGACCAGGCAGCCGATCCCGGTGGTCCCGGCGCAGCATTATACCTGCGGCGGCATATTGATCGACCTTGCCGGACGCACCGACCTGCCGGGGCTGTATGCCGCGGGCGAATGCACCGAAAGCGGGCTGCACGGCGCCAATCGCCTCGCATCGAACAGCCTGCTCGAATGCTTCGTGTTCGGCGAGGCGGCGGCCAAGGACATCATCGCGCGCTGGGACCAGCTCGAACCGCCCCCCTCGATCCGCCCATGGGACGAAAGCCGCGTCACCGACAGCGACGAAGAGGTGATCATCAAGCAGAACTGGACCGAGATCCGCCGCTTCATGTGGAATTATGTCGGCATCGTGCGCACCACCAAAAGGCTGGAACGCGCGCAGCACCGCATCCGCCTGCTGACCGGCGAGGTCGAGGATTATTACGGCCATTTCCGCGTCACGACCGACCTGATCGAGCTCCGCAACCTGCTCCAATGCGCCGATCTGATCGTGCGCAGCGCGCTCCACCGCAAGGAAAGCCGCGGGCTGCACTACACGCTGGATTATCCAGCGATGCTGCCACAGGCGGTCGATACGGTGCTGGTGCCGTAAAAAGAATTATCTCACACAAAGACACAAAGGCACAAAGAAGGGTTGGGATGAGCTCCGAAACCGAAGCGCTCGCTACAATTGCAGTGGATTGTGGATTTCGGCTGCACCGCGATTTGGGACCGGGCCTGCTCGAATCTGTCTATGAAGCGATCCTTGCGGATCAACTAACCCGAAAGGGGCTGTTTGTAGAGCGCCAACGACCGATCCCAATACATTATGACGGAATCGAACTCGCCGAAGGGTTTCGCGCGGACCTGTTGTTGAATGGCAAGCTGCTGATCGAACTAAAATCTGCTGAACGGCTTTCGCCCCTTCATAAAAAACAAGTCCTGACCTACCTTCGCCTTCTCGATTTGCCTCTAGGGCTCTTAATGAATTTTGGCGGTGCCACCTTCAAAGAGGGTGTCTGCCGGATCGCCAACGGCAATTTGGCCCGCTGATCTTCTTCGTGGCTTTGTGTCTTCGTGTGAGATAATTTTCTACCCACCTATCCCCAACAACCGCCCGACCAGAATCAACACAATCGCCCCGATCACCGACGCGAAGCATCCCGCGCGGTGGAATTCACCGCGAACGCCGCGCGTCGTCACCAGCCCCGCGAGCAGCGAGCCGCCGATGCCGAGCAGGATCGTCGCGATCCACCCCATCTCGACCGCACCCGGATAAAAGAAGCGCGCCAGCGCGCCGATGATGAGGCCCGAGATGATCGCGCCGACGATGTTGATCATGTGCCAAATCCTTCATGCAAAAACCGCTCGGCCAGCGCCGCGTGCAGTGCCGCGCCGCGCGCCATCACTTTTTCGTCGAGCACCATATGGTTGCTGTGCAGCCCGCAGCATTGCCGCCAGTCGCTCCCGGCCTCGCTGGCGCCCAGCCAGAGCATCGCGCCGGGAACTTTTTCGAGGACGTAGGAGAAATCCTCGGCGCCCATCACCGGATTGTCCATCGTCAGCCAGGCCGCTTCGCCAAACGTCTTTTCAACGACCGACTGGCCGAAATTTACTGCGCGCGCGTCGCAAACGGTGACGGGGAAACCCTCGACGATTTCGACCTCGGCAATGCAACCGTGCGCTTCGGCGATCGCGGGGGCGAGGCGTTTCAGGTCGCGCGCGACCATTGCGCGGCGTTCGGGCGACAGGGTGCGGATCGTCCCTTGCATCTCGGCGGTCTCGGGGATGATATTGTTCGTCGTCCCCGCCGCGATCTTCGCGATCGTCACGACGGCGGGATCGAAGACCGAAACGCGGCGCGTCACCATCGTCTGGATCGCGGTGACGATCGCGCAGGCGACGGGGATCGGGTCGACCGCATCGTGCGGCATCGACGCGTGGCCCCCCGCGCCCTTGACCGTGATCGACAGCACGTCGGACGAGGCGAGCAGCGGCCCCGCGCGTCCGGCGAAAATCCCGTGCGGCGCGTTGGGCATGATGTGGAGCGCAAAGGCGGCGTCGGGCAGCGGATCGATGATCCCGTCATCGAGCATGAAGCGCGCGCCATGATGCCCTTCCTCGCCCGGCTGGAACATGAACATCACGGTGCCGGGCAGACGATCGCGCGCGGCGCAGAGCAGCTTCGCCGCGCCGACGAGCATCGCGACATGCGTGTCATGCCCGCACGCATGCATCGCGCCGCTGATCTCCGACGCGAAATCGAGCCCGGTTTCCTCGAGCAGTGGCAACGCATCCATGTCGCCGCGCAGCAACACCGTGCGGCCGTTGGCGGGACCGCGCAAGATCGCGACCAGCCCCGTCGTCGATGGCCCCTCGCGAAATTCGAGCGGCAGCCCGGCGAGCGCGTCCTTGATCTTGGCCAGCGTCTTGGGATTCTGCAGGCCGAGCTCGGGTTCGCGGTGGATGGCGCGGCGGAGGTCGACAAGGTCGTCGAGCAGCGTTTCGGCCTCGGCGGGCCAGCTACTGGTGGTGGTAAGCGTCATGCGCGGCCTCTCGTTCGCGGTGGTTTGGCGGTACCTTGTCGCCGAACCACCGCGAAGTCGAGGGGGGAGCGCGCCGCGCCTACGCCAGCGCCGCTGCCCGCCGCTGTTTCCGCCCGGCAACGACGCGCAGCACGATGACCGCGATCACCAGCACCACCGGCAGCGCGTACCATAGGCTCACCGGGATGCGTTTGCCGTTGGTGAATATGAAGCTGACCGCGACGATCCACACGCCCCACCAGTGCAGGCGCCCCCAGAGCTTGGGGCCAAGCGCCTTGACCATGCGGTCGAACGAGGTCGCGGCGAGCAGCGCGATGAAGACATAGGCGGTGCCGCCCGTCGCGATCGATTTGGGGTTGGTCAGCACCCAGAAGGTGCCGGGGTCGGTCTTCCACAGCGCGATGATCGCGAGCGCGTGGATGAAGTGCGACATCGCAAAGCCCAGCCCGAGCTGGCGCCGGTTGCGGCGCAACCAGCGCGTGAAAGGGCCGGGCCACAGCTTCACCACCGCCGACGCGGCAAAGGCGGCGAGGAACAGGACGAGCGATGTGCGCGCGGTGGCGCGGATCACCATGCGATAGCCTTCGGTATCCCAGCCAATGGCAAAGAGAAAGCCCAGCGACATCGCCGCGAGCGCGCAGGTCAGCGTCCAGAACAACCCCCAGCCTTCGGCCCAGCCCCTGGTCGGCACTGCCGCTCCCGTCGTTATCGCCGTCATAACATCCTCCAGTTAAAGCCTAGTGTTGCTAGGTATAACTTGCATACCTAGCGTTGCAAAGCTAAATCGGCAGGCATGTCTGCTGAAATGCTCAAGGGCCATCTCGATGCCGTGCTGCTCGCCACGATCGGCGACGAAGCGCTGCACGGCTATGCGATCATCGAGGCGATCCGCGCGCGCAGCGGCGGACATTTCGACCTGCCCGAAGGGACGATCTATCCGGCGCTGCACCGGCTCGAACTCGCGGGGCTGCTCGCCAGCCGCTGGGTTCAGCCCGACGGCGGGCGCAAACGGCGCGTCTATGCGCTGACCGACAGCGGCCGTCAGTCGCTGATCGAGCGGCGCGCGGGCTGGCAGAGCTTTGCCAGCGGCATCGACCGCGTGCTGGGCGCCCGCGCATGAGCGGCCCGATCGCCACCTATCTCGACGAGCTCGATGATGTGCTGGCGTTCGATCCGGGCCTGTCTCGGCGGGTGCGCGACGAGATCGAATCGCATCTGTGCGACACCGCCGAACAGGTGGGCGAGGCCGATGCGGTGCGGCGCTTTGGCCGTGCGAGCGACATTGCGCGCGCTTATGCCGAGGCGGCCTTGCCCGACCGGTTGCGGCGATCGTGCATTGCGGCGGGGCTGCTGGGGGCCGCGACGCTGCTGTTGATGCGGCTGCGGACGGTCATTCTCGACATTCCGGGCGGCGCCGATCCGCTGACCTGGTTCGATCGCGGCGGACTGTTTGCGGCGCTGCTTTGCATCGGCGCGGCGTGGTGGATGGCGTCGCGGCGCCGGATCGCGCTCGTGCGCCGCTGGTTGCACTTCGCCGCGGGCTGTCTGGCGCTGTCGGTCGGTGCTAGTCTGGTGCGCGCGTTTCAGGGCGCGTCGGGCGATTCGGCGCATGCGCTGATCGTCGGGACGGCGCTGATAGAGCTGCTGTTGCTCGGCGGGCTGATGGCGCAGCTGGCGCGGCTCGACCGCTATGCGCGGCGTCTGGCGCTATAGAGCTGCACGGCTTCCCAAGAACCGTTCGCCCTGAGCTTGTCGAAGGGCTGTTCTTTCGCAATGTCGAAAGGAAGAAAGGTGCTTCGACAAGCCCAGCACAAACGGATTTGGGCGTAGCAGGGCTGCGTCCTAACGCTTGCCCCCAAACAACTGCCGACCCGCCAGATCGAGCATGATTTCCTCGCTGCCGCCGCCGATCGCGTTGACGCGGACCTCCCGATAAATTCGCTCGACCTTGCTGCCGGTGATATAGCTCGCGCCGCCGAGTATCTGCGCCGCCTCGCGCGCGACGCTTTCCAGCATCCGCGTCGCCTGTACCTTCAGCATCGCAAAGTCGGCGGGGCGGTCCTTGCCGGTCTTGACCTGCCAAGCGGCGAGGTCGACCCACGCCTGCGTCGCCTCGATCTGGCGCTCCATGTCGGCGAGCTTGATACGGATCGACTGATGGCCGACGAGCGGCTTGCCGAAAGTCTCGCGGTTCTGCGCCCATTCGGCGGCCTCTGCCAACGCGACGCGCGCATAGGCGCAGCAGCCCATCGCCATGCCGAGCCGCTCGCTGTTGAAGTTGCGCATGATGCCGATGAAGCCGCCATTCTCCGGCCCGATGAGGTTTTCGGCCGGAACGCGCACATCGCTGAAATGGATCGCGGCGGTGTCACTGCACCGCCAGCCCATCTTGTCGAGCCGGCTGCGTTCGATGCCCGGCGAATCCATGTCGATCAGCAGCAGCGAAATGCCCGCCGCGCCCGGCCCGCCGGTTCGCACCGCGCAGGTCAGCCAGTCGGCGCGCATGCCCGACGTGATGAACATCTTGCCGCCGTTGACGACATAATCGTCGCCGTCCTTGACCGCGGTCGTCTTGAGGTTCGCAACATCGCTGCCGCCGCCCGCCTCGGTGATACCGAGCGCGATGATCTTGTCGCCCGCCAGCACCGGCGGTGCGACGCGCTGATTCAATTCTTCGGACCCCAGCGCGAGGATCGGCGGCAACCCGATGCCGTGCGTCATCAGCGACGCGCCAAGCCCGCCCGCGCCAACCGCGGCGAGTTCCTCGGTCAGCACCAGCCCGTGAAAATTGTCGAAGCCCTCCGAATGGCCGCCATATTGCTCGGGATAGCGTAACCCAAGAATGCCCGCGGCGGCGGCCTTTTTGTGCAGCTCGCGCGGCAGCTCGCCCTCGGCCTCCCATCGGTCGATATGCGGAGCGATTTCGCGGCTGACAAAGCGGCGAACGCTCTGCGCCAGCGCCTCATGGGTTTCGTCATAATAGGGCGAGCGGGCGCGCCAGTCGTCGAAAGCTGTCATGGGGTGGATGCTGCGCGTGGTTGACGTAAACGTCAAGTCGGGTTCGCCGCAGCGAAGCTGCCAATTTTTGGTTCGCACGAAGACACAAAGACACGAAGAGGTTGTACCCAACGTCTTCGTGTCTTTGTGTCTTCGTGCGAAATATTCGTGCGAAATATATGGCGCGACCTAGCGGCCGCGCAGCGGCGTTGCGGGGTTGCGCCTTCCGTCCAAGCACTTAAGGTCGCGCCCCATGAACAAGCCCATTCTGCTCGCCGGCCTTGCCGCTCTCGCCCTCCTGTCCACCCCTACCGCTGCGCAGAAGTCGCCCGAGGCGGTTGCCGAAGCCGCGCTCCAGCGCGCGCCGGTGTTCGACGGGCATAATGACGTGCCGTGGGAATTGCGCGGGCAGGTCGGGAACGTCATCAACAATTTCGACTTTCGCGACACGACAAAGCCCAAGCCTGACGGAACGGTGATGCACACCGACATCCAGCGGCTGCGCAAGGGGCGCGTCGGGGCGCAATTCTGGTCGGTCTATGTGCCGTCGAATACCAACGAGCAGTTGGCGGTGCAGCAGACGATCGAACAGATCGACGTCGCGAAACGGCTGATCGCGCGTTATCCCGCCGACCTGTCGCTCGCCTATAATTCGGCCGAACTGCAAAGCCAGATGAAGGCGGGCAAGGTCGCCGGGATGCTGGGGATCGAGGGTGGCCAGTCGATCGGCTCGTCGCTCGCCGTGCTGCGCGAAATGTTCGGCATGGGGGTGCGCTACATGACGCTGACCCATGGCAAGAATGTGCCGTGGGCCGACAGCGCGACCGACGCGCCGAAGCACGACGGGCTCACCGATTTCGGACGCCAGGTCGTGCAGGAAATGAACCGCCTCGGCATGATCGTCGATTTAAGCCACGTCAGCGAAGCGACGATGAAGGACGCGCTGGAAGCAACCAGGGCGCCGGTGATGTTCAGCCATTCGGGGGTGCGCGCGGTCAACGACCATCCGCGCAACGTCCCCGACAGCGTGCTGCCCGCGGTCAAAGCCAATGGCGGGGTGATCATGGTGGTCTTCTATGCCGCGTTCGTCGATCCCAATCTGCGCGAACATGGCTTGAAGCGGACCGCCGAGCGGGCGCGGCTCGATGCGCTCTATCTCGGCAACCCCGACGGCGCCGCCGCGGCGCTCAAGGCTTGGGACGCGGCCAATCCGCCGCCGTCGACGCCGCTCGGGCTCGCCGCCGACCATATCGACCATATCAAGAAGACGATCGGCGTCGACCATATCGGGATCGGCGGCGACTATGACGGGATGGATGCGACCCCGGTCGGGCTGGAGGATGTCACCGGTTATCCGGCGCTGTTCGCCGAACTGGCGCGGCGCGGTTATACGCAGGCCGAGCTCGAGAAGATATCGAGCGGCAATATGCTGCGCGTGCTGAAGGCGAACGAAGCTTATGCGGCCAGCCAGAAGGGACAGCCGCCGGTGGAGACGCCGGTGGCGAAGTAAATCCTGTGCTCCTGCGAAGGCAGGAGCCCATCACCTGACGGTTCGATTTTGCGCAATTCGGAAGATGGATCCCCGCCTTCGCGGGGATGCGGGCTGCTATTTTGGGTTTTTGGCTCCAAACGGCCACTCCACCGCGCCGCTTGCCCATAGCGCCCACCAAATGATCACCGGCTGCAACGCCAGCCGCGGCCCATGATACCACCAGCTTAAGGTCTCGCCGCCGATCGCGATATTGGCGAAGGCGTGGTGGAAATTGGCGGGCCATACGCAGAGAGCATAAAGCGCCAGCCCCCACCCTGCGGCCTTGCGCAGCGGCGGGATCATCAGCCCGACCGCCCCCAGGATTTCGGCTACCCCGGTGGCGGTGACAACCAGCTCGGGCTGCGGCACCCATGGCGGGGTGATCGCGAGAAACGGTCCGGGGCGCACCAGATGCAGATAGCCCGCATAGCCATAAGCGAGCGCGAGCAGCCAGCGGAGCGCCGTGCGGGCGGCGCGCTTCAACGCGCTTTGCCGTCTGCGGGCGTCACCGCCCGATCGCCTCCAGCATCGCCTCGACGCTCACGAATTTCTCGCGCGGGTTGCCGTCGAGCGCTGCGGCGACCTCGGCGGCCTCGATCCGCCGCCAGTCGGCAAAGGTCACCGGCGCCACCCCACGGCTCGCCAGCAAAGCATCGAGCCCCGGCCGCCCCGCTTTGCCCGCGCCGCGCCCGACGTCTTCCAACACCATTTCGGCGATCCGCGCGCCGTCGGGCTTGTTGGTGCCGATCGTCCCCGACGGCCCGCGCCGCGCCCAGCCGACGCAGTACAGTCCCGGCAGGATGCGCCCCTCGTCATTGGCAAAGCGGCCGCGGCCATGTTCATAGGGCACGCCGGGGATCGGCGGGGTCTGATAGCCAATGCAGCTGATGACCAGTCCGGCTTCGATCGCATAGGTTTCGCCGGTGCCATGGCTGCGCAGCTCGTCGTCCAGCGTGGTGCGCTCGACGATCACGCGCTGCGCTTTGCCGTCGCCTTCGATCGCTACCGGCATGGCGAAAAAGTCGAAATCGATCGTCACCGGCTTGGCGATCGGGTTCGCGGCAAAGCTCCGCAAATGCGTCACCGACTTGCGCATCCCGGGTTCGAGCAGCGCATCGTCGCCTTCCTGCGGCAGGTCGGCGGGGTCGACGCGCGGGCTGGCGCGCTCGAGATGCCCCAGTTCCCCCAGCTCCTTCGGCGTCATCGCAATCTGGTGCGGGCCGCGGCGACCCAATATGTGGATATGGCGCACCGCGCTTTCGGCGAGCTGCGCGCGCGCGTGCGCGACGATGTCGCTGCCCGCAAATTCCTGCGGGGTCTTCGCCAGAATGCGCGCGACATCGAGCGCGACATTGCCGTTGCCGATCACCGCGACACCGGCGGTGTCGAGCGGCGGATTCAGCCCGGCGAAATCGGGATGACCATTGTACCAGCCGACAAAGGCGGCGCTGCCAATCACCCCCGACAGGTCGGCGCCGGGAATATCGAGCGGTCGGTCGTTCGGCGCGCCGGTCGCCAGCACCACCGCGTCGTATAATTCGACCAGCTCGTCGATCGTCACGTCGCTGCCGACCGCGACATGGCCGACGAAACGGACATTGTCGGTCAGCGCGACGCCTTCATAGCGCCGCGACACCGCCTTGATCGACTGATGGTCGGGGGCGACGCCGGTGCGAATCAGGCCATAGGGGACGGGCAGCCGGTCGATGACGTCGACCGCAATATCCTCCGCTTTCTGAAGTGTTTCGGCGGTGTAATAGCCCGCGGGACCCGACCCGACGATCGCGACATGACGCATCAACCCACTCCTTGCGGGTGTCCGCGCGGGCGCGCGGCCCCCCAACTGTTCTTTATCTGTTATGCCGTGATGCTAGCGGCGAAATGCGGCAGGGCAAGCGACCTTGTGCGGACCGGCACGGCGGTCTTGACAGCGCGGCGCTGGAATCATATTGCGCCCGCCTCACGATTGCCCTGTCGTCTAATGGTAAGACTGCGGTTTCTGATACCGCCTATCGAGGTTCGAATCCTCGCGGGGCATCCAAAATTCCGGTATTCCGGCGCAAACGCACCGGCCTGAACTCGCTTGCTTCAGGCCGCAGTTCCGATTATATTGTGTATGGAAGTGCCGCGCTTTAGACATTCGGCGGCAGTTGCGTACCTCGCATTCGAGACAGTTTGGCGCTGGTCGGCTTCACCTTCCTCTCATTTTAATAGCGCTATTGTTCCATCAATTCCGACGTGCGTCGGTCTTTGGGAGAAACCCAATGGACCGCAAGGGAAAGAAGAAGTGTCGATGGTCTGAAATCGGGCCGCGGGTGACTTCTTGGGTAGCGGAAACATTCCGCCATCCGATGGTGATCCTGCTCGTGGCGGAACTACTCCGCTGCAGCTAGGGGAGCGGCGGCGCGTTGTTGCGTCGCCGACTTCCACTGATAGCGTGACGGCGCACCACGGCACACTTGCGTTAGAAACAAAATTTAGTCGCTGCATCCACTCGCCGCCCCCATGCCGTCTAGCTGATGATCGGCCGCTGTGCCGGTCCGGGCGGCGGTTTCGCGCGGCGGTTGATTATGTGCTCCCCGGTGCAGTTCAGCCCCGTCTTGCGGGAAGCCGTCGCCTGTGGTTTCACCATGCCGGTGCGGCGTGACGGAGATTTATGTCGATGGATTTTTTGATTGCCGCTGCGGCCGCTGCCGCCACTGCATCCACCCCTGTGGCACCGCCGCCCGCCCCGACCACCGTTTCGGTGCCGGTGTCCGAATCGATCAGCGCCGAAGAGATCGCGGCCTATATCAGCCCGCGCGAAATCGCTTCCTATGTCCCGGCGCCGCCGCCGACGACCGAACTGGTGGCGGTCAGCGACCAGCTGTTCAGCCTGCTCGAAAATGTGACGGTCGTTGCGTTGTTCTGCGTCGGGTTTTTCCTGCTCGCGCGGCTGCTTCACGCGTGGATGCTCCACCGCTCGATCCGCCGCGCGCTCGAAGCCAAGTCGGACGCGGTCGGCCCGCTGATCGAAAAGCTCAACAAGCCCTATGAGCATCTGAGCTGGCAGGGTGGCAAGGAAACGGTCAGCGTCGGTGACGACCGCAACGCGCTGGTCTTGCTGGCGATCGGCCTTGCAATGGCCGGCTTCGGGCTGATCCAGGGGCATGAACAGCTGATCCGCACGTCGGTCGGCGCGGCCCTCTTCCCCATCTTTGTCGGTATTGCCCTGCTTGTCCGCCGCCGCCTCGCGCGCGCCGCGGCTGCCGAGGAGCGTGCCGCTGCGTGATGATGGGAGCGCCGAAGAAGATTGGGCTCTCAACCAGCGGGTTGCCGGGGGAGATCGCGCCGCTTTCCAGCTCCTCGTGCTGCGGCACGAAGGCCGGTTGCGCGCCTTCCTTGCACGCGCCGCGGGATGCGACGCCGACGATCTGGCGCAGGAAGCCTTCGTCCGCGCGTGGCAGCGTGCGGGCGATTATCGGGGGCAGGGGAGTTATGCGGCATGGATCATGGGAATCGGCTGGCGGCTGTTTCTCGACCAGCGGCGCACCGCAAAGCGGCGGGAGGGTCTGGCGGGCGCCGATGACGACGCGCCAACGTCGACCGATCCGCGCGGTGCCAGCGACGCGGCGATCGACGCCGACCGCCTGCTCGCCGCACTGTCGCCGCAGGAACGCGCCGCGCTTACCTTATGCTTCGGCCACGGCTGGTCGCACGGCGAGGCGGCCGAGATCATGGGGGTGCCGCTCGGCACGCTCAAATCGCTGGTCTTGCGCGGGCGCGCCAAGGCGCAGAAGATGATCGGCGAAGGAGCGGACGAATGACGGCCCTGAACGACGCAGCGATGGACGCAATGCTGGCCGCGATGCTGGCGCCGCCGGCGCGCGCCGGCGACCGCGCCTTCACGCTTCAGGTCGAACGCGCGATCGACGCACAGGCCGCCTATGCCCGCGCCCGCGCGCGCTTCTGGCGCAGCTTCGCGTTCGAGGCGCTGGCGATCGCCGCGCTGCTCGCGGCGCTGTGGCTGCTGTCATCGGCGCCGATCTTCGCGCCGCTGGCGAGCTCGACCCACTGGGGACTCGCCTCGCCGCTGCTGCTGATCCTATTGCTGTGGTTCGGCACCCAGCGCTGGCGGAGCGCTTAGGGTCAGAACCCGAGGGTCCTGACCCCAGCGGGCCGCTCGCTGCCGGTCAGTCGTTCTCGATCTCGGCGTCGGGGGTCGGACGCGATTTTCGTGCCTTGGGGCTCGGCGCACTCGATGCCGGGCGGTCTGCTTCATTTGCCGCCGCACCCTTGACCAGTGCGTCGAGAGAGCCGCCATCAAAGCCGAGTTCCTTCATCAGGCTGTCGATTACCGGCGCCTGCGCGCGATAGGCCAACGCCGCCGACACGGCGTTGCTCGCCAGATTGCCATTGTCGGCGTTTCCGCCGCTGCCACCGCCGTTTCCGCCACCGGTCTGGTTGATCCCGTCGACCTGAATAATCTTGATCGAATCGATCGCTTCCATCGGCTTGGCGGCTTCGCGCACCACTTCGGGGAGCACTTTCAACAGCGCCATCTTGGTTTGCAGCGAAATCTGGTCCGACGACAGCAGGTTCGCCGCCTCGTTGATCGCGCGCTGGCCCGCCGCTTCGACTTCGAACCGGATGCGCGCGGCTTCGGCGCGCAGCTTTTCGGCCTCGGCCTCGCCTTCGGCTTCCAACCGGACAGCGGCCGCGCGGTTCGCCGCGGCTTCCTTTTCGGCTTCGGCTTCGACCTTTACCGAAATCGCCTGCCGTTCGGCCTCCTTTGCCGCTTCGATCAGTTCGATGCGCTTCAAGCGCTCGGCGACTTCGGTTTCGCGCGCGGTCGCGACCTGTTCCTCGGCGGCAACAGCGATCGCGCGCGCGGCGTCGGCCTCGCCCCGCGCCTGACTTTCTTCGCGGCTCTTGTTCTGGATCAGGATCTGCTGTTCCTGCCTTGCCAGTTCGATCGCCTGCTCCTGAGCGATCCGCGCCTCTTCGATCGCGCGGTCGGCTTCGATCTGCTTGGCATCGACCAGCTGTTTCGCCTGGATGCGCGCATTTTCGGCTTCCTGGTTGCGCTGAGCCTGTTCGCGCGCCACCTCGGCTGCCTGCTCGGCGCGCCGGATCTCGATCTCGCGCTGCTGACCAAGCTTGGCAAATTCATTGTCGCGCGCGATTTCAAAGCTGCGCTTGTCGGCCTCCAGATTCTTGGTTTCGATCTGGACGCGCGTGTCCTGTTCGATGTCGTTGCGCGTCTTCTTGCGAAGTTCGATCTGTTCGGTCAGCTTGGTGAGACCTTCCGCGTCGAAGGCGTTGTTGGCGTTGAAATGTTCGATCGACGTCTGGTCGAGCCCGGTCAGTGACACCGATTCCAGCTCGAGCCCGTTCATCGACAGATCGTTCGAGCTCACCTGCTGCACTTTCTGGACGAAATCGGCGCGCTGTTCGTGCAGTTGGTTCATCGTCATGCCCGCGGCGACCGAACGCAGCGCGTCGACGAACTTGCCTTCGACCAGATCCTTCAGCGCCTCGGGGTTCATCGTGCGCAGGCCCAGCGTCTGCGCGGCCATGCCGATCGCGCCGGCATCCGGGCGGACGCGGACGTAGAATTCGGCCTTCACGTCGATTCGCAGGCGATCGAGCGTGATCAGCGCATCGACATTCTTGCGTTCGACCGCCAGCCGCACGGTGTTCATATTGACCGGCATCGTTTCGTGCAGCACGGGCAGGACCAAGGCGCCGCCGTTCATGATTACCCGTTCACCGCGAAATCCCGTACGAACAAAGGCAATTTCCTTGGTCGCGCGATGATAAAGCCGCGTGACGATCAGTCCCAGAATAAGCAGCGCGGCCAGTCCGATGCCCGCGTAAATAGCAATTTCGATCATGAACTCACCCGTTGCTGTCGATTCGTGCCGCCATCATTGGAAGCCCCTCGACGGATATTAGGGTCAGTCGAGCCGGGGTAAATAGAAATCGCCGCGGGTGAAGGCTTTGAATATATCGCCCTCGCGTTTTACCAGCAGCACGCTCTCGCCGGTCTGGAAAATCTGGTCGGCGCTGTCGGGTTCGACCATGATCTGATGTGGTTGCCCATGCTCGTCGGTCACGCGCGCCCGCGCCGGATGGCCCACGCGCGCGGTGCCGATGCTGATTTCTGCGAACCGCCCGATCAGGTCGTCGCGTTCGATCGCGGTGGTTTCGATCCCGGGCAAGACCCGCGCGACGACGCGCGCCGCGACTCCGGTCACCGGCAGCGCGCCGACGGCGGTCAGCGGCACCATCAGCAAATTGGTACCCGGACCGCCGGTCAGCGCGGTGATCAACTGTTGCAGCCCCAGCCCGAGCGCCCCGAACAGCGCCAGGAAAATCACCAGCCACATCAGGAACGGCACGCGGCCGATCCCGGCCCAGGCCAGCAATGTGTCGGCGACGCCCGCGTCGCCATCAGCATCGCCGTCCGCGTCGATGTCACCCGCCAGCCCGATTGCCTGCACCGCGCCGATCATCAGCATCAGCAGCAGGGCGGCGCTGAAGACGGCATTTTCAGGGGCGAGCAGCTGATCGAACATCGGCATCTGTGTGGCCGCCGGAACGCGGCTTGGCAAGGACGCTATCCGTTCGGCGCGCTCTCGTCGATGCCCTGATATTTCAATTGCAGATAGCGTTCGCGCGTTGCCAGCTTGTCAAGTTCGCCCGCGGCCAGGCTGCGCGCGGCGCTGCCGATCTCGGCTTCCAGCATCTTGAGGCCGCCGACCAGGGTTTCGTCGGGGGTACGCCCGGCGTGCGCCTCGCCGCGCAGCCCGGCGGGGATGCGCTGATAGCCTGCGACCAGTTCGGGCAGGTCCTCGCCGACCAGCTTGCGGATGTTCGCGGCTGCGGGTTCGCCCGGGTCGAGCGTCTGGAGCTGCGGCGCTAGCAGGTCGAGCTGTACCCCGATGCCGTCGACCAGCTGGCGCGCCGGGGCGGGCAGCAGCGGGCGCTGCGCCTCGAGCCAGATTTCGGTGCGCCCCGCAAGCTGCTTGAGGTCGGTCTTGGGCAAATCGGCCTGGCGCGGTTCGGGAAACGGCGTCCGCCCGAACAATACCGCGACCCCGATCAAGAGCACGAACAGCGCAAGCAGCCCGGTGAACCCCAATGGCTGGATCAGCGCCCCGAACAGCGCCGCGCCCAGCAGCACGACGCCGCCCGCGATCAGCACCCGGCCCAGTTTCTTGTAGAGATGCTGGCGGCGCAGCGCGACGCTCTTGGTACCGATCGGGCGGCGGCGTTCGCGCGACCGTTCGATCGCGCCTTCCGCCGACAGCCGGATCTTGTCGACCTCGCTCATGCTCATCGGTCCGCCGTCAACCTTCGATTGCCGCGAGCGGGCTGTCGGCGCCGCCGACGCTCGCTTGTGCCTGGCTCGCGCCCTCGGCGCGCGCGATATAGCCCTTCGACTTGGCGACCTCGCCCTCCAGCGTGTTGACGGTGGTCTTCATGCTGTCGAGCGCCTTCAGCTTGAAGGTGTCGATCGCGTCCATCGTGTCATAGATATTCTGGAATGCGCGCTGCAGCGTTTCCATCGGGATCGTGCTCGACGCCGCCTGTTCGTGGATGCGCGCGGTATTGTCCTTCAGCATCTTCGACGTGCCGTCGATGATGTTGGCGGTGGTGGTGTTGAGCGCGGTGATCTGTTCGAGCACCAGCTTCTGGTTGGTCATCGCCTGCGCGACGGTGATGGCGGTTTTCAGTGCGCCGACGGTCGTGGTGCTGGCGCGCTCGACGCCCTTCACCAGCTCGATATTGTTCTTTTTGACGAGGTCGAGCGCGAGGTACCCCTGTACCGTCACCGCCATTTGCGTCAGCAGATCCTGTGTCCGCTGGCGCGCGTAAAACAGCGCATTTTCGCGCAGCACCTTGGCCTTCGCGGGATCGACGCCGTCGAGTTCGGCGGCCTTTTCCTCGAGCTTGCGGTCGAGCGTCTGGGCGATGTGGACCATCTGCTCCAGCTTGCCCATCGCTTCCCACAATTTCCGCCGCTCGACGTCGATCGCGGCATTGTCCATCAACAGCTCGTCCTTGCCGTTCGCCAGCGCGGTGAGCACGCTCGAGATATGCGACTGGGCGCTGCGATATTTGGCGAAATAATTGGTGACGCTGCTGCCGAAAATCTTGTCGAGGAAGCCGCGCTTCGAAATCAGCTTGCCGTTTGCCGACGGGTCGAGCCGTTCGACGGTGTTTCGGAGCTCGATCAGATTCTGGCCGATGTCGGTGTCGCGGTCCATCGCCTTGATCGGGCGGTCGAGGAAGCGGTTCGACTGGTTCGCCGCCTCCAGCATTTCCTTGCGGCCCATGTTGGTGATCTGGTCGACCTTCTGGCCAAAGGCGGGCGAGTTGACGTCCTGCGCGACGAGGTCATCGATAAAGCCGTCGACGCGCTCCTCCAGCTTCGATTTCTGTTCGCCCGACAGCGGCACCAGCCCCGCCGCCTTTTCGGGCGCGACCGCGGGCACGGGGTCGGGCGGGGTCAGCTTCAGCTCGTCGGTTGCGGTTGCCGTCGCGGTCTGCTCGCTCATTCGTCTTCCTTCCAGCCCCTTGCCGTCCCGCCTATATGGCATGCAGCACTGTGTTATTCAAGCATTACACTTGATTTGCGCGGTCCAATGCCGGCGCGATCCACGCCGACAGGATCAGCTGCGCCATGTGATAGACCAGGATCGGGACCAGCACCATGCCGGCGATTGCGGGCGGAAACAGCGTCGCCGCCAGCGGCGCACCGACCGCGATGCTCTTCTGCGCCCCGGCAAACAACAAGGTGATGCGGTCGCGCCGCGCGAGCCTTAGCAGCGCGCCGAACGCCCACGCCCCGCCGAACGACAGCGCAAGCAGCACCGCGACCGCGGCGCAGACAATGCCGATCTCGCGCCCGTCGAGCTGGTCCCAGATGCCCGCGACCACCGCGGCGGAAAAAGCGACATAGACCGCAACCGCGATCGCGGTGCGGTCCATCGCGGTGGTCAGCCCCTTGTGCGCCAGCACCCACGGCCGCAGCCAGCGCTGCGCCAGCTGTCCGGCGATGAAAGGCAAAAGCAGGATCGCAACGATACGCAGCGCCGCCTCGCCGCTGATCGCGCCCGCGCTGCCCGCCAGCGCCGCGAACAACAGCGGCGAGGCGATGACGCCTGTCAGGTTGAGCAGCGCCGCCGCTACGACGCTGGCGGCGACATTACCCCCCGCCATCGAACTCGCCGCGGTCGCCGACTGGACGGTCGAGGGCAATATGCCAAGGAACAGGAAACCCAGCGCCAATGTCGCAGGCAGAAATGGCGCCGTCGCGAGCTGCGCGCCAAGCCCGAGCAGCGCCATGATCCCGAAGCAAAAGGCCAGCGCCCCGCCCTGCAATTTCCAGTTGCGGATACCGTGCAGCACTTCGTCGCGGGGCAAGCGCACGCCATTGAGAAAGAACAGCAACACGATCGCTGCGGTCGACACTCCCTGCGCCACCGGCACTGCCGCCCCGCGCACGGGCAGCAGGCTGGCAAGGAGGATCGTCGCGAGCAGGATGGGAACGAAGCGGTCGGGGAAGATGCGGGACAGCATGGGAAGGCGATGGCGGGGCGGCGCGGGTTTGGCAAGAATATGATCCTCCCTGTGGCGAAGCCATGGGGAGGGGGAGTGCAGGGTTGGATTGCCCCCGGCAATCCAAGTCCAGTCCGGGGGACTGGACGACCCCGCACTTTCGCGAAGCGAATGGTGGAGGGGCGACAACGTCTGCGCCAAAGCCCCTCCGTCAGCGCTTCGCGCTGCCACCTCCCCATCGCTACGCGACAGGGAGGATCGCCGCTGTCGCTTCCTTGCGCCCAGTCCGTTTGTCCCGAGCGAAGTCGAGGGACGCATGGCGCCGCGCCAGCGTGTCTCGACTTTGCTCGACACGAACGGGCAGGGAGCTAGATAGCAGGCATGCCCAACCTCCTCATCCTCGCCGCCCTCCCCGAAGAAGCCGACGCCCTGTTCCCGAACATCGGCACCTCCGACATCGCCCCGATCCCCCTCCGCCGCCTCACCGCCCACGGCCACGCCATCACCATCGCCACGTGCGGCCTCGGCAAGGTCAACGCGGCGCTCGCGGTGGGCCTGCTCGGCGCCGATGCCGATCTGATCCTGATGACCGGCACCTGCGGCGCGCTCGGCGCGGCACCGGGCGCGTACTGGATCGCCGAGGCGCTCCAGCATGACTATGGCGCCGCCCATCCCGGCGCCTTTCGCCGCTATCGCGCCGGCGACTGGCCGATGGGCGAGGCCGGGGCAGCACATTTCGCCGCGATGCCCGACCCCGGGCTCGGCCTGCCGCATGCCCGCATCGCCAGCGGCGACAGCTTCATCGCCTGCTCGCAAGCCGCAGCGGACTTGCAAGCGCTCGGCGCGACGCTGGTCGATATGGAGGTCGGCGCGGTGGCGCAGGCGGCGGCGCGGCTGGGCAAGCCCTGGGCGGCGGTCAAGGCGGTGACCGACGAAGCCAATGATGCCAGCGGCGGCGATTTTCAGGCGAATCTGGCGCGCGCAGCCCGCGCCGCTGCGGGGCAGATCGAACGGCTGGTGGCGATGCTGTGACCCGCTATTGATACAGACTAATAGTCGATGGTGATCCGGACCCGATCGGGGCTAACCCCGGCGGCGTGCGCGATCTGTTCGCGGCTGCGGTCGACCACCTCCTGAAATCCCCCGGGTGCCGCGTCGTCGAGCAGGTCGGCGGGCGGAACGTCCGATGTGTCGGCAATTTCCGGCGCTGGTTTGATGGGCGGGCCAATCGCGCTTTGCAATTCTACGGCACTTTTCAGTTCCACCGCGCTCAGCGTCGCCGACGACACCGGCCCTTCGAACTGGCAACCGAACAACCGCCCGCTGGCCCAGATCACGACCGCGGTGATGTCGCCCGCGTGGGGCAGCTCGATTTCGATCCGGTCGCACGGCGCCAGCTTGATGTCGCTTTCGAACAACAGGCCGGTGCCCGAGATATTGTGGATCTGCACTTCGATCCCGGTGCCGTCGCGCTGCACCCCCTTTGCTAACAAGCTGAGCTTCCGGCGCACGTCCTGGCGCTGGTCGGCGCCGGATGCCGCTGGCAGGAAATGTCCGAAAACAGCCATAGGCCGTTGTTGGAGTCGGGGCGTTAATAGAAGGTTAGCGGCGGCCGCCAAAGCTGACCGGGCGAATGGGCGGAATGGCAGGTGTCGACCGATAGCGGACGCAGCGAAGAGACAGCCCCTCCCCTTCAGGGGAGGGGCAACGAAGACTTGGCAGCTTGCTGCCTAGTCGTAGTGGGGTGGGGGCCAGCGGCCTTGCGCAAGGCCGCTGGCCCCCACCCGCTGCGACTAACGAACAAGTTCGTAAGTCTCGCTGCCCTCCCCTGAAGGGGAGGGCGCGTCTTTGCTGCAACATCCGCTTCCCACCCCAAAACCGCCATCCCGTCACTCATAACTCAGATGCGTCGCCTTCCCCCGGAAAATCCAGTGCGCCAGCACCGAATAGCCCAAAATCACCGGTAGCACGAACAGCGCGCCGATCAGGATGATGCTCAGCGCCTCGGGACTCGCCGCCGCCTGCCAGATGTCGAGCCGGTCGGCGATCAGATAGGGGTAGAAGCTGTAGGCTATACCGACGAAGCCCAGCGCAAAGAGGATGCCCGCGACCGCCAGCGGCACCCACGACAGCTCGTCCTTCTTCCGTAGGGGGCGGCGCAGGAAGATCGCGAGGCCGACGAACAGCGTCGCCGACGCGATCGGGATCGGCAACAGCGCGATGATCTCGGGCAGGCGGAACCAGCGGTCGAAGATGCGCTCCGACAAGAGCGGCGTCGCGATCGAGATGATCGCCATCGCCAGCGCCGTCGCCCACAGGCTGATTTCGGCCCAGCGCACCGCGCGTTTCTGCAAATCGCCCTCGACCTTGTAGATCAGCCAGCAGGCGCCGACGAAGACATAGCCCGCGACCAGTCCCAAGGCCGCGAGCAGGCAGAACAGCACCGCGGCAAAGCTCTGGTCGAACCCCAGCACATAGGCGCCCAGCATATAGCCCTGGCACAGCGCGGTGAGCAGCGACCCGGCAAAGAAGGCATTGTCCCAGCGATGCTTGTGTTCGGGCGGCGCCTTGGCGCGAAATTCGAAGCTGACGCCGCGCAGGATCAGCGCGACCAGCATCAGCACGACGGGCAGGTAAAGCTGGGTCAGGATCAGCCCGTGCGCGACCGGAAAGGCGACCAGCAACAGGCCGATGCCGAGCACCAGCCAAGTCTCGTTGGCGTCCCAGAACGGCCCGATCGAGGCGACCATCAGGTCGCGGTTCTCGTCCTTCTCCCATCGCGTCAGTATCCCGACGCCCAGGTCATAGCCGTCGAGGATGACGTATAGCAGGATCGACAGCCCCATCAGTCCGGCAAAGATCACGGGCAGCCACCAGGGGTCGATGAAGGGGGTCATGCCGGTTCCTCCTGCGCGGCGGCGGGGCCGGGGGCCACCGTCGGCACCGGGAACATCGGCTTGCCCGAGGGCGCCGCCTTACCCAGCCGTGCAAGGCGATACAGCACCGCGATGTAAGCGGTCAGCAGCACCGCATAGACGGCGAGGTAGAGCGTCAGCGAGCTCGCGATCATCGCGCTGCCGACCGGCCCGACCGCGTCGGCGGTCTTGAGCACACCGGTGACCAGCCACGGCTGGCGCCCGATTTCGGTAACATACCAGCCCGCGAGCGTCGCGACCCAGCCGCTGAAGGTCATCGCGACCAGCGCATGCGCCAGCCAGCGCGGCATTGCATCGACCCCGCGGCGACGGATCGTCCACGCCGCGAACCACGACAGCGCGAGCATCGCGACCCCGATGCCGACCATGATCCGGAACCCCCAGAACAAAGGCGCGACCGGCGGATGATCGCCTTGGTAGTCGTTCAGTCCCGGTACGACCCCCGCCGCTTCATGCTTCAGGATCAGGCTGGCGCCCGACGGCACGGCAACTTCCAGATGGTTGGTGCGCGCCGCCTCGTCGGGGATCGCGAACAGCACCAGCGGCACATGGCTGCGCGTCTCCCAATTGGCCTCCATCGCCGCGACCTTTTGCGGCTGATGCTCCAGTGTGTTCAGTCCGTGCAGGTCGCCGACGAAAATCTGCACCGGGATCAGCAGCGCCGCGGCATAGACAGCGGCCTTCAACGTCCGCCGCACCCCTTCGCCGCCGCCATCCTTCAGCCAGCGCCACGCCGACATCCCGGCGATCAGAAAGGCGACGGTCAGCGCCGACGCGATCAGCATATGCGTCAGCCGGTATGGCATCGACGGGTTGAAGATGATCGCCCACCAGTCGGTGGCATGGACGACGCCATCGCGGATCTCATAGCCGACCGGGGTTTGCATCCAGCTGTTGAGCACGATGATCCAGAAAGCCGACAGCGTCGTGCCGGCGGCGACCAGAAAGGTCGCGAGCGTGTGGACCCAGTTCGGCACCCGGCTGAACCCGAACAGCATGATGCCAAGGAACACCGCCTCAAGGAAGAAAGCGGTGAGCACTTCATAGGCGAGCAGTGGCCCCGCGATATTGCCGACCTTTTCCATATAGCCCGGCCAGTTGGTGCCGAACTGGAAACTCATCGTGATGCCCGACACGACGCCCATCGCAAAGCTCAGCGCGAAAACCTTCACCCACAGGCGATACGCGTCCATCCACGCCTCGTCTTTGGTCCGGTTATACGCGAGCTTGAAGCCGAGCAGCGCCCAGCCGAGCGCGATGGTGATCGTCGGGAACAGGATGTGGAAACTGATGTTCGCGGCAAACTGGATGCGCGCGAGGATCAGCGGGTCAAGGGTGTCCATCGTCGGCCTCCGTCGCTGCCGCCTTGCCGCGGCCGAGCATGCGGTCTTTGAACTCGAGCGCTTTTACCACGCGCTCGCCGAGCCGGAGCAGCTGGAGCAGCCGCTCATTGTCGAGCCGCCGCATCTCGGCGTACCAGTCGGTCAAGAGCTCGATCTGCTCGTGCATCGCCGCCATTCGCTCCTGCGCAAAACGGTCGGCCGGATCGACGGCAGGTTCCATCATCAGCGCGCGCAGCGTCGTCAGCGTCGGGTCGATCTCGCGCTTCTTGCGCTCCTCGACCAAAGTGCGGAAGATCGCCCACACGTCGCGCGGCGTCTCATAATAATCGCGGCGGTCGCCGGGGACGTGGCGGAGCTGGACGAGGTTCCAGCTCGCCAGTTCCTTGAGGCCCATCGACACGCTGCCGCGCGACAGGCTCAGCGCCTCACTGATCTCCTCGGCGTGGCGGGGAGCGTCGGCCAGGAACAGCATCGCGTAAATCTGGCCCACCGTCCGGTTGATCCCCCAGCGGCTCCCCATCTCGCCGAAATGCAGGACGAACGCCTGCGCAAGCGGGGAGAGCCGGAACGGCGGCGATGGCGATGCCGCTGGAGAATCGGGGGCAGGCGACAAATCCATGTCCGCGCCATAGGCTTCAATTTCTGAAGTTTCAATAATTATTGAAACTTATCGACGCGATTCGACGCTACGCGGCACCTTCGACCGCTTCGGCAATCATGTTGCGCCGCAGCACCGCTTCTGTTAGGGGCGCGGCGTTTCGCGGCGCTCCGGGCGCTGCCCCCTCCCATCAAGGCTCTCCCGCATGTCTTTGCGCAATATTGCCATAATCGCGCATGTCGATCATGGAAAAACCACCCTCGTCGACCAGCTGTTCCGCCAGTCGGGTACCTTCCGCGACAACCAGCGTGTCGAGGAAAGGGCCATGGATTCCAATGACTTGGAAAAGGAACGCGGGATCACGATTCTCGCCAAATGCACCTCGGTCGAATGGGGTGAGGGCGCCGACCAGACGCGGATCAACATCGTCGACACCCCGGGCCACGCCGATTTCGGCGGCGAGGTCGAGCGCATCCTCTCCATGGTCGACGGCGTCATCCTGCTCGTCGACGCCGCCGAAGGCCCGATGCCGCAGACCAAGTTCGTCACCGGCAAGGCGCTCGCGCTCGGCCTGAAGCCGATCGTCGTCGTCAACAAGATCGACCGCAGCGACGCGCGCGCCGCCGAAGTGCTCGACGAAGTGTTCGAACTGTTCCTGACCCTGGAAGCCAATGACGAGCAGCTCGACTTCCCGATCCTCTACGCCTCGGGCCGCGGCGGCTATGCGTCCGAAAGCCCCGACGCGCGCGAAGGCGACCTGACCCCGCTGTTCGAAACGATCGTCCGCCACGTCCCCGAACCCGGCCTCGACGAGAATGCCCCCTTCACCTTCCTCGCGACGCTGCTCGACCGCGACAATTTCATCGGCCGCATCCTGACCGGCCGCGTCCAGTCGGGGACGGTGAAGGTCAACCAGCCGATCCACGCGCTCGACATGGACGGCAAGGTGATCGAAGCCGGCCGTGCGTCGAAGCTGCTCGCGTTCCGCGGGCTCGACCGCGTCCCCGTCGAGGAAGCCAAGGCCGGCGACATCGTCGCGATCGCGGGGCTGACCAACGCAACCGTCGCGAACACCATCGCCGACACCAGCGTCAGCGAACCGATCGCCGCGCAGCCGATCGACCCGCCGACGCTGTCGATGCGCTTTGCCGTCAACGACAGCCCGATGGCGGGCCGTGAAGGCAGCAAGGTGACCAGCCGCATGATCCGCGACCGCCTGTACCGCGAAGCCGAAACCAATGTCGCGATCCGCATCACCGAAAGCGCCGACAAGGACAGCTTCGACGTCGCGGGCCGCGGCGAGCTTCAGCTCGGCGTGCTGATCGAAACGATGCGCCGCGAAGGCTTCGAGCTCGGCATCAGCCGCCCGAAAGTGCTCTATGGCACCGACGACAGCGGCGCGCGCACTGAACCCTATGAAACCGTCGTCATCGACGTCGACGACGAGCACAGCGGCACGGTTGTCGAAAAGATGCAGATCCGCAAGGCCGACCTCACCGACATGCGTCCGTCGGGCGGCGGCAAGACGCGCATCACCTTCAGCGGCCCGTCGCGTGGCCTGATCGGCTACCACGGCGAATTCCTGTCCGACACGCGCGGCACCGGGATCATGAACCGATTGTTCGAGAAATATGGCCCGTACAAGGGCGTGATCGAGGGCCGCAAGAACGGCGTCCTCATTTCGAACGGCAATGGCGAAGCGGTGGCCTACGCGCTCGGCCCGCTCGAAGAGCGCGGCATCCTGTTCGTGTCGCCCGGCGAAGCGCTCTATGAGGGCATGATCATCGGCGAGAATGCCAAGCCGGAAGACCTCGAGGTCAACCCGATGAAGTCGAAGCAGCTCACGAACTTCCGTTCGACGGGCAAGGACGACGCGATCCGCCTGACCCCGCCGAAGCGCATGACGCTTGAACAGGCGATCGCGTACATCGATGACGACGAGATGGTCGAGGTGACCCCGAAGAATATCCGCATCCGCAAGGCGATCCTCGACCCGCATGAGCGGAAGAAGGCGAGCCGCAAGAAGGAAGCGGCGTAAGATACGGACCGGCGGCCCCCAAAGGCCGCCGGTTTTGCTTTGGGACGCGCCCTTCTTCCCGTTCGTGTCGAGCGAAGTCGAGACACGCTTAGGGAGTGCATGCCTCCACGTGTCTCGACTTCGCTCGACACGAACGGGTACAGGTTGGTTTCCCGATAGCCGAGGAGGCCCGGTTGTCCCGCCTGATCCTGTTCAACAAGCCGTACGGCGTACTGTCGCAATTCACCGACAAGGGAATGACCGCGCCCGCCAACGGCCCGCGCGCGACGCTGTCCGACTATATCGACGTGCCGGGCGTCTATCCCGCCGGGCGGCTGGACCGCGACAGCGAAGGCCTGCTGATCCTGACCGACGATGGCGCGCTGCAGGCGCGGATTTCGTCGCCGAAGCACAAGATGCCCAAAACCTATCTGGCGCAGGTCGAGGGCGAACCCGACGAAGCCGCGCTGGCGGCGCTGCGCCGCGGCGTCACGCTGAACGACGGCCCGACCCGCCCCGCGACCGTCCGCCGCATCGAGCCGCCAAAGCTGTGGGACCGCGACCCGCCGGTGCGATACCGCAAGAGCGTGGCCGACAGCTGGATCGAACTGACGATCACGGAAGGCCGCAACCGCCAGGTCCGCCGCATGACCGCCGCGGTCGGCTATCCGACCCTGCGGCTGGTGCGCTGGCGCATCGGGGGGTGGGAGATTGGGGATTTGGGGTTGGGGGAATGGCGGGATGTTTGAGAGGCGGCTCGAGACGCTGCACCGTATTGCGCGCCGATCTTTGAGGTGGATGCGCCTACGCGCACGATTTTTATAATTTATATTTGCAATACGCAAAAATTGGTGACATAAATCCGTCGTTGCTAACGGGGACGCTGATTCATGGATATTCGCCGCACCATTCTCGATACCGTTCCTAAGGAACTGTGGATCGACCTCGAAGATCGTCACCGCGCCGAGGCGTATAAGGCGCACAATGTCGTCAAGACGAACATTCCGCTGAACGCCAAGCGCAGTCGGGAGGTCGAGGGCCAGATTCGCTTTCGCTTGCAGGAACAGGGCTATGAAGAGGTGGTCCAGCTTCACGGTGGCCACCTCGTCGAAGATGGCATTATGCCTGGCACCGATTTGCGGGTCTATCAGCCCTTCGCCCGTTTTCAAGGGCCGAAGGTCGGGGTTATCCTCGGTTTTGCCGCGATGCCCGAGCCGCGGAAGATGCCCGCGAAGAACATGTCGCGCGCCGCAGGCGTTTCGCTGAACTGCCATCTTCAGCCGAGCATGTTTGATGATCCGAAGAGCGTGCGTGCGAACGATATTTTCGTGCTTTTCCTTACTGCCCGCGATCGCAACAAGGCCGGCATGATTGAGGAAATAGCTGTCGGCGTTATTGGTGCCGACTACAAGGACTTCATCTTCTACGAGTCGCTTGAAGACTTCCTGCGCGGCTACGGCGAAGGCGTTGAGGCGCCCGATGGTCCTGATGATTCTGACGGCCGTGGCGCAGAGGTCAGGCTCCGCAAGACTCGTAAGCTGTTCTTGCCTCCGGAGAACCGTCCGGATAGCGACGTCGAGGACGGCTCGAACGAATAGTCGGTCGCACCGACAGACGCTAATTTTTTCCGCTTCGCACCCCAAAAGGGTGCGAAGCCGCAAGGATTCCGGCCATGAGAATTGGTACCCCAGGCTTCATCCCGGCGCGGCTCACTGAAATCCGCCATGCGCGGCGCATCCCTTCTCGCGCCGCTCTTGCGCGGCGACTCAACTCAAGCGCCAGCACGGTGTCGCGATGGGAGGATGAGGATTCGGACCAGACTCCAGACCCAGCCGCGCTTCTGCATCTCGCCGGTGAAATGCAGGTCCGTCCGGAATATTTTCTGCGCGATACTTACGAGAGTGATCGACCGACGTTCTTGCGCTCACTGTCTAGCACCCTTGTTCGAGACCTCTCTTACCAGAAAGCGCAGATGCAATGGCTGCACGAAGCCAGCTATATCATTAGCCATTATGTCGATCTGCCGGAGGTCGATATACCCGACGTCTTGGCAGGTGCCGACTATACCCAGCTTCGCGATGCGGACATTGAGCAGATCGCCCTTGATCTGCGTAGGCATTGGAACCTCGGCGAAGGGCCCAGCGGTGATATGGTTACGTTGATGGAGCGCGTAGGCATTGTCGTTGCGACCATCCCGATGAACACAACGAAACTCGATGGCCTTTGTAGCTGGTCTCCTACCGATGGGCGCCCACATGTGCTTCTCGCGACAGACAAGATGTCGTTCCCTCGCAGGCAGATGGATGCAGCGCATGAGTTGGCACATGCTATCCTACACCGGGCGGTACCGGTCGACGAGTTTGAAGCGAACCTCCGCGTGATTGAGCGGCAGGCTTTTCGGCTCGGCAGCGCCTTCCTCATGCCGTCGACAAGCTATCCTCATGAGGTGCGGCACTGCTCGCTTGCTGCGCTGGCTACCCTGAAAGAAAGATGGCGGGTGTCGATCAAGGCGCAGATAAAACGCCTTTCAGATTTGGACATCATTCCTGAAGATTTGTCGCGGCAGCTCTACAAACTCTATTCGGCGAAAGGCTGGTCGAAGGGCGAGCCTCTGGACCAGCACTGGCCCGTACAGCAACCGCGTGCTCTTCGTGATAGTCTCAATCTGATCGTCGACAATGGCGTGCGCAGCAAAGCTGATTTGCTCGCGACCGAGTTCACGATCTCTGCGACGGATGTCGAACTACTTTGTGGTTTGTCACCGGGCTGGTTCGATCGTGATACGGCTGAGGTCGTGACGCTGAAGGTTGCTACTTCGGACGGCGAGGCTCAACCCCTAGGCGAAGGTCAAGTTATCCCCTTTCCGGATCGCTATCGCCGCTGACGCGAAGCCGACTATTCGGTTTTTCAGGTTGAGTGGCCGAACAACTGCATGTGTCATCACAGCCAAGTCGCGAAGCATAGAACAAACCATAAACAAATCTCTTTCCTACATTCCTCCGCTGCGTCATATCCTGTCCGGTTTGGCTAACAGGAGGACTCATCATGCAGAATCGCACCCCGATCGCGAAGGAGGCGCGGCCGCCGCTTCCCGACTTTACGCCGGTGCCGCGCAAATATCGGCACGACGGGTGGACGCCCGAGCGGCAGAAGGCGTTCATATCGGCGCTCGCCGATACGGGGTCGGTCAGCCGCGCGGCGGCGATGGTCAATATGGCGCAGACGAATTGCTATACGCTGCGGCGCGCGCCCGGTGCGGAGAGTTTTCGGCGGGCGTGGGAGGCGGCGCTCGATTTCGGGCTCGCGCGGCTGAAGGACATCGCGTTCGAGCGCGCGATCGATGGCTATCTGGTGCCGGTCTTTGTCGCGGGCAAGCTGATGGGGTTCCGGCGGCGGCACAATGACGCGCTGCTGATGTTTTGCCTGCGCCATTACGGGCAGGATGCGGGCGGCAAGCGCACGACGATCAACTATTTTTCGACGCGGGCGAGCGCGGGGTCCGTCGAGACGCCGCTGCGCGGCTCCTCAGGACGAACGGAGGTGGGGGAGGCCGCCGGTGCCGTGGCCGAGGCTTCGACGACGACGGTGCGGACGGTGATCCATGGTCCGTCGGCTTCGCTCGCGGCGAACGGGGATGGGGCCACGGGGCAGGATGCGGCGGCGGCGGCGATCGAGGGGTTTGAGGGGGCGGCGCTCGACGCGCAGGCGGAGGCCGAGATCGGCGCGGCGCTGCTGGCGCTGGCGGCGCGGCAGCGCGCGATGGTGGCGGCGATCGACGCGGGTGACGTGGATGCGGTGGCGATGCAGATCGACGATCCCGGGGTGCCGCTGGTCCAGCTGGGCGCGCATGGTTCACCCTATTGCGGGCCGCTGCAAATGTACCCGGGGCTGGTCGCTGCTGACGCCCATGCCGAACCGGCGCTGCGCATCGGCGGCGAGGCGAGCTGGGTGGTGGCGGGGGCCGATGTCCCCGAGGTGTACCGCGAATGGATCGCCGAGGCCGAGGCGGAGGGGCGGCCGGTGCCGGTGGTGCCGCTGACGCCGCAGGTGGATGACGGGATCGCGGCGGTGCGCAAGCCGCCGTCGTGGCGGCAAGCGCGCAAGGCGAAGGCGGCGCGGGCGGCGGAGGCCGAGGGGGAGGGAGAGGCGGCGTGATCCTCCCTGTCGCGCAGCGATGGGGAGGGGGAGCGTGCGCGTGGCGAAGGGTGGAGGGGCCGCGACCGTGGTGCCATTGCCCCTCCGTCAGTGCTTCGCACTGCCACCTCCCCATGGCTGCGGCACAGGGAGGATTGTTGGACGGGCGGCGCGGATGTGGCCTAAGTCGCCGCCGAGCGTGCGGCGCGCGCCGATAAAGGCTAATGCGCGTTTACCGTCTTTTCATGTCGGCCCCATATGGCAGCGTTGAAGGGACCATTTACGGAAAGGCGCGTCATGCCCATTGGTCCCGAGATGCGACGGTTGCGCGCCGAACATGCGGCGCTGGCGACGCTGTCGCAGCTGTTGCTGGACCTGGTGCGCAAGCCCGAGCCGCCGCGCCCGACCGAGCTGGCGTCGGTGCGCGGGATGCTGCGCGATACATTGCTGCGCCACCTGAAGTGCGAGGACTGGATCCTTTATCCGCGATTGAAGTCGAGCGGCAATCCCGAGGTCGTCGCGATGGCGGGCGAATTCGTCCGCGAGATGGGGCATATCGCGCAGGAATTCGCGGCCTATGACGCCAAATGGACCGCCGAGCGGATCGCCGACGACTGGCCGGGGTTCTGCCGCGAGACCGAGGCGGTGATGCACGTGCTGGGCATGCGGATCGAGCGCGAGAATTGCGATCTTTATCCCGCCGCCGAGCAGCTGGATTTCATGTGACGCCGAACCTTCTTTTTACCGTCATCGCTGCGTCACGCCTTCGCCGCAGCGCAGCAATATCGGCTCCCTAAAGCCCCCCGCGACCACCGCGCCATTTCGGCGGCGGGATAGGGGGATTGATCGATGACCATTCAGTACAGGAACCGCCTGCTGGCCGGGGCCGCCTTGATCGTGATGCTGGCCGCGGCGCCGGTGTCGGCCGCGGAGGCCGCGGTGGAGGCGGCGGTCGAAGCGGACGCGGGCGAGGGTGACGTCGCCGAAATCGTCGTGCTCGGGCAGGGGCAGGCGCGGCAGGTGCAGGAAATCGCCGCCGCCGACATCGCGCTCGAAGTGGCGGGGATCAGCCCGCTCAAGGCCATCGACAAGCTGCCGGGGGTCAATTTTCAGGCCGCCGACCCGTTCGGCGCCTATGAATGGTCGTCGCGCATCTCGATCCGCGGCTTCGCGCAGCAGCAGCTGGGCTTTACCCTCGACGGCGTGCCGCTCGGCGACATGAGCTATGGCAATCACAACGGCCTGCACATCAGCCGCGCGATCATCAGCGAAAATGTCGGCCGGGTCGAAGTCGCGCAGGGCGCGGGCTCGCTGGGCGCCGCGTCGTCGAGCAACCTTGGCGGGACGATCGAATTTTTCGCGCGCGAACCCGGCGAGGCGTTCGGCGTCGAGGCGTCGGGAACCTATGGCAGCGAGGACACCAAGCGCGCGTTCGTGCGCATCGACAGCGGTGCGATTGGCGAGCGCGGGCCGCGCCTGTCGCTGAGCTATGCCTGGGCTGACGCCGACAAGTGGAAGGGCGACGGCGTGCAGCGCCAGCATCAGGTCAATGCGCGGATCGTCCAGCCGGTGGGCGACGGGCAATTCTTTGGCTTCGTCAACTATTCGGACCGCGCCGAGAATGACTATCAGGACCTGAGCGCGGGGATGATCGACCGGCTGGGATACCGCTGGGACAATTTCGCCAAGGATTGGGACACCGCGGTGCGGGTCGCCAAAGTCTATCAGAACCAGGTGGCGCGCGCCACGTTCAACACCGGTGTCGCCAATGGCACGCTGCCGCTGGGGGCGGTGTTCACCGCGCCCTATGCCGGGGTCGGCGAGGCGTTTCCGGCGCCGGTCGCGAGCGTCGACGACGCCTATTATGACGCGTCGGGGCTGCGCAAGGACTGGCTGGCCGGGGTCGGCGTCGAAGCGCCGCTGAACGAATTTTGGACGCTGAACGCGATGGGCTATTACCATGGCAACACGGGGCGCGGGCTGTGGTTCACCCCCTATGTGACGACGCCGGGCGGCGCGCCGATGACGATCCGCACCACCGAATATCATATCGAACGCTATGGCATCGTCGCCAGCAGCCTGTTCACGCTTGGCGACCACAAGGTCGAGCTTGGCATGTGGTACGAGGATAATGACTTCAATCAGGCGCGGCGTTTCTATGGCCTTGCCGACACCGCTGGGGCGCCGAGCCGCGGCAGCCTGAAATTCCCGAAAGACCCGCTGGCGACCCAGTGGAATTTCGACTTCAACACCCAGACGCTGCAATATCATGTGCAGGACAGCTTCGATCTGGGGCAGGTCCAGATCAACGTGGGATGGAAGGGACTGCGCGTCACCAACCTCGCGACCCCGATCGTTCGCGGCGGGCTCGCCGCGGGACGCACCGAGGCGAAGGACTGGTTCCTGCCGCAGGCCGGGCTGCTCTATCGCGTCAACGACGATAATGAAGTCTTCGCGAGCTACACCGAAAATATGCGCGCCTTCGAAAGCTCGGCGACCGGCGGGCCGTTCGCTACGACGCAGGCGGGGTTCGACGCGCTCGACCTGAAACCCGAAACCTCGACGACTTACGAGCTCGGTTTCCGCACCAAGTCGCCGCGCTTTCAGGGGGTGATCGCGGGCTATTATGTCGATTTCAAGGATCGCATCATCGCCTTTGCCAATGGTTCGGGGATTCAGGGCAACCCGGCGATCCTGCAGAATGTCGGCGATGTGCGCTCATGGGGCGTCGAGGCGGCGGGGACCTTCCGCGTCACCCCCCAATTGTCGCTGTTCGCCTCCTACGCCTATAACGACTCCGAATATCGGGACGATGTCGTGAATGCGGCGGGAGCGATCGTCGCGGCGACCGCGGGCAAGACGGTGGTCAATTCGCCCAAACATCTCGCCAAGGGCGAAATCACCTGGGACGATGGCAGCTTCTTTGCCCGCGTCGGCGCGAACTACACCGGCAAGCGTTATTATTCGTTCGAAAATGACGCCAAGGTCGGCGGTTTTGTGATCGTCGATGCCAGCATCGGGTACCGGCTGAACGACCGGATTTCGGTGCAGGCCAATGCGACAAACCTGTTCGACAAGGAATATGTGTCGACGATCGGGACCAACGGCTTTGCCAACCGCGGCGACAACCAGACGCTGCTCGCCGGCGCGCCGCAGCAGTTTTTCGTGACGCTGAAGGCCGGGTTCTGAGCTTTGCGAAGAGGGGGAGCGGACGGGCGCCGTCCCGGTTCCGGTTGACGGAACCAAGGGATACGCCTTTCCGTTGACGATGGTGGCGCGGTCCCGCTAGGGCCGCGCCATCATTTATTGGGAAATATGTTCATGACCGATACGCCCCCCGACCGCATGTCGACCAACCCGCGCTCGCCCCATTTCGACATGGAGGTGCTGCAACGCGGCATCGGAATCCGCTTCAAGGGCAAGGAGCGCACCGACGTCGAGGAATATTCGATTTCCGAAGGCTGGATCCGCGTCGCGGCGGGCAAGTCGAAGGACCGTTTCGGCCAGCCGATGACGATCAAGCTGTCGGGCGAGGTCGAGGCGTGGTTCGAGGATACGGCTGCCGGTGAGGGCGAAGCGCCCAAGGATGCGGGCGACGAAGCCTAGAACGCCGCCTAATTTTCCCGTTTGCGCTGAGCTTGTCGAAGCACCGTCCTTCTTCTTTCGACGCTGGGAAGAAAGAACGGCCCCCTTCGACTGCCTTGCAGGCGCTCAGGACAGGCTTCGACAAGCTCAGGGCGAACGGATTTTGGAGACGGCAGTCGCCATGCGACTTCGCGCGCCGACCACGACGCGGCACGAATTCTCTTCGCATCAGCGATGGTTTGAATTTAGCCGTTACTGGCCGAGCGATGCGGCCACGACTTCCAGGCCGTTGCCCGGTTTCCAGTCGTTCTGCGCCCATACCGGCGCCTTGAAGCTCGGCGCCTTGTTCGGGGTGCCGCCGGCATAGATGAAGCCCTGCACCGGGTTGGCGCGGAGGCCAAGGTCGCCGATCGGCGCGTACCACACGCGAACCATGCTCCAGTCGCCGGCGTCGCTGACGTCGACGACGCGGACGTTGCGCTCGATCTGGCCGCGACGGCCGTTGATCGGCGACCAGTTGGCGTGGTCGATGCGGATTTCGCGGTCGCTGATGATTTTCTTGACCACCGCGACATGGCCCATCGGCATCCCGCGGGTCCCGGCGAACGCCATCACCGCGCCCTCGCGCGGTTCGTCGCCACGGGCATAGTCATTGGCGGCCTGCGCCCACCAGGTCTTGGCATTGCCGCGAATATCGATGCCCGATTCGGCGCGGGCGAAGGGAACGCACTGGAGATAGCTTTGCGCGGCGGCGGGGGTGCTGACGAGCAGGCCGGTGAGCGTCATGACGGACGCGATGGCGGCAGCCAGAAAGCGACGATAGAGCATGAAATGCGACCCCCAAGGCTTGTGTTCAAGCGTTGGAGCGTCCTTGCCATGCTTTGCGACGTGCACCACCTGCCGAGCGACGAATTGCGCCGCCGATGCGGTAAGCGGCGGAACCTTTTGTTAAGCCCGTCAATTCGTCGTGCGTGGGGTTCGGTTGGTCGCCGCCAGCACCATTGTCAGGCCGCGGCGCTCGCTGCCGAATCGGTCGGGCGGAACAGTGCCAGCACGTCGGTCGCGGGCATCGGGCGGCCGTAATAATAGCCCTGGATGTTGCTGCACCCCATCGTGCGCAGGGTTTCGACTTCCAGCTCGGTTTCGGCGCCCTCGGCGGTCGTCGACATGCCCAGACTGTCGGCCAGCGCGACCACGGCGCGGATGATCGCGATCGATTCGATGCTGCCCTTGGCGGCGCCGACGACGAAGCTGCGGTCGACCTTGATCGTCGAAAATTGGGTCTTGCGCAGATAGCCGAGCGACGAATAGCCGGTGCCGAAATCGTCGAGGCTGAGGCGGATGCCCAGCCCGATCAACTGGTCGAGCAATTGCGCCGCGCCGCCGCCATCGCGCAGGAACACGCTTTCGGTGACTTCGATTTCGAGCCGCTGCGGCGGGAGCCCGCTCTGCGCCAGCGCCGATACGACGACCGAGGCGAAACTGGGGTCGGTGAGCTGTTCGGCCGACACGTTGATCGCGACCTTCAGGTTTGACGGCCATCGCATCGCTTCGTGGCACGCGGTGCGCAGCACCCATTCGCCGATCGGCGCGATCAGGCGGGCGTCTTCGGCCAGCGGGATGAAGCGCCCCGGCGACACATTGCCAAGCTTCTGGTTGTTCCAGCGGATCAGCGCCTCGAACCCGTTCAACGTGCCGTCGGCGGCGGTCACCACCGGCTGATAATAAAGTTCGAATTCGCGGCGTTCGAGCGCGCCGCGCAATTCCTGCTCCATCACCCGCCGTTCTTCGGCCTGTGCGTGCAGCGACGCGACATAGGCGGCGACGACATTGCCGCCGCGATCCTTCGACTTGTAGAGCGCCAGGTCGGCGTTGCGGGTCAGCGTTTCGACCGTCGCGCCGTCCTGCGGCCCGATCGCAAAGCCGATGCTGGCGCCGACGAACAATTGGTGATTGTCGACCACATAAGGCCGGCTGATCGTCGCGATCAGGCGCTTGGCCAGTTCTTCGGCGGCGTCGGCCGACGGGACATTGTGCAGCACGACCGCAAATTCGTCGCCGCCGAGGCGTCCGCAGGTCATCCCGCGCTCCATCAGCCCCTTCAGCCGCGCCGCGACCTGCGCGAGCAATTTGTCGCCGACCGGGTGACCCAGCGTATCGTTGACCGCCTTGAATCGGTCGAGGTCGATCATCAGCATCGCGCAGCGCGATTTGGCGTCGATCGCATGGTTGAGGGCGCGCGCCAGATCCTCGTTGAGGCTGAGCCGGTTGGGCAGGCCGGTGAGATTGTCGAAGCGCGCCATCTTGGCGATTTGTTCGGCGGTGGCGCGCTGTTCGGTGACGTCCGATCCGACGCCGCGGAAGCCGAGGAACTTGCCCGCTTCGTCGAGGCGCGGCGAGGCCGACAATTCCCACCAGCGCGGCGCGCCGCCGATCGTCACCGGTACGATCAGGTTCGAAAAACTTTCGCGCCGCTTCATCCGTTCGGCCATTTCGTGCAGGCTTTTGGGAAACAGCCCGGTGTCCCACGCATCGCCGGACAGCGCCTGAAGCAGCGGAACGCCCTCCAGCGCTTCGGCGCTCGCACCCAGTGCAAAGGCGAGACGCGGCGACACATGGACCAGGCGGCGGCTGTTGTCGGTCTGCCACAGCCAGTCGGCCGATGTTTCCTCGAATTCGCGCAGCAGCAGGCTGACCGTTTCGGTCTTTTCGTGCAGCGTTTCCTCGGCGCGGCGATAGCGGATGTGGTTTTGCGCGAAACGCACGCAGAAGCTGCACAGCAGGAATCCGGCGACCAGCGCGACGGCGGCGAGTTGCGGCGCTCCGGCCCGAACGAGTGCCGCAACCGCGGACAGCGTGACCGGCGCGATGAACAGGATGCACGCCATCGGGACGCTGTGCGCCACGATCGCCAGCGTGACCATCATCAGCACCGCGATCGTCCACATCGACAGGACATGATCGAGCGGCGGGGTGAGCCCGTGCAGCCAGAAGGGTGCCCCCCATAGCAGCGCCGAATAGAAGCCGTGGCGGTTGCACAGCCGATATTCGGCGATCCCCGACAATTTGGGATCGCCCAGCGGCAAGCGGCGGAACTGGTTGTACGACCACAGGCTGAAAATCAGGCTGACACCCAGCCAACCGCCCGCGATCGCGATCGGAACGCTGAGGATCATGGTGAGGGCGGCGACCAGCGCCATCCCGAGCCCCATGAACAGGCGCAGCGAGCCGCGGCCGCGCAGCGGCGCCAGTTGCAACTGGCGGAGGTTGCCGATGTCCGCATCATGCGGTCCCAGCCCCAACAGGGTCCGCACGGGAATCTCTTCGGCGGGTATCTGGTCCAACGGGCTCTTCACCCGCCCTGTTTAGCGGGCGGGTGTTACCCGAAGGTAACCAGCGCGTTCATGTAACGCCTTTTTTGTTCAGCGGCGGGACAGGAATTTACGCGCAAGGTCAGGGGCTTGGATCGCCCTTGGCCCTAGGCCGCCATGGCAAAGGGCTGGATTTCCCCGGCCAGATATTGGGCGCGGGCTTTCGAGCGGCTGAGCTTGCCCGAACTGGTGCGCGGCAGGGTGCGCGGCGGGATCAGCTCGATCAGGCAATTCATGCCGGTGATCGCGCGGACGCGGTCGCGAATCGTCTCGCGCAGCGCGAGCCGTTCGGCTTCGTCGCTGGTCCGGCACTGGACGAGCACCGCGGGGGTTTCCTCGCCGCCCGGCGCAGTGATCGCAAAGGCTGCGATGTCGCCCGATTTGAACCCCGGCAATTGTTCGACCGCCCATTCGATATCCTGCGGCCAGTGATTCTTGCCGTTGATGATGATCATGTCCTTGGCGCGGCCGACGATATAGATGTAACCGTCTGACAAATAACCCATATCACCGGTGTCGAGCCAGCCATCGACGAGGCAGGCGGCGGTCGATTCGGGGTCGCGATAATAGCCGGTCATCAGCGACGGGCCGCTGCACCACACTTTGCCGACCGTCTGGTCGGGGAGCGCATTGCCGAGCTCGTCGCGCACCTCGATCACCATGTCACGCGCGGCGCGGCCGCAATTGACGATGGCGCGGTAGCGCGTCGGGCGTCCGGCGTCGCCCGCCGCGCCCGACAGTTCGGTTTCCTCGACCAGTTCGACGACAATGCCCTCACCGGGGGGCATGATGCTGACCGCGAGCGTCGCTTCGGCGAGGCCATAGCTCGGCAGGAAAGCGGAGGCGCTGAACCCGGCGTCGGCAAAGGCATCGACAAAGCTCTGCATCACGTCGGGGCGAATCATGTCGGCGCCATTGCCCGCCACGCGCCAACGCGACAGGTCGAAACGGTCGGCGACATGCGTCTGGCTCGACACGCGGCGCGCGCAAATGTCGTAACCAAAGGTCGGCGAATAGCTGAGCGTCGTCCCTTCGTTGCGGCTGATCAGGTCGAGCCAGGCGAGCGGTCGGCGCGCGAAATCTTCGGTCTTGAGATAGTCGACCGACACCTGGTTGGCGACGGGCGAGAGCAGGCAGCCGACGAGGCCCATGTCGTGATACCAGGGCAGCCAGCTGACGCAGCGGTCGCTATCCTGCACTTCCATGCCGTGGCTGTGCGCGGCGAGGTTGTTGAGCAGCGCGGCGTGGGTGACCGCGACGCCGTGCGGGAAGCGCGTCGAGCCGCTGCTGTACTGAAGATAGCAGGTTTCGTCCGATTTCTGCGCGGGCAGGTCGGAAACCGGCGCGGGGCTCGCGGCAAATTCGCTCCAGTCGACGGGTTTGACGCCTTCCTTTTCCGCCGCTTCGACCGCCATCGCGGCGATTTCGGGCGGGAAGAACAGCATCGTCGGGTCGCAGCTCGTGAGCTGGACAACGAGCTGCCCGACATAGGAGTCGCGGCCGCCGAAGCTCGTCGGCAGCGGCAGCGGCACCGGCCAGGCGCCCGCATAGATGGTGCCAAAGAACAGCGCGGCAAATTCGGGACCGGTTTCGGCAATCAGCGCGATGCGGTCGCCGGGCTTCACCCCCGCGGCGATCAGGCGATAGGCGGTGGCCAGGGCGTCGGCCTTGAGCTCGCTGTACGGATAGGGGCGGATCAGCTTCCCGCGCGGATCGTGGAAATTGAGCCCGCGGCTGCCGGTGGCGGCATAGTCGAGCGCCTCGCCAACGGTGGCGAAGTCCGAAAAGCGGCGCGGCAGGGCGCATTCGGTCGGCGTCGGCGCGAGCGCGTCCGCTTCGGTGGCAGTGAAATCGGTCATAGGGGGTGCGACATCCCGCGAAACGGGCCGCGCGGCAACAAGCATGTCATCTTTTTGAGCCATGTTACCGTGCGCGAGCCCTGTGTTGTTAGAACAATCGCCCATTTCCGGGCTTTGGCGCCCGATATGGCGGTGTTGATCGTTCTCAATCAGGCCCGACTGTGGCACAAACATGGCATATGCCCAAGCATCGCGCTCACCCCGACCGATCGAAAAGGCCGCTCGGCGCAGCGAAACTCGACGAGCTGGCACTCGCCTATGTCGCGCGATTTGCGACCAGCCGCGCCAAGCTGACGCGCTATCTTGCCAGAAAAGTGCGCGAATCCGAGTGGATGGACGAAAGTGACGCCATGGCGGCGTGCGAGGCGGTGGCCGACCGGATGGAGGAATTGCGCTACCTCGACGATCGTCAATATGCGGCGATGCGCGCGGGCGCGATGACGCGCCGCGGCTTGGGGGTGCGGCGGGTGAAGGCACAGCTTTATGTCGACGGCATCGCCGAAGCGGACAGCGGCGAAGCGATCGAGACGGCGGCGGGCGCCGCGGTGGCGGCCGCCGTGGGTTTCGCGCGGCGTCGGCGGTTCGGGCCGTTTGCGGTCAGCGGCGGCGACGATCCAAAGCTGCGCGAGCGGCAGATCGCTGCCTTTCTGCGCGCGGGACACAGCATGACGATCGCGCGCCGCATCCTCGCCGTCCCGCCGGGAGACGAGATGGCGCTGGCGGCGCTGGACGACGAAGCGGGGCTTGACTAGGTCGGGCGTCATCACGGGATAAGGATTTGCCGATGCGTGCCATTTTTACCGCCCTTGCCCTCGCGCTGGCGCTGCCGATCGCGGCGTGCAGCAGCGACGCCAGCGAGGAGGCGCGCGCCGCGACGATCCCGGTGACGATCACGGCGGCGGGCACGGCGCATGTCTTCAACGTCGAAGTGGCGCGAACCGACGCCGAACAGGACCAGGGACTGATGTTCCGCACCAGCCTGCCCGCTGACGGCGGCATGTTGTTCCCGTTCGAAAAGCCGCGGATCGGCAGTTTCTGGATGAAGAACACGCTGATCCCGCTCGACATGATCTTCATCCGCGCCGACGGCAGCATCGACCGCATCGCCGAAAACACGATCCCCGAATCGCTCGAACCGGTGGTCAGCGGCGGCGAAGTGTCGGCGGTGCTCGAACTCGCGGGCGGCACCGCGGCGAAGCTCGGCATCGACGAGACGGCGAAGGTGACGTGGAAGGATTAAGCCGTCCCCGTTTCCGTTTGTCCTGAGCTTGTCGAAGGACCGTTTTTGCTTTCGACGCCGACAAGAAAAAGGACAGCCCTTCGACAAGCTCAGGGCGAACGGACAAAGGGGAAGCTCGATGCCGCTTTGACGCTTGCGCGACCGCTCTCCTTGCCTGTAAACGCCTCGCCATGAGCATCCTTGGCAAGATTTTTACCTGGTGGGACGGTGCGACCGTCGGCACGCTGCTGAACAGCTGGAAAACCGGCGAAAAGGTGGGCGAGGACAGCCTCGGCAACACCTATTATCGCGCGCGCAAGGGCGACCGCCGCTGGGTGATCTACAACGGATCGAACGACGCGAGCCGGGTGTCGCCCGAATGGCATGGCTGGCTGCACCGCACCTATGACGAGCTGCCCGGCGATGTGCTGCCCGCGCCGCGCGCGTGGGAACAGGCGCCGAGCGTCAACCTGACCGGCAGCACCGGCGCCTATCGCCCCGCCGGCGCGCTCGAGCGTGGCGGCCAGCGCGCCGCGGCGACCGGCGATTATGAGGCCTGGCGGCCCGGCGAATAATGTCGCGGCGGACGACGACTGCGCTGATCGCGCTGCTGACCGCGAGTACGGTTGCGGCCTGCGACCGGACGCCGTCGAAAGGGAATGGCAGCGCGACGGTGCAGACCGTCGCCAAATCCGAACGCGTCCCCGACGAGGTCGGCGGGATCGAAGGCGCGACCCCGATGGCCGAGCGCGTCGCCGTCGTCGGCCTGCTCAACAAGCGGAACGGGCTGGTCCGCGAGCTTGAGATGAAACCCGGCGAAGCTGCGCGGGTCGGCCGGGCGATCGTCCGGCTGCGCGCGTGCGAGCAAACCGCGCCGTGGGAGGATCCGCCCGAAACCGGCGCCTTTGTCCAGCTGACGGTGCAGGATCAGAGCGACGACAAATGGCGGCGCGTCTTTTCGGGCTGGATTTTCCGCGAACGCCCCGACCGCAATATCATCCAGCATCCGATCTATGACGTGTTCGTCAAAAGCTGCGCGATGACATATCCCGGCGGCGAACCTGTCGCCCCCGCGGCGACGAAATCGGGCTCGGCGGCGGCGCCCAAGGCGTCGAGCGCGCCCCAGTCGCCCGCGACGAACGGCGGCGAAGGCGGCGATACGCCCGCAGCTCCGACGCCTGCGCCCGCCGCGGCGCCATCGCCGCCCGCCAACACCGAATAGAGCCGCGCCAGATAATCGGCCTGACGGATCTCGATCGCGCCGAGACTGGCGAGGTGGGGGGTGATGAACTGGCAGTCGAGCAATTTCCACCCGCCCGCGACAAGGCGCGCGACGAGGTGCGCGAGCGCGACCTTTGACGCGTCGCGCACCCGGCTGACCATCGACTCGCCGAAAAAGGCGCGCCCGAGCGAGACGCCGTAAAGGCCGCCGACCAGCTCTCCGCCCTGCCAGCATTCGACGCTGTGGGCATGACCGATCTGGAACAGCCGGTCGTAACTCGCCTTGATCACCGGGTTGATCCACGTCGTCGGCCGGTCGCTGGCGGGTTCGGCGCAGAGCGCGACCATGTCGGCAAAGGCACGGTCGGTGGTGACGCGGAAGCGATCGGCGACGATCGATTTCTTCAGGCTGTGCGACAGGCGGAAGCCATCCAGCGGCAGGATCGCGCGCAGCCGCGGCTCGACCCAATGGACCGACGGGTCATCCGCCCCGTCGGCCATCGGGAAAATACCCTGCGCATAGGCGCTGAGCAGCAGCGCAGGGTCGATGGATTCGAAATGCTTCAGGACGCGGGCTTCACGAATTTCAGCGTCATGCGGTCCGATTCGCCGATCGCGACATATTTGGCGCGGTCGGTGTCGCCTTCGCGCAGGCTGGGCGGCAGGGTCCAGACGCCTTTTTCATAATCCTTCGTGTCTTTGGGATTGGCGTTGATTTCGCTCTTTTCAGCGAGCTTGAACCCCGCCGCCTCGGCAAAGGCGATGATCGAGCTTTCCTTCATATAGCCCGATTTTTCTTCCTTCGCGGCATCGTCGCTCTCGTTCAGGCGATGCTCGACGACGCCCAGCGTGCCGCCGGGTTTCAGCATCGCGAAAATCTGCTTGAACGCATTGGCGGTGTTGTCGGTGCCGCCGAAACGCCAGTTGTGGACGTTGCGGAAGGTCAGGACGACGTCGGCGCTGCCGTCGGGAACCTTGGGATTGGTGCCGGCATTGGGGAATTCGGCGAGCTTGATGCCACCATAGAGGTCGGCGTTCGCGCCCTGCCATTCCTTGATCCGGTTGAGCCCGCGTTCCCACGGCGCCGCGGCATAGAGCGTGCCGCCACCCGCTTTGGTGAGCGGCGCGAGGATTTCGGTGTACCAGCCGCCACCCGGCCACAGCTCGACGACCGTGTCGCCGGGTTTCACGCCAAAGAAGGCGAGCGTTTCGGCGGGATGGCGATGGGGGTCGCGCGCCGTGTTCGCGGCGGTGCGGGTGGGGGCGGCGACGGCGGCGGCGATGGCGGCTTCGGCCTTGTGCGCGGCATGGGGATCCGCGGCATGACCGGCGTGTTGCGCCGCAGCGGGGACGGCAATCAGGGCGGCTGCACTTGCAACCAGGAACAGGGAACGCATATGGGCACCTCTCTCCAAGGGGGGGAAGACTCCCTGTTTGCGAAGGTGGGCGCGGTAATGCAAGGGTCGATGCTGATTGTCAGTGCTGCGGGTGCCGCGGTGGCGGTCGCCGCCGAGGTCGCGGACTGGCGGCGGCGCAACCGGCGCGACGTCGATGCGGTCGGATTTATGCCGTGGCGCGGAATTGCGCTGGTGGGGGTAGCGGTGGCGCTGCTGGCGGCGGCGTTGGCGCTCAAGCCATGAATTGACCGTCGCCCCCGCGAAGGCGGGGGCCGCAATCGGTTTACGCAGCGACGAAGGAAAAGGCCGACAGCGGCCCCCGTCTTCGCGGGGGCGACGTCAGTTTACAGACAAGCCTCCAGATACGGCTGGTCAAAGCCGTATTGGCGCGCTTTTTCCAGCGTATAGGGGCGCAGGCCCATCGCGCGATATTCGCCGACGATCTTGCCGTCCTTGTCCTCGTCGAGATATTCGAACTTGAACAATTCCTGCGTGACGATGACGTCGCCTTCCATCCCGATCACCTCGGTGACGTTGGTGACGCGGCGCGAACCGTCGCGCAGGCGCTTGATCTGGACGATCAGGTCGACCGAGTCGGCGATCTGCTTCGAAATCGCTTCCTTCGGAATCTTGATGTCGCCCATCAGCACCATATTTTCCATACGGCCGAGGCATTCGCGCGGGCTGTTCGAGTGGAGCGTACACATCGATCCGTCGTGACCGGTGTTCATCGCGGCGAGAAGGTCGAAACACTCCGCGCCGCGGACTTCGCCCATGATGATGCGGTCGGGACGCATACGCAGCGCGTTCTTCACAAGGTCGCCCATGTGGATCGCGCCATTGCCTTCGAGGTTCGCGGGGCGCGTTTCGAGCGGCAGCCAGTGCGGCTGTTGCAGGCGAAGTTCGGCGGCGTCCTCGATGGTCAGCACGCGTTCGCCCGGGTCGATCATCTTGGACAGCGCGTTGAGCATCGTCGTCTTGCCCGAACCCGTACCGCCCGAGATGACGATATTGAAGCGGCTGGCACCCGCGATCTTGAGCGCGGTGCACATCTTCTGGCTCATCGCGCCCCACTGGCAGAGCATGTCGAGCGTGATCGGCTTGGCCGAGAATTTACGAATCGAGATCGCGGTACCGCGAAGCGACAGCGGCGGCACGATCACGTTGACGCGGCTGCCGTCCTTCAGACGGGCGTCGGCGAGCGGGGTGGTCTGGTCGACGCGGCGGCCGACGAGGTTGCAGATGCGCTGCGCGATCTGGAACAGATGCTGTTCGTCGCGGAACTGGATCGGCGCGATGACCAGCTGGCCCTTGCGCTCGATATAGGTCTGGTACGGTCCGTTGACCATGATGTCCGAAATGTCGGGGTCGGCGAGCAATTCCTCGAGCGGGCCAAAGCCCAGGAGCTCGTCGACGAGCACCTTTTCGAGCGCGAACTGTTCGCGGCGGTTCAAGGTGATGCGCAGTTCCGCGAGCACTTCGAGGATGATCGGGCGGAATTCCTCGGTCAGCTCGTCCTTGCTGAGCGTCGCCGCCGCCTCGGGATCGACGCGTTCGAGCAGGCGCGGCAGCACCTGTTCCTTGATCTTGTGGACGCTGGCTTCGAACCCTTGCGCCTTTTCGGGCTCCATCGCCTCGGCGGTCGAGCGCTGGTTCAGCCGCTCCATCGCCTCTTCTTCGGGCGACAGGTTCGACGGCATTTGCGGGATTTCGATCGCGGGCGGCGTTTCGATCGCCGGGAATTGCGCGCCGCCGGGCACGCCTGATCCACCCTGCATCGGCTTCGCCACGCCAAAGGCGGGGCGGCCAGCGGTTCCGGGTCGGCGTCCGAATGCACTCATTCGCTTTGTCCTGTTCTTCCAAGTCCATCGGGAGCATTGCCGCGCGGCTGGTGCATCCCCATCCGACACGGTGAATAAATCGGAAACTTTGACATTGTCCTAATGCGCGCGGGCGAATGCGAGGGGCGGTATTAGGGGGCGGGTTTGGGGTGGCTTTACGCCGTTCCCCTCCCTTTTAGGGAGGGGTTAGGGGTGGGTGCGAGCGAAGCGAGCTGAGGCAGAATGCCGCCTTCGGCGGCTACCCACCCCCAACCCCTCCCTAAAAGGGAGGGGAGAAGAAATGTCCGCTATCGGTCGAGACCTGCCCCGCCGACCAACGCTCAACGCCATCTCACCCACGAAAAAAGCCCGCATCCATCGGGATGCGGGCTTTCGAATCGCCGTGGACGGGCGAAAAGGATCAGCCGGCGATATGCTCGGCCAGCACGGTCAGCCCGGCTTCGTTAACCTCGGCAAACCCGCCCTCGACCTCGATCACTTCGGGCGCGGCGCCCGCGGTGGCGTAGATCGTCAGCGGGCCGTTGCGCAGCGTCGCCATGAAGGGTGCGTGGCCTTCGAGCACCGAAAAATCGCCCTCGGTCCCCGGCACGGTGACCATATGGACGTCGGCGGTCCGCTCGAGGCGGGCAGGGGTGACGAGTTCGAACTTCAGAGCCATGTCTTCATTCCTAAAGCCCCTCCCCTTCAGGGGAGGGGTTGGGGTGGGGGCCATCGGCCTAGCACGGACCTCGCGGCCCACCCCGTTGCGACTAGCGGGCAAGCCCGCAAGTCTCACTGCCCCTCCCCTGAAGGGGAGGGGGTATAAGATTACGCGTCTTCGGCGAGCTTCGCGGCCTTGGCGACCGCTTCGTCGATGCCGCCGACCATGTAGAAGGCCGCTTCGGGCAGATGGTCGTACTCGCCGTCGACGACGGCCTTGAACGACTTCACCGTGTCTTCGATCGCGACGAACTTGCCGGGGATGCCGGTGAAGACTTCGGCGACGTGGAAGGGCTGCGACAGGAAGCGCTGGATCTTGCGCGCGCGGGCGACGACCAGCTTATCTTCTTCCGACAGCTCGTCCATGCCGAGAATCGCGATGATGTCCTGCAGCGACTTGTACTTTTGCAGCGTTTCCTGAACGCGGCGGGCGGTCTCATAATGCTCCTGACCGACGGTCGCGGCGGTGAGCACGCGCGAGGTCGAGTCGAGCGGGTCGACCGCGGGATAGATGCCGAGTTCCGAAATCGCACGGCTGAGCGTCGTCGTCGCGTCCAGGTGGGCGAACGAGGTTGCGGGAGCCGGGTCGGTAAGATCGTCCGCGGGGACGTAAATGGCCTGCACCGAGGTGATCGAACCCTTGGTGGTCGAGGTGATGCGTTCCTGCAGCGCGCCCATGTCGGTCGACAGGGTCGGCTGGTAACCCACCGCCGAGGGAATACGGCCGAGCAGCGCCGACACTTCCGAACCCGCCTGGGTGAAGCGGAAGATGTTGTCGACGAAGAACAGAACGTCCTGGCCTTCCTGGTCGCGGAAATATTCGGCCATGGTGAGGCCCGAGAGCGCAACGCGCGCGCGGGCGCCCGGGGGCTCGTTCATCTGGCCGAACACCAGCGCCACCTTCGACCCGTCGGGGGTCGGGTTGCCGTCGGCGTCCTTGGCGATAACGCCGGCGTCGAGGAATTCGTGGTAGAGATCGTTGCCTTCGCGGGTGCGTTCACCGACGCCCGCGAACACGCTGACGCCGCCGTGGCCCTTGGCGATGTTGTTGATCAGTTCCTGGATGAGCACGGTCTTGCCGACGCCCGCGCCGCCGAACAGGCCGATCTTGCCGCCCTTGGCGTAGGGGGCGATCAGGTCGATGACCTTGATGCCGGTGACGAGGATCGCGGCTTCGGTCGACTGGTCGACGAATTCGGGAGCCTTGGCGTGGATCGGCGCCGACATGCCGGCGTTCACCGGGCCGCGTTCGTCGATCGGGTCGCCGATGACGTTGAGGATGCGGCCGAGCGTCTGCGGGCCGACGGGAACCGAGATCTGCGCGCCGGTGTCGACAACGGGCTGGCCGCGGGTCAGGCCGTCGGTCGCGTCCATCGCGATGGTGCGGACGGTGTTTTCGCCGAGGTGCTGCGCGACTTCGAGGACGAGGCGGTTGCCGTTGTTGTCGGTTTCGAGCGCGTTCAAAATCGCGGGCAGCTCGCCCGTGAACTGGACGTCGACGACGGCGCCGATGACCTGCGCGACGCGACCGGTCGCGGTGCCGGTGGCGGCAGCCTTCGGAGCGGCGGCCTTCTTCGGCGCAGCAGCCTTGGGCGCGGCGGCCTTCTTGGCGGGAGCCTTCTTTTCAGCGGGAGCGGTAGCCATTACGTTCTTCCTTGCTTGGATAGCTTACAGCGCTTCGGCGCCGGCAATGATTTCGATAAGTTCGGTGGTGATCGCCGCCTGACGCGTGCGGTTGTAAACGATGGTCAGCTTGTTGATCAGGTCGCCCGCGTTGCGCGTCGCATTGTCCATCGCGGTCATCGACGCGCCCTGTTCGGACGCAGCGTTTTCAAGGAGCCCCTTGAAGATCTGGATGGTGACGTTGCGCGGGAGCAGGTCGGCGAGGATTGCTTCCTCGTCGGGTTCGTACTCCACGGCGGCACCGCTCGACGTCGGGACGTCGGCGGGCGGCGGGACCGGGATCATCTGCTGACCGGTCGCGATCTGGAGCAGCGCCGAGCGGAACTTCGAATAGAAGAGGTGCGCGACGTCGAAGGCGCCAGCTTCGTAAAGCTCCATCACCTTCGCCGAGATGTCGCTCGCCTGTTCGAAGCCGATGTCGCGGATGCCGGTGGTTTCATACTGCTCGATGATCTGGCCCGGGAAGAGGCGTGCGATCACCGGGCGGCCCTTGCGGCCGACGAGGTAGAAGAGAACCTTCTTGCCCTCGGCCTGCAGTTCGAGCGCCTTGTCACGCGCAGCCTTGACGATGTTCGAGTTGAACGCGCCGGCGAGGCCGCGGTCGCTGTTGAGCACGACGAGCAGGTGCGTGTCGCTCTTGCCGGTGCCCGAAAGCAGCTTCGGCGCCGAATCCGACGCGCCGACCTTCGACGCGAGGCTGGCGACGACGCCTTCGAGCCGCTCGGCGTAAGGACGCGCGGCTTCGGCGGCGGCCTGCGCTTTGCGCAGCTTCGCGGCGGCGACCATCTTCTTGGCCTTGGTGATCTTCTGGGTCGATTTGACCGAGACGATCCGCCCTTTGAGTTCCTTCAGACTGGCCATAAGTCCCGTCTTTTACCTTTGTTTCGTCACCCGGCGAAGGCCGGGGTCTCACCGTCGAGATCCCGGCCTTCGCCGGGATGACGAGGTGGGTGGGTTACGCGAAAATCTTGGCGAAGGCGTCGAGCGCCGCGACCAGACCCTTTTTGGCGTCGTCGCCCAGGTCCTTGGTGTCGCGGATCGCCTTCAGCACATCGGCATGGTCGCTGCGCAGATAGGCGAGCATCGCCTGTTCGTAGCGCGACACGTCGGTCGTTGCGACATTGTCGAGATAGCCGTTGGTGCCGGCGAAGATCGACGCGGTCTGCTCTTCGAACGGCATCGGCTGGAACTGCGGCTGCTTCAGGAGCTGCGTCAGGCGCGCGCCGCGGTTGAGCAGCTTTTGCGTCGACGCGTCGAGGTCCGAACCGAACTGCGCGAAGGCTTCCATTTCGCGATATTGCGCGAGCTCGAGCTTGATCGATCCCGACACCTTCTTCATCGCCTTGGTCTGCGCGGCCGAGCCGACGCGGCTCACCGAAAGGCCGACGTTGATCGCGGGGCGGATACCGGCGTTGAACAGGTTGGTTTCGAGGAAGATCTGGCCGTCGGTGATCGAAATCACGTTGGTCGGGATGTACGCCGAAACGTCGCCTGCCTGAGTTTCGATGATCGGCAGCGCGGTGAGCGAACCCGCGCCATTGTCGCTGTTCATCTTTGCAGCGCGCTCGAGCAGGCGGCTATGGAGATAGAAAACGTCGCCCGGATAGGCTTCGCGGCCCGGCGGGCGGCGAAGCAGCAGCGACATCTGGCGATAGGCGACCGCCTGCTTCGACAGATCGTCATAGACGATGACGGCATGCATGCCGTTGTCGCGGAAAAATTCGCCCATCGTGCAGCCGGTGTAGGGCGCGAGGAACTGCAGCGGTGCGGGTTCCGACGCGGTCGCGGCGACGACGATCGAATATTCCATCGCGCCATTTTCTTCGAGCTGACGCACGATCTGCGCAACCGTCGAGCGCTTCTGGCCGACCGCGACATAGATGCAATAGAGCTTCTTCGATTCGTCGTCGCCGGCGTTGGCCTGCTTCTGGTTGATGAAGGTGTCGATCGCGACGGCGGTCTTGCCGGTCTGACGGTCACCGATGATCAGCTCGCGCTGGCCGCGGCCGACGGGGACGAGGGCGTCGAGCGCCTTGAGGCCGGTCTGGACGGGTTCGTGGACCGAGGTGCGCGGGATGATGCCCGGCGCCTTCACTTCGACGCGCATGCGCTTGTCGGCCTTGATCGGGCCCTTGCCGTCGATCGGATTGCCGAGGCCATCGACGACGCGGCCGAGCAGGCCTTTGCCGACGGGGACGTCGACGATCGTGCCGGTGCGCTTGACCTGGTCGCCTTCCTTGATCTCGGCGTCCGAGCCGAAGATCACGATGCCGACGTTATCGGCTTCGAGGTTCAGGGCCATGCCCTGCACGCCGTTGGCGAATTCGACCATTTCACCGGCCTGGACATTGTCGAGGCCGTGGACGCGGGCGATGCCGTCGCCGACCGACAGCACCTGACCGATTTCGCTGACCGTTGCGTCGGTGCCGAAATTGGCGATCTGGTCCTTGATGACCTTGCTGATTTCAGCGGCGCGGATTTCCATGGTTTAGCCTTTCATCGCCTGTGCGAAGCTATTGAGACGGGTACGGATGCTGCCGTCGATCAGCTGGCTGCCCAGCTGGACGACGAGACCGCCAAGGATGGCGGGGTCGACGGTCGTCGCGACGGAAACGTCGCGGCCGACACGGGATTTGAGGTTTGCGGTCAGCGCCTTGAGCTGGTCGGCGGTGAGCGGGTGCGCGCTGGTGACCTTGGCGGTCACTTCGCCGCGGTGGTCGGCGACGATCGCGTCGAAGGCGTCGATCATCTTGGGCAGATCGGCAAGGCGGCGGTTCTCGGCGAGTACGCCCAGGAATTTGGCGGTCAGCGAATCGAGCTTCATCGCCTTGGCAACGGCACCGATCGCGCTGGCGGCGTCGCCGCGACCGACGACCGGGCTGGCGATCAGCGCCGACAGGTCGGTCGATTCGGTAAGGCCGGTCTTCAGCGTTGCGAGGCTCTTGGCGACCGTGTCGATCGCGTTCGATTCGCGGGCCAGATCGAACAAAGCGACTGCATAACGGCCCGCGAGGCCCGCCGTGATGTTGCCCTGAATGCCGCCGGAATTCTCCACGCGTGAAAGTCCTTTGTTGCTATCCCGTGGGGGATGGGTCGCGCCGTATATGGGGAGATTCGTCGAATGTCCCCTACGCGAAGTCGCGGCGCGCCTAGCAACGATTTTGCTGCAATGCAAGGTGGGGTTGGGAGTCTTCCGACCACCTTCCCAAACCCGTTCGCCCCCCGCCTTCGCGGGGGCAGGCTCTGAGCTTGTCGAAGGGCCGTTCTTTCTTCAAAGGTTGTGGGAAAGAAGGACGGGAGTTGACCTGCGGTCGCCTGCGGCCCGGACAGGCTCAGTCCGAACGGAAGTGGGGAAGCGCATGGGCGAGATGATTCGAATGAAGATGGACGATGGCGCCGAAATCGCCGTCTATCACACGAAGCCGGAAGGCGAACGCCGCGGCGGGCTTGTCCTCATTCAGGAGATCTTCGGGGTCACCGACCATATCCGCGACCTTTGCGACGAATATGCCGCCGACGGCTATGAGGTGCTGGCGCCCGCGCTGTTCGACCGCGAGCATCCGGGGTTCGAGAGCGACTATTCGGGGCCGCAGTTCGAACGCGCGGTGCAGCTGGCGCGCGAGCTGCATCCGTTCGAACAGAGCCTGAAGGACGCGCAGACGTGCATCGACGCGCTGAAGGGCCCAAAAGGTTCCGGAGGCCCGGTCTTTATCACCGGCTATTGCTACGGCGGCTCGGTCGCGTGGCGGATGGCGCAGATCAGCCCCGACCTGGCCGCGGCGTCGGCCTATTATGGCAGCCTGGTCCCCACGCAGTTCGCCGATCAGGCGCCGGGATGCGCGACGATCGCCCATTTCGGCCGCTATGACGCGGGCATCCCGATGGAAGGCGTCGAGGCGCTGATCGCGAAGGATCACCCGACCGCGCAAATCTTTGTCTATGACGCCAACCACGGCTTCAACAGCGACCGGCGCAAGGATTATCACGAAGCGTCGAGCGAGCTTGCGCGCGAGCGGACGCTGATGCTGTTCAAGGCGTGCGGCGGGTGAGGATATTGGTCCAGCTTCTGCTGGGGCTGTTCGTCTTTGCGCTCGTTGCCGCTGCGTTCCTCTATACGCAGCAGCGACGGATGATTTTTCCCGCGCCGCAGGATTATCCGCGCGCGGCGCTGCCCGGTTTCCGGCTCGTCCATACTGACACGGCGGATGGGCTGCGGCTGTCGGCCTTTTATCGCCCCGCGGCGCCGGGCAAGAAGACGATCCTCTTCTTCCATGGCAATGGCGACAATATGCGGGGCGCGATTGAGGCGACGCGCGGGCCGGGGGCGGCGGGGCATGGGCTGATGCTCGTCGAATATCGCGGTTATGGCGGCAATCCGGGGTCGCCCGATGAGGTGGGATTCTATCGCGACGGCGCGGCGGCGATGCGGTGGCTCGGCGCCGCGGGGGTGGCGCCGCGCGACATCGTCGTCATCGGCAATTCGATCGGGTCGGGGCCGGCGACCGAGATCGCGCTGCGCCACGAGGTCGCGGCGCTGATGCTCGTGTCGGGCTTTTCGGACCTGCCGTCGGTGGTGCGGCGGCAGGTGCCGTTCGTCCCGCGCTGGCTGGTGCGCGACCGGTTCGACAATGGCGCGAAGCTGGCGCGAGTGAAAGCGCCCGTTTTCCTGATGCACGGCGACGCCGACACGCTGGTGACGCCCGACAATGTGAAGCGGCTGGTCAGGCGCGGCGCGATGCGACGGTCGCGCGCCTCGCGGGGATCGGCCACGAGCTTGCCTATACCGCGCCCGCGCAGGCGCTGCTCACCAATTGGGTGGGCGGGCTGCGCTGAGGCTCAGTTGCCGGGCGCGGGTTTCGCCGCCGCGCCGCTCGCGGGCTGGCAGCGATAGACGAGGCGCTCGTTGGGGCTTGCGGGAAGCGCGCTGCGGATCGCGTCCTGCTGCGCCGCGAGGCCGGCGAGCTCGTCGGGGTTGGCGGTGCAGCTTTTGAGCGCGACGCCAGCGCGCGTCTCGCGCGCCTTCGCCATCGTCTCGGCGTCGAGCAGATAGCGTTCGACGCGATAGTCGCGTCCCGCCGCGTCGATCGACGCGACAGTCACCGTCGGCTCGTCATTGGGAACGAGGATGCGTTGCCAGCGGTCGTCGGCGCCGCGCGTATATTGGGTGCGGCCGTTGACGCAGCCGTCCTTGCCGATGCTGATCGGCACGTCGGTCGTTGCCGAAACGGTGATGCGGCTGCGGTCGGGGCGGATCGTGCAGAGGAGATTGCCCGCCGCGAGCGTTGGTTCGGCGGCGGCCGGTTCCGGGGCGCTTTCGGCGGCGATTTCGGCGCGCGCGTCGGGGCGCGTGACGAACAGCACCGCCGCGCCGATCATCAGCGCCGCGCCCGCCCCGCCGGCGATCTTGGCGTTGCGCATATTTTGCTGGCTGTAGAAGAGCAGCCCGGCGCCCGCGGCGAGCGCGCCGATGACGAAGAACACGCCCGCGAGCGCGATGCGGTTCTCGCGCGCCGCCAGCGCTTCCTCTTCGGCGCGCGCCTGTTTGAGGCTGCGGTCAAGCTCTGCTGCCGCGTTTTTCGCGGCGTTCGCCTCGGCGCTCGCGCGCGCTTCGGCGTCCATCGCGGCGCGATCGCGCGCGTCGGCCTCGGCCAGCGACAGGCAGGGGGTGCCGACGCTGGCATATTGCTGGTTTGCATCGGCCAGGAACCGGGTGAGTTCGCGCGCCGAAATCGCAAAGGCAAAGGGCGAATCGCCATCGTCGGCGCGCGTGATCGCGGTGTTGATCCCGGCGATGCGGCCGCACGCATCGACGAGCGGCCCGCCCGAATTGCCGCGCGAAATCTTGGCGGTGTGGATCTGCATCGCGACGCCGTCGACGCTTTGCGTGTTCGACAGATTGCCCTCGCTGCGCGTCGGGGTGCGCGGGGTGATATAATCATTGGCGCTGCGCGCGGTCGCAAGGTCGACATTGCCCGGATAGCCCAGCGCGACGACATCGGCGCCCGATTCGAGCGGCCCGGTGTAAACCGCGGCGGCGGGCAGCCGCGCCTCGGTAATTTCGAGCAGCGCCAGGTCGCGCGCCTTGTCGATCGCGATCAGCTTTGCCGCGAAGCTCTTTTGCCCCTCCGACGGGACGACGCCGAGCGCGACATTGTTCGGATATTGCACCGCCGATTCGACGACATGCGCGTTGGTGACGATGCGTGTCGGCGAGATCGCGATGCCGCTGCCATGGCCGAAACCGACCACTTCGCCGTCGACCATCGCCACCGTGACGACGCGCACGACGCTGCGCGACGCGGCGCTGATGTCGTCGGCGGCGCGCGCGGGCAGGGTCAGGGCGAACAGGGCGAGCAGCAGCGCGAGGAGGCGGGTCATGGCGCGCACCCTAGCCGCGCCAACTTTGAACGCAAGCATCGGGACGCACCGGGTGGCGGAGGGTGGCAAGACGGTCGCAACCGAAGTGAAAGGAAAGATCCGATGACCTATATGATCGAAGGGCTCGCCCCCGACCGTTTTGCCCCCTTGTTCGCGATGGACGATGCGGGGCTGGCCGCGATCAACGCGCGCCGCGTTACCGCCACCGCCGATATGGGATTTCCCTGTCGGATCAGCCTGGAGGATGCGCGCGCCGGGGAGGAACTGATCCTGCTCCACCATGTCAGCCACGACGTCGAAACGCCGTATCGCAGCGCTTATGCGATCTATGTGCGGTCGGGGGTCGACGCGGCCCGCTATCGCGACGAACTGCCGCCAGTATTTGCCGGGCGGCCGATCGCGCTGCGCGCCTTCGATGCCGCAGGCATGTTGCAAACCGCAAGGCTCGCGGCGCCGGGTGAGGCGGATGGTGCGATCCGCGACCTGTTCGCCGATGCCGGCATCGCCTATATCGACGCGCACAACGCCGCGCATGGCTGTTTCGCGGCGCGGATCGAAAGGGACGGGGTATGAGCGCCGCCGACACCATGACCGACGATGCGCGCTGGGCGGCGGTGCTCCGCCGCGACCGCGCGCTCGACGGGCGCTTCGTCACCGGTGTGCTCACGACGGGCATCTATTGTCGTCCAAGCTGCGCGGCGCGCCATCCCTTGCGCGAAAATGTCCGCTTTTTCTCCGACGGCGCAGCGGCGCGCGCGACCGGGCTGCGTCCCTGCAAGCGCTGCCTGCCCGACGATGTCGCGCGCGACGAGGGCGCGGTGCTCGCGGCGATCCAGGCGATCAAGGCGAGCGAGGAGCCGCTCGCACTCGCCGACCTCGCCGCCCGCACCGGCTATTCGCCGACGCATTTTCAGCGCGTTTTCACCCGCCATACCGGGCTGTCGCCCGCCGCCTATGCCCGCGCCTTGCGCGACGAGCGCGCGCGGCAGGCGCTGAGCGAGGGCGGGCGGGTCACCGACGCGATTTACGACGCGGGCTTTTCGGGGCCGTCGCGGTTCTATGGCAATATGGAAGGACGCATGGGGATGACGGCTTCGGCATGGGTGAACCGCGGCAGGGGGGTGACTATCCACTGGGCGGTGGTGGCGACCAGCCTCGGCGACATGCTGGTCGCGGCGACCGACAAGGGGGTGTGCCGCCTGTCGTTCGCCGAGGGGCGCGAGGCGCTCGAGGAGCGCTTTCCCGCCGCCGATCTGGTCGAGGGCGGCACCGAATTCGCTGCGCTGCTGAAACAGGTGGTCGCCGCGGTCGAAGCCCCTACCGACGGTTTCGACCATATCCCGATCGACGTGAAAGGCACCGCCTTTCAGGAAGCGGTGTGGCGCGAGCTGCGCCGGATCCCGGCGGGCGAGACGCGCAGCTATGCCGACATTGCCGCCGCGGTCGGCAAGCCCAAGGCGGTGCGCGCCGCGGGCAGCGCCAATGGCGCGAACAATGTCGCGGTGCTGATCCCGTGCCACCGGGTGGTGCGCAGCGACGGGACGCTCGGCGGCTATGCCTATGGCCTGCCGATCAAGGAAGAATTGCTCAAGCGGGAGAGTTTTTGATGTCGGATAAAATTGCTGAATTTCGCGCGCTGCACGTTCCGGGCGACCCGCTGATCCTGGTCAATATCTGGGATGCGGGAAGCGCCAAGGCGGTCGCAGCGGCGGGCGCGAAGGCGATCGCGACGGGCAGCTTCGGCGTTGCGGGCGCGCAGGGCCGCGCCGATGGCGAGGATTTCCCGCTCGAAGATGTGTTCGAAAATCTCGCACGCATCCTGGCGGTGACCGACCTGCCGGTGACGATCGACATGGAATCGGGCTATGGCGCCGATCCGGCGGCGGTCGGGGTCTCGGTCGCGCGCGCGCGCGACGCCGGGGCGGCTGGGATCAATATGGAGGATCGGCTGCCCGGCCAGACGGCGCTGTTGCCGGTTGCGGAGGCAGCGGCGCGATACCGCGCGGCCGCCGACACCGGCATCTTCGTCAACGCGCGCTGCGACACCTTCCGCGGCGCCGATATTGCGAAGGATGGCGATGCGCTGGTCGCCGCAACGCTCGAACGCGCGCGCGCCTATGCCGACGCGGGCGCGGGGTCGCTGTTCGTTCCTTTCCTGCTCGACCCCAAATGCATCGGCGCAATCTGCGACGCCTCGCCGCTGCCGGTGAATATATTGCGCGGCAAGGGCGGGCCGACGCACAAGGAGCTCGCAAGCCTCGGCGTCGCGCGGATCAGCCACGGGCACCAGCCATGGGCGGCGGCGATGGCGTGGCTGACCGGGCAGGCGGCGCAGGTACTGGGCGGCGCCGAACCCGACTATTGACGGGAGTCAGCCCTCGCCGTCGTCGTCTTCCGCTTCGGGCGCGGCGGCGGCGCCGCGATCGCGCATCGTTTCGATCCGCTTCAGCAGTGCGTCGCCGCGGCCATTGTCGTGCGGATCGAACGCGACGGTCTTGGCGAGGTTGATCGCGGGTTCGAAGCGCCCCAGATGCGCCAGCGAGACGGCGTAGGCGCTGCGAAGATTGAGGTTTTCAGGCGTCAGCGCAAAGGCACGCTCCAGCCCCTTGATCGCCATGTCGCTTGGGCGCGTCCGTTCGGTCAGAAAGCTCTGAAAATAGGCGTGGAGCGGGATCGGGTCGTTGGGGTCGGCGCGGTTCGCGATCTGGATCGGTCGCCGCGCGGCCTTCCACGCGGCGGGATCGGTCTCGCCCTTTTGGCGTAGCTGGTGGAGCTGGAGCTGCCCCAGCAGGACGTTGCCGCGCACATGCTCGGGCCTGGCTGCCAGCAGCTTGTCCAGCGCGGCGCGCATCGCCGTCAGGTCGCGGGTGGCGGGCGCAATATCCCATTCGGCGGCGGCCAGTTCATACTGGAGATCGGGGTTCGCCGGCAGTTTTGCGGCGAGCGCCCGCAAATCGTCGCGGACCTTGGTCAGACGGGCCTGATCGGCGCGCGCATTCATCCGTTCGATTCGCAACATCATCACCGCATCCTCGTCCGCCGACAGCGGGGTGATCTTGATCGCGGTCGATACCGGCACGGGATCGCGCGTCGTGCGATAGGACAGCCGCCCCTCGACATAGCGGTTGAGATCCTTGTCGAGCTGCGCGAGGTCGCCGAATGCGTCGGTCGCCGCCTTGCGCGGTTCGGTCCCGGCATTGATCGCGTTGGTGTAGGCGTTGATCTGGTTGGCGCGCGCCGGGTCGTGGAACAGCATGTGGGTGAGCAGCCACGACCGTCCATAATAGACGTCGGTCTGGCCACGGCTGCGCATCGCGCTGGGCGGTTCGAACAGGACGCGCTCGGCGGGCATCTTGGGCAGCATCAACAGGCCATAGGCGCGGCGATGGGCGGGCTGGCCGACCATCGCCCGCCCCTCTCTGTCGAAATCGACCGTCGAATAATATTCGGCAAAGCCCTCGATGAACCAGCCGGGAAAGGCGACGCGCAAATGCCGCTTCATGAAATGATGGCTATATTCGTGGAACAGCACCTGCTGCGCTGGCGACGTGCCGGGCAGGGTGCCGTCGTTCTGCCGGTGCGACAGGGCGAAACTGCCATCGCGGTCCTGCCGGTAGAAACCCGAAACGGGGGCGCTGCGCGATCCGGTCGCGAGCCGGGCGACATCGTCGCGGCCGGGCAGCAGATAGATGGGCAGGCGGCTTTCCTCGCCCTTTGCCGCGACGTTGAACACGACGCGCAGCGTGGTGTCGAAGCGCTGCAGATTGGCGGCGAATTCGCGCAGCTGCTTTTCGTTGCTCTCGCTGTAGATGATGAAGCTCTCGGTATCGGCGCGCAGCCACTTGGCGTGCGCCGGGGTGGCGATGACGGCCAAAATGACCGCGACCATCGTCACGCGAATCCTGATCATGCTGCTGCTCCCGACTGGCATCCGCGGCGGTGCTGCCAGTCGCGGCAGCGGCTGTAAAGTCCTCTATGTGCTCGCAAATTCAGCGCCGGTCTTTGCCGTCGCGGGCGTCCTTCATCTTCTTGTAGATCTCGGCCATCTTGGTGCGCGCTTCGTCCAGGTTTTTGGCGTCGATCGCGGCGATGACGGCCTGCAACGGATTTTCCTCGTCGCTGCTGTGCGATCCGAAGGCGATCGGGGCCAGCACGCTGCGCGCCAGATCGCCCTTCTTTTCATCGATCAGCTGGCGTCCCAGCAGCAGGCGATAGGTGGGATCATAGGAGGCATAGGGAAACACTTCCTCCAGCGCGATGATCGCCGGTTCGGGAACCGCTTCGCCCGCGTCATAGAAGGATTGGTAATAGGCGATAGCGGGACGCGGATCCTTGGGGTCGATCCGCCTTGCCTTGACCAGATGCGGCCGCGCCGCAGCATAGGCCGCCTTGTCCTTTTCGCCGCGGCCCATCGCCACCATCGCTTTCCAATAATGCGCCAGCGGCGAATTGGCGTCGACAGCGATCGCGCGATCGGCGGCGGCGTCGGCGGCGTCGAAATTCTGGGCGTCGATTTCGGCTTCGGCCAGCGCCAGCTGCGCGAACAGACTGTCGGGATAGGGTGCCGCCTTGCCGCGCAGGTCGCTCGCGACATCCTTCGCCTGCGACCGCGTCACCCCGCGGACCGACCGCATATGCGCCTGCATCACGGCCTCTTCGGCGGCGCTCATCCGGCGCATCGTGACGACCGGTTCGGCATAATTGGCGGGCTTGATGTCGTAACCGAGGAACGGACCGCTTTTGTACCGGCGCACCTCGCGTTGCAGCGCGTCGAGGTCGCCGAACGCATTTTTGGCGGCGGCGAGCGAATCCTCGCCCCGATTGACCGCCGTCAGATAGGTCTGGATCTGGCCTTTGCGCGCCGGGTGGAAATTGAGATAATGGGCGAGCAGCCAACCAAAGCTGTACGACTGATAATATTCCAATCCGTTGAGCTTGACCTTGGTGTCGAGCAAGCGCGTCAGCTTGGTGTCCGACAGCTGTTTGAGCATCTCGCCGCGATGCTGCGGCACGTCGCCGACGTGAAAGCTGCCGTCGGGATTGAAGCGGATCGTGCTGTACAGTTCGGCGAATCCTTCGGTGTACCAATGCGGATAGGCGGTGCTGAAATTGCTCAGCATGAAATGATGGGTATATTCGTGGAACAGCGTCGACCGGATGTCGAGCTGCGGCCCGCTGGTGTCGATGCCGCGCGACAAGGAGCGTTTCTCGCGCGCTGGAACGAACGAGGTCGGATTGCCGGCGCGGCCGAAATAGATGCCGCCGATCCCGGCACCCGATGCGTTGAGGATATAGCCGAGCCGGTCGGTGTCGCCGGTCCGATAGACTTTCAGGCGGTTGGCGTCGCCGACATCGGGGCCGGGGACGGGCATGTTCTGCATCGTGCGCAGCGCATTGTCGAAGCGTTCAAGGTCGCGTGCGAACGCTTCGGCATCTTCGCGCTTGGATTCGGAATAGATGATGAAATGGCTGGTGCGCGCTTCCCACCATTCGGCGCGCGCCGTTGTGGCGGTTGTCGCCAAGGCCAGGGTCATGATCGTGCAGACGATCCGCGCGGCAATTTTCAACATCACAGTCCCGTTCCTCTTTCCCCGTCGATCGATCCCCTGGCCGATCGCGGTTCGTTCAATCTTCGGTCGCGCCTGCATCGGCAGCGGTCACCGCGCTATCTTTGCCGCGATCGCGCATGGCCTCGATCTGGTCGAGCAGATTCTGTCCATTGCCACGGTCGTGCGGGTCGAACGCGATCGTTTTGGCGAGATTCGCCGCCGCGTCGATTTTGCCCGCATTGGCAAGGGCAAAGGCATGGTTCATGCGAATGGTGACATTTTCCGGCTCCAGCGAAAAAGCCTGTGCCAGCCCCTGCAACGCGATCGCGGGCGGGCGCTGTCCCTGGTCGACATAGGATTGGAAAAATTCGAAGAGCGGCAGCGGGTCGTCGGGGTTGGTCCGGTTGGCGAGCGCAATCGGTTTGCGCACGGCGCGCCAGGCCGCGTCGCTATAATCGCCTTTCGCGTCCATTTCCTTCGCCAGCAGCCGCCCGAGCAGGACGTTGGCGCGGACATGGTCGGCCTTTAGCGCCAGGGCTTTGTCGACCGCCGCGCGGGTCGCGGCCAGGTCGCGCTGATCGTCGTCCTTGTCCCATTCGCTGGCCGCCAGTTCGAACCAGACCCCGGCGTCGCCGGGATGCTGTGTCGCCAGTTTCTGCAGGTCGGCGGTGATCTTGGTCAGGCGCTCCTGATCTCCGCCCGCGCTCAGCCGTGCCAGCCGCAGCGGCAGCAGCGCGTCTTCGGCCGCTGACAAGGGGGTGATGCTGATCTCGCCTTCGACGACCATCGCCTTGTGGAGCAGCGTGTAGTTCAGGCGGCGATTGAGATAGGCGTTGAGGTCCTTGTCGAGCGTCGCAAGATCGCCAAACGCCGCCGCCGCGGCCTTGGCCGGATCGTCGCCGCGATTGATCGCCTGCATATAGGTCAGCAATTGCCCAGAGCGCGCCGGTTCCGAATAAAGCATGTGGGTGAGCAGCCAGGCGCGGCCGTAATAGGCGTCCTGCTGCGCCGTCGTCTTCATCGCGGTCGGCCGTTCGGACAGCAGCCGTTCGGCGGGAATTTTCGGCAGCGCGAGCAGGCCATAGGCGCGGCTGTACACCGGCATGCCGACCGCGGGGCGGCCGTCTTTTTCGAAATCGACGGTGGACAGATATTCGGCGAAACCCTCGATAAACCAGGCCGGAAACGCGACCGGCATATATCGTTTCATGAAATGATGGCTGTATTCGTGAAACAATATCTGCTGCGACGCCGGGGTGCCGCGCCCGGTGCTGCCGTCATCCTCGCGGTTCGACACCGCAAAGCTGCCGTCGGTGGTCACGCTGTAGAATCCGGCGGTTCCCGGCCCCAGCCGCCCGCCCGACAGCCGGTTGACGTCGGCCGCCTCGCGCAACAGGTAAATGGTCAGCCGATTGGGTTCGAACCCGCCGGGCACGTTGAAACGGTGGCGCAGCGTCGCGTCGAACAGCTGGAGGTTTTCGGCAAAGCGGCGCAGCGATTTTTCGTCGCCTTCGCTGTAGATGATGAAATTATTGGTGTCGGCGCGCAGCCAGCGCGCGGCTGCGGGCTGTGCCGCGCAGCAACAGATCAACGCAATGGCGGCGCACCACCGCTTCATCATGCCGTTTGTCATGCGATCCCCCCGGATTTTCGTTGCCCGCCATGCTGCCAAGCCGGTCGCCGACTGTAAAGCCTTGTGCGGTCAGACGAAACTATAGGGATCGATGTCGATCGCGAGCCGCGCCTTGGACGGCCAGTCGATGCTGGCGATCCAGTCGCGGATCGTGCCTTGCAGGTCGAAACTGCGCGGGGCGTGGAGCAAGAGGCGAAAGCGGTGGCGCCCGCGCAGCATCGCGAGCGGGGCGGGGGCGGGGCCATAGACGGCGAGGCCTTCGGCGACCGGCGCCTTGTCGCCGAGCCGCTTGGCGACGCCGCGCGCGACCTCGAGCTCTTCGGACGAAATGACGAGCGCGGCGAAGCGGCCATAGGGCGGGGCGCCCGCCTGTTTGCGCGCCGCGGCCTCGGCGGCATAGAAACCGTCGCGGTCGTTGGCGACGAGCGCCGCCATCACCGGCGCGTCGGGGACGCGGGTCTGGATCAGCACCTCGCCGGGCTTCACCCCGCGCCCCGCGCGCCCGGCGACCTGCGCGATCTGCTGAAAGGTGCGCTCGGACGCGCGCAAATCGCCGCCGTCGAGCCCGAGGTCGGCATCGACGACGCCGACGAGCGTCAGGTTGGGGAAATGATAGCCCTTGGTGACGAGCTGGGTGCCGATGATGATGTCGACCAGCCCGCCCTCGACATTGTCGACGAATTCGGCGGCGTTTGCGGGCGACCACAGGGTGTCGCTGGTGACGATCGCGGTACGCGCCTCGGGAAAGCGCAGGGCGATCTCGTCGGCGACGCGCTCGACCCCCGGGCCGCAGGCGACGAGGCTGTCCTCATCCTCGCATTCGGGGCAGAGCCGCGGCGGCGGCATCACATGGCCGCAATGGTGGCAGGCGAGACGGTGGACCAACCGGTGCTCGACCATCCACGCGGTGCAATTGGGGCATTGGATGCGGTGGCCGCAGGTGCGACACAAAGTCAGCGGCGCAAAGCCGCGGCGGTTGAGGAACAGCAGGCTCTGCTCGCCCTTGGCCAAGCGGTCGGCGAGCGCATCGACGAGCGGCGGGGCGAGCCAGCGGCCGCGGTCGGGCGGGTCTTGCCGCATGTCGATTGCCGCGAGGTCGGGCAGCGTGGCGCCGCCGAAGCGCGCGGGCAGCTGGATGTGGCGATAGCGCCCCGCCTCGACCATCGCGAGGCTTTCGAGCGCGGGCGTCGCGCTCGCGAGGATCACCGGCAGCCCTTCGAAATGCCCGCGCATCACCGCGACGTCGCGCGCGTGATAATGGACGCCGTCCTCCTGTTTGAAGCTCGTCTCATGCGCCTCGTCGACGACGATGACGCCCAGCGTGGCATAGGGAAGGAACAGCGCCGAGCGCGCGCCGACGACGATCTTTGCCTCGCCACTGGCGATCGCGTGCCACGCGCGGCGGCGTTCGGTTGAGCGCAGGCCCGAGTGCCACGCTACGGGCTCGCAGCCGAAGCGCGCCGCGAAGCGCGTCAGCATCGGTTCGGTGAGCGCGATTTCGGGGAGCAGGACGAGGGCTTGCTTGCCTGCGTCGATCGCGGCGGCGATCGCCTCCATATAGACTTCGGTCTTGCCCGATCCGGTGACCCCGTCGAGCAGCAGCGTCGCGAATTTCTCCGCGGCGACGGCGGCGGTCAACTGCGCGGCGGCGGCGGTCTGTTCGGCGGACAGGTCGGGCGGGGCGAAAGCGGGATCGGGGTGGGGGTATGGCTGGTCAGCCGAGACGGTGACCGCTTCGAGCGCGCCGGTGTTCACGAGGCCGCGGATCACTGCCTCACTGACCTCGGCCAGTGCGGCGAGCTCACGGACCGTCCCCTGCCGGTCGCCGATCGTTTCGAGCGCTACCGTCCGCTGCGGCGTCATGCGTTTGGGGATTTCGCCGGTGGCGCGATATTCGACGATCGGGCGCCGCGCATCGGCAAAGGCGACACCGGGCAGCACCATGCGCAGCACCGATCCCGGCGGGCTCAGATAATAGTCGCTGGTCCATTCGACGAGGCGGCGGAGCGGCGCCGCGATTGGGGAGACGGGTACGATTTCGTAGAGGTTGCGGAGGCGGTTGTCGCCGACCGCCTCGGGCGCGCCGAACGCACTGTCCTCCCACACCACGCCGCCCATCCGGCGCGGCCCCAGCGGGGCGATGACGACGCTGCCGAGCGGCGCTTCGCTGCCCTGCGGCACGCGATAGTCGAGCGGGCCGAGGGCGGCGGTGAGGAGGAGGACGCGGGCGCGGGTCATGGGTTGGGGAGGATATAGGGCGGCGGGTAAAATTGGAAAGCGCTACACACCACGTCGAACCCGCGAAGGCGGGGGCCGCCGTCGGTTTACGCAGAGGTGCTGACCCAGGCCTCCAGCGGCCCCCGCCTTCGCAGGGGCGACGATTAGGTCGGCGCCAGCGCCTTTTTCGCCGTCCGCTTCGCCGGCTTCGGCCGCCGGAACCAGAAGCTCCACACCGCGAAACTACCGAGCATCGTCATCGCGAGGCCCGAGAGTGTCATCACGATGCGCCACGTCCAGCCGCCGACCTTCGACGCATGGATCGGAAAGGCCATGTTGAACGCCTGCGCGCCGCCCGGCATCGTCAGCGCATCGCGCGCGCCCAGAACTTCGCCCGTCGCGGCGTCGAACCATAAGGTCGAGCGGCCATTGGGCAGCCATTCGGCCTGCTGGCGCATCCGCAGCATGATCGGGTCACCCGCCTTGCGCGGCAGGCTGAGGATGCGGAATTCGGCGTCCGGAAAACGATGCCGCGCCGCGGTCAGCATCGCGGTGTAGTCGGGCTTTTCGGCGAGCGCGCCGCCCTTGTATTTGGGGGGCTCGATGGCTTTGGCGGCCTCGGAGGGCGAACCGAAGGGGGCGATCATCACCATCGCGAAGGGGCGGAAGATCATCATCGTGCCGGTGACGATCGAGATGAGCAGCAGCGGCGCCGCGATGATGCCAAGGTCGCGGTGATGCATGACGATCGACGGGCGCGACATGCGTTTCGGCCACAGGCGGAGCTGAAAGGTTTTGCGCGTCCGCCACCAGAGGATCGCCCCGCTGATCACGAAGAACAGGCCGGCAAGCCCCGCGATGCCGATCACCCATTCGCCGCTGTCGCCCGCGAACAGATGATGATGGAAATCGAAGATCCAGAGCTCGGGCCGCTCCCACTGGCTGGCCCAGCGCGTGACGATTTCGCCCGACTGGCTGGCATAGGCGCCCGCGCCCTCTCCAAAGCGCATCTGGTGCAGCCCGAAGCGGTCGTCGGCGAAAATGACGCCCTGCGCGCCCGGCATCGCCATCAGCTTTTCGGTGGTCGCGGCGACCGTCGCCAGGTCGCCGCGCAGCGGGTCGCCGGTCCCCGGCAAGCCGATCCACAGATGCTCGTAAAGCAGGATCGTCCCCGACAGGCCGAGCAACGCGAGCACGAGGCCGATGAGGCCTCCCGTCCAGCGGTGCAGCGTGTCGAGCAATTTCATCATCAGAAGCGGTAATCCCACCCCAGCGTGAAGGTGCGTCCGCGCCCGGCGAAATAGGACAGCTGGTCCGTCGGCAGTCGCGTATCGCTCGAATAGTCGATATATTGCTTGTTGAAGAGATTCTGCACCGACAGGCTGATCCCGCCGATGCCGGTCTGGTAACGGACATGGGCGTCGGTCAGCGTGTAGCCGCCGAAGTCATTGTCGCCAAGCTTCAGCGGGCGCAGCGGGTTGGCGTCGTCGGCGGCGCGCGCCTTGCTGTCGAAGCGGCGCTTGAAATAGACCTGCGTCTGGATGCGCGCCGAGAACGGCCCGCTGGCATAGCTGGCCGCGAGGTTCAGGCGGTCGGGCGAGATGTTCGACCCGTCGAGATCGCTGTCGACGATGCCGTCGGGCACCGCGTCGCTGTCGAACCGACCGATCAGATGCGCATAGCCGACATTGAGCTTCAGCCCGTCGATCGGGGTCTGGACCCCGAGGTTGAGTTCGAGCCCCTGGATTTCGACGCGGAGCCGCTGAACGTCGAAAATCCGGTCGGGACGGGCGATCAACAGCTGCCCCTTGTCGCTCGACGACCAGAAATAGGAGGCGCTGGCGTCGAGCGGCCCGCGCTTGACCTCGAACCCGATCTCGCGGTTGTTCGAAACGACCGGCGAGATGTCGAGAAAATTGTCGATGTCGACCCCGGCAGTGCCGATCGACCGGGTGATGCGGCCGACATCGGGAACCGTGAAGCCCTCGGCATAGCTCGCATAGGCGCGGATGCCGTCGATCGGTTCGATGATGATGCCGCCGTTGATCAGTACGTCGTCAAAGGTCGGCGACCCGCCCGCGACCGACACCCCGCCGCGCGGCGTCGTCGTGGTGGCCAGCGTCGTATAATCGTCGATCGTGATCTTCACATTTTCATATCGGGCGCCGCCCGCGACGCGGATCAGCCCGTCGAACAATTTGAGGTTCGCCTGCGCAAAGGGCGCGAGGCTGCGGAAATCGGTCGGCGGAACCCAGGTGCGCCCGGTCGCGATCAGCCGCTGTTCGGTGGTGTCCCACAGCGCGTCGAAACCCAGCGTCAGCGTCAGATCTTCGAATCCGGGAATGCCGCCCTCATAGCTCAGCTTGCCGCCGAACTTGCGGCTGCGGTTCTGCGACTGGTCGAACAAGGTGCCGATCGGCGCGATGCGGACGTCCTGAAAGGTCGCTTGCGTCGCGACTTCGCCGCCAAAGGTGTCGCGGCTGCGGTTGAAAAAGATCTGGCTGACGAAATTGCCACCGCCAAGGTCGCTGTCGGTCAGGCTCAGGGCAATGCTTTCGGTGCGGTTCTGCGCCGACTTGCCCGGCGGGTTGCCGCGCACCGCGCTGGTGGGCAGGCCGAGCGCGCGGTTACCGGGGGTCGCGACATAATCGCCGTCGCCCTTCAATTCGAAGCGGCTGGCGATCAGGTCGATCCGCGCGCTGGGCGACAGTTCGTAACCAAAGCGCCCGAACAGCGAGAGCGCCTTGGAATCCTGCGTTTCGCCCTGCGTCAGGTTGAGCCCGATCGGACGGCCCTTGGCGTCCGAGAACACGCCGCGGATTTCATAGGCGGCGCCGACGGTGGCGTCGAACGCGCCCGCCTTGTACTGGATCAGGCCCGCGAGCTTGCCGCCCATTCCGGCCTTGGAAAAATCATTGTCGGCGGTGCCCTGGAGCAAGGTGCGGCCCGACAGGCCTTCTTCGCTCGGCGCGCCTACGGTGACCTGGTTGACGATGCCGCCGGTGCCGCCGATCCCCTGCAACGCGTTCGAGCCATAGATCAGCTCGACGCGATCGACGAAAAAGCCGTCGATGGTAAAGCCGTCGCGGCTGCCGTCGCGGAGCGGGGTCGATTGCGGGATGCCGTTGATCGCATAGAGCGGCGAACGGCCGCGCAGCGTCTCGCCGGCGCCGGACAGTTTCTGGCGCGTCGGCGAAAAGCTGGGGGTCAGGTTGGCGACCGCGTCGGTGACCGATCCCGCCATCGCGATCTGCTGGTCGAGCGCCTCCTTGTCGATCACGTCGATGGTCAGCGGCAGCGCGCTCGGCGGCAGGATGGTGCGGGCGGCGGTGACGATGATCGTGTCGTCGCTGGTGGCGGCGTCGGCGGCCTCCTCCGCCAGCGCCGGGGCAGAAAGCGCGGTGGAAGCCAATGCAGCGACGAGCAATTTGCGAATCATTCTTAACTCCTGTTCGGAGCGCCGCTAATGCGAAGGATTTGCAGATGCAAGGATAAAGGCGACTGTCAGAGGTGGAGATCGCGATTCCCTCCCCCTTGATGGGGGAGGCGCGAGACTTGGCAGCTTGCTGCCTAGTCGCAGCGGTGGGGGTGCGCTCTCGGCCTGAAACGAAGGTGCATTGACGCACCACCACCCTCATACAACTTCGCCTAATCGCTTCGCGATAAGGCTACGTATCCTTCTCCCATCAAGGGAGAAGGAACTCTCCCCACATATGCAAAACCGCGCTACACCCCAACCCATGCGGGAAAAGGAACTGCGCTTCGCCCTGATTTGCTACGGCGGCATCAGCCTTGCCGTCTATATGCACGGTATCACCAAGGAAGTGTGGCGCCTCGCCGCGGCGTCGCGGGCGTTTCATGACGGCACCGCATCGGTGGGGTCGGGCGCGGTCTATGCCGATTTGCTCGCCGATCTTGCGGCGCGCAGCAACGTCCGCCTGCGCGTGCTTGCCGATATTGTCGCGGGCGCCAGCGCGGGCGGGATCAACGGCATTTTCCTCGCGCGCGCGCTCGCAACCGGGCAATCGCTCGACCCGCTCACCGACCTGTGGCTCGGCAGCGCCGACGTCGACAAGCTGATCGATCCCGACGCGCGGCCGCTGTCGGCGGCGACCAAATTCTGGGCGGTGCCGATCGCCGGCTGGATGATGAAAAGGCGCGGCAATGCGATCGACCGCACGGTCGGCGCGGCCGCGCAGGACGAGGTGCGCGCGAAGCTGTCGCGCTTTGTGCGCGCGCGCTGGTTCGAACCGCCGTTCGGCGGCGAGACGTTTTCCAACCTGCTGCTCGACGCCTTCGATGCGATGGAACAGGGGCCGCGCGGGCCTGTGCTCGTGCCCGACGGCCAGCCGGTCGACCTGTTCGTATCGGTCACCGACTTTGCCGGGCATAGCGTGCCGTTGGCGCTCAACAGCCCGGCGCGGGTGAGCGAGGATGAGCATCGGCTGATGCTTCATTTTCGCGAGGATGATCGCACCGGCGCGCGGCTCGACGATGTGCCGGGGCTCACCGCCGCCGCGCGCGCGACCGCCAGTTTTCCCGGCGCCTTCCCGCCCTTCACGCTGCGCGAGCTTGACCGGGTACTCGCCAAACGTGAAATCGACTGGCCGAACCGCGACGATTTCATCCGCACCCAATTGCCCGCGACCGGCGACGGCAACCCCGCCGACCGGGTGCTGATCGACGGATCGGTACTCGCCAATGCGCCTTTCCGTCCCGCAATCGCGGCGCTGAAGCAGCGCCCGGCGCGGCGCGAGATCGACCGGCGTTTCGTCTATATCGACCCCAAGCCCGATTATCGTTCGATCAGTTTCGGCAAACCCGCGGTGACCGAGGAGGCGCGGCTCCCCGGCTTTCTGCCGACGATCCTCGGCGCGCTGTCCGAAATTCCGCGCGAACAGCCGATCCGCGAAAATGTCGAGGCGATCGAGGGCATGTCGCGCCGCATCCGGCGGATGCAGCATATCGTCGACGCGATGAAGGTCGAGGTCGAGGAACAGGTCGCGGCGCTGTTCGGCAGCACCTTTTTTCTCGACACGCCGACGGTGGCGCGGCTCGAAAAATGGCGCGCGAAGGCGCAAGACCAGGCCGCGGCGCGCGCGGGGTTCGCTTTTGCGCCCTATGGTCATCTGAAATTGTCGGCGGTGATCGAGGAGCTGGCGAGCCTGATCGACCGGCTGCTCCCGCCTGAGGGCGCGGTGCATCAGGCGAAGCGGCGGATGGCTTTGTGGGACGAGGCGCGGGCGCGCGGGCTCGACCGGATTTCGGGCAAACGCGGTGCGGGGGCCAGCGGCGACGCGATCGCCTTTTTCCGCACCCATGATCTGGGCTTCCGCATCCGCCGCCTGCGCTTTCTGGCGCGCGAACTCGACACCGCGGTCGAGGCGACGCGCGACGGCCGCGACCCGGTGTGCGAGGATATGCGGGCGGCGATTTTCACCGCGCTCGGCCTTTATCTCGACCGTCAGGGCGATGCCTGGCTGGCGGGACTCGACCTGCCCGCCGATGCCGGGCCGGGCGACTGGATCGATGCGGTCGCCGCGCGGCGCGACCTGACCGAAATCGATGGTGAGGCCGACGCGCTGATTGCGGCGGGGCTGGCGGCGATGCCGAAAGACGACCGCCGCACGCTGCTCCTCGCCTATCTTGGCTATCCCTTTTACGACATCGCGACCTTGCCGCTGCTCCAGGGCGAAGGGTTCGACGAATATGACCCGATCAAGATCGATCGCATCTCGCCGTCCGACGCGACCGCGATCCGCACCGGCGGCGCGGCGGCGATGCTGAAAGGGATCGAATTCAACAGCTTCGGCGCCTTCTTCAGCCGCGCATACCGCGAGAATGACTATCTGTGGGGGCGGCTGCACGGCGCCGACCGGTTGATCGACATCGTCGCGAGCAGCGTCGGCGGCGAGAAAGGGCTGTCGGCGGAGGAACTGAAGGCGCTGAAACGCCGGGCGTTCCATGCGATATTGGATGAGGAAGAAGCGCGGCTGCCCAAGGTGAAGGCGTTGATTGACGAACTTAGGGTGGAGATCGGCTGAGTAGCCTCGTCATTGCGAGCGAAGCGAAGCAATCCAGGGCGGTTTACGCCTGCTCTGGATTGCCGCGTCGCCTTCGGCTCCTCGCAATGACGAAAATGGGACGGATCAATCCGTCAGATCGTCCCACATATCCTTGATGCGGCCAAAAAAGCCCTGGCTTGCCGGGCATTCGTCGCCGGTTTCGGTCTCGCGAAACTCGGCGAGCAACTCCTTCTGCCGCGCGGTCAGCTTGGTCGGGGTTTCGACATCGACCTGCACCACCAGATCGCCGTGGCCACGGCCGTTGAGCACGGGCATGCCCGCGCCGCGCTGGCGCAATTGCTTGCCCGACTGGATGCCTGCGGGGATGTGGATGTCGTGCTTGGTGCCGTCGAGGCCGGGAATGCTGATCTCGCCGCCCAAAGCTGCGGTGGTGAAGCTGATCGGCGCGCGCGTGAACAGCGTCGTGCCTTCGCGCTCGAACAGCTTGTGCCGCGCCATGTGGAGGAAGATGTAGAGGTCGCCGGGGGCTGCGCCGCGCGCGCCGCTCTCGCCCTCGCCCGACAGGCGGATGCGCGTGCCTTCGTCGACCCCGGCGGGGATGTTGACGGTCAGCGTCTTGCGGCGGTCGACCCGGCCCTCGCCATGGCAGCTGTTGCAGGGGTCGGCGATGACCTCGCCCGCGCCCTGACAGGCGGGACAGGTGCGCTCGACCATGAAGAAACCCTGCTGCGCGCGGACCTTGCCATGACCGCCGCAGGTGCCGCAGCGGTTGGTCGTTGTGCCGGGTTTGGCGCCCGATCCGTCGCAGCTGTCGCAGCGCGCCGCGACGTCGACCTGAATTTCGCGGCTGATCCCGGTGAAGGCATCCTCGAGCCGGATTTCCATGTCATAGCGCAGGTCGGCGCCGCGCGCCGGGCCGCGTTGCTGGCGCCCGCCACCGAACGCCGAGCCAAAGATCGATTCGAAGATATCGCCGATGTCGCCGAAATCGGCGTTGCCGCCGCCGAAACCGTTGGGGCTGCCGGTCTTTCCGAACCGGTCATAGGCGGCCCGTTTTTGCGGATCGCGCAGGCAGTCATAGGCCTCGCTGATCGCCTTGAAGCGCGCCTCGCTGTCCTTGCACCCCGGATTCTTGTCGGGGTGAAATTTCATCGCCAGCTTGCGGTAGCTCGATTTCAGCGTCGCCTCGTCGGCGGTGCGATCGCATTCGAGCAGTTCGTAATAATCGATGTCGAGAGACATAATCGATCGGCCCCTAGCCTTGCCCCTCAAATCCGTTCGCCCTGAACCCGTCGAAGCCTGTCCCGAGCGACGCCGCAGGCGGCGTCGAGGGGGGCCGTTCTTCTTCTTCGCGGCGGAAGAGGGAAGAACGGTGCTTCGACAAGCTCAGCACGGACGGCATGAGGGGATAGCCCCTTACTTCTTGTCGTCTTCGACTTCGGAGAATTCGGCGTCGACGACATCTTCGTCGGCCTTCTTCTCGCCAGCGTCGGCGTCGGGCGAAGCCGCCGCCTGCTGTTCCTTCTCGTAGATCGCCTGACCAAGCTTCATCGCGACCTGCGCCAGCGCGCCGGCCTTCTCCGTCATCGCGGCGGCATCGCCGCCTTCGATCGCGGCCTTGGTTTCGGCGATCGCAGCCTCGATCTCGGACTTGAGGCTCGCGTCGACCTTGTCGCCATGTTCGGCGATCTGGCGTTCGGTCGAGTGGACCAGGCTTTCGGCGTTGTTCTTTGCCTCGGCTGCCTCGCGGCGTGCCTTGTCCTCCTCGGCGAACTGCTCGGCGTCCTTGACCATCTGGTCGATGTCGGCGTCGCTGAGCCCGCCCGAGGCCTGGATCTTGATCTGCTGTTCCTTGCCGGTGCCCTTGTCCTTGGCGTGGACCGACACGATGCCGTTGGCGTCGATGTCGAAGGTCACCTCAATCTGCGGCACGCCGCGCGGGGCGGGCGGAATGCCGACCAGGTCGAACTGGCCCAGCATCTTGTTGTCCTGCGCCATTTCGCGCTCGCCCTGGAACACGCGGATCGTCACCGCCGACTGATTGTCGTCAGCCGTCGAATAGACCTGCGACTTCTTGGTCGGGATCGTGGTGTTGCGGTCGATCATCTTGGTCATGATGCCGCCCAGCGTTTCGATGCCCAGCGACAGCGGGGTCACATCGAGCAGCAGCACGTCCTTGACGTCGCCCTGCAACACGCCCGCCTGGATCGCGGCGCCGATCGCGACGACTTCGTCGGGGTTCACGCCGGTGTGCGGTTCCTTGCCAAAGAAGTCCTTCACGACTTCGCGGACGCGCGGCATGCGCGTCATGCCGCCGACCAGCACGACTTCGTCGATGTCCTTGGCGCTGACGCCCGCGTCCTTGATCGCCTTCTTGCAGGGCTCGAGCGTGCGCTTGACCAGCTCCTCGACCAGCTTTTCGAGGTCGGCGCGGGTGATCGTCTTGACGAGGTGCTTCGGCCCGTTGGCGTCGGCGGTGATGAAGGGCAGGTTGACCTCGGTCGTCGCGGCCGACGACAGTTCGATCTTCGCCTTTTCGGCGGCTTCCTTCAGCCGCTGGAGCGCGAGCTTGTCGCCGCGAAGGTCAATGCCTTCGTCCTTCTTGAAGCCGTCGGCGAGATATTCGACGATCTTCGAGTCGAAATCCTCGCCGCCGAGGAAGGTGTCGCCATTGGTCGACTTCACCTCGAACACGCCGTCGCCAACCTCGAGGATCGAGATGTCGAAGGTGCCGCCGCCAAGGTCATAGACCGCGATCGTCTTGTTCTCGGTCTTGTCGAGGCCATAGGCGAGCGCGGCCGCGGTCGGCTCGTTGATGATGCGCAGCACTTCGAGGCCCGCGATCTTGCCGGCGTCCTTGGTCGCCTGGCGCTGGGCGTCGTTGAAGTAAGCGGGAACGGTGATCACCGCCTGCTCGACCTTCTCGCCGAGATACGCTTCGGCGGTTTCCTTCATCTTCTGCAGGATGAAGGCGCTGATCTGCGACGGCGAATAATCCTCGCCGCCCGCCTTGACCCAAGCGTCGCCGTTGGCGCCCTTGGCAATGGTATAGGGGACGAGTTCCATGTCCTTCTTGGTCATCGGATCGTCGAAGCGGCGGCCGATCAGGCGCTTCACCGCAAAGATGGTGTTTTCGGGGTTGGTGACCGCCTGGCGCTTCGCCGGCTGGCCGATCAGGCGCTCGCCGTCCTTGGCAAAGGCGACGATCGACGGGGTCGTGCGCGTGCCTTCGACATTTTCGATAACCTTGGGCTTGCCGCCTTCCATCACCGCGACGCAGCTGTTCGTGGTACCGAGGTCGATCCCGATCACTTTGGCCATTTGTTACTCGTCCTTGTTGCTTCTGCGGCGCCCTGAAAAGGCACGCCGGACATGGGGTTCTGGGCGCGATATAGGTGCGCTTCTCCTTGGCACAAGGGCTTTGAAGGCTTATCGGGGATGCGAATTCACGCACCGTCACGGAGTCCTCGCAAAATGAAAGCTTTCGCAATTGCCGCCATTGCCGCCACGGCGCTTACCCTGACCGGCTGCGGCGAAAATCTGGGCAAGGGGCAGCCGCTGAATGTCGTGAGCGGTCATATCGTGATGGGCGCCACCGACGACCGCCCCGCGGTGGGCTATTTCCGCATCGAAGGCGGCCCGCAGCCGGTCCAGCTGGTCGCGGTCACCGCCGACCTCGCCCAGCGCGTCGAAATGCATGAAAGCGTGCGCGAAAACGGCATGATGACGATGAAACCGCTGGCGCGCGCCGACGTCCCCGCGAAGGGCGAGCTGGTGTTCAAGCAGGGCGGCAAGCATCTGATGATCTGGGGCATCAATGGCGCCGCGGTGCGCGCGGGCAAGCTGCCGATGGCGTTCGTGTTCACCAACAACAACAATGAACGCATCCTCTTCGACATGGTGATCAAACCTGCCGAGGGCGCGGCCGGGGGCGAGGCGGCGATGGACCATGATGCGATGGGGCATGGCGAGGACAAGGCGGCGGACGCGAAGAAATAGGCGTGGCTTCCCGCACCCCGTCATTGCGAGGAGCGCAGCGGCGCGGCAAACCAGAGCGGCGTAAACCGCCCCTGGATTGCTTCGCTTCGCTCGCAATGACGGCAGGGTGATGCCGCGTCCGTCGCGTCCGCTGACAGCTAGCGAAATCGCACTCGCCCGCACCGTGTTCGGCGACGCGATCCGTTACGCCGACGTCCGCATCTGCCATCACAAATGGATATTCTTCCAGCCGCGCGGCGTCGTCATGGCGCCGATGGGCAGCCTGCATTTCAACCCGCATGGCGAGCTCTATTGCGATGATTTCAGTGCTGCCTCGCAACGTCTCAAAGGGCTGTTCATCCACGAAATGGTCCATGTGTGGCAGGCGCAGACGCGGGGGCGCTGGTATCTGGTGCTGATGCGTCACCCGTTCGCGACGTACAGCTACAGCCTGAAACCCGGCTGGCTGCTCGAACGCTACGGGCTGGAACAACAGGCCGAGATCGTCCGCCATTACTGGCTGCTGATGCAGGGCGTGATCGTCGGCGGCGCGCCGGGGATCGAGGCCTATCGCGCGATCCTGCCTGAGGCATGGGGTGCGGCATGAGCGATTTCGAGTTTATTTTCGCGCTCTACAGCCTGCTCCTCGGCCTCTCGATGGTCGAGCTGCTCGGCGGGCTGGGCCGCGCGCTCGAGGTACGCTTTGCCGCGGAGGCGGAACGCGAATCTTTTGCGATCGGCTGGCTGACCCCGCTGCTCGCGATTTTCGTGATGCTCGACCTTCTGTCCTTCTGGAGCGCGGCGTGGACCGCGCGCGGCAGCCTGACGGTGTCGAACACGGTGCTGATGGCGGTCGCCGCCTTTGCCGCCGTCTATTTCCTCGCGGCGCGGCTGGTGTTCCCGTCGCATCCCGAAGGCTTCGCCAACCTCGACGTCCATTATTTCCGGGTGCGGCGGATCATCCTCGGCCTGCTGCTCGTACTGCTCGGCGCCCAGCTTGGCTTTTACCTGTCGCAGCCGGACCTTGCCGTGACCCTGTCGCGCCCGATCGCGCGGGTCATGACGATCGTCCTCGTCGCGCTGATGGTCGCCGCGATGTGGGTGAAGGACCGCCGCTGGAGCATCGCCATTCTCGCGGCGCTGATCGCGCGCTATGTCGTCATCTATCTGCTTTGACCGAAGGAGACGCCCATGCCCGAAGTTCTCGACCGCTTCCGCTCCTCGACCTGGGGCTGGCTGCGCGGCACGCTGCTTGGCTGGCTGACGCTCCTGCTCTGTCTGGTCGGGGTGGGATTGGTCATCGTGCTGGTCCAGTGGATTCGTTTTCTCGACGTCACCTATGAGTTGACCGAAGACCGGCTGATTCTGCGCAAGGGCATTTTTGTCAAAAGCATCGACGAGATCGAGCTGTACCGCGTCAAGGACGTGCGGATGGATTTCACGCTGATCAACCAATGGGCGGGGATCGGGACGATCAGCATCGATTCGAGCGACGAAACGACGCGCGGCGGCTCGCTGGTCATGCCGCATATCGAGCGTGCGGCCGAACGGCGCGAGGCGCTGCGCGGGCTGGTCGATGCGGCGCGCCAGAAGCGCCGGGTGCGCGAACTCGATGTGTCGAGCGATATGCTCTGACCGGGTAATTAGCGGCTAGCCAGAAGGGCATCGTTCGTCCTATGTTCCGCCTATGGATGGAAGCTCGCTTGTTGTCGCCCTCGTTGCCCTCGCCATTGGTGGCCTGATCGGCTGGTTGTTCGCGGGGCGGCAGGCGGGGGCGCTCAAGGCCGAGCGTGACGGGCTTTCGGAACGGTTCAAGGCCGCGGTGACCGATCTCGCCGCCGAGGCCGAGGCGCGCAAGGCCGCCGACATCCAGCTCGCGGCGCTGCTCAGCGAACAGCGCGCGCGCGATGCGGCGCATGACGCGCAGATCGCGCAGCTCAAGGACGCGCAGGCGGCGCTCACCGCGCAATTCCGCGAGGTTGGGCAGGCGATGCTCGATGGCGCGCAAAAGGCCTTCCTCGACCGCGCCGAGGCACGCTTCAAGGAAAGCGAAGCGACCGCGGGGCAAAATTTGAAGGCGCTTTTGAACCCCGTCCACGAGCGGCTGCAGAAATATGAAGAAGCGGTCGGCAAGGTCGAAGCCGAACGGCGCGACGCCTTTGGCCTGCTGCACGGTCAGATCGCGGCGATGCGCGAGGGGACCGAGCGCGTGTCGAGCGAGGCGGCGAAGCTGGTCAACGCGCTGCGCAATGCGCCCAAGGCGCGCGGGCGCTGGGGCGAGCAGCAGCTCAAGAACGTCCTCGAAAGCTGTGGCCTGTCCGAACATGCTGATTTCCAGACCGAGGTCAGCGTGGCCGACGGGGAGGGTGGGCGGTTGCGCCCCGATGTCGTGGTGAAGGTGCCGGGCGGGCAGAGCCTGGTGATCGACGCCAAAGTGTCGCTCAACGCCTATCAGGACGCGTTCGGCGCGGTCGAGGAGGGCGAGAAGGCGCTGCATCTCGCCGCGCATGCTGCCGCGATGAAGGCGCATGTGAACACGCTCGGCGCCAAGGCCTATTGGAACCAGTTCGACGACACGCCTGATTTCGTCGTGATGTTCGTGCCGGGCGAACATTTCCTCGCCGCGGCGCTCGATCAGGACGCGGGCCTGTGGGACTATGCGTTCGAGCGCAAGGTGCTGCTTGCGACCCCGACCAATCTGATCGCGATCGCGCGCACCGTCGCGGCGGTGTGGCGGCAGGAAAAGCTTGCCAATCAGGCACGCGAGATCGCGGCGCTGGGCAAGGAGCTCTATGCGCGCATGTCGGTGATGGGCGCGCATATCGCCAAGGTCGGGCGTAATCTCGACCAGGCGACGGGAGCGTACAACGCCTTTGTCGGCAGCTTTGAATCGCAGGTGCTGACGCAGGCGAAGCGGTTCGAGGCGCTCGACATCGAAACCGGCGACAAGGAGATTGCAGTGCTGCCGGTCGTCGAGCAATCGGCGCGGCCGCTCGCCAAGCTGGCTGCAGTGGCCCCGGCGGCGGTGAACGACGCGGGCGAGTAAGCGTCGCCCGCCATACCTAATCCGTTCGCCCTGAGCTTGTCGAAGGGCTGTTCTTGTCTTTGAGCGCGGTGAAGAAAGAACGGTGCTTCGACAAGCTCAGCACGAACGGGGAAGGGTTCGGGGCGCTAGATCACCCGCTTCAACACCGCTGTCCGCCCTTCGCTCCCCGTCAAGATCAGCGTCCCGTCGTCGGCAAAGGTCAGGCTGACCGGCGCCGCCATCAGCTTGAAGAACGCCGCCTCCTGCGTCATTCCGGCGCCGGGGCAAGCCATTTTGGTCGCCATCAGCGGCCCGGCGGTCAGCGTGCCGTCGGCCGCGCTGTAGCCACCCGAGAAACGGTTGCACCCTGCGCTGCCGCTCAGCCGCGTGCCGTCGAACTGCAGCGAGGTCGGGCGGTCGGCCGCCACCGCGACGCCGCCGATCGACACAAAGGTCCAGTTCGATCCCGCCAGCATCTCGGGCGGCAAAATCGCGCCGCCGCAACCGTTGAGCGTCTTGCCGTCGGCGACCACGCGCACAGTATCGGCGTAGCGGCGGTCGCTCATCCCGTCGCTGCACGGGGCGGTCTTGATCACCACCGACAGCCGATCGCTGACATAGGTGCGCCCGTTCAGCGACGGTTTGGCGCCGGGGTTCGGCACCATGATCTTCGTCGCGCCATAGTCGCCGTCATAGTTGAGCCGGTCCGGGGTGATCTCGAGCGTCCAGCCGGGCTCGGTACCGAGCGCCATATAAGCGGCTGGCGCCGCGCCGGGGCTCTGCGGCGGTGCATCGGCGGCGGGAACGCATGCAGCGAGCGCGGGAAGGGCGAGCAGGGGCAATATGCGGGTCACGGAACCATCTCCTCTTCTCGTCTTACTGAACTTGGTTGGCGCACATATCTTTCGAGCAAATATCCGTTCCCCGGCAAAAGCCGGGGTCCAGGGCGTCATAAAGCACCGCCTGTTCTGGGGCGCCCTGGGCCCCGGCTTTCGCCGGGGAACAGTTTCCCTTGTCCAGTGGATATATGCGTCAAATACATTCCGGGTGACGAAGCTACTACGGATCGGCCTATTAAGCGAAAGCGAATTGCGCTCTGCTGAACGCCACTATTTCCGCCGCTGGTTCAGCACCTCATACGCCATCACGGCGGTCGCGACCGCGGCGTTCAGGCTGTCGGCCTTGCCCATCATCGGCATTTTGACGCGGACATCGGCGGCGTCGGCATAGGCGGGCGGCATCCCCTGCGATTCATTGCCGGTCAGGATGAAGGTCGGCGCGGCATAGCGGACCGCCTGATAATCCTGCGTGTCGCCGCCCAGCCATGTTGCGACCAACTGCCCCGGCCCGCCGCGCAGCCAGGGCAGGAATTCGTCCCAGCGCGCCTGCACCAGCTTTTGCGTAAAGATCGCCCCCATGCTCGCGCGTACCGCCTCGACCGCATAGGGATCGGTCGATTCGTCGAGCAGGATCAGGCCGCCCGCGCCCACCGCATCGCCGGTGCGCAGCATCGTGCCGAGATTGCCCGGATCGCGGAGCCGCTCGGCGACGAGCCAGATCGGCGCGGCGTTGCGGTCAATGTCGGCGAGGGTCGTTTTGGGTTCGGCGTAGATGCCGACGATGGTCTGCGGATTATCCTTGCCCGACAGTTTGGACAGGATCGCGGGGGTGGTGTCGATCACCTCGCCGCCGGCGGCCAGCGTGGCGGCGATCAGCGCCGCGGCCAGCGGGTGCGGGTCGCCCTCGGGCCCCAGAAACAGCCACAGCGGCAGCACCTCCGCCTCGCGCGCTTCGGTCGCGATCCGCAGTCCTTCGGCCAGGAACAGCGCCTCGGCGCGGCGATGACGTTTCTCGCGCAACAGCCGCATCCGCTTGATCAGCGGGTTCGACAGGCTTTCGATGGTGGTGCGGCGACCGGTCATCCGGTCAATCCTCGCCGAAGCTGTCCTTGACCAGCCCGACCAGTTTCAGCAGCGCGGCGTCGGCACCATCGCCGCTGGTGTGGATGGTGATCGAGTCGCCCTTCGCGGCGCCCAGCATCATCAACCCCATGATCGACGTACCGTTGACGCGCGATCCGCCCTTTTCGACCTCGACCGACACGGTTTCGGGCAGGCGGCTGACGAAGGTGACGAATTTGGCGCTGGCGCGCGCGTGGAGTCCGCGCTGGTTGGTGATCTCGACGGTTTCGGACACCGCGGTCACAGGCCGACCCCGAGCATTTCAGAGGCGACCGAAATATATTTCTGTCCGGCTTCCTTGGCGGCGATCACCGCGGCGCGCAATTCCATCGACTTGCGCGCGCTTTCCAGCCGGATCAGCATCGGCAAATTGACCCCGGCGATCACTTCGGTGCGCCCCGATTCGAGCAGGCTGATCGCAAGGTTCGACGGGGTGCCGCCGAACAGGTCGGTCAGCATGACGACGCCGCGGCCTTCGTCGACGTCGCGAATCGCATCGGCGATTTCGCGGCGGCGCATCTCCATATTGTCGTTGGGACCAATGCACACGGTCGCGACCGCGCGTTGCGGCCCGACGACATGCTCCATCGCGCGAACCATTTCCTCGGCCAGACGACCGTGGGTGACAAGGACCATTCCCAGCAGCGGCAAGGCTTTATCGGTGGGCATGAAATGCGAGACCCTTATGTTCTTCCGCCGACGGCGGTGGCCGCAGGCGGGGGCTTGCCCTCAAGCCCATCTTGCGGGGCAGAGTCAAGGTTGCGGTGGGTCAGCACTGGCTCATATCCGGACGCCCGTAGCGTTTGGGCAACACGCGCGGCGACATGGACCGACCGGTGGCGGCCCCCGGTACAGCCGAAAGCGATGGTGACATAGCTTTTCCCTTCGGCGCGGTAGCGCGGCAGCAAGGTCAGGATCAGTTTTTCGATCTGCGCCAGGCTGTCTTCATAGGCGGGGTCGGCGATCACATAGGCGGCGACGTCGGGGTCGAGGCCGGTGCCGGGCTTCAATTTCGCGTCCCAATGCGGGTTGCGCAGATAGCGCATGTCGAACACCAGGTCGGCGTTGCGCGGCAGCCCGCGCGCGAACCCGAAGCTCAGGATGTTGAGCACCGGCTCATTATCGCTGGCGTCGCCAAAGCGCTGGCGGACCTCCTGTTGCAGGTCGTTGCTGCTGTAATTGGTGGTGTCGATGACATGCTCGGCCCAGCGGCGCAGCGGCTCCATCATCTCGCGTTCGCGTGCGATGCCGTCGGCGGCCGGGCGGTCCTCGGCCATCGGGTGGCGGCGGCGCGTTTCCGAAAAACGCCGTTCGAGCTCGGCTCCGGCGCAGTCGAGGAACAAGGTCTGGACGTCGCGCCCGCCGACCTCGCGCAGCGCCTTGATCCGCTGGACGAGCAGCGCCGGGCGGAACCCCCGGCTGCGGCTGTCGATCCCGACCGCCAGCGGGCGCCCCGCCTCGCTGCGTTTGACCGGCGCGTCGATCAAGGTTTCGAGCAGCGCGAGCGGCAGGTTGTCGACCACCTCCCAGCCCAGATCCTCGAGCACCTTGAGCACCGTCGATTTGCCCGCGCCCGACAGGCCGGTGACCAGGAGCAGCCGCGGTTCGGGGGCGTCCTTCATGCCCCGCTCGCCAGCCGGTCGAGCGCCAACAGGACCTTGATCGGCGCCGATGCTTCGAAGGCCGACAGGGTCAGCGAGGGCAGGTCGTGCCCGGCGATCCGTTCGACCGCACGCTCGGGCGGCATGCGCTCGTACCGATCGGCCAGCCGCACCGCCATCGCCAGCGGGACCGGCGCAACCCACGCCTTTTCGACGATGCCCAACCCACGCACTTCCAGCTTGCCGGCCAGTTCCGCGGGCGGGCGACACCACAGGCGATCGCGCTCGAACCAGATGTCGCAGCGGTCGTCGGCGACCAGCCGCGCGCCGCGATCGATCAGCCGCAGCGCCAGGTCCGACTTGCCCTGTCCCGACAGGCCGAGCAGCAAAATGCCGCGGTTGCCCGCGGCGACGCAGCTCGCATGGATATTGACGATATCGGGTCGGGTCCGGCTGGGCAGCATCGGTGAAGGCTTACCGGCGACGAAGCGGGGCCGCAAGGCGGCAAACCGATCCTCCCCATGGCTGCTCCACAGGGAGGATATTTAGCCGACGGCCGCTCCCCCCTCGCTCGCGGGCAGGGTCATCAAGAGGCTGCCGCCGGGCTTGCCATCGTCGCGGTCCTTGGCGTTGATCGTGCCGCTATGCCCCTCGATGATCGTGCGCGCGATCGCCAGCCCCAGCCCGCTGTGGCGGCCAAAGGCCTCGCCGGCGGGGCGTTCGCTATGGAAACGGCGGAAAATGGCCTCACGCTGGTCGGGATCGATGCCCGGGCCGTCGTCGTCGACGCGGATATGCACCTCGTCGCCCAGCCGCGTCGCCGCGATGCACACCAGCCCGGTGGGGGGCGAGAAACTGATCGCATTGTCGATGACATTGTCGATCGCGCGTTCGAGCCGGTGGCCGTCGCCCATCACCAACGTCGTGCCCTTGCGGGGGCGGGCGAAGGCAAGGCGCGGGTGCGGCGTATCGGCATCGATCCGCGCCGTGCGCGCGGCGAGCATCGATTCGATCATCATGCCGACGTCGATCGGCTCGAACAATGTGCGCGACAATTGCGCATCGACGCGGCTCGCCTCGCTGATGTCGCTGACCAGCCGGTCGAGCCGCCGGACATCCTCGTCGGCGATGGCGAGCAGCTGCGCGCGCTGCGCATCGTCCTTGACGCGGCCCAGCCCCTCGATCGCCGAGCGGACCGACGCGATGGGGTTTTTCAGCTCGTGGGTCACGTCGGCGGCGAAATGCTCGCCGGCGTCGATGCGCTGGCGCAGCGCCTGTGTCATATCGCTGAGTGCGCGCGCCAGCGTGCCGATCTCGTCGCGGCGGCTCGGCAGGCGCGGCACGACGACCTCGCGCGCGCGTCCCAGCCGGACGCGCACCGCGGCGCGCGCCAGCCGCCGCAGCGGGCGGACGATGGTGCGCGCAAGGAACAGTGACAACAGCACCGACGTCATCAGCACGACCGCGACAACGATCGCCAGACGGAAGCGTTCGGCGCGCACGGTGCGGGTGATGTCGCGCGCGTTCAGCGTCATCAGCACCGTCTGCGGCGCTTCCAGGTCGACGACGCTGGCGGCGCTCAGCAACGGGGTGCGTTCGGGGGCGTAGCGGAAGCGGCTGGCGGCCTGCCCGCTGCGCTGCGCTTCGATCACCTCGGGCCACGCCGCGGCGCGATCGACCGCCGGTTCCTGGAAATCGGGATAGGAAGGCGCGCCGACGATCCAGTCGATGCCGCGATCCATCGCGCGCGCGGCGTCGCGCTGCCACGCCTGCAAATTGGGGTCGCGCAAGGTGTAGGTGGCGGGGCCGGTTTCGAAGCTGTCCGAAATCCGTCGCCCGTCGGTGTCGTAGAAGCGCAGTCGCGATTCGGTCGCGGCGGCAAATTCGTCGATCAGGGTCGCGCGCTGGTCGGGTCGGGCTGCTTCGAGCGCGCGGTCGAGCATTGCGAGCTGATCCTTCATCACCTCGATCCGCGTATCGACCAGGCGGCTGCGATAGGTGTCGAGATAATAGAATCCCCCCGCAAGCAGCGCGACCGCGAGGATATTGACCGCCAGGATGCGCGTCGTCAGCGACCAGCGCGCCGACCAGACGAGCGGCGATTCCTCCTGCTCGGCGATGCTCGCGTCGGGCTGCAGCGGCTCAGCCATCGTCGGCAAAACGGTATCCCGCGCCATAGAGCGTCGCGATGCCGTCGAACTCGGGATCGACCTCGCGGAACTTGCGGCGCAGGCGCTTGATGTGGCTGTCGATCGTGCGATCGTCGATATAGACATCGTCCTGATAGGCGGCGTCCATCAACTGGTTGCGGCTGCGCACGATGCCGGGGCGGCTGGCCAGCGTTTCCAGGATCAGGAATTCGGTGACGGTCAGCGTGACATCCTTGCCGTCCCACGCGACCTTGTGACGCGCCGGATCCATGCTCAGCCGACCGCGGGTGATCGGCTCGGCGACGGGCTCGTCGTCCTCGGCGGCGGCATTCTGGTTGAGCGCCACGCGGCGCAATATGGCGCGGATGCGCGCGATCACCAGCCGCTGGGAAAAAGGCTTGGCGATATAATCGTCAGCGCCCATCGCGAGCCCCAGCGCCTCGTCGATCTCGTCGTCCTTGCTGGTCAGGAAAATGACCGGAAGCTGGCTTTTCTCGCGCAGCCGCCGCAGCAGTTCCAGCCCGTCCATGCGTGGCATCTTGATGTCGAACACCGCAAGATCGGGCGGATTGTCGATCAGCGGCTTCAGCGCCGCCTCGCCGTCCGAATAGACGCGCGTCACAAAGCCTTCGGCCTGCAGCGCGATCGACAGGGATTGCAGGATGTTGCGGTCGTCGTCGACCAGCGCGATGGTTGCCGTCATGCTCTTTCCGTTGGGCGGGGCCGGGTGCAGAGCTAGCCTATCCGGCCTCGACCGACAACCGCGCACGGCTTGCCCGCGATTCACCCTTTAATCTTTTGACCTAGGCGCGCATCCTCGCTAACGCGACCGGAATTTCGGAATCGACGACCCGTCGGCACCCCATGTTCATGCGGGCCCAATCGCTTTCGCATGGCATGTTTTGCATACCTATGCGAAGGGGCCGCGGGCGAAGGAAAGGCGAGTGAAATGACCAAGGTTGTGATCGGCAGCGACACCGTCGAAACCCAGGCCGAAGTGGCCGAAAACTGGGGTACCTCGGCGCTGATCGAGGATGCCGTCCGGCATGGCGAAGGCCTGCTCGCGAAGGATGGCCCGCTCGTCGTCGCGACCGGCAAGCACACCGGCCGCAGCGCCAAGGACAAGTTCATCGTCCAGGACGACGAAACGCGCGACACCATCTGGTGGGGCAAGACCAACGTGGCGATGACCCCCGACCATTTCGCGGCATTGAAGGCCGATTTCTTCGCACACCTCGCCGAACGCCCGCGCCTCTATCGTCAGCAGCTGTTCGGCGGTTCGCAGCCCGAACATCGCGTCGGCGTCCAGGTCATCACCGAATTCGCCTGGCACAGCCAGTTCATCCGCACCTTGCTCTGCCGCCCAACCGCGGCGGAGCTGGCAGCGTTTGCCGCTGAATATACGATCATCGACCTGCCGAGCTTCCGCGCCGATCCGGCGAAGCATGGCTCGCGCACCGAAACGGTCATCGCGGTCAACTTCAGCGAAAAGCTGATCCTGATCGGCGGCACGCAATATGCCGGCGAAATGAAAAAGTCGGTGTTCGGCATCCTCAACTATCTGCTGCCGGTGAAAGGCGTGATGCCGATGCACTGTTCGGCCAACATGGGTCCGAACGGCGACACCGCGGTCTTTTTCGGACTCAGCGGCACCGGCAAGACCACCTTGTCGGCCGACGCCTCGCGTACGCTGATCGGCGACGACGAGCATGGCTGGTCGGACACCGCGGTGTTCAATTTCGAGGGCGGCTGCTACGCCAAGATGATCCGCCTCTCGCCCGAAGCCGAGCCGGAGATTTTCGCCACGACCAAGCGTTTCGGCACCGTGCTCGAAAATGTCGTGATGGACCCGGTGACCCGCGAACTCGATTTCGACGACGCCAGCCTCGCCGAAAACAGCCGCGGTTCCTATCCGATCGACTTCATTCCGAACACGTCGGAAAAGAATATGGGTCCGGTGCCACAGAACATCATCATGCTCACCGCCGATGCTTATGGCGTGCTACCCCCGATCGCCAAGCTGACCCCCGACCAGGCGATGTATCATTTCCTGTCGGGCTACACCGCGCGCGTCGCCGGTACCGAAATCGGCGTGACCGAGCCCGAGGCGACCTTCTCGACCTGCTTCGGCGCGCCGTTCATGCCGCGCCACCCGTCGGTCTATGGCAACCTCCTCAAGGAACGCATCGCCAAGGGCGGCGTCCAGTGCTGGCTCGTCAACACCGGCTGGACCGGCGGCATGGCGACGATGGACGGCATCAAGCGCATGCCGATCAAGGCCACGCGCGCCTTGCTCAACGCGGCGCTCGACGGCAGCCTGAACGACGCCGAATTCCGCAAGGACCCGAACTTCGGCTTCATGGTGCCGGTCGCGGTTCCGGGCGTTGACAGCAGTCTGCTCGATCCGCGCGAGGCATGGGCCGACAAGGCCGCCTATGACCGCACCGCGCAAACGCTGGTCGGCCAATTCATCGACAATTTCGCGCAATTTGCCGAGCATGTCGATGAAGGCGTCCGCAACGCGGCGCCGCAGGCCGCTGTCGCAGCATAATTGACCCGGAAACTTCCGGGTGCTCATTCACCCGGAAGGACCGGACCCATGACTACCGAATATTCGCCGCGCCTGTTTGAGCGCGATTCCGACATTCGCACGATCGGCGAGGAATTGCTCGCCTGCACCCTGCCGCGCGCGGCATGGACGCACGAGGCGCATCTGGGCGCATGCCTCTGGCTGCTCAGCGAGCGCCCCGACATCGACGTCGATGCCGAGATCGCGGGAATCATCAGTCGCTATAATGCGAGCGTCGGCGGCGTGAACGACGACACGCAGGGCTATCACGACAGCATCACGCGCGCTTATGTCGCCGGGGTCCGGTGGTTTCTGTCGGAAACGGACGCGACCGAACTGGCGGCGCGCGTCAACGCCATGCTGCTGTCGGACGTCGGCCGCCGCGACTGGCCGCTGCGCTTCTACAGCCGCGATCTGCTGTTTTCGGTAGCGGCGCGGCGGGGGTTCGTTGAGCCCGATCTCGCGCCGTTGCCGGCCTAAAGTTTCATCCCCGGCGTCCAGCCGCTTGCCGCGAGGAAGGCGGCGGGATCGCGCATTTCGATGATCGCCTTGAGCGCCGCCGCCTTGTCAGGCGCGCGGTTGTAATAGCTTTTGACGATCCGGTAGCCGACCCAATAGCCGAGATCGCCGGGCCAGTCCGGGGTGCCGAGCTGGTTGTAAACCCAGCGCGAATCCTTCGCCTTGCCATCTTTTTCGGCAAAGAAGTCGCGTTCGATCGCTGCCTCGCGCCCCACCGCCCAGCGGTGTAGGTGGGTGTAAGCGACCGAGCCACCGATCTGTTCGGCAACAAATTCGGCGGCGCCCTCGACGAGCGCGGCATGGAGCACGGTGTCGCTATCGCTTTCGACCTGCGCGAGCGGTTGCTGGGCATGGACATATTCGTGCGCGATGACGTGAACGAAACGATCCTCGTCATCGGCTTCGAAAAATTTCGCCGCGCACAGCGCTTCGAGTGCGACGTACAGCCCCTTGCCATCGGCCGCCGCGACAGGCGTGCCGCGGCTCATCGCGATGGTGATCGGTGGAAAAATCGCCGGCGGATAGAGTTCCGCCAGCCGATCGGCCGCAGCGGTCAGCCGGCCCCTGACATTGCCGAGCGTGTTGGCGCAACCCCGCGCGTCGCGATAAAGCTCGGGCTTCTCGCGCAGCGCCTTCGCCACGCGTTCGGGCGTGATCCGGCGCATCGCCATGAACTCGACAAGCCCCGGCGACGCATCGGCGAGGTAGCGCGCCGCCAGCACATCGGGCTGCGCGGCGATCGCCGGGTCGTCGTACAAGGCATAAAAGCGATCGACGTCGGACGTCACGATCGCGACGCGTGCGGTCTCCTGTGGGGCAGGGGCGTCGGCGGCATGGCCGGTGCTGCTCGTAAGCAGCGCCGCGCTCAGTATCGACCAAGCGATGCGCCGCCGCATCAGCCCTTATTCTCCGCCACATAGGCGTCGACATTCTGCGCCAGCACGTCGAGCGGGACGTTGCCGCCCTCGACCACGACATTGTTGAAATCGCGCAGGTCGTATTTCGGCCCGAGCGCCGCCTGCGCCAGCCCGCGTTGGCGGACGATCTCGCTGTGCCCGACCTTGTAGCCGCACGCCTGCCCGGCCCAGCTGCAATAGCGATCAACCTCGCTCGCGACCTCGAGCGGGTTCGAGCCGTTCTCCTTGACGAAAAACTCGACCCCCTGTTCGCGCGTCCAGCGCTTGGCGTGCAGGCCGGTGTCGACCACCAGGCGGCACGCGCGGAACGCCAGCGACTGGAGATAGCCGAGCCGCCCGACCTCGAAATCGTCATACAGCCCCAACTCGTCGGCCAGCTGTTCGGCATAGAGCGCCCACCCTTCCGAATAGGCGTTGAACGCCAGCATCGTGCGGATCAGCGGCATCTGGTTGGCATATTCGCCCTGCCACACATGCCCGGGGATCGCCTCGTGCATCGTGAGGTCGGGCAGCGAATATTTGCTGTGCAATTCGGTGGTGCGCAGGTTGATCCAGAATTTGCCCGGAATGCTGCCGTCGATCGACCCGGCGCCGCCATAAGCGGCGGGCGCGCCGGGTTCTTCGGCGAGCGGCAGGCGCTTCACCTCGACATTGCCCTTCATCAAGGTGCGGAAGGCGCGCGGCAGCTCGGCACGGATCTTGCCAAGCCAGGTCTGGATATAGGCATGGATTTCGGCGCGTCCGGCGTCGTTGTCGGGGAATTTGAAACGCGGATCCTTGGCCAGTGCGTTCATCCGGTCGCCGACCGAGCCTTGCGTATAGCCGAGCTTCCTCAAAATCGGATCCATCCGGCCATGAAGCTCGGCCAGCTCGTCGCGGCCCATCTGATGCACTTCATCGGGCGTCATTCGCGTCGTGGTACTGGCGCGCAGCCCCCACGCATACCATTCGTCGCCGCCCGGCCGCGCCCACATCCCGGCGTCCATCGTCGCCTTGCCTCGCTGCGCCTTCAGTTCGGCGAGCTGGCGTTCGAGCGCAGGGACGACGGCGCCGCGCGTGATCGTCTCGGCGCGCGGACCCCAATTGCCGGCGATGTTACCCTCGCGCGTGCGCTTTGCGAGGCTCTCGACCAGGCTGCCGCCCTCGCGGGCATCGGTCAGGCTCGCCTCCATCTGCTTCACCGCCTTGTCGATCAGGAAAGCGGGGGCAATCATTCCCTGGCCGCCCGTCGCCTTCAGTCGCTCGGTCTCGCCGTCGAGCACCCCGGGATAGGCATTGAGGCGCGCCAGATAGGCTTCGGCGTCGGCGGCATTCTTGACCGGATGGTCGCTGTCGAGGAATTTCGGAATGTCCAGATAGGCGCCGACATTCTGGATCACCACATAGGGGGTGTTGCGCCAGCCGCCGACCGCGACGTCGCCATAGGGCAGGGCAAAACCGTCGAGCGCCACGCCATAGGCGCTTTCGACCACCGCGAGGCTGGTCCGCGTCTTGTGGTCGAGGCCAGTCTTGTCGAACGCGCGGACGCGCGCGACATCGGCCTTCAGAGTATCGGCGACCGCTTGCTGGCCCGCCGCCGATCGGTCGGACAGCTTGCCGCGTTCGGCGGCGCGCGCGCCGGTGTCGATGCCCAGCGAAGTCGCGCCTTCGGGGGAGAGCGCGAGGAGATTGTCGGCGATCGACGACAGCAACGCCTCGGCTCCGGCCTGACCGGCCGCGGCGGGCGGCGGCGGCAGGGTCGCGACGCCGCCGGGGTCGCGGCTGCACGCCGCCAATGCGAGGCTCGCCGCCCCGGTGCCGAGCGTCGTCAGCGTCTGGCGGCGGGTGAATGGGGTGGACAGGCTCTGATGCACGCGGCGGCTCCCTTATGATCTTGTTTCTGTTGAAACCTGTCTAGGCGGCGGGCGGCGCGGGTCAATGGGAACCATATCCTCCCTGTGGCGAAGCCATGGGGAGGGGGACCATCCGAAGGATGGTGGAGGGGCCGCGGCGTCGCGGCCCCTCCGTCAGCCCTGCGGGCTGCCACCTCCCCATCGCTGCGCGACAGGGAGGATTCAAGGTCAGTCGGTCAGATCGGCGGGCACCTTCCCGCCGTTCGCGGCGAGTTCGCGCATCACCGCCTTGTGCAGCCAGATGTTCATTTCGGCGCTGCCGTCGAGGGCGCCGGTATAGCCAAGCTCGGTCGCGAGCTCCTTGCGGTTGGCAAGGCTCGAATCGATGCCGAGCAATTTCATCAGGTCGACGATCGAGGTGCGCCAGTTGAGGTCCTTGCCCGCCGCCTCGGCGGTCAGGATCGCGTCGACATCGACCTCGGCGGGCGGCGCCGCGGCGGCGGCGGCCATCGCGCTGGTCGCGGCGTCGAGCGCGGTGCCGACCGGGTTCGGCGCGGCCGGTGCTGCGGGCTCGGCGGCAACCGCCTTCTTGCCGAAAATCGCGTCCTTGATGCTGCTGAAAATGCCCATGATTTCACTCCCACTTTGACGCGGCCCAGCCCGGAACGGGCGAGTCGGATGGCCACAGGCTAGGACTATGCATTTGAAAATGACAGCCAAATGAACGACTCGTCCTTCGCCTGCGCGCTGGTATAGTCGTGCCCGTGGGCGCGATCCGACCGGCGCCGGAGTGGGAGGATAAAGACATGAACCTGACCGACATTTTGGCGCAGGCTGGCGGCATCGAATCGATGGCGAAAGATCTGGGCATTCCGCCGGCCATGGCGAAGCAGGGCGCCGAGGCGCTGCTCCCCGCGATTTTGGGCGGGTTCAAGAAACAGGCGCAATCGGGCGGGATCGAGGGGCTGGGCGGCTTGCTGGGGCAACTCGGCGGCGGTGGGTTGCTCGATTCGGTGCTGGGGTCGCAGCCGACCCCGATCGCGCCGGGCAACGAGGTGCTCGGGCAGATCTTCGGATCAAAGGACGTCAGTCGCACCGTCGCCGGACAGGCAGCGGCCCAGACCGGACTTGATTCGGGGCTGCTCAAAAAGATGCTGCCGATCCTCGCGATGATGGTCGCGGGCTATATGGCGAAGCAGGGCGGTCAGTCCGGCGAAAGCGGCGGGCTTTCCGGCGGTCTCGGCGGGATGCTCGGCAATGTGTTGGGCGGCGCGCTGGGTGGCGGCACCGCGCCTTCGGCTGGCGGCCTTGGTGGCGGTTTCGGCGGACTCGGCAAGATGCTCGACATGGACGGCGACGGTAATCCGCTCGACGACATCATGGGCATGGTGAACAAGATGCGCGGGTAAGGGGTAGCGTCGCCCCCGCGAAGGCGGGGGCGACGGTTTTCAAGCCGCCATCAACCGCAGCTCCTCACGGAAATCTTCGTCCACCCCGATGCGGCTTCGCATCGGGGTGACAAGGCCGTCGACATCACCGTCGCCCTCTTCGAACAGCGCGCAGGCTGCATCGCCGCCGCGCGCGAGGCTGTAACGCTGCGCGACCTTGCCGGTCGGGCGAAAGCCCAGCTTGCGCAGCACCGCGCCCGATGCCGGATTGTCGAGGAAATGGCCCGCGGTCAGCTTGGGCAAATGCATCGCGCGCGCGATGCCCATCAGCTGGCGCCCGGCTTCGGTGGCAAAGCCGAGCCCCCAATAGGGGCGCGCGATCCAATAGCCCATTTCGAGCCGGCCGTCGGGGTCGGGCGAAATGCCGCAGCCGCCGACAAGGCGCGGGGCGCCGCCGGTGCGGGCGAAAATCAGGAACCGCGGCTGGGCGGGGTCGATCGGCTTGCTCAGAAACTCGCGCGCCTCACTTTCGCCATAGGGCCAGGGCGCGGTCGCGAGGTTGCGGACCACGGCTTCTTCGCCGATCGCCCGGGCCAGTGCCGGGGCGTCTTCCTGCCAGCCGGGCCGCAGCAACAGTCTTTCGGTACGCGCGAACATTCTTTTCACTCCCAATTGTCGCCGCCTTGGCGCCCGATGGTGACGCTTTGACGACAGTCGATGTGGAGGGAGATGGATGGCCCGATTTTCGCGCCCGTTTCCCGTGATGGGCCGCCAAGTCGCGGACAATGGGCAAGAAAAAAGGGAGTCCGGGGGTGACCCGTCTCCCTCTTTTCGAACTTTGTTTCCGCTTGCTGGCGGAAAGGACCGTTCCGGGTCATCCCTTGGTGGGCGACCCGTGCGGATCGTCCTTTATTCGGCGGCTTCCGCCATGGCGTCGACCGACACATATTTGCGGCCAAGCTTGCCATCGTGGAATCGGACCTGGCCGTCGGCGGTTGCGAACAGCGTGTGGTCCTTGCCCATGCCGACGTTGACACCCGGGTAAACCTTGGTGCCGCGCTGGCGCACGATAATGTTGCCGCCGATCACTTCCTGACCGCCGAACTTCTTCACGCCAAGGCGACGGCCGGCTGAGTCGCGACCGTTGCGCGATGAACCGCCTGCTTTCTTATGTGCCATGACTGATGCTCCTTAATTCGTTTGGAGGGGCCGAGCCGCGTTGCCGCGCTCAGGCGTCCTTCTTGGGGGCTGCCTTCTTCGCAGCGGGCTTCTTTTCGGCGGTCTCGGCCTTGGGCGCTGCGGCCTTCTTGGGTGCAGCAGCCTTCTTTTCGGCGGCCGGAGCGGCAGCGGCTTCGGGGGCCGTCTCGGCCTTCGGCGCAGCTTCCTTCTTCGGCGCAGCTTTCTTGGCTTCACCGACGGCCAGGATGCGCAGCAGCGTCAGCGACTGACGGTGACCATTGCGGCGGCGGTAGTTGTGCCGACGGCGCTTCTTGAACACGATGACCTTTTCGCCGCGCGTCTGGGCGATGATCTCGGCCGAAACGGTCAGACCCTTCGCGTCCTTCACTTCGCCGCCGTCGCCGGCCAGCAGGACGTCGCCCAGCGACACGGTGTCGCCAGCTTCGCCGTCGATCTTTTCAACGGCGATCTTGTCTCCGGCGGCAACGCGATACTGCTTTCCGCCCGTGCGCACGATTGCGAACATGGTCTTCCATCCAATCAAAAAACTAAATCACCCGCGCACCAATCACCCACCAAGGCAGGCGATTTTTCCGGCATGCGGGAAAGTCAGCGCCACTAGCGATCCAGGCCCAAGCTGTCAACCGCCAAATTCCGTGCTTTTCGTGCAAAAAGCGGGTCGGTTGGCGAATGGCGGGATGCGCCGCCGATTCGGTGCTTGCCGCCTTGCGCCCGCACCCATATCAGAGGCGGCGATGACGCGCACCCCTCTTGCCCTGTCGCTGGCGCTCGCCATGTCCCTGTCGCTTTCGGCCTGTGCGGCGGCACAGAATGCGGGCGCGCCCTCGCTTGCCAAACGCGCGGTCGAGGGGCGATTCGATGTCGCGCCGCCCGCGGTTATCGTGGCGCCGCCGGGGCCGCTTCCCGCCGACCTCGACGGACGGCTCACGCGCTGGGAATCGGATGCAGCCGCTGCGCAGCAGGCCTTTGCCGCCGAGCGTAACGTGACCGCGCCGCTGGTATCCGCCGCGGCGGGAGCGCCGGTTGCCAGCGAGCGCTGGGTCGTCGCGCAGCAGGCGATTTCGCGCCTCACCGCCACGCGCGCGCCGCTCACCGCCGCGCTCGCCGACATCGACCGGCTTTATCTCGAGCGCAGCGTCGACGAAGCGATCGACGGCTTGCCCGAAATCTATGCGCTGCGCGATCGGCTGGCCGACTTGGTGGCGGCGCAGGATGCGGTGCTGGAAGCGCTCAGCCGCGAGCTGCCCGGGCAATAAGCCCGAAATCGGTGCGCGCGCTTTCCCGGCGCGACCGACGCTCGATCAGCATCGCTTCAGCCCGCGCCAGATCCTCCGGGCTATCGACATCGTGCAGGTCCGCGTCGCCGGTGATCGCGCGCAGCGTCGGCTGCGCGGCGAGCAATGCCGCAGCGCCGACATCCGCGCCGCCGCCGACTAGCGCAGCGAACAGCGTGCGCGGCAGGCGGGCGGGAACGCCCAGGGCGCCGCCGGGGTACAGCGTCGCCACCGGTCGGTCGGGCTGCCCTGCTGCGGCAATGGTGCGAACATGGGCTGCGGTGATCAGCGGCATGTCGGCCAGGAAAATCGCGGCAGCGTCATGCGCCGCATCCTCGGCGTGGCCGATCGCGCGCGCCAGCGAGTTCGACAGTCCGCGCTCGGCGTCGGCGTTGATCGCGAGTGTCCAGCCGCTGCGCTCTGCCTCAAGCGCAAAGCGCGGGGCTGACGGCGGCACGATGATCGTTCCGGGCGCGAGGCCCGCGGCTTCGATCGCGGCGATGATCCAGGCGCCGAGCGGGCGCGCTGCACACATCGCATCCAGCTTGGGCGCACCAAATCGCGTGCTTTGTCCGGCCGCGAGCACATAGATGCCGACGCTCATTGGTCGGCCTCGAGCGCACCATAACGAAAGATGATGTCCGACAGCGCGGACAGCGCCAGCGTGGCGGGTTGCCTGGCCTGGGGGAAAATTCCGACCGGGCTGGTGATGCGCGCGCGGTCAGCGGGCGAGACGCCGCCGTCGGCCAGCATCTCCAGCCGCCGTTGCCGCGCGACCGCGCCGCCTTGCGCGCCGATATAAAAGGCATCGCTGCCCAGCGCCCAGCGCAGTAGCTCGCGCTCCCATTCATGGTCGTGGAACAACAGGATCACCGCGGTCCACGCATCGGGCGCGGGAAGGTCGGGGGGGCGGCCCAGCGCGAGCTCCGCGCTATCGGGGCCATAGCTGCGGATATCCACCCCGGCGGGATGGGCGAGATGCGTCAGTGCTTCGCTTTCGGGGCCGCTTCCCAAGGCGATGATGGTGAGGTCGGGAAGGAAGTGCCGGTGCCGCAGCAGCCCGCGATCGCATCCATCGGGCAGCGGCAGCGCGAGCGTGGCTGGGCGTCGTTCGGACAGGTCGCGCGCCACCCGGGCGATCGCCTCCCGGTCCGGCGCCGGGTCGATCAGGATATGGATGGCGCTACCGCACGGCAGGCGAAAATCGATCTGTTCGGAGCCGCGGCCATAGAGCCGCACGACCGGCGCGTCGATCCGCGCGACCTCGGCGACCAGCTGCGTTTCCAAACAGCCGTCGGCCAGCGATCCGACCACCGTGCCGTCGCGGCGAATCGCCAGCTGTGCGCCGAGCTGGCGCGAGAAGCTGCCCTCGATACCGACGATCGTACACAGCGCGCCGCCGCCTTCGGCGACGGCATGAAGCGCAGCATTGTCGGAGAAATTGCGCGCGGCGAACGCGGTGGTCGCTGCCGCGTCGGCCGCCTCTTGCGCGCTGGAATGGCGATTCGCACTCTTCATGTTTAACGGCCTGCCCTTCGCTGCCCCATGGATCAACAGCGCCGATCCAGTCGCGGTCGCGTCATAAACACCGTGGCACTGCCTATTGTATCGGCAGCGCGGTGCAAACCCATCCGTTTGAACCGGGTTTGCATCGCTTCAGCGCCGCACCTGGGCGCTTTTCAGCAGTTGCGCGCGGACGGACTCTGGTTAGAATCGACGACGACCGATCGCCCTTACCGACGGTATTGTGTGCGGGATGGAGCCGCGCTGTCGGGGCCATTTTCGGGCGAGAAACGGAGGGCCGGGTTTGACGAGTGATCGGAACAGGAAAGCTGAAGGCACGAATGGTGTCGATGCTCTTTACAAGCGCCCGGGTTTCCTGCTCCGCCGCGCGCATCAGATCAGCGTTTCGCTATTCCTGTCCGAAAGCGCGGGTATCGGGGCGACCACCACCCAATATGGCGTGCTCGTGATTCTGCGCCATTACGAGGGCCTCGATCAGATCAGCCTGTCGAAGAAAGTGGGGTTGGACCGTTCGACCACCGGACTTGTCGTCAAGAAGTTGGCCGATGATGGATTCATCGTGCGCGTTGACGATCCCAAAGACCGCCGCCGCAAAATCCTTGTCCTGACCGCTAAAGGCGAGCGGCATCTGGAACGGCTACGCGAACCCGCCATCAGGGCGCAAAAAATCGCCCTGTCGGCGTTCACGCCCGACGAGGCCGAGACGTTCCTGTCATTGCTCGGCAAGTTCGTCGATGAATTCAACGGTGTCGTCCGCGCACCAATTATCGCCGACGCCGTTCCTGCGCAGAAGCGATAGGCGTCATTGGTTCAGCCCGTGCTTTTTCAGCGCATGGCGGATCTGGTCGTAGCTCAGCCCCAGCGCTTCCGCCGCGACCTTCTGGTTGAAGCGGCAGCGCGCCATCGTGTCGGACAGGATCTGGCGTTCATAGGCGTCGACCGCGGCGCGCAGGTCGCTGACCGGGCCGCCCGGCGTGACGGTTGATGTGAGGGCGGGAGCGGCGGAGGCGGGGACCGGGGATGCACTGCCGCCCTCGGCCTTCGCGGCCGTTTTGCGCACCACCGGCTGCCAGGGGCTGGCGAAGGGATCGAAGTTCAGCGCATCGACGGGCTTTTCAGGGTCGGCCCAGCGATAGATGGCGCGCTCGATGACATTGCGCAGTTCGCGGACATTGCCCGGCCAATCATGCCCCTCCATCGCCGCGAGCGCGCGCGGCCCGAACCCCGGCCATTCTTCCCAGCCAAGGACGGTCGCCATGCGCTGCCCGAAATAGGTGGCGAGCACCTCGATATCGCCCTCGCGCGCACGTAGCGGGGGCAGGGTGATGACCTCGAACGACAGCCGGTCGAGCAGGTCGGCGCGGAAGCGATTTTCGTCGACCAGCGCTGGCAGATGTTCGTTGGTTGCCGCGACGATGCGGACGTCGACGCGGATCGGGCGCGACGAACCGACGCGCGTCACCTCGCCATATTCGACCGCGCGCAGCAGCCGCTCCTGCGCTCCCATCGACATCGTCGCGAGCTCGTCGAGGAACAATGTGCCGCCGTCGGCCTCTTCGAACCGGCCTGCGCGGGTGCGTGTCGCGCCAGTGAAGGCACCCGCCTCGTGCCCGAACAATTCGGACTCGATCAGCGTCTCGGGCATCGCGGCGCAGTTCATGATCACATAGGGGCGATCCCAGCGCGTCGACAGGCGGTGCAGGCGTTCGGCGATCAGTTCCTTGCCCGTCCCGCGCTCGCCGATCACCAGCACCGGCCGGTCGAGCGATGCGGCCAGGCTGGCGCGTTCGACCGCGTCCTGAAAGGCCGCGGACTGACCGATAAACTGGGTTTCGCGCTCCATTCCCAATCATTGGCAAATTTTCCCGCTCGATGGCAAGTCAAATCGATGGCGAAAGCGATTTGCGGGTCAATTTGCGCGGTTTTGCGTGGCTTTGTGCAATTGGCACGGTGTCTGCATTGTTGGAAACGAACCGGGACAATTGTTCCGGTGCAGCGACAGCCACAGGAAGGTTAGATCATGAAGTCGATGTTTGCCCAAGCCGCCACTTTCGTGCTGAGCACGGCCGGAGCGCTGGCCATCCTCGTCGGAGCGATCGACCAGCCGCAGGTTGCGGCCAGTGCCACCGGTGTTCACGCCGGCCCGCTGGTTGCCGCTGTCATGTCCCCGGCGGTCAGCGCTTTGGCCTGACCGACACTGGTGCCGGGGCACTCTCCCCCCTTGCCCCGCCCCGGCACCAGCCTTTTTGTTTAGAACAGACCAAGGTCTCCAGATTTCGACAGGAGTTTTTCAGATGGGTATTTTTTCACGCACCCGCGACATCATCGCCGCCAACGTCACCGACCTGCTCGACCGGGCCGAAGATCCCGAAAAGATGATCCGCCAGATTATCTTCGAGATGAACGAAACGCTCGTCGAAGTCCGCGCGTCGGCTGCCCGCACGATCGCCGACCAGAAGGAAATGCGCCGCCACATCGCGAAGCTCGAAAGCCTGCAGGACAGCTGGAAGGAAAAGGCCGAACTGGCGCTGTCGAAGGACCGCGAAGACCTGGCCACCGCTGCGCTGGTCGAAAAGCAGAAGGCTGGCGACATGGCCGACAAGCTGAAGGCCGAGATCGCCACGCTCGACGACGCGCTGAAGGGCTATGAGGCCGATATCGCCAAGCTGCAGAAAAAGCTTTCGGAAGCGCGCGCGCGCCAGTCGAGCGTCGTCAACCGCCTCGAAAGCGCCGAAAACAAGTATAAGCTGCGCGAAATGACCAACGGCGACCGCGTCGAAGATGCCTTCTCGCGCTTTGAAATCCTCGAACGCCGCGTCGATGAAGCCGAAGGCCGCGCCGATGCGCTGAACCTCGGCTATAAAAAGTCGCTCGACGAGGAAATCGCCGAACTGCAGGCCGCCGACAAGGTCGCCGACGAACTCGCCGCGCTGAAGGCCGCGCAGGCCAGCAAGCAATAAGGAGCCGGACCGATGGAAGAAGTCATCATTGTCCCGATCGTCATCGGAACGCTCTTCCTCGGTCTGCCCTGGCTGATCCTCCACTACATCACCAAGTGGAAGCAGGCCAAGACGCTGACCGGAGAGGACGAGCAACTGCTCGACGAATTGTACGACACCGCGCGCAGGCTCGAAAGCCGACTGCACACCGTCGAACGGATCATCAGCGCCGACCATCCCGACTTCCGCCCTGCGGTGCGTAGCGATGAAGAACTGGCGCAACTTGAAAATACCAGCCGGAGGAACTGAGATGTCTGCCAGCCGCACGAAATTCTACCTCGACAAGCAGAACGCCAAATGGAGCGGCGTCTGCGCCGGGATCGCCGATTACAGCGGTGTCGACGTCCTCTGGGTCCGCGTTGGCGCGGTGCTGCTGACGCTGATGGGGGGCTTTCCCTGGACGCTGATCGCTTACTGGATGGTCGCATGGATGGGGACGCCCAAACCCTTCGCGCTCTATGGCTCGAACGAAGAAGCGAAATTCTGGCAGGGGGTGCGCAGCAACCCCGCCGCCTCGACCCGCGACATCAAGTCGCGCTTTCGCGACATCGACCGCCGCCTCGCCGACATCGAGCAATATTATACCAGCCACAACCGCCGCCTGGCCGACGAGATCGACGCGCTACGCTGAGCGAACGGGCCGGATGCAACAGGGAGAAGACAGATGAATTTCGGTGGTACCGGTTTCGTCCTCGCCATTATCGCATTGTCGATCGGCGGCTGGATGTTCACCACCTGGATCCGCGCCAAGCACGGCTATCCGGTTGAAAATGAATGGGGTGGCACGGTTCATCGAACCGACCCCGACGCTGATCGAAAAATCGCACTGCTGACCGATGACAATGCCAAGCTGGCAGGGCAGGTCAGCCGTCTGGAAGAGCGGATTTCGGTGCTCGAACGCATCGCCACCGAAAATCATGGTCAGGCGGCGCAGCTCGCCGACCAGATCGACCGCCTGCGCTGAGGGGAATAATCCAATGAATCTCGATGTCCTGAATACCATCGCACCCGGCGCCGCCATCCTTGGCCTCGCCGCGATCGGTGGCTGGATCTTCACCACCTGGCTGCGCGTCAAGAACGGCTATCCGCTCGAAAACAGCTGGGGCAAGGCGGTCTATCCCAAGACCAGCGACGAGGCGATGGAACGCGTCAAGCTGATCAGCCAGGAAAATGCCCAGCTGCGCGCCGAACTGGGTTCGGTGAAGGATCGTCTGGCCGTCGTCGAACGCATCGTCACCGACGAAGGGCACCGGGTGGCGGCGGAGATCGAGGCGCTGCGGCGCCCTGCGAACTGAGGAGAGCGGTCATGGGCGACGCCATCTGGATCCTGATCCCCCTCGCTCCCTTCCTGCTTGGCGGTTTTGCCATCTGGTCGAAGCATCAGCAAAAGATGATCGAGAAACAGTCCGAAATGACCGCCGAAAAGGCCGCCCAATATGCCGCGGCGACCGAGCGGCTGGAACAGCGGGTGCGGGTTCTCGAACGGATCGTTACCGACAAGGGAATTGACGTCGCCGACGAGATCGAAAAGCTGCGCGACGCTCCGCTGAACTGAAGCAACCGAATTGAAGCAACGATAAGAAAATACGGAAGGATCCCCCCATGAACCCGTTTGAAATGGTTATCGGCATCGTCCTGATCGTCACGATCGGCAGCGTCGTCCGCGCCAAATATGGCGTCCGCCGCGACCACAAGGGCAACGAGTTTTTCGCCGCTCCCGCCGACAATGGCGAGACCAAGGCGCTACAGGCCGAAATCCGCGCGCTCAAGGACCGTATCCAGGTGCTCGAACGCATCGCCACCGACAACAACCGCGCCGTGACGCTCGATCAGGAAATCGAGAAGCTGCGCGACCGGTCGCCCTCCTGACGACCGCGACGAAGAAGGAGCCGCATCATGGCCACCATTACGTCTGACCTTGCCTCCAACCTGATGGTCAGCGCCGTCGCCCTGACCGCCCTGACGATCATGAGCCTGGCCGCGCTGCGCGGCTGGCGCGACTGGATCCAGCTCAAGCGCGAAGAACTCGCCGCCGGGCATGTCACCGTCGCCCACGACGCGGCGGTCCCTCACGCCGGATCGCGGATCGAGATCGCTGACCTCAAAGAACGGCTGCGCAAGCTGGAAGCGATCGCGGCGGGGGTGGATCTATAATGTCCGTCGCCCCCGCGAAGGCGGGGGCCGCGGGCGAGATAGCGTGAGGCCGACAACGGCCCCCGCCTTCGCGGGGGCGACGAAAGGGAGGAAAGCTTCTCGCTCTTCCCACTCCCTCCCAAATCTGCCAGTGCCGCCCCATGCGCAGCCTGACCGACATCCACGACGAATATGACTTCCTCGACGGCGACGACCGTTATCGCCTTCTGATCGAACTCGGCCGCGAGCTGGAGCCGATGCCCGAAGCGCTCAAGACCGACGCGACGCTGGTGCGCGGATGCAGCGCCAGCGTCTGGGTCTATCCGGTGCCGCAGGCCGACGGCCGCCTGCATTTCCTTGCCGACAGCAACGCCGCGATCACCAAGGGCATCGTCGCGCTCGTCCTCGCTGCGGTGCAGGACAGACCCGCGGTCGAGGTCGCGGACATGGACATCGCCGCTGCGCTCGCCCCCTTCGACCTCACGCGCCAGCTGTCGTCGAACCGCACCCAGGGCGTCCCCAACATGATCGCGCTGGTTCAGGACACGGCCCGTCGCATCGCCGCCGACTGACGGCCACCACCGCCAGCACCGCGGCCCGCATCTCAACATGAGCATGAAAAAGGGCGCGGGAGTTGTCTCCCGCGCCCTGTTTTCTTTGCCGGTCGGTACGGCTTAGAAGCCGACGACGATCGAGCCGATGAAGGCGCGCGGCGCGCCGATCTGCACGAACGGCACCGAGTTGTCGGCGAGCTGGCCGTCGAAACCGCCGACATACAGCTTGTCGAACAGGTTGGTGACGTTCAGCTGGATGTACGTCGTTTCGTTCAGGCCCGCCCATTCCAGGCCGATCCGCGCGTCGAGATCGACGATCGTGTAGGCCGGGGTCTTGGCCGGGTAAACGACGGTGTTGGCAACGCCATTGACGGTCTGCAGCAGCGGCAGATTCTGGTCGTTGACGTAACGCGGACCGGTGCGCTTGACCTGTGCACCGAGTTCGATCGGACCAAGCTTGCCCTGGGCGCGGCCGCCGAAGGTGTAGGTCGGCGAACCCGATTCACGCTTGCCCGCGGTCAGTGCAAAGGCCGGTGCGCCGACGGTGGTGCACAGGAACTGACCGGCAGTGACCTGCGCCGCGGTGCAGATGCCGTTCTGGACATTGTCCTTGATCTTCGACTTCAGATACGAACCGAAGGCGTAGATCGAGAAATTGTCGACCGGGCGGTACGAGATGCTGACGTCGATGCCATATTTGTCGACGCGGCCAAGGTTGCGATACACGTTACGCTCGGTTTCGGGATCGAACGACGAGGCGAGGCGATCGTTGAAGATCGTGTACCACAGGCCGGCCTGCGCCTGCACCTGGCTGCTGCGATAACGGAGGCCAACGTCGAAGTTGTCGGTGGTTTCCGGGATCGGGTTGGCTGATTCGGTGTCAGCCGGGAAGTAGAAGGCGTTGTAGAGGTTGTCCGTGCCCGGAACCTGCACACCCTTCGAATAGTTGGCGAACACGCTCAGCTGATCGGTCGCATCAAAGGTCAGGCCGAGGTTCGGCGTGAACTTGTTGTACTTGCGCTTGCGCTGCTGCGGACCCTGAACCGGCGCGGTGACGCCCGGTGCGATGGTGACCGTCGGGTTGGCGGCAAGCCATGCCGCAAGACCCGCGGTGTTGGTGCCGAAACATTCGACGAAACCAGTCACGCTCGACGTGGCGCAATTGTTGGTCAGATCGCGCGTGAACATCTTGTACGCGCCGCCGATCTGAACCGTCAGGCGGTCAAACTCGCCGCGATATTCGCCGCCGAACATGTTGAGCAGCGCAATCGACTTGCGGTCGCGCTTTTGCAGGACGTTGCCATTCACATCGGCCAGCGGATCGTTGACCGGGAAAACGTCGGTCGCCGAACCATTCAGCTTCAGGAAGTTGGTTTCGCCGGTCTGGCGGTGACGCGCACGATCATAGCTGTAGAAGACGCGGAAGGTGTTGCTGTCGTCGAGGTCGTAGCGCAGGCCCGCGATCACGCCATAACGGCGGGTCTGGGTCTGGCTCGGCGCGAGGACGCGCACGGTGTCGAGCAGGTCGCCGTCGCCGTTGAGGTCACGCCCATAATAGGGGACGCCGCCAATGTAACCGGTCTGGCAGCTGATGCCGGCGCCGGTCGGGGTGGTGTTGCAGTTCGCGGCGCCGCCGGTCGGATTGACGTCGCGGCGTACTTCCTGGCCGACGACGGTGCCGCCGCCGTTCGCCTTCACATATTGGAAGCTCGGGTCGACGGTCAGGATCAGGCCTTCCGCCAGCGTGAAGCGCGAATTGCCGCGGATGTTGCCGGTGTTCGACGGGTTGTAGCGTTCGTCAAACGCCGAACCGCAGCTGTTGGCCACATCGGCGAGGCCGGGACGGGCGACGGTGTTGATCTGGCACTTGGCGATACCGTAGTCGCGATCGTCCTTGTTCTGCGGGAAGATGTTCGGAACGAAGTTCGACGCGATGTTGTGCACATTGCGCAGGCCGGTCGAACCGAAGAAATTGTTGCGGTTCTGGTTGTAGTGGCCCGAGATCGAAATGAAGTCGCCATCGGCGCCGATCGGCTGATAGATTTTGGCGTTATACTGCTGCTTGTCGATCTTGCCGGTGCGCGAATCGATCGCGGCGCGGGCGGCAGTGGTCGGCGTCGCGGCAAAGGCAGGCTGATCTTGATTGCCGAACACGGTGTCGTTCGTCGCGGTGCTGGCCGAGAAGAACGCGCGCGTGCCCCACGGGGTGAACACGCCGGTGTCGATCATGCCAAAGATGCGGAAGAAGCTGAAGTCACCAGCCGAACCGACCAGCTTGAGGCCGGGTTCTTCGCCCGGGTTGCGGGTGCGATAGTTGACGGTCGAACCCGAAGCGGCAGCGGTCGGGCTGTCGACGTCGGTCGAACCCAGGTTGACGTTGACCTGTTCGATCAGCTCGGGGTCGAGCTGCTGGTTCGAATAGAGCGCATAATTGCCCGAATCGTTGAGCGGAATACCGTCAAAGGTCTGGTTGATGCGGGTGTTGTCGAAGCCGCGGATCGACATCTTGCCGCCGGCCGAACCGAACGGGTCGTTGTTCTGGAAGCTGACGCCCGGAAGCTGGTTGATGATGTCGTTGACGGTCTGGCCCGGCGACTGGCGCTCGATGAATTCCTGGGTCAGCACGGCCTTGGCCTTCGTCGTGTCGGGCGCGATGACGCCTGCGACATCGGTCGTGCGGCTGCCCGTAACGACGATTTCCTCGTCGAAGTCGACCGAACCGGTCGACTGGGCAAAGGCCGGCGTGGAAAGCAGCGCGACCGGGATCAGCGCGCAGCTGGCGGCAAGCGTGTGACGGAATTTCATGTCAGGATGTCCCCTTGGTGTGGTGTCGTTCGGCAGGCGCGCGAAATGGGGCGCGCAAGTCCTGCGAGCGCCCCTGAAGCCCGCATGTGGCACGATTGTGACAGCAATTGTGACAGTGCAAGCGGCGCGCGGCGAAAGCCGCGGCGAAAGATCGAAAAACCGCGAATTTCCGTTGCGATCCGCGATTTATCCACAGGCGCGATTGCGTTTTTCTCGGCAACTGTTGCTGCAATGCAACAATTTTTCGCGCACGCGGCCGCCGAGTCGCCTGATTTCAGGGCGACTGGCGGACCCGCCGCGACTCAGGCTGCGTCGCCCGCCGCTTCCTTCGCCTTGTCGGCATAGACGCGCACGGGGTCCTTGCGGCCCTCGACGACATCCTTGTCGACAACGATCTCGACCACGTCGGTGAGGTCGGGGAGGTCGAACATCGTGTCGAGCAGGATCGCCTCGACGATCGAGCGGAGGCCGCGTGCGCCGGTCTTGCGCTCGATGGCTTTCTTGGCGACCGCAATCAGCGCATCGTCGGTAAAGGTCAGCACGACCTCTTCCAGATCGAACAGCTTGCGATATTGCTTCACCAGCGCGTTCTTGGGTTCGCCCAGAATCTTGACCAGCGCGTCGATGTCGAGATCCTCGAGCGTCGCGATCACCGGCAGGCGCCCGACGAATTCGGGGATCAGGCCGAACTTCAGCAGATCCTCGGGCTCGATATTCTTCAGCACCTCGCCGGTGCGGCGCTCGTCCGGACCCGCCACATGCGCGCCGAAGCCGATAGACTTGCCCTGAAGGCGGTCGCCGATAATCTTTTCCAGCCCGCTGAACGCGCCGCCGGCGATGAACAGGATGTTCGTCGTGTCGACCTGCAGGAATTCCTGCTGCGGATGCTTGCGCCCGCCCTGCGGCGGCACCGACGCGGTCGTGCCTTCCATCAGCTTGAGCAGCGCCTGCTGCACGCCCTCGCCCGACACGTCGCGGGTGATCGACGGATTTTCGGCCTTGCGGCTGATCTTGTCGATTTCGTCGATATAAACGATGCCGCGCTGCGCCTTTTCGACATTATAGTCGCTGGCCTGCAGCAGCTTGAGGATGATGTTCTCGACATCTTCGCCGACATAGCCAGCTTCGGTGAGCGTCGTCGCGTCGGCCATGGTGAAGGGCACGTCGAGGAAGCGCGCGAGCGTCTGCGCCAGCAAGGTCTTGCCGCTGCCGGTCGGGCCGACGAGCAGGATGTTCGACTTGGCGAGTTCGACCTCGTCGCCGCGGCCGCTGTTCGCCAGGCGCTTGTAATGATTGTGGACCGCGACCGACAACACGCGCTTGGCCTTGTTCTGGCCGATCACATAGGCGTCGAGATGCTGGCAGATTTCCAGCGGCGTCGGCACCGCGCCGTCCTTGCGCGCGGCAACCCCGCCCTTGATCTCCTCGCGGATGATGTCGTTGCACAGTTCGACGCATTCGTCGCAGATGAACACGGTGGGACCGGCAATCAGCTTGCGGACTTCGTGCTGCGACTTGCCGCAGAAGGAGCAATAGAGAGTGCTCTTGCTGTCCGAGCCGCTCAATTTCGTCATAATTCTTCCTCTGGCAGGCGCCGAAATGGCGGTGCCGTCCTTATCCTAGTCCGCGGTCACCCAATTACAATATGGCAATTGGGTGACATTGCGGTCCTGTCCCGCCTAGCGGCAAGGCGCAAAACGGGCGTCAACAAATGCGGTTAAGCCTTTGTCTTTGGTTGTCACGCGGTACCGGCCCGCGCCTTCCCGGGTTTGCCCCGCGATCGTCAGCCGGGGTGCCCGGATGGCGAGCGGGGCATGTCCGCACCCGCGCCGAATCAGGGCGTCGGGCCTTCGCTCAGATCCTTTGCCGCGTCGCCTTCCAGCGCGCCGGGGCGGCGGTCATAGACATGATCGACCAGCCCGAACGCCTTTGCCTCATCGGCTTCGAGGAAGGTGTCGCGGTCCATCGCCTTTTCGATCTCTTTCAGCGAGCGGCCGGTGTATTTTACATACAAATCGTTCATCCGCTTGCGGATGCGCAGGATTTCCTTGGCCTGGATTTCGATGTCCGATGCCATGCCGCGCGCACCGCCCGACGGCTGGTGGACCATCACCCGCGCGTTGGTCAGCGCGACGCGCATGCCGGGTTCGCCCGCGGCGAGCAGGAAGCTGCCCATCGATGCCGCCTGACCGATGCACACCGTGCCGACGCGCGGGCGGATGTACTGCATCGTGTCGTGGATCGCCATGCCCGCCGTGACGACGCCGCCCGGCGAGTTGATGTACATATAAATGTCCTTCTTCGGATTCTCCGATTCGAGGAACAGCAGCTGCGCGGTGATCAGCGACGCCATATTATCCTCGACCTCGCCGGTGACGAAGATGATCCGTTCGCGCAGCAGGCGGGAAAAAATGTCAAAGCTGCGTTCGCCACGGCTCGTCTGTTCGACGACGACGGGGACAAGAGCGGCGAGCGGGTCGATCATGCGATTTTAGTCCTTGATTATCGGGCTGCCCGGCCGAGGACCGGCAGGCTGTCCCTCCGGCGCCCTACATCGGCGGCAAGGCCGAGGGTTTCAAGAGGGCAAATCATGGCGGCGGTGATCGGCCATGGCGGCTGTGGGGGTGGGGGGCGGACATAGCCGCAAAGACACGCCCTCCCCTTCAGGGGAGGGCAGCGAGACTTACGAACTTGTTCGTTAGTCGCAGCGGGTGGGGGCCAGCGGCCTTGCGCAAGGCCGCTGGCCCCCACCCCAAACCCCTCCCCTGAAGGGGAGGGGCTTACCGGCTGCTTCCGGTCGAAAGCCGCCGTAACGCGACATGCCGTGCTCGCGCCTGTAGCGCCGACGAAAAAGGGGCGGGAAAGTCCCGCCCCGATCGAATCAAAGATTTGGCGATCAGTCGCCGCTGCCCGGTTCGGGCGAGAAATGCGTTTCGAACTTGCCCTCGACGCCCTTGAATTCGTCGGCGTCGGCGGGGGTTTCCTTCTTCACCGTGATGTTCGGCCATTCGGCGCTGAACTTGGTGTTGACCTCCAGCCATTTTTCGAGGCCGCTTTCGGTGTCGGGCAGGATCGCTTCGGCGGGGCATTCGGGTTCGCACACGCCGCAATCGATGCATTCATTGGGGTTGATGACGAGCATATTCTCGCCCTCATAGAAACAGTCGACGGGGCACACCTCGACACAGTCCATATATTTGCACCGGATACAGGCATCGGTGACGACATAGGTCATGGTTTCAGGCTCCCTCAGATGACGGCAGACAGGCCGTCAGGCTCTCTCTTGGCTCGCCTCTATGCCGCGCGGCGGCGGTGCGTCAACGCCTAGCGCACAGTTGCGAATCACTCTCACTCGATAGGGTCGGGCGCCGGATTTGGATGCACAGCTTTTCCATCGCCGTTGATAGCTGGGTTGGCGGCGGCGGGCGGCGCCGCGTCGAGACTGCGATAACAGGCCCGCGCCTCGGCGGCGGGGCCACGGCGGACGGGCAAGGCGAGAAGCCGCACCACCTCGATCCGCTCGCCGACCGGCAGCACCAGCGTCTGTCCGACATGCACCGCGCAGGACGGGCGGGTGACCCGCCGACCGTCGAGCCGGATATGTCCCGCCGCGACGATCGCCTGCGCCAGGCTGCGCGAACGGGCAAAACGCAGGAACCACAGCAGCTTGTCCAGCCGGATGCTGCCCGCCGCGCTCATCCGTCCTTGCGGCTTTCGGCAAGCAAGGCGGCAAGGCCCGCGAACGGACTGTTCGGCGACGCGCCACGCCGCGCCGGGCGGTCGGCGCGGGGCGGGCGCGGTGGATCGGCGCGGGGCTTGTCGGCCCGCGGCTGTTCGGGCGCGCGGCGCTTGCCCTTGCCCTGCTGGACCGGCGGGCGCCGAACGTCGCTGTTTGCGGCCCCCTTGCGCGGCGCGTCAGCGCCCTTGCGCCGCTGTTTGCGGCGCGGCCGCTTGTCCGGCTTGCGCAGCCCCGACCAGCGCCAGCGTTGCAGCGCGGGTTCGCCGACGCTGCGAAAGCCGAAGCTGCCGAGCAGCCCGCGCCGCGTTTCTTCGTCGAGCCCGAGCGAGGTGGCGAGCGCGGGGTCGATCACAAAGCCCGGCGGCGGCGCCGCGGCAACGCCTTCGGTCTCGTCGGCCGCGCCATGATCGTCGTGGTGGTGGTCGTCGCTGCCCGCGATCGGCGCGGTCGGCGGCGCCGATGCCTGCATCCGCGCGGCATGCGCCTGCCGCGCCAGCTTTTCGGCCATGTCGATCCGCAGCCAGCCGGTGGCGCAGCGGCGAAAGCCCGCGATCACCAGCCCGGCATGGCTGCCGGTCTTTTGCAGCACCGCGCCGTGCGGCGGCAGCGCGGGCACCGGCGATCCCTGTTGCGCGGCGATCAGCGCCGCGCGCCAGCGCACCGCCTCGGGCTTCAGCAGCGTCGGGTGAAAAATGTCGAGCGAACCGATCGTGAAGCCCAGTTTGCGCAGCTGCGGGCGTTCGTCGGCGGCAAGCGCGTTCAGCTGGTCCTCGACCGCGGCACGGCCGATCATGCCGCTATTGTCGGTCAGCGCAGCGAGCAGCGCACGGACCCGCGGCGGGGTGAACAGATCGCCCGCCGCTTCGCCCATCGCGGCGAGCGGACCGGCGTGGCGCGCCAGTTGCGCGGCGATGAAGCGATGGAGCCGTTCGGTGATGGCCTGCACCTGGACGGGTTCCAACCGCCGCAGCGACGGATCGACCAGCACCGACGGCTGCACCAGCGTCGGTCCCTTGGCCAGCGTCGCCACCGCATGGCCGTGCCAGGCTAGCCGCGGCGGCGCGCCCGGTTCGGCGATCAGCGACAGCGCGCTGTCATCGCCCTCGGCCAGCGCCGAGGCGCGGCGCGCCAGTTCGGCGCGCAGATGCTTTTCGGCGGCGGCGAGCAGCATCCGGTGATCGCTGGCCTTCGCCACCGGGTCGACCTTGAACTGAAAGCCCTTGAGTGTGCCGATCGCCTCGCCGTCGACCGCGACGGTGCCGTCGGGGCCGACCGCAACCGGCAGCGCGGCATTGCGTTGCCCGGCGTCGCGCAGCAGCAGCGCCAGCCGCCGGTCGACGAAGCGCTGCGCCAACGCCGCGTGCAACGCGTCGGACAGCCTGGATTCGAGCGCTTGCGTCTGTTCGGTCCACCCCGCCGCGCCCGCGATCCAGTCGCCGCGCTGCGCGATGAAGCACAAGGTGCGGACCGCGGCGATGCGGCTTGCGAGCTGGTCGATGTCGCCCTCGACATCGTTGAGCTTGGCCAGCCGCCGCGCGAACCAGTCGGGATCGATCATCCCGTCGCCGCTCGTCCGCCATTGCCATAGCTTGAGCACCGTCCGGCTGTGGTGCTCGGCGCCCAATTGTTCAAAATCGGGCAGGCCGCAAATGTCCCACAGGCGCTGGACCGCATCGAAATCGCCGCCGCGTGCGCGCACCTCCATGTCGCCCGCCAGATGCTTGAGCACCGCAATGTCGACCGCTTCGGGGGCGGGGCGCAGCGCGGGTGCGGTCGGTGGCTGCGCGAGGTCGGCGAGCAGCTGGTCGAGCGAGCCGAAGCCGGGGGTCGGATTGCGCCAGAACAGGCTGGGCAGCGGCGGGAAATGATGCCCCTCGATCGCCGCCACTTCCTCGGGCGTGAAGCCGCCCTGCGGCTGGCCGACGGTGCCAAAGCTGCCGTCCTGCTGGTGGCGTCCGGCGCGCCCCGCGATCTGCGCCATTTCGGCGATCGTCAGGCGGCGGAGGCGCCGCCCGTCGAATTTCTGCAAACTGGCGAACGCGACATGCTGGACGTCGAGGTTGAGCCCCATGCCGATCGCGTCGGTCGCGACGAGATAATCGACCTCGCCCGCTTCGAACATCGCGACCTGGGCATTACGCGTCTTGGGGCTGAGCGCGCCCATCACCACCGCGGCGCCGCCCGAAAAGCGGCGCAGCATCTCGGCGATCGCATAAACCTCCTCGGCCGAGAAAGCGACGATCGCCGATCGTTTGGGCAGCCGCGACAGCTTCGACGTCCCCGCATAGCTCAAGGTCGAAAAGCGCGGGCGGGTGATGATCTCGGCCTCGGGAACCAGGTTTTTCACGAGGCCGCGGATGCTCGCCGACCCCAGGATCATCGTCTCCTCGCGCCCGCGCGCGCGCAGCAGGCGGTCGGTGAAGACATGGCCGCGTTCGGGATCGGCGCCAAGCTGCGCCTCGTCGATGCCGACGAAGGCGACATCGCGTTCGATCGGCAGCGCCTCCATCGTGCCGAGCAGATAGCGCGCATCGGGCGGAATGATCCGTTCTTCGCCGGTGACCAGCGCGACTTGGCGCTCGCCCTTGATCGCGACGACGCGGTCGTACACCTCGCGCGCCAGCAAGCGGAGCGGAAAGCCGATCATGCCGCTCGAATGGGCGGTCAGGCGCTCGACCGCCAAATGGGTTTTGCCGGTGTTGGTGGGGCCAAGGACAGCCTTGACCGGCTGGGAAGAGGATGACGTCATTTTCTTGGAGCCCAAGCTGGCATGGCGGCAGGCACGGCGCAACCGCCGATCGTCGAATGGCGCGCGGGCGACCGATTTTTCCGCGCCTGTTGCATAATATCCCACCCCCGCCACGACTGACCGCAACCCGCCGCGGCGCAACCGCCATTAAATTGACTTTAACGACCTTTCTTTACAGACAGGCGGCCGAATATCATTCGGCGGCCGGGTTATGGGAGGCCCGCCGAGCGGGGGTTGCAGTTTGTTCCAGCGTCACGAACCCATCGCGGGGATGTCCGGCAATGCCGCCGCCCTCACGATGTCGCAAGCGATCCCGCTGCGGCGCGCCGATGCCGATTCGGACGCGCTCGGCTGGCGCGACCGGCTGGCACAGCTCGATCTGGTTCCCGATCTTGGCGATAATATCGGTTCGGCCGAATGGTGGCGTGGGCTCGCGACATTAACCCTGCTGTGCGGTACCGCGATCGCCACCTTCCCCGGAATTCAGCCGCTTAGCATCGGCGGCGCTCCGGCGCTTGGCACGGCCGATTTCAACGAAGCGCGCGCGCAGATGATCGTGCCGCTGGCGCTTGGCGGCGACACCGGGCGGCACATGGCGGCGACCGATGCGGTGCGCCCGCTGACCCAGACCCCCGAACGGCCGCAGATCGAACTCACCGCGACGCTTGGCAGCGGCGACAGTTTTGCGCGGGTTCTCGAACGCTCGGGCGTCGGCAGCGGCGAGGCGCAGGCGCTGGCGAATCAGGTATCGGCCGCGGTGCCGCTCGCCGACATTGCGCCGGGCACGCGCATCGACCTCATCCTCGGCCGCCGCGCCGCGCGCACGATGCCGCGCCCGGTCGATGCGCTGGCGATGCGCGCGCGCTTTGACCTGCGCATCGAAATGGAGCGTGAGGGCGACCGACTGGTGATGCGCCGCATCCCGATCGCGGTCGACACCACCCCGCTCCGCATCCGCGGCCGGGTTGGTGACAGCCTCTATCGCTCGGCGCGCGCCGCAGGGGCGCCAGCGACGGCGATCCAGTCCTACCTCCGCGTCATCGGCCGCCAGATTTCGGTCGGCAGCGACATTCGTGCCAATGACGAATATGACATCATCGTCGATTACCGCCGCGCCGAAACCGGCGAGAGCGAAACCGGCAAGCTGCTCTATGCGGGCCTGATGCGCGGCGGCAAACCCAGGCTGTCGATGCTCGAATGGACGGTCGACGGCCGCACCCAATGGTATGAGGCGTCGGGGGTCGGCGAACAGCGCGGCGGCATGGCGCGCCCGACCAACGGCCGCATCACCTCGACCTTCGGCATGCGGCGCCATCCGATCCTCGGCTATAAACGCATGCACAGCGGCATCGATTTCGGCGGCGGTTATGGCGCGCCAATCTATGCGGTTACCGACGGTGTGGTCACGATTGCCGGTCGTCACGGCGGCTACGGCAATTTCGTCAAACTGAACCACGGCAACGGTCTCGGCACCGGCTATGGCCACATGAGCCGCATCGCGGTGCGCCCCGGCCAGCGCGTCAATCGCGGCCAGGTGATCGGCTATATCGGCTCGACCGGCCTGTCGACCGGCCCGCATCTCCATTACGAACTTTATCGCAACGGCCGCGCCGTGAACCCGTCGTCGGTAACCTTCGTCACCCGGGCTTTGCTCGAGGGCAAGGCGCTCGCCGACTTCCGCGCCCGTATCCGGTCGCTGACCGCCGTCGCGCCGGGCGCGGCGCTGACCCCGATCGCGGCGAAACAGGTCGAAGGACCGAAACTCGGCAGCCTCGCCGATGTCGCGTCGAAAAGGGCCGAGGGCGGGATTTGACCTCTCGTAAATGAGCATCCTCTAATTCCGTTCGTGGCTCGACTTCGCTCGACACGAACGGTGGTTGGGGTTCCTGGAATCCGCCAATATCCATTTGCCCTGCGCCCGCACGCCGCTATGCACGCCGCATGACCCACGCTGCCTTTCCCGACCTCCGCCTCCGCCGTACCCGCCGCACCGGCTGGAGCCGCGCGATGGTGCGCGAAACGACGCTGGCGCCGTCGAACCTCATTTGGCCGCTGTTCGTCTGCGACGGGTCGGGTACGGAAGAACCTATCGCCAGCCTGCCCGGTGTCTCGCGCTGGTCGATCGACCGCATCGTCGATCGCGCCCGCGACGCGGTGGCGGCGGGCATCCCGTGCCTTGCGCTCTTTCCCTACACCCAGCCCGACCGGCGGAGCGAGCACGGCGGCGAAGCGCTCAATCCCGATAACCTCATGTGCCGTGCCACCGCCGCGATCAAGCAGGCGCTCGGCGACGACATCGGCGTGCTGACCGACGTCGCGCTCGATCCCTACACCAGCCACGGACAGGACGGGCTGTTGGGCGACAGCGGCTATGTCCTCAACGACGAGACGGTGGAGGTGCTGGTCGGACAGGCGCTGAACCAGGCGCGCGCCGGCGCCGACATCATCGCGCCCAGCGACATGATGGACGGGCGCGTCGCCGCGATCCGTGCGGCGCTGGAGGCCGGAGGCTTCGGCCATGTCCAGATTATGAGCTACGCCGCCAAATATGCGTCGGCCTTCTATGGCCCGTTCCGCGACGCGGTGGGCTCGCACGGGTTGCTCAAGGGCAACAAGAAAACCTATCAGATGGATCCCGCCAACGCCGAAGAAGCGCTGCGCGAAGTCGCGCAGGACCTGGCCGAAGGCGCCGATAGCGTGATGGTCAAGCCCGGGCTGCCCTATCTCGATATCGTCCGCGCGGTGAAGGATCATTTTTCGGTGCCGGTCTATGCGTATCAGGTGTCGGGCGAATATGCGATGATCGAGGCGGCGGCAGCGGCAGGCGCAGGCGACCGCGACGCGCTGGTGCTCGAAACCCTGCTGGCGTTCCGCCGCGCCGGGGCGTCGGGGGTGCTCACCTATCATGCGCTGCACGCCGCGCGGGTGCTCGGCGCATGATCGAAACCGAGCGGCTGCGGATGCGATCGTGGCGCGACGACGATGTCGCGCCGTTTCAGGCGATCTGCAGCGACCCCGATGTCATGGCGACGCTCGGTCCGCCGCTCGACCTTGCTGCGACCGAGGCGCTTGTCGCGCGGATGCAGGGACTCGAGGCCGAATATGGCCATTGTTTCTGGGCGCTGGAGCGACAGGCTGACGCGCGGCTCATCGGCTGGTGCGGGGTCATCCGCGGCACTGTCGGTCCGGTAGCGGGCCGGGCCGAGATCGGCTGGCGACTGGCGCGCGATTGCTGGGGCGCTGGGTATGCGACCGAAGCGGCATGGGGCGCCGCCCAATGGACATTCGCCAATCTCCCCGATCCGGACGTCTGGGCGATCACCGCGCGCCGCAACGATCGCAGCCGCGCCGTCATGGAGCGGCTTGGCATGCGCCATCATCCCGACCTTGATTTCGATCATCCGAAGCTGGCGGCGACCGACCCGCTTTGCCCGCATGTCGCCTATTCGCTGCCGCGCCCTGTACCGGAGACTGCATGACCCTGTCCGATTCCCTGTCTCCGCGCCGCTGGCTGTTCGTGCTGACCATATTGGTCGGCAGCTTCCTGCTGTTTCAGGTCCAGCCGATGGTCGCCCGCATGGTGCTGCCCAAATTGGGCGGCGCCCCGGCGGTGTGGAACAGCGCGATGCTGGTCTATCAGGCGCTGCTGCTCGGCGGCTATGCCTATGCGCATTGGCTCGGCCGCTTCGACGTGCGGCGGCAGGCGACCATCCATGTCGCGCTGTTTCTGGTCGCCGCGCTGTGGCTCCCGATCGGCATCGCGCACATCGCTCCGCCCGGTGCCGGGCAAGAGGCTTTGTGGGTGCCGCTGCTGCTGCTCGCTTCGATCGGCCCCGTTTTCTTCGTCGTGTCGGCGCAGGCGCCGCTGATGCAGCGCTGGTTCGCCGCCGATGCTCGCGCGGGCGACCCCTATTATCTCTACGCCGCGTCGAACCTCGGCAGCTTCGCCGGGCTGATCAGCTATCCGGCGCTGGTCGAACCCAGCCTGCCGCTCGCCGCGCAAAGCTGGGGCTGGACCGCGGGCTATGCGCTGCTCGTGCTGCTGGTCGCGGCCTGTGCCGCAGCGCGCTGGCAAGGACGGGTCACCGATCCCGCGGTCGATACCGCCGCCACCGACGAGCCGCGCCCGACCTGGCGCCGCCAGCTCCACTGGCTGCTGATCGCGGCGGTGCCGTCGGGGCTGATGCTGTCGACGACCACGCACCTCACCACCGACATTGTCGCCATGCCGCTCCTCTGGGTGCTGCCGCTCGGCCTCTATCTGCTCAGCTTTGTCATCGCCTTTTCGACGATGGACCGGCTGACCGAGGTGATCACCTTCATCGCGCCCGCGGTGCTGCTCGCGGTTGGCGGGCTGGCGCTGCTCAGTTCGGGCGGCGGGTCGATGATGGTTGCGATGGCCAGTCTCGCGATGCTGTTCGTCGTCGCGACGGCGCTGCACGGCTATCTCTATCATTTGCGCCCGGCGCTTCAGCACCTGACCTTATTCTATCTCATCATGTCGGCAGGCGGCGTCGTCGGCGGGCTGTTCGCGGCGCTGTTCGCGCCGCTGCTGTTCGATTGGGTTTATGAACATCCGCTGCTCGTGCTGGCGGCGGCGGCGCTGTTGCCGCTGCCCGCGCTGCTGCCGTGGGACAAATGGCTGCGCCTGTCCGCCAGCCGCACCACGATCGCGGTGGCGGTGCTGGTCGCGATCGCGGCGTTCGCAAGCTGGCACATGGTGAGCGAGTGGGGCGGCGTGCTCGAAGGCGCGACCGCGGCCTGGGGGATCGTCATTTTTGTTATCGGGCTGCTGGTGATTGGGTGGCGCTGGGCGTTCGTGGCGACGCTGGCGCTGTTGATGATCGGGGTCGGTGGCTGGGACACGGTGCAGGAAAGCTTCACCGGCGCGCGTGTGCGCAGCTATTTCGGCGTTTACACCGTCACCGATTATCCGGCGCAGCAGCAGCGGCGTCTGGCGCATGGTACGACCCTGCACGGGCTCCAGCGTACCGATCCGGCGCATCGGCGCGAGCCGACGACCTATTATGGACCGAAATCGGGGGTCGGGCTGACGCTGACCAAGGCCGAAGCGCTTGCCGGACCGGGGGCGTCGGTCGGCATCGTCGGGCTGGGCGCCGGGACGCTCGCCTGTTATCGCAAGCCCGGCCAGCAATGGACGATTTTCGAAATCGATCCGGTGATGGTCGATATCGCCCGCGATCCTGCCAAATTCACCTTCCTGTCCGATTGCGCGGGCGACAGTCCGATCGTCATCGGCGACGCGCGGCTGAAGATCGCCGAACAACCCGCGGGGCGTTTCGACATTCTGGTCATCGACGCCTTTTCGTCCGACGCGATCCCGCTGCACCTGCTGACGAAAGAAGCGATCGGCATCTACCAGCGCGCGCTGAAACCCGATGGCATTTTGCTCATCCACATCTCGAACCGCTTCTTCGGGCTCGAACCCGTGCTAGCGGAGGAGGCGCGCGCGCGCGGCTGGTCGAGCGCCATTCGGCTCGATCCGGGGCCGCCCGAATATGGTATCGACGATCTGACCGGATCGAACTGGGTCGCGCTGACCGCGACGGCGGCGCGGATGCAGCAATTGACCGGCGGCCTTCGCCCGCGCGACGCCGCGCGCGAAGACGGCGCGTGGGTGCCGCTGGCGGCGCGCCCGGGCTTCCAGCGCTGGACCGACGATTATGCCTCAACCCTGCCCGTGCTCATGTGGGGCAGCCTGATCGGAAAGCGTGACGAATGACCTATCGCGACGTCAGCATCATCAGCGTCAACGGCAAGACGCCGCAGATCGATCCCAGCGCCTTCATTGCGCCCGGATGCCGCATCATCGGCGACGTGACGATCGGCGCGGACGTCAGCATCTGGTATAATTGCGTGCTGCGCGCCGACGTCAGCCGGATTGTGGTGGGCGCGCGCTCGAACATCCAGGACGGCAGCATCGTCCATTGCGACGGCCCGATGCCGCACCGGCCCGAAGGTTTCCCGACGATCATCGGCGAGGATGTGCTGATCGGCCATCTCGCGATGGTCCATGGCTGCACGCTCGCCGACCGCGCGTTCGTCGGGCTGAAGGCGACGGTGATGAACGGCTGCCGGATCGGCAGCGATGCGATGCTGGCAGCGGGCGCGCTGCTCACCGAGAATAAGGAAATCCCCGATCGCGAGCTCTGGGCGGGATCGCCCGCGCGCCGCGTGCGCGAGATCGGCGACGAGCAGGCGGCGGGCATGCAGATGGGCGTCGCGCATTATGTGATGAACGGGCGCATGCACAAGGCGGCGGTGGAGGGCTGATCACAAAGCCGACCTAAAACCCGTTCGTGTCGAGCGAAGTCGAGACACGTTGTGGTCGTGCGCGCCTTCGGGGTGTCTCGACTTCGCTCGACACAAACGGAACGAGAGAAGGGCGCCCGGTTTCCCGAGCGCCCCTCCTTTTAACCCGCTATTTCCAGCTCAGCTGAAGTTCACCATCGCATACAGCATCGGGATCGACAGCAGGGTGTTGGTGCGCGAGAAAATCATCGCAGTTTTCGCGGCCTTCGCCTTCGTCGCATCATCCGCTTCGACGATGCCCAGCGCCTTTTTCTGGTTCGGCCAGATCACGAACCACACGTTGAACGCCATGATCAGCCCCAGCCACATGCCGACACCGATCAGCTTGTAAGGATCCTGCAGGCCCAGCGCGGGCGCCAGATATTGGGCGTGACCGGCGATGGCGATGCCCAGCAGCACCGTGATCAGCGCCGCCCAGCGGAACCAGAACAGCGCAGCAGGCGCGATATGCTTGCCCACGGCGGGTTTCAGTTCGGCCGGGATTTTCGGCATCGTCGGAATCTGGACGAAGTTGAAATAATAAAGCAGGCCGATCCACAGCACGCCAAAGAAAGTGTGCAGCCAGCGCATCACCGCATTGGCGGCAGCCATGCCATCCTCGAAATTCTGGCCGTTGAGGCCCAGCATCAGCACGATGGCCAGCACCAGCCCGGCGCCGAGTACGGCGTGCAAATTACCGAAAAACTTGTCCATTATGTTCCCCCTCGCTTTGTGTGCGGCGCGGCGCGACCCCGTGCCCTGCGGGTTCTATGCCAGCGTCGGGAGTCTTGCTCAAGCGTGCTTCCTTGATCCTCCCCGCTTGCGGGGAGGGGGACCGCCGCCGCAGGCGGTGGGGGAGGGGGCTCCCGGCCTGATGCGTCGTTAAAGGGCGCCACCCTCCTCCGTCAGCGCTTCGCGCTGCTACCTTCCCACAAGTGGGGAGGACTATTACGCTTGTTTGGCTTCCTCAGGCACCGCCAGCCCGTTCTTCAGCATCACCGGCACCTGCGTCAGCGTGAACAGGAACGACAAGGCGGTGATCCCCCACACCTTGACCGTCAGCCAGGTGTCGAAGCTGAATTCGCCGCGCTGGATCAGCACATACATCACATGATTGGCGATACCGAGCGCAGCAAAGAACAGCCCCCAATTGCGCGACAGCAGCAACCAGCCCTTTTCGGTCACCCCCTCCAGCGCCGACTGGAGCAGATATTTCAGCATTGGCTTTTTGAACCACCAGCCGCCCAGCAGCAGCACGGCAAAGGCGCCATAGATGATTGTCGGCTTCATCACGATGAAGCGCTCGTCGTGAAACCAGATGGTCAGCGCGCCAAAGCCGATCACCAGCACCCCCGACAGCCACAGCATCGGCGAAATCTTGCCGAGCTTCCACTTCGACACCGCCATCGCGATGACGATCGCGACCATGAAGGCGACGGTGCCCTTGATCGCCGCCGCGGTGGCAGCAAACGCGCCGTCACCGTCGGAGGTGAATTTGAAGGTCAGGAAAAAGACGAGGAGCGGCCCGAAATCGATCACGAAATTCAGCCAGCCATGCTTGGCGGGCGGCGCGGCGGGGATCGCCTCGGGGCCGGTTGGCGGCACGTCGATCGGGGAGGCGGTCATCGAATATTTCCTGCAATAATGGCTGCGATCTCGTCGGCATCGAACGGACGAAGATCGTCGATGGTTTCACCGATGCCGATTGCATGGATCGGAAGCCCGTGGCGTTCGGCCGCCGACACCAGCACGCCGCCGCGCGCGGTGCCGTCGAGCTTGGTCATCACGAGGCCCGTGACCCCCGCGACCTCGCGGAACACGTCGATCTGCGACAGCGCATTCTGCCCCGTCGTCGCGTCGAGCACGAGCACGACATCGTGCGGCGCCGCGGGGTTGAGCCGCCCGAGCACGCGCTTGATCTTGGCAAGCTCGTCCATCAATTCGCGCTTGTTCTGAAGCCGCCCGGCGGTGTCGACGATCAGCACGTCGATGCCGGTCGCGGTCGCCTGTTTCACCGCGTCGAACACGATGCCCGCGCTGTCGCCGCCCTCGGGCCCCGCCATGATCGGCACGCCGAGCCGCTCGGCCCAGACCTTCAATTGGCCGATCGCGGCGGCGCGGAAGGTGTCGCCCGCGACCAGCATAACGCCATAATCCTGTTCCTGGAACAGATGCGCGAGCTTGGCGATCGTCGTCGTCTTGCCCGATCCGTTGACCCCGATCACGAGAATGACCTGCGGGCGCGGAAAGGCGTCGATGTCGAGCGGCTCGGCGACGGGGCGCAGCACCGCGGCAATTTCCTCGGCGACGATTTTGCGCAGTTCCTCGGTGCCATTCGCGGCGACATCGCGCCGGTCGGCCAGGCGGTCGCGGATGCGCGCGGCCATCGCGGGGCCAAGGTCGGCGGTGATCAGCGCCTCCTCGATCCGGTCGAGATCCTCCTCGTCGAGCCGTGCCTTGCCGGTCAGCCCGGCGAGATTTTCTCCCAGCCGTTCGGAAGTACGGCGAAAGCCGCCGAGCAGCCTTTCGCTCCAGCTTTGGCCGGTCATGCGGCGATGTCCTTTGTCTGGGTGGGGGTTGCGACCATGCGGTCGCCGTCGCGCGCCGTCAGGCGCACGTCAAGGATGGTGCCGGGCGCGGCGGGCGCGGTCAGCGTCAGTGCGGCGAAATTTTCGGCGTGACCGGTCAGCCCGTCGCGCTCGACGAGCATCGACGCGGCGCGGCCGATCTGCGCGTCGAGCCAGCCGTGCCGCCGCCGCGCATTGGCCTCGCGCAGCGCCGCCGCACGTTCGCGCGCGATGGCGCGCCCGACCTGCGGCATCCGCGCGGCGGGCGTCCCGGCGCGCGGGCTGTAGGGAAAGATATGGCCAAAGACGATGTCGCAATCGTCGATGAGCGCCAGCGAATTGGCGAACATCGCCTCATCCTCAGTCGGGAATCCCGCAATCAGGTCCGCGCCGATCGCGATCTCGGCGCGTGCGGCCTTGAGCCGTTCGATAAGGCGCACGGCGTCGGCGCGGCGGTGGCGGCGCTTCATGCGCGTCAGCACCATGTCGTCGCCCGCCTGCAGCGACAGATGGACGTGCGGCATGACGCGCGCCTCCTGCGTCAACAAGGCGAACAACGCATCGTCGATGCGGTCGGGATCAAGCGACGAAAGGCGCAGCCGTTCGATCGGCAGCGTCAGCAATGCTTCGACCAGCGCGGCCAATGTCGTGCCGCTGTCGTCGCCATAGCTCGCCAGATCGACCCCGGTCAGGATGATTTCGCGCTGGCCGCGATCCAGCGCGGTACGGGCCGAATCCAGAACCGCCTCGATGGTTGCCGAACGCGCCGTCCCGCGCGCCAGCACCGTCGCGCAAAAGGTGCAGCTGTGCGAGCAGCCGGTCTGCACGCCTAGGAACGCGCGCGCGTGATCGGCGCCGGACAGGGCGGGGTAGTAGAAAGGACGGCCCTTCGACAAGCTCAGGGCAAACGGTTCTTGTGACACACCCTCCCCAGATCCCGTTCGTGCTGAGCTTGTCGAAGCACCGTTCTTTTCTTTGTAGCTTTCAACCAAACCCTTGGCGTCATTCCGCACCACCCGCGCGCCCATGTCAGCGAAGCGCGCAGCCTCCAGCTCCGCCGCGCACCCGGTCACCACGACCTCGGTACCCGGCCGCTCGCGCAGCGCGCGGCGCACCGCCTGCCGCGCCTGCCGCACCGCTTCGTCGGTCACCGCGCAGCTGTTGAAAACGATCGTGTCGGCTGCACCAGCGGCACCGACCGCTGCCCGGATCGCCTCGCCCTCGGCAATATTCAGCCGGCAACCGAAATTGACGACCTCGTGGCGGTCGACGACTGCTGCGCTCATCCGAACTGCGCCCAGTCGGTCTCGCCCTCGTAAACGCGCGTCGCCGCGCCGCTCATCACGATCGGCTCGCCCGGCGCCCAGCGGATGATCAGGTCGCCGCCGGGCAGCGCAACGGTCACCGGCGACTGGACGAGGCCCGCGCGGATGGCAGCGACCGCGGTCGCGCACGCGCCGGTGCCGCACGCCTGCGTCAGCCCGACCCCGCGCTCCCACACCCGCAACTGCAACTGGTTGTCGCCGTCGAGGCTCGCAACATTGACGTTGACGCGCTCGGGAAACAGCGGGTCGGTCTCGATCCGCGGCCCCAGCGCGTCGAGCGCGACCGCGTCGGCCTCGGGCACGAAAAAGACGATGTGCGGGTTGCCGACATTGACCGCGGCGCCATGCTCCAGCTCGTCCCACGCCACCGGCATGTCGCGCGTGTCCATCGGCATCGCGAGCGGGATATGTTCCCAATCGAACACGGGCTCGCCCAGCACCACCTCGGCACCACCATCAGCCGGCGTGACGCGCAGCATCCCGCCCAGCGTCTCGATCACCGCGGGCTGGCCGATGAGCGTGGCGACGCAGCGCGTCGCATTGCCGCACGCCTCGACCTCGCCGCCGTCGGCGTTGAAGATGCGCATCCGCACATCGGCGCTGGCCGACGGTTCGAGCAGGATCAGCTGGTCGCACCCGATGCCATGGCGCCGGTCGGCAATCGCATGCGCACGCGCCGGCGTCATCTCGACGGGCGCCACGCGCGCGTCGATCACGACAAAATCATTGCCGAGGCCATGCATCTTGGTGAAGCGGTCCGCCATGATCGCGCATGTAAGGGGCGAGGGCGGGGAAGTCTAGCGATGCGGGTCAGGGCGCGATCGTGGCTTCCGCTCTCTCCCCTCCCTGGAAGGGAGGGGCTGGGGGTGGGTGCCGCCGAGGCACTCGGCGGCGCGGCCTAGGACAAACTCCGCCGCACCGATCGGGTTGGCAATGACGTCAGAATTCCAGAGACGGACCACCTGCCAGCCAATATTTTCGAGATACTCGGTGCGGTCTTCATCATAGGGTTGCCGGTCTAGATGATGGCTCCCGTCGAGTTCGATTGCGAGCTTGGCCTCCCGGCAAGCTAGGTCGACAATATAGTGGCCCACGACAAGTTGCCGGGTGAACGGTGGTCGATAACGTGACAACAGTCGCCATAGCTTGCGTTCTGCAGGGGTTGAATCGCGCCGCAATTGCCTCGCGCGTTCGGTCATGACGGGTGGGATGCGGTGCATTAGCCGAACGTAGAACGGCGAGCTGCGCTCGCCAACCCACCCCCGACCCCTCCCTGGAAGGGAGGGGAGAAGCAGCACTACGCCGTCTTGCGCAGCGGTTCGGCGCCGTCGGCGTCCGATCCCGTGTCGGGGCTCGTCGGCGGCACCTTCGGCGCGCGCAGCAGCCCGCGGTCGGCGAGCAGACGTTCGGTGTCGGCAGCCGATGCGGCGCGCCCGAAATACCAGCCCTGACCCTTGGCGCAGCCCAGCCGCGTCAGTTCGATCGCCGTCGCTTCATCCTCGACGCCTTCGGCGGTGATCGGCATCGCCAGGCTTTCGCCCAGCCGCACGATCGCGACGACGATCGCCTGCGCATCGGGGCTACCGCGCATCGCGGCTACAAAACTGCGGTCGATCTTGATGCGGTCGAACGGCAGCGCGCGCAGGTGCGACAGCGACGAATAGCCGGTGCCGAAATCGTCGAGGCTGAGCGACACGCCCTGATTTTTCAGGCTGGTGACGATCGAACGGACGAGCGGCAGATTTTCGAACAGCGAGCTTTCGGTAATCTCGACCTCGAGCTGCGCGGCGGGGAAACCCGTTTCAACGAGCAGCTTGGTAAGCTTCTGGCTGAACCAAGGATCCTTCAGCTGCTGCGGCGAAATATTGACCGCCAGCATGATCGACGGATCCCAGCTTTTGGCGATTTCCATCGCCTGGCGGATGACCTGAAGCGACAATTCGCCGATCAGCCCGCTTTCTTCGGCCACCGGAATAAAGCGTTCGGGCGGGATCATCCCATATTCGGGCGATTCCCAGCGCATCAGCATCTCGAAGCCGACCAGGCGGCCGCTGGCGATATCGACCTGCGGTTCGAAATGCGGCACGAATTCGCCGCGCGGCATGCCCTCGCGGATCCCCGTTTCGATCTGGTTGCGGACCTGCACCGCCATCTCCATGCCGGCCTCGAACCAGCAAAAGCGGTTCCGCCCCTCGTCCTTGCAATGATACATCGCGATATCGGCCTGGCGGACCATGGTTTCCATCGTCACGCTGGCATCGTCGGCAAGCGCGATGCCCAGCGACGCGCCGATGCGGATCTGCTGCGCATCATGGGCGACCGAATTTTCGAGCGCGGCCACCAGTTCGGCGGCGAGCGCGTCGATCGTCGCGCGGGCCGACGGCTCGAATGCCAGCATCGCGACAAATTCGTCGCCGCCCAGCCGCGCCTTGGTGGCATTGGGGGGCAGGATTGCGGAAATTCGTTCGGCGGCGACCTGCAGGACGCGGTCCCCCGCGGCGTGGCCGTGGATGTCGTTGACGGTCTTGAAATGATCGAGGTCGAGCAGGAACAGCGCGACATGGCGCTTGCCCGCGATCGCATCGACGATCTGCTGCTGGCCGGTGGCGAGCAGCGAACGGCGGTTGAGGAAGCCGGTCAGCGGATCGGTATCGGCCAGATAGCGCGCGCGCTGCTCGGCTTCGGTCCGTTCGCGAATCTCGCGGTGCAGATCGTCATAGCGGCGCCACCCGAACAGGATCAGCGCGACGTTCAGCACCATCGCCGCGGCCAGCGCGCGGTCGGGGCCGCCGCCGATTCCGACCATTGTGTTGACGACCGCCTGCATCACCGTGCTGCCGGTGCCGACGAACAACAGGATCGCGGCAACGACGATGCCGCCAGCGACGATGTCGCGTTTGGCCCCGGTGCTGCGGTCCGGCTGTTTCGGCGTATCGATCATTTGGCTTTTCCCCACCATCCCGGCTGTAATGCACGCAAAGCGGTGAAATTTGGGTTAAGTCGGACCCGGCGTCGCTCGCTTGCCTTTGCCGGGTGATCGGTGTAATGGCGCGCCGTTCGGCCGCATCTTGCGAACGAGCATATCGATGTCCGCGACGGAAAGTCTGTCCACGGATAGCCGCTGGTTGGCGAGGTTTCGCTCACCGGCGTCTTTTGCGTTGCGGGCCTCGAAAACAAGGATTTGAGGCGCATGTTCGACAGTCTGAGCAATCGGCTTGGCGATGTTTTCGGGAAGCTCCGCGGCCGCGGCGCGCTGACCGAGGCCGACGTGCGCGCGGCGATGCGCGAAGTGCGAATCGCCCTGCTCGAAGCTGACGTCGCGCTGCCCGTCGTGCGCAGCTTCGTCGATCAGGTCACCGAACTTGCGATCGGCCAGAACGTCCTGCGCTCGGTTACCCCCGGGCAACAGGTGGTCAAGATCGTCAGCGATGCGCTGACCGAAATGCTCGGTTCCGAAACCGCCGAGCTCGACCTCAATGTCGCTCCGCCTGCCGTGATCATGATGGTCGGCCTGCAGGGCTCGGGTAAGACGACCACGACCGCGAAGATCGCGAAGCGGCTGAAGGACAAGGAGCGCAAGAAGGTGCTGATGGCGTCGCTCGACGTCAACCGCCCCGCCGCGCAGGAACAGCTCGCCGTGCTCGGCCAACAGATCGACGTCGCGACGCTCCCCATCGTCGCAGGCCAGCAGCCGGTCGAAATCGCGCAGCGCGCCATGCAGGCGGCGAAGCTGCAGGGCTTCGACGTGCTGATGCTCGACACCGCGGGCCGTCTCCACGTCGACCAGCAGCTGATGGACGAAATGCAGGCGGTGTCGCGTACCGCGAACCCCGCTGAAACCCTGCTCGTTGTCGACAGCCTCACCGGTCAGGACGCGGTGCAGGTCGCGCAGCGCTTTACCGACCAGGTGCCGCTCACCGGCGTCGTGCTCACCCGCATGGACGGCGACGCGCGCGGCGGTGCGGCGCTGTCGATGCGCGCGGTCACCGGCAAGCCGATCAAGTTCGCAGGCACGGGCGAGAAACTCGACGGGCTGGAACTATTCCAGCCTTCGCGCATCGCGGGCCGCATCCTCGGCATGGGCGATGTCGTCAGCCTCGTCGAACGCGCCGCCGAAACGATCCAGGCCGAAGAGGCCGAGGCGATGGCGGCGAAGATGGCCAAGGGCCAGTTCGACCTCAACGACCTCCGCACTCAGCTCAATCAGATGCGCCGCATGGGCGGCCTCGGCGCGCTCGCTGGCATGATCCCCGGCATCAAGAAGGCGCAGGCCCAGATGGCTGCGGGCGGCGCTGACGACAAGATGCTGGTGCATTTCGACGCGATCATGGGGTCGATGACCCCCAAGGAGCGCGCGAAGCCCGAAATCCTGACCGCGAAGCGCAAGATCCGTATCGCCAATGGGTCGGGCACCACCGTGCAACAGGTCAACAAGGTGCTGAAGATGCATCAGGAAATGGCCAGCGCGATGAAGAAGATCCGCAAGATGGGCGGCCTCAAGGGGCTCGGCGCGCTGTTCGGCAAGGGCGGCGGCATTCCCGGAATGGGCGGCCCAGGCGGTTTGGGCGGCGGCGGCGGCCTCCCCGGCCTTGGTGGCGGCGGCTCGATCCCGCCCGAACTCGCCAATTTGATGAATAAAAAGAAGTAATTACACCCGAATTTGAACACTAAACTTTGAAGGAAAATATCATGGCAACCTCCATTCGCCTCGCACGCGGCGGTTCGAAAAAGCGTCCCTATTACAAGATCGTCGTTGCTGACTCGCGCAGCCCGCGCGATGGCCGCTTCATCGAGCGCATCGGCAGCTACAACCCGCTGCTCGCCAAGGACAATCCCGAGCGCGTCAAGCTCGACGCCGATCGCGCGAAGCATTGGCTGAGCGTCGGCGCCCAGCCGAGCGACCGCGTCGCCCGCTTCCTCGACGCCGCGGGTGTCAAGGAACGCGCCGCGCGCAACAACCCGAACAAGGGTGTCCCGGGCGAAAAGGCCAAGGAACGCGCCGAAGAAAAGGCCCAGAAGATCGCTGATGCCGCCGAAGCCGCTGCCGCGGCTGCGGCCGCCCCGGCGCCGGAACCCGAAGCTGCTGAAGAAGCCGCTCCGGAAGTGGCCGCCGAAGAAGCTGCCGCCCCCGAAGCGGCGGAATCGGATGCAACCGGTTCGGTGAAGAGCGAAGAAACCGCCGAGGCGGTGGCCGAAGCCGTCGCCGACGAAGTTCCGGCCGACGCGACCGCCGACGACGCGACCGCGATCGCCGAAGAAGTCGCCGAAGGCGGCCCGGTCGCTGCCGAAGCCGAAGAAGCTCCGGCTGCTGAAGCTGGCGAAGAAAAGGCCGAAGGCTAAACCTTGGCCGACGCGAATCGCCCCGTCACCCTTGCCGCCATCGCCGGCGCGCACGGGGTGCGGGGCGAGGTGCGGCTGAAACTGTTCGGCGAAGGCGCGGAGTCTCTCCGCGCCTTTTCCGTTTTCAACGCGGGCGACCGCACGCTGACCCTCAAATCGGTGCGCCCCGCCAATCAGGGCGCGGTCGCGACCTTTGCCGAGGTGGGTGACCGGAGCGCCGCCGAAGCGCTCCGCGGTACCGTCCTCACCGTCCCGCGCTCGGCGCTGCCGCCGCTCGGCGAGGGCGAATATTATCACCACGACCTCATCGGCCTCGCCTGCGTGTCGACCGACGGCGCCGCGATCGGCCAGGTCGTCGCCGTCGAGAATTTCGGCGCGGGCGACATCCTCGAAATCGAGAAGCCCGGCGGCAAACGCTTCATGGTGCCGATGAATGCTCGAGCGGTCCCGGTGTGGACCGACGACGGCGTGACGATCGACGCGGCGTTCGTCGAATAGAGCCACTCCTTAATAAAATCCGTTCGCCCTGAGCTTGTCGAAGGGCGGTTCTTCCTTTCTATGTTGCAAAGAAAGAACAGTGCTTCGACAAGCTCAGCACGAACGGAGGTTTGAATGCGCGCAAGATTGGGTATTCTTCTGGCGGCAGCGCTGGCTGCACCGCTTCCCTCCATGGCGCAAGAAACTGCTCCCCAAACCCTCGAACAGCTCACCCCTGAAATCGACGCGCTGTTCGCCAAATATCAGGCTGACGCGCACATTCCCGGCATGGTCTATGGTGTGGTGCGCGACGGCAAGCTTGCCTATGTGAAGGGCATCGGGGTCCAGAACCTCGACGACAAGAGCGCCGTCACCGCCAACAGCCGCTTCCGCATCGCGTCGATGACCAAGGCGTTCACCGCGCTCGCGATCCTGAAGCTGCGCGACGATGGCAAGCTGCGCCTCGACGACCTCGCCGAGGATCATGTCCCCGAAATGAAGGGCTGGGTCTATCCCACCAAGGACAGCCCGCGCATCCGCATCCGCGACCTGCTCCACCATGTCGGCGGGCTGGTCACCGACGATCCGTGGGGCGACCGGCAGCAGATTTTGCCGCAGGCGGATTTTACAAAGATGATCGCCGCCGGGGTGCCATTCAGCCGCGTCCCGCAGTCCGCCCACGAATATTCGAACTACGGCTATGCGCTGCTGGGCCGGATCATCGCCAACGCGTCGGGCATGACGTACACCGATTATATCCAGCGGACGATCCTGACCCCGCTCGGCATGACGAGCAGCGGTTTCGACGTCACCAAGACGCCAAGGGCGGTCTATGCGCGCGGCTATCGCTGGGAGAATGACGCCTGGTCGCCCGAGCCCGAGATGGTCGATGGCGCCTTCAACGCGATGGGCGGGATGCAGGTCAGCGCCAACGACTATGCCAAATGGGTCGCCTTCCTGCTCGCCGCATGGCCCGCGCGCGACGACGCCGACACCGGCCCGGTCAAGCGCGCGACGGTGCGCGAAATGGCGCAGGGATTGAACTTCGTAACGGTGGCGAACCGTATCGGCGCCAGCGGTGCGACGGCGTGTAAACAGGCCGCCGCCTATGCGATGGGCTGGCGCGTCGCGCAGGATTGCGATCTGGGGCTGACACTCGCGCATGGCGGCGGCTATCCCGGCTACGGCAGCCATGTGATGCTGATGCCCGACCATGGCGCCGCCGTGTTCGCGCTGTCGAACCGTACCTATGCCGGGCCCTCGGCTCCGGCGTGGGACAGCGCGGTTGCGATGGACAAGGCGGGCCTGCTCACCGGGCGCGCGGTGCCGATCACCCCCGCCGTGGCCGATGCGTTTGCCGCAGCGCGCGCCGCTTATGCCGCAGGCGATCTGGCTCCGCTCGACGGCAAGCTGGCTATGAATTTCCTGCTCGACCGCTCGGCGGCGAACTGGGCCGCCGAATTCGCGCGGCTGAAGTCGGAGGTCGGCGAATGCCCGGCCGCCGAGCCGCTCAACCCGACCGGTGCGATGTCGGCGACCTTCCGCCTCAATTGCAGCAAGGGCCAGCTCGACGGGGCGCTGCTGCTCGCGCCGACGACCCCGGCAACGGTACAGGCGCTGCGCATTCGTGTTGTTACGCCCTGACGCCGAACGTCACGCCGCTTCGATAAACACCACCCGGTTGCGCCCGCTTTCCTTGGCGGCGTACAGATTGATGTCGGCCGATTTCATCGCCGCGCCAAAACTGGTGTCGCGGCCGATATGGACCAGCCCCATGCTCGCGGTCACCGGGCGTTCGAGCAGCGGCACCATCTGCGCGACATAGGCGCCGATCCGCTGGCGCAGCCGCTCGGCCTCGATCGCGACCGCGGCGGGGGCGCCGCGGAACAGTAGCGCAAATTCCTCGCCGCCGACGCGCGCCGCCATTGCCGTTCCCGATCCCAAGGCGACCCCGGCGGCAAAGATCACCCGGTCGCCGACATCATGGCCATGATGATCGTTGATCGCCTTGAAATGGTCGAGGTCGACCAGCGCGATCGCGACCGGCGGCTCATCGTTGAAACTTTCTTCGATCGCCCGTCGGTTGGGCAGGCCGGTCAGCGGGTCGGTGTGCGCGATGATCCGCATCGCCTCGGCCTGCGCGCGCGCCTCTTGCCGTTCGCGGCGCAGGCGGACGAGGCGGTCGAGAATGCCAAGCGCGGTGAGCATCACTTCCAGCCCGAGCGCCGGGAACAGCAGGAACAGGAAATTGTCGAACGGCTGGCCAAGGACAAGGTCGTGGAACAGGCTGACCCCGTAAACCCCGCCGATGCCGCTCCACGCCGCCGCCTGATAGCGCGCGGTGCGGCTGCCGCGCGTTAGTGCGATCACCACCGCCGATGCACATAGCGCCAGCATCGCGACCAGCACCGCACTGCGCAGTATCATATAGGTGGTCGCGTCGGGCATGACGGTCGCCGGGGTGGTGAGCAGGATCAGGACCGGTGGCCAGCCGAGCCAGCGATGCAGCCGCGGACCGATCATCCCGGGTTCGAGATAAGACCGCAGGAACACGCCCGACACGACCAGGCTCAGATCAAAGAATATCGTGATCCACACCTGCCGCGCAACACTGTCGGGGGCCAGCCATGGCCCCATGGCGAGCGGCGACAGGGCGATGACAAGCGCGAAATAGGACAGCGCGCGGAGGCTCTGCCAGATCAGAAAGCGTTCGCGCAGCAGCCGGTAAAAGACCGCATTATAGGCCAGCGAAAACAGCAGCAGGCCCAGGAAGATGCCGGTCAGCACCCCGTCCCACGTCATGCTGGTTGCCGCGGCGAACGAAGATTGCGCGCGCGCCGGTGCCGCGGCGGCCAACAGCCCCGCGCCCAACGTCAATGTTCGCGCACCACGCGCCATGCGACCCCCATTTGTCCAACAGGGAAGGCTAGGCGCTGAGCGGCTGATTTTTGGTTAACGGAGCGTTGGCTATCGGCGGTCTTTTGCAAACCATAGCCGCAAGCTGGACGAAGGGCACCTGTCAGGTAGAGAGGGGGGAACCTTCGGGCGGGGACTCCCTTCGGCCAGCTTGCGGCTATGGCAAGTGCGGTATCATCATTAACCAGCCTTGTGCCTGACGGTCATCCGGCATCGCGCTGGATCACCGGCAAAGGCTGTGCGCCCGACATGGGGGCATGCCGGGCAACCCGGCCAGTGATGCGGCGGAACGATGAGAGCAGCCACACCAGTCCGCGGTGCAGATCATTGCTGAAATGCGGATGGCCGTCGTTCCACGTCCGCATCCAAAACTCGTCTTTCATCGTTCATCTCCTGCTGATCCGATGGTCAGCAGATGCGCCTTTGCGACGCCCGCCGCCAACAAAAGCTTTGCGCCATATCATAAGTTCAGCTTATATATTGGTGATGCCCAAGCTGCCGCCTCTTGCCGCGATCCGGACCTTCGAAGCCGCCGGAAGGCTGCAAAATTTCTCGCGCGCGGCCGAGGAATTGGGGCTGACGCAGGCGGCGGTCAGCTATCAGGTGCGCCAATTGGAGGACCGGCTGGGCCGTGCGCTGTTCGTGCGCGAAAAGGGGCGCGTGCGGCTGTCCGAGACGGGCCAGCGGCTGCTCCCGGCGATCTCGGGCGCCTTTGGCGCGATGGGCGATGCGTTCGCCGCATTGGGCAATGACGAGGCCGATGTGCTGACGATCAGCGCGATGACGACCTTTGGCGGCACCTGGCTCAGCGCGCGGATCGGTGGGTTCCAGCTCGCCTATCCCGACCTTGCGGTGCGCATGTTGATGAACAACGATCTGGTCGACTTTAACGCCACCAATGTCGATGTCGCGATCCGGGTTGGGCGCGGGCATTGGCCCGGCCTGCGTGCCGATTTTCTGTACCGCAGCCACGTCACCCCGATTTGCGCGCCCGGCTTTCTGGATCTGAACCATATCGCGGCGCCCGCCGACCTACTCAACGTCGATCGGCTGGCGCCCAACGATCCCTGGTGGGCGGGCTGGTTCGCCGCCGCCGGGGTCGCCACCGTGCCGCCGCCGCGACGCAGCGGGATCGAACTCGACAGCCAGTTGCAGGAGGCGAGCGCAGTGCAGAGCGGTTACGGCATCGCGTTGATGACGCCGCTGCTATGGCGCGCCGAACTCGACGCCGGGCGGCTGGTCCAGCCGTTCGAGACGCTGTTCCAGCCCGGCACCGCGCACTATCTCGTCCACCGCGAAAACCGCGTCGGCGTCCGCAAGATCGAACGCTTCCGCGAATGGCTGAACGCTGAGTTGGAGAAGGATCGCCACCGGCTGCCGGATGAATTGTGGGAACCGCTCGGCTGAATCGCCTCGACAGCCAATGGTGCAATGTATATACATGATGTATATACGGAGCCTGCCATGACCAAAGAATATCGCGCCAAAGTTTTTAAATCGGGCAACTCACTCGCGTTGCGCCTGCCCAAGGCGCTGGGGTTGGAGGAGGGCACCGAGATGATCGTCCGCGAGGAGCGCGGCGAGTTCCGTTTCGAGCCTGCCGACAGGCCAAAAGCGAAGATCGACATCAGCGGCTTTGCTGGGAAGGCGCCAGGCCTAAAGCTAGCTCCACGGGAAGATTTCGAGGAACGCCCGAGCACAATTGCTGCACGTCAGGCGGCGGAACTTGCCGAGGCGGCTAAGAAGGCGTGATCCGTTATCTGATCGACGCCAACTCGGCAGTTTATGCTATGGATGACGGGCATGAGGTGCTGACGGCCCGGATCGCCGATCACGCACCCGGCGAGATTGCGATGTCGACCGTCAGCTATGCCGAGGTTGCTTATGGCACTTATGTCGGCAAGCCGCCGCCGCCCGAAATACTCGATGCCTTCGTGGCAGCCATCCCGCTTTTATCATTCGACGAAGCGGCGGCGCGCGAATATGCGCGATTGCCTTTCAAACGCGCGCGCTTCGACCGCTTGCTTGCTGCCCACGCGCTCAGCATCGGCGCAACAGTCATCACCAACAACGAATCCGACTTTGCGGACGTGCCGGGCTTGAGGGTCGAGAATTGGACGCTGCCATGACCTTCACCGCCGTCCCGCTCACTCTCTACCCCGACATGTTTCCCGGCCCGCTTGGCCACAGCATGGCGGGGCGCGCGCTCGAAAGCGGGACATGGGCGTGTGCGCCGATGCAGATCCGCGATTTTGCGACCGACAGGCATCGCACCGTCGATGATACGCCCGCGGGCGGCGGGGCGGGGATGGTGCTGAAGGCCGATGTGCTGGGGGCGGCGCTTGACCATGCGGTCGCCGCGAATCCGGACCTTCCGATCCTCGCGATGACCCCGCGCGGCACTCCGATCACGCAGGCGCGCGTGCGGCAGCTCGCGGCGGGACCGGGGGCGATCATCCTCTGCGGCCGGTTCGAGGGATTTGACGAGCGCATCTTCGCTGCACGGCCCATCGAAGAAGTGTCGATGGGCGACATCATATTGTCGGGCGGCGAGATGGGCGCGCTCCTCCTCCTCGACGCTTGCATTCGGTTGCTTCCCGGCGTAATGGGCGCGGCTTCAAGCGGAGACGACGAATCGTTCGAGAACGGTTTGCTCGAATATCCGCACTATACCCGACCTGTGACATGGGAAGGGCGCACGATCCCCGAAGTGCTGCGATCGGGGGATCATGCGAAGATCGCCGCCTGGCGGAAACAACAGGCGGAGGAGATTACACGGTTACGCAGGCCGGACCTTTGGGAGCGCCATGAGGGCGCTCGGGCCCGACCTGCCTCTGGCGCGCGGCGAAAAGAAAAGGACTAGAGGACATGAACCTCATCCAGACGATCGAAGCCGAAGAAATTGCCAAGGCTGGCAAGACGGTCCCCGAATTCCGCCCCGGCGACACGCTGAAGGTCGGCGTGAAGGTGGTCGAAGGCGAACGCACCCGCGTCCAGAATTTCGAAGGCGTGTGCATCGCCCGCTCGAACAAGGGCATGGGCTCCAACTTCACCGTGCGCAAAATGTCGTTCGGCGAAGGTGTCGAGCGCGTGTTCCCGCTGTACTCGCCCAACATCGATTCGATTACCGTCGTCCGCAAGGGCGCTGTCCGTCGTGCGAAGCTTTACTATCTGCGTGGGCGCACTGGTAAATCGGCACGTATTGCGGAGCGCCGCGATTACCGGTCGGAAGCCGGCGAAGGCTAAGGAGAGCTTCTCCTCTACAAAGCCGAAACAGCTTTCAAAAACGACCGGTTCCGCCAACAGGCAGAGCCGGTCGTTTTCTTTTGGGCCACAAGGTTTTTATCGACACCCACCACCGCTCGCCCTGAGCTTGTCGAAGGGTCGTTCTTTCTTGAAACGGTGCAAAGAAAGAACAGCCCTTCGACAAGCTCAGGGCGAACGGAAATGGATAAAGGCAGGACATGCAAGAACCCGCGCCCTTCCAGCCAACCCGACGCGCCGTTCTCGGCGCGGGGCTGTGCTTTGGGGCGTTCGGGCTGGGGCGCGGCGCATTCGCCGCGCCAAACGCCGAACGGCTCGTCGCTGCGGCGCGGCGGCAGGTGGGGGTGACGCTTTCCTATGATCCCGCCTACAGCGTGCTGCCCTTCCCCGGCGGAGACGTCGACCGGGCGAAGGGTGTGTGTACCGACGTCGTCATCCGCGCCTATCGCGATGCCTTCGGCATCGACCTGCAGGCGCTCGTCAACGCCGACATGAAGCGCGATTTTGCGGCCTATCCCCGCAACTGGGGGCTCCGACGCCCCGACCGCAACATTGACCATCGCCGCGTCCCCAATCTGGCGGCCTATTGGACGCGCCAGCGTGCGCGGCTGCCCGTTTCGACCGACCCCGCCGACTGGCGGCCCGGCGACATCTTCACCTTGATGACCGGCGGACGCTTTCCGCACACCGGCATCGTCTCCGACCGAACTACGGCAGCGGGGCGCCCGCTTGTGATCCACAATATCGGCCGCGGCGCGCGCGAGGAAGACGCGCTCTTCGACCACCCGCTGACCGGCCATTTTCGCTGGAAAGTCTGACCGGAATTTCAAACAAATTTTGTACTGAGGAGTGAATAGATGGGTTATCGTATCGTTGTCGCCGGGGCCACGGGCAATGTCGGGCGCGAAGTGCTCGCCATTCTCGCCGAGCGCGAATTTCCCTACGACGAACTGGCGGCGGTCGCATCGTCGCGCAGCCAGGGCGACGAGATCGAAATCGGCGATACCGGCAAGACCGTCAAATGCCAGAATATCGAGAATTTCGACTGGTCGGGCTGGGATATGGCGATTTTCGCGATCGGCAGCGACGCGACCGCGATTCACGCGCCCAAGGCCGCGGCGGCGGGCTGCGTCGTGATCGACAATTCGTCGCTCTATCGCATGGACCCCGATGTGCCGCTGATCGTGCCCGAGGTGAACCCCGACGCGATCGACGGCTATACCAAGCGCAACATCATCGCGAACCCCAATTGCTCGACCGCGCAGATGGTCGTCGCGCTGAAGCCGCTCCACGAAGCCGCGACGATCAAGCGCGTCGTCGTCTCGACCTATCAGTCGGTGTCGGGCGCGGGCAAGTCGGGCATGGACGAGCTGTGGAACCAGACGCGCCAGATCTTCGTCGGCGACGAGAAGGACGTGCAGAAGTTCACCAAGCAGATCGCCTTCAACGTCATCCCGCACATCGACAAATTCCTCGACGACGGTTCGACCAAGGAGGAATGGAAGATGGTCGTCGAGACCAAGAAGATCCTCGATCCGAAGATCAAGGTGACGGCGACCTGCGTCCGCGTCCCCGTCTTCGTCGGCCATTCGGAAGCGATCAATATCGAGATGGAGGACGAACTGTTGGCCGAGGACGCGCAGCGCATCCTGCGCGAAGCCCCCGGCGTCGTGCTCCACGACAAGCGCGAGGATGGCGGCTACATCACCCCCGTCGAATGCGTCGGCGACTTCGCGACCTTCGTGTCGCGCGTGCGCGAGGATCCGACGGTCGAAAACGGCCTCAACCTCTGGTGCGTCAGCGATAACCTCCGCAAGGGCGCGGCGCTGAACGCGGTGCAGATCGCTGAGTTGCTCGGACGGCGGCACCTGAAGAAGGGCTGAGCCCATACGCCCTCCCCTTCAGGGGAGGGCAGCGAGACTTGCGGACTTGTCCGCTAGTCGCAGCGGGTGGGGGCCGTCGGCCTTGCGCAAGACCGACGGCCCCCACCCCAACCCCTCCCCTGAAGGGGAGGGGCTTTATCCTTCGTCTCAAACGGGTAGGGATGGGGCATGACCGCCCCCTACGCCTTCACCCACGCGCTCTGCCGCGCCCCCGCGCCCTCGGCCATCCATGGCATCCGCGCGGACGGCGGTCCCGACCCCGATTTCACCGGCCTCCTCGCCGAGCATGAAGCCTATGTCAGGGCGCTGCGCGATCTCGGCCTGATCGTTGACGTCCTCGAACCGCTCGACGCCTTCCCCGACGCGCTGTTCACCGAAGATGTAGCGCTGACCTTTCCCGACGGCGCGATCCTGCTCCGCCCCGGCGCGCCGAGCCGCGCGGGCGAGGTCCAGCATATCCGCGCCGCGCTCGCCGCGCATCACAGCTGCCTTCTCGAAATGACCGGCCCCGGCTACGCCGACGGCGGCGACATATTGCGCCTCGCCGATCGCGTGATCATCGGCCTCTCGGCACGCACCGACCGCGCCGGGGCCGAGGAGCTTGCCGGTCTGCTCAGCCAGCTCGGCAATCGCGCCGAGATCGCCGAAACCCCGCCTGGCGTCCTCCACTTCAAGACCGGCTGCGGCCTGATCGACGCCGGCACGATCCTCGCGGTCCCGGCACTCGCGCGCTGTCCGCAGTTCGCCGGGCTGGAGGTTGTCACCACCCCGCCCGGCGAAGAAGAAGCCGCCAACCTGCTGCGCATCAACGACACCATCCTCGTTGGCGACCGCTGGCCCGCGACCCACGCGCTGCTCGCGGCGCGCGGCCTCGCGATCCGCCCGCTCCCGACGGCCCAGATTGCGCGCATCGACGCGGGGCTCAGCTGCATGTCGCTGCGCTGGTGAGCGCGGTTTCAAACCCATTTCCCGTTCGTGTCGAGCGAAGTCGAGACACGCCTGCGCCCGGCTTCACGTCCCTCGACTTCGCTCGGGACGAACGGAGAGGGGGGCGCGCATGATCCCAGCCTTCGCCGCCCTCGGGCGCGCGCAGAAAGCCCTGCTCGGCCTCCTCACCGCGCTGCTGCTCGCGGCGCAGATCGACCAGCCCTATCCCGAAATCGCGCTGCTCCAGCATATTCCGACGATGCTGCTGATTGTCGCGGCGCCTGCGTTGCTCCGCCGCTGGCCGCTTTCGACTCCCGCGCTCGCCTGCATTGTCGCCTTCTTCGCGCTCCACACGCTCGGCGGGCGTTATGCGTACAGCAATGTCCCTTATGACGACTGGGCGCGCGCACTGACCGGCGCTAGCCTCTCCGACGCTTTCGGCTGGACGCGCAACCATTATGACCGCCTCGTCCATTTGGCCTTCGGCGCGCTGTCGGTCATCCCCGTCGCCGAGATTGCACGTCGCTGGGGCGGGCTGGGGCCGCGCGGCGCGGCGTTAACCGTGCTTGCTTGGGTCTTGGCGATATCCGCGCTCTACGAAGTCTTCGAATGGCTGCTGACCATTGTCGCGGCGGGGGAAACCGCTGACCGCTACAACGGGCAACAGGGCGACATCTGGGACGCGCAAAAGGATATGGCGCTGGCGGCACTCGGCGCGATATTGGTGATGGCGGCCAGAGGCAGGAGATAGGCGATGCGCAAATTCACGACCCTCGCGATGGTGGCGCTGCTCGCGGCATGCAAACCCGCGGCGGACAAGGCGCCTGCCGCCCCCGAAACGACCGCGCCCCCGATCCCCGCCGCCAAGGCCGACGGCCCCGCCGCCGCGACCACCGCGGTCAGCCTCGACGGCGAGGGATTGCGCTTCATCGACAAGAGCAGCGGCAAGGCCAGCCTGCTCGCCTTCGGCGTCCCCCGCGCGCAGGCCGAAACCGCGCTCGCCAACGTCGCGGGGCAGGCCGACGACCGCAGCACCAACGACGAATGCGGCGCCGGTCCGATGCAATTCACCCGCTACGACGCGATGACGCTGAATTTCCAGGACGACAAATTCGTCGGCTGGTTCCTTGGCAACGAACCCGGCGCCGCCGCCTATTCGACGATGAGCGGCATCGCGATCGGCACAACCCGCGCCAAGGCGGGCGAGTCAGTCTCGATCGTCGACGTCGAGGACAGCACGCTGGGCGAGGAATTCAGCATCGGCACCGGCGACAACGCCATCGGCGGCATGTTCGCCGCGCCGGGTGACGCGGCAAAGATCGACGCGCTGTTTGCAGGGGTGAATTGTTTCTTCCGGTGATGGGCGACGCTATCGGAAGCTGGCTTGGATCCTCCCTGTGGCGAAGCCATGGGGAGGTGGCAGCGCGAAGCGCTGACGGAGGGGCACTAGCGCGACGTCGCTGCCCCTCCACCATCCCCGCTTTCGCGGGGACGGTCCCCCTCCCCACGGCTTCGCCGCAGGGAGGATCGGCTGAGCCACTCCCACCAGCCTACCGCCGCCGCACCCCATAATCGATCCGGATCCGCACCCACGCCCCCACCATCGGCTTGCCGCCCAGCCGCGGCGGGCGCACGCGAAACTGCCACGCCGCGGCCAGCGCCGCGCGCATGATCTGCGATCCGGTCGGATATTCGTCCAGCCCGACGCAATCCTCGACGCGGAAATCGGGCGCGGTGCGGCACGCGATCAGGCCCCAGCCGGGGCCGTCGGCGGTCGACAGATAGCCGCGCAGCTCGCCGTCGCTCGGCTCGCGGTACCAGGCGGCGGCATAAAGCGGCTCGCCATTGGGTGCCGTCCCGACGCGTTCGGTGTCGCGATATGATGACGAAGACGCGCCCGTGTTGGGCGGCCCGTAAACCTGGCCGCCCGGCGGGCGCACCCCGATGCGCGGGGCGGTTGGCGGCGGAGGCACGGGCTGGGGCGGCGCGGGCGGCGTCGGTGCGGCGAGCGGCTCGGCGGCTTGCGGCGGCACCGGTGCGTCGGGCGTCGGCGGCTCAGGCAGCGGCGGTGTCTCGGCGCGCGCGCTTGCGCGCGGGCTCGCTTCAGCAGCCTCTTCGGCGGCCTGCGGCGCGGCGATGCTCACGACGCTGACCCACTCCTCTTTGACAGCTGGCGGCTTTTCGACGCCAAAGGCCAGCAGCATCAACAGCAGCAGCGCCGGGATCAGGACGGCGAGGCCGATCGCAATCGCTCGTCGCCCCGCGCCGATGCTGAGCTGTGCGACATAGGGGGTGGCGGGAGCAGGGGGCAGCGGAAGCGATCTTTGGTGACGGCACCCGGCAGCGGGTGCGCGAAGGCACGGTCGCGGGGATAGGGGGAGGCTGGGGCTTTGACAAGGGCAGGCGGGGGGATGGACGGGGCTGGTGGCTGAGGTGCGCTCGCTTATGGCAAAAGGAACCCGATAGTTGCCGTCAACGATCCGCCCCATCGACTTGCGATGGGGAGGTGGCAGCCCGCAGGGCTGACGAAAATAGGAAATGGCAGGAAACGACCGGAAGTTGCCATCGAGATCCTCCCCGCTTGCGGGGAGGGGGACCGCCGAAGGCGGTGGAGGGGGCTATCGACCTGATGCGCCGTTAAAGGACGCCACCCCCCTCCGTCAGCGCTTCGCGCTGCCACCTCCCCGCAAGCGGGGAGGATCCGAAAGGTCCGCTCCCCACCCCAAAACCACCCAACCCCTAATGCCCCATATCCGCCGCCGACGCCTTCGGCGCCCCCGCCCCCGGCGGGCGCAGCAACAGCACCAGCGGCACCGCCGCCAGCGTCATCCACATCATCGCCCAGAAATCGTCGATATAGGCGACCATCGCCGCCTGCCGCGTGATTTCGGCATTGACCAGCGCCAGCGCGGTTTCGCCCGCGATGCCGAAGCGGTCGGCGGTCGACGGGTCGATCATGCTGACCGAACCGCTCGTCACATGCGCCGCCAGGTCGGCGTGGCTCGTCTGGGTGTTCGACGCCAGCAATGTCGTGACGATCGAAATGCCGATTGACGCGCCCAGGCTGCGGAACAGGTTGAGCAGGCTCGACCCGTCGGTGCGAAACTGAGGCTGGATCGTCGCGAACGCCATCGTGTTGAGCGGGATGAAGATCAGCCCCATGCCCAGCCCCTGGATCAGCCCGCTGACGATCACCGGCTGCATCCCCATGTCCAGCGACCAGTGGCTCATCTGCCACAGCGAAAAGGCCGCGATAGAAAGGCCGGTGCCAACCAGCCAGCGTGGGTCGATCTTGCCCAGCAGGCGCCCCGCCACCGCCATGCTCATCAAGATGCCGATGCCGCGCACCGCCAGCGCCAGCCCGGTGTCGATCACCGGCCACCCGAACAGATTCTGGAGCATCGGCGGCAACAGCGCCATCGACGCGAACATCACCACCCCGACGACGACCATGAACCCCATCGCGGTGACCAGATTGCGGTCGGTCAGCATCGCGCGGCTGAACAAGGGTGCGCGCGCGGTGACCATATGGACGACGAACATCCACAGGCACGCGATCGCGACGCCGCATTCGATCCAGATTTCGACGCTTTCGAACCAGTCGGCATGCGCGCCGCGGTCGAGCATCAATTGCAGCGCCGCCAGCCCCAGCGCGAGCATCGAAAAGCCGAAGAGGTCGAACCGCCGGTCGGTCTTGCGCGTCGCGGGCAGCAGCGCCCACATCAGCGCCAGCGTCATCACCCCGAACGGCAGGTTGACGTAAAATACCCAGCGCCAGCTCGCCTGCTCGGTCAGCCAGCCGCCCAGCACCGGCCCCAGGATCGGCCCGATCATGATCCCCATGCCCCAGATCGACATCGCGCGTGCGTGCCGTTCGGGTGGGTTGATGTCGAGCATCACCGCCTGCGACAGCGGCCCGATAAAGGCGGCGAACACCCCCTGCAAAAAGCGAAAGGCGACCATCTGTTCCAGCGACTGCGCCGCGCCGCACGCCATCGACGCGACGATGAAGCCGAAGATCGCGATCAGGAACAATTCGCGCCGCCCGATGCGGTCGGCCAGCCAGCCGGTGATCGGCATCGCGACCGCGCTCGCCAAAATATAGCTGGTCAGCACCCACGTCACCGTCTCGCTCGTCGCGCCCAATGCCGATTGCATGTGCGGGATCGCGACATTGGCGATGGTGGTGTCGAGGATCTGCATGATCGACGCGCCCATCACCGCGACGGTCAACAGAGCGCGGTGACGGACGCGTTCGTGCAATGGGACGCTGTCGTCGGCGGGCAGCGCGGTGGCGGCGGGACGACGGGGGAGCGAGCGCGAGGCCATGGCTAACCCCAATCCTCCCTGTCGCGCAGCGATGGGGAGGTGGCAGCGCGGAGCGCTGACGGAGGGGCTTTGGCGCCCCCGTCGCTGCCCCTCCACCCCTCGCTTCGCGAGCGGCCCCCCTCCCCATGGCTTCGCCACAGGGAGGATCGGTCAAACCAAAACCGTTCGCCCTGAGCTTGTCGAAGGGCCGTTCTTTCTTTCGATGTTGAAGAGAAGAACGGTGCTTCGACAAGCTCAGCACGAACGGGTTTTGAGGATTTCCGAAGGTAGACGGCCACCCCTACTTCCCCGCCACAGCACCACCGCCGGTAAACACCCGCACCTCTGCCGACAGCCCGGCGATCATCTCGCGCGAAGGCTTTTCGTCGAAGGCGATCCGCACCGGCACCCGCTGCGTCACCTTGACCCAGTTGCCGGTCGCATTCTGCGCCGGCAGCACCGAAAATTCGCTGCCCGTCCCCGCGCCGATCGTCAGCACATGACCCCGCACCTTCAGCCCCGGATAGGCGTCGAAGCTCACTTCGGCGCGCTGGCCGACGCGCATATTGGCAAGGTCGGTTTCCTTGAAATTGGCCTCGACCCACGGGTGCGCGGTGTCGACCAACGTCACTGCAGGCAGCCCGGCGACCATCATCTGGCCGATCTGCAACCGGTCCGCTTGCGCAACGCGCCCGGCGCTCGGCGCACGGACGGTGGTGCGGGCGAGGTTGACCTCGGCTTGCGAGCGCTGCACGCGCGCCGCTTCGACCTGCGGATTGACCCCGCTCGTGGGACCGGCGGCCAGCTTGGTGCGCGCCTCGGCCGCGGCGGCCTCGGCCTGCCGCACCCGCTCGCGCGCCTGCGCGACCGCATGGCGCGATGCGTCATAGGCGGCGCGGGTCGTGAAACCCTTTTCCATCAGCGCCGCCTGCCGCTGGAAATTGACCTCGGCAAAGGCGACATCTTCGCGCGCCGCGGCAATATCGACGCTCGACGTGCGGGCGCTCGCCGCCAGATTGCCGACGTCCACTTGCGCGGCGTCGATCGCGGCATTGGCCTGCGCGACGCTCAACGCATAGGGTTCGCCGTCGATGCGGAACAGCAATTGCCCCGCGGCGACCTGCTGCCCGTCGCGCACGGCCACTTCGGTGATCCGTCCGCCCACTTCGGCGGCGACCGATACCTTGTCCATCTGGACATAGGCGTTGTCGGTCGACACCGATCCGCCGCTGGTCAGCCACCAGCCAGCGCCCCCGGCGATCAGCAAGGCCGGCAGGCCGAACATCAACAGGCGGGTGCGCCACTTCGGCGCGTCCTTGGGCGCGGGCGCGGCGGCGGTGGGAGGCGGCACCGGGTCGGCCTGCGGCGCAGCTTTGGTATCATCGGCGGCAGGGCGCGCGGGCGACAGCTGGTCCATCAGGCGGCCTCCTCTTCTTTCAGGCATTCGCGGCGCGACAAATTGGCGCGCACCCGCTCGACCAGCGCCGCGAGCTGCTCGCGCTCTGCGGCGCTCAGCCCCTCGGTCGCTTCTGCGTTCAGCGCGTCGGTGGTGGCGCGCATCGCGGTCAGCAGCTCGTCGGCGCCCGGCGCCAGATGGAGCAGCCAAGCGCGGCGATCGCTGGGGTCGGCGCGGCGTTCGACCAGCCCGGCTTCCTCCAGCCGGTCGATCATCCGCGACAGCGTGATCGGCTCGACCTCGATCAGTTCGGCCAGCGGCCCCTGCCGGATCCCCTCGTGACGGCGCAAATAGATCAGCAGCCGCCATTGCAGCGCGGTGATCCCGCTGTCGCGGGTGCGGGCATTGAACGCGCGGCGGAACAGCCGCGCGGTGTCGTTCAGCAGGAATCCGATCGTGTCACTCATGGCATGCGATATAATAGCAATTGCTACTAACTGCAAGCGCCCCCGCGCTGTGCGGCACTTTTGCAACCTTCCGCGAAATCGATCCACCTTGGTGTAAATTTCCCCGACAATGCTTGCAAAGTGGCGTCATTTCCGCAGGATGGCGCGATGACCCTGACCGCAGACCTCTTCTGGTCGTTCCGCTCGCCCTATTCCTACCTCGCCATCGGCCGCTACCGCGCGCTCACAGCGAGCCACGACGTGACGATCAACCTGCGTCCCGTCTATCCGCTGGCGATCCGCCAGCCCGACTTTTTCGAGCGTAACCACCCCAATTGGCTGAGCTACACGATGCGCGACATGATCCGCGTCGCGCAGTTCCACGGCATCCCCTTCGGCCCGCCGCGTCCCGACCCGATCGTCCAGAACGTCATGACGCGCGAGATCGCCGCCGAGCAACCCTATATCTATCGCCTCACCCGGCTCGGCCAGGCGGCGTCGCGCCGCGGCAAGAGCCTGGCGTTTGCGCATGAGGCGGCGCAGCTGATCTGGGGCGGCGCGCAGGACTGGCATCTCGGCGATCATCTGGCGGGAGCGGCGCAGCGCGCGGGCCTCGACCTCGCCGAACTCGACGCCGAAGCCGAGAAGGATGCGCAACTGCTCGACAATGAGATTGCCGCGAACCAGGTCGCGCTCGAAATCGCCGGCCATTGGGGCGTTCCGACCTTGGTGTTCGACGGCGAGCCCTTCTTCGGGCAGGACCGCATCGAAATGGCGCGCTGGCGCATGGAGCAAAAGGGTCTCCGCCCGCGCTGAACGCCCTTGCCCAACCGGCCGCCGCAGGGGCATAGGCCGGACATGACGAGCGAACCCCAATTTTTCGAGGCGCGCGACGGCGTGCGGCTGGCGTGGCGCGAGATGGGCGAGGGCCACCCGCTGCTGCTGCTCCACGGACTGTTTTCAAACGCCGAGGTCAACTGGATCAAGTTCGGCACCGCGGCGCGCATCGCCGCCGAGGGCTATCGCGTGATCATGCCCGACCTGCGCGTTCACGGCGCGAGCGACGCGCCGCACGAGGAGGAACATTATCCGCCCGACGTGCTCGTCCATGATTTGCACGATCTTGTGGCGCAGCTGGGCCTCGCCGACTTCGACCTCGGCGGCTTCTCGCTGGGTGCACGGACCAGCGCGCGCGCAGTCGTCGCGGGCATGCGGCCCAAGCGCTTGATCCTCGGCGGCATGGGCCTTGCGGGGCTCGCAGGCTGGCAGCGGCGCGGGCGTTTCTTCAAACGCGTGATCGCCGAATATGAAACCGCGAAACGCGGTGACGACACCTGGCTGTCGATCCAGTTCATGAAAACCATGCGGGTCGACCGCATCGCCGCGGGCCACCTCCTCGACAGCTTTACCGACACAAGCCCGGAGATGCTCGCGGCGATCACGATGCCGACGCTCGTCGTGTGCGGCGCCGACGATCAGGACAATGGCTCGGCATCCGAACTCGTGGCCGCGCTCGCCGATGCACGGCTTGCGACGATTCCGGGAACGCATATGTCCAGCGTGACGCAGCCCGAACTCGGCGAGGCGATCGCGGCCTTCCTGACCGCTTGACCGGACTCGTCCCAAGCGCCTAGCTGTTGCCATTGCGCCAGAGAGCGCTGCGATAACATCCAGAGGACGCGCCCCATGAAAGCCATGATTTCAAGTCTTTCGCTTGCCCTGTCGCTCGCCGTTGCCGGCCCCGCCGTTGCGGCGGACCCAAAGCCCGCTCCTGCCGCTGCAAAAACTGCGAAGCCCACCGCCGCCGACGCCGACGCCTTCATCGCCGCCGCCGAAAAGGATCTGTTCGACTATACGGTCGAGGCGAGCCAGGTGAACTGGGTCAACAGCACCTATCTGACCGAAGACACCGACGCGATGGCCTCGCGGATCAACGCCGTCGGGACCGAAAAGGCGGTCAAATACGCCCTCGAAGCTGCCAAATACAAGGATGTGGCGGGGGTGAGCGCCGACACGAAGCGCAAGCTCGACATATTGCGCACCGGCCTCGTCCTTCCCGCGCCGACCAAGCCCGGCGCGGCGACCGAACTCAACCAGATCGCGACCGACCTGCAATCGCAATATGGCAAGGGCCGCGGCACGCTCGGCGGCAAGGAAATCTCGGGTTCGGACATCGAGGCCGAGATGGGCAATCTGGAGCGGACGCCTGCCGAACTCGCCGAGATGTGGACGAGCTGGCACGACAATGTCGGCGCGCCGATGAAGGACGATTACGCCCGTCTGGTCGGCATCGCCAACGAGGGCGCAAAGGAACTGGGCTTCGCCAACACCGGCGCGATGTGGCGCTCGGGTTACGATATGTCGCCCGAAGATTTCGCCAAGACGACCGAGCGCCTATGGCAGGAAGTGAAGCCGCTCTACATGGCGCTCCACACCTATACGCGCTGGAAACTGAACGAGAAATATGGCGACGCGGTGCAGCCCAAGACCGGCCCGATCCGCGCCGACCTGCTCGGCAATATGTGGGCGCAGGAATGGGGCAATATCTACCCGCTCGTCGCGCCGGCGGGGTCGGGTGATCTTGGCTATGACGTCGGCGAACTGTTGACCGCGCAGGGCAAGTCGCCGCTCGACATGGTCAAGATTGGCGAGAATTTCTATTCGTCGCTCGGGATGGCGCCGCTGCCCGAAACCTTCTGGAAGCGCAGCATGTTCACCAAGCCCGCCGACCGCGAAGTCGTTTGTCACGCGTCGGCTTGGGACGTCGACAACAAGGACGATATCCGCATCAAGATGTGCATCAAGGTGAATGCCGACGACTTCGTCACCATCCACCACGAGCTCGGCCATAATTATTACCAGCGCGCCTATAACAAGCAGCCGTTCCTGTATCTGAACGGCGCCAACGACGGCTTCCATGAGGCAATCGGCGATTTCGTCGCGCTGTCGATCACCCCGCAATATCTGGTCGACATCGGCTTGCTCGACACAGCGAAGGTGCCGACCGCCGACAAGGACATCGGCCTGCTGCTGCGGCAGGCGATGGACAAGGTCGCGTTCCTGCCCTTCGGCCTGCTCGTCGATCGCTGGCGCTGGGGCGTTTTCGACGGCACGATCAAGCCCGCCGATTACAACAAGGCATGGACGCAGCTGCGCACCCAGTATCAGGGCATCGTCCCGCCGGGCGAGCGGCCCGCGAACGCGTTCGACGCGGGTGCGAAGTTCCACATCCCGGGCAACACGCCCTACACCCGCTATTTCCTCGCGCGCATCCTGCAGTTCCAGTTCTACGAGGCCGCGTGCAAGCAGGCGGGGTGGACCGGGCCGCTCCACCGCTGCTCCTTCTACGGCAACAAGGAGGTCGGCGCCAAGCTCAATGCGATGCTCGAAATGGGGGCGTCGAAACCCTGGCCCGACGCGCTCGAAGCCTTCACCGGCACCCGCGAGATGTCGGGCAAGGCGATGGCCGATTATTTCGCGCCGCTCAAAGCCTGGCTCGACGAGCAGAATAAGGGCAAGCCGACGGGGTGGTGAGGGCTCCATTACTGCTGCTGGCATTCGGCGCGGCGATCCCTGCGATTGCCGCGCCGCCTCCGCCTCCGTTGCACCCTGACGATCTGCCGCGGGTGCTCGATGGCTATGACGTGGCGGGGTATTACAGTCGCTATTCCTACTGGCTGGAGGCTCAGAAAGGGCCAGTGATCGACGTCCTGATGGCCGAAATTCCCGCTATCGAGGGGTATAGGGCGCTGGACCCCATCGTCGGCTACCGGAAATTCGTCGATTATGGCCACTATCAGTCCGGCGAAATTCGAAGCTATTGCCGGGTGATTGACGATTGGCGGTCTGATCCCAGTGACTGCCTGATCGTATCGCGAAAGATCAATATCCCATTCGCTGTTCTGGATGACGATGGTCCGCTTGGTAAATATATGCGCCAGTCGTTTGATCCGGCCAAGCTTGTTGCCGGGCTGAAGGCAAAGGCTGTTGCGCGCGATGCTGACCTATGGCGCGCGCCTCCCGATGCGGTTTTTGCTTCGCTCGGTTCGCCGGTGCCGTCGCTTCGAGAAAATGCCCAAATCACGCAGGTCGATTCGGCGCAGTGTCCCGCGATGCGCGACGAATTGACCCGGCTGGAGACACGTGAAATGCGCTTTGCGATCGATATGACGACCGTTGCCGACGACCGCGTTGTCGCCGCGCCGCCTCCTCATTCGGTGCGCCGCGAAGACTTTTTGCGGCTCCGCACCGCTACCGGATTTGTGACGGTGACGGGCGATCAGCGAAGCGTGTATGACCATTTGGCGCCCGTTTATGCGGCGATCGATGCGTGTGAGGCGGCGCAGGCCAAAAGCCGTTTGCCTACTGTCACAGATTAATCTGCCTCCACCGATTGCTTGAACCGCGCCAAGCGCGCGCTCACCGCTGCCGCGTGCGGGCCGATCCAGCGGTCGTGGATGTCCTGGATCGGCATCGCGTTGAGATGGTTCCACCGCTCGCGGCCGCGGCGTTCGGCGATCACCAGCCCGGCCTCTTCGAGCACTTTCAGATGTTGCATCACCGTGCAGCGGTCGATGTTGGCGAAGTTGCCGCACAGCGTGCCTGTCGTCAGCGGCTGGTCCTTGAGCGTGTCAAGGATCTGGCGGCGGATGTGCGACGCCAGTGCCTTGAAAACTTTATCATATTCTTCGTGAATTGACATGTTATATAAATATAACATAAAGAGAGGCGAATCAAGCGGAGAGTGTCGATGGAGTTGAAATTTCGGGTTGCGGCGCGGATTGCCAAGCCGGTTCGCCAAGTGTTCGAAGCGGTTGCCGATCCGGCGCAGCTGTCCGAATATTTCACCACCGGCGGCGCCGAGGGGCGGCTCGAGACCGGCGCGACGGTGACATGGGACTTTGCCGATTTCCCGGGCGCCTTCCCCGTCTATGTCATCGAGGTCGTGGCAGACGAAAAGATAGTGCTCGAATGGCAGGCGAGCGAGGGGGAGGCGCACAATATCGAAGGCAGCGAGCCCAAGGATGCCGACTATCGCACCCGCGTGACGATGAGTTTCAAGGCGCTCGACGATGGCCGCACGCTGGTCGAAATCGCCGAGGAGGGCTGGCGCGAAAATCAGGGCGCGCTGGGCGCGAGCTATGGCAATTGCCAGGGCTGGTCGCAAATGCTGTGCGCGCTCAAGGCTTGGCTCGAGCATGGCATCAACCTGCGCGAGGGCATGTATCGCTGAACATCGCGGCGATCCGGCGGCGAGATACCCGGTACATCTTTGCAGTGGCGCGGAAGCACCGGCGCGGCGATGCTATTTGCCTTTGATGCAAGGAAAGGCAATCGAGTGAAGCGTGTCATGCTGACGGCCGCGGGCCTGTTACTGAGCGCCGGTACCGCGCAGGCCGCGACCTGCGACGACACTTTTGTCAAAAAGGGCAATCCGGTGACCGGTCTGCGCTTTGTCGCGACCACTACCGTGCCGAACATGAGCATGCGGAGCGCGATCGGACAGCTCAACGGCATCGTCGCGGCAAAAGGCTATGCGATCCTGGCGGTCGAGCCCGACGGCGGCGCGATGCTGGTCGAACCGCCGCCCACCGGCAAGTCGCGCCCGTTCCCGATTGAGATCGCCGCAGACGGCGCGGGAACGGTGCGCATGGAGGCAAAGCTGCGCGCCGGAATGGGCATCCCCGATGCCGCGGCCAAGGCCGAAATGTGCGGCATCCTGGCCCAGCTCAAAGGCGGCAAGGCGGGCGAAGCGCTCGCGGCGAAGGGGCTGGGCGCAACCAGTGCGCCCGGCGCTCCGGTTCGCATGAGCGTCTTGCGATTCTCGCAGGAGATCACCGGGCAGGCGGACAAGAATAATGCGGCGGTGCAGAAACGCTATGAGGGGCGGCAATTCACCCTTTATGGGCCGGTGTCCTATGTGGGGCCGGCGCGCGGCAGCTACCGCGTCGAATGGAAATTGCTGTCCAGCGTGCTGACCGACATCGTCCCCGGCCGCGCGTCGGCGGGTTTTTCGGTCAACTGCATCCTCGCCCCGGGGCAAAGTGTTTATGCGCTTCAGCTGAAACCCAACAAGCATGTCGAGCTGACCGGCACTTTCGACGAGCTCGATTATGGGCTGTCGTCGGTGTGGCTGAAGGATTGCCGACCGGTGAAGTAAACCGATCGGAGCGGCGCGCCTACCTCTTCCTCTGAAGAGGAGAGGCTTGTTGGCCTTTGGCGTCATGCAAGCCGCAGTTTCCGATTTTCGTCATCCCGGCGAAGGCCGGGATCTCTCCCTCCCGTACTAACGTACCGGCGAGATCCCGGCCTTCGCCGGGATGACGATTGTGATGAGATCGGGAATCGATCGCCAGCGTTCGTACCGAAGGCCGTCGCATTGGCAGCGATCGCCCTACCGGAACGGCGGCTCGTTGAACGCGCGCAATTTGCGACTGTGCAGTTTGGCGCCCTCGTCGCGCATCGTCTCGCAGGCGCGGATACCGATCTGGAGGTGCGCGGCGATCGCTTCTTCATAGAAGCGGTTCGCCTGTCCGGGCAGCTTGAGTTCGCCGTGGAGCGGCTTGTCGCTGACGCAGAGCAAGGTGCCGTAAGGCACGCGGAAGCGGTAGCCCTGGGCGGCGATCGTCGCGCTCTCCATGTCGATACCGATCGCGCGCGACTGCGAGAAACGCAGCGCGCTGTCGGTGTAGCGCAGCTCCCAATTGCGGTCGTCGGTGGTGACGACGGTGCCGGTGCGCATGCGTTTCTTGAGGTCGGCGCCGCTGGTGCCCGAAACACTCTCCGCCGCGGTCGCGAGCGCGACCTGCACCTCGGCGATGGGCGGGATCGGGATTTCGGGGGGCAACACGCTGTCGAGGATATGATCATCGCGCAGATACGCGTGCGCGAGAACATAGTCACCAATACGCTGGCTGGGGCGCAGCCCGCCGCAATGGCCGATCATCAGCCACGCCTCGGGGCGTAGCACCGCCAGATGATCGCAGATCGTTTTCGCGTTCGACGGCCCGACCCCGATGTTGACGAGGGTGATGCCGCCGCCATCGGGGGCGATGAGGTGATAGGCGGGCATCTGGTGCCGCCGCCACGCGCTGTCGGCGACCAGCGCGCTGGCGTTGACGCCGGGCTGATCGACATACAGCCCCGCCGCGCCCGCGAGCGCGGTGTAGCGACCCTGCCCGACCTGCGACCCCGCCCAAGCGACGAACTCGTCGACATAGCGGTGATAGTTGGTGAACAGGATATAGCGCTGGAAATGTTCCGGCGCGGTGCCGGTGTAGTGGCGGAGGCGCGCAAGGCTGAAGTCGGTGCGCAGCGCGTCGAACAGCGCCAGCGGCTGCGACTTGGCCGGATCGGCGCCGAACAGGCCGTCGGCAAGCTCGTCGCCGATGTCGGCAAGCTCGGTGGTGGGAAAGTGGCGCGCGAGTTCGAGCGGCGTGACCCCGCCCATGTCAGACCCGTCGCTGGCGTCGAGGACATAGGGAAAGGGGATCTGCTGCCCGGTGCGCGTGACCTCGAGCGTGATGTCATAATGGCGCGCGAGCAGGCCAAGCTGGTCGCGCAGATAGTCGGCGAAAAGGTCGGGGCGCGTTACGGTGGTGACGAACTCGCCTGCGCGCTCGAACTGACCGAAAGCCAGATTATGCCCCTTCTGCCCCTCGCGCTGTTCGCCGGTGGTGGTCAGGCGGATTGCGGGATAGTCGAACAGCCCGGTCGCGGCGGCATCGGCGGGCGGCAGGGTGCGATCGCGGACATAGGCGGCGATGGCGGATTTGAGGTTGGTGACCGAGGTGCGGAACCGGTCCTGCAATTCGGCGATGATGCCGTCGACGAGGGCGGTGGGATCGGTGGTTTCGTGCGATGCGTTGGACGTCATCGCGACGCTGTTGCACGAAATTGTGACAAAAGGGAAGGGGGAGGGGTGATGCGAAATCAAGCCGTTCGTGCTGAGGAGGGACTGAGCACGGGCGAAGGCCCGTCTCGAAGCACCTGGGTCCTTCGAGACGCCGCTTCGACTGCGCTCAGCGGCTCCTCAGGACGAACGGACTTTGTTACAGCTGTTCGAGCATATGGTCGGCGCTCGACACCTTGAATTCGCCGGGCGCTTCGACGTTGAGCTGTTCGACGACGCCGTCGTTGACGATCATCGAGAAACGCTGGCCGCGCTTGCCCATGCCGAACGCCTTGCCGTCCATGGTCAGGCCAACGGCTTCGGCAAAATCGCCATTGCCGTCGGACAGCATGGTGACCGCATCGCCGGCTCCGGCGCTCTTGCCCCATGCGCCCATCACGAACGCGTCATTGACCGCGGTGCAGACGATTTCGTCGACGCCCTTGGCCTTCAGCTCATCGGCCTTGTCGACGAAGCCCGGCAGATGCTTGGCCGAGCAGGTCGGGGTGAAGGCACCCGGAACCGAAAACAGCGCGACCTTGCGGCCCTTGAAATAATCGGCGGTGCTCACCTGTTCGGGGCCGTTTTCGGTGACCTTTACAAAGGTGGCGTCGGGCAGCTTGTCGCCGGGCTGGATCGTCATGGTCGGCATCCTTTTCCTTGAGGGGATTTCTGGTCGGCGAGACATTGGGTCGGGCGGCGCGGGAGTCAAGGTTGGCGAGCGAGAGGGCAGCGGATTTTGGCGACTGCCGGTTGCGAGCGGTAGCGGACATAGCGAAGAGCAAGCCCCTCTCCTTCAGGGGAGGGGCAACGAAGACTTGGCAGCTTGCTGCCTAGTCGTAGTGGGGTGGGGGCCAGCGGCCTTGCGCAAGGCCGCTGGCCCCCACCCGCTGCGACTAACGAACAAGTTCGTAAGTCTCGCTGCCCTCCCCTGAAGGGGAGGGCGTGTCTTTGCGGCTACGCCCGCTCCCCACCCCAAACCAGTCCCAGAACCAAAGATGCTGGACCACCCGTCCCCTCCGCGCCATGATGGCGCGATGGACACAGACCCCATTTGGTTCACCGGCCAGCTGCTGCTTGCGCTGCCCGGCATCGGCGATCCCCGCTTCGAACATTCGGTGATTGCGATGATCAGCCATGACGACGAGGGCGCGATGGGGATCGGCATTTCGGATCCGATTTCGGGGATGACCGTCGGCGCGGTGCTCGATCAGTTGGAAATCGCGCATGACGATCCGCTCGACCAGCCGGTGTTTCTGGGCGGCCCGGTCGAACCGTCGCGTGGCTTTGTGCTGCACAGCCGGGATTGGGGCGGGCAGGAAGCGGTGCAGGTCAGCGATCGCTGGATGGTGTCGAGTTCGCACGACATCTTGCGCGCGATCGGCGCGGGGCGCGGGCCTGCCCAATGGCTGGTCGCGCTGGGCTATGCCGGATGGTCGGCGGGGCAGTTAGAGGGCGAGATGGTGCGTCACGGTTGGCACGTCACCCCCGGCAGCGACGCACTGTTGTTCGATACACCGCCCGCCGAGCGGTGGCAGGCGGCGTTTGCCGAAGCGGGCGTGGACGCTCGGTTGCTGACAACCGAAGGCGGCCGGGCATAGTCGTCGTCGGCGCCGCGCCGAACGCCGCGCCTGCACGCCAACCGCCGCGCTTCAATCGCGCCGCTGCATGATCCAGCTGAACGCCATCGCGTTGAAAATCGTGTAGAGCCCATAGAGCATCAGCGCGGTAAACCAGGCGCGGGTCGCAATCGCCATCGCGCCGACGAGCAGCAGGAATTCGAAGATATAGGTGATGTGCGGCCCCGCCTTGTCGGCGAGCGGCTTGACCATTTGCTGGATCAGCGGATCGTCGCTTTCCATGAAGGCGCGGTGCATCGCGAAATTGGCGATACCGGCACAGAAAATAGCGATGAGGGCTATAACCATAGGTTCGCAAATGGGGGAGGCGGGGTGGAAATGCCAGCCTCTTTCGGGTTATAGCCGCGCCTCGCCCGCACTTTCGTTCCCCCAGGAAGGACGTCATCGGTGATCGCTCTCCCCCGTCCGGCCATGCTTTGCCTGTCGCTCGCGCTCGCGGTGTCGCCGGCATCCGCCGCGCAGGAACCGGCAAACCCGCCGCAGCCCAATCCCGCGCTCGCCGATCCGGTGCTGGCCAACCGGATCCCGACCGCGCTGGTCCCGCTCGATCCGCCGCTGCCCGATGCGGTCCGCGCGATGATCGACGCCGCCTTTGCCAGCGGCGAAACGCAGGCCGTCGAAGCGGTCGCGCGCTTTGCGCGGCAGACCCATCCCGCGAATGTCGGCGAAATCGACGCGTTGCTCGCCTATTATCGCAGCGGCCATCCGCCGCCGCCCGATCCGATCGGCGAAATCCTGGCCGCGGCGATGGCGAGCGGTCGCGACGCTGATGTCGAGGCGGTCGGGCAGCTGGCGAAGAATACGCGGCCCGCCGATGCGGACGAAATCGAGACGCGGCTGGCCGCCTATCGCGCCGAACGCCAGCGATTGAAGGACGAGGCGGCGGCGGCGGCGCGCGCCAAGCTGGCGGCGGCGCGTTTCTGGCAAAACTGGAAGGGCGAGGGGCAGATCGGTGCGTCGCAGAGCAGCGGCAACACCAAATCGGCGGGGCTGAGCGCCGGGATCGCGCTGGCGCGGCAGGGGATCGACTGGACGCACAAGCTGCGGGCGCAGGCCGATTACCAGCGCACCAACGGCCGCACCTCGGTCGAACGCTATGTTGCCGAGCTGGAACCGCAGCACCGGATCGACGACCGCAGCTTCGCCTTTGGTCTGGCGCGGTGGGAGCATGACCGGATTCTGGGTTATGACACGCGCTGGAACCTGTCGGGGGGGCTGGGGTACAAGCTGCTCGACAAGCCGAAGCTGTCGCTCAGCCTGAAGGGCGGCCCGGCGTTCCGCCATACGCAGTTCGTCAAGGGCGGGAAGGACACCGAATTGACCGCGCTCGCGGGCGTTGATTTCGGGTGGCAGATTTCGCCGACGCTGCGGCTGACCCAGGTGGCCTCGACGATCATCGGCGAAGCGAATAGTTCGACCAGCTCGCTCACCGCGCTCAACGCCAAGCTGACCGGCGCGCTGTCGGCGCGCGTCGCCTATTCGGCGCAGATCGACACCAGCCCGCCGCCGGGGATCGAAAGCGTCGACACCCAGACGCGCTTCACTTTGGTGTACGGCTTTTAATCGACGGCTTCGGCGCCGCCGATTTCGCGTCCTTCCGCGAGCAGTCCGGTACCGGGGACATGGTTGAATTCGATGCGGATGCCGTCGGGATCCTCGAACAGTATCGAATAATATCCGGGCGCCCACGGCTCTTCCTGCGGAGCGTGAACGATCTGGATGTCGTTCCGGTCTTTCAGAAACGCATGGAGGCGATCGACCGCAGCACGGTCGCGCATCCTGAAACAGGCGTGATGCAGCCCCGGCGCACCTTGGTCGAAGCGCTTGCCGACATTGTCGGGGCTCGGCGTGCGGATGCCGATCGCGGTGCGGCCGCCGACGCCATAGAGCATCGCATCGCTGTCGAGCACGCGCTTGAGCCCCAGATAGCCGATCATGTCGCGCCAGAATGCAGTCGAGCGCGCGAAGTCGCCCGCGGTCAGGATAACATGCGCAACCCCGTTGAGGTCGCCGCTCATTTGATCGCCGCCAGCGTGTAGAGAAATTCGGCGAAGCCCATCGTCGCGTCAACGAGTCCGGCGACCTTCGGATTGGTCGAATCGATCAGATAATATTCATCGGGAGCGTGCGCGCCCGACCCGTGGCCGGTGCCGAAATGGCCCGCGGGGATCGACACAGGCGGCGCGGTAAAGGTCGCGCCGGGCCAGCTGCCTGCGAGCCGCGCGTTGAGGTTCGTCGCCACCCCCATCTGTTTGTAGGTTGCGAGTGCGGTGCGGATCAGGCGGCTGTCCTCGGCGACCTCGGTCGGATCATAACCGCCCGACACATTGACCTCGACATCCTTGAAACCATTTTTGTCGAGATGCGCGCGCAGTTTCTGTGTCGCTTCGGCGCGGGTCTGGTTGGGGACGAGGCGGAGGTCGAGCTTGGCAACCGCGCGGCCGGGCAGGATCGTCTTGCCGCCGGGGCCGGTATAGCCCGCGACGAGCCCCTCGATGTTGACCGTCGGTTCCTGCGCGAGGCGGATCAGCGCGTCGTCGTAGGCGAGATTGTCGATCCAGTGGGTGACGCCGAGCGCCGTCTTTTGCTGCGCTTCGTCGCCTGCCTTCGCGGCTTCGCGGATCAGGCTCTTTTCGCGGTCGGTGAGCGGGCGGACATTTTCGAACCAGCCCTTGATCGCGGGCTTGTTGCCATCGGGGGTGACGAGCGTCTGGAGCGCCTGCACCAGCCGCCAGGCGGGCGAGTCGACCATCGCCTTCAGGCTGCTATGAACGTCGCCCTTCGGCCCGCGGCCCCATTTTTCGCCGCTGGCGACGAGCTCAAGCTCGATGATCCCCTTTGAACCGAGGTTGACCGTGACGTTGCCGTTCTGCCCCTGCGAAGCGAATGGGATGAAGATGCCGTCGCATTTGCGGAGCGCAGCGATGACGTTGGGCTTGGTGGCAATCTGGCGGAAATGCGGCGAGCCGATTTCCTCCTCGCCTTCGCACACCAGCACGATGTTGACCGGCAGCTTCGCTTTGGCGGCGCGGATCGCGTGAAGCGCGGCGAGGAAGGCCGCTTCCGGTCCCTTCTGGTTCACGGCGCCGCGGCCCATGATCGCCTGGCCGAAACCGGGGCGATCGACCATCCGGCCCTCGAGCGGCGGTGATGACCATTCGGCGGGGTCGAACTGTTTGACGTCGTACATGAAATAGATGCCGAGCGTGCGCGGCGCGCCGACGTCGATCGTGCCGAACACGCCGGGATGGCCGTCGGTCGGGACGATCTCGACATTGGTGAAGCCCGCGTCGCGTGCAAGCTCGGCCATATAGGCGGCGCCCTCGGCCATGTTGCGGTTTTCGGCGGCGATCGAGGGGAGCGCGATCCAGTCGCGGATGCGCTTGATCGACGCGTCCTTGCCGGCTTCGGCGGCCTTGCGGATCGCGGCGCTCTGGCTGCTCGCGGCGAGGGCGGGGAAGGGCGCCATGACCGCAGCGCCCGCGCCGAGCATGGCAGCGCCGCGAATCAGGTCGCGGCGGTTCGGTCGGTCGGTGGTGCGGAAATCCATGGCTTGTTCCCCTGCGATGATAACGGCGGGGAGTGTTGGCGGATTATGGTGCGAAGGCAAGATCGCTCATGCGACCCGATCGTCAAGCCGCGTTGCGAACCGCGTAAATGGCCGGGCGATAGCGCGGTTCGGGCGGCACTTCGCCGCGTTCGGCGGCGACATCAAGCCACAACCGCATCGCGATTTCGATCTCGCGCGCAGCCTCTTCGGCCGTGGCGCCATGCGCGCTGCAATATTTGAGGTCGGGCACGTCGGCGATCCAGCAATTGTCTTCGGCCGACCAGAACAGGTTGATGTGATAATGGATGTTCATGGCTTGATCATATCCAGTCCGTTGCTGTCGATCATATCAAGCAGTTGTCGGATTTGATAGGGCTTGGCGTTCTTGCCGCTCGGCTGGAGATTCAGATTGCCCGGCACATCGGGGTGCTGAAAGATATGGTGACTGCCGTTGGTGCGCTTCAGAACGAAGCCGAATGCTTCGGCGATGCGGCACAAGTCCTTGAAACTGGCACGTCCGCTCAAGCGGATGCGGGTGTAGAGTTTGGCAATGCTGGTCACGAGCGATGCTCCGTTTGAAGAGCGTCACTCGTAAATGACGATGCTACGGCGCTCGAAATTAAATTTCTGCAATCGTCCGCGGCCGGTGCGTTCACACCCCCGCCAGCAACCCTTCGTCCCTGATCCGCTGCTGCCACAGCTTCGGCGCGTTGACGTGGACGTTCTGGCCTTCGCTATCGACCGCGACGGTCACCGGGAAATCGCTGACCTCGAACTCGTAAATGGCTTCCATGCCAAGGTCGGCGAAGCCGACGACCTTGCTGCCCTTGATCGCGCGCGCGACGAGATAGGCCGCGCCGCCGACCGCCATGAGATAGGCGCTCTTGTGCTTGGCGATCGATTGCGTCGCGGCGGGGCCGCGTTCGGCTTTCCCGACGCAGGCGAGCAGGCCTTGTTCCAGCATCATGTCCATGAACTTGTCCATGCGCGTGGCGGTGGTGGGGCCCGCGGGGCCGACGATTTCCTCGCCCACCGGATCGACCGGGCCGACGTAATAGATGACGCGGCCCTTGAACTCGACGGGCAGCTCTTCGCCCTTCGCGAGCATGTCGGCGATGCGCTTGTGCGCGGCGTCGCGGCCGGTGAGCATCTTGCCGTTGAGGAGAAGGCGGTCGCCCTGTTTCCAGCTTGCCACCACGTCGGGGGTGAGCGCGTCGAGGTCGACGCGGATCGCCGCCTGATCGGGTTTCCAGTCGATCTGCGGATAATCGGCGAGCACCGGCTTTTCGAGATAGGCGGGGCCACTGCCGTCGAGCGTGACGTGCGCGTGGCGCGTCGCGGCGCAGTTGGGGATCATCGCGACGGGCTTTGACGCAGCATGGGTCGGCCAGTCGGCGATCTTGACGTCGAGCACGGTGGCGAGGCCGCCCAAGCCCTGGGCGCCGATGCCGAGCGCGTTGACCTTTTCATAGAGCTCAATGCGCAGTTCCTCGGTCGGATTGCTCGGCCCGCGCGCGAACAGTTCGGTCATGTCGATCGGGTCCATCAGCGATTGCTTGGCGAGCAGCATCGCCTTCTCCGCGGTGCCGCCGATCCCGATGCCGAGCATGCCGGGAGGGCACCAGCCGGCGCCCATCTGCGGCACCATTTCGAGCACCCAGTCGACGATCGAATCCGACGGGTTCATCATCTTGAACTTCGACTTGTTCTCGCTGCCGCCGCCCTTTGCGGCGACGTCGATCACGACCTTGTTACCGGGGACCATTTCGACGTTGAGCACCGAGGGCGTGTTATCCTTGGTATTGACGCGGCTGAACGCCGGGTCGGCGAGGATCGAGGCGCGGAGCTTGTTCTCGGGATGGAGATAGGCCTTGCGCACGCCTTCATCGACAACCTGTTGCAGGCTGCGCGGGCTGTCGAGGCGGCAGTCCATGCCCCATTTGATGAAGACGGTGACGATGCCGGTGTCCTGGCAGATCGGGCGATGCCCCTCGGCGCACATGCGGCTGTTCGACAATATCTGCGCCATCGCGTCCTTCGCGGCGGGCGACACCTCGCGCTCGTACGCGGCGGCAAGCGCGCGGATATAGTCCATCGGGTGGAAATAGCTGATGTACTGGAGCGCGTCGGCGATGGTCTCGATGAGGTCGTCTTCGCGGATGATGACGCTATTCATGGGTGCAGCCTTTCGCCCTGTTCGCGGGATTCGGGGGTTTCCCTAGACCCGCAGCCTCGGAGTGGAAAGGGGTCAGGCGTGGTCCAAATCGACGAGCGGGCGTTTGCCGACCAGTGCGCGCCAGCTTCCCACCGCAGCGAGCGCGAGCAGCAGGATCCAGCCGCCCGCTGCCGAGGGGATCAACGCCCATGCAAAGGCGGCGGGGGTGATGATCGCCATCACCGTCGGGATCGCGGCGAGAATCGCGACGGTACCGAACAGCGCCCACCAGCGGCCGAGCTGGGTCACCGCAGCGCCGATCGCGACATTGGTCGCCGCCAGCAGCAGGAATTTTGCCGCCACCGGATAGCGGAGGCTGGCCATGGCGGGCGAATAATCGCCCGCGGTAAAGGCGGCCTGGATGTCGAACAGCAGCCAGTTTTCATAAGCATCACACAGCGCCGCGGCGACGGGGAGCGCCGCCGCAGCAAGCAGCGGGCGGAGGCGCAGTTCGCGCCACAGTGCCACACAGCCGCTGGTCAGAAAACCCGCGTAGAGCAGCATATAGATATAATCCTGCTCATTCCCCGCGCGCATCGCGGCGAGGCGTGTCACTTGCTGCGGATCGGTGAAGAAGCCGAAGATCGCCTCGAGATCGGCCTGGCTGCCGGCAAATTCGAACGCGAGCACGGGCGGCCCATAGCCGGGGGCGATATCGTGGCCGCTTTGCGGAAAGACCTGCGTCAGGTGGAAGCCGAAAAGCAGTACCGCGATGCCGAACGCCAGCGTCCACAGCCACGCGCGCGTTGGTGCGGGCGGGCGCTCGCGCTGTTCCTCGATCCATTGCTGAAGCCCCCCGACCATCGTGGGGCTTATCCGGGCGTGAGCATTTGCTGCTCCCCGGCGAAAGCCGGGGTCCAGGGCGCTAAAAAGCAGCATTGCGCATTGACGCCCTGGGCCCCGGCTTTCGCCGGGGAGCAGCTCTAACCTGTCGATGGACAATCAGCGCTGACGCGGGGGCGCGTCCGTGCAACTTATTGGCACTCGGCGCATTTGCCGCGCACCTCGATCACCGGGCGCTCGGCGGCGAAGCCGGTGGCGTTGGCGGCGGCGCGAACCCCGGTCGAAAGCTTGTCGTCATCGACATGGACGGCGGTCCCGCATTCGTCGCAGATCAGAAAGATGCAGTCGTGGAGGCAGCCGGGGTGGCTGTTCGCGACAAAGGCGTTGGCGCTCTCGACGCGGCGGACCAGGTTGTTCGCGACGAACAGGTCGAGGATGCGATAGACGCTGTTCGGCGCCACCCGCTTGCCGCGCTTCTGCGACACGATGTCGGCGATTTCATAGGCGCTGGCGGGCTTGCCGATCGCGGCGACGGCTTCGAAAATCTGCGCGCGCATGTCGGTCCATGCTTCGCCCGCGTCCTCGAGTGCGGTCTGCGCCGCTTTGGCGAGCGAGGCGCCGCTGGCCTCCACGTGCGGATGATCATGCTTGCCCATGGGCGCTTCCTTGTGCTGCGCGCTGGTTCGCGCCAACTCGTCGAAAGAATGTAGGCTGTTTGGAGGGTGTCCGCAAGTTGCGGACCAGTCCATTCCGGCGCCAGGGTCGCGGGCGTTGCGTTATCAGTGTCGCGCGCGGCGGTTGAGGTCGTGGCCGAGCGCGACGACGGCAACGCCGATCATCGTTGCCAGCACTTCGCTGCCGTCATGCGGCCGCGACAGCGCGCCTGCCATCATGCCGAGCCCGAAGCTGCCGACCGCGAACGGCATCATATAGCCGTGGCTGAGTACGCCCGAGACGAGGGTGATCAGCGCAAATCCGATCGCGATGATCAGCCCGATTTCGTGGAACAGATGATTGTCGAGAAACACGCCGCCGACCGACGCGACCGAGGCGAAGAAAATCGTCGTCGCGAGGCAATGGACGAGGCACAGCCCCGACAGGCCCATCGCGAGCTGGTCGCCCGAAAGCGAGGTCAACGGTCGTGCGCCGCGCGCAGCCCGAACCATCGCGCCGAGGCGCGACTGGACAGGGGCAGGGCTGGCGACTTGGGTCACCCGATTCTCCGTTGGGGCAATTGCGATGCCGGATATGGCATAACATGACAAAGGTTACAATGTCACATTGCCGGTACCATGCATTTTTAGGGCGGCGACGGCGGCGTTGAGGCGAGCCGCGCGGCAAAGAGCTGGCGATTGGGGATGAGGTCGGTCAGCGCGTAGCGGTCGAGACGCGCAAGGAAATCGCCGACCGCCAGCGACAGCGCGCCCTGCAGGCCGCAAACCCCCGCGACCGGGCAGCCATTGGATCCGGCATCGAAACATTCGACAAAGCCGTCGAGCGTTTCGATGTCGCGGACGACCGATCCGACGTTGATCTCTTCAGCAGGGCGCGCGAGCGAGAGCCCGCCGCCACGCCCGCGCCGCGCGACCACATAGCCAAGCTCGGCCAGTCGGCCCGCGACCTTCATCAGATGATGCCGCGAAATGTCATAGGCGTCGGCAATATCGTCCACCGCCAGCTGACCGCCATGGGTGGCCAGCATCATCAGGGTGCGAAGCGCATAGTCGGTTTGGAGGTTGAGCCGCATAAAAGGTGCATATGAGATATTGCTTTAAAAGGCAAAGCGCTTTAAAGGGTATTTCATATACCACTTAACACCGGAACGATCCCGATGACGACCAGTCCCCATGCCGCCGCGGCGCGCCAGTCGAAACGCGAAGCCGCCGAGGCGTTGCAAATCGACCCCGGCTTCATCCGGCAGATGGTCGAAGAATTTTACGCGACGATCCGCAGCGACGCGCGGCTGGGGCCGATCTTTGCCGCGCGCATTGCCGACTGGGACGAACATCTCGATCGCATGACCGCCTTTTGGTCGTCGGTGCTCCACGAAAGCGGCGGGTTTCGGGGCAATCCGATGGTCAAACATATCGCGATCCCGGGCATCGAGCGCGACGATTTCCTTCACTGGCTCGCGCTGTTCGGCGCGACGCTCGACCGGCTCGAGCGCGACCCGCGCGCGACGCAGCTGATCGTCGCGCGGGCGCGGATGATCGCCGACAGCCTGCTGACCGGAATCCGCATCCACCGCGATGGTCGCACCGACTTTGGTGCCATGAAAGGACTCGACGATGCTGGATGAATTGAACCTCTATGCCATGACCGACGCACCGGAGCGGAACGAGGTTGCGGCGCACATGTACCAGCCGGTATCGGTCCCGGCCCATCCCGCGCACAATGCGTTGCAGGTTCCCGCGGCGATCTGGCGCGCGATGTTCGCCTGTTACGGCATCTTCCTCGGCGGGCTGCTCTATGCCACCGGACGCGATGGCGAGGCGCTGTTCATGATTGCGATCAGCACCGGCTACACCATCCTCTATTTCGGATTGAGCGGCGTGCTGATCGGCCTCGACGGCCATGGCGCGCGGCCTGACCAGACGGCTGTGCGCGGCGATCTCGATACGTGGACCGGCCCGATGTCGCCCGGCGCGGTCGCGGGGCAGATCCTGACCATTCCGGTCTGTCTTGCCCTGTTCGGGGTCATCATTGCGGTGATCCGGGCGATGGTGGGATGACGGTCACGCGCTTGCCGGATGATTGCGAAGCCTATCGGCGGCTTGGCCCTTTTACTGCGGCGACGCTGCCGCGCGGATTGCTCCGCGCGCACGCGCTGAAGCAGGGATGCTGGGGCGTGCTGGCGGTAGAGGCCGGTTCGGTCGCCTTTGCCTGGGAGGATGCGCCCGACGGGCCGATCCGTCTTGACGCGGGTGACAGCATCGTGATTCCCCCTGAACGGCGCCACCACCTCGCCGTCGACAGCGAATTCATGCTGGCGATTGGGCTCTACCGCCAATCGATACCATCGGCGGAGGAACCCTTCGTGGCTAGTTCTTAGCCGGCGCCCTCTTCGGCGCGCAGCGCCTTGCGGTCGAGCTTGCCGATCATCGTCTTGGGCAGGTTCAGGCGCACTTCGACCGCTTTCACCCGTTCATGCTTGCCGAGCTGGGGGTTGAGCCAGGCGGCAAGCGCTTCGCCTGACACGTCATATCCTTCCTCCAGCGTGACAAAGGCCTTGGGCGCTTCGCCGCGATAGGCGTCGGGGACGCCCAGCACGATCGCTTCCTTGACCGCGGGATGCTCGTAGAGATGCGCCTCGATCACGCTTGGATAGACTTTGAACCCGCCGACCGCGATCATGTCCTTCAGCCGATCGACGATGCGGATATAGCCGCCGTCCTCGACCACCGCGACGTCGCCGGTGCGCAGCCAGCCGTCGGCGGTGAAGCTGTCGAGATCGGCGTCTGGGCGATTCCAATAGCCCTGCATGATCTGCGGCCCCTTGACTGCGAGCTCGCCGGGCTCGCCGTCGGGTGCGTCCTTCGACGGGTCTTCCTTGTCGAGCAGGCGGATGTGCGTCGCGGGGAGCGGCTGGCCGATCGTGCCGGGGCGGACCGGGCCGTCATAGGGGTTGGTCGCGACCACCCCCGAACTTTCGGTGAGGCCATAGCCCTCGACCAGCGAGGCGCCGGTCGCCGCGGTGAATTTTTCGCGTAGCTCGGCGGGCATCGGCGCGCCGCCCGAGATGCAGATGCGCAGCGAAGAGAAGTCGGTCTTGGCGAGGTCGGGATGGTCGAGCAGCGCCTGATACATCGTCGGCACCCCGGGGAGCGCCGTCGTCCGCGTCCGGGTGATCGCGGCGAGCGCCTGCCTGGCGTCGAAGCGCGGCAGCATGGTGATCGTGCCGCCGTTCAGGACAGTGCGGTTGAGTACACAGGTGTTGGCAAAGACGTGAAAGAAGGGAAGGACGCCGAGGATGCGGTCGTCGGCGTCGTGGTCGGGATCGATTGCGTTCACCTGCCGCGCGTTGGCGGTCAGATTCTGGTGTGTCAGCTTCGCGCCCTTGGGCGTACCGGTGGTGCCGCCGGTATATTGGATCAGCGCGATGTCGCGTTCGGGATCGATCGCGACCGGATCGGGGCGGCCGTCGTTGGCGATCAGCGCCGAAAAGCGGATGATGCGCGGATCGGCGGGGATGGGAGCGATGTCGGCGCGTTTGAACAATCGGTAGAGCGCCGATTTGGCGGCGGAGAGACCGCCCGCGACCGAGCCGACGACGAGCCGCTCGAGGCTCGACCCGTCGAGGACTTTCAATGCGGTCGGCAGCAGCGCCGCGGCGCTGACAGTGAACAGCGTGTCGGTCCCCGAATCCTCGACCTGATCCTCGAGCTCGCGCGCCGTGTAGAGCGGCGAGAAATTGACCACCGTCGCGCCGATCGCCAGCGCTCCATAATAGGCGGCGACATAATGCGGCACATTGGGCAGGAACAGCCCGACCCGGCTGCCCTTGCCGATTCCCAGCTGCTGCAGCCCGCGCGCCACCCGCGCCGCGCCGCGCGCGACCTCGGCATAGCTGAAGCGGCGGCCCATGAAGTCGAGCATGGCGGCATCACCGCGCCGCGCCACGCTGGCGGCGAGCATGTCGGGAAGCGAGAGCGGCGCGAATGACTGGTCCCAGGCCGTCGGATGCTGATAGTCGGTCGACCAGGAATATTCGCTAGGCATCGCCGGTAAAAATCCTCTCATCCTGTTGGCTTTCCTGACACTAGGGTCAGTAAGCCGACATCGCAACCGGGCGTGCTTGCGGCGCGCGGTCGGCGCCGCTAGGCAGGGCCATCTTTCTCGCCAGGGGTTTTGCCATGTTGCAGCTGTCGTCGCGCATTGCCGTATCACTCGCCATCCTTGCCGGTGCCGCGGCGCTGCCTGCGGCCGCGAAGGACAAGGCGCCGCCGCCGCGCCCGGCGCAGATCCAGGAACTTTACGCCTGCCGCGACATCGCCGATGCCGCGGCGCGGCTGGCCTGTTTCGACCGCGAGGTCGGCGAACTGTCGGCTGCCGATACGGCGCGCGAGATCACCTTTGCGGACCGCGCAACGATGAAAAAGGCGCGGCGCGGGCTGTTCGGCTTTTCGCTACCCAATCTCGGTAGCCTGTTCGGCGGCGATGATGACGACGATAAAGACGAAGACAAGATCACCGCGATCGACACGACGATCGAATCGGTGTCGATGGATCGATCGGGCAAATATCGGCTGACGGTCGAGGGCGGCGCGGTGTGGGTGCAGATCGACGGCGTTGGATCGGTCCGCGAACCGCGCGTCGGCGACAAGATCAACATCAAGGCGGCGGCGATGGGCAGCTATTTTGCCAAGATCGAGGGACAGCGGCCGTTCCGCATGCGCCGCGAACGCTGACGCCGATCGCCCATAGCTGCGATTGGCCGGGCGCCGATGCCGGATAGTGCTGCCATCCCCAAGCCGGGTGTCGGCGCGTCGCCGTTCGTGCTGCTCGACGATGCCCGGACGCGCGGCGCCGCGCCGGCGCGGCTGTTCACCAATCCGGTCGATCTATTGACCGCCGAAAAGCCGCATGACGTCCCGGCGCTGCTGGGCGCGATCGAGCGCGCGCAGGCGCGGGGTCTCTATGCCGCCGGTTATCTGGCGTATGAAGCCGGGCAGGGGCTTAGTGCCGCGTGGCGGGGACCGCAGCTTGAGGGCGCGAGCGACGGGCCGCTCGGCTGGTTCGGATTGTTCGAGACGGTCGAACGGATCGATGCCGATGAAGTGCCGGGGCGGCTGCCTGATCCCGCCAGCGCCTGGATCGGCGCGATGGCGCCGCGGGTGGCGCGCGCCGACTATATCGCGGCGGTCGAAGCGGTGCTTGCCTATATCGCCGCGGGCGACATTTATCAGGCGAACCTGACCTTTCGCGCCGACGTGCCGGTGCTGGGCAATCCGCTGGCGATCCATGCGCGGCTGCGGCGGACGGCGCGTGCGGGCTATGGCGGGGTGATCTGGACCGGCGACCGCGCGATCGTGTCGCATTCGCCCGAGCTGTTCTTCGCGCTGCGCGACGGCCAGGTGATGGCGCGGCCGATGAAGGGCACCGCGGCAAGGCTGCCCGATGCCGATGCCGACGCGGCGGCGGCGCGCTCGCTGGCCGAAGATCCCAAGCAGCGCGCCGAAAACCTGATGATCGTCGATCTGATCCGCAACGATCTGTCGCGCGTCGCGGTGCCGGGTTCGGTGGCGGTCCCCGACCTGTTTCGCGTCGAAAGCTTTCCGACGATCCACCAGCTGGTGTCCGACGTCAGCGCGCGCCTCCCCGAGGGCATTGTCGCGGTCGATGTGCTGCGCGCGGCCTTTCCGTGCGGGTCGATCACTGGCGCCCCCAAGGTCCGGGCGATGGAGATCATCGACGAATTGGAGGTGGGCTCACGCGGGCTGTACACCGGGTCGATCGGCTTTATCGAACCGGGCGGCGACGCGGCGTTCAATGTGGCGATCCGCACACTGGTGTTTCCCCGCGCCAATGGCTTGCAAGAAGGCGCAAATCGCGCCACGCTGGGATTGGGTTCGGGAATTGTTGCCGACAGCGGGCCGGCTGATGAATGGCGTGAATGTCTGGCAAAGGGGGCGTTTGTGGGGGCAGCGGGGGCGCATTTCGACCTGATCGAAACCATGTTCTTTGATCCCGTCGAAGGGGTCCAGCGGCTGGAAGGGCATTTGGCGCGGATGAAGGCGAGTGCCGAAACGCTGGGCTTCCGGTTCGACCGGCACGGCGCGCGCAACAGCCTGCAATCGGCGACCTTTCGCTTGCGCAGCGCGGCGCGGGTGCGGATGCGGCTGGCGCCGTCGGGCGCGCTGGCGGTCGAGGTGTCGCCGCTGCCGCGACTGGCCGACCTGCCGGTGCCGGTGGCAGTGTGCCCGGCGCCACTGGCGGCTGACGATTTCCGCCTGAATCACAAAACCAGCCAGCGTGCCGCCTATGACGATGCTCGCAAGGAAAGCGGCGCCGTAGAGGTCGTGTTTGTCGACGAACCGGGTTTTGTCACCGAGGGCAGCTGGAGCAATATCTTTGTCGAACGCGACGGCCAGCTGCTGACCCCGCCGCTGGCATTGGGGCTGCTTCCCGGCGTGCTGCGCGCCGAGCTGATCGACAAGGGCCGCGCGGTCGAATCGCATCTGCGACTGGCCGATCTGGCGAACGGTTTCTTTATCGGCAATTCGCTGCGCGGGCTCATCCCGGCGCGGTTGGTCGACTCGACCTGACGTTTCCATTTGCCGTCACCCCGGCGCGTCAGGTAGCGAGGGCGAGATCCCGGCCTTCGCCGGGATGACCGCATCTTGAGTATCGCATAGCTAATTTATCCCACGCTGCGCTTGCGAATTCGGGGCGGAGGCTTTAGGCGCGGCCCCGCGCAATTTCCTGTCAAATCGCCGCCTGTCCGCGCAAGCCACGGAAAGAAGTCCCATGTCGCTGAAGCCGCATATCTCCGCCGCCCTCAACCGCATCCAGCCGTCGGCGACGCTCGCGATGACCGCGCGCGTGTCGGCGCTGAAAGCCGCAGGCGTCGATGTGATTGGCCTCAGCGCGGGCGAGCCCGATTTCGACACCCCCGATTTCGTCAAGGAAGCGGCGATCGAGGCGATCCGCAACGGCCAGACCAAATATACTTTGGTCGATGGCACGGTGGCGCTGAAGGAAGCGATCCGCGGCAAGTTCCGCCGCGACAACGGGCTCGATTTCGGCCTCGACCAGATTTCGGTCAACGTCGGCGGCAAGCACACGCTGTTCAACGCGCTGGTCGCGACCGTCGACAAGGGCGACGAGGTCATCATCCCGGCCCCTTATTGGGTGAGCTATCCCGATATTGTCGCGTTCGCGGGCGGCAAGCCCGTGGTCATCGAGGGCAGCGCGGCGCAGAATTACAAGATCACCCCGGCGCAGCTCGACGCCGCCATCACCCCGAAAACGCGTTGGGTGATGCTCAATTCGCCGTCGAACCCGTCGGGCGCCGCCTATTCGGGTGAGGAACTCGACGCGCTGGGCGAAGTCATCCGCCGCCACCCGCATGTGATGGTGATGACCGACGATATGTACGAGCATGTCTGGTACGCCGATTTCGAATTCTCGACCTTTGCCCAGCGTTGCCCCGACCTGATCGACCGTATCCTGACCGTGAACGGCTGTTCGAAAGCCTATGCGATGACCGGCTGGCGTATCGGCTATGCGGGCGGCCCGGCCTGGCTGATCAAGGCGATGGGCAAATTGCAGTCGCAATCGACGTCGAACCCCTGTTCGATCGCGCAGGCCGCCGCTGCCGCCGCGCTCGGTGGGCCGCAGCAGTTCCTCGACGATCGCAATGCCGCGTTCAAGAAACGCCGCGACATGGTCGTCGCGATGCTCAACGATGCGCCGGGGCTCAATTGCCCGACCCCCGACGGCGCCTTTTACGTCTATCCCGACGCCAGCGGCTGCATCGGCAAGACGACATCCGACGGCAAGCTGATCGACAGCGACGAAGCGCTGATCGACTATTTCCTCGACAGCGCCAAGGTCGCGGCGGTGCATGGCGCCGCCTTTGGTCTGTCGCCCGCGTTCCGCGTTTCCTATGCAACGTCGGAAGCGGTGCTCAAGGAAGCCTGCGTGCGCATCCAGCAGGCGTGCGCCGCGCTGCGCTGACGCTCTCCATTATAGTTATCCCGGCGAAGGCCGGGATCTCGACCTGCCGTTAAAGCGCACCGTTGAGATCCCGGCTTTCGCCGGGATGACGAAAAATGCACCCACACGAGAATTCTGTACCGATCGGTCTTGTAATGCCGGTGGCGGAGCCTATCTGCACCTGAACGGCGGTTAAGCGCCCGGTTCACCGGATAGTAAGCCATCCTGTTTAGGGTGACGGACATCACTGCACGGCTGGTCGGGGCGCGCCATATCGTCGGTGTAACCACAGCGGCGTTGGCCGCGAACGCTATAAATGAAAAAAGAGGCTCCCCATGCTCAATCTTTTCCGCTCCGACTGGTTTTTGTCGATGCTCGCCGGCTTTGCGATCGGCGCCACCTACATCGTGCTGAATCAGCCCGCGCTGCCGATCCCGGCATGAAGCAAACGAGCGGCGCACCCTTCCATCGGATCGTTGCGGCGCTTGCAGCGGGCGCGCTCGTCGCCCAATGCGCCCCGGCGCAGGCCGAAAGCGTCGTCAAACTACCCGCCGCCGTCGTCGACCCTGCGGTCAAGGGCAAGCGTGCCACCGCCGTGCTGGCGGGCGGCTGTTTCTGGGGCGTCGAGGGCGTGTTTGCCAACGTCAAAGGCGTGATCTCGGTCGAATCGGGTTATCATGGCGGCAGCGCTGCGACCGCGAAATATGAACTGACGCACGACGGCAAGTCGGGCCACGCCGAAGCGGTGCGGATCGTCTATGATCCGACGCAGGTCAGCTACGGCAGCTTGCTTCGTGTGCTATTTTCGGTGATCGCCGATCCCACCTTGAAAAACCGCCAAGGGCCGGACGTCGGATCGCAATATCGCGCCGCGATCGTCCCGCTCGATGCGACCCAGCGCCAAGTCGCGACCGCTTATCTGGCGCAGATCGGCAAGGGAAAATATTTCGCGCGGCCCATCGTCGTCCCGGTCGAAAGCTACAAGCGTTTCTATCGCGCCGAGCCCAATCATCAGGATTTCATGCGCCGCAACCCGTCGAACGGCTATATCATGCGCTGGGATGCGCCCAAGCTGGCGGCGTTCAAGCGATTGTTTCCTGCCATGGTGCGCGCCAACCCGGCGCCCTGACGTCCCCGTGGTTCCGCCACTCGTCGCGCGGGAGGAATCATTCGTCGCAAACGACTAGCCCGCCTTGCCCGCGTGCGAGACCAGATGGTTCGGGGATTTTGTACAAGTCGCAGGTTGCGGGGTTTTCATGAAGTTTGCGTTCTCGGGTCGGCCGCTTCTCGCCATGACGATGAGCGCCGCGGTGCTCGCCGGTTGCGTCAGCAGCGCGGCGGTGGTCCCGGCGCCGCGGACCCAGGCCGCCACACCGCGCCCGGCGGCCACGCCGCGACCGGCCGGATCGGTGACCGTGCCGATCGGCCAGCCGGTGCGATCGACGATGCCGCGCCCGGCGGGTCCGCTCGATCCCGGCTTTCGCCGTCCGCCCGCGGGTCTTGCCGAGCGCATCAATTTCCTGTGGCGCGGCTTTCCGGGCAAGACCGGGATCGCCGTCCAGCGCATTGACGGCGAATGGGCGATTGCCGAGCGCGGTGGCGAGCTGTTCCCCCAGCAGAGCGTATCGAAATTGTGGGTGGCGCTGACCGCGCTCGATGCCGTCGATCAGGGTCGGGTGCGGCTCGACCAGCAGGTGCGGATCGGCCCCGAGGATCTGACGCTGTTTTACCAGCCGCTCGCGGCGCGCGTCCGCGCCCAGGGTTCGGTCACGATGACGCTTCGGCAGCTCATTGAAACCGCGATCACTCAAAGCGACAATACCGCGAACGACAGCGTGCTGCGCACGGTGGGCGGTCCGGGTGCGGTGCGCGCCTATATGGCGAAGAAGGATCTGGGCGCCATCCGCTTTGGTCCCGGTGAACGCTCGCTGCAAAGCGGGATTGCCGGAATGGGCTGGCAGCAAAGCTATTCGGTCGGGCGCAATTTCGAATCCGCGCGCGGCGCGCTGGCGCCGGCGACGCGCCGTGCGGCGATGGACAACTATCTCGCCAATCCGATCGACGGCGCAAGCCCGACGGCGATCGCCAGTGCGCTCACCCGGCTGGCGCGCGGGACGTTGCTCTCGCCCGAATCGACCGAATATCTGCTCGACGTGATGAGCCGTACCAAGAGTGGACCGAAACGGCTCAAGGCCGGGCTGCCGCCGGGCTGGAAATTCATGCACAAGACGGGAACAGGCCAGAATCTGGGTGGCATGACCGCGGGCTACAACGATATAGGCATCGCCACCGCGCCCGACGGCACCCGCTATGCCATCGTCGTCATGATGGGGACCACCACGTCGCCGATCCCGGCGCGCATGGCGTTGATGCAGGCGGTGTCGAGCGCGGTCGCCGAATTTCATGGAAGATAATCGCTGATGCGCCTCGCTGTTCTATCGCTGTCGCTGTTTGCCTTGGCGGCTTGCGCTACGCCCGAAGCGCGGCTGCGTACCGGGCTGGTCAACGCCGGGCTGTCGCAGCCGATCGCGTCATGCATGGCCGAACGGATGGTCGACCGGCTGTCGCTGCTCCAGCTGCGCCGCCTCGGTTCGCTGTCGACGTTGAAGGACAAAAGGATGAGCGATTTGTCGCTGAACCAGTTCCTTCACAAGGTTCGTGCGCTGAAAGACCCGGAGATTTTGACGGTGACCACCAGCTCGGCGGCGCTCTGCGCTTTTCGCTAAAACCGCTATCGTCGTCGCGGCGGAGGTCGGGATCTCGACCTCGTGATAGGACGCAACGATGAGATCCCGGGCTTCGCCGGGATGATGAAGGGATAAGCTCGCTCGCCGCGGTGGAAAGTATCTCTTGCCGCCCCGGGACTAGCCTTGCCCGCCGACTTGTGCTTAGGCGGCGCCAATTCTCCCCGCCCCAAGACTCGAAAGGCCCGGCAGACCTCATGAACATCCACGAATATCAGGCGAAAGAACTGCTCGCGAAATTTGGCGTCGCCGTGCCCAAGGGCATCGCCGCGATGAGCGTCGAGGAAGCCGTTGCGGCGGCGAAGCAGCTGCCCGGGCCGCTTTACGTGGTGAAATCGCAGATTCATGCGGGTGGCCGCGGCAAGGGCAAGTTCAAGGAGCTTGGCCCCGATGCCAAGGGCGGCGTCCGGCTGGCCAAGTCGATCGAAGAGGTCGAAGCGCACGCCAAGGATATGCTGGGCAATACGCTGGTGACGATCCAGACCGGCGACGCCGGCAAGCAGGTCAACCGCCTCTACATCACCGACGGCGCCGACATTAAGCAGGAATTTTACCTCGCGCTCCTCGTCGACCGCGCGACCAGCCGCATTGCGGTCGTCGCCTCGACCGAAGGCGGGATGGACATCGAAACCGTCGCGCATGACACGCCCGAAAAGATCCACACGATCACGATCGATCCCGCGACGGGTCTGATGCCGCACCACGGCCGCAGCGTCGCCGCGGCGCTCGGCCTGTCGGGCGATCTGGCCAAGCAGGCGGCGAAGGTTCTGGCGGGGCTCTACGCCGCGTTCCTCGGCACGGATGCCGAGCAGATCGAAATCAACCCGCTCGCGGTGTGCGAAGGCAAGGACGGCGACGAACTGCTCGTCCTCGACGCCAAGGTCGGTTTCGACGGCAATGCGATGTTCCGTCACAAGGACGTTGCCGAGCTGCGCGACCTGACCGAAGAAGACCCGGCCGAGGTCGAGGCGTCCGAATATGACCTCGCCTATATCAAGCTTGACGGCAACATCGGCTGCATGGTCAACGGCGCCGGCCTCGCGATGGCGACGATGGACATCATCAAGCTGAACGGCGAATTCCCCGCCAACTTCCTCGACGTCGGCGGCGGCGCTTCGAAGGAAAAGGTCACCGCGGCGTTCAAGATCATCCTGAAGGATCCCGCGGTGAAGGGCATCCTCGTCAACATCTTTGGCGGCATCATGAAGTGCGACATCATCGCCGACGGCATCGTCGCGGCGGCGAAGGAAGTGAATCTGTCGGTGCCTTTGGTCGTCCGCCTCGAAGGCACCAACGTCCAGCAGGGCAAGGACATCCTCGCCAATTCGGGCCTGCCGATCGTCGCGGCAAACGATCTGGGCGACGCGGCAAAGAAGATTGTCGCCGAGGTGCGCGCGGTCGCGTGATAAGTGCACCCTCTCCCCCCGGGAGAGGGATGCGAAGACTTGCGGACTTGTCCGCTAGTCGAAGCTGGGTGAGGGCAGGATGCAAAGGCGTCGCCCTCACCAAGTCCGACTAGGCAGCAAGCTGCCGAGTCTCCCTATCCTCTCCCAAAGGGAGAGGAGTCAGGTTGACGTTTACGTAAGCGCGAATTATGGCGCAGTGCACAATTTGTTGAGAGGAGCTTTGAGCCCATGAAAATCCTCGTCCCCGTGAAGCGGGTGCTCGATTATAACGTCAAGCCGCGGGTGAAGGCCGACGGCACCGGCGTCGATCTGGCCAATGTCAAAATGTCGATGAACCCGTTCGACGAGATCGGCGTCGAAGAGGCGATCCGCCTCAAGGAAAAGGGCGTTGCGACCGAGATCGTCGCCGTGTCCGTCGGCCCGGCGAAGGCGCAGGAAACGCTGCGCACCGCGCTCGCAATGGGCGCCGACCGCGCGATCCTGGTGCAGACCGATGACGAAGTCGAACCGCTGGCGCTCGCGAAGATCTTCAAGGCGATCGCCGATGCCGAAGCGCCGGGGCTCGTGATCCTCGGCAAGCAGGCGATCGACGGCGACAACAACCAGACCGGCCAGATGCTCGCCGCGCTCACCGGCTGGGCGCAGGGCACCTTCGCCAGCGCGGTCAACGTCGAAGGCGATCATGTCAGCGTGACCCGCGAAGTCGACGGCGGTCTCGAAACGGTGAAGCTGAAGCTTCCCGCGATCGTCACCACCGACCTGCGCCTGAACGAGCCGCGCTATGCGTCGCTGCCGAACATCATGAAGGCGAAGTCGAAGCCGCTCGATACCAAGACCCCCGCCGATTACGGCGTCGACACCGCCCCGCGCGTCAAGACGGTCAAGGTTTCGGAACCGCCCGTCCGCTCGGCGGGTGTCAAGGTCGCCGATGTCGATGATCTGGTCGCCAAGCTGAAGGCGATCGGCGTCCACAGCTGCGCCTGAACGGAATAGAGGGAAGTTTGCTATGAAAACTCTGGTTTGGGTCGAACATGATGGTTCGTCGGTCAAGGACGCCACGCTTGCGGTCGTGACCGCTGCATCGAAGCTGGGCGAGGTTCATCTGCTCGTCGCCGGTTCGGGCGTCGATGCGGTGGCCAAGGAAGCCGCGCAGATCGCCGGTGTGGGCAAGGTCCACGTCGCCGACAACGCCGCCTTCGGTCATAATCTGCCCGAAAATGTCGCGCCGCTGATCGCCGATCTGATGGCTTCGCACGATGCGTTCCTCGCGCCCGCGACGACCACAGGCAAGAATATCGCGCCGCGCGTCGCCGCGCTGCTCGACGTGATGCAGATCTCCGAAATCCTGTCGGTCGAGGGTCCAAAGACCTTCACGCGCCCGATCTACGCGGGTAACGCGATCGCGACCGTCGAAAGCTCGGATGCGAAGCTGGTCCTGACCGTGCGCGGCACCGCGTTCGACAAGGCCGCGACCTCGGGCGGTTCGGGTACGGTCGAAGCCGTGGGCGCGGGCAGCGATGCCGGCATCTCGAGCTTCGTCGGCGCCGAAATCGCCAAGCAGGACCGCCCCGAACTCACTTCGGCGAAGATCATCGTGTCGGGTGGCCGTGCGCTCGGTTCGAGCGAAAAGTACGAAGAAGTCATAGTGCCGCTCGCTGACAAGCTCGGCGCCGCGCTCGGTGCCTCGCGCGCCGCGGTCGACGCGGGCTACGTCCCCAACGATTATCAGGTCGGCCAGACCGGCAAGATCGTCGCGCCGCAGGTCTATTTCGCGATCGGCATCTCGGGCGCGATCCAGCATCTCGCCGGCATGAAGGATTCGAAGACCATCGTCGCGATCAACAAGGACGAGGACGCCCCGATCTTTCAGGTCGCCGACTTCGGCCTCGTCGCCGATCTGTTCAGCGCCGTCCCCGAACTAACCGGCAAGATCTAAAACGGCCCTGCCGATGGCCGGCGACCATCCCGGAGTGCCTGGACTCGGCGACGCCCCGTTTAATGCCGGGGGTCGCCGGTCCACGCGCGCCGCGCCGGGCGGTTTCGACGACGAAGATCCGTCCGCCGAGGACGAAACCCACGGCCGGTCGCTGACGCTGGCCAGCGTCGCGCGCGATGCACGGCTCGACAAGAAATTCCTGCTGCTGATCACGCTATCGTCGGCGATCGCCACGCTGGGCCTGCTGCAAAGCTCGGCGGCGGTGGTGATCGGGGCAATGCTCGTATCGCCGCTGCTCGGGCCGATCATGGGGGTCGGCTTCGGGCTGGCGACGCTCGAAACCAATCTGATCAAACGGTCGCTGGTGACGATGGCCGCGGGCATGGCGGTCGCGATCATCGTCGCGATGCTGATCATCTGGATGTCTCCGATCCAGGACGTCACGTCCGAACTGCGCGCGCGGACGCAGCCGACCTTGCTTGACCTCGGCGTCGCGGTCGTCGGCGGTATCGCGGGCGTCTATGCGATCATGCGCAAGCTGTCGGGGGTGATGGTCGGGGTTGCGATTGCGACCGCGCTGGTGCCGCCGCTGTCGACCGTCGGTTTCGGGCTAGCCACCGGTCGCTTCGACTTTGCCCTGGGCGCGGCGCTGCTGTTCCTGACCAACACGCTGGCGATCGCCTTTGCCGCAACCGCCGTGGCGCGGCTCAACCGCTTCGGCCCGTCGCTGACCCCGCAGCACACCGCGATGCAGGTGATCGGGATCATCGTAACGCTCGGCATATTGTCGATCCCGCTGGCGCTGTCGCTGAACAATATCGCGCGCGAACTGCGCGCGCGTACGACGGTGCAGGCAAAGCTGGATGGCCTGCTGGGCGACGGCGACCGGATCGATACGCTGACCGTGCGGGTCGACAATGACGATATCGCGGTCGATGGGGTCGTGCTGGTCGATCAATATGCCGCGCGCCTGAATCAGCGGCTGGCCAGCACCGTCCGCAGCGAGCTCGACCGCGATGTGCGCGTCAACATCGTCCAGCTGCGGCAGCAGACCAATGCCGCGGTGCAGTTTGAAGAGCGACTCAACCAGCGGATTGCGACGCTGGAACAGCGCGAGGCCGACAGCCGCAATATCCTGTCCGGGCTGACCGTTGGCGAACTGATCCGCCGCGACCGGGTGCTGATCGACGCGCAGGCGCGCCGCGTCGTCGTCCAGCGCGATCGCGAGGCGGAGGGCGAACAAGTTGCCGCCGCGATCGATCGGATCATCGCGTCGGTGCAGGCGGATTTTCCGCAATGGCTGATCCAGAACGGCGCCCTGACGGCGGCCGAGAGCCCGCCAGCCGCCGAGGCCGTAGCCGAGTAGCGCCGAGCGCGCGCTGTTCGCGCCAAGGCCGCAATTGTCTGCGGGCCGAAGCGGATCCTTGGCACAAATGGCAGCTTGCCGTTTACGTAAACTGTAAGCACTATTGCCCGATGATCGACCTGAGTCACGCGCTGTCGGGCTTCATGCGCCGCATTGCCGGTCCCGGTGAATTGGCCGGCCTCGTTCGCCTGTCGGGCGGCGCCAATATGGAAAGCTGGGCGTTCGAGTGGGCGGGCGGCGCTTATGTGCTGCGGCGCGCGCCGTCGGCGGATTATATGGCGGGGCGCCCCTATGGCCATGCCGACGAGGCGGCGCTGGTGATCGCCGCCCATTCGGCAGGGGTGAAGGCGCCCGAGGTTGTCGGAGTGTTGTCCGATGGTGACGGCATGGGCACCGGCTACGTCATGCGACGAGTAATTGCCGAGGTGAACCCGGCGAAGATATTGGCCGATCCGCCGCCGTCGCTATTGGCCGACCTGGGGCGCGAGCTGGCGCACATCCACGCCATTCCGGCGGCGACCATCCCCGCCGCGATCCCGCTGATGGACACCGCCGCGGCGCTCGCCGAGCTGAAAGCGCGCTTTGCCGACTATGGTGGCGACCGGCCGGTGATCGCGCTCGCGATCAAATGGTGCGAGGATCATCTGCCGCCGCCGGCCGATCCGGTGCTGGTGCATGGCGATTACCGGATGGGCAATGTCATGGTCGACGCGGACGGGCTGGCTGTCGTGCTCGACTGGGAACTCGCGCATCGCGGCGATGCGCATGAAGATCTGGCGTTTGGGTGCATGACGGTGTGGCGCTTCGGACGGATCGATCACCCCGCGTTCGGGGCCGGCAGCATCGACGATTATTTCGCGGCCTATGAAGCCGCGGGCGGGGCGCGGGTTGATCGCGACCGCTTCCACTTCTGGCTCGTCTATCGCACCCTGTGGTGGGCGCTCGGCTGCTTGCAGATGGGGCAGGCTTGGCGCAGCGGCGCCGATCCGACGGTCGAGCGTGTCGTCGTCGGGCGACGCACCGCCGAACAGGAGCTCGACCTGCTGCTGTTGCTGGAAGCCGAGGCGCCCGCGGCGGAGCGCACCCGCGCCTTGCCGCCTGCGCCGCCGCCAGCCGCAGCACCGACCGGCGAGCCGACCAACCGCGAGATAGTGCAGGCGGTGCGCGACTGGCTGGCCGAGGAGATCAAACCCGCGGCTGAGGGGCATGCCAAGTTTCAGGTCGCGGTCGCGATGAATGCGCTGGGGATCGTGATGCGCGATCTGGATGCCGCAGTCCGCGCCGAGGACAAGGCGCTCGCCGATCGCTTGCTCGGCGGCACGGCGACGCTCGCCGAACCGGGCCTGCTTGCCCGGCTGCGGCGCGCGGTGCTCGATAAATGCGCGGTGGACAGTCCCAAATATGCTGCGCTCGCGCGGGCGCGCGAAGCATGGGGCGCACAAGAATAACCGGGAGAGAGACGATGGATTTTGCGATGCCCGCCGACTTGCAGGCCTATCTGGACGAACTCGATGCCTTCATCGGGGCCGAGATCAAGCCGTTGGAAGATGCCGACGACAATATCCGCTTTTTCGACCACCGCCGCGAACATAGCCGCACCGACTGGGACAATCAGGGGCTGCCCCGCCACGAGTGGGAACAGCTACTGCGCGCCGCGACGCGCAAGGCCGATGCGGCGGGGCATTGGCGTTTTTCGGCGCCGAAGAAATATGGCGGCAAGGACGGGTCGAACCTGTGGATGGCGGTGATCCGCGAGCATTTCGCGGCGAAGGGACTGGGCCTCCACAACGATCTGCAGAATGAGCACAGCATTGTCGGCAATTTCCCGTTTGTGGAGATGTTTGAGCAGTTCGCGACGAGCGAGGAGCAGAAGCAGGAGTTCATCCTCGGCGGGTTCGAGGGCAAGCGCCGCACCGCGTTCGGGCTGACCGAGCCCGACCATGGCAGCGACGCAACGCATATGGAAACGCGCGCCGTGCGCGAGAACCGCGACGGCGTCGACGGCTGGCGGATCAACGGGCGCAAGATGTGGATTACCGGGATGCACGTCGCGACGCACTGCGCGACCTTTTGCCGCACCGACGGCGAGGACGGCGACGCAAAAGGGATCACCTGCCTGCTCGTGCCGACCGGGACGCCGGGGATGAGCATCGACGAATATATGTGGACCTTCAACATGCCGACCGACCATCCGCGCATGACGTTCGACAATGTGTGGGTGCCCGACAGCGCGCGGCTGGGGCCGGTCGGCGGCGGGCTGTCGATCGCGCAGAGCTTTGTCCACCAGAACCGCATCCGGCAGGCAGCGTCATCGCTGGGCGCGGCGGTGTTCTGTATCGAGGAAAGCGTAAAATATGCGCGGGCGCGCAAGCCCTTCGGCGAAGCGCTGGCGAAGAACCAGGCGATCCAGTTCCCGCTCGTCGAGCTGGCGACGCAGGCCGAAATGCTGCGCCTGCTGATCCGCAAGACCGCGTGGGACATGGACAACACCCCACACAAGGAGATCGAGCACATACTGTCGGACAAGGTCAGCATGTGCAATTACTGGGCGAACCGCCTCTGCTGCGAAGCCGCCGACCGCGCGATGCAGGTCCATGGCGGCATCGGCTATTCGCGGCACAAACCGTTCGAACATATCTATCGCCACCACCGCCGGTACCGGATTACCGAGGGGGCGGAGGAGATCCAGATGCGCAAGGTCGCGGCGTATCTGTTCGGCTATCTGGGGCCGCGGCGGGGGATGTTGGGCTGATGCTTCCCCCTCCCTGCAAGGGAGGGGTTAGGGGTGGGTGAGGCCCGGTCCGGCTCGATGCCGGACCGGGCCTTTTTGACGCGAGGCGGGAAAAGCACGATCGGGCATCGAGCCCGTTCGCGCTTGACCCACCCCCGGCCCCTCCCTTGCAGGGAGGGGAGGATTACCGCTTCCGCACAAACTCCGCGCGCAGCACCAGTCCCTTGATCCCTTCATGGCGGCAGTCGATTTCATGCGCGTCGCCGGTCAGGCGGATCGATTTGATCACCGTGCCGACCTTCAGCGTCTGTCCCGCGCCTTTGACGGCCAGATCCTTGACGAGGACGACCGAATCCCCATCGCTCAGCAGATTGCCGACCGCGTCGCGGACCTCCGGCCCCGCGGCGTTCGCGGCATCGCGCGCCGCGACGTCGGCGGCGGACAGCCATTCGCCGCTCGCCTCGTCATAGACATAATCATCGTCGTCGCTGGTCATTCCATCATCCCGGTTTGCGGAACCGCAGCGCGAACTGGTCGGTCTTGCCGCGGATCGCGGGGTCGAAGACATTGGTCGTGCGCGGATCGTCGGCGAGGCGATAGAGATCGCTTTCGGCCTCGAGTTTGAATCCGGCCTTGGTCAGCGCGGCAATCACGGCGGCCTTGTCGATGCGATGCAGGCTGTCGGCCTGCGTCGTGCCGGTCCCGTCGGCGGCACTGTGATCGACGATCACCAGCGTCCCGCCGGGCTTGAGCGCCGCAAATAGCGCCGCGCTCGCCTTGTCGCCCGTGCCTTCGGGAAAGGGTTTCAGATACAGGTCGTGGAAATTCTGCACCGTGATGATCGTGTCGAGCGGTGCGGCAAAGGCGGGCGCCGCGAACGATCCCGCGACCGCATCGACATTGGCGTAGGCGGCATCGACTGCGGCCTGATCGTCGTCATATTGTTTGCGGAAGGCGATGAATTCGGCGGGCTGAAAGGCATGGACCTTGCCCGCGGGACCGACCGCGGCGGCGAGCAGGCGGGTGACATAGCCGCCGCCCATGACAAAATCGCCAACCTGTTCGCCGGGCGCGATCTCGGCAAAGGCGAGCAGCTCGGCGGGTTTGCGCGCGGCGTCGCGTTCGCGGTCGGCGGCGGGGCGTGCGGGGTCGGCGAGCGCGGCGGCATAGTCGGGGGCGGCGGCCTCCTGCGCGGCAACCGGCGGTACTGCCATTGCGACGAGCAGGGCGAGGGTAAGCGGACGGATCATGGCATCGACTCCCTTAGTGTATGGCACCGCTATAACAGCATCGCGCGTCCGTCGCCGGTTTATTTGCATCTCGCGATTTTGATGATAGGTTTCTTCGTGAAACTAAAAAATTCAGGAGAGCGGACATGCATGATCTGGTGATTCGGGGCGGCACCGTCGTCGATGGTTCGGGCGGTAAGCCCTTTGTCGCCGATGTCGCGGTCGACGGCGACCGCATCGTCGCGGTGGGCGACAGCCTTGGCGCGGGCCGCGAAGAAATCGACGCCAGCGGCAAGATCGTCACCCCCGGCTTCGTCGACGTCCACACCCATTATGACGGGCAGGCGACGTGGGACGCCGAGATGGCCCCGTCGAGCTGGCACGGCGTCACTACGGTTGTGATGGGCAATTGCGGGGTCGGCTTTGCGCCTGCCAAGCCCGACCGCCACGACTGGCTGATTTCGCTGATGGAGGGCGTCGAGGATATTCCCGGCACCGCGCTCGCCGAAGGCATGTCGTGGGACTGGGAGACCTTCCCCGAATATATGGACGCGCTCGAAAGGCTGCCGCGCACCGTCGACGTCGCGTGCCACGTCCCGCACGGCGCGGTCCGCGCCTATGTGCTCGGCGACCGCGAAAAGCCCGGCGCGATCCCAACCGAGGCGGACATCGCCGAAATGTCGCGCATCGTCGAGGAAGGCATTCGCGCGGGCGCGCTCGGCTTTTCGACCAGCCGCACCGTGCTGCACAAGTCGATCGACGGTGAGCTCGTCCCCGGCACCACCGCTACGCCTGAGGAGCTGATCGCGATCGGCCGCGCCATGGGCCGCGTCGGTTATGGCGTGTTCGAAATGGCGAGCGACCTTAAACGCGAGTGGAACGAATTTCAGTGGATGGGCGATTTAAGCCGCGAAACCGGGCTGCCGGTGACCTTCGCCGCGTTGCAATCGATCGCCAAGGAATTGCCGCTCGAGGAGCAGATCGAGGAAATGCGGCGCCAGAATGCGACCGGCGCGAACATCGTTGCGCAGATCGCGCTGCGCGGCAATGGCGTCATCATGGCGTGGCAGGGGACGGTGCACCCCTTCCGCTTCAAGCCCGCGTGGAACGAGATCATCGACCTGCCGTGGGAGCAGCAGCTCGCGAAACTGAAAGACCCGGCGTTCAAGGCACGGATGATCGGCGAGGAGAATGTCTGGCCCGAAAGCGACATCCTCGATTTCCTGAAAATCGTCGCGCTCGGCTGGCCGGTGCAGTTCGAAATGGACCCCGATTTCAATTACGAGCCCAAGATGGATGAGAGCATTGCGGCGCGCGCCGCGGCGGCGGGGGTTTCGCCCGATGAATATGCCTATGACCTGCTGATGAAGGACGACGGCAAGGGCTTCATCTATTTCCCGATCCTCAACTACCGCGACGGCAACCTCAATTTCCTCGAGGATTTGCAGGCCGCCGACGACACGGTGAACAGCCTGTCCGACGGCGGCGCGCATTGCGGGACGATCTGCGACGCGGCTTCGCCGACCTTCATGCTCCAGCATTGGGTGCGCGACCGCGCGGGCAAGCGCATCGCGCTCGAACATGCGGTGAAGCGGCAGTGCCGTGACACCGCGCTGCTTTATGGGTTGGAGGATCGCGGGGTGCTTGCGCCGGGGTATCTTGCCGACCTCAATGTCATCGACATGGAGGCATTGAAGCTGGGCAAGCCGTGGCTCGCCTTTGACCTCCCCGCGGGCGGCAAGCGCCTGCTGCAAAAGGCCGACGGCTATGTTGCGACGATCAAGTCGGGCGTGGTGACCTTCCGCGACGGCGCCATGCAGGGGCCGACCCCCGGCGGCGTGATCCGCGGCCCGCAGCGCGTCGAAATGGCGATGGCGGCGGAATAGGCGGGTCGTCCTTCACCGTAGCCCTGAGCCTGTCGAAGGGCGCTTCACCGAGGAGCGCCCCCTTCGGCTGCCTTGCAGGCGCTCAGGACAGGCTTCGACAGGCTCAGGGCTACGGTATTGAATGCATCCCATCCTGTACGGAGACACCCGATGAAAGCCATCCAGCTTCGCGCCCCCGCCTCGCTCGACAATCTGACGCTGGTCGATCTCGCCGACCCCGGCGATCCGGGACCGGGCGAAATCCGGGTGCGACTGTCGGCCTCGTCGCTGAACTTCCACGATTATGCCGTGGTGATGGGGATGATCCCCGCTGCCGACGGGCGCATCCCGATGTCCGACGGCGCCGGGACGGTCGAAGCGGTGGGCGAGGGGGTAACGCAGTTCAAACGCGGCGATAAGGTGGTGTCGATCTTCTTTCCCGACTGGATCGACGGCGCCCCACCCGCGACGGCGTTCCGCGGCGTACCCGGCGACGGCATCGACGGCTATGCCCGCGAGCTGGTGGTGACCCCGCAGCATTGGTTCACGCGCGTGCCGACCGGCTATAATGCTGCCGAGGCGGCGACGCTGACCTGCGCCGGGTTGACCGCTTGGCGTGCCTTGTTCGTCGATGGCGCGGTCAAGCCGGGATCGACGGTGCTGGTGCAGGGCAGCGGCGGAGTGTCGGTGTTCGCGCTGCAATTCGCCAAGGCTGCGGGCGCGCGGGTGATCGCGACCAGCTCATCCGACGCGAAGCTCGAACGGCTGAAGGCGCTCGGCGCCGACGAGACGATCAATTACAAGGAGGTGCCCGCGTGGGGCGCCAAGGCGCTGGAACTGACCGGCGGTGCGGGGGTCGATACCGTGGTCGAAATCGGCGGCGCGGGGACGCTCGACCAGTCGATGATCGCGACGCGCGTCGGCGGCCATGTCGCGCTGATCGGCGTGCTCGCGGGCTTTGCCGGCCCGGTGCAGACCGCGCTGCTGATGGCGAAGAATCTGCGCGTGCAGGGGCTGACCGTGGGCAGCCGCGCGCAACAGCTCGACATGATCGCGGGGATCGAGGCAAACGGCATCCGCCCGGTGATCAGCGACCATTTCCCGCTCGACCGCTTGGCCGATGCCTTCCGCCATCAGGCGGCCAATGCGCATTTCGGGAAGATTGTGGTGGATATCTAGACTTCGTCATTGCGAGCGCAGCGAAGCAATCCAGAGCCTGCGTAAACCGCTCTGGATTGCTTCGCTGCGCTCGCAATGACGACTGCTGGGGGGAGCCTCTAAACCCCGCTGCCGTGTCCCGCATCGCCGTGGCGGATGCTGTCGCGTTTCACGCCATATTCGGCGCCCCAGCGGTCGGTCATCTGGGCGCGGATCGCCCAGAGTTCGGGGAAGAAGCGGTGGCGGGCGCCGGCGTCGAGCAGTTCGACCGCGCGGCCGCTGATCGCTTTCGATCCCATGCCGATCGAGCGATGGACGAGGTAGATGTGGTGGGCGCGGAATTTCTGGAACAGCTCGTCGAACTCGATCAGCGCCTCGGCGACGATATAGGCTTCGTCATGGACGTAGCCGGTGTCGTAGATGTCGGTGAGGGTGCGACCCTGCGGCTCCAGATAGAGCGAGCGATAGCTGTCCCACAGCCCCGCGGGCAGGGTGAGCAGCATCTGGAAGCCGGGGCTTTCCTGCCCCGAACCATTGCCGAGCTGGAGCCGGATCGCCTGATAGTCATAGGGGCTCATCGTTTCGATCAGCGCCAGCTGGTCGGTCATCATCCGGAGCAGCATATGGACGCGCCCGAACAGGGTGATCGCGCGCATGATCTGGCCGTCGCGCAGATGCTGGTCAACCTCCGCAAGCGTGAAGGCGGCAAGCTTCATCCACAATTCCTCGACCTGGTGGACGATCTGGAATTGCAGCTCGTCGGGGGTGACGAGGTCGGCGAGCGGTTTCTGGCAGGCGAGCAGGCGGTCGACCGATAGGTAAACGCCATAGTCCTTGAGGACCGGGGCTTCGAGGCGGGTGTGAATGTCGGTTTTGTCGAGCATGGGGGTGTCCCTTGGGAATTGCTTAGCCCCTCCCCTTCAGGGGAGGGGTTGGGGTGGGGTTGCGCGGCGTCAAGCAAGGCCGATGGACCCCACCCCGCTGCGACTAGGCAGCAAGCTGCCAAGTCTCGCTGCCCCTCCCCTGAAGGGGAGGGGCTTGGCCCGTCCCTCACCCCCGCGGATACACCCCCGCCGGAGGACGCCGCGGCGATCCCGACTGGCCGAGCCAGAGCAGGGTCGCGGCGCGCTTCATTTGGTGAGCAGGTCCGACGGCAGCGTCGGTTCGCTGACCAGCTTTGCCATGCGGCGCCACATTTCGTCGCGGCTTGGCCGACCGCGTTCGACATGCGCGCGGACCATCGCCTCGCCGAGGCCGTAGTTGATCACATAGCTGCGATACTGGTCGGTAAAGCTGACCGACTGTTCGGCGCGCTTTTGCGACACGAGCAGATATTTCTGGGTGAAGGCGACGGCGGTAGGGCGGTCGATGACGCCGTCGAGATATTGCTGTGCGATGGTCAGCCGCGCACCGCCCAGCGCCTCGATCGCTTTCAGCAGCTGCCAATAGCGGTCGTCGGCCGGCACCGCGATTTCGGCGAGCGGCATCAGCACGTCGCGTTCGGTTTCGGCCTTGCTGGCTTCAGGAAAGGCGAGGTCGATGCCATAATTGGCGGTCCCCTCGGCAATCAGGCTTTGCGGACTGTAGAGCGGATAGACGCTGAACTCGGTCCAGCCGCGCTCTTTCACCAGCTTCTCCTCCAGCTTCATGTTGAGGAGGTGATGGCCAGGATAGCCTTCGTGGCAACCGAGATCGAGCGCGCGCGACAGCCGGATCGGCAGGTCGGTGTTGACCTGGATCAGGCTGTGATAGGCGCCCTGGTAATAATTATAGCCGCTCCAGCTTTTGCCGGTGACGAATTCCAGCCGGAAGCTTTCGCCCTCGGGCATCGGGATATGCGCGAGGCTGCGGCCGCGGCAGCGCGCGATCGCGACGTCGAACACCTTTTGCAGCCGGTCCTTGGGGATGGTGAAGCGGTCGAGATAGGCCTCGACCCGTTCCGCCAGCGCGCCGTCGCCGGGGACGAGCGCCTCTACCGCAGCGAGATGCCGGTCGTAGTCGGCGAGGGCTTTGAGCTGCGGGCGAACCCCGAACAGCCGCTCGGCCTCGTCGGCGAAGGCAAAGCGCGTGCCCTGCATCATCATCAGCCGCGTTTCGGCGGCGCGCAGCTGGGCGCGCAAGAAGGCGGCGCGGCGGCGGTCGATCGGGTCGGACAGGCGGCGCGCGATGGTGGCGAGCCGAGCGGTCAGCTCGCGCGTTGCAGTGAGCAGGGTCGGCTTGTCGCGCGGCGCCGCCTCCGCCGCGGCCTTGAGTTCGGGCGGTCCGTAATAGGCGTCGATATAGCCCGCTTCGTGGGTGCCGATCTCGAGAGTCAGCTTGAGGTAGGTCGCGGCGATGTCGTTCAGCGCCTGCGCCGAGGCCGGGGCGCGGCGCACGTCGATCGCGGCGACGTCTGTCGTGTCGCGCGGCCCCGCGGTCTGGCTGGTTGCGCAACCCGCCAGCAGCGTGGCGGCGACCAGCGCCAATGACATCGATTTGGGCATCATGCGCGCACCGGCTCCCTGTCTTCGGAGGTGTCGTCGACATCGCCGTCGGCGGCGATCTCGGCATTGGTTTCGGTTTCGACCGCGTGATGATCGGGATGCAGCGGCGCAAAGCGGAGGACGGCAAAACCGACCAGCGCCGCGGCGAGCGATCCCATCAGGACGCCGATCTTGGCTTCCTCGATCAGCAGCGCGTTGCCGGGGAAGGCGAGGCCACCGATGAACAGGCTCATCGTAAAGCCGATCCCGCACAGCATCGCAACGCCATAAATCTGGAGCCATGTTGCGCCGCGGAGCTTGCCTGCGATACCGAATTTGACCGCGAGCCAGACGCTGCCGAAAATCCCGATCTGTTTGCCGAAGAACAGGCCCGCGGCGATGCCGAGCGGCAGCGGCGCAAAAATCTGTTCGGCGGTCAGCCCGCCGATGTCGACCCCGGCGTTGGCAAAACCGAACAGCGGCACGATCGCAAAGGCGACCCAGGGGTGGAGGGCGTGTTCGAGCCGGTGGAGCGGCGAGGTCTGGCTGTCGGGCGTGCCCGGCGTCCGCTCGAACGGGATCGCCATCGCCGCGAGTACCCCGGCGATCGTGGCGTGGACGCCCGACAGCAGCATCGCGTACCAGAGGAGGAGGAACATCAAGAGGTAGAGTGGCAGGCTTTTGACCCCCTGCCGGTTCATGACGAACATCGCGCCCAGGATCGCGGCGGCGGCGGCGAGCGCAAGCAGGTTGATCTTGGCGGTATAGAAAAGCGCGATGATCGCGACCGCGCCCATGTCGTCGACGATCGCGACGGTCACCAGGAACAGTTTGAGCGAGGTCGGCGCGCGCTTGCCGAGCAGCGCGAGGATGCCCATTGCAAAGGCGATGTCGGTCGCCGCGGGGATCGCCCAGCCTTGTGCAAGGCCGGGGGTCGATCCCGCGAAGATCAGGTACAGCAGCGCCGGGACGGCCATTCCCGCCGCCGCCGCGATAAAGGGCAGGCGCCGCCGGTCCCAACTGGCGAGGCGCCCATCGACGAACTCGCGCTTGATTTCGAGCCCGACGAGCAGGAAAAACACCGCCATCAAGCCGTCGTTGATCCACAGGTGAACGGTCATCGGGCCGAGCTTGTCGGTGAGCACCGGACCCGTCACCGCGTGGATCGCATGGTGATAGGCATCGCCCAAGGCGGAATTGGCGACAATCATCGCCAAAATGGCGGCGAAAATCAGCAGCATTCCGCCCGCGCTTTCGCTCGCAAGGAAGTTGCGTAGCGCGGAAGGCGGCGGTTTTCTGCCGTTCATCGGTCGATCGTTCCTTTGGTTGCCCCGGAGATTGCCGGTGTCCTAGCTCGTGGCGCGCATCTTTACAAATTCACCCCGGGATTTAGCACTGCGGGGTCGGTGGCGTGACGCCACGGTGGCACGAGGCAGGTGGGTGGCGCTATCGTCCGCATGGCTGGAATGGCTGGTGTTGGGGGCCAGCCACGAACTGATGCTGTTCGCTTCGGTGGGCATCCTGCTGATCGGCCTCGACGACCTGTTTTTCGACGCACTGTGGCTGGCGACGCGCGGCGAGCGTCGCGGGGGTGCGGCGGCCAGGCCGCGGCTCGACGGGACCATCGCCGTCTTCATTCCCGCTTGGGACGAGCATCGCATCATTGCGGCGATGCTGCGCCGCTCGCTGGCGGCGTGGCAGGACGAGGACGTCCGCATCTACATCGGATGTTATCCGAATGATGCCGCGACGCTGTTTGCGATCTCGCCGCTGGTTGCCGCCGATCGCCGGTTAAGGCTGGTCGTCAATGAGCGCGATGGGCCGACGACCAAGGGCGACAACCTCAACCGGTTGTGGGCCGCGCTGGGCGAGGATGAGCGCGCCGAGGGGATGCGCTTTGCGGCGATCGTCCTTCACGATGCCGAGGATCATGTCCATCCGGGCGAGATCGCGCTGTATCGGCGCTATCTGGTCGATCATGCGATGGTGCAAATTCCGGTGGTGCCGATCATCGCGCGCGGCGCACGGTGGATCGGCGGCCATTATGGCGATGAATTTGCCGAGGCACATGGCAAGGAAATGGTCGTGCGGTCGCGGCTGGGGATGCCATTGCCCTCGGCCGGGGTTGGTTGCGCGCTGACGCGGCATACGCTGGCGCTGCTGGCGATCGAGCGTGGCGGCGATCCGTTCCGCTGTAACAGCCTGACCGAAGATTATGAGATCGGCATGGTGATCGGCGCTTATGGCCTCAGCGCGCGCTTCGTCGACGAGACGGGGGCGACCGGTGAGCGCGTCGTGTCGCGTGGCGCCTTTCCGGATCGCGCCGATGCCGCCGTGCGGCAAAAGGCGCGCTGGATCGCGGGGATCGCACTCGCAGGATGGGATCATCTCGGCTGGCCCGGGTCGCGGCGCGGCGCGGTGGCGGAACCGCCGGGCCGCACCTGGCTGGCGCGCTGGATGTTGTGGCGCGATCGCCGGGCGCCGCTGGCCGCGCTGGTCGTGCTGGCCGCCTATGCCGGGCTGCTGCTGACCGCGCTTGGCTGGGCGGGACGCGCTATTCTGGGTTGGGATGCGACGATCGTTGGCGATACGATACAGATGCTGCTGGCACTGAACGCGATGCTGCTCGTCTGGCGGCTTGGTATGCGCAGCCTGTTCGCTGGGCGGTGCTATGGCTGGCGCGAGGCGGCTTGGGCGGTCCCGCGCGCCTTTGTCGCCAACATCATGGCGATCCTCGCGGCGCGGCGCGCGCTGGTGATTTACGGGCGGATGCTGCGGTCGGGCGAGGTCGTCTGGGACAAGACCGAACATCGGGAAAGCGACATGGCGGTCGAGGTCGTCCCTGCGCCGGTGGCGGCGCGGTGAGCGAGCGGGGCTTCGCTATCGGACGCGATGCGCGGCCGCTGCGCTTCTTGTTGCTGTGCGTCGGCGGCTGGACGGTGTTGCGGGTCGCGGCGCATTGGGCTCCGGAACCGCCGCCGCCGGACGTCATGGCGCCACCTTGGTCGGCGCCTGCCCCATTTGCCGCGGCCGACTGGTCGCTGGCGCCGCCCGCACTGGCCCCCAAGGCCATGGTGCCGCGACCATCGCGAATGGAATCGCTGCCCCCTATTCATATGGCTGATAGCGGCGGGACAAGCGATGCAGCGATCGGGACCGTCGATGCGGTGCGGACGGGCAGTGCCGACCGCCACATCCTTCGCGCGGCGCTGCTGGCGCGGCTGCTCCCGCCCGCCACAGGCGGCACGGCGCCGTCGGCGCTGCGGCGCGGCGCGGGGGATTGGTTCCCGGTCGCCGCCCCCGCCGCGGCGCCGCCCGGGCAGGGCAAACCCTTCTGGATGCGGCGGCAGATGGCGGGTTGGTCGCTCGGCGGCTGGCTGTATGTGCGCGACGATGCGCGGGCGGTGCCCGGCGGCATCGCGGCGCGAAGCCAGCTTGGCGGCAGCCAGGCCGGATTGCGGGTCGCATATGGATTTGGCGACACGGGTCGCACGCGCGCCTATGGCCGCGCAACGATTGCGGTGCGCCGCCCCGCGCAGCGTGAGGTCGCCTTTGGCCTGGCGTTGGCACCGCTGGCGCATTGGCCGGTCGACGTCGCGGTCGAACAGCGCCTTGGCGTGGGACGCGAAGGGCGCAGCGCGCTTGCGGCGATGGTCAGCGGTGGGGTTGGCGATGTCGCACTGCCGCACGGGTTTCGGCTCGAAGCTTATGGGCAGGCGGGTGTGGTCGGGGCGCGGCGGCGCGACGGCTTCGCCGACGGGGCGATCGTGATCGACCGGCGTGTCGGACCCGATGAAGCGTCGCCGCTGCGGCTTGGCGCGCTGGCGGCGGGAGCAGTCCAACCGGGGGCGGGGCGCGTCGATGTCGGGCCGCGATTGACGCTGCGCCTGCCGCACGTCGGCGAAGGCAGCCGGATCGCGCTCGATTGGCGCCAGCGCGTTGCGGGCGATGCGGCACCCGAAAGCGGGGTCGCGCTGACGCTCGCGAGCGACTTCTGAACCGCCGCAAAAATAGCAGCCCAGCCGATTCCCCGTTCTGCAAAAATGGTCTAGGGTCGTGGGACTCGGCGCAGTTTTTCGCCGCAGACGCATGTTTCGAGGCCCATGGACCTTTACCTTCCCGTTGCCAATCTGTCGGTCAATGCGCTGGTCATCGTGCTGCTGGGCGGCGGGGTGGGGTTTCTGTCGGGCATGTTCGGGGTCGGCGGCGGGTTTCTGACCACGCCGCTGCTGATCTTTTACGGCATCCCGCCGACGGTCGCCGCGGCGTCGGCCGCGACGCAGGTCACCGGCGCGAGCGTGTCGGGGGTGATGGCGCATCTCGAGCGCGACGGCGTCGATCTGCGCATGGGCGCGGTGCTGGTCGCGGGCGGCCTGCTGGGGTCGCTGATCGGCGCCGGCCTGTTCGAATTACTCACCGCCTGGGGCCAGATCGATACGGTGATCTCGATCCTCTACGTCGCGCTGCTCGGCACTGTCGGGACGTTCATGGGGCGCGAGGCGTGGGGCAGTTTTCGCGCCGCCCAGGCGGGATTGCCCGCCCCGGCGCGCAAGCGGCGTCACCATCCGATGGTCGCCAACCTGCCGCTGCGCTGGCGCTTCTATCGCTCGGGCCTGTACATCTCGCCGCTGGCGCCGTTGCTGCTGGGCATGGTCGGCGGCGTGCTGACGATGTTGCTGGGGGTTGGCGGCGGGTTCATCATGGTCCCTGCGATGCTGTACCTGCTTGGGATGGGGACGCAGGTTGTCGTCGGTACTTCGCTGTTCCAGATCCTGTTTGTGACGATCGCGACGACGATGGTCCACGCGCTGACCACGGGCGCGGTCGATATCGTGCTGGCGGCGTTGCTGCTGCTCGGCAGCGTCGTGGGGGCGCAATTCGGCGCGCGGTTCGCGCAAAAGGCGCGCCCGGAATATCTGCGGCTGGCGCTTGCGGCGATCGTGCTGCTGGTGGCGCTGCAAATGGCGGCGGGGTTGTTCATCCGGCCCGACGAAATTTACTCGGTCCAATGACGCGCTTCGCGGCCTTGATCCTGTGGCTGGCGGCGCTGTCGCTGCCGGTCGGCGCCGCCGAGGCCGCCGACCCGCGGCTCGTTCCCGACGTGTCGAGCCGCGCGATCGACATCCAGTACAGTTTCACCGGCGAGGAGTTGCTGCTGTTCGGCGCGATCCTCTATCCCGGCCAGCGCCTGCCGGACGACCGCGCCGACATCGTCGTGGTGCTGAAGGGGCCGGTGCGCCCGATCGTGCTGCGCGAAAAGCGTCGGGTGGCGGGCATCTGGGTCAATGCGAGCAGCATCCGCCTGCGCACCTCGCCCGGCTTTTATGCGATCGGATCGTCGCGGCCGATCGACAAGCTGGTCGACGAGCGCACCGCGGCGATTTTTGAACTGGGGCTCGCCAATCTGTCGATGTCGCCGACCGAATTTTCCGAAGCGACCAAACTCGAGCGGTTCGAGGCGGGGCTGACCGATCTCTATCGCCGCCTCGGGCTATTCTATGAAAATCCGGCGGCGGTCGAGATTACCGAAGGGGTGCTGTACCGCGCGCGCATCCCGGTGCCCGCGCGGGTGCCGGTCGGAACCTATCGCGCCGAAACCTTTCTGATCAGCCGCGGACGCGTGCTGGCGGTCGCATCGCGCGACGTCCAGATCCGCAAGGCCGGGTTCGAACGCTTCGTCGCGCTGGCGGCGGAGCGGCACGGCTTTCTTTACGGGCTGACCGCGGTGATCCTGTCGCTGCTGCTCGGCTATGCCGCGTCGGCGATATTTCGCCGCCGCTGAGCTGCCTTTAGCCAATATTTACCCTGACCTGCGATACCGATTGTCGGGACCATTTCAGGCGGGGCATTTTGATGGATATGCAGGGTGGCGGATTTCCCGCCGGAGATTCGACGGCGGCGCAGCATGTTCGGCTGGCCGGTGGTGGCGCCGCGGCGTCGGTGGCACCGGTGATCAACCATCATCGCGACGACCTGATGATCGGCGAGGTGATCGATATTTCGGGTTCGGCCTCGCGCATCCTGCTCGACGCGGTGACGATCGGCAAATTGTCGACCTCGAGCGATGCTGCTGTCGCGATGGCGGGCCAAGTCGGCGCGCAGGTCAAGGTCCGCGTGGGCAACATCTGGCTGATCGCGAGTATCCGCGACCAGCAATTGCACGAGCGCGGCGAAGGGCTGATCGTCGCGACGATCGACTTTCTGGGCGAAGGCGAAGAGGAAAAGATCACCGGCCGCATCTCGAACTTCCGTCGCGGCGTCACCCGCTATCCGATCCCGGGCAGCCAGGTGTTTGCAGCGACCAGCGCCGACCTCAAACAGATTTATGCCGCCGACGAACGCGCGCATGTCGAAATCGGTACCGTCTATCCGACCAAGGATATTCGCGGCTCGCTCTATGTCGATGCGATGCTTGGCAAGCATTTTGCGCTGCTGGGATCGACCGGTACGGGTAAATCGACCAGCGCCGCGCTGATCCTGCACAAGATTTGCGAACTCGCGCCGCAGGGCCATATCGTGATGATCGATCCGCACGGCGAATATTCGGCGGCGTTCAAGGGCACCGGCGCGCTGTTCGACGTCGACAATCTGGCCATGCCCTATTGGCTGATGAATTTCGAAGAACATTGCGAAGTGTTCGTCACCGCCGAGGGACGCGACCGACAGGCCGACTGCGACGTGCTGTCGCGCTGTCTGCTGCAGGCGCGGACCAAGAACCGGCTGGCCGAGGGGATGACCAAGATCACGGTCGATTCGCCGATCCCCTATCTCCTGTCCGACCTGCTGAGCATCCTGACCAACGAGATGGGCAAGCTCGACAAGGCGACCTCCTCGGCGCCCTTCATGCGGATCAAGGGCAAGATCGAGGAAATGCGCGCCGACCCGCGCTATAATTTCATGTTCTCGGGCATGCTCGTCGCCGACACGATGGCGAATTTCCTTGGCAAGATTTTCCGCCTGCCGTCCGACGGTCGCCCGATTTCGATCATCGACGTGTCGGGGGTTCCGTCGGACATCACCGGGGTGGTCGTCGCGGTGCTGTCGCGCCTGACCTTTGACTATGCGATCTGGTCGCGCGGCGAGCCGCAGCGCCCGATCCTGCTCGTCTGCGAAGAAGCGCACCGCTACATCCCGTCGAAGGACGTCGGTGGCGGGCAGGCGGTGCGCAAGATCCTCGAGCGGATCGCCAAGGAAGGCCGTAAGTATGGCGTGTCGCTTGGGCTGATCACCCAGCGTCCGTCGGACCTTGCCGAAGGCGTGCTGTCGCAGTGCGGCACGATCATCTCGATGCGCCTCAACAACGAGCGCGACCAGCATTTCGTGAAGGCGGCGATGCCCGAAGGCGCGCGCGGCTTCATCGATTCGATCCCGGCGCTGCGCAACCGCGAGTGCATCGTGTGCGGCGAGGGCGTGTCGATCCCGATCCGCGTCTATCTCGACACGCTGGAAGAGGAAAAGCGGCCCGCGTCGAGCGACCCGCTGTTTTCAAAGCTGTGGCGCGAAACCGGCGGCGAGGCCGAAATCCTCGAGCGCGTGGTCAAGCGCTGGCGCAGCCAGGGGCGTTGATCGCCGCCGCCGGGTTCGTTAAACCCGCGGTATGGCCTGTCGGTTGATTCCTGGTGCCGCGGTCGCTTTCCTGGCCATGGCGTTGTCGTCGCCCGCATCTGCGGCCGATGCGCGGGGTATTCCTGACGCCGTGGCCGAAAAATACCAGCTGAGCGACCCTTGGTACGCCCAATATTCGGAGGTGCGCGGCATCCCTGTCGTCGGGTCGGCGGCGGTCGATGACCGGACGCTGCGGCTGGCGCGGCGCACCGTGGCGCGCGTGCTGGCCACGGTGCCGCGCGATACCGTCCGGCGGTTGCGTCAGGCGAATTTCCACATTGCGATCATCGCCCGCGGCGAGATGATCAGCGCTGTTCCGGGCGCCCGCGATCGCTTGGGCCCGGACGCCGACAGTCGGTATTGGGGCGGCTTTGGCGCCACGCGGCACTGGCCGCTGTGCGTCGCGACCGAAGCCAATCTGGCCGACCGTGCCGGTGACGAGAATATTCTGGTGTACAGCCTCGCTACCTCGATCGCTGAGCTGGCGCTACGGCCCGGCAAGGACTCCTTCACGGCTGCGCTCGACAAGGCCTATGCCCATGCGGCAACAAATCGCCGGTGGGCGAACACCTATGCCGCGACCAGCACGACCAGCTATTGGGCCGAGGGCGTCCAATCCTATTTCAATGCCAACCGCGAGGGCCGCCGCGGCGGCGATGGCATCCACGGGCGCATCAACACCCGCCGCGAACTACGCGCTTATGATCCGCTTCTCTATCGCCTGATCGCCGACGAATTCGGCGCGGGGCGCTAGCCCTTCGGCGGTTCCCACAGTTCGATCGGATTGCCCTCGGGATCATGGACGCGCGCGAAGCGGCCGACGGCGGGGTCGTCCCATTCGGGCTTGGTGATAATCTCTTCGCCCGCGTCGCGAAACGGCACGAGCACTGCGTCGAGATCGTCGACGCGCAGGTTCAGCATATGCTGTTTGTCGGCGGCGAAATAGTCGGTGTCGCCCTTGAACGCGCTGAACACCAGCGGGCCGGCGGTGACGTTCCACACCCATTCGTTGATCGGCCCCGTGTCGTCGGCGCTGCAGCCGCCGCCGATGCCCAGCCGTTCCTTGTACCACGCGTTCAGTGCGTCGGGGTCGCGCGCCCGGAAAAACAGCCCGCCGATGCCTTTGACATGTCCCATATCCGCCTCCTTGCTGTCTGCCGGGAGGCTAGGCCGATTGGATCAGCGTTTCCACTCCCCGCTGCCACGAAATTCTTCGCGGATCTGCCCCGACTGGTTGAGCCGCGGATCGGCGTAGGTCGGCGGTGCGGGGGTGGCGACCGGCGGCGGCGCGGTCGGTGCGGCGGGCGCCAGCGTTCCGGGCAGCGGCGCGGCGGCGACATCGGGTAGCGGTACGGCGGGGCCGGCCAGCATCGGCGCCGGACCGGCGCCAGGGGCGATGCCCTGACCCTTCAGGATCGCGAGTTGCTGCGCGAGCGGCAGATAGGGGCCGGGGACGGGTTCGCGGCCCGGATAGGGCGCGCGGAACGCGTCAGGCATGCCCCAGCGGCCACGCCAGCGGTGAAAGATATGCGCGCCGACGATGTTGGTCATCACCAGGCTCTTGCCCCAGCGCGGCCAGATCGCCTGCGTGTGATAATGGGTGGCCAGGCCGACCTTGGGGAAGACGTAGCCGCCGAGTGCCGCCGACGCGATGCGGCTGGCGCGCAGCCAGTTGGGCTTGCTGGGCGTCCGCGCCATCGCGCCGTCGCAGCTGAAGGTGAACTGGCAAACCCCGGCGCGCTGCGACCCCTGGAACACCACGCCGCACACGGTGTTGGGGAAGCTCGGGTGGCGGACGCGGTTGATCACCGTCTGCGCGACGCCGCGCATCCCGTCGTCGGTTTCCGATGCGGCCTCGTAATAAATGGCGGCGGTCAGGCAATAATGCGCGCGCTCGCGGTCGAGCGCGGTCAGCCCGCGAAAGACATAGGGCTTGGCGGGCGGCCCGGCAAAAGCTTCATCGCGCAGCAGCGCGGGATCGGTCGGCGGCAGCGCGGCGGCGTCACCATAGCCGATGCTGGCCGGATCGGGCAGCGTCGGGTCAATCTTGAGCGCCGCCTCATAATCCTCGGCATTCATGATCGCCCAGCGCGCGGGGTCATAGGCGCGGAAATCGAGCGGCACCGAGACGCTGTACGGCCCGAACACCGCGGGCGGGCGCAGCTGTCCGCTCGACAACAGGAAGGCGAGGCAGGCGACCGTCACGACCGCGATGATCGCTGCCCAGAAGCCGCGCCCCGGCCCCACCGGCTTTTCCGGCACCGGGTCGCGCCACGTCGAGCGGGCGGTCAAGGTCAGTTCTGGCTTCATCCGCGCGTCAAATTCCATCGCCCGCCGCCCGCCGATTCGCGGTGCCAGTCCACCTTATATGCTCAAAAGCCAAAAAAATGTTGCAACGCACGCCGTTTGTTCTGCGATAGACGCGGCACAGGGGCTAGCGCTGGCGGCTGTGCCGTTATGGTTGGCCACACCGAAAAAGTTCGGTCACTGCGGACCGCGCCGGTTTCAGCTGTCGCCACGCGAGGATCATTGCATCGCGTGAGAGGACGAATTCTTCGGTCGAAGGCCAGGCTTCACCGCCGCCCGTGTTCTGTGCCGCAAAACTGATGCGCGACGGATTTTGTGCGTCCGGCATCAGGCTGGTTGCTAATATCTCGCCTTCGGCCTGGTGGAGCCCGCGCGCGTCGATGGTCAGGACTTCGAGCGTGCCGCCGGTCGTGCAGGCCTCCTGCGAAGCCGCCCACCGACCGTGAAACGGATCGGGTATGGCGGCGGCGGGCAGCGAAATATCGATTGCGTCGGCGTCAGGATCATTGGCGGGCTCGCCGTCGGACATCGACACGTACAGCATCAGCTTTCCGTCGCCCATTCGTCGCAGCACTTCGACGAGCAGGGGATAGGTGCCATTGATGAAATGCGCCTCTGCCTCGGGGCCGAGAAACACGACCTCGGCTTTGGCCATCTCGGCGCGGCGCGCGTTGCTGACAAAATAGTCGTCGCGGCTGTCGCCGGGTTGGATGGTCCCTAGCACATTCACGTTGAAGCGATCTTGTTGCAGGATCGCTCCCGGCTTCGAAAGTTTGGTACCGGTGCTGCTGACCCGGTCTTCCGGCCCGATCGTCGCGCCATATTCGCTGACATATTCAACGCTGTTGAAGGGATCGGACGCCTGTGCCTGCATATTGAGGAGCAGAGCGGCCGAAACCGTCGCTACGAGCAAGCCGAGCGGTCGAGATTTGTCCATCGATGACACGACACGATCTACGCACGATCGGTTCGGACCGGCAATTCCGGAACTGTCCCCAGTACATTCTTCCTCGCCGCGACCGACGGATGCCGCATTAGGCAAATATTGGGATGGGGCCGCTATGGATTCGGCGATGCCCGATCCACATATCCCATCCTATCGGCGCAGCGCGCGGACCGATTTTCGGATGTGGTTGCTGCTCGTCTTTGGCCTGGTCTTTTTCTGGGCAGGGTCGGTCATCGACCCCGCCGACAATTGCAGCGAGGATGGCCGCGAGTGCGCGCCGTGGCTGGTGCCGCTGGCGCAGGGGTTCGGGGCGCTGATCGCGCTGGGTGCCGGACTGAACATGCTTGCCAATCCGAACCGCGGCAGTTTCATCGACCCCGCGACCGGCGACCTGATCTGGTGGAAAGGCCGGATCGGCAGTAGCGGCGGCGACGAGGGGCGCATCCATCCGTCGCAGATCAGCCGATTGCGGATCGTGCGGCAGGAGGACAGCGATGATGCGGTGCATCTGTACGACCAGGCCGGCGAGCGGCTGTTCTGGTTCGACGAGGAGGTGATCCCGTGGCCCTATGACCGCTGGGCGGCGCGGTTGGCGGCACGGTGGCCGCGCATCGTGGTCGAACAAGAGGGCTGACGCCCTCGATCGCGGCGCGATGTCTGGCGTGATGGTCCGGCCCGGCACCCCATGGCACCGGACCGGAGATCATTCAGGCCGACTGGAGGTTGACGGCCGAGGTCTTGCCGCGCTGGTCGGTTTCCAGTTCGTACGAAACGCGCTGGTCCTTGTTCAGCGTCGACATGCCGGCGCGCTCGACGGCGGTGATGTGGACGAAGCTGTCGCCCGAGCCGTCCTCATTGGCGATGAAGCCATAGCCTTTGTCGGTGTTGAAGAATTTTACGGTGCCGATGGGCATGGGGTGTTTCCTTTCACGAAAACAGGGAATCAACCGGCAAAAGCACCGGAGGAGCTGGTAGCGCGTGAAGGGAAGTATCAGCCTGAGGCATCAAATTTCCGTCGCAGGCGACGTTAGCTCGATTACATCACCGGTATTTTGACGAAAAGTCAAGTTTTTACGCAAAACATGAGCTTTTTGGGGGCTGTCCATCGCGCAATATCAGCGAACAATTTTTTCATGGGATATGTATTTCGGCAAGGGCGGGCTTCGCTGGTCGGCCCAAGGCGCGCACCTCCTTCGCGCCAGCCTGAAGTTGTACCGGTTGCTTCCAAAATCCTGCGCGCGCGTCATGAAGCGGTAGCGGCTCGCCGGATTTGGGCGCCGTAGTGCTGCGAAATTATTCGGCATCAATGTGTGGAGGGGCGCGGTATGAACGACGAACGCACGCTCGAGCGAAAATTCTGGCGTTTCTGGCTGGGCGGATTGCTCATCCTTGCCGTCATGGTCGTGATGAATAGCTGGTTCGTGAACGACGTGTCGCCGTGGGGAATCAGGGATCATCAGTCGGCCGGTAGCGCGGCGCGGGTCGATGCCATCCAGGCGGCATGGCAGGCGGCGGGGGTGATGGATCTCGCGCGGTGGGCGATCGCGCTCGATCTTGTCTATATCGCGGTCTATTCGTTCGGCGCCTATTGCGGCGGGCGAATGTTCCGGGCCGCGCGCGCGCCGGTGCTGCGGCGGCTGGGCTGGATGATCATGGCGGCGGCGGTCGTCGTTTTCGTCGGCGACTATATCGAGACCATCTGCCAGTTCATCCAGGCGCTGCGCTTTACCGGTGATGACGGGCTGGCAGAAATCGCCGCCGCAGCGCAGCCGATCAAGTCGACGGCGTTCCTGATCAGCCTGCTGGGCATATTGGTCGCGCTGTTCATCCGGCGGCGGGCGCGGCGTTCGGCATAGGCTGGATTCGCGACGCGCCCGTTTCCGCTTCTGTCATTCCCCCTTGCCGACTCACGCCGCCAGGCCTATATGCAGCGCACTTCTTGACATGGTTAGCCAGTTGGGACGTCGGGGCCGCGGGCCGCGGCGGCTGTACCCACATGCTTTCCGGTCATCCGAAACGGAAAGACAGACTTGGCCGACCTCGACGTCCTGAATGCGATCATTGCACCCGAAGCCGAAGCAATGGGCCTCGCGCTCGTGCGCGTTGCCTTTTTCGGGGGTGAGAGCGATCCGACGTTGCAGGTGATGGCCGAACGCCCCGAGACGCGCCAGCTGACGATCGAGGATTGCGCCGACCTGTCGCGCCGCATCTCGGACCGGCTCGACGCGCTGGAGGAAGCGGGCAAGGATCCGATCGAGCAGGCGTATCGGCTGGAAGTGTCGTCGCCGGGCATCGACCGGCCGCTGACCCGCCGCGCCGACTTCGCCGACTGGGCGGGGCATGAGGCGAAGGTGTCGCTGAAGGAAAAGCGCGACGGGCGCCAGCGCTTCAACGGCGAGCTGGTCGGCATCGACGGCGATACCGTCACGATTTTGGATAAAGAGGGTGTGGAGCACAAGCTGCCGTTCGATGCGATCGACACGGCGAAGCTGGTCCTCACCGACAAATTGATTGCCGCAACCGTCCCGCTTTCAGCCGAAGGCGCCGACGAACTGGAAGAAGAAGGACAGGACTGATGGCCACTGCCATTTCCGCCAACAAGGCCGAGCTGCTCGCGATTGCCAACAGCGTCGCCAGCGAGAAGATGATCGACAAGGGCATCGTCATCGAGGCGATCGAGGAAGCGATCCAGCGCGCCGCGCGCGCGCGCTACGGTGCCGAGAACGACATTCGTGCGAAACTCGATGCGCAGACCGGCGACCTGCGCCTGTGGCGCGTCGTCGAGGTCGTCGAGGCGGTCGAAGATTATTTCAAGCAGGTCGACCTCGCTGCCGCGCAGAAATTGCAGAAGGACGCCAAGATCGGCGACTTCATCGTCGACCCGCTGCCCGCGGTCGACCTTGGCCGAATCGACGCGCAGTCGGCGAAGCAGGTGATTTTCCAGAAGGTCCGCGAAGCCGACCGGGCGCGCCAGTATGAAGAATTCAAGGACCGCGCCGGCGAGCTGATCACCGGGGTCGTGAAGTCGGTCGAATTCGGCCACATCGTCGTCAACCTCGGCCGCGCCGAAGGCGTGATCCGCCGCGACCAGCAAATCCCGCGCGAATTGATGCGCGTCGGCGACCGCGTCCGCGCGCTGATCCTGTCGGTGCGCAGCGAAATGCGCGGGCCGCAGATTTTCCTGTCGCGCGCGCACCCCGATTTCATGAAGAAGCTGTTCGCGCAGGAAGTCCCCGAAATTTACGACGGGATCATCGAGATCAAGGCCGCAGCCCGCGACCCGGGTTCGCGCGCGAAGATCGGCGTCATCAGCTATGACGGTTCGATCGACCCCGTCGGCGCCTGCGTCGGCATGAAGGGCAGCCGCGTTCAGGCGGTCGTGCAGGAAATGCAGGGCGAAAAGATCGACATCATCCCCTGGTCGGAAGACACGGCGACCTTCGTCGTCAACGCGCTCCAGCCCGCAACGGTCCAGCGCGTCGTCATCGACGAAGATGACAGTCGCATCGAAGTCGTCGTTCCCGACGACCAGCTGAGCCTGGCGATCGGCCGCCGCGGCCAGAATGTCCGCCTGGCGAGCCAGCTGACCGGCAGCCAGATCGACATCATGACCGAAGCCGACGCGAGCGAAAAGCGCCAGCGCGAATTCGTCGAGCGTTCGACGATGTTCCAGGAAGAGCTGGACGTCGACGAAACGCTGGCGCAGCTGCTGGTCGCCGAAGGGTTCAGCGAGCTGGAAGAAGTCGCTTACGTGGGCATCGACGAGCTGGCGAGCATCGAAGGGTTCGACGATGAACTGGCGCAGGAGCTGCAGAGCCGTGCGCTCGAAGGGCTGGAACGCCGCGAGGAAGCATCGCGCGCCGAACGCCGCGCGCTGGGCGTCGAGGACGATCTGGCCGAGATTCCGCACCTGACCGAAGCGATGCTGGTCGTGCTGGGCAAGGCGGGGATCAAGACGCTCGACGATCTGGCCGACCTGGCGACCGACGAGCTGATCGCCAAGAAGCGCACCGACAACCGCCGCGGCCCGCCGCGCAGCGAGCGCGCCGAGGACAAGGGCGGCGTGCTGGGCGAATATGGCCTGTCGGAAGAGCAGGGCAACGAGATCATCATGGCGGCGCGTGCGCACTGGTTCGACGACGAACCGGCTGCAGAAGCGCCGCAAGCCGGGGAGGCCGCCGATGCGGACCCCGCGCAATGATCAGCTGACCGAAACCGACCGCGCAAACGGGCGCGGTAGCCATGTGCGCGAGCGGCGCTGCGTCGTAACCGGCGAGGTTTCGTCGGCGGAGCAGCTCGTGCGCCTGGCGCTTGGCCCCGACGGCAGCATCGCGCCCGATGTCCATGGCAAGGCGCCGGGACGCGGCGCGTGGATCGGCGTCGACCGGGCGACGCTGGAGGCCGCACAGGCGAAGGGCAAGCTGAAAGGCGGGCTGGCGCGCGCGCTGCACGACGGCAATTTCACCATCCCCGACGATCTGGGGGCGCGGATCGAGACGCAGCTGGCGCGCGCGACGCTCGACCGGCTGGGGCTGGAATCGCGCGCGGGTACCTTGCTCAGCGGCAATGAAAAGATCGAGACCGCGGCGCGCAAGGGGCAGGTCCGCCTGCTCCTCCACGCCAGCGATGCGGGCGAGGATGGGCGCAAGAAACTGGCGCAGGCGTGGCGCGTCGGCGAGGATGCCGAAGGGTCGGGGCGCGAAGGCCTTGTCTTGCCGGTGGACCGCGGCACCCTATCTATGGCATTGGGGCGCGAGAATGCGGTGCATCTGGCGCTAACCGACGCCCGCGCCGCGGACCGGGTGCTGGCGCATTTGAGCCGCTGGCAGTTTTTCACCGGATGGAGTAGGGACGCGGCCAACCGCGATTCCGACCCGCATGTCGCGCCAGTTTCTGGCGAGCAAAAAATCGGGACGGCGCCGACAGGCTCCGCCGCTTCGGACGCGTTTTGAAGGAATGATGAGTTTCGATGAGTGACGAACAGGACAAACCGACGCTGACCCGCAAGCCGCTGGGGCTGAAGCGGACCGTCGAGGCGGGGCAGGTACAGCAGCAATTCAGCCACGGTCGCCGCAACACGGTGGTGGTCGAGGTGAAGCGCCGCCGCGTGCTCGGTCGTCCGGGCGAGGCTGCGCCCGAGCCGGTGGTCGAAGAGGTCGCGGCCGCCCCGGCGCCCGCGCCGACCCCGGCGCCTGCCCCGGCACCGAAGCCCGCCGCGCCGCGCGCGAGCGAGAATGACAGCCTGATGTCGCGGCAGGAGCGCCAGGCGCAATTGCTGCGCGAGGCCGAAGAAGCGCGCATGTCGTCGCTGGAGGAAAATCGCCGCCGCGAAGAGGCCGCGCGCGCCCGCGCCGCCGAGGAAGAGAAGCAGCGCGCCGAGCGGGCGGCCGCCAAGGCGGCCGAACCCGCGCCGACGCCTGCCGCCGAGCCGGTCGTCGAAGCCCCGGCAGCCGAGGCGCCGCAGGCTGAAGCCGCCGCGCCGCGCGCCGCGACCAGCGTCGCCCCGGCTCCGCGTCGCTTTACCCCGGTCGAGGCGCCCAAGCGCCCCGAGCCCAAGCGTCCCGAGCCCAAGGCCAGCCGCGGCGCCGACACGCGCCGCCAGTCGGGCAAGCTGACCGTCACGCGCGCGCTCAACGAAGACGAAGGCGCGCGTGCGCGCAGCCTGGCGGCGCTGAAGCGCGCCCGCGAAAAGGAAAAGCGTTCGCACACCGCATCGTCGGGTCCGCGCGAGAAGCAGGTCCGCGAAGTCACCGTGCCCGAAAGCATCACGGTCACCGAACTGGCGAACCGCATGGCCGAAAAGACCAACGACCTGATCAAGGCGCTGTTCAAGATGGGCGTGCCGTCGGCGAGCGGCGACCTGATCGATCAGGATACCGCCGAATTGCTGGTGGTCGAATTCGGGCATCAGATCATTCGCGTCAGCGAAGGCGATATCGACATCCGGCATGACGAAGATGTCGACGATGCCGAACATCTGAAGCCGCGCGCCCCGGTGGTGACGATCATGGGCCATGTCGACCACGGCAAGACCAGCCTGCTCGATGCGCTGCGCGGTGCGAATGTGCAGGCGGGCGAGGCCGGCGGCATCACCCAGCATATCGGCGCCTATCAGGTGAAGACCCCCGACGGGTCACTGGTGACCTTCCTCGACACCCCGGGCCACGAAGCCTTTACCGAGATGCGCCAGCGCGGGGCGAACGTCACCGACATCGTCATCCTGGTGGTCGCCGCCGACGACGGTTTGAAGCCGCAGTCGATCGAGGCGATCAGCCATGCCAAGGCGGCGGGCGTGCCGATCATCGTCGCGATCAACAAGGTCGACAAGGAAGGCGCCAATCCGCAGCGCGTCCGCGAACGCCTGCTCGAACATGAGCTGGTGGTCGAGGAAATGGGCGGCGACGTCCAGAATGTCGAAGTGTCGGCGCTGAAGAAGACCGGGCTCGACAAGCTGCTCGACGCGATCGCGTTGCAGGCCGAGATCATGGAGCTGAAAGCCAACCCCGACCGCGCCGCCGAAGGCACGGTGGTCGAGGCGAAGCTGGACAAGGGCCGCGGCCCGGTGGCGACGATCCTGGTCCGTCGTGGTACCTTGAAGGTCGGCGACATCTTTGTCTGCGGCGCCGAAAGCGGCCGCGTCCGCGCGCTGATCGACGATCAGGGCAAGCAGATCAAGCTGGCGACCCCGTCGATGCCGGTCGAAGTGCTGGGTCTGGGCGGCGTGCCGATGGCGGGCGATACGCTGACCGTCGTCGAGAATGAAGCGCGCGCCCGCGAAGTCGCGGCCTATCGCCAGGAACAGGCAACGCGCAAGCGCACCGTGCAGGCGCCGGTCAGCCTGGAGGGCATGTTCGAGGCGCTGGCCGACAAGACCAACGTCATCCAATACCCCGTCATCATCAAGGGCGATGTGCAGGGGTCGGTCGAAGCGATCGTCAACGCATTGAACCGCCTGTCGACCGACGAGATCCGCGTTCGCGTGCTCCAGTCGGGTGCGGGCGCGATCACCGAAAGCGATGTGACGCTGGCGGCGGCGACCAAGGCGCCGATCATCGGGTTCAACGTCCGTCCGAACGCCAAGGCGCGCGACATCGCGAAGCGCGAAAATGTGCGCTTCATGTACCATGACGTGATCTATCACCTGACCGACGAAATCCGCAAGGAAATGGCGGGCGAGCTGGGTCCGGAACGGATCGAGACCGTCGTCGGCCGCGCCGAGGTCAAGGATGTGTTCCCGGCCGGCAAGCGCGACAAGGCGGCGGGTCTGCTCGTGCTGGAAGGCGTCATCCGCAAGGGGCTGCACGCGCGGCTTACCCGCGACGACGTCATCGTGTCGGCGACCACCATTGCGTCGCTGCGCCGTTTCAAGGACGACGTCGCCGAAGTGCGCGCGGGCCTCGAATGCGGTGTCGTGCTGTCGGACACCAACGACATCAAGGCGGGCGACAATCTGGAAGTCTTCGAAGTCGAAATGCGCGACCGGACGCTGTAACGGGCGTCCGCCGCGCGCGGATCAGGAGGCGCAGCTATGCCGCGTTACGTCGCCCTGTTCGGCAGCATCAATGTCGGGGGCAACCGGCTGACGATGGCCGACCTGCGTTCGGCGTTCGAGGCGGAAGGGTTTTCGGACGTCGAGACGGTGGTGGCGAGCGGCAATGTCATCTTTTCCCATCCCGCGCGGCCGACGCGCGGGCTGGAGGAAAAGCTGACGTTGATGGTCGCCGACCGGTTCGACATGCGTTGCGCGGCGCTGGTGCGCAGCCGCGACGAGCTGGCCGCGGCGATCGCCGACAACCCGTTCGCGGGAACCAATGAGGATCGTTTCGTCCACACGATGTTCCTCGATGGGCAGCCATCGCAGGCGCAGTTCGAGGCGCTGGCCGCCGACAAATGGATCCGCCCGAACGAACGGATCGCGCCGGGCGACCGGTCGCTGTATATCGATTATGGCGATGGTGCAGGCGACAGCAAATTGACCGCGCGGATGATCGAACGGCGGCTGGAGCATAAGGGCACCGCGCGCAACATGCGGTCGATCGCGCGGATCGTCGCGAAACTGGACGAATTGGAGAAGGGTGCGGCATGAAGGCGGCAGAAACCAAGGGGCCATCGGTTCGCGTGCTGCGCGTCGGCGAACAGGTGCGCCACATCCTGTCGGAGATTATCGCGCGCGGCGATGTCCATGACGATGTGCTGGCGCGCCAGCCGGTGAGCATCACCGAAGTGCGCATGTCGCCTGACCTGCGCCACGCGACGGTGTTCGTCAAATCCTTGCTCGGCAAGGACGAGGAGGCGGTGCTGAAAGCGCTGCGCACCAACACCGCCTGGCTGCAAAAGAGCGTCGCCGAACGGATGGCGATGAAATATGCCGCGAAGCTGAAATTCCTGGCCGACGAAAGTTTCGACGAGGCGAGCCACATCGAAAAATTGCTGCGCGATCCGAAGGTGGCGCGCGACCTGGGGGGCGATCGGGCGGGCGACGAGGGCGAATAGCGCCGCGCATATCGCGTGACGAGATAACCATATAGGTTATTTTGCTTGACATCGTCACGCTGATATGGCACAAGTGTCACATCATGAAGAATTGCGAGTCGGGCCGGTGGCCTTCCGTTTGGCGGGAGGCTGTTCCGGCCCGACTGGCGTTTGGGAAAGGATGATCGATGGCGCAGATCGGCAAGGCGGCGACCCGCGATGCGCGCAGCGCGCGGCCGGGGGCGGCGCAGATGACGCAGTTTCTGGAAGCGCTGGCGGAGTCGTCGAATGTTGCGGCGTCGGCGCGCGCCGCGGGGGTAACGAGCAACGCAATGTACCGCGAGCGGCGGCGCAATGAAGGGTTTGCGGCGCGTTGGCACGAGGCGCTGTGCGAAGGGTTCGCGCGGCTGGAGGCCGAATTGCTGTCGGAGGCGCTGGTCGCACCGAGCGGCAATGTGAAGGAGGCGACGCTGAAATCGCGGGCGCAGAAATACCGGCTGGGGTTGGCGTTGCTGGCGGCGCACCGGGCGGCGGTGCGCGGGGCGAAATTGCCGGGTGGCGGCGCGCCGATGCGCGGGAGCGCGAAGGACCGGCTGCGTGCCAAGCTGGATGACACCCGCGCCAACGCCGCCGCCGAGTGCGGCGAACCGGGCGACGGTTTTTGAAGCGCCTGACCGACGTTCGCGACCTGCCGGACAAGGATTATGACGCCTGGTTCAAGCGGCTTCGCGATGACCGATATGAAAAACTGCTGACCGACTGGTCGTGGTGGCGGCGCGAGGACCAGCAACCTCCTGCGGGCGATTGGCATGTGTGGATGCTGTTGGCGGGACGCGGGTTCGGCAAGACACGGACGGGCGCCGAATGGGTGCGCGAGTTTGCGGAAGCGACGCCGGGGGCGCGGATCGCGCTGGTCGCGGCGTCGCTGCACGAAGCGCGGCAGGTGATGGTCGAGGGTGAAAGTGGTCTATTGGCAATCGCGCCCGATGCGCGGCGGCCCGATTATGAAAGCAGTTTGCGGCGGCTGCCAGCGTCGAGAAACCGCCACCGCATGTGTGGGCGCAGGCGGTCGCGGCGGCTACGGCGCGCTGGGGCGCCGACCGCGTGGTCGCCGAAAGTAATAACGGGGGCGAAATGGTCGTGAACATGCGGCGCTGGTGACGCTGGTCAATCCGTCGATGACATTGGAATCGGTCGACGACGCCGCCCTGCTGGGCGGCGCCAACCGGGCGATGCTGGGCGCGGAAATGCTGCAATTCGGGACGGCGGAACCCGTGGGGGCGGGTGTCTGGCGGTTGTCGCGGCTGCTCCGCGGGCGGGCAGGAACGCGCGGTGAGGGGCTACATGCGGCCGCGACGCCGTTCGTGCTGCTTGACGATAGCGCGCCGATGCTGCTGCCCGAGGCGCTGGCGCATGTCGCCGAAAGCGGTGCTGCGCGGTTGCAGTGGGCACCGCGCGGGGCGGCGGCCATGACCGAGGTGGCGATCGCCGCCGCGGGTGCCGCGCTGGTACCGCTGGCGCCAATGCACGGGCGGATAACGCCCGACGGCGCGGGGGGCGTGTTGCTTGGCTGGCGGCGGCGCAGCCGCGTCGACACCGGCTGGCGCGACCATGTCGATCTGCCGGTCGGGGAGGGGCGGGAGGCGTGGCGCATCAACTTGTCGCCCCCGGTCGCGGGCATCGGGCCATGGGAGCGTGCGACGCCCGATCTGCATATCGGCGCGGACATCTTGGCCGTTTTGCCGCCGGGAACGAGCGTCGCGATCCGCCAGGTTGGCGACTTCGCGCCGTCGCCGCCCCTGTTGTTGCCCGTGACATAGAGGAAGAAATCATGAGCGAATTGCCGATGACGCCGCGCTTTGCCCTGCCGTTGCTGGGCGTGGCGCAAGCGCAGAAAGAGATCACGCATAACGAGGCGCTGACGCTGGTCGACGCGCTCGTTCACGCCGCGATCGAGGCCGGACCGCTGAACGATCCGCCCGCCGACCCCGAGCCGGGGCAATGCTGGCTGGTCGGCGCGGCACCGACTGACGGCTGGGAAGGGCAGGTCGATGCGGTCGCGATCTGGAGCGGCGGCTGGCGATTTGCCGCGGCGCGCGCCGGGATGACGGTGGTGCGGTTGACCGACGGCGCGCGGCTTCGATTCGATGGGGACGCATGGGTGGTGCCGCCGACCATCGCGGCGCCGTCGGGTGGCTCGACAATCGATGGCGAAGCGCGTAGCACGCTGAGTGCGCTGATCCTGCACCTTGCGGCGCAGGGTCTTCTGATTTCAGGCTGAATTTCCTCTCGCTGGCTTTGAAAGTGCGACTTTTTGGCAACAGATTGACGATTTGTTCACTTGCACGGAACCAAAGCGACGAGTAGGACGTCTGCCGAGACGTATATCTCAAATTGAAAGGGGAATTACTATGAGGAAGCTTGCCGTAGCTGTGGCGTTAGCCTCCACTGCCCTGGCGTCGCCTGCTCTGGCGCGCGACGACTCCTGGTATGTTGGCGTGGGCGCCGGCGTGATGATCGTCGAAGATCTCGATCTCGACATCGGCACTGCCACCAATGCCGCCGCTATCGACCACCGCAAAGGGTATGATTTCGAAGGTGTCGTGGGTTATGATTTCGGCGGTTTCCGCGCTGAAGTCGAAGTTGGTTATCGCGAAGCCGACATCAAGTCGGGCCGCTTTGGCGCCCCCGGTATCCCGCAGACGGTTTCGGGCGCCGGTCCGACCTACGTCGGTAACACCGACCTGAACGGCGACACCAATGCGCTGAGCTTCATGGTCAACGGCATGCTTGACTTCGGTGACGACGACGGCCTGCAGGGCTTTGTCGGCGGTGGCGCCGGTGTGGCCCGCGTGTCGGTCGAACCCGTGTTCGCTGGCGCGTTCCTCGACGATTCGGACACCGGCTTTGCCTGGCAGGCGATTGCTGGCGTTCGCGCGCCGCTTAGCGCCAACTGGGACGTCGGCCTGAAGTATCGCTTCTTCAACGTCGACAATCTCGACCTGGTCGATCAGCGTGGCCGCGACGTTTCGACGCGTTTCCGCTCGCACTCGATCCTGGGGACGCTGACCTACAACTTCGGTGGTGCACCGGAGCCGGTTGTGGCACCGCCGCCGCCGCCGCCCCCGCCGCCCCCGCCGCCCCCGCCGCCCCCGCCGCCCCCGCCGCCCGCGGTGTGTGAGCCTGGGCCGTACATCGTGTACTTCGACTGGGATCAGTCGAACATCACGCCGGAAGCGGCTTCGACGCTCGACAACGCGATCAGCGCCTACAACCGTGGTTGCACGGGTACGCAGGTCATGCTTGCCGGTCACGCCGACCGTTCGGGTGCAGCGACGTACAACGTCGGCCTGTCGAACCGTCGCAACGACGCGGTTCGCAGCTATCTGACCGCTCGCGGTATCTCGGATGGTGCGATCAGCGCGCAGGGCTTCGGCGAAAGCCGCCCGGCCGTTGCTACCGCCGATGGCGTCCGCAACGACCAGAACCGTCGCGTGGAAATCACTTACGGTCCGAACTCGGGCATGTAAGACCGGTTTCCATTCCCGACCGGGACTGGAAGAAACAAGCGAGGGCGGTACCGCAAGGTGCCGCCCTTTCTTTTTGTGCGCGCCGCGCAGCCGTTTCCCGGCGGTGCGATGCTTGGCGAATGGCGCGAGATCGTGATCGGATTTCGCTTGCTCTCACAAATTTATGATATACCATCACGTCAAGGGTGCCGGATCGTCCGAGTTGCCTTGTCAAAGGGGCGGACGCCCGTCATCGCGGCGCGACCGGCCCCAAACCGGGAGAGAGACGATGCGCCGACACCGCAGCATGTTTCATCGCAGCATTTTTCGCGCCGATCCGAACGGTGATCCCGATATCAACACCACGCCCTTGATCGACGTGATGCTGGTCATGCTGGTGATGTTCATCATCACGATCCCGCCGCCGACGCATAGCGTCGACGTCACCTTGCCGGGGGTTGACCCCGGCCCCGCCGAAGTGCGGGATGAAAACCGCATTACCATCGACACGAGCGACATCATCCGCTGGAATGGCGAACCGGTCGATCTGGCCGAGCTCGGCCAGCTGGTCAAAATGGCGTCGGATCGTCCCGAGGTGGCGACGCTGATGTTCGAGCCCGAAGCGCGGGCGCGCTATCTGCGCGTCGATGAGGCCATCGGTGCGATCCGGCGCAACGGCGGGTCAAAAATCGCCTTTCCCGGTATTCACCAATATCGCGAGCTGATCTAACGGCGGGCGGACGTGGCCGGGGCGGCTTGAAGCCGGGGGTGGCTCCCTGTGCTGGCATGGCGAGGGATTGTCCCGAGCCTGCCGAGCAGGCGACACGGGACTGCACAAGCGCGAATCTGGCTCGATGCCGCGATGTCGATCAAATTTGTTTCACACAAAGACACAAAGGCACGAAGATGTCGTGCTAGCCGCAAGGCCGCCTCTTTGGTCAGCCGCTGCGCCGGACCACAGCGGCTGACAGGAGGGTGGCCTAGCGACCGCAAACCACCATTTTCGTGTCTTTGGGTGAAAAAATCCAGACCTGCCTGGCCTGAACGACGCGCTGTGCGTCGATCGGCTTCCCGCTCCGTCAGGCGGCGGGCGCGGTACCGGGGCGGAGATAGGCCATCATATAGCCGACATAGTCGGCCTTGCCGAGCGGGACGCCCATGTGGCGGAGGATCGAATAAGCGGCGACGAGGTGGAAATAGAATTGCGGCTGCGCCCAGTCGCGGACGTAGGTGAGCGCGGTCATGTCGAACGCCATGCCGTTCGGCAGGTCGAAGCTGACGGGCCGGTCTGGGTCGGCGTCGAACGTCGCCGCATCGACCGAATCGAGCCAGGCCAGCGTCGCCGCGATCTGTGCCTGAAGGCCAGCAAAATCGGTCGCGTCGTCGGTGAGTTCGGGTGCGCCGGTGGCGCCGAGGCGCGCAAGCGGCTGGACCGCCTGGAGACAGCTGAAACGCACCTGGGAGGCGAGCGGGAACATGTCGGGGGCTAGGCGCGCGACGATGAGTTGCAATTCGCCGACGTCGTTTTCGGCACCCCAGGTCAGCGCCTTGTCCAGCTGCGCCGATAGCGCGCGCAGGCCGTTCTGATAGGCGGGAACGGTCATGTCGTAGAGCATCGTCACATCCGTGGCAGGGTAGGGGGTGGTCAGGCGGTCGCGAGATTGTCCTGGAATTGCAGGCGCGCGAGGCGGGCGTAGAGGCCATCGGCGGCGACGAGCGCGTCGTGCTTGCCCTCCTCGACGATCCGGCCATCGTCCATGACGATGATCCGGTCGGCGGCGCGGACGGTCGCGAGCCGGTGCGCGATGACGACCGTCGTGCGATCGTGCATCAAGGTTTCGAGCGCGTCCTGCACCAGCTTTTCGGATTCGGCGTCGAGCGCCGACGTCGCCTCGTCAAGCAGCAGCAAAGGCGCGCGGCGCAGCAGCGCGCGGGCGATGGCGACGCGCTGGCGCTGGCCGCCCGACAGGCGCGCGCCGCCTTCGCCCATGAAGGTATCGAGGCCGTCCGGAAGCTTGCGCAGAAACTCCTCGGCATTGGCGGCGCGCGCGGCGTTCCAAAGCTCGTCGTCGGTCGCGTCCCAATTGCCGTAACGCAGATTGTCGCGCGCCGAGGCGGCGAAGATCACCGTTTCCTGCGGCACCATCGCGATGCGGGCGCGGATGTCGGCGGGATCGGCGTCGGTGAGCGCGACGCCGTCGAGCAGGACCTGTCCCGCCTGCGGATCGTAGAAACGCTCGGCAAGCTGGAACAAGGTCGATTTGCCGGCGCCCGACGGGCCGACGATCGCGACGGTTTCGCGCGGCTGGATCGCGAGGCTGAAATTGTGCAGCGCGGGGGCGTCGGGACGTGTCGGATAGTGAAATTCGACATGCGCGAATTCGAGCGTCCCGCGCGGAGGCTCGGGGAAGGCGCGCGGCTGGGCAGGCGGCGCGATGCTCGCTTCGGCATTGAGCAGCTCGGAAAGGCGCTCGGCGGCGCCCGCGGCGCGCAGCAGGTCGCCATAGACTTCGGTCAGCGCACCGAACGCGCCCGCGACCAGACCACCGGTGAGGACAAAAGCGGCGATCGTGCCGCCGGTGATCGTCCCAGCGGCGACGCCTTCGGCGCCGTACCACAGCAAGGTGGTGATCGCGCCGAACAACAGTCCGATGACGATCGCGGTCATGATCGCGCGGAGGCGAATGCGGCGCTTGGCGGTGGCAAAGGTCGCCTCGACGGCGCTTTCAAAACGTGCGGCTTCGCGGTCTTCCTGCCCGAACGCCTGGACGATCTTCATCGCGCCCAATTGTTCGGAGGTGGTGGCGCCGATGTCGGCGACACGGTCCTGGCTCGACCGCGCGACCTTCTGCAGGCGGCGCCCCAGCAGGACGATCGGCATGATGATCACCGGAATACCGAGCAGGATGCCGCCGGTCAGTTTGGGTGACAGGGTGAACAGATAAGCGATGCCGCCGATCCCCATCACCAGGTTGCGCAGCGCCACCGACACGGTTGTGCCGACGACCTGTTCGATGATCGTGGTGTCCGACGTCATCCGCGAAGCGATTTCGGACGGGCGGTTTTCCTCGAAAAAGCCGGGCGCGAGCCGCAGCAGGTTGCGCTGGACCGCCTGACGGATGTCGGCGACGGTGCGTTCGCCCAGCCAGCTGACGAAATAGAAACGCAGCGCGGTGGCGAAGGCGAGGGTCAGCACGATCGCGTAGAACAGGCGGAAATGCGGCGCGACATCGCCGCCGCCAGCGACAAAGCCGCTGTCGATCATTTCCTTGAACTGCCAGGGGATCGCCAGCGTGGCGAGCGCGGCGACGCCCAGCGCGATCGCCGCGATCACCAGTTGCAGTGGGTAGGCGCTGGCATAATGCCAGATCATCCGCAGACTGCCGAGCTTGCGGCGCGGTTCGGCGGGGGTTTTCGCGGCGGAAGGATCGGAAGCGCGTGCCATCGCAGCGGCCCTAGCAGCGGCGGCGCTCCCGCTCAACGACGCAAAAATGGTGCCGCGCTTCATGGATTATGAAGCGGAACTGCAAAGCCAGCGATGCGATTCCGGACAAGGATCGCTTGCAATCGTGTTTATGATGCATTGCACAATGGATCGGATGCCCTAGACTGGTGCCAACGACAGACGCCCAAAGAGCGTCGGGGCTTGCCAAGGAACGTATCGAACATGCTGTATCATGCCTTTGAAATGCAAAAGAGTTGGCTGGCGGGCGCGAGCGCGCTGGCGACCGCAGGCGCGCAGGTGATGCAGCATCCCGCGAATCCGCTCGGCTATTTCGGCGGCAGCCCGATGTTTGCGTCGGCGCTGGAGGTGTTCGCCCACGCCGCGGCGCCGCGCGGCAAGCCGGGTTTCGAGCTGTATGAGACGATCGTCGATGGCGAAACGATGCGCGTGACCGAAGCGATCGAAGCGCGCAAACCCTTTGGCCAGCTCAAGCATTTCAAACATAAAGGTGCGAAGGACGCCCCCAAGCTGCTGATCGTCGCGCCGATGTCGGGCCATTATGCGACGTTGCTGCGCGGGACGGTCGAGCGGATGCTGCCCGGCCATGACGTGTGGATCACCGATTGGCGCGACGCGCGCAACGTGCCGCTGGAGGCGGGCAAGTTCGACCTCGACGATTATATCGACTATCTGATCGGCTGGCTGGAGCATATCGGCCCCGGCGCGCATGTGCTGGCGGTGTGCCAGCCGTCGGTCCCGGCGCTTGCCGCGGCGGCGATCATGGCCGCCGACAAGCATGAATGCCGCCCCAAGACGCTGACGATGATGGGCGGGCCGATCGACACGCGCAAGGCACCGACCGCGGTCAACCAGCACGCGATGACGCGCCCGCACGCCTGGTTCCAGGAAAATGTCATCGCAACGGTGCCCGCCTATTATTCGGGCGCCGGGCGCCGCGTTTATCCGGGCTTTTTGCAATTGGCGGGCTTCATGTCGATGAACCTCGGCAATCACATGATGAGCCATTGGGCGATGTTCAAACATCTGGTCGACGGCGACGGCGAGGAAGCCGACAAGACCAAGGAATTTTACGACGAATATCGTTCGGTCTGCGACATGACCGCCGAATTCTATCTGCAAACGGTCGATGTCGTGTTCCAGCGCCACGCGCTGCCCAAGGGCGAGATGCTGCACCGCGGCAAGCCGGTCGACCTGAACGCGATCGAGGATATCGCGCTGCTGGCGATCGAGGGTGAGCGCGACGATATTTCGGGGATCGGGCAGACCAAGGCGGCGCTGACGCTGACCAAGTCGCTGCCCGCGGAGAAGAAGAAATATCTGATGGCCAAGACGGTCGGCCATTACGGCATCTTTAACGGCCGCAAATGGCGCGAGGATATCGCGCCGGTGGTCGAGGGGTGGATCCGCAGCAACGGGGGGTGATGCGGCTGGACGGCGACCGATAGCGAACGTAGCGAAGAGCCAGCCCCTCCCCTTTAGGGGAGGGGCAACGAAGACTTGGCAGCTTGCTGCCTAGTCGAAGTGGGGTGGGGCCAGCGGCATTGCGCAAGGCCGCTGGCCCCCACCCGCTGCGACTAACGAACAAGTTCGTAAGTCTCGCGGCCCTCCCCTGAAGGGGAGGGTGTGATTGTTTCGCAACATCCGCTCCTCACCCTAAACCAGACAACGGCTGATCGCGCTCAGTGCATCGGCGACGTGCGCACCGCCCAATAGACCAGATAGAGCAGCCCCGCCCACAGCAGCAGGATGAACGCCATGCCCGCGCGGCTCGACGGGCGGGCGCTGGCCGCCTCGGCGGCCGCGTGCAGTTCGGCCCATAGCGGATCGGGGATCAGACGGCGCACCGCCCACAATCCCAGCGGCACGATGAGCAGGTCGTCGAGCCAGCCCAGCACGGGTATGAAATCGGGGATCAGGTCGATCGGCGACAGCGCATAGGCAGCGACCGCCACCGCGAGCAGCCGCGCGAGCTTCGGTACGCGCGGGTCGCGCGCGGCGAGCCATGCGGCGTGCGCCTCGACCGCGAGGCGGTGACCGAGGTCGCCGATGCGTTCGGAAAGGGATTTGCCGGTCATCCTATACTCCATAGACATTTTGTTGGTCATTGCGAGCGAAGCGCAGCAATCCACGGCGGACTGGCACCGCTCTGGATTGCTGCGCTTCGCTCGCAATGACGATGTTGTGGGACGGCAGTCTTCGCCTATGATCGCGCGATGGCGATCCAACTGAAAAGCGCGCGCGTCGAACGCTGGCCGGTCGCGGCGGATTTCGCGGTGGCGCATGGCGCCCATGTCGATGTCATCGTGGCCGAGGTGGCGGGCGAGGGCGCGATCGGGCGCGGCGAGGGGACGCCCGTCGCGGCGCTGGGCGAGGATGCCGCGAAGTGCCGTGACCAGATCCTGCGCGCCGCGGCGCACATCGGCGGTCTCGGCACCGCGGCGGCGCGCGCGGCGGTGCAGGAGCTGTTGCCGCCGGGCGCGGCGCGCAACGCGCTCGATTGCGCGCTGTGGGAGCTCGAGGCCAAGGAAAACGGACTGCGGCTGTGGCAGCTCGCCGGGTGCGACGCGGCGCCGACCGCGCGGGTGACCGCGTTCACGCTGTTGCCGGGCAGCCCCGGCGCGATGGCCGAACAGGCGGCGACGGCGGAAGCCGACGGCTACAGTTTGCTGCGGATCGAGCTGACCGGCGGCAACGACCGGCTCTGCGTCACGGGGGCGCGCAAGGGCGCGCCCAATGCCCGGCTGATCGTCGATGCCGCCGCGCGCTGGGGCGAGGCGGACATATTGAGCGAGGCCGAAGCGCTCGCGGACCTGGGTGCCGAAATGATCGAGCAGCCGGTTCCGGTCGGCGCCGATGCGCTGCTCGATCCCGTCTATGCGCCGGTGCCGTTCGTCGCCGGTGACAGCTGTCAGACCGCCGCCGATGTGGCGCGGATCGGCGCCTTTTACGACGGGGTCAATATCCGGCTCGACCACGCGGGCGGGCTGACCGAGGCGTTGCGCATTGCCGACGCCGCCGATGCCGCGGGGCTGGCGATCATGGTCAGCGGCGCGATATCGACCAGCTTGGCGATCCTGCCCGCCTTCGTCCTCGCGCAGCGCGCAAAATGGGTCGACCTTGGCGGTCCGGCGCGTCTCGCCGAAGACCGCGATGGCGGGTTCGAATACCGCGGCGGACGGATCGGGCCGCCGGTTAGATAGAGCATGACGCCATATTATTGAACCGTAGCCCTGAGCCTGTCGAAGGGCGCCTCACGGAGAAGCGCCCTTCGACCGGCTCAGGGCTACGGTTTGGTGTTCGCGCCTGACAAACATCGCCTAGCTGCAGGCGGCGCCCCCGCCTTCGCGGGGGCTAGGAAGGTTACAGCGCCACCTCGGCGTGCTGGCCGAGCTCGCCTTCTTTCATCGTCATGCCGGTCATCAGCTTGAAGATGCCCTTGATTCCGGGATCGGCGGTCCAGATTTCGGCATCGCCCAAGTCAAAGCGGAGCAGGAGCAGCTTCGGATCGTCCTTGCCGCCTTCGTACCAGGCGGCGACCCCGTTGCTCCACAGCTTGTCGAGCACCGCGCGGTCGTTTTCGCGGACCAGCGTGCCCGAAATGCAGGCGAACAGGTCATGCCCCTTCGATGCGAACTGCGCCATCGCGGGGCCGCCGCCGGCCAGCCGGTTGTCGGTCGAGGTAAAGAACCAGAAGGCGCTGTCGGCGTCCTTGTCGAGCTGCGAATTCATCGGGATATGATGCGCCCGCTCGCCGGCCCGGCCGACCATCACATAGGGGCTTGCGGCCAGCGCCTTCCAGAACTGCTGCTTGATATCGTCGCTCATTGGGGGGCTCCTTTTGGGGTGTGGATGGTCCACCAACGCACCACCGCCCCCCAATGTTGCGCCGGTCAGCTTGCGGTCGCGAGCTTCGTGCGCGCCTCGGCGATCGCGGCTGCGGCCATCGGCTTGCGCAGCGATGCGGGTCCGGACGGACGCGGCGCCCGTTTTACGCTGAATTTCGGCGAGCGATAGGAAAGCGGGCGGCACTGCGCTAATCTGCGTGGCATGACCGACCGGAAACCCCGTTACCGCACCTACACCAGCCCCGCAGGCGGCTGGGGCGCCGCCGCTGCGACGGCAAAGGTGCTGATGGAACAGAGCGTCGTTGGTAAAGGATCACGCGCGCTGCTGGCGATGAACCAGCCCGGCGGTTTCAAATGCCCCAGCTGCGCCTTTCCCGATGCGACCTGCACCAAAAAGCTGGAATTCTGCGAAAATGGCGCCAAGGCGCTCGCGCATGAAGCGACCAAGTTCCGCGTGACGCGCGACTTTTTTGCCCAGCACAGCGTGTCCGATCTGATGCAGCAATCGGACTATTGGCTCGAGATGCAGGGGCGGCTGACCGAACCGATGCGTTATGATGCCGCGAGCGACCATTATGTCCCGGTCAGCTGGGATGATGCCTTTGCGCTCATCGGTCGTCATCTGCGCGCTCTCGATAGCCCGCACCAAGCCGAATTTTACACCTCGGGCCGCACCGCGAACGAGACGGCGTTTCTTTATTCGATCTTTGTGCGCGAGTTCGGGACGAACAATTTTCCCGATTGTTCGAACATGTGCCACGAACCGACGAGCCGCGGCCTGCCGCCCGCGATCGGCATCGGCAAGGGTACGGTGGTCCTCGACGATTTCGAACATGCTGAGGCGATTTTCCTGATCGGCCACAATGCCGGCACCAATGCGCCGCGGATGATGACCCCGCTCGTCGAGGCGCGCAAACGCGGGGTGCCGATCGTCGCGGTCAACCCGATGCCCGAACGCGCGCTGATCCAATTCACCGAGCCGCAGGACATCGTCCAGATGGCGACGCTGGGGTCGACTGCGATCACCAGCGAGTTCGTTCATATCAAGATCGGCGGCGACCTCGCGCTGCTCAAGGGCGTGATGAAGGTGATGTTCGAGCGCGAGGCGGCGGGCGAGGCCATATTCGACCACGCATTCATCGCCGAACATACGTCGGGTTTCGACGCGCTGAAGGCCGACATCGCGGCGCAGAACTGGTCCGATCTGGTCGCCGCGGCGGGGATCGACGAGGCGCAGATCCGCCGCTGCGCCGACATCTACATCGCCTCGAGCGCGACGATCATCTGCTATGGCATGGGGGTGACCCAGCATCAGCAGGGGTCGCAGCTGGTGCAGCAGATCGCCAACCTGCTGCTGCTCAAGGGCAATTTCGGCAAGCCGGGCGCGGGAATTTCGCCGATCCGCGGCCATTCGAATGTGCAGGGCGACCGCACGGTGGGGATCGACGAGAAGCCGAGCGCGGCCTATCTCGACAAGGTGCGCGAGGTGTTCGGCTTCGAACCGCCGCGCGCGCATGGTCATCACAGCGTCGAATCGATCGAAGCGATGCTCGACGGCAGCGCGCGCGTTTTCATTGGCCTTGGCGGCAATTTCGTGCGCGCGGTCCCCGACACCGACCGCGCCTATGCCGCAATGCGCCGGCTCGACCTGACCGTCGGGATCGCGACCAAGCTCAACCGCGGCCATCTGGTGCATGGCAAGGACGCGCTGATCCTGCCCGTCATCGCGCGGTCCGAACGGATCGTCACCGCGGCGGGCGAACAGTTCGTCACCATCGAGGATTCGATGTCGAACGTCACCGCCTCGCGCGGCGTCCTCGACCCGGCGAGCGAGCATCTGCTGCCCGAAACCGAAATCGTCTGCCGCATGGCGATGGCGGCGCTGCCCGACAGCAAGGTCGATTGGGCCGGTTATATCGACGATTATAGCCTAATCCGCGACAAGATCGCCGCGGTCTATCCCGCGCTTTACGAAGGTTTTGCCGAGCGCATCGAGGCGCCGCAAGGCTTCCACCTCGACATCCCGCCGCGCCGCCGCGTGTGGGCGACCCCGAACGGCAAGGCGAATTTCCTGATCCTGCCCGGGCTCGCGGTCAACGCGCCCGTCGACGATCCGGCGATGCTGCGGCTCGCCACCGTGCGCTCGCACGACCAGTTCAACACGACGATCTACAGCTATAACGACCGTTACCGCGGTGTGTATGGCGACCGGATGGTGTTGTTCATGAACGCCGACGACATCGCCGATCGCGGGCTGGAGGCGGGCGCGAAGGTCGCGCTCGAAACCTTCAGCGACGACGGCGCTCGCCGGCGGGTCGAGGGGCTGACGATCATCGACTATCCGATGTCGCGGGGGTCGGTCGCGGGCTATTATCCCGAACTCAACCCGCTGCTCCCGCTCGGCTTTTACGACAAGACCAGCGGCTGCCCGGCGGCCAAGGCGATCCCGGTGCGCGTTGTGGCGATGGCGGCGGTCGACGAGCGCGGCCCGTACGAAATCTGAGCCATTCATCCGTTCGTGTCGAGCGAAGTCGAGACACCGCGAAGTCTTGCGCTGTCCATGCGTGTCTCGACTTCGCTCGACACGAACGGAATCGAAACGGTTCCGATTTTTCCCAATCCGCGCTAGCCCGCTTCGCCCGCGAGCCGCGCGAGATCGTCGGTGCTGTTGATATTGGGCGGCGCCAAATCGATCGCGACCGCGCGCGCGCCGATGCGCCGGGCAAAGGCGCGCACCGCAAGGTCGCTTTCGTCCTCGAGCATCGCCCGTAACGGGGCCAGCGACGCGACCGGCCACAGCCCGATCACCGGCTGGCTGTCGAGAAATGCCGGGGCGGATTCGAGCCGCGCGCGGAGGTCGGGCGGCAGGCGCACGCAATCGACCGGGACGGTGAGCAACCGGTCGAACCCCCGCTCCGCCGCATGGATCAGCGCCCCCGCAATCCCGCCGAGTGGCCCCATGTCGGCGCGCGGCCAATCGGCGATCTCGCCACGCCCGACAACGACCACCGCATCGCAATGTGGGCCGAGCGCCCCCAGCGCATGGTCGAGCAGCGTTTGCCCGCCCAGCATCGCGAGCGCCTTGTCCGACCCGAAGCGGCGCGACCGCCCGCCCGCCAGCACCGCACCCAGCGTCCTCACGCGATCATCCCGTGTGCGTCGCTGACGATCAGCGCCGAATCCGGCCGCGCCAGCGCGACCAGCGTCAGCCCCGCCTGCGCGGCGCGCTGTGCCGCCAGGCTCGTCGGTGCCGAGATGGTGACGAGCATCGGGCACCCCGCGCGCACCGTCTTTTCGACCAGCTCGTAACTGCACCGCGCCGACAACAGGATAAAGCCGGTCGCGGGATCGATGCCCGCGCGCGCCATCGCGCCGATCAGCTTGTCGAGCGCATTGTGCCGTCCGACGTCTTCGCGCACCAACCGGATGTCGCCGGTCGGCGAGCAGAAGGCGGCGGCATGGACCGCGCCGGTGGCCTGGCCCAGCGGCTGTTGATCGCGCAGCGCCGCCAGCGCTGCGGCGATTGCCGCGCGGTCGGTCTTGATGCGCGCCGTCAGCGGGGGCAGCGGGCGCAGAACCTGCGCGATATTCTCGATCCCGCACAGCCCACAGCTGCTCTCGCTCACCCGCTGGCGTGCGCGCTCGATCGCAATCGCCTTGCGCTCGGGCGGCACCCAGAGGCGCAGCGCCCAGCCGCCCTCGACCGGATGGACGTCGATGCGCTCGACCTGATCGGGCGCCGCGACCAGGCCTTCGCTCAGCGCAAAACCCAGCGCATAATCTTCGAGGTCGCCGGGGGTCGCCATCATCACCGCATAGCCGATACCGCCGACCTCGATCGACAGCGGCGCCTCGACCGCCATGCTGCGGACCAGCGCCGCGTCGCCGGGTTCGGCCAGTCCCAGCTTGCGGACCGGCATATCGATCATCTGGTGCGGGTTGGCTGCGCGATCATCGTGACTCATCATGCCATGATAGCCGATCGGGCTCAGCCTGTCCCGGTCCGGGCGACCCGTTCGGACGGGACAGGCTGAGATCGACAAGGGGGAGGGGAAACCTTGCCGATATGGCGACGTCGCTGGCGGCGGATCAGCCCCGCTTCACATCGTCCAGCGAGGCGCCAAAATTGATGTGATAGACTTGGCCGTCGACGACCAGCGCGGGGACCGAGACGACGCCCGCCGCTTCGGCCTCGCCGATCCGGCCCGGCGCGTCGGCGAAATTGACGATCTCCGCGTTGAAGCGCGCGGGATCGAGCGCGTGGGCCAGACCCTGCTCGGCATCGACGCAGACCGGGCATCCGGCGTGATAGAAAATGGCTTTGGACAACATGGTCATTCTCCTTGCTTCGAATCGGTATCGACTCGATACAATATCAATGACTCCATCGCTGCGGCTTGCCAAGATGGTATTTAGTCGATACCAAATTTCCATGGACCGGGCCGCCGACCTTCTGACGCGTTTCAGCCGCATCGTCGCCGCCGACGGTTATGACCGCGGGTTACAGCCCGTGCAGTGGCAGGCGCTCTTGTTCCTGCGCTCGGCGAACCGCTTCTCGCGCACGCCAAAGGCGCTGACGGCGTGGCTCGGCCAGACGAAGGGCAGCGTGTCGCAGACGGTCGCGGCGCTCGAGAAAAAGGGGCTCGTCGCGCGTCGCGTCGATCCTGATGACCAGCGCGTGGTGCGGCTCGAGCTGACTGAGGCGGGTGCCGAACTTGTTGCGGGGCCACCACGCGCGTTCGCGGCGCAGATGCTCGACCATCTGACGGCGGTGCAGCGCAACAGCTTTGCGGCGCTCGTCGAACAGATGCTGCGTGCCGAACTCGCGCGGTCGGGCGGGCGACCCTTCGGCCTCTGCCGCGATTGCCGCCATTTCGAGCGGGACGCGCGCGGGCCGGGGCTGCACCGCTGCCGCCTGCTCGACGTCGCGCTTGGCGAGGCCGACAGCGCCTTGGTCTGTATCGAACAGGAGGCCGCATGAAGACCGAAATCCTCGCCGTGCTCACGGGCCAGGCGATCCCCTTTCGCGGCGACGAACCGAGCGCGATCGCCAAGCTGCCGGTCGCCGACGGGGTCGCGGTCGGGCGGCTGGGACTTGTTGGCGACGAGCAGGCCGATCGCAGCGTCCACGGCGGCATCGACAAGGCGATCCACCATTATCCCGCCGACCATTATGACTGGTGGCGCGGCCATCTGGGCGATGCCCCCTTGCTCGACGCGCCCGGCGCGTTCGGCGAGAATATCTCGACCACCGGGCTCGACGAAAACAGCGTCTTTCTCGGCGACCGCTTTCGCCTCGGCAGCGCGCTCGTGGAGGTGACGCAGGCGCGTCAACCCTGCTGGAAACTCGACCATCGCTTCGGCGCGAAGGGCGTTATGGCGGCGGTGGTCCAGACGCGGCGCTCAGGCTGGTATTACCGCGTGCTCGAACCCGGCACGGTGCGCGCGGGTGATGATCTGGAACTTGTCGAGCGTCCCTGGCCCGAATGGCCGCTCGCGTCGCTGTTCGGCCTGCTGATCGCCGGCGAGGCGAAGGATCGCCCGGCCGACCTCCGCGCGCTCCGCGACGTGCCCGCGCTCGCCGAAACGTGGAAGGTCCGCCGCGCCAAGCTCGCCGAACAGTTCGGCGCCGACTAGGGTCTGTCCTGCTCAGGATGAATCAATCCACCGTAGCCCTGAGCCTGTCGAAGGGCGCTTATCGGCGAGAAACGCCCTTCGACAAGCTCAGGGCTACGGATCAATTTGAACAGGACAGACTCTAGATCAGGGCATCGGGGCGGTCATCGCAAAGCGCTTGGGCGGCAATCCGACATAGCGGGTAAAGGCCGTGCTGAATGCGCTCGCCGACCCATAGCCCACCCGTTCGGCGATCTCGTCGACCTTGCCGACGCGGCGACGCAGCAAATCCTTGGCGAGGTTCATCCGCCAGCCCTGCAGATACTCCATCGGCGGTACGCCGACAGTGCGCGAGAAACGCTCGAAAAAGGCCGAGCGTGACAGCGCGGCTTCCTTCGCGAGCGCCGCGACCGTCCAGGACCGCGCGGGCGCGCCGTGAATCTGCCGGATCGCCGCCGCCAGCCGCGGATCGGCGAGACCGCGCAACAGCCCCGGCGGCGCATCGTCGCCCTCGACCGATCGCAGCGCCTCGACGATCAGAACCTCGACCAGCCGCGACAGGATCAGGTCACATCCGGGACGTTCTTCGCCCGCCTCCTCGCGCACCAGCCGCACCAGTGTCGCTAGCCGGTCGGCGCCGCGGAGGTGGATCAGCGCGGGAAGCTGCGACACGAGCAATGCGGCATCGGGCGATTCGAACATGAAATATCCGCCGATCATCTTCACATCGGGCGCGCCCTCCTGCTGCCCGTGGCGTGCCTCGGCGGTCAGGTCCGCCGCCGCGTGCGGATCGATCTCGACCGGCTCGGCGGACTCGAATCCTCCCATCGTGAAGCCCGGCGTCGCTGGCAGGAACACAAAATCGCCCGCCTCGATGATCACCGGATCGGCCCCATCGACCGATAGGCGGCAAGCGCCCTCGATCACCGTGCAGAACCCCGGATGCCCGAAATTGCGATAGCGCACCGCCCATGACCCTGCGCCGCTGATCGCTTTCGCAAACACCGTGCGCGGGCGCAGCAGCGCGATCAGGTCGGACAAAGGGTCGGCCATATGGACGTTCTCGAATAAAATATGGATTTCAAATTATAGATAGTCCGACGTGCGCCGTCTAGCTTCCTTTCATCACCCACGAAAGGAACATGTATGAAAACGATCCTCATCACCGGCTGCTCGTCGGGCTATGGTCTGGAAATCGCACGTCACTTCCACGCTCTCGGCTGGAATGTGGTCGCGACGATGCGCAACCCCTCCGCGGCAACTTTGACACCTTCTGAACGCCTGCGCATCCTTGCCCTCGACGTCACCGATCCCGACAGCATCGCGCTCGCGCTCGAACTGGCGGGCCCGATCGACGTCCTCGTCAACAACGCCGGGATCGGCCTGTTCGGCGCGCTCGAACATTCGCCGATGGCGAAGATCCGCGATGTCTATGCCACCAACACGCTGGGCACGATCGCGATGACGCAGGCGGTGATTCCGCAATTTCGTGCCCGCGGGTCGGGGATCATCGTCAATGTGACGTCGTCGGCGACGCTCGCACCGTTCCCGCTCGCCGCCGCCTATACGGGCAGCAAGACCGCCATCCAGGGTTTCACGGGCTCGCTCGCGCACGAACTGGCGCCGCTGGGGATCGCGGTAAAGCTGGTCGAGCCCGGCTATGGCCCGACGACGGCCTTTGCGCAGAACACCGACATCCGTCTCGCCGATGTGCTGCCCGAACCATATGGCAGCTATGCCGCGCCGATCCTCGCCGCCATGGCGAACCCGGCGTTGATCACGACCGAGGCCGATGTCGCCGAGGCGGTCTGGCGGGCGGTTCACGACCAGTCGGGGCAGGCGCATTTTCCGGCGGGCGCCGACGCGGTCGCGCTGGCCGCACGTTAAGCGTCACGAGGTCAGCCTTGGGCTGGCTGACCGGCAGGGCGTCGGGCCGCAAGCCAGTCGGCCAGGCGCTCGACGTCAGCCGGACCGAAATGCAGCCCCAGCTTGCTGCGCCGCCACAAGATGTCGCCCGCCGTCTGCGCCCATTCCTGATCGACCAGCCACGCCGCTTCGGCGACGCTCAGCCCGTGCGCGATTTCGCCGCCGAGCGCGTCCCAGCCGCCGGCGTCGCCCAGCCAGCGGCGCGCGTCGGTGCCATAGGCCTTGACGATGCGGTCGACGGTGTCGGCGCTGAGGAAGGGGTGGGCGAGTTTGATCTCCGCCTTCAGCGCCGCCGCGCCGGTGACCGAGAAATCGCCGCCGGGCAGCGGTGCCTTCGCGGTCCAGCGCTTGCCGGTCAGTGCCGCGACATGGCCCGTCAGTTCATCGACGGCGGCTTCGGCAACATGGCGATAGCTGGTGATCTTGCCGCCATAGATGGTGAGCAGCGGCGCGCCTTCGGCAAGGTCGAGGTCGATGCGGTAACCGCGCGTTGCCGCCTCGGGCCGCCCCGACCCGTCCTCGATCAGCGGCCGCACCCCCGAATAGGTCCACACGACGTCGGCGGGGGTGATGGCTTCGCGGAAATAGAGGCTCGCCCCTTCGCACAGATAGGCGATTTCCTCGTCGCTCGCGCGCGCCTCGCTCGCCGCGCCGTCATGATCGACGTCGGTCGTGCCGATCAGCGTGAAGTCGCGCTCATAGGGAATGGCGAAAAAGATGCGGCCATCGGGGAGCTGGAAGAAATAGGCATATTCGTGCCGGAACAGCCGCCGCACGACGATGTGCGACCCGCGCACCAGCCGCATCGCATGATCGGGCTCGGCATCGGCGCGCTTCAGCAGGTCGAGCACCGCCGGCCCCGCGGCGTTGACGATCGCGCGCCCGCTGAAGCGATATTGATGCCCATTGGCGCAGCTCGCCTCGACCACCCACAGCCCGTCCTCGCAGCGCAGCATGTCGGCGCGGGTGCGGGTGCGGACGCGCGCGCCATGAGCGGCGGCGTCGCGCGCGTTCAGCACCACCAGCCGCGCATCGTCGACCCAGCCGTCCGAATATTCGAAGCCGCGTTCATATTGCGGCTGCAATGCTTCGCCCGCGGCATGGCGCCTGAGGTTGATCGAGCGCGTCGCGGGCAATTTCTTGCGCCCGCCGATATGGTCATAGAGGAACAGCCCGAGCCGCAGCAGCCAGCGCGGCCTCAGCCCCGGCCGGTGCGGCAACACAAAGCGCAGCGGCCAGATGATGTGCGGCGCGATGCCCCACAAAGTCTCGCGCTCTTTCAACGCTTCGCGCACCAGGCCGAACTCATAATGCTCCAGATACCGCAGCCCGCCGTGGATCAGCTTGGTCGATGCCGACGAGGTGCCTTGCGCCAGATCGCCCGCCTCGAGCAGCAACACCCGCGCCCCGCGCCCCGCGGCATCGCGCGCGACCCCGGCGCCGTTGACACCGCCGCCGATGATGATGACGTCATAGGGCTGGGCGCTGTCGGGCATGGCGATCTTCCTAAGACAGACGGGCTGGTCTTGCCAAGCGGCGCGGTCGATGCAGGGGGTCATCGACCAAGCTGGACAGCGGCGCGCTCCGGGGCAAAGGTCGCCGTGGATGAGGGCAGGAGGAGGGGGTCATGCAGCGATTTTCGAAACGGTGGAGCGGGTGCGCCATGGCCATGGCAGGGCTGTTCGCCGCGGTCGCAAGCACCCCGACGGCGGCGCAGCAAGCGATGCTCGATCCGGCGGTGCTGGAGGAATATATCGCCTTCCTGTCGCTGCCCAACGACGCCGCGAACCCCGCCGATGCGCTCGCCAACGCGCGCTTCGTTCAGGCGATGATGCAGCGGCGCGGGATCGCATCCGAACTGCTGTACGACCCCGACCGCAAGGCGCCGCCTGCGGTGTTCGGAGAGGTCAAGACCCCGGGCGCGACGCGCACGATCGTCTTTTACGCCCATTATGACGGCCAGCCGGTGGTGCCCGAACGCTGGGCGCCGGGGCTGTCGCCCTTTCGCCCGACCGCGATCTCGCGCCCGATCGAACAGGGCGGCACGGTGCTGGGTCCATGGTCGCCGGGGGCAGAATTTCCGGGCGGCTGGCGGCTCGCGGCGCGCAGCGCCGCCGACGACAAGGCGGGGGTGATGGTCGCGCTCAACGCCTTTCAGGGCGCTGCCGGCACCGCCGCGCGACTGGGCGTCAATGTGAAATTCTTTTTCGAGGGTGAGGAGGAAAAGGGGTCGCCCCACCTGCGCGCAATCCTGCACGCGCATAGCGAAAAGCTCGAAAGCGACCTCTGGGTCATGGTCGACGGCCCGCGGCATACCGAGGGCTATCGCGCGATGGTGCTGGGGGTGCGCGGCGTCGTCGATGTCGGCATCACCGTTTATGGTGCGAAGCGGCCGCTGCACGCGGGCAATTACGGCAATTGGGCGCCGAACCCTGCGCTACAGCTCGCGGCGCTGCTCGGCAGCCTGAAGGATGGCGATGGGCGCATCCTGATCCCCGGCTTCTACGACGACGCGGTCCCCGCGACCGCCGCCGAACGCGCCGAAATCGCCAAGGCACCGTCGATGGACGCGACGCGCCAGAGCCTGGGCATCGCGCGGACGCAGGGCGGCGGCAAGCTGCACGGCGAGCTGGTGCTGCTGCCGGGGATCGAGATCACCGGGCTGCGCGCAGGCGCGACCGACGCGCGCGCCGCCAACGTCATCCCGACCGAGGCCGAGGCGCGGCTCGACATGCGGCTGGTCAAGGGCGACCGCATCGACCGCCAGCTCGCTCGGCTGGTGCGCTTTGTCGAAGCGCAGGGCTATCTGGTCCTCGATCGCACCCCGACCGCAGAGGAGCGGCTGGCGCATCCGCTGATCGCCAAAATCACCTCGGGCTTTGGTTATGAAGCGCAGCGTACCTCGCTCGACGAACCGATGGTGACGCGGGTCAAACAGCTGCTCGAACGCGTGTCGCCCGACCGGCTGGTCGTCGTGCCGTCGACCGGCGGCAGCCTGCCGCTGTCGCTGTTCGCGCACGAACTCGGCGCGCCGATGGTGACGATCCCCGTCGTTAACGCCGACAACAATCAGCATGGCGAAAATGAAAATGTCGATCCGGCGTTCCTCGCCGAAGGGATCGTCAACATTCGCGCAATCATGGAGGATGATTTTTCGGGCCGGTGACCGGTGCGACCTTCAATCGGCAAAGCTATGCAGCCTACGTATGCGCGTTGCAATCGCGGCGCGGCTCCGCCATTTCCCGTGATGGATATCCAAGGGGATTGGCGTGAGCGTGAAAGTCGAAACATTGATATTGTTCGGCGCGACGGGCGATTTGGCGCAACGCATGCTGTTCCCTTCGCTTTACAATCTCCACGTCGATGGCCTGCTTGCCGACGCGCTGACGATCGTCGCGTCGGGGCGGTCGCAGATGGACCGCGCGGCGTGCCACGCGATGGTGCGCAAGGCGCTGACCGATCATCTCGCCGACGATCGCCTCGATGACGCGCAGATCAGCGGTTTTCTCGATCGGATCGACTATTGCCCGGTCGATGCGGGCGCGGGTGCCGGTTACGACGATCTTGCGGCGATGCTCGGCGACCGGATCGGGCGTCCGATCGGCGCCTATCTTTCGACCCCGCCGTCGATGTTCGGCCCGATCGCGCAGGGGCTGAAAAGCGCAGGCATCGCCTGCGCCGAATGCCGCATCGCGATGGAAAAGCCGATCGGCCACGACCTCGCCTCGTCGCTCGAGGTCAACGAACAGGTCGGCGACGCCTTCGCCGAGGACCGGGTGTTCCGCATCGACCATTATCTTGGCAAGGAAACGGTGCAGAATCTGCTCGCGCTGCGCTTTGCCAATATGTTGTTCGAGCCTTTGTGGAACGCGCAGGCGATCGACCATGTCCAGATCACCGTCGCGGAAACGGTCGGGCTGGAGGGCCGCGTCTCCTATTATGACGGTGTCGGCGCGCTGAAGGACATGGTACAGAATCATATGCTCCAGCTGCTCGCGATCATCGCGATGGAGCCGCCCGCCAGCGTCAGCGCGACCGCGGTGCGCGACGAAAAGGTCAAGCTGCTGCGGAGCTTGCGCAAGATGCGCGCCGAGGATGTCAAGGCGCACAGCGTCAAGGGCCAATATGGCAGCGGCGCGGTGAATGGCGCCGCGGTCGCGGGTTACGCCGACGAGCTCGGTAGCGCTTCGAACACCGAAACCTTCGTCGCGATCAAGGCTTTCATCGACAATTGGCGGTGGAAGGGCGTGCCCTTTTACCTGCGCACCGGCAAACGCATGCCCGAGCGCAAGTCGGAGGTGCTGATCCAGTTCAAACCCGTCCCGCACAATATCTTCGCGCGCGTCGGCGCGGGCAAGCTCGACGCGAACAGCATGATCATCAACCTCCAGCCCGAGGAGAATATCCGGGTCAAGGTGATGGCGAAGCAGCCCGGCCTCGACCGCGACGGCGTGAAGCTGAAAGAGGTGACGATGGACGTCTCGCTCTCGCACAGCTTTGCCGGCGAGCGGCGGCGGATTGCGTATGAGCGGCTGCTGCTCGATTTCATCGAGGGCGACCAGACCCTGTTCGTGCGCCGCGACGAGGTCGAGGCGCAGTGGCAATGGATCGATTCGATCCGCGATGCGTGGGCGGCGGTCGACATGGCGCCGCAAAGCTACACCGCGGGCAGCTGGGGGCCGAGTTCGGCGATCGCGCTGATCGAACGCGACGGGGCGAGCTGGCATGATTGAAACAACACTAAACCTTCTCCCCTTGAGGGAGAAGGATACGAAGCCTTGCGCCGGAGGCGCTAGGCGCAGTTGGATGAGGGGTATGCGAGCCAGAGGCTCGCGCGGTCGCGTCGCGACCGCAACCCCTCACCCAGCTTCGACTAGGCAGCAAGCTGCCAAGTCTGCGCATCCCTCTCCCGCAAGGGGAGAGGGGTTTGGATATTGCTATGACTGACCTCCACCCCACCATCGCCGCCGTCACCGACCGCATCATCACCCGCAGCGCCCCGCGCCGCGCCGTCTACCTCGATCTGATGGACCGCCAGCGTGAAGCCGGGACCAACCGCGGCAACCTCTCCTGCGGCAACCTCGCGCACGGCTTTGCCGCGGCGGGCGACGACAAGCCGGTCATCCGCACCGGCGCGGCGATGAACATCGGCATCGTCACCAGCTATAACGACATGCTCTCGGCGCATCAGCCCTATGGCCGCTACCCCGAACAGATCAAACTCTTCGCGCGCGAAGTCGGCGCCACCGCGCAGGTCGCGGGCGGGGTTCCCGCGATGTGCGACGGGGTGACGCAGGGGCAGGCGGGCATGGACCTGTCGCTGTTCAGCCGCGACAATATCGCGCAGGGCACGGTGCTCGCGCTCAGCCATGCGATGTTCGAGAGCGCGCTGCTGCTCGGCATCTGCGACAAGATCGTCCCCGGCCTGCTGATCGGCGCGCTGCGTTTCGGCCACCTCCCGCAGATCCTCGTCCCCGCGGGCCCGATGCCCTCGGGGCTCGCGAACAAGGAAAAACAGCGCGTCCGCCAGCTTTATGCCGAGGGCAAGGCGAGCCGCGATGAACTGCTCGAGGCCGAGGCGGCAAGCTATCACGGCGCGGGCACCTGTACCTTCTACGGCACTGCGAACAGCAACCAGATGATGATGGAGCTGATGGGGCTCCACATCCCCGGCAGCGCCTTCACCAACCCTGGCACGAAGCTGCGGCAGGAACTGACGCGCGCCGCGACGCACCGGGTCGCACAGATTGGCTGGGACGGCGACGATTACCGCCCGCTCGCCCGCTGCGTCGATGAAAAGGCGATCGTCAACGCCGCGATCGGCCTGCTCGCGACCGGCGGCTCGACCAACCATGCGATCCACCTGCCCGCGATCGCACGCGCGGCGGGGATCATCATCGACTGGCAGGATTTCGATGAACTGAGCCATGCGGTGCCGCTGCTCGCGCGCGTCTATCCGAACGGCGCGGGCGACGTGAACAATTTCCATGCGGCGGGCGGCATTGGTTATGTCGTGCGCGAATTGCTGGGCGCGGGGTTGCTCCACGGCGATGTGCTGACGGTCGGGGGCCGGATGGCCGACTACGGTTATGAGCCGACACTGGCTGATAAAGTAGATCTGTTCCCCCGCGAAGGGCGTTCAGAGTCACGTGCCTCTGAACGCGGCCCATCACCGGACATCGCGGCAATCGCCACGGCAGGTAATGGACCCCTGCCTTCGCAGGGGAACAAGCTGGTGTGGAAGCCCGCCCCTGAAACGTCCCTAGACGACACCATGCTGCGCCCGGTCGCCGCGCCTTTCTCGCCCGACGGCGGGATGCGCCTGCTTGCGGGCAACCTTGGCCGCGCGATCATCAAGACCAGCGCGGTCGCCGAAGATCGCTGGACGATCGAGGCGCCGTGCCGGATCTTCGACAATCAGGATGCGGTGCTGGCGGCGTTCAAGGCGGGCGAGCTTGAGCGCGATGTCGTTGTCGTCGTGCGCTTCCAGGGGCCGCGTGCGAACGGGATGCCCGAATTGCACAAGCTGACCCCGGCGCTCGGCGTACTCCAGGACCGCGGTTTCCGCGTCGCGCTGCTCACCGACGGTCGCATGTCGGGGGCGAGCGGCAAGGTGCCCGCGGTGATCCACCTCTCGCCCGAAGCGCTGCCCGGCGCCGACGGGGTCAGCGGCCCGCTGGCCTATCTCGCCGACGGCGACATCGTGCGCGTCTGCGCGGTGAAGGGCGAGGTGCTCGCGCTGGTCGATCCCGCGATCTGGGCCGCGCGCTCACCCGCCGTCGCCCCGCCGCCCGCGCTCGGCGTCGGGCGCGAGCTGTTTGCGCTGTTTCGCCACCACGCCGACGAAGCCGAAAAGGGCGGGTCGGCGATGCTGGCGGCGATGGAGGCGGTTACGGGCTAACCCCTGATCCGTTCGTGCTGAGCTTGTCGAAGCACCGTCCTTTTCTTTCGACGCCGCAACGAAATAACGGCCCTTCGACAAGCTCAGGGCGAACGGAGTTTAGAGTTTCGAACGGAGTATTTATGCCAGACCAATCCATCGACCAGATCATGACGCTAGCCCCCGTCATCCCGGTGATCGTCATCGACCGGGTCGAGGACGCGGTACCGATGGCCGAGGCGCTGGTTGCGGGCGGCCTGCCCGTGCTCGAAGTCACGCTGCGTACCCCCGCCGCGCTCGACGCGATCGCCGCGATGAAGGCGGTCAAGGGCGCGGTGGTCGGCGCGGGCACCGTGCTCAACCCCGCGATGCTGAGCGCCGCGATCCACGCGGGCGCTGAATTCATCGTCTCGCCCGGCCTCACCGATAATCTGGGCAAGGCGGCGGTCGCGAGCGGCATCCCCTTCCTGCCCGGCACCGCCAATGCGGGCGACATCATGCGCGGCATGGACCTTGGCCTCGACCGCTTCAAATTCTTCCCCGCGGCGACCAGCGGCGGCATCCCGGCGCTGAAGGCGCTCGCTGGCCCGTTTGGGCAGGCGCGCTTTTGCCCGACCGGCGGCATCACGCTGGCGACCGCGCCCGACTGGCTCGCGCTCGATGCGGTACGCTGCGTCGGCGGCAGCTGGGTGGTCCCGTCGGGCCCGCTCGACCCGGCGCGGGTCGAGGCGCTGGCGCGCGAAGCGGCTGCACTTCGCCAATAGCCCGTCATCCCGGCGAAGGCCGGGATCTCGCCCTCTCGTCGCCACGCACCGGCGAGACCCCGGCCTTCGCCGGGGTGACGAAATATGGGGCAGACCGCGCCACTTCCCCGCCATTGATAAACGCCATCTTTACTGCCATCGTGCAGGGAAAGGCGGCAATATAGCCGCTGGTGGGGAGATGCGCGTGCCAAGACCGCAGCCGCATTTGGAAGAAGTGCTCGCGTCCGAACCCGGATCGCATATCGCCGCATTGTTCGATTTCGACGGCACCATCATTTCGGGCTACTCCGCCACCGCGATGTTGCGCGAGAAATTTCAGCGCCGCGAAATGTCGGTCGAGGAAATCGCCGAGACCGCGCAGGTGATTGCGCAGCACAGCCTTGGCACGATCGGCTTTTCCGGCCTGATGTCGGGCGCCGCCAAATTCATGAAGGGCGTCGACGAGGAAAGCTTCATCGAGTTCGGCGAAGAACTCTACAAGAAGCACATCGCCCGCAAAATCTATCCCGAAACCCGCGCGATCATCGAGGCGCATCAGGCGAAGGGGCACCGCGTCGCGATCATTTCGTCGGCGACGATCTACCAGATCGAACCGACCGCGCGCGACCTTGGCATCACCGACATCAAATGCTCGGCCTATGAGATCGAGGATGGGGTGTTCACCGGCGAGATCATCCGGCCGCTCTGTTTCGGCGAAGGCAAGGTGCTCGCCGCCGAGGAACTCGCCGCCGAATATGGTCTCGATCTCGATCAGAGCTTTTTCTATTCGGACAGCGACGACGACATCGAATTGCTCGAGCGCGTCGGCAAGCCGCGCCCGCTCAACCCGAACTTGAAACTGAAAGCCATCGCCGAGGAAAATGGCTGGCCGGTGCAGCGCTTTGCGAGCCGCGGGACGCCTTCGTGGGTCGATTACACCCGCACCATCTATGCCACCGGCTCGCTCGTTGGCGCTTTCGCTGCGGGGCTGCCGATCTGGGCGCTCACCCGTTCGCAGCGCGAGGCGGCGAATTTCTCGATCGGGCTGTTCGGCGATTTCGCCACCGCGATCACCGGGGTCGAACTCGAGGTCGAGGACGAGAAGCATCTCTGGTCCTCGCGCCCCTGCGTCTTCATCTTCAACCACCAGAGCAAGGCCGATGTGATGATCCTTGCCAAGCTCATCCGCCGCGACATGGGCGGGGTGGGCAAGAAGGAGATCAAGGACATCCCCATCCTCGGCAAGCTGATGGAATGGGGCGGCACCGTCTTCGTCGACCGCGCCGACGGCAAGAGCGCGATCAAGGCGATGGAGCCGCTGGTCGATGCGATCCGCGTCGAGGGCAAGTCGATCTGCATCTCGCCCGAGGGCACGCGCAGCCTGACGCCCAAGCTCGAGCCGTTCAAGAAGGGCGCCTTCCATTTGGCGATGCAGGCGGGCGTCCCCATCGTCCCGATCGTGATCCATAACGCCACCGACGTCGCGCCGAAGAACGAGTTCGTGATGCGCCCCGCGACGGTGCGCGTCACCGTGCTGCCGCCGGTCGATACATCGGGGTGGTCGCCGCGGACGATCAACAACCATGTCCGCGACGTGCGCAACATGTTCCTGCGCACCTTGGGCCAGCCCGAGGAAAGCGTCGCCGAATCGGTGGCAAAGGAACCGGCGCCCAAGGCTGCTACACCAAAGGATAAGGCCACAAGGGCGAAACCCAAGCAAGCGGCGGCGAAAAAACCCGCCGCGAAGAAAAAGGCAGCGCCGACAAAAGCGAAGGCCAAGAAAACCTCCCCGCGAAAGGGAAGGGCGGCTTAGACGATGACACTTTTCTCCGTTCGCCCTGAGCTTGTCGAAGGGCCGTTCTTTTCTTCAGCGTGGTTTGACAGGAAGAACGGCCCTTCGACAAGCTCAGGGCAAGCGGACTTGGGGGTCTCGGAATGGCGCGGCGCTAGCCGCTCCTCTGCGGGGCGAAGCTAGACCCATGGCCGACGGCTCGCCCCGCCCGCCCATCGCGACCGCGGACGCCGCCGACCGCCTCTACATCATCGACGCACGCCACGGCGTCGAACGCCAGCTGCTGCTCGATTGGGTGCATGCCACCGCGGGCGACGACGACCCCCAATGGGCCAGCCTTGCGATCGAGGACGACGATCAGGCTTTGCCGCTCGAAACGCTGCGCGCGCGGCTCGGCGGGCTGCCGTCGCGGCAGGTCGTGCCGCTGCGCGTTGCGTGGCGCATCCCGGGCTTCGACAAGGACCGCGCGCTCAAATTCCGCCACATCTTGTTCGGCGACCCGCGTCACCCGGGGTCGCTGCGCGCGCGGCTGATCCTGCTCCGCGACCGTCGCCGCGCGCAGATTTTGGTCGGCGAGGCGGCGACGCTCGATGCGCTGCGCGACCGCTTCACGGCGCAAACCGGCGGCGGCGACGGTGCGGGTTGCGACAGCGCCGAATTTGCCGCCTTCGTCGCGCGGCAGGCGTCGCTCGCGCTCGACGTCGCCGAGCGCGGCATCCGCGGGACGCGCTACAAGGTGCCGCGCTTCGTCGCCGACGGTCTGCGCACCAGCCCGAAATTCCGCGCCGCGCTCGCCGACCTCGCCGAAGCGACGGGGCGTCCGGTCGCCGACCTGTTCCGCGAAGCGCGCCCGTTGATGAAGGAGGTCATCGCGCGCCCCAGCGCGCTGTTCCTCGACCTCCGCGCCCGGCTCGACCGCATGATGTTCGGCGGCTACGCGCCCGAAATGGAGGTCGACGCCGCCGAACTGGCGCGGCTGCGCGCGATCCTGCGCGAACATCCGACCGCGATCCTGTTCACCCACAAGACCTATATCGACGGCGCGACGCCCAGCCGCCTCACCTATGAAAACGATATGCCGATGCTGCACAGCTTCGGCGGCGCCAATCTCGACTTCGCGATCATGGGCGAATTTTTCCGCCGTTCGGGGATGATCTTCATCCGCCGCAGCTTCCAGGACCAGCCGGTCTATAAACTCGTGCTGCGCCACTATATCGCCTGGCTGCTCGCCAAGCGTTTTCCGCTGAGCTGGGCGTTCGAGGGCACCCGCTCGCGCCTCGGCAAGCTGATGCCGCCCAAATATGGCCTGATGAAATATGTCCTCGACGCTGCGCACGCGACGGGCACGCGCGGGGTGCATTTTGTCCCCTTCGTCACCAGCTTCGACCTCATTCGCGATGTCGAGGAATATGCCGCCGAACAGACGGGGCGGAACAAAAAGCCCGAAAGCCTGTCCTGGTTCATCGGCTATATGAAAAGCCTGAAGGAACCCTCGGGCCGCATCCGGCTCGACATCGGCAATCCGGTGGTGATCGACACCGCGCCGGGCGCCGACGACAAGCGCGCACTGGAACGCATCGCCTTCGCCGTCGCGGTCGAGGCAAATCGCGTGACCCCGCTCACCGTCACTTCGGTGATGTGCCTGATCCTGCTCGGCATGGCGCCGCGCGGCGCGACCTCGGCCGAACTGCTTGGCGCGATCGGCGCGGTGACCGACTGGGCGCGCGCGCGCGACATCAGGCTCAGCAGCGACCTCGCGAGCGGCGACGATGCGGCGCTCTCGGCCACCGTCGATACGCTCGTCGCCAGCGGGCTGCTCACGCGTTACGAAGCGGGCAGCGAAAACATCTATTCGATCGACCCCGCCAAACATCCGATGGCGAGCTATTACCGCAACATCATCGCGCATCACTTCCTCGACCGCGCGATGATCGAACTCGCGCTGTTCGAGCTGCGCGACGCCGACAGCGGCGATGCGACCGCGGCGTTCTGGGCGAAGGTCGATCGCCTCCGCGACCTGTTCAAATTCGAATTTTTCTATCCGCCGCGCGACGAGCATATGGCCGCCTTGCGCGCCGAGCTCGAACGCATCGACCCCGTGTGGGACCGCCGCCTCGCCAGCGGCGACCGCGGCATCGCGCAGCTGCTCCGTCGCTGCCAGCCGGTCGTCGGCCACGCGATCCTGCTGCCATTCGCGGAGGCCTATTCGGTCGTCGCCGACCTGCTTACGCACGCGAAACCGGGCGATGCGGTCGACGAAAAGGCCTTGCTCGACGCCGCCCTCACGGAGGGCAAGCAGGCCTATCTGCTCCGCCGGATCAGCAGCGAGGCGGCGATCGGCAAATTGCTGTTCGCCAACGGCCTGTCGCTGATGCGCCACATGGGGCTGGCCGAGGAAGCGACCCCCGACATTCTTGCCCAGCGCCGCGCGCTGCTCGCGGAACTGCGCGGGCTGGCAAACGTGATGGAAACGATGCGGCTGTCGACGGTGGCGCTCGCGGACCGGGTGGTGGGGACGAGCGATGTCTAAACTGCCACCCTATTTTCGTCATCCCGGCGAAGGCCGGGATCTCGCCGGTGCGTAATATATCGAGGTCGAGATCCTGGCCTTCGCCGGGATGACGGCAGATTAGGTGTTTAGTGGAGGATAACATGCTCAAACAGCTCAGCGCACAGGACGCCCAGTTCCTCTACACCCAGACCGCGAACAACCTCACCCACATCATGGGCGTCTATATCTACGATCCCTCGACCGCGCCCGGCGGTTTCGTGCGCTTCAAGGACATCATCCGCCACGTCGAAAGCCGCGTCCACACCTCGCCCTTGTTCAAGCGCCGCCTCCACCGCCTGCCGTTCGACATGGACCATCCCTATTGGGTCGAGGACGAGCATTTCGATATCGAGGCGCATATGAGCCATGCGCGCCTGCCCGAACCTGGCGACTGGCGGCAATTCTGCATCGCCACCGCGCGCTATTTTTCCAAACCGATGGATATGAACCGCCCGCTGTGGGACATTTACATCATCGAGGGGCTCGACCGGATTCCGGGCATTCCGAAGGGCAGCTTTGCGATGCTCCACCGCGTCCACCACGCCGCGGTCGACGGCGCCTCGGGCGCGCACGCCTTCATCGCGATGAGCGACATCGATGCCAAGGGGACGCCCGCTATCCCCGAACCGCCGCCGGTCGAGGATCTGGGCGATCCGCCGTCGAGCGCCGAGGCGCTGTCGCGCGCCTGGTCGGCGTCGCTGCAATCGCCGGTCAAATTCATGAACGCGCTGATGAAGATGTCGCCCGCGATCATCTCGTCGGCGCGCAAGGCGATCGAGGGCGGGATGACCGCGGGGGTTCCCGAAACGCGCTTCAACACTGCTGTCGGCCCGCACAAGATGTTCGACGGCACCTCGGTCGCGCTGGCCGATGTCGCGCTGGTGCGCCAGAAGGTGCCGGGCGCGACGGTCAACGATGTGGTGCTGACCACGGTCGGCGGCGCGCTGCGCAAATATCTCGCCAAGCACAAGGAATTGCCCAAGGAAAGCCTCGTCGCGGTCGCCCCGATCAACCTGCGCGGCAAGGACAAGGGGGCGGGCAAAGCCTCGACCCCCGGCAATCAGGTTTCGGCGATGAGCGTGCCGGTGCGTACCGACATCGCCGACCCGCTCGCGCGGCTGGCGGCGGTTCGCGACTATACGGTCGAGGCGAAGGAGGCAAAGGCGGGGGTCAGCGCGCGGATCATGACCGACCTGTCGCAGCATATTCCGGGCGCGACGATGGCGGCGGTCGCGCGGCTCGTCACCAGCGAGCGCTTCGCGGTGCGCGGCACCAACCTCTTTATCTCGAACGTGCCCGGCGCGCAGGTGCCGCTCTACCTCGCGGGCGCGCAGTTGGTGATGCAGCACGGCATGGCGCCGCTCGCGAACAATATGGGGCTGTTCGTCGCGACCCCCAGCTATAACGGTCGCATCGCCTTTTCGATCATCTGCGAACGCGCGATCATGCCCGACATCGCCTTTTTCCGGGAGTGCATCGACGAAAGTTTCGCCGAGCTGATGGCGGCGGCGCCCAAGCCCGAAAAGCCGAAAGCCGCTACGGCAACGCCGAAACCGGCGGCCAAGGCGGCAACAAAACCCAAGGCAAAGCCGAAGGCCGTCCCGAAACCTGCCGCCAAACCAAAGGCGAAGCCGAAACCGACGGCGAAAGGACGCAAGAAGGCTTCTTCTTCGTCATCCCGGACTTGATCCGGGATCCATGACGCCGCCGCTGCAATGGATCCCGGATCAAGTCCGGGATGACGGAAGTGGGGGAGTTCGATGTCAAAACAGTTGCCAAAGGCAACGCAACCGGCAAGACTCGCAAAAAATAACCATGTTCTGCAGGACGACTAGATGCTTTTCACCCCGACGCTCAGCGCCGACCGCGATCTCGTGACCGCGTCCGATTACACCGCCTGGGCCAAGGCCGCGCGCGAGCATGACAAGAAATCGGGGCTGCAGGCGTGGCGCGACGCCGACGAAAGCAAGCATTTCGACTATAAAGCGATCCGCGCCCGGCTCGAAAAATTGCGCAAGCTTTCGGCGGCGGGCGACGTCAAGGGGCTGCTGTTTGTCCTTAACGAGGGCATCCACGGCAATATCGACGGCATGGGCCACGAACGCCTGTATCAAAAGGCGCGGTTCGGCACGAAGGCGCTGATCGAGGATTATGTCGCCGAGGTCGTGGCGTCGCTCGACAAGATCGCCGCCGCGCGCAGCATCGGCAAAGAGGAAAAGCGCGACTTTTTCCGCCGCGCCCAGCATTGCTACGGCCGCTCGGCGCTATTGCTCTCGGGTTCGGGCAGCTTCCTCTTCTTCCACATCGGGGTCGTGAAGGCGCTCTGGTCCGAAGGCGTCTTGCCCGCGATCATGTCGGGCGCCAGCGGCGGCTCGATCGTCGCCGCGGTCGTCTGCACGCGCAAGGATGCCGACATCGGCGCCTTCCTCGAAAGCGATCGCCTCGCCAACCCTGACCGCGATAGCGACGGGCGCCGCCTCGCCTCTGACGAGGTGCGCGATCGGCTCGCCGACCTGATCCCCGACCTGACCTTTCAGGAGGCGTTTGAGATCAGCGGCCGCCACCTCAACGTCTCGGTCGCGCCCGCTGAAAAGCATCAGAATGGCCGCCTGCTCAATGCGATCACCGCCCCCAATGTGTTGATCCGCGAAGCCGTACTCGCCTCGTGCGCGGTCCCCGGCGTCTTTCCGCCGGTCATGCTGATGGCGCGCGACGACAGCGGCGCGCGCGTGCCCTACCAGCCCGACCGGCGCTGGGTCGACGGATCGGTGACGCACGACATCCCGACCAAGCGGCTCGAACGCCTCTACGGCGTCAACCATCATATCGTCAGCCAGGCGAACCCGATCGCGCTGCCCTTCGCGACCGACACGCGCAAGCAGATGGCGCCGATCGAGGCGATCCAGCACGCGTCGATGGCGACCTTCAAGGCGTGGCTCAACGCCAATATGATCATCTTCCAGAAACCGCTCGAATGGGTGCCGCCGCTCAACAGCATCGCCAATATGGCGCGCTCGGTGATCAATCAGGAATATACCGGCGACATCAACATCATCCGCCCGCCCAAATTCTGGTCGCCGACCAAGATATTGAGCGATCTGGGGCAGGACGACATCGACGAGCTGATCGACACTGGCGAACGCACCGCCTGGCCCAAGGTCGAAATGGTCCGCACCCAGACCGCGATCAGCCGCGCGCTCGAGGGCATTTTGGCGCGGATCGACAAGGCGGGCGACGACGGCCCCGGCCACCGCAGCACCGCCGCGCTGAAGAAAGCGGTGCGGTAACGCGATGCGCCATAGACATCGCCCCACCTCTCTCCCGTTCGTGCTGAGCTTGTCGAAGCACCGTCCTTCCTTCGGCGCCGCTGAAGAAAAGAGCGGCCCTTCGACAGGCTCAGGGCGAGCGGAGTAGATTTGATATGACGACGCACATGATCCAGCTGCCCGCGGGATCGGTCGGCGCCGGGGCAAAGCTTCATGTCACCCATTGGCTACCCGCAGCCCGGCCCAAGGCCGTTGTGCTGCTCGCGCACGGCTATGCCGAACACGCCGGGCGCTACGGCCATGTCGCGAAGCGGCTGACCGACGCGGGCTATGCCGTCTATGCGATCGACCATTGGGGCCACGGCCAATCGGACGGGGAGGGTGGTTTTGTCCCCCGCTTCTCGGCCTTCACCGACGGCATGGCGGAGCTGCTGACCTTGGTCGAGGTCAATCATGGCGACACCCCGCGCCTGCTGCTCGGCCACAGCATGGGCGGGCTGATCTCGACCCTGTTCCTGATCGATCGGCAGCAGGCGTTCGCCGCCGCCGCGCTCTCTGGCCCCGCGATCGTCCCCGCCGCGCCTCCCTCGCGCTTCACCGTCTGGATCAGCCGCTTCCTGTCGCGCTTCCTCCCGCGCCTCGGCGTGCTGTCCTTGGACGCGAACGGGGTCAGCCGCGATCCCGCGGTCGTCGCCGCCTATCTCGCCGACCCGCTCGTTTACACCGGCAAGATCGGCGCGCGGCTGGGGCGCGAGTTCATGGACGCGATGGCCGCAGCGCAGGCGGGCGCCCCCCGCATTACTCTGCCGATCCTGCTCCAGCACGGCAGCGCCGACAGCCTCGCCTCGCCCGCGGGCTCGCAATATCTGTTCGACCATGCCGCCTCGGCGGACAAGACGCTGAAAATCTACCCCGGCCTGTTCCACGAAATTTACAACGAGCCGGAACAAGATGCGGTGCTGAACGATTTGATCGCCTGGTTCGACGCGCAGGTGGCGTCTGATTTTCGTTCACCGCCTGAATAATCAGACAATCGCTGCGAGCCCTATCAATACATCGCTTTAAACAATTGACCGTCGATCCCGATATCAGCAAATAGCCGCGGGCTTTGCAAAAAATATAATGGGGGAGTGGGGTATGAACCGAGCGATGTGGCTTTTGGCGCCTGCGATGTTGATCGCGCAGCCCGCGTCGGCGCGCGACGCAGACACCAAGGCGGAAGAGGCGCAGGAAATCGCCGAAGATGCCGCGCGTGACCTTAAAGACAGTCGCTTTTACAATAAGCCGGGGGCCAGCCGCGCGGACTATGACGCCGACTGGCAAACCTGTCGCCTGATTGCGCGCGGGTCGAAAACCCCCGCCGGATCGACGCCAATCTATGATCCGGCGATGTACAATCCCGCGATCTCGCCGCTTGCGGCCGGCATCGGTAGCGGGATCGGCGCGGCGATCGGTGCCGCGATCGTCGAAGGCCAGATGCGCCGCGCCAACCGGCGCAACTGCCTGCTGATCAAGGGCTGGCGCCTTGTCGAGCTTCCTGCGGCGCAGTCTGCGAAGGTCGCCGCAATGTCGGATACCGACCGGCAAGGCTATTTCGCGACTATGGTCGGCGCCCAGACGGTCGATGGCGACATTACCGAAATGACCAGCTTCACGCCGGTCACCGACGCCAAGTTGAACATGACCGGCACGCCGACCGGGCCCGCTTCGCTGTTCCTGGGCAAGAAAGTCGACCCCCGAACCCCGCTGACCCTTGCCGACAATGAAGGCGGGCTGGTGCTGGCGTTTCGGCGTAACGATGCCGGAAGCGCGGGGCGTTCCGGCCGCGTCCAGATCCGCCGCTTCGACCGCGAAAATGGCGACCTTTTCTACCAGCCGCGCGATTGGAAGAAAAAGGGCGACCACACCACCTATAACAGCGAATTTGTCAGCAAGGACAAGAAGGCGGCGTATGAACTGCACGTCGCGAAGCTGACGCCGGGCTGGTATGTCTTGCAAACCGATGCCGTCGGTACGGTGCTGCCCAACACCACCAATTGTTTTGGCGCCCCCGCGTTCGAGGTCAAGGCGGGCGAATATGGCTATCTGACCGACGCATCGCCGTTTCTGGACGCCGCACTGGCGACGGGCGGTCGCCATACCGGCATGGGTTATGCGCGCAATTTCGACGAAGCCAAGGCTGCCATGATGGGTTTCCAACCGGAAGCCGCCGCGCGCATGGTCCAAGTCGATATCGAAAATGGCGCGACCTACAGCTGTGCCGGACAGGTGATGACGCGGATGGATTTCCCCGGCGTGACCGACGTCGTTCCGGGCCCCATTGCCAAGACCGAGCCCAGCGTCGGCGAGCCGCAGGACGTCCTGCCGACATCGGCGGCGTCGGACGGCTTGCCATCAGCCGAATAGCTGGCACAGTCATCGCCATGAAAACCCTCCTCATCCTCCTCTTCGCGCCCATCATCGCGCTGACGCTGATGTATTTCGTCTTCCCCGGCCGCCTCGTCGCGCTCGGGCGTGCGTTGCTGCGTCAGCGCGGGCGGATGGTGCAGAAAAGCGTGATGGTTGACGGCCGCAACTGGCCCTATCTGGAGGGCGGCGACCCCGCCAAACCTTTGCTCCTGCTCGTCCACGGCTTTGCCGGCGACAAGGACAATTGGTCGATGATCGCGCCCTACCTCACGCGCGATTATCATGTCATCGCCCCCGACCTGCCGGGCTTCGGCGAGAATGAGCGCAACCCCGACCTCGCCTATGACCTCGGCGCGCAGACCGCGCGGCTCAAGCAATTTGCCGACACGCTCGGGCTCGACCGCCCGCATGTCGGCGGCAACAGCATGGGCGGCTGGATCGCGCTGCGTTATGCGATCGACTATCCGGACGCGCTCGCCAGCCTGATCCTGCTCAACAATGCCGGGGTCAATGGCGCCAACGAAAGCGACCTCCAGAAACAGGCGGCGGACGAGACCTATAATCCGCTCGTCCTCGCGGGCCTCGAGGATGCCGACCGGCTGGTCGCGATGGTGGTCCACAAACCGCCCTATATCCCGGCGCGGCTGAAACCCGTGCTCTACGCCGACGCGCTCAAATATCGCGACCAGCTCGATACCATCTTCTGGGTCATCGCCACCGAGGGCCGTGACCAGCCGCTCAACGACCGGCTGGGCGAGGTCAAGGTGCCGACGCTGATCATCTGGGGCCGCCACGACCGTCTGCTCGACGTCAGCTGCGTCGCCGTCCTCGAAGCGGGCATCGCGGGCAGCCGCAGCCACATTTTCGAACATGTCGGCCATGTCCCGATGATCGAGGATCCGAAAGCGACCGCGGTGGTGATGAAGGCGTTTTTGGCACAGCATTGATCCTCCCTGTGGCGAAGCCATGGGGGAGTCGCAGACGGCGCGCAGCGCCAGCGGGACCGTTCGCGAAGCGAATGGTGGAGGGGCGGCAACGGTAGCGTCATCGCCCCTCCGTCAGCGCTTCGCGCTGCCACCTCCCCATCGCTGCGCGACAGGGAGGATCGCATGCTTGCCAACCCGCCATAACCCCGCCACTCTCCCCCAAAAACAGGGGAGAGACATATGCGCCTGAAGGTCGGCCTGCTCGGTGGGGGCAGCTGGGGGACGACGGTTGCGGCGGTGGTGTCGCGCAACGCGCCGATCACCCTGTGGGCGCGCGATGCCGAAACGGTCGAGGGCATCAATCGCGACCATGAGAACCGCAAATATCTGCCCGGCATCAAGCTACCGACGGCGCTCGGCGCAACGCAGGACATGGGCGAGGTCGTCGCGGGCGCCGACGTCCTGATCATGGGCGTCCCCTCGCACAGTTTCCGCAGCGTGCTCGAGGAAGCGCGCCAGCACCTTCGCCCATGGGTACCCGTCATCAGCCTCACCAAAGGCCTCGAGCTTTCCTCGGGTCTCCGGATGACCCAGCTGATCGAGGAAGTCCTCCCCGGCCACCCCGTCGGCGTCCTCACCGGCCCGAACCTCGCGCGCGAGATCATGACCGGGCAGGCGGCGGCGAGCGTGCTGTCGATGGAGGACGAGATCGTCGTCCGCGCGCTCCAACCGGTGTTTCATTCGGGGCTGTTCCGCGTCTACACCAACACCGACCTGCTCGGCTGCGAACTCGGCGGGGTGCTCAAGAATATCATCGCGATCGCGGTCGGCATGGGCGACGGGCTGGGGGCAGGCGACAACACCCGCTCGGCGCTGATGACGCGCGGGCTCGCCGAGATCACCCGGCTCGGCGTCGCGATGGGCGGGCGCCCCGAAACCTTTGCCGGGCTGACCGGCATGGGCGACCTGATCGCCACCTGCACCAGTCCCTTGAGCCGCAATCGCCACGTCGGGGTCGAACTCGGCAAGGGGCGCCCGATCGAGGACATCATCGCGGGCATGAACATGGTCGCCGAGGGGGTGAAAAGCGCCCCCACCGTCATCGCGCTCGCCGAACAGCACGGCATCGCGATGCCGATCGCGCGCGACGTGTTCGACGTGACGCAGGGCAAACGCAGCGCGCAGGAGGTGTTCCGCGGCCTGCTGCGCTCGGCGGTGGGGGATGAGGCACATCCGGGATAATCGATCGTTACTCACCGTTCGTCCTGAGGAGGGGCTGAGCCCGTCGAAGACCCGTCTCGAAGGACAGCAGCGCTGCATCCGCGTCCTTCGAGACGCCATTTCGACAAGCTCAATGGCTCCTCAGGACAAACGGCAATTGGTCCGCCTCCCGGATTCCACCGCCAGCCGTGCTTTATCCCCGCCGAGCCGGGAAGAAATTCGCCGCCTGCTTCGTTGACTCCCCTGACCGCCCGGCAACGGACGGACAATCAGGAGATGGACGATGAAAAAATGGACCACCCTTGCAGCCCTTCTGGCGCTTCCCGCCACCGCCGCGATTGCGGCGGTGCCCTATCATTCGATGCCGCCGGGCTTTGAAGCGCCGCCGATCCGCGAGCGCCCGATCGCGGGCGTCGTCAACCAGCAATGGTATAATTACAAAACCGACATTCTCGAGGCCGAGAAGGAACTGACCAGCGACCTTCGCCGCGCCACCGACCGCGAGGACCGCTGGGATGCGTGGGACGAATGGGAAACCGAAGTCATCGACGCCGACAAGGATTATGTGAAGGAAATGCGCAAGAAAGGTTATCGCGTTGGCCGCGTGACCGTCGGCGGTTAAGTTTCCCCGGAGCAGCTTCCGGGTCGCAAGGGAAGGGCGGGCGTCATGGGGCGCTCGCCCTTTTCCTATTCATCGTCGCCCCCGCGAAGGCGGGGGCCGCTGTCGTTTTACGCAGCGATGTCGGATCAGGTCGCTTGCGGCCCCCGCCTTCGCGGGGGCGACGGAGATTTCAAACCTTACCCTCCGCCAGCAACGCCTTCGCCTCATCCCCCTGCCAATCAATCGCCCCGATCACGCGCCACAACTCGCGCCCCTCGGCATCGTAAAAGATACTCGTCGGCAACGCGCTGTTCGCCGCATCGAGCAACCCGTTCTCGGGATCGAGATAAGGCTGGAGCGCCTTCAGCCCCGCCTTCTGGAACCACGGATCGACGACCTCGGCGCCCTGCAGGTCCTGCGCCACCGCGATCACCGCCATCCGCTCACCGCTCTCTGCCGCCAGCGCATCGAGCGTCGGCATTTCCGCGACGCACGGCGCACACCACGTCGCCCATAAATTGACCAGTAAAGGCTTGCCCTTGAACGCTGCCAGCGTCACCGGGGCATCGTCGGGACCGGTAAAGGCCGCGGTCGGCGCCGCTTCGCCCTTGTGGCTGCGGTCGATCATATATTCGAACTGGCCGACGCCCTTCGCTTGGCCCGCCGAAATATTTGCTTGGCCGTCTGCGGGTTGCCCGCCGCCCGCCTTTTCCCTATCGCAGCCCGCGATTGATCCGGCCAGCAGCAGGCCAAGGATTGCAAGATACGGGCTTGGAACGCGGCGGATGGCGAATACTCCGGACAGTAACAGCATGTGGGGCGGCCGCTTCGGTGGCGGACCCGCGGCGATCATGCAAGAGATTAACGCCTCGATCCCGATCGACAAGCGCCTGTGGGAAGAGGATATCGCCGCCAGCCGTGCCCATGCCGCGATGCTCGGCGCCGCGGGGATCATCGGCGCCGACGATGCGGTCCAGATCGACCGCGGCCTCGCCCAGATCGCCGGTGAATTTGCCGCGAACGGCGTCCCCGTCGACCTCGCGCTCGAAGACATTCACATGACCGTCGAATCGCGGCTCAAGGAGCTGGTCGGCGACGCCGCCGGTCGTCTCCACACTGCGCGCTCGCGCAACGACCAGGTCGCGACCGATTTCCGCCTGTGGACCCGCACCGCGTGCGAGCGGATCGACGCCGGGCTCGCCGCGATGCAGGCGGCGCTGCTGGCGCGCGCCGACGAGCATGCCGACAGCATCATGCCCGGCTTCACGCACCTTCAGGTCGCGCAGCCGGTGACGCTCGGCCACCATTTGCTCGCTTATGTCGAGATGCTGGGCCGCGACCGCAGCCGTTTTGCCGACGCGCGCCGCCGCCTCAACGAATCGCCGCTCGGCGCCGCGGCGCTCGCGGGCACCGGCTTCCCGGTCGATCGCCACGCCACCGCCGCCGCGCTCGGTTTCGATCGCCCGATGGCGAACAGCATCGATGCCGTTTCCGACCGCGACTTCGCGCTCGAATTTTGCGCCTCGGCCTCGATCGCCGCGATCCACCTGTCGCGGCTCGCCGAAGAAATCGTCATCTGGGCCAGCCAGCCCTTCGGGTTCATCAGCCTGCCCGACGCCTGGTCGACCGGCAGCTCGATCATGCCGCAAAAGCGCAATCCCGACGCCGCCGAACTGGTGCGCGGGCGCGCGGGCCTGTTGCTTGGCGCGTTCCAACGGCTCAGCGTGATCGTCAAAGGCCTGCCGCTGACCTATTCGAAGGATCTGCAGGACGACAAGGAAACTGTCTTCGGTGCCTTCGACGCGCTCGCGCTGTCGCTCGCCGCGATGACCGGCATGGTCGAAACGCTGACCTTCCGCACCGACCGCATGCGCGCGCTCGCCGCCTCGGGCTATTCGACCGCGACCGACCTCGCCGACTGGCTGGTGCGCGAAAACGGCCTGCCGTTTCGCGAGGCGCATCATGTCGTCGGCGCCTGCGTCAAGCGCGCCGAGGAACTGGGCGTCGAGCTGTCGGCACTCCCCGCCGCCGAGGCCGCGGCGATCCACGCCGCGGTGACGTCCGACGTGCTCGCGGCATTGACCGTCGAGGCGTCGGTCGCCAGCCGCACCAGCTATGGCGGGACCGCCCCCGAACGGGTAAGGCAGGCGATCGCTGCGGCCCGCGCTGCGCTGGAAGGATCGAATTGATGGCGACGAAGCGCCTCATCATGGCAACATTGGCTGCATCGGCGCTGCTCGGCGCCTGCGGCAGCAAGGAAGATCTGAAACCGGTGGCGGGCCAGCCCGCGCCGGTCGTCCCCGTCGGCGCCACGCGCGCCCCGACCACGGAGGAACTCACGACGCCTGACGCGCAGGCCCGCCCCGCGCGCAGCGACGAACTTCTCAAACGGTCCGAACAACGCGAACCCGATGATTTCGACTTGCCGCCTCCGGGCTGAATGGCGGCGGCGGTCGAGCTTTAGAATTTGCCTCTGATCCCGTTCGTGCTGAGCTTGTCGAAGCACCGTCCTTCTTCCTGCAACGTGGAAAGAAAGAACGGCCCTTCGACAAGCTCAGGGCGAGCGGGAAATGATGACCAGGATAAAAATGATGGATCAATTTGCCCTTCGTGACGGCGTCCTCCACGCCGAAGATATTCCGCTGCCGCGCCTCGCCGAAGAAATCGGCACTCCCGTCTACGTCTATTCGCGCGCGATGCTCGAAGCGCATGCGCGCGAATTCCGCGACGCGCTGAAGGACGTGCCGAAGAAGCACCTCGCCTTTGCAATCAAGAGCAACCCCAACCTTGGCGTACTGCGCGTGCTGGCGCGGCAGGGCTATGGTGCGGACGTCGTGTCGGGCGGCGAGCTCGAACGCGCGATTGCCGCGGGCATGGCGCCCGACGACATCGTCTTTTCGGGGGTCGGCAAGACCCGCGCCGAACTCGCGCTCGGGCTCGATCGCGGCATCGGCCAGTTCAACATCGAACATGAGGCCGAAGGCATCGCGCTCGCCGAAATCGCGCTCCAGAAGGAAATGACCGCGCGCGCCGTGCTGCGCGTCAATCCCGACGTTGACGCCGGCACCCACGCGAAGATTTCGACCGGCAAGGCCGACAACAAGTTCGGCGTCGGCATCGACGTCGCGCCCGCGATGTTCGACCGCCTCGCGGCGCTGCCCGGGCTCCAGATGCGCGGCATCGCGGTGCATATCGGCAGCCAGCTGACCAGCCTCGACCCGCTCGAGGCCGCGTTCGAGCGGCTCGGCCGCCTGATCGCCGATCTGCGCGCCGCGGGGCACAGCATCACCCATGTCGATCTCGGCGGCGGGCTCGGCGTGTCGTACCGGCCCGAGGATAACCCGCCCAGCATGGCCGACTATGGCGCGATGGTCGCGCGAGTAACGAAGGATTGGGACGTCACCTTGATGTTCGAACCCGGCCGCGTGATCGCGGGCAACACCGGGGTGCTGCTGACCGAAGTTCTCTGGGTCAAGCCGGGCGCGACCAACCCCTTTGTCATCGTCGACGCCGCGATGAACGACCTCGCGCGCCCGGCGCTCTACGACGCCTATCACGACTTCGTCGCGGTACAGCCGACCGGCGAAAAGATGACCGCGTCGATCGTCGGCCCGGTATGCGAAACCGGCGACACCTTCGCGCGCGACCGCGTGACCGACGCGGTCGAACCCGGCGACCTCGCCGTCTTCCGCACTGCGGGCGCCTATGGCGCGACGATGGCATCGACCTACAACAGCCGCAGTCTGGTTCCCGAGGTCCTCGTCGACGGCGACCGCTACGTCGTCGTCGCCGACCGCATCGCCGCCGGCACGATCATGGCGGCGGAACGCGTGCCGGACTGGATTGATTGAGCCAGCCTGGTTGCGTGAATACGCAGCGACGCTATCTTTTCTTCGTCACCCCGGACTTGATCCGGGGTCCATGGCCCAACGGCGCGACAGGGGTCATGGATGCCGGATCAAGTCCGGCATGACGAGAAAAAGGGCAAATTCATGCACCAACTCCCAATCTTCCTGAACCTCACCGGCCGCACCGTCGTGCTGGTGGGCGAGGGGGAGGCCGCCGCCGCCAAGGCGCGCCTGATCGAACGCGCCGGCGGCCGCATCGTCCCCGCGTGGGAGCCGGGCGCCACCATCGCCTTCGTCGCGCTCGACGACGAAACCGCCGCCCGCGCCGCCGCCGATCAGCTTCGCGCCCGTGGCCTCCTCGTCAACGTCGTCGACCGGCCGGAGCTGTGCGATTTCACCACCCCCGCGATCGTCGACCGTGCCCCCGTCACCATCGCCATCGGCACCGGCGGTGCTTCCGCAGGGCTCGCGAAAGCCGTCCGCCAACGCATCGAATCTCTGCTGCCCGCCCGCCTCGGCGCACTCGCCGCCGCGCTCCACGCCGCGCGCGACGCGATGAAGGCGCGCTGGCCCGCCGCCGCCGACCGCCGCCGCGCCATCGACGCCGCGCTTGCCAGCGGCGGCGCGCTCGACCCGCTCGACGACCGAGCGGCGGACAAGGTTTCGGTCTGGCTGGTGAGCGACACCGCGCTTCCTCCGTCGCGCCTCGAAATGATCCACCTGACCAGCCCCGACCCCGACGACCTCACCCTCCGCGCCGCGCGCCTGCTCGGCGAGGCCGACCATATCTTCCACCCTGCGACGGTCTCCCCCGCGATCCTCACCCGCGCCCGCGCCGACGCAGTGCGGCATGTTGTCGATGCGCCACCACCGGATGCCCCGACGGGTTTGTCGCTGTGGCTGGACATGCCGAAAGACCGCTAGCGACCGGTAGCGGACGTAACGACAAGCAGCCCCTCCCCTTCAGGGGAGGGGCAACGAAGACTTGGCAGCGTGCTGCCTAGTCGTAGTGGGGTGGGGGCTAGCGGCCTTGCGCAAGGCCGCTGGCCCCCACCCGCTGCGACTAACGAACAAGTTCGTAAGTCTCGCTGCCCTCCCCTGAAGGGGAGGGCGTGGTTTTGCCGCTAGGTCGGCTCCCCACCCCAAAACTGCCCACCCGATAAACCGCCCTCAGGGCGCGATCGCCAGCCCGTCGCCCTGCTTCCCCGCCGCGATCCGGCGCAGCACCTTGCCGCTCGCCACATCGATCTCGGCGACCTTGTCGACCCCCGTCTCCGCCGCATAGAGCCGCGTCGAATCGGCGCTGAACAGCAAGGTCACCTGCCGCGCCGCGTCGCCCTCCGACACCTGGATCGTCCGCACCGGCGCGCGCGTTTCGGCGTCGAACAGGCTGATCGTCCCCTTGCCGATGTTGCTCGTCGCGATCAGCCTGCCGTCGGGGCTGGCCAGCACCCGGATCGCGACCGGATCGACCGGCAGCTCGGCGACCTTGGCGCCGCTTGCGGTGTCCCACACCGTCACCCGCGGCGCGTCGAGATCGCCGACCCACAGCTCGCGCCCGCCCTTTGCCAGCGCCAGCCCCTCGGGCTTGCCGCCGATGGTCAGGTCGCGCAGCTTGGTCCCCGCATTCAGGTCGAGCACGCTCACCGTCCCCGACCCGATATTGGCGGTATAGGCGGTGCGATTGTCGGGCGCGACGACGACCATGTGCGTCCCCTTCTGCCCCGTCGCGATCGAGGTCACCGTCCCGTCCGCCGCGACCACCGCCACCGACTCGCTCCCCTCGGTCGTCGCGACCAGCCGCCCGTCGGCCAGCCACAGCAGCCCGTGCGGCCGCTGGTTCGGGCTGAGGTCGATCGTCTTCAGCTTGCGCCGAGCCGCGACGTCGAACACGTCGATCGTCGTCCCGCCATAAGCGACCACCGCCGCTTGGCTGCCGTCGGGCGACACCGCGATCTCGTGCGGCATCTTGCCCGTCGGCAGCCGCGCCAGCTCCGCGCCCGACGCCAGCGCCACCAGGCTCAGCGTATCTTCGCCCTTGTTGCCGATCAGCAAGGTTTCGGCGGCGACGGGCGCCGACAGCAGCAGGGCGGCAAGGGCGGTAGCAATCGTGCGGCGCATGGCAAATCTCCCGGTTCGTTTCCGCCATCCTATGCCGCCGCCGCGCGCGGGCAAGCGGCCTTCGACCAGCGACATTACGACAAGTTAACTGGTGCACGGGGCGCGGCTTCCTAACCCTGCACCGCGGCGGCAGGTCGCGCCGCCGGTCACCACAGGAGAAACATATGGGTCTGCCAGCCATCGACATCGACGCGCTGCCCTTGCTCGACACCGCGGTCGGGTTGTTCGGCTCGCTCGTCAGCGAAAGCGCCTCGTCGGGGCCGTCGGTGTTCGAGATCGCGGTCACCATCGCGCTGATCATCCACGACTGACGAAGCGGCGGGAAAGGGCAGCGGGTCGCCCCCGTCCTTTCCCGCGCATCGCTCTTTCGCTCCTGCCAAGATGCCCACCCGCGCCTCGCGCCACGAGCACTTCCCCCGCGCCGACCTCGCGCGCCGCACGGCGATCCGCCACGCGGTGAGCGAACGCGCCGCCGCATGGACCGCGATCGATACCGCCCCCGACGGCTTGCTCGCCGCCATCGATGAGCAGGCGGACGCTCCCGCCGACGCCGCGATCGCCGCGCTGCTCCCGTGGCTCACCGACCCAGGCTGGCTCGCCGCCCGCCTCGCCAGCGCGCTCGCGCTGCTCCGCGCCGACCCCTTCGCGCGCCCGCCGCTCCGTGCCTTCGGGGGCGGCGAGGGCGGTGGGGCAGGCGATGCGCCCGGCGGCCTCGTGCTCGCCGATCGCGGCGGCATCCGCCTGACCCTCCGCCTGTGGCCCGCCGCGGCGCGCCCGGCGCCGTCCGCCGCGCCCGCGATCTTCGTCCCCGGCCGCGCCGCGCTTCACATCCTCGTCAGCGGCGGTGCGCAGCTCTGCGAGCACTGCGTCGCGGTCACCCCCGCCGAGGAAGCCGGCGCCTTCACCGCGCGCGCCGCCGCGCCCTGCCACACCACCGCGCCGCGCCCGCTGCACCGCGGCGAGACGCTCCACCTCGACACCGCGCGGCAAAGCTTCTCGCTCATCCCCGGCGGCCGCGACACGCTTTTCCTCGAACTCACCGTCCAGCCGCCGTCGCGCCTGCCGATCCGCAGCTACGACCCCGCCACCGGCCGCCTCCTCCACGTCAGCGCGTCCCGCCGCGACAGCAGCTTTCGCGCCATGGCGCTGACCCTGCTCCGCCACCTCGGCCGCGCCGACGCCGCGCCGCTGTTCGACGCCGAAACCCACAGCAGCGATTTCGCCGCGCGCTGGCACGCCATGCGCGAACTGATCGCGCTAGCCCCCGCTGCCGCCCGCGCCCCGCTCGCCCGCATGGCGGCGCATGACCCCCACCCGGAGGTGCGCGCCGCTGCAGAAGCCACGCTGGCGCTCTTATCTCCCCTCCCGCTTGCGGGAGGGGTCGGGGGAGGGCCTGTTACTCCCAACGCGGCGGAACATGCCCCACCCAAACCCTCCCCCAAGGGGGAGGGCTTAAAGGAAGCCCCATGCCCCGCGCCATAACCCCGCCCCCCGGCCCCCCGCTGACCCTCGCGGACGTCACCGCCACCCTCGACCAGCACGGCGTCGACCTCACCGACGAAGCCAGCATAGCGCGCTGCGCCACCCTCCTCGCGGGGCTGCAACGCAACCGCGCGTTCCTCGCCGACCGCGTCATCGCCGCGCTGAAGGCCAGCTACGCCGACCAACTCGAAATCAACCGCTATTCGGCGCAGGTCTTCCTCCTCCACCGCAGCCCGCGCGGTTTCTACCTCCGCGCCAACCTCTGGCCCGCCGCAGGCGACGCCGTCACCACCGCGAGCGGCCCCGCGGCCTTCTCCTACGACGTCGCGCACGACCATAATTTCAGCTTTCTCACCATCGGCTATTTCGGTCCCGGCTATGTCAGCGACTATTATGAAGTTGATCCGGAAGCGGTCGACGGGCGCCGCGGCGAACCGCTGGCCCTCAAATTCATCGAGCGTAGCCAGCTCAGCGAGGGCCGGATGATGCTCTACCGCGCCCACCGCGACATCCACCGCCAGCTCCCGCCCGAAAGCCTGTCGGTCAGCCTCAACATCATGGACGAGGGCGACCATGTCCCCTGGCGCGACCAATATATCGTCGACCTCGGCCGGCAAGCGCAGGGACGCGGCACGATCGCCAAGCGCCCGACGCTGACGAGCAGCGAAATGCTGCTGCGCTGCGCGGTGCATCTGAGCGACGACGCCCACGACATCGCCGCCCACTTCGCGAAGGCGCACCCCGTCCCCCGCGTCCGCGCCAACGCGATCGCCGCGCTGGCGGCGGTGGCAGAGGGCGAGGGCAGGGCGGCGGTGCTGGAACGCGGAATGGGGGATAGGGATGCGCGGGTGCGGGATGATTGTCGGCGGTGGCTGGCAGAATGATCCTCCCTGTGGCGAAGCCATGGGGAGGTGGCAGCGCGCAGCGCTGACGGAGGGGCGACGGCACTGCCGTCGCGGCCCCTCCCCACCCTTCGGGCGGCCCGCTACCCATCGCTACGCGACAGGGAGGACCAACCCCCTTTCCCTTTACTGGAGAGGCCAAGGGAGAGGGGTCCGCGCGCGCATCGGACAGCTTTGCATACTCCGCCAGCGATACCCGCCATATTGGTAACACGAATCTGTCGTGGAATATAACAAGAACGAGTCGCGATCGGCGTATGGATCGACCTACACAGAAAAAATTAAGGAAACCACTATAAGTTTAACTATTTGATATATAGGAAAAAATAATCCCTTATCGATCGACGTATTTTGTGGTAGATCTCACATAGAGGAGATCCACAATGGTTGATAAGGCTCGTTACCCCCAAATTCCGAGCACCGTGTGGTGGGGTGTTCGTGCAATACTGCAGAAAACTCCTTCAGCAACGATCGATGAACGACTGCTTGGCGTGCAACTCGGCGTTCAAGAAGCGGCGTCGCGCGCGTATATTAATGAACTTAAGAGTGTGGGAATCCTCACCGATGAAAGCAAAGCGTCGCCACTTGCTCAAAAATGGCGTCTGGATGAAAGCTACGCCGAAGCCGTAACTGAAATTATTGAAGACGTATATCCGGAAGGCCTGCGCCATCTAGCGCCGCCTGGGGACGCCGAGCGGCAGAAGGTCGTATCCTGGTTTCTTCGTGAAGGCCTGGGACAGGGAGCAGCCGGAAACAAGGCTGCAACATATCTTCTACTTGCAAGCCTTACGCCCAGTGAGGCGCCGAAGCCAACCTCCAAGGCTTCCCCTGAGTCAAACTCTAAGCCTCGGCAAGCAAAGGGGCAACCGATGGTAAAGCCGAAACGGGAAGCGGCGGCCCGTGACGATCAGTCGAGGCAGGATAATCAGGATAAAGACGTGCGCCGCACAAGAGGAGGTGTTGAAACGCTCCCTCTGAATGTCAACGTCCAGATCCATATTAGTGCCGACGCCGGTAGTGAGCAGATTGAATCGATTTTCCAAGCTATGAGGCGCTATCTATATGACGCTCCGGATACTTGACGGGATCCGAAGGTTCCAAGAGCATTTGCTTGAAGTTGGGCTCGCGCGATCAGTGTTGGCCCTTCCGGCTCCGCGGATGCTCGCGCTACCGTCTCCCACCACCGAGGGATCTGAGCCTGCGAGCGTCTTTTCGCGATTGATAACAGAGGCTGAGGTTCAAAGCGTGGCAGCCGACTTGTTTGCATCTGGACATTATAATTTGGCAGTCGCCGAAGCGTATAAGGCAGTAGATAACTTTGTCGCGAGCCGTGTCCCATCTATTTCTCAAAAAGGGACCACGCTTATGGATCAGGTTTTTGCGCCCAATGCGCCCTATCTTCGCTGGACCGGGATGAAAACAGCATCTCAGATGGATGAGCAGAAGGGTTATCATCGGCTATTTTCAGGTGCAATGTTGGGCATCAGGAATCCGACAACACACGAATTTGGGTGGGTCGAAGATCCCGAGGTGGCGCTGGAATTGATCGTATTCGCACAGCATTTGCTACGTAAGGCGAAGGCTGCGGATAACGATGTCGGCAAAGCAGATAAGTCTCAATAGATTGGGCATCCTTCGCTGCGGCTCTTAGCCGAGCAAGTACCGTGATACTGGACGAAGCATGGGTAAGAAAAAACCGCTTTCCTACATTATTCCGCCATGCCACCCTCGCGCTCTGGCTCTTTGACTCGTTCAAAACCGCTGCTTCCCCGCCCGCCAAACGTCGCGGCCGCGCGCGACCTTTGCGATGTTTCGTTCCGCCGCCGCGCTGGGCAACCTTGGCGACGTTTTGCGCCGTGCCCGACCGCCAACCCTTTGTTTCCGGGGTCGATGCGGTGACAAGTTTGACAACTTCCGCCTGCCGGGCGGGCCCTTGGCGATCTGGGGTCAAAACAGACACACATTGGGCTGAACTTTCCTGAACTTTGGATCGCTAAAGCCACAAAGGACACAATCCCGACGTGCGCACGCGGGGCTTTTGTGGCTTTAAGACCTTGCTGACAGCGCCGCAAACCCCTGCTAGGGCGCCGCGCATGACCACGCCTTTGTCCCACATCCGCAATTTTTCGATCATCGCGCACATCGACCATGGCAAGTCGACGCTCGCCGACCGGCTGATCCAGTTCACCGGCGGCCTGACCGCGCGCGAAATGTCGGCGCAAGTGCTTGATAATATGGATATCGAGAAAGAGCGCGGGATCACGATCAAGGCGCAGACGGTGCGCCTGAAATATACCGCGAAGGACGGCGAGACCTACGAGCTCAACCTCATGGACACGCCCGGCCATGTCGACTTCGCCTATGAAGTGTCGCGCAGCCTTGCGGCGTGCGAGGGCGCGCTGCTCGTCGTCGACGCGGCGCAGGGGGTCGAGGCGCAGACGCTCGCCAACGTCTATCAGTCGATCGAGCACGACCATGAAATCGTGCCGGTGATCAACAAGATCGACCTGCCCGCCGCCGATGTCGACAAGGTGAAGGCCGAGATCGAGGACATCATCGGGCTGCCCGCCGACGACGCGGTGCTCGCCTCGGCCAAGTCAGGGATCGGGATCGAGGAATGTCTCGAGGCGATCGTCACCAAGATCCCGCCGCCAAAGGGCGACGCCGCGGCGCCGCTGCTCGCGATGCTCGTCGACAGCTGGTACGACCCCTATCTCGGCGTCGTGATTTTGGTCCGCGTGGTGGATGGCGTGCTGAAAAAAGGTCAGCAGATCAAGTTCATGCAGGCCGGCACCACCCACCTGATCGACCGCGTCGGCTGTTTCACGCCGAAGCGCGAGGAACTGACCGAGATCGGCCCGGGCGAGATCGGCTTCATCACCGCGCAGATCAAGGACGTTGCGCAGGCGCGCGTCGGCGACACGGTGACCGACGCCAAGAAACCCGCCGCGGCGCCGCTGCCGGGGTTCAAGGAAGTCCAGCCGGTCGTCTTCTGCGGCCTGTTCCCGACCGACGCCAACGACTTCGAGAAATTGCGCGAGAGCATCCAGAAGCTGCGGCTGAACGATGCGAGCTTCTCGTTCGAGATGGAAAGCTCGGCGGCGCTCGGTTTCGGCTTCCGCTGCGGCTTCCTTGGCCTTTTGCACCTCGAGATCATCCAGGAGCGGCTCAGCCGCGAATATGACCTCGACCTCATCACCACCGCGCCGTCGGTGGTCTATAAGCTGAAGCTCAGCCACACCAAGAATGAGGCGGCGAAGGAGATCGAGCTCCACAACCCCGCCGACATGCCCGACCCCAACCGCATCGACGAGATCGAGGAGCCGTGGATCGAGGCGGTGATCTACGTCCCCGACGATTATCTGGGGCCGATCCTGAAACTGTGTCAGGACCGCCGCGGCATCCAGAAGAACCTGACCTATGTCGGCGGCCGCGCGCAGATCACCTACGAACTGCCACTCAACGAAGTGGTGTTCGACTTCTACGACCGGCTGAAGAGCATTTCGCGCGGCTATGCGTCGTTCGACTATCACCAGATCGGCCACCGCCCCGGCGACCTCGTCAAGATGAGCATCCTCGTCAACAACGAGCCCGTCGATGCGCTGTCGATGATCGTTCACCGCGGATCGGCGGAAAGCCGCGGCCGCGGCATGTGCGAGCGGCTGAAGGACCTGATCCCGCGCCACATGTTCAAGATCCCGATCCAGGCGGCGATCGGCGGCAAGGTCATCGCCCGCGAAACCATCGCCGCGCTGCGCAAGGACGTGACCGCCAAATGCTATGGCGGCGACGCGACCCGCAAGAAAAAGCTCCTCGAAAAGCAGAAAGAGGGCAAAAAGCGGATGCGCGAATATGGCAATGTGAACATCCCGCAGGAGGCATTCATCGCCGCGCTGCGGATGGGCGACGACGCCTGATCGGGGCGGCGAAAGCGGGAGCCGCGGCGCTGGCGCTGCTGCTCGCCGCCTGCGTTCCCGCATCGGTCGGGCAAGCGAGGAAGGATGCGGCGTTGAACGACAAGCCGATCATGGCCTGGCCCGACCTTTTGACCCGCGCGAAGCCCTCGCCCGACGCGACGATCCGCTATGGCGAGGATCCGCTCCAGATCGTCGATGTCTGGGTGCCGAAGGGGCAGGGGCCGCACCCCGCGGTGCTCATGATCCACGGCGGCTGCTGGCAGACGTCGGTCGCCGAGCGCGACATCATGAACTGGATCGCCGACGATTTGCGGTCGCACGGCGTCGGGGTGTGGAACATCGAATATCGCGGCGTCGACCGCGGCGGCGGGATGCCGGGAACCTATGAAGACGTCGCTCGCGGCGCCGATCTGTTCGTCGCCGATGGCGCAAAGCACGGGTTCGACACCGGCGGCACCCGTGTTGCGATCGGGCATAGCGCGGGCGGCCATCTGGCGCTGTGGCTGGCACGGCGTCCGGCGCTGGCGGCGGGCGATGCGCTGCGCGGCGGCGACCCGATCCGCATCGATCTGGCGATCAGCCAGGGCGGCTTGCCCGACCTGCGCGCCGGGGCGGCCAGCGTCGGCCACGCCTGCGGCGCCGACGCTCCCGCCGCGATGGCGCGCGGCGACTATGCCCGCACCTCGCCCCCCGAAATGCCCGTCGGCACCGCGCGCGAGATGCAGTTCAACAATGACCGCGACCATGTCACCCCGCCTGCGACCGGCGCCTCCTACAGCGCAGCGATGGCCAAGCGCGGCGTGACGGTGCCGATGGAGGTGACACCGGGCGAGGGGCATGTCGAACTGATCGCGCCGGACAGTGTCAGTTGGGGCAAGCAGCGCGCCGCCATCCTGACGGCGCTGGGGCGACCAGCCGCCGCCCCTACATCTCGATAACGATCCGCACCTTCGACGGATTGGTGCCGGCGACGCGGGCAATCTCGGCCCGGGTCCGCGCGACCAGGTCGGCGAGATTCTGTCGTCCCGCTATGCCGTCATCGCTAAGCAGATCGGCGGTCGACACGCCGAACAATTGCGACAGCGACTGCAAACGCGCCGCCTTTGGCCGCGACCGATCCTGCTCCCAATGGCAGATCGCGGTGATGCTGATCCCCAATCGATCGGCGACCTCGGTCTTGCTCAGTCCCTGCATCCGTCGCAGCCGCGCCAGTCGGGCGCCAAGCGTTTCGATCGCAGGAGCGCCTTCGATCAGGCTGTCGATCGGTGAATGGATCAAAAAACGGTCCCTTGTCGGCTTGCTTTGACGGTCCCCACCATAGAAGTTCACAAGCCCAACCGCTTTCAACATCTCACTGATCGGGTGCTGCCCCATGGCGCCGGATTTGCCAGCGGTGCGCGCCGCCTCTATCAGTAATGGATCGGGAGGCAGCGATGACCGTCACGGATGGACAGGCGCCACGACGCGCAAAAGCGATCGCGGATATCGCGGTGCACAGCGCGCTGAACGATGGCACGGTCATCTGCCTGCGAACCATCACGCCCGACGATGAGCAGCTACTGCGCGACGGGATCGCCCAATTGTCCGCTGAATCGCGCTATCTGCGCTTTTTTTCGCCGGTGGCGGTCCTGCCCGATGCGGTGATCGAACGGCTGGTCGACGTCGATGGCCACGACCATATCGCGTGGGGCGCGATCTGCACCGAATGCGAAGGGCAACCGGCGATCGGCGCGGTTCATGCGGTGCGCTATGGCGACGGTGGCCGCGCGGGCGAGTTTTCGGTGGCGGTGGTCGATGCATTCCAGGGGCAGGGGTTGGCGCGGATGATGACCGCGGCGCTGCTCGTCCATTGTCTGGCGGAAGGGCTGTCGGTGCTCGACGTGCATATGCTGTCGGAAAACGCCGCGGCGAAGCGACTGGTAAAGTCGCTGGGCGCCGAATGGACCGGCGAGTCGGCCGGTGTCGCCGAATATCGGCTCGATGTCGCAGCGGGCCTTGCCGCGCTGCGCGCCGATACCGACGCGCCGGGGGTGCAGGACGTCCTGCAGGCGCTGGAAGGCAATTCAGGGGCTTCGAACTAGTCCCTCCCACCGCCGGGGGTCGCTACCGGCGGTGGGAAGGTAGGCCGCGGCGCAAAACAAGATGCGTTCCGGCCACACCGCTCTCATAGCCGCGATCGGATTACAAAGTGGTGACCCGCGTCACATGACGCCAAAAGCGCGAAAATTACCGTCGCACACGACAAAGGGCGCCGGAATCGATCCGGCGCCCTTCGCGCTGCCCTTTAGGGAAGGCAGGCCTTACTTCTTGGCCGGGTCCGCGCCGACTTCCGACGGGGCGATCTCGCCATTGTCGTCCATGGCGTTGGCCTTTTCTTCGCCAGCAGCTTCGACGGCATCGGCCTTGTCTTCCATGGCTTCCTTGGCCGGACCTTCGGGCATGGCGTCGGCCTGATCGTCGATCGCGTCGGCCTGCGCTTCGGCCTGGTCTTCGACCTTGTCGGCAGCGGGGCTCTGGCAGGCGCCGAGAGCGAGGGCCGAGGTGGCGGCGAGGGCAATGAACATCTTACGCATAATCGAGTGACTCCCAAAGTTGACTCCGGGGCTTAACGCGGGGTGAACAATAGGGTTGCAACGAAAACGTCAAATTGCCGAAATGCTGTGGATTTGTCGCGCCTCGCAGGCTGGTCACGGTCGAAGCGGACAAAAAAGAGGGCGCCAAAGCGCCCTCTTTCGCCTGATTTTTGCGCGACCGCGGTCAGAAGCGCTGCTGACGCTCGTACAGATCGCGGTAATGCTGGATGCGCGTGACGCGCAGCCCTGGCATGCCGCTGCGATCGATCGAGCGTTGCCAGCCGGCAAACTCCTCGAGCGTCAGGCTGTAGCGCTCGCACGCTTCGTCGACGCTGAGCAGACCGCCATTGACCGCGGCGACCACCTCGGCCTTGCGACGCACGACCCAGCGCGTCGTCGACGGCGGCGGCAGCGAGTCGATGGTCAGCGGTTCGCCGAGGGGGCCGATGACCTGAGCCGGCCGGATTTTCTGATTCTCGATCATATTCATTCCATGGTTTCGACGTCGGGGGGGAATGTGTCCGACGCATTTGTCTCTAAAACAGAGGGACTCAACATCGGCTGAAATCCTCTGGTAAACAGGCCGTTCATAGTTTCGGGCAGAGCGTTCGCTCCGTCCGACAGGTCGAAGAAACGAACGACACGCAGCGCCTTTTGTTCCGGCGCGCGGCGCGATCCGCCGAGCGTGTGGCGCAGCGCGTTAAGTGTTTCCGCATGCGCCCGGCGACTCGCATCCGCCTGCAACAACCGCACGGTCGGCTGCGCTGCCTGCCGCGCGCTCGACACGGCCAGGATGATGTCAAAGCCGGGCTTCGACAGTCTGGCCGCACCGGCAAGGCGCGGGAATTCGGACGGTGCGACATTCATGATGCTGGTCTAGCGCGGACCGCCTAAGGTCACGTAAATGCCCATTTCATGCCTTGTTAGCGAAGCTTAACCCCCGTCAATATCTTGACAGCTGCGGCGGAAAAGCTGGATTTTTTGGGTTGGCGTCCCTAGATGGCGCGCATCATGGCAACGATGATTTCTCCTGTCGGACTGGCCCAGGCCGACTTTCAACTGGCAGCGCCGTTGAAGGATCGCCGAATCGTGGTCGCGATGTCGGGCGGAGTCGATTCGAGCGTCGTCGCCGCGTTGGCGGCGCGGTCGGGGGCCGAGGTCATCGGTGTCACGCTGCAACTATACGACCATGGTGCGAAGGCAAAGCGCGTCGGTGCCTGTTGCGCGGGGCAGGATATTCGCGACGCGCGGGCGGTCGCCGATCGCCTGGGCTTTGCGCATCACGTCTATGACCATGAAAGCCGCTTTCGCGACACGGTGATCGATCAGTTCGCCGACGAATATCTTGCCGGCCGGACGCCGATCCCGTGCGTGCGCTGCAACATGGGGGTCAAGTTCACCGACCTGTTCGCGCTGGCAAGGGAGCTCGGTGCCGATTGTCTGGCGACCGGCCATTATGTCCGCCGCATGATCGGGCCGAACGGCGCCGAACTGCACCGCGCGGTCGATCCGGCGCGCGACCAGAGCTATTTTCTGTTCGCGACGACGCAGGCGCAGCTCGATTTTTTGCGCTTCCCCTTGGGCGGGCTGGAAAAGAGCGTGGTGCGCGAGATCGCGCGCGAGCTGGGGCTGGGGGTCGCGGGCAAACCCGATAGTCAGGACATCTGCTTCGTTCCCGACGGCGATTACGCAACGCTGGTCCGCAAGCTGCGTCCCGAAGCCGATGACCAGGGCGAGATCGTGCATGTCGACGGCACCGTATTGGGCGCGCACAAGGGGCTGATCCACTATACCGTCGGCCAGCGGCGCGGGATCGACATCGGCGGACAGGCGGAGCCCCTCTATGTCGTGCGGCTGGATGCTGCGGCAAAGCAGGTGATTGTCGGGCCGCGCCGCGCGCTCGCGGTCGCAGCGGCGCGGCTGGGCGAAGCGAACTGGCTGGGCGATGTCGATGACCGCACGGTATTGGCCAAGGTGCGCAGCATGGCGCGGCCGGTACCGGCGCGGGTGGTCGGCGACCGGCTGATCTTTGCTGCGCCCGAATTCGGCGTCGCGCCGGGACAGGCCGCGGTGCTTTACGACGCGGCCGACGCAAGCCGCGTGCTGGGTGGTGGCTGGATCGAAGAGACTTTTGCCGCCGACGCAACCTAAGCCCGCGCAACCATTGACATTCCCGCCTGTTGGTTCAGCTTGGACGACAGGAATGGGGAGACGATCATGACCAACTGGATCTGGCGCGGCGCGGTGCTGCTGTGGGCCGCCTTTTTTGCCATCGTGGGTTTGCGCGGCGTCATCGACCCGGCGAGCTATTCGGAGACGTTCAACTTCTCGATCACCGGGGTGGCGATCAACACGCTGCGTGCCGACCTATCGGCCTTTTTCATCGTGGCGTCGGGTGCGGCGGTGCTGGGCGCGCTGGTGCCGGGCTGGGTACGCGCCTTGCTGGTGCCGGCGGCGCTATTTGGCACGGCGCTCGCCGGTCGTCTGATTGGGGCGGCCATGGGCGATCCGACCAATTGGGGCATCATTCAGGGAATGATCGTCGAGGCTTTGACGGTCGTGTTGATGCTGGCGAGCTGGTGGGCCTTGTCGCGGCCCGCCGAAGCGCCGGTCGCGACGGAAGATGGCGGCGGCCTGGACGAGGCATCGCGCTGATTGGTGACCGCGAATCCGGGTCGGTTGTTGTGTTTTGAGCCATTCTATGAGCTAATGCCCACTGGGTTGCTTCTTTTCCCTTTCACGGTGGACGAAGCGTATGGCAGTCGATGATGAGAAGCGAGCACCGTCGGACAGGCGGTCGACGGACAGGCGCGTCGCCGAGGATCCCGGCTATAAGGGGCCAGAGCGGCGCAAGGCCGACCGGCGCTCCGGCAAGGATCGCCGATCGGTCGATTGACCGCGCGGCACGGGAGAGTTTCTTTGGCTGAACCGAATGTGCCGCGGCTGAACGTCGATATCGTGTCCGATGTCATGTGCCCCTGGTGCATCATCGGTTGGCTGAAATTCCAGCATGTGATGGCGCATTTCGCCGGGCGACTCGATTTTCGGGTCCAATGGCATCCGTTCGAACTCAACCCCGATATGCCGCCCGAGGGCGAGGATGCCGCCGCGCACGTCATGCGCAAATATGGCATTACCGCCGAACAGAGCCGCGCCAACAGCGGCAAGATGGCGGGCGTCGCGGCCGACCTTGGCTTTCAGTTCAACCGGGGACCGGGCTTCCGGATGCGCAACAGTTTCGACGCCCACCGTCTGCTGACTTGGGCCGGGGCGCTGGAAGAACCTGAGCAAGCGGCGGCAACCGGGGTGCAGACCGCGCTGAAGCTGGCGCTGTTCGCGGCGCATTTCACCGACAATCGCGATGTCAGCGACCATGCGGTGCTTGCCGACGTCGCCGCCTCGGTCGGGCTCGACCGCACCCGCGGCGCGGCGATCCTCGCTTCGGGCGAGTTCGGCGAGATGGTGCGCGCCGAAGAGGCCTATTGGGCCGACCAGAATATCACCGGCGTTCCCGCCTTCATCCTGGGCGGTCGCATGATGATTCCCGGCGCGCAGGATCCGGAGGTGTTCATCCGGGTCATCGAGAACAAGATCCTCGCCGCGGCGGCGTGACCGCGTCGCCGCGGCGTGCCGAACGATTAGCGCTTTGAACGCAGGATGTCGGCGAGCGCGATCGGGCCGATCGTCAGCGCAAAGCTGATCATCATGAAGGCAAAGACGAGGACGGGCGTCTGCATAAGCGGGTGGGTCATTGATCGGCTCCCTTGTAATGGCGATGCCCCGCCATCACCGCATTGCCGGTCAGCGTCGTTGATCTGCGTCAAATAGCCTTTGCGCCAGCGCGCCGCCCCCGCTGCTAATCGTCGGTGTCATCGGGCGCGGGCGGCAATTCCCCGCGCAAGGGCGGGTTCGGGCCGACGAGCTGACGGGCGATGTCGGCGGCGATCAGCTGTGCCACCGGATCATCGCGCCGGGCGCCATATTCGTCGCGGCGCGCGGTCAGATAGGCGGTGCGGTCGCTGGCGGGCAGCGCGGCGGCTTCGGCATAGAGGCGCACCACCTGTAGCCATGGGGCGTCATCGGTCAGCACATCTTCGGCCCAGCGGCTGAACGGCCCGCCCGCGGGCGTCCACCCGCCTTCTGATTGGCGGAGAAAGAACAGCACCTGCGAACCCCTGGGGACCATGTACCGGATACAGCCGCCGGTCTGTGACAGCGGGTGGGCATGTTCCAGATCGTACGGATGGCTGAGGATCGCCAGCGGAGTGGGGGCCAGCGCGATCGGCAGGCTCGTCGGTGCGGCGGCGCGGTCGCCCTTGATCGCCGCCACCGGCGTGATGTCGATCCGCATGGCATCGGGATCGTCGATGGCATCGATCGCGGTACCGCCATCGACGGTCGCGAGCAGGATCATGTCGGCGCTTTCGACCAGTTCCATGTTCGTCGGGATCCGGTAATCGCCAGCGACCGAGCAGGCCGCGGCGGGAAGCGGCGCGGCGACAAGCGCGGCGGCAGCGAGCAAGGGCAGGATACGCATCGACCGAGCGTAGAACATGGCGGCGCGCGCAGGAAGCCCGGCGTTGCTTTCGGGCGGCTCGTCGGCGGCGCCGGATCGATGGCGGCTGCCGGACGTTTGGGTTCCAGACTTTGCGGGCGGTCCCGCAAGGCGGCAAGGAGAATGACGATGGCTGAGCATGACCATAGCGCGATCAAGGAACATATGAATGTCATCGGCGCCGATGGCGTCCATGTCGGCACCGTCGACCATCTCGACGGCGAGCGGATCAAGCTGACCAAAGGCGACAGCGGCGACGGCAGGCATCATTTCCTGCCCGCCGGACTGGTCGCGGCGGTGGAGGGAGACACGATACGCCTGTCGGCGACCGGCGCCACCGCGGTCGACCTGTTCGAAGAGGCCGAATAGTCGGAGCGGCAGAGGGGCGTCGCACGATGCGAATAATGCCGTGTGGCGGCTCGCGCCACGATATCGGCACGCACCCGCGTTGCCGATGGGCCGCGCCGCCATAGCGACTGGCGCCCGGCGCCGGGGCTGCTATGGGCGGGGCGATGAAGCCTGTGGGATCGCGAAGGGTAGTGCTGGCCCGGTTGAAGGCCAAGCCGTTGCTGGCGGGGCAATTGCTGTGCGCGCTGGCCGCCGCGGTGCTGGCGCTGCGGCAAGCGCTGCCGGTGTGGGACGATGGCGCCGCCGCGGTGGTGCGCGCGGTGCTGGTTGGCAATCTGCTGGTCAGCGCCGGGATCGCCGCGGCGCTGGTCGGAGTCGCCGCCTTTCACCGCGCGTGGCGCTGGCGCGATGCCTATATCTGGCACGATGGCGCGATGCTGTATCGCGGCGGCGGCGAGCGCTGGCCGCTGGCGCTGATTCAGGACGTGGTGGTGGCCAAGGGCGAGCTCGGCATCGCGTCACTGAGGCTGGTGGTCGACGACGACAGCGAGGTGACGCGCGAGCTGGTGAAGCTGTACCTGCTGGAGGATGCGCCCGAGGCGGTGCGCGGCGGGGTGATGTTCGCGGTCGCCGGGGTGCGCGGGTTTCCGGGCGGGTCGGTGCTGAATTAGGCGGGGTGCTCCGCAAAGTTCAGCAAAGTTCAGCCCAACGGCGCGGCGCGCTGGTCAAAGTTCAGGAAAGTTCAGCCTCATCCCACGCCGCCACCACGGGCGGCGTTGCGGGCGGCACGAGCGCCTCGTCCGCGTCGTCGCGGTACCAGCGCGGCAGCTCGCCATCGCAGAGATCGGCAACCTCGAGCGCCACCGCGAGATCGTCGGGCGCCATCAGCGCTGCGGGCGCGGCCGGCGGTTCGGGGTGGAGGTGGACCAGCGCCTCGGCAACCGGGGTCGCGGCGGGGGCATGCGCCGCGGCGCCCTCACGAAAGCGGTCGGGGCCATAGGCGCGGAGCAGGAACATCAGCAGCCGGTCGCTCTGGCGCAGGCGGCGGCCGACGCGGTTGCCCTCGCGGTCGAACACCGGCTCTTCGCTGCCGACGATCGCGCGTTCGAAGGCCGCGTCGAGTAATTTCTTGGACGCCGCATCGATCGCCGCCGACCAGGCCCGATCGAACGCTTCGGCGCCCGGCGACCGGCGCAGGCGATAGGCGGAGGATTCGGACATGCCGACGCGCTGCGCCGCAGTGGCAACCGAGCCGCTGTCGGCCAGCGCCTCGACAAAGGCGCGCTGCTTGTCGGGCGACCAGCCGTCATGGCGGCGCTTTTTCAGCACCGGCACCCAGTCATAAGCGGCAGGGTCGTGGCCGTGCGCGTCGCGCGCGGGGGTGGATCCGGGGACGGCGGCAGGGGCCGCGTCGGGCGAAGGGATGGGGGCGATGTGGCTCATCTGCCAGTTTGGAGCATATGGAAATAATGTAGGAAAGGGGTTTTTGGGGTGGGGTGTGCGAAATAGGATTTGGTGGTGTGTGGGGCGATCGGGTTTCAGGGGAAGGCGCGAAGTCAAGGCGCGGAGACCCCCTTTTCATTCGTCATGCCGGACTTGATCCGGCATCCATTCCAGCGCCGGCGTCATGGACCCCGGATCAAGTCCGGGGTGACGAAAGAGAGGGAGGCGTGAAGAGGGACGGTCACCCACCCAGCGGCGGCAACCCCAATTCCTCGGCCAAGTCGCGCCATTCGGGGTTCGTCACCTCGATTAGCTCGATCTTCCACCGCCGCTGCCAATTCTTGATCTGTTTTTCGCGCGTGATCGCGGCGTGCATCGTCCCGGCCAGTTCGAACCACACGAGCGTTTTGACGCCATAGCGTTTGGTGAAGCCGTCGAAGCTGCCATCGCGGTGCTGGCAGATCCGCTGGATCAGGTGCGAGGTGACGCCGGTATAGAGCGTGCCGTGCCGCGCGCTGGCGGTGATATAGACGCAGGGTTGGAAGTCGGCATGCATGGGGTGGAGGCTAGGGCGGCGATGGACCCCGGATCAAGTCCGGGGTGACGAAGATGGGATCGGAACGGATGCTTCTCTTCACATCGTCATGCCGGACTTGATCCGGCATCCATCCGGCGCAGGGCAATTGGGGGTTAAGTAAACTGTCACCGTAATTCGTCACCGTAATTCCGATGTTCGCGGTGGCGCGCGTGGGTAGCCGGATGGAGCCGGTTCCGGCGTGTTGAGGATTGTCCAATCCCCGCCATGTCGGATTTGGCTTGAGGCTCAAGTGACATGACGAGGTGACAAAAGTGTGTTTTCAGATGTTCGCGATTTGATCGAGATAGGCTATTTTTTCCGGCTCATTCTAGCAATCTCGGTGGTAATCTTATCAATCAGCTCTTGTTTTGAGCCAAACAGTAGCACTCTTTGCTGATTTAGATCGAACTCGATCGGAGTTGCTAGCCCGCCCACTATTATGACCTGCTTTTCTAGCATTTGAGCTATCGCTAGCTCGTAAAAGACATTAGCATTGCGGCCCGATATATTGGCGATAACAAAATCTGCTCCAATTATGGATTCAATAATATATTTCAACAAGTTAGACGATACATATTGCTCGTCGCCTCTTATGCATCTCAGATCAAGTAGCTGGCATGCTTCTTTTATTGTGTTATAGTCGTCCCCATAGTCACTGGAGAATGGCGTAATAACAAATACATCATGCCGAGATTCGGATATAATCCGATCTATTTCTTCTCTATTTATGCCTAGATCTGACAGAAAACGTGACCTGTATACGACATCTTTTGTAGAGTCGTACCTCATATCTGAGGAAACGGGCGGCTGGTTTGCTACAGATTGAACGACGAGTTCGTTTATGCGCTCAAATCCTCCAGGGTTTCTGTAGGCTTCTTCAAGAAGATTTTTTATCTGCCTGTCAATATATTCACGATCAGGGGCAAGGGAGCGTCGCGCTATCTCGTTGTGTTCAAATTGAATCTTCTGATTTATTGCATCTCGCCTAACGAAATATAGAATTGCGAACGAGATAACGGCAACCAGCAATGAGAGTATTGCAGCAGCAAAAATGAATATGTATTCGCTATTTGTCATTGCAATGACCTGCTCATTATTATCAGGCACCCAGCCATTATTGATAGCATTAAAAACCAACTTGCTCCAATTGATGCTGAGATTTTTACGAAGGAACTTGTACTTTCCCAATTCAATCTATTAGATATAACTATCTGTTGAAAATATATCTGAATAAAACAAAAAATAATTGTAAGGAGGCAAATTGCAATGGAGGCGCCGAGATTGTTGGCATCCAAGAATGTTAAACCGAGGCAGCAGGTGAACAGACCTGACGTTGCATCAATAGGTATCTCCGCTGCGGATGTTGCCCATCCAATTGAAGATTTATCATGGGCCAGCAATGCTTTGAATAAAGCGATGATGATAACGGCCAAAAAGCCGACAGGTATGATCCAATATCCAATCGACATACAACCGACTTCTCGTCCCCCTAGTAGGCCGCGATCATTGTCGTAGAAGCTAGTTTGAAAGCTAGTCTCGTCCCTGTATAGTATAATCTACTACTGCAAGGTCAAACCGAAAACCCGCCCGCATTGCGCCGGTTCGAGCTCGCGGCCAGCACTTTCTTGCCCTGCGGGGTCAGCGCCCATTTGGCGCCCTGTTTCACCACCAGCCCCAGCGTGACGAGTTCGTCGCGCACGGAATCGGTGGGGAGCTGGGGGCGGCGGTTTGACAGGCCTTCCAGCGTCGCGCGCTGCGGCTGGCTGAGGATGAGGAGTTTTTCTTTTTTCTTTTCGGTCATTTTGGTCTCTGACTATTGCGTTGCGCGGGGGTGCGGCGTTGCTCGCCCTCCCCGCTGCAACTAGCGGCCCTTCGACAAGCTCAGGACCGCAAGTTTCGCTGCCCCTCCCGCAAGCGGGAGGGGTTTATATCATTCGGCGGCGATGCCCGCCTTCGCGAACATATCCTCGCCGTCGGTTTCGGCGGCGGGGGCCGCGGCGCCGTCGTCGTTGGCCTTGGCTTTCTTGCGGTTGTCGAAGCTCGACCACACGGTGTTCCAGTCGCCGCGCGTCGCGCCCTTGCTGTACTCGGTCGCGCGGGTTTCGAAGAAGTTCGCGTGCTCGACGCCGTTCAGCAGCGGGGCGAGCCAGGGGAGGGGGTGTTCGTCGATCATGTAGATCGGCTGGAACCCCAGCTGGCCCAGGCGCCAGTCGGCGATGTAGCGGATGTAGCGCTTGATTTCCTTGGGCGTCATGCCGGGGACGGGGCCCTGTTCGAACGCCAGGTCGATGAACGCATCCTCGAGCCGCACGGTCTTCTGGCAGGTGTCGATGATGTCTTCCTTCACCGCCTTGGTCAGGCAGCCGCGTTCCTTCACGAAGGTGTGGAACAGCTTGATGATGCCCTCGCAGTGCAGGCTCTCGTCGCGGATCGACCAGCTGACGATCTGGCCCATGCCCTTCATCTTGTTGAAGCGCGGGAAGTTCATCAGCATCGCGAAGCTGGCGAAAAGCTGAAGCCCCTCGGTGAAGCCGCCGAACATCGCGAGCGTGCGCGCGATATCCTCGTCATTCTCGACCCCGAAGGTACCCATATAGTCGTGCTTGGCGCGCATCTCGTCATATTCGAGGAACATGCCATATTCGCTCTCGGGCATGCCGATGGTGTCGAGCAGGTGGCTGTACGCCGCGATATGCACCGTCTCCATATTGCTGAACGCGGTCAGCATCATCTTGATTTCGGTCGGCTTGAACACGCGCCCGTATTTTTCGTGGTAGCAATCCTGCACCTCGATATCGGCCTGGGTGAAGAAGCGGAAGATCTGCGTCAGCAAATTGCGCTCATGGTCGCTGATCTTCTGCGCCCAGTCGCGGCAATCCTCGCCCAGCGGCACTTCCTCGGGCACCCAGTGGATCTGCTGCTGGCGCTTCCAGAAATCGAACGCCCAGGGATATTCGAAGGGCTTGTAGGTCTTGCGGGCTTCTAGAAGGGGCATCTACTTACTCCACTGCGTCGTTCGGGCGCGCTTGCGCCGGAAATGATTGATCCAAGACCATGCCACCGCGACGATAACGATCGTCGGAAGCGACCATAGCCAGACAAACAAACCTATTTCGACTGCGCCCCCGGAAAGCAGGTCGGGGCTGCAACCAAATTTCTTCATCATCCCCATGAGCCGACGACCCGAGTGATCGCACGTGCCCGGCCATATTGCCATGATGGCCAAGGTCGAACCCAGAGCGATATAGGCCAGTGTCGCACCCACCAGACCCCAGAACTTCGCCCCGCCGAGCGCTTTGTGGCTTTCACGCATTTCCGTGATACCAAAAGTGTCGGCGAGGAAGCTTTTTACTGACAAGCCAGACACTCGTCATAATCGGTGGTTTGCAGCTCGAACTTCGGGGCTTCGGCGGTGTTGTCGGCCTCGACCCCGCCCGCGAAGCCGGCGCGCTGCACCGATTTCGAGCGGAGATAATAGAGCGATTTGATGCCGAGCTCCCACGCGCGGTAGTGGAGCATGAGCAGGTCCCATTTCTCGACGTCCGCCGGGATGAACAGGTTCAGCGAGGCGGCCTGATCGATGTACGGCGTGCGGTCGGCGGCGAGTTCGAGCAGCCAGCGCTGGTCGATCTCGAAGCTGGTCTTGTACACATCCTTTTCGTCCTGCGTCAGGAAGTCGAGGTGCTGGACGCTGCCGCCGCGTTCGAGGATCGAATTCCACACCGCGTCGCTGTTCTTCGCCTTGTCGACGAGCAGGGCTTCCAAATGCGGGTTGCGGATCGAGAAGCTGCCCGAGAGCGTCTTGTGCGTGTAGATGTTCGCGGGGATCGGCTCGATGCACGCGCTGGTGCCGCCGCAGATGATCGAAATCGACGCGGTCGGCGCGATCGCCATCTTGCAGCTGAACCGTTCCATCACGCCCTGATCGGCGGCGTCGGGGCAGGGGCCGCGCTCGTTGGCGAGCAGCATTGATGCCGCGTCGACCTGCGCGCGGATATGCTTGAAGACGCGGAGGTTCGAGGATTTCGCCATCGCGCCCTCGAACGGCAGGCCGCGCGCCTGCAGGAAGCTGTGGAAGCCCATGACGCCGAGGCCGACCGAGCGTTCGCGCGACGCGCTGTACTTGGCGCGCGCCATTTCGGGCGGGGCGCGGTCGATATAATCCTGGAGGACGTTATCGAGCATGCGCATGACATCCTCGATGAAGCGCTTGTCGCCGTTCCACTCGTCCCAGGTTTCGAGGTTGAGGCTCGAGAGGCAGCAGACCGCGGTGCGATCGTTGCCGAGATGGTCGCGGCCGGTGGGCAGGGTGATTTCCGAGCAGAGGTTCGAGGTGGTGACCTTCAGCCCGAGGTCGCGATGATGCTTGGGCATCATGCGGTTCACCTGGTCGATGAAGATGATGTAGGGTTCGCCGGTCGCGAGGCGCGTTTCGACGAGCTTCTGGAACAGCCCGCGCGCGTCGACGCTGCCGCGGACGCTGCCGTCCTTGGGCGATTTCAGGTTGAATTCATTGCCGTCGCGGACGGCTTCCATGAACTCGTCGGTGATGAGCACGCCGTGGTGGAGGTTGAGCGCCTTGCGGTTGAAGTCGCCCGACGGTTTGCGGACCTCGAGAAACTCCTCGATCTCGGGGTGCGAGATGTCGAGGTAGCAGGCCGCCGAACCGCGGCGGAGGCTGCCCTGCGAAATCGCGAGGGTGAGCGAGTCCATTACGCGGACGAAGGGAATGATGCCGCTGGTCTTGCCGTTCAAACCAACAGGTTCGCCGATGCCGCGTACCGCGCCCCAATAGGTGCCGATGCCGCCGCCGCGCGAGGCGAGCCAGACATTCTCGTTCCAGGTGCCGACGATCCCCTCAAGGCTGTCGTCGACCGAATTGAGGTAGCAGCTGATCGGCAGGCCGCGGCCGGTGCCGCCGTTCGACAGCACGGGAGTGGCGGGCATGAACCAGAGCTTCGAGATATAATCGTAGAGCCGCTGCGCATGCTCCTGATCGTCGGCATAGGCCGACGCGACGCGCGCGAACAGATCCTGATATGATTCGCCGGGGAGGAGGTAGCGGTCCTCGAGCGTTTCCTTGCCGAAGTCGGTGAGCAGCGCGTCGCGGCTCGCGTCGGTCACGATTTCGAATCGGCGCGCGTGGACCTTGGCCTCGCTGCTGTCGTTAAGCTTGGCAGCAGGCGCTGCTGCCGGGGTCGATTCGTTCGCTGGGGGCGCTTCGTTTTTCGTCAATTCCATCGTCGCCACGTCGCTCGTCTCCACCCGTTCTGTCTCGCGAAAATCCATCTTTTCCGTCCCCGATTGCCCATGCGCCGCGGCGCATATGTTCCTGTCTTGTTCGACTCGGGACGAAGCCCCAGCCTAGCATTTATTCGATCCGCGGGGGCACATATTTTTGGCCGCACGAAGTAGTTTTCCGAGCCCATGTGCAGCGGGCGACGGAAATCCGCCATTTTTGGCTAACCACTAATGCTTGGGGTGCCCCCTCGGCTGACCCACCATCTATAGTGCCACGTCGGCGTGACGATGCAAGACGGTAAATGACGTTTTAGCGACTCGGTTCGTCGATATTTTGATTCGTCTCGTCGCTGGCGATGCCCGCGCGCGGCGCGCCATGCCAGCGTTTCCGCCGCTCAGGCCCGGTGGCTGCGCCGCGCGACCGCGTGTGATGTTTTTGCAAGCGGGATCGGGCGGAGATCAAGGAGCGGCGGGGAGGCGGCGCTTCGCCGGATCGCTATTCGCGGTTTCGCCAATCGCCTGCGCCGGGGACGGACGCATGACAGGCAACGAACATGACGGGCAAAGAAAAAGGGCCCCGGACATGTCCGGGACCCTTTTCTGTTTGATATTCGGATTAAGCTTCTGCGCCGCCGTTGCCGGAGCCGCCGCCGCCCATCCATCTCCAAAACCAACCCATAAGATATCTCCTGTCGGCACTGCCCACGAAGAACAGTTAACGGAGCATATACCATCTTTGGTAAGGTAAATCGAGTCTTAACCATAAAATTGCCACCAATATGGCAGCTATCCGGTGCGGTTTTGTTGCGGTGCAGCAAGGGTTGCCGTGAGCTCGGAAAACAATTGCGGTTTTCCAAGATGATAACCTTGCCCAACGTCGCAGCCGAGCTGGCCGAGCAGCGTCATGGTTTCGGCATCTTCGATGCCTTCGGCGACTGCTACGGCGCCCAGGCGATGTGCTAGGTCAATGGTCGACTTAACGACTTCGAGGTTGCGCTGCGAATCGCGCATGGTCATCACGAATCGCTTGTCGATCTTGATTTCGTCGGCCTCGATTTCGGTCAGATATTCGAGATTTGACTGCCCCGTCCCATAATCGTCGATCGACAGCCGGATGCCGGTGCGGCGAAGCTGCGCGAGCGTCTGGCGCGCCTGGCGGCTGTTTTCGATCTGCGCGGTTTCGGTGATCTCGATCGTCAATATCTCGGGCGGCAGGTGATGCGCGGTCAGCATGACGCGGATCGTCCCGACCAGATCATTATGGTCGAGCAGCGCCGCCGACAGGTTGACCGACATGTTGATCCGCATTCCGCGCTCGTGGAGCTGCGCCGCCGAGCGGATCGCCTGATCCATCACGAACAGGGTCAGGCGGTAGATGTCCTGGCTCTTTTCGGCCTGGACGATGAATTCGTCGGGCGGGATCGGGCCGCGCGTCGGGTGGGTCCAGCGCGCCAGCGCCTCGACCCCGACCAGCTTGCCCGTCGCGATGGCATATTGCGGCTGGAAAGCGACCCAGATGTCGCCCCCGGTCAGCGCATCTTCGAGCTGCGAGTGGAAGGACAATTGCCAGCCGGCATCGTCCTTTTGCCGCGGGACATATTTGGTCCACAGCGCGCGCGTACGGATCGCGCGTTCGGCGGCGACCAGCGCGGCAGCGAGCCGCTGCGCGTTCGATCCTTCGAACTCGTCGTTGACCCCGAAGGCGATCGCGACATCGACGCGCAATTCGCCGATCGTGAGCGGCGCGTTGAACAGCGCGGCAAGCCCCGCCAGCTGCCCTTCGATCTGGCTGTGCTGATAATAAGGGACGAGCCAGGCGAAGGTGCCGTCGAGATCGTGGTGCAGCGTCGTCCCCTGCGACGCCAGTTGCAGGCGGCGGGTGACCTGTTCGACCAGCTTGCCGATGCCGTCGCCCGGAATGAAGGCGGCGAGATCCTCGAAATTGACCACCTTGGCGGCGATAACGGTCGCGCTGACGAAGGGAGCCTGGGTGCGCAGCGCTTCGAAATTGGGCAGGCCGGATACGGGGTTTTCGCGCTGGGCGGAGGAACGGCGACGGGTTCGCGCGACGTTGGCACTTATCGCCGCGATCAGGAAACAGGCCGCGCCGATGTGGATCGTGACGAGCGAGAGGCTGCCGACGACTTTTGCGACCAGCAGCGCTGCGGTGATCACGCCCGCGGTCACGCCCTGCCATCGGCCGTTTCGCCACGCGAGCGCCGCAAGCATGGCGAGGAAGCTGACGGCAAGGGCCGGGAGCCAGCCGATATCGACCGGCTGCCCACGCTTGAGTGCCTCTCCCGCGATCAAATGGATATAGGCGCCATGTACCTTGTCACGACCCGGCAGATAATGCTGGTCAGGCAAGGCCGCCGACGCCGAGGCAAAGATCACATCCTTGCCGCGGAGCAGCTCTGGATCCAGTTTGCCCGTCATGACGTCGATCGCGCTATATTGCGTGATCGTGTCGGGGTCGTAGGACAGGTCGAGGGCGAATTGGCCGGGCGCGTCGAGCGGGCGATTTGCCAGCAGTGCGGCAAAGCTAGGCAGGATCCGGCCTTCGGCGTTCACCGCGAGAGGCACTTTCCATACCTGCCAGAATTCATATTCCAAACCGATGAAGCCAAGCGTGGCCTGGTTGCCAAAGCGCGAATCGGGCCATCGCAGCGCGGTGGCCGTGGTTCCACCAAAGCTGGCGGACGGTACCGCAAGGATGATGCGATCGCCCATCTGGCGCACCGCTGCGGCAAATTTTGGAAAATCCCGATCCTCGGTCCGGCGTGCGTAGGAAAAATCGACGAACAGGCGCTTTGCTGGCGACGCGTCGATGGCGCGCACCAATTGCATGTGGTGGTTGATGTCGAAATCCTGATTGCCGACCGCCTGCAACGTCTTGTCGTCGAGCGCAACGACGACCGTGTCACCCGATACCGCGCGCGCGGTGATGCGGCTGGTCGCGACCGACGCGAGCCGGTCCGGCAGTTCGCCCGCCCCGCTGACGCCGACGATCAGGCTGAGAATCAGCGCCAGGGCGATCGTGCGCCAGCTGATGATCAGACTTTTGACCGGGATGGGCACGCACGTCTCCAGCAATTGCCGGATGTGCCTAGTCCCAGATGGTTATCATCGCGTTAATCATGAACAAATTCTTGCCGGGATCGAGGCGCCCGAAACCGGCTTGAATCCGCCGGAATCAGGCGAGTTTCGGGAGCGGAGCCAGCACGGCGTCGCCGGCCAGCGCCGACGGTGCCAGACCGATCGCCGCGGGGACGATCTGCGCCAGGTAAAATTGCGTCGACGCGAGCTTGGCTTCGAGGAAAGCGCGGTCGCCGCTGCCCTTGTCGAGCGCGATTTTCGCCGCGCGATGCTGAAGCGCCATCAGCCAGCCGCAGGTCGCGGTCGCGAGCATGGTCAGATAGGGGTAGCTGCCCGCGAGCCGATCGGCGGTGTTCGCATCGACCATCCAGTCGGTCACGGCACGGCATGCATGGGCGAGCTGCTGAAGCTCGGCGAAATCGGTGGCGGCATCGGTGATGTCGTCGATCAACCCGCGGACCAGATCGCCACCCGCCATGCCGAGCTTGCGCCCGACGAGATCGGCCGCCTGAATGCCGTTGGTGCCTTCGTAGATCGGGGCGATGCGCGCGTCGCGATAATGCTGCGCGGCGCCGGTTTCCTCGATGAAGCCCATGCCGCCATGGACCTGGATGCCGAGGCTGGCGACCTCGCAGCCGATGTCGGTGGCGTGCGCCTTGACCAGCGGGATCAGGATTTCGGCGCGCATCGCCGCGTCCTCGTCGCCCAATTTGCCGAAATCGGTCTGCGCCGCGGCGTAATAGGTGAGCGCACGCGCGGCTTCGGTCTGGGCGCGCATCCGCCACAGCATGCGGCGGACGTCGGGATGCTGGTCGATCGTCACCGGGGTGCGGTCGGGCGAGCCCGCGAGCGACGACTGGACGCGCTCGGCGGCGAAACGCTGCGCCTGCTGCGTCGCGCGTTCGGCGATCTGGACGCCCTGGCAACCGACCATCAGCCGCGCATTGTTCATCATCACGAACATGGCGCGCATCCCGCCCATTTCGTCGCCGACGATCTCGCCGAGGCAGTTTTCGCCCTCGCCATAGACCATCACCGCGGTCGGCGAGCCGTGGATGCCGAGCTTGTGCTCGATCGAGGCGCAATGGACGCCGTTCGAAATCGTCGGATTGCCGTCCGCGTCGAGGCGGTATTTGGGGACGAGGAACAGCGAGATGCCGCGCGTCCCCTCGGGCGCGCCGGGGGTGCGCGCGAGCACGAGGTGGACGATATTGTCGGTGAGGTCATGCTCGCCGAAGGTGATGAAGATTTTCTGGCCCTTGATCCGGTAGAGGCCCGCGTTGGGGCCTTCGGTGACCTTTTCCGCCGTCGAGCGCAGCGCACCGACGTCGCTGCCCGCGGTGGGCTCGGTCAGGTCCATCGTGCCGTTCCACGCGCCCGACACCAGCTTCGGGAGCCACGTCTGGCGCTGCTCCTCGGTGCCATAGGCCATCAGCGCGTGGATCGCGCCCGGGGTCAGGATGTTGCAGAGGGTAAAGCCCATGTCGGCGCTGCCCAGCGCCTCGATGATCACGGTCGCGAGAGTGAAGGGCAGCCCCTGGCCGCCATATTCGGTCGGGCCGTCGATGCTGCCCCAGCCGGCATCGACGAACTGTTGGTACGCTTCCTTGAACCCCGGGGGCATGGTGACCTTGCCGTCCTGCCATTTGGGGTTGTTGACGTCGCCGACGCGGTTCAGCGGTGCATACACCTCGGCCGCGAACTCGCCGATGCCGGTGACGATCGCCTCGACCATGTCGGGGGTCGCATCGGCGAAACGATCATGCTGCGCCATCGCGTCGATGCGCGCGATGTGATTGAGGACGAAAAGCTGTTCGGTGGTGGGCGGCGTATAGGTCATAGCGGGTACTTTGCTGGTGAATATCGTTGCGTGGGCGCTATAGCGCGGCATGGCCAAGGGTCAAAACAACAGCGGTGCGACCGAAACCTTCCCCTACGGCGCCGACGCGATCGCGCGCGCGGCGGCGCTGGTCGCGGCGGGACAGCCCGTCGCGGTGCCGACCGAGACGGTTTACGGACTCGCCGCCGATGCGCGCAACGCGGCGGCGGTGGCGCGGATCTATGCGGCGAAGGGGCGGCCCGATTTCAATCCATTGATCGTGCATGTGCCCGATCTGGCGGCGGCGGAGCTTTTGGGGGTGTTCGGCGCGGCCGAACGGGCGCTGGCGACGCTTTTCTGGCCGGGGCCGCTGACGCTGGTCGTGCCGCGTACGGATGGCTGCCCGGTGGCGAGCATCGCGACGGCGGGGCTGGCGACGATCGCGCTCAGGGTGCCCGGGCATCGCGCGATGCAGGCCTTGCTGGCGGCGAGCGGGGCGCCTTTGGCGGCGCCCAGTGCCAATGCGAGCGGCGGGGTCAGCCCGACGAGGGCAAGCCATGTGCTCGCGACGCTGGATGGGCGGATTGCGCTGGTGATCGACGACGGGCCGACGACGGCAGGGGTCGAATCGACGATCGCGCGCGTGAACAAGGGCGCGGTCGAGGTGCTGCGGCCGGGGCCGGTGACCGCGGCGATGCTGGGCGAAGCGAGCGGGCTTCCCGTGATGGGGGTCAAGGGAGCCGAGATTGTCGCGCCGGGGATGCTGGCGAGCCATTATGCGCCGGGCAAGCCGGTGCGGCTGGAGGCGACCCATTTTGCGGAGGACGAGTTCGGGATCGGATTCGGCGCGGTTCGGGGCGATTATGATTTGAGCGCGGCGGGCGATCTGACCGAAGCGGCGGCGCGGCTGTTCGATGCGCTGCACGCCGGGGCGGCGAGCGCGAAGACGCGGATTGCCGTTGCGGCGATCCCTGCCGAGGGGTTGGGTGCGGCGATCAACGATCGGCTTTCGCGCGCGGCGGTGTGATTTGTTGAATCACACAAAGACACCAAGGCACAAAGAGATAGCCCCTCACTCCGTTCGTGCTGAGCTTGTCGAAGCACCGTTCTTTCTTTGACGTTGATAGAAAGAACAGCCCTTCGACAAGCTCAGGGCGAACGGAATTTGAGCCTTCTTTGTGCCTTTGTGTCTTCGTGCGAACTATTCTTCTCAAGCCGCCGCCGGTTCGACCGGGTCGAGCTGCGGGGTCTTGCGCGCCACGATCAGGCAGCCGACGACGATCAGCGCCGCGCCGGCGATCGTCGGCCAGGTCACCGCTTCGTCGAAGAACATCCAGCCGAACAGCATCGCCCACAGGAAGCCGGTATATTCGGTGGTCGCGAGGATCTGTGCCTCGGCGCGGGCATAGGCCCAGCTGAGCAGCAGGAGCGAGGCGACCGCAAGGAAGGCGGCGCCGACGATCGGCAGCGTCTGGTCGCTGCCGGGGACGGCGAGGAACCAGGGGGCGCCGAGCGCCAGGATCAGCGCGACGAAGCCGTTCTGAAAGAAAGCGATCTCCATCGGTTCGGCCATCTTCGCCTGCCGCCGCGCGAGGATGAGGTTATAGGCATAGAGCAACGCCGAGCCGACCACCGCGCCGACCGCCCACAAGGCTTCGGGCGCATAATCGCCGCGGCCGAGCTTGCCCGCGACGATCACCAGCACCCCGCCGAGGCCGAGCAGCGACGCGAGGATCGAACGCGGGCCGATCTTTTCGCCGAGGAAGATCGCCGCCATGTAGAGCGTGACGAGCGGCGCGATGAAGGCGATCGCGATCGCCTCGGCCATCGGCAGCCGCGCGAGCGCCCAGAAAAAGCTGACCGCCATGCCCGCCACGAACAGCGAGCGCACTGCGTGGATGCGGAGGGTTGCGCGGTCGGGCATCGCGGGGCGGGAGGCGAAATAGAGCGCGCCGCTGAGGATCGTCCCGGCGCCGGTGCGCCACAGGACGGCGTTATAGGCGCCGATGTCGATCGACAGCCCCTTCATCAGCACGTCCATTGCGGAGAAGGTCGCGATCCCCGCGCAGGCGATCAGGAAGGGGATGACGGGAGAGGGCGAATCGGGGCGCATGGGCGGGCTTTAGCGAAGATTGCGCTGGTTAGCTCCCCTCCCTGCAAGGGAGGGGCCGGGGGTGGGTGCGCGGTCTGGCCGCGCAGCGACGTCGCGAGATATTCGCCCGGCGGGGCATCGAGCCCCGCCCGACGATACCCACCCCTAACCCCTCCCTTGCAGGGAGGGGAAATCTATCGAAACGTCGCCTGTCCCGCGCCGTCGATGTTGAGTTTCTGGCCCGAGCAATAGCTGTTCGCGCCCGAGACGAACCAAACCACCGCCGCGGCGACGTCGGCGGGGACGGCGACGCGGCCGAAGGGCATTTTGGTGTCGAGGTGGTGGATATCCTCGTTGCCGGTGATCGCGCGTGAGAGTTTTTCGCCCATGTCGCTGACGGTGAGCGCGGGGGCGACGATGTTGACGCGGACGCCGTTTTTCAGCTCTTCCTTGGCGAGGGTGAGCGCGAGGGCTTCGCCTGCCGCCTTCGCCATCGTGTAGGGCGCGCCGTTGGGCGAGTTCACATAGGTGGCGATGCTGGAAATGACGATGATGTCGCTGCGCGCGTGGGTGCGGAGCTGCGGCAGCGCGAGGCGGCTCAACCGATGCGGGCCGGCGGCGTGAACCGCGAACAGCTTGTCGACTTCTTCGGGGGTCGTGTCGGCGACCGATAGCCCGCGGCTCGCGATGCCCGCGTTGTTGACGAGGATCGACATCGCCCCGAAGTCGGCCTCGATAGCGGCGACCATCGCGGCGCAGGCGGCCTCGTCGGTGACCGACGCCTGATAGGCCTTGGCCCTGCGTCCGAGTGCTTCGATCGCGGCGACGGTTTCGGCGGCGGCTTCTTCGCCGCGGGTATAGTTGACCGCGACATCGGCGCCCGCTTCGGCAAGGCCGATCGCGATGCCGCGGCCGATGCCGCGCGAGGCGCCGGTGACGAGCGCGACGCGCCCCGCAAGGTTCATGTCGGCCATGTCTCTCTCTCCCTAACTCATCAGTTCATTATAGATCTCGTCGTCGCTGCGGCTGGCGGCGTTGCGCCATTTGGGGGCGGCTTTGCGATTGAGAACATTGCCCCTGGCATCCAGCACGGCGACGGTCGGGGTGCCCTTGATCTTGAAGCGGAACCGCTTGGCAACCTCGGGATTGCGGCCCCAGCCGCGGACGTGCGGCATGCCGATATCGGCGTGGACAATTTCATAGCGCGCGCGGACGGGGGCGAAACGGTCGGTGGCGATGAGGTTGGCAAGCCAGGCGCTGTCGTGGCACCTGCCGGTGCCCATGATCAGGAGGACGGGTTTGCCCGATTGTCTGGCGGCGGCGAGCGCGGCGTCGATCGCGGGCATCGGATCGGCGATGAAGGCGGTGCTTTTATACGCATCTTCGACGCCGGGGAGCGTGCGCGGTTCGGCGGCACCGGCAGGGGATGTTGCGAGCATCGCGGCGGCGACGGCAAGGGTGATCGGACGCGTCATGTTTGGACGATAGGTTTCGGATGACGTTTCCGTCAACGTAAGATAGCCTCCCGTCCATGAGCTGGGAAAAAGAGATCGACGAACTCGCCGCGCGGCGCGCGATGGCCGAGAAGATGGGCGGCGCGGATAAGGTCACGCGCCAGCATGGGCGCGGCAAGATGGACGCGCGGGCGCGGCTCGCGGCGATCGTCGATGCGGGCAGCTTTCGCGAAATCGGCAAGATCGCGGGGCGCGGAACTTATGGCGCTGACGGCGAACTCGAAGACCTTGCGGCCAGCAATTTCATTTTCGGACGCGCGAATATCGACGGGCGGCCGGTCGTCGCCTCGGCCGACGATTTCACCGTGCGCGGCGGCGCGGCCGATGCGGCGCTGCACCGCAAGTTCGTCCAGTGCGAGGCGATGGCGCATGAATATCGCCTGCCGCTCATCCGCATGATCGACGGCACCGGCGGCGGCGGGTCGGTCAAGACGCTGGAGGATATGGGCTATACCTACATCCCGCATGTGCCGGGGTGGCATGAGATCATCGCCAACCTCGATACGGTGCCGGTGGTCGCGCTGGCGCTGGGGCCGACGGCGGGGCTGGGCGCGGCGCGGGTGGTGGCGAGCCATTACAGCGTGATGGTGCGCGGGCTGTCGCAGCTGTTCGCGGCGGGGCCAGCGGTCGCGGCGGCGATCGGCGATACGCTCGATCGCGAGGAGCTGGGCGGCAGCGACGTCCATACGCGCAACGGCGTCGTCGATGACGAAGTGGCGAGCGAGGCCGAAGCCTTTGCCGCGGCGCGGCGCTTCCTGTCGTACCTGCCGTCGTCGATTGATGACCGGGCCGAGCGTAGGCCGTGCAGCGATCCGGTCGATCGCCGCGACGAGAGCCTGCTGTCGGTCGTGCCGCGCGAGGCGAAACAGGTCTATTCGATGCGGCGCATTGCCGACGCGGTGTTCGATCAGGGCAGCTTTTTCGAAATGGGTTCGCGCTGGGGCCGCGCGGTGATCACGGCCTTCGCGCGATTGGACGGCTATCCGGTCGCGGTGCTGGCAAGCGATCCGTCGTACCTTGGCGGGTCGTGGGACGCGAAGACGAGCGAGAAGGCCGAACGGTTTGTCAAACTGGCCGACCAGTTCCGGCTGCCGATCGTCCATCTGGTCGACAACCCCGGCTTCATGATCGGCGGCGAGGCCGAGCGGACGGGGACGATCCGCTACGGCGTGCAGGCGATGAACGCGATCTATCGCGCCACCGTGCCGCTGGCGTCGGTTGTCGTGCGCCGCGCCTACGGAATCGCGGGGAGCGCGATGTCGAACGCCGAGCGCTTCCAATATCGTTTCGCCTGGCCGTCGGGCGACTGGGGCAGCCTGCCGATCGAGGGCGGGGTCGAGGTCGCGTACAAGAGCGAGCTGGAGGCGGCGGCGGACCCGGCGGCGCATCTGGAGGCGATCAGGGAGCGGCTCAACCGCGTGCGCAGCCCGTTCCGGACCGCGGAGAAATTCGGGGTCGAGGATATTATCGACCCGAGGGATACGCGGCCCTTGCTGTGCGAGTTTGCGGAGCTGGCGTGGCGGGTGGTGAAATGACATATCCCTCCTCGTCATCCCGGACTTGATCCGGGATCCATTTGCGCGATGTCGCCTGGATCCCGGATCAAGTCCGGGATGACGAAAATGGTGGAAGGAAGCCTATGACCGGCGCGCGCCATTACGGCATGGACTGGCTGCGGATTGCGGCGTTTGCGCTGCTCATCCTTTATCATATCGGCATGTATTTCGTGCCGTGGGGCTGGCATGTGAAGATTGCCGAACCGCTCGACTGGGTGGCGATCCCGATGCTGGCGACCAATGGCTGGCGGCTGGCGCTGCTGTTCCTCGTTTCCGGCTACGCGAGCGCCGCGCTGTTCGCCAAGCTGGGTGGCAGCGGTGCGTTTGCGCGTTCGCGCAGTGCCCGGCTGCTAATTCCCTTATTCTTTGCGGTCGTGGTGATCATACCGCCGCAGCCGTGGATCGACCTCAAGGGACAGCATGGCTATCCGCATGATTTTCTCCATTTCTGGCTGCGCGATTATTTCGGGTTTCAGTTCATCGACGGCATCGCGCTGCCGACCTGGCAGCATCTGTGGTTTGTCGTGTATCTGTGGGTGTACACGATGCTCGCGGCGCTGGTGATCGCCGCCGTCCCGGCAACGCTTCGCGCGCGGGTTGCGGACGGGGCGGCACGGCTGCTGGGCGGATGGGGCCTGCTGGCCGTGCCGATGCTGCTGTGGATCGCGATTTACGTCGCCTTTCCCGACCATGACGAGACGCATGCGCTGTTCGACGATGGCCCGTCGCACCTTCACTATCTGATCGCCTTTGCCGCCGGCTGGTTGCTGCGGGTACGCCCGCAATTGTTCGCGGCGGTCGCACATTGCTGGAAGCCTGCGGCGGTGCTGGCGGTGATCGCCTTTATCCCCATCGCCTGGGTCGAGCTGAGCTGGCCCGGCGAGACCCGCGCGCCGGACGGGGCGATCCTGCTCTACCACCTGATGCGGCAGGTGCAGGGGTGGGCAACGATCGTTGCGCTGCTGGGGATCGCCGACCGATATTGGAACCGCGACCATGAGCGGCGCGCGATGCTGGCCGAGGCGGTGTTCCCCTTTTACATCATCCACCAGACGATCATCGTCGTCGTCGGCTGGTATTTGCTGGGCGCCGGGGTCGCGGCGTTGCCGTCCTTCCTGATCCTGCTCGCGGCGACGGTGACGGGGTGCTGGCTTTTCTATTGGATCGGGCGCAGCATCGGCTGGCTGCGGCCGCTGATCGGACTGCAGCGCATATAGGGGGAGGTCATCATGGGTGCATTGAAGGGCGTTTTCGCGATTCTGGGGGTCGCGATGATCCTGGTCGGCGGGCTGTGGGCGTTGCAGGGGCTCGACATCGTGCGCTGGCCGGCGAGCAGCTTCATGCTGGGCGATACGACGTGGACGCGCAATGGCATCGTGCTCGCGGTGGTCGGCATCTTTCTGGCCTGGTTCGCGCGCAAGCGTTGATTTGGACCGTCGACTACAAATGTAGTTGATCTGTATTGCCGGTGCGATACACTTCCTTTTGGCCGGGGCTGGATGGGAGAACAAAGGTGATTCGTTCGACGCACATTATGGCCGCTTTGCTGCTTGCCGGCGGCGCCGCGCTGGTTCCGGTGATCATGGCGGCGCCAGCCCAGGCAGCCGACGATACCAGCGCCGATGCGATCGCGGAAACATATGCGGCGTTGCTTGAACGCGATTATGTCTATCCCGACACCGGCAAACGCTATGCGGCGGCGATCCGCGCCGCCATTGCGTCGGGCCGCTATGCACCGCTGGCGGGCGACGCGCTGGCGAAGGCGCTCGATGCGACGGTCAACGGGGTGTCGCCCGATGGCCATTTGCGCGTCCGCCCGCCCGAAGGCAGCACGCCCGTCGCGCCGCCAGCGGGGAGCGGCCCGCCGCGCGCGACGCCGGTGAGCCTGCCCCCCGTCGAGCAGCCCGGATGGATCGCACCGGGGATCGCCTATATCCGCTTCAACCTGTTTCCGATGGACGCGGCGGTGACCGCGCAGGCGGCAAAGTTCATGGCCGATCACGCCGACGCCAAAGCGATCATCTTTGACATCCGCACCCATCGCGGCGGCGGGCTCGACCAGATGGACGTCATTTTCCCGTGGCTGTTCGACAAGCCGACGCGGCTGGTGACGATGGCGACGCGCGCATCGGTCGATGCGGCGGGCGGCTCGCCGATCGCGGGTGTCCCGACGCTGCGGCAGGTCAGCGGCGATCCGGGCATGGTGGCGCGCGAGCATTGGGCAACGCCCAATGGCGACAAGCGACTGCAAGATGCGAAAATCTTTGTCCTGACGTCGGGCGCGAGTGGGTCGGCGGCCGAACATTTTGCGCTGGCGATGAAGCATACGGGGCGCGGCACGCTGGTCGGCAGCGCCACCGGCGGCGCCAATCATTTCGGCTATGGCGAGGAACTGGGCGGCGGGTTCCAGGCATTCATCCCGGTCGGGCGAACCTACGACCCCGTCACCGGCAAGGATTGGGAAGGCGATGGCGTCGCGCCCGATGTCGCGGTGGCCCCGGCGGATGCGCTGGTCCGCGTGCTGACCGACCTGGGCGTCGCGGCTGGCGAGGCGAAGCGATTGTCCGACCTGTACCTGCCGAAAGCGCCGATGGAACGGCGGCGGCAAAGGGCGGCCCGCTAGCTCTCCATGGTCATTACGGCCTTATCCGGGATGACGGGTCGCTAGGACGCGGCGAGTTTCGTCAGCGCGTCGCCATCGACGCGCATGACGGTCCATTCGTCCATCAGCCTGGCGCCGAGGCTCTGGTAAAAGCCGATCGCGGGCGCATTCCAGTCGAGCACGCTCCATTCAAGCCGCGCGCAGTCGCGGGTCACGCACAGCTCGGCCAGATGCGCGAGCAGCGCCTTGCCGAGCCCCGATCCGCGCGCGGCGGGGCGGACGAAAAGATCCTCGAGATAAATGCCGGGGCGGCCCTCAAACGTCGAAAAATTGTGGAAGAAGAGCGCGAAGCCCTGCGGCGTCCCGTCGAGTTCGCCGATCACAACCTCGGCATAGGGGCGCGGCCCGAACAGCTTCTCGCCAAGCTTGGCCTCGTCGAAGCGGACTTCGTGGGCGAGCTTTTCATAGTCGGCAAGGTCGCGGATGAACTGCGCGATCAGCGGCAGGTCGGCGGGCGTGGCAGGGCGGATCGCGAGGGTCATGTCCGCCCTGTGTCGCGCGCCGCCGTCGCTGTCAAACCTCCAGCTTGTGGAGCGCGCAGCTGTTCGCGAAGCCGAGTCCGCGCTTCAGCGCCGGATAGGCGGTGACCGTTGCCGCGGTGAGCGCCATTTCGAAGCGGACGGTGCGCCCATAGAGCATTTCGACCTGCGCGCCATGCGCGTCGGCGGCGGGGTCGTGGCTGCCGATCGCGACGCCGAAGGCAAAGGCTTCAGCAAGTTCGGCGGGCGGATCATCGGCGAGCAGGCGGTTGACGGTGGCGCGCGCGACGCCGTCGCCGAGCGCACTTTCGGCAGCAATCAGCGCGCAGGGGCCGCAATCGGCAGCAAGCGTCGCGCCGATCCGCGCGGCGTGGAAGGCGTCGGCGGGTGCGGCGTGGCGGTGCGCGGTGACCGGCATGAAGTGCTGGAATTTTTCGGCAGCATGACCGGGCGCGGCGATCAGGTCGCGGAGATAGGGGCTGTTGCCGCCGGTTGCCTTGTCCGCGGCCTGCGCGAACAGCCGCGCGGGGATGCCCGCGGGGGCGATCCGCTGGCGCGCGAACAGGATCGCCAGCGCCGCGATCACCAGCAAGGGATGGCCCAGAACTCCCGGCGCGTCGGCCCAGAATGTGGCGGGACCGCAAATGCCCGCCAGCACTTCGTAGATGTGGAGCAGCCCGTGCAGCGTCAGCCACAGCCCGCCGACGACCGCAGCGCGCCAGCGCAGAATGGGATGCCCGGCGGCGTAGAGCAGGATCAGTCCCGACCCGACATAGGCGAGGCCGATGTCGCGGATGAAATGCGCGTTCGGCGGCCCGGTGGTGATGACGGTCGGGATGAACACATACCAGGCGAGCGGATCGACGAGCATGAAGCCGCCATTGGCGATGGCGCCGACCGCGGCGATCAGCAGCAGCAGCTGGACCAGCCGGTCCAGCGCATCGAATTTGCCCAGCATATCGGATCCCCCCTCGCTTGGTATCGCGGGGCAATTTAGGCGGCTGCGGCCAGCGTGTAAAAAGCTAAGATGTACCGGGCGCAGGCATCTATTTCCCCTTTATCCCCGCCGCTTGTTCCAGTTCGACCAGCGCATCTTCCAGATAGTCGATCAGCCGCTGGACGTGCGGCACGCTGCGGCGGCACGCGGTGATGCCGAAGTCGATATTCTTGTTGTTGCTGACCTGGGTGATGTTCATCGCCATGCCATCGACTGGGATGCTCGCGGGATACATGCCGTCCAATCGCGCGCCATTCCAGTAGAGCTGTTCGCGCGGGCCGGGGACGTTCGAGATGGTGACGCTGTACGCGGGAAATCGGTCGGCGGTGCGGGTGAGCGCGGTCAGCATCTGCGGCATTTGCGTGATCGCGGTGTATATCTGGATCTGCTGCGCGGTCATCTCGCGCAGCTGCGCCTTCGCCGCGTTCATCGAAGCCTGGATCGTGCGCATGCGCTCGGCGGGATCGTCGATATGCGTCGCGAGATTGGCGGTCACCGCGGCGACCGAATTGCCCGAATCGATGTCGTCCTTGGCGCGGATCGACACCGGGGCCATGGCCTTCAGCGGCTTGTCGGGCAGCTCGTTCAGCGATTGCAGATATTTGCGCATCGCGCCCGAACACATGGCGAGCACCGCGTCGTTGATCGTCCCGTCATACGCCTTGCCCATCGCGCGCACGCGTTCGAGCGACCAGCTTTGCGCGACGAAGCGGCGGGCGCCGGTGATGTTGCGGTTGAAGCTGGTGCGCGGCAGGCCCGCCCACGGTGTTGCAAGGTCGCCGCCGCCCAGCCCGAACATTGCCGCGGCATATTGGTTCAAGGCCTTGGTCACCCCGACGCTGTTGCCCCATTGCTCCTTCAGAAAGGCGCCGATGGCCTTGAGGTCGGTGATGCTGGGGGTCGGCGCCTTTTTCGCGGTCGGGAATTTGCGCTTATAGGCTTCATAGACTTCGACCGACATCGGTGAGGCGGTGGGTTTGTAATTCTTGTCGTTGCTGAGCATCGCATTGGTGAAATGCATCGAGCTGGCGCCGTCCATGAAGGCATGGTGGATCTTGAAATAGGTCGCGATCTGGCGGTTCGGCAACCCCGAGATCAGCGTGATCTCCCACATCGGCCGGGTGCGATCGAGCAGGGTGCCGTGCAGGCGCGAGGCGAGCTCGAACATCTCGCGATAGCGCCCCGGTTTCGGCAGCGCCGCGGCGCGGACATGATAATGCATGTCGATGTCCTTGTCGGGGACCAGCCGGATCGGGCCATATTGGCCGAGCGGGGTGAGCTTCAGGACTTCGGAAAACGGCCGCCGCAGCCCTTCCTGCTGGCGGAGCAAGGCGAGCATCTCGTTCAGCCATTCGGTCTCGTCGACCTTGTCGGGCAGGGTGTAGAGATTGACCCCGCCGACATGCATCGGCGTCTCGCGCGTTTCGGCGACGAGGAACATCGCGTCGGTCACCGGCATCAACCGCATGGCAGCTCTCCCCACTGTTTATGCTGCGTCTTTGGTGCGCAGCATGAAAGTGGGGTGGGGGGGAGTCAAGCACGGCCAACGATCCTCCCTGTCGCGAAGCGATGGGGAGGGGGACCGCCCGCGAAGCGGGTGGTGGAGGGGCTGCGACGTAGCGCCAAAGCCCCTCCGTCAGCGCTTCGCGCTGCCACCTCCCCATGCCTGCGGCACAGGGAGGATTGGCGAAGCTTCGCCAACGCGTTATCGCAGCCCATGGCCAAGCTCTATTTCTATTATGCCAGCATGAATGCGGGCAAATCGACCACGCTGTTGCAGGCGGATTTCAACTATCGTGAGCGCGGCATGCAGACGATGCTGTGGACGGCGGCGCTCGACGACCGTTATGGCGTGGGGCAGGTGACGAGCCGCATCGGGTTGATGGCCGAGGCGCATAAATTTGATCCCGACAGCGACCTGTGGGCCGCGGTGAATGCCGAACATGCGCAGCGCCCGCTTGCCTGCGTGCTGGTCGACGAGGCGCAGTTTCTGACCCGGGCGCAGGTGCTGGAACTGGCGCGGCTCGCCGACGAAAGCGGCATTCCGGTGCTCTGCTATGGCCTGCGTACCGATTTTTCGGCCGAGCTGTTCCCGGGTTCGGCGGCGCTGCTCGGCATCGCCGACGCGCTCGTTGAACTCAAGGCCGTGTGCGAATGCGGACGCAAGGCGACGATGAACCTGCGCGTCGACGAACAGGGCCGCGCGGTGGTCGAAGGCGCGCAGACCGAGATCGGCGGCAATGATCGCTATGTCGCGATGTGCCGACGCCATTTCATGGCAAAGCGGCGCGAGGCCGCCGCCGCCGGGGTTCCCGCTTGATCGCGGGCGCGTGCCGACACTTCGGTTTTGATGAAAGGATTTTCATGCGTAACACGCTGTTGCTGACCGCTGCTGCCCTGCTGGCCGCCGCACCCGTCCAGGTCGCATCGCAGCCGAAGCCCGAAGCGGTGCTGAAGACCAAGGGCTATTTGTCGGCGGTCCGGATCCTCGATCGCGATCACGACCGGATGGTCGATGAAATCGTCAAGCTGACCGAAATTCCGGCGCCGCCGTTCAAGGAGGCCGCCCGCGCCGCGGCCTATCGCGACATGTTGATCGAGGCCGGGCTGGCAGATGTCGAAATCGATACGGAAGGCAATGCGATGGGCGTCTATCGCGGTACCGGCCCCGCAGGCGGTCCGGCGGTGATGATTGCCGCGCATCTCGATACCGTCTTTCCCGAAGGCACGCCGGTCAAGGTGCGCCGCGAAGGCACGCGCCTGCATGCCCCCGGCGTCGGCGACGACACGCGCGGCCTGGCGGTGTTGCTCGCCTATGCGCGTGCGATGAAGGAAAGCGGCGTCCGGGTGAAGCAGGACATCATCTTTGTCGGCAATGTCGGCGAGGAAGGGCCGGGCGATCTGCGCGGGGTCCGTTACCTGTTCACCAAGGGCAAATATAGGGATCGGGTGAAGACCTTTATCTCGATGGACGGCATCGATCCGTCGAGCATCGTCACCGGCGGGGTCGGGTCGAAACGCTATCGTGTCACGTACAAGGGACCGGGCGGCCACAGCTTCAATGCGTTCGGCCTGGTCAATCCCATGGCTGCGATGAGCCAGACGATCGTCGATTTCTACAAGATACCGGTGCCGGCGACGCCCAAGACGACCTATTCGGCCAGCGTTACCGGCGGCGGCACGTCGGTCAATTCGATCCCGAACGAGGTGTTCGTCGAATTCGATATGCGGTCCGAAAATCCGGCTGAGCTCGCCAAGCTGGAACAGGCGTTTCTCGCGGTCGTCAAGCGGGGCGTCGAAACCGAAAATGCCGCGCGGTCGGTGAAGGAGGGGCCGATCACCGCCGATATCAAGCCGATCGGCGACCGACCGGCGGGCGAAACGGCGGCGACGCAGCCGATCGTCCGCAATGCCGATGCGATCATTCGCGCGCTGGGACTGACCCCCCGAGCCGCCTTTTCGTCGACCGATTCCAACCTGCCGATGAGTCTGGGGATTCCGGCAGTGACGATCGGGTCGGGCGGCGAGGGCGGACGCGCGCATGCGCTCGACGAGTGGATCGACGTCGAGAAGACCAAGAGCGTGCACGGCGCGTCGGTGGGGCTCGCCATCTTGCTCGCGACCGCGGGCGCCCGATGATCCGCGATCGCCTGTATGTCGAATTGGCCGACGGGGATTTGCGGCTCGTCAAATTGGCCGAGGCGCATCGCGAGGCGCTGCGCGCGGTTTGCGCCGCCGACGGCGACATCTGGACGATCTATTCCTCCAGCTTTGGCGGGGAACATTTCGACGCGAGTTTTGACGCGCTGGTCGGCGGCGGTGGGCGGATGCCCTATGCGATTTTCGACGGCGACACGCTGGTCGGGATGACCGCGTGGCTGCGCCCCGACTGGTCGGCCGAGACGGTGGAGATCGGCAACAGCTATCTCCATCCGAATGCGCGCGGTACCGGCTTCAACGGGCGCCTGAAGCGGCTGATGATCGACCACGCCTTTGCCGCCGGTATCCGCCGCATCGAATTTCGCATCGATGAGCGCAATAAGCGCAGTCAGGCCGCGGTCGCGAAGCTCGGCTGTACCAAGGAGGCGACGCTGCGGTCGGAACGGATCACCTGGACCGGCCATGTCCGCGATACCGCGCTGTGGTCGCTGCTGGCCGACGAATGGGCGAGCGGGCGCGCTTGAACGGCTGGATCATCCTCGACAAACCGCTGGGACTTGGCTCGACGCAGGCGGTCGGCGCGGTGAAGCGCGTGTGCCGCGAGGCGGGGCTCGGCAAGGTCAAGGTCGGCCATGGCGGCACGCTCGATCCGCTGGCGACGGGGGTGCTGCCGATCGCGCTCGGCGAGGCGACGAAGCTGTGCGGGCGGATGCTCGATGCCAGCAAAATCTATGAATTTACCGTGCGGTTCGGGACCGAGACCGCGGGGCTCGATGCCGAGGGCGAAGTGGTCGCGGTAAGCGATGTGCGACCGACACTGGCCGAGGTGGAGGCGGTGCTGCCGCGCTTCACCGGGCCGATCGAGCAGGTGCCGCCGGCCTATTCGGCGATCAAGATCGACGGCGAACGGGCTTATGATCGCGCGCGCAAGGGCGAAGACGTCGAGATGAAGGCGCGGGGGGTGACGGTGCATTCGCTCCAAATCCTCCCCACTTGTGGGGAGGTGGCAGCGCGAAGCGCTGACGGAGGGGGCTGGCGGTCTGAGACGTCGGCTGAGGCCGCCAGCCCCCTCCACCATGCTTCGCATGGTCCCCCTCCCCGTTCCGGGGAGGATCTCGAATCCCTCACCCTCATCGCCCACGTTTCCAAGGGCACCTATATCCGCAGCCTTGCCCGCGACATCGCGCGCGCCGTCGGCACCGTCGGGCATGTCACGATGCTCCGCCGCACGAAGGCCGGGCCGTTCGACCTATCACAAGCGATTTCGCTGGACAAATTGAACGCGTTCGGCCAAGGGGCCGCGCAATCAGAGATATTTCTGCCGCTCGAGGCAGGGCTGGTCGACATCCCGGCTCTGAACCTTTCCCCGGAAGCGGCAGGGGCGATCCGTCAGGGTCGTGTCTGGACCGGGGTAGCTACGGATGACGGGCTCTATTGGGGACGGGACGATCAAGATCGTCCGATCGCCCTGATCGAGGCTTTGGCGGGAACGCTGAAGGTCGTCCGGGGCTTCAATCTGTAAACAAGGATGTTCGAGGAAAAACGAATATGTCGATTACCGCCGAGCGCAAAACCGAAGTCATCAACGACAATGCCCGCGCAAAGGGCGATACCGGTTCGCCGGAAGTGCAGGTCGCAATCCTGACCGACCGCATCAACACGCTGACCGCCCACTTCAAGGCGCATCACAAGGACAACCACAGCCGCCGCGGCCTTTTGATGATGGTCAACAAGCGCCGCAGCCTCCTCGACTATCTGAAGAAGAAGGACGAGGCCCGCTATCAGGCGCTGATCGCGAAGCTGGGTCTGCGTAAATAATTCACGGTGAACGGCCCCTTCGCGGGGCCGTTTGCTTGTCCAAGCCTCCGTTTGTCCTGAGGAGGGACTGAGCGAAGGCGAAGGCCCGTCTCGAAGGACGCAGACGCAAACATCCTTCGAGACGCCATTTCGACAAGCTCAATGGCTCCTCAGGACGAGCGGGTGTTGAGTTTGACAAAAGGCCGCCCCGCATCCGGCGGGGCCGCCATAGGGCAGACAGACGCCCTACACCGCCCCGGGCCGGATTGCCCGGACACAGAGGCCCCGCCCGGCATAGGGCCCGGCGGGCGAAGGAAACCACATGTTTGACGTGAAAAAAGTATCGATCGAGTGGGGCGGTGAAACGCTGACGCTCGAAACGGGCAAGGTTGCCCGCCAGGCCGACGGCGCCGTGATGGCGACGCTGGGCGAAACGGTCGTCCTGTGCGCCGTGACCGCCGCGAAGTCGGTGAAGGACGGGCAGGACTTCTTCCCGCTCACCGTCCATTATCAGGAAAAATATTCGGCCGCGGGTCGCATCCCCGGCGGCTTCTTCAAGCGCGAACGCGGCGCGACCGAAAAGGAAACTTTGGTCAGCCGCCTGATCGACCGTCCGATCCGCCCGCTGTTCCCCGAAGGTTTCTACAACGAAATCAACGCCATTGCCCAGGTTCTGAGCTATGACGGCCATAACGAGCCCGACATCCTTGCGATGGTCGCCGCGTCGGCCGCGCTCACCATTTCGGGCGTGCCCTTCATGGGCCCGATCGGTGCCGCGCGCGTTGGCTACCTGAACGGCGAATATATCCTCAACCCGACCGACGAACAGGTCGCCGAGGGCGACCTCGACCTGGTGGTCGCAGCCACGCACGACGCGGTGATGATGGTCGAATCCGAAGCCAATGAGCTGTCGGAAGACATCATGCTCGGCGCCGTGCTGTTCGCGCACGACGCGTGCCGCGAAGTCGTGAAGGCGATCATCAAGCTCGCCGAACAGGCCGCCAAGGATCCGTGGGAAATGGCCGCGTCGGACGACAATGCCGCGCTCAAGGACAAGCTCAAGAAGCTGATCGGCAAGGACATTGCGGCGGCTTACAAGCTGACCGACAAGTCGGCGCGTTCGAATGCCTTGAACGAAGCGCGCGCGAAGGCGAAGGAAAGCTTCACGGTCGACGGCCTCAGCCCGCAGGACGTCATGGCGGGCATCAAGCTCACCAAGAAGCTCGAAGCCGAAATCGTGCGCGGCGCCATCCTGAAGGACGGCAAGCGCATCGACGGCCGCACGACGACCCAGATCCGTCCGATCGTCGCCGAAACGCACTTCCTGCCCCGCGCGCATGGTTCGGCGCTGTTCACCCGCGGCGAAACCCAGACGATCGCTACGGCTACTCTGGGCACCAAGGATGCGGAGCAGATGATCGACGGCCTCAACGGCCTGTCGTATCAGAACTTCATGCTGCACTATAACTTCCCGCCCTATTCGGTCGGTGAAGTCGGCCGCTTCGGCGCCCCGGGCCGCCGCGAAGTCGGTCACGGCAAGCTCGCATGGCGCGCGCTGCACCCCGTGCTGCCGACGAAGGACGAGTTCCCCTACACCATCCGCCTCACCAGCGACATCACCGAGTCGAACGGCTCGTCGTCGATGGCGTCGGTGTGTGGTGGTTCGCTCGCGATGATGGACGCCGGCGTGCCGATCAAGCGCCCCGTGTCGGGCATCGCAATGGGCCTGATCCTCGAAGGCAAGGATTATGCGATCCTGTCGGACATCCTCGGCGACGAGGATCACCTCGGCGACATGGACTTCAAGGTCGCGGGGACGTCCGAAGGCATCACCACGATGCAGATGGACATCAAGATCGCGGGCATCACGAAGGAAATTTTCGAAGCCGCGCTCAACCAGGCGAAGGAAGGCCGCGCGCACATCCTTGGCGAAATGAACAAGGCACTCGGCGAGACCCGCAGCGAATTGTCGGCGCACGCACCGCGTATCGAAACGATGCAGATCGACAAGTCGAAGATCCGCGACGTCATCGGGACCGGCGGCAAGGTGATCCGCGAGATCGTCGCGACCACCGGCGCCAAGGTCGACATCGACGACGAAGGCCTGATCAAGATCTCGTCGAGCGACCTCGACCAGATCGAAGCCGCGCGCAAGTGGATCAGCGGCATCGTCGAGGAAGCCGAAGTCGGCAAAATCTATGACGGCAAGGTCGTCAACCTCGTCGATTTCGGTGCGTTCGTGAATTTCATGGGCGGCAAGGACGGCCTCGTCCATGTCAGCGAAATCGCCAACGAGCGCGTCGAAAAGGTCTCGGACGTCCTCAGCGAAGGTCAGGAAGTCAAGGTCAAGGTCCTCGAGATCGACCAGCGCGGCAAGGTTCGCCTGTCGATGCGCGTCGTCGATCAGGAAACCGGCGCCGAGCTGGAAGACACCCGCCCGCCGCGCGAACCGCGCGGCGACCGTGGTCCGCGCGGTGATCGCGGCGATCGTGGCCCGCGCCGCGATGGCGGCGGTCGTGGCGACCGTGGTCCGCGCCGCGACGGCGACCGCGATCGCGGCCCGCGCCGCGAACGCAACGACGGCCCGGAAGATCAGGGCCATGTGCCTGATTTCCTGAAGGACTAAACCTTCAGCTTATCGAAACAGGAAAGGGGCTGCCGAGAGGCGGCCCCTTTTTTTGCCGGAACCGCGCCAGCTATTATGGACGCGCTGCGGCGCTCTGGTCGCGGATCGCCTTGAATTCGCTGCCGGTTTTCCAGCCGGGCCAGCGACCCGAGCGCGCCAGTTCGTCGCCGATCGTGTAGAACAGCGAAATATCCTGCACCGCGCCGTCGAGGTTCCAGTCCGGACCCCAGGCGTCGCACGCCTGATGATAGCATTTGCCGGTATAGGCATCGACCCACGCCTGTCCCGCGGGCTTGCCGCCGTCGACCAGATCCGATGCACCCGCGATCCCCATCATCAGCAGCACGGGGACGCCGCGTTTGGCCATGCTGAAATGGTCGGCGCGGTAGAACAGGCCGCGTTCGGGCAGGCTTTCGACCGAAACGGTACGCCCCTGCGCGGCGGCGACGCGCGCGAGATCATCCTCGAGCGTTCCCTGTCCCTTGCCGACGAGGATGACGTCTTTGGCGCGCCCCGCGGTCTGCAGGATGTCGAGGCCAAGGTTGGCGACGGTCTTTTCGACCGGATAGAGCGGGTTTGCCGCATAGGCCTCTGAACCGAGCAGGCCGCGTTCCTCGGCGGTCCAGAAAGCGAAGAGGATGCTGCGGTCGGGTGGCGGCGCGGCCTTGAAGCCGCGCGCGATCTCGAACAGTCCCGCGACGCCGAGCGCGTCGTCGTTGGCGCCGGCGCGGTAGATGCGCCCCGCTTCGTCGGGCGCGCCCGCGCCATAGGCATCCCAGTGCGCGCCGTACATCACGACCTCGTCGGGACGTTTGGCGCCGGGGATTTTGGCGAGGACGTTCTGGCTTTGCACGACCGCGTGCGTCACCGGGACGGCGGCGTTGAAGCTGGTGCCAAGATCGACGGGTTTGAAGTCCTTGCGGCGCGCGGCGATGCGCAGTTTCGCGAGATCCTGTCCGGCGTCGGCGAACAATTTTGTCGCGGTTTCGCCCGAAATCCAGCCCTGCAGCGCGAGGCTCGTCATCTTTTCGGGGGGCACGACGAGGCCGTAATTTTCGCCGCCGCCGCTTTTGACGACATTCCAGCCATAGCCGACGCCTTCGGTGTCATGGACGATCAGCGCCGCGATCGCGCCGCGGCGCGCCGCTTCCTCGAATTTATAGGTCCAGCGGCCGTAATAGGTCATCGTGCGGCCGCCGAACTTGCCGAACGCGTCTTCGCCCTGGCCCGCGACGAAATCGGGGTCGTTGATCAGGAAGACCGCGACCTTGCCCTTCAGATCCTGCCCCTTGAAATCATCCCAGCCGCGTTCGGGCGCGGTGACGCCATAGCCGACGAAAACGAGCGGCGCGTTCTGAACGACCGCCTGATCCTTGGGCTGGAGCGTCGAGACATAGATGTCGGTGCCAAAGGCGAGCGGCGTCGCCGCGCCCTTGCGGTCGAACGCCAGCGTCGTGGCGGTTCCCAGGCGGGTGTGCAGCAACGGCACCGGCTGGGTCCAGCCGCCGTCGACGCCCGCGGGTTCGAGCCCGAGCGCCTGCAGCCGCCCGATCAGATAGCCGATCGTCCGTTCCTCGCCGATCGTCCCCGGCGCGCGGCCCTGAAACTGGTCAGAGGCGAGCGTGCGCACCGTTTCGGTGAGGTTGGCGGGGTCGATCGCCGGGGCGGTTTGCGCGACGGCAGGGACCGAAACGGCAGCAAGAAGCGCGGCGGCGGCGAGGCGTAGGGTCATGAGACAAAGGCTTCCCGGTTGATGAGCCGCCAACCTAAGCGGTTTCGACGCGACATTGAAGCGCGCAGGTCGCGTCAAACCTCCAGACAGGCCAGAACAGCAGGAAGCAGCGCGGCGGCGGCGCGCTCGCGGGTGCCGGGATCGCTGCCGAACACGTCCTCAACCGCCAGTTTTGCGAAACCGTGGACCAGCGACCATGCGGCGACGGTCGGCGCCAGTGCGGGATCGAGCGGGTCGGCGATGGCGGGCTGGCCCGCGCGGACCACCTCGTCGAGCATCGCAAAGGCGCGGCGGCCGGCGGCGGCGAAATCGGGATCGGCGGCATCGACCACCGCGCGCCGCCACATCAGGTCGAACGCCGCCGGATGCGCGAGCGCAAAGCCGACATACGCCGCTCCCTGTGCTTCCAGTCGGGTACGGCGATCACCGGGAATCGCCGCCGCTGCGGTCAGGACATCGCCCAGTTCGGAAAAGGCCGCGGTGGCAACGGCGGTGAGCAGGCCGCGCGCATCGCCGAAATGATGCCCGGGCGCTGCGGGCGACACCCCGGCGCGGCGCGCCGCCTCGCGAAGCGAGAAGCCATCGACCCCGCGTTCGGTAATCACGGCTTCGGCGGCTGCGATCAGCGCGGCGCGCAGGTCGCCATGGTGATAGGGGCGCGACTTATCTGTCATCTTGACATTGTTTAGATTGCTGCTCACAACGCCATCTTTGCAGTGTTCAGATGGGGGTGGCAAGATGGTTGAACCGGCGGCACTTTTTTCACTGGCGGGAACGCTGGCGCTTTTGGGATGGGTGGCGCTGCTCGTCGCCCTGTTCTTTCGGCGAGCGCGGCCCGGGGTCTGGGTGGTCACCCAATATGTCATCCCCGGGCTGATCGCGGTCGCTTATGGCCTGCTGTGGTGGGGTGGGCGCGGCGCCTATGCCGACGGCGGCTTCGGGTCGATCCCCGAAGTTCGCGCCTGGTTCGCCAATGATTTTCTGCTGACCGCAGGGTGGCTGCATTATCTGGCGTTTGACCTGTTCATCGGAACGTGGATTTGTCGCGATGCCGAGGCGCGGGGGATTCATCCGCTGCTGGTGCTCCCGACCTTGCCGTTGACCTTTTTGTTCGGTCCGCTGGGATTGCTGCTGTGGTTCGCGGTGCGCGCAGGGGCTCGCGGGATCGCGCGCAAGGAATGATTTGATCGCAAGAAACGGGGCGCCCGCCGCGCGGCGGCGTGGCAGAGCTCCGGCATGACCGAGACGATCGATACCGAGATTGCCGCGCGCATCGCCGCGCTCGACTGGCCTGCCGTTGCGGCATCGCTCGACAGCGACGGGTGGGCGGTGCTGCCGCGGCTGCTCTCGACGAGTGAATGCGATGAAACCGCCGCGCAATATGATCGGGAGGCGCTGTTTCGTAGCCATGTCCATATGGCGCGGCACGGCTTTGGGCGCGGCGAGTATCGCTATTTCGCCTATCCGTTGCCGCCGCTCGTTGCGAGCTTGCGCGAGCGACTCTATCCCCGTCTGGCGCCGATCGCGAACCGCTGGCACGAACGGATAGGGCGCGATGAACGCTTTCCTGCCCGCCACGCCGACTATCTGGCGCATTGCCATGCGGCGGGGCAGGCACGACCAACGCCGTTGCTGCTGCAATATGGGCCGGGCGATTATAATTGCCTGCACCGCGACCTCTATGGCGCCGAGGTCTTTCCGTTGCAGGTCGCGGTGCTGCTGTCGGCGCCGGGCGATGATTTCACCGGCGGCGAATTTGTGCTGACCGAGCAGCGGCCCCGGATGCAGTCGCGCGCCGCGGTCGTGCCGCTGGGCAAGGGCGATGCGGTGATCTTTGCGGTGAACGAACGGCCGGTCGCGGGCAGCCGCGGCGATTATCGCGTGGCGATGCGCCATGGGGTCAGCGAAGTGCGTTCGGGACGGCGGCACACGCTGGGGATCATTTTTCACGACGCAGCCTAGCCGGTGGGCTCCCGGTTCTCCTGCCGGGTGGACAGGGCGCCGCCGCGCCGGTTAAGCCGCATTTCCCCCACGGCACCAGCGAGGACAGCGGCGATGGATTTTTCCCGGCTTCAGGCGAGCAGCAAGATCGGCGACGACTGGGTCTATCCGCAGCCGCCGTGCCTGAATTTCGGCTGGCTGGATGTCGACCGCGATCCCGACCACCGCGTCTATTGGGAGGAATATGGCAATCCCGCCGGTGAGCCCGTCATGTTCCTGCACGGCGGCCCGGGCGGCGCCTGCGCTCCGGTGATGGCGCGTTTTTTCGATCCGGCGCGCTATCGCGTCATCCTGTTCGACCAGCGCGGGTGCGGCAAGAGCGAGCCCAATGTCGCGTCAGCCGGCCCCGCGGTCGCGCTGGCCAAAAATAGCACCGCCGACCTGATCGGCGACATCGAGAAATTGCGTGACCATCTGGGGATCGCAGGGCCGATGCATGTCTTTGGCGGCAGCTGGGGCAGCACGCTGGCGATGGCCTATGCGATCGCGCATCCGGCGCATTGCGCCAGCCTGATACTGCGCGGCATCTTCCTCGGCGCGCCCGAGGATCTCGATTATCTGTATCAGGGCAATGCCGCGACGTGGGACGCCGACCCGTTCGGCCTGACCGCGCCGGGCGCCTATATCAAATATCCCGACGAATGGGCGGCGCTGCTGAACGTCCTGACCCCGGCCGAACGCGGCGATGTGATGGCGTCGTACAAGGCGATCTTTGACATGGTGCCGACGAGCGCGGCCGAAAAGGCGCGGCAGATGGAAGCGGCGCTGACCTGGTCGCTATGGGAGGGGGTGATTTCGAACATGATCCCCGAAACCGCGGACACTGGCAAGTTTGGCGAGGCCGATTTTGCCCTATGTTTTGCCCAGATCGAGGCGCATTATTTCGCCAATAGCCTGTTCCTACCCGCGGGGCATTTCTTCGACCATATCGCCACGCTCGCGGCGATCCCCATCCATATCGTTCATGGCCGCTTCGACGAGGTCTGTCCGCTGACGCAGGCGTCGCGGCTGGTCGCCGCGCTGCGCGCGGCGGGCGCCGAGCCGGTGAGCTATATTGTCACCAGCGCCGGGCATAGCGCGATGGAGCGCGAAAATGCGCTGGCACTGACCGCGGTGATGGATGGGCTGGCGCCGTTGCCCCGGGCTTAGGCATGGCGCGTTAAATCCGCACCCCCTTCAAATCCGTTTGTGCTGAGCTTGTCGAAGCACCGTTCTTCCTTCTGACGTCAAAAAAAGAACGGCCCTTCGACAAGCTCAGGGCGAACGGTTCATATCAGATGCTCAGGGCTAAGATATTAGAGCGATCGGGTGCGTTTGCGCGCTTACGCGGCCTTGCCGTGCGTGACGTCCATGCTGACCGCGTTGCCCGCGTCGATCTCGGCGGCCTTGGCCTCGATCAGCTTGACGATGTGGCCGATCATGTCGGCGTCTTCGACATGGTGGTCGGTGACGCCCGACAGATAGACCATATGCTTGCCGTTGCCGCCGCCGGTGATGCCGATGTCGGTTTCGCGCGCTTCGCCGGGGCCGTTGACGACGCAGCCCAATACCGAGAGCGACATCGGGGTCTTGATGTGGCCGAGCGCCTCTTCGAGCGCCTGCACGGTGCGGATGACGTCGAAACCCTGCCGCGCGCAGCTGGGGCAGGAGACGACGCGCACGCCGCGGGTGCGGAGGCCGAGCGATTTCAGGATTTCATAGCCGACGCGCACTTCCTCTTCGGGTTCGGCCGACAGGCTGACGCGGATCGTGTCGCCGATGCCCGCCCACAGCAGGTTACCGATGCCGAGCGCCGATTTGACCGTGCCGCCGATCAGTCCGCCGGCTTCGGTGATGCCGAGGTGGAGCGGGCAGTCGACCGCGTCGGCGAGCTGCGCATAGGCGGCGACCGCGAGGAAGACGTCGCTGGCCTTCACCGCGACCTTATAGTCGTGGAAGTCGTGATCCTGGAGCAGCTTGATATGGTCGAGCGCGCTTTCGACGAGCGCCTCGGGGCAGGGCTCGCCATATTTTTCGAGCAGGTCTTTCTCGAGGCTGCCCGCATTGACGCCGATGCGGATCGCGCAGCCGTTTGCCTTGGCGGCGCGGACGACCTCGCCGACGCGCTCGCTGCTGCCGATATTGCCGGGGTTGATGCGCAGGCACGCCGCGCCCGCATCGGCGGCTTCGAGCGCGCGCTTATAGTGGAAATGGATGTCGGCGATGATCGGGATGCGCGCGGCGCGAACGATCTTGCCCAATGCCGCGGTCGAATCGGTGTCGGGGCACGACACGCGGATGAGGTCGGCGCCCGCTTCCTCGCAGCGGCGGATCTGGTCGATCGTCGCCACCGCGTCGCTGGTCAGCGTGTTCGTCATCGTCTGGACCGTGATCGGTGCGCCGCCGCCGACCGGCACATCGCCGACCATGATCTGGCGGCATTGGCGCCGCGCGATGTCGCGCCAGGGGCGCAGGCCGGGGTTGTGATCGCTCATGGGTTCGGGCTCGATCGAGAAGGGGACAGGCGCGCTCTTTAGCCGTCGCGAGGCGACTTGGCAAAGCCTGCGCGCTCCGAACAAGCTGTTGCGCGAAAGACACAGTTTGTCGCCGAATCATGGGCAGGCGCAATTTTTGTTTGTGCGGCGCAGCAAAATCGGCAATTTCGAATCGTTCGACGTCACAGGCCCGCTCAAAGAGGCGTGGACAGCGTACAGCAGGCTGGGACGATCCGTTGTTTTACTAGGGGGATCACCCATGAAGTTTCTTACCAAAGCGTGTTTCGGCATGCTGCTCGCCGCGTCGGCCATGTCGACGCCCGCCTTCGCCCAGGAAGAAGAAGCCAGCGGCCCGGTCTCGCTTTCGGGCGGTGTTTCGGTCGTGTCGGATTACCGGTTCCGCGGCATTTCGCTGTCGAACGAAAAAGTGGCGCTTCAGTCGACGATTACTGCCAGCCACGAAAGCGGCTTTTACGCCGGCGTTTGGGGATCGACGCTTCCCGACAGCCCGCTGTACGGCAAATATGAGCTCGATCTTTATGCGGGCTTCGCGACCGAAATCGCGCCCGGCACGACGGTCGATCTCGGCGCAACCTATTATGTCTATCCGGGCAATCAGGATTTCGCCGGTCCCAGCGACTATGTCGAAATCATCGGCAAGCTGTCGCACGACATCGGCCCCGTTTCGGCAACCGGTACGGTGGCCTATGCCCCCGACCAGAACTCGCTGGGCAGCAACGACAATATCTATCTGAACCTTGGCCTCGGCTACGGCATCCCCGACACCCCGGTGACGCTCAACGCCGCGCTCGGCTATACCGACGGTTCGCTCGGCGCGCTGGCGCCCGGCGGTAACTACCTCGACTGGATGCTCGGCGCTTCGTTCGCCGCTGGTCCGGCGACCTTCACCGTTCAATATATCGACACCGACATCAAAAAGTCGGGCATCAAGGCCGTCGATACGCTGTTCGATCCAACCGTGGTCTTTACGCTGGGCTTTTCTTTCTGATCGCCTAGCGGGTCAGCGACCACGCGCGAAGGGGGCGGCTTCGGGGGAGGCCGCCCCCTTTTTCGTGCGTGCAGCAAAAGCATCGTGCATCAATTCTGCACTATCTCCAAACCCGTTCGTACTGAGCTTGTCGAAGCACCGTTCTTCTTCTTGCGACGCTAAAAGAAAGAACGGCCCTTCGACAAGCTCAGGGCAAACGGCTCACATTTTACACACGATGCTCTAGCGCCAGCGGAGATTGTCGCGCGACAGGTCGGCGAGCGACTTGGCGCCCATCAATTTCATGCCCCGCTCCATTTCGGCGCGCAGCAGGCTGATCGCGCGGGCGACACCATCCTCGCCCGCCGCGGCGAGCGCGTAGAGATAGAGGCGGCCGCCCGAACAGGCCTTGGCGCCGACCGATAGCGCCTTCAGCACATGGGTGCCGCGGGTGATGCCGCCGTCGCAGATGACCTCGATCTTGTCGCCGACCGCATCGACGATCTCGGCCAGCGCATCGAAGGGCGCGCGGCTGCCGTCGAGCTGGCGCCCGCCATGGTTCGACACCATGATCGCGGTGGCGCCGATCTCGACCGCGCGCCGCGCATCCTCGACCGCGACGATGCCTTTCAGGCAGAAGGGGCCGTCCCACTGCTTGCGGATCGCTTCGGCGCGCTGCCAGTCGAGGCTCTGGTCGAGCATCGAGGTGAAATAGTCGGCGACCGATTTGGGGACGCTCGATCCTTCGGAGACATGCGTCGCGAGGTTCGGCAGGCTGAATTTCTCGCGCAGCACATAGTTGAGCCCCCAGCCGGGCTTGGCGGCGTAGCTCAGCATATTGCCCGGGGTGAAGCGCGGCGGCGAGGTGAAGCCCGAGCGCAGGCAGCGCTCGCGGTTGCCGCCGACGATCGTATCGACGGTGAGCGCGACCGCGTCGAACTTCGCATCGCGCGCCGCGGCCAGCATCGCGCGATTGAGCCCTTCATCCTTGTGGACATAGAGCTGGAACAGCTTGGGGCCATCGGTCAGCGCGCCCGCCTCGGCAAGGCTGATCGTCGCGAGACTCGAGATGCCCGCCATCGTCCCGGCGCCTGCGGCGGCGCGCAGCACCGCGCGCTCACCCTGCCAGTGGAACAGGCGTTGCAGCGCGGTCGGCGACAGGAACAGCGGCATCGCCATCTCGCGCCCGAACAGCGTGGTGCGCATATCGACGCTTTCGACCCCGGCGAGGACGCGGGGGATGAGGTCGCAGTCGTCGAACGCGGCGCGGTTGCGGCGGCGGGTGACCTCGTCATCGGCGGCGCCGTCGATATAGTCGAACACCGGCCAGGGCAGGCGGCGTTTCGCGAGGGCGCGGAAGTCGTCGATATTGTGGCAGTCGGTCAGGCGCACGCTTGTCTGTCCTCCTTAAATCGTCATCCCGGCGAAGGCCGGGATCTCACCCTCTCGTTCTCCCTCGCCGGCGAGATCCCGGCCTTCGCCGGGATGACGCGGTTGGGGTGCGTGATCGAAATTAGAAGACGGTTCTTGCCGCCACCGTCCCCTTGGTCGCGAAGCTGAAGCGCGGTTCGACCGCCAGCTTCGCATCGAGGATATGCGCCGCGACCCGCTTGCCGACCGCCGGGCCGTTCTTGAACCCGTGCCCCGATCCGCCACCGACCAGCCAGACGCGCTCCTGCCCCGGAAAGCGATCGATCAGATAATCGCCGTTCGAGCTATTCTCATATTGGCAGACGCGCCCGCCGATCAGCGGCGCCGAGGCGAGCGCGGGGAAGCGGCGGGCGATATAGGCGCGCGCTTCGGCGATCCCCGCCGGGGTCAGGCTGCGCTCCATCGTGTCGGGGTCGATCGCCGGGCCGTGGCGGTCGATCGCGATCTTGAACCCCGCGCCTTCCAGATCGGGGATGCCGTAGAAAATGCCGTTGTTGCTGTTGTCGGCCCACACCGGCAGTTCGGGCGGGGCAAAGCGCGTGTCGCCCTGCGGCGCGCCGAAATGATAGACCTCCTGCCGCGTCGCGACGATCTTGTTCATCAGCTGCTGCGGGAAGAGTTCGGCGAGCCACGGCCCGACTGCATAGACGAGATGGTCGGCGGTGCCACCGTCGGGCAGGCTGTGGCGCTTGATCCGTTTCGACAGCAGGGGCGCGGGCATCACGACGCGCTCGACGGCGATCTGTGCATCGGCGATGACTTCCTGGACCCCGCGGCCCGCGATCAGCGCGCCGCATTCGGTTTCGAGGATGCCGGTTTCGCCCTGATAGAATTGGATCTGGCGATATTTGTCCTGCAGCCAGCGGACGTCGCCATGCTCGTGGCCGACGCGATTGGCCTGAAGCCACGCCAGCGACTGCGCGGTATAGGCGTCGCCCTGCGGCGCGAACCACAGCACGCCGGTGTTGTGAAAGATCGCCGCGCTGGCGCTGTCGGACAGCGCTTTCCAATAGGGCAGCGATTCGCGCGCCATTTCGGAATAGATGGTATCGGCGCCGTACCCCATGCGGATGACGCGGCTTTCGCCACCCGAGGACGAGCGAACATGCCCTGCGCCATAGGCGTCGAACAGGCGCACGCTCTTGCCCGCGCGGATGAGGTGCCACGCGGTCCACGCCCCGAAAACCCCGGCGCCGATGATCGCGACATCGACGTGCTGGACGGTCGGTTTGGCGGGCTTACGCTTTTTGGGCTTGCGCTCGCGCCGTTCGGCCGCCGCCGCACTCGCCGCGACCGGCAGCGCGGCGAGCCCGGTCAGCAGCGCGCGGCGGCTGGGGAGTTTATCGCCCGCCACCCGGCGCTTCCCTTTTGTAATAACGATAGCCGCCGATCCACGTCTCGAGCGGCACCATCTTGCGAATCTCGTCAGGGCTGGCGAGCATCGGGTCGGCGTCGATCATCAGGAAGTCGGCGCGCATCCCGGGCATCAGCGTACCGATGCGGTCCTCGGCAAAGGCGGCGTAGGCCGCGGTGCGGGTGAAGCCGTCGAGCGCCACTTCGCGGCTCACCGCTTCCTCGGGCCGCCAGCCGCCAAAGGGCTGGCCGTTCGCGTCGGTGCGCGAGATGGCGGCAGCGAGGCCGGCAAAGGGATCGGCGCTTTCAACCGGGACGTCGGAACCAAAGGCGAGGCGCGCGCCCGCCGCTTGCAGGCTGCGCCACGCATAAGCGCCCTTCAGCCGGTCAGGGCCGAGCCGTGCCTCGGCCATCAGCCGGTCGCTCGTCTGGTGGACCGGCTGCATCGACGCGATCACCTTCAGACTGGCGAAGCGCGGGATGTCGGCGGGATCGATTACCTGCGCATGTTCGATGCGCCAGCGACGTTCGCCGGGGAGGTCGGCGGTGAGATCGGCGATCGCGTCCAAGGCCTCGGCATTGGCGGCGTCGCCGATCGCGTGGATCGTCACCTGAAACTTGTCCATCGACGCGCGCACCATCTTGTTGCGGAGCTGCGCCGGGGTGAGCAGCGGCAGGCCGGTCTGGCCCGGCGCGTCGCTGTACGGCGCCTTCAGCCACGCGCCGCGCGAGCCGAGTGCGCCGTCGAGGTAGAGCTTGACCCCGACCATGCGCAGCCGGTCGTCGTACAGCCATGGCGTCGGTTCGCCGCCCGCGATCATCGCCATATTGTCGATGTCGCCGCCGTAGCTCAGGATGCGGACCGCGAGCTGTTTCTTGTCGCCGGCGCGGCGGAACGCCTGCCAGTCGAGGATCGACGTCCCCATGTCGGCGATCGCGGTAATTCCCTGTTCGAGCAGTTTCTGCTGCGCGAGCAGCAAGGCGCGGTCGAGGTCGCGCGCGAGCGGTTTGGGCTTGGCGCTGTCGATCAGGCTCATCGCCGCGTCGATGAACACCCCGCTTGGCTTGCCGCCGACCATTTCGATGCGCCCGCCGTCGGGCGACTTGCTGGCGGCGGTGACTTTCGCCGCGGTCATCGCCGCGGTGTTGGCCCAGCCGGCATGGCCGTCGATGCGATCGAGCCAGACCGGGCGGTCCGGCACCGCCGCATCGAGATCGGCGGCGGTCGGAAAGCGGCCAAGTCCCCATTTTTCCTGGTTCCAGCCACGCCCGATGATCCACGGCATTTCGGGGTTTTCGGCGGCATATTGGCGGATCGCCGCCTGCGCCTCGGCGAGCGAGGTGGTATCGCTGAGATCGAGCAGCATCAGCTGGAAGCCCAGTCCCATGACATGACCATGCGCGTCGATCAGCCCGGGGATCAGGGTGCGGCCCTTGCCATCTTCCTTGAAATCGGGACGTTCGGGGCGCTTGTCCTTGCGGTCGAGCAGTTGTTTGACCTTGCCATCCTTGTCGATGACCAGCCCGGTGAAGCGGACCAGCTTGCCGTCCTTGTCGAGCGTGATGCCGTTGACATTGTCGACGAGCGTGTCGGCGTGCGCGGGCGCGGCGAGGGTGAGGGCGAGCGCGGTGAGCAGAAGGCGGTTCATTTCGGCAACCTTGTTACGAGTGAGCTGGTGTCGCGGCGACCGTGTCCGGCCTTTTGCACATCGGCGTAAAATTGATCGACGATGGCGGCGACGGGGATCGTCGCGCCGTTCGAGCGCGCTTCGTCGAGCGCGAGGCCGAGGTCCTTGCGCATCCAGTCAACCGCAAAGCCGAAATCGAATTCGTCCTTGGCCATCGTGTCCCAGCGATTGAGCATCTGCCAGCTCGCGGCGGCGCCGCCCGACACCGCCTCGAACACCTTGTCGGTGTCGAGCTTCGATGCCTGCGCAAAGCGCAGCGCTTCGGACAGGCCTTGCAGCACCCCGGCGATCGCGATCTGGTTGACCATCTTGGTCGTCTGCCCCGCGCCGGGGCCGCCGATATGGACCATGCGCGCGGCATAGGCCTGCATCACCGGCTCGGCGGCCGCAAACGCCGCCTTGGTCCCGCCACACATGATCGACAGCGTACCGTTCTGCGCCCCCGCTTCGCCGCCCGACACCGGCGCATCGACGCACAGCAGACCGAGCCCTTCGGCCTCGACCGACAGCTGGCGCGCGATCCGCGCCGATACCGTGGTATGGTCGATGAACAAGGCGCCCTTGTGCATCGCCCGGAACGCGCCGTCGCGGCCCAAGGTGACCTGCGCCAGATCATCGTCGTTGCCGACGCAGGTCAGGACGACATCGGCGTCCTGCGCCGCCTCCGCCGGGGTCGCCGCCGCCTTGCCGCCATGCGCCGCGACCCAGGCGTCGGCCTTGGCGCGCGTGCGGTTATAGACGGTGAGGTCATGGCCCGCTTTCGCAAGATGCCCCGCCATCGGTCCGCCCATGACGCCGGTGCCGATGAAGCTGATGCGCAATTTTTGTTCGCTCATAGGACGATCCATAACCATGGTTTGCGCGGTGCGCCAGATAGGCTAGGGCGAGCGGCATCATGAGCACGACCGCACCCACCCTGTCCGCTGCCGAACTTCCGGCGATCACCCTCGACGATGTGCGCGCGGCGGCAGAGCGAATTGATGGCGCGGTGGTGCGCACGCCAACGCTGAAGTCGCAGACGCTTTCGGAGCTGGTCGGCGCCGACGTGTGGCTGAAGTTCGAGAATCTGCAATTCACCGCGGCGTACAAGGAACGCGGCGCCTTGAATGCGCTGCTGCTGCTGAGCGAGGAGGCGAAGGCGCGCGGCGCGATCGCCGCGTCGGCGGGCAATCATGCGCAGGGGCTGGCCTATCATGGCAAAAGGCTGGGTGTGCCGGTCACCATCGTGATGCCCAAGACGACGCCGCAGGTGAAGGTGTCGCAGACCGCGAGCCACGGCGCGACGATCGTGCTGCACGGCGAGACCTTCGACGACGCCTACGCCCATGCGCGGCTGCTGGAGGTCGAGCGCGGGCTGACCTTTGTCCACCCCTTCGACCATCCGCATGTCGCGGCGGGGCAGGGGACGGTCGCGCTCGAAATGCTCGAGGATGTGCCCGAGCTTGATACCCTCATCGTGCCGATCGGGGGCGGCGGGCTGCTTGCGGGCATGGGCACCGCGGCGCGCGGGATCAAGAACGACATGCGGTTGGTTGGCGTGCAGGCCGAACTATACCCGTCGATGTACGCCGAATTGAACGACGTCGACATGGCGTGCGAAGGCGACACGCTGGCCGAGGGTATCGCGGTGAAGGAGCCGGGGTCCTATACCCGCAAGCTGGTCGCCGAGCTGAACGATGACATCGTGCTCGTCGCCGAGCGCCATCTGGAGCGTGCGGTGAGCCTGCTGCTCCAGATCGAAAAGACGGTCGTCGAAGGCGCGGGCGCGGCAGGGCTCGCGGCGATGCTCGCGCATCCGGAGGAGTTCGCGGGGCGCAAGGTCGGGCTGGTGCTCACCGGCGGCAATATCGACACCCGGCTCCTCGCGAACGTGTTGCTGCGCGACCTCGCGCGCTCGGGCCGCATCGCGCGGCTGCGCATCCGCTTGCAGGATCGACCGGGCGCGTTGTTCAAGGTGATGAAGCTGTTCGACGAGAAGCAGGTCAACATCATCGAAATCTATCACCAGCGCATCTTTACGACCTTGCCGGCCAAGGGGCTGATCACCGACATCGAATGCGAAGCGCGCGACCGCGAACATCTCGACAGCCTCGTCGCCTCGCTGCGCGATGCGGGCTATATGGTGACGACGGTGGAGTTGGCTTAGACTATGCCGATATTCAGCCCGTGGCGGGCTGCGAACGGCCGTCTCCTGCGCTTCCGGTGCTCACGTACTGAAGTACGCTGCGCGCCGGTTCTCGGAGCCAGCCATTCTCGCTCCACCACGAACTGAATCTCGACATAGTCTGGGCGACTGATGAAAGAATTTACCCTCCAACTCACCGCCACTCCCGACGCCATCGACGAGCTCGGCCATGTCAACAATGCGGTCTGGGTCCAGTGGATCCAGCAGGTCGCGACCGGCCATTGGGACGCCGCGGCGCCGCAAAGCCATAAGGACGCCTATGTCTGGGTCGTGGTGCGGCACGAGATCGACTATCTGCGCGCGCTCGGCCCCGGCGAAACGGTGACCGCGCGGACGTGGGTCGCCGACAAGCCGCAGGGCGCCAAATTCGACCGCTTCATGGAATTCACCGGCGCCGACGGCAAGGTGCATGTCCGGGCACGGACGGTGTGGGCGCTGCTCGACAAGGCGAGCGGAAGGCCGATACGTGTTACAGCGGAAGTAGTGGCGCCGTTTCAGGAGTGAAGGCGGCTTTAGGGTGGTTTTAAGCCATTCCCCTCCCTTTTAGGAAGGGGTTAGGGGTGGGTGCGAGCGAAGCGAGCCGAGGCAGAATGCCGCCTTCGGCGGCTACCCACCCCCAGCCCCTCCCTAAAAGGGAGGGGAGAAGACACGTCCACTTCTGGCCACTAAAAGTCATTGCCACCCTGCTCAGCAACCTCTTCTTTCAGCGCCTTGACGATCGCCGCCACCGACGTCGGCGCATAGGCAAAGCCCATATGGCCGCAATCGACCTCGACCTGGCGGTCGCTTTCGTGCGGCTGGCCGCGCGCGCTGCCCACCGCGACGACGCCGTCATAGGCCGACCACAAGGCAAAGGTCGGCATTTCGGGGCGCGGGGCGGGGTGGAAGTCGATCGGCGGATTGTCGACCGGATGGCGCGCGACGAGGTGATAGAGGCGCCAGGCGCGATTGGCGCGGCGGCTGCCCGAAAAGGGCGAGCCGAGCGTGACGACGCGGGCGACCTTGTGCGGGCGATGCTTGGCATATTCGCGCGCGTAAATGCCGCCCAGGCTCCAGCCGACCAGCGCGGGAGCCTGACCGGTGCGATCGATGATCCATTGCACCCGGCTGTCGATCCGTTCGATGATGTCGGGGGTGGCGCCGCGGTTGAAGCCGAGCCCCCAGGCGTAGCAGCGAAACCCCGCACGGCGCAGGTCGGCGCGCAGCGCCTTGGTCGCCCAATCGCCCGACAGGAACCCCGGCAGGACCATCACCGGCGGATGATCGCTGTCGGGATTGGGCTCGGCGGGCATCGGCCGGATGCGGCCCCAGAGCGCACGCGCGAGGCTGGTCACTTCGCGCCACAGCAGCCCCAGCGGCGGCAGCGCGTCGGGATCGGGAATGCGCGCGGGCCATTCGGCGCGCTGGGTGAGGAAGCCGCGGATCATGGCAAAACCCTATCACCGTCCCTCCCGCGAAAGGAGGGTTTGGGTTCAGCGCTTCGGAACCAGCTTGACCAGCTTGCCATTCTCGCCATCGGTCAGCAGCCATACGGTGCCGTCGTCGCGCACCTCGACCTCGCGGATGCGGGTGCCGAAGTCCCAGCGATCGGCCTTGCTCAGCCGCTCGCCATCGATGCTGGCGCGGACGAGGCCTTCGCCCGAAAGCGCACCCATCAACAGGCTGTTCTTCCAGCCGGGATAGAGGTCGCCGCCGTACCAGGCGAGCCCGCTGGGCGAGACTGCGGGGTTCCACCACAGCTTCGGCGCCGCAAATTCGGGCCGCGTCGGGTGGTCGGGGATCGCGCTGCCATTATAATGGTCGCCGTTCGACACCACCGGCCAGCCATAGTTGGCGCTGCGTTCGACAAGGTTGATTTCGTCGCCGTGACGCGGCCCCATTTCCTGGTTCCACAGCTTGCCCGCGCCGTCGAAGGTCAGGCCAAGGATGTTGCGGTGGCCGAGCGACCAGATCTGGGCCGTGACGCCGCCCTCGGCCGCGAACGGATTGTCGCTCGGCACGCTGCCGTCGGGTTTGAGCCGGACGATCTTGCCCAACGTGCCGCTCTTGTCCTGCGCCGGTTCCATCTTTTGCCGGTCACCCGATCCGATGAACAGATATTGCCCGTCGGGCGAAAAGGCCAGGCGGTGCGAATAATGGCCTTTGCCGCTGACCTTGGGCGACTGCGACCAGATCGTTTTCAGCCCCTCCAGCCGCGGTGCGGCGCCCTGCACCAGCTTCGCCATGCCGACGACCGCGCCGGCAGTGTCGCCGGCGCCGGCTTCGGCCCAGCTCAGATAGACGGTCCCGCTCGTCGCGAAATCGGGCGCGACGATGACGTCGCCCAAACCGCCCTGGCCGCCATAGGCCACCGCCGGAACGCCCGCGACATCGAGCGTCGGGCCATTTTCTTGCCAGAGTTTCAGCTTGCCCGATTTTTCGGTGATCAGCGCGGCGCGGGTGCCGGGGATGAAGGTCATCGCCCAGGGTTCATTGAAGCTCGCGACCTCTTGCACGGTGAACGGGGCATCGGCGAGCGGTGCGGCGGGATGATCGCCCGAAGCATCGAGCGCGGCGGGGTCGGCGGCCTGGCTCGAGGCCGTGGTGGCCGAGCAAGCACCTGCCGCAAGCGCGGCGGCGATGGCGAGGAGCGGCAGTGATTTCATGGACAGAAGCTCGCTTTGCTAGGGAGGGATGCGCCAATCTGGCGCGGCAAGGCGGCAAAGTCGAGAGGGCTTAACGGTTTGCCGCCTCGCGCCGCGCGGTGATCGTCTCGACGCAGTCCATGATCGCATCGACGGCCTCGCTGGCGGGTGGGGCGTCGGCCCGCTTCTGCGAGAATTGGCCGCTGTTCATGATTTCCTCGAGCGCGGTGCGCGCGCGCGATACGCGGCTCTTCATCGTGCCGAGCGCGCAGTCGCAGATGCTGGCGGCTTCTTCATACGACATGCCGCCCGCGCCGACCAGGATCAGCGCCTCGCGCTGGTCCTGCGGCAATTCCATCAGCCCGCGTTGCAGGTCGGCCATTTCGCCGCTGTCTTCCTGGCTGGCGGGGGTCGACATCGTGCGCTCGACCGCCGTTTCGTCATATTCGCCGACAAACTTGTTGCGGCGCATCTGCGACAGAAATGTGTTGCGCAGGATGACGAAGGTCCAAGCCTTGATCGATGTGCCACGCTCGAAACGATCGCGCGAGGCCCATGCCTTGACCATCGTGTCCTGCGTCAGGTCATCGGCGAGGTCGGGGTTGCCCGACAGGCTGCGGCCATAGGCGCGCAGATGCGGGATGACCGCGGCGAGCAATGCCTTGAATTCGGCGTCGGACAGGCTTCCGCCGGTCGGCGCCGCAGCGGCGGGCGCGGCCATTAGCGCTTCGGACTTTTCTGATCGAGTTGCGACAAGAGGTCGAGCATTTGATCGGGCAATTGTTCCGATACGATATTGCCGTAAATCATCCGCAGCTTGGCGCTGACGGGTTCGGGTGCCTGACGACCGGTCAGCGTGCGATGCCATTCATCGCTGTCCGTCCCGGGAAAGCTTCCTTGCTTGCGATTTGGCGCATCAGCCCCCGGGGGCGGGGTGCCCGTGCCGTTCGACCTGTTGTTGCCTTGCGTAGCCATGTCGGAGCAACGACGAAAAGCGCCGCGGGTTCCCGGCAGTTGCGTTTTTTGCGACGAAAGCGTTGCCAAGATGTCACAACCGCCCTATCCGGTGCGCCGCGTAGGCGACCAGGCTTGCGGCGAGGGGTTATGCTTTGCCTTTCCCGCGTGGCGGTAGGCCGGAGGACGTCGCTTGCTTTCCGTTATCTATGTCAGCGTTGCCGATCCGTTGATCGGCGAACAGGATATTGCTGCCCTCCTCGTCCAGGCCCGTCGCAACAACCAGCGCGACGCGTTGACCGGTGCGTTGATTTTCAACGGCCACAATTTCCTGCAATTGCTGGAAGGGCCGGGCGACAAGGTCGATGCCTGCCTGGCGGTAATCCGCAACGATCCGCGGCATAGCGGAATGGTCGAGATCCGCCGCCGCGAAATCGCGGAACGGGCCTTTGCCGAGTGGACGATGCTCTACGACCCCGAATTCCGCAGCCATGACGATGATCTGGCGCAGGTCGTTGCCCGCGGTCGGCTTGACCCCCAGGATGCATTGATGATGGAAAATTTCATCGCGTTGGGCCGCCGGATGCGGCCCGCCGACTGACGTTTTCGTGTCGCACTGCGGTTCTCGTTTGCATCATGGGCGCGACGCGTTAAGCCTGACGGGCATATCAACGACTTCTGCATAAACTAAGGCTAGATTATCAACGACCTGACGCCTCCGCCGCTCGATCACCAGCCGCTCGACGATGCCAGCTTCAAGCGCGAGCTGGCGGCCATGTTGCCGCATTTGCGCGCCTTTGGCCGCAGCCTGTGCGGCAACGCCGACCTGGCCGATGATCTGGTGCAGGAAACGATGCTGAAGGCGTGGAAGGCGCGCGCGCAATATGTGCCGGGGCCCGCCAGCATGAAAAGCTGGGCGTTCGTGATCCTGCGCAACTGTTTCCTGTCGCAGATGCGGCGCAAGAAATTCACTGCCGAATATGACGAAATGGCCGCCGAGCGGCTGCTGGTAGCGCCCGACGATCAGGACGACAGCCTGCATTTGGCCGATGTCCAGCGCGCGCTGTTGATGCTACCCGTCGACCAGCGCGAGGCGCTGGTGCTGATCGGCGCCGGACAGCTGTCCTATGAGGAAGGCGCGGCGATCTGCGACTGCGCGGTCGGGACGATGAAAAGCCGCGTGTCGCGCGCGCGCACCGCGTTGCAAGCGATATTGGAGAGCGGCGCGATGCCGCTGCGCAGCGCGGACGAACTGGCGTCGAGCGACGTCTTCGGGTCGATCATGGACGATGTCGACCAGCTGACCGCGAACGGTCCGGGACGCGACTAGGGTCCTGACCCCAAGCTTCGCTACGCCGCCAGCTGCGGTGTGAACATCAGGCTCTGGCTGATCGCTGCGCGCACGGTATTCTCGCGGAAGGGTTTCGAGATCAGGAAGGTCGGCTCGACGCGCCCGCCGGTCAGCAGACGTTCGGGAAAGGCGGTGATAAAGATCGCCGGCACCGGCGCGATCGCCAGAATATCCTGCACCGCGTCGATCCCCGACGATCCATCGGCGAGCTGGATATCGGCGAGCACCAGCCCCGCGTCGGTCGCCTCGAATGCGGCGACCGCGTCGGCATGGGTGGTGGCGACCCCGGCGACCGTGTGACCCAGTTCGCGGACGATTTGTTCGAGTTCCATCGCGATCAGCGGCTCGTCCTCGATGATCAGCACCGACGTCCGCGATTCGCGGTCCAGTTCGCCGACCGCCTCGGCGAGCAAAGTTTCGACGGTGCCATGGTCGGTGCCGGTGATGATCCCGGCCTCGGCGACCGAAAAACCTTCGAGTGCGGTGAGCAGCAGGATCTGCCGCCCCAGCGGGGTGATCCGGGCGAGGCGCTGGTTGGCGGCGCGAACCAGCGGGTCTTCGCAATCGTCATCGCCCTCGCCAACGTCGATATAGGCGCTTTCCCAGATGCGGTGGAAATTGCGGTAAAGGTCGATGCGGGTTCCGTTGCCCGCGCTGAATTCGTCCGGGGCGGCGACGATAACCTCCAGCGTCGTGTGGACAAAATTGTCGCCATGCTGCTGGCTGCCCGTCAGCGCGCGCGCGTAGCGCCGCAGATACGGCAAATGTCCCCGAAGCTCTTCACCCAACGGCATATATTACCTCCCGCTTTGGCCCATCATACGCGCCCCGGCGGGCGACGGTTCCGTAACCTTGGGTCAAAAATGCACGACGAAGCGCTGCAACTTGTCATCGCGCAATGCGTAGAGTCAGCCGGGACGCTTCGCCGCCATCGGTAAGTCAGTGGAATTGGGCCGCTTTCTGTTTCCAATGGCAAACAGACTTTTGTAGGGACCATATTCATGGCAGAGCGGCCCACAGGATCCGGCGGAGGTGAGGGGCATCAGTTGGCGGACGGTGGTTATGCAAGTCCGGAGCAGGCCGAGCGCCTGCGCCTCGATACGCTTCGCGAATATCGGATCATGGACACCGATCCCGAGGAAGCGTTCGACCGCGTGACCAAGATGGTCGCCGACCTTTATGATGCACCGATCGCGCTGGTGTCGCTGGTCGATGATTGTCGGCAATGGTTCAAATCCTCTTATGGCCTTGATGTCCCCGAAACGCCTCGCGAGATCAGTTTTTGCCAATATGTGATCGCCGAAGACAGGCCGGTGGTGATCGCCGACGTGCTGGGCGATGCGCGCTTTCGCGACAATCCGCTAGTCACTGGCGATCCGTTCATTCGCTTTTACGCGGGGGTGCCGCTGCGCGCCTATAACGGAACGATTTTGGGCACCTTATGCGTGATCGATCGCAAGGAACGCCCCTTGTTGAACGATCGCGAGTTGGAGCGGCTCGAAGATTTCGCCGCGATCATCATGGCCGAAGCCGACCTGCGGCGCATCGTTGCGCAGCGCGACGAGGCGCGGCAGACGCTCGAGCGGGCGCTCGATTTTTCGGGTATCGCGACCTGGCGGTACGATGCGCGGACCGGATCGATCGAATGGGGCGGCGCCGTCGCCGAATTGTGGGGCGCCGATTTCGCCACTGCGCTGGCCGATATCGAAGGTTTCTGGGAACGGCTGCTGCCCGACGATCGCGACATGGTGCGCGGCGTGCTGGGCGGCTCGGTCGAAAGCGGTACGCATTACGCGACCGAATATCGCATCCAGCACCCCGAACGCGGGGTGCGTTGGATCGCGGTCCGCGCCGATTGGGACGTCAACACCACCGACGCGATCCTGACCGGAATCAGCATCGACATCACCGAGCAGAAAAGCCGCCAGGAAAATGCCAATCTGTTGATGCGCGAACTGCATCACCGGATGCGCAACCTGTTCGCGACGGTCAGCGCGATCATCTCGCTCACCCGTCATGCCGCGACCGATGTCGACGATTATGTCGAGCGGATCACCGGGCGCCTCGACGCGCTCAATCGCGCCCAGAATGTGCTGCTCGGCGCCAATTTCATGACCGGATCGATGCACGCGCTGCTGCGCGAGGTCGAAGCGGCCTTTCCGCGCATTCGCTGGTCGGGACCGGATCTCCTGCTTCCCGAAAACGCGCTGGTCGCGATGGCATTGGTGTTCAACGAACTGGCGACCAATGCGGTCAAGCATGGTGCGCTGTCGAGCGCCAATGGTGAGGTCGACGTGCAATGGACGCAGGATCCCGAAGATGCCGATCCGCGGCTGTTTCGGCTCACCTGGACCGAAACCGGCACCGATGCGCCGGTCGGCCCGCCCGAACGCACCAGTTTTGGCACGCTTCTGATGGAACGGAGCGTCCGCAACAATCTGGGCGGGACGATCGAGCGGCACTGGAAGCCGACGGGACTGGTCCTCGACATCACCTTGCCGGCGCGGTGGCGCGACGCCTGAGCGCGGTGACGTGATTTGTTCCCGATATGTTCCTATGCTATGTGTAGGAAATGTCTGGAAAAGCGATTCTCGAAAAACTCGGCATTTTGGCCGATGCCGCCAAATATGACGCGTCATGCGCGTCGTCGGGAACGGTGAAGCGCGATTCGACCGGCACCAAAGGCATCGGGTCGACCGAGGGCATGGGCATCTGCCACAGCTATGCGCCCGATGGCCGCTGTATCTCGCTGCTCAAGATATTGCTCACCAATTTCTGTATCTATGACTGCCGGTTCTGCATCAACCGGGCGTCGAGCAATGTGCCGCGCGCGCGGTTCAATCCGCAGGAAGTGGTCCGGCTCACGCTCGATTTCTACAAGCGCAATTATATCGAGGGGCTGTTCCTGTCGTCGGGGATCATCCGGTCCGAAGATTATACGATGGAACAGCTGGTCGAGGTGGCGCGCATCCTGCGCGAGGAGCATCGCTTCGGCGGCTATATCCATTTGAAGACGATCGCGGGGGCCGATCCGGGCCTGATCGCGCTCGCGGGCCTTTATGCCGACCGGCTGTCGACCAATGTCGAATTGCCGACCGAGGCCGGGCTGTCGAGCTTTGCGCCCGAGAAAAAGCCCGCGACGATCCGCAAGACGATGGCATCGGTGCGCGTCGGGGCCGACGATGCGATCGATGCCGCGAAAGGGCGGCTGCTGAAAAAGGCAAATCCGCCGCGTTTTGCCCCGGCGGGCCAATCGACCCAGATGATCGTCGGCGCCGACGGATCGCGCGACGACGACATTCTTGCGACCGCGACGAACCTTTATTCGGGCTATCGCCTCCGCCGCGTCTATTATTCGGCGTACAGCCCGATCCCCGATGCGAGCAGCGACCTGCCGCCGGTGCGGCCGCCGTTGATGCGCGAACATCGGCTGTATCAGGCCGACTGGCTGCTGCGCTTCTACGGCTTCGAACGCGCCGAGATCATGGAGGGCGCAAACGGCGGTATGCTCGACCTGGCGATCGACCCCAAGCTTGCGTGGGCGCTCCAGCGGCGCGAAGCGTTCCCGGTCGATATCAATCGCGCCCCGCGCGAAATGCTGCTCCGCGTGCCGGGGCTGGGGACGCGCGCGGTCGACCGGATCGTCGCGGCGCGGCGGCTGGGGAAACTCAGGTTGGGCGATCTCGCCAAATTGACTGCCTCGGTGAAAAAGCTGTTGCCGTTCATCGTCACCCCCGACTGGCGGCCGGGATCGCTGACCGACAGCGCCAGCCTGCGCGCGCGCTTTGCGCCGCCCGCCGAGCAATTGTCGCTGGCGCTATGAGAGAGGTCGTGCTGGCCCATCCGGGCGATTTCGCCGAATGGCGCGATGCGGCGCGCGGGCTGCTGGCGGGCGGGGTAGCGCCCGAGGATGTGAGCTGGCGCAGCGCCGATGAGGGCGCGTCGCTGTTTGGCGGCACGGCTCCCTTGGCGGCGCCGGGCACCGTGTCGCTGCCGCGCGAATTGCTCGCGATGGCGGATCGCGTCATCTGCCACCGCGATGCCGCCGTTCCCGCCCGACTCTATCGCATCGTCTGGCGCGCGGCGCGCGACCGGCAGCTGCTGGCGCGGTGCACCGACCCCGACATTGATTGGCTGCGCAAGGCCGACAAGGCGATCCGGCGCGACGTCCACAAGATGCACGCCTTTGTGCGCTTCCGGCGGCTGGGGGAGGAAGCGGGCCGCGAATCCTTTGCGGCGTGGTTCGAGCCCGATCACCGCATCCTGCGGCTCACCGCGCCTTTCTTTCGGCGGCGCTTTTACGGCATGGATTGGGCGATTGTGACCCCCGATGCGCGGGCAATCTGGCACGGGGAGGCGCTGGTCTATGGCGCGGGCGGTACGAAGAACGAGGTGCCCGATAGCGACGTCGTCGAGGATCAATGGCGGACCTATTATGGCGCCATCTTCAACCCTGCGCGGGTCAAGGTCGACGCGATGCGCGCCGAAATGCCCAGGAAATATTGGAAGAATCTGCCCGAGGCGCAGGACATTGCGCCGCTGCTGGCCGGGGCCGAGGCGCGGGTGGAACGGATGCGCGAGACCGCCGTTTCCATGGCCAACCCCTTGACCGACAAATGGCGGACGCGCGTGGCCGATGAACTGCTCCTCGACGATGAGATCCGGACGCTGGCCGACGTCGCGCGCGCGGTCGATCGCTGCAATCGCTGTCCGATCGGGTGCAACGCGACGCAGGGGGTCGCGGGCGCGGGGCCAGCGGACGCACAGATCATGCTTGTCGGCGAACAGCCCGGCGATCAGGAGGATCTGCAGGGGCGTCCCTTTGTCGGACCGGCGGGGCAGGTGCTGGATCAGGCGCTGGCGGAAGCGGGGCTCGACCGCACGCGACTGTTCCTCACCAACGCGGTCAAGCATTTCAAATATGAACCGCGCGGCAAGCGGCGGCTGCATCAGAATCCGACGGCGGGCGAGATCGACATCTGCCGCTGGTGGCTCGACAAGGAACGCGCGCTGGTGCAGCCCAAGCTGATCGTCACGCTGGGCGGCAGTGCGCTGCGCGGGGTCATGGGCAAAAGCATGAGCGTCACGTCGATGCGCGGCGCGGTGCATGAACTTGGGGGAGGTGTAAAGCTGGTCGCGACAATTCATCCCTCCTTCCTGCTTCGCCTGCCCGATCGGACGCGCGCCGCGGAGGAGCGGGCGATGTTCGTCGCCGATCTCGCGCAGGCCCGGGCACTCGCCGCCTGATGGCCAAACCCCAGCCCTGGCTCGAACCGCATCCGCACGGGCTCTATGTGAAGCCCGCCGACCTGTGGATCGATCCCTCGCGCCCCGTCGAACGCGCTGCGGTGACGCACGGCCACGCCGACCATGCGCGCAGCGGGCATGGCGCGGTGTTCGCGACCCCCGAAACGCTGGCGATCATGGCGCTGCGCTATGGCGTCGATGCCGAGGCGCGCCACAATCGGGCGTTCGGATATGGCGACGGGTTCGAACGTGGCGGCGTCCGCTTCAGCTTCCATCCCGCCGGGCATGTGCTGGGCAGCGCGCAAATATTGATGGAATATGCGGGCGAGCGCATTGTCATCACCGGCGATTACAAGCGCCGCGCCGACCCGACCTGCGCCGCGTTCGAAATCGTACCATGCGACATCTTCATCACCGAGGCCACGTTCGGGTTGCCGGTGTTCCGCCATCCCCCGACGGGGCAGGAGATCGCCAAGCTGATCGGCGCGGTGCGCGCCGAGCCCGATCGGTCGGTGCTCGTCGGCGCCTATGCGCTGGGCAAGGCGCAGCGCGTGATCGCGGAGCTCCGCGCGGCGGGGTGGGATGCGCCGATCTACATCCATGGCGCGCTCGAAAAAATGTGCGCGCTCTATGCGGCGCACGGCGTCGATCTCGGCGATCTCAGACTGGTGAGCGAAACCGACAAGGCCGACATGGCCGGGCAGATCGTCGTCGCGCCGCCCTCGGCACTGAACGACCGCTGGTCCCGGCGGCTGCACGATCCGGTGACCGCGATGGCGTCGGGCTGGATGCGGGTGCGCCAGCGCGCGCGGCAACGGATGGTCGAGCTGCCGCTGGTCATTTCGGATCATGCCGACTGGGACGAGCTGACCACGACGATTTCGGAAGTGAACCCCAAGGAGACGTGGATCACGCATGGCAGCGAAGACGGCCTGCTGCGCTGGTGCGAGCTGCATCAGCGCAAAGCGCGCGCGCTGCATCTGGTTGGCCGCGATCTGGAGGAGGAGGCGTGAAGGCCTTTGCCGCCCTGATCGATCGGCTGATCTACACACGCTCGCGCAACAGCAAATTGGCGCTGATCGTCGATTATCTCCGCCACACGCCCGATCCCGATCGCGGCTGGGCGATCGCCGCGTTGACCGAAAGCCTCGATTTTCCCGCGGTGAAGTCGGCGATGGTGCGCGCACTGCTGGCGACGCGGGTCGATGAGGAATTGTTCCGGCTGTCGCGGCATTTTGTGGGGGATACGGCGGAGACCGCGGCGCTGCTGTGGCCGGAGTCCATTCACCCCTCCCCTTCAGGGGAGGGGCCGGGGGTGGGGGCCATCGGCCTTGCGCAAGGCATCGAGCCCCCACCCCCAACCCCTCCCCTGAAGGGGAGGGGCTTAAGCGTCTCCGCCGTCGTCGACGCCCTCTCCGTCGCCACCCGCGCTACCGCCCCCGCAATCCTCGCCTCGCTCCTCGACCGCCTCGACGCCGACGGCCGCTATGCTTTGCTCAAGCTCGCGCTCGGCGGGATGCGCGTCGGGGTGTCGGCGCGGCTCGCGAAACAGGCGTTTGCGCAGGCATTTGATGTGGCGGTCGACGATGTCGAGGAGCTGTGGCACGCGATCCCGCCGCCCTATGCGCCGCTTTTCGCGTGGGGCGAGGGCAGGGCGGAGCGGCCCGATCTTGCCGACGTCGCCTTCTTCCGCCCGTTCATGCTCGCGCATCCGCTCGAGGAGGCGACCGTCGACCTTGCCGATTATGCCGCCGAGTGGAAATGGGACGGCATCCGCGTCCAGATCGTGCGCGGCGGTGCTGAAACGCGCATCTACAGCCGCGGCGGCGACGAGATCAGCGCCGCCTTTCCCGAGCTGGTTGCGGCGTTCGATCAGGATGCGGTGATCGACGGCGAACTGCTCGTGCGGGGCGAGGTGCAGGGCGGCGAGGCCGCAAGCTTCAATGCGCTGCAACAAAGGCTCGGGCGCAAGACCGTGTCCAAGAAGATGCTCGCCGACTATCCGGCGTTTGTCCGCGTCTATGACCTGCTCGCCGTGGACGGGAACGATCTGCGCCCGCTGCCGTGGACCGAGCGGCGGCGGCAGCTGGAGGGCTTCGTCCCGCGCCTCGCCGTCAGCCATTTCGATCTGTCGCACGTCATCGACGCGACCGACTTCGACGACCTCGCCGAACGCCGCGCGGGCGCGCGCGATGCCGCGATCGAGGGGGTGATGCTCAAGCGCCGCGATGCGCCCTATGTCGCGGGGCGCCGCGCCGGGCTCTGGTATAAATGGAAGCGCGACCCGCTCACCGCCGATTGCGTGATGATGTATGCGCAGCGCGGCAACGGGCGGCGTGCGAGTTTCTATTCGGACTATACTTTCGGCTGCTGGAGCGAAGAGGGCGAGCTGCTCCCGGTCGGCAAGGCCTATTCGGGGTTCACCGACGAGGAGCTGAAATGGCTCGACAAGTTCGTCCGCGACAACACGCTGAACCGCTTCGGCCCGGTGCGCGAGGTCGAAAAATCGCTGGTGCTCGAGGTCGCATTTGATTCGATCCACAGCAGCAAGCGCCACAAATCGGGGCTCGCGATGCGCTTCCCGCGCATCTCGCGCATCAGGTGGGACAAGCCCGCGGAAGAGGCGGATCGGATTGCGACGTTGCTGGCAATGGTGACGTAGCGTCGCCGTCATTGCGAGCGAAGCGAAGCAATCCAGGGCGGTTTACGCCGCTCTGGATTGCCGCGTCGCCTTCGGCTCCTCGCAATGACGCATTTGGCGAGAAAATTTCCCCACGCAAACCTTGCAACCCGCCACCCCGATACCGAGTTTAAGCCCTCATCCCCTCTGATAAACATAATGGAGACTGCCATGACGATCGCCCATCCGCCCCTGCCTTACGCTCAGGATGCGCTGGAGCCGCATATCTCGGCCGACACGCTGGCGACGCACCATGGCAAGCATCACAAGGCCTATGTCGACAAGACGAACGCCGCGATCGAGGGCACCGAACTTGCCGACAAGAGCCTCGAGGAAATCATCCACCACGCCGAAGGGTCGGGCAACAAGGGGCTGTTCAACAACAGCGCCCAGTCGTGGAACCACGCCTTTTACTGGGAAAGCCTGAGCCCGAACAAGACCGAACCCAAGGGCGACCTCGCCGCCGCGATCGACCGCGATTTCGGGTCGCTCGACGAACTGAAGAAGAAGCTCAAGGACACCGCGGTCAACCATTTCGCGTCGGGCTGGGCGTGGCTCGTATCGCGCGACGGGACGCTGTCGGTCACCGACACGCACGATGCGGGAACCGAGCTGACCGCGGGCATCAAGCCTTTGCTCGTGATCGACGTGTGGGAACATGCCTATTACATCGACCGCAAGAATCTGCGCCCGGCCTATGTCGATGCGGTGGTCGACGAACTGCTCAACTGGGATTTCGCGGCGGAGAATTTCGCGCGCGACACGACCTGGACCTATCCGGCCTGACCTGAATATCCTCCCTGCGGCGAAGCCGTGGGGAGGGGGACCGTCGCCGCAGGCGATGGTGGAGGGGCAGAGACGGTAGCGTTATCGCCCCTCCGTCAGCGCTCCGCGCTGCCACCTCCCCATCGCTTCGCGACAGGGAGGATTTGCCCGAAGCCGTAACGAAATTTGAACTGGTATCTATCGTGATGACGGTGCCGCCTCTATAGGCGCCGTCATGACGATCAGCCTGTTCGAACTCTTCAAAATCGGTGTCGGTCCTTCCAGCTCGCACACGGTCGGGCCGATGGTCGCGGCGCGGCGTTTCACCGTCTGGCTCGACGAGTCCGAGCTGCTCACGAAGACGGCGCATGTCGAGGCCGACCTCTACGGCTCGCTCGCGCTGACCGGCAAGGGGCACGCCGCCGACACCGCGGTGGTGGCGGGGCTCGCGGGCGAAATTCCCGCCTCGACCAGCCTTGCCGCGATCACCGCGCACTGGGATCGCGCGACGAACGAGGGCTTTCTCTACCTCCTCGGCCGCCAGCGGGTACGCTTCCAGCCGGCGCGCGACCTGCATTTCCAGATGCGCCAGCGCCAGCCGTTCCACAGCAATGCGTTGAGCTTCACCGCGCGCGACAGCGACGGCGAGATTTTGGCGAAACGCATGTATTTCTCGATCGGCGGCGGCTTCGTCGTCGACGAGGACGAGGCGGGGCGCAACAGCCGCGGCGCCGAGGACGAGGTCGAACTTCCTCACGCCTTCACCTCGGGCGCCGACCTGCTCGCCATGGGCGCGGCGGCGGGCAAGAGCTTTGCCGAAATGATGCTCGAAAACGAGCTTGTCCACCGCAGCCTCGACGAAGTGAACGCCGGACTCGATGCCATCGCCGCGGCGATGGACGCCTCGATCGACGCCGGTTGCTGCAGCACCGGAATCCTGCCCGGCGGGCTCAAGGTCAAGCGCCGCGCGCCGCAGATCGCCGCCGACATCCGCGAACGGCATGAGGCCAATTTGTCGGACCCGATGGCGATGATGGACTGGATCAACCTGTGGGCGATGGCGGTGAACGAGGAAAATGCCGCGGGCGGCAAGGTCGTCACCGCACCGACCAACGGCGCCGCGGGGATCATCCCGGCGGTGATCCGCTACTATAAGCGCAGCTATCGCGGCGACGCGGCGGGGGTGCGCACCTTCCTGCTCGCCGCGGGCGCGGTCGGGGCTTTATATAAACGCAACGCCAGCATCTCGGGCGCCGAGGTCGGCTGCCAGGGCGAGGTCGGCGTCGCCTGCTCGATGGCGGCGGCGGGGCTGACCGCGGCGCTCGGCGGCACCAATGCGCAGGTCGAAAATGCCGCCGAGATCGGCATGGAGCACAACCTCGGCCTCACCTGCGATCCGATCGGCGGGTTGGTGCAGATCCCGTGCATCGAGCGCAACGCGATGGGCGCGATCAAGGCGATCGACGCGAGCCGCATCGCGATGATCGGCGACGGCACGCATGTCGTCAGCCTCGACACGGTGATCGCGACGATGCTGCAAACCGGCCGCGACATGCGCGACAAATATAAGGAAACGTCGAAGGGTGGCCTGGCGGTTAGTGTGGTGGAGTGTTGAGCACTACATCGCCGCCGTCGTCACCCCGGACTTGATCCGGGGTCCATTCACGCCAGCGTCGGAATAATGGATCCCGGATCAAGTCCGGGATGACGGGGCTTAAGATTGCGCCATTGCGGACGCTCGAAACTATGGCATTCTGAGTCCATGCCGACGTTATTGCACGAATACTGGGAAAATGAGGAAGGAAATGGAGAGTTCTCTCTCGTTCACGAGCGCAATGATCAGATGCGCCTCCAACTCTCTGCTGGTGCTCGCCTAGTCTTCAGCCTTTACGCGTCGTCTTGGTTCGAGGCTTGTCAGCTGGAACATGCGCGGCTGGGTTTTGGTGGCTATACCCCACCTGCGGATGTGCCGGATCATTTCTATACCGATGGAGAGGCAGAAGAGCAGGAAGCCTACCTCAAAAGAAGAGTTCTCGCTTAGCTGCTCCTCTTAACTCACGAAAGGTGAGCATGAGTGGCCTCAATCCGCCGTAGCGCCCCCGCCACCTCCTCGCGAAATTTGTCGATCGGCAACCGCACCTTCGGCAGCAGGTGGCGTCGCTGCGGATAGACCGCCCAGATCGCTTCCTCCTGCGGGCGCAGTGGGTTGAGGAGCCAGACGAGCGTGGCATCGATCTCTTCGTCATCCCGGACTTGATCCGGGATCCATGACGTCGGCGCCGCGGTGGACCCCGGATCAAGTCCGGGGTGACGAGGGTGGGGAGGGCAGTGACGACGGGGGCAGCGACCACACCCCTTTTTCTCGTCACCCCGGCTCCGGCGATGGCCTCGCTGTTTCAGGGGCCATGGCCTGCCTTTTCCTCCGATGCCGTGTTTTTTTGTTTCGCACAAAGACACAAAGCCACGAAGAGGTCGCGCCGACCGCGAAGCGGCTTTCCCCAGCAACGCTATGGCCAGTCGCGCCGTTGATGGAGGAATGGGCCTGTCAGCCCAAGCCCACGTCTTCGTGCCTTTGTGACTTTGTGCGAAAAACAACTGGCGCCGCCCTGATTGACGAGCGCCGGGCCATGGATGCTGAAACGCGTTCAGCATGACGAAAATGGTGGAGCGGCGCTCAACTCCGAGGCACGGACGCGTGCCGAAAATTAGCGCTTTCCTACATTATTTCGCTGTGTCAGCCTGCAATTTCGGCCCTTTGGTCCGCCGATATTCGCGGTTCGACTTAAAGCCACAAAGGACACAGTTTTGACGCGCGCATGCGGGGCTTTTGTGGCTTTAGGGGCGAAGCAGCGCCGTCAATCCTCCCTGTCGCGCAGCGATGGGGAGGTGGCAGCGCGAAGCGCTGACGGAGGGGCGATGACGCGACGTCGCGGCCCCTCCACCATTCGCTTCGCGCTGCCACCTCCCCATGGCCTTCGGCCACAGGGAGGATCAGTATCTTGCATTGCCGCCCCATTTGCCTGATTGGGACGCCCGAGAAGGAGACCCGCCATGAAGACCCGCGCCGCTGTTGCGTTCGAAGCGAAAAAGCCGCTCGAAATCGTCGAACTCGATTTGGAAGGCCCGAAGGCGGGTGAGGTGCTGGTCGAGATCATGGCGACGGGCATCTGCCACACCGACGCCTACACGCTCGACGGCTTCGACAGCGAGGGCATCTTCCCGAGCGTGCTGGGCCATGAGGGCGCGGGCGTGGTGCGCGAGGTCGGCGCGGGCGTCACCAGCGTGAAGCCCGGCGACCATGTGATCCCGCTCTACACCCCCGAATGCCGCCAGTGCAAAAGCTGCCTTTCGGGCAAGACCAACCTCTGCACCGCGATCCGCGCCACCCAAGGAAAGGGGCTGATGCCCGACGGCACGACGCGCTTTTCGTACAAGGGCATGTCCGTCTTCCATTATATGGGCTGCTCGACCTTCTCGAACTTCACCGTTCTGCCCGAGATCGCGGTCGCGAAGATCCGCGAGGACGCGCCCTTTCAGTCGAGCTGCTACATCGGCTGCGGCGTGACCACCGGCGTTGGCGCGGTGATCAACACGGCAAAGGTGCAGGTCGGCGACAATGTCGTCGTCTTCGGCCTCGGCGGCATTGGTTTGAACGTGATCCAGGGGGCGCGGCTGGCGGGTGCCGACAAGATCATCGGCGTCGACATCAACCCGGACCGCGAAGAATGGGGCCGCAAGTTCGGCATGACCGACTTCCTCAACTCGAAGGGCATGAGCCGCGAGGATGTCGTCGCGACGATCGTCCAGCTGACCGACGGCGGCGCCGATTACACCTTCGACGCGACCGGCAATACCGAAGTGATGCGCACCGCGCTCGAAGCCTGCCACCGCGGCTGGGGCACCTCGATCATCATCGGTGTCGCCGAGGCGGGCAAGGAAATCGCGACGCGGCCGTTCCAGCTCGTCACCGGGCGCAACTGGCGCGGGACCGCGTTCGGCGGCGCCAAGGGCCGCACCGACGTGCCGAAGATCGTCGACATGTATATGACCGGCAAGATCGAGATCGACCCGATGATCACTCATGTGATGGGCTTGGAAGAGATCAACAAGGGCTTCGACCTGATGCATGCGGGGGAAAGCATTCGTTCGGTGGTAGTCTTCTAACCCTTATTTTCCGTTCGCGCCGAGCTTGTCGAAGGGTCGCTCTTGCTTCATGCGGCGGCCAAGCAAAGAACGGTGCTTCGACAGGCTCAGCACGAGCGGTTGTGGGGGTGCGCCGAGGGAGGAAGAATTTGACCGGACCCTATGTCCTGACCTTCAGCTGCGTCGACGCGGTGGGCATCGTGGCTGCAGTCACAGGGCTGCTGGCGGAGCGCGACGGCTTCATCCTCGACAGCCAGCAATATGCCGACCTCGATTCGGGGCGCTTTTTCATGCGCGTCGAATTTCGCGGCGCGGGGCCGCGCTTTCCCGAGGGGCTGGCGGGGGTGCAGGCAGCCTTCGCCCCGATCGTCGAGCGTTTCCAGATGGACGCGCGGATCAGCGACAGCGCCGCGAAACCGCGCTTCGTGATCGCGGTGTCGCAGGGCAGCCATTGCCTCAACGACCTGCTCCACCGCTGGTCGACCGGCAACCTCGCGATCGACATTGTCGCCGTGGTGTCGAACCACGAACATCAGCGGCGCCTCAGCGAATGGCATGGCGTGCCGTTCCACCATTTCCCGGTCAGCGATGCCAATCGCGCCGAACAGGAAGCGCGCATCCTCGACCTTATGGCGCGCAGCGGCGCCGAATATCTGGTGCTGGCGCGCTATATGCAGGTGTTGTCGCAGGACTTGTCGGCGGCGCTGGCCGGACGCTGCATCAACATCCACCACAGCTTCCTCCCTGGTTTCAAGGGCGCCAAGCCCTATCACCGCGCGCAGGAACGCGGGGTCAAGCTGATCGGTGCGACCGCGCATTTCGTGACCAGCGATCTCGACGAAGGGCCGATCATCGAACAGGCGGTCGAGCGCGTCGATCATCGCGACAGCGTCGAGGATCTCATCCGCATCGGCCGCGATGTCGAGGCGCAGGTGCTGGCGAAAGCGGTCCGCTGGGTCGCCGAACAGCGCGTGCTGATCGACGGGCGCAAGACCGTGGTGTTTCGCTGACAAGGCTGGCAGAACATCGGTATCGATTCGCAACGAAAAAAGGAGAGAGCGGTGTATAGTCACAATATGGTCGGCACGAACGACGTCGCGAAAGCGAAGGCATTCTACGATGCGACCTTCCAGGCGATCGGCGGCAAGCCGGGGATCGAGGACGACAAGGGCCGCCTGATCTATATGCACAATGGCGGCCTGTTCCTGGTCACCCCGCCGATCAACGGCGAGCCGGCGACGGCAGGCAATGGCTGCACCATCGGTTTCGCGATGGAGGACGAGGCGCAGGCGAAGGCATGGCACGACGCTGGGGTCGCCGCGGGCGGCACCAGCATCGAAGACCCGCCGGGTGTGCGCGAAGGCGGCTTTGGCAAGCTGTACCTCGCCTATCTGCGCGATCCCGATGGCAACAAGCTGTGCGCGCTGAAGCGTCTGTAAGCCGCAGCTGAAAGATTGACGATGCGCGGCGAAGCGGGATTGCTGGCGGACCTCGGCACGCTCGCCATCCCCTTCGCCGCGCACGAACATGATGCGGTGTTCACGGTTGCGGAGAGCGATGCGGTGAACGCCGATATTCCCGGCGCGCATACCAAAAACCTGTTCCTGAAAGATAATGGCGGCGCCTTCTGGCTCGTCACCGTGCCGTCGGAGGCGCGGGTAGACCTGAAGGCGCTGCCCGCAGCGATCGGCAGCAAGCGGGTGAGCTTCGGCAAGGCCGACGACATGGACCGGCTGCTCGGCATCGCCCCGGGATCGGTCACCCCGCTCGCCGCGATCAATGCGGCACCGGGCAGCATCACCGTGGTGCTCGACCGGGGGTTGGCGGCGGCCGACCGGGTGAATGTCCATCCGCTGCGCAATACCGCGACGCTGGGGCTCTCCGGGGCAACGATCGTCGACCTCCTGCGTCATTGGGGGCATCAGCCCTTCATCGCCTCCATCCCCGTTCAGGATCCCGTATGACCATCGAAACCCTTTCTACCGTTCGCAGCCACGGCGGGACGCAGGGCGTGTACAAGCATGCGAGCACGACGACCGGTACGGATATGGTCTTTGCGGTATTCGTCCCCGATCATGAACCCGGCGCCAAGCTGCCGGTGCTCTGGTATCTGTCGGGGCTGACATGCACCCACGCCAATGTGATGGAAAAGGGGGAATATCGCGCCGCCTGCGCCGAGCATGGGGTGATCTTTATCGCTCCCGATACATCGCCGCGGGGTGAGGGGGTTCCTGACGATCCCGACGGGGCATGGGATTTCGGGCTGGGTGCTGGGTTCTACGTCGATGCGACCGAGGAACCATGGGCGAAACATTACCGGATGCGATCCTATGTCGAGGACGAGCTGCCCTCGCTGATCCTGCGCAATTTCCCGAGCGCCGACCTGACGCGGCAGGGCATCACCGGCCACTCGATGGGCGGCCATGGCGCGCTGACGATCGGGCTGCGCGGTCAGGAGCGGTTTCGCTCGGTCTCGGCCTTTTCGCCGATCGTCGCGCCGCTGCAATGCCCGTGGGGTGAGAAGGCGCTCGGCCATTATCTGGGGCAGGAGCGCGAGGATTGGCACGCCTATGACGCGTGCGCGCTGCTCGATCAGGGGCTGCGCGTCCCCGATCTGCTCGTCGATCAGGGCGAGGCCGACAATTTCCTGGCCGAGCAGCTCAAGACCGAATTGCTCGTCGCGGCGTGCGAACGCGCGGGGCAAAAGGCCGAGATCCGGATGCAGCCCGGTTATGATCACAGCTATTATTTCATCTCGACCTTCATGGCCGAGCATGTCGCGTGGCATGCGGCGCGGTTGAAGGCGTAACCGTCGCCCCCGCGAAGGCGGGGGCCGCTGTCGGCCTTGATCTTCCTCGCTGCGTAATCCTCCGGCGGCCCCCGCCTTCGCGGGGGCGACGGTTGGTCACGGAATCAGCAGGCTGGATCCCGTCGTCCTACCCGCTTCCAGATCGGCATGCGCCCTTGCCGCATCCTGCAATGAATAGCGCTGTCCCACCGTGACCGCCACCGCGCCGCTTTCGATCATCTCGAACACCCGGGCCGCGCCCGCGGCGCGCTCGCCGGGTAGGTGGTAATAATCGAACAAAGTCGGGCGGGTGACGAACTGCGAGCCATGCTGCGCGAGGACGCCAAGGTTGACCCCGGTCACCGGCCCGCCGGCATTGCCATAGCTGACGATCAGCCCGCGGCGCGCGGTGGCCTTCAGCGATACGTCCCACGTCGCCATGCCGATGCCGTCGAAGGTGACGGGAACGCCTTGCCCGTCGGTGATTTCGCGGACGTGCGCGGCGACATCGTCGGTTTTGTAGCGGATGACATGATCGGCGCCCGCCGCGCGGGCGGCATGTTCCTTCGCCTCGGTGCTGACGGTGCCGATCACCGTCGCCCCGATCGCCTTCAGCCACTGGACGAGGATCAGCCCGACCCCGCCCGCGGCGGCGTGGACCAGCACCGGCCAGCCCGCTTCGACCTTGGCGCAGCGCTCGACGAGCATTTCGACGGTGCAGGCCTTCAGCAGCGCGGCAGCGGCGGTTTCGTCGTCGATGGCGGGTGGCAGCTTGAACAGCGATGCCGCGCCGACCAGCCGCGCGCTGGCGTAAGCGGTGCGTTCGGGACCAAAGGTCGCGGCGCGGTCGCCCGGCTGAAACCCGTGGACGCCCTCGCCGACGGCGATCACCTCGCCTGCCGATTCAAGCCCCAGCCCGCCCGGTACCGGCACGGGATAGGTGCCGTCGCGGTGATAGATGTCGATGTAATTCAGCCCGATCGCCGTCTGGCGCAGCAGCACCTGGCCGGGGCCGGGTTTGTCCAGCGTCACTTCGCGCCAGTCGATGACCTCCGGTCCGCCCTGGCTTTCGATAAAGGCTTCGATGGCTTTCATGGCGCGCGCTCCTGCTGTCCCGTCCATCTGGGATGGCTGGGCGGGAGGCGCAAGGGTAAGTGATGATCGACATCGTCATTGCGAGGAGCCGCAGGCGACGCGGCAATCCAGAGCCTGCGTAAACCGCTCTGGATTGCTTCGCTCCGCTCGCAATGACGAGGGGTTATTTCGGACGCCGCGGGCTGCGCTGGCCGTAGGGCTTGGGCTTGTAGCGTTCGTTCTTGTCGCGCGGGCCGCGATCGCCGCCCCGGTCGCCGCCGGGCCCGGCGCGCATCGGGCCACGCGGGCCGCGCGGGGCGCCGTCGCGCGGTCCGCCATGGCCGCCCTTGTCGCGGCGCGGCGGATAGGTCGGGCCGTCGGGCGCCGGGGTGATCGCGACGCCGCTGTCATCCTCACCATCGGCATTGGCGCTGCGCTGCACGGCTTCCATGAAGCGGTCGGCGATGCCGCGCGGGATGTTGAACATCGTTTCGCGCGGGCCGATGCGGATCGCGCCGATCTCGTTCTTGCTGACATGCCCGCGGCGGCAGAGCAGGGGCAGGATCCAGCGCGGGTCGGCATTCTGGTGGCGCCCGATGTTCAGGCGGAACCAGACGCTATCCTCGAACCCTTCGCGGCGGTCGGCGCTGCCGCGCTCCGGTCGCTCGAAACGCTCGCCGCGCTCGGGACGATCGCGACCGCGTGGGCCGTTGTCGATCAGGTCTTCGGGCGGCGGCATCAGCGCGCGGTGGGCGCGGACGAGCGACGCGGCGATGTCTTCGGCGCTCCGCTCGGCCATCAGCCGCTGTGCCAGTTCGATATCTTCGGGTTCATGTTCGACGGGGGCGAGCAGTTTTTCGATCAGCCGTTCCTGATCGCGCGCCCGCACGTCGGCGGCGGTCGGCGCGTCCATCCATTCGGCCTCGATCTTAGCCCCGCGCAGCATGCCGTCGACGCGGCGGCGGCGCGGATAGGGGACGATGAGGACCGCGGTGCCCTTTTTGCCCGCGCGGCCGGTGCGGCCCGAACGGTGCTGGAGCGCTTCGGCATCGCGCGGGATTTCGACGTGGATGACCAGGCTCAGCGTCGGCAGGTCGATGCCGCGCGCGGCGACGTCGGTCGCGACGCAAACCTTGGCGCGGCGATCGCGCAGCGCCTGCAACGCCGCGTTGCGCTCGTTCTGGCTATGCTCGCCCGACAGTGCGACCGCCGCGAAACCGCGCTCGACCAGGCTGGCGTGCAGGCGGCGGACATTGTCGCGCGTCGCGCAGAACAGCATCGCGGTTTCGGCGTCGTGCAGGCGGAGGAGGTTGATCACTGCACCCTCGATGTCGGCGGGGGCGACGGTCACGACCTGATAGCTGATGTCGCCATGGCCGCGGTCTTCGCCGACGGTCGAGATGCGCAGCGCATCGCGCTGGTAGCGCTTGGCAAGCTGGACGATCGGCTTGGGCAGCGTCGCCGAGAACAGCAAAGTGCGGCGCGTTTCAGGGGTGGCGTCGAGGATTTCTTCCAGATCGTCGCGAAAGCCCATGTCGAGCATTTCATCGGCTTCGTCGAGCACCGCGACGCGCAGCGCGGTGAGGTCGAGCGCACCGCGCTCCAGATGGTCGCGCAGGCGCCCGGGGGTGCCGACGACGATCTGCACGCCCTGACCCAGCGCGCGGCGTTCCTTGCTGGCGTCCATGCCGCCGACGCAGGTCGCGATGCGCGCGCCGGCCTTGCCGTACAGCCAGCCGAGCTCGCGGCTGACCTGCATCGCCAGTTCGCGGGTCGGCGCGATGATCAGCGCGAGCGGCGAGGTCGCGAAGGGCAGGCGGCCATCCTCGATCAGTTCGTCGGCCATGGCGAGGCCAAAGGCGACGGTCTTGCCCGACCCGGTCTGCGCCGAAACCAGCAGATCGCGGCCCTTTGCTTCGGATTCGGTGACGTGCGTCTGGACGGGGGTCAGCGCTTCATAGCCGCGCGCGACGAGGGCGTCCGAAAGGACGGGCGAAAGATGTTCGAAAGTCATTGTTATCTCAATAGCATAGGCGGTCACCGGTGCGGTGACGAGCCGATAGGAAGGGGCTCAATGGGCTTAAATCACCTGTCCGGCAGCGTGTCCGCTTGCCCAGGCCCATTGAAAATTATAGCCGCCTAACCACCCTGTGACATCTACGGCTTCGCCGACCGCATAGAGGTTCGGGACGGTTTTGGCCACCATTGTTTGCGATGACAGGCCCGCGGTCGAGATTCCACCGACGGTAACCTCGGCTTTGGCAAAGCCCTCGGTGCCGTTTGGATGGAAAACCCAGCGTTTGAGGCGTGCTTCGGCGTCGGCGAGCTTGCGGTCGGTCTGGGCGCCGAGCTCACCGGGCAGCGCAAGGCGTTCGGCAAGCGTGTCGGCCAGACGATCGGGGAGCAGCGCGCCAAGCGTGGCGCGAAGCGTTGCCTGCGGACGGGTGCGTTTGGCCTCGAGTAGCCAGCAGGGCGGCGCATCGGGCAACAGGTCGATGGTCACGGGCTCGCCGTGGCGCCAATAGCTGCTGACCTGCAGGATCGCAGGACCCGACAGCCCGCGATGGGTGAACAGCGCGGCTTCGCGGAACGCCGCCTTGCCCGCGCGCGCTTCGACCGGCGCGGCGATTCCGGACAATTCGCGGAACAGCACATCGTCGCCGCCAAGCGTGAGCGGAACGAGCGCCGGGCGCGGTTCGACGACCTTGAGGCCGAACTGGCGGGCGAGGTCGTAGGCAAAGCCGGTCGCGCCCATTTTGGGGATCGACGGACCGCCGGTGCCGATGACCAGTGCCGTTGCGGAAAAGCTCGCTTCGCCAAATTGCACCCGGAATCGGCCATCGGCGTGGTCGACCGCGCGAACGGGCTGCCCGGTGCGGATTTCGACCCCCGCCGCAGCGGCTTCGGCCAGCAGCATCGCGACGATCTGTTTCGCCGATCCGTCGCAGAACAGCTGGCCGAGCGTCTTTTCATGATAGGCGATGCCATGGCGCTCGACGAGCGCGATGAAATCGGCGGGCGTGTAACGCGCGAGCGCCGATTTGGCGAAATGCGGGTTCGCTGACAGGAAGCGGTCGGGCGCGGTGTTCACATTGGTGAAGTTGCAGCGCCCGCCGCCCGAGATCAGGATCTTCTTGCCCACCTGATCGGCATGGTCGAGCAGCAGCACGCGCTTGCCGCGCTGTCCCGCGACCGCTGCGCACATCAGCCCGGCCGCGCCGGCACCCAGCACGATGGCGTCGTAAGGGGATGTGGTCATGCCAGTTGAATCGTCATCCCGGCGAAGGCCGGGATCTCGCCGGTGCGTTGACAAGCGAGGTCGAGATCCCGGCCTTCGCCGGGATGACGGGCAAGAGAAGAAGGCTGATCGGTCATGCTCAGTGCAGCTTGGCGATCGACAGCCCGTCGGCCTTCGCGCGGACCTTCACCGATTCCTCGCTGCGGGTCAGCGCCTTGGCGATGGCTTTCAGCGCCATGCCCTTTTTCGCCAGCGTGTGCAGCTTGTCGATTTCGGCCGCGGTCCACGGCTGTTTGTGGCGTTCGAACTTGTCCTTCATGCCATGACCTCCGGGTCGGGTTCGACGGCGAGGATCGCGATCGCGTCGTCGCGGCCCTGATATTCGACGCTCTCGCCTGCCTCGGCGCCCATCAAGGCGCGCGCGAGCGGGGCGGAAAAGGCGATGTGGCCGCGCGCCGGGTCGGCCTCGTCGCCGCCGACAATGGTGATCGTCTTTTCGGTTCCGTTCAACCGATAGGCCACGCGGCTGCCGATCCCGACGCTGCCATCGGCGGGCGGCGCCTGCACCTCGGCAGTCGATTGGCGGGTGAGGAAATAGCGGAGGCGCCGCTGCAATTTCTTGCGCGCGTCGGCGTCATCGGTCGCCGCAATCGCGGTCTCGAGCTGCGCGACCTCCTCGCCGAGCAGGCGGAGCCCGCGTGGGGTTACGAGGTTTGGGCCGACCGCGATGGGCAGCTCATACTCGGGTTCCTTATGTTCATCGTCGCTCTCGCGGCGAAACGCTACGCTCATGCTCTGCTGTCCGGTTGAAATCGTAAAAGCCGCCCTTGGGCGCCGAAGGTGGCGACAAAATGGCGCAGTCCGCCGCGCCGCGCGTAACCTTCGGCGGGCGCCGCGCGAAACTCCTGTCGATGCCATCCCCCGCATCACCCATTTCCCAAGGGAGTATCCATGATGACGAATAGTTTGAAACTGTCGCTTGCCGCCTCGGCCGTCCTTGCCATGGCGGCTGGCACGCTCGCCACCCCAGCCGTTGCCGCCGATGGCGCCAAGGAACGCTGCTACGGCGTGTCGCTGAAGGGCAAGAATGATTGCGCCGCCGGTCCGGGCACCAGCTGCGCCGGAACGTCGACCGTCGATTACCAAGGCAATGCCTGGAAATATGTCGCCAAGGGCAGCTGCGAAAAAATGGGCGGCACGCTGGCGGCGCACAAGGGCAACGCCAAGCCGGTCGCCAAGAAGAGCTGAGGCAAGTGCCCCCCCGCCCGCTTCGTGACTTGCCGCAGCGCGCCGGTTTCGGGCTCAAGCCCGAACATTATGCCGACGTGCTGGCGGCGGCGGAGCGGGGTACCCCGCCCGCCTGGGCCGAAGTCCACCCCCAAAATTACTTCGGCGCAGGCGGGCCTCCGCATCGTTGGCTGACCGCGATCGCGGACCATGTTCCGCTCAGTTTTCATTCGGTCGGGCTCTCGCTGGGGTCGGCGGCGGGAGTCGATCGCGATGAACTCGCCTCGCTCGCCGCGCTGTGCGAGCGATACGAACCGGCGATGGTTTCGGATCATCTGAGCTGGAGCAACGGACCCGACGACAAATTCCCCGATCTGCTGCCCATTCCCTACAGCCACGCGGCGCTTGCCCATTTCGTCGGCGAAGTCGGACGGGTGCAGGACCGGTTGCGGCGGCCGATGTTGATCGAAAATCCATCGCGCTACCTTGCCTATGCCGCCGATGATTGGGGCGAGGTCGATTTCCTCCACGAACTGTCCCGCCGCAGCGGTTGCGGGCTGCTGCTCGACGTCAACAATGTCGAGGTATCGGCATTTAATCTTGGTCTGGACCCGGCGCCCTGGCTCGACGCCTTTGATCCGCGACTGGTCGGCGAGGTGCATGTCGCGGGGCACAGCCGCAAGGACGACGGCATCGGCGGGACGATCGCGATCGACGATCATGGATCGGCGGTCCGGCAAAGCTGCTGGGATTTACTGGCCGCCTTTCTGCGCCGCGCGGGCCCAAGACCGGTGTTGGTCGAATGGGACAGCGATGTTCCCGATTATCTGACGCTCGTCGCCGAAGTGGCCCGGGCCGATGCGCTGCTCGCGCCGGAACCGGTCGATGCGTGACGCGCAGGCAGCGATCGCCGCGACGTTGCTCGGCGGCCCCGATCATCTGCCCCCCGGACTGTTCGCGGGCGATCGCGGCGCGGTGCTGCGCGGGCTCCGCGTCCATGCCAACACCATATCGCATGCGCGGCTGGTGGCGCTGGAGGACAGTTTTCCGCGCACCCGCGACCATTTGGGCGCCGCCGAATTCAACCGCGCTTCGCGCGCCTTTGTCGATAGCGGCGAAGCGCAGGGCCGCGCGCTCGCGCTCATCGGTGCCGCGTTTCCCGATTGGCTTGCCGATCCGCTCGCCGCCGATCTGGCGCGCGCCGAATGGGCGTGGCTCGAAAGTTATCACGCCGCCGACGCACCGGCGCTGGCGCTTGCCGACCTTGCCGGGATGGACGAAGCGGCGCTGCTCGGCCTTGCCGTGCGGCGTCACCCGGCGGTGCGTGTCGTCGCGCTGTCGCGCCCGTCAGCCCCGCTGCTCGATCCCGGCCTGGCGCGCGATGTCCGCATGCTGTTGATCGCGCGGCCTGACGCCGCGGTGCGGCTCTTTTCGATCGACGCTGCCGATGCTGCGGCGCTCGATCTGGCGCACGAAATTACGCCGCTCGGTAACCTCATCGCGCATCTTGCCGAAACCCATCCCGATGGCGGCGCTGCCGTCGCGGCGCTGATTGGCGCCGGTGCTTTCGAAAGGCTTGCGGAATGAACCGGGTGGTTGGACTTTATGATCGCGGCGTTGCGCTGATCGCGGGGCGGGTGGCCGAAGCAATCGCGCTGCTGTTGCTGCGTGTCGCGCTCGCCGGGGTGTTCTGGCGATCGGGGCAGACCAAGACGGTCGAGGGCGCGTTTCTGACGATCGATCCGGTGCAATATGACCTGTTCGCGTCGGAATTTTCGGGCCTGCCGCTCGACCCCGTTATCGCGGTCCCCCTGACCGCCTATGCCGAGCATATTTTCCCGGCGCTGCTGCTGCTGGGGTTGGCGACGCGATTATCGGCGGGCGCGCTGCTGGTGATGACGCTGGTGATCCAGCTGTTCGTCTTTCCCGATGCCTGGTGGCCGGTGCATTCGCTGTGGGCGGCGATGGCGGCGATCCTGATCGTGCGCGGCGGCGGATTGTTTTCGCTCGATGCGGTCATTGCTAGACTGCGGGGCAGATGAGCATCGACGAACCCTCGCTGGCGCGCCTGATGACGGCGGCACAGCGCGGCGACCGCGCCGCCTACCGCGCGCTGCTGGGCGATTCGGGCAAATGGCTGGCGCGCTATTTCGCGCGGCGGATCGCGCCGCACCAGGTCGACGATCTGGTGCAGGAGACGTTGGTGTCGATGCATCGCAAGCTTGCGACCTGGGACAACAGCCGGCCGTTCCTGCCCTGGCTGGCGGCGATCGCGCGCTATCGCTGGATCGACCTGTTGCGCCGCCAGCGCGACGAGGTTGAACTGGGCGAGGGCGACGCGGCGGTCGGGGCCGAGGACGAGGTCGTCCACGCGCGCCTCAGCCTCGACCGCATGCTCACGCTGCTGCCCCCGGGGCAGGCGCAGGCGATCACGCTGGTCAAGATCGAGGGTGCCTCGATCGCCGAAGCGTCGCAGATTTGCGGGCAGAGCGAGGCGCTGGTGAAGGTGAATATTCATCGCGGGCTCAAGAAGCTCGCGCAATTGATTGAAAGCGAATGAGATGAGCGACGCCGCGATCGACGACCTGATCGACAATCTTGCCGACGAACTGGAGCCGGTGCGGCCGCGCCGGGTCGCGCGCGGATCGCTGTGGGTTGCCGCGGGCTGGGTTGCGGGCGCCGCGATCTTGTTCGGGCTGGGTGGGATGCGGCACGATCTGGCCGAAGGCGTCATGATCCCGCCGCTGCCGCTGCTCGCCTTCTGGTTGATCGTGGCGTTGGGTTTCGCCGCGGCGTGGAGCGCGCTGCGGATGGGCTTGCCGGGGGTCGGCCGCGATTACAGCGGGTGGCGCTGGGCGGGGTTGGCGGCGCTCGCCCTGCCTTTGTCGGCGCTGGTGATGGCGATGGACGATAGCCATGCGGCGCTGGAAGCGGCGCATCCCGAAAATGGCCTGCATTGCCTGATGCAGGGGGTGCTCGCGGGGGTTGGCGTCGGCGCGGCACTGTTTGGCTGGCTGAAGCACGGCGCGCCGACGTCGCCGGAGCGTGCCGGCTGGGTGGTCGGTATCGCGGCGGGCGCGGCGGGGGCGACGATCGTCGCGTTGCATTGCGCGTCGAACGACATGATCCATATCGCGCTGTGGCACGGGCTGGCAGTACTGCTGTCCGGGGTCGCGGGCCGCACATTGCTGGCGCCGCTGCTGCGCTGGTAGGATCGCTGGACAGCATATCTTCTGTGTGTTATGCGTATAATACACAAAGGAGATTTGCGATGCGTAACTGGACGATGGCGGCGCTGCCGCTGGCCTTGGCGATGACCGTCACCGCGTGCAGCGGCGCCGACCGCAAGGACGGCGCATCGGCAGGCAAGGGCGACGCGGCGCAGCCCGCCGATGCAGGCCCGAGCACGACCCAAACCTATGCGCTGACCGGATTTACGGAGGTCAAGGTCGCCGGTCCCGACGACGTGACCATTCGCCGCGGCGATGCCTTTTCGATCAGCGCCAAGGGGCCGCAGGCGGTACTCGACCGGCTCGAGATCGAGGTCGACGGCCCGACGCTGTCGATCGGACGCAAGCGCGAAGGCTTCAGCTTTTCGAGCCGCGACGACAATGATGTCGAAATCACGATCACCATGCCCCGCCTGACCGGCGCGCGGCTGACCGGGTCGGGGTCGATCGATGCCGACAGCATGGACGGCGATGCGGTCGAGGCGGTGGTCACCGGTTCGGGCGACCTCAAGGTTGCGAAGCTGACCGCCAAGCGTGCCGACATCAGCGTGTCGGGATCGGGCGACATCGAAATCGGCGGCGGCACCGTCGATGCCGGCGAATATGGTATCACCGGATCGGGCGATATCGACGCCGACGGCCTTGTCGCGCGGACGCTGGAGGTGTCGGTTACCGGATCGGGTAATGTCGAGGCGCAGGCGTCGGGTACGGCCGATGTCAGCATCCTGGGATCGGGCGACGTGACGCTGGGCGGCGGCGCGAAATGTACGTCGCGCGAAGTCGGATCGGGGACCGTGACCTGCAAATGATGCGGTGCTGGTGCCGCCTGCCCGGACCGGGTAAGGCGGTGCCATGACCCTTGCGCTTCGAAACGCCGCACTGGCGGCCTCCGTCCTTTTGGCCATCGCCCCCGCAGCGGCAGCCGAAAAACGCTTTGGCCTCACCAGCTTCGAGGCGATCGAGGTCAACGCCGACTATGTGATCGAGGTGACGACACGCGCTCCCGTCGGTGCGGTCGCGTCCGGGCCGCAGGATGCGCTCGACCGGCTGAGCCTCGAGGCGCGCGACGGACGGCTGGTGATCGGGACGCGCCAGTTCGCGGGCGACGAAAAACGCCGCGCGCCGCGCGGTGCGGTGACGATCCGGATCAATGTTGCGGGGCTGCGGACGGCGACGATGGGCGGCGCGGGATCGCTCAGCATCGACCGGATGAAGGGCAATCGCGTGTCGATCGCGCTGCGCGGGCCCGGGACGGTTTCGGTCGGCGCGATCGCCACCGACCGGCTTTCGGTTGCGATGATCGGCAACGGCACGATGACGCTGGGCGGAACGGCAAAACAGGCGCAAATGACCGTGTCGGGCGCGGGGCTATTCGACGCGGGCGCACTGGCAGTCGACATGCTGACCTTCGACGGCGAAGGCGCGGGCGAGAACCGGCTGCTTGCAGTAAAGACCGCGGGAGTGACAGCGCGGGGGGTCGGCAAGACGGTGGTGCTGGGCAAGCCCGTGTGCACCGTGCGCAATGTCGGCGGCGGATCGGTGCAGTGCGGTAACGCAAGGAAATAGGCTTCCGATGAAACGGTAACTGAGGCGGCATCTGCGGGAAACCGCCGTGCTTCATGCCGTTTCGCGGTCTACCCGCCCAGCTTTCGATCGATGCACCACCGACGAGTTCGCGGGCCTTGCGCGGGCGGTTGTTTTCGCTCTGCGCAGGGTAACGATTACGACCTCTCGCGGAACACCCATCCGCAGCGGCAACCAGTGTCCGAAGCCCGCTGACACATCCAGATGCTTGTTGTTGGCTTCGTACCGGCCCGACATATAGTCGTACGCGGTGATCAGGGGGTGGCCAAAGGCCTTTACCTGTCCGCCATGGGTGTGGGACGAAAGGGTAAGTTGCGCGCCCCGCGAAGCGGCAATCGGAAAAAACTCGGGATGATGCGCGAGTGCAATCACCAGTTCGCCCGGGCCTGCTTTCGGAAAGGCAGATGCAGCCTGGCGCGCCATCATTTCCTTTTGCTCGGCGTCGGGGAGCATGTGGCCTCCGTCGGATCCCATCGCGTAATCGACCCCCACAAAATGCGCGCGGGCGCCCGCGTGAACGACGGTCATGCTGCTGTCGACAAGCAGGCTGATGCGGTCCTTTCTGGTTCGGTAGGCGCTTATCACGGGAGCGAGATTGCCCATCTTTTCGTGATTGCCGATGACCGCGACGGCGACCGGAATCCGGGGGTCGTACAAGGCGTCAAGCGTTGGCTCAATCAACCGAAAGTCATCGATCAGATCACCCGTTACGGCGAGCACATCCACATCGCGGCCCGCTACGGCGCGCACCGCTTTCTTAAGGTCGGCCGGCCCGATGAATCGATCGACGTGGACGTCGCCAAAATTTGCGACGCGGAATCCATCAAGGCGAGGGTCAAGGTTGGCGACGAGGACAACTTCCTCGCGGATGCGCAGCGAGGCGCCGCCAAGGCAAAGTGCCACAGCGCCCGCTAAGCAAATGCTGGCGTATATGGTGGGGATATGATGACGAAGTGCCTTTTCCCGCACCCGAGCGATGACGCAAGCGGACGCGAACAGGGGAAACAAAGCCGTCGCTATGATCACGAAGCCGATCCAGACGGCAAATACCCACCGCGCCAGGTCTGTCGCGGGAGGGGGAACAACTGGCCACGCCAACCACAACAGATGAACAAGCGTTGCAATGACGCAATATGGCAGGAGCCAGCTTTGTTGCCTCATGCCGCGCAGCATCATGCCCCCAAGGGAGGCAACGACAAGGCTGAGCAGAAGCGAGATTATGAAGACCTGTTGACTGAAATTGCTCATGGCAAAGCTCGTTCTGGAGGGGTCAATCCGTCCGGGAAGGATGGAGTGAGCTGCCTGATGGATGCGGGGATAACCGGGAATGCGGGCGTGGCTGTGACGGCGTAGGAAACGGGGGAGGTTGCCAGCTTCAGCTGCAACTTTCGGTCGCCATGCGCGCTGACGCCGCCGACGACGCGCGCGAAGACGGCGGCGCCTGAGTGCCGCCGCCCGCCCGTTCCATCGGCTACCGCGCCGGTACCCGCTGAGACCGTGGCGTCGATTGGTAGGTCGAAGGCCGCTTCTGCGCCACCATCGGGTAGATGCTGCCGTCATGATAGGTAACGGCTCCGCAGATCCGGCTGCCCCCGGCTGCGAGCGTACCGTTCAGCAGCACATCGCCTTGGGGAGAGGCGACGGCCATATGGATGCTGTTGCCGGTCAAGGTGACTTTGCGAAGAACCACGGGCGCGGTCATCGACAGCGCCAGCGATCCGCCATAGGCGGTGCCGACGAAGCCGATCGACAGAAGTCCGAAATTCGGCGTTTCTCCGACATCCATCAGGAAATCCCAGGTGCCGTGGAGGTTCGGCTCCTCGCCGCCCGCTGTCGCCGCTCCCGCGCCGCACTCGAAACTCAGGTTTACGGTCTCGCTTGCAGTTGCCGGAACAGCTGCAAATGCCAATACTACGCCAGCGATAATCCGTTTCATTGCTTTCTCCATGAATGTCTGGACGGTCGAACTGGCCCGTTGGCGGGCCGTGGTGCCTGCCGACAATGGGGCAAATCGTGAATGGCTTCGGCAATTTCGTGAACGGCAGGCCGATGCAGTTGGCGATGCGTGAATGGCGGACAAGGGAGAAGCGACGGAGCCGCTAGGTGCCGTCGCTGCCGGCGCGCTGCCGCGCGTGACGGACCCATTCAGACTGCAAACCACTATGGCTGCGCTCATGGAGCAGCCCGCCGCCGCGCCCGCATATCCATCGGAGTTTGTGTCGAAGCTTCCGACCGCTGTGCGCCGGGACATATTCGCATTGAAAGTCGAGGATCGTTATTTGCGCAGGCGCCCGCTTCCCGGCTGGAGCTTCTCGCGCGGGGTTAATGCCCCGCGGCGCCCAACCCGTCGATCTTCTTCGACTGGCGCATGATCAGTCCGGGGAACCAGCGCGCGAGGCGCGCCAGTCGCCTGGCCATCTTGCCGACGGTCACATGGACCTTGTCGCCGTGGACCGCCGCCCACGCCGCCTCGGCGACGCGTTCGACCGGGACGATCTCGAACCCGCTCTGCGACAGGCGGTCGCGCGCGGGTTCGTTGCTGTCGGCGCTGACTTGGTCGAGCAGGGGTGTGTCGATGAAGCCCGGCATCAACGAACGCACCTTGATGCCATATTTCGCAAATTCGATTTCCAGCGCCTCGGTCAGCCCGCGCACCGCGAATTTGGTCGCCGAATAAATGGCCAGCCCGGCTACACCGTAAAATCCCGATGCCGACCCGGTGTTGAGGATCGCCGATCCCGGTGTGGCACGCAGCAGCGGCAGCGCCATATAGATGCCGTTGACGACGCCGCCGAAATTGATCGCGATCAGCCGATCGGCCTCCTCGGGCGGCATGTCGGCGAACTGGCCGCCGGTACCAATCCCGGCATTGTTGAACAGGACGTCGAGCCGACCGCCGCTAGCGGCGGCAAATTCATCCAGCGCCGCCTTCCACTGATCGCGGTCGCGCACGTCCATGACGTGGCGCGACGATGCGTCGTCGGGGAGGAGCGCGGCGGTTTCGTCGATCCCGGCGCGGTTGACGTCGGCGATGCCGACGAACCAGCCCTGCGCCGCGAAATGGCGCGTGACCGCGCGCCCGATGCCCGAACCGCCACCGGTAATGAAAATCGCCTTTCGAGCCATCCCGCCCCTCCTTACATTCTTGTCAGTCCGACAAGATGCCAAGTTGACGTGTCCGTCAAGCGACAATGACGGCTTGGCAAGCGGGCGGGCGGCTGGCTAAGAGGGCGGCAATGACCCGCGGCCTCCGCCTGATCCTCTTGTTCCTGTTGCTGTTTTGCGCCGGACTGACCGCTCCGGCGCGTGCCGAGGTGGTCGTCAGCTTTTACAGCCATGATTTCGGCGACCGCTTTCCGCACGCCTTCATCGTCATGAAGGGCAAATTGGATGCGACGGGCGAGGCGATCGACGCCAATTACGGCTTTACCGCGACAACCGTCAGTCCGGCGATCCTGTTCGGATCGGTCAAGGGCAAGGTGGAATCGTCGGAGCCCGATTATATCGCCAAGAGCGATCGCCAGTTCGACGTGGTCGTCGACGATGCAACCTATGCACGGCTGATTGCGAAAGTCGCCGAATGGCGCGACCGTGAACAGCCGAGTTACAGCCTGAACAAGCGCAACTGCGTGCATTTCGTCATGGAATTGGCCGAGACGGTCGGGCTCAAGGTCAATCGCAAGAGCAAGCTGTTCAAGAAACCGAAGAGTTTTCTGATCGAGGTGAAGGGGTTGAATCCGGCGCTGGGGTGACGACGGGTTGCGACCGGAAGCAGCCGGTCAATCCAGTCCCCGTTCGTATCGAGCGAAGTCGAGATACGCGTGGCTTGGCGTGAGTCTTCGGCGTGTCTCGACTTCGCTCGATACGAACGGAGGTAGGAGACGGTCGGGCATCCACCCCAAAGCAGACGCCTTCAAATAAGCCTTTCCTATTATATTTCGCCGTGCAAGTCTTGGTTCCGGCGCCTTCATGCGCCCCACCCACGGGTTTGCTAGTTGGCTTGCCGGCGCGGTCACGGCCCATTGTTCCGAACCCGCCAGATCATCAAGGGTCCAAATTGGGGCGCCATTGGGCTGACCTTTACTGACCTTTGGAATATCTGCGGCTGACGGAATACACCCCCATGCCGACGATCTGCGCCCCCTAGACGCCGCGCCGCTTTCACCCTATGTTCAGGGAACGGGGCGCAATATGTTACGCTCCGATGCGTAACAGGGGCGATTCTTGCGGTTATTGCTGACCCTTTTGGCATTGCTGACCGGTCTGGCGACTGCCGACCGGGCGGTCGCCGCGCCTGCCGTTCCGGCGGCGATGGGCGCGCTGGTCCTGTTCGCCGAAACCGCGGGCCAGGCCGAGGTCAGCGATAGCGAACGTCGTCCGTCCGCGACAACGCCGACCCGGCGATCGAGCGGCGGCGGTACGGGCCGCAAGCCGCGCAAGGCGCCGCCTCCGCATCTTCCCGGCCTCCTCACCGGCAGCGACCGCGCGCTCGAATAGAGTGCCGCTTTAGCGTCCTGTTCTTGCAGGCGCCGCCCCGCGATGGGGCTTTGCATATTCTTGCGGCCTCTGGGCCGCCCTTTCATTCATATTCCAAGGAATCCTAGATGTTTTCTGGCCTCGCCAAGAGCCTGTTCGGCTCGTCCAACGACCGTTATGTGGGCTCGATCCGCAAGATCGTCGACAAGATCAACGCTTTCGAACCCGCGATGCAGGCGCTCGACGACGCCGGATTGCAGGCGCAGACGCAAAAGTTCCGCGACCGGCTCGCGGCGGGCGAGACGCTCGACGATATTCTGCCCGAAGCCTTTGCGACGGTGCGCGAGGCGGCGATCCGTACCTTGGGAATGCGCCATTTCGACGTCCAGATGATCGGCGGCGTCGTCCTCCACCGCGGTGAAATCGCCGAAATGGCGACCGGCGAGGGCAAGACGCTGATGGCGACGCTGCCTTGTTATCTCAACGCCTTGGAAGGCAAGGGCGTCCACGTCGTGACCGTCAACGACTATCTCGCTCGCCGCGACGCCGAATGGATGGGGACCGTTTATGGTTTCCTGGGCCTGACGACCGGGATCATTGTCCCCAACCTCAACGAAATGCAGCGCCGCGACGCCTATAACAGCGACATCACCTATGCGACGAACAACGAGCTGGGGTTCGATTATCTGCGCGACAATATGAAGTTCGACCGCCAGCAGATGGTCCACCGGCCGTTCAATTTCGGCATCGTCGACGAAGTCGATTCGATCCTGATCGACGAAGCGCGTACCCCGCTGATCATCTCCGGCCCGACCGACGACAAGTCGGAGCTGTATATCCGCGTCAACGAGATCGTCCTGCAGCTGACCGACGAAGATTATGAGAAGGACGAAAAGTCCAAATCGATCAGCCTGACCGAAGAAGGCACCGAACATGTCGAGCGGCTGCTCGAAGCCGCGGGGCTGCTCCAGGGCAGCAACCTTTATGACATCGAGAACACCCAGGTCGTCCACCACGTCAATCAGGCGCTGAAGGCGATCCAGATGTTCCGCATCGACACCGACTATATCGTCAAGGACGGCAAGGTCGTCATCATCGACGAGTTTACCGGGCGCATGATGGACGGCCGCCGCTGGTCCGACGGCCTGCACCAGGCGGTCGAGGCCAAGGAAGGCGTGCAGATCGAGCCGGAGAACCAGACCCTCGCGTCAATCACCTTCCAGAATTATTTCCGCATGTATCCCAAGCTTTCGGGCATGACCGGGACGGCCGCGACCGAGGCACCCGAATTTTTCGACATCTATAAGATGAATGTCGTCACCATCCCGACCAACCGCCCGATTGCGCGGATCGACGACGAGGATGAGTTTTACAAGAATATCACCGACAAGTTCGGCGCGATCGCCAAGACGATCCGCGAGGCGCAGGAGCGCGGCCAGCCCGTGCTCGTCGGCACCGTGTCGATCGAAAAGTCCGAACTGCTGTCGTCCTTCCTCGAAAAGGAGAATGTCGCGCACAGCGTCCTCAACGCGCGTTTCCATGAAAGCGAGGCGCATATCGTCGCGCAGGCGGGCCGCACCGGTGCGGTCACCATCGCCACCAACATGGCAGGCCGCGGCACCGACATCAAACTAGGCGGCAATGAGGAATTCCGCATCGAGGACGAGCTCAAGGACATGCCCGCCGGTCCCGAGCGGGACGCCGCGGTCGAGCGGATCAAGGCCGAGGTCGCAGCCGAGCGCGAAGCGGTTAAGGCCGCGGGCGGGCTGTTCGTCCTCGCCACCGAGCGGCACGAGAGCCGCCGCATCGACAACCAGCTGCGCGGTCGCTCGGGGCGTCAGGGTGATCCCGGCCTGTCTAAATTTTACCTATGTCTCGACGACGATTTGCTGCGCATCTTCGGCCCCGACACGCTTTTCTCCAAGATGATGAACAAGAATCTGGAGGATGGCGAAGCGATCGGGTCGAAATGGCTGTCGAAAGCGATCGAGACCGCGCAGAAAAAGGTCGAGGCGCGTAACTACGACATCCGCAAGCAGGTCGTCGAATATGACAACGTCATGAACGACCAGCGCAAGGTGATCTATGAACAGCGCGGCGACATCATCGATAGCGAAACCGTCGATGATGTGATGACGGCGATGCGCGCCGAAACGGTGAACGCGATCGTCGCCGACGCCTGCCCGCCGGGCAGCTATCCCGAGCAATGGGACATCGAGACGATGAAGGAGCGCGTCGCCAATATTCTCGATCTCCACCCGCCGATCGACGAGTGGATGCAGGAAGATGCCGTCGATCCCGAGATTTTCGAAGAGCGTATCCAGGCGATGGCCGACGCGGTCGCGGCGGAAAAGGCCGCGCAGGTCGATCCCGACACCTGGAAAGGGATCGAGAAATCGGTGCTGCTCCAGACGCTCGACCATCAGTGGAAAGACCATCTGGCGACGCTCGACGCGCTGCGTCAGGCAATCTTCCTGCGCGCCTATGCCCAGAAACAGCCGATCAACGAATATAAGCAGGAGGCGTTCGCACTGTTCGAGCGCATGCTGTCGAACATCCGCGAGGATGTGACGCGCACTGTCGCGCGCATCGACCTGCGCTTCGAAGAGCCCGAGCCGATGCCGCTTCCCGATCTGCCCGATTTCCTGACAACGCATATCGATCCGTTCACGGGAGAGGACAACAGCGCCGACATCGACAGCGGCGGGCTGGGCGTCATCGCCAACACGCTGCCCCCGATGCAAATCCCGCGGCCCGACATGCCGGAGGGCGAAAATCCCTATGCGGCGCTGGAGATCAGCCGCAACGCGCCATGTCCGTGCGGTTCGGGGCGCAAATACAAGCATTGCCACGGCGCGATCTGATGGCGGACGTCGGGCGGACCGAGCTGCGGCTGCGGATCCGGCTCGGCGATGCCATTGCGATGGGACCTGGTAAGGCCGACTTGCTCGACGCAATCGACGCGACCGGTTCGATCTCGGCAGCGGCGCGCCACTTGGGCATGAGCTATCGCCGTGCGTGGTTGCTCGTCGAGGAGATGAACAGCTGTTTCAGCGTGCCGCTGGTCGAGGCCAGGCCGGGGGCCGGTGCGCAGCTGAGCGATTCGGCCCGCGCGGTGCTTGCCGCCTACCGGGCCAGCGATGCTGCGGCGCAGGCGGCGGCGACCCGGGCCGCTGGAGCGATCATCGCTGCCCTGCGATCAGGGAGCTCGGACGATCAATAGCCGGACGCGCGCGACTTCGGCTTTCGACAACGCCAGTTCGAAAGTCCCTACCGGCAGATTGAACCAGACGATCTTGCGAATGCCTGAACAGGCGGGGCCATGGCCGTGCCCGATCGATGACACGGGGGCGGCGTTCGTAATGACATCGATCCAGACTTTTCCATCGGCGGCGATGCCATAGCGACCCGCCTCGGTGATCGTGATCTGCCGCGATGTGCCGCCATTTTCGAGCGCTAGCACCGTCGGGCGGCCGATTTCGGGGATCGCCGCGCGGTCCTCGTCGGGCAAGGCCCATCCGGCAAACGGGGTAGCGCGCAGGTCCGCCGGGGCAGTGCAAGTCGCAGCGACCGGCTCTGGCGCGGGGGGTGTCGCTGCAACGATCTGCAGCGCGAGCAAGGTGGCGTGCAGCGGCATGGCGATCATTCTCTCCCTCTGGCCAATCTATATCCTGCTGTATATGGCTCGGCGCATCAGGCAAGGGGGATTCATGGGCGGACTGGCAATAGCTTTCGGTTTCACGGCGCTACTCTACGCCGCGGTCGGGTTCGGCGGCGGGTCGACCTATACCGCGCTGCTGATCCTTGGGGGCGTGGCGGTGGGGCTGGTTCCGGCGATCAGTCTGGCGTGCAACGTCATCGTCGTCAGCGGCGGGACGATCCGGTTCGCGCGGGCCGGGGTGATGCCGTGGGCGAAGGCGCTGCCGCTGATCGCGGTCGCCGCGCCGCTGGCCTTTCTTGGCGGGCTGACCCCGGTGAAGCAGGGTATGCTTGTCACGCTGCTGGGATTGTCGCTGCTCGCGTCGGCGCTGGCGCTGCTGATCCAGCCGCGGACCGCCAAGCCTGTGCTGCTGCGGCCCGCGCTCTTGCTGCCGATCGCCGCGGCGCTCGGCTATCTGGCGGGCGTGGTCGGCATCGGCGGGGGAATTTTTCTGGCGCCGATCCTGCACCTGATCCGCTGGGCCGAGGAACGGTCCGTCGCCGGGACCGCGAGCCTGTTTATCCTCGTCAACAGTCTGTTCGGGTTGACCGGCCAGCTGATCAAGGGTCAGGGCGACGCGATGGTCGGCGCGGTCGCCAGCCACTGGCCGTTGCTCGTCGCGGTGTTGATCGGTGGCGCGATCGGAACCCAGCTTGCGGTCAAGAGCGGCCCCGCGGCGCTGATCCGGCGGCTCACCGCCGTGCTTGTCGGCTTTGTCGCCATCCGTCTGTTATTTGGTTTCTAACGCTTTTTTGTGCGCTTGCCTTCGCGCGTAGCGGTGCTAGCATCGTTGCCATAAGCTTGGTGGCCACGTAGCCGGCAAGCGGCGCAGCAGCTGGAACAGGATGCGCCGTGCAAGCCCAGGACATTGGGTGCGCGGCATGGGTTGGCACGTTGCGTGGAAAGGGCAGGCGCATTTCCTTTTTTGACGAAATGAACAGCCATGGCGGCGAGACCCGGTCGCCCTATCGCGAATATTGCGACTGGTTCGAAGCCGAGGATGTGGCGCGCATCCAGCACAAGGCGGTTCAGGCCGAGGCGCTATTCCGTACCACCGGCATCACTTTCAACGTCTATGGCGCCGTCGATGGCGACGAGCGGTTGATCCCCTTTGACGTCGTGCCGCGGATCATCTCGGCCAGCGAATGGCGCCGCCTGTCGCGCGGAATTGAACAGCGCGTGCGCGCGCTCAACGCCTTCCTCTACGACATCTATCACCGGCAGGAGATTTTGCGCGCCGGGCGGGTGCCGACCAAGCTGATCGCCGACAACGACGCCTTTCTGCCGATGATGATGGGGCTCGACCCGCCGGGCGGCATCTATACGCATATCAGCGGCACCGACATCGTCCGCACCGGCGCCAACGAGTTTTACGTGCTGGAGGACAATGCGCGTACCCCGTCGGGGGTGTCGTACATGCTCGAAAACCGCGAAACGATGCTCCAGATGTTTCCCGAGCTGTTCGCGAAAGTGCCGGTGCGCGAGGTCAGCGATTATCCGATCAACCTCTTGAAATCGCTCGCCGCCTGCGCGCCGCCGGCATGCGGCGGGACGCCGACGGTCGCGGTGCTGACCCCGGGTATCCACAACAGCGCTTATTATGAGCATAGTTTCCTGGCCGATCATATGGGCGCCGAACTGGTCGAGGGGCATGATCTGCGGGTGGTCGATGGCCGCGTCGCGATGCGCACGACGCAGGGGTATAAGGCGATCGACGTGCTCTATCGGCGCGTCGATGACGACTTCCTCGACCCGCTGAACTTCCGCCCCGACTCGATGCTGGGGGTGCCGGGGATCTGGGACGTGTATCGCGCCGGGGGCATCACCATCGCCAACGCGCCGGGAACGGGCATCGCCGACGACAAGGCGCTGTACAGCTATATGCCCGACATCATCGAATTTTATACCGGCGAAAAGGCGCTGCTCCCCAATGTGCCGACCTGGCGCTGCTCGGAGCCCGAGCATCTGCGCGAGGTGCTCGACCGGCTGCCCGAACTGGTGGTGAAGGAAGTTCACGGATCGGGCGGATACGGGATGCTCGTCGGCCCCGCGGCGAGCAAGAAGGAACTGGCGGCCTTCCGCGCCAAGCTGGAGGCTAACCCCGGCAATTATATCGCGCAGCCGACGCTGTCGCTGTCGACGGTGCCGATCTTTACCAAGAAGGGTCTGGCGCCGCGCCACGTCGATCTGCGTCCCTTCGTGCTGATGTCGCCGCAGGGGATCACGATTACGCCGGGCGGGCTGACGCGCGTTGCGATGACTCGAGGATCGCTCGTGGTGAACAGCAGCCAGGGCGGCGGGACCAAGGATACGTGGGTGTTGGAGGATTGATGCGCGCGCAGACGATCCTCTTCCGTCATTGCGAGCGAAGCGAAACAATCCAGTGCGGTTTGCACCGCCCCTGGATTGCCGCGTCGCCTTCGGCTCCTCGCAATGACGATGCGTTTGGAAGCACGCCCCCATGCTAGGCAAAACCGCAGGCAGCCTCTTCTGGATGGCGCGCTACCTCGAGCGCAGCGAGAATAACGCGCGCCTGATCGACGCGGGGTTTCGCATCGCGCTCACGCGCTCGCAGACTGCGGCCGCCGAGTGGAAGTCGGTGCTGGTGACCGCCGGGGTGAATCAGGCGTTCCAGGCCGCGCACGGCGATTACACATCGGCGCGGGTGATCGATTTCCTGCTGCGCGATCCGGCCAACCCGTCGAGCATCCTGTCGGTGATCCGCCAGGCGCGCGACAATGCCCGCACCGCGCGCACCGCGCTGACGCGCGAAACATGGGAGGCGGTCAACACCAGCTGGATGACGCTCGTCGCGCTGCTCAAGCGGCAGGTGCGCGAGGACGACCTGCCCGATGTGCTGACGACGATCCGCCAGCAAAGCGCGCAGGTGCGCGGTGCATTGAACGGCACGATGCTGCGCAACGACGGCTATCATTTCGCGCAGCTCGGCACCTTTCTGGAACGCGCTGATAACACCGCCCGCATTCTCGACGTCAAATATTATCTGCTGCTGCCGTCGGTCGCGCATATCGGCACGTCGATCGACAATGTGCAGTGGGAGACGATCCTGCGATCGGTGTCGGCGCACCGCGCCTATCGCTGGCTGTACGGGGCCGAGATCAGCGCGCTGAAGATTGCGGAATTCCTGATCCTCTATCGGCAGATGCCGCGTAGCCTGACCTTTTGCAGCGAGCGCATGGAAAATCATCTGAACGAACTGCAACGCCACTATGGCGACGAAACGGAGGCGTGGCGGATGGCGCATGCGCTGGTTCACGACAAGCTGAACGCCCCGATCCAGTCGATCTTTGACGGCGGCCTGCACCAATATGTCACCGGCTTTCTGCGCGACACCGCGGCGCTCGCGCGGCAGGTCGAGCGCGACTATCGGTTTGTGGAATAGGGCGGCCGGTCATGCGTTTGTTCGTCGAACATATCACCCGCTATCATTATGACGCCCCGGTGCGTTATGCGCTGCAGCAGCTGAAAATGACGCCCAAGGATCGTCCCGGGCAGCAGTATGTCGTCAATTGGGCGATCGATATCGAAGGCGGTACGCAGCAGCTTCATTACACCGACCATCACGGCAATGGTGTCGACCTGATCGCGGTCGAGGGCGGCGCCAGCGAGCTGATGATCCGCTGCCATGGCGAGGTCGAACTACAAAGTTGGGACGGGGTGATTGGCCCGCACCGCGGCGCCATGCCTTTGTGGACCTTTTTGCGCCCGACGCCGCTGACCCGCGCGGGGCGGGGGGTGCGCGGGCTGGTCGCGCAGCTTGGCCGCGATCATGCGAGCGACATCGAACGCGCGCACGCGCTGTCGGCGCTGATCATCGACCGGCTGGCGTACCGGATCGGGATCACCAATGCCGAAACGACCGCCGAACAGGCACTCGCCGGAGAAGGCGGGGTGTGTCAGGACCATGCCCATATCTTCATCGCCGCGATGCGTCATCTCGGCCACCCGGCGCGCTATGTCTCGGGTTATCTGATGATGAACGACCGGACGCAGCAGGATGCGACGCACGCCTGGGCCGAGGCGCATTTCGATCATATCGGGTGGATCGGTTTTGACGTCAGCAACGGCCATTCGCCCGACCAGCGCTATATCCGCGTCGCCACGGGGCTCGATTACCGCGATGCAGCCCCGGTTCGCGGCATGCGATATGGTGCGGCGCAGGAAAATCTGGTTGTTCAATTGCAGGTCCAGCAATAAGCGGACTGCGGGGACACAGGACGATCCGGGGCGGGGATACGGGATTCGATGACTTATTGCGTGGGAATGCGGCTCAACAAGGGGCTGGTGTTCATGTCGGACACCCGCACCAATGCGGGCGTCGACGATATTGCGCAGGTGCGCAAGATGCGCAGCTGGCACGTCCCGGGCGAGCGCGTCATCACGCTGATGTCGGCGGGCAACCTCGCGACGACGCAGGCGGTGGTTAGCCTGCTCGACGAACGCACCAAGGCGCCCGAAGACCGCCACCCATCGATCCTGGCGGCGCCGTCGATGTTCCAGATCGCGACGATCATCGGCGAAACGCTGCGTCAGATTGTGATGCGCTATAACAGCGAAGGGCCGGCCGCGGCCGCGGCCTTTCGCGCCTCGCTGATCGTCGGCGGGCAGATCAAGGGCGCCGAACCGCGGCTGTTCCTGATCTATCCCGAGGGCAATTTTATCGAAGCGGGCGAGGACAATCCATTTTTCCAGATCGGCGAAACCAAATATGGCCGCCCGATCATCGTGCGATCTTATGACCCCGCAATGTCCTTCGAGGATGCGGTGAAACTGCTCTGCGTGTCGTTCGATTCGACGATCCGCGCCAATGCCGGGGTCGACCTGCCGATCGACCTCAAGATTCACGAGCGCGATGATTATACGACCGTGCGCGAGCGGCGGTTCGAGCGCGGCGATCCCTATTTTGACAGCGTCGCCGACGGCTGGGCCGAAGCGCTGGGCATCGCGCTGGCGGAATTGCCGGACTTTCATTTCTGACCGGCTTCGGCCACCGTCCGCCAGCACCGGATCGGGAGAGATCGCCATGATGCGCTGGATCGCCGCCGCGCTTGTTCTGACAGCCACGCCCGCCGCCGCCAACGAGGCGCGTTTCGCCAAGGCGCTCAGCGAATTTCGCGAACTGCATCGCGCTGAAACGCGCAAAGCGAACATTGCGGGCAGCAGCTTTTGTGTTGTGCGGGGCGGGCAGACGGTCGCCGCCGACCATCTGGGCGAGCAGGATGTCGATGCGAAGGTTCCCGTCGATGCGCGGACCATCTATCATTGGGCGTCGGTGACCAAGACGATGACCGGCATCGCGATCATGCAATTGCGCGACCGCGGGCTGCTGTCGCTCGACGATCCCATTGTCAAATATGTTCCCGAGCTGGCGGCGGTGCATAATCCCTTTGGCGACACCGGCGCGATCACGCTGCGCCAGTTGATGAGCCACAGCGCGGGGTTTCGCAGCGGCACCTGGCCGTGGCGCGACCATGACTGGCAGCCGTTCGAACCGCAGGGGTGGGACCAGCTGGTCGCGATGCTGCCCTACACGCGGGTCGAGTTCAAACCCGGCAGCCGCTTTGGTTATTCGAACCCCGGCATCGTCTATCTGGGGCAGGTAATCGAGCGGCTGTCGGGCGAGGATTATGAAGTCTATATCGACAAGAATATCCTGAAGCCGCTCGGCATGCACGCCAGCACTTTCGACCGCACCCCGCCGCACCTGCTGCCGCACCGCTCGCACAGCTATTACATTCGCGATGGCAAGCGGGTCGCAGCGCCCTTCGATGTCGATACCGGCGTCACCGTGTCGAACGGCGGGCTCAACGCGCCGATGCCCGACATGGCGAGATATCTGGCGTTCCTGCTCGGCGATCCGGCGCGGCAATCCGACTATGATCTGGTGCTGAAACGGTCATCGCTGGAAGAAATGTGGGTGCCGCAGATTTCGGCGGGCGCGGACTTCACCCAGGGCCGCATGGCGACGACGACGCAGAGCGCGCTGTCGTTTTTCGTCGACCACAGCCGGGGGGTGCGTATCGTCGGGCATAATGGCGACCAGAACGGCTTTCGCGCCTATCTGAGCTTTTGCCCGGACCAGCGCGTCGGCAGCTTGCTGGCGTTCAACACCGAAACGCGCGGGGTGCAGAACAACCCGGCCAATCGCGAGACGGCGGAATCACGGATTGCGCTGGCGACTGACGGCTTGTGCGAGGCGCTGTCGGAATAGCTACCATCACCGTAGCCCTGAGCCTGTCGAAGGGCGCCTCTCCGAGAAGCGCCCTTCGACAGGCTCAGGGCTACGGTTCCATTTTTCCAAGGCCGGTTCTATCGGTTCTTCCGCCCGTCGATCAGCCCGTCGACCAGACTCGGATCGGCGAGCGTCGAGGTGTCGCCCAATGACCCGAAATCATTCTCCGCAATCTTGCGCAAAATCCGCCGCATGATCTTGCCCGAACGCGTCTTGGGCAGCCCCGGGGTCAAATGGATGTGGTCGGGCGTCGCGATCGGGCCGATTTCCTTGCGCACCTGCTGCTTCAGCGCCGCAGCCACCTCGTCGGTGGGTTCGACCCCGGCGTTCAAGGTGACGTAGGCGTAGATGCCCTGGCCCTTGATGTCGTGCGGGAAGCCGACGACGGCGGCCTCGGCGACATCTTCGTGCAGCACGAGCGCGCTTTCGACCTCGGCGGTGCCCATGCGGTGGCCCGAGACGTTGATCACGTCATCAACGCGCCCGGTGATGCGCCAGTAACCATCGGTGTCGCGGCGGCAGCCGTCGCCGGTGAAATATTTGCCCTTGTAGGTCGAAAAATAGGTTTCGGCGAAGCGGCCATGATCGCCATAAATCGTCCGCGCCTGCCCGGGCCAGCTGTGGGTGATGCAGAGATTGCCCTCGGCCGCGCCGCCGGTTTCCTCGCAGACGAGCTTGTTGCCCTCGGCATCGACGAGTTCGGGGCGGATGCCGAAGAACGGCTTGCCCGCGCTGCCGGGCTGCATGGCATGCGCGCCGGGCAGGGTCGTGATCATGATGCCGCCGGTTTCGGTCTGCCACCAGGTGTCGATCACCGGGATGCGGCCCTTGCCGACGGTCTCGTGATACCAGCGCCACGCTTCGGGATTGATCGGTTCGCCGACGCTGCCGAGCAGGCGAAGCGACGACAGGTCGTGGCGCGTCACATAATCGTCGCCCTCGCGCATCAGCGCGCGGATCGCGGTCGGGGCGGTGTAGAGGATGTTGACCCGATGCTTGTCGACGACCTGCCAGAAACGGTCGTGATCGGGATAGTTGGGGACGCCCTCGAACATCAAAGTCGTCGCGCCATTCTGGAGCGGGCCATAGACGACATAGCTATGGCCGGTGACCCAGCCGATGTCGGCGGTGCACCAGAAAATTTCGCCGGGACGATAATCGAAGCCGTAATGAAAGGTCGTCGCGGTCCAGACGCTGTAGCCGCCGACGGTGTGGAGCACGCCCTTGGGCTTGCCGGTCGAGCCCGAGGTGTAGAGGATGAAGAGCGGATCCTCGGCGTTCATCGGCTCGCACGGGCAGTCGGCGGGGACGTCGGCTGACAGCGCGTCATACCAATGGTCGCGGCCTTCCTTCATCGCGACGTCGCCGCCGGTGTGCGCGATGACGAGCACGGCCTTGACGTCGATGCGCTCCAATGCCTTGTCGACATTGGCCTTGAGCGGCACCACCTTGCCGCCGCGCAGTCCTTCGTCGGCGCAGATCACCCAGTCGCTCGCGCAATCCTCGATCCGCCCATGGATCGCTTCGGGCGAGAAGCCGCCGAAGACGACGCTGTGCACGGCGCCGATGCGCGCACAGGCGAGCATCGCCACGGCGCCTTCGGGGATCATCGGCATATAGATGGTGACGCGGTCGCCCTTCTCGACGCCCAGCTTCTTGAGCGTGTTGGCGAAGCGGATGACGTCGGCGAGCAGCGCGGCATAGCTGATCGTCCGCGTCTCGCCGTCGGGGGCATCGGGCTCAAAGATGATCGCGGTGCGCTCGCCATGGCCCGCCGCGACATGGCGGTCGACGGCGTTGTGGCAGAGGTTGAGAACGCCGTCCTCAAACCATTTGATTGCGACCGGGTCGTAGGACCAGTTGCCGATCTTCGTCGGCGCCTTGGTCCAGTCGATCCGCTTCGCCTGTTCGGCCCAAAAGGCGTCGGGGTCGGTGACGCTCTGCCTGTATAGACGGTCATAGTCGGCGGCTGTGCAATGCGTGTTCGCCGCGGCGTCGGCAGGGACGGGAACCAGCGGTTCTGACGGCGGCAATTCGGACGACACGGTTGATTCTCCCGTATGGCTTTCGATACTGGGCGGTCAGATAGCCGCCTCACGAAAATATGCAAATGCTTGGGCCGCGATCGATGAAAGGAAATTACGTGATTGTGATCGCGGACGAAGTCGGACGATTGCTGGACCGAATCGAGGTCTATCGCGCGCTGTGGACCGACGGATCGATGCCGTCGACGACGCCGCTGACTGGCGAACAAATCGCGATGGTACACTTCGCTGATGCCGCGGCGATCGACGAGGCGCTGGGCAAGGCTGCGGCCGCCTTTCGCGCCTGGCGCCGTGTCCCTGCGCCGCGGCGCGGCGAACTGGTGCGGCTGCTCGGCGACGAACTGCGCGCGGCGAAGGACGACCTCGCGCGGCTGGTAACGATCGAGGCGGGCAAGGTGCCGTCCGAAGGCGCGGGCGAGGTGCAGGAGATGATCGACATCTGCGACTTCGCGGTTGGGCTGTCGCGCCAGCTTTACGGCCTGACGATCGCGACCGAACGGCCGGGGCACCGCATGATGGAGGTCTGGCATCCGCTGGGCGTCGTCGGGGTGATTTCGGCGTTCAACTTTCCGGTTGCGGTATGGGCTTGGAACGCGGCGATCGCGCTGGTGTGCGGGAACAGCGTGGTTTGGAAACCGTCCGAAAAGACGCCGCTGACCGCGCTGGCGGTGCAGGCGATTTTTGAACGCGCGGCGGCGCGCTTCGGCGATGCGCCGCAAGGCCTCGCGCAACTGCTGATCGGCGGGCCCGAAGCGGGGGAAGCGCTGGTCGACGACCGGCGCGTCGCGCTCGTGTCAGCGACCGGATCGACGCGGATGGGGCGCTGCGTGGCGCCGCGGCTCGCGTCGCGTTTCGCGCGCGCGATCCTCGAGCTCGGCGGCAATAATGGCGCGATCGTTGCGCCGTCGGCTGACCTCGACCTCGCGCTGCGCGGGGTGGCGTTTGGTGCGATGGGGACCGCGGGGCAACGCTGTACGACAACGCGGCGCTTGTTCGTCCACGACAGCATCTATGAAGGTTTCGTGGCCCGATTGAAGGCGGCCTATGCCAGTGTCGGTGTCGGCAATCCGCTCAAAGAGGAGGTGCTGGTCGGGCCGTTGATCGACCGCGCCGCGTTCGACTCGATGCAAAGCGCGCTCGACGCGGCGCGCGCCGCGGGCGGGATGGTTTTCGGTGGCGACCGCGTGGGCGACGGCGACAGCTATTATGTGAAGCCGGCGCTCGTCGAAATGCCGGGGCAGATCGGACCGGTGCGCGACGAGACCTTTGCGCCGATCCTGTATGTCATGCGCTACTACAATCTCGACGCGGTGATCGAAGTGCACAATGATGTGGCGGCGGGGCTGTCGTCGGCAATCTTCACCACCGACGTCCGCGAGGCCGAGCGGTTTCTGGCCGCAAGCGACTGCGGCATCGCCAACGTCAATCTAGGGACCAGCGGCGCCGAAATCGGCGGCGCGTTCGGGGGTGAAAAGGAAACCGGCGGCGGGCGGGAGAGTGGATCGGACAGCTGGCGCCTATATATGCGCCGCGCGACGAACACGGTGAATTATTCGGACGCGCTGCCGCTCGCGCAGGGGGTGCGTTTCGAGATTTAGTGATCCTCCCCTCGCGCTTGCGGGAGGGGCAGCGAGAGTTGCGAACTTATTCGCTACTCGCAGCGGGGTGAGTGAACGCGACGTCGCTGCCCACCCCCGACCCCTCCCGCAAGCGGGAGGTGAGAGGCCTACGCCCGCCAGCCGAAGCCATCATCGAGCGCCACGACCTGCCCCGCGGTCCCCACCGGCTCCCGCGTCCCATCGGTCAGAAACGCCAGCATCGCCGCATCGCTCACATCGACATGCGCCAGCGTGCGCTGCCCTTGGGGTGTCCGCGCCACCACGACGCCCGCCTTCGGCGCCCCGTCGCGGCCGTAGAAAACCGTATAGCTTTCGATTGTCGCCGGTCCGGCATAGTCCTCGACCAGGTCGGGTACCGGGCCGCGCTTCGCTTCGGCTTCGGCCTGATAATCGAAATCCTGCGGGAAGCTGGCGGCAGCAATCGGTTTGTTGCCGAGTATGATGCAGTGATTGTCGGTCGCGAAACCGCCGTTGGCAAACAGAAAGCCATAGCGCCCTTCGTTGCGCAGTTTCTGAACCATCGAGACCACTGCATGGCTCATATAATTGGCGATCGGGCCGCCACCAAAGGTCAGCCCGCCGAACACCGTTGCGGGGCGGTCCCACGGCCAGCCGAGGATGCGCCGCGCCATCTTGGGGACGCACGGGAAGCAGCTGTAAAGCTCGACATGGTCGAAATCCTCGACCGTCATGCCGTTCAACGCGAGCGTGCGGGTGATCGAGGTTTCCATGCTGACGCTGCCGTCGTACCGGTCGCGGTGGAGGATGCTCGCAGGTTCCTTCGCGGCGGCACCCATGCCGACGTAGATCAGCCGGTCCTCGGCGACACCGCGGCGGCGCGCTTCGGCAAGGCTGGCGACGATGAAGCCTGCGCCCTGATTGACCGACGAATTGGCGACCATCAGCTTCGAATAGGGAAAGGCGATCGGGCGGTTGCGCTCGTCGATGCGCAGGATGTCTTCGGGTGAGGCAGGTTTACGGATCCACGCCCCTTCGTTTGCCGCCGCGACTTCGGAGAAGCGCGACCAGATTTCGGCGCTTTCGAACTGCGCGTCCGCCAGACTTTCGCCCCACGCGGCGCGCGTCGCGTTCTCGTAGAGCGGATAGACATCGACCGGCGCGGCGAGCCCGTGCTTCTGCGCATAATTGGGTTCGCGGCGCGTCGCGACCTTGCGGATTGCGTTATAGCTTTTGTCTTCGCCGCTCGCGGCCTTGGCGGCGCGGCCCGCGGCGGTGCGCAGCGCCTCGCCGCCGACGATGGCGGCGAGTTTGACCTCGCCTGCGCCGATGCGGTTCGCGGCCTCGTTGAGCAGGCGGACGGGGGTGTCGCCGTGCGGCGCAGCGGATTGATAGTTGATCGCGGGCGTAGCGCCGATCGCGGCGGCGAGCGGTTCGCAGAGCTTGCCGAGGTGGTGGAAGCTGATCTGATCGACGATCGCGAGGCTGTCGATGTCGGCGAGTGGGACGCCGGCATCCTTTGCCGCGAGTTCCAGCGCGGCGACCATCAGCCCGAGCGAATCGAGTCCCTCATCGGGGTCGTCGGGCCGGTCGTTGACCTGTCCGACGCCGATAATGACGGGGATGCGTTCGGGATCGGTCATCGCCATCACTAGCGCGCTTTCCATTCGGGTTTGCGCTTCTGGGCAAAGGCAAGCGGGCCTTCGCGCGCGTCCTCGCTCCGCATCAACGCGCTGCGTTCGATGGTGTTGTGCTCCCAATAGGGTGCGTCCGCCGCGATCCGCCCATCCTGGATGCCGAGCGCGACACGCTTCGATGCCTGCACCGACAGGGGGGCGTTATCCGCAATCTTCTCCGCGAGGGCGATCGCGGTCGGCATCAACTCGGCGAGTGGCACGACCTGATTGACGAGGCCGAACTCGGCGGCGCGCGCGGCGGGGATCGGGTCGCCGGTCAGCATATATTCCATCGCCAGCTTGCGCGGCAGCTGCTGCGCCAGGCGAAAGGCGCCGCCAGCTGCGGCGAACAACCCGACCTTGACCTCGGGCAGGCCGAATTGCGCATGATCGGCGGCGATAATGATGTCGCTCATCAACGCGATTTCGCAGCCGCCGCCGAACGCGAAGCCGTTGACCGCGGCGATGATCGGTTTCGAGATCGGGTGCGACACCATGCCGGCAAAGCCCCAAGCCTGCTGCGCCGGATCGTCGGGGTAAAGGCTTTCGCCGCGCGACAGCGCGACCAGGTCGGCGCCCGCGCAAAAGCTCTTGTCGCCCGCGCCGGTGATGACGACGGCGCGGATTTCGGGATCGTTTTCGGCCTCTTCGAGCGCGGTGCCGATGCCGATATGGACCGCGGCGTTGACCGCGTTGCGCGCTTCGGGCCGGTTGATCGTGACGATCAGCACATGGCCGCGGCGTTCGGTGAGGATGGTGGTGTCGGTCATCGCGAATCTCTCCCTTTCGGGCGAGTATCGCGGTTGGTTGACGTTTACGTCAACTGTAATCCTCCCCGGAACGAGGAGGGGGACCGCCGCGAAGCGGCGGTGGAGGGGGCTTGCGGCCTGAAGTCGCGTCGCGTCAGGACGCCACCCCCCTCCGTCAGCGCTGCGCGCTGCCACCTCCCCACAAGTGGGGAGGATTTGTCGTCAGATCGACTGCCCGGTCTTCGCCCAGTCGGCGAGGAAACCCTCAATACCCTTTTCGGTCAGGATATGCTTGAAAAGCCCCTTGATCACCGACGGCGGCGCGGTCATCACGTCGGCGCCGATCTTGGCGGCTTCGAGCACATGGATACCATGGCGCACGCTGGCGACGAGGATTTCGGTTTCATAGCCGTAATTGTCGTAGATCAGCCGGATATCCGAAATCAGCTGCATGCCGTCGAAGCCATTGTCGTCGTGGCGGCCGACGAAGGGCGAGACGAACGTGGCGCCCGCCTTGGCGGCGAGCAGCGCCTGCGCCGCCGAGAAGCAGAGCGTGACGTTGACCATCGTACCCTCGCTGGTGAGCGCCTTGCAGGTCTTGAGGCCGTCGATCGTCAGCGGCACCTTGATGCAGACATTGTCGGCGATCTTGCGGAGGATTTCCGCCTCTTTCATCATCGTGTCATGGTCGAGCGCGACGACCTCGGCCGATACGGGGCCGGTAGTCAGCGCGCAAATCTCGCGGGTCACTTCCTTGAAATCGCGCCCCGACTTGGCGATCAGCGACGGGTTGGTGGTCACCCCGTCGAGCAGGCCGGTCGCGGCGAGTTCCTGGATGTCGGCGATTTCGGCGGTGTCGGCGAAGAATTTCATGAGATGGGCGATCCTGCTGAGCCGCCGGTGGGCGGCGGGCGATTCGGTGGGCTCGCTATAGCGCGGCGCGCCCGGGGTCGCCACCGGGTCAGCCAGGGCGGCGCGGGCGTTGCTTTGCCGAGACCGACTTGATGACGAGCGGGGCGGGACCATCGCCGGGGATCGGCGGTTCGGCAGCCGCAATTGCCTGGGCGATCAGCGGCTCGACGGCAGGGGCGTCGAAGTCGTCAATGGCATGAAGCTTGATGTGGCGGACCTGACTGCCTTCGCCGAGCAGGATGCCCGCTGGGTCGTCGAGCATCGCGCCCTTCAGAAAGAAGAGATTGACCCAGCGCGGCATCACCGCGAGCGAGAGGATCGCGTGATTGGCCTTGTCGTCGCCGCCATAGCCGATCACCAGCCCGTTGTAATTGTCATAGACCGTTCGAGTTGCGCCAGGCATCCGCGCATCCATTCGCTTTTTGAGCGCGCGCGCCAGCGCTTCGATCGCGGGGTCATATCTGGCCAGAAAAATGTCGAGTTCGGTCGAAGCGGTCATATCGCATCTCCACTCAAAAAGCTGGCGTTCCTTTTTTGTTCCGACTATGCGAAGTCGCATGGCCAAAGCGAAGCGTCAATATGTCTGCCAGAATTGCGGCTCTGCCACCTATCGCTGGCAGGGGCAATGCGCCGATTGCGGTGAATGGAACACCTTGGTCGAGGAAGCGGGCGAGACGGTCTTTTCCGCCAAGCATGACCTGAGCAAAGGCGGACGGACGCTGGCGCTCGAAACACTCGATGCGGTCAGCAAAATGCCCGAACGGATGCTGTGCGGGATTGCCGAGTTCGACCGCGCGCTGGGCGGTGGCTTTGTCGCGGGATCAGCGACGCTGATCGGCGGCGATCCGGGGATCGGCAAATCGACCTTGCTGCTGCAGGCGGCAGGGCGGCTCGCGAAGGCCGGGAAGTCGGTCGTCTATATCAGCGGCGAGGAAGCGGCGGCGCAGGTGCGGCTGCGCGCGCAGCGGCTGGGGCTCGGCGACGCGCCGGTTGCGCTGGCGAGCGCGACGTCGGTCCGCGACATTTTGGCAACGCTCGACAGCCGGACCGCCGATTTTGTCGTGATCGATTCGATCCAGACGATGCACAGCGACCTGATCGACAGCGCACCGGGGACAGTGAGCCAGGTCCGCGCGAGCGCGCAGGAACTGATCCGCTACGCCAAGGACAGCGACGCAGCGATCGTGCTGGTCGGCCATGTCACCAAGGACGGGACGATCGCGGGGCCGCGCGTGCTCGAACATATGGTCGACACGGTGCTGGCGTTCGAGGGCGAGCGCAGCCACCAATATCGCATCCTGCGCGCGGTGAAGAACCGTTTCGGCGGCACCGACGAGATCGGCGTGTTCGCGATGGGCGAGGAGGGGCTGGGCGAGGTGGCCAACCCGTCGAGCCTGTTCCTGACCGACCGCAGCCGCGACGTCCCGGGGTCGGTGGTGTTCCCCGCATTGGAAGGTACGCGCCCGGTGCTGGTCGAGGTGCAGGCGCTGACCGTGCGGCTGGCGAGCGGGGCTACGCCACGCCGCGCCGTCGTCGGCTGGGACAGCGGGCGCCTCGCAATGGTGCTCGCGGTGCTCGAGGCGCGCTGCGGGCTCCAGATGGGCGGCGCCGAAGTCTATCTCAACATCGCGGGCGGTTATCGCCTGACCGACCCCGCGGCCGACCTAGCGGTCGCGGCCGCGCTGATCTCGGCCTTCAGCGAGCGGCCCGTCCCAGCCGACGCTATCGTCTTTGGCGAGCTGTCGTTGTCGGGCGAGGTGCGGCAGGTTTCGCACGATGGGCTGCGCCTGCGCGAAGCGGCAAAGCTCGGTTTTTCGCGCGCTTGGGGGCCAAAGGGGCTGAAGCCCGTCGGCGGAATAGCGGTGACCGGTTTCGACCGGCTCGGCGAACTCGTTGACCTGATGCTCGGTCGCGACTAGCCACCCCTGAATGGGAAGTCTGACAGCTCTGGACATACTCGTACTGACGCTCGTCGGCGGCAGCGCGGTGCTCGGTTTTTCGCGCGGCCTGGTGCAGGAAGTGACATCGTTGCTTGCCTGGATTCTGGCGATCGCGGCGGTGCGGTTTTTCCATCCGGTCACGACCGACCTGCTCACCGGCTGGGTCGGCAGCGATGGCGGCGCCGCGATGCTGGCGTTCGTGCTGCTGTTCGGCGGGGTGTTCGCCTTTGCCAAATGGGGATCGCGCGCGATGGGACAGCGCAGCCGCGCGTCGCTCGTCGGCGGTTTTGACCGCGGCCTCGGCGCCGGCTTCGGCGCGGTGAAGGGGCTGATGATCGCGGCGCTCGGCTTCATGGTGGTGACGCTGCTGTACGACATTGGCTATGGCAATGCGCAGCGCCCGGTGTGGATGACCGAAAGCCGCACCTATCCCGCGCTCAACGCGACGAGCGCGGCGCTGAGCAAGGTGATCGCCGAACGCCGCGCTGCGGCGCGCGAAGCCGAAGCGACATCGTCATGAGCGCGCCGCTCTACAATCGCGACATTTTGGCGCTGGCGGTGGCGACCGCCGACCACCTGCCCAAACCCGATGCGGGGTATCATGCGACGGCGCGGGCGCCGCTGTGCGGGAGCCGCATCCTGCTCGATCTTGACGCCGACGACCATGGGCGGGTGACCGCCATCGGCATGCACGTCGAAGCCTGCGCGCTGGGGCAGGCCGCCGCGACGCTGCTGGCGCGCCACGCGCCGGGGCGCAGTGGCGACGAGATTCGCGCCGCACGCGATGCGATCGCCGGCTGGTTTGCCGGCAGCGGCAACACGCCCGACTGGCCCGGATTCGACCTGCTCGCCCCGGCACGCGACTATCCGGCGCGGCAGGGGGCGATCCTGTTGCCCTTCGACGCCGCGATCCTGGCGATCGAGAAGCAAAGCGCCCGCGTATGAGCCTGCTGATGCTGAGCGCGGTGGCGACCGAAGTGGCCGCCGAAAAGGCGACCGATACGGCGCTGCTCGAAGGCGCGATCCTGCTCGGCGTCGCGACGCTGTTCGTGCTGCTGTTCCGCCGGCTCGGGCTGGGGGCGGTACTGGGGTATCTGATCGCGGGCTCGCTGGTCGGTCCTTATGGGCTGGGGCTGGTCGGCGGCGGCGAATCCAAGCTCGCCTTTGCGGAAATCGGCATCGCGTTCCTGCTGTTTCTGGTCGGACTCGAACTGCATCCGCGCCGCTTGTGGGACATGCGCCGCGCGATTTTCGGGCTGGGTCTGGTACAGGTGGTGGCGACCGGGCTGATCCTGTCGGCGCTGATCTTTCTGACGCTGGGCTTTAGCTGGCAGGCGGCACTGGCGCTCGGGCTGCCGCTGGCGCTGTCATCGACCGCGCAGGTGCTGCCCAGCCTCAAAAGCTCGGGCCGGATCAACTCGCCCTTTGGCGAAAAGGCCTTTTCGATCCTGTTGTTCCAGGATCTGGCGATCGTACCGATGATCACGATCGTCGCCGCCCTGTCGCGCGCACCCGCCGATCCTGCCGCGGCGCCGGGCTGGCTCAGCGCTCTCTACACGGTCGGCGCCATCATCGTGCTGGTCCTGGCCGGGCGCTTCGTCGTCAACCCGCTGCTGCGCGTCATCGGACGTTATGGCGAGCGCGAGCTGTTCGTCGTCGTGGGGCTGCTCGTCGTTCTTGCCAGCGCCGCCTTCATGCACAGCCTTCACCTCTCGACCGCGCTCGGCGCGTTCATCGCGGGCGTCATGCTCGCCGATTCGCCCTATCGGCACGAGATCGAGGCCGATGTCGAACCCTTCCGCCTTGTGCTGCTCGGGCTGTTTTTCCTTGCGGTCGGGATGGTCCTCGACCTCAACGTCATTCGCGACGATCCGCTGCGCGTCGTGGCGCTGGCCGCCGGGTTGGTCGCGGTGAAGGTCGCGGTGCTGACCGTCATCGTCCGCCTGTTCGGCAAGCCTTGGAGCATCGCGCTCGGGCTGGGCCTGCTGCTCAGCCAGGGCGGCGAATTCGGCTTTCTGCTGTTCACCCAGGCGACCGAAGCCCAGTTGATCGCGCCCGAGGCTGCCAGCCTGTTCAGCGCCGTGGTCACATTGTCGATGATCTCGACGCCGTTCCTGATGCTGTTCGCGCGCAACCTGGAATTTGCGCCCGAAAGCGTCGCGGCCGAACTCGACGACCCTGTCCACGCGCCGCGCGGATCGGCGATCGTCGTCGGTTACGGTCGGTTCGGCCAGATCGTGACGCAGATGCTGCACGCGGTCGATTGTTCGGTGACGCTGATCGACAAAAAGGCCAGCCAGATCGAAACATCGGGGCGTTACAACACCAAAGTCTATTATGGCGACGGCCTGAAGGTCGATGTGCTGCGCCGCGCCGACGCCGAACAGGCGCGGCTGATCATCTTTTGCACCGACGATCGCAGCGCCGACGCGGCTGTGCTGGCGCCGATCGTGAACGCGTTCCCGAATGCGCGCATCCTGACCCGCGTGTTCGATCGCCGCCAGTTGCTGGCGATCGACGGCGCCGGGGTTGATGGCGCGGTGCGCGAAACCTTTGAAAGCTCGATCGCGCTGGGGCTACTCGCGCTCAAGCAGATCGGCGTAGGTGACGATGAAATCGCCGATGTCGAACAGGCGCTGCGCCACCTCGACGCCGAACGGCTGAATGCGCAGATCAGCGAAGGCGACCTGACCGCGGGGATGAACCACCGCTTTGTCGCAGGCGGCGGACGGCAAGCGGCGAGCGTGCTGGAAACGCTGCGCGAACGGCGGAACGCCGCGAAGCTGGCGAAAGAGGCGAGCGAGACGGGGGGGTAGGTTTCGTCGCTCGTGTGGTTTTCGCCCAACCCCCGTTTGTGCTGAGCTTGTCGAAGCACCGTTCTGCCCTCTTTCCGGCGTAAAGAAGAAAGAACGGCCCTTCGACAAGCTCAGGGCGAACGGACCTTGGGGGAGTGAAATCTAGCCGTTCTGCCGGTCCAGAAACGCCGCCACCGCATCCAGTCCGTAGGCGTCGGTGACAAAGCTCTGCCCGACACCGCGGCTCAGGATCAGCGGTAGCTTGCCGCCGCGCACCTTTTTGTCATGCGCCATATGGCCCGCCAGCGTCGCGCCGTCGGCGTCGATCCCGGCGCTCGAGAGATCATGCGGCAGTCCGACTGCGGCCAGATGCGCCGCGACCCGTTCGGCATCGGCTTCTGGACAAAGGGCGTTGGCCGCGGAAAAGCGATGCGCCAGCGCCATGCCTGCGGCGACGGCCTCACCGTGGAGTAGCCGGTCGGAATAGCCGGTCTCGGCTTCGAGCGCGTGGCCAAAGCTGTGGCCGAGGTTGAGCAAGGCGCGAATATCCTGCGTCTCGCGCTCGTCGGCGGCGACGATACGGGCCTTTGCGGCGACGCTGTGCGCGATCGCCTTGTGCCGCGCGGCACCGTCGCCTGCAAGCAGCGCTTCGCCGTCCGCCTCGCACCAGGCAAAGAAATCCGCGTCGTCGATCAGGCCATATTTGACCACCTCGGCATAGCCTGCGGCGAGATCGCGGCGCGGCAGCGTGTCGAGCGTGGCTGGGTCGATCACGACCAGCGCGGGTTGATGAAAAGCGCCGATCATGTTCTTGCCTGCGGCAACATTGATCGCGGTCTTGCCGCCGACGCTGCTGTCGACCTGCGCCAGCAGGGTGGTTGGCACCTGAATGAAGTGGCAGCCGCGTTTGACGATGCTGCACGCAAAGCCGACGAGATCGCCGATCACCCCGCCGCCGAGTGCGATGACATGGTCGCTGCGCTCGACACCTTCGCCGATCAGCCATTCGGTCAGCCGCGCGAGCCCCGCCCAGCTTTTGGTGGCTTCACCGGGGTCAAGGACGAAGGACGAAAAGGAGATATTCTCCATCGCCAGCGCGGTGCCGAGCGGCACCAGATAGTGGTCGGCGACATGGGTGTCGGTGACGATCATCGTCCGCGGGCGTTTGAGCAGCGGGGCGACATGCGCCCCGATCTCGCGGATGAGCCCATCGCCGATCAGCACCGGATAGCTGCGCGCGCCAAGTTCTACGGTCAGCTGTTCCATTGCGGATCTTCCCACTTCGACAGAGCTTCCAAAATCGCGCGGACCGTCTGGTCGTGCGGCGTGCTCGCCGAACTGACGCGCAGATGCGCTTCGGCGTAGATGGGGTTGCGGACCGCGGCCAGTTCGCGCAGCACCTCGCCGGGGTCGCGGTTCTTGAGCAGCGGACGATGGCTGCGGCGCCCGACGCGCTCGACCAGTGTCGGGATGTCGGCGTCGAGCCAGATGCACAGGCTGTCCCGGAGGATCAGCGCGCGTGTTTCGGGGTTGATGAACGCGCCGCCGCCGGTTGCCAGCACCATCGGTTTTCCCGCCAGCATGCGCGCGATTACGCGCCGCTCGCCGTCGCGGAAATGCGCTTCGCCAAAGCGTTCGAAAATGTCCGAGATCGTCATGTCGGCTGCGCGTTCGATTTCATCGTCGGCGTCGGCGAACCGCATCCCGAGCCGCCCCGCCAGACGGCGACCGACGGTCGATTTTCCCGACCCCATCAAGCCGACGAGCACGATCGAGCGCTCGCGAATTGCGGCGGGTATCGCGCTGGAGCTGTTTGGCGCCGGGCTTTTCGGGTTTCGCGACATGGTGCGCGCGGCTATACCGCCCGCTACGCGCGGAACAACGGTTTTCGGCGATGGTGCAAGCCCGATCGCGCGGGCGTGAACGATAGAGGTGGACGTGGCCGACAAGATCGGCGAAAGCGCGGCGCAATGACGAAGAAATTGCTGACGCTGACCTTGGGCCTGTCGGGCTCCGCGCTCGCTGCCGCGCTGGTGTTACCGGCGATCGCGCAGGAATCGCTGCTGCCCGAAGGTTTCGGCAACCCAGCCGACACCCCCGCACCGCGCCCCACGCCAACGCCGTCGCAAACCCCCGCGCCGACATCGGCACCGAAAAACGGCACGGCCCCGCCGCCGGTCACCCCGACCGTCGGTTCGACCGACACCGCCGGGGCGACCGATGACGCCGACGAAGACGATGTCGATGACGAAACGGTTGAACCCGGTACGCTGAAATATGACCTGCCCCCGGGGGCGCGTCGGCTGCTCACCCGCATTGGGCCGCTGACGCCCGAGACCGGCGGGCTTGGTCCCGATGCCTTTGGGGTGCGGGGTCAATATGCCGCCGCTATCATGCGGCGGACGAGCGGCCAACTCGCGTCGCGCTGGGGCCAGATATTGCTGCGCCGTTCGCTCGTCTCGGCGATCGATACGCCCGCAACGATCAACGGCGCCGACCTTGCCGCCGACCGCGCCTCGCTACTCTTGCGGATGGGCGAATCGATTGCGGCGCGCTGGATCGTCCAGTCGGTCGATTATGACCGCGCGAGCCCGCGGCTGGTCGCCGCCGCGCAGCAGACTTACCTCGCCAATGCCGATCCGGCGGGCCTGTGCGCCTATGTTCCCGCGGGGCTGGCGCATGGCGACGAGCAGGCGTGGCGACTGGCGTCAGCAATCTGTTCGGGCCTGTCGGGCGAGGCGGGGCCGGCGGGCTGGGCGATCGGCCGCGTGCGGTCGAGCGGCAGAATCGCGAATTTCGACATATTGCTTGCCGAACGCGTGCTAGGCGCCACGGGAAGCGGACGCCGCTCGACGACGATCGAATGGGACAATGTCGATCGGTTGACCAGCTGGCGGTTCGGCATGGCGACGGCGACCGCGGTTCCCGTTCCCGAGACGCTGCGCGCTGCCGCGCCCGCCAATATGAAGGGCTGGACGGTGCTTGCGCCGATGACCGACATGGCGAGCCGCGTCGCCGCTGCGCCCGAAGCCGCGGCGCGCGGCGTGCTGTCGAGCGATGCCTATGTGTCGTTGCTGAGCGCTGCGGCGGGGGAAGAGGAGCCGTCCGAAGCGTTGGCGGCGCAAACCGACCAGCTCCGCGCGGCCTTTGGGTCGGCGCGCGGCGCCGATCGTTATGCCGCGATGGAGGCGATCTGGGCCGCGGGCAGCGCGCCGGCACAAAAATATGCCGCGCTGGTATCGACCGCGCGCGCGGCTGCGGCGTTGCCGGTGAACACCGAAATCGGCGACGATCCGTGGCAGCTGCTGGGGTCAATGCTGGCGGGCGGCTATGATGCCAATGCGATCGCGTGGGTGCCGACAGTCACCGTGGGCAGCCGCGCCTGGGGCGTACTCGCGGTCGGATCGCCGCGGCCACTCAATGGCACGACGGCGGGAACGGTTGGACAATTTTCGGGCAATGACGACAGCGCCGACTATCTCCGGTCGAAATTCCTGCTCGCAGGGCTCGCAGGGCTTGGGCGGATCGATGCCGGTGCCGCGGCGTCGGCAGCGAGCGATCTCGAGGTCGATCTGGGCAAGCAGACGCGCTGGTCGCGCGCGATCATGGCGGCGGCCGAACGCCGCGAACCCGGCATGGTCGCCTTGCTCGCTGCGGCGGGGATGCAGGGCGAATGGTCGAAAGTCCCGCCCTATCATCTCTATTACATCGTCCGCGCGCTGCGCGAGGTCGGGCTGGCGTCCGAAGCGCGGATGATCGCCGCCGAAGCGCTGGTGCGTGTCTGAACCGGCCAGCGCGACCGGTATCGACCATGTCTGACGGCGCCGCGATCGACCGCTTTCTTGAGATGATGGCGGCCGAGCGCGGTGCTTCGCGGAACACGCTGGTCGCATATCGCCGCGATTTGGAGCAGGCGGCAGAACGGGTTAAAGGCTCGCTCGCCGGTGCCGATGTCGCGGCGCTGCGCCAATTGATGAGCGATTATCAGTCGCTTGCGGCGAGCAGTGCGGCGCGCAAGCTGTCGGCGTTGCGCCAGTTTTTTGCCTTTCTGCAGGGAGAGGGCGACCGGGCCGACAATCCCGCGCTCGACATTGCGCGTCCGGCGACGCGCCGCGCGCTGCCGCGCATCCTGACCCACGCGCATGTCGAACAATTGTTTGCGCAGGCCGAGGCGGAAGCGGCTGGCGATCCACCGCCCGCGGCGGCGATCCGTATGCTGCTGCTGCTCGAACTCCTCTATGGATCGGGGCTGCGCGCGAGCGAGCTGGTGACGCTGCCGCGCCGCGCGATCGGCGGCGAGCGCGAATTTCTGATCGTCAGGGGAAAGGGCGACAAGGAGCGGCTGGTGCCGCTGTCGGATCGCGCCCGCGGCGCGCTCGACCGCTGGCTTCCGCTGCTCGCCGACGCATCGCCCTGGCTGTTTCCATCGGGAAAAAGCCATGTGTCGCGCGTCCGGCTGTTCCAGATGCTGCGCGACTTGGCGGGCCGGGCGGGGATCGACCCGGCTGCGGTCAGCCCCCATGTTTTGCGCCACGCCTTTGCCACCCATTTGCTAGAAGGTGGCGCCGACCTTCGCGCGCTGCAGCTGATGCTGGGCCATGCCGACATCGCGACGACCGAAATCTATACCCATGTCGACAGCCGCCGACTGGTCGAACTGGTCAACCGTCGCCATCCGCTCGCGCATATGGACGCGGGGCAGGGATCAGCAGACGTTGACGTCGCGGCACCATCGGCTTAGCGGTCCGACGATGACAGCCTTTCTGGACTTCGAAAAACAGGTCGCCGCGCTCGATCGGCAGATTGCCGAACTGCGCGACATGGGGGACGACCCCACGCTCAACATCGACAATGACATCGCGCGGCTGGAGGACAAGTCCTCGAAATTGCTGCGTGATATTTATGCGAAGCTGACGCCCTGGCAAAAAACGCAGGTCGCGCGTCACCCCGACCGCCCGCACTTCAAACATTATGTCGCGGGGTTGTTCGACGACTGGATGCCGCTCGCCGGTGACCGCAATTTTGGCGATGATCAGGCGATTTTGGGCGGGTTGGCGCGTTTTCGCGGTCGCCGCGTGATGGTCATCGGGCACGAAAAGGGCGACGATATTCCGTCGCGGATGAAGCATAATTTCGGGATGGCCAAGCCCGAAGGCTATCGCAAGGCGATCCGCCTGATGCAGCTCGCCGACCGTTTCGGCCTGCCGGTGGTGACGCTGGTCGACACGTCGGGTGCCTTTCCGGGCATCCAGGCCGAAGAACGCGGCCAGGCCGAAGCGATCGCGCGCTCGACCGAACAATGCTTGGCGCTGGGCGTGCCGATGGTCGCGGCGATCGTCGGCGAGGGCGGCTCCGGCGGCGCGATCGCGCTCGCCGCAGCGAACCGCGTGCTGATGTTCGAACATGCCGTCTATTCCGTGATCTCGCCCGAAGGCTGCGCGTCGATCCTGTGGCGCACGTCGGACAAGGCCGCCGATGCCGCTGCCGCGATGAAAATGTCGGCGCAGGATCTGCTGGGCCTGAAGATCATCGACCGCATCGTCGCCGAACCCGTCGGTGGCGCCCACCGCGCGCCCGAGGCTGCGATAGCGACGCTGGGCGATGCGATCGCGCAGGAACTCGATGGCCTCTCGGGGCTGCCGCGCGATGCGATTCTCACGGCGCGCGAGGAGAAATTCCTCGCCATGGGTCGCGGCTGAAGCCGGGCGACGGAACCCGATCGTCGCGATTTGCGTTCACCCTCAAGACAGGGCTCCTGACGCACACCATGCCGCGTTCGACAACGGCTTGTCTCGCCGCGAATAGGGAATATGCCCTGAAAAATACACAGCTTGTGGGAGGCGCATCGATGACCCGAAAGAAGAAGAAGACCGGCCTGGCCGTCAAACTCGCCGCGACTGCGGCGCTCGGCAGCCTCGCCCTCACCGCGGCCGCCGACGCTCAGCTCAAGGCGATCAAGACCGCGACCAATATCACGCCGTCCGAACGCAAGCAGGGCGACGAGGCGCATCCTCAGCTGATGGCGGAATTCGGCGGTGCGTACAGCGGACCGCAGACCGCTTATGTCGTCCGCGTCGGCCAGAATATTGCGCTGCAATCGGGGCTGTCGAACGCGCGCAGCGACTTTACCGTCACCCTGCTGAATTCGCCGGTGAACAACGCGTTCGCGATCCCGGGCGGCTATGTCTATGTCACCCGCCAGCTGATGGCGCTGATGAACGACGAGGCCGAGCTTGCCGGGGTTTTGGGTCATGAGGTCGGCCATGTCGCGGCGCAGCACAGCAAGAAGCGCCAGTCGGCGGCGACGCGCAACCAGATACTTGGTGTGCTCGGCGCGGTGCTTGGGGGTGCGATCGGCGACAGCGGTGGCGTGCTCGGCGGGCTCGGCGGCTTGCTCCAGAACAACGCGATCCAGGTCGCGCAGCTCGCGACCCTGGGCTTTTCGCGCAGTCAGGAATTGCAGGCTGACCAGCTGGGCGTTCAATATTTGCGCAGCGCGGGCTATGATCCGCTTGCGCTGTCGACGATGCTCGCCAGCCTTGCCAACCAGACCAACCTCGACGCGCGGCTGTCCGGCGGCGATGCGCGTTCATTGCCCGCATGGGCGAGCACCCACCCCGACCCCGCCTCGCGCGTCCGCAACGCCCAGACGCTGGCGAGTCGCGTCGGCGGCACCGGCGGAACCCGCAATGCCGATGCGTTTCTGGCGGCGGTCGATAATGTGCTGTACGGCGACGATCCGGCGCAGGGCGTCGTCGAGGGCAATGAATTTCTCCACCCCGACCTCCGACTGCGTTTTGCGGTGCCGGGCGGCTACGGGATGCAGAATGGCACCGCCGCCGTCACGGTCAGCGGCAATGGCGGTCAGGCGCAATTTACCACCGGCCCGTACAGCGGCGACATGAATGCCTATATCGCCGCGGCGTTCAAATCGATGGCGGGCAATACCGAGATCACCCCGAGCGCAGTTCAGCGCACCACCGTCAACGGCATCCCGGCATCTTACTCGACCGCGCGCGTCGCCAGCCAGTCGGGGCAGATCGACGTCACCATCTTTGCCTATGAATTTTCGCGCAGCAGCGCCTTTCACTTCGTCACATTGACCAAGGCGGGCGGGACCGGCGTGTTCAATTCGATGTTCAACAGCGTCCGTCGGCTCAGCGCCGCCGAAGCGGCAGCGATCAAGCCGCGACGGATCGACGTGGTTACGGTGGGGCGTGGCGACACGATGGCCAGCTTGGCGCGGCGCATGGCCTACAGCAATTATCAGGCCGAACGGTTCCAGGTGCTCAACCGCCTGACCGCGTCGAGCCGACTGACGCCGGGGCAAAAGGTCAAAATCGTCGTTTACGCCACCCGTTGATCGGACAAAAAAAGGGGCGGTGTTTCCACCGCCCCCTTCCGAAATTGTCGATGCCGCTATTACGGAGCGGGCGGCGACGCCAGGTTGTCGTTCACCTTGTTGAAGGTGCTGCTGACGCTGCCACCAACGGCGCTCATGGCCGAAATGCCGGCGACGGCGATCAGGGCCGCGATCAGGCCATATTCGATGGCGGTTGCGGCTTTGGTATCGCGAACGAATTTCTTGATGAACTTCATGACTGGTCTCCTGATTTCACTTACCCTGTTGACGGTCTGGTCTGGGTCAACAGTGGCTGGTTTAGGACGAATAGGTTTTGAAAATCTTAATGGCTGGTGGCGAAAGGATCGGTCGCAAGTCCAGAAAAGGGACAGTTGCCGGGCCGTTACATGTTGGTCTGGGCCGCGGTGGAGACATTGTTCCACATGAGGCCCGTACTGTTCGCGACATTTCCGACGGCGCCGACGGCGGCGATGAAGATGAGGGCCAGTATCAGCCCATATTCGACGGCTGTAGCGGCCCTGGTCGACCGCATCAGCCTGTAAAGGTTGCGCATTGTTCCACCCCTGCTTGAAGTGTAGTTCCCGAGGATGCCGATGATCGCACAGGAAGGTTAACAATTTGTCCGTCGCCAGCCCCGGAAAACCGCCAAAAAATGACCTGGTCGTGGTCGCCGCGGCGCTCGTCGATCGCGACGGCCGCCTGCTCGTCCAGCAGCGCCCGGAGGGTCTGTCGATGGCGGGGTTGTGGGAATTTCCCGGCGGCAAGGTCGAACCCGGCGAAACGCCCGAACAGGCGCTGATCCGCGAGTTGGCGGAGGAACTGGGCATCGACGTCGAACAGGCCTGTCTGGCCCCCGCCTGTTTCGCCAGCGACATGCTGGGCGACCGGCATCTGTTGTTGCTGCTCTATGTCTGCCGCAAGTGGCGGGGCACCCCGGTTGCGCACCATGCGAGCGCGCTGCGCTGGGTGCGTCCGGTCGAACTGCACGGACTGGCGATGCCGCCGGCCGACAAGCCGTTGATCGGTCTGCTGGAAGCGCTCGTTTAGCCCTTCGGCTTCAGCGCTTCGGTCAGCGAAGCGGTGCCGCTGCCGCGCCGCGCGGGCTGCGGTTGATCGGGATGCGGCGCCCACCCGCTGAAATGGACGATGCGCAGGCTTTCGGCGACGCGACCGTCGGCGTCGGCTTGCGCGGCGAAAGCGGCGGCGATCTGCGCTGTCTCGTCGCGCGTCAGCGGCGGTGGGGTCGGCGCAAGACCGCTCGTCAGCCCGACCGCGCGCAGGTCGCGGACCAGCGCGAACCAGTCGCCATAACGAACGGTGAGCGCCTCGACATCGACCACGGGCAAGGCAAAGCCGACGCGTTGGAGCAGATTGCCCATCGCGGCGAGATCGATCTGGGGGTGCATCCGGGCGATCGGGCGCACCGCGTCGACCATCATTGCACGGCGAAGCCGCGGCAGGCTGCCGTCGCCCACGAACGCACCGAGCAGCAAGCCGTCGGGCGCGAGCAGGGCGCGCAGGCGGAGCAGCGCGCCGGGTACGTCGTTGACGCTGTCGAGGCCGCCCGGCCAGACGATCAGGTCGAAGCTTGCAAAGGGCAGGTCGAGCGCGTCGGCCTCGACAATGATCGCGCCGCTGGCTGCCGCCAGCCGTGGTCCCGCTTCGATGATGGTCAATTCCGTGCAGATGCCGCGGAGTCGATCGGCGAGCGCGGGATCGTGCGCGCCGATGAGCAGGACGCGCGGAAAGTTGCGGGTCACCATCGTCAGCCGGTCGAGCAGGGTTTCCGCGATGATCGGGGCGAGGAAGTTGGCGGACGCGGGCAGGCGTGCCATGCGATCGCGCTGGGCGCGGTGACGGGCGGCGGAAAAAAGCGGGCGGGGAGGCTGCGACATCCGCCGCTTGTGCCGTTCCCGGCCATGCTTCACAAGCGGCGGATGACCACGACGATCAGGGATGTCGAAGAAAAACAGGCGCCGTCCGGACCATTGTCCCGCGGTTTGCGAAGCGCGGCGCGCGCGATCGTTGATTATGCGCTGCCGCCGCGCTGCCCCGGATGCGGCGTGATCGTCGGCGACGACCGGCAATTTTGTCTGACCTGCTGGGCGTCGCTCGAATTTCTCGATGGACCCGCTTGTTCGCATTGCTCGATCCCGTTGCCAGCGGCGCTGCCCGGCGGGCCGATCGCCTGCGGTGCCTGCCTCGCCAGCCCGCCGCCCTTTGAAGGGGCGCCGGCCGTCGTAGCTTATGGCCCGGTCGCCCGCACCGTTGCCCTGCGTCTGAAATATGGACGGCGCACCGGTCATGCGCGGTTGATGGCGCGGCTGATGGCACGAAGACTGGCGGCGCTCGGCGATACCGCAAACATGCTGATCATACCCGTGCCGCTGCACCGCTGGCGGCTATGGTCGCGCGGTTTCAACCAGGCCGCGCTGGTCGCCGATGAACTGGCCCGCACCAGCGGCGCGCCGCGCGACCATCACCTGCTGCATCGCGTCAAATCGACCGCATCGCTGCGCGGCAAGGGGCGGCGCGAGCGTGAGCGGATCGTTGCCGGAGCGTTCGCGTTGGCCGCTGATGCCAAAGCGCGTGCCGCGGGGCGCCACGTCATCCTGGTCGACGACGTCCACGCCAGCGGCGCGACGCTGCGCGCCGCGGCCAAGGTTCTACGGCGCAGCGGCGCGGCGCGTGTCTCGGCGCTGACCTGGGCGCGCGTCGTTCCCGAGGCGCTGATGACGAGCAACATATTTGACTTTGCTTCGTTGGATTCCGATATGTCGGACCAGATGATGACAGGATAGGTCATGGCCAAGATCGAAGTTTTCACCAAATTCCTCTGCCCCTATTGCTCGCGTGCGAAAGCGCTGCTCGATCGCAAGGGCGCGGAGTATCAGGAAATCGACGTGACGATGGACCGCGCCGGGTTCGACGCCATGGTCGAACGTGCCGGCGGCGCGCGCACCGTGCCGCAGATTTTCATCGACGGGAAACATATCGGCGGCAGCGACGATATGGCGGCGCTTGACGCGCGCGGCGGGCTGGATCCGCTACTCGGCCTCGCCTGACCTTGATCGTCTTTGACCTTTGCTGCGCCGCCGGCGATCACCGGTTCGAGGCCTGGTTCGCAAGCAGCGACAGCTTCGCCGAACAGCGCGCGCGCGACCTGATCGCTTGCCCGGTCTGCGGCGACGTCCGGATCGAAAAGGCGGTGATGGCGCCGCGGATCGGCGCCAAGTCGAACCAGCTGATCGTACCGGCGCCAACGCCGCTAACCGATAGCGCGGCGTCAAACGAGATATCGCCCGAGCTGGTACGCAAGATCGTCGCCGAAATTGCGGCGAAACAGGCCGAGATGCTGCCGCAATCGCGCTGGGTCGGACGCGATTTTGCCGATGCGGCCCGCGCGATGCACGAAGGTCGCGCGCCCGACGACCTGATCCATGGCCAGGCCTCACCCGAGGAGGCACAGGCGCTGCGTGACGACGGGATCGCGGCGATGCCGCTCCTGGTACCCATCGCCCCGCCCGACGCGGTTAATTAGCCACGCCAATTGACGCTGCGCGCCTCGCGCCGCTACACGAACCGCGGCGCACCCGTAGCTCAGCAGGATAGAGCATCAGATTCCTAATCTGGGGGCCACTGGTTCGAATCCAGTCGGGTGCACCACTTGCGTTGGGCAGTTTGCCGAACAAAAGGACACGAAGCCTCGCGACCTTAGGCTTAGAGCGCTTCATGGTGCCGCAAGTCGATAGCCCACGGCAGGCTCGTTCAAGATGAATTCGGGGCACTGAGGTTTGTTTTCGAGTTTCAGGCGCAGACTGCGGATCGCGACGCGCAGATAGTCGATCTGTTCCTGCTGAGCTGGACCCCAGACGGCGCGCAGAAGATGCGTGTGCGTCAGGACGCGGCCCGCATGTTTTGCGAGTTCGGCGAGCACCGCATATTCCTTGGGCGTCAGATGCACATCTGTGCCGTCGCGGCGCACCACGCGATTGTGGAGGTCGATCGCCAGCGGCCCGATGATCAGCGGTTCCCGCGTATCGCCCGGATTGAGGTCAACAAGGCGGTCGACATATCGGTCGAGTTGAGCGGCTTCGGTGGCGACCGTGGCGCTGAGGGAGGGGTCGATACCGCCACCCGCCCGCCGGATCGCGCGCGCCGCCGCGGCAATCGAGTGCAGCCGCGGTTTCACATCCTCGCCGATCGCGGTCAGCAGCGCCGAGCGTAGCCGGTCGCGCTCGCGCAGCCCGGCGACATCGCGTGCCTCGCGCTCGAGCCGGGCACGCTCGAGCGCAAGCGCGATCTGGTCGAGCAGGTTGGCCAGCAACAGCTGCTGCTGCTCGTCGACCGGTGGCGTCCCGTCGATATGCGCCAGTCCCGCTGCCGCCAGTACCGCCTCGCCCGCAATGACGGGATGGAATTGCCAGTCGGTCAGGTCCATCCGCCCGATCCCGCGGCCGGTCACGAGCGCGGAATCGATGCACAATGTCGCCGCCGCCAGATCATTCGGACCGAGTGCAGCGCCGGTGGGTGAGATTGCGGCGACCGTCGGCGTTTTGCCGCCCATGACCAGTGCGGTGTGGGCGCCGAACAATCGGGCCAGTTCGCTGGCCGCGACCTCTGCGATCGCCGTTTCGTCGGCGCAGGAAAGCAGGCGGCGGGCGAGGCCCGCGATTGTGGCGTTGCGCGTAGCGTGCGCGTCGGCGCGTCGGCTTTGTTCACGAAGCGAAGCGGCAAGGCGACTGGTCACCGCTGCGACGAGGAACAGGACGGTGACGGTGACGATGTCCGCAGGGCTGTGAATGATGAGCGTGCCGTAGGGGGCGGTAAAAAAGAAGTTATAGGCGAGTGCCGAGAGCACGGCGGCAGCGAATGCGGGCCAGAATCCGGATAGCAGCGCGGCCGCCAGCACCGGCGGAATATAGAGCAGCGCTACGGGCCCGCTACCCCAGCGCGGCGCGATGAGCAGTCCGGCAATCGTGGCCACCGCGATCAACAACAGAGTCGCGGCGAAACCGCCAAGGCGGACGGCCATTTCGTCTTGCCGAATGCGTCGGCCGGTGGGGACGGTAAGCATGCGCAACAGATGCGCCTGCCAGGCGAGCCTGTCGAGCCGGTGAGGCCAATTCCACATGGAATCTTTATGTCGATCGCGCCCACATCGCGCCGCATGACAAACATCAACGCTCTGCCTGGCGCGTCCACGGCATCCGAACGCACCGGTCCCCAGGATCGTCTGCCCATCCTCATGCTCGGCGCGATCGGTGTCGTGTTCGGCGACATCGGAACCTCGCCGCTATACGCGCTGAAAGAAAGCTTCATCGGGCCGCACCCTCTGGCCGTGGACCGGCTGCACATCTTCGGTGTGCTCAGTCTGATCTTCTGGTCGTTGATGCTGATCGTAACGGTCAAATATGTTTTCGTTGCGATGCGCGCACACAATCGGGGCGAAGGCGGTTCCTTTGCCCTGCTGGCGCTCGTGTCGCGGCACTTTGGTGCGGGCCGCTGGAACGCGGCGCTCGTTATCCTGGGCGTTCTGGCAGCGTCGATGTTCTATGGCGACGCAATGCTGACCCCGGCGATCTCGGTGCTGTCGGCGGTCGAGGGGCTGACCGTTGTCGAGGCGAGCCTGCAACCTTTGGTTCTGCCGATCGCGGTTGTCATCATGGTCGCGTTGTTTCTGATCCAGTCGCGGGGGACCGCGCGGGTCGGGGCATTGTTCGGTCCGATCGTGCTGATCTATTTTGCGACGCTGGCGACCCTGGGGGTGGTCAATATTGCAAACCATCCGGAGATTCTGGGCATCGTGAACCCCTATTGGGCGTTTGAATTTTTTCTGTACGATACCCGGCTGGCGTTTCTCGCGATGGGATCGGTGTTTCTGGCGGTTACCGGCGCCGAAACGCTATACGCCGACATGGGACATTTCGGACGCAAGGCGGTGGGGCTCAGCTGGCTGACGATCGCCTATCCGTGCCTGATGCTCAATTATATGGGGCAGGGGGCGCTGTTGCTGGGCACGCCCGCGGCGGTCGAAAATCCATTCTATCTGATGGCGCCAGAGTGGGCGCGTCTGCCGCTGGTTTTGATCGCGACGGCGGCGACGATCATCGCCAGCCAGGCCGTGATTTCTGGTGCCTTTTCGGTCACGCATCAGGCGATCCAGCTCGGTTTCCTGCCGCGCTTGCGCACCCTCCACACCAGCGAAAAGGCCGCGGGACAAATCTATATTCCGGCGATCAACTGGAGCCTGTTGGCGATGGTGCTCGTCTTGGTCCTTGGCTTCGGCGAATCGACGCGGCTTGCATCGGCCTATGGCATCTCGGTCATCGGGACGATGTTGATCACCACATTGATGCTGGCCTTTTTGCTCTTCAAGGTGTGGCACTGGAACAAATGGCTGGCGACGATGACAATCGGGTTGTTTCTGCTCGTCGACGGCACCTATTTTGCCCCGAACATCACCAAGATTCCCGACGGCGGCTGGTTCCCGCTGGTGGTCGCCGCCATCCTGTTCACGGTGCTGACCACCTGGTCGAAGGGGCGCCGCCTGATGCGCGAGCGGCTGGACGAGGGGGCCATCCCGTTGCCGGTGTTCATCGAATCGGCGGCGATGTCGGCGCACCGGGTCCGCAACACCGCGGTGTTCATGTCGGCGTCGCCCGACGGGGTTCCCTCGGCGTTGCTGCACAATCTGAAGCACAACCAGGTGTTGCACGAACGGGTGTTGATCCTGACCGTGCAGGTTGCCGACGAACCATATGTGGAGGCGGCCCGGCGCGTCGACGTCCACGACGCCGGTCGGGGCTTTTACCGCGTCATCCTGCGTTATGGCTTTATGGAGGATGTCGATGTCCCTCGCGACCTGGCGAAGCTGACGCGGATCGGTGCGCCATTCGACCTGATGACCGCCAGCTTCTTTCTGGGTCGGCAAAAGCTGGTGGCGTCGACGCGGACGCCCGGCATGGCGTTGTGGCGCGAGCGCCTGTTTGCCTGGATGAGCAAAAGCTCGGAAAGCGCGATGGAGTCGTTCAGGATCCCGACTAACCGGGTGGTCGAGCTCGGCAGTCAGGTGCAGATTTGAACCGATCGCTGGTCGATCGCGCGACCGGAATTGCGTCGATCACCGTTTCCGATGCACTGAGCCGCTGATTGCCGCCGTTCCTGCGCGCCAGGGACCACGCGCGGGAACGGCGGCTTGTGGCGATCGGCCGTCAGGGCTTTTCGCCGGGAAACAGCAGCAGCCAGTCGGCCTCGGCCTGGACGCGGGCAAAATAGCTCCAGCTGTCGACGTTGATCGACCGCTGGAGCCAAGGTTTCGCCTTTTCGGCCTCGCCCATCAGGATGTAAAAATTGGCGAGGCTGTAGGCGGTCGATGCGGCGACGCCGTCGGCAGTGGCAAAGGCGCGGCCGGTGTCTTCGGCGCTGAAGAAGGATTTGGGCGAGCGGTTGCCCTTGAACAGCTGGATGCCGTCGAAATAGGTGTCGGGGCTGCCGTCGGGCTGTACTTCGAACAGCGTCAGGTCGTAATCGTCGAGCACCTTCTGCGCCGCGCGCAGATTGCCGCCGCGCGCGAGCGACAGATATTCCCAATAGCTGTTCGCGGTGCGCGCTTCGACATCATGGTTGAACGCGGCGGATTCGGCCGACTTGGCGAACCATTTGGCGGCATGGTCATAGTCGTGCTTGGCGAAATAGGCCTGGCCGAGGTGGTAGTAGAGATAATATTGCACGACATCGGGCGAGCCGGGGAAATAGTCGGGGCCGGGCTTTTCGCGTTCGAGCGGCTGGCCTTCGTACAGCTTGGCGGCCTTCAGCCCGACCTCGACCGATTTGTCGAACTGGCGGAGCGAGAAATGGCGATGCGCAAGGTGGCGCATCAGCTTGGCCGAATTGGGAAAACGCTTGAGCGCGGTTTCATAGACCGCCGCGGATTCCTTGGAATAACCCTGATAAAAGAGGATGCGGCCGTACCAGGTCGCGGTGTCGACGGTCATGTTGCTTTCATAGGCCGCCTTGGCGTCCTTGGCGGCGCGTTCGAGCGTTGCGACCGCCGCGACGCCGACATTGCGGTCGGGGGTGGTCACCATCGGCTGGCCGAGCAGCGACGTGCCCTGGAAGCTGCCTTCCTGCGCGGTCGCCAGCGTCGGCGTCGCGAGCATCAGCAGGCTGGCCGACGCCAGGAATTTCAGGGTGCGGGGGATCATATTCACTCTCCTTGGATTTGTTTCTTGTGCGTCTGTTTCACGGATCGATGTCGAGGTCGAACTTGACCCCCTGCGCGAGCGGCAGCGATGCCGAATAATTCACCGTCGCGGTGGCGCGGCGCATATAGTTTTTCCAGCTGTCCGAGCCCGACACGCGGCCGCCGCCGGTCACCTTTTCGCCGCCAAAGGCGCCGCCGATTTCGGCGCCGCTAGTGCCGATGTTGACGTTGACGATGCCGCAGTCGCTGCCCTCGGCCGACTGGAAGCGCTCGGCCTCGCGGACGTCGCTGGTAAAGATGCTCGACGACAGGCCTTGCGCGACACCGTTCTGCAGCGCGATCGCTTCGTCGAGCGTGTCATAGCCCATGACATAGAGGATCGGGGCGAAGGTTTCCTCGCGCACGATCGCGGTCTGTCCGGGCATTTCGGCGATCGCCGGGCGGACATAGTAGCCGTCCGCCCCGCCCGCGATGTCGACCCGCTCGCCGCCATGGACGGTGCCGCCCTCGGCCCGCGCCTGTTCGAGCGCGCGCTGCATGCCGTCGAACGCCATCCGGTCGATCAGCGGCCCGACATGCGCGGCGTCGTCGAGCGGCGATCCGATGCGCAGCGTGGCGAAGGTGGCGATCAGCCGCTGGACGAAGGCGTCGCGGATGCTGTTGTGGACGATAAGGCGGCGCAGCGTCGTGCAGCGCTGGCCGCAGGTGCCGGTCGCCGCGAACACCGCGCCGCGCAATGCGAGGTCGAGGTCGGCGCTGGGCGCAATGATCGCGGCGTTGTTACCGCCAAGTTCGAGCACCGGGCGGGCGAAGCGCCGCGCGAGGCGCACCGCGACATCCTGTCCCATCCGGACGCTGCCCGTCGCGCTGACGATCGCGACGTCGGGGTGGTCGGCGATCGCGGTGCCGCAGCGCGCGTCGCCGACGACGACCTGCACCAGATGATCGGGCGCGAGATCATAGTCGGCGGCCGCCTTTTCGAGCAGCCCGGCAAAGGCGAGCGCGGTGAGCGGGGTCTTTTCCGACGGTTTCCAGATCGCGCTGTCGCCGCACACCAGCGCGACGGTCGTCCCCCACGCCCAGACCGCGGCGGGGAAGTTGAACGCCGAGATCAGCCCGAGCACGCCCATCGGGTGCCAATATTCGGTCAGCCGATGTTCGGGGCGTTCGGACGCGATGGTCAGCCCGAACAGCTGGCGCGACAGGCCGACGGCATATTCGCAGATGTCGATGACTTCCTGCACCTCGCCGCGCGCTTCGGTCAGGATCTTGCCATTCTCGATCGACAGCAGCAGCGACAGCGCTTCCTTATGCTCGCGGACGAGGGCGCCATAGCGGCGGACGAGTTCACCGCGGTGCGGCGCCGGGACCAGCTTCCACGCGGCAAAGGCGGTGCGGGCATTGGCGACATTCGCGTCGACGTCGCCGGGGGTGTCCATGCGCAGCGTCGCCAGCCCGGATCCGTCGATCGGCGAAAAGACGGGCAGGTCGGCGCCGAGGCGATCGCCCAGCGACAGGCCGAGCTGATCGAAGGTCGCGGCGGCCTGCTCTGCCAGCGGGGAGGAGGCGTGCGCGGTCGACGGGATTTTGGCGATATTTTCAGGAGCGTTCATAAAATTCTTTTCTGTCATATCTTCGGTGGTTTGGGGTGTTCATTCGTCAATCGGGATGCCGGGCGACAATCTGGCCGTTCTTGATCACGACCGCGACTCTCTCCAGCACGGTGATGTCGCGATAGGGATCGCCCGCAACCGCGATCATGTCGGCATATTTGCCCGGCGCGATCGTGCCGATATTGTCAGACTGGCCGAGCAGCGCGGCGGCATCGACCGTCGCCGCACGGAGTGCCGCCATCGGGGTCATCGGGCCCTGTTCGACCATCTTGCGAAACTGCCGCGCATTTTCGCCGTGCGGGGACACGCCGGCGTCGGTGCCAAAGGCGATATTGACCCCATGGCGCACCGCGAGGCGGATATTGTCGCCCGAAACCTTGCGTGCTTCGGCCATCTTGGCCGCCACCGCGGGGGTGATGCGCGCGGTGTCGGCACTGTCGTGCGAATCGAGCAGGCCGAGCGTCGGAACCAGCCAGGTGCCGCGCGCGGCCATCATCTTCGCGGTGGCGGCGTCGAGATAGGTACCGTGCTCGATCGAATCGACCCCGGCGCGCACCGATGCAGTGACTCCCTGCGCGCCGTGCGCGTGCGCCGCGACCTTCAGCCCCAGACTGTGCGCGGTGGTGACGATGGCGTTCAGTTCCTCGTCGCTCAGATGCTGGCCCAGCCCGCGCGCCTGCTGCGACATGATGCCGCCGGTCGAGGTGATCTTGATCAGGTCGGCGCCATATTTCGCGGCCTCGCGCACGCGCAGCGCGCATTGGGTCGCGCCGGTGCAGGCGCCGGTATAGTCATATGGAAACAGCGCTTCGGTCGTCTTGCGATTGAGCCCCGACATGTCGCCATGGCCGCCGACGATCGACAGCGAGGTGCCTGACAGGAAGATGCGCGGGCCGGTGACGATACCCTCGTTGATCGCATCGCGCAGCGCGTGGATCGCGTAGCCGTCCGACCCGACATCGCGAACCGTCGTGAAGCCCGCCTCCAGCGTCTTTTTCGCATTGGAAAAGGAAAAGAGCGCGACGTCTTCGGGCGTATCGATCGCCGCCGACCATAGCCGTGTCGCGGGCGAGAAGCTGAAATGGACATGGGTGTCGATCAGCCCGGGCAGGACCGTGCGGTCCTTGAGGTCGATCACCGTCGCGCCGCCGGCATCGATATGGCCCGGCAGGATCTGAGCTATCCGCTCATTGCGCACGACGATGGTGGTTGGTCCAAGTAGGTGCTCGCCGGGCACCGCAATCACCGATCCGGCATGGATAACAACATCTTGCGCGGCCGGGTCCGGCTGGGCTGCTGCCGCGGCACCCGCCAGCAGCGCGGCAAATGCCGTTACCGACACGGCGCCGAGGCGACGGCGCGACCGGACACGCGCGGACGGGTTGGCGATGTCGGTCACGTCTGGAAGCTCCCCGTCGTTCAGGCCGACGCAGATCGGCGCCGCCCTTGCACCACCACATAGGAATATTTTGCTGGTTAGGCAATAAAATTTATGATAGGAAAATTTTCAAGAATATGACGAAGCCCGGAAATTTGGGGTTTCCAGGGTCGATAATGGATTACCAAGGAGGGAAATAATGTCGAAGTTCGTTTCACGTCTGCTGTTGTCGTCGGCGCTCGCATTCGCGATGGCGCCGGTTGCCCAGGCGCAGACGCCGCCGCCCGAAGCCGAGGGTGCCGACACCGATGAGGGCGGCAGCGACATCGTCGTCATCGGGACGCGCCGCAAGGACCGCTCGATCACCGACAGCTCGGTCGCGATCGACGTCATTGCCCCCGAAAGCATCACCGCGACCGGCTATACCGACGTGAACGACGCACTGCGCACGCTCGTCCCCGCCTTCAATGCCCAGCGTCTGCAGGGCAATGACGGTTCGTCGTTCGTCCGCCCGATCACGCTGCGCGGTTCGCCCGCCGACCATGTCCTGCTGCTGATGAACGGCAAGCGCCGCCACCGCGCATCGATCGTCCAGATCGGTACCGGTCACTCGTCGACGTCGGGTTCGCAGGGTCAGGATTTCAACGTCATTCCGCCGATCGCGCTGTCGAGCGTCGAGGTGCTGCGCGACGGCGCGTCGGCGCAATATGGCTCCGACGCGATCGCCGGGGTGATCAACATGGAGCTGAAAAAGCAGAAAAGCGGCGGCTCGATCATTGGGCAGGTCGGCGAATATTTCAGCAGCGGCGGCCGCACCTATGACATCCAGGGCCATATCGCCGTGCCGGTCGGCGACAACGCCTATTTCAACCTGGCGGCCCAATATACCGATCAGGCCAAGGCCTATGCGCGCAAGGCCAGCCATGCGGGCGCCGTCGCGCTGCGCGCGGCGGGTATCCCGGGCGTGCCCGAGCATCCCGAAGGCAACCTCGACCCGCGCTATATGGCGTTCAAGTCGGTGTGGAACGCGGGTATCGAACTGAGCGATTCGCTCGAGCTCTATACCTTCGGCAATTATATGACCGGCAAAAGCTCGGTCACCTTTGGCCTCCGCCAGCCGATCACCGCGGGCGGGCTGAACCGGCATGGCACCTATGCCAATTCGGCCTTCGACCTGTCGCCGGCGCACCCGCAGCTGTTCGACCTGACCGCCATCTATCCGGGCGGCTTCACCCCCGAATTCGGCGGTCATCTGGAAGATTTCAGCGCCCTTGTTGGCCTGCGCGATCAGGACGGCCCGCTGACCTGGGACCTGTCGGCGCGCTATGGCACTAACACGGTCGATTATTCGATCACCGGGACGATCAACGCGTCGATGGGGGTCAATTCGCCGACGTCGTTCAAGCCGGGCTCGCTGACCCAGCGCGAAATCCAGTTCGACGGCGAAATTTCCTATGAGCTGAACGACCAGATCCTGCTGTTCGCGGGCGCCAGCCATCGCAAGGAAACCTATGTCATCGGCGAGGGCGACCTTGCCAGCTATCTGACCGGGCCGCTGCGCGATCTGCCCGCCGGATCGAACGGCTTTCAGGGCTTCTCCCCCGAATTTGCGGGCAGCTTTGACTCGAACAGCTATGCGGTGTTCGCCGAAGTCGACGCCGACATCACCCCGTGGTGGAACCTGTCGGTCGCCGGTCGTTACGAGGATTACGACCAGTTCGGCACCAACTTCAGCTACAAGGCGGCGACCCGCTTCGAGCTGAGCGACGCCTTTGCCCTGCGCGGTTCGGTGAGCACCGGCTTCCGTGCTCCCGCCGCCGGTCAGGTGTTCGGGACCAGCCTGACCTCGCAGCTCGACGGGGTTGGCGGGTTCATCCTCGACGCCGTGCTGGTACCGGGTTCGCCCGCGGCGCAGGTGTTCGGGTCGGAGGCGCTGACGCCCGAAACATCGTTCAACATGTCGGCCGGCGTGGTGTTCACCGGGCTGGATGGCTTCCTGACCACGCTCGATTTCTATCAGATCGATGTCGATGATCGCCTGTTGCTGACGCCGTCGCGCAACACGACCGCCGCCGAGCGCGCCGCGCTGGCCGCGATCAATTTCCCGAACGGGGCGGACATTCAGCAGGTGCGCTATTTCCAGAACGAAATGGACACCCGCGTGCGCGGCTTCGATCTGGTCAGCACCTATCGCCACAGCTGGTCGGACAATGCCTCGACCGACTTCAGCCTGGCGGTGAACTATAATGAACAGCATCTGCGCGGCGCACCGCCTCCGGGCTTCAGCCCGGCGATCGTGACCGAATTCGAACGGGGAACGCCGCGCTGGCGCGGCAATTTCTCGACGACAACCAAGGTTGGCGATTTCGGGTTCATGGCGCGTGCCGTCCACTATGGCTCGTGGCGCCGTCTTGATGGCGCGACCTTCCTGCCACGCAAGGCGGTGACCTTGTTCGATGCCGAAATTTCCTACACGGGGATCCAGGATGTCGAGCTCAGCGTCGGGGCGCGCAACATCTTCAACATCTTCCCGCCCGATCGCGGTGCAGCCCGCGCGCGCGCCGGTTTGATCTACGACAACCACAGCGTGTTCGGGGTTGCCGGCGGCTTCTATTATCTGAACGCCAAATATAAATTCTGATCCTCGCGTTCCGCGAGACACAGATTGTTTCCGGTGGGCCTATGCGGCGCTGACATGGGCGAAATGTCAGCGCCGTAGCCTATCGGAAATTTGTGCATTATAGGATCGGGACGCGGACGGGGCTGCTGGTTGTCGATAGTCACCCCGGATTCGTCGATCTTGCACTGTTTGGCCAAGGTAAGGACCGCCGATAATGCCCCCCAGAACAGCAGATGAACCCGAAATTCTGGGCGCCGTTCGTCAGTCGAAACGGCCGCGAACCGAAGGGTTTCATCTGGGACGGCGCCTGCACCAGCTTCGCCGCGAGCGCGGGATGACGCTGGAGGATGCCGGGCGGCTGACGTCGCTCGCCGCATCGACGCTGTCCAAGATCGAGAACGATCAGATGTCGCCGACCTTTGACGTCGTGCAGAAACTGGCGCTGGGGTTCGACATCGACATTACCGACCTGTTCGCGAGCAATAGCGGACAGGATGCGGCGGGGCGGCGCAGCATCACCCTTGCCGGAGCGGGGAGGCCGATGGAAACCCCCGTGTATAACCACCGCCTGATTGCGGTCGAACTGAAGCACAAGAAGATCTTGCCCTTCGTGACCACGATCAAGGCGCGCAGCCTGGAGGATTTCAAGGCCTGGTCGCAGCACAGCGGCGAAGAGTTTCTGTACGTGCTGGAGGGGGAGATCTGTTTCCAGACCGAACATTATGAACCCGCGATCTTGGGGGTCGGCGACAGCGTCTATATCGACAGCAGCATGCAGCACGCCGCCTATTCGACCAGCGAACAGGACGCGGTGGTGCTGTGGGTGAACACCGGCTGATTTCACAGACCGCGCGGCGGGATTTTGCGTCTCTTGCAATAAATTTCTTATCGGCTATAAATTTCCAATAGAAAATATTGGGAGTCGGTACGATGGGCAGGACGATAGATAGACGGCAATTTGTGCTTTCGGGGGCGGCACTATCGGCCGCCGTGGCGATGTCCCCGACTTTGGCCGCGAAGACGACCGCGCGCCCGCTGACCTTCGATGCGATGGGCGAGGTCCGGTTCGAATATGACGCGGCGCTGGTCGGCCAGATGCGCGAAAGCGGGCTCGACGCGATCACCGTCACCTTGTGCGATCCCAAGACCTATGAGGCGCACGCCTATGACGACGCGATCCAGGCGGTGCTCGACCATGACGCGCATATCGCCGCCAACCCCGCGCTATTCCTGAAAGCGACGCGCGCCAGCGACATCGATGTCGCGCGCCGCAACGGTCAGATCGCCATCTATTATCTGTTCCAGAACTCGACCCAGTTCGGGCGAGATCTCGACAATATCGACCTGTTCTACAAGCTGGGCGTCCGTTCGTCGCAGATCACCTATAACGACCAGAATTGGGCGGGCGCGGGGTGCAAGGAATTGGGCAGCAACGGGCTGACCCACTGGGGCCGCGCGGTGACCGAGCGGATGAACAAGCTGGGCATGCTGATCGACCTCTCGCACGCCAATATGCAGACGATGGCCGACACGATCAACGCATCGGCCGATCCGGTGATCATTTCGCACACCGCGTGCATGGCGCTGCATAAAAATGTCCGCAACACCACCGACGACAATCTGCGGCTGCTCGCCAGCAAGGGCGGGGTGGTCGGCATCTGCCAGATGCGGCCGTTCCTGACCACGAAGCGCCAAGGCGCGCTCGCCGATTATTTCCGCCATATCGACCATGCGGTAAAGCTGATCGGTGCCGAGCATGTCGCAATCGGCAGCGACCGCGACCACCGCGTCGTCGAGATGACCGACGCCTATATCGCCGAGTTGAAGCGCGAAGAGGGCGCCAATTTCAACGCCGACGACTGGCCGCTGTTCATCGACGAACTCAACGGTCCGCGCCGGATGGAAGTGGTGTGGGACGGCGTGCGCAAGCTGGGCTATGCATCGAGCGACGTCGAAAAGATCATGGGGACCAACGTCCGCCGCATCTATCAGGATGTGGTCGGATGATCGTGCGCGCATCGATGGCCGCGCTGGCGCTGCTGGGCGCCGCGGTTCCGGCGTTGGCGCAGCCCGCGGCGACCAGTGCCGGGCAGTGCACGACCAGCCTGATCGGCACGCCGCTGAGCTTGCCGAAATTTTCGGAGGCGACGCAAAAGCGGCTCGATCAGGATATCGAGATCGCGCGCGCGGCGCTGCGCATCGCGCCCGACCGGGAAGATTCGCACATCTGGCTGGGCCGCCGCCTCGACTATGCGGGGCGGATTTGCGACGCAGTCGATGCGTTCACCGACGGGCTGAAGGTCTTTCCGAACAGTTACAAGCTCTATCGTTTTCGCGCCCGCGACCTGACGCGCGCGCGGCAATTCGATGCGGCTCTGGCCGATTACAGCAAGGCGCTGGAGCTGATGGGCGACATCCCTGACACGTTCGAGCCCGACGGGCTGCCCAACCCGATCGGGCTGACGATCAGCACCTATCGCGGCAATATTGTTTATTATCACGCGCAGACCAGCTTCGCGACCGGCGACTATCAGACCGTTGTCGATGGGATGGCGAAGTCGCTCGCACTTTCGGCCGATTTTGCGCGCGACGATATGCGGGTGCCGACCGCCTATTGGACCTATATCGCCTATCGCAAGATGGGCGAGCACGCGAAGGCGCGCGCCGCGATCGACAGCATCGAACCGGGGCTGAAACTGATCGAGAACGACATCTATTATCAGGCGGTCCAGATCATGCAGGGGCGGCTGAAACCTGCCGACGTCGGCGCGACCAAGGACAGCACGATCAAGTTCGCGATTGCGATGGAGCGCCGCTTTGCGGGCGACGAAGCGGGTGCGAAGGCGCTGCTGGCCGAAATCATCGCCGAAAATGCGCAGGGACACTGGCCGTCCGAAGCCGAGCTGGCGGCACCCGATCGTTCGCCGCGACGATAGCGCGCCCTGCCACGCCAATCAGCTAGACCCCGCAGGTCGGATCCCGCATGATGTTTGCGGGAGATCTGACGTGACATATGACATCGCCGCCCTCGACTTGCCGCTGCGCGACGAGCAACAAATGCTGCGCGACAGCGTGCAGCGTTTCCTGGCCGACAATGCGCAGCCCGGTTGGCGCGATCTGGTGGAATCGCTGGGGCTGGCCGGGGTAGCGGTTCCCGAGGCACATGGCGGCTTTGGCGGCGGCGCGATCGATATTGCGGTGGTGATGGCGGAACTCGGACCGGCCCTGGCCGGTGCCGACTGGCTGTCGCATACGGCGGCGACGATGCTGCTGACGCGCGCGGTGCCCGATCATGCGGCCCTGGCCGGTCTGGCGCAGGGCGACCGGCGCGCGGCGGTGATCTGCGCTGCCTCAAGTGCGACGATGCCGATCGTCGATGCGGACGGGGCGGCGCGCGGCACGGCGACGCTGGTCGCGGGCGGCGCCGAGGCCGATATGTTCGTGCTAGCCGATAACGATAGCGTGCTGCTGATCGCCGCGGACCGCGACAAGGTCGAGCAGCGCCACCGCATCATGCACGACGGCAGCGTGACCGCCGACCTCAGCTTCACCGTGAAGGCAGGCGAAGGCAATCTGTTGGTGCGCGGCGGCGCCGCGCGCGTTCTGGTAGAACTGATCAACGACGTTGTGCTTGTCGGCCGCTGCGCCGAGGCGGTGGGGCTGGTGCAGCATATGATCGCCGCCAGTACGCTTTACCTGGGCCAGCGCCAGCAGTTCGGGCGCGCGATCGGCAGTTTTCAGGCGCTCCGCCACCGCGCCGCGGACATGCAGCTGGCGGCGATGAAGGCCGCGGCGCTGACCGAGGCGGCAATATTGTTCGTCGATCAGGATCGTGCGGACCGCGCCGCCACGGTGAGCGCGGCCTGCGTCGAGGTCGCCGACGCGGTGCGGACGGTCGGCGAAGGCGCGGTGCAGATCCATGGCGCGATGGGGCTGACCGAGGAACTGAGCCTTGGCGCGCATTTCAAACGCGCACTGGCGATCGCATCGGCGATGGGACCGCGCGCCGACCATCTGGCGCGGTTTTCGGAAGCGGCGGCCTAGAGCGTTGTCAGGATCGCGTCGCGTTTACGTGACGCCGTAGCCCTGAGCCTGTCGAAGGGGGCTTCTCGGCTAGGCGCCCTTCGACAGGCTCAGGGCTACGGTGCCTTGTCGCCTAGCCCAGCATCAACCGCGCGATCAGGTCGCGCTGGATCTCGTTCGATCCGGCATAGATGCTCGCTGCACGGTCGTTGAGGTAGCGCGGGACCGCGACCGCCAGCTCGGCGGGCGCCTGTCCGTCGGCGTCCGCCCAGGCCGCATAGCCTGCGGCTTCGCAGGCCAGCGTATCGATGCGCTGGGCGCTTTCGGTGCCGAGGATCTTGAGCGCTGACGCATAGAGCGCCGGGCTACCGCCGACGCCGCGCATCGCTTTCAGCTCGAGCGCCTGCAACGCCTGCAAGGCGATGGCCTCGCGGTCGAGCTGCGCGCGCAGCACCGGATCGGCGATCGATTGCGCGCGCAAACGGGTCAGGCGCGCCATCAGCCCGGGCGCATATTTGCCGCCGCGTTCAAAGGTCAGCAGATGCTTGGCGACCGACCAGCCTTCGTTTTCGCCGCCCAGCCGGTTTGCCTGCGGCACCCGGACATCGTCGAAGAAGACCTGATTGAACTCATGATCGCCCGCCAGCGTGCGGATCGGTTCGATCGTGATCCCCGGTGTCGCCATGTCGAGCAGCAGGAAGCTGATCCCCGCCTGCGGCTTGCCCTCGCTCGAGGTGCGGACGAGCGCGAACATGCGGTTGGCGAAATGGGCGTGGGTGGTCCAGATCTTCGACCCGTTCAGCACATAATCGCTGCCGTTGGGGACTGCGCGCAACTGCAACTCCGCAAGGTCTGATCCCGCCCCGGGCTCCGAAAAGCCCTGACACCAATAATCCTCGCCCGACAGGATGCGCGGCAGATAATGGGCGCGCTGCTCGGCGCTGCCATAATGCATGATCACCGGCGCCACCATCTTCAGCCCCATCGGGGCGAGGTTCGGCGTCCCGGCGCGGGCACATTCGGCGGCGAAGATATAGCGTTTGATTTCGCTCCAGCCCGGGCCGCCGAACTCGGCGGGCCAGTCGGGCGCGGCCCAGCCGCGCGCGTGCAGAATGCGCTGCCAGGGCAGCGAGACGGCGGGATCGTGAAAGACGCTGGTGGCGCGGCTCGCGGCGCGGCGCAGGTCATCCGGCAATGCCTGGGCAAGAAAGGCGCGAACTTCGTCGCGAAAGGCCTCGAGCGCGGGATCGTTCAGCATGTCCATGGCCTCGCCTTGTACGCCGCGGGATCGGCAGGCCAAGCTGGCACCTGCATCAGGCGGCCCGCGCGCCGACGAAGCCGAGGCCGGCGGCAATCTGGATCGACTGCGCGCGCCCGGTCGCGCCCAGCTTGGCGGCGGCGTTGCGCAGGTGAAAGCGTACGGTCGATACCGACAGCGACAGGATGATGCCGATCTCGCCATCGGTCTTGCCCGCCGCCGCCCAGCGCAGGCACTGCACCTCGCGCCGCGTCAGCGTTTGCGGGACGGTCGCGTTGCGCGGCCGCCCGCGCGCCTCATTGTGGGTTGCGACCAGCTTGAGCGCGAGATTGTGCAGATCGCCGGCATGCTGGTCGAACAGCGCCGCGACCCCCACCGGTTCGCGCGAGCACCAGAAGACCGCGCCGACCAGACCCCGCGGCAGATGCACCGGCGCGATGATCGCCTCGCCGAAATTCGGTGTGTTCTTTGCCTGCTCGCAATCGACCGCGGCGAGCAATTGCGTCGGACGCCAGGTCCGCAACTGGCCGTCGCTGTAGTAAAAGGGTTCGGCGGTCAGCCGCGCTGCGGTCAGGAAGGCGATCTGCAGCGCGAGCTTGCGATCGCGCCAATATTGGTGCGCGGGATCGATCCAGCGAAAGCTGGTTTCGGCATAGGGCCGCCCGTCGGCGTCGGCCATCGGTTCGGGATCGCCAAGGTCGGCCTGCGCCGCGATATAGGGCAGCCCGATCGCATCCCTCGCGGCCTGCACGGCGCGAACCAGCGACGGCATTTGCGCCCAGCCTGTCGATCGATCATCGGTCACTCGGCCCCGTCTCCATCCATCCTGCCACGGATGCCAGCTTGTGACTGACCCCGCGATTTCGTCTTTGGCCAGCGTCCGGCTGTCCGCACGCTCGCACAAAGATGAGCCTCGCGACAAGTCGTTTGAGGGAGGATGAGTGATGAAGGCATTCCGTATCGTTCTGGCGGCAAGCGCCGCGACCGGCATTGCGCTGTCCGTGCCAGCGGTCGCCGCAGAGGAAACCGCCGCGGACGCCGTTGCGGCAGAAGGCGAGATCATCGTCACCGCGCAGCGCCGCGTCGAATCGATGAACGATGTCGGCATGGCGATCCAGGCCGTCGATGGCGCGACGCTGGAAAATCTGCGCGTCACCGACCTCCGCGACCTGACGAGCGTTGCACCCAGCTTCACGGTATCGCAAAGCTATCAGGGGGTGCCGACCTATACGCTGCGCGGTATCGGCTTCAACACGATCAACCTGTCCGCAACCTCGACCGTCGGCACTTATGTCGACGAGGTCGCCTATGCCTATCCGATCATGAACACCGGGCCGGTGATGGATCTGGAGCGGGTCGAGGTGCTGAAAGGGCCGCAGGGGACGCTGTACGGCCGCAACACCACCGCGGGACTGATCAATTTCATCACCGCCAAGCCGACCGACAGCTTTGACGCCAGCATCAGGGCCGATCTGGGGAACTACCAGACCTACAATATCGGCGGTCATATCTCTGGCCCGCTGGGTGAGGGGATCGCGGCGCGGGTGTCGTTCCGCAGCGAGAATAGCGACAAGGGCTGGCAGGTCAGCAACACGCGCGGCGAACGGCTGGGCGAGGTCGAGAAATATGGGGTGCGCGGGGCGCTGGCGATCGATCCCGCGCCGGGGACGCATTTCGACCTGTCGGTGACCTGGTGGCGCAACAAATCGGACACCGTCGCGGGGCAGGGCATCGGCTTCACGCCCGCGACCAATCCGGCGACCGGCACCAGCAATTCGCGCTTCTTCAACGCGCCGGGGCTTGCCAATTATATCGCGGGCAATTTCCCGGCCAAGGCCAGCCAGGCCGACTGGGCGCCCGAAGCCAGCCGTTCGGCAGACATCGGGACGGGGCTCGGTCTCGATGGGCCGCTCGCCGAGAATAATCGCTTTTGGGGACTGAAGCTACGCTGGGACCAGGATCTGGGCGACACGATGAAACTTGTTTCGCTGACCAGCTATAATGATTTCAAGCGCGATGCGCTGTCCGACTGGAGCGGCGCGCCATATGAAATCCTGCTCCAGAATACCGTCGGGCGGATCAAGAGCTTTGCGCAGGAACTGCATGTCGAGGGGGAGGCGGGAGCAGCCAACTGGCTGGTCGGTGCCTATTACGCCAACGACCGGATCATCGATTCGAACCGCACCTTGCTGGGTCAGAATGCCAATGTCGGGCTGATCCGCGCTGCCGGAGCGCCGCTGCTCGCCAGCCCGCTCTTCAACTCGGCGGGTTACACGCCGCTCCAACTGAGCCAGGCATTTCGTACCTATGAGGATTTCGGCCGCATCCGCACCAAGACGTGGAGCGTGTTTGCCAACGCCGATGCCGAGCTGACCGATCAGCTCAAGCTGACCGCAGGCATCCGCTACACCGAGGACAAGCAGCGCTACAACGGCTGCTCGCGCGACTTCAACGGCAATATGCTGCCGAACGTCAACGTCGTGAACCGCGCGCTATACCTGCAAACCTATGGCGTCCTCGCGCCGCAGATCAGCCAGGGGCAGTGCAACACCTTTGACCCGGCAACCGGCACCTTTGGCGAGGTTCGGTCGCTGCTGAAGGAAAATAATGTCGCGTGGCGCGTCGCGCTCGACTGGTCGCCGGACGATGATACGCTGATCTATGCGTCGGTGTCGCGCGGCTATAAATCGGGGACGACGCCGATCAACGCGGCAAACCTGGCGCGCCAGAATGCGCCGGTGACGCAGGAAAAGCTGACCGCCTATGAACTGGGGATCAAGGCGACGCTCGCCGATCGGCTGGTGCAGGCGAATCTGTCGGCCTTCTATTATGATTACCGCGACAAGCAGATCAGCACCTATTTCGCCGATCCGATCTACACCGCGCTGTCGCGGCTCGACAACGTACCCGACAGCGAAGCCTATGGTGTCGAGGGCGAGCTGACGATCCGTCCGGCGACAGGGCTGACGATCGCCGCCAACGCACTTTATCTCAAGACGCGGATCAACGGTTACAATGGGACCAACGCCGCGGGTCAGCCCGAAAATTTCGATGGCGCCGAATTCATCTACAGCCCCAAATTCCAGGGCAGCCTGACGTTCGCCTATGACACGCCGGTCAGCGATACGCTGAACCTGACCGGGGCGGTGAACGCGCGCTATCAAAGCCGATCGAACACGATTTTCGAGGATATCGACATCTACAAGGTCGATTCCTATGGCACGGTCAGCGCCAGCCTGGGGTTGAAAAGCGAGAGCGGCTGGTCGGTGTCATTGTGGGCGAAAAATCTGTTCGACAAATATTATTGGTCGGCGGTCGCCAGCAATGCCAATGTCGTGGTGCGATTTGCCAACCCGCCGCGGACCTATGGCCTGACCGTCGGGTTCGATTTCTAACGGGAGCGATGGTGATGGCGCTGGCGATGCAGGACAATTATCTGGGGACGGCGATCGATTTCGCCGGGCCGCCGGGTGAGCCCGCCTTGCTGGCGCCCGACAGCGTCCAGTGGCGCGTGTACAAGAACCCGATCGCGCTGGGGATCGGCGGCATCGCGGCGGTACTGCTGGAATTTGCCGAACCGCGCATCCGGTCGGGGGTGTGGGATCATTCGACGTACAAGGTCGATCCGATCGGCCGGTCGCGCCGCACGGGTTTGGTCGCGATGCTCGCCTGCTATGGACCGGCAAGCAGTGCCAAGGATGTGATCGGCAAGGTCAACCGGATGCACGGCAAGGTGAAGGGGGCAACCCCGGCGGGGCAGACGTATCGCGCGCTCGACCCGGTGCTGCTCGATTGGGTCGCGGCGACGGCGTCCTATGGCTTTCTGATGGCCTATGACCGCTTCGTCCACCCGCTGAACGATGCCGACAAGGATCGTTTCATGCGCGACGGCGATGCGATCGGGCGCGAATTCGGAGCGCTGCACACGCCGCCAACGGTCGGCGCCTTCATGGCGATGATGGACCGGCTGGAACCGTCGTTCGAACCGCATCCGATCCTGTTCGAATTTCTGGACATCATCCAGTCGGGCAGGGCGGCGCCGGGGGTGCCGCGCTTCCTGCACCGCGCCATCGCGCGCGCGTCGGTTTCGCTGCTTCCGGCGCACATCCGGCAGCGGCTGGAGCTGGGTTCGGCGTTCGACCTGACGCGGCTCGACCGGTTGTTGCTCGGCACCGCGGGGCGCCTCGCCGACCGTCGCGTCGATCGCAAATCGCCACCAAGTCTCGCCAGCGTGCGGCTGGGCCTGCCGCATGACTTTCTGTATCGATCGCGGGGCGAGCAACAGCGGCTGCTGGCGGCGCGCGGGCAACCCCGACACGCGGTGCAAAGCCGGCTCGCGCCGAATTAGACGATCAGTTCGTCACCTCGGCGCGCATCGTCGGGCGTCCATTGGCGTCGCGCGCCCATAGCCGCGCGCCGCCTCCCTCGCGCGCGAGGCAGAGGTCGAACGGCATTCCGTCGATCAAGGGGGCTTCGGCGCGGAAGCTGAAGCGGGTCGGCGTCAGGCCGGGCATTTCGCGCAGCGCATGGTCGATCAGCAGCGTTGCAATGAGCGGGCCGTGCACCACCAGTCCGGAGTAACCCTCGACGTCGCGGGCGTAGTCGCGGTCGTAGTGAATGCGGTGCGCGTTGAAGGTGAGCGCCGAGTAACGGAACAGCAGGACGGGATCGGGCATCACGCGGCGGACCGCATCGGCGGGTTCGGGGACGGACGCGGGTGTGGGGTTGGCAGCGGGCGGCGAGGCGGCCGTCGCGGGCGCCCGATAGACCAGATCCTGCTCCTCGCGGATCGCTGGGATGTCGTCCGCTGCAATCTCGTGCTGCAAGGTCACGAACAGCAGGTCGCCGCTGGCGCCGCGCTTGGCGCGGATCGCGGCGATCGTGGTGACGCGGGTCAACGCGGCGCCGACCGCGATCGGGGCGAGGAATTCGACGCGCCCTCCCGCCCACATCCGGCGGGGGAGCGGGACAGGCGGCAGCAAGCCGCCGTCGTCGCGTCGCGGGTGGCCGTCCTCGCCGATCGCCGACTGGCGTGCGTCGGGCAGGAAATAGAGCCAGTGGCCGAGCGGCGGCACGATCGCGGGCACCGCGGGATCATGGTCGAGCAAGGCGGCAAGACCGACGAGCGGCGCCGCGGTTGCCATATCGTGCCGCGTTTCGCTGCGCCCGATCCAGTCCGAATAATCGTCCATCGCGGTCCTCAGAAACTCTTGGGCAGGCCAAGCGCGTGCGTCGCGACATGGCTCAGGATCAGGTTCGTGCTGATCGGTGCCACCTGATAAAGCCGCGTTTCGCGGAACTTGCGTTCGATGTCATATTCCTCGGCAAAACCGAAGCCGCCGTGCGTCTGGACGCACATGTCGGCGGCGTACCAGCTCGCCTCCGACGCCAGCATCTTCGCCATATTCGCCTCGGTCCCGCCATCCTGTCCGGCGTCGAACAGCCGCGCCGCCTTGTCGACCATCTCCGCTGCGGCGGCGAGCTGGACATAGGCTCGCGCGATCGGGAACTGGACGCCCTGATTTTCGCCGATCGCCCGTCCGAACACCTCGCGCTGTTTCGCATAGGCGGCAGCGCGGTCGATGAAGAAGTGGCCGTCGCCGATACATTCGGACGCGATCAGGATGCGTTCGGCATTCATTCCCGACAAAATGTAGCGAAAACCCTTGCCTTCTTCGCCGATGAGGTTGGCGGCGGGAACTTTGAGGTCGTCGAAGAACAGCTCGGTCGTCGCATGGTTGAGCATCGTGCGGACCGGACGGATGGTCAGCCCGTTGCCGACGGCTTCGCGCATGTCGACCAGCAGCACGCTCATCCCGTCCGACGATTTGGCGCAGTCCTCGCGCGGGGTGGTGCGGCACAGCAGGATCATCAGGTCCGAATGTTCGGCGCGGCTGATCCAGATTTTCTGGCCGTTGACGATATAATCGTCGCCAACCCGGCGGGCAAAGGTGCGGATGCGCGTGGTATCTGTCCCCGCGGTTGGTTCGGTCACCCCAAAGGCTTGCAGGCGCAGATCGCCGCTGGCGATCGCGGGCAGATAGGCGGCCTTTTGCGCCGCCGAACCATGTTTCAGCAGCGTCCCCATCGTGTACATCTGTGCGTGACAGGCGCCGCCATTGCAGCCCGACCGGTGAATTTCCTCGAGCACTGCGGTTGCCGCGCCGAGCCCCAGTCCCGACCCGCCATATTCCTCGGGGATCAGCACCGACAGGAACCCAGCCTCGGTCAGCGTGCGGACAAATTCGATCGGATAGATGCGGTCGCGGTCGAGCCTCTGCCAATATTCGCCGGGAAATCCTGCGCACAGGCGGCGCACCGCGTCGCGAATTTCGGGATAGCTTTGCGGCTGGGCTTCGGACATCGGCACTCGCTCTCCCTGATCGTCCGCTCAGCCTTAGGCCGACGTCATGCGGCGCGCCAAGATGAATCGATAGCGGCGGCCCTCTTTAAACGCACTGTATAATCGGGCTATGACACCGCTGCCGAGTCAGGAGGTCGCCATGTCCGAGGTCCAGTCATTCCTATCCGATCGCCGCGGCGCTTTTGGTCGGTATCTGGTGGCGCATCGCAAGCGCGACGGCCGTTCGCAGCTGGCCCTCGCACTCGACGCCGGCGTGTCGTGCCGCCATCTGGGCTTCCTCGAAACCGGCCGCGCCAAGCCCAGCGCTGCCATGGTGGCCCGGCTGGCCGCAGCGCTCCGCCTGTCGGGCATGGAACAGGATCGGTTGTTGCTCGCGGCAGGGCTGGCGCCGCGTTTTGCGGACCGGGTTCGCGACACCGGGACGCTGGAGATGCGTGCCTTTGACGCGGTGTTCGCGCTGGCTGGATCGACGTCGGCGGCGCGGTCGATCGCGATTGCGGCCGAATTTTTCGGCGAGATCGGCATCGATCATTTCATCACCGGCACGCTGCGCGGTTCGCGCGCTGGTTGGGACATTCGCCGCGATGCGGGTGGCCGCCCCGCCGTGCAATGGCTCCAGCACAATGTCACGAACCGCTATCGCAACGTCGATTATCTGGTCCGCGCGACCGCGGCGCGCGACCGCGGATTTTTCTGGAGCGATATTCCGCCCGCGCTCATGAACGACGCCCAGCGCCGCATCCTGGCCGAAGCGCGCGATTTTCGGATCAACGACGGTTTCGTCCTGCCGATCCCGGTCGGCGACGGGTCGGTTCGCGCCTTTTCGTCGTGGGGCGAGCGCGTCAACATCGCCGCCGAGACCCGCACGGCGGCGTCGCTGGTGGCGCGGGCGCTGGTGGAAAATCTGGATGACCTCAGCCGCCTACCTGCGGGGTAGTGGCGCGGCGCATGAACCGCTGACATCGTGCGGCTCCACCGTCGAGGGGCAGATGATGAACAGGCGTGAGGTTTTTGCAGGGACGCTGGCGGGCGGCGCCGCGCTGGCGCTGGCGGCAACAGCGACGCACGCGGCACCGCGCGCGGGACCGACGAGTCCAGCGTGGGTCACGGCGCCCGACGGGACGCGCCTGTATGTCCGCAGCTGGGGAACCGGCGCGCCGATCCTCTTCCTGTCGGGTTGGGCGCTGTCGTCGGACATGTGGGCATATCAGATGGCCACGCTGTCCGAACGCGGGTTCCGCTGCATCGCTTTCGACCGGCGCGGCCATGGTCGGTCGGACGATCCTGGGCGCGGCTATGATTATGCGACGCTGGCGGGCGATGTCGACGCGGTGCTGACTGCGCTCGATGTCAGCGGTGCGACGGTCATCGCCCATTCGATGAGCGGCGGCGAGATATTGCGCTATTTGCACGGCAAGCCGGCGGCGGGCCGGGTCGCGCGCGTGCTGTTCCTGGCGACGACGCTGCCGTGCCTCGCGGCCAAGCCCGACAATCCGGCGGGGGTTCCCGCCGCTGCCTTCGACCAGATGCGCCAGCAATTTTATCGCGATTTTCCGCAATGGATCGACAGCAACAGCGACGCGTTCGTGGTTCCCGAGACCAGCCCGCTAATGCGCCAATGGATCAAGAATATCATGCTCGGCACATCGCTGCGCGTAGTCATCGACCTCAACCGGGCGATGACCGCAGCGGATTTCCGCGCCGACCTTCGCGCCATCGACATCCCGACCCTGTTCATCCATGGCGACAAGGACGCCTCCGCGCCGCTTGCGCTCACCGGGCTGCCGGCGTCGCAGCTGGTGAAATCGGCGCGGCTGGTCGTTTATGAAGGCGCCCCGCATGGGCTGTTCGTGACCCACATCGACCGCCTCAACGCCGATATCGAGGCGTTCGCGAAGGCCTGACTACCGTCGACCCGACGATCTTGAACGCTGACTGCGGAAACGCGCCGACGACGCTCGCGCGCAAAGACCGGCTGTCTGTGCGCCGTTCACGCGCTCGCCGAGAAAATTGCCATTGCGATCCAAGGTGATACTGCCGGTGGAGCCCGACATCCCACCTTGCGTTATATCCAAAATCGAATATCAGACGATATACAATCTATTATATAGATATACAAACACCGGTAACGTCCAATCTGCAAATCAAACGGGCCGAACCTGGTGCTTTCCCTCTACAAGCTTGGGGCGCGGGCGGTCGTTGGGGGAGACGGACAATGAAATCAACACGGACCATGCGCGGGGCGCTTCTTGTAACGGCGGCGGCTTTTGCCGTACCGGGCCTCGCTCATGCCCAAGCCGCGACCGACGGCGCGGTGGAGGCGTCGGCGAACGACGAGATCGTCGTCACCGCCCGCAAGCGCGAGGAAAGCCTGCAGGACGTGCCGATTTCGGTTCAGGCGTTCAGCGGCGCCGCGCTGGAGCAGGCGGGGATCAAGGATTTTTCCGAAATTGCGTACCGCGTTCCCGGTCTGAAGCTGAGCGCCGAACGCGCGGTCGATACCGAATTGTTCATTCGCGGCATCGGGTCGGACATCCAGGGCGCGGGCGCCGACGGCGCGGTCGGGATTTTCGTCGATGGCGCCTATCTGTCGCGCGGTACCGGATCGCTGCTCGATCTCTATGATCTGGAGCGCGTCGAGGTACTGAAGGGGCCGCAGGCGCTGCGCTTTGGCAAAAGCGTCGTCGGCGGCCTGATCAACTATGTGACCAAAAAGCCGGGTGATCAGTTCGAGGGGCGTGTCGAGGCGACCTATGGCAACTACGACAAGCTCGACGTCGCCGCTTCGGTGCGCGGGCCGGTGTCCGACACGGTGGGCATCGGGCTGGTCGTCAGTTCGCGCAGCCACGACGGCTATGCAATCAACACGCGCGGCGGCGACGAGGAGGATCAGAATGTCCAGTCGGTGCGCGCCCAGCTGCGCTGGCAGCCGTCGGCGACGGTCGATATCAATCTGTCCGCCGATTATACGCGGCACCGCGACGGGGCGCGGTGGGTCGATGTGATCGTTCCCGGCGACAGCAACGAAGTCACGTACAACAGCTTTTTTGCGCCGCCGATTGCCAGCCTGCCCGGCTTTGTCCTGCCCGACCGCAACGCCCCGTTCAAAAATGCCAATCCCCGCAAGGGAGCGCACAATTTCACCGGCTTCCAGAACTCGGACATGTATGGGGTCAGCGGCTCGATCGACTGGGAAGCGACTGACAATCTGAGCATCGCGTCGCAGACCGCCTATCGCGATTCCTCCCTGGCGGCGCGCGAAGACGGGTCGGGGCTGTTTTTCAACTTCCCGATCGACCCGGCGACCAACGCGCCCGACGTCACCTCGGCGATGGTCGCGGGGCTCGATGTCTATCTGGCAACCGTCCCCGACAGCTATTTCGACAGCGGCAAGGCCGAAGACGTCAAACAATTCTCGCAGGAACTGCGGCTGCGCTGGGACGATGGCGGTCCGTTGCGGCTGGAAGGCGGGGTTTATTATCTCCGCGAAAATATCCGCCGCGCCGAGGATGTGAACTTCCTGTTCCCCGATTTCCAGGCGATCACCGAATTCGCCTTTTCGATGGCCTTTGGCGGCACGCCGGCGTCGCCCTTTCCAGGGTCGAACCATACGGTCACGACATCCAAGAACGACAATATCGGGGTGTTCGGCGAGGTCAGCTACAGCCTGACCGACCAGCTGACCTTCGATGCCGGGCTGCGATATGCCTATGACCGCAAACGCTATTCGAACAACCGGTCGGGGGAATCGTTCGAGGGCGCCCCGGTGAACTTTACCGTGACCGACAAACGCAGCTGGGACGCCTGGCTGCCCAGCGCAACGCTGCGTTTTGAACCGAACAACGACGTCACCCTCTATGCCCGCTATGCCAAGGGGTACAAGCCGGGTGGCTGGACCGGCGAGGATGCCAACACCCCCGCCGAAGCATTGGTGTCGTTCGAGCCCGAAACCGCCGACAGTTTTGAATTGGGGGCGAAGCTGGCGCTTGCGGACCGGCGCGTATTCATCAACGCGGCGGGCTATTACACGCTGTACGACAATCTTCAGACCAACCAGTTCCTGTCGCCCGGCCCGGGTCTGCCGCCCGACAATTTCGTATTCAACGCGGCGAACGGCACGCGCGCTTACGGGCTTGAGCTCGACATCCAGGCGCGACTGACTGACAGTTTCAGCGTGTCGGGCAACTATGCCTATTCGCGGTGTAATTTTACCGGCGAGTTGATCATCGACGACGACGGCACCGACCTCGACGGCAACAGCTGTCGCCGCACCCCCAAGCATGCGTTCGGCATTTCGGCCAATCTGGACCAGCCGGTCAGCGACAAGGTTGTTCTGATCGCGGGGAGCGATTTCCAATATACCGGCGCCAATTTCTTCGACAATCCAAACTCACCGCTGCTCAAATTCGACAGCGAAATCCTGCTGAACGCGCGGATCGGGGTGCGCGACGTGGACAGCAAATGGGAATTGACCGCCTGGGCCAAGAATCTGACCAACGAGCTGAATTATACCAGCAAGCTCGCGCTGTTCGGGACGATCTACGGCACCTATATTCCGCCGCGCACCTATGGCGTGACGGCCCGGTTCCGTTTCTGACGGCGCGCCGCGATCATGTTAGCCGGGATTGACGAGACGGGAGGCCGCCGATGAAACGCGCGAACAGGATCATCGGCGGCGCCGCGGCGGTCGTTGCGGGGCTGCTCTATGCCACCGCGCTGACCGCGGCGAGCGGCGAGGGCGGGCACCCGACCGGCCCCGTCAACATCGTCGATCCCTATCTGAAGGCATGGCATCAGGCGACGCCGGAGAACCCGCCAGCGCCGCCCAAGCCCGACGTCGATTATGGCATGGACCCGGCGACCGGCGCGTTCCGCCACCCGGTCGCCACCCCGCTGACCACCAATGCGCCCAATTTTTCGGGGCAGCTCGATCATTGGGATCAGAACAGCTACGCCAAAAATGTCGAAGTGATCGGTTTCTACCCCGGCGTGACCTCGCCTTGGCATGCGTGGGCCAGCGTCGTCGATTTCGGCGGCAAGCGGTACCTTTACACCCATGATCGCGATTATCTGCGGATCATGGACGTGACCGATCCGCGCAAGGCCAAGGTGGTGTGGTCGCAGGGCGGCGTGTGGAACAGCAAAGGGTCCAGCGAAGATTGGGACGCGTCGAAGGTCACCGACTATTTCGGCGGCGTCACCATTGCGTGGAACAAGAAACTGCGGCGCAATGTGCTCGTCGCATCCTATGAGATCGGGCGTTTCGGCCTGATGGACGACAAGCTGCGCCAGCCGGACAAGGTCGCGGCGCAGCGCAATTACAATTCGCTGAAGGGCTTCAAGGTGTTCGTGATGAACGGCCCGACCCCGGACAAATGGGACCTGATCGCGACGCGCACCACCGACTATCGGCATCCCGACGCGCCGATCGGCCGGCAGCAGGGGTCGGGCGCGCTCGATGCGGCGACCTGGTGGGGCGGCAGATATATGCTGCTGTCGGCTGCGCCCGACGACAGCTATGCGCTGACCGAATATCCCGACTATCTTTACTCGCCCGGCTATCAGGTCTGGGACATGGACGATCCCGCCAATCCCAAATTCGTGTCGCAGATCAGCGTGCCCGGACAGCGGCTCGGCGACAAGGACAGCGAAGCGGCGTACCGCGCCAATCCGCGCGCTGGCAACCGCACCAGCTGGATGGGGTCGCGTAATCCGATCGTGCTGACCAAGCCGATTGAGGCCGGCGGCCGGATCGGCTTTGGCGGCATGGGCGGGCTCGGCTTTTACACCTTTGACCTTGCCGACCCCGCCAACCCGAAGACGCTCGGCCACCTCAGCGTGCCGCCGAGCTATGCGGGAACCGAGTTCGACAATGTCGATGTCAGCCAATATGACCGCACCGGCTTCGTGTTCTCGAACGGCTATCCGATGAACGAGAATTGTTACGAGCCGTACAAGGATATTTTCTCGATCGACGTGCGCGATCCGGCAAGGCCCAGAGTGGCGGCGAAATTCCCGCGCCCGGTGCCGCCGCCGGGCGCCGCCTTCACCGATTTTTGCCAGCGGCGCGGCAGCTTCGGGCCGAAGCGGTCGGGCGGGCTGGGGCAACCCGAGGGCGGGCGCCAGGGGCTTGCCATTTATGCGTTCTACAACGCCGGGATCCAGATTTTCGACGTGCAGGATCCGGCGAAACCGAGCATCGCGGGCTATTTTGTCCCGCGCTTCCCGACCAAGGAGGAGCTGCCGGAATATACGTTCGGCAATTCGACCTTCGCGGTCTTCACCGAATATGACCGCAACATCATCTGGGCCTTTTCGGTCAACGGCGTTTACGCGCTGTCGAGCCCGCTGCTCGGCAAGCCGCGGCTCGGTGCGCCGAAGAAAATCTGGCCGGAACGCCGTTAGAAGAACCGAAGTAAACGTCAGACGGTCATCCGGGCCTTTGCCGGGATGACGAAAAAAGGAAATCGACAATGCGCGCATGTCATGTGGCGCTGGCGGGAGCATTGCTTCTCGCCGGATGCTCGAACGCACCCGCCGAAAAGGCGGGGGAGAAACCTGCCGAGCCCGCGGGCAACAACATCCTCCACATCAGCTGGGGCGGCATCGCCGAGGCCGAGGTCGGCGAGGCGAAGCGGCATTGGTCGACCTATACGATCAACCTGGTCGACGGTGGTCCCGCCTATGGCTGGCTGTCGGACAAGAATATCCGCTTTCCGCACACGTTGAATTTCGAACTGGCGGGCAATGGCAAGATCGACGCGGTCGTGATCGACAGCCGGTTCGAGCCGGTGGTCCGCGAAGACGGGTCGATGTCGCAGAACGCCGAAGGGTCGCCGGTGCGACGCTTTGCGTTGCTGGGGTCGACGACCGGCCCTGACGGGCCGTTCGAACCGCTGGTCGATGGCGAGGCAAAGGCCGATGCCCGGACCTTGGTCGAATTGCCCAAGCAGGGCCGCGCGCGCTGGCTTCGGCTGCGCATCGACAGCAATTGGGCCGGCAGCGGCGCGACGCGGCTGTCCGATGTCGCGATCATCGGTGACGTCGAACAACGCGGCGCCGCGGCGGTGGCGGACGTTAGCGGCGTCTATAGCCACGAATATGGTCCGATCATGCTGCGCCAGCGCGGCGACGAGATTCTGGGGTGCTACAATGATGGCCTCGGCACATTGCGCGGCACGATCTTTGGCCGGATCATGCGGCTCGCCTGGTTCTCGAAGGAAGAGGGCAGCATCGGCGCGGCAACGCTGGTGGCGGCGAACGACAAGCTCTACGGCTTTTGGTATCGCCCCGAGGATCAGATGGGCAGCCCGTGGAATGCCGACAAGCAAAGCGGCCTCGACGGGGCCGATCTGGGCAAGTGTCGCGCGATCCTCTATCCGCCGGGCTGAACAGCAAAGGGCGCCGCATGAATACCGTCTTTTCGATCGATAATCCGTCCGCCGAAATTGCCGGGAGCGATCGGCGGTTTCCGATCCGGCGCATCTTTTGCGTCGGCAAGAATTATGCCGATCACGCCCGCGAAATGGGCGGTGATCCCGATCGCGAACCGCCCTTTTTCTTTTCCAAACCCGCCGATGCGATTGTCGCGGCGGGCGCCGATATTGTGATGCCGCCGCGCACCACCAACCTGCATCACGAGATCGAGCTGGTCGTGGCGCTGGGTGGCGGTGGCGCCAATATCGGCGAGGACGACGCGCTGGCGGCGGTGTTCGGCTATGCCGTCGGCAATGATCTGACGCGCCGCGACCTGCAGGCCGATGCCAAGGCCGGGGGGCGACCGTGGGACATGGCCAAGGGTTTCGACCATAGCGCGGTGCTGTCGCCGATCCGCCCGGCGGCCGAGGTCGGCCATCCGTCCGCAGCGCGCATCTGGCTGTCGGTCAACGACGAACGGCGCCAGGACGGCGACATTGCCGACATGATCTGGCCGGTGGCGGACATCATCGCCGAACTGTCGACTTACGTCGAACTGAAGGCGGGCGATCTGATCTATACCGGCACCCCGGCGGGCGTCGGCAGGATCGTTGCGGGCGACCGGGTTGCGGGCGGGATCGACGGCATCGGCGCGATCGCCAATCGCTTCGTCTGAGCGGACTATATAACCTCAGGAATATATCGAAGCGGTCATTCGGTATTATTTGTTTATGACAGGGCGGCCTAGGCCGCTTGCAGAGACAGGCTCTGTTTGAAGGATCGCGCATGAAATCGACCAATGTGGCCCGCAATGTCGTTGCGGCGCTCCGCGATATGGGGGTGCGCCATGTCTTTGGCGTGCCGAGCGGCGGCTGGGTCGATTATATGGAGGCGATCCGCACCACCGACGGCATCGACTTCGTCCTTGCCAGTCATGAGGGCGGCGCGGGTTTCATGGCCGACGTGTGCGGGCGGCTCACCGGGGTACCCGGTGTCTGTTTCGGCACCTTTGGCCCCGGCGCGACGAACCTTGCCACCGGGGTCGGCGGGGCGACGCTCGACCGGTCGCCAATGATCGCGCTGACCGACGAAATGCCCGCGCCCTGGCGCAGCCGCACGATCCAGATGGGGATCGACCATCAGGCGCTGTTCGCGCCGCTCACCAAGGCGACGATGCGGATCGAGGCCGACACCGCGGTCGATACGCTGGCGGCGGCGGCGCGGATCGCATTGTCGGGTCGCCCCGGCGCGGTGCATGTCGGCCTGCCGCAGGGAATGAGCGCGGTCGCCGTCGACGAAGCGCAGATTGGCGCGGTCGCCGCCGATCCGGTGCCTCCTGCTGCCGCCGATGATGTTGCCGCGCTAGTCGCGGCTTTCACCGCGGCGCGCAAGCCGGTGCTGGCGGTCGGGCTGGGCGCGGTTCACGCGCGCGTGCAGGACCGCATCGTGGCGCTGGCCGAACGCTTCGACCTGCCGGTGCTGCTGACGCCGATGGCCAAGGGCATGGTCGCGGAAAGCCACCCAAACTATGCCGGGGTGTTGTTCCACGCGCTGTCCGACATGGTCGGACTGACCCATGCCGAGGCCGATCTGGTCGTCGCGGTTGGCTATGACCCGATCGAGTTCAATTATGAAAACTGGATGCGCGACGGGCTGGCGCTCGCCAGCATCGACATCGCGCCCGCCGACATCGATACCGCGGTGCATCCGCTGTCCGCTGACGCAGTCGGGACGATCGCGCCGACGCTCGACGCGCTGCTCGCGCTGCCTACCGACGTCAAGGACTGGGATCTGGCGGCGCTCGGCGCGCGAAAGGACGCGATGTTCGCCAAGCTTGCCGGGCGAGAGGGCGCCTTTGGGCCGTGCGCGGCGCTCGACGTCCTGCGCGACGTGTTGCCCGATGACGGCATCATGACGTGCGACGTCGGCGCGCATACGCATCTGATCGGCCAGCATTGGCGTACCCCGGCGCCGGGCACCCAGATCATGACCAACGGCTGGTCGGCGATGGGTTTCGGCCTGCCTGCGGCGATCGCGGCCAAGCTTTGCCGCCCGGATACGCCGGTGTGCTGCGTGCTGGGCGACGGCGGTTTCCTGATGACCGTTGGCGAACTCGCGACGGCGGTGCGCGAAAAATTGCCGATCGTCATCATCGTGTTTACCGACAACGACCTCGCGCTGATCCGCATCAAGCAGGAAAAGAAGTCGAACCCGATCTACGGCACACCGGTGCGGGCCGAGGGAACGATCGGCGGTCCGTCGCTGTTCGGGGTTCCGGTCACCGTCGCGCGCGATCCTGCAGAGTTCCGCGCCGCGCTGGAGGCGGGCTTTGCCGCGGGTGGCCCGGTGATCGTCGAGGCATTGCTCGACAGCCGCGAATATGACGGCCTGGTGCTGCGCAAGGACAAGCCATGATGCATGTCGCGTTCGACAGCGGCCGATCGCTGTTGATCGACGGTCGCTGGGAAACCGCGACGGCGACGATGACGGTGGTCAATCCCTGGTCGGGCGCGGCGCTGGCTGAGGTCGCCTGCGCCGATGTGGGCCATGTCGAGCGCGCGGTGGCGAGCGCGGTTGAAGGGGCAGAGGCGATGCGCGCGCTGTCGACCGGCGCCCGCGCGCGCATCCTTCACGATACCGCGCTGGCGCTGGAAGGCGATGCAGCGCGCTTTGCGGCGGCGATCACGGCCGAGACGGGCAAACCGATCCGCAGCGCGGCGCGCGAAGTCGCGCGTGCGGTCAACACGCTGCGCCTGTCCGCCGAAGAGGCGACGCGGCTGGTCGGCGAAACGATCGCCTTCGACAGCTTTCCGGGCGGCGAAGCGCGGTCGGGCCATTATATCCACGAACCTTTGGGCGTGATCGCCGCGATCACCCCATTCAACGATCCGCTCAACCTGATCTGCCACAAGCTGGGTCCGGCGCTGGGCGCCGGTAACGCGGTCGTGCTGAAACCGGCGGAGCAGGCGCCGCTCGTGGCGATGATGCTCGCGCGGTTGCTGCTCGCGGCGGGGTTGCCTAGCGATGCATTGCAGGTGCTGACCGGACGCGGGCGCGATTTCGGCGATGCGCTGACCTGCCATCCCGATGTTGCGATGGTCAGTTTCACCGGCGGCGTCAGCGTCGGTCAGGCGATTGCGCGCGCGGCAGGGATCAAGCGGCTGGCGATGGAGCTTGGCGGTAATGGCCCGGTCATCGTCATGGATGACGCCGATATTGCAAGGGCCGCCGATGCCTGCGCGGCGGGCGCCTTTGGCGCTGCTGGGCAGAATTGCATCGGCGTGCAGCGCATCTATGTTCATGAAGCCGTGCATGACGCCTTTCGCGACGCGCTGGTGGCGCGCGTTAAAGACTTACGGGTCGGCGATCCGACCGATCCCGCCACCGACATCGGGCCGATGATTTCCGCCGAGCAGGCCGAACGAATTGTGGCATGGACGGCCGAGGCGGTGGCGCAGGGCGCGACCTTGCTGACCGGCGGTGAGCGGGCGGGCACGCTGGTGCGCCCGACCTTGCTGGCGGGCGTCGCCGACGATGCGCGCGTTGCGTGTGACGAGGCCTTTGGACCGGTCGCCAGCCTGTTTCGGTTTACCGACCTCGATGCCGCCATCGACGCGGCGAACCGCGCTGATTATGCCATCCACGCTGCGATCTTCACCGAATCGATCCGTCACGCGCGCCACGCGGCGCGGCGCTTGCGGGTCGCCGGAGTGATGATCAACGATTCGACCGACTATCGGCTCGACGCGATGCCATTCGGCGGCGCCGGGCGGGGCAATATGGGACGTGAAGGCGTGCGCTTTGCGATGCGCGAAATGTCCCAGACAAAGGTGATATGTTTCCATGACGCTTGATCTCGCCACAATGGCAATTCCCGAAACGCCCGACCGCGCGTGGTGCGAGGCGATGGACCGCGCCGATCCGCTGGCGCCGATGCGCGGTGAGTTCGTCCTGCCCGACGGCATCATCTATCTCGACGGCAATTCGCTGGGGGCGATGCCAAGGGCGGCGAGCGCGCGGGCGCAGGCGGTGGTGACCCACGAATGGGGTACCGACCTGATCAAGAGCTGGAACAGCGCCGGTTGGTTCGACCTGCCCGAACGGCTGGGCGACAAGCTGGCACCGCTGATCGGCGCCGACGTCGGGGAGACCCTGATCTGCGATTCGACCAGCCAGAATCTGTTCAAGGTGTTGTCGGCGGCGGTCGCGATGCGGCCCGACCGCAGCGTGCTGATCCTCGAGGGCAGCAATTTCCCGACCAATAATTACATCGCCGAAGGCGTCGCCGCGGCGACCGGCGGGCGGGTGACGGTGCGTCTGTGCGAAAAGGACGAGATTGCGGACGCGATTGACGAAAACACCGTCGCGGTCGCGATCACCCATGTCCATTACAAGAGCGGGCATATCCACGACATGGCGGCGATCACCGCGCGCGCCCAAGCAGCGGGGGCGCTCGCGATCTGGGATCTGTGCCACAGCGCCGGGGCGATGCCGGTCGACCTGAACGGTGCGGGCGCCGATTTCGCGGTCGGCTGCACCTATAAATATCTGAACGGCGGTCCCGGTTCGCCAGCCTTCCTGTTCGCGGCGAAGCGGCATCAGGGGCAGGCGTTACAGCCGGTCACGGGCTGGTGGGGCCACGCCGCGCCCTTCGCTTTCGAACCGGGCTACCGTCCGGAGCCGGGACTGCGGCAGTTTCTGATCGGTACCCAGCCGATCCTGTCGATGGCGCTCGTCGAAACCGGGCTCGATGTTCATTTGCAGGCCGATATGGCGGCGATCCGTGCCAAGTCGATGGCGCTGACTGACCTGTTCATCCGCCTGGTTGAGCAGCGGTGCGCGGGGCACGGATTTACCTTGGCGTCGCCGCGCGAGGCGGCCCAGCGCGGCAGCCAGGTGTCGTTCGCGCATGCCGAGGGCTACCCGATCATGCGCGCGCTGATCGCCGCCGGGGTGATCGGCGATTTCCGCGCGCCCGATACGGTGCGCTTTGGCTTTACGCCGCTCTACGTCGGCTATGCCGATGTCTGGGATGCGGTCGACCGGCTGGTGACGATCATGGATCGGGGCATCTGGAAACAACCCGAACATCAGGCGCGCGACGCCGTCACATGATCAAGAATTAGGGGGAATGGCGATGGACGAACAGTCCTGTGTGGACCGCGAGGCGGGGCTTGAACGCGGGCTGACCAAAGCGCAGATCATCATGATCGGGCTGGGCGGCGCGATCGGCACCGGGCTGTTCATGGGGTCGGGCATCGCGATCGGCTACGCCGGTCCCGCGGTGCTGGTGAGCTATGCGATCGCGGCGCTGATCGCGGTGATCATGGTGTTCAGCCTGTCCGAAATGGCGGTGGTCCATCCGACGGCGGGATCGTTCGGTACCTATGCCGAAATCTATCTCGGCCCGATGATGGGGTTCATCGTCCGCTATACCTATTGGATCCAGCAGGTCTTGCTGATCGGCAGCGAAGCCGTCGCGGCCGGCATCTACATGACCTGGTGGTATCCCGACACGCCGGTGTGGATGTGGGCGATCGGCAGCGCCGCGGTGGTCGTGTGGGTGAACACCCGCGCGGTGCATAATTTCGGGTCGGTCGAATATTGGCTGACGGTCATCAAGGTGTCGGCGATCGTCGGTTTCATCATGGTCGGCCTGTCGCGCATCTTCGGGATCGTCGGCGACCCGGTGGGCCTGCACAATGTCACCGGGCTGGCCGGCGGTTTCTTTCCCAACGGCTTTTCAGGCGTGTGGATGGCGGTGTTGATGGCGCTGTTTTCCTTCATGGGGCTGGAGTTCGTTGTCGGTACCGCCAGCGAGGCGAAGGACCCGAAAACCGCGATTCCGGCGGCGCTGCGTACGATGGCGGCGCGGTTGTTCCTGTTCTACATCCTCGCGCTGTTCATCATCGTCGCCTTCCTGCCGTGGACCGAATCGGGCGCCAAGGTCGTCACCGAAAGTCCGTTCGTGAAGATGTTCGCCAGCGCGGGCATCCCCTATGCCGCGGGGGTGATGAACTTCGTCGTCGCCTCGGCGGCGCTGTCGGCGATGAACACCAGCATCTATATGGGGTCGCGGATGCTGTTCTCGCTGGCGCGTGGCGGCTATGCGCCGCGCGCGCTGGGCGAATTGAACGCGCAGAAAGTGCCGATGCGCGCGACGCTGCTGACGGGTGTCTGCATCCTCGCCGCGGCGTCGGTGTCGATCCTGACCCCGCTCGCCTATAATTATCTGTTCGGGATCACGCTGTTCGGTGGCCTGTTGGTGTGGAGTACGATCCTGGTCAGCCACCTGCAGTTCCGGCGTCAGCACCGCGCCGCCGATCTGCCCGTACAGATGCCCTTCTTTCCCTATGCGCAGCTGTTGGGGCTGGCGTTGCTCGGCGCGATCGCGGTGACGATGGCGCTCGATACCGACTTTTGGCAGACCGCGGTGATCGCCGGGGTGCCGTGGCTGGTGATCGTGGCGTCGGCCTATTTTGTCTGGCGGCGGCTCTCGCCCGGACCGTCCGCGACGTCCTGATCCTGCCCCAGTTCGGCGCGGATCTCGGCGGCGACCTCGTGGACGACCGCCATGAAATAGCGCGCCGCCGCCGACAGCTCGCCATGCGCATGGGTCGTCGCGCCGATGCGCGAATTTGCGCCCTCCAATATGACGGGCAGCGCGGTCAGCCCCGCCTGACCGATGCCGACCTGATGCGGCATCGTTGCCAGCATGTCGGTGTTCATCAGCAGCGCGTGATTGGTTAGGATCGACACCGATTCGATGACGTCTTGCGGCGGCTCCAGCCCTTCGTGGCGAAAGGCGTGATCGACCTGGCGGCGCAGTGACGTCTGCGGCGGCGGCATCACCCACGCCTGGTCGACCAGATCGGCCAGCGTCAGGTCGCGACGTTGGGTCAGCGGGTGTCCTTCGCGGACCATGATCGACACGGTGTCGAGATAGAGCACCTCCTGCCGCAGTCCCTCGCGCTCGCGATATTCGGGCAGGCGGCCCAGCACGACGTCGATATCGCCGGTGCGCAGGCCCGGCATCAGGCGGTCTATCGTGCCCTCGTCAACGGTGACCGCGATCCCCGGGCGTCGTTCGCGCAGCCGCGCCAGCGCGCGGGGCAGCAGCGAGGTCGATGCGGCGAGCAACGTGCCGACATGCACGCGGCCCGACAGGCCTTCCTCCAGCGATTGCAGTTCCTCGCCCGCGTGGCGCAACTGGGTCAGGATCAGCTTGGCATGTTTGATCATGACCTGGCCAAAGTCGGTCGGCGTCACCCCGCGCGACGAGCGATCGAACAGCTGGACACCCAGCGCGTCCTCCAGCTCCTTGATGCTCTTGGTCGCGGCGGGCTGGGCGATGTTCAGCGCCTGCGACCCTTTCAGCACCGTGCCTTCGTCGGCGATCGCGGTGAGCAGGCGCAGCTGGCGCAATTTCAACCGACTCAGCAGAAAATTTTCGTGGAACTTTGGCATCTTGGCCCCCGGACAGCGGATTTCGGTGGTTATATCCATTTTATAATAGCGATGGCAAGTCTCGGGATTATTGTTGATAGCCAAGCCCCGTTACCCACGGTCATGGCCTGCGCCCGATCCGGCGAGCAGGCGCGACGGCGAACGGGGATGCGGCAATAGTCATGACCAAAGAGGCTTCACAAAAAATGGCGGTCATCGACATGCACAGCCATTTCTTTCCCTTGATGGATGCGGATTATCGCGCCTGGGCGGAAACCGAAGGGCTGCCGTGGCTGCACGATGCCGGCGGCGGCGAAGGTTTCATCATGCAGGGGGCAAACGAGTTTCGCCCCGTGGATGATATTTTGTGGGATCCCGCGCGGCGGGTCGAGGCGCTTGATGCGCAGGGCATCGATTTGCAGGTCATCTGCGCCACCCCGATCATGTTCGGCTATAGCCGCCCGGCGGCGAAGGCGCTGGAATGCGCGCAGCGCTTCAACGACGAGGCGCTGATCTTCTGCAACCATGCGCCCGACCGCATGAAGGCCTTGGCGCAGGTGCCGCTCCAAGACATTGACCTGTCGTGCGCCGAAGTCAGCCGCGCGATGGCGACCGGCCATCTGGGGGTCCAGATCGGCAATCATATGGGGCTGCGCAATCTCGACGACGCGGGAATTCAGACCTTTCTGACCCATTGCGCCGACGTCGGCGCGGCGGTGCTGATCCATCCATGGGACATGATGGCGCGCGAGCGGATGCCCAAATATATGCTCCCCTGGCTTGTCGCGATGCCCGCGGAAACGCAGCTGTCGATCCTGTCGCTGATCCTGTCGGGCGCGTTCGAGCGACTGCCGAGGAACCTGCGCATCTGTTTTGGCCACGGCGGAGGCAGCTTTGCTTTCCTGCTCGGCCGCGTCGAAAATGCCTGGACCCACCGCGACATCGTGCGCGTCGATTGCCCCAATCCGCCGTCGAGCTATGTCGATCGCTTCTTTGTCGATTCTGCGGTGTTCGATCCGCGCGCGCTCAGCCTGCTGATCGATGTGATGGGCGAGGATCGCGTGCTGCTGGGATCCGATCATCCGTTCCCGCTGGGCGAGCAGGACATCGGGTCGCTGGTGATGGGGCATGACGGATTGAGCACCGCGCAGAAAGCAAAGATCATGAGCGGTAACGCGAAGGCGTTCCTGGGCTTGTAGCGCCCACCAGTCATTTCGTCATTGCGAGCGAAGCGAAGCAATCCAGGGTGGCGTAAACCGCTCTGGATTGCTTCGCTTCGCTCGCAATGACGATTTGAATTGCAAATGGGGACGCAAAAAAGGCGGCCGGAGCGCTGCTCCGGCCGCCTTCCTTTGTTGCGCGGTCACGCGGCGCTGCGTTCAATCTGCTTTTGGCGCACCCTGAAAACTTTCGGTCCCCGCCCAGCCGCGTTCGGAAACGTCGACCATGACATTTTCGGGGCCGGTCATTTTATATTCGGCATTGTCCTTGGCGGGGTTCTTGCCCAGCCCTTGCGCCAGATTGACATCGTGGCGCGGCGCGTAGCCCGAGTTTTCGAACCGCTCGACGACCGCGGCGATGTCGTCGCACTGGAAACCGATGTGGTGCAGCCCGGTATAGCCTTCGGGGAATTCCATCCCCGCTGCGGGCCGGTTCTTGAAGCACAGCAGCGCGATGTTGATGTGGCCGTCGGTGACATAATAGCCGCGCGCGTTGCGGCTATCGATCTTGCCGGCCAACGTCCAGCCGAGCACGTCGGTAAAAAAGCCGACCGAATTGTCGGGGTCGGCGGATGCGATCGCCACATGGCGGAGGCGGGTGGTCATGATTGGGCCTTTCTAGGTTCCGATACGGATGGGGCTGACGAGATCATTGAGCGCCGCGACGATACTCTGCGCAGTGATCCGGCCGGTGCCGGGGTTCTCGTCGGTGGGAATATTCTCGATGATCAGTTCAAAGCGCGCGCTGTCGGAATCGACAATGATGCGGTGGGTGTTGCGTTCGAGCGCCGGGTCGGCCCAGATTTCGAGCCGGGTCAGCGCCGGACCGATCCCCGCCATGCCGAGCGCCGCGGCGACATTGACGTTGGCGGGAAAGGCCATCGCCCCTTCGAGCGCGCTGCCCGCGAAGATTTTCAGCGGCTCGGTAAGCTCCGAAAGGTCGATGCGGTTGCGCACGACATGTTCGGCCTTGACCAAAGACTTCACCGGCTTGCGCGTCACCATCGTCACCGAGTGGATAGTGCCGACGGCGGCGGCGCGGACGGCGTCGAGCCCGAGCAGCGCACCCGTCGCCAGGATTATGCGCCCGCCATGCGCCCGGGCGATTTCGATCGCTTCGGGCCATTGCATCAGCGCCGCGCCACTGACCGTCACCAGCGTTTTGCCCGCGCCGAGCGTCGCGGTGGCGATGTCCCGAAAGGCGGCCGTCGGGGCGCTGTCGACGATGACGTCCGATACGGCGACGAGCCCGGCGGTGTCGACGATCGGAACCGGCGAGCGCAGCTGCGCCATCGCCGTGGCGGCGCGTACCGGGTCGCCCGCCGATGCTGCGGCGAGTTCCAGCGGCAGCGCGCTTGCTTCGATATGGCGCGCCACGACGCGGCCGATGGTGCCGAACCCGGCGATGCCAATCTTCATCATGGCATCGGCGCTACGGGGTCTTTGCTATATGCGATAATATCCAATCGCCGCACTGCTATCCCTGAAAATATATAGAATGCTCGATCGCGATCGTTATATATTTTTTGTTATATATGAGCTCATTTTCTATCTTTGACTGAATATCAGGCAATCCGCACAAGCAGGATCGAACTTGCGGGGGAGCCGATGCAGTCGCTTTTGAATCCTGATCTGCTGACGCTGGCGGCGATGATGCTGCTGACCGGAGCGGTCGGCGGCGTGATTGCCGGATTGCTGGGCGTTGGCGGCGGGATCGTTATCGTCCCGGTGCTCGACCTGGTACTCGCGGCGCTCGATGTCGACAGCGCGGTGCGGATGCATGTCGCGGTCGCCACCTCGCTTGCGACGATCGTGCCGACCGCCATCTCGTCGTCGCGCGCGCATCATGCCAAGGGCGCGGTCGATCGCGATCAGTTGCGCCGCTGGGGCATCGCGATCTTTCTGGGCGCGATTGCCGGCGTCCTGCTCGCGTCGCGCGTGAGCGGCGACATGTTGTCGGCGGTGTTCGGGATTGTTGCGCTGATCGTCGCGATCAAGATGTTGTTGCCGCTGGAGGGCAAACATATCGCCGACGCCGTCCCCGGCGGACCGGCCGGGCAGGCGATCCCTTTTGGCATCGGCGGCATTTCCAGCATGATGGGGATTGGCGGCGGGACGCTCAGCGTCCCGGTGATGACCCTGTTCAATGTTCCGATCCACCGCGCGGTCGGGACAGCGGCGCTGTTCGGCCTGTTGATCAGCGTTCCCGCGACCGCGGCGTTCATCGTCACCGGCTGGAATGTCGACGACCTGCCGCCCGGCAGCCTCGGCTATGTCAATCTGATCGGCTTCGCGATCATCGCGCCGGTGTCATACCTGACCGCGCCGTGGGGTGCGCGCATCGCGCATGCGCTGTCAAAGCGGCAGCTGAGCCTGATGTTCGGCCTGTTCCTGACCGTCGTCGCGGTGCGGATGCTGATCCGGGCGTTCGGATAGATGCGATGCCTCGCCCCCCTCACAATTTTGTCCCGCCCGCTGCGCCGCGCCGTTTCGATCGCCGCACCGCGCTTGCGCAGATCGGGAGCGCCGCGCTCGCCTGCGCCGCGCCCGCGCTTGCCCGTCCCCCTCGAAAGAAAGATCACCGCATGACCTGGTTCGCCCTTGCCACCCACGCCGGAGCCGACAGCCCGCGCCCCGTAATCCAGGTCGGCGACGCCTTTCACGACCTTCACGATGCTGCCGGCGCGCACGGCTTTGCGGCGGTCGCGGCTGATGTATCGACGATCATCCGCGATTGGGACGCCCGGCGTGACGCGCTGTTCGCGCTCGCCCGGGCGCTCGACAATATTTCGGGCGGGATGGCGGCGCCCCAGCTGGCCGCCCCGTTCGAACCGCGCCGTATCTTTGCCGCCGCATCGAATTTCATCGAACATGCCGAAGAAATGCAGACGAAGCTGGCGGCCAAGGCCGACAGCGAACCCTATATTTTCCTCAAGACGGTCGAAAGCATTGTCGGCCCCGGCGCGACGGTCGTCGTCCCGCCGCAGGTGTCACGCCCTGACTGGGAAGTCGAGCTCGGGGTCGTGCTGGGACGATCGGGCAAGAATGTCGCGGTGGCCGACGCGCACGCGATGATCGCAGGTTACACGATCGTCAACGACGTCTCGGCGCGCGACCGCACGCGGCGCAGCGACTTCCCTTTTTCGCACGACTGGTTCCGCGGCAAGAGCTTTGACAGCTTTACCCCGCTGGGACCCGTCTTCGTCCCGCGCGATTGCCTGGGCGATCCGCACGACATTCGTTTAGGGCTGAAGGTCAATGGCGAGACGATGCAGGACGGCAACACGTCCGAGATGATCTTCAACATCTATGAGCAGATCGCCTATCTCTCGACCATCCTCGAGCTGCGCGCGGGCGACCTCATCGCGTCGGGTACGCCCGCCGGGGTCGGCATGGGGCGCGGGGTCTTCCTGAAGGATGGCGATGTGATGACCGCGTGGGTCGACGGCATTGGCGAACTCGCCAATCCCGTCGCGGCGCCGCACCTGCCGAAAGGAGCATGATCATGGCCGCCTTGTCCCGCCGTTCGCTGTTGGTCCCGATCCTGATCGTCGCGGGAATCGCGGCGCTGACATTGTGGAGCGCCTTTGGCGGCAGCGCATCCAAAGCGGTGTCGCAAGCCGACACGCGCAACGTCCGCTTCAACATGGCCTGGCTGCCGCAGGGCAGCATGGCCGGTATCTTTGTCGCGCAGGACAAAGGATATTTCGCCGAGGCCGGGCTGAATGTCGAAACCGTGCGCGGTTTTGGCGGGATCCGGACGGCGAACGAGCTCGATCAGGGCATGTTCGAATTTGCCTATATTGACCCGCTGTCGGTGGCGCTCAACCGGTCGAAAGGCGGCGCGGCGAAGATGATCGGCGGCATCAATATGCGGCTGCCTGCGGGTGTCTGCTTCGTCAAGGAACGCCACCAGATCGCCAAGCCCGCCGACCTTGCCGGCCTGCGCTTCGGCGCCGGGCAAAGCTCGGCGATCCAGGCGCTGCTCCCCGCGTGGCTGAAGGGCAATGGCGTCGATCCGGGGCGCGTCGAACAGATCCAGCTTGATCCGGCAATCGTCGTGTCGTCGCTTGTCGAAGGGCGCATCGACGCCGCCGAATGCTGGCTGGGCAATTCGATGGCGCTGTTCGACAAGGCGGCCAAGGCCAAGGGCGTGACGATCGGGCGCATCGCCTACGCCGATTTCGGGCTCGACGTGTACGGCAGCGGCTTCGCGACGCGCGATGCGCTGATCGACAAGGAGCCCGAACTGGTCCGCGCGTTCCTGACGGCGGCCTATCGTGGTTATGCCGAAGCTGCACGCGATCCGAAGGGCGCGCTTGCGATCCTGCGCAAGCATCATCCGCTGCTCGACGAAGCGGTGACCGAACGGCAGATCCGCGAAACCGCCACGCTGATGGCGGCCGAAGGAGGATCGCACCGCCTGAACCCCGAAAAGATCGCGCGAACCGTGACCTATTTGCAGGCAAGCGGCCAGTTGCAGGGCTTTGACGCGACCGCGGCGCTGTTCACCAATGCCTTCGTGCCGACGGGGACGCGGTGATGACCGATCCCGCCGCCTATCGCCCGCGACCGACACGGCTTGGCCATCTGGTGCTGAAAGTGCGCGACATCGATCGTTCGCTCGCTTTCTACACCGAGGTGATGGGCCTCGAGGTGTCCGACTGGATCGACCATCAGATGGTGTTTCTGCGCGCCGGTGAGGACCATCATGATCTGGCGCTGCTGCAACTGCCGCCCGGTCACACGGCGACGCCCGAGGGACATTTTCCGGCGGTCGAGCATTTTTCCTATCGCCTCGAAAGCATGGACGAGATGGAAAAGGTGGCGGCGATGCTGATCGCGCGCGGTATCACCATCGACCGCGGTATCGGCAAGCATGGCCCGGGCGCGAACAGCTTTCTGGTGTTCCGTGACCCCGACGGCAACAATGTCGAATTCTACACCGACATGACGCGGATCGACGCCGACCATCCCTACACCCCGTCGGTTTGGGACGGCAAACGGCTGGAAACATTCGACCGCTGGCAGCTGGAGCATTTTCTGGTGCCGCCACCGGCGCGTATTCAGTCGCTGATCGACGAGGAGGGAGGGCAATGAGCGCATCGTCCATCACTCGCGATCGTCTGGTCAGCATAGGCTTTTTCCTCCTCCTCAGCCTTGGCTGGGAGTTCGGTGTGCGCTGGTCGGGGGTGCAATCCTATCTGTTGCCGCCGCCGAGCGCGATCCTCGCCGAACTGTGGCAATCGCGCGCGCCGATTCTGGCGCAAAGCCTGGTTACGCTGACCGAGGTGTTCTGGGGCTTCATCATCGCGGTGGCGCTGGGGGTGCCGATCGCGGCGCTGATCTTTTTCTCGCGCACCGCGAAACGCACCGTCTATCCCTTGTTCGTCGCGTTGCAGAGCATTCCCAAGATCGGGCTCGCGCCGCTGATCGTCGTCTGGTTCGGCTATGGGCTGACCTCGAAGCTGATCATGGCGTTCCTGTTCGCCTTTTTCCCGATCATCATCTCGACGCTCGGCGGACTGGCGAGCACCCCCGCGCATCTGGAGGAGCATTTCCGCGCGCTGCGCGCCACGCCGATGCAGAGTTTCTGGCGGCTGCGCGTCCCGGCGGCGCTGCCGAGCTTCCTCGACGGGTGCAAGGTCGCGATGCCGCTCGCCGTCATCGGCGCGGTGGTCGGCGAATTTGTCGGATCGAACGACGGGCTGGGCAATCTGATCCTGACCGCGTCGGGTTCGGGGCATACGACGCTGACCTTTGCGGCGTTGATCGCGGTGACGTTGATGTCGCTCATTCTTTTCTACAGCGTGGCCTATTGGGAACGCTTCATCTGGTGGCGGGCAGCATGAGTGCGGTGATTTCGATGGCGAGCGTCGGCAAGACGTTCGGCGACCTGCGCGTGCTGGGCGATGTCAGCGCCGAAATTGGTGCCGCGGAGTTTGTTTCGGTCCTAGGCCCGTCGGGCTGCGGAAAAAGCACGTTGCTACGCCTGATCGCCGGGCTGACGTCGTTCGAGGACGGCAGCATCCGCTTCAATGGTGCCGAGGTGACGACGCCCGCGCCCGAAATGGGGTTCGTTTTCCAGACATCGAACCTGCTGCCCTGGCTGACCGTGCGCGACAATCTGCTGCTCGGCGTCGACCTCGATGCCGCGGTGCAGCGGCCCAGCGACGCGGCGTTCGCCGAGCTTGTCGAAACGCTGGGGCTGACGGGGTTCGAGGCGAGCCATCCGCACCAGTTGTCGGGTGGGATGCGGCACCGCGTCGCCATCGGACAGGCGCTCGCCCGCAACCCCCAGGTGTTGTTGATGGACGAACCCTTTGGCGCGCTCGACGCGCTGACCCGCGACCGACTCAACATGGAATTGCTGCGGATATGGCAACGCGATCGCAAGACGGTGGTGCTGGTCACCCACAGTATCTCTGAAGCGGTGCTGCTGTCCGACCGGGTGCTGGTGATGTCCGAACGGCCGGGAACGATCGTCGAGGATGTCCGCATCGACCTGCCGCGCCCGCGCGACCCCAGCGTCACGCGCGAGGATCCGGCGTTCGGCGACTATGTCGTACGGCTCAGCAAATTGATGGGAGTATCGTGATGGACAGCGGCCTATTGGCGACCGCGGGCGCCGAAATCTATTGGCAGGCGCACGGACAGGGTCCGGCGGTGGTGCTGGCGCACGGCATCGGCGGCAATCATGCGATCTGGTACCGCCAGCTCGACGCGCTGGCGCGGTCGAACCGCGTTATCCTGTTCGATCATCGCGGCTTCGGACTGTCGCGCGACCTGGATGGGCGGGGGCGCGATGGCTTCGTCGATGATCTTGTGGCGCTGCTCGACCATCTGGGCGAGGCGAAGGTCGCACTTGCCGGTCAGTCGATGGGAGCAGGCACCTGCATCGGTTTTGCCCATCGCGCCCCCGAACGGGTCGCGGCGCTGGCAATCTGCGACAGCCTGCATGGGATCGCCGAAACGGGCGAGGTCAAGGCGATCATGGACGAAGCGCGGGCGAAGACCGCCGCGATGGGACAGATCGAACGCGTGCTTGGGGCCGCGGCGCCGCGCGAGCTGGCAGCGCTCTATGCCCAGATCGCCAGCTTCAATGCCGCCGATCGCCACAGCCTGACCGGGCGGTTCGACGCGCAGCCCGCGGCGGCGCTGAGCGGCAAGGGGTTTCCGGTCCTGTTCCTGTGCGGGACCGACGACGGGCTGTTCCCGGTCGAAGCGGTGCGGCTTGTCCAGGCCGAGGTCGCGGGGTCGTTCCTGGTCGAGATCAACGATGCGGGCCACTCGGCATTTCTGGAACAGCCGGTGCAGTTCAACGACACCCTCCTTTCGCTGCTCCAGATGGCGGGGCATGTCGGGAAAGGTGGCGCGGCGCACAGCAACACCGCGGGCTATGCGCGCGTCGGGGGGCAGGCATGACCGATACGGCTTATCCCTTCGCGAACCGCGCGATCCAGAACTATGTCGACGGTGCTTTCGTCGCGACCGATGCGCAATTCGACAATGTGAACCCCGTCACGGGCGAGGTCGCAAGCCGCGTGTCGCTGGCCGACCAGCCGCTCGTCGATCGCGCCGTTGCGGCGGCGCGGCGCGCGCTCAAGGGGCCGTGGGGCAAGATGTCGCAGGCCGAACGGTGCAAGCTGCTTGTCCGCGTCGCCGAAGGGATCGAGGCGCGCTTCGACGAATTTGCCGCAGCCGAAATCGCCGATACCGGCAAGTCGCTGCATCAGGCGCGCACGATCGATATTCCGCGCGGCGCCGCCAATTTCCGGACCTTCGCGGCGCTCGCCGAAGCGCGCGCGATGCCGAGTTTTCGCACCGATCTTCCCGACGGGCGCAGCGCGATCAACTATGCGATCGCGCGGCCGCTGGGTGTCGTCGCGATCATTTCGCCGTGGAACCTTCCGCTGCTGCTGATGACATGGAAGGTCGCCCCGGCGCTTGCCTGCGGCAATGTCGTTGTCGTGAAGCCGAGCGAGGAAACGCCCTCGACTGCGACGCTGCTCGCCGAGGTGATGGACGCCGCGGGGGTGCCGCCGGGGGTGTTCAACCTTGTTCACGGCTTTGGCGCTGCATCCACCGGCGAGTGGCTGACTGCGCATCCCGACATCGACGCGATCACCTTTACCGGGGAATCGGCGACGGGCGGTGCGATCATGCGCGTCGCGGCGGCGGGGGTGAAACCGGTGTCGTTCGAGCTTGGCGGCAAGAACGCCGCGCTGGTGTTTGCCGACTGCGATTTCGACGAGGCCGTGGCGGGGACGGTGCGGTCGGTGTTCTCCAACTGCGGCCAAGTGTGCCTGTGCACCGAGCGCGTCTATGTCGAGCGGCCGATTTTCGACCGCTTCGTCAAGGCGCTGGCGGAGCGCGCCGCGGCGCTGACCATCGGCGATCCCTGGTCGGGCGCTGACATGGGTCCGCTGATCTCGCACGGCCATCGCGACAAGGTGCTCGGCTATTACCAGCTCGCGCGCGACGAGGGGGCGACGGTAGTGACGGGCGGCGGGGTGCCCGCGTTCGGGAGTGCGCTCGATCAGGGGGCGTTCGTCCAGCCGACGATCCTGACCGGACTCGGCCCCGATGCGCGCTGCGTGCGCGAAGAGATTTTCGGCCCGGTCTGCCATATCGCGCCCTTCGACCGCGAGGACGAGGCGATCGAACTGGCGAACGACAGCGCCTATGGGCTGGCGGCGGCGATCTGGACCCGTGACGTCGGACGCGCGCACCGTGTCGCCGCCCAGATGGAAACGGGGATCGTCTGGGTCAATGAATGGTTCCTGCGCGACCTGCGCACGCCGTTCGGGGGCATGAAATTGTCGGGCATCGGGCGCGAGGGCGGCGAACATTCGCTGGGCTTTTATTCCGAGCCGACCAATATCTGTGTGAAGCTGTAAGAGGATCCTATGGCCGACATTGCCGCCATTGCCGCAAGGCTCGACGCCGCCGCCAGCGAGGCGAGGGCGATCGCGCAAATCACCGGGCAGGAGGGCGAATTGTCGCTCGCCGACGCCTATGCGATCCAGCGCGCCGCGATCGACCACCGGCTGGCGCGCGGCGCGGCGCTGGTCGGGGTCAAGATGGGCTTCACCAGCGAGGCAAAGATGGCCCAGATGGGCCTGAAGGATCAGATCTGGGGGCGGCTGACGTCGGACATGGTGGTGGCGAACGGCGGGGCGATAGACCGCGCGCGCTTCATCCATCCGCGCGTCGAGCCCGAGGTCGCGGTGCGGCTGAAAGCGCCGCTGGCGGGCGAGGTGACGCGCGACGAAGCGCTGGCGGCGGTCGATGCGGTCGCCGCAGCGCTGGAGATTATCGACAGCCGGTATGAAAATTTTCGTTTCGCGCTGGGCGATGTGGTCGCTGACAATGCCTCGTCGTCGGCCTTTGTCGTTGGTCCTTGGCTGCCCGCCACGACCGACGTCGCTGATGTTGCCATGGAAATGCGCGTCGACGATGTCGTCGTCGAGACCGGGTCGAGCGCGGCGATCCTGGGCGACCCGATCCGCTCGCTCGTCGCCGCGGCGCGGCTGGCGGGGGCGGCGGGGCTGACGTTGCAGCCGGGCTGGACGATCATGCTGGGCGGCGCGACCGCGGCGGCGGCGATCGGCTCGGCGCGCGCGGTGTCGCTCGACGCTGGGCATCTCGGCCGCGTCGGCTTCACGATCGCGGGAGAGTCGGCATGAGCGGCGCGAGCGCCGAAAATGGAGGGGGCCGGGTCATTCCCGGCAAGGCGCAGCCGCGTGGGCGCTTTCCGCATTATCGCCGCGCGGGCGATTTCGTGTTCGTATCGGGCACCAGCTCGCGGCGGCCCGACAATAGTTTCGCGGGTGCGTCAGCCGATGCGCTGGGCACCGTCAGCCTCGACATTCGCGAGCAGACGCGCGCGGTGATCGAGAATATCGCGGCGATCCTGACCGATGCGGGCGGTTCGCTCGCCGATGTCGTCGATGTGACGAGCTTCCTCGTCAACATGAATGATTTCGGCGGCTATAACGCAGTTTACGCCGAGTTTTTCGATGAAGCGGGTCCGGCGCGCACGACGGTCGCCGTCCACCAGCTTCCCCACCCGCACCTGCTGATCGAGATCAAGGCGACCGCCTTCATCCCGCGCGCAGCCACGAAAGGATAGCGACATGCTGACCTATGGATTGCCCTTCAACTTCCGCCAGTGGATCGAGGATCACCGCGATGTGCTGAAGCCGCCGGTCGGCAATGCGCAAATCTGGGAGGATGCCGATTTCATCGTCACCGTCGTCGGCGGTCCCAACCAGCGCACCGATTATCATGTCGACCCGCTGGAGGAGTTCTTCTTCCAGCTGGAAGGCGACATGAACCTGCGCCTGTGGACCGATGGCGGCCCCCAGGACATGCCGATCCGCGAGGGCGACATCTTTCTGTTGCCGCCGGGCGTGCCGCATTCGCCGCAGCGCCCGGTGCCGGGCAGCGTCGGGCTGGTGATCGAACGCAAGCGGCCCGACGGGATGATCGACGCCTTTCAATGGTATTGCGACGATTGCGGTCACATCGTCCACCGCGTTGAAGTGCAGCTGAAAAGCATCGTGCGCGACCTGCCGCCGCTGTTCGCCGCCTTTTACGCCAGCGACGAACTGCGCACCTGCGGCCATTGCGGCGCGGTGCACCACGGCAAGCATGCGCCGGAGGCCGCGGGATGACCGATGGGCTCAACCATGCCGCACGGCGGCTGCGCGATGCCTATTCGGGCGGAGTGATTGCGCCGCTGCGCGATGTGCTGGCGCCGACCGACGTCGACGGCGCCTATGCGGTGCAGACGATCAACACGCGCTTCTGGGAAGCGCAGGGGCGGCGGATCGTTGGGCGCAAGGCGGGGCTGACGGCAAAGGCGGTGCAGGTCCAGCTGGGCGTCGACCAGCCCGATTTCGGGGTGCTGTTTGCCGATATGCAGATTGCCGATGGCGGCTCGCTCGATCCGGCGCGCACGATCCAGCCGAAGGCCGAGGCGGAGATTGCGTTCGTGCTCGGCGCCGACCTTCCCGCCGCCGATACGAGCGTGGAAGAGGTCGCGGCGGCGGTCGCGAGCGTCCACGCGGCGATCGAGATTGTCGACAGCCGCATCGCCGACTGGAAAATCACCTTTGCCGACACGGTGGCGGACAATGGCTCATCGGCCTTTTTCGTGATTTCCGAAGCGGGGCTGCCGCTCGCGGGCCTCGACCTCGAAGGCGCGGCGATGGAAATGGATGTCGGCGGCAAGACCGCCTCCACCGGGTTGGGCGCCGCGGCGCTCGGCAACCCAATGAACGCTGCGGCGTGGCTGGCGCAAACATTGGCGGCGCGCGGCGAACCGCTCAAGGCAGGCGACATCCTGCTCGCCGGGGCGCTGGGGCCGATGGTGGCGCTGACCCCCGGCGATCATGTCGAGGCGCGGATCGCCGGGATCGGCTCGTGTAGCTTCGCCTATGGGCCGGTGCGATGAGGAAGGCCAAGGTAGCGATCATCGGATCGGGCAACATCGGCACCGACCTGATGATCAAGATCATGCGCCTGTCAGAGGTGCTCGAGATGGGCGCCTTCGTCGGCATCGATCCCGAGAGCGACGGGCTGAAGCGCGCCGAGGGGCTGGGGGTGCCGATCACCGCCGACGGGCTCGATGGGCTGGTCGCCATGCCGGGCTTTGCCGACATCGCGATCGTGTTCGACGCGACCTCGGCGGGTGCGCACCAGCGGCACAGCGAGGTGCTGATCGCGCACGGCAAGCGCGTCATCGACCTGACCCCGGCGGCGATCGGTCCCTATACGATCCCGCCGGTGAATGGCGATGCACATCTCGATGCGGCAAACGTCAATATGGTGACGTGCGGCGGGCAGGCGACGATCCCGATCGTCGCGGCGGTGAACCGTGTCGCTAAAGTGCATTATGGCGAGATCGTCGCCTCGATCGCCTCGAAAAGCGCGGGGCCGGGGACGCGGGCCAATATCGACGAGTTCACCGAAACGACCAGCCGGGCGATCGTCGAGGTCGGCGGGGCGAGCCGCGGCAAGGCGATCATCGTGCTCAACCCCGCCGAACCGCCGCTGATCATGCGCGACACCGTCTATTGCCTGTGCGACGATGGTGACCGCGATGAAATCACCCAGAGCATCGCGGCAATGGTCGCCGAGGTGCAGGCCTATGTACCCGGCTACCGGCTCAAACAGGCGGTGCAGTTCGAGAGCATCGGCAGCAATGCGCCGCTGCGCATCCCCGAAATGGGCGGCAGCTTTACCGGACTCAAGGTCAGCGTCTTCCTCGAGGTCGAGGGGGCGGCGCATTATTTGCCTGCCTATGCCGGCAACCTCGACATCATGACATCGGCGGCGCTGAAGACCGCCGAGAAGATGGCGCAAAGGCTGGCGGCATGACCTTGGATCCGACGACCACCAAACTCTATATCCAGGACGTGACGCTGCGCGACGGGATGCACGCGATCCGCCACCAGTACGGCCTCGATCATGTCCGCGCGATCGCAAAAGCGCTCGACCGGGCGAAGGTCGACGCGATCGAGGTCGCGCATGGCGACGGGTTGCAGGGGTCGAGCTTCAACTATGGGTTCGGCGCGCATACCGACTGGGAGTGGATCGGCGCGGTGGCCGAAGTGCTCGAGCATAGCGTGCTCACGACATTGCTGCTGCCCGGCATCGGCACCATCCACGATCTCAAACGCGCCCATGACATGGGCGTGCGCTCGGTGCGGATTGCGACCCACTGCACCGAGGCCGATGTCGCGAAGCAACATATCGAGTTTGCGCGCGGCATCGGCATGGACGTGTCGGGCTTCCTGATGATGAGCCATATGTCCGAACCCGACGCGCTCGCGCAGCAGGCGCTCCTCATGGAAAGCTATGGCGCGCACTGCGTCTATGTCACCGACAGCGGCGGTGCGATGACGATGGACCAATATGCGGCGCGATTGCAGGCCTACGACCGGGTGCTGAAGCCCGAGACGCAGCGCGGGGTTCACGCCCACCACAATCTGTCGCTCGGCGTCGCGAACAGCATCGTTGCGGTGCAAAATGGCGCGGTACGCGTCGATGCCAGCCTGGCGGGCATGGGGGCGGGGGCGGGCAACGCGCCGCTGGAGGTGTTCATCGCGGCGGCCGACGTCCATGGGTGGAACCATGGCTGCGATCTCTATGCGCTGATGGATGCCGCAGAGGATCTGGTGCGGCCATTGCAGGACCGCCCGGTGCGCGTCGACCGCGAGACACTCACGCTCGGCTACGCCGGGGTGTATTCGAGCTTCCTGCGCCACGCCGAAAAAGCCGCCGCCGACCACGGTCTCGACACCCGCGCCATCCTCGTCGAACTTGGTCGCCGCAAGATGGTCGGCGGGCAGGAGGACATGATCGTCGACGTCGCGCTCGACATGCTCGCGGCGGCGCAAGCCGACGGTTGATCCTAGACGGAAGACTCGCTGACCACCCGGCGGCAGAAATCGCTCGTGCGCGCGGTCGGTCGGGCGCGGCCGCTCAGATAGCGCTCCATCGCCGCGAGGCCGCGGGCGGTCAGCGCGACATGGATGACGCGATTGTCGCGCGCCGATCGTTCGCGCGCGACGAGCCCGCAATCGTCGAGCTTTCCGATCCAGCGCAGTGCCGTGGTCGCCGGGACTGCCGCGGCGATGCACAGACTATGGATGCTCACCGGTCGCCCGCGATGATGTTGCACAAACAGGTCGAGCAGCATGTCCCACGCGGGTTCGGCGAAGATGTTGGCGGCGAAGCAATGCTCGCGGCTGCGGCGACTCGCATATTCCTGTTGCGCCAGCAGCACCAACGTCTCGGTATCGATATCGACGTCGCGGATCGCCGCGCGCGCTTCCATGGTGCCGCTCATAGCAGCCCCCTTTCGCGCATACTGACGATCGTACGGCCGCTGACGATCAGATGATCGAGCAGGCGGATGTCGACCGCGCGCGCCAGACGCTCGATCTTCTTTGTCATCGTGACATCGGCGGCGCTGGGCTCGGCCGATCCCGACGGATGATTATGCGCGAGGATGATGCCGTGCGCGCCCACATCAAAGGCCCGGGCGAGGAGACGCCGAAGCGGCCCCTCGACCTGCGCGATCGTTCCTTGCGCGATGGTCTCGTCGGCCAGATAGCCCCAGTCCTGCGTGACAAAGGTGACGTGCAGGCATTCGGTCGCCGACTTGCCGATCACCAGCCGCAGATAGGCCTGAAAGCGCGGATCGGTGGTCGTCACCGTGGTGCGCGATACCTCTTCGCGAAGCCCCGCTTCGATCAGCGTCCGCGCCGCGACGATCGATTCGGCAAGCTTGCGGTCGCCTTCCAGCGCGTTGGCGAGTTGATCGCAGCTGGCGGTCAGCGCCCGCCCGATACTCCCGAAATGCCGGATCAGCCGTTCGGCTGCGGTGTCGGCAAGCGTTCCAGCAAAGGGCTGGAGGAGGTCCGCCAGGACCGGTAGCGCCCGTAGCGCCGGACCCGTGTCCGATGCCGCCAGATCCCCACCGCCAGGATTATCAGGATGATGTAATAGGGGCCGTAGGTCATGATCCCATAAGCCAGCTTCGGAAAGATTTCGGTCACTTCGCGAGCGAAGTGAGAAATCACGGACACGAGTTGGAAGGCGGCGAGCCATAGCGGATAAATCCTGTTCGCCCTGAGCGCGACGCCCAAAAAGGTGGCGGCGAGCCCAAGGTCGATGAGCAAATGGCCCATATCGACCGATCCATAGATCGTGCTGCGCCCGACCAGCAGGTGGTAGAGCGGGTCGACAAGGGTCATAAAAACGAGCACCGCCGCGCAGATCCTTTCGGGGGCCGCGCCCCAGCGCAGCGCAGCTGCCCCGAGGAGCGTCACCAACAGGATGTTGATCATCTGGAGATTTTCCATGATCAAATCCTGACCCGCGGCGGCGGCGGCGTCAATCGTCAGGCGGCTTGCTGGCGCCCAGCGTCGTCGTCGGACGCGAATGGCATGGTATCTCCATGTCCCGGGGCGCCCGTGATCTGCGTCTTTGCATCGACCAGAGCGTTGTGCGAGCGGAAGACGTCGTTGGCCGACGCGATATCCGACTGGATCGCGCGCCCGAGCCGGACGATCGCGTCTTGGCCGACATGCGGCGCGGGCATGTCCTCGGTCTGGCGCGCGCGCAGGATCGCCTGCATCACGTCGAGCTTGGCGAGCAGGCTTTCGTCCGCCTTGGCTTCGGCGGTCCGGATTTGGTTGCGGATACGCAACATATAGGCGGGTACAGCTATCGTCATCGTCTTCCCCCTTGGCGCCGATGCTCGTTCGCGGCGCGCGCAGTGGTCCGGACGGGGCGGCTAGCTCACCACATCCGCGAGCGCCCTGGCGGCGGCGATGCCGACGACCAGGCTGGCGAGAATGGCAAACAGGATGATGCCGATCGCCGCGCCGCGGGTGAGGAGGGCGTTGTCGCCGTCGAGCACCCCGGGGACGACCGATGGCTCAGCTGGCTTGCTCCAGGGCGCTTCGATCGAAATCGCAAGCTGGTCCCTCATCGCTTCGCCGGCGGGCACCATGTCGTCCCGGGGGCTGACATCGCTCGGCGGCGCGGTTGCGGCCAGCGGGAGAATCCGCATCTCATTTTCTTCACATGCCCTGTCGGCCGAAAGATCGCCATTTTGTGCCGCCCATTCGCGATACTGCCGTGCCAGTTCGTGCCGCGTGACCCCGCCAAGCCGCGATCGGAGCACTTCGATGCGGCGATTCACCGCGGCTTCCGAAATGCCTAGCTGATGCGCGATTTCCTTGCTCGTGCGGCTATTGGCGAGCAGGTCGAGTACCGCGCGCTGCCGCGGCGTAGCAAAAGCGAAATCGTTGATGATCGATGTCATCGGTGTGCGACCCTTCCCGGCGCGCTTTTAATCACGACGGCTGGATCGATTCAACACAAAGCGCGGCTATCCGCCCGCTTCGCGGTCGAGAGAGGTGATTTGATGCGGTCGATCGCGCTCGCCCGTGGGGCACAAATCCGTCGTCGTCCCAAGCAGGGCTCAGCGCCGCAGGCGAGACGATGACGAAGAAGAATTGGCTCCCCGGGTAGGAACCCAAGTAACCGTGCGCCGTCGTCCAAGGCCATCCACCGAATCGGCGCAAATGCGCCTCGGTTCCATTTTCGTTCGTGCAAGACTGTCCATTGACGTCCACCGCTACGCAACCCATAGTGTGGGAAAGCGTGTAGGAAAGTACAAATGGGCAACCTTACAACCGCCAAAGCCAAGAGTGTGGGGCCAGGCCGTCACAGTGACGGAGACGGGCTTATTCTGTTTGTGACAGGCAAGAAGGGGCGTTCATGGGTGCTACGGGCACAGGTAGCGGGCGAGCGCAAAGACATTGGCCTTGGTTCTTTCCTTGCTGATCCGCCATTCGATAAGGCCTCGCGCGATCTGCGGGAGCAGACGCCCCTATTCGAGCGGCCATCCTTAACCTTGGCAGAGGCGAGGTTAAAGGCGGCTCACTTCCGCGGCCTGCTAAAGGCTGGTCGCAATCCGGTGATCGAGACGCGGAAAGAGATTGTCATCATCCCTGTCCACGCGCGCGAATGCGATCTTGCAGATCATTGTCCGACTCTTGGCTTTGCTCCATCAACGCCCAAGTCTCAGCGTTGATGTTCGCCGGGTCGGCGGTGATGTGCTGCATTAACTGACCATATGCCCACGCTTGATCGCGAAACTCGTCCAGCAGCGCGCGGTCAGCAGGATCATCGCTCGCGATGATATAATCGATCCAGCCGCCAGCTTCGGACATACCGATTCCCTTCCGGCGCCAGCATTGCACGGGTTCCTGTCGCCGCCAACGGGGCATCGTCACCGATTTTTCACGAATCAACAGTACATGCGCGACAACCCTGCCGCGCTCGCGACCCGCGCGGCGGGGCCACCTTCACCGAATCATTGCGCGCCGGTCGATGGCGGGATTAACATCGCTCGATGGAAAGCGCCCAAGCCCTACTCGATTTGCTGCCCGTCGGCTGCGAGCTGCGGACGTCGGTTGCCGATGTTGGCCGGGGATGGGAGGCGACCGCGCAAATTGTACATATCACCGACACGCCGAAGCCGATCCACGTAGGGCGCGGGCCAACCGATGAGGACGCACTAGAGCGCGCAATCCATTCGCTCGCCTATTTTTGGGAATGGAGAGCCAGCCCGGTGGCAAGGAATTACCCCCAGCGATGACCCATGAAATCCGTGGCCCTGACCCCGATGGCGATTGGTTTGTTGTGCTGCTCGATGGCGAGGAAGAAACCGCAATCGACGAGGTGTTTTCGAGCGCGGCAGCAGCACAGGCCGCAGCCGACAGGTTGAACGCCTCCTAAGGCAAGCAGGAGCGCATCTCGCGAAGGATGTTCGCAAGGTTGCGCTGTTCGGCAATAGCGGCCTTGGTCCTACCCCCGTGCTTGTAATTCCCGTTCGCCTTCCCGGTCGGCGCCCCCGGCGAGGCTCCCCCGTGCAAAAAGCATCTTTTCCTGCCCCGCATCACCGGCGACTGACAAGCCAATCCCGAATGCCGAGTGCGAGCCAAGCAGCGCGGGGTTGCCGCTAATTGCGGTGGCTCCATAGGGTTGTTGCGAGGATTGGGCTGGCACCCCCCCGCTGACGTTTCCTGCTGCGAAGATTGCTTGCCCGCCGCGGTTGTCGAATCGGTTGTCGATATAGACATGCTTGATCACCTGTTCGTTGCCCCGCTGCATCCGCATCAGGGTTCCCGATGTGATCGATGTAAACGCCAGCCGAACCACGCGCCTGCTGGACGGCCCGACGCCCGCCATGATGAACGCGGCGGCTGCTCGGATCGAACCGGGCGACGTGCTGCCCCGGCCTGCCAATGAGGTCCAGTCGCTCGATGAGTTTGGCCGGATCAGTGAGGGGCTTTACCCTGGGGTCCGCGCACCCCGCGAACGCGACGTGCTGGAAACCCGGCAATTCCCCTCGCGCGCCAATCCCGACAACATGCTCAACCGTCGCGGCCCGCTCGATCTGGCGGCGTTCGTGCGCGCAGAGGGTGGCGTCGCTGATTTCCGGGGCGAGCTAAAGGCCGCTGGCCTGTCGAACGCGCCGCGCAAGGGCGATGACTTTGCCGGGGGCGAGAACAGACTAGGCCCGCTGCTGGACGACGAACGCGGCGCCTCGCTGGACGACATGGCGCAGCGGGCATGGGAGGCGGGCTATTTCCCCGATCACGCCACGCGCCCGACTGTTGATGAATTTGTGACCGCGCTGGGCGATACCTACCGGGGGGTCAATCGGACGTTCCGCCCCGATGACTTTGCCGAGATAGACGCTTTCAACGCGGCCCGCGATCAGCGGCTTGCCGTCGAGCGCGCTAGGCAGGAAGGCATCGTTACCGGCTCGCGTCCAAGCGATGACAATCAGTACCGCCTAAAAATGGCCGGTGGCTGGCAGCCCTACAGCATCAAGATCGGCGATACCTATTACAGCTACCGCCGTCTCGATCCTTTCGCGATGACCATAGGCACCGCGGCCGATTTGGCCACAATGGGCGACGGAATGACCGACAAGCAGCGCGACAAGGGCGCGGCGCTGTGGACGGCCTCGCTGATCGCCAACCTTGCGAGTCGTACCCGCTGGGTTGGCGCTGACGACGAGGCGGCGACCGCGAACCTTGGTCGAGGCCAACGCGCCATCTCGCATCAGGTTATAGATGGTCGAACGACAGAGGCCCGAACGGGCAACAGCCGAGTTGATAGTTTCGGTAGTCGGGGTGATTCCAGACATGGACATCTCTCCACAATCTTGCACGAAGATGTGCAGGAGTGGATTTTGCGTTGTCCGAAATTGACATCACTACCGATGCCAACTTTTTTTCGGGAGGTCGGGGCAGTCGGTTTGCGGATCGCGAAGACGACCACAGGCAAACTCTGATTGTGGGAAACAGTGTGGGAAACTTGACCAGAGCGGATCGGAAAGTTGCCGAAAATCAACGCCTTGAGGTAAAGAAATGGCTCCCCGGGTAGGATTCGAACCTACGACCGATCGATTAACAGTCGATTGCTCTACCGCTGAGCTACCGAGGAACACCCCGCTGATGCGGGCAAGGCGGCCCCTTTGCCGCGTGCCGCCAACTTTATCAAGGGGGTTTTGGCGCGAATTGTCTCGCTCAGACGATAAATTGTTCCATTGCGATGCGTTCGTCCAATCCCTGGTCGGGGTCGAACAGCAAAGTCAGCGGTCGGCTGCGGTCGGTGGTGACCAGCACCGTCTTTACATCGCGGATTTCGCGCTGGTCGGCGACCGCGCTGACCGGGCGCTTCGCCGCTTCGCGGACGTTGAAGCGGATGCTGGTCGATTCGGGGACCAGCGCGCCGCGCCAGCGCCGCGGGCGGAAGGGGCTGATCGGGGTCAACGCCAGCATTTCCGATTCGAGTGGCAGGATCGGGCCATTGGCGCTGAGGTTGTAGGCGGTCGACCCGGCGGGGGTCGCGACGAGCACGCCGTCGCACGCCAGTTCCTCGAGCATCGTCTTTTCGTTGATCAGCACTTCGAGCTTGGCGGCCTGGCGCGTTTCGCGGAGCAGCGAAATCTCGTTGATCGCGGGCAGGATGTGCCGTTCGCCGCTGATCGTCGTGATGTCGCCCGCCAGCGGGTGGACGAGGAAGGGGCGCGCCGCTGCGATCCGGTCGAGCAGCCCCTCGACGCGAAACTCGTTCATCAGGAAGCCGATCGTGCCGCGGTTCATCCCGAACACCGGCAGGCTGCGGCGCTGGTCGAGCAGCTGGTGCAGCATGTGGAGCAGGAAGCCGTCGCCGCCGAGCGCGATCAGCAAATCGGCTTCGTTCAGATCGACAAAGTCGTAGAGCGGGCGCAATTCGGCTTCGGCTTCCATGGCCGCGGGCGCGTTCGATGCGACGAGCGCGATCTTGCGTTGCATTAAGCTTCCCCCAGAAGGCGGAGTGTCAGCCGCCCGTTGCACTCATATGACGCGCGACCGCCGGTGTGGACTTTCGTTCGATATGAAAGTCATGCGCGCGGGGTTTGCCAGCCAATGCGGCATCAATCAAGCCGTCGACATCGCCGCGCTCGCGCAGCGCCGCGCGCAGGTCGATATGGTCGTCCTGGCCGAGGCACATATAGATGCGTCCTTCAACGGTCAGGCGGATCCGGTTGCACGTCGTGCAGAAATTGTCGCTGAGCGGGGTGATCAGGCCGAGTGTGACCGGGCTGCCTTCCATCGCGAAGTATCGGGCCGGGCCACCGGTGCGCTTATCGACCAGATAGATGGCGCGGACGTCGCGCAGCGGGGCGATGAACTGGTGGAGCGGGATATAATGGTAGCTGCGATCCTCGGCGACCTCGCCCAGCGGCATCGTTTCGATGAGCGTGAGATCGCAGCCGGTGGCGGCGCAATAATCGAGCATGGGGAGCAGCTGGTCCTCGTTGAGGCCTGCGAGCGCCACCATATTGATCTTGACCGCGATCCCCGCCGCGCGCGCCGCGGCAATTCCGCCGAGCGCGACATCGACGTCGCCGACGCGCGTGATGTGGCGAAAGGCGGCGGGATCGAGCGTGTCCAGGCTGACGTTGATGCGGCGTACGCCCGCCGCCGCGAGCATTGGCGCATATTCGGCGAGCCGCATGCCGTTGGTCGTGAGGGTAAGTTCATCGAGCCCGTGCCCGATCATCGCGCCCAGCCGCGCCGCGAGCGTATCGATCCCGCGCCGCACCAGCGGCTCGCCGCCGGTCAGGCGAATCCGGCGAATCCCGCGCGCGACGAAGCGTTCGGCCAGCTCGCCCATTTCCTCGATGTTCAGCACCGCCGATTTGGGCAGGAAGGTCATGTCTTCGGCCATGCAGTAACGACAGCGCAGGTCGCAGCGATCGGTCACCGAAAGGCGTAAGTAATTGATCCGCCGACCATGGCCGTCGATCAAAGGCGCCGTCGATCCGGCAGGTTGGGAAAATGTGACAGCCACAGGCACCTTGTGATGCAAAAGGCAGGAACTTGGCAAGCAAAGCCTGCTACGGAGACGCCATGAATCGCTTGTCCGAAACCCTTTCCGCGTGCGTCCGTAAACTCGAAGGTCTGCATCATCGCCACGACGCCGACGCCGGCGTCATTTTGGTCCAGATCGACCAGATGGCCCGGATCAACAGCAGCGCGGGGACCGCGACGGGTGATGCGGTGCTCGATGAAATCGGGCGGCGGCTGGAAAATTTCGCCAGCGACGAATTTGGGCCGGGATCGTGCGTCGATCGACTCGACGGGCCACGCTTCCTGATCGTGCCATCGACGCCCATGTCGCTGGGGGCGCTACGCGCGCAGGAACGCGCGCTGCATGTCGCGCTGGCCGAACCGATCGTCGGCGATCCGAACGGCCGCCTGTCGATCCGCATTGCGGCGGCGTTGATCACACGCGACGAATCGGTGGCCGAGCAGCTGCGCAATGCGGGGGAACAGCTGTCGCGCCCGGCATCGGCGCGCGATGGTGTGATGGTCCATGCGGCGCTTTCGGGCGACGAGGTGCTGATCCATTATCAGCCGCAATATGATGTCGGCACCGGCGAGATGGTTGGGGTCGAGGCGCTGCTACGCTGGCAGCATCCCGAACTCGGCCTGCTCGGCGCGGGGCCGCTGGTCACCGCGGCGCGCGCCGCGCGGCTGGAATGCGAACTGACCGAGCATGCGCACCGCGTCGCGCTCGCCGAAATGGCGAAATGGCCGCGCGCGCTGGCGAAACTGCGCGTGTCGCTTAACATCACCGCCGCCGATCTCGGTGACCCCGAATTTGCGGGTCGGTTCGCGGCGATGGCGAAAGCGGCGCAGGTCGATCCCGACCGGCTGACGCTCGAGCTGACCGAACAGGCGATGCTGAGCGATCCGGCGAGCGCTGCCGAGCAATTGGCGCAGATCCGCGCGCTGGGCTGCGCAATCGCGATCGACGATTTCGGCACTGGCTATTCCAGCCTGTCGCTGCTCGCACGGCTCCCTATCGATTATCTCAAGATCGATAGCGGCTTCACCCGCACCATCGACGGCAGCGACCGCGACCGCATCGTCGTCCGCGCGATCGTCGACCTCGCGCGCGCGCTGGGGCTGTTGGTGGTGGCCGAGGGGATCGAGAATGAGCGCCAGCTGGAACGGCTGCGTGAACTGGGGGTCGCGACCTGGCAGGGGTTTTTGAAGTCGGGACCGGTGCCGGGGGATCAGCTGCCGGGGTTGATGGGATAAACGTCGCCCCCGCGCAGGCGGGGGCCGCTGTCGGCCTAGCGCAAGGCTGCCTGCGGCCCCCGCCTGCGCGGGGGCGACGGCTAGTTTACCTGCCGCGCCAGCTTGCCCAGACCCTTCGACAATTGCAGCGCGCCGTTCAATCGCGCCCCTGTGCTCATCCAGTCGCCACTGACCGACAGCTTGTTGTCGGGGCGGATGCGCGCGCGGCCTTTCAGCCGCTCGACATAGGCGATCAGCCCGGGCACATTTGCGAACTCGTCGCCGTGGAAGCTGACGAGCGCCCCCTTCGTCCCGACGTCGAGCTTGGCGATGCCCGCCAGCTTTGCGTTGGCCTTGATCTCCATCAGCTGGACCAGGTTCGCGGTTTCGGGCGGCAGCGGGCCGAAGCGGTCGATCATCTCGGCGGCAAAGGCGTCGAGCGCGGCGCGGTCCCCGGCGTCGTTGAGGCGGCGATAGAGCGCCATGCGCAGCGGCAGGTCGGGGACATAATCCTCGGGGATCAGGATCGGCGCGTCGACGGTGATCACCGGCGACAGCGCCTCGCGCGGCGGCAGCTTGCCCGCCCCCTCGGCCTTGGCCATCAGGATCGCTTCTTCGAGCATCGACTGATAGAGTTCGAAGCCGACTTCGCGGATATGCCCCGACTGCTCGTCACCGACGAGGTTGCCCGCGCCGCGAATGTCGAGGTCGTGGCTCGCCAGCTGGAACCCGGCGCCGAGCGTATCCAGGTCGCCGAGCAGCTTTAGCCTTTTTTCGGCGGTGTCGGTGATCGCGCCATGCTCGGGCGTGGTGAGATAGGCATAGGCGCGCGTCTTGCCGCGCCCGACCCGGCCGCGCAGCTGGTACAGCTGGGCAAGGCCGAAGCGGTCGGCGCGGTGGATGATGAGCGTGTTGGCGCTCGGGATGTCGAGGCCGCTTTCAACGATCGTCGTCGACAGCAGCACGTCATATTTGCGGTCGTAAAAGGCGCTCATCCGGTCCTCGACCTCGGTCGGGGTCATCTGGCCATGCGCGACGACATATTTGATTTCGGGGACGCGGTTGCGCAGAAATTCCTCGATGTCGGGCAGGTCCTTGATCCGCGGCACGACAAAGAAGCTCTGCCCGCCGCGATCATGCTCGCGTAGCAAGGCTTCGCGCAGCACCACCGCATCCCACGGCGCCACATAAGTGCGCACCGCGAGGCGATCGACCGGCGGCGTCTGGATCACGCTGAGCTCGCGCAGTCCCGACATCGCCATTTGCAAGGTGCGCGGGATCGGGGTCGCGGTCAGCGTCAGGACATGGACGTCGGTCTTGAGCTGCTTCAGCCGCTCCTTGTGGACGACGCCAAAGCGCTGTTCCTCGTCGACGATGACGAGGCCAAGATTCTTGAACTCGACCGATTTGGCGATCACCGCATGGGTGCCGACGACGATGTCGATCTGGCCGCTCGCCAGCCCGTCGCGCGTCTTTTGCGCTTCGCCTGCGGGGACGAGGCGCGAAAGACGTCCGATGTTGACCGGAAAGCCTTTGAACCGCTCGACGAAGTTCGTGTAATGCTGGCGCGCGAGCAGGGTGGTCGGCACGACGACCGCGACCTGCACCCCCGCCATCGCGGCGACAAAGGCGGCGCGGAGCGCGACCTCGGTCTTGCCGAACCCGACGTCGCCGCACACCAGCCGGTCCATCGGCTTCCCCGACGCCATATCGGCGAGCACGTCGCTGATCGCGCGGTCCTGATCGTCGGTTTCCTGATAGGGGAAGCGGTCGGCAAAGGCGGGGTAGGCGGCATCCTGTGCGAGCAGTTCGCCCGAACGCAGCGCGCGTTGCGCCGCGGTCGCGAGCAATTCGCCCGCGATCTCGCGGATGCGCTCTTTCATCCGCGCCTTGCGGCGCTGCCACGCTTCGCCGCCAAGCCGGTCGAGCGCGACCCCGTCGCTCTCGCCGCCATAGCGCGACAGCACGTCGAGATTTTCGACCGGGACGTACAGCTTGTCGCCGCCCGCATAGGTCAGCGCGACGCAATCGTGCGGGCTGCTCCCGACCGGGATCGAGGTCAGCCCTTCATAGCGCCCGATGCCATGGTCGAGGTGAACGACGAGGTCGCCGACGCTGAGCGTTGCGAGTTCGGCGAGGAAGGCGTCGGCGCTTTTGCGGCGCTTCTGGCGGCGGACCAGCCGTTCACCGAGAATATCCTGTTCGGTCAGCAGGCTGATCGCGTCGGAGGCAAAGCCATGGTCGAGCGGGAGGACGACCATCGCGGTCGCCCCGCCGCTCTCGGTGGACGCGGTCCCGAGCGCTTGCTGCCAACTATCGGCGGGGGCTAGCGAGGTCACCCCATGCTCGCGGAGCAGCCCTGACAGGCGATCCCGCGCCCCTTCCGAATAGCTGGCGATGATCGTCTTGCGGCCCTTGCGGCGCTCGTCCGACAGATGATCGGCGACCTTGTCGTAGACATTCAGGTCGGCGGCGCGTTCGGGGGTGAAATCGCGCGCGGCAAAGGTTTCCAGATCGACGATGTGCGCGGCTGGCGGAACGTCGAACGGCGTGACGATGTGGATCGGGCGCTGCGCCGCCAACCCAGCCCATTCGGCCTCGCTCAGATACAGCGTTTCGGGCGCCAGCGGCCGATAGCTGCCCGGCGATTCGCGCTCGGCGGCGACGCGGTTGGCGTGATAGTCGGCGATCGCGGCAAAGCGCGTCTCCGCCGTCGCGTCGCTGCGGTGGCCGCGCAGCACCGGGGTCGCGGGGTCGATATGGTCGAACAGCGTCGCCAGCCGCTCCTCGAATAGCGGCAGCCAATGGTCCATGCCCGCCTGCCGCCGCCCGTCGCTGACTGCCTGATACAGCGGATCGCCGGTCGCCTGCGCGCCGAACAGCTCGCGGTAGCTCGAGCGGAAGCGCTTGATCGTGTCCTGATCGAGCAACGTCTCGGCGGCTGGAAGCAGTTGCAGCGCCTTGGCCGGGCCCAGGCTGCGCTGGTCGGCGGGGTCGAAGCGGCGGATGCTTTCGATCTCGTCACCGAAAAAGTCGACGCGCAGACCGGTTTCCTCGCCTGCGGGAAACAGGTCGAGGATGCCGCCGCGCACCGCAAACTCGCCCTGATCGGCGACGGTGTCGACGCGGCTGAACCCATTAGCGACCAGCAGTTCGGCGAGCGCGTCGCGGTCGATCCGCTGCCCTGCGGCAAGTGTCGTTGCGAGCTGGCGGATACGGAAAGGCGTGAGCGTGCGCTGGGTGATCGCGGCGACGGTGGTCAGGACCAGCTCGCCGCGCTTCGCCGGCGCCTGCAAGGCCGACAGCGTCGCCAGCCGGTCGGCGCTGACCCGCATCGACGGCCCGGCGCGGTCATAGGGCAGGCAGTCCCATGCCGGGAAGCGATAGATGGTCAGGTCGGGCGCGAAAAAGGGCGCGGCGTCGGCGATCGCCTGCATCGCCGCATCGTCGGTCGCGACATAGACCAGCCGTTTGTCGCTGGCGCGCGCGAGGTCAGCGAGCAGCAGCGGCAAAAACCCGTCGGCCGCGCGCGCCAGCGTCAGCGGCGCCGCTGCCGATCCGATCGCGGCAAAAATGTCGGCGGCGGGAATGGTCATGGCAGCGGAATATAGTCCAGACGGCGCATCGCGGCGATCAGGTCGGGACGGTCCAGATGCGCGGGCGGATCACCCGTACCGAGCGCCCACGCCATGATGTCGACGTCATCCTCGTCGACGACCATTTCGAACCAGCCGATCTGTTCCTCGCTCCAGGTCGCGGCATAGCGATCGAAAAAGCCGCCAATCATATAATCGGCCTCGCGCGTGCCGCGGTGCCAGGCGCGGAATTTCAGGCGTTTGAGGCGGTCTTGCATGGCGGGCCTTTTAGAGCGGTTGCGTGCGGTATCAACCGTCATCGAAGCCTGCTCATCCTCCCTGTGCCGCAGGCATGCGGAGGGGGACCATCCGAAGGATGGTGGAGGGGCGGCAACGGTGGCGCCAAAGCCCCTCCGTCAGCGCTTCGCGCTGCCACCTCCCCATCGCTGCGCGACAGGGAGGATTGTTGGCGGCTATTTAACTGGGTGTTGGAATTCCAATCTCGGCGCTACACAAACGTCACTCATGCGACCCGAAATCCTCAATCCGCTCTTTGCCGCGCTCACCGACCTGAAGGGTGTTGGCCCGCAGCTGGCCAAGCCGCTGACGCGGCTGGGGCTGGAACGCGTCGTGGATGTACTGTTTCACCTGCCGACGGGATTGATCTTGCGTTTTCCGGTCGACCGGCTCGACGAAGCGCAGGCGGGGCAGACGATCATCGTCGACCTGACCGCGCAGGACTATCGCCCGGGCCGCTCGCCCCGCGCGCCCTTCGGGGTCGAGGCGTTCGACAGCGCGGGCGACCATGTCCGGCTCGTCTATTTCGGGCGCACATCGGGGCTGGCGAGGAAATTGTTCCCGCTGGGCGAAAAGCGCCGCGTATCGGGGCGGCTCGACCTCTATGGCGAGATGCGCCAGATCGTCCATCCCGATCAGGTCGTCGAGCCGGGCGATGACGCGGGGATCGCGATCCACGAACCCGTCTATCCGCTGACCGAAGGACTGACCAACGCGCGGCTGTCGCAGCTGGTCGAAATAGCGCTCGAACGGCGCCCCGACCTTGCCGAATGGATCGATGGCCCGCTGCTGACCAGCCGTGGCTGGCCTGCGTGGCGCGAGGCGCTGACGCGTGCGCACGCCAGCCCGCAGGATGCGGCGGCGCGCGACCGGCTGGCCTATGACGAGATTTTCGCCAGCCAGGTCGCGCTGATGCTGATCCGCGAGGGGCTGCGCAAGCGCAAGGGGCGGCCGGTGGTCGGCGACGGACGGCTGGTGGGTGCGCTGCGCCTGCCGTTCGGGCTGACCGGCGCGCAGGAGCGGGTGGGACGCGAGATTGCCGGCGACATGGGTCGCGAAACCCCGATGCTGCGCATGCTGCAGGGCGACGTCGGGTCGGGCAAGACACTCGTCGCGCTGCGCGCAATGCTAGCGGCGGTCGAGGCGGGAACGCAGGCGGCGCTGCTCGCGCCGACCGAGATTTTGGCGCGCCAGCATTTCGCGACGTTGCAAGCGATGCTGGCGGGGCTACCGGTGAACATCGCGATCCTGACCGGGCGCGACAAAGGGCGGGTGCGCGAATCGACGCTGATGGGGCTCGCCGACGGCAGCATCGACATATTGGTCGGCACCCATGCGATTTTTCAGGATGCGGTGACATATCGTGATCTGGCGCTGGTCGTCGTGGACGAGCAGCACCGCTTCGGCGTCGCGCAGCGGTTGATGCTCACGCAGAAGGCGGCGCGGCCACCGCACCTGCTGGTGATGACCGCGACCCCGATCCCGCGCACCCTGCAACTCGCCAATCATGGCGAAATGGACGTGTCGCGGATCGACGAAATGCCGCCGGGGCGCACCCCGGTCGATACGCGCGTCGTATCGGTCGACCGGCTTGATGAGGTCGTCGGCGGGCTCGAGCGGCATCTGGCGACCGGCGCGCAGGCCTATTGGGTGTGCCCACTGGTCGCCGAGAGCGAGACGAGCGAACTCGCCGCCGCCGAGGAGCGCGCCGCGCTGCTGCGCGAGCGGCTGGGCGCCGACCGCGTCGGGCTGGTCCATGGGCGGATGAAAGGGCCGGACAAGGATGACGTCATGGCGCGTTTTCAGGCCGGCGACATCGGCGTGCTGGTCGCGACGACGGTGATCGAGGTCGGGGTCGATGTCCCCGCCGCGAGCCTGATGATCGTCGAGCATGCCGACCGCTTCGGCCTTGCCCAGCTGCACCAGTTGCGCGGGCGCGTCGGGCGCGGCGCGGCGAAATCGGTGTGCCTGTTGCTGCGTTCGCAGAACCTGTCCGAAACTGCGCGCGAACGGCTGGCGCTGATGCGCGAAACCAATGACGGCTTTGTGATTGCCGAGAAGGACCTCGAACTGCGCGGCGGCGGCGAACTGCTGGGACTCAAGCAGTCGGGCGATGCCGATTACGGGCTGGCGAGCGCCGAACAGCTGGTGCGGCTGCTGCCGGTGGCGCACGACGATGCGCGCTTGTTCGTCGAACGCGATGGCGGGATGGAGGGGGTGCGCGGCGAGGCGGTGCGTCACTGCCTTTACCTGTTCGAGCGTGATGCGGCGGTGCCGCTGCTCAGGAGTGGTTGAATAAACGTCGCCCCCGCGCAGGCGGGGGCCGCTGTCGCCCCTCTCCAGCATCGCTGCGTAAAACCTCTAGCGGCCCCCGCCTGCGCGGGGGCGACGGTATCTGGTTGGCTTAATTCACGTCCGCCCGTGCACCCATCGCACGGATCATCGGCAGATAATCTTCGACCGCGATTGATTTGTCGAACTGTACACCGGTCTTGCCGCCCAATGACCACACGACCTTCGCCGCGGTGCGGCCGATGATCGGCATGCGGAACACGACGAGGTCGCCGATCTCCAGCCCGCGCTCGAAACGCATCAGCATCCCGTCGGCGCTGATGTTGACGCAGGTGCACATTTCCTGCCGTCCGTCGGGCATGACGAAGGGAAGGCGAACATAGACGTCGCTACGCGGAGCGATCCGCTGGTCGAGCCCGACATAATGGGCTTTGCTGGTGTCGATCTTGCGCATTTTTGTGGACCTTGTTGATTTGGGCATGACGATCCACCGGAATGCTGAAAATTGGGTAAACGGGTTTTGCGCCTTATCGCGTTACAAGACCATGTTTTTTCGCGCCCAGGCTCAGCGGCACCGGGTTGTCGGCGCCGAGGATGCGATACTGGGGGTTGCGAATGACGACGCCGTCGACCTTGACCGCGCCTTCGTCGAGCTTGCGCCGCGCTTCCTTGTTCGACGCGGCAAAGCCGAGTTCGCGCAGGGCATCGACGATGTTGATCCCTCCGGCGGGCGCGGCAACCTGCGGCAAGTCGCCGCCAATCTGCCCTTTTTCAAAGGTTTGCGCGGCGGTCTCGGCGGCGGCCTTGGCGGCATCGGCGCCGCGGCACAGCGCGGTGGCTTCGTTTGCCAGTATTTTCTTCGCCTCGTTGATTTCGGCGCCGCCCAGCGCTTCGAGCAGCGCGATCTCTTCGAGCGGCAGGTCGGTGAACAGCTTGAGGAAGCGCCCGACATCGCGGTCGTCGCAATTGCGCCAGAACTGCCAATAGTCAAAATGGGACAGTTGCGCCGGATTAAGCCACACCGCACCGGCGGCGGTTTTGCCCATTTTGGCCCCCGCCGCCGTGGTAAGCAGCGGAGTCGTCAGACCGTAAAGGTCTGCGCCGTCCATGCGGCGCCCGAGCTCCATGCCGTTGACGATATTGCCCCACTGGTCCGAGCCGCCCATCTGGAGCCGCACCCCCATGTCCTTCGACAAATGGCGGAAATCATAACCCTGCAGGATCATGTAATTGAATTCGAGGAAGGTCATCGGCTGTTCGCGTTCGAGCCGCAGCTTGACCGAATCGAACGTCATCATCCGGTTGATCGTGAAATGTGTGCCGACTTCCTGCAGCAATTCGATGTAACCAAGCTTGCCGAGCCAGTCCTGGTTGTTGACCATCACCGCGTCGGTCGGGCCGTCGCCAAAGGTCAGGAACTGCTGAAAGATGCTGAAGATCGACGCGATATTGTCGGCGATCGTTTCGTCCGACAGCATCTTGCGGCTTTCGTCGCGCCCCGTCGGGTCGCCGATCCGCGTCGTTCCGCCGCCCATCAGCACGATCGGCTTGTGCCCCGTCTGTTGCAGGCGGCGCAGCATCATGATCTGGACGAGGCTGCCGACGTGCAGGCTGGGCGCGGTTGCGTCGAAACCGATATATCCGGGGACGACCTGTTTCGACGCGAGCGCATCGAGCCCTTCCGCGTCGGTCATCTGGTGGATATAGCCTCGTTCATCGAGGACGCGCAGCAGGTCGGATTGATGGTTCGTCATAGCGCGCGGGCGCTTAGCATGACGTCGGCGCAAACCCAACAGCGTTCACCGACACCAAATGCCGTTCGCCCTGAGCTTGTCGAAGGGCCGTTCTTCCTTTTAGACCGTGCTGATGAGCTTTTGGGCCTACATGCTGCACTGCCGGGGAGGGGCGTTCTACACGGGGCATACGGACAATCTTCCGTATCGCATCGCACAGCATGAGTCGGGCACTATTCCGGGCTTTACGGCAGACAAGCTGCCCGTAACCCTCGTGTGGAGTCAGGAATTTTCGACCCGCGTCGAAGCATTGGAGGCCGAGCGTCGGATTAAGGGCTGGAGTCGGGCCAAAAAGCTGGCATTGATCCGCGGCGATTGGAATAGAATTTCCAGCTTGGCAAAAGGAAAGAACGGTCCTTCGACAAGCTCAGGACGAACGGAGGAAGACTGAGTGTCGGACCAAACGAAATGCCGACGGCACTCCCTCATCTGCCACCCCGATACCCCGGCGCGAACGGTCCGGTCGGTCGCGGTCGAGATCGCGCTGTCGTTCGATGAGGGTTTTGCGCTGCACTATATTGTCGAGGGCGGCGTGGGAGACATCATCCTGCCGCCGGGCGACGGGCAGCTGGTCATTGCCGACAGCGCAACCGACGGGTTGTGGCAGAGCACCTGTTTCGAGGCGTTCCTGACCGAGGAGGGGCAGCCCGACTATACTGAATTCAACTATGCCCCCGACGGCCGCTGGGCCTGTTACCAGTTCGACGATTATCGCTCGCTGCTGCGCTCGGACGAGCTTGCGCCATGGGAGATGACGGTCGAGCGCAGCGACGCGCGCTATATATTGCGCGTCGAACCGGGGATTTTCCCCGATACGGGATCGAAACTTGGGCTGTCAGCGGTGATCGAGGAGTTGGACGGCACCAAAAGCTATTGGGCGCTCGCGCACCCGCCGGGCAAGCCCGACTTCCATCATCCCGATTGCTTTGCGCTCACGCTTGAGGCACCCGGGCGCGCATGACAGTCCAGTTTGGCATCGACCGCCTGCTCGCCGACCCCGCGCTCCTCAAATCGCTTCAGGGCCGGCGCGTTGCGCTGCTCGCGCATCCGGCCTCGGTCACCGCCGACCTTACGCACAGCCTCGACGCGCTCGTCGCCGCGGGGGTCAATGTCACCGCGGTGTTCGGGCCGCAGCATGGTGTGCGCGGCGACCTGCAGGACAATATGATGGAGTCGCCCGACTTCACCGATCCGACCTACGGCATGCCGGTGTTCAGCCTTTACGGCGAAGTGCGCCGCCCGTCGGGGCAGTCGATGCACACCTTCGACGTGATGCTCGTCGATCTGCAGGATCTCGGCTGCCGCATCTACACCTATGTCACGACTTTGCTCTATGTGCTCGAGGCCGCGGCGGAGCATGGCAAGGCGGTGTGGGTGCTTGACCGCCCGAACCCCGCGGGGCGCCCGGTCGAAGGAACACGGCTGCGCGAGGGGTGGGAAAGCTTCGTCGGCGCGGGGCCGATGGTGATGCGCCACGGGCTGACAATGGGCGAGATGGGCCATTGGTTCATCCGCCACTTCGGGCTCGATGTCGACTACCGGGTGATCGAGATGGCGGGGTGGGAGCCCGACGGCCCGGGCTTCGGCTGGCCCACGAAACGCGTGTGGATCAACCCCAGCCCGAACGCCGCCAACCTCAACATGGCGCGCGCCTATGCCGGCACGGTCATGGTCGAGGGCGCGACCTTGAGCGAGGGCCGCGGCACGACGCGCCCGCTCGAACTCTTCGGCGCGCCCGACATCGATGCAAAGGCCGTGATTGCGGAGATGCAGCGGCTCGCGCCCGAATGGCTGGGCGGATGCAAGCTGCGTGACATCTGGTTCGAGCCGACCTTCCACAAGCATTTGAAGCAGCTCAACAGCGGCATCCATATCCATGCCGAAGGCGGCTGGTACGACCATGCGGCGTTCCGTCCTTGGCGCGTGCAGGCGCTGGGGTTCAAGGCGATCCGCTCGCTGTATCCCGACTATCCGATCTGGCGCGGCACCGATTTCAAATATGAATATACCGACGATGTGCTCGCGATCGACGTGATCAACGGCGGCCCCGACCTGCGGCTGTGGGTCGACGATGCGGGCTCGGTGGCACGCGATCTCGACGCATTGGCGCAGCCTGACGAGACGGCGTGGCGCGACGAGATTTCAGATCTGCTGCTTTACTGATGCGGATTTTCTGCTCCCGTTCGTCCTGAGCTTGTCGAGAGGCGGTTCTTCCCACCAGCGTGAGATGAAAAGAACAGCGCTTCGACAAGTGCAGGGCGAACGGGTTAAAGGTTGGCGCCAGAGCGCGCGGGGAGAGTGAAATGATGCAACGCAGGCAATTTCTTGGCACCGCGGCGCTCGGCGGGCTGGCGGCGACACTGCCGCTCTCGGCATGGGCGGCGGACACTGCGGGCCTGCCCAATCTGGCCGCCAAGGCGGTTCCGATCGGGAAGGCGGAGCGCGTGGCGCGGCTCGCCAAGGCGACGCATCTGCTCCGCGCGAACGACATGGACGCGCTGCTGATCGAGCCCGGATCGAGCCTGATCTATTTCACCGGCGTGCGCTGGTCGCGGAGCGAGCGGCTGACCGCGGCGGTGCTGACGCGCGAGGGCGAGCTGGCGGTCGTCACGCCCTTTTTCGAAGAACCGTCGGTGCGCGAAAGCCTGGCGGTTGCGGCCGACGTGCTGACCTGGAACGAGGATGACAATCCGCTCGCCGCAGTCGCCACCTGGCTGGGCAAACGCGGGCTGACCAAACGCAAGATCGGCGTCGAGGAAACGGTGCGCTATTTCGCGGTCGACGGGCTGGAAAAGGCGATGCCGAACGCGACCGTCGTCAACGGCGCGCCGGTGGTGCGCGGGTGCCGGATGCACAAATCGCCCGCCGAAATCGCGCTGATGCAGGTCGCGAGCGACATCACGCTCGCCGCCTATCGTCACACCGCGCCGCGGATCGAGGCGGGAATGACCCCCGACCAGATCGGCGCAATCATGGCCGCGGCGACGACCGCGCTCGGTGGACGCAGCGAATTCGAGCTGATCCTGCTCGGCGAGGCGAGCGCCTATCCGCACGGGTCGGGAAAGCCGCAGGCGGTGAAGGACGGCGAGGTCGTGCTGATGGACTGCGGCGCGACGGTGCACGGCTATCAGTCCGACATCTCGCGCAGCTTCGTTTACGGCAAGGCGACACCGCGCCAGCAGCAGGTGTGGGACCAGATGCGCAAGGGACAGGATGTCGCCTTTGCCGCGGCAAAGCTCGGCACCCCCGCGGGCAAGGTCGATGATGCGGTGCGCGCTTATTATGCCGGGCTCGGCTGGGGGCCGGATTACAAGCTGCCCGGCACGTCGCACCGCACCGGCCACGGCATCGGGCTCGATGGGCATGAGCCGGTCAATCTGGTGCGCGGCGAAACGACGAAGCTCGCACCCGGCATGTGTTTCTCGAACGAGCCCGGCATCTATATTCCGGGCGAATTCGGCATCCGGCTCGAGGATTGTTTCCACATGACCGACAGCGGTCCCAAATGGTTCAGCGAACCGCCGCCGTCAATCGACCGGCCGTTCGGCTGAGCGTCAACGCACATCACAAAACCCGTTCGTGCTGAGCTTGTCGAAGCACCGTCCTTTTCTTGGCGACGGGACGGGGAAGGACGGCCCTTCGACAAGCTCAGGGCGAACGGATTAGAGGAAGGTGTCTGGTCCCTTGGGCCGCTGTACCAGACTGACCAGCACGAACGAGATAATCATCAGCAGATACCAGCTGCCGAGCTTCTCCAGCCCCACCATGTGCCAACCATCGTCCTGGCTCGGGTAGGTCCACGCGCGCGCGAAGGTTCCGATATTCTCCGCGAACCAGATGAACAGCGCGACCAGCCCCCAGCCGACGAGCAGCGGCATGCGGCGGTGGACGTGCAAGGGGCGGAACCACACCTGGCAGCGCCAGAAAAGCAGTGCGGTCGCCGCGAACAGGAACCAGCGGATGTCGTACAGCCAGTGATGCGCGAAGAAATTGACGTAGATCGCCGCCGCGAGAAGATAGCTCGTCCAGACCGGCGGGTAACCCGTGTAGCGGAAATCGAAGATGCGCCACACGCGCGCGATATAGCTCCCCACCGCGGCATACATAAAGCCCGAGAAGAGCGGGACGGCGCCGATGTGGAGCAGGCTCGCCTCGGGATATTGCCACGACCCTGCGGCGGTCTTGAACAGCTCCATCACCGTGCCGACGATGTGGAAAATCAGAATGACGAGCGCTTCCTTCGGTGTTTCCAATCGGAACGCGAGCATCCCGAGCTGGATCAGCACCGCGCCGATCGTGATCGCGTCATAGCGATGCAGCGGCGCATCGTCGGGCCAGAAGAGATGCGTGCCGAGCAGCAGCGCAAGCATCAGCCCGCCGAACAGGCACGCCCAGCCTTGCTTGAAGCCGAAGACGAGAAATTCGAGGAACCAGCCGCGCGGCCCCGGCGTAACCGCCATCGCTTCCAGTTGCGCGCGGACGGCGTGAAAGCGGCTGTGGCCGCGCGCGCGATCAGACATAAACGGCGACCCATGCGATCAGCGCCGCGGCGGGCAGCAGCAGCGCCTGCGCGAGCACCGTCCCGGCGAGGCGGCTTAGCGAGATGAGCGTGATCGCGCGGCGAAAGTCGGCCTCGTCGACCTTCCCCTCGACCGCATCGTCGGTCATCACCGACAATTGCGGGTCGATAAAGGCAAACAACAAAATCGTCGCAAAGCCGTTGATCAGCGCCGAGAGCTGCGACGCGGTGACGCGAAACTCAGGAGCGAGATAGCCGGCGTAGAGCGACGCCACCACGCCCACGGCGAGCAAGGATTGCGCGAGGCAGTTGGCGATCAGCACGCCCCAGCCGATACCCTTCGGCATCCGCCAGTTCCTCAAGTGCGACAGGCTGGGAAAAGTCAGCGACCGGCCCAATGTCCGAAGGCCGCTCGGGCTCGCGGCCTTGAGTGCGAGTTTCGTCGTCGAACGATTGTCCTGATACCAGCCGATCGCCGCCGCGAACATGCGCTGACCCGTCGGCACGAGCAATATGCCGATCAGCGTCGCGACGCTCGCGGCCGCCAGCACCAACTGCATGTCAAGGAACAGATGCCCGCCGCTGCCGTCGTGGATGCGCGTCTCGATCCGCTTGGCGAGGAAGGGGCCAAGAAAGCTGTTCGAGGTGCGCGAAAAGAGCACGAGGATGTTGAACAGCGCGAACGACATCGCGATCCGCCGCGTGCGGACCCCGGCAATGCGCGCGGCGTAGGCGAGCGCGCCGATCAGGTTGATGAAGCCGGTGAGCAGCAGGATGGTGACGAGGGGGAGGTCGAACATCGTCGGGGATTAACCGGAGGATGAAGCAATTTCGAGCGGTTTCACTCGGGCGCGTTCGGTTGGGTCGGGACAAATTCGCCGGTCGACCAGTCGCGCAGAAACGCGCTGCCGACGGGTGCGTCGATCAGGTGGAGCCAACTGTCGTCGCCGTTCAGAACTTTGCCGAGCGCGATGTAGCTGAAACTCGGATTGTCATACTCGGCGTCAGTCAGGCCGCGCGTGTCGCATCGAAAGCGCCATCCACTGTCGGGATAGGTGTCGCCTTCCTCAAGTGGATCGGGTTCCTCGCGATAGAGATATTCGACCTTGAGTCGGCCATCGAGAATTTGGTCATCGACGAAGCAGCGGTCCCAATATTCCCGCCGGGCCGACGCAGCTGGGGGCGGGACGGCGCGATCCTCGGCCCAATCGATATCGATGATATGCCCGCGCTGGAACTGCACGACGTCGCCAGGTTTCAACTGCGGCATGTCGGCCGGTTCATTGTCGAGCGTGCCGGTCAGCTCGTCGCCATCGACGCCGGTGACGATGACCCACATACGTTCGGCGCCCCATTCGGCGCTGGGCGGGATCGATTCGAAGATGATTTTGACGAGATCGCCCGGCGCGACCGAAAGCAGCTCGTTCTCCGACGGAAGATAAAAAGTATAGGGCGCGCCTGCGGCTATCGGGCGCGGGTCCTCGATCCGGTACTTTCCGAACCAGCCGCGCAACCTGTCCCTGAAGCCGGCCAAGGTCGGCTCAATGCTTGCGCGTCAGTTCGCGCATGGCATCGTCGAGCCCGGCGAGGGTCAGCGGATACATGCGGTCGTTCATCAGCTGTTTGATCAGCTTCACCGACTGGGTGTAGCCCCAATGCGCTTCGGGCACCGGATTGAGCCACACCGCTGCGGGATAGACATGCGTGATGCGCTGGAGCCAGACCGCGCCCGATTCCTCGTTGAAATGTTCGACGCTGCCGCCCGGATGGGTGATTTCATAGGCACTCATCGACGCGTCGCCGACAAAGATCACTTTGTAATCATGGCCATATTTGTGGAGGATGTCCCACATCTGGTGGCGCTCGGACCAGCGGCGCTTGTTATCCTTCCACACGCCTTCGTACGGGCAATTGTGGAAGTAGAAGAATTCGAGGTTCTTGAACTCGGTCGTCGCGGCGCTGAAGAGTTCCTCGCAGAGCTTGATGAACGGGTCCATCGACCCGCCGACGTCGAGAAACAGCAGCAGCTTGACCGCATTGCGCCGTTCGGGGCGCATCTTGATGTCGAGCCAGCCCTGCCGCGCGGTGCCGTCGATCGTGCCTGGAATGTCGAGCTCGTCGGCCGCGCCCTCGCGCGCGAATTTGCGCAAGCGGCGGAGCGCGATCTTGATGTTGCGGGTGCCGAGCTCCTTGGTGTTGTCGAGATTCTGGAACTCGCGCTTTTCCCAGACTTTCAGTGCGCGCTTGTGCTTGCTCTCGCCGCCGATCCGCACGCCTTCGGGATTATAGCCCGAATTGCCGAAGGGCGAGGTGCCGCCGGTGCCGATCCACTTGCTGCCGCCCTCGTGGCGCTTCTGCTGTTCCTCGAGCCGCTCCTTCAGCGTCTCCATGATCTTGTCCCAGTCGCCGAGCGATTCGATCGCGGCCATTTCCTCGGGCGTCAGGAATTTCTCGGCGACCGCTTTCAACCAGTCGGCGGGGACATCGACCGGGTTCTGGCCATAATCCGACAGGATGCCCTTGAAGACCTTGTTGAACACCTTATCGAAACGGTCGAGCTGCCCCTCATCCTTCACGTAAATCGCGCGGCTGAGGTAATAGAATTGCTCGGGGCTGCGGTCGATCACCTCGCGGTCGAGCGCTTCCAGCAGCATCAGATGCTCTTTCAGGCTGGCGGGAATGCCCGCGACGCGAAGCTCATCGAGAAAGCCGAAAAACATGCCCGCAGGCGTATCGCGTTCGCGCGCCGCGCGCAATCACTTTACGTTTACGGAAAGTGCAGGCGGTCGCTGCAAACGAGGGCCGCAGCGACCGCACACCACCCGCGCGCTATTGCTGCGTCGCGCCCGCCGGCTCGCTACGCGCGCTTGTCCGGTCGGGCCTTTTTTGCGCGATCATCGCGAATTTCTGACCGCCGTGATAGGTGACGATGCCGCACATCCGTTTCGCGTCGGGGGTGAGCGAACCGTCGAAGCGCACATCGCCCTCGCGCGATGCGACAACCATTGCCACGGTCCGGCCGTCGCTCTTCAGGCTGCGAACCACCACGACGCCGGGGGTCAGCGCCAGCGATCCGCCGAGCTCCGAACCCGTCATTCCGACCGAGAGGAGGCCGAAACTTGGAGTGCCCCCCACATCCATGAGCGCATCCCACAAACCCGCGAGCTCGGGCGGTTGGGTGGGCATCGACGTCGCCGCCGCCGGACATGCGAAACGCATGTCGACCGCTTCGCTTGCTGCCGCCGGGACAGCTGCCGATGCCAATACCAGACCAGCGATAATCCGTTTCATTACTTTCTCCCTGCCAATAGTCCTGCGCTAGTGCCGGCTCGTTGACGGGGCTTGACGCGGGGCGGCAATGGGGGAAGTCGTGAATGGTGGCCGCAATTTCGTGAACGGTAGACCGATGCAGTTGGCGATGCGTGAATGGCGGATACCGGGAAAGTGGCGCGGGCTGCTGAGTGCGGTCGCTTTTGGTGCGGTGCTGGGTGTGATGGGGCCGTTCGGGTCACAATCCGCCCTAAGTCCCGTCGTGCGCCATCTATTCTGGATGGTTGTTGCGCTCGCCGGCTTTGGAACTGCGGCCGTCACACAGCGCGCTCTTTGGTCCGCTTGGCCGGACGGGAGAGGTGCAAAAAGGATCGTCGCGGTCGCCGCTGTTTCGGCAATACCCATGACCTTCTTCGTCGCGTGGGCTTTCGGGGTGGTCCAGCCCGGCAGGATATTCAGTCCCGCTCAACTCCTCGCGCTGTTCCCCTATGTGGCGCTGGTCCAGCTGCTGATTGCGGGCATCATGTCGCCCGCGGATCCGGTCGCGGTGGTCGCAGCGGTCAAACGGCCAGCGGCGGTTCCCGAATATCCGTCCGATTTCATGTCGAAGCTTCCACCCGCATTGCGCCGGGATATTGTGGCACTCGAAGCCGAAGATCATTATCTGCGCGTTCACACGCTGCACGGTTCGGCCTTGATCCTGATGCGGCTGGCGGACGCGGCGGCGATTATTGACCCCCGGCTGGGGCTTCGCGTGCACCGCAGCTGGTGGGTGGCGAAGGACGGCGTCCGCGGGATTGAAAGACGATCCGGGCGAACGATCGCCCGGCTGGCCAACGACGCCGTCGTTCCGATCAGCCGGACATATTTTCCGGCGGCGCGCCTCGCCTTGGAAAGTTAGTCCGATCGACCTGGCGTGATTCGGCAGGCTGAACCCGCTCGTTGCGGATTTGCCGCTATGCGCGCAGTTCTGCTTCCCTCCCAACGCCCGGGTCGTTGACGCCGCGTTAACCATTATCCGGCATGACCCGTCGATGGTTTTTGGGTGGGTGCGCGCATGAAATATGATCCGATCAATCCAGCGGGGCCGGTGCTCGACCAGTCGGTCGCCAGCGACTGCGGCGAACTGGCCGTGGGGTGCAGCGAAGCGGCGGGGCGCATCAAGCGTGCGACCGGGCAGATGGACCGCCAGATCGACGAGCTCGGGCGGCTCGAGGATTTTGTTGTCAGCCTGGAATCCGACCAGCGCCAGATTGCCGATTCGACCGACGAGGCAAAATTGCTGTCGGCGCGTGCCTGCGAACAGCTTGATGCCGGGGCCGAGCGCGTCAACGGCGCGGTCACCGAATTTCGCGCGGTCATCGACCTCGTTGCGCGGCTGGGGACGCATGTCACCAACTTCGCCGCGGTCATGGAGCAGGTCCAGCAGGTCAGCCAGTCGATCGAGCAAATTGCCAAGACCACCAACATGCTGGCGCTGAACGCCGCGATCGAAGCCGAGCGTGCGGGTGATGCCGGGCGCACCTTTGCCGTCGTCGCCGCCGAGGTCAAAAAGCTGGCGCAGAACACGCGCGGCGCCACCGACGAAATCCGCCGCAGCATCGGCAGCCTGGCCGCCGAAGCTGGCGGACTCGTCACCGAAATCCAGGCCGGGGTCGAACAATCGAGCCGCGCCGAGGCGCAGTTCGAAACGATCACCGACGCGCTGCACGACGCGACGCACCTCGTCGCACTGCTCGACGACCAAAGCGACCGCATCGCGCAGTCGAGTGCGATGGTCCACGCCAATGGCGCCAAGGTGCGCGAGGCAGTCGACCGTGTCGTCGGGTCGGTCCGCGACAATCGCGCGACGCTGGAGGACACGCGCACCTCGATCCTGTCGATGGAGCATGTGTCGAACCGCATGTTCAACGCGGTGATCTCCGCCGGGGTCAGCCCGCAGGATTCGGCGGTCGTTGAACTCGCCGCCAAGGTGCGCGACAAATTCGTCGCGATCGCCGAACGCGCGCTGGCCAATGGCGAGCTGACGATGGAGCAATTGTTCGACACCAATTATGTCCGCGTCCCGGGTTCGAACCCCGAACGCTTCCGTACCACGCTTTGCGACTGGGCCGATGCGAACTGGCGGCCGTTGTTCGACGACGTCGTCGCGAACAATCCCAATGTGAAGATGTCGTCGGGCGCCGACATGAACGGCTTTCTGCCGACCCACATCAGCGAATGTTCGCGCGCGCCGACCGGCGATGTCGCGCATGACACCGCTTATTGCCGCAACGGCCGTATCCTGTTCGACGAAACTGACAAGGCGGCCAAACGCAGCAACGCGCCCTTCTTCATGGCGGTCTATCGGCAGGAGGGCGACGGCACCAACTATGTCACGGTGCGCAATTGCTATACCCCGGTGGTGATCAACGGTCGCCGCTGGGGCGACGTCGAGGTGGCTTACCAGCTTTAACGGGCCGTGCCCGGCGCGGGCGGTTTGCCCGGAAAATGCTCGATGGCCGGATCGATCATCGCTCCCGCCGGCGCTTCGCTGGTCCAGATGGCAACGCTCGGCGTCAGGCCGTGATCGTCAAGCAGCCCTAGCCGGACCGCGCGCATTTCGGGCCGTGCCGACGATGCGCCATAAAGCTGGGTGCCGCAGGCCGGGCAAAAGGCCCAGGTCAGTTCATTGCCGCTCGCCGCGATGCGGTGGTTTGATGCGATGGCCCCGGACCAGGCAATGTCGGCGGTCTGGAAAATCGCGTTACAGGTCGGTCCGCCCGATGCTAGTTTCTGACACTGGCGGCACCAGCACTGACGCACCGCCAACGGCTGCCCCTCAATTCGGACGGTCACTGCGCCGCAGGCACAGCTGCCCCGATACGCCATCGCCGCGATCAGCTCCCCTGGCGCCGCGCCATGAACGCCAGCTTTTCGAACAGCATCACGTCCTGCTCATTCTTGAGCAGCGCGCCGTGGAGCGGCGGGATCGCTTTGCCGACGTCGCGGTTCTGGAGCACTTCGAGCGGCATGTCCTCGTTGAGCAGCAGCTTCAGCCAGTCGATGAGCTCGCTGGTCGACGGCTTTTTCTTCAAGCCCGGAACCTCGCGCACTTCGTAGAAGATGTCCATCGCGCGGCTGACCAGCGTCTTCTGGATACCGGGGAAATGCACGTCGACGATCGCCGCCATCGTGTCGCGGTCGGGGAATTTGATATAGTGGAAGAAACAGCGGCGCAGGAAGGCGTCGGGCAGTTCCTTTTCATTGTTCGACGTGATGACCACGATCGGGCGTTCGCGCGCGCTGATCGTCTCGTCGGTCTCGTAAACATGGAACGCCATGCGATCGAGTTCCTGCAGCAAATCGTTCGGAAACTCGATGTCGGCCTTGTCGATCTCGTCGATCAGCAGGACGGGCAGCTTTTCGGACGTGAACGCCTCCCACAATTTGCCCTTGCGGATATAGTTGCGGATGTCGTGGACGCGTTCCTCGCCCAGTTGGCCGTCGCGCAGTCGCGCCACTGCATCATATTCGTACAGGCCTTGCTGCGCCTTGGTCGTCGATTTGATGTTCCAGGTGATCAGCGGGGCGTCGAACGCCTTGGCGATTTCCTCGGCCAGCACGGTCTTGCCGGTGCCGGGTTCGCCCTTCACCAGTAAGGGGCGGCGCAGCAGCGTCGCGGCGTTGACCGCGACCTTCAGGTCGTCGGTGGCGATATAGGCGCTGGTGCCATCAAAGCGCATCGGCTCATCTTTCCCTTAACGTGAACGTCAAGCAGGCATAGCGGGGGTGGGTGGAGGGTGCAAGCCGCCGCTTTTTCTCCCCTCCCGCTTGCGGGAGGGGCAGCGAGACTTGCAAACTTGTTTGCTAGTCGCAGCGGGGTGGGCTGGGATCGTTCGGAAGCTCGCTTCGCTCGCGCCCACCCCTAACCCCTCCCGCCTGCGGGAGGGGAGTTTATGAAGTTGCCCGGCTTGCCGCGCGCGCCGCCATCAGATCCCACAGCCCGTTGTGCTGCGCGATCAGCTGCTGGGCGCCGAACACCATCGCGCGTTCGATCGCCGGACTGTCGGCGACCGTCCCGGCCAACCGCGCCGTGTCGCGCAGATCGGGCAGGGCGCAGGTCGGCGGGGTCATGTCCAGCCGCTGGGCGCTGATGTCGAGCAGGACGCGGATCGTCCGCCAGTCGAGCGTCAGCGCGATCGCGGCGCCAACGGCGCAGCCGTGGCGATCCGATTCGGACAGCATGTCGATCGCCTTGCGCTGCGCGGCGACTGCGGCCTCGCATTGCGCCTGCCCCTGGGTGCTTGGCACCGGGCCGACTGCCGAGGCGATCTTGGTCAGAAAGGCGCGTTCCTGCACGAATGCATCGGCGGCATGGTCCATCCATTGGCGCGATGCGGGGTCGACGGCCTTGCGCGCCGCATTGTCGATGACCCCGGGGTGGCGGCCGTGAAGAAGGCACAGGAAATGGACGGCGTCGGCCAGGTTGCGCATCGCATCCGGCCCGCTCGACAATGCCCCGGCGCGGACGTGCGAATGCGCGCCGGTGCCATTGCTGGCGACCAGCGAATCGAGCATTTCGGCGACGCCGCGCGGCTGCAGCAGGGGCTGGGTCGACTGGCTCAACGCATGTTCCTCGCCTGTGGCGCGGGCCGCAGGGGCCGGGCCGGTGAAATTCAACGCCCGGTCATAGGGCAACGTCGTAAACGTCGCGTTTATGGCCAGCGCTTGATTTGTACCGGTGCTGTTTCAGTCAGGGACAGACGCAAAGGGACCGGCAAGCCCCGGGGGAAGCTTGCCGGTCCCATCGATGGCGCCCGGGGGGACGCCATCAGCGCGAAAAGGCCGGATCCGGGGAGAGGGAGTGTCCGGCCGATTCGGCTCAAGCTGCGAGGGCGAACTCCTCGGCTTTCTGGCTGGGCTGTTCAGCGGCTTCGACCGCGGCCAGCGCCGGGGTCGCGGGCGCAACCGACTTGGCGGGGAACAGCAGGCGCGAGGCCAGCACGACGCCGCCAAGCGCGAAATAGCCGATGAAGGTCTGCACCGGGAAGAAGAACAGCGGCGCGACAAAGGCGAGGCGCAGCCACAGCGGGTTGAAGCCAAAATCCTGGCCGACGGCTTCGCAGATGCCGAAAAACGTATCGCGGCGGTTGAAAAGGTTGGAGGTTTCGTTTGCCATCTTCTTCTCTTTCCCTTGGGCTGCGAGCACTGCCCCGCGCCGATGCACCATGCATCGCAAAGGCCGTGCCAGTTTCAGCAATCCCCCAAAAATCCGAGCTTTATGGGGTCGGCCATGATCGGCCGCCCACTCTGGATCGTGAATCGATTCCCATTGGTTGGGAATGATTGCCATTTGATGGGCAGCGCCTGTACCTTTGATGAAGCGCGCTGCATCGCGTGACGGCGGCTATCTGGCGTTCAAATGTGAAGATTTAAAGAGCATCGGGAGAAATATTTGTGCGGTGCAGCAATCCGCGCATCAGCCTCGATAGTTGCCCGGTCGAAATGAAGAACGGCGGGTAACGACCGAATCAAGACGTCGCCCCCGCGAAGGCGGGGGCCGCTGTCGGTTTACGCAGCGCCGCAGGAATAGGCGGCCAGCGGCCCCCGCCTTCGCGGGGGCGACGGCGGAAGGAGCTGTCCGCTCTTCACCCCGAAACCGGCAACAAAAGGGCGGCCCGTTGCCGGACCGCCCTTGATATCCTTGCGCGCAACCCCCGCTTACTGGTCGAGGAACGACCGCATCTTGCGGCTGCGGCTCGGGTGCTTCAGCTTGCGGAGCGCCTTCGCCTCGATCTGGCGGATGCGTTCGCGGGTCACGCTGAACTGCTGCCCGACCTCTTCCAGCGTGTGGTCGGTGTTCATCCCGATACCGAAGCGCATGCGCAGCACGCGTTCCTCGCGCGGCGTCAGCGACGCCAGAACGCGGGTCACCGTCTCTTTCAGGTTCGACTGCACCGCGGCATCGACCGGGATCACCGCATTCTTGTCCTCGATGAAATCGCCGAGGTGGCTGTCTTCCTCGTCGCCGATCGGCGTTTCGAGGCTGATCGGCTCCTTGGCGATCTTCATCACCTTGCGGACCTTTTCGAGCGGCATCGACAGCCGTTCGGCCATTTCCTCCGGCGTCGGCTCGCGGCCGCTCTCGTGAAGGAACTGGCGGCTGCACCGCACCAGCTTGTTGATCGTCTCGATCATATGGACCGGGATACGGATGGTGCGCGCCTGGTCGGCGATCGAGCGGGTGATCGCCTGCCGGATCCACCAGGTCGCATAGGTGCTGAACTTGTAACCGCGGCGATACTCGAACTTGTCGACCGCCTTCATCAGGCCGATATTGCCTTCCTGGATGAGGTCGAGGAACTGCAGGCCGCGGTTCGTGTACTTCTTCGCGATCGAGATCACGAGGCGGAGATTGGCCTCGACCATCTCCTTCTTCGCGATGCGCGCCTCGCGCTCGCCCTTCTGGACCATGTTCACGACGCGGCGAAATTCGGTGAGGCTCATGCCCGCGGCTTGGGCGATTTCCGAAATTTCAATGCGGATGCGGTCGACGGCGCCGGCTTCATTCTCGGCGAAGGCGGCCCATTTCTTGTCGATACCGCTGACGCTCTCGATCCAATTTTCTTCGAGCTCGCGCCCGATATAATTGTCGAGGAACGCCTTGCGCGGCACCTTGTGGCGCTCGGCGAGGCGCAGCATCTGGCCGCCGAGCGCGGTCAGGCGGCGGTTATAGCTGTACAGCTGGTCGACCAGATATTCGATCTTGGTGTTGTGGAACTGCACGCTTTCGACCTGCGCGGTCAGCTCCTCGCGCAGCTTGTGATATTTCTTTTCCGACGCCGCGGGGAATTCGTCGCCCGACGACAAAGCTTCGAGGCGCGTTTCCTGCAGCTTCGAAAACGCCTTGAAGCTCTTGGTGATGTTCGCGAATTTCTCGAGCGCGTCGGGCTTAAGCAATTCCTCCATCGCCGCAAGGCTCAGCGTATTGTCTTCCTCGTCCTCTTCAAAGCTTTCGCGCTTGCCCGACGATCCCTCGCCGTCCTCGTCGTCGCTTTCGGCGGCGGGTTCTTCCTCGACCTCATCCTCGTCCTTGAACGAGACGCCGGCGGTTTTCTCGCTGATTTCGCCGTCGTCCTCGGCGCCTTCGTCATCGAGGTTTTCGGGCGCCGGATCCTTCGACAGCATCGCTTCCAGGTCGACGATTTCGCGCAGCTGCATGTCGCCATTGTTGAGCGCGGTCGACCAGTCGATGATCGCGTTGAAGGTCAGCGGGCTTTCGCACAGCCCCAGGATCATCGTGTCGCGGCCCGCCTCGATGCGCTTGGCGATCGCGATTTCGCCTTCGCGCGACAGCAGTTCGACCGCGCCCATTTCGCGCAGATACATGCGCACGGGGTCGTCGGTGCGATCGACCGTTTCCTTCTTCTTTTCGATGGCAGGGTTCGAAACCGACCCGGTGCCGGCCGAAATATCGACTTCGTCGTCGGCCTCCTGATCGGCCTCTTCCTGCACATCTTCATCGCTTTCGACGATGTTGATGCCCATGTCGGAAATCGCCGACATGATGTCCTCGATCTGCTCCGACGACATCTCGTCCTGCGGCAGCGCCGCATTCAGTTCGTCATAGGTCAGGTAACCGCGCTTCTTGCCGCGCGCGATCAGCTTTTTGACGTCGGCCTCGTTCAGGTCGATCAGCGGGCTGTCGGTGTCGGCTTCGGTTTCGGCGGTGTTCTTGGTGGCCATATTTGTTCCTGCCAATGGGGCAATCAGTGGGTCAGCCTGGGCTGCTGTCGGACAGCGCGGCCAGGCGGCGGGTCAATTCCTCATCCATCGCACGCAGCTTCTGCTGCCGCGCATGGCCTTCGTCGTCCATCGAGCGCATGTAATCCGCAGTGGCTTCGGCGAGCCGGGAGCGGATTTCAGGCTGGGTGACCAGCACGCCGATATATTCATCCAGGTCGCGAAGCGCGGTTTCCCGCGCTGCATCAACCTCTTCGCCGTCAAGCCTGCGATTGAACGAGAAGTGCATTCCGTCGGCTCTGAGCAATGTCGTCGCCCTATTATACACTTTCATTGGCTCCAATATGGCAAGCAACCCCTCGCAATCAAGCCCTTCTTGGCCGCCCGCGCTGTCAAGCATTACGCGCAGCAGTTCGGCGTCGGCTGAATCGGGGATCGCAAGCCGCGTCAGCGCCTCTTCGTGGCGCCGGATCGCCGCTGGATAGCGCAGCAGTCCGGCGATCAACGCCGCGGCATAATGACCGCCGATGCCGATCTGGCCGATCGATCGCGCCTCGTCGACGGGTGGCTGGAGACGCGGGTCGGGAGTGAAGCGACGCCCGCCTCCGCCGCGTGACGGCTGCGGCGCCCATGGCACGCGCGGCCCGCGCTCGGGGCGCCCCCGCGCGAACAGCGCGTCGAGCCGCTCGCGGAACGCCTCGCGATAATGGTGGCGGACATCGGCATCCTCGATCGCGTCGGCGTGGGCGAGCAGGCGCGTCTTCAGCGCCGCACGTTCCTCGGGGGTCGTGAGCGGCCCTGCCGCAACTTCGTGCGCCCACAGCCGCTCAACCAGCGGCTGCGCTTCGTCCACGATCGCGGCAAAGCCTTCGGCGCCGCGCGCCCGGACCAGGTCGTCTGGATCTTGCCCCGCGGGCAGCGTGGCAAAGGCAAGGCTGAAGCCGGGGCGGAGCAACGGCAGCGCGCGCATCGCGGCGCGCATTGCGGCCTTCTGTCCCGCGCTGTCGCCGTCAAAGCACAGCACCGGCACCGGCACCATCCGCCAGAGCATGCCGAGCTGGTTTTCGGTCAGCGCGGTACCCAGCGGCGCGACCGCGTCGGCGATCCCCGCCTCGGCGAGCGCGATGACGTCCATATAGCCTTCGACGACGATGATCCGGTTCGTCTGCCGCGATGCGGGCGAAGCCTTGTCGAGATTGTAGAGCGTGCGCCCCTTGTCAAAGAGCGGCGTGTCGGGCGAGTTCAGATATTTGGGCTCGCCATCGCCCAATATGCGCCCGCCGAACGCAATCACCCGCCCACGCGCATCGCGGATCGGGATCATCAGGCGACCGCGGAAACGGTCGTACGGCTCCTTGTCGTCGACCGCGATCAGCATGCCGGACTCAACCAGCATCGCGGTCGGGAATTTCTTGAGCGCCTCCTTCAGCGCGCTGCGGCTATCGGGCGCCAGGCCGAAGCCGAACGCCTTGCGCGTCGCCTCCGAAATCCCGCGCTTCGCCAGATATTCGCGCGCCGGGGCGCCGTTGCTGCTGGCAAGCTGCTGCGCAAACCAGTCGGCCGCGGCCTGCGTCACGTCGCGCAGGCTCGCCTGCTCCTCGGCCTTTTTGGCGGCGCGCGGGTCGGGGGCGGGGACGTCCATCCCCGCTTCGGCGGCCAGCTCCTTGACCGCGTCCATGAACGACAGCCCGCGCTGGTCGGTCATCCAGCGGATCGCATCGCCGTGGGCGCTGCAACCGAAGCAGTTACCGGTTAGGATATTGTCGTCGAGAGCGAAAGCGTGATGGTGCGGGACTTCGGCGCAATAGACAGTTTCGATCCGATCGCTTGGTTCGACCGACCGGACGGCCCAGCGCAGGCGATCGAATTTCTTCCTTTGCGCCGTAAAACGCTCGCGCGCCGTTTTAAGCAGAAAGAGTTTTTCTGACAGCGTCGAGGTCACGAAGTGGATTCGATGCAGCGCGCTCGGCTCGTTGCCATAACCTTTGCGCATCAGGGTGGTGCGCCCATAGGTCGCAATGCCCAGCTTCGTCGCAATGTCGCGAACGGCCTCCAGATGCTCGGCGCTTGCCGAATTCAGAATCACGGTGCCGTCTTTTGCCACATGGCCATCGGCGGCCAGATACCCGGCGAGAAAGCCGAGCAAATAGGCCGCTGAGCGGTCCTTGCCGGGCATGTGCTTCATATGGGAGAACGCGCGACCGCCGTAGATTCGCAGATAAAAGGCACCGCCCTTACGTTCTTGAACATGATGTTCCTGGTCGGGAAACCAGTGGCGCAGTTGGGCGTCCTTTTCGCCGTGCAGGTTCAACGTGCCGTACGCACCCTTGTACATGCTTCCGTCGCCGAAAACGATGCCATGCCGGACGCCTTCCGGATCGAGCGACCAGTCGGACCGTTGTGACGGCAAGGCGGATTGAAGCGCGTGGCCGGGGCGCAATTCTTCGGTCGTATAGGTCCTAGCCCGGTCATGCACGAACCAGCGGTGACCCGATGTCGCATAGATTTCCTTGGCGACGCCGTTTCGCGAGAGGCTGATTTTCCAGAGCCGCTGTTCGCCGTAGGATTTGAATGGCGCCTCGATCCATTCGCCGTGACGCGACAGGATCCGGACGGTTTTGTCCGAAAGTTCCGCGATCGGGGCTCGGCCGTTCTCGGTGATGACCACGGTTTCCGGGGCCAGACAATGATAGAAACCCTTCTCGTCGTTGATCGTGAAGCTGGGCGTCTTTTCGTTGTGAAAGGGGCAGCAGGCTTTATACTCGCGCCCGGCGCGGGTGACCTTCACCGTCCGCCCGATCAGCGTCGACAGCGTGATCCGCGATCGCAGTTCGTCCAGCCATTGCGGGGTGAGGGTCATATCCTTGATATGCCTTTGCCGGCATCCGCCCGCAAGCAGGCGGGACGGGCTTGCCTCAGCTCAACGCCGCCTTCACCCACCCGCTCGCCTTGCTCATATCAAGCTGCGAACCCAGCCGCTCCTTCACCGCGGCCATCACCTTGCCCATGTCCTTCGGGCTGGTCGCGCCGAGTTCATCGACGATCGCCTTGATCGCCGCAGTCGCGTCGGCTTCGGAAAGTTGCGCGGGCAGGAAATCCTCGATCACCGCCACTTCCGCCGCCTCGATGTCGGCGAGTTCCTGGCGACCGCCCTGTTCGTACATGGTGATCGATTCGCGGCGCTGCTTGACCATTTTCTGCAGCACGTCGGTGACCAGCACATCGTCGTCGGCGGGTGCGGTGCCCGTGCGCAGTTCGATGTCCTTGTCCTTGATCTTGGCCAGCATCAGCCGGATGGTGCCCAGACGCGCCTTGTCGCCGGCTTTCATCGCGGCAACCTGCGCAGCCTTGATGTCGTCACGAATCATGCGTGTCCCCATGGCTCTGAAATTTCGGAAAGACCCTCTCTAGCGGGAAGATTCCAAATCCGATAGCTTGTGAATCACTTTTTTGCCGCCTACTTGGTCGGCCGTTTAGCCCCCGTCCGGAGCATGTTGAATGGCACCTGCCAACCCCTCTGCCGCGCCTGCGGTCCAGCCCTCGGGCGCCACCGGCGTCCTTGTCCTTGCCGATGGCACGATCCTGTGGGGCGTCGGCTATGGCGCGAGCGGCTCTGCCGTGGGCGAGATTTGTTTCAACACGTCGATGACGGGCTATCAGGAGATACTGACCGACCCGAGCTACGCGGGGCAGGTCGTCACCTTCACCTTCCCGCACATCGGCAATGTCGGCGCGAACCCCGAGGATATGGAACGCGGCGTGCATGGCGCGCTTGGCGCGATCACGCGCGAGCTGCCGACGCAGCCGAGCAATTTCCGCAGCGTGCAGACGCTGCCCGAATGGATGGTCGAACAGGGCGTGATCGGGCTCGCGGGCATCGACACGCGCGCGCTGACGCGCCGCATTCGCGACGCTGGTGCGCCGAACGGCGTGATCGCGCACAGCCCCGACGGCAAGTTCGACATCGACGCACTGCTCGCCATGGCGCGCGGCTGGGCAGGGCTCGAGGGTATGGACCTTGCGAAGGACGTCAGCCGCACCGATACCGGCGAGTGGACCGGCGGCGCGTGGACGCTGGGGCATGGCTATGCCACCGAAGACGGCGGCGAGCGGCCGCATGTCGTTGCGATCGATTATGGCGCGAAGGACAATATCTTCCGCAACCTCGTAAAGGCCGGCGCGCGTGTCACCGTGGTCCCCGCGACCGCGAGCCTCGACGAGGTGCTGAGCCACCAGCCCGCAGGCGTGTTCCTGTCGAACGGCCCCGGCGACCCCGCGGCGACGGGCGACTATGCGGTGCCGGTGATCCAGGGGCTGCTCGACCGCGATGTGCCGATCTTCGGCATCTGCCTCGGCCACCAGATGCTCGGCCTGGCTGCGGGCGCGAAGACCATGAAGATGCATCAGGGCCATCGCGGCGCGAACCATCCGGTGCAGCGCGCGGAAGATGGTGTGGTCGAGATCACCAGCATGAACCACGGCTTCGCGGTCGACGCATCGACCCTGCCTGCTGGCGTGGTCGAGACGCACAAGAGCCTGTTCGACGGATCGAACTGCGGCATCGCGATCACGGGGAAAAATGCGTTCAGCGTGCAATATCACCCCGAGGCGAGCCCGGGGCCGCAGGACAGCTTCTATCTGTTCGAGAAGTTTGTGGGTGGGCTGAAGTGAGGCGAACGCGGCTGATCTGGCTAGCGGTGGGAATTGCGGTCGGTGTAATCGCCGCCGCAATACCTTCCTTTTTTTATCCGGACGAGCTCATGTATTTGAAGCTTGTTGGTCCGGATTCGGGTCAGACGGAGGGCCAACGCGACGCGCAGCAGTCAGTTCTGGAGAAGGTTTGGACCTGCGGAGGTCGTAACTTTTCAGCGGCTCTGCCGACCCATGCCGTCGAGGTGAATATTCCGATCACGTCCGAAAACAAGAAAATCGCAGACTGCGTCATCAAAGCCGCAGCTGGGACCGACATTTCCATAACCATAGCGAACGGCAAACGATAATGCCCAAAAGAACCGATATCCAATCCATCCTAGTCATCGGCGCCGGCCCGATCGTTATCGGTCAGGCGTGCGAGTTCGACTATTCGGGGACGCAGGCGATCAAGGCGCTGAAGGAGGAGGGCTATCGCATCGTCCTCGTCAACTCCAACCCGGCGACGATCATGACCGATCCCGACCTCGCCGACGCGACCTATGTCGAGCCGATCACGCCCGAGATCGTCGCGAAGATCATCGCGAAGGAGCGCCCCGACGCGGTGCTGCCGACGATGGGTGGGCAGACCGCGCTCAACACCGCGCTCGCGCTGTTCAACGACGGGACGCTGACCAAATATGGCGTCGAGATGATCGGCGCCGATGCCGAGGCGATCGACAAGGCCGAGGACCGGCAGAAGTTCCGCGACGCGATGGACAAGATCGGTCTGGAAAGCGCGCGCAGCGGCGTCGCGCACACGCTTGAGGAGGCGTTCGCGGTGCTCGAACGCACCGGGCTGCCCTCGATCATCCGCCCCAGCTTCACGCTCGGCGGCACCGGCGGCGGCATTGCGTACAACCGCGAGGAATTCGAACATATCGTCCGCGGCGGCCTGATCGCTTCGCCGACCACCGAAGTCCTGATCGAGGAATCGCTCCTCGGCTGGAAAGAATATGAGATGGAGGTGGTGCGCGACCGCAAGGACAATTGCATCATCATCTGTTCGATCGAGAATGTCGATCCGATGGGCGTCCACACCGGCGACAGCATCACCGTCGCCCCCGCGCTGACGCTGACCGACAAGGAATATCAGATCATGCGCAACGCGAGCATCGCGGTGCTGCGCGAGATCGGGGTCGAAACGGGCGGGTCGAACGTCCAGTTCGCGGTCAATCCCAAGGACGGCCGCCTGATCGTGATCGAGATGAACCCGCGCGTCAGCCGCTCGTCGGCGCTCGCGTCGAAGGCGACGGGCTTCCCGATCGCCAAGGTCGCGGCGAAGCTCGCGGTCGGCTATACGCTCGACGAGATTATGAACGACATCACCGGGGTGACCCCGGCGTCGTTCGAGCCGACGATCGATTATGTCGTCACCAAGATCCCGCGCTTCGCCTTCGAAAAGTTCAAGGGCGCCGAGGCAACGCTGTCGACCGCGATGAAGTCGGTCGGCGAGGTGATGGCGATCGGCCGCACCATCCATGAATCGATGCAGAAGGCGCTGCGCGGCCTCGAAACCGGCCTTTCGGGCTTCAACTTCGTCGATCGCCTGAAAGGCGCGAGCCACGACCAGCTGCGCAACGAACTCGCGCAGCGCACCCCCGACCGGCTGCTCAACACCGCGCAGGCGATCCGCGAAGGCCTGCCGCTCGCCGAGATCAACCGCGTCGCGGGTTACGACATGTGGTTCCTCGAACGCATCGCCGAAATCGTCGCCGCCGAGCAGGAGGTGTGCGAAAACGGCCTGCCGCGCGACGCCGAGGGCTTGCGCAAACTGAAAGCGATGGGCTTTTCGGACAAGCGCCTCGCTTATCTCGCGCTTCAGTCGGCGAACCTGCGCCCCGGATCGAAGCGTGCGACCGCGCGCGGTTCGGGCCTGATCCACGAAGCGGTGAAGGCGATGACCGGCGGCGTCACCGAAGCCGAAGTGCGCGACCTGCGGCACAAGCTCGGCGTGCGCCCCGTGTTCAAGACGATCGACACCTGCGCGGCCGAATTTGCGGCCAAGACGCCCTATCTCTATTCGACCTACGAAGCGCCGACCTTTGGCGAGCCCGAGAATGAGGCGAACCCGAGCGACCGCAAGAAGGTCGTCATCCTCGGCGGCGGCCCGAACCGGATCGGGCAGGGAATCGAGTTCGACTATTGCTGCTGCCACGCCTGCTTCGCGCTCGAAGAGGCGGGCTATGAAACGATCATGGTCAATTGCAATCCCGAAACGGTGTCGACCGACTATGACACGTCGGACCGCCTCTATTTCGAGCCGTTGACCGCTGAGGATGTGCTGGAAATCCTGCACGTCGAAATGTCGAAGGGCACGCTGGTCGGCGTGATCGTCCAGTTCGGGGGGCAGACGCCGCTCAAGCTCGCGCAGGCGCTGGCCGAGGCGGGGATCCCGATCCTCGGCACCTCGCCCGACGCGATCGACCTTGCCGAAGACCGCGAACGGTTCGCCGCGCTCGTCAACAAGCTCGGCCTCAAGCAGCCCGAGAATGGCATCGCGCGCAGCCGCGAGGAAGCCGTCGCGGTCGCGGCACGCATCGGTTATCCGGTGCTGACGCGCCCCTCCTATGTACTCGGCGGCCGCGCGATGGAGATCGTCGACGATCAGGCGCAGCTCGAAAATTATATCGAGACCGCGGTGCAGGTGTCGGGCGATTCGCCGGTGCTGATCGACCGCTACCTGCGCGACGCGATCGAGGTCGACGTCGATGCGCTCTGCGACGGGACCGACGTCGTCGTCGCGGGCGTGCTCCAGCATATCGAGGAAGCCGGGGTCCATTCGGGCGACAGCGCCTGTTCGATCCCGCCGTACAGCCTGTCGGATGCGATCGTCGCCGAAATCGAGCGCCAGGCCGACGCGTTGGCGCGCGCGCTCAATGTTCGCGGCCTCATGAACATCCAGTTCGCGGTCAAGGGCGACGAGGTTTATCTGATCGAGGTCAACCCGCGCGCATCGCGCACCGTGCCTTTCGTTGCAAAGGCCGTCGGTTCGCCGATCGCCAAGATCGCGGCGCGCGTGATGGCGGGGGAGAAGCTCGCCGACCTGCCCAAGATCAATCGCGACATCGATCATGTCGCGGTGAAGGAAGCGGTGTTCCCCTTTGCGCGCTTCCCCGGCACCGATCCCGTGCTCAGCCCCGAGATGAAATCGACCGGCGAAGTCATGGGGATCGACCGCGATTTCAACCTCGCTTTTGCCAAGGCACAGCTCGGCGCGGGGGACCGCCTGCCGACCGATGGCCGCGTGTTCGTGTCGGTCAAGGACAGCGACAAGCCGCGCATCCTGGACTCCGTCCGCCGCCTGACCGGCTGGGGCTGGAAAGTGATCGCGACCGGCGGCACCGCCGACTATCTGGCGGCGCAGGGGATCGAGGTCGAGCGCGTGAACAAGGTCGCCGAGGGCCGCCCGCACATCGTCGATCGGATCAAGGACGGCGACGTCCAGCTGATCTTCAACACCACCGAGGGGTGGCAAAGCTTGCAGGATTCGCAATCGATCCGCGCGTCGGCGCTGGCGGGCGACGTCGCCTATTACACGACCGCGGCGGGCAGCGATGCCGCGACCCACGCGATCGGGGCGCTGCGCGCGCACAGTCTTGAAGTAAAGCCGCTTCAAGACTATTATTGAGGGACCGCTCCACCTCCCCGACATTACGGAACAGCGGCGCAGCCGCCCCGGCGAAGTTTCGCTGGCGGCGGATTATTGACGAAGGACAAGATGATAATGGCAAGCGTTGAAAAGGTACCGATGCTGGCAGAAGGCTATGACAAGCTGAGCGCACAGCTCAGCGCGCTCAAAGCCGAGCGACCGCTGATCGTCGATGCGATCGAGGAAGCGCGCGCGCACGGCGACCTTTCGGAAAATGCCGAATATCACGCCGCCAAGGAACGCCAGGGCCAGGTCGAGGCGACGATCGGTGATCTCGAGGACAAGCTGTCGCGCGCGCAGGTCATCGACCCGACGACGCTGTCGGGCGACCGCATCGTGTTCGGCGCGACGGTGACCCTCGCCGACGAGGACGACAAGCCGGTGCGTTACCAGATCGTGGGTCAGGCCGAGGCCGACGCCAAGGATGGCAAGATCAGCTATAGCTCGCCGCTCGGCCGCGCGCTGATCGGCCGCCGCGTCGATGACGAGGTCGAGGTCACCGTGCCGTCGGGCGACAAATATTATCTGGTGACCAAGATCGAATTCATCTGACGGGCGGACGTACGCTATGAACCCGCAGCAGGCGCCGCTGGTCACCGGCTACGCGCTCGTCTGTGTCATCGTCCATGTCCTGCTGTCGATCACCGGGTTGCATGTCGACGCGATCATCCGCGCCGGCTTTATTCCGGCGCGGTTCGCATCCGAACTGATCGTCCCGCCGGGGACGATGGTGCCGTTCCTGCTCACCCCGCTGACCTCGGCCTTTCTGCATGGCGGGGTGCTGCACCTCGTCTTTAACATCATCATCCTGTTGTTCGTTGGCCGCCAGCTCGAGGCGCCGCTGGGCGCCAAGGCGATGGCGGTGCTGCTCGTCGCCGGTGCCTATGCCGGGGCGCTGGCGCAATTTCTGTCCGATCCGCAATCGGCGGTGCCGATGATCGGCGCCAGCGGCGCCATCTCGGCGGTCATCGCCGTATTTGCCTTGATCTTCAGCCGCAGTCAGGCGCCGGCGATCGGCCCGGTCCCGGCGCATTGGGTCCGTGCGCTGTGGCTCGCCGCGGCGTGGATCGGGCTGCAACTGCTGATCGGCTTTGCCGGTGGCGGTGAATTTGGCGCGATCGCCATCTGGGCGCATGTCGGCGGCTTCCTGGCGGGATTGCTGCTGGCGCGACCGTTGCTTCGGTGGCGGTTCGGGGGGCGGTAAGCGCGGTCATTGTCGTCAGGCGTTTTCGGCCCAGCTCCTGATTTGCGGGGCCGATCATCCAAAGTTCAGGAAAAGTCAGCCCAACGGCGTCGCGTTTTGACGCTGATGATGGCCCGGTCGCGTTGATCGCGCGCACGAATCGTACGTGTAGGCCGACGGGCGGCCGCATGCGAATGCGGCAGCAACCAAGGCTGGCACAGTGGGAAATAGTAGGAAAGAGCTATTTGCGGGTGAGAGCCGCTTTGGGGTGGGGAGCGGACGGAGCGATCCTCCCCGGAACGGGGAGGGGGACCAGCGAAGCTGGTGGAGGGGCACCTTCGGTTTGCCTTGCCGCCGAAGTGGTGCTCCACGGCTATGTTCCCGGCAAGCTTGGTTCTTGCCGCCCCGGCGCTGCGGTAACCTCCCGTGCCCCTCCACCACCCTTCGGGTGGTCCCCCTCCCCCGTTGGGGGAGGATCGGCTACGTCCACTCCCGCTCGAAACCGGCCGTCACCCGAGCAACCCGCCCGCCAGCAGCATCGCCACCCGCACGTCGATTCCGCATCCCTCGGCGCGTTTCGCCGCGATGAATTGCTCGATCCCGTCCAGCGGCACGCGGTGGACGACAATGTCCTCGCCCGCGACCCCGCCGCCAGCGCCAACCTTGTCCAGACCCGTCGCCACCAGCAACGTAAAGCTTTCGCTGACCATTCCCGGCGAGCTGTAGAATTCGCCGACCGTCCGCCAATGCGCGGCGCGATAGCCGGTTTCCTCTTCCAGCTCGCGCGCTGCCGCGACCTCGGCTGCCTCACCCGCGCGGTCGTCGCCGACCAGCCCCGCGGGCAGTTCGAGGCAATTGACCTTCAGCGGCACGCGATATTGCTCGACCAATATGACGTGGTGCCCGTCCGCCGCGTCGTCGATCGCCAGGATCACCGCGGCATGGATGCCGCGCGAACGTGAGACATATTCCCACGTCCCCTGCTGGCGCACCGTGATGAAATTACCCTCCCAGCGGGTTACGATGGGGGTGTCGGGGGTAGGGCGGGTCACCGGCGAGATACCTAAATCTCGATCAGCCGATCGGGCAGCTCGTTCGGATTTTCGCTACCGCGCGGGAAATGTTCTGCCAGTACCGCGCCCATCTGGGTCACCGCGGCCGCCATCCCGGCGCCCGGCTGCCCGGCGCGAACCTGCTCGATCAGCGCCGCCATGGCATCGCCCCACACGTCGGGCGACACTTTCGCCGCGATCGCCTCGTCGGCGACGATGTCGGCGCGATGCTCGTTGAGGCTGAGGTAAAGCAGCACCCCGGTGCGGCCCAGCGTCTTGGCCTCGGTCCCCACCTTGAACAGGTCGACCGCGCGCGCCCGCACCCGCGCAGCCTTAATCGCACGCGGGGTCAGCGCCAGTCGCAGCGGCCGCCACAGCAGGATCAACCACATACCGATCCACTTGATCACGCCGATTGCGATCACCGTGCCAAGCCATTGGTTGGCGGTCAGCTCATATCCCCAGCCGCCGGTCAGCCGGTCGTACAGGCCGCGATAAAATTCGGGGAGCAGCGCGATGAGCGACATTGCGATGAAGGCGACGACACTGGCCCACACCAGCGCGACATCGTCATAATCGTTCGACTGCGCCGCGACGACGGTGACGATCTCCCCGCTCGTGTGCGCCTCCGCCGCGGCGACCGCGACGGTCACGACATCGTGGTCGGCGGCGCTGACATGGCTGACTTTTGTTGGCATCGCTCGAACCCCTTACCAGCCGCCTGAGGCGCCGCCGCCCCCGAACGAGCCGCCGCCGCCGGAAAAGCCGCCAAAGCCGCCGCCTCCGCCGCCGCTCCAGCCGCCCCATGAAGAGCCGCCACCGCCGCCCCAGCCGCCCCAATCATCGTCGTCACCGCCCCAGATGATGATCGGCGCGTCCCACGGCCGCCCCTTGCGCCGTTTCTTGCCGCGCCGCCCGAGCCGCGCCAGCATCGGCAGGACGAAGAAGATCAGAATGATGAAGCCGACGAAAAAGAGCCCGGCCATATTGCCGTCATCGGCGCGGTCGCGTTCGTTCGCTGCGGCGGCCTGCGCGCGCGCCGCGGCTTCCTCGGGCGGCAGCTGGATCTGCTGGGCGATCGCATTCACCCCCGATTGAATGCCACCCGGCATGTCGCCCGCTTTGAATTTCGGCGTCACGACGTCGCGGATGATCCGGCCCGAGAGCGCGTCGGTCAGCACCGGTTCCAGTCCCAGCCCGACCGCGATGTGCATCCGCCGCTCGTTGGGCGCGATCAGAAAGACGACGCCGTCGTCCTTTTCGGCGTCGCCGATCCCCCACTCGCGGCCCAGCCGATAGCCATAATCGGCGACATCGCGGCCTTCGAGATCGCGAACGGTTGCGACGACGAGCTGGTGCCCGGTCGTCTTTTCAAGCTCGAGAAGCTGCGCGTTGAGCGCCGCTTCTTCGCCCGCCGGGATGATATCGGCCTGATCGACGACGGGATTGCCCGCGAGCTTCGGGAATGTTTGCGCGGCGGCGGGCATCGCGAGCGCTGCGGCGATGGCCACCACCCACACCGCCAAGGCAGCAGGTCTATTCTTGCGCCGCAAAACTCCGTTCGTGCCGAGCCCGTCGAAGCACCGTTCTTCCTTCTTCTGTGGTCGAAAGAAAGAACGGCCCTTCGACAAGCGCAGGGCGAACGGAAAAGAGATCATCCTGGTGGCCTCAGCTGCCGAAATCGACCTTCGGCGCCTGATTGGCGTTCGGTGTGATCGCCTTGTATGGGGTCATCGGCTTGGCGCCATGGACAATCTTGGCGCCGATGATGTCGGGGAAGGTGCGGATCGTCGTGTTATAATCCTGCACTGCGCCATTATAGTCCTGCACCGACACGTTGATGCGGTTTTCGGTACCTTCGAGCTGGGTCATCAGGTCGGCAAAACGCTGCTGGCTTTTCAGGTCAGGATAGGCTTCGACGGTCGCGAGAAGACGGCCGAGCGAACTCGACACAGCGCCCTGCGCCTGCTGGAACGCCTGAACCTTCGCGGGATCTTCCAGATCGTCGGTGCTGAGCTTGACCTGCGTCGCCGACGCGCGCGCCTGGATGACGCCTTCCAGCGTCGATTGTTCGATCTGCGCGGCGCCCTTGGCGGTTTCGACAAGGTTGGGGATCAGGTCGGCGCGGCGCTGGTACGCGGCCTCGACATTCGCCCATTTCGCCTTGGCGGCTTCTTCCTTGGTGGGGACGCTGTTGATGCCGCACGCGGACAGCGACACGGCTGCGACGGGGATGATCATCCAGCGGGCAGAACGGAAAGTCATGGGTCAAACACTCCCTCCGCGCGGCACGGCGCCGCGCCAACTGCCTTAATATAGTAAGACGCCCCGCCGCCCGCAATCATTGACGGCGATATTCGTGTCATGCACTCTGCGCATCCAAGGCGCAGCGGCCAGCAAGGGGTGAACACATGATCAAGGATTTCAAGGCATTCCTCAATCAGGGCAATGTGATGGGGCTGGCCGTCGGCGTCATCATCGGCGCGGCATTCGGGACGATCGTCAAATCGCTGACCGATGACGTGCTGATGCCCTTTATCGGCTTTATCACCGGCGGCGGGGTCGATTTCACCAACAAATATCTGGTCCTGTCGGGCGGCGAAAAAGTGACCGCGGACATGACGCTTGCCGCCGCGAAGGCGACCGGCGCCAATGTCATGGCGCTGGGCAGCTTCGTCACCGCGATCATCAATTTCATCCTGCTGGCGTTCGTCGTCTTCCTGCTGGTGCGGCAGGCGAGCAAGTTCATCGCGATGCCCGAGGCCGGGCCGACGCAGGTCGACCTGCTCACCGAAATCCGCGACGAATTGCGGAAGAAATAGCGCCAATCCCTTCGTGTCGAGCGAAGTCGAGACACCCCGCGCGGCTATTCGGCCTCACGGCATCTCGACTTCGATCGATGCGAACGGTCAAGGACGTGTTGCGTGCCCTTTCATTCGGTGCGCACCCACCCTATATAGATCCTGTCGGTTTCGGCCGACTATGAGGATAAATGGTGTCGTGGAATAGACACAGCGGACCCGGGGGCAGTACCCGGCGGCTCCACCACAAACCCGTGTTTGCGACAGCGGCGCGGGCTTCTGACGGGGCCGAACCAGGATCGACGTGTGTTCAAAGACGATATTTTCTTCCGGGCTGAGTAACCCGTTCAAGGCTCAAAACCAATAGGTGCTAACGATAACGAAGCACTCGCTCTGGCTGCCTAACCGATAAGCCTCACGGCCTAAGGTTAGACAAATAGAACGCGGTTCGGACCGAACCGGGCAACAGAATCGGATACCAGCGGCTGGGGACGAGCCGGGCAACAGAATCGTCCCACCTTTCCTCATTCAAAACGTCGCCCCCGCGAAGGCGGGGGTCGCCGACGTTTTGCTCGCTGGCGATGGACTAAGCCGATAGCGGCCCCCGCCTTCGCGGGGGCGACGGTTGGGTTAGTGCGCACTCTCGCAGTGGCGATGATCGCCCAGCGCTTCGATCACGCGGCAATCCGCCGCGATACCGCCGCGGCAGCGCCCGACGATGCGTGTCAGCTCGTCGCGGAGCCGCGTCAGCTGCGCGATCTTGTCCTCGACCTGCTCCAGATGGCGGCTCGCGATGCGGTCGGCCTCGCTGCAATCGCGCGCCGGATCGTCCGACAGGTCGAGCAGCGAGCGAATTTCCTCGATGGTAAAGCCAAGGTCGCGCGAATGGCGCACAAAGGCCAGCCGCGCGCGGTGGGGTTCGCCATAGCTGCGGTAATTGGCCGCGGTGCGATGCGGTGCGGGGAGCAGGCCGATGCGCTCATAATAGCGGATGGTTTCGATATTGGTCCCGGTTGCCCGCGACAGCTCGCCGATTTTCATGGCTTGACCCCGTAGTTGCTACAGGGTGCATATAGGGTGCCGACTCGAAGATCAAAGGAGGCCATCGCTTGTCCGATCATTGCTGTGCCGGTGCCAGCGGCAAGACCGCGCTCAACGACCCGCGCTGGCGGCGCATCCTGTGGGCCGCGCTGCTGATCAACGCCGCGATGTTCGGGGTCGAGATTGTCGCCGGGGTCGCGGCGGATTCGCGCGCGCTGCAGGCCGATGCGCTCGATTTCCTGGGCGATGCGGCGAATTACGCGATCAGCCTGGGCGTGGCCGGCATGGCGCTTGCGTGGCGCGCGCGCGCGGCCCAGGTCAAGGCGGTGACGATGCTCGCCTTTGGCCTGTGGGTGCTGGGGTCGGCGGTATGGGGGTTCATCGACGGGTCGGCGCCGCACGCGGAAACCATGGGGCTGATCGGCGCGCTGGCGCTGGCCGCCAATGTTGCGGTCGCGCTGATGCTTTATCGCTATCGCACCGGCGATGCGAACATGCGATCGGTGTGGATCTGCTCGCGCAACGACGCGATCGGCAATGTCGCGGTGATGGGGGCGGCGCTGGGCGTGTTCGGTACCGGGCAAAGCTGGCCCGATCTGGCGGTGGCGGCGATCATGGCGACGCTCGCCATCTGGGGCAGCATTGAAGTCTTTCGTCAGGCGCGCGGGGAACTTGCCGCGGTTCCGGCGGGTTCGGCTGGTGGCTGACCGATCGGTATGTTAATCTGATCCCCGAATCCGAAAGCTTCTGCGCCGACGCGGCACATCATAAGAATCGCGCGGCATCGACTGCCTGACCTTCCCGTGGGCGACCCCGCCCATCGGTAACCAGAAACAGAATCGGGGACGCGCGATGCGAACGCCTGGCGATTTAGACTTTTCACGGCGCGGTGTACTCGCCGGGGGCGCTTCGGTGGCGGCGGTGACCGCCCTGCCGACGCGGGCCGCGGCGGCGCCGGGCGAGGCAGCGGCTGCGGCGCCGCCGACCGCTGCGGTCGCTTTCAAGGTGAACGGCACGGCGCATAAGCTCGAGCTCGATACGCGCACGTCGCTGCTCGACGCGCTGCGCGAGCATCTGCACCTGACCGGCACCAAAAAGGGCTGCGATCATGGCCAGTGCGGTGCGTGCACCGTCCTCGTCGACGGGCGGCGGATCAATAGCTGCCTGACACTGGCGGTGATGCATGATGGTGACAAGATCACCACGATCGAGGGGCTGGGGACGCCGGACAAGATGCATCCGATGCAGGACGCTTTTGTCGAACGTGACGGCTATCAATGCGGTTATTGTACGCCAGGGCAGATTTGTTCGGCGGTCGCGGTGCTCGACGAGATCAAGGCGGGCATTCCGAGCCACGTCACGGCCGACCTGACCGCGACGCCGAAAGTCACCGCAAGCGAACTGCGCGAGCGGATGAGCGGCAATATCTGCCGCTGCGGCGCCTATTCGAACATCATCGACGCGATCACCGATGTGGCGGGAGGGAAGGCATGAAAAGCTTCACCTACGAACGCGTCGAAACGCCCGCCGCGGCGACCGCTGCCTATGCGAAAGTGAAAGGCGCGCGCTTCATCGCGGGCGGCACCAATCTGCTCGACCTGATGAAGCTGGAGATCGAAACCCCGGCGCATCTGATCGATGTCAGTCGGCTGGCGCTCGACAAGATCGAACCCACGACCGATGGCGGGCTGCGCATCGGGGCGATGGTCCGCAACACCGATCTGGCGTCGGACCCCCGCGTGCGGCGCGACTATGGCCTGTTGTCGCGCGCGCTGGTCGCGGGCGCGTCGGGCCAGCTCCGCAACAAGGCGACGACGGCGGGCAACCTGCTCCAGCGCACGCGCTGTCCCTATTTTTACGACACCAACATGCCGTGCAACAAACGCAAGCCGGGCAGCGGCTGCGCGGCGATCGGCGGGTTCAGCCGGCTGCACGCGATCGTCGGTGCGAGCGATGCGTGCATTGCGACCCACCCCAGCGATATGGCGGTCGCGATGCGCGCGCTCGACGCACGCGTCGAAACTGTCGATGCGGCGGGCAAGGAACGGAGCGTTGCGGTGGCCGATTTCTACCGTGCGCCCGGTACCACCCCGCATCTCGACACCGTGCTGGCGCCGGGCGAGCTGATCACGGCGGTGACGCTGCCCAAGCCCGTCGGCGGCACGCATATCTATCAAAAGGTTCGCGACCGCGCTTCTTATGCCTTTGCGCTGATTTCGGTCGCAGCGATCGTGCAGAAGGACGGGTCGGGGCGGGTCGCGCTCGGCGGGGTCGGCCACAAGCCCTGGCGGGTCGAGGCGGCCGACGCCGAACTGCCACGCGGGGCGAAGGCGGTCACCGCCAGCCTGCTCGCCGGTGCCAAGCCGAGCCATGAAAATGCCTATAAGTTGCCGCTGGTCGAGCGCACGCTCGCCGGGGTGCTGGCACAAGCAAGGGGCTGAGCCATGAAGTTCGATTCCCCCGCCACGACCAACCCGATCGACCAGCTGAAAGTGGTCGGCAAACCCACCAACCGCATCGATGGTCCGCTCAAGACGACGGGGCTCGCGCCCTATGCCTATGAACGGCATGATGTCGCGGCGAACCAGGCCTATGGCTATATCGTCGGGTCGGCGATCGCCAAGGGACGGATTGCGTCGATGAAGCTCGACGAAGCGCGTGCCGCGCCAGGGGTGCTGGCGATCGTCACCGCCGACAATGCGGGCAAGCTGGGCAAGGGCAATTTCAACACCGCAAAGCTGCTCGGCGGTCCGGAGGTCGACCATTATCATCAGGCGATCGCGCTGGTGGTCGCCGAGACATTCGAACAGGCGCGCGCCGCAGCGGCGCTGGTGCGGGTCGAATATGCGCGCGGCAAGGGCGCGTTCGAGCTGGCTGCCGCGCTGGGCAGCGCGGTCAAGCCGCCGCCGTCCTTCGGAACCGAGGCGGACAGCAGCGTCGGCGATTTTGCGGGCGCCTTTGCCGCGGCGCCGGTGCAACTCGACACCCGCTACACCACCCCCGACCATGCCCATGCGATGATGGAGCCGCACGCGTCGATCGCCGCCTGGAGCGGCGACAAGCTGACGCTGTGGACGTCGAACCAGATGATCGCCTGGTCGGTGGGCGACATGGCCAAAACGCTGGGCATCCCGAGGGAGAATATCCGTCTCGATTCGCCCTATGTCGGCGGCGGGTTCGGCGGCAAGCTGTTCATTCGCGCCGATGCGCTGCTCGCGGCGCTCGGCGCCAAGGCGGCGGCGCGGCCGGTCAAGATCGCGCTGCCGCGCGCCTTCATGTTCAACAATACGCCGCACCGCCCGGCGACAATCCAGCGAATCCGGATCGGCGCGACCGCCGATGGCAAGATCACCGCGATCGGTCACGAAAGCTGGTCGGGCGATTTGCCCGGCGGCGGCCCCGAAACCGCGGTCGGGCAAACGCGCCTGCTGTACGCGGGCGCGAACCGGATGACCGCGATGCGGCTCGCGGTACTCGATTTGCCGGAAGGCAATGCGATGCGCGCGCCGGGCGAAGCACCCGGGATGATGGCGCTTGAAGTTGCGATCGACGAGATGGCGGAAAAATTGGGGCTCGATCCGATCCGGTTCCGCATCATCAACGACACCCAGGTCGACCCCGAAAAACCGAGCCGTCCCTTTTCGCAGCGCCAGCTCAACGAGTGCCTGACAATCGGTGCCGACAAATTCGGCTGGGCCAAGCGCAGCGCGACACCGGGGGCGAGCCGCGATGGCCAATGGCTGGTCGGCATGGGGGTCGCCGCGGCGTTCCGCAACAACCTCAACGGCCCGTCGGCGGCGCGCGTGCGGCTCGACAAATCGGGCGTGGTGACGGTCGAAACCGACATGACCGACATCGGCACCGGCACCTATACGATCATCGCCCAGACCGCCGCCGAAATGATGGGCCTGCCGCTCGACAAGGTGGTCGTAAAGCTTGGCGATTCGGCGTTTCCGGTGTCGGCCGGATCGGGCGGCCAGTGGGGTGCGAACAGCTCGACCGCCGGCGTCTATGCCGCGTGCGTCAAGCTGCGCGAGGCGGTGGCGCAAAAGCTCGGCATGAACCCGGTCGATGCGGTGTTCGCCGACGGCAAGGTCAAGGCGGGGCGGCAGAGCGTGGCGCTGGGCGACGCGGCCAAGGACGGCGAACTCGTCGCCGAGGACAAGATGGATTATGGCGATCTTGCCGAAAAATATCAGCAGTCGACCTTTGGTGCGCATTTTGTCGAGGTTGGGGTTCATGCCGCGACCGGCGAAATCCGCATCCGCCGTATGCTCGCCGTGTGCGCCGCGGGGCGCATCCTCAACCCAAAGGCGGCGCGCAGCCAGGTGATCGGCGCGATGACGATGGGGGCGGGGTCGGCGCTGATGGAGGAACTTGCGGTCGACAAGCGTTTCGGCTTTTTCGTCAATCACGACCTCGCGGGATACGAAGTCCCTGTCCATGCCGACATCCCGCATCAGGAGGTGATCTTCCTCGACGAAACCGATCCGACAACGTCGCCGATGAAGGCAAAGGGCGTCGGCGAACTCGGCATCTGTGGGGTCGGGGCGGCGGTCGCCAACGCGGTTTACAACGCCACTGGCATCCGCACCCGCAATTATCCGATCACCCTCGACAAGCTGCTCGACAAGCTGCCCGCGGTCGCGTGACCGGCTGAACCGAAAAGGGCTCCGCCGCATAACGGCGGAGCCCTTCCAGGCCGCACACGATGATGAGGACCCTCGCCCTGCCGTTCGGGGTCGCGTCGAACGACAGGAATATTTTGGGCCCGACCCCTTCGACGCATCGCGGGTCGTCCGGAACGAATCCAGCGCGATGCGGTCGAAGGGATGGCCCCCCTTAGTCCTTGCAAATGGACCCTTATTTCGGCGGTGTGACGCGATCATCCCCCTGTTGGGGGATGGTCAACTTAAGACCGGCGCCAGCAGCCGCATCAATGCCGCTTCGCTGTCGACGCCGCATTTCAGATAGATTTGCTTGATCTGCCCGCGCAGCGTTTCGGCCGTCACGCCGCGTTCCGCCGCGATCCGGGCACGCGGTTTGCCTTCGAACAGGCGCACCGCGATATCGGCCTCGGCCGGGCTCAGGCGGTATATCGCGCTCAGATATTGGGTCACCCCGGCGCGATCGCGCCGGGGGCCGTTGGCGATCAGGATCGCATGCGGCAATTTGCCGAGCGACCATTCGCGTTCGGGCAGACGAAAGCCTTCGATCATCAGTGGCGGGCGGTTCTCGGCGGTGATGATTTGCGTCCGCATATGGTCGAGGCCGCCGTCGGCGGTCAGCGCCTGGACGGTCTGGCGCAGGGTGAAGGGGGCGCCCGGCGCATCGATCGATCGCCCTGCCACCCGGACGTCGCCCGCCGCCAGCATGGCGTCGGCGCCGATGCTGTGGGCGAGCAACTGACCGCGCACGTCGATGATGAAAGCGCTGACCTGGATCGCGTCGAAGGCGCCCGCCAGCAGCTTGGCCTGCTCGCCCTCCAGCTTTTCCTGCAAGCGCACGGCGCGCCGCGCCGCCTTGGCGCCGTTGGCAAAAATCTTGCGCTGCGCGGCGGTCGTCCGCCCGTCCTTGCGATCGCGCAAGGTCGCGAGGCCGACGATCCCGAAATTGTCGATCACCAAATTGGTCTGGCATCCAAAGGGAATGCCGATTTCTTCGCACCAGTCGAGATAGTCGGACGAGGCAAGCTGCGGGATGACCTGATCGTAATGTTCTTCGAACAGGACCGGATCGTAAAAGCCGCGCTCGATGTGGCGGTTCGACGCGGCGACGCGAAAGTTGTGGGTTTCGGCACCCCAGCCGCTGATGGCGAAATGATCGATCAGATCGGTGCTGAAGTTGGTGACGATGTTGAACGGAATCTCGCGCGCGCCGCCGACGCCGATGAGCTGGCCGTGTCCCGAACCCGTCTGGCTGGCGAGCGCATCGAGCGCGCCCCGCCACATGTCAGGCTGCAACGCGGCCTGCATGAATATTTCGTCCCAATCCGGGTCCGCCCGCTGCCCCATTGCGTCTGTCGCTTGCTCAATCGTGCCCCAATTTCACGTGGTGTCGCCCAAGTTTATGACAAAAGCCAATAAATTAACTTTAAAAAAGTTGAATTCGGCCTTGCTTGCGCCGCGTCGGCGCGGGCGGGAGCGATAGGCGCTATCCGTTCATATGGAACAGGCGGGCGATGCGCGCAGTGCAACAACTGCTTGTGGTGCCGGCTACAGGATTCGAACCCGTGGCCCCCTGATTACAAATCAGGTGCTCTACCAACTGAGCTAAGCCGGCGCTCGCGTTCCCCTAAGCATTTTTTCGGTGGATGGAAACAGCGGACATCGCACCGATGCCGAGGACGACAAATCGTCAGACGATGCCAAAGGTCCAGCCTTCGGTGCTGGCGAGCGCTTCGGTGAGCGGCGCGGGTGACCAGCACGCACCTTCGCCCGCGACGGCGCGCAGCCAGGCGGCGGTCAGCAGGGCGTCGCTGGCATGATCGCTGATCGGCCCGGTCACCCCGACCGGGGGCGAACCCAGCGCCGCCAAGGCCGCGTCGAGCGCGGCGCCGTCGCGGATCTTGCTGCGGCCCGCCGCGATCCCGGCTGCGCGCGCGGCGACGCCGGTGTAGATTTCGACAAGCAATGGACCGTTGCCGGGCACAGGATCGAGGGGCCACAGCGGCAGGGCGGGGTGCAAGCGGTGAAGCAGCCGCATTCCCGCAAGGCTTGCCTTGCCGACCTGCGCCGCGCCGACCAGGTTGAAATTGCTGACGCTCGCCGCCTGCCGGGTCTCGCGCTGATGCTGCTCGACGACGCGCAGCCGTCCCGCGCCCGGGGCGAACAGGTCGCCGACGTCGCCGCGTGCGTGGCGGAAATGTCGCCGGGCATCGCGGTGATTGAGGAATCCGTCGATCTGATAATGCGGATCGGATCGCGTCAGCCGCTCAACGAGCGCCCACAGCGCGGGCAGGTTGTTTGGGCTCAGGTCCCACTGCGGAAAATAGGCGTCGCAATCGGCAAAGGCGAATGCCGCCGAAAAGTCGAAACCGATCAGCATGTCGGCGCGCGATGCGGCGACGTTCTGCAACCATGCCAGGATTTCGGCGCGCGACCAGATATGGCCGGGACGCACCAGCTGGGGCGCGTCGGTGCCGCTTGCCACCGCCAGCGCGATCCCGCGTTGCCGGGGTCCGCGCGCGCCCGACCAGTCGAGGGCTGCAAAGTGGGCGAAGCGGCGCATGCGCTACGTTTAGCGCGGCCAATCGGCTTGCACAAAGCGCGATGGCGTCCCACATGCACCCCATGCTGATCGAAACCGAATCGACGCCCAATCCCGCGACGCTCAAATTCCTGCCCGGCCAGGCGGTGATGACGTCGGGAACCCGTGACTTTGCGAGCCCCGAAGAGGCTGAGGCGTCGCCGCTGGCGAGCGCGCTGTTTTCGCTGGGCGACGTGACCGGCGTGTTCTTTGGCAGCGATTTCGTGTCGGTCACCGCGGCGCCGGGCGTTGGCTGGAGCGACCTGAAGCCCGATGTACTGGGCATTTTGATGGACCATTTCCTTGCCGGTGTGCCGCTGTTCAACGTCGTCAGCGCCGACTTTGCCGTGCCGCCCGAGAACGGCGCCGGCTTTGCGGACGATCCCGCCGATGCCGACATCATCGAACAGATCAAGGAACTGATCGAAACGCGCGTGCGTCCCGCGGTCGCCAACGATGGCGGCGACATCGTCTATCGGGGTTTTGATAAGGGCAATGTGTATCTGAAGCTGCAGGGCGCCTGCGCCGGTTGCCCCTCCTCGTCGGCGACGCTCAAGAACGGCATCGAATCGCTCTTGAAACATTATGTTCCCGAGGTAACGGCGGTTCACGCCGTCTGACCCATTTTCACCGAGGAGTTAGCCCATGAGCGAGCCGCTATCCGACAGCGCCCTCGACCAGCTGTTTCGTACCGCGCGCACCTATAACGGCTATCTCGACCGGCCCGTTTCCGACGCGCAGTTGCACGCGATCTGGGATCTGATGAAATTTGGTCCGACGAGCGCCAATTGTCTGCCGGCGCGGATCATCTGGTGCACGTCGGACGCCGCGAAGCAAAAGCTTGCCGCGCTGGCGATGCCCGCCAATGCGGAAAAGATCCTGGCTGCGCCGGTCACCGCGATCATCGGCATGGACCTTGAATTCTACGAGAATCTGCCCGAACTTTTCCCGCATACCGATGCCCGCAGCTGGTTCGTCGGCAATGACGAGCTGGCGAAAGCGACTGCATTCCGCAATTCCAGCCTGCAGGGCGCCTATTTCATTCTGGCCGCGCGCGCGCTGGGTCTGGGCACCGGCGCGATGTCGGGTTTCAACAATGCCGCAGTCGATGAAGCCTTTTTTGCCGATCAGCCGAGCGTGAAGAGCAACTTCATCTCGACGCTTGGCTATGGCGATCCGGCGACGATCTTCGAGCGCAGCCCGCGTCCGGATTTCGATCGCTTCAATCGTATCGCCTGAGCCGGAATTTCCGGGCCATATGCGCCAGTTGGTGATCGATTCGGCTAGCGAGGCTTGTTCGGTGGCGCTGATCGAGGGCGCCGATATTGTCGATTTTCGCCACGCCGTGATCGGCCGCGGCCACGCCGAGCGGCTGGTACCCCTGATCGCCGAGCTTGTCGATGGCGGCAAGGCCGACGCGATCACCGTCGGCTGCGGGCCGGGCAGCTTTGCCGGGGTGCGCATCGGCGTGGCCGCGGCGCGCGGGCTGGCCCTGGGCTGGCAGGTTCCGGTGCAAGGCTTTTCGACGCTGGCGCTGGTGGCCGCGGGCGCGGCTGACGCGATCGCCGCAGCGGATGGTGCGCTCGTCGTGATGGAAGGCGGGCATGGGCAATGGTTCGTCCAGCCGTTTGCCGCCGACCTGTCGCCGCGCGCCGATCTTCGCTCGCTGCTGCCGGGCGCCGCCGCGGCGTTCACCGACGAATTGATCGTCGGCAACCGCGCCGAACAATTTGTCGCGCTTCGGGGCAGCGGCCGCGCGCTCGCGACGCTGCCCGATGCGCGCGCGTTCGTGCACCTGCCACCGGCGGCGCTGCTCGATCAGCCCAGCCCGATCTATGGCCGCGCGCCCGACGCCAAGCCGATGGCGACGGCATGACCGGCGACATCCGCCTCGCCACCGCCCGCGTGGCGGATCTGGCCGCGGTGATGCGTGTGATGGATGCCGCTTTCGAGCCGGCCTATGGCGAAGCGTGGAGCGGCGCGCAGTTGCTTACTTTGTTTGCCTTGCCGTCGGCGCGCGTTTGCCTTGCGTGGGACGGCGACCAGCCCTGCGGCTTTTCGGCGGCGCGGATCGCCGGACCCGAAAGCGAGCTGCTGCTGCTCGCGGTCGACCCGGCCTGGCGCGGCCGCGGGATCGGCAGATTGTTGATGCAGGACTGGCAGGCCTGGGCCGCGGCGCAGGGCGCCGATGACTATTTTCTGGAAATGCGCGCCGATAATGACGCGGTGCATTTATATTCGCGCAGTGGATTTTCGGAAGTCGGCCGGCGGGCCGCTTATTATCGCGGTCAAGACGGCAAGATGCGCGATGCGATTACGATGCGGCGAACGTCGCCGGTAACCGGTGGCAACTGATCGGTTGTTGCGCGATCGTGCGCAAAGTGGCAACATTGTAATTGGCGCAACAGGAATTCCAATGTTCGCTGTCCAGCTTCTGGGTCAAAACAATAAGGAATAGTCTCATGTCCGACCAAAATGATACCAGCGAAATGCTCGTTACACTGACAGCCGACATCGTCGCCGCGCATGTCAGCAACAACAGCGTCGCGATTTCCGATCTTTCTTTGCTGATCAATAATGTCCACGCCGCGTTGACCGGTCTTGGCTCGACGCCGGTCGTCGAGGAAAAGTTGGTCCCCGCCGTATCGGTCCGCGCTTCGGTAAAACCCGACTTCATCATTTGCCTGGAAGACGGCAAGAAATTGAAGATGCTGCGCCGCCACCTGATGACGCATTATGGCATGACCCCGGACGATTATCGCACGAAATGGGGACTGCCCGCCGACTATCCGATGGTCGCGCCGAACTATGCCGAACGGCGCCGCGCGCTGGCGAAGGAAATCGGCCTTGGCACCAAGGGCCGTGGCGGCGGACGCAAGCGCAAGGTCAAAGCCTGACCCTTTGGGCATCGACTGATCGCGAGGAGAGGGGCGGTGCCGCGGGGTGCCGCCCTTGTCCTATCGCGGGGTCGCCCCTATACAGTCTGAATATAAAAGACGCGGCTGCATCTTGCAGGAAAGGCCAGCATGTCCGGTACCATCGACCTTGAAGCCCTGTGCCACGAAAAGGGGCTGCGCATTACCGAGCAGCGTCGCATCATCGCGCGCGTCATCTCGGATTCCGAAGATCATCCCGACGTCGAAACGCTGTACGAGCGCGCGTCGAAGATCGACAGCGGCATCTCGATCGCCACCGTCTATCGCACCGTGCGCCTGTTCGAAGAGGCGGGAATTCTCGACCGCCATGATTTCGGCGACGGCCGTTCGCGCTACGAAGCCGCGCCCGAAGCGCATCACGATCACCTGATCGATGTCGAAACGGGCAAGGTCATCGAATTCGTCGACCCCGAACTCGAAGCCTTGCAAAAGGTCATCGCCGAACGGCTGGGCTTCCGCCTCGTCGACCATCGCATGGAGCTTTATGGTGTCGCCATCGATCGCAAGCGCGACTGATCGCGCCGCGATCACCTGGCGAACCGTCGCCCGCCTGACCCTGATGGTGCTGGCGCTGCTGTTCCTGATCGTCCCGCACCTGCTCTATCGCGCCGTGGGTCGGCCTTCGCCGATGGTCATGGCGTTCCTCAATGCGGTCGGCTGGATCGCCGGGCTGCGCATCCGGACCACGGGCACCCGGCTTCGCCGCGACGTCCTGTTCGTATCCAACCATGTCAGCTGGCTCGACATATTGGCGCTCGGCGGCGCCGCGCGTTCGGCCTTCGTGTCGAAAGCCGAGGTGAAAACGACCCCGCTCGTCGGCTGGCTCGCCGACCAGAACAGCACCATCTATGTCCAGCGCGAAGCGAAACGCGATATCCACAGCCAGGCGAACAGCCTGCGCGACGCCCTCGCGCGCGGACGCCCGGTGACGCTGTTTCCCGAGGGTACGACCGGACCCGGCGACGGGCTGCTGCCCTTCCGCGCTTCGCTGTTCCAGGCGATCATCCCGACGCCGCCCAATTTGCAGGTCCAGCCGGTGTTCCTCGATTATGGTTCGCAGGCAAACGACATCGCCTGGCTCGACCCCGAATCGGGGCTCGATAATTTCAAGCGGCTGCTGGCGCGCAAGCGGCCGATCCCGCTGACGATCCATTATCTTGACCCGTTGCCCGACGAGGCCGAGCGCGACCGCAAGGCGATCAACGAGGCCGCACGCGCGGCGATAGCGGCCCGAATCGCGGCGACTTCCGCCGCGCCGCGGCATCGCCTATAGCGCGCCGATGAAATCCGACTCCCCCACCACCGCCAAGACCTTTCACGTCAAATCCTTCGGTTGCCAGATGAACGTCTATGACGGCGAGCGCATGGCCGAGATGCTGGGCGCCGAAGGCTATGTCGCCGCTGCCGACGGCGCCGGCGCCGACCTGGTCGTGCTCAACACCTGCCACATTCGCGAGAAGGCGGCAGAGAAAGTCTATTCGGACATCGGCCGGTTGAAGCGCGCCGATGGCAGCACGCCGACGATTGCCATCGCGGGCTGCGTCGCGCAGGCCGAAGGCGCCGAAATCGCGCGCCGCGCGCCGAGCGTCGATGTCGTCGTCGGCCCACAAGCCTATCACCGCCTGCCCGATCTGATCGCGCGCGCCGCGCGCGGCGAGAAAGCGGTCGATCTCGACATGCCGGCGATGAGCAAGTTCGGCGCGCTGCCGGGGCGCGCCGGGGGCCAGCGCCCGACCGCCTTCCTGACGGTGCAGGAAGGTTGTGACAAATTCTGCACCTATTGCGTCGTGCCCTACACCCGCGGCGCCGAAATCAGTCGGCCCTTCGCCGACCTGATCGCCGAAGCCCGCGCGCTGATCGCGGGCGGCGCGCGCGAGATCACGCTGCTCGGCCAGAACGTCAATGCGTGGGACGGCGAGGACGACCGGGGCAGGGCGATCGGCCTCGACGGGCTGATCCGCGAACTGGCGCGCGAGGATGGGCTGGAACGCATCCGCTACACGACCAGCCACCCCAATGACATGACCGACGGGCTGATCGCCGCGCATGGCGAGATCGACAAGCTGATGCCCTTCCTCCACCTCCCGGTGCAGGCGGGCAGCGACCGCATCCTTGCCGCGATGAACCGCAGCCATAGCAGTGAGAGCTATTTGCGCGTCATCGAACGCGTCCGCGCGGCGCGCCCCGACATCGCGATTTCGGGCGATTTCATCGTCGGCTTCCCCGGCGAGAGCGAGGAAGATTTCCAGGCGACGCTCGATCTGATCCACGAGACGCGTTACGCCATGGCGTACAGCTTCAAATATTCGCGCCGTCCCGGAACGCCCGCGGCGACGATGGCGGACCAGATCGCCGAAGAGGTGATGAACGATCGCCTCCAGCGGTTGCAGGCGCTGCTCAATGAACAGCAGCAGGCGTTCAACGAGGCGACCGTCGGACGCACGACGCGCCTGCTCCTCGAGCGCAAGGGCAAGCTCGATGGCCAGCTGATCGGCAAGACGCCGTGGCTCCAGTCGGCGCATGTCACCGCACCGGGCCTGGCGATTGGCGACATGATCGATGTGCGGATCGTGTCGGCGGGCGCCAACAGCGTGGCGGCTGAAGCCCTTATGGAGCCGGTCGCCTAGTGCGGCTGGCGGAAGCTGTCTCCCCGAAGACACACTCCAACGGCTTCTGTCGAATTCCGAAACTATCGGTGATGGACTCCCGCCTTCGCGGGAGTACACAGGATCATTCCTAGCTTAGGTGACTTGCCCATATGTCCAAACGCCCGCTGACTGCCTCGACCCCCGCCGAACCCGGCGACCGCGTCCGATTGACCGCGGAGTTCGAGCGAACGCAGCTGTTGGGTATTCTGTTCGGCGAGTTCGACCGCAACCTGGTCAGCATCGAAAACCGCCTCGGCGTTTATATCTCGGCGCGCGGCAACCGGGTGCAGATCGAGGGCGAGGCCGAAGCGGCGGCGCGCGCACGCGACGTGCTTACCGACCTCTATGACCGCATTGAAAAGGGGCAGGAGGTCGATGCCGGCATGGTCGACGGGGTGATCGCGATGTCGGCGCAGCCGACGCTCGACGGCATCATCCGCCACGACAAGGATGAAGCGCCGACGGTGATGATCCGCACGCGCAAAAAGACGATCGTCCCGCGCGCGCCGTCGCAGGTTCCCTATATGAAGGCGCTGGCACGCGACGACGTGATATTTGCGCTCGGCCCGGCAGGGACGGGCAAGACCTATCTCGCGGTGGCGCAGGCGGTGGCGCAGCTCATCACCGGCAGCGTCCAGCGCCTGATCCTCTCGCGCCCCGCGGTCGAGGCGGGGGAGAAGCTCGGCTTCCTGCCCGGCGACATGAAGGAAAAGGTCGATCCATACCTGCGGCCGCTCTACGACGCGCTCCACGACTGCCTGCCCGCCGAACAGGTCGAGCGCCGTATCGCGTCGGGCGAGATCGAGATCGCGCCGCTGGCGTTCATGCGCGGACGGACGTTGGCCGATGCCTTCATCATCCTCGACGAGGCGCAGAACACCACGATCCCGCAGATGAAGATGTTCCTGACCCGCTTCGGCATGAACAGCCGGATGGTGATTTGCGGCGACCCCAAACAGGTCGACCTGCCGATCCCCGCGACCTCGGGCCTTGCCGACGCGGTCGCGCGGCTCGAGGGGCTCGAAGGGATCAACATCAGCCGCTTCACGAGCGCTGACGTCGTCCGCCACCCGATCGTCGGGCGGATCGTCGAGGCTTATGAGGGGCCGGGAAGCTAAGGCGGCCCGTTAGGCGTGGGGAGCTGACGTTGCCGATCCTCTCCGGAATGGGGAGGGGGACCAGCGAAGCTGGTGGAGGGGCACCATCGGTTTGCCTTGCCGCCGAAGTCGTGCTCCACGGCTCGCACGTCTAAAAAGTGCAGCGCATCCGGTTGAGCGCCGCGTAAACCTCGCGTGCCCCTCCACCACCCTTCGGGTGGTCCCCCTCCCCCGTTGGGGGAGGATCGGCGACGTCTTCTTCGACCGAACGCCGCCACCAACCCCGTTCACATTGGCTATTTCTTCATCCCTTCCACGCTCCAGATCCCCGCGCCGCGCGTCGCGATGAACAGGAATATGAAGCAATAGAGCGCGATCGTTTCGCCGCCATTGGCGATCGGGAAGGGGCTTTGCAGCCCGTGCGCGACCCAATAGCCGACCGCCGACATGCCGCTGGCGATGAAAGCCGCGGGGCGGGTGAAGAGGCCGATGGCGATCAGCGCCCCCGCGATCAGTTCGATCGCGCCGGCAGCGTACAGCATCGGATTGAGCGGATAGGGGAAATCAGCCGGGAAGTTGAAGAATTTCTGCACCCCATGCGCCATGAACAACAGACCCGCGATGATGCGCAGCAGCGCATAGGCCTGTTCGCCAAAACCATCGAGAAACTTCATGATTGGACCCCTCCTCCTCATTGTCGAGGCGGGCAGGCTATCGGATTTTTGCCTCCGCGCGAAATATTTTCGTCTGTCATGTCACAGCCGCCGCTCGTGCCGCGTCAAGCCGGTACATCGCAACCACAGGAGACACGCCATGACCGTCGTAACCGATCCCTTCGCCGCCGCCCCGCAGCTAATGAAACAGTGGATGGGCCTGTCGCTCGCGGCACAGGACAGCCTTGAAAAAAGCCTGATCGAGCTGGTCAAGCTCCGCGCGTCGATCGTCAACGGCTGCGCCAATTGTATCAACATGCACAGCATCGAGGCGCGCGCCGCGGGCGAAACCGAGCAACGGCTCCATCTGCTCGCCGCGTGGCAGGAGGCGCCGGTCTATACGCCCCGCGAACGCGCCGCGCTGGCGTGGACCGACGCCTTGACCCGCCTGTCCGCCGGTCACACACAGCAGGCCGCGAAAGAAGGACTCGAAGCGCATTTCACGCCGGAGGAACAGGTGAACCTTACCCTGATGATCAACGTCATCAATGGCTGGAACCGCCTCGCGGTGGGTTTCGACCTTTGGTACGACATGCCGGCGACCAAGGCGGCCTGATGACCGCGCAGGGCTCGCAGGATGCGGCGGACGCGGCGGTCAGTTTCGACCCGCTGCGCCCGCTCCTCACCCGCGTTGCGTACCGTATGCTCGGCTCGGTCGCCGATGCCGAGGATGTCGTGCAGGATGCCTTCCTCCGCTGGCTCGGTACCGATCGCAGCGTCGTGCGCGAGCCCGCCGCATTCCTTCGCCGCACCGTGACGCGGCTTTGCCTCGACCAGCTCAAATCGGCGCGGAGCAGGCGCGAGACCTATATCGGTCCGTGGCTGCCCGATCCGCTGGTCGGGGAGGAGGAGGAAGACGATGTCACGCTTCCGCTGATGCTCGCGCTCGAACGGCTCTCCCCCCTCGAGCGCGCCGCCTTCCTCCTCCACGATGTTTTTGGCGTCGGTTTCGACGAGGTGGCGAAAACGATCGACCGCGATCCCGGCGCGGCGCGCCAGCTTGCAGCGCGCGCCCGCGCGCACGTCCGCGACGCGCGCCCGCGCTACAAGCTGGAGAAGCAGCGCGGGCTGGAGATCGCCAACGCCTTTTTCGAAGCGTCGCGCAGCGGCGATATGGCGGCACTCGGCGCGATGCTTGCCGCCGACGTCGGAATGTGGGCCGACGGCGGCGGCAAGCGCCCCGCCGCCGCGATCCCGATCCTTGGCAAGGCGCTGGTGATGAAGGTGCACCGCAGCGTCGCGGTGCTGCTGCGCAAATATGGCTCGACGCTGGTCCACACCGGCCTGATCAACGGCCTGCCGGGCTTTGTCACGCGCGAGGCCGACGGCGAGCTTCAGACGACCGCGCTCGAGATCGAGGACGGCAAGGTCACCGGCATCTATGTGATGCGCAACCCCGACAAGCTCAAACATATGCACTGACGCCGTTTGCCAAGGTGGCGGTGATGCCGACAGCTTTGGAAAAATTTGATACTTTTCGTTTTGCACGTTGCGGCTGCCCGAAGCGATATTAGGATCGCGATCAGAACGAGTTGCTCGGGGGGGACGGCGATGATCGGACGGATATTCCTTGCATTGGGGCTAGCAGGTGCGGCGGCTGTAGTGCTGGCGCAGGTCGATACCGGCGCGGAGTTCGATCTCGATACACTGCGCGATGTGACAATCGACAAGTATCCAGTTAATGTAGTTGCAAATGGGGAGTGGTCACTTGGGGGCCGATATAAAATTGGCTTCGATCCCTCGCCACAGCTCCTCTACGTGTCATTTGACGCGCCCGAAGGGATTTCATCACAGCCCGTCGATGTCCGCTATACTTTCTCGCTGGATGGAAGGTATGGTTGTGATGATGGCTATGCCTTTTTAAGGGCGCTGGCCCGCAAATATGGTTTCGAAATCGCTTCGCTGCCGCAACCTGTTTGCAAGCCAGCTCGAGGTGGCGGCGTGACAAGCGAAGGGCGGATGACCATCGGGAAGGCGAGCGCGCCGCAGGTCATGGCCCAACAATGCAAATCCGACGCCTATATCGGCGCGTGGCAACGCAAGGGCGAGGGCGCACAGAAACCGCAGGTGCAGATCGTCTTCGCCACCGAACGCGCCGCCAGCGCGCCGGTCGGATCGACGCGCGGTTTTGCGTCGGCGCCTTACGGCGACGGCACGGTCGTCGCGTCGCGGATTCGGCAGGTTGGCGACGGCTGCACCTTTGACGCGCAATGCGGGTCGAACCTGTCGTCGGCGAACGCGTGCAAGCTGGTGATCGACCCCGCGAAAAATACGCTGAAGGTCGAGGGCGGGTCGCAGATGTTCATCTCCGATCGAGTCTGGACGCGCTCGGCGCCGATGGCGGTCGAGGCGATGTGCAGCCGCGAGGATGTCGAAGGCGACTGGCGGCGCAGCGACGGCGCGAACGTGCCGATCGTCGGAGTTCATGTCTTCAAGAACGGCCCCGGCGGGAACGCGCTGCTGTTCAACCATCCCGAGGGCTGGTGGCCCAAGGGGCAGACCAAATTCACCGGCATCTATCGCGAGGGCGGCGACCGCAGCTGCAAGCTCAAGGCGACCTGTGCGACCTACGACCGCACGGCGAGCGGCACTGTCGTCCGCCGCGAGCGCGCCTGCACGCTGACGATCGACCCGGTGAAAAAGCGCATGACCGAAAGCGGGTCCAGCTTGTTCTACACGCGCGACGGCGCGGCGAAAGCGACGGTCGCAAAGCCCGACGCCGCAGCAGCGGCAGCCCCAAAGGCGCAATTGGCCGAGGAGCAGGCGGCGACCAGCGCGCTCAATGCGCAGCAGGCGGAAACCGCGAAGCGGGAGATCGCCGAATATGAAGCGCAGAAAAAGCGGATTGCCGACGAGCAAGCGGCGAAAGAGGCTGCGTATCGCAAGGCGCTGGCCGACCGCGAGGCGCTGATCGCCGAAAATGAGCGCAAGGCGAGGGAGGCCTATACGAAATGGGAGGCCGCCGCTGCCGCGTGCCGCGCGGGCGACCAAAGCCAATGCGCGCCGCAGCCGAAGCCCTGATCGCTCAAAAAACGCTGTTCCTGCCCATCGTAACCGGGTAGCCGACCGCGATGATGCCGATTGTCGCATTCCTGCCCGCAACCTTGGGGTCGCACGCCGCGCGGCGTTACAGAATGCCGCGACAGCACAGGATCGGGCCGTGCTAGTTGTCGAGACCCATGAGGCGACGCCCTGGCCCGATCCGCTCGATTGGGAAACGCGCGCCGCGGAAGCGGTGGCCGCGGCACTGGCGCTGACGCCGTACGCGGCGCTGGCCAATGCGGCCCCGCTGGTCGAGGTCGCGGTGCGGCTTTCCGACGATGCCGAAGTCCAGACGCTGAACCGCGATTTTCGCAGCAAGGACAAGCCGACCAACGTGCTGTCCTTTCCGCAGGTTCAGGCCGACCTGCTCGAAGGTTTGGCGAACAGCGACGACGGCGAAATTCTGCTCGGCGACATCGTGCTCGCGCGCGAAACCTGCGCGCGCGAGGCCGAAGAAAAGGGGATTTCGATTGCCGATCATGCGACGCATCTGATCGTCCACGGGACCCTGCATCTGCTTGGCTATGATCATGGCGATGATGCGAGCGCCGGGGCAATGGAGGCCTTGGAAGTGAAAGCGCTTGCATCGCTGGGCATCGCCAATCCATATGCGGATCAGGATTAACAGAGGAACCGCGACCTATATGCCCGACGACCAGGGATCTTCCAGCCGATCGGAAGAGGACAGTAGATCCGGCCTGTGGGCCGGGCTGCGGACATTGCTGTTCGGCGGCGACAAGGAACCGTCGCTGCGCGAACAGATCGAAGAGGTCATCGACGAGGCCGAGGAAGAGGGGCAGGACCGGCGCGGCAGCAATATCGTTGGCGATATGTCGCCGATCGAGCGCAAGATGCTGCGCAACCTGCTCCATTTTGGCGAACAGACGGTCGACGATGTCGCGGTCCCGCGCGCCGACATCATCGCGATCCCCGAAAGCGCGAGCTTTGCCGAAATCGTCGCGCAATTTGCCGAGGCGGGGCATAGCCGCCTGCCGGTGTACCGCGAAAATCTGGACGAGGTGGTCGGGATGATCCACGTCAAGGATGTGTTCGCGGTGCTCGCCGAGGGACGCCCGCCGCCACCGCTGCTCGACCTGATCCGCCAGCCGCTTTATGTTCCGCAATCGATGGGCGTGCTCGACCTGCTCGCCGAAATGCGCGCAAAACGCACCCATCTGGCGATCGTCATCGACGAATATTCGGGGACCGAAGGCCTGCTCACGATCGAGGATCTGGTCGAGGAAATCGTCGGTGAGATCGAGGATGAGCATGACGACGAACCGACCGCGCTGTTCGTCCCGGGCGACGACGGCTGCTGGGACGCCGATGCGCGCGCCGAGCTTGACGACGTCGGCGAAGCGATCGACCCCCGGCTTGCCGAGATCGAGGAAGATGTCGATACGCTCGGCGGGCTTGCCGCGGTGCTTGCCGGCCATGTTCCCGAGGTCGGAGAAATGCTCGTCCATCCGAGCGGCTGGCGCATCGAGGTGACCGAGGCCGACGAACGACGTGTCCATCGCTTGCGGTTGCACCCGCCGGTCGAGGTCGATCTGGAAGCGTCGTTGGAACGCGGCGACGAGTTCTGACGGAATTGCCTTTGCCGGACTAAAGGATTAGGCGAGGCCGGATGGAAGTTTCCGACCTTCGCATCGCGCTGTTCAGCGGCAATTACAATATGACCGTCGATGGTGCGAACAAGGCGCTGAACCGCCTTGTCGGCTATCTGCTTGCGCAGGGCGCGGCGGTGCGCGTCTATTCGCCGACCGTCGCCAACCCCGATTTTGCGCCGACCGGCGATCTGGTCAGCGTGCCGTCCTTCGCGATTCCGGGGCGCAGCGAATATCGCATTCCGGTGACCTTCTCGTCGCGCGTCCGGCAGGACATCGCCGAATTTGCGCCCAATATCCTTCATATCTCCAGCCCCGACCGCGTTTCGCGGCAGGCCGCGGCGTGGGCGCGCCGCCGCAAGCTGCCCGTCGCCTGTTCGGTTCACACGCGCTTTGAAACCTATTTCCGATACTATAATTTGTCGTTCCTCGAACCGGTGATCGTCGCCTGGCTGCGCAAGCTCTACCGCAAATGCGATGCGCTGATCGCGCCGTCGGAAAGCTTTGCGCAGGTGCTGCGCGACCAGCGGATGAATTACGACATCGGCATCTGGACCCGCGGGGTCGAACAGGATGTGTTCAATCCCATGCGCCGCGACATGGAATGGCGCCGCGGGCTTGGCATCGACGATGATGTCCCGGTGATCGCTTTCCTTGGCCGACTGGTGATGGAAAAGGGGCTCGACGTGTTCGCCGACAGCATCGACGTGCTGGCGCGGCGCGGGGTGCCGCACAAGGTCGTCGTAATCGGCGAGGGACCGGCGGGCGAATGGTTCGAATCGCGACTGCCGAACGCCAGCTTCGTCGGCTTTCAGGGCGGCGAGAATCTCGCGCAGGCGCTGGCGTCGTGCGACATTTTCTTCAATCCGTCGGTCACCGAAACCTTTGGCAATGTGACGCTCGAGGCAATGGCGTGCGGGCTTCCCGTCGTCGCCGCGCGCGCCACGGGCAGCGCCAGCATCGTCAAGCATGGCCAGACGGGCTACCTCGTCTCGCCGGGGTCGATCACCGGCTTTGCCGATCATCTCCAGCGCTATTGCGCCGATCCCCGGCTGCGCGCCGACCATGGCGCGGCGGCGGTGAGCGAAAGCGGCGCCTATCAATGGGACGCAATCAACCGCGCGGTGGCCGACACCTATCTGCGGCTGATCCGCCAGAAACAGCGGCGCGGAGGCTGAGCGTCCGATGGCCGGAGATTTGTTCGGCGGTGAGACACCGGCCCGGCGCGACGAGAGCGCGGTCGGCCTGGTGCCGCTCGCCGAGCGGTTGCGCCCGCGCACGCTGGGCGACGTTGTCGGGCAGGAACATCTGACCGGCCCCGAGGGTACGATCGGGCGCATGGTCGCGGCCGGACAATTATCGTCGATCATCCTGTGGGGGCCGCCGGGTACCGGCAAGACGACGATCGCGAGGCTGTTGGCCGAGGCGGTGGGGATGCGCTTTGCGGCGCTGTCGGCGGTTTTTTCGGGGGTTGCCGACCTTCGGACCGCCTTTGCCGATGCCGAAAAAATGGCCGCCGCGGGCAAGCGAACCTTGCTGTTCGTCGATGAAATCCACCGGTTCAATCGCGCGCAGCAGGACGGGTTCCTGCCCTATGTCGAGCGCGGCACCGTGGTGCTCGTCGGCGCGACGACCGAGAACCCCAGCTTTGCGCTGAACGCCGCGCTGCTGTCGCGCGCGCAGGTGCTGGTGCTGAACCGGCTGGGCGAAGATGCGCTTGGCCTGCTGGTCGCGCGCGCCGAGGCCGATGTTGGGCAGGCGCTGCCGGTTACCGACGAGGCGAAGGCTGCGCTGGTCGCGAGCGCCGACGGCGACGGACGCTTCCTGCTCAACCAGGTCGAGACGCTGTTTGCCGCCGCGATTGCCGATCCACTCGGGCCGACCGAGCTCGCGCAGTTTCTGCACCGACGGATGCCGGTTTACGACAAGGATCGCGACGGTCACTACAATCTGATTTCCGCACTGCACAAGGCGCTGCGCGGTTCCGATCCGCAGGCGTCGCTATACTATCTCGCGCGCATGCTCGTCGCGGGTGAGGAACCGCTCTATGTGCTGCGGCGGCTGGTGCGCTTTGCCAGCGAGGACGTCGGCCTCGCCGACCCGCAGGCGCTGGTGCAATGCCTTGCCGCAAAGGACGCTTTTCAGTTTCTCGGCTCGCCCGAGGGCGAACTCGCGATCGTGCAGGCCTGCCTCTATCTTGCCACCGCGCCCAAATCGAACGCCGCTTATGCGGCGCAAAAGGCGGCCTTTGCGTCGGCGCGCGATACCGGATCGCTCGCGCCGCCCGCAAATATCCTCAACGCCCCGACCAAGCTGATGAAGGATCTCGGCTATGGCGCGGGCTATGCCTATGACCATGACGCGCCCGACGGCTTTTCAGGCGCCGATTACTGGCCCGAGGGCATGGGCGCGCAAACCTATTACCAGCCGACCGATCGCGGGTTTGAAAAGCGGATCGCGGAGCGCATCGCCTGGTGGGACGAACAGCGCCGAACACGAAGCGAGGGGTGATGCGGTCGGGCGCGCAAGTCCGCCATAGCTACGCCAAGGATGCGCGCTGACCTTTATTCGAACGGCGGATAACGCTCGAAAGCGGGCAGGCTGTCGAGCTTTTCCATCCAGCCGATGCGTTCGGCGGTCTGGATTTGCACCTGTGCCGGGATCAGGCCGGGGTCGTCGAGCGTCGCCGTCTGGACATCGATCTGCCCCGGGAAGATCGCTTCGCTGGTGTAGAACAGCCCGGTGCCGCATTCGCCGCAGAAATGGCGGCGCCCATGTTCGGACGACGCATAGATTTTGGGCGTCCCGCTGATCTCGATCTCGTCCTGCCCGACCAGCGCCCATCCGACCATCGGCGCCCCCGCGTGACGGCGGCAATCGCTGCAATGGCACAGCGCATGATGCTGTACGGTGGTGGTCATCGAATAACGGATCGCACCGCAATGGCATTGGCCGGTGGCGCGGGGGCTCGAATCGCTCATTATCGTCTCCCTGACTTAGTTGGGAGAACATAACATAAACATCGCCAGTGGCGCAATTACCTCGCGCGTCAATCCCCGAGGTCGACCTGATGTGCCTCGGCCCATGCCTGATACTGGCCGCGCGGGTTGGATGAGGGTTGTGCCAGGATCGCTGGCATGTCGGCGCGGAGCGCGGCGAGGTCGAGCGAGCGGATCATCGCCTTGACCGGGCCGACCCCCGCGGGGGTGATCGACAGGCGTTCGATACCGACGCCGAGCAGCGCCATGGCTTCGAGCGGCCGTCCGCCCATCTCGCCGCACACGCCAAGCGCGACCTTCGATCCCGACACCGTGCGGACGACGCGCGCCAGATAGCGCATGACGATCGGCGACAGCCAGTCGTAACGCTCGGCGAGGCGCGGGTGCGCGCGGTCGGCGGCGAACAGGAACTGGGTGAGGTCGTTGGTGCCGACCGACAGGAAATCGAGGTACGGCAGCATCAGGTCGAGCGTTTCGAGCAGCCCCGGCACCTCGAGCATCGCGCCATAGCGGATCGCGACCGGAAGTTTCTTGTTGTGCTGCGCCAGCCACGCCCGCTGCCCGACGAACAGGTTGCGCGCGGCTTCATATTCCCACGGTTCGGACACCATGGGGAACATGACGTTGAGCGTGCGTCCGGCAGCGGCCTCCATGAGCGCCCGCGCCTGAACCTTGAGCAGCCCTTCGCGTTCGAGCGCCAGACGCAGCGCGCGCCAACCCATCGCCGGATTTTCCTCGAGCGCGCCGTCGCCCACATTCATATAGGGCAGCGCCTTGTCGCCGCCGATGTCGACGGTGCGAAAGATGACCGGCCGGTCGCCCGCAGCGTCGAGCACGTCGCGGTAGAGGCGTTGCTGGCGGTCGCGCGAGGGCAGGGTCGCCGAAACAAGAAACTGGAATTCGGTGCGGAACAGGCCGATACCGCGCGCACCGGTCAGGTCGAGCGCGGCGACATCTTCGCGCAGGCCCGCATTGATCATCAATTCGATTGCGACGCCGTCCTTGGTGACGGCCGGCAGGTCGCGCAGCGAGGCAAGGTTGGCGCGGCGCTTCTGCGAAATCACCAGCTTGGCGTCGAAGGCATCCTGGACCGCCTGTGTCGGGCGGACATGCAGCGCGCCCGCCGCGGCATCGAGCAGCAGCAAGTCGCCCTCGCGGATCGAGGCGCGAACGTCGCTGACGCGGCCGATCACCGGCACCCCCATCGCGCGCGCCACGATGATGACGTGGGCGGTCAACGAGCCTTCTTCGAGTACCACGCCTTTCAGGCGGCGGCGGTCATATTCGAGCAGTTCGGCGGGGCCAAGGTTGCGCGCGATCAGGATCGAATCCTGGCGCAGGCCCATTTGCGCGGCGGTACCCATCTGCCCCGACACGATGCGGATCAGCCGGTTCGACAGATCCTCCAGGTCGTGCATCCGGTCGCGCAGCAGCGGATCGTCGATCTGGCGCATCCGCATCCGGGTGCGTTGCTGGACGCGTTCGATCGCGGCTTCGGCAGTCAGGCCGCTGTCGATCGCTTCGTTGATGCGCCGTGACCAGCCTTCGTCATAAGCGAACATCTTGTAGGTCTCGATGACCTCTTCATGCTCGCCGCCGACCCCGAAATCGGCCTGGCTCGCCATGCGGTCGATCTGTTCGCGCATCTTGTCGAACGCGGCATAGACGCGGTGGCGTTCGGCCTCGGTATCTTCGGCGACGGTATGTTCGATCGTGATCCGCGGCTGATGGAACACCGCGACCCCGGCGCCCATGCCGTCGACCAGCTTTTGGCCGTTCAGCCGCTGCGCCGACTGGTCGGCGGCGGCGGCGTCGATGCGTGCGGTGGTGTCAACAAGGTCGGCGTTGGTGATCAGTTCGGACAGCACCATCGCCACCGTCTGCAACGTCTCGATCTCGATATCGGCATAGCGCCGCGGGTCGGCGTGCTGGACGCAAAGAACGCCGACGGCGCGTTCGCGGCGGATGATCGGCACCCCGGCAAAGCTGTGGAACAATTCTTCGCCGGTTTCGGGGCGATAGGAAAAGTCGGGATGCGCCGCGGCTTCGTCCAGGTTCAGCGTTTCGATCTGCTCGGCGATCGTACCGACGAGCCCTTCGCCGAGCCCCAGCCGCGTGACGTGCACCGCTTCCTGTTTCAGGCCGCGGGTGGCGTAAAGTTCGAGCGCGCCGTCGCGCAGCAGATAGATCGAGCAAACCTCGCTATCGAGACATTCGCCGATGATCCCGACGACCTGGTTGAGCTTGCCCTGCGCGTTGGCACGCGATGCCATGACCTCGTGCAGCCGCGTCAGGATGGTGCGGGCTGACTGGGCAGCGGACGAAGGCGGAGGCGGGGCGTTGGTCATTCGCCTCCTGCTAACAGATGGATGCGCCGAGCGCCATGACCCCCGCGCGCCGACGCGGCAAAACTATTCTTGGCGCCTGCCAAGCTTGCGTCAGTTGGTGCCGGTCGACGCAGGCCGCGGCGTAGCGGTCCCGACCGGCGTCATCGTCGTCGTCGAGCCGACGGGCGTCAGCGGTGCCGGGGCGCTCATGATCGGCGGCGGCGGCGCATATTTGGCATCCCACGCCGCGACGTCCGACTGGTAACGCGCATAGGCCTCGTAAAAGTCATGGAATGGCTGATCGAGCCGCATCAGATGCGCGGGCGACTGTTCGATCACCTGCGCGGTGGGGGTCGACGAAACCAGCTGTGCGATTTCATTGGCGCGGGCGCAGAATGCGCGCTGCGCGGGGGGCTGGGCAAAATAGTTGAACAGCTGCGTCGACAGCCGATCGCGCGCGGCGGTGCCGTTGGTCTTCGTTTCTTTGCCGAGCTGCGTGATCACATTTTTTTCGCTCGAGCGGATGATCTTGCCATGCGCCTTGATGATATTGTTGTACGCCGACACCAGCGTCGTTTCCTCGAGGCCGCGGCAACCGATCGCAGCGACGTTCAGCCCGATCTTGAGCTGCCAGAAGGCGCGGTCGCCGGTGACATTGCTGTTTGCCGTGACAAACCTGCCGTCGATGCCGCGACCGGGGAGAATCTGGGTCACCGACGCATTGCCCGGCGGCAGCGGCCGCGGCGGAACCACCACGACCACCGGCGGCGGGGGCGGCGGCGGGGGCGGCGGAGGTGGCGCTTTCGTACAAGCAGCAACGCTCGCGAGCAAAGCTGCGACGATAATCTTCCGCGACATATTCATGTTCCACTCCCCAACCGCGATACCATGCGGCGTCAACCCCGGGCGTGCAACGCGGCTTCGGCCTGTTGCACCAGAGATGCGACGATTTCCGCCACACTCTCTTCTTGGGATACCATACCGACAGATTGCCCTGCCATTAACGAACCATTTTCGACGTCGCCGTCGATCACCGCGCGGCGCAGCGCGCCCGCCCAATAATGCTCGATTTCCAGCTGCGCTTCCATCATGTCGACTTCGCCCGCGTCCAGCTTGTTGGCGACCTCGCGCTGCTTGGCGGTGAAGGCTTCCGTCCCGGCGTTTTTCAGCGCGCGGACCGGGATGACGGGCAGGCGCGGATCGATCTGGACGCTCGCGACCGCTTCGCGCGCCGATGCGCGGATAAACGCCTTCTTGAAATTGGGATGGGCAATGCTCTCGGTCGCGCAGACGAAGCGGGTGCCGAGCTGGACGCCCGAGGCGCCCATTTCCAGATAGGCAGCGATCGCTTCGCCGCGGCCGATGCCCCCGGCGACAAAGATCGGCACCTCGTCCGCCAGCGTCGGCAGGATTTCCTGCGCCAGCACGCTGGTCGATACCGGGCCGATATGGCCGCCGGCCTCCATGCCTTCGATCACCAGCGCGTCGACGCCCGACCGGACCAGCTTTTTGGCGAGCGCAAGCGTCGGGGCGAAACAGATCACCTTGGCGCCCGACGCCTTGATCGCCTCCAGGCTGCCCTTGGGCGGCAGGCCGCCCGCTAGCACGACATGGCTGACGCCATGCTTGGCGCAAACGTCGATCAGGTCGAACAATTGCGGGTGCATGGTGATCAGGTTGACGCCGAAGTTCCGCGTCGCCAGCGCCTTGGTCGCGGCGATTTCGGTGTCGAGCAGGTCGGGCGTCATCGCGCCGCAGGCGATCACCCCAAAGCCGCCCGCGTTGCTGATGGCGCTGACCAGATGGCGTTCGGAAACCCAGCTCATCGCGCCGCAGAGGATGGCATAATCGCTGCCGAGCAGGTCGGTCCCGCGCGCCATCAGTTCGTTCATTTTGCTCATTGAGGTTGCCTTTGCCAGCACTGGGACTCGCGCGCAATCCCTGGCGGCCACGGGGCAATCGGCCCGTCGTGTGCTGGAATCCGTTTGGCGCAGCAACCGAACCTTTCGGCGCAGAAAGCAAATCAATCATTGTCAACTAAAACACTTGGCATATGCTTGGGCGGCGAATCCATCAGGGAAAGGATTATTCATGCGTTCACCCACGGAGACCGACAAAGACGGATCCGAACAGACGCCTCGCGCGGTGCAGACCGTGCTCGATGCGCTTCAGAAACTGAAATTTGGTGCCATCCAGCTGACCGTTCACGAAGGTCGTCTCGTGCAGGTCGATGTGACCGAACGGCACCGCTACCCCAACTGAACTTTCAAAATCTCCCAAGGGGGCTCTCCCCTCATCCTGCCGCAGACCGGACCACCGGATGTGGCAATTTCTTTGCAACAGGAAATTGTCATGACCGCAAAATATCCGTCCGCCCGCCGCCGCGCGCAGGTCTCGTCGCTCACCATATCGCTTCTTCTGGCCATCGGAGCCACGCCCGCCGCGGCTGAGGAGGTGTCCGCAGCCAATGGCGCGGAAGAGGGCGCGCCAGCCACCGCGCAGATCGACGATGACGTCAGCCGCGGCGACATCATCATCGTCACAGCGCGCCGCCGTCAGGAAACCGCGCAGGAAGTGCCGGTCGCGATTTCAGTCATTCGCGGCGATTCGATCGAGGCGACGGGCAACTTCAACGTCGTGAAGCTGCAACAGCTCGCCCCGACGCTTCAGGTTTATACCACCAACCCGCGCAACACCTCGGTCAATATCCGCGGCATCGGTGTGCCGTACGGCCTGACCAGCGACGGGTTCGAACAGGGCGTCGGCATCTATGTCGATGACGTCTATAATTCGCGCGTCGCCGCCGCGACCTTCGACTTTCTCGACGTCGATCAGGTCGAGGTGCTGCGCGGGCCGCAGGGGACGCTCTATGGCAAGAATACCACCGCGGGTGCGATCAACATCACGACCAACCAGCCGACCTTCGATTTCGAGGGGCGGGCCGAGGTTAGCGTCGGCAATCTCAACTACCGGCAGGCGAAAGCCGCCGTGTCGGGGCCGCTGACCGACACGATCGCCGCGCGCATCGCGATCGCCGCGACCAGCCGCCGCGGCACGCTGTTCAACACGCGCACCGACCGCTGGATCAACGAGCAGGACAATCTGGGCCTGCGCGGCCAGCTGCTGTTCCAGCCGAACGACGATTTGTCGATCACGCTGGCTGCCGATTACAGCAAGCAGGATCCCGAATGCTGCGGCACCGCGTTCGTCCGGGTCGGGCCGACCCAGCGCGCGTTGAACCGGCAGTATGACGCGATCATCGCCCGACTGGCGGCCGCCAACCCCGGCTATAATTACACGGTTCCCAGCCGCAATGTGTACGACCGGTTGACCGACATCGACGCCAGCCTGAACGCCGGCAACAAGATTGGCGGCGCATCGCTACGCGTCAAATGGGACGTCGGGCCGGGCACCTTGACCTCCATCACCGCGTGGCGCTTTTGGGACTGGAAGCCCGAGAATGATCGCGATTTCACCGGCGCGTCAGTGGTCTCGCGCTCGCAAAATCCGTCACAGCAGGACCAGTACAGCCAGGAGTTTCGTTACAATTACGAAGGCGACACTATCGATTTCGTCGCGGGACTGTTCGCTTTCCGGCAGCGGATTGATACGCAGGGGACCGAGCAGCAAGGCATCGACGCGACGCGTTACAGCCTCGCGCCATCGACCGATCCGAACAATGTCTACAACCGGCCCGAGGTGCTGAACGGCCTGACCGCGTCCAACACGCAGTTCCTGAAGGCCGACAGTGCCGCTTTCTACGGCCAGCTCAGCTACAAGCTGACCCCCGAACTGACCATCCAGCCGGGCATCCGCGTCAACTACGACAAGAAAGAAGGCTTTTATCAGCGCGTGGTGACCACGGGTGCGGGGCAGGTGATTGCCAGTTGCGCGCCGGCGGCGACGGCGGGCAATGCGGTGCTCACCGCACAGTGCGGGGTTTACCAGCCGCAGCTGACCGAACCGTCGGTCAGCGACTGGAATTTCAGCTATGACCTCAACATAAACTACAAGCTCGCGCCCGACGTGCTGGCCTACGCAACCTATGCCAAAAGCTTCAAGACCGTCGGCATCAACCAGAATGGCTTGCCGCTCGATACCAACAACCAGCCGGTGCTGAGCGCCAGCACGGTCAAACCGGAATCGGTCAATCATTTCGAAATCGGGCTCAAGACGCAGTTCCTGAACCGTCTGGCGACCTTCAACCTCACCGCCTTCCGCACCGAGATCAAGAATTTCCAGGCGACGGTGAATGGCGGTCAGTTCGGGACGGTGCGCGGCTATCTGGCGAACGCCGAAAAAGTGGTGTCGCAGGGTATCGAAGCGGACTTCAAGATCCGCACCAGCGACCGGTTCACGGCCTATGCGAATGGCGCCTATACCGATGCGAAATACAAATCGTTCACCAACGCGCCATGCCCGCCAGAACTCTCTGGCGGGACATTCCAACCGGCCAATGCGGCGCCCGATTATTCGCAGCCAGGGATCCCCGGCGCGCTCAGCCCGCGGCAGTGCGACATTTCGGGCGCCGACCTGCCCGGCGTGTCGAAATGGGCGTTTTCCTATGGCGCGGAAACCAACGTCCCCGCCACGCTGCTCGCGAAGGATGGCCAAGTCTATCTGGGCGTCGACGGCAATTATCGCTCGCACTGGAATTCGAACGCGTCGCCGTCGATCTACACCGACGTCAAAGGCTATGCGCTGACCAATTTCCGCGTCGGGTTTCGTGCTGACGGGTTCGATATTTTCGGCTGGGTCCGCAACGCCTTCGACGTCGATTATATCGAAACGCTGCAAGTGGCGCCGGGCAATGTCGGACTGATTGCGGGCCAGCCGGGCGATCCGCGGACCTGGGGCGGGACGGTCAAGTTCAATTTCTGACCCGGCCCATTCGCCGGAAACAGAGAAGGGGGCGTTCCGCGAGGAGCGCCCCCTTTTCGTGCGGGCTGATCGATCAGCGCTGCTGCGGGTTGCCGCGGTCCTGATCGGAACGCTGGCCGCCTTGCTGGCGATCCTGGCCGCCATCCTGCTGTTGCTGCTGCTTGCGGCGTTGTTCCTCGTCGCGTTGCTGCTGCTCGTTGGGGTTTTGGTTGGCCACTTTCTCTCTCCATTTCGTCACACCATGATGCGGGTGACATCATGCCAACCCGCTGTTCCTGCGTAATGTTGCGCGACCTCGGCGCGCTTTCGTCGGGGCGTGGCAGCAGCGCGACCAAGTCATTTCATTGCCGCAACCCGCCGCTCTGTAATCGGTTCGTTCAATGACTGAATTCAGCTTATTCGGTTATGTCGATGGAAGAGGCCGTCCTATCCTTTCCATCCAAAGGCGAAAGGACGACCCAATCGACTCGCGATCAGCCAGCATCGATGCGCCTGCGGTGACCCCCCGGTCGCCCGTGCGTCATGCGCGGGTCATCCTGCCGCGCCACCCTTATCCAACGAGAACCCCCAAAGGAGAGACTGTATGAACGACCAGACCCCCATCAGCGGCGGATGCCCGGTTCACCAACCCGGCGGCGTGCGTTCGCTGCTCGGTCGCACCAACAAGGACTGGTGGCCCGACATGCTGGCGACCGAAGTCCTGACCCCGAACGGCGCGTCGAACCCGATGGGCGACGATTTCGATTATTCGAAGGCGTTCGCGCTGCTCGACTATGACGCGTTGAAGGCCGATCTGACCGCGCTGATGACCGACAGCCAGCCGTGGTGGCCCGCCGACTATGGCCATTACGGACCCTTCTTCATCCGCATGGCGTGGCACGCCGCGGGCACCTATCGCACCGCCGACGGCCGCGGCGGCGCCAACAGCGGGCAGCAGCGTTTCGCGCCGCTCGACAGCTGGCCCGATAACGGCAACCTCGACAAGGCGCGCCGCCTGCTTTGGCCGATCAAACAGAAATATGGCAACAAGATCAGCTGGGCCGACCTGTTCATCCTGACCGGCAACGTCGCGATCGAAAGCATGGGCGGGCCGGTGTTCGGCTTTGGCGGCGGTCGCGCCGACGTGTTCGAGCCCGAACGCGACATCTATTGGGGCAGCGAAGACAAGTGGGTCAACGAAGGCGTCCAGACGCGCATCGACCCCGACAAGGGCATGGACGCGATCGAAGGGCCGCTGGCCGCGATCCAGATGGGCCTGATCTACGTCAACCCCGAAGGCCCGGGCGGCAATCCCGATCCGCTGCTGTCGGCGCGCGACATGAAGGAAACCTTCGAGCGCATGGCGATGAACCATGAGGAAACCGTCGCGCTGACCGCGGGCGGCCACACCTTTGGCAAGGCGCACGGCAATGGCGACGCCTCGCTGCTCGGCGCTGCCCCTGCGGGCGGCGACTTGGCGGCGCAGGGCTTTGGCTGGGTCAGCAGCCATGAGAGCGGCGGCATTGGCGAGCATAGCGTAACCAGCGGCATCGAAGGATCGTGGGTGAATACCCCCACCGAATGGTCGGAGAATTATTTCCGCCTGCTGCTCGATTATGATTATGAGCTCGTCCACTCGCCCGCAGGCGCGCAGCAGTGGCAACCGATCAACCAGAAGCCGGAGGATATGGCACCGGCGGCGTGGGATCCGAACGTCAAGGTTCCGACGATGATGACGACCGCCGACATGGCGCTCAAGATGGATCCGGAATTCCGCGTAATCAGCGAAAAGTTCCGCAACGACCATGAAGCGTTCAAGGATGCCTTCGCGCGTGCCTGGTTCAAGCTGTGCCACCGCGACATGGGTCCGAAGGTCCGCTATCTTGGCCCCGAAGTTCCGGCCGAAGACCTGATCTGGCAGGATCCGATCCCCGCGGGCACGATGCCGTCGGACGCCGAAGTGGCGGCGGTGAAGGAAAAGATCGCCGCGAGCGGCCTGACCGTCAGCGAGTTGATCAAGACGGCCTGGGCGTCGGCGAGCACCTATCGCAAGTCCGACCATCGTGGCGGCGCCAATGGCGCGCGCGTGCGCCTCGCGCCGCAGAAGGATTGGGAGGTCAACGAACCCGCGCTGCTCGCCAAGGTACTGAGCACGCTCGACGGGCTGCGCGGCAATCTGTCGATCGCCGACACGATCGTGCTGGGCGGCGTTGTCGGGCTGGAAAAGGCGATCAAGGACGCGGGCTTCAACGTCGCGGTGCCGTTCACCGGCGGGCGCGGCGATGCGACCGCGGAACAGACCGATGCCGCCAGCTTCGACGTGATGGAGCCCGAAGCCGATGCGTTCCGCAACTATCTGGGCAAGAAGAAACTCGCGGTGAAGACCGAGGAAATGATGCTCGACCGGGCGTCGCTGCTCGGCCTGTCGGTCCCCGAAATGACCGTCCTGATCGGCGGCCTGCGCGTGCTGGGCGCCAATCATGGCGAGCGTGGACACGGCCACTTCACCAAGCGGTCGGGACAGCTCACCAACGACTTCTTCGTCAACCTGCTCGACATGACCAACGTCTGGAAGGCGGTCGACGGGTCGGATGACCAGGAATTTGTCGCCACCGACCGCAAGGGCGGCGGCGAAACCTGGCGCGCGACGCGGGCCGACCTGGTGTTCGGTTCCAATTCAGAGCTGCGCGCGGTCGCCGAAGTCTATGCGCAGTCCGATAATGGCGAAAAGTTCGTCAAGGACTTCGTCAGGGCGTGGACGAAGGTGATGAACGCCGACCGGTTCGACCTCGCCTGATCGGCACCAGCCGCACAGACGACGGGTCGCGGACCCGCCCCCGGGGACATGGGCCTGGGGGCGGGTCTTTTCTTTGGTGTCACAACAGGGCTTGGGTGCTGGCGTCGGCGGGCGTCAGAGCCCCGGCAGCGCGTTCCTTACCGATAGATCAGATAGGCCGCGACAATCGCCGCGAGCAAAAAGCCGCGCAGGATCAAGCCATTGCGGAGCGAATGGCCTTCAAGATGGGATTGCAGGTCCGCCGGTATCGGCATCGGCCGGGTGGCGGATACGTCGGCGCCGCCGGTGTTGCCGACGGGCACCCAACCCGCGAGGTGAAAGGGGCCCGCGCCGATCAACCGGACAAGCTGACCGCGAGCCTCTTTCGCGTCCGACCGTTTCAGGGCAAGCCGCAACATATGATAATGCGTTCGGATATGGGTCACATACCAGCGCTGGCCCAGGATATGGGCGCGTTCCAGATGCCGGGCAGCGAGGGCAAGGTCGCCTGCCGCTTCGGCTGATCGGGCGGACGCCATTTCGCTGGCAAAGGCTGCTTTGACCGCCGATTTCATAACGAACACCTCCAAAGTGGGTGCTTGGCGCTACCACAGGAATTGGGTTTCGATCGAGAACCTAATCATACCGGTACATGGCGTGCCGCCCATGTTAACAGCGTAAATTTATACTTGACCGCATCGGTCTCGTCGATCAATGTTTACGGCGAAAACATTTGATTCGCGACAAAAGGATGCGGCATGCGAACTTTGCTCTACGCGATCGGCCCGATGCTCTTCGATTCGCTGGGTGTCATCCTTTTTGCGGTGCTGCTGGCGACCGGGGCCGGGATTATGGTTGCGACGGTGGCCGGTACGGCGGTTGCGCTGGCGGTCGTCGGCTACGAACTGGCGCGCGGGCGCAAGGTTGCGGCGCTGCAATGGATCAGCCTGGCATCGGTACTCTTCGCCGCTGCCGCGACGCTCTTTACTGGCGACCCTCGCTTCGTGATGGCGAAGCCGACGATCGTCTATCTGATCGTCGGCAGCGTGATGCTGCGCAAGGGCTGGCTCAATCGCTACATCCCGCCCGACCAACTGGCGTTGGTTGGCGATGTGATGGACCGGTTCGGCATGATCTGGTCGGCGATGATGTTTGCGAGCGCAGGGCTAAACCTGATCATCGCGATTTTCTTCACCGCCTGGTGGCCGCTGTTCATCGGCATCTTTCCGCTGGCGTCTAAGTTCGGCCTGTTCGCGGTCCACGTCGCGGTGGTGCATTTTGTAATGAAGGCGCGGCTGCGGCGACGCGCGGGAGGCCTGCTGGAACCGCTCGCCGCAGAATGACTCAAGCGATCCTCCAAAACCGTTCGTGCTGAGCTTGTGAAGCACCGTCCTTCCGTTCACCGTTGCTGAAGAAGAACGGCCCTTCGACGGGCTCAGGGCGAACGGATGATGGGGAGGTCTGCTTCCTTAGTCAGCATCCAGCCCATAGGCCGTGTGCAGCACGCGCACCGCGAGTTCGGTTTCATCCTCGTCGATCAGCACGCTGACCTTGATCTCGCTGGTCGAGATCGCCTGGATATTGATACCGCGATCGGCGAGCGCGCGGAACATCGTGCTTGCGACGCCCGCGTGGCTCTTCATGCCGACGCCGACGACGCTGATCTTGGCGACCTTGTCGTCGCTGATGATGCGGTTGAAACCGATCTTTTCCTTCGCGCCCTCGAGCAAGTCGATCGAGCGCAGCAAGTCAGTGGCGGGAACGGTGAAGGTCACGTCGGTCTCGCCCTTGTCGCGGCCGACGTTCTGGATGATCATATCGACGTTGATCCCGGCCGCGGCGAGCGGGCCGAAAATGTTGGCCACCGCGCCCGGCTTGTCGGGGACGCGCGTGACGATGATCTTCGCTTCATTCTTGTCGTGGGCGATGCCGGTGATCAGCTGCCGTTCCATCTGATGTTCCTCTATTTCCTCGTCGCTGACGATCATCGTGCCTTTTTTGGGAGCCTCGTCGCCTTCGACGAAACTCGAGAGCACCTGCACGCGCACGCCCTCTTTCATCGCCAGCCCGACCGAGCGGGTTTGCAGCACCTTGGCGCCGACGCTCGCGAGTTCGAGCATTTCCTCATAGGTCACATAGTCGAGCTTGCGCGCGCGCGCGACGATACGCGGGTCGGTGGTATAGACGCCGTCGACGTCGGTGTAGATGTCGCAGCGATCGGCCTTCAGCGCCGCCGCAACCGCCACGGCACTCGTGTCCGATCCGCCGCGGCCGAGCGTCGAAACGCGGCCATCGTCCATCAGCCCCTGAAAGCCCGGGATCACCGCAACCTCGCCGCGCGCCATCGCGGCGCCGAGCGCGCCGGTGTCGATGTCGGCGATGCGCGCGCGCGCGTGCGCTTCTTCGGTGCGGATCGGGAGCTGCCAGCCGAGCCAGCTGCGCGCGGGGGTTCCCATCGCCTGCAAGGTCAGCGCGAGCAGGCCCGAGGTGATCTGCTCGCCCGCCGCGACGACGACGTCATATTCGGCGGGGTCGTAGCGCGGATTGGCCTCGCGGCAGAAATTGACGAGCCGGTCGGTTTCGCCTGCCATGGCCGAGACGACGACCGCGACCTGGTTACCGTTCGCGACTTCGCGTGCGACGAGTTTCGCCACGGTGCGAATCCGCTCGGTGCCCGCCATCGACGTGCCCCCGAATTTCATCACGATCCGCGCCATCTCGCCCCGCTTTCCTGAACTGGTTTCAACCGCGACTTTTCCAAGCATTTCCGCGGCGCTCGCGTCGTTACGGAAGGGGAGATGCAATGGCAAGCATGAGAACCTATGCGCGCGATAGAATTTCTTGCGCCGCGGAAGGCGGAGTGCCACATCGCGGGGCATGAGCGCCGCGACGATCAATCCGAATGAAGCCGCCCATTTCGGCGCGCTTGCCGCCGACTGGTGGGACCCGCACGGTTCGTCGGCGATGCTGCATAAGCTCAATCCGGTGCGCCTCGCCTATATCCGCGACCAGATCGACGCGCATTGGCACGTCGATGCGCGTGAACGTCACCCGCTTGCGGGGCGCATCGCGCTCGACGTCGGTTGCGGCGCGGGACTCCTCGCCGAACCGCTCGCGCGGATGGGCGCGCAGGTGACGGGCGTCGATGCGGCGCCCGAGAATATCGCCGCGGCGCGGGGGCATGCGGCGGGGCAGGGGCTGGCGATCAGCTATTTTGCCGGCGAACTCGCCGCGCTGCCGCCCGCGACTTTCGATCTCGTCACCTCGATGGAGGTCGTCGAGCATGTCACCGATCCCGCCGCCTTCATCGCCGAACTTGCGGGTCGGCTCGCACCCGGCGGGCTGATGATCCTGTCGACCCCGAATCGCACGATGCTGTCGAAACTGCTGCTCGTCGAGGCGGCCGAGCGCATCGGTGCGGTGCCGCGCGGGACGCACGACTGGGACCAGTTTCTGAAGCCCGAGGAACTGACGAAGCTGCTCGAAAGCGCGGGGCTTGAGGTCATCGACCGCACCGGCCTGTCGCCGTCAGCAGCCAAGGGCTTCAAGCTCGGCGGCAGCGAGGCGCTCAACTATCTGGTCGCGGCAAGGTGGCCGGCGTAAGCCGCGACCCCCGCGTTGACGCCTATATCGCGAAGGCGCAGCCCTTTGCGCAGCCGATCCTGACCCATTTGCGCGAACTGGTGCATAGCCATGCGCCGGGCGTGGAAGAGACGCTCAAATGGGGCGTCCCGCATTTTGTGCTGAACGGCCAGAATCTCGCGGGCATGGCGGCGTTCAAGGAACATGCGACCTTCGGTTTCTGGCGCGACGAGGAAGTGACCGGCTCGCCGCGCGACACCGGCGCGATGGGCAGCATGGGGCGGCTGACGTCGCTCGCCGACCTGCCGGGCGACAAGGCGATGGCCGACTATATCCGGAAGGCCGCGGCGCTGTGCGCCGAGGGCAAGCCCAAGCGCGCGGCGCCGAAACCAAAGGCGGTGCTCGACCTGCCGGGCGATCTGGGCGCCGCGCTGAAAGCCAATGCCGCAGCACAAGGCCATTGGGACGCCTTCTCGCCCGGCAAGCGCCGCGACTATATCGAATGGGTGCTTGAGGCGAAGCGCGAGGAAACGCGGGTCAAACGCATCGAAACGATCGTCGCACAGGTCGCCGAGGGCAAGGATCGGAACTGGAAGTATAAGGGGTGCTGAGCCACCAAACCCGTTCGCCCTGAGCTTGTCGAAGGGCCGTTCTTCCTTCTTGCGGTGTCAAAGACAAGGACGGTGCTTCGACAAGCTCAGCACGAACGATGTTGGGTTGATCGACGGTTAAAAATCGACATCCTCATAATATTTGGGCGGCGTGACGATTTCCATCCGTTCCGCCAGCAACGGGCGGAAACTCGGGCGCGATTTCAGCCCCGAATACCAGCCCTTGGTCTGCTCATGCCCGGTCCAGTCGATGCCGCCGAGATAGTCGGCGACCGAGATATGTGCGGCGGCGGTGAGGTCGGCGAGGCTCATTGTCGCGCCGGCGAGCCAGGTGCGGTGGTCGATCAGATAATCGACATAGTCGAGATGGTTGTTCGCCGCCTTCATCGCCTCGCGCAGCGCGCCGCCGTCGGGCGGCTGGCGGTGGACGATGCGCTTTTGCATCCGTTCGAACAGCAAGGGGCCGGTGACTTCATAATAAAAGTCATGGTCGAACCATGCGGTCAGCCGGCGGATCTCGGCGCGGTTCGCCGCGGTGCCGTTGATCATCGCCTTGCCTTCGACGGTTTCCTCGAAATATTCGGCGATCGCCATGCTGTCGATCAGTACCTGGCCGCGCGCCTGATCGACCATCACCGGGGTGCGCCCGGCCGGATTGAGGTCGATGAATTCGTCGCGGCGTTCCCACGGCGATTCGCGGACCAATTCATATCCGACGCCTTTTTCGCCCAGTAGCAGGCGAACCTTGCGCGAAAAGGGACAGAGCGGGAATTGATAGAGTTGCCACATGGTTTCGGCATAGCGGCAGCGGGGCGCCGCGCGCAACGCCCGATGCTGGACTTATCCGTAGTTTCGTCATCCCGGCGAAGGCCGGGGTCTCTCGCTCTCGTCGGAACGCACCGGCGAGATCCCGGCCTTCGCCGGGATGACGAAAAAGGAGGCGTTAACGGCGCGCCGCTTCGCGTTCGCGTTCCCACTGCGCGGCCATATCGCGCGCCATATCCTTGAGCACGGGGGCGTAAACCGCCAGCGCCGCGGCGGCCTGTCCCGCCATCCGGGTCGTGGCGCGCACATCGGCGCCCATCCGGTCGGCATAATCGGGATCGCGGCCCGCGACTTCGCCCAGCGTCGCGTCGCGCGGGATATAGGCAGCGTCGGATTCGGGATCAACGCGCGCGACCGCCTCAGCGAGTGGGCCGACCGGCATCTGCATCAGCGCGCCGACGATCGCGGTGATCGTGTCGGCCATCCGGTCCTGCGTAGCGGGGTCGTTCAGCGTCGCGACGGCATCGCGCATTTCGCCATCGGCAGCGGCAGCGGGCAGCGGCGCGGCGAGCGCGAGGAGGGGAAGGGCGATCAGGGCGAGGCGGGGCGTCGGGCGGGTCATGGGCTTTCATCCTTTCAAAGGACGCAAGGGACAGCAAAGCGGCGTTCTTAGCGACGTAACGCTTTCGCTGGGCTGAACGTGCCGCCGTATTGCGACGAAGTGCCGCTCGGACGGGGCAGGCGATCCTCCCTGTGGCGCAGCCATGGGGAGGTGGCAGCGCGAAGCGCTGACGGAGGGGCCATGGCGCGGGTGTCGCTGCCCCTCCACCACCCGCTTCGCGGGCGGTCCCCCTCCCCATCGCTACGCGACAGGGAGGAATTACTCTGCTGCAACCACCTCGGCTTCAGCATCGCTCAGCGGATGCGCAAGACGCGACAGCATCTCCTTCGGGCAGACCTGCCAGAACTGGCCCTTCCAGCGGTCCCAGTCGGCGAGGATTTCGCTCGACCATTTGCTGCCGGTTGCTTGCGCGTGATCTTCGACCAGTTCGCGGACAACGGCCTCCCAATGCGCGCTGCCGATGCGTTGCCAGACGATCGACTCGTCGTTGGCGCGGCTCTCGAACCGGCCGTCGGTGTCGAGGATAAACGCCATGCCGCCGGTCATCCCGGCACCGAAGTTGGAACCCACGGGGCCAAGGATCACCGCGGTGCCGCCGGTCATATATTCGCAGCCGTTCGCGCCGCAGCCCTCGACGACGACCTTCGCGCCCGAATTGCGGACCGCGAAACGCTCGCCCGCCTGACCCGCGGCGAGCAGCGTGCCCGAGGTCGCGCCATAGAGGACGGTGTTGCCGACGATGCTGTTGTGCTGGCTAACCAGCGGGCTCGACACCGTCGGGCGCACGACGATGCGACCGCCCGACAGACCCTTGCCGACATAATCATTGGCGTCGCCGAAGACTTCGAGCGTGATGCCGCTGCACAGGAAGGCGCCCAAGGACTGGCCCGCGGTGCCGCGGAGGCGCACCTGGACATGATTGTCAGCAAGCCCGTTCATCCCGAAGCGCGCGGTCACTTCGGCCGACAGGCGCGTACCGACCGCGCGGTGGGTGTTGCGCACATTGTAGGTCAGCTGCATCCGCTCGCCGCGCTCGAACAAGGGCTTCGCGTCGTTCAAAATCTGTGCGTCGAGGCTGTCGGGCACCGGATTGCGGAAGCTCGGCCCCTGCGAGCGGCGCTGATCGTCGGGCGCGTCGACCTTGGCGAGGATGGGGTTCAAATCGAGGTCGTCGAGATGTTCGGCGCCGCGGCTGACCTGTCGCAGCAATTCGGTCCGCCCGATCACCTCGTCGAGGCTGCGGCAGCCAAGCTTGGCAAGGATTTCGCGCACCTCTTCGGCGATGAAGGTCATCAGGTTGATGACCTTTTCCGGCGACCCCGTGAACTTCTGGCGCAGCTTTTCGTCCTGCGTGCAGACGCCGACGGGGCAGGTGTTCGAATGGCACTGGCGCACCATGATGCACCCCATCGCGACGAGGCTCAGCGTGCCGATGCCATACTCCTCGGCGCCCAGGATCGCCGCGATCACGATATCGCGCCCGGTCTTGAGCCCGCCGTCGGTGCGCAGGCGGATGCGGTGGCGGAGCCCGTTGAGCGTCAGCACCTGATTGACTTCGCTGAGCCCCATTTCCCACGGGGTGCCGGCATATTTGACGCTGGTTTGCGGGCTGGCGCCGGTGCCGCCGGTATTGCCAGCGACAAGGATGACGTCGGCGTGGGCTTTGGCAACGCCCGCAGCCACCGTGCCGATGCCCGCCGAGCTGACGAGCTTGACGCACACACGCGCCTTCGGGTTGATCTGCTTGAGGTCGTAGATGAGCTGCGCCAGATCCTCGATCGAGTAGATGTCGTGGTGCGGCGGCGGGCTGATCAGCGTCACACCCGGGGTCGCATGGCGCAGCCGGGCAATGAACTCCGTGACCTTGAAGCCCGGAAGCTGGCCGCCCTCGCCGGGCTTGGCGCCCTGTGCGACCTTGATCTCGATCTCGTCGCACGCGCCGAGATATTCGGCGGTGACGCCGAAACGCCCGCTCGCGATCTGCTTGATGTTGCTGTTGGCATTGTCGCCATTGGCATAGGGCTGGTAGCGCTCGCTTGCCTCGCCGCCTTCGCCCGACACCGCCTTGGCGCCGATGCGGTTCATCGCGATCGCCAGCGTTTCATGCGCTTCGGGGGACAAGGCGCCGAGCGACATGCCGGGGGTGACGAAGCGCTTGCGGATCTCGGTGATCGCCTCGACGCTATCGAGCGCAACGCCCTGTGCCGGATAGTTGAACTCCATCAGGTCGCGCAGATAGACGGGCGGCAGGTCGGCGACGCCGCGCGAAAATTGCAGATAGGTCGAGTAACTGTCGGTCGCGACCGCGGTTTGCAGCAGATGCATCAGCTGCGCCGAATAGGCGTGCGTCTCACCGCCCGCGCGCTGGCGGTAGAAGCCGCCGATGGGCAGCGTGGTGACGCGCTTGTCGAACGCGGCCTCATGCTTCTCGGTCGCGTTGATGAACAGCGATTGATAGCCTTCGCCTGAAATCTTCGCGGGCATGCCGGGGAAGAGGTCGTTGACCAGCGCGCGGGAGAGGCCCACCGCTTCGAAATTATAGCCGCCGCGATAGGAGGAGATTACCGCGATCCCCATCTTGGCGAGGATCTTCAAGAGCCCGTCGTCGATCGCCTTGCGGAAACGCAGGTGACAGTCGTTCAGCGACAGCTCCTTGCCGAACAGCTCGCGCGCATGGCGGTCGGCGATTGCAGCTTCGGCCAGATAGGCGTGGACGGTCGTCGCGCCGACCCCGACGAGCACGGCAAAGGCGTGCGTGTCGAGCACTTCGGCCGAGCGCACGTTGATCGACGCATAGCTGCGCAGCCCCTTGCGGACGAGATGCGTGTGCACCGCGGCGGCGGCGAGCACCATCGCGACGCCGACGCGTCCTTCGCCGATATTCTGGTCGCTGAGGAACAATTCGCTGCGTCCTGCACGCACCGCTTCCTCTGCCTCGCGGCGGACGCGGGCGATCGCTTCGCGCAGCGTCGACGCGTCGCCGCCCGCCGCGAAAGTACAATCGATGTCGGCGACCGCATCGCCGAAATAGGCGCGCAGCCGATCCCAGTCGTCGCCGACGAGGACCGGTGAATCGATCACAAGGACGTGGTCGCTTTGCCCCTTTTCGTCGAGGATGTTCGCGAGGTTCGCAAAGCGCGTCTTCAGGCTCATCACATGCCGCTCGCGCAGGCTGTCGATCGGCGGGTTGGTGACCTGGCTGAAATTCTGGCGGAAAAATTGCGCGACGTGGCGCGGCTTGTCCGAAATGACCGCCAGCGGCGTGTCGTCGCCCATCGATCCGATGGCTTCCTTGGCATCCTCGACCATCGGGGAGAGGATCAGTTCCATATCCTCCATGGTCAGCCCCGCGGCGACCTGGCGGCGGAGCAGTTCGGGACGGTCCCAAACGGGCAGGCTCGCCTTGCCGCCTTTTGGCAGGTCGGCCATCGTGCGGAAACCGCGCACGCGCGAGGCATAGTCGGCGGCGCCCGCGATCTTGTCCTTGATCGCGCGGTCTTCGTACAGCGTGCCTTCGTCCAGATCGACCGCGATCATCTGACCCGGGCCGAGGCGGCCCTTCTTGCGGATGCTTGCTTCGGGCAGCAGCACCATGCCGCTTTCGGAGCCGACGACGAGCAGATTGTCGGCGGTGAGCGTGTAGCGCAGCGGGCGGAGCGCGTTGCGGTCCATCCCCGCAACCGCCCAGCGGCCGTCGGTCATCGCCAGCGCGGCAGGGCCGTCCCACGGCTCCATGACGCTGGCGAGATAATTGTACATCGCCTTGTGCGTGTCGGGCATTTCGGGCTCGTTGACCCATGCCTCGGGGACGAGGATCAGCTTCGCGGTCGGCGCGTCGCGCCCGGCGCGGCACAGCGTTTCGAACACCGCGTCGAGCGCCGCGGTGTCCGATGCACCCGCCGGGATCACCGGCTTGATGTCTTCCGAATGCTCGCCGAAGGCGAGGCTCGCCATCTTGATCTCGTGGCTTTTCATCCAGTTCTTGTTGCCGCGGATCGTGTTGATTTCGCCATTGTGCGCGAGGCAGCGGAACGGCTGTGCCAGCCACCATTGCGGGAAGGTATTGGTCGAATAACGCTGGTGGAAAATCGCGACGCGGCTTTCAAACAGCTTGCTGGTCAGGTCGGGATAGAAATCGGCGAGGCTCTCGGCGAGGAACAGCCCCTTGTAGATGATTGAGCGGCACGACAGGCTGCACACGTAAAAGTCGGCGATCTGCGCCGCGATCACCTTTTTCTCGATCCGGCGGCGGACGAGATAGAGCTGCTTTTCGAACTCGGCGAGCGAGGCTTCGTCGGGCAGCGGCCCGGCAATCATGATCTGTTCGATTTCGGGGCGCGTGCGCTGTGCCTTGTCGCCGATCACCGACACATCGACCGGCACCTGGCGCCAGCCATAGATGGTGAAACCCGCGTCGATGATCTCGGCCTCGACGATCGTGCGGCATTCCTCCTGCGCGCCAAGGTCGGTGCGCGGCAGGAACACCATCCCGACGGCCAGCCGGTTCGGGCGCACCTTGTGCCCCGACGCCGCGATCGCGTCGTCAAAGAAGCGCACCGGCAGGTCAACATGAATGCCCGCCCCATCCCCGGTCTTGCCGTCGGCATCGACCGCGCCGCGGTGCCAGACCGCCCGCAAGGCTTCGATCGCCGCCTCGACGACGCGGCGCGACGGCTTGCCGTCGGTCGCCGCGACCATGCCGACGCCGCAGGCATCGGATTCCAGGTCGGGGCGATACATGCCTTCGGCTGCGAGCCGCGCGTGATCGGGGGTGGGGTAGTGGGTCATGATGTTCGTCCTGTGGCCTATTCGGCGGAAGGGGGCAGGCGCTTGCGCGCATTGGCGACGGCTGTTTCTTCGGCCTCGACCGCTTTGTACGACGCAGCCTCGATCGCGGCTTCCGCATCCTCGACGCGCTTTCGGTCGGCGTCCGACCAGTTGCTGCGGTCAAATGCGGGGTCGACGGCGGCCTCCGCTGCGGCTTCTGCTGCATCGGCCGCCGCGTCGGCTGCATCTGCTACGGCTTCGACAGCATAGTCGTCGGTCATCGCCACATCCTCGACCGCCTCTGTCTTCCACATGTCGCGCTGGTCTTTCAGCACCTGCACATCGACCTTCATCAGCTTGGCCAGCGACGCGAGTTCCTTGTCGCTGAAGTCCGCCAGCTGCTTTTCCTTGGGCAGCTCCTTCATGTCCTTTTCGATCTGCGGGCCGCGATCCATGAATTTGGTGATCAGCGGCGGCAGCGCCTTCATCACCGCGACCATCACTTCCGGATCGGCCTGCAACGCCATCCATTCGCTGGCATAGATATTGCCCGTGGGGGTCGCGAGAAAGGTGTTGAGGTCGGCGAGCTGCGGCGCGCTGAACTTGCGGGCGTAGGCTTTGGCCATGCCGTCGCGCATCGGCCGTTCCATGTCGGCCAGCGCTTCGCTGATCAGCGGGCGCAGCACCCGCATGATCTGGTCTTCGCGTTCCTTGCGATGCGGATCGAAGAGGTCGGCAATCTTCGCCTTGGTCGGCTCGTCGAGCTTCGCGATCTGTTCGCTTTCGACCCCGGTCTTGATCGACAGCATCAGGTCGGACTGGCCGCCGAGCTCGCCCAGGACCGTCTTGAGCATCTTGCCATACATGTTGTCGATCATCTTTTCGAGGCTGCCGACCGGGATCAGCGCCCCCATCGTCTGCTGCGCCAGCGTCAGCCGGGCCGGATCGATCGGCGGCAGGCTGCTGGTGTCGAACATTTTTTCGACCAGCGCGATCGCCTGATCCATTTCCTTCTGCATCTTTGCCTTGGCATCGGCGGCATAGGCTTCGCTGCTGGCGTCGCCTTGCTCATCGACGGCAACAACCTCGGCGACTGGCGCTTCCTGCGCGGCGGCGGCCAGCGGCGCGAGTGCGAACGTCCCGGTGAGCAGCATGGCTTTGAACTTCGACATCATGAATTTCCTTCCCCTGTTGGTCATGCTGCCTTCTTTTCGCTTTTCGCCTTCGCCTTCAACCACTTTGCCATCTGGTCGCTGACATCGCGCCCATCGCGGATGCCCCACACCACCAGGCTGGCGCCGCGAACGATGTCGCCCGCGGCGAACACGCCGGGCAGGCTGGTCATCATCGTCTGGTGATCGACGCGCAGCGTGCCCCAGCGCGTGACGCTGAGGTCGGGGGCGCCGAACAGGTTGGGCAGTTCCTCGGGATCGAAGCCGAGCGCCTTGATCACCATGTCGGCGGGTACGTCGAAGGTGCGCCCGGGATCGGCCTCGGGGCTGCGGCGGCCGCTGGCGTCGGGCGCGCCAAGGCGCATTCCCGCGACGGCGACTTCCTTCACGCGGCTGTCGGCAGTGAAGCTGGCTGGGGCCGACAGCCAGACGAATTCGACGCCTTCTTCCTCGGCATTCGATACCTCGCGCAGCGACCCCGGCATATTCTCGCGGTCGCGGCGATAGAGGCATTTGACCGACTTCGCGCCCTGGCGCACCGCTGTGCGAACGCAGTCCATCGCGGTGTCACCGCCGCCGATGACGACGACATGCTTGCCCGCGGCGTTGAGGCGACCGTCGTCGAAGGCGGGCACCGCATCGCCAAAGCCCTTGCGGTTCGACGCGACCAGATAGTCGAGCGCCGCGACGACACCCTCGGCTTCGTTGCCGGGGACGTTGATCTCGCGCGCCTTGTAAACGCCGGTGGCGATCAGCAGCGCGTCATGCCTCTGGCGCAGCTGGTCGAGCGTGGCGTCGGCGCCAACCTCAAAACCCAGATGGAAATGGATGCCGCCCTCGGCCAGCCGATCGATGCGCCGCATCACGACATCCTTTTCCAGCTTGAAGCCGGGGATACCATAGGTGAGCAGCCCGCCGGCGCGATCGTGGCGGTCGTACACATGCACCTCGTGCCCTTGGGCGCGCAGATATTCCGCCGCCGTCAGCCCTGCGGGACCGGCGCCGATGATGCCGACCGACTGGCCGGTCGCGGCACCCGGGTGCAGCGGTTCGACCCAGCCCTCGGCCCAGGCGGTGTCGGTGATATATTTCTCGACGCTGCCGATCGTTACCGCGCCATGGCCCGAAAATTCGATGACGCAATTGCCTTCGCAGAGGCGATCTTGCGGGCAGATGCGGCCGCAGATCTCGGGCATCGTCGAAGTGGCATTGCTGAGCTCATAAGCTTCGCGCAGCCGGCCTTCTGCCGTTAGCCGCAGCCAGTCGGGGATATGGTTATGGAGCGGGCAATGCACCGAGCAATAGGGAACGCCGCACTGCGAACAGCGCGCCGCCTGCGCGTCGGCGTCGGGCGCCGCATAGCGCTCGGCGATTTCGCGGAAATCCTGCGCGCGATCCTCGGCGGACCGTTTGTCGGGATAGGATTGTTCACGCTCCACAAACCGGAGCATGCGATCGGCAGCCATGCAAATTCCCCTTCTGAGCGGGGCAGATGCATGGCCGGATCGGCGCTGTCACGAAGGAAATCGCAGTTAGGGAAGTAATACTGACCTAAAATCGCACCTCTTTTGGAGTGCCGACGCCAGCGGCGCAATTATGTTTCGCAAATGGTACCAAATCGGCCCTATCGAAGCGCAAGCCAGATCAACGCGACGCTGCCCAGCACGATTCGATACCAGGCAAAGGGCGCGAAACCGAAGCGGCCGACGATGGCCACCAGCGCCTTGACCACCGCCAGCGCGACGACAAAGGCGACACCCAGTCCGATCGCGATCGCGGTCAGATCGTCGACAACCAGCACATCGCGATCTTTCCACAGCGAATAGACGGTTGCGCCCAGCATCGTCGGAACGGCGAGGAAGAAGCTGAACTCGGCGGCGGTCTTGCGTTCGACCCCCATCAACAGCGCCCCCATGATCGTCGCGCCCGACCGGCTGACCCCGGGGATCATGGCGATACACTGGATCGCGCCGATCGCGATCGCGGTCCCGAGCGGCATCGCCTCGACGCTTTCGACCTTCACCACCTTCACCATGCGCTCGATCGCCAGGATCACGACGCCGCCGACGATCAGCGCGACAGCGACCGTCGTTGGCGACTGGAGCAGCGCGCGGATCGCTTCATAGGCGACCGCACCGATAAGCATCGCGGGCAGAAAGCCGATCAGGATGTTGCGCGTGAACAGGATGGAATCGCGATCCTGTCGCAGCAATCCCATGCCGACATTCCAGAAGCGCTGGCGATAGGCGACGAGCACCGCGAGGATCGCGCCGAGCTGGATCGAAATCTTGAACGCCGCCGATCCCTCGCCGGTAAAGCCGAGCAGTTCGGCGGCCAGGATCAGGTGGCCGGTCGACGACACCGGCAAAAACTCGGTCAGTCCTTCGATGATGCCGAGCAGGATGATGGTCGCAAGGTCGTGCATGGGAATGTCCTGGGGTTGTTCACCCCAGCGACCAAGGCGATCGGGCGGGGCAGGCCGTGGCCTGAGGCGTGGATATTATGCGGGCTTCTGGACCGCAAAGCGGCCGTTGCGGCGATATTGCACCAGCCAGTCGTCGGCAACCGCGGCCAGCGAGGTCGCCTGGACGCCAAGCTCCGCCAGCCCCGCCGCGCCCGACGCGACGACATTGTCTGTCTGCAGCATCAGCCACTGATCCTTGGTGATCGGCGCGCCGGGTGCCCAGCCGAATCCCGACGCGAGCGCTCCCGCGACGACATCGGGCACATCGACGAACAGCGGCGCGCGGCCGATCGCATCGGCGATCCAGCGTTGCAATTCGCCCATCGTCAGCACCTGCGGCCCGCCCAGCTCAAAGGTCTGGCCTGCCGCGGCGCTATCGAGCGCAGCGACGACCGCATCGGCGACATCGCCGACATAGACCGGCTGGAATTTGGCGTTTGGCGCCACGACGGGGATCACCGGCGACATGCGGATCATCGCCGCAAAGCGATTGATGAACTGATCCTCGCGGCCAAAGACGATCGAGGGGCGCAGGATCGTCGCGGCCGGAAAGGCGGCGCGCACCGCGGCTTCGCCGTCGCCCTTGCTGCGGCCATAGGCCGACGGGCTGTCGCGGTCGGCGCCGATCGCCGACACATGGACCAGCGCGCGGACGTCGGCCGCTTTCGCGGCGGCGGCGACATGCCGCGCCCCGTCGGCCTGCACCGCCTGCATATCGGCAAAGGCGCCGACCAGATTGATCACCGCGTCGCTGCCCTGCACCGCGCGCGCGATGCTGGCGGGATCGCGGACGTCGGCGGCGACGAACTGCGTCTGGCCGAGCCCGCCCAGTGGCTTCAGGTACGTCGCGGCGCGCGGGGTGCGCTGCGCGACGCGGACGCGCGCGCCGCGCGCGAGCAGCCGCTGTACGACATAGCGGCCGACAAAGCCGCCGCCGCCCAGCACCGTGATCAATTGCCCGTCGAATTTCTGCATGGGATCCGCCTGTGATCGATTCTTTAAGTGGCGCGCCGCGCGCGCCCGACGGCATCCCCATGCCGCGAAGCGGGAGAGGGGGCAAGGGGCGACGACAGCCAGATCGCGCGAAACCGGCAGCTTTTCGATAAAATGTGCCGCGACGCGCGCAGCGCAGTTGACAAGCCGCCAGCCCCGCCGCTAAGCGCCCGCTCCTACCCCGTGCCCAGATGGCGGAATTGGTAGACGCACCAGCTTCAGGTGCTGGCGATCGCAAGGTCGTGGAGGTTCGAGTCCTCTTCTGGGCACCAGTGACCTTTCCGGCAACGTCCGGGAATGTCCAGCAAGCGGCTGGTTTTCCACCGTTTTTTCGATGAGAATCGCTGAATGGAATCCAGGCTGATCCAGCCGGAACCATCAGCATACCATCAGCTTTGATGGTGTTTTTGATGGTTCCGGTCAGCCTCTTGCAGGTGAAACCATCATGACGCTTACCCACATCCAGATCTCGAACGCCAAGCCCATGGAAAAGGCCTATAAAATGGCCGATTCGGATGCGCTGTACCTCTTGGTAAGGCCGAACGGGGCCAAACTCTGGCGAATGAACTATCGGCACCTCGAACGGCAAAAGACGCTCTACTTCGGGTCTTGGCCGGACGTCGGGATTTCCGCCGCCCGTGAGTTGCGAGACGCGGCCCGCAAGAAAATCGTCTCCGGTCTCGACCCGGCCGCGGAAAAGAAGGTCGAACGGATCACCCGAAAGATCGCCGAGGACAACACGTTCAAGACGATTGCGGCGGAATGGCTGGCGAAAAACGAACGGGAAGAGCGCGCGGCCGTCACGCTTCGCAAAATTCGCTGGCTTCTCGATATCGCCAATCCATTGATCGGCAGCCGGCCGATCTCAAAAATCACGCCCCAGGAAGTTCTGGCCGTTCTCCGAAAGGTCGAAGCAAATGGCCGGTATGAAAGTGCCCGTCGAATGCGCAGCGTTATTAGCAGAGTCTTCCGCTATGCAATCGCCACCGCAAGGGCCGACCGTGATCTCGCGGCTGACCTGCGCGGCGCGCTCACGGCACCCAAGGTAAAGCACCACGCCGCGATCACGACCCGCAAGGAAACAGGGGCGCTCTTGCGCGCTATCGAAGGATATACCGGTCACGAAATCACGGCGATTGCGCTGCGACTGACTCCGCATGTCTTCGTCAGGCCGGGGGAATTGCGACAGGCGGAATGGACAGAGATCGATGTCGAGGACGCGGTGTGGACGATCCCGGCCGACAAAATGAAAATGCGTCGCCAGCACTGTGTTCCCCTGTCGAGGCAGGTTCTCGAAATGCTTGAAGTACTGCACGGCCTCACCGGCCATGGGCAATTTCTGTTTCCGTCGTTTCGGACCTCCCGGCGGTGCATGTCCGAGAATACGGTGAGCGCGGCACTGCGTCGCCTCGGCTATAGCCGCGAGGAGATGACGGCGCATGGGTTCCGATCGACAGCAGCCACGCTCCTCAACCAGATGGGCATGTGGCACCCTGATGCGATCGAGAGGCAGCTCGCCCATCTCGATGCCAATGCGACCCGCCGTATCTACACGCGAGGCGAATATTGGGATGAGCGCGTCCGCATGATGCAACATTGGTCCGACTATCTGAACGAGCTTCGCGATGGCGCTCAAATTCTGCGACCCGCTTTCGGGAAACCGGCGAACTCAAGTGGCTAGCCGCCGGTCAGCGCCTTGAGGCTCTTGAATGGAATTAATGTGGACCGGCCGACCTTGACGGTGTCGAGGTCGCCGGACTCGATGAGTTCATATATTCGTGATCGACTGATGCCGGTAAGCTTGACGGCGGTCGAAATCCGCACCGTTAGGGGCTCGACAAATACGATCTCGACCGGAGCGTCATCAGAATCCCGCATCTTTCGTGTCCTCGCAACGAGACATTTTTGCGCGCGGTTCCAACGCAGCTTTCGCCGGCTCGAGTATTCCCGGCGCCACGTTCGTCACAAGGGTTAGGGCATAAATCTGCCGGTCGGCGGCATTCCTGCGCCGCGGGGGCAATCGGACCAATGCTGCAGCCAAGCCGAGCGAGGAGGAAGAGAGGGGGGGATTGCGTGTCCGTCCTGATGAAGAGGCTTGCCATGCCTGCTGGGTTTTCAACGTCTCGAAAGCCAGAACTCGAGGTCGCCGGGGCTGCTCTTGTGCGCCGCTTAGGCGGGGCTTGGTCAGGCGATTCTGGCATGTGCTGCTGTCCTGCTCATGACGATCGAACGCCGAGCCTGTCGGTCAGGGTTGGCGAAACACGACTTTTGTTCAAATGCTTTGCCGGCTGCGACATTTCCGATGTGCTCCGGGCTCTCCGTCGCGACGATCTGACCGCCCTCGACGCGCATGACGGCAGGGGTGTGCCATCCTGCCTGCCTAAGGAATGGCTACAGCGGCGTGCCCGTGAGCTGTGGGGCATTGGTCGGCCAATAAATTGGACAATCGCGGAGACCTATTTGCGGAATAGGTCGATCGATATTGCACCTGACTGCCTGCGCTTCGCTCCGCGAACGCCGCTTGGCAGGGGGCGACTGGCCGTGTTCCGACCGGCGATGCTCGCCGCGGTAACAGATGATTCGGGATTGGTGGCCGTCCACCGGACCTTCCTGGATCGCAAGGGCCGACGCGCGCGCGACCTCCAGCATCCTCGCAGATTGCTCGGTCACCCCCGCACAGGTGCGGTTCGACTCGCGCCCGCCACTGATACACTCGGAATTGCCGAGGGCATCGAGACAGCGATCTCGGCGATGATCCTCCTCGGCATTCCGGTCTGGGCTGCGCTCGGCAATGAGCGCATCCCACGTATTGCTACGCCAGATTCGGTGTCGCGTCTCATCCTGTTGCCCGACAACGACCGTGCCGGCCGCCTCGCCGTGCCGCTCGCCATGAAGGCGCAGGCGGTCTCCGGACGGCGTATCGAGACGATCTGGCCATGGAACGATCGGAACGACTGGAACGACGTCCTACGACATGGAGGGAAGGGAGCGAGGGACTGGCGGCGCCGAGCGGCCTGAATGGTCGGGCCATCGCCGCCAGGAGACAGACTATGACATTTCCCATCATATACGCTCTCGCGCGCAATTGCGTCGTGTCGCCGCTCAATGTCCGAACCGAAAGCGACCCGGATGCCGATGCCGAACTGGAAGCTATGATCGGCCAGGCCGGCTTCATCATCCAGAATCTGATTGGCACCGCTGTCAAGCGCAAGAAGGATCAGTACAGCATCTTCGGCGGCGGGCGCCGTCTCACGAGGGTGCACGCGCTGATCGAGAAGGGCGAGCTTCCGGAAGATTTCAAAGTACCGGTCATGGTTCGGCCCGACACCAAGGACGCGATCGAACTCAGCTATGCTGAAAATCGCAAGCTGCCGATGAGCGCTGCGGACGAATGCATGGCGTTCAAGAATATGATCGAGAAAGAGGACAAGACTGCGGCCCAGGTAGCGGCGCGCTTCGGCAAAACCGAGCGTTTTGTTCTCGGTCGCGTCCGTCTCGCGGACCTGCACGAGACAGTCTTCGATGCGCTGCGCAAGGGCGAAATCACCCTCGAAATCGCGAAAGCCTATGGCAGCACGTCGGACACAGCCCGACAGGCCCGTGTCTTCGAGCAATATCGCGAGAGCTATTACCGTAATGACCCGTTCACCATCCGGCGTGAGCTCGCCGCCGGCAACTATCGAGGCAACGACCCGAAGGCTTTGCTCGTTGGACGCGAAGCCTATGTCGAAGCGGGCGGGCGGATCGACTCCGACCTCTTCTCCGACAGCGCGTCCGAAAACTGGATCGACGGCGACGTCCTCGACCGGCTCGCCGATGAGAAGCTTGCGGCGGAAGCTGAATCGATCCGCGCGCGCGAGGGCTACGCGGAAATTCGCGCGGTCCCAATGACGCGCATCTCGTTCGCGGATTATGACGGCCTCCGCCCGGTCCGCGGCGAGATCCCCGAACCGACGGCAGAGGAGGAAGCGCGGTGCGCCGAGATCGAGGCCGAGATGAACTCCATCGCCGAATCCGCTGACGAGAGTGATGACGGCATCACCGAGGACGAGGAACAGCGGTATCGCGAACTCGAATCCGAACTGAGCGGCATCCAGAATCGACCGGCAGTCCTCACCGAAGACCAGAAAGCCGCGGCCCTCGCCTTCCTCGTCATCGGCGAAGACGGCCAGCCCCGCGTTCATCATCAGGCCTACATGGTCCCGAACGAGGCCGACGAAGACATCGATGGCGACGAAGATGACGACGGCGACACCGAAGGCTCTGTTTCGGCGAAACCGTCGATGAGCCAGCGGCTCATCGACGAACTCGCGACGATGAAAGCCGAGCTGCTCCGGGTCCATGTCGCAAGCGATCCGCGCTTCGCGCTCGATCTCGGCACGTTCGTGATGGTCGATGCGGCTTTGCGGCGCTACGCCTCCGATCTCGCGAGCGACCTTCGCGCCGACTCTGCGCCGTCGCGCGTCATTGGCTTCGAGAGCGGATCGCTCGCGGCTGACGAATGGACGAAGCTCGAAGAGGGGCTCGATCGAAGCTGGGTCCAGCCGAACATCGGCGTCGCCGGGCGCTACGATGCCTTCTGCGCGCTCGGCGAAGAAGCGCGTGCGGCTTGGCTCGCCTGGGCGATTGCCCGGACGATCCATGCGGTGCCCATGAAAGATTCCGCCAGCGGTTTCGTCGATCATCTCGGTCGCAAGCTCGAGATCGACGTCGCCGCCTGGTGGCGCCCGACGGCCGCGAATTACTTCAAGCGGCTGACCAAGAGCTCCATCATCGACCTCTTCCAGGACATCGGTGGCAGCGAACTCAGCCAGCGCTACGGGGCATCGAAGAAGGACTTGCTCGCGTCCTCGGCTGAACAGCTCTTCGCCGGGAACATCATCGTCGAGGCGGACGTCAAGGAAAAGGCGCTTGCGTGGCTCCCTGACGCCATGCGCTTCGAGCACCCGGTCGCCGAACCGGTGAACGATGATCGCGATGACGAAATGACCGACGCCGTCGATCCCGAGGCGGCGGGCGATCCTGCCGATGATGTCGACGAGGACGAGCAGCTCTCCGACGCGGCCTGATTCTCCGTCCGGCCTATTGGGTCGCGGCCACACGCCGCGGCCCCTCTTTTCCTGCCATTCGCGTCGGGAGGAGAGGGGGAAGGGCGATGGCAGCGGGGGCGTGTTGCTCCCGAACTTCTTCAGGAGAATTGCCATGACCCTTCCGCTTCTGAGGCTTGCCGAAATCCCGGATACCGCGGCCCGAGAAAACGCCGAACGCCTCTATGGCGTCGCGCGCGCACTGCGCGACCGGCTTGCTGTTCCGCAATCGGTGACTCGCTCCCTGCTCAAGCGGTTGATGACCGAAGCGTTCGGCGGGTCCGATGCCGACGGGCGCTGGTCGATGCGCGATGCCTATGACGCGCTCGAAGCCGCGCAGGCTTCTGACACGCTCGCGCCCGACAATGAACCGAACCCGGACTGCGCGCCCGAAGATGATTTCGCGGATATCCTCGCGTTTGAGAAGGCGCTGCCGACCCAGACCTACCGCAGCGAGCACCAGATCGACATGCAGCAGTTCAGCACGCCCGCCGCGCTGTCCTGGCTAGCGGCCCGAACGGCGGCGATCATGACCGACGATCATGTGCTCGAACCGTCGGCGGGCACGGGCATGCTCGCGGCGCACGCGATTGCCGCCGGCGCGAGCGTCTCGCTCAACGAGCGCGATCCCTGCCGGGCGGCGCTGCTTTCCCTCGTGACGAGCCGCGCGGTCACGACCCATGACGCCGAATTTATCAACGACCGACTGCCGGCGGATGTTCGGCCCACCGTCGTCCTGATCAACCCGCCCTTCAGCCGTAGCGAGGCGCGCGGCCAGGATCGCCATGCCGGGGCTCGCCATCTTCGCTCCGCGCTGCTGCGTCTTGCCGACGGCGGGCGCTGCGTCGCGATCATGTCGCCGACTTTCGCGCACGATGCGAGCAGTGCGAGCGGCTATGTCTCCGTCGCCGAAATTGCCCGTCCGCGCGTCGAGATCACGATTCTCGGCCGTCCCTATGCGAAGCATGGGACCGGCGTCGCCGTCCGCCTGATCGTCTTCGACAAGGGCTGGGTCGGCCGGACCGAGCGCCACACGGTCGACACGATCGAGGCGGCGCTGCCGATCGTGCTCACGGTTCCGCCGCGGCTCGACCCGCCCGACGAACCGCCTCCGGCGTCCCCGGCCGTGATCCCGATGCGGCCCGCGCTGGGGCCTTCACCCTCTTCGCTCTTCTCTGGCCTTGCCGGCTCCAGGATCATCGCGCCGTCGCGGATTGCTGCCAAGGATGATCCGGCGCAGCCGCTCGCCTATTCGGTCCGCGATGCGCCGCTGCCGGTTGGCGACCCGGTCGGCATCTACGCGCCCTGGCGGCTCGCCCGCATCGACATACCGGGCGCGAAGCCACACCCCGACAATCTCGTGGAATCGCTCGCCATGGCGTCGGTTCTGCCGCCGATCCCCCAATATCGTCCGCTCTTCCAGAAGCGGGCGAGCGAGTCGCTGTCCGACGCCCAACTCGAAGCGATCATCTACGCAGGCGATGCCTTCTCGCGCGACCTGCCGAGCCGGTTCGTCACCAACACCGCCGGCGACCTGCTGATCGAGGATTCCGAAGGCCCCGCCTATCGCATGGGTTTCTTCATCGGCGACGGGACGGGCGTGGGCAAGGGCCGCGAAGGCGCTGCGATCATTCGGGACCAATGGAACTGCGGCAACCAGCGCGCGATCTGGATATCTAGGGGCGCGACGCTCCTTGAAGATGCCCGGCGCGACTGGAGCGCGCTTGGCGGACTTCCGATCGATGTCCAGCCGCTCGACGCCTTTCCGCTCGGCCAGCCGATCGGCATGGCGAGCGGCATCCTTTTCCTCACCTATGCGACGCTCCGGTCCCAGCGCCACGACCAATGCTCGCGCCTGCAGCAGATTCTCGAGTGGACTGGCGCAAACTTCGAAGGCGTGATCCTGTTCGATGAATCCCATTCGATGGGCAACGCCGCGGGCACCAAGGACGAGTATCGGCGGGCCAAGGGTTCCGAACAGGGCCTTGCCGGGGTCCGCCTGCAAAATGCGCTGCCGCGCGCCCGCGTCGTCTATGAATCGGCCACCGGTGCGACGAAGCCCGAAAATTTGAGCTACGCCTCGCGGCTCGGCCTCTGGGGTCCGGGCACCGCCTTTGCCAACCGTGACAGCTTTCTCGCTGCGATGACGGATGGCGGCATCGCCGCGATGGAAATCGTCGCCCGCGATCTCAAGTCCATGGGCCTCTATACGGCCCGCGCCCTCAGTTTCGCCGGCGTCGAATATGACCCACTCGAGCATCAGCTCACGCCCGACCAGATCGACATCTACGACGCCTATGCCGACGCGTGGGCCATCATCCACCAGAACCTCGACGAGGTCCTTATGGCATCGAACATCGTCGACCGCATGTCGGGCCAGACGATGAACGCCCAGGCCAAGGGATCGGCGCTCAGCCGGTTCGAGAGCGCGAAGCAGCGGTTCTTCTCGCAGGTCCTGATCTCGATGAAGATGCCGACGGTCGTTCGCGCTATCGAGGATGAACTCGCCACGGGCCATGTCGCCGTCGTCCAACTCACCAGCACGGCCGAGGCAATTCTCGGCCGCCGCCTTGCAGATCTTTCGCCCGAAGAACGCGCGAACCTGTCGATCGATGTCTCGCCGCTCGACACGCTGATCGATTATCTGAGAACGGCCTTCCCGACGCGCCAGATGCGCGCCTTTCGCGCGACCGATGGATCGATGCGCTCCGAGCCGATGCTTGACGACGAGGGCAACGGTGTCCTGTGCCAGGAAGCGGTCGACGCGCGCGACGAGCTGATCGAGCGGCTCTGCTCGATACCGCCGGTTCCGGCTGCGCTCGACTTCCTGCTCGCGCATTTCGGGACCGACATGGTCGCGGAAGTCACGGGACGCACGCGGCGCATCGTCGTCGACGGGCAAGGCCGGCAGAAGGTCGAGCGTCGCACGTCCAGTTCCAACATCGCCGAGACCGACAATTTCATGTCGGGGCGAAAGCCTATCCTCGTCTTTTCCGAGGCGGGCGGCACCGGACGCTCTTATCATGCCGACTTGGGTTGCCCCACAGCGCACAAGCGGCGCATCCATTTCTTGCTCGAGCCCGGGTGGCGCGCCGACATCGCGATCCAGGGCCTCGGCCGCACCCACCGCACCTACCAATCGATGCCGCCGGTGTTCCGCCCCGTCACGACCAACTGCAAGGGCGAACGTCGGTTCATCAGCACCATCGCTCGCCGCCTCGACATGCTCGGCGCGCTCACGCGCGGCCAACGCCAGACGGGCGGCCAGAACCTGTTCGATCCGGCCGATAATCTCGAAAGCTGCTACGCCCGCGAGGCCCTGACCCAGTGGTATCACCTTCTCCACGCGGGCAAGCTCGCGAGCGTCAGCCTCGAGAAGCTCCAGATCATCACCGGTCTGAAGCTCGTCGATGAGCACGGCACCTTGCTCGACAAGCTGCCGCCGATCCAGCGATGGCTCAACCGCATCCTCGCGCTGCGGATCGCGACTCAGAATGCGATCTTCGAGGAGTATATGGGTCTAATACAGGCCCGGGTCGACGCCGCGCGCGAAGCCGGAACGCTCGATCTCGGCGTCGAGGCGATCCGCGCCGAGCACATCGTCCCGATCTCGGAGCGGGTGCTCAAGAAGGACCCGGTGTCCGGCGCCGAAACCCGGCTGCTCCGCCTCGAGCTTCATCTGAAGCCGCATGTCACCGGATGGGCGCGCCTCGACAGGATATGGGGCGGCACTTCCGATGTTCAGTATCTCCGCAATAGCCGTTCGGGGCGCGCCGCCCTCTGCGTTCCGTCCTGGTCGATCACCGATGACGAAGGGCGGCCCGTCAAGATGCTCGAGCTCGTCCGTCCGATGGGTTCCAATCGCATCCAGCAGGCCGAGCTTTGCCACACCTTCTGGAAAGAAATCGATCGCGACAGCTTCAAGGCCTTCTGGGAGGCAGAGGTGTCAGAGGCGCTCGACAAGGTCGATATTCAGACGATCAGCGTCGCGACCGGCCTCCTCCTGCCTGTCTGGAACAAGTTGCCGCAAGACGATGTTCGCGTCTGGCGGATCGATGACGCGGCGGGCACCTCGATCCTCGGCCGCATCGTGATGCCCGCGGCGCTCGAGAAACTGGAGACCGCATTTGGTCTTGAATCGTCCATCAAGCTTACCCCTGCTGAACTGATCGAGGCGGCGCGTGGCGGCGATGGCACACCGATCCCGGGCCTCCATGGCGCGCGCCTCGTTTCCACGATGGTGAACAGTAGCCGGCGCTTTGAGGTCCGGGATTTCCAGCCGCAGGATCGCGAATGGCTCAAGGCGCGCGGCGCGTTCAGCGAGGTGATCCAGTACAAGACGCGGCTCTTCCTGCCGGCTGAAAAGGCGGACGAAATCCTCGCAGCAATCATCGACCAGCGGCCGCAGTGAATCCAAAATCGAAGAAGGAGAACGCCATGTCTGACTCGAGTCTGCCGGTCGATCAGGACTTGGTCGACCGCTTCAACACGGCCCATCGGAGCCGGGTGTGGCGGCGGAATTGTCCGCAGGGCCATCGAGACGATGGAGGTTCCCATGACAGACCGTGCATCTGCGACCATTCGTATCCCTTTCGTTCCGGCAAACGCTCGATTTCTACCCTCGCCGGTCTCGATCCTCGCCTCCAGATCCGTCCCAACTGCTTCTGAAAGTCGACCTAACCCGTGAAATTGGTCGATGTCGTGATCGATTTTGCGGACGAACCGGAACGCCCCCTTTCAGGAGTGCCGATTGCGATAACGAGCATTCCAAACGGAGAAGCGACCAGTCGACGTTGCGCCTGATCTCGGACGTTAAGACGGGCTCGATACGCGCCCCGAAAGCAGACATGCAGCAGTTGGGGTCCCCGGATCTAGAAACCAAGATTGACCTGAGCTTGCGCCATATTGCTCGCGTAAAGAAGGCGGCGATCCGCGAAATCGGATGCGAGGTCGCTTTTGAGCACCCGCCCTTCGCTAAGATATTCCTTGCTGTTCGACGAAAGAAACACGCTCGTCGCGGCTAAGCCAGCGGCCCGCAGGTCATCAAGCGCTTCGAGATAAGTCTCGAAGACTAGACAGTCCTTGACCGAGTCCTTTCCTTTGCGTGCGGGCGACAAGTTTCGATTGACCCGTTCCATGACGCGCACAAGGGCGCCTGTCGAACTTGGCACCAGCAAGGACGAATCGAGCCAGTCTTGGACAACCGAGCGTGCCGGTGCGACGAGATCATCGAGATGCCTGAGGCTGACGCTGACGCTCGGCAAGAAAATGTCGTGAATCTCGTTCATGCGATCGACACGCTCGCGCAATTTGCGGATGGCGGTCGCGGCTTCGTCCTGAACGGCCTGATCATTGTCTTGGAATTCTCGTTCGACCTGAGACGCGATCAGGCACACGAGATCGCCGCTTTTTATTCGTGCGAGGAGATCAATCGCCGCTTGGCGCTCGTGCGGCCGGATCTCGTCACGCGTGGGATCGCGGACGATGTCGAGCAGGGAACAGGTGTCGATACACAGCACCGGCACGCCTTTGGCGGCGACCCGCAAGGCGTCGAACGGCGACACGTTCAGCGGGTCTCGGCATCTCGATCGAGCAACGCCATTCCGCGCTCGAACTCGCTGGCAAGCTCGTGCGCGGACTCTTCGTCCCAGTTTTCGATCTCGTGCAGCCAGCGCACGAGATAATCCGTTCCGATCCTTTTGCCCGAGCGATGCACAGCGATGATGAAGTCGAACCAACGGCGTTCATCCATGGGGTGACTGGCGCCCGTCGACTTGTTTGCTGCGCCCGAAAAGCGGCGCAGGGCTTGAGCGGAGTCGGGGGTGAGCCAATCTTCAAGGTTCTGATCGGCTGCAGTCACCGATAAGGTGTAGCCGAAGCGACGCGCGGCGGGCTTAGCGATCTGCTCGGCGAAATCGCCGAGTACGGCGTTATATTGCGCTGTCGTCAGCTCTCCCATGTCGATCGGGACAATGTTGGGCACATAATAGCCGCCATTCTGCGGCCACAGGACGAGCCTTGCACCGGGCAGGCTGTCGGTCGCCTGTCGCTCGAAAATCAGGATGCCCTTGTCGCCGAGGCCGTTGCTCTCGGCGTTGGCCGACCCCTCCCTGTCGAACCGCCAGGGTGAAGCTGGCTGGCCCTGCAGCGCGCGGGCCAGCGCATCCCTGCTATCGACAGGGCCGGAGAGGACGAGATCCTGAAAGACATGGATTCCGGACATTCAGATTTGACCTTTTAGTGACGCTCATTGGGGTTCTATGAAATGACTGCCCCTCGTTCTCTCCGTGCCTTTAGCTGCGCCGGTCGCGATATTTCATCGGCTAGCGATCGGCAACCGGCTCTTGCCAACGCTCGGCGCGATAACGGAATCCGCGCGTGGTGCGCTGGCCGAACGCAAAACCGGCCCAGACGAGATCGGGTTCGAGAAAGGGATCGTCAGCGAGTAGATAGCGGGCGTCGCCATGCAGCATCTGCACGAGATAACGCTGGTTGATCATTCGTGCGAAGTCCGGTTCGACGGCATGCGAGCTGAAGCGGGACGGACCGCCCGCGATAATCAATGCGCCCCAGTTCCGGCCGAGCGTGAGCCACCACGTCCGCAGCGAATCGAACATCGGGCCGAAGACCGACTCCTGCCCGGGATGGGAAACCATCAGCGTGGGATTGGTCGACGACCGAAAGGGAATTGGTGCATGGCATATCATGACGTTGATCGCATGCGCGTCGGCAGGCATCGCGGTGTCGAGCGCGCCCTCGCGAAACAGGCGATGCGCACCGCCCTGTGTTGCGGCGATCCAGGCATGCATGTCGCGCTCGTCCTCGCTGAGATCGTCGATCTTGCCGGCGGTGAAACGCGCGTGTTCGCGCTCCACGAATGCCAAACTCGCGCGGTTTCGGCGTTGGAGATGCCGCGCAAGCCCATAGATCGACAGCCCGTCGTCACGGTCGAGCCCTGACCAATCGCCCGCCTCCACCTTCTTCCATGTCTGGCTTTTGGCAAATGGCGTTTCGATGGACGTGTTGAGGTCGCGCTCGATAGAGTCCGGCATTCCGTCATCGTCGAAGTCGTGCAGGCCGGTGTCATATCCGATGCGGTCGATCGATTTCCGGTCGGCAACCAGTGTGTTGTGGTGTCGTTCGAGCACCATGACCTTGTTTGGATCGTCCGAGCAGGCGAACTGTCGCATATAGAATTGCGGCACATAGTGATGGCGCCGAGGTGCGTTATCCAAGTTCGTGATCCATATAGCCGGAGGGATAGCCGAACCCCATGTTCGCGAAGCTTGCCTCGCCCCCGCTGTGCACGGCGAGGATGTGATCGGCGGGAAGCGGTTGATGTGTGTAGAGGTCGAATGCCTTCTTTTCGCCCGTCGCATCGAACATGCGGATATAGGCGGCGACGACCGCCGCCGCCGCCGGGTAGCTGTGGCGCGAGTGGCGGAGCGGCATCGCGATCTCGATAACGCGCGGCGTTCCGATGGACTTGAGCAACTCCTGCAATTCTTCATCCCGCTGCCAGAAATAGGCTGCCTCGCCGCCCCAGCTCTCGAGCAGGAGTTCGACGCCGCCATCCTCGACGCGACGCGGATGCGAGACCATCCAGAATTTGTGCGAGCGCGATGCGAGCTGGTCGCTCTGAAAGGGGCTGTCGGCGAACAGGCGCTCGGCAATCCGCGGTGGAAACGTACCGGCGGCGACCTGCGCGTCGAGCCGCGTGCGGATCGATGCAAGGGTGGACAGATGGATGCCGGATCGACGCATCGCAGCGACTTCGGCGTCGGTCATGCGCGTGTAATGCCATGCGCGGATCGTTCGATCTTCCATCTCCCGCATGATATTTTCGGTAATGGCCTGGAAAGCGCCGGCATGCGGATTTTCGCGATAAGGCAGAAGATGGTCCGATGCCTCGCGTTCGCGCCAAAGCCGCTTCGAGGTGACATGAAAGTCGCGCAGCACATCGGCATCCGCCTCGAGATCCGCCCGCAAGCCGTCGTCGAAAGAGTCGACGTCCCAGACGTCGATAATCGGGGTCATGCCGATAGCCTTTGGTCGGTCGACGACAGCTTGTCGGATGAAGGAGCTTCGGCGCTGTTTTCGCGGGCACTGGCAGCCGCACCCGATACGCTGTTCCTCTCACCGCAGGCGGGACAATCCGTCGCTACCGGCCATTCGCGTTCGGCCATACACGCGCCTTCCAGCCTGCTCTGAAGCAGCGCTGTACCATCGGGCGTCCACTCGCCGCCGGCCGCGACGAGCCGCTCGGTCGGGCCCAGCCAGAGCGCGTGGCGCGGGTGATGCGGCGGCGCGAGCAGGGCCGCCAGCGCGGCCTCCGCGATATGATCGACGACGAACCCCAGTTCGATCGCGCCATAGGGCTGGAAATGGTTGCCGCAGGCCGGTTCCTCGAGCGTCGCGCCACTTGGCCATGCCGTAGCCGAAAACACCGGTGTGCCGGTCGCGCCGACGCCGCACCGCAGACAGCCACCGCGGCCCGCGATCGTCACGGCATGGCCCGCGCAGGCGTGGCTCTCGGTCCAGCCGTAGAGGATCGGCCGCTCGCGACCAGCGCGCACATGCCAGCGGTTCAGCGCGCCGTCGGCCTGCCAGCTTCCGGTACAGGCGATGATGAGATCGCTGTCATCGAGAAAATCCGCATGCATGTCGATTAAGCCATGCGCGTTTGTTGCAAATCCCTCGATGTCGAGATGCGGGAAGTCGGCGGCCAGTCGCTTCGCCAACTGCTCGGCTTTGTTGAGCCCGACCGATTGCGCGCCAAGTTCGTGCCGACCCACATTGGACCATTCCAGGCTGTCGTGATCGACGAGACGGAGCTTCCCGACTCCGCTCCGGGCGAGCCGTGCGGCAACTGACGAGCCGACCGAGCCACACCCGATCAGCGTGCAGGTTCGGCCGAGCAGCTCTGTCGTACGCGGGTCTTTCCCGCGCCCATGAATCCACGCCGCGTCGGCCCGGGTCACAGTCGAACGAAGCAGCGGCGCGAGCGAATAAGTTCTTTCGGCGGCTATGTCCGGCGGCAGCGTCCGATCCCGAAAACCTTTCGTAAGCGGTTTCTCGACCCGTCCGCTCCGCGACCGGTCGTAGCGGGCGGAAGTCGTCGTCACGGAAATGAGACCGACCCCGCCGCGTCCTTCGGCTCCCATGACCACGAGCATTTCTTCCGGGAGGGTCGCTGCCGCATCGACAAGAGCGCCAAGCTCGCCGGTTCCCGGCGCGAGGGTCAGCAAGTCCGCGCCCGTCGCAGGATATTCAGCGGGGAGGGGAGGCTCGGGCAGCCAGAGGAACGCCGCGGCCTCGATCCGGTAGGCCTTTCTGCTGTCGGTGCTGCCGAAGCGTTTGCGGAGCCAGCGCTCAAGCTGGTCATCATTCTCGCCGACGACAGCGAGGCCCTTGCCGTCGCGCCAGACGCGGACGATCCGCGATGGCGGGGCGGGATCGAGCAGGCTCAGGACGCGCGGCGCATCGCCGTCCGATGCGTAAAACCAGTAGGTCAGGAACTCTTCGCGAAAATCTCGATCGACGATTTTGCCATCGAGCAGTTCGACGACGAGCCGCGCTGATCGACCGACAAGGTTGAGCGCGACCGAAGCGGGGTCGGTGGCGTCGATCTCCGCCATCACCGGCAACAGGCACATCACGCCATCCTGTTCGAGATGCGGCCAGGTCAAATGTTCGGGGCGGTCGACGAGCGCGGTGCGCGGATAGGTGCTGGGGAAGGAGGGCCCCACGAGGAGATCGATGCGGCGCTCGATCTCGTCGGGAAAGCTCGCATTTATTCGCCATCCCAGCACGAAACGCCGCCGCGGATAGGCGGCCTTGATCGTCGCCTCGGTCAGGCGCTCGGCGGTTACTCCGGCAACCCGCAACGCCGCCTCCACCTCGAGTGCGGCGCGCCTCACATCGAGGGTCGCTGAGCGAGGGAATTCAGGCATGGCGGCCGCCGCCGCTAGAAAGGACGGCGGCCGCCGTCTGGCTTTCGAGGCCGATCAACAGGGACGACGCAACGGCCGGCTTTTCCCAACTCGCGCTTGATCGGGCTTCATCCTCGCCGCGCTCGCTGAAGAAGGTCGTGTCGAAGACCTTGTCCCAGCAGGCGAGCGCCTTGTTCCGGGTGCAGTCAGCGTCGAACAGCGGGTCGAGCCAGATGAGCGCCTGGTCGAGCTTGTCGCGCAGGAAGGCCGCCTTGGCGTCGCCGGTCTTGGCCAGCCAGTCGCCGTCGGTCACGGGATGCGCGACCGAGAGGTCGCTGTTCAGCCTGTCGCGGATGGCCCGCATCGTCTCGTAAAGGGCGCGGTCTTCCCGGTCGGCCTCGAGATATACGCGCTCGACGACGAGCACCGTTATTCCGAATCCGGAAAGAATCCGGCTCGACCAGCTGGACCGGCTCCGCGCGAATTTCTTGAGATCGCGGGTCAGGCGCCGCGCCTGGACGGCATCCCCGCTTTCCTTCAGTTCGTCCTCATACCAGTCGGTGACGTCGCGGGCATCCGAGCGGCGCCAGCCGCTCGACGAAGCCAGTTCGTGCCAGGTTTCGTCTTCCGTCTCGATCGTGCGGTAGACGGGCATATCGACGTGATATCCCTTCTGATAATAGACGCGCACGCAGTTCGACCGCACCTCGGGCGGGGTGGTGAAGCTGCCGTCGTCGACGGCATCGCGAACCATCTCTCGGGCCTCGCGTGCGGTCATTTCGCCGCCGCGCGGACCGATCAGATCTTCCTTGAGGAAATAGGCGCCGTCGTCGATGTCGTAATCATTGTCGGGATGCTGGACCATCGTCCGCATCGCGTAGCTGCCCTGCTTCACGAATTCGCTCGGTGCCGGATCGCCGTTGGCGTCCAGACCCTTGCGAAGGCGGCGGCGGTTGGCGTCGCGTCGGTCGCGCATGGCATCCTGATCGGTTTTGAGCAGCGTTACCTTCTGATCATGATAGGCACGCACATCCTTGGAACAATCGAACATGGGGGTTTCCTCGGTTTCAGGGGGAGAATGGGCTGGATTGTCCGGCAAGCCCGTCCGGCAAAACAGGGGCGCTCTCGAAGAGCGAACAGATCAGCCTGGCATCTTCGTCTTGCGGCATGCCGCACCGGCTATTGGTCATGTCGGCATCGGTCCGCGCTTGGTTGACGAGCGCGTCCATGGCTTCGTCGCGCGTGTCGTCGAGGCCGAGGTAGGGGAGGAGTGCCGCGGGGATCTTGTCTGCCGGAAACCGGACGATCTTCACTTGGCGGTCGACATGGCGTGCGAACATTCGCGCCATGTTATCGAATGCGAAGGCTTGCGCATCGATCGACAGTTCTGCGGCGAGACCCCCGAACTTCCATTCGCCCAGCCCGCGATCGAGCTCCGAGCGCGAGATTTGCTCGCCGGCGGGGACCGGGCAGGTGCCGAGGCAGAATATCTCGATCTGGTCGCCCGGGTTCGTGACTTCGAGTGCATCGATCAGGGCGACGAGTACGGGGTTGTTGGCCCACAGGCCGCCGTCCACGAAGACGTTGAAGCCGATTCCGCCGTCGGGATGATCGACCGCCGCCATCGAGCGGAAGATCGGAGCCGCGCTCGTCGCCATGCAAACGTCGACCAGTTGATAATGATCGTCGCGGCCCATTGAGGTCGAGATATGGGCGGTTTTGAACACCCAGCTGCGGTGCTGGCTCATCTCGATGGCGGGGATGGCCAGCGCTATGCCGCGCTGGTGATAGACGTCCGCGAGTGTGGTCGTCCCGAGGATATCGGCAAGCGCGGCGCGAAGGGCCAGCGCACCCGCGCGAATGGCTGCGGGCCGGCGCCTGAGATCGCCCGGAACCCCGAGCACGCCCGAGGGCAGCTTTCTGGGAAAGATTGCCGGGCCGTGCTTGCGGTAGAGATCGACCATTTGCGGGAGGGGGACGCCGAGCGCGAGCCCGCATGCGATGATGGCGCCGGTGCTGGTACCGGCAATGAGATCGAACGCCTTGCCCACATCGAGCGCGGGCACGAGCCGGCGGCGGGCAAAGGCCGATGCAACCCTGTTCAAATAGGTCGCGGTATAGGTCCCGCGCATGCCGCCGCCGTCGAGGCTGAGCACGCGAAAAGGCTGTCGTTCACCGTGATTTTCGCGCACTGCCCCCAACCTTCGTTTCCTTCTTGCGTTCAGGCATCGACGTAGCGCCTGTTCCAGCCTTGCCGGGTCCGCCGAAGGAGGAAGGGAGCAAAAGTCCTTCCCGATCGTCGGGAAACATATATATGTCGGGAAACCCGACTGATCAAGGATAGGTGATGCAAGAAATAAACCCGCCGGATCAGACGCTTCGCTGGAGCATCGCGCAGAGACTTGAATTTATCGAGTTCCGGTTGGTCTGGGAGGGCCGCATCAAGCGGTCCGATATCGCCGACCGATTCGGGGTCACGGTACAGCAGGCGACGGTCGATTTGGGCCTCTACGAGCAGGTGGCGCCGGGAAATATCCTGTACGATCGTAACGCCAAGCGCTTCGTCCCCTCGCGCAGCTTCGTGCCTCAATTTCTTCGGCCGAGTGCCAATCGCCAGCTCCTCCAACTCGCCGCGATCGGCAGGGGCGACGTGGCCGAAAAGGAAACCTGGTTCGACGAACTGCCGGTCATCGGTGTCGTGCCCGTTCCCCAGCGGAACGTCTGCACCATTGCCATGCGCTGGATATTGGAAGCGATGCGGACGGCTTCAGAGCTCAGCATCGAATATCAGTCGGTGAACCGGGCGGCGCGCACCCGGCGCACGATTGCGCCGCACGCTTTGGGGCATGACGGGACGCGCTGGCATGTGCGGGCCTTCTGCGTAAGTAACCGCGAGTTTCGGGATTTCGTATTGTCGCGCGTCGGCGAGCCCGAGATTCTCGGCCCGCGCATGGTCGATCCGCACGCCGATCGTGAATGGTTCGACGAAATCGAACTTGTCTTGGTTCCGAATCCGGCGCTGGACGAGACGGCGCGCAAAGGGCTGGTCCAGGAATATCAGATGAAGAAGGGGCAGCTTCGGATACGGACACGCATCGCCCTCGCGTTCTATCTGATCCAGCATATGAACCTCGACCTCAAACTGCCGCCGCGGCGACAGCAACTCGTGCTGACCAATCTCGACGAAGTGGACGCCGCCTGCGAGCGGGCGAAGGCGGCCACGAAGCAGGCATTGGGTGACGCATAGTCTGCGGCAGCGTGGCGCCAACGGGTAGGGGGCATCGGATGAGCTTTTCTTCGGCACGCGCGCTCTGGGCGCGAGCGGATGAGCGCCGCCGCTGGATCGGCGACGATCATGGCGATCCGTATGAGACGGCGCTCCTTTGCCAAAACGTTCCGCTGGAGATGCAGATTGCGTTGAAGGAGTTGCTCGAGCATTTGCGCTCCGCCCTCGACTATGCTGCGCGGGCGATCTGCGCCGGATGCGGCGCGTTGACCGGGCGCGAGAAGATATATTTCCCTATCGCACGGCCTGGCGCGCGCGAGGCCGATTTTGCTGCGCTTGTCGGCCGGACGATGCCGGGCATATTGGAGCACCGGCCCGAGCTGGTGGATATACTGGCTTCGTTTCAGGCATTCCGCGCCGCCGAGAATATGTGGCTCCCGGACCTTGCTACGCTCGTCAATGTCGCGAAGCACGAATTCCTCGAGGTCAACGAAGCTGCCGAGGTTCCGCACGAGCTGCATCTGCTCGGTCCCAATATTTATTCGGCGAAAGTTCATGCCGGCGATATTCGAATGTCGGGGCGTGGTCTGACGGTCTTGCGTGCGGATCAATCGCGGTCGGATGGCGTCGGGAAAATGGGTTTTATTTGCTTGCAGCCGATCCGGCGCGAGCTGCTAGATTTTCTGCGGGCGGCGCTGCCGGGGACCCAGCAGATATTGGATGCGCTGGAAGCGACGTGCGTCCCTCCCGTGCGGTCTGGATGACGTCAATATGGCTGCGAAAGTCGTCCGGACATTTTGATGCGCCCTTTTTATTGCCCGTCGTCAGATCTTGTTCTCATTGCCGTTGACGAACTGGGTAAGACATCCGCGCGACAAGAGATATACTGCATCGACACCGCCGAGCATCGAAGTCGCCAGGCAGCTATTATAGGCCGATCCCCGATTGGCCGCACCCCGATGATCCAGGGCCAAGGGCGCTATCAAACGGTAGGACCAGCCCTCGATGCGATATCCCGAACGAATATCGTCGCGCCGCAGGACGATCGCCCCGTCATGGAGCGCGGGGTTCAGGGCCAATGAAATCTGGAGATGATCCGGAAAACGACTGTCGAATATCTGGCCGGTCGACGGTGCTGGATCGCGCGGCATCGGCTCGAAAAATGGGTCGGCGTTGTGGCCCGTCAGAAGGCAGAGAAGTAGCGGACCTGGAAACAGCGCTTCATGATGGACGCGCCTGAGGATTGCCGCAATATGGGCAGGCTCGCCGGAACTCGCATTGCCGGCTGATTCCTCATATTTGGTTGCTTCCGACATGCTGCACCTGCTTCCGCTTCGATCCTTAGGAAGATTTGCTCTCGCCGTCACGGTGCTTGGGGTGCTTGCGGTCATTTTGATAAGTTCCCCGACGCAAGGAACGACGCTCGCAAAAGGTCTGACAATTCTGCGCTGGGCGCTTGCTGTCGAGGGCATCGTAGCGCTTTTCGTCTTTTATTGCTGGTATCGCCTGCCAGGCCTTACGAAGCGATATCTGTTTCCTCATATCGAAGGGAGTTGGGACGGAGAGTTGCAGTTCAAACAGAAGCAGAGGTCCGGCGACACCTATGCGTCAAAGCCGCTTGCCGCCAGCAAACCCGCCAAGCTCTATATACACCAGTCCCTGACGCGAATTCGTCTGATACTCGAGACCGACGAATCCACTTCGGAAACTCTTGTCGTCCATCCAGAGCGCGATCCGAATTTCTCGCGCTTTCGGCTCTTCTATATCTTCGAAAACAGATCTCGAGATGGCCAGCCCAACAATGGGCGGAGCTACCGAGGGACCGCAGTTATGGAGGTGCCGCCGGGTCGACCCTCTGAACTGCGGGGCACATATTTTACCGACCAGGGTAGCGAAGGAACATTCGTCTTTGTCAGGAGGTTCGTCGCCGTGGGCTGGCTGCGCAGCCTCTGGGATGGCTTCTTTGGCGAGAAGGGCGCTGCGGCGCCCGTGGTTGCTGTACCCCGCGATCATCGCGCGCTCGATATTAATTAGCGAACCTGCTTGATAGCAAACGGGCGCATGGAGGCTAAGTCCCTGGAAGGATGGCGTCGATTCTGAAATCTCTCAGGAGCATCCCGGTGGGTCGGGTGTGTGTCCGGTGACGATGCTGACGTTCGTTTCGCTCAGCTACAAAAGGAAGCTGCAGACCAGCGAATTCCCAAGCTCTCGAACAAATCGGCAATTTTGGCCCCAGCTGCGGCCGGAGATGCCGCTGAGGATCCCGTTATGGACGAGTATACACCCGAGGCAGAGCTCGCTGCGGGATGATCACAGGTCAGTGGGGTGTCGGCTATTTAGAATTCGGCCCCAAAAGCCGACCGTCGTCTAGCGGCCACTAGCCGCGATACCGTGCCTCGGACAAATCGAGTTCGCGGCCCAGTTTCTGCGCAACCCCGCTGCCGATGGCACGTGAACGGCCGAGACCGAGGAGCGCCTCGCGTTCGGCCTTGATGCCGACAAGCTGGAACTCGCGCACAAGCTGTTCTTCCGCCTTGCGGGCGTCAGAAAGGCCGTTGGTCCGGCTTTCGATGCGCTCGCGGTAAAAATCCATGACGCGCGCACCGGCTGCCGCATAGAGATCTGCTTCGCCGTGCTTCTCTGCCAGCGCATGCTGCCATTGTTCGATCGCGCGGATCGCGGCCTCCGCCGTAGCGATGCGGGCCGCATCTTCCTCCGCCTGCTTCGACGGATCCGGCGGCATGACCAGTCCCTTGAGCAGCAGGGGCAATGCGACGGTGGCAAGGGTCAGTGAGACGATGATGACGCCCGCTGCCAGGAAGATCGCCAGGTCGCGCGCAGGGAAGGGGGTGCCGTCGTCAAGGGCCAGCGGCAGCGTCAGGACGCCCGCGAGCGTGATCGCCCCGCGTACGCCGGCGAACGACATCGCGGCGACCAGTCGCCAGTTGGGGCTTTGAAATTCGCTATTCTTGTCGCGCTTGCGAAGGATCGTGAGCCGGAACGATATCCATACCCACAGGAAGCGAAGCGCCGCGAGGCCCGCCACGATTGCGACGATGTAGACGGCGAGCCACCAGGGTGTGCCATGACCGGTGAGCGCGACCGTTTCTTTCGCGCCGGCGAGGATGGCGGGCAGTTGCTCGCCGAGCAGCACGAAGATGATGCCGTTGAGCGCGAACTGGATCGTGTCCCATACCGAATTGCGGCGCATCCGTGTGACCGCCATCGCCTGTCGCGATATTTCGGCGAATGTCATGGTCACGCCGGCGCTCACCGCGGCGAGGATGCCCGAGGCGTGGACATGCTCGGCGAGCAGGTACGAACCGAACGGGATCAGCAGGCTGACGAGGATTTGCGAGCCGGTATCCTCGCCCCAGCGCTTCGTCACCCACGCCTTGGCGCGCGTGACTGACAGCGTGACCGCGACGCCAATCGCCAATCCGGCCCCCGCGACCCACAGGAAGTTGAGCGCCGCCGCGCCGGCGGAGAAGGTGCCGGTCAGTGCGGCCGCGATCGCAAAGCGCAGGCATACGAGGCCCGAGGCATCGTTCAGGAGCGACTCGCCCTCCAATATATGCATCATCCGCTTGGGGATCGGCACGCGCGCGGCGATGGCGGACACCGCGATCGGATCGGTCGGCGACACGACGGCGGCGAGCGCGAAGGCGACCGCCATCGGCATTGCGGGGATCATCCAGTGGATGAACAGACCCATGCCGATGACGGTCATGAGGACGAGACCGAGGGCAAGCTCGACGACGGTCGAGAGATCCTTCAGCAGCTCGTCCTTGGGAATGCGCCAGCCGTCGAGGAACAGCAGCGGCGGCAGGAAAAGCAGCAGGAACAGCTCGGGGTCGAGCTCGACGCGGTAGGAGGTCGACAGGCCGATCCCCGCGCCAAGCAGGATCTGCACCAGCGGCGTCGGCAGCGACACCGGCAGCATCCGCGATATCGCGCCGCTCACGACGACGGCGAGCAACAGGAAGAGTATGATCGATACCGTATCCAGCTATTCGCTCCATCGGGTGGGATTGCCGCTCATCTAGAGGGCGGTTGCCGCTCCGGGCAAGTCTCACTCTTCGCGGTCGGTTCTTTCCGGCGCGCGCCGTTCCTTCACGAACCCATGCATCCCGAACCACCATTGCACGGCGATGATGGCACCCTTGGCGGGTTGTAGAAACAGGATCATCAGGGCGAGCATGAGTGGCAGGATGATCGCGGCGAGAGCGGGCAGGGGCAGCTTCGTATCGTGAACGAGGGCGATGATCACCGGCGCCATGATATGTCCGGTCAGGAAAATCGATACATAGGCCGGAAAGTCGTCGGCCTGCTGATGCGTCCAGTCCTGCCTGCATGCGGAACAATGGTCCACGGGCTTGAGGAAGGCGCGAAACAGCTTCGCATCGCCGCAGCGAGGGCAGCGCCCGAAAACGCCCCGATGGATGGCGCCCCATCCCGATTCCGGCAGCAGGGCATTGACCGGCCCCGCCTGCAGGGCGCCCGCGGGCACGGGCGGCTTCTTTGCCGGAATCTGGTCGAAGGGCGACGACATGAAATCGGGCATCAGCCGCGTTCGCCATCGCGGATCGGCGAAGGTCCTCTCGTACCGATCTTCGCGCCTTGGTGATCTGAATGATGATATTGCATCATCGATATATACAGCATAAGATGATGGTGTTAAGACTGATAAATGATGTATAAAACATCAAGGGGCTGATATGATCACTTCGCAGCAGATGCGCGCGGCGCGCGCGCTCCTCGGGATCGGCCAGCGCGAACTGGCCGAACTCGCCGGGCTTTCGCTTCCAACAATCCAGCGCATGGAAGCGTCGAACGGCCAGGTTCGCGGTGTCGTCGATACGCTGGTCAAGGTAATCGGCGCTCTCGAAGGTGCAGGCATCGAGCTGCTCGGCGAATATAGCGCTAGTGTCGGAACCGGACGCGGTGTGCGGCTTCGCGAGCCAGCCGACGTCGATCTCAAGCGTCCCGGCCGCGCGCTTTTGTCCGCCAAATTTCCGAGCCGGCCCGAAATTCGGTGAAGACCGAGGCCTATACGCCGAAGCTCTTTACGGTCTTTCGCGAGGGCTATTCGGCCGCCACGTTCCGGGCCGACGCGATCGCGGGGCTTACGGTGGCGATCGTCGCATTGCCGCTCGCGATGGCGCTCGGCATCGCCAGCGGCGCCTCGCCCGACAAGGGGCTGATCACAGCCGTCGTCGCGGGCTTCCTGATCTCGGCGCTCGGCGGATCGCGCGTGCAGGTGGGCGGCCCGACGGGCGCCTTCGTCGTCGTGATCTTCAACGTCATCGCGAGCCATGGCTATGACGGCCTGTTGATCGCGACCTTGCTCGCCGGGCTCATCCTCATCGCGGCCGGCCTGCTCCGTTTCGGCCAGATGATCAAATATATCCCGCATCCGGTGGTTACCGGCTTCACCGCGGGGATCGCGGTGATCATCGCCTCGAGCCAGGTCAAGGATTTTCTCGGCCTCGCCATCGACAAGGTGCCCGCCGATTTCCTCCCCAAGTGGCAGGCCTATCTGGGGGCGCTGCCCGGCGCGAACTGGGCCGCGATCGGCGTCGGCGGCGGCGCGCTCATGATCATCATCGCGCTCCGCAAATTCGCGCCGCGCCTGCCGGGCTTCCTGATCGCGGTAGTGGCGAGTTCCCTTGCAGTGGCACTTTTGAACCTGCCGGTAGACACGATCGGTTCGCGCTTTCCCGACATTCCGCCGGGCCTTCCGGTGCCGTCGTTTCCCGACATCTCGCTCGCCAAGATCAATGCTGTCCTGCCGTCGGCCTTCACGATCGCCTTCCTTGCCGGGATCGAAGCGCTGTTGTCGGCGGTCGTCGCCGACGGCATGGCGGGGACGCGGCATCGCTCGAACCAGGAACTGATCGGGCAGGGCGTCGCCAACCTCGGCTCGGCACTGTTCGGCGGCCTCCCGGCCACCGGGGCGATCGCGCGCACCGCGACCAATATCCGGTCGGGTGCGAGGACGCCGGTCGCGGGAATGATGCATGCGGCTTTTCTGCTCGTCTTCATCCTCTTCGGCACCGACCTGATGGCCTATGTGCCGATGGCGGCGCTCGCCGCGATCCTGTTCATGGTCGCCTGGGGCATGAGCGAGTATCAGCGCTTCCTTACCCTCCTGCGAATGCCGAACAGCGACCGGGCGGTGCTGCTCATCACCTTCGGGCTGACGGTCCTCGTCGATCTGACGGTGGCGATCGCGGTCGGGGTGACGCTCGCGTCGCTCTTGTTCATGGCGCGCATGGCCGAGGCGGTCGAGGTCGATCGAAGCGGCCGCCGCGACGCCGAACTCGATGCCGAGGATCTCGACCAGCGCGACGATCTGCCGCCCGGGGTCGAGGTGTTCCGGATCGCCGGTCCCTTCTTTTTCGGCGTCGCGGGCGAACTGCTCGACACGCTGCGCCGCGTCGGTCAGTCGCCGCGCGTCATCATCCTGCGGATGCGGCTTGTGCCGCTCCTCGATGCGAGCGGAGCGCAGGCGCTTGAGGAATTTGTTGAGCAAGCCCGGCTGGCGGGTGCGCGGGTGATTGTCTCGGGCGTGCAGCCCCAGCCGCGGGCGATGCTCGAGCGGATCGGCCTTGGCGAAGCGGCGGATCGCATTTCCTATGCCGCCGATTACGCAAGCGCGCAGGTACATGCCGTCGATCTGGCGGGGGCGCAATGACGACAGTTCCCGCACGAGGCAAGCTGCTGTGGTTCGCGCTCGCCGTGACAATGCTGACCGGCTTCGTTGATGCGACCGGATTTCTGGCCTTTGGCCGGCTGTTCCCTGCGTCGCCCGATGCGGGCAGCGTCGTGGCCAGGGTTGGCCTGATCGAGAATTTGCGCACGGGCCTGTTTGCTGGTGGCCTGGTTCTGGCCTTTCTTGTCGGCGTGATTGTCACATCGCTCGCCGCGGCGCGGTTTCCGGGCCACCGTCGATCGACCCCGCTGCTTGGTGCCGGCAGGCTGCTGCTGGTGGCCTTTTTGCTTGAGACGGTCGTGGTTCATGCAGCGGCCGTCGTTGCCGCGATGGCGATGGGCGCGGTGCACGGCATCTTCGGAAAGGACGATCGGTCGCTGAGTGAGGCGCTGTTGCCTTCGGTGCAGCTCGTGCGCTTCGGCGAAGCATTGGCCCGCCCGAAGATCGATGGCGGACGATCGATGCTTCGCCATGCCGCGCTCTGGATCGTTTTCCTTGTTGGGGGAACGCTCGGAGCCGCGAGTTCGGCGCTTGCGCCGGGACGATCGTTCGCGCTGGCGGCGGTGCTGGCGCTTTTGTTGGTGTTCCCCGCTTTGCTTCTTGACCGCCAGGCGGCCGGGAAACCCGATGTTGATTGATGGGAGAATGGAATGAGTGGCAACGACGACTATGTCTATGATGAGGAAAGCGGCGAGTGGATGCCGGCGTCGGAGCTTGCGGCGCGCAAGGCCGCAGCCTCGCAGATCGAGGTTCGCGACGCGGTGGGGAATCTGCTCCAGGACGGCGACAGCGTCGCTCTGATCAAGGATCTGGAGGTCAAGGGCGCTGGCAAAACGCTCAAGGTGGGGACGGTCATCAAGTCGATCCGCCTCACCGGCGATCCGCAGGAAATCGATTGCCGTCACGAGAGCATCAAGGGCCTCGTCCTGCGCGCCGAGTTCGTGCGCAAGCGTTGATTCCGCTGCCGCTGCCTCGTCGGCGGCAGCGACGGGACACCGAACCTCGCGATGATGTTCCACCAAAATCCCACGACACGGAGGCTGTGACATGATTTCCCAGAGTCCCAAACCGACCGCACGGAACAGCCGATTCTATCTGGCCCGGATGCAGGCGTGCCAGATGGAAGCGAAGGAGGCGTCGCTTCCGAATGTGCGGGACCGGGCCCTTCGTGCAGCCGTTGCATGGCGCGAGATGTACCAGAAGGCACTGCAGTTCGAGCAGCGGCTAAGCCAATGATCCCGGCCGCGGCGATCATAACCCGGATGGGGTTCGTTTGCCGCTCCGAGGCGACGGGCAGCTGGGCCTTCGGACAATCGACACTTTCTTGCGGGAGGCACGCATGACGATGTTCCTGATCATCCTCGTTTCCATCTTGCTTCTCGTCCTGTTCGTCGGGGTTACCGTTGCCGGCGGGCGATCGCATGATCGGCAGAACGAGCGCCGCGACGATGACAGATAGGTTCGCAGAAGATTTCGCGGTCGAAAGCGGGATAGCTTGCGAACTCGAAACGGCGGCGGATTCCCGGAGCGCGGATCGAGCGGAAACCGAGCTCGATCGCTTTCTCGATCGTCTCGACGATATCGACCGCGAACAGCGCTATTTTGAACGATATGGGACGGAACATCGCCACGCGTCTCCGATGGAGCCGGGCGAACTGGCCGCCCCGCTCGTCTTCGAGCTGGGCAACATACGGAGCCTCCTCGCAAACTGGGCTTTCGTCCAAAGCGCGATGAGTATCGACGATCCGGACATGTTGATCCTCGACTATACACGCCGGATGATGGGGTTCCTCCTGTTCAATCCCTCTCCCGGCGTCATCGAGATCATCGGGCTCGGCGGCGGATCACTGGCAAAATATTGCCACCGATATCTTCCCGATACCTCGATCATCGCGGTCGAGATCGACCCCGACGTCATCGCGGTCCGGGAGCAATTCTTCATGCCGCCCGAGAGCGAGCGCTTCGAGATCGTCTGCTATGATGGCGCGGAATTCGTCGCGCGGGATCCGGGACGCTGCGACATCCTGCTCGTCGATGGTTTCGACAAGGACGGGCAGCCCGCCCAACTCTGTTCTTCGGAATTCTACCGCGATTGCCGTTTACGGCTGAACCCCGGCGGAATCCTCGTCGTTAACCTCTGCGACGATCATTGGAAGCACGGCTCCATCCTGTCGCGCATAAGAGGGTGTTTCGAAGGTGTGATCGATCTTCCTCTAAGAATAGGAATGAACCGGATCATATTTGCGTTCAGGGATGGACTAACTTCCTTGGACCATGCCGCGCTTTTGCAGGCCGCCCGCAATCTCGATCAGGCCCATCCGATGTCTTTCCTGTCTCTCGCGAATGAAATTTTGGAAGGAGCCAAATCGCCCGATCTCAGGTCTGGCAGAAACCTCGAGGGTGGCTTTCACGGACCGCAGTCGCTGTTGATGGCCTCGCTATGGTCGGGTGACTGAAATTGAGCAGCTATCGCCATCGAACTCTACGCTTTGATCTGAATGACGGTCTTGAGCGCGCCGCATTGACCGCACGAGGTCTTGGCGCGGTCAAATCCTTCGCTCCGACCGAGTTCGCGTGTCACGACATTGGCCTGGCTTCGAACCGACAGGTTGAGCCGATCGGTGATGCAGTCGTCGCAAATGGACGCGCCGCAAAGGCTCGCTATAAGTTGCTCGATCTGTCCGGCTATCGTCATTCGGCGTGGCATGCATTTGTCATAATCGCCGCCTCGGCACGAAGAAAGGGGCAGGATGCGTGCGGCGGTTGACCTTGCGGCGTGGGTCGTACCAGAATTCGACCAACTTTCCCTTAGGCAGCGGAGAACCCTTGATTGAGCGGTGAGGACTGCTTTTACTCACTGAGCTTCCAAAGCAGACCGGCTGCAACCGGCCACTCATGATCGGTCCGGCAACGCCGAGGGGCGATGGCGGTACGAATGGACCGGCCGATCAGAAAAAGCCCCATCCTTCGACGGGGCTTTTTCCATCCTCTGCGGTCGTGACCAAAGGAAGCCCCATCAACTCTCACAAGGGTCGCATTCGAGAGCCTTTGCCGGGAGAGCCTAGGCTTATCCATGAGAGAGTCGAGCGGTAAAAACCACCAGGCGCGAAAGGTGGATGCCTCGCTGAAATCGGCGGTTTTTTTGTGCTCGTAATCCGCTTTGGTTTCGCACCGGGCTTGGGTAAGCCGGAGGGGACGCGGCGGTAGACGCTGGTACGGGTGGAAGGTCTCGTTCTGCGTGGCGAATTGATGCCCGCATCATGCCCGTCTGTGGTAGGATGCGCCATCACCCGATTTCGATCGCAAGCTTCCCGTGACTGAGAGACATCGAGCTCCCGCTTGCACGACGGGAGTCTATTCGATGATCGCTATCCGCGAACCTTCGCGCCTTTTCGGGCGGATCATTCGGCTGTGGAACCGGCTTCTCCATCACGGGCTGGAACATGTCCCGCAAACTATGGAAAATGTGTTTTACCAGTCGCGCCGCCGCCGCGGCGACCTTGAGCGCGCAATCGATAGCTGGGCGCGTGAGAGCAATGCCCACTCGGGGGCGTCGCAACCAGCCGATCTTTCAATCGCACCATTGTCTCCCGCCCAACAAGCGATTGAACGATGGGACAATGAAGGAGGCGCTCAACCCCGACGAGGACCGCGATAATGATTTTGCACAATCTTTTCGGCCGCCATGTCGTCAACATCAGGACTAGCCGGCAGGATCGGGGCCGGTTCGTCGGCCACTGCAGGGTCTGCGGTTGCGAAATGGTCAAGCTTGGCGATCTGGCATGGCAGGTAAGCGGGCGGCGGATCTGAGAATCCGATTTCCTGCCCTTGATCTCGCGAGCCTCCGTTCCAGGAGGAAATCGGTAGCCCCCCGTCGCGCCCTGGGCCGACTGGCCTGGAACCAGCGGTCTCACCAGGGTATGGAAACGGCAAAGCCGGGTAAGCGGAGCAGCTGGCGCCGGCCGGGTTTCGTTTTGGGAAGGGCCCCGCGGCGCTTCAAGCCATGTTCGGTCCCGACAGCGTCCGATTATTCGTTCACATGCCGGAACGGCGTGCCTGCGCCACCGCATCGGCAAGGCTGGTGTAGCGATACCCGTCCCGGAGATAGGTTGCCGCGGGCACGCGGGTAATGGCGTATCGATCCAGCGTTTCGCGCTCGGCTGCGTCGATGCCGCCGCATCGGCATGATCCACCATTGCTGGCTGTGCTTTTGTCCATGTCGAAGTCCTTTCAAGCCTGGAGTTGGTCGAGAAGCGTCGCAATCTTGATCGTGGCGACGGTCGAAAAGGCGTCGGAAATCGCATAGGGAAGCAGGATGCGCTCGCCGTGCTTCATGGCGCCGCACGAATAGACGACATTGGGGACATAGCCGTGCCGCTCCGCGGTCGCGGGCTGGACGAGCGGTTTGCGCGAGCGCCCGAGCACGCGCGACGGATCATGCTTGTCGAGAAGGACGGCGCCGATCGAATAATGGCGTACCGGCCCGACGCCATGGGTGAAGAGCAGCCAGCCTTCGTCGAGTTCGATGGGCGAGCCGCAATTTCCGATCTGGACGAACTCCCAGGGATATTCGGGTTTCACGATCACCTCGCCCAGGCCCCATTCATGGACGCTGTCCGAGAGGATCAGGTGCAGGCTCTCATTGTCGTGGCGCGCGATCATCGCATAGCGCCCGCCGATCTTGCGCGGAAACAGCGCCATCCCCTTGTTGCGCGCCGCGGTACCCTTGAGCGGTGTCAGGTGGAATGTCACGAAGTCCCGGGTTTCGAGCAGCTCCGACCGTATGCTGCTTCCGCTGTAGGCGGTGTAAGTGGCATAATAAATGGTTTGGCCCTCGCTCTGGAAGGCGACGAAGCGGGCATCCTCGATTCCGTTCGCCTGCATTTCGGTGACGGGAAAGATCACGCGCTCGGCGATGTCGCCGGCAGGATCGAAGCTGAGTTCCAGATAATCGCCGACGCGGGCCGTCACGTCGGGCGTCGCGGCGAGCCGTGCGGGCGGGTCGATGGTGACGGTTCCGTCGGCGGCCAATATCCCCGACCGGAACGTCAGCGACGAGATGTGGCCCTCGCCGACTGCACGCAGGCTGAGGATGAAGCGGCGGCACCCCTCGGCGACGCCCGACTGGTCCGGATGCGGCACGATGCTCGGATTGAACAGCGCCGCCGCCTCGAAGCTGTATTCATGGAGGAAATAGGCGCCGACGAGCTGGCGCTGCGCCGCCGAGAAGGTCGCGTGCGCGGCGAAGGCATCCTCCATTTCCGCGGCACGCCGTTCGAAGATCGCGGGCAGATTGCGGTGCCGGTCGTCGAAGTTCCGCAGCGTTTCGGCAAGCAGCGCGTCGGTTTGGTCCGCGGTCAGCGCGAGGACGCGATCGACGATGTGATTGGCGCGCGTCTTGTCGAGGGGGTTGAGGTCGCGTGGTTCAACCGCCGGCCGGAACGGGCGGACGACGACACGCGACGGGTCGGGCCGCAGATGGAGCGCCTGCCGGTTGAAGAAGGGGGCGGATGGCAGAGCCCCGTCAGGCATCGACGGTGCCGGGCGCGGACGGCGCGATCTTCTGTGGCGGCACACGCAGATTCGTGGCGTTCAGCCTTTGCATGTCGGCCAGCGAGAGCAGGAAGGACAGCACCGACTCCGCTCCCCGGTTCTCGTTTGCGCGGTCCGGATGCAGGCCGTCGCGGCAGCTGCCCGTCGCGACGTCGGCGAGTGCGACGCCGAGATCGTTCGCACCGAAAAACCATGCGAAGGCGCGTTCGGCTTCCGCGCGCCACGACGAGCCGGGGTCGACGCGTTGCGCCGCGACACAGGCGGCGATCGTCGCACAGGCTTCCAGCGGTTGTTGATCGAACACCTGGGGCATATTCCGGGAGGCCATCAGGAAGCCATGCGAACCGACGGGTCGGAAATGCCCTTCGGGGGCCGTCTGTATCGCGACCAGCCAGCGCAGGCTTCGCAATCCCGCCTCGACCTGGGTCGCCGAGCGCGCCGCGGCGCCCGTGACGATCAACGCTTGCGGCAGCCGCGCATTGTCATAGCTGAGGCCATTTTCGAACCATGTCCATTCGGGCCCTTCCCGCGCGCGCAGCAGCTTCTCGAGACGACCAGCGAGTTCGGCGCGCAGGTGCGCGGCGGCGTAATCCTCCGCATAGACCGCGCAATAGGATGCGAGGCCCAGCAGGGTGAACGCCCAGGCCCGCGGCGAAGTAAACGCTGCGGCCCCGTCCAGCGCCGCGCCGAACAGCTCCTTTGCCCAGCGCGCGTGTCCGGGGGAGCCGGCGCGTGCGCTATAGGTGCCCAGCGCCCAGAGCGTCCGCCCATGACTGTCTTCCGAGCCCGCATCTTCCAGCCATCGCCGGTCGAAGCTCATAAAATTGCGAAAGCGCCGATTGTCCGGATTCCAGCCATGCTGGATGAAGGCCGCGAAGGTGGACGACAGGCGGCGCACCAACGGCGCATCGGGACCGCCGGCGAGACCGCAGCACAGCAGCAGCGCCCGCGCATTGTCGTCGATGCAATAGCCATGGTGGCGGTCGGCGATCGCATGAACCGCATGCTGGGCCATGCCCGTATCGTCGCTCATCGCGGCGAGATGATCGAGCGACATCGGCGGGAGATTCGGTCGGGCTTTCGTCTGTGCGATCGTCGGGATGGGTTTCGGCATGTCCATCCGGTCGCCGGCCGCGACCCTGCCTTTGCGGGAAGCCGCGCGAAAGCTCGCGGCATAGCGGCGCGCCGTATTCGCCCAGGTCATCGGACGGCTGGCAGCATAGGCCTTGCGGCCCATTGCCAGACGTCCGTTTTCGTCGCCCAGCAGATTGGCGATTGCAGGGCCGAAGCCCGCCGGATCGTCGAACGGGATCAGCACGCCCGACCCATCGGCCAGCAGTTCGGCGGCGTGCCAATAGGGCGTCGAAACGACCGGCCGCCCCATGCCGTGCGAGTAGGCGAGGGTTCCCGAGGTCATCTGCGCGGCCGCCAGATAGGGCGTCGCGTAGACATCGCACATCGCGATATGGTCGAGCAGTTCGGGGCGGTCGACGAAGCGGTTGATGAAGACGACATGATCGTCGAGGCCAAGAGCGCGCACGCGGGCTATCAGCGTGTCGCGATACTGTTCGCCTTCTTCGGCCTGCAATATGGGATGGGTGGCGCCCATCACGACATAGAGCGCGTCGGGTGCGCACCGGACGATTTCGGGCATGGCGTCGATCATCGTCTCGATGCCCTTGTTCGGGCTCATCAGCCCGAACGTCAGGATCACCTTGCGATCGGTAAAGCCCAACCGTTTCTTCGCCGCCCGCGTCGAGGCGAGCGGAACATCGGGAATGCCGTGCGCGATGACGTCGATCCTCTCCGGATCAGCACCATAGACGTCGATCAGCATGTCGTGGGCCTTGCCGGCCATGACCACCACCCGCGCCGATGCGGCGATGATTGCGTCCAGGACCCGGCGCTGCGCCGCGTTCGGCCGATCGAGAACCGTGTGCAAGGTGGTCACGAGCGGCGCGTCGAGCCTCGCGACCAGATCTAGAACCAGCGCGCCCGCCTCGCCGCCGAAGATGCCGAACTCATGCTGGAGACAGACGAGGTCGAACGCCTCGCGATTGATGAAATCGGCGGCGGCGCGATAGTCGGCCGCATGGTCCTGCCGGATCGTCCTGCCGACGGTTTCCGGAAATACATGGTCGCCGCCCGGCTCGATCATCGCGACAATGGTCGTATCCACAACCTCGCCGAGCGCTCCGACCGCCAGTTCGAGGTCGGTCGTGAAGGTGGCTATGCCGCAGCGGCGCGGGAGGGCATTGCCGACGAACGCGATCCGCAGCGCCGGCGTGTGCAGGCCATCTCAGTGCTTGCCTTTCGGCTTGGCGGTCATCTTCACTGCGGACGCCTCTTGTACGGCGAGCGCGGTCGGTGCCTTCGGCTTCGCGGCCTTGGGCTTGCGGATCTCGCGATTGCTGCGCTTTTGCGATTTGGCCATGTCAGACGTCCTTCCGATCGTTCGCTGCGACCGGGAACCCGCCGGGATGCGCGGGACCGGGCGACGCAATCGCGCCGGCCGCCGCGTTCGAGGGGAAATAGGCGCGGTGACGGTAAGGGAAGGATTTGAAGCGCTGACCGAGGCTTTCGATCTTGCGACGATATCGCATGACCTCCGAGGGCTTGGTCGCTGCGGAATAGCGCATCAGCGCGATCTGTTCTTCTTCGAGTAGTTGATTGAGGCACATGGTGCGTGCTCCTGCATCAAGCGAGAGCACAATGATTGTCCCTCTGTCACGTGGAGCTTGTTCAGAATTCAGGTGATGTGGCCTTATAACACATTCTGCGAGGATCGCCGCACGAATACGGGATTGGGAGATATTAGTTCTCGTTCGCCGATGGGCGATAAAAACGGTAACGTATGACATCGCCTTCGATCAGGTGGCCGCGAAGCCGCAGTCGCATTTCGTCGGCGCCCGCACTCGAGGTACAGACGAGGCGCGTGCCGCCCGACTGAAGCGGCTCGATCGCGCTGATGCTGACGCCCTGCGCCAGGCAAAGGCGCCTGACCTCCTCTTCGGGCAGAGACAGGTTCATGGCGCGGCTCATCTGGACCGCCGCGTGCTTTCCCACGCCCGTATGGCGGCGGCCACTTGTTCATAGCCTTCGGCACTTGCGGTCGCCACTGCGAGCGGGCGGCCTCCCAGCTCGTCATTCTCCGCGTTGAGGAAGGCGATTGCGGCGTCGCGGCCACCAAGGAGCAGGAAAGCGAGTTGACTGATATCGCCTTGCCGCCGCGCATCCTCGAGTGCGAAGGGCACCCGGCTCCTACGGAAAAAGCTGTTCGACCGCCGCTTGATAGCGTCTTGTCCCTGCACATCGGAAGTCATGGTGCGCCTCCTTCGTAAGCGGGAGCGCGATGTCTCTCAGCCGCGACGGCCTACGATGTACGGTGCCGCGATGCGATTGATATGGGGACGATGCCCGAAGATGTAAGATGCGATCGGTCCGCTGTCCGCTTTACTTCGGCGTCGTCCTGAAAGCGGACGGTCTCCTGGCGGCCAGAACTGCTTCAAAACAGACTCGCGAGCGGTTGACCAGTTTGACTGTTTGGCCGTGGCAGCGGGAATGGCCGCTTTACCGGCCCGGCTGCGAATGACGCTCTATCCTGAATTCGGATTGATCTCGACCGTCTGGACTGATCGTCGGCTTCCCTCTTTCAGAGGAGGAAAGGGGGGTGAGGGCGGAGTGCGTCCGAAGGCTGATCGGCCTTCCGCGCAACCCATCCGACCAAGGAGAGCCACTATGGCCACGCTTGCACCGACAACTGGAAATCCCCTTTCAGGCACCTATCGCGTCGATATCTCCCGCGGCCGAAATATCGGGCGCGTATCTTCCGAATGGTTCTCGCGTCCCGACGATGAGCGTTATCTTTCGCTGACGGATCTTTACGCGGCCGTTCGTGCCCGCGCCGACCGCTCCACCGCGCGCGTCGTCGATAGCAAGGAAATCCGCGTCGAGGCGCGCAGCGACAGCCCCGAACGCCTCTCGCTCATCGTCCCTGGTGAGGAACGACCCGTTGCTCCAACCAACTGGTCGTTCGGCCAGCTTTGCAGCCTGGTCAGTGCGCCCGCATCCTATCTGCGCGAACTGCCCGTAGCGCTCGCGGGCATCAATCTTCAACACGGGCTGGTCGCGCACCGCGCCGAACAGGTCAAACTCTACCAGACTCATGATGGCCGCACCGAACTGCGCGCCGCAACCGGTCCCGACTATGGCCGAATTTTCGATCACGAACTCGTCGCTGCTGTGATGAAGATCGCAGGCGACGGCGTCGGCCAGACACGGTGGAAGGTTCCGGGCGTGCTCGACTGGTCGAATATGCACTATAATCCCTATGTCGACGTCAGCCGCGACACGACGACGCTCTATGCATCCGATCGCGACGTCTTCCTGTTCCTCGTCGACGACACGCACCCGATCGAGGCGGGCAAGCTCCCGAACGGCGAACCCGATCTCTACTTCCGCGGCTTCTACACCTGGAACTCCGAGGTCGGCGCCAAGACGCTCGGCATGGCGACCTTCTATCTCCGCGCCGTCTGCATGAACCGGAACCTCTGGGGCGTCGAGAATTTCGAGGAGGTGAAGATTCGCCACTCGAAGTTCGCTGCCAACCGTTTCGCGCACGAAGCCGCACCGGCGCTCGAGAATTTCGCGGACTCCTCGCCGATGCGCTTCGTCAGCGGCATCAAGGCCGCGCGCGAGCGCATCGTCGCCCGGAAGGACGAGGATCGCGAAGATTTCCTTCGCAAGCGGGGTTTCTCCAAGGCCGAGTCCGCCAAGATCGTCGCGACCGTGCTGGGCGAGGAAGGCCGTCCGCCCGAGAGCATCTACGACTTCGTGCAGGGCATCACCGCCTTCGCCCGCACCAAGACCCACCAGGACAGCAGGCTCGATACCGAGGGCAAGGCCCGGAAGCTCCTCGAAGCCGTCCACTGACATCCGGTGCCGCCGGACGCGATCATCCGGCGGCCTCCCTTTCCGAAGGAGGAAAATCATGGCCGACGCACGCCACACCCTGCTTGCGACGATGCAGGATCTCATGTCGAACTATCTCGTCGACGAATGCCCCGATCATGTGACGTGGGAAGATTTCGATCCCGATATCGATGGTCTGCGATTCACCGTCATTGACCTGCTCGACGAGTTACTGTCGCCGACCGCTCCGGCAAGCATCGTCACCTATCTGGTCGACGTCGATTTCTATAGCGGCGATGACTGCTTCGCGACCGAGGTCTTCACGATCGACGCTTCGACGCCCGATGGCGCCCAGCACCGCGCGCTCGCGCTGTCGCTCGACAGCATCTACAATGACCCGCGCATTCCCGACCTTTCTCGGAGGGCTTCGGCTAAGTCCACCGATGACGGCGCGGGCAGCCCCGAATGATCACGGACCGGACCCAGCGGTGGCGTGAGCGCCGGTGCCGCTGGGTGCCGGGCACTGCGGAAATCGACCCCGCAACCCTGTCCGTCGATATAATCGATACCCGGCGCGAGGCCGCGCCGTTCGTCAGGGAACATCATTATGCGAGGTCGATGCCGGTCGCACGGCTCTCGGTCGGCCTCTTCGCCAATGGCCGCGGTGGACGATCGGAACTCGTGGGCGTTTGCGTCTTCTCGCACCCGGTCAATAATGCAAGCGTTCCGAAAACGGCGGGTCTCGGCGATCCGCGCGCGGCGTGCGATCTTGGACGTCTCGTCATACTCGACAGTCAAGGCGCCAATTCGGAATCGTTCCTGGTGGCACGGGCGTTCCGGCTGCTCCGCAGTGAGAAACCCGAAATTCTGTCGGTCATATCCTATGCCGACCCGGTCAGGCGCGTCGATGCAGACGGACACGTGTTCCTTCCTGGCCATGTCGGCGGCCTCTATTCGGTGATGGGAAGCCGCTATGTCGGCCGATCGAGCGCGCGCACCGACCTCATCCTGCCCGATGGCCGCCCCATATCGTCGCGGGCAATATCGAAGATCCGCAATGCCGAATGCGGTCAGAGATATGCGATGGAGGATTTGATCCGAGCCGGTGCCCGCGCGCCGCGCTTCGGCGAGGACCGCGGCGAATGGCTGGCCAGCCTCGAACGCACCGGCCTTTTGACGCGGCGGCGCCATCCTGGCTGCCACGCCTATCTCTTTCCTTTGACGAAGGCGGCCCGGCTCGCCGCACGCAAGGTGCCGAGCCTGCCGTATCCCATTGTCGACCGGGCGGCGACAGAAGGCGACGTCACGAAGCTCCCGCTCCTCGACCTCGCTGCCTAGGCGGTCCCTTCAGCGATCGGTGCTGGCGGCCCCAAAATCCGTTCGTTCAGGGAGAAAGCGAATGCACATCATTTTCCAGATTCAAGGTCGGATCGACGTGCCTGACGGCACCACTCCATTACCAGGCATCGAGAACCAGTTTCGGCTTCCTTCAGGACAAATTGCCTCAGTTCACCCTGTGATCGAACTGGCAATCGGTCCCGATACGGATGACCACCGCGATCTCACCTATTCGGAAGCCGCAAGCTTGGGAATCCTCCTCGACCTGTACGATCGAACAGCGACTCTCCGCACATCGAATTGAGCCCAGGCTCGATAATCCAGCACGGCCTGAATTCCCGACAAACAGCGACCGACAGCGCGGCCATCGTGGCCGCTGCATGGAGAAGAGGGAGAGGGGCTCGGGTGATCGTCCAACTCAGGAGGTGGTACCCATGAAAATCGAACTTCGCCGCATCACCTATAATGCTGCGCTGTCGCAGGAAACCAGCGCCTACACGGCCGACGTCTATATCGATGGCGAACTGGCCTTCCATGCCCGCAACCAGGGGACGGGCGGCGCTGACTTCTTCCATAAGGCCGGCCGCTGGACCGAGATCGAGGTCAACCAATGGCTGGTCGCGAACCGGCCGCCGCGATCCTTCGGCACATTCACTTATGATCACGACCTCGAAGTCGAAGTCGGCGACCTTCTTGCTCACGAACTTGAGCGCCGACGGTTGAAACGGCTGATGCGGACCTGCCTCGTCACGATCGAGCGCGGTCAGATCTTCCAGTACCCGCTGCGCAAGCGCCCGGTCGACACGATCACCAGTGCGGTCCTGGCGACCAATCCCGATGCGATCATCGTCAATGGCGCGAGCTGCGACGTGCTCGCCCAGGCCGTCGAGGTTCTCCTCTCACAGAAATGACCTGTCGCCACGAACCCCAAGGAATCCGAACATGGCCAACAACTATGTCGAGACGGCCTTCAATGTGCCCGTCACGCCCGAAGAAGCGTCGCTGCTCGAGGAATGCTTTCTTGTCGCCGAGAAACTGTCCGCCGATTTCGAGGGAACGCCGAGCGGAGAGATGGAGGTGCTCCATTCGCTCTACGCCGCCTGCAGCGATGCCTTCCGCAACACCTTCCCCAAGCAAGATCATGAAGATGATCCGGTCGCGTCCTTCCTCGAACTCTGGGTCGATTCCGATATTCCCTCATTCGATGCGGACATCACGATCGACGACAAGCGTGACGATACGGGCCTCGTCGCGTTCATTCGCGGACATGAAGTCGATGTTCAGGCACTCGCATCGCTGATCCAGAAGGTCTGCAAAAGCGCGCTCCCCTTCGGTTTCGAGTGGGCGTCTACTTGCGACAAGTTCAGGCCGGGCCAACATGGCGGTGGATATTTCGTGATCACCGGCACGCAGATTCTCGGTACCTCGACCCGCGAGATGATGGACGAAACGCTGCGATCGGTTCGCCCGGGAGCGGGGACATGACCAGCATAACTAGCGCGAGCGTGACGCTCTACGTCGATGTGTGGGACGTGCAAATTTTGTGGCAATCGGCCTTTGCCGCCTGTGAAAAGACGAGCAGAACCGCCGATCAGTCCGATTTCGAACTGATGTGCGGAACCCAGGATCAGCCCGATATCTGTGCCTGCCTCCAGATAATCTTCGATCCCGGGGCAAGCCCCATGGGCGTCCAGATCGAGGATTGCTGCGCCGAGCTAATCGAGAATAGCGGCCCGCAACTGGCCGGCTGAAGCAGGAGGAGAGGGGGATGGGCATAGGCGGGCGCGATGGGGCGTCCGGAGGCAGGAGCCTATTCCATGGCCTACGATATCGCGTTCCGATTCCAGCAAGCGCTCGATCCTTCGGGCTTGTCGACGCTTCCCGCCTGTGTCCACGCGCTGACCACCGCGATCAAAGATTGCCGGAACGCCGGTAAGTCCGACGATCTCGATCCGGCCGTGATTTTGCTCGCGCGCCATCTCGGCGCCGTCGCGAGAGACTTGGGAGAGAATGACAGTCTGCTTCGCCGCGCCTGCATGGACCGGATTGCCGACATGCGAGGCAAATCCGCCCTTGCGGTGCTCGCGCAGAAGGGCGTCAGCTATGACCAGCAGGCCAAGAAGCTCTTCCATAGCGATGGCCGCAAGGCGTTGAAGCGACTCGGCGACGCCCTCTGCCTCGCCGACGGAAGCTATGACCTGCGCTCGAACAAGGGCGGCATCGCCGTCAGCGGCGAGATCATCCTTCATGGCGAAGACATCTATGTCCAGCTCGGCCTCGGCATCGGGTCGGGCCGCGAGGTGATGTTCCGCCGTGTTGCAGGACGACGCGATCATTGCGGCGACCGCAATCATTGGGCTGCCATTGGCGAACTGCTCGAGCCCGATCGCCTCGCGGTCCGCATCCGCCGCGACCTCCATCTCCCCAATCCCGAAACGCCGCCCCTGCGGCTCGTCGCCTGAGGAGTGAATCGATGGAAATCTTTGTTTCCCGTTCCCGCCTCGCGGGAGCCTCGCCCCATTATATCTACCGCGTCCTGGTCCCCGCCGACGGCGTCGTGGCCGAACGACGCATGATCGGCGGTGCGTCCGCTGCGCCCAGGATTGCGGGGCGGATCGCATGTGTTCGCATGGCGCCCATCGTAGCGCCTGAGCGCTATTTGATGGTGAGCCCCGTCGAACGTGCGGCCCTCGCGCCGCGCATCGGGGCGCTAAGCCGCAGGATCGAATTGCTGATCATCCGCTCGATCTTCCCCGAGATGACCGCAGACTCGGTGCCGATCGTATTCGAGCTCGACCATGACCCAGGCGATGCGTGCGTCTGGATCCAAATCGCGGACCTCACGGCCGCGTTCGAACGCCTTGAGCCCAACCTCGACATTCTCACGGCCTTCGACCTCGGCCTGCGTCAGGGCGACAATCTGCGCGCCGCCTGATCTCCGGTGGCGACCAAGTCGATGGCTGGTAATCGGCCCGGGAGAACGACAATGCAGAAATTCCTTGTTGACGCTGTATATTGTACCCGCGGTGGTCACCGGACGAGCTGGTCCACCTCGCTCGAAGCCGCGGATATGGCCTCTGCCCAACGCGGCGCACACCGCGCGGTGAACACAAGGCACCTCGGCGCAACGAAGATCGACCTCTCCATCGTACGAGACCCCGAGGATATCGCAGACCGCTGTCCTCCCGAAACATCTGACCTCGAGGGGCGACCCGCCGACACCGTCGAGTTGCGTATCGCGATCCGACTTCTCGATGAACAGCGGCTTCGCGGCATCGCGACGAGCGGATGGCCGTCAGGGGCTACGATACGGATCCTGCGACCCATTTCGATGAACCGATAGGCGATCTGCTGTTTGAGGCGCTGGTCGGTTCGAACCCGGACCCGCTGTCGCCGCTCGACATGGGGATCGAGATCATCAGGTGGACGGGGCACCTCGTGGGCTGAGGGCTGGCAGACCCAATGCTCGGCGCAGGCGCAGCAACCTCGTGTCAATCCCCGAACCGCTTCATTTCCGAAGCTGGCTCCTCCCGAAGAAGAAAGGCCCATCCATGACTGTCATTGGACATAATCACATCCTGAAGGTCGAAAATTTCGACGGATATGAAATCGTGGCCCACCCGCTGCCTCGCCGCGAGGATCGCGTTTATTATCCGACGGAACCGGATGGCAGCAGCGCAGGCGTCACATATGCCTCGCACGATGTGATGATCGCGAGGCCGACCGGCATCGGCAAGAAGGGCCGCCTCGCCATATTGATGCACCACGGGCGCGGCCGTCATGTCCTCGAATTCTACGAGGGGCTTTTGCCGGTCGCTTCGGCCCTGCTCGCTCTTCCCGAGCGCGAGCAATATGCGCTTGCCTATACGATCTTCGAGCAGGCCGACGAATGCGCGGCGGGCATGCGCGCCGCGGAGGCGCGGCGCTGGGCCGAGGCCCATGTCGATGGCCGGATCCGCAAACGCCGCCGCGGCCGGACACAGCAGGTCTATGTCGAATCCGAGACCGAGCGAGCCATTCGCCGAAGCCGATAACGGGACGCCATATTTGCGGACCTATGCCCCGCTTCTCCTAAGTCCGGAGGGAAGGGGGAGCGGGTCGGTGCGGCAGCAATGATGTTGCCCGGCAATCGGAGATGCTGACATGACGCTTCCCAGCGAGATTCGCCCAACGGTCGGCGATGAACTCATCACGAAGGTATCGCGCCTGTTCAACGGAACGATCATCGACGTTCTCAATGAGCTGTTCCAGAATGCCCGCCGCGCCGGCACTGACCGGATCGACGTCCATGTGAGCGAGCATGAAGGCGGTTCCGTCCTCACCATCGCCGACGACGGCCGCGGTATCGACGACCCGGCCTCCTACGTTACGCTGGGCCGCTCAGGATGGAGTGACGAGATCGCGCTGCGCGAAGACCCGGCCGGCATGGGCGTGTTCAGCCTTGCCGGCAAGACCGTGACCGTACGCTCCTTCTCGCAGGTCGCGGGCGAGGGCTGGACAATGACTATCCCCGCGGACGGCTGGGAGGGAATGCGGTCGTTGGCCGTCGAACCCTGTTCGATCCGTGCGGGCACCGAGATCACCATCGCCATGCCCAAGGAATGGCTCTGCAGCCTTCGGCACCAGATCGAGGCCGCGGCGAAGCATTTCCCGCTACCGATCCATTTTCACGGCGAACTGCTGCCGCGCGAGGATTTCCTCGAAGGGGCCCATAGGGTCGAGGAATGGAACGGTTGCCGGATCGGCATTTTTCGCGGCAGCTACGACCTCGCGAATGAGCCGCGCATCAATTTTCACGGCGTCAAGGTCGCCTGCCGCATGCCGTCGGTCAAGGAAGTCGATGCTTCGTATCCTTGGACGGCCCGGATCGATATCGTCGATGCGCCATCGTTGCAGCTCGTGCTCCCCGCGCGCAAGGAAATGGTCGACAACGCTGCACTGGGGGCGCTGCTGGTCGCCGTCCAGACCGCCATCTATCGGACGATTGCATCCGAGGGCAGCCACCGTCTTTCATACCAGAACTGGCAGCGCGCAGCGGATCTCGGCATCAAGCTTCCCGAAGCCAGCGCCTGGCTCTCCGAATGGTGCCCCCGCACCGCGGACGATAATGGCGGCACCGAGGGCGCCCGTATCGAGGCCGTTCCTATGATCCTGATACCCGATCATGACGCTGACATCGAGCAATGCGCGGCGCCGCTACTGACCGAAGACCGGCTCGGCTTCCGTGCGGTCCGCGCCGAGGACCAATTCTCGGGCTACAAATGGTATGATGGCCTTCCTCGCGTCACGGGCCTGTCCTTTGCGACCGAGATAGACGGGCGGCAGATTCACTACGCCGACGGCGATGTGATTTTCTCGGACGTTGTGTCCGGCCGCGTTCCTATGATCACGCTCGAAGCTCCAGTCGTCCGGTGCGCCGCGTCCGACGAGCCGATCGCGACGTTGAGCTTTCCGGTCGATATGCTGGTTTGCGCGAACGGCGGAACGTGTCTTGATGAAACCCATGTCTTCGTTCGCGAAGGAGCCTCTATCGCACCGGCGGCGCTTGCGCAGAAGATCGAGGACTGTTGTTTCGCCTACGACGAGGATTGCACCAGCGACAGCTGGTACACCCAGCAACGCGATTTCGAGCGCGATGCCCGAAAATTTGCAAATGAACTGCTTCTTGGAGCCGATGAAGCGCTGGCGGAGAATATCCGCGCCGTCTTCGCCGAAGAGGTTCAATGGATGATCCCGATCGGGCGGCGGCTCACGCTCGAGGCCCACCAAGGCGATGTGCGGGTCGCGCTGACGGCCAATGACGCTGACCCTGAAATCACCGCGGCATGACCATGCCCAAACCCTGATCCGAGCGGGCGAACCGGTGGTCGCCCGCTCGGCCCAATTCCGGAGGAGGCACTCCCATGGCGGACGACGAACTCGACGATCTCGTCGAGAATGCGACCCATGCGGTCAACAATCTGATCCCATCCTCGCTGCTCGCCGGAATGGATGCCGAGGGCCGGTCGGACCTCCTGATCCTGATCAACGATGCCCTTGCGCCCATCTTGCGCGACCTCGGTCCTCCCGAGGGTGGCGACGCTGGCTCCGCGAGGACGCGCCTTTCGACGATGGCCGCCTTCATTTCCGAACTGATCGAGACGCATGTCGACAAATGCGAAGACGTCGGGTGCGGTACGGACGAGCGCCCGGCGCACATCGTGTCCGAGACATTCGGTACGCAGGCCCAGATCGCCAGCATCGCGACCAGTTCCAGGATCGATGCCGCGCATATTCATATCGTGCTCGACGACGGCGATGCCTTCCGGCTCACGATCGAGCGCGTCGGCGCCTGAAGGCTGGCCTCCCTTCATTCCCTTCGACTGGACCTTGTCATGGCGAACGCTGAACCATCGACCCAATTGTCGCCGCGGCGCGCGGAACTCGCCTCGTTCGAGCGCTGCTATGCGGTCGCTGTCAGGAACCGCCTCGCCAGCGGCTGTATCCAGTTCATCGTGAGCACCGGAGAGGCGCTGCGGCCCTTCAGGGTTTCGTCGCGGCCGCCCGAAAAGGGCGAAAGCTTGACAACCCTCGTAGCCTGACTGGCCCGAAGCGGAGGAGGGAAGGCGGGGTCATTGGCACGATCCTCTGAAGGGTTTTCGCCGATGACATCTTCACGCCCACATCATTCGCACCACTTCTTGCGGCGATCGCTCGACTGCCGGGACCGCTGATATGGATGCCGCGCTCGCCCGCCTCGCGTCTGGTGTCTGGCCACGCCCCTGCCTTACGGACGATCCTGCGCTGCCACGCCCGCCGGTCATCGCCGCGTGGGGTATGGGACTCGACAGCACGGCGATGATCATCGAGTGGGTCGCGCGCGGCAGGCCCCTCGACCTCGTATTGACGGCCGATGCCGGCAGCGAGCGTCCGGAAACCTATGACTATCTCCCGATATTCCAGCGCTGGATGGATGCTCGTGGCATAGCACACGAGATCGTCCGCTACGCGCCGAAGCGCTTCAAGCATTGGCCGCCCTATTTCTCTTTGCTCGAAAACTGCCTTACCAACGCGACCCTGCCGTCGATCAGCTTCGGGCGTCATAGTTGTTCGCAGAAATGGAAGATCCAGCCACAGGATAAATGGGTCGAGAGCTGGGAGCCGGCGAGACAGGCGTGGGCGCGCGGCGACAAGGTGATCAAGCTCATCGGCTACGACGCCTCACCGGCAGACAGCCGCCGGTACGCGCACCGCGAGGGGCACGTCGACCCGCGCTATGACTATTGTTACCCCTTACGCGACTGGGGCTGGGACCGGCATCGATGCGCCGCGCGCATCAAGGCCGAAGGCCTTCCCGTTCCCGTCAAGTCGAGCTGCTTCTTCTGCGCGGCGATGAAGCCGCACGAGGTGGAGACATTGCCCGCCTGGTGTCTGCGCCTGATTGTCCTGATGGAAGCGCGCGCGGCCCCCCGCCTGATCAATGTCGAAGGCCTGTGGCGGCGGAGCACCAGCAAGCGGCCCGGCACGATGACCGAATTCATCCGGGACCGCGGCCTGTTGCCGCCCCTCGAGATTGCCGCGATCGTGAACGGCGCCCCCGTCGCCCTCGTCGAATTCCAGGCCGTCGCGGCACAGTTTCCAGTCGAGGAGCGACCGCCGCTGCGCGAATGGATCGACCGGTTCAATGCCCGTGTAAGTCGGCTCGCTGCGTAGGTTACGCTGTTCAGATGGTCGCGAATTTATCGCCCGAACCGCAAACTCTGTTCATCGGGTCGCTTCTGATCCGAGCTCACCACCCAAGGAACTCACTATGGAAACTGGACAATATCTTGTGCTCAATACCGCACATATTCGCTGTGCGACCGGGCAGATACTCACCGCCTGGGCGGATTATCCTCCGCATAAGCAACTGCTGCCAGTGGCGCCGACGCAATATGGCTGGTTCCTTCATACGATGACGCCGCCGCCCGAAGCGCAGCGCTGCCTCCCCAAAGAATTGCCCCCGATCCTTGCGCTCGGCCGCGACAACGGCTGCGATTATGTGCTGCTCGACAGCGACGGCCCGACCGAAGACTTGCTCCCGACTTTCCCGTGGTAGGGCATAGAAATTGGCAGCCTCGTTACGGTTCAACATCGGACTGCGGTTTTACTTGCATTTGTTCCCGGCAAAATGCCTGCTATTGGACAAGTTAGATAGCTTGGTATTCTGAAGGGTGAACTCATGGAAGATTCCGAAACGCTCGTAACGCTGACCGCCGATATCGTCGCAGCCCATGTCAGCAACAACAGCGTCGCCATATCGGACATTCCGCTCGTTATTCGGTCGGTGCATGAAGCCCTTGCCGGTCTTGGCGCGTCCGAGGCTCCGGAAGTCAAACAGGAGCCCGCCGTCTCGATTCGAGCTTCGGTGAAACCCGATTACATCGTGTGTCTGGAAGACGGCAAGAAACTCAAGATGCTCCGCCGCCATCTGATGACGGCCTATAACATGACCCCCGACGAGTATCGCGCGAAGTGGAACCTCCCCAAGGACTATCCGATGGTCGCGCCCAACTATGCCGAAACGCGTCGCATCCTGGCCAAGGCTATCGGCCTCGGAACCAAAGGTCGGGGCGGCGGCCGCAAGCCGGCCCCGCGCGGCCGTGCCAAGGCAAAATAACTCGGCGCCGCTTCCCATATAGATCGGCCACGCCGATCACTCGGGCTCCGGGCAAAGTCTTTGATGCCATTAGCCACCTGGATGACCGCCCGTTGGTCGGTGGACCGCGGGCCTATTCGAGCGGCATCGCGACCGCGCCGCGCCGCGCCGCGCCGCTCCGGGACCGCGGGCTGCCGCTCGCTCTGACGCCTTGCATGGCGGGCGCCTCTCCATTCTTAATACTGCCGACCGACCGTAGGCGCGCCTCATTAGGGGCCCGCCTGCGGCGAACTCGAGCCATGCCCAAGACTCAAACCCCCAGAACCCAAGCCCCAAGTCTCGGCAGTTGATCCGCTGATGGTCGGGTTTGCTGGCGGGCGTTGCTGTAGGGCGGCTGCCCTCTATCGCGGGTACCGCCGCTCTATCTCCGCGGCGCTACGCGCCGCTCCGACCGAGCTCCGGCTTCGCCGGATCTCGGCCCTGCCGGGTAACGATCGGCTGCCGTAAGGAACATGCGCGGGATCCGGGCGGGGCTAGGTCGGTCGGCCGCGCCCGCGCGATGGCCGGGGATTGGCCTCGCACGCATCGGCTGAGACTTCGAGATCGACCGCGAGCTGACGGAGCGCCCGCGCGGCTCCAAGCCGCTCGAGCCCGTCGCCATGTGCTGCGGAACTTCCGCGATCCGCGCGCGAACGCGCAAGCCGCGCAACCGTCCTCATCGTCTCGGCATCCATGCGCCCTGCATAGCGCATTCGCGTGCCTGAAGCGAGCGGGTGCGTGAGGGCGCGAGGGCGGGAGCGACCGCGGGCCGCGGCGCGGGACCGCGGCGCCGGGACAGAGAGGAGAGGGGGACCTTGGCGGGTGTCGCTTCGGGATTGGCCGGAGCGATGAACGTCAAAGGAAAGTGTCATGAATATCGGTGAGTTCAGCAATAACAACGGCCGTCTGATGGGGTCGATCGCGACCCGCACCATCGATCTGCCACGTCTCGGTCTTCGTCCGGTCGACAGCGATCACGAGCGGGCCCCGGCCTATGAGATCGTCGCGCTCAACGTCGGCAATCGCTGGGTCCAGCTCGGTGCTCTCTGGGAAGCCGTCGCCAAAAATACCACCGGCGAAGTCTTCCTTCAGGGCTCGATCGACGACCCGAGCCTCCCCGAGCCGCTCCCGATCGCGCTCTTCGGGTCGGAGCGGGACGGCTACCGCGTCGCGTGGCGGCGCCCGCAGCGCCGCGACGACTTTGGTCCCGCGATCCGCTCGTCGCGCCGCGACTATGGCGACGGTGAGCAGGGCGGCGGCTTCGGCGACAGCACCGCGGGCACCGACGGCGCGCTGATGGACAATGGCGCGGGTGCCGGTGCCGACGTCGATGATGAGGTCCCGTTCTGACGGGCACACCTGAAGGGCCCGGAGCTTTGGCTCCCGGCCCATTTTCTCATCCAGCTTTGGGAGGCCGACATGGCCCAGATTCGTGTCATCGAGTGCGGCGCCGTCATCGCCGCTGTCTTCGACATCGTCGCGGGAACCGCGCTCGAACCGATCGCGCCGGTCCTCGCATGGGAGGTCGTCAACGGGCTGCGCCCGCTGGAGGGCATTGCTGCCAGTCCGGCGCCGCGGAAGCCCGCGGGCGCAACGCTTCACTGATCCTCGTTCGGCCGGGCGGCGTACCCGCTCCGGCCGTTTTTCATCTTTGCTGCCCGGAGGTCCATCATGACCAATGCCAACCCCGCATCCGTCGATCGCTTCGCCGACCTGAAACAGCTCTACGCCGAGGCCATCGCCACCCCTGAATTTCAGGCCGCCTTCGGCGACCCGATCCCGCTCTCGATCGTTTCCGCTGGCGACGAGCCGACCGACCTCGACATGCCCGAGCCTTTCGCCGCGCAGGCCGAATGCGGCGGCGTGATCGCCGCCATCTTCGACCTGTTCACCGACACGCGCCTCGAAGCGTTCGCCCCGGATATCGCATGGGGCTTCGTCAATTCGTTCCACTTCACGGCTGGAAAGCTCGCGCGCCGCGAAGATTCAATCGCGCAGGAACTCGGTGATCTCGCGCGCACGCCCGATCTCAGCGAAGTCTATGCAACGAGCCTCGAGGAAAAGCAGCTCCTCTGCCGCTCGCTCGCCGAGCAGCGCGACGCCATCGAATGCATGCGCGACTATGCCGCCGAAATGTATCGCGCGCTCACCGGCTGGCCATGGTCGCCGGCGAAGGGAAGCCGGGCGTCGTCCGTCTCGATGGCGAGCCAGATCGCGGCGCAGGATTTTCTGCGCGAGCGGGCGCTCGCCGCGCGCGAACGGCATCTACCGCAGGGCCCGATCGTTGTCTTCTCGGGGCCCGCCGTCTGGTCCGACTGGGAGCCGCTTTGGGCGCGGCTCGACCAAATCAAGGCCCGCGTGCCGCATATGACGCTGGTGACGACCGGTCAGCGCAAGGGCGCCGACGCGATCGCGGCGGCATGGGCGGCGCGTCCGGAGAACAGCGTGCCGCTCGTCGCCTATGGCCTTTATGGTTCGGGCCGGAAAGTCGCTTTCAATCGCAACCGCAAGCTTGCGGACCTCAAACCCGTCGAGGCGCTGCTCTGCGAAGGCTCGGGCCTCCAGGCCAATCTTTATCAGCTCCTTCGCAAAGCCGGGGTGCCGATTCATGCCTTCAAGAAGCCGGATGATGTTGCGCGCCCGGCGGCACAGCGGGGCCCCGGCCTCCGCTTGATGGCGTGACGGCGATGGCGATTCCCGACGCTTATCGGCGGAACTTCGCGACGCTCCGCCGTGCGGCGGAAAATGGCGACCTCGCCCTCATGGAATGCACCGACGCCGCGTCGGGAGAGCCCCCCTATGTCATCTGCGCGGTGGGGCGCGAGGGTTCCGGCTATGTCGTGACCCCGTTCGGGCATTTGCATGACGGAAACCCGTTCGAGGCCTATGTGCCGACGACCGGAGAAACCTTTGAACCGGATTAAGGAAATGAGCGGCCGCCCCCTTTGCGAGGCGGCCGCTCTTCTTGTTCATTCGGTCAGCAGCGCCAGCCGCCGCAGCGCTGCGGCGAGTGCCGCGCGATGTGCGGTGACCTCCAGCGCCTGGGGCATGCCGGTCGCGTGGAGCGAGACTTTGGAGCCGGCTTTCGCCGGCTCGATCGTGAGGGTCAGCCTCATCATGCCAGCATAGGCGGGGTCGGTGTTGGTATAATGGATTTCCTCGACGATGCGCTCATCGGGCACGAACTCGGCGAACTCGCCGGTGATGATCTCGATAGCGGCCGCGGGGCCATCGGTCTCCGTTCGGTCCGAATAGAGAAGGTTAAGACAGAAGCGGCCGCCCGGCTGCGGCTCGAGCACCGAATAGGTGCCTGTCGCGCCATCCGGCACGCGCCAGCCCTTCAGCGTCTCGGCGTCGAAATAGGTGCGGAACAGTTGCCGCGGCGTCGCGAGAATGACCCGCGACGCGCTGTCCACGCGCTCATTCTTTTCGCACCCGTTCAAGATCGTTCAACCTCCAGAATCTGCGCCAACCGCTACGGCCGGACGTCCCCACTTTATCCTCGCTGCGGCCCGATCCGTTCCAAGGAATAGAGCACATGGGACCGCGCTTTGCGGCAACCATTTGCGAATCGGGGGCATCGAGCCCCCGCTTCGCAAGCCTCTTCTTCTCTCTCAACTCTTTTTAGTGTGGCACGGGGGCAGCGCCGGCCTCAAGAACGACGGGGCCCCACCATTTTCCTTGGCGGGGCGAGCGCCGCACATCCAGTCGGACGACGGGTGGCCGCCAAAGAAAATCGTGACCCCCATCGCCGCTTCGCGGTCGGGCTGCGCCCGATCCTTGACCCCGTCGCTCAGAGCCCGTGCAGGGAAAGAGACCTCTTTTTCAAGGAGGTTCTCATGACGAAGCATACACAATCCATTCGCACCGCAGACGAAATCGCCGAGCTGATCGCAGCCGAAACCGCGTCGCCCGCCTTCGAAAACGCCTTCACTGAAACCATGGGCGGGTTCCGGATGGGCTATGCCGACGAGCCGACAGACACCGACATGCCGCTCCCCCGTGCGGCGGAACTCGCCACCGAAATGGCGGTCCGTACCTTCTTCGACCTGTTCCGCGATACCCGCCTCGAAGGGATCGCGGACCGCATCGCGTGGGGCATCGTCCACAGCTTTCACAAGGTCGCGGACCAGCTCGACGCCGAAGCCGACAAGGCGGCGCTGAAGGTCAGGGATTTGATCCGCGACGCCGACGGCAGCGAGATCCTGTCCGCCGAGCTGGAGGAGGCACAGACCTTCTGCCAATCCCTCGACGAGGCCCGCGACGCGGTGGCCTGCATGCGCGACTATGCCGCCCAGACCTTCGCCGCCGAAACCGGGCGTCCATGGGCGGCGCCGCGGGGCTCGCTGGTGTCGAGCAAACGCACCGCTGCGGTGGTGGCCGCGACCGACTTCCTCGCCGCGCGGCGCCAGCGCCGGATCGATGCCCACGCCCCGCAAGGGCCGGTGGTCATATTCTCCGGCGGGCAGCAATGGGAAGATCACGCGCTCCTCACCGAGCGGCTCGATCAGATCAAGGCGCGTATCCCGGCGATGGTGCTGGCGACGACGGCGCAGTCCAAGGGATGCGACGCGATCGCCGCCGCATGGGCGGCACGGACCGGAACACCGCTCGTCGCCTTCACCCTCAACAGCAAGTTCGGGCAACGCGCAGGATTTCTGCGCAACGAGCAACTGCTCGGACTGAACCCGGTGGAAGCGCTGGTATGCGAAGGCTCGGGGCTTCAGTCCCATCTCGCTCGGCTGGTGCGCGCGAAGGGTGTGCCCGCGCATTTCTTCCGCTTCATCGACCAGCGTATCGCCGCCTGATCGGGTGGTGCAATGGGACGGTCCGGATTGCCGGGCCGTCCCTTTTTCTCTTCGTCAGGGGAAAGGTCGTCCGCACTCAAGGACCCCTGGCGGGGACCGTCGCGCGACCGATGCGATGGCGATGCCATCGGCCTCCTGCGCGCGGCTTCGCCGTGCTCGTCGCTGGGGCATCCCTTCGGGATGGCTTTATTTGGGGGGCCGTATCGGCAGGGACTTGAGTGCTCCCACCGCCGCTGCGCCGCCACACCGGATAGCGAGGTCGACAAGCTCCCGAAATTCCCGCTCGGTCAATTCCTCGACGGCCAGCTCGCCGATGATCGACGCATAGCGGCCGCGCAGGGCGCGGCGGGCAATCTCGACCTCCTCCGCAACCTTGCGCTGACGCGCTTCGAGGTCGGCGAGGCGTTCGCGTTCACTCTTCTTGGGCATAACCATCATCCTTCAAATGGTCTGCCCGCCGGCTTCCAATTCTACCCGAGGGAGTGCGCCATGATCAAACGGCAATTATCATGGCCGGCGTGCCGCCGGCAGGTGAAGAAATCCCCCCGGACGGGGGGAACCCCCGCGCCTTCCGGCACGAGGTGTCGCAGCGACACGTCGCTGCGTTGGGCGGACGCACGCCGTTGGCGTTTGTAATGCACCCTACGCACGGGTGCTGCGGCGCCAAACCTCCCAGCAAATCAATAGCCTAACCCTAAAGTCGAACGCTGGCGCAGGCGGCGTCATTTGGCCGCCGTGGCAGCCCGATGCGGCAGCAGTTGGCTGCCATCCGCGCCAAGGTCCTGATAATCCTTGGCATCTTTGGGCAGCCGTGGCTGCCACGCTAAGCTATTGGAAAAGCGGCAGGTCTCGGATATAACAGTGGGGCTACGCGTCCTCACTTGCCGAAGCTCCAGACCAGGAGCTTGCCATGGCAAGACTGACTATTCGTCTCCCCGATGAACTATACGACCGGCTCGCGGCCGATGCCGATGCGGCGGGCGTCCCCATCGCGGCCTTCGTTCGCGATGCCCTCGATCAGCTGAACGGCGCCGACCCCTTCGGCTTCCATGCCCGATTCGACGAACTCCACTCGACCGTCATCCAGGTGCTTGCGATCCTCGCGTCCGACGTCGGCGCGCGCGCGCCCAAATCGCTCGCCAAGGGGATGGAGGACACGCGGCGGCTGCTCCTCGACCGGGGGCTGATTGGCGCAGGCGACCTTCCCACTCTGGGGGGAGAGGCATCGTCATGAGCATCTTCCGTAACGACACGCTCGGCAGCTGGACGCGCGGAGGGCAGGCCATCGTTCACAATGTCCGGATGACCACCCAGGTCTTCTTCCAGACGACGCTCGCCGGCCTTAGCATCTGGGTCATCGGCGCGATCTGGTACGCGTTCGAAAAGTCGGATGCCTATCAGCGCTTCGTCCTTACCAAGCTCGTTGAGGCAACCTTCAAGGCCGATGCGGCCCCGGGCACGAACGACCCGGTCCTGTTCCGCACGCGCGAGGGCCGCGAATATTGGACCTCGGCTGACTGGCTGATCGACTCCGCGATCGCGAAACAGGCGCTCGAAAAGCTCGAGAGCGATCTCATCAGCGGGGCGATCCTGTCCGGCGTGTTCGCGCTTGCTGCGCTCGTCTTCGCCTGGTTCTATTTCACCCGGACGGGGAGGGGGCTCGGTTCCAATGAATATCTGCGCGGCGCCCATTTCGGGACCGCCCGTCAGGTCCGCCGCGCGCTCCGCGGGGAGGAGAAGGGCAGCTACGCGATCGACGGCATCAACGTCCCCCATGCCTTCGAAACCGAGCATGTCCTGATCTGCGGCGCACCCGGAACGGGGAAGACGAACATGATCGTCAAGATGCTCGAAGGCATCCGCGCCAAGGGCAAGCGCGCGATCGTCTATGACACCGCCGGAACCTTCGTCGAGAAATTCTACCGGGAAGGGAAAGACATCCTGCTCAATCCCCTCGACGAGCGGTCGGCCATCTGGTCGCCCTGGGTCGATGTCCCGCACGATTATCATTATGACCAGATCGCGGAATCGACGATCCCCGACAAACATGGCGATCCTTTCTGGTCGAAGGCCGCGCGCGGTACGCTCGTCGCCGTGCTGCGCAAGCTCGCGGTGCAGGGACGCACTTATGTGTCGATCCTTCTCCATACCATCGTCCGCTCGCCGCTGAAGGATCTGTCCGCCTTCGCCGCGGGAACCGATGCGGCGGCATTCATCTCGATGGAAGGCGAACGCACGTCGGCGGGCGTCCAGGCCGAGCTCGCGTCGGTGATGCGCAGCTTCGCCTATCTCGATGATACCGACGACGGGCTTTCGATCCGCGACTGGGTCGCGACCGAGGGGGACGACAGCTGGCTCTTCGTTACCGTGAAGGCCGATCAGCTTCCTTCGCTCCGGCCCCTGATTACGGTGTGGCTCGATATCGCGATCAGCGCGATCATGAGCCTGAAACCCGATCAGCAGCGCCGCCTCTATTGCGTGATCGACGAGCTTCCCTCGCTCCAGAAACTGCCGTCGCTCTCCGACTTCCTTGCACGCGCCCGAAAATATGGCGGCTGCGGCATCCTCGGGTTCCAGTCCTATCCGCAGCTCGAGGCGACCTATGGCATTCAGGATGCTGCGGCGATTACCGGCTATTGCTCGACCTGGGTCGCACTTCGAGCCAACGACACCCCCACTGCCAAGCATGTCAGCGAGAATTTGGGGCAGGTCGAGCAGGTCGAGGCGAACGAAGGGATGAGCTACGGAGTCAACGACATGCGTGACGGGGTAAACCTCTCGCGCATCCAGGTGACAAGACCTCTTGTGATGCACACCGAGGTCACCAACCTGCCGAACCTGTCGGGCTATCTGCGGTTCGGTCGCGACCTGCCCGTCGTTCGGTTCGCGGATAAATATAATGACCTGTCATCTGTCGGCGAGGCCTTCACCGAGCGCCGTCGTCCCCCGCATCGTATCGTTCCGCCGCCCGCGCCGCAGCCGCCCTCGGGTTCGGTAGAGGCTGCCCCGTCATCGGCGAATCCGGCGAGGAACGGTGCGCCAGCACGCAAACGGTCGGGGAAGCGCGGATCGGATGCCAATGCGCCCGAGCTGAAGCTCGATCTCCCGACCGGCGCGTCCGAACCCGCGCGTGAAGACACGAATGGGGAGGCGCCAACCGACCGGGACGCGGCTGCAGATGGTTCGCCCGATAACCCGGCCACGCCGCTCGAAATCATCGCTCCGCACTGGGACCGCACCCTGCGACAGCATGGGCGTCCGGGTGGTCGTCGCCGTCCGGCGAAACCGGCATGATCCATCCGCGGCGCCTCGGAGGCAAGCCCGGCAATATCGCCCGCTATTATACGATCGGCGATTATTACACCAAGGGCGGGAACGAACCCTCGGAGTGGGGCGGGAAAATTGCGGCCGGGCTCGGGCTTTCGGGCCCGGTCGACCGCAAGGCGTTCGAGGCGTTGCTCGCCGGCAAGGTCGAGGAGCAGCAACTCGGGCGCATCCGCCACGGCGAGGTTCAGCATCATCCGGGGTGGGATTTTGCGGTCAACGCCCCGAAATCGGTGTCGATCATGGCGCTGGTGACGGGCGATGAACGGATCGTCGCCGCGCATGAGCGGGCAGTCGGCACCGCCATCGGCTGGATCGAAGAGCATGCCGAGCTTCGCCGACGTATGGACGGCAATATCCGGCATGAAACGACAGGCCAGCTGCTCTATGCGCGCTTCACTGAACATGCCTCGCGCGAACTCGACCCGCATCTCCATACCCACGTCGTGATCTTCAACATGACTCGGCATGCCGGCGACGAGCAGGTGGTGAGCCTCGAAACCCGCGGCATGTTCGCCGAGCAGATGACCACGGGGCAGATCTATCGCAACGAACTCGCGCACGACCTGCGCGAGCTTGGCTACGAGATCGAGTTCGACCCGCGAAGGGGACTGTTCGAAATCCGCGATGTTCCAAAGGATCTTATATACGCGATGTCGCGCCGCGCCGAGCAGATCGATGCGCATGCGAAGGAGCATGGTCTCCAGGGGCAGGCCGAACGATCGATTTCCTTCTTCGCGACCCGGCGCGCTAAGCAGAAAGTCGATCTCGACACGCTCCATGGCCAGTGGGCGGAGCGCTCGAAAACTCATGCTCCGAAGCTGGACGCCGTCCGCGCGGCCGCCGATGCACGCGGGGAGAGCCGGCTGGATGCCGACCCCGCCACGGCGCGCCGTGCCGCCCTATTCGGGCTGCGACAGTCGGAAACGCGCGAAGCCGTCAATAATCTCGGCCGACTCATCCGCACCGGGCTCGCCTCGCATGTTGGCGACGTCAGGCTCCGTGACGTCCGCCCGCTGTTCGAGGAACATGAAGCGCGGCTCAAGCTGCTGAAGACGAGGGAGCCGACCGGCGACCAGATTCTCACGCGCGGCAGGACCTCGCGCCGCGCCGCGCGGCTAGAGATCGCGCTATCGACGCATATTTCGCTGAGCCTTGGCGACGGGTTTCCGCTGGCATTGCCGGAACAGATCGACACGTCGCTGCGCGGCAGCATTCTCAATGATGACCAGCGAAAGGTGCTCGGCGAGATCGCGATATCCAGTGACCGCGTCATGGGTGTTCACGGCGTCGCCGGCTCGGGCAAATCGACTCTCATCAAGGAATTGAAGGCTGCGGCTGATCCCGGCTGGACTTTCATCGGTCTGGCGCCGACCTCATCGGCGACGGCGAAGCTGGGTCACGACGCAGGCATCGACTCCCGTACTGTCGCCGCGCTGCTGGGCGGCGGAGGGCATGATATCACCGACCGTCATGTCCTGGTCGTCGACGAGGCGGGCCAGCTCGGGAGCCGGCAAGCGCAGCGGATCTTGCAGATCAGCCACGATAGCGGGGCGCGCGTCCTGTTCCTCGGCGACAACGAGCAGACCGGAGCGATCGAGCAGGGCAAACCCTTCTGGCTGATGCAGAAGCTCGGGCTCCCGACGGTCGAGCTCACCGAGGCGGTCCGGCAGCAAACCCGCGCGATGAAGACCGCGGTCGCGACCGCGCGCAGCGGGGATTATGCCGCGTCGCTGCAATCGCTCGACAAGATCATCAGCGGGGAGGGAGCCGACAAGCTCGCGGCCAACCTCGTCGCGGAATGGACGCGGCTCAAACCCGAGAACCGCGACAAGACCAATATCCTCGTTCTCGACAACGCGACCAGGCTGATCGTCAACACGCAGATCCGCGAAGTGTTGAAGCGGGAAGGGGCCGTCGCGGCCGAAGACGCACGGATCGATATTCTCGCTCCGTCGGGCATGACCGACCAGGAGAAGCATTTTGCCCGCTTTTACTCGGGCGGCCAGGTAGTGACGTTCGCGCGCGACAACGCGGGACTCGGGATCGCCGCCGGGGCAGAGTATCGCGTCAGTGGCCTCGCGCGGGATGCGCGCGGCCGCCAGCTCGTGCGTCTTGTAGACGAAAAGGGCCGGACCATCCTCTGGAATCCCCGTCTTGGCCGCGCGTCGCAGGTCAATGTGTTCGTCGAGGACGAGCGAGATATTGCCGCGGGCGATCGCATTCAGTGGCGGCTGGCGACCAAGGAACTCGACCTAAAAAATGCCGAGCGCGGGACGATCGAGTGTCTCGACGGGACCGTCGCGACCATTCGCTGGGACCGGAGCGCCGAGCCGCAGAAGATCGATCTCGCCGTTCATCGGACTTGGGACCATGGCTATGCCGAGACGGTCTATTCAGCGCAGTCGAAGACCTATGACCGAGTCTATGTCCTTGCCCCGGTCGGATCGGGCCTCGTCAATGGCCAGAATTACTACACCGCCATCACGCGCGCTCGCTATGGCGTGAAACTCTGGACCGAAGATCTCGAGCGCCTTGTGCAAAAGCTCGAGCGGTATTCCGGCGAAAAGACGTCCTCGCTTGAAGGCCTCGGGCGGCTCTGGCGAGATAGCCATCGCATCCGCGGCGCCCGGCTCGCTGAAAGTCTCGACCGGGCGCGAAAGCAGATGCTGAGCACGCGTGCGGATCGCGCCGAGCGAAGGGCCGAGCGGGAGCGGGAATGGAACGAGATTCTGCGCCCGCCATCGCTTGCAGAAATGCTCGCGGGCCGCGCGAGAGACGGCATGTCGAAGCTCGATGCCTATCTGAACGGCATTCTCGCCGGCTCGACGAAGGACCAGCGCGCGCAGGCACCGACCGCTCCCGAGCCCGCCGAACATCCGCATTCCCGACAGCAAGGACATGATCGATGAACATATTCCGATTTCCACGGACAGCCGAAGCCGTCAGGTCGCCTATCCGGGTCCGCGCTTCGCAAGGTTTGCGGGCCGGGGTGGCGGCGGCCATCTTCACCTTCTCGTTCGGCTTCTCGCTGCCGGCGATGGCTCGCGCGCCAGTCGCGACGGCCAATGCTGAGATCGCGCGCTGCATTCGCAGCGCAGCCCATGGTAAGCCGTGGCTCGAACGTACGCTTTGGGGTTTGCGCGATCAGGAAGGCGGCTGGATCGGCGCCGCTGTCGTCAACAGCAATGGCACTCATGATCTCGGGCCGCTGCAAATCAACAGTTCGTGGGTACCCAAAATTGCGGCGCTTGTCCGGCGATCCGAAACCCATGTCCGGCATTGGCTCCAGAACGATGCCTGTTTCAATGCCGAGGCGGCGCGCTGGATTTTTCTCTCGGGACTGGCGCTCACGGGTGACTATTGGAAAGCGATCGGCGTTTATCATAGTCCTACCGCTTGGCGGCAGGCGCGTTATGCGACGAGCGTCGCAGCGCATCTCCAAAAGAGATTTGGGAAGACGATATTCTGATCACAACCGAAGCTCCGCACGGGGCCGCGCCGGACTCATGAAAACCATGGCCCGCATAACGGGTCGGCAAGGCGGCGCTGGGCGGCCTTGACCAGGCGCTGCACGCGCGACCGGTACGGTGAGCTTTCTTTGCGCCACCGCTCCGGCGCGACAGCGGAACCGAAGAAGGCCTGAGCGATCTCTTGCTGGGCCGCTCCCGCGGCGATCGCGTCCGCTGTTCGCAGTTCCAATATCCACCGCGGCGCCCGGGTCTCGCGCGGCTTAAGGGACGTAGGCAATTCGCCGCCGGTCGCCAGTGCGACGAGTTGCTGCAGCGCGGAGATTTTCGGTCCCGTGTCCACTAGACCTCCGATCTGATAATCCAGAAACAGCGGGCCACCGAGTAGCGTCCCGTCGTGGAGATCGAGCCTGATCACCCAATGCCCGTCTGAGAGGAGCCAGTGTTCCGCATTGGTTTCGTCGACGGCGACCGACACATAGTCCGCAAGGTCTCGGATATCGAGGAGGTTGGATTCAGACGCGGGTTGATGGTCAGCCGCCTTACTACGGAGCACCCTGGGATCAAGCGCCGGCGTCCATATTGGTCGAGCATATGGCGTCGCAAGATCCGGGTCCTCGAGTCTCATCAGCCCGAAGTCAGAGGGGACAATCTCACCAACTTCCCGATCCCGCCATGCCGCGCGATAGGGCGCGCTGCGCCTGAGCCATTCCCATGCGAAACTGCGCCGATCGGCAAACAGCAACGGGGCATATTCGCTGGCCAGAAGCCAATCCGGCACTTGAGGTGCCGGTCCGGGATCGCCGTCCAGCCCCTTCACTCTGACAGTTCGTGATTTGGCTTTAGCGACCCCATGCAATTTGGATAGGCACGCCCGCCCGAGTTGTCAGCCGAATGCGTTCCGAAACAAGACGGTGCAAGGCAGCGAAGCGCCCCCCCCCCACCGCGCGAAATATCTATGCTTGGCGCGCCGGCCCGACACCCCCCTTCTTGCTATAGCGCGCTGCGATTTTCCGGTTCAATTGGAATGCCTTTCTTCGCCAAGGGAGGCAGTCCATGCTCAAGATGATCGACCGCTCCAATCGGACGCGCGAGCATGTTGCGCTCCGCTCGATGTTCGAGGCGCGCAAGCGCTACTTCGTCGATGAGCTGGGCTGGAATTTGCCCGTCCTGGCCGGTCTCTACGAAGTCGACCAGTTCGATGATGGGCACGCAACCTACCTGATCGTTGTCGATCAAGACGATCAGCATCTAGCCTCAGCGCGCCTGCTCCACACTATCAGGCCGTCTCCGATCGAGTCCGCTTGTCCGCATCTTGTCGAAGGGATTGTTCCGAAGGGGCGCGACCTCTGGGAGATAACCCGAATTTGTTCGTCATTCCCGGAGGGCAGCGAACGAAACCGTGAAGTTCGCGAAATGTTGCTGTTCGGTCTGGCGAAGTTCGCCGTCGAAGCCGGGGTTCAAACTTACACGATCATCGCGCACCCCGAACACACATCATGGATTGCCAATTTCGGCTGGAAGTGCAGGCGGCTCGGCTCAACACAAGATCATGGCGGACGGGCATTTACAGTGCTCGGGATCGAAATTGATCCCGCGACCCGCGCGAACTTTATAGCGAGCGGGTCTCGCCTCTTCCGACCGGAACCGTGCGCGGCGGCCCATGTGGCGTGCATTTCGTCAGCCAATCATCGACAACATGGGGCGGCGTTCAAGAGGGCGCTGTCTCGAAATATAACCGATTCCGGTTACAGTTCTCCTTGAAAGAACAGATAGATTTATCACTATATTGTCGCGCTTTCTTTAAAAGCGCGTGACCGGGTTCCGGTGCGAATGTTCAGGCTTTGGCTAAAGGCTCCGGTACGCGATCCCAACGCGCGTTTCCAATAGCTCGGTCACATTTTTGTTGTTGGTTTAGTGACAACTTTATTTTTCGGCCTAACCAGCGTGGCGCCACGCGCAGATCATATTCTCGCGCGCGGAATTGTGCCGGACGTTTCGGCACGAAGGAGGGTGTCGCAGAATCGACTGGGGCCGTCAGGAGCGAGAGTATCCGAACTGCCTTCACCGCATTAGCCGATGGAAATGGGGACATCCCATTCATTGGAGTGTCATGGAACCGGCAAATTCGACCGACATCGGCGTCTCTTGGCTTTTCCGCTGCCGAAGCTTGAGTGTGCTGGTAAGACGAAGGCAACGCACATCTGTCCTAACCTTCAAGCGGGAGCCGCGCCCCATTGCAACGCGGCTGCGCTTCATCGCGCATCTTGTCCCACACCGTATAGCGATCGGCAACAGGCGAGGTCGAATCCCGCTTGCCGAGGAGCCAATAGTCGAACCAGGCGATATTCTCCTGCATGGCGCCGAGACGGTTCGAAGGGATATGGAAGATATGTGTTTCGTCCGACGCGGCATCCTCGCCCGGATAGAGGCTGAGCTCCGCGGGGACGCTGGCCTTCCGAAGCGCGGTGTGAAAATCGATCGACGGAACAAGGGGGGCCGCAACTTGTTGCAGTACAGCTGCGCAAACCTTTTCGGCGCGAAGCGATGGCGACAGCTGGCGATAATGGACCAACGCCGCCAGATCGGTGGGGGGGCCTCCGAAAACCGCATCATAAGAACCGGCAACGTCAGGGTAGAAGGCCGGTTCGAGATAGCCGCCGTCACCGCTCGACGCGGCGCGAAACAGAGTCGAGTTGGTGATGGTGACATTTACCATTTGGGAGCCTCTACTGTACCCAGCGATTCCGACCCGCTCGCGATCGATGACACCAGCATTGACAAGTTCCATGACCGCGTCTTCATAGCTCGCCACCCCATTGAGCCAAATCATCCGGCGCATCGTCTCGGGGGCGACCGACTTCGTTTCGTTTATCCAGGCTTGGCGCGCGGACCAGACTTCCGCATTTTCACGCGCGCTGTAATCGTTAATGAGCAACACTACGTAGCCCCGCTCGGCGAATAGTTGGGCCGGATATTCCCACTGATTCTCGCGATTGGCGAAGCGCTGGTCGGCATCAGTTCCGTGCGTGATGACGATCGCGGGGTAGTGTCGGTCTTCATCATAGCCGCGAGGCCAGACGATGTAACCCGTCGCCTTGTAGCCATGACGGTTGGTCCACGTGCGCGGTTCGATCTGCAAAGGGGCGAGCTGCTCGTGCTTCGGCGATACCGAAGCGATGCGTCTGATCTGTCCAGACGCGACGTTGATTTCGACGACTGTCGGAGGTTGCGTCTGGCTCTGGGCGATGCACGCGCCCCTGCCCAGCGATGGCGTGAAGTCGCAATTATTGAGACTGAGCGCGCCACCGATCCTGCGTATTTTCTTTGCATCGAGCACCGCGAGGCCGAAGCGTGGATTTTCGATCGTCCGGATGCCCACGATCGTTCGCTTGCCGTCCGCAGAACGGAATCTGCTCACAGCGCGGCCATCAAGAGCAAAAGCGACGCGGCCATAGCTGTGCGTTTCGCCTCCCGCCACGGTCTCGACTAGTTCACGGCGCTCTCCAAAGCCTTCTGACGATAGCTGCCCACCGTGCGGGCCGAACGCTTCGGCGCTGTCGGCAGACGACCCGACGGCCCGGGTGTCCTTGTCCTTAAAGGACCATGCCAATGTCATCACGTGCGATCGGTCCGCGGCGTCAACTTCGGTCACGTCGAAGAGGACAGCACCGGGTTTCCACCGGACGAAACTTCGGGCGAAAAATGTAGAGAGATCACTTTGCGGGCGTGTAGCGATGAGCGAATCCTGTCCATTCGATCGCAAGTAGATCGACGCGGTCGCTGTCCCAGGCGCGCGCCGTCGCGCACGCTCAATGACGACCTGCTCACCATGACGAACCTTGGAGGAACGCGGTGCCGCATCGAGCACGACATAAAACAGCCGTTTTCCATCGGGCGACCAGTCATGCGCCCTCACGCCTGTCGCGAGCGGCGCATGACCATATCCCGGATAAATCGCCCCTTCCGCATCCCCGAAGATTGCCGTCGCGGGATGCACCACAAGGGGCGCAATCGTGCCGTCCGCCGTAAGGCGGTAGAGCTGCACGCCATCACCTTTGTCAATCAGGGCACTCCACGCATCCTCGCCGGGGATGCGGCGGAGCTGGTCGATCCATCGGACACGCAGCATGTCGCGCGTCGCGCCACTCTTGAGTTCGACGCGCCGCAACACGGCAACCACGCGATCGTTTCTCATGTCTGCAACGCGCACGACATACAGCGCGGTGCGACCGTCGGCGGACAGAGAAAGCGCACGAACTTCGGGAATGCTGAGCAGATCCTGCAATGTCCAGTGGCGGAGAGGCTCTGCTACGACGGGGGTTGCTATTGCCAGCGCGGCCGCCAAGGTGCCGGTGACGGACTTCGCCATCATCATCACCACTCTTGCCGCAGCGTTAAGCCGACAAATCGGCCCACTGCCGAGTAATTAGTCGTATCGAACGGCGTGTCGAACGGCGATGCAGTGCTGATGGGTGTCGGCTTCGCATCAAATAAATTGAGAGCTGCGAGTGATATGTCAAATCTGCGGCCGATCCGGACACGCACTGTGAGGTCAACCGTCGAATAGGACGGAATACGCACGGTCACGATCTGGCGGTCGTCGTCGAGACCGCTCATATGATTGACGAAGGCGGAAAAGCTGTAGCGATCGCCGCCATAGGTCAGTCCGGCCCGTCCACGGAAATGCGGCGGGTGGAAGATGGTGGCTGCGAGTCGCGTCCAAGGAGCCCCAGAAATGAGCTGCTGGCGGCTTCTGAGGAAACTACCGGCCGCCGAAAGCGAGAGCTCCCGGTCGCCGCTGATGGCAGTGCGATAGCGGACCGACAAGTCGAGGCCCGAATAGCGTTGGCGCGCGATATTGCGGGTGCGTGAGTCGATAAAGGCGACGACGTTCGCGGGATCATAGGGGAGTCCGCTACTGTTTTCGAGACCCAGCACCGATCCATTGAATATCACCGCCAGATCGGCCGGGTCCGGGTTGAGCGTCACCAGGCCAGCGTAAAGCGGATTGTCGAGCACTCCTACGAGCGAGGCGGTGGGAGCCGCGACGCGGTCGCTATAGTCGATTTGGTACCACGCTGCCGTGAGTTCGAGGCCGCGCGTCGGCGTCAGCTGCGCGCTGAGCGTCAGATTCTCGGAACGCTCGGGGCCAAGGCGACTGTCGGGACCGGAGGCGATGAGAACAGTCGCGTTGGCCGGATAGCCGGTGCCATAACGCGCGGCGCGCGCTAGCACCGAATAATAGCCGCCATATTGCTGATAGAGCGTCGGCATTTTGAATGAGCGCCCCCACGAGGCCCCTAGGCGCAAGATGGCTACCGGCTCCCAGATGATGCCGAGCTTCGGGGTCACGATGCTCGCCGCATCTGAATAATCCTCGAAGCGCAACGCACCGGTCAGCGCCAATCGGTGCAAGCCGTCAGTCGCTTGCGCGGGAGAGGCGAGCGGTACGAGCAACTCACCATATGCGAAAAGATTATCCCGGCGCCGGTCTATGTCATTGAAGGGCAAGATCCCAAAGAAGTCCTGCCGCCGGACGCCTGCCCCGAATGCGACGCTGAGCGCACCGGCCGGAAGCTCAGTCAAGGAACCTTCCATGCCTGCTTCGAGAGCTAGGTTCCGATTGAAAAAATGCTTGTCGTTATGGCGCGCCAGCGCACCGCCGACATAAATATCGGCGTATCCACCAGTGCGATCGGTGCCGAAGAATCCACTCGCTTTGAACCGCCAATCTCCCCCGAGTTCGGCCGTGAGGCTCGGCGCGATGCCGAATATCTCCGAGCTACTGAAATTGTCGATGCCATTCACGTTGGGCGCGAGCACCAGATCATAGCCGGTGACCGAGTGAATCCGGCTTTTCTTGTAGAGTAGGTCAGCCGCGAGTGTGATGTCGGGGCCGAGGGCTTGGTGCCCGCTCACTAGGACCGAGTGCCTCCAAGTGCGGGGAAAAAGCGTCGTCTCGGGGTTGTTGGCGGTCGCATAGCTTCGATCGCCGGCGTGGACTGCCGATGCCTGGCTGTAGTCATAAGCAGCCAGCAAGCTGCCCGAAGACCAGGTCTTGCCACCAAGCAGCCCATATTGCTGCTGCGTGTTTCCGCCCTCGGTCGATGCCCCGACGCGGGCCATCGCCGACACGCCATCATAATCGCGCTTGAGCAAGATATTGACAACGCCCGCGACCGCGTCAGCACCATAGATCGCTGAAGCCCCATCGGGGACGATCTCGATCCGTTCGACCGCCGCGACCGGGATCGCGCTCACATCGAGCACCGACGAGACGCCGGTGTATGCGAAGCGGTTGCCGTTAAGCAGCGTTAAGGTGGCATTCGACCCGATGCCGCGCAAATTGAATGTCGAGGCGCCATTGACGTTGGCATTTTCATTGGGCGCGCCCTGAGTGTTGCCGATGCCCGGATTTTGCCCACCTCCGAAGCTCTGCGGCAGACTGCGCGCGACCTCGCCGAGATCGGATTGACCCGCGTTCCGTATGTCTTCGCTAGAAATTTGGATCACTGGGGCCGATGGCGGCCCGCCTTCGATTCGAGTGCCCGTCACAATGATCGGGTCGTTCTCTTCCAATGCGCGCTGATCGGTTGGGCGGCCCTCGAATGACGTCGAGCTTTCCCCGGCAGAATCGAGTAGTTCAGTTGGTCCTGCCGCAATAACGGCAAATGTTGCAGGTCCAGTTCTGCGGGCGATCAAACCGGTGCGGTCAAGGAGTTGTTGCAAGGCCTTCTCGACCGTCATCGTCCCTCGAACCGCATTCGTCCGCTTGCCCTTCGTGACTCTTCGTGAGGCCGCAATCTGGACATCTGCCTGGCGCCCGAGCGTCGAAATGCCGGTGGCGGCCGGTTGTGCGGCGATGTCGAAGGTCTTCGTCTGTGCAGCAGCGGGCGATGCCGCTGCCACGCATCCAGCCGCAACTGAGGCCATCAAAACATGTTGTGCCGATCCCCTGAATATCACGAAACTCTCCCCTCGATTGATTTGCTGTCGAACGAAAGAGTCCCCAGGCCGGAATTTCCTAGGAGCGCCCGAAAAGATTACCGGCGCGGGCTACCGATCTCTATGCGGTCAGCGTCAGACAGATCGATGGGAACCCCAAGTGCGGTCTGGACAACCGCGGCAAATCCAGCTGGATCGTCGGTCCGAAACACGCCATCGAATTGCTCTTTCGCAAGCGTCGGATCGACGACTTCGAGCTTGCGGCGATTGTAGCGATTGAATTCGGCCACTGCTTCGCTGAGTGGTTGTCCCTCAAGATCAATTTTTCCGCTGCGCCATGCCAGCGCGCGGTCGATGCTTGATCCCTCAGGAAGGGATTGTCGGATCGCGGCGTCGTCGCCGATAAATGCGTTGGAGCCAGCCGCAATGCGTACCCTGTGCTGTTCGACACCGGTCGCCCACGCTTCGACCACGCCTTCAGTCACCAGAACGTCGACGCCATCCTGCGATCGCCTGACTGAAAAAGCGGTTCCCACGGCAAGAACGCGAACGCGGCCAGCTTCAACAAGGAACGGACGTGTCCGATCCTTCGCTACTTGAAACCACGCTTCACCCCGATCCAGCCGCACGAGGCGTTCCTTTTCGTGGAGATCGATCGCCACGATACTGTCGGTATTGATCGCGGCGGTTGAGCCGTCGGAAAGTGGCACGCGCCGAATTTCGCCAATCTGCGTCCGATAGATCGTGCCGGGGGCATGGGGTGCAAAGCCTGCGGACGCTGCAACGGCCGCAGCCGCCCCCCCAAGCATCCAGCGCCGGGTAATATTGATCGATTGTGCCGTTGGTTTGTTGACGGCCTCATCGAGATCGAGCATCGACAGCGCGGCCTGTGCTTGCAGAAGGGCACCCTTGCGGCGATCGTCATTCGCCAGCCATATGGTAAGCTCGCGTTCGTCGTCGGCCCGCAATTGACCGGCATCCAGACGCGCTGCCCAGCGAGCCGCGGCATCCTCGATTTGGGAAGCAGTCTCGCGAGTCATGGCGAAAGCTTTCCGCGATTTAATTCCTCTGCTCGCACTTCCGCTTCCTCATCTTGCCGACGCATGGCACGTACGATCGCCTTGGTGCCTTCGTAGACGTGATACTCGACCATGCCCTCGCTAATGCCGATTCTATGGGCGATTTCGCGCTGTGAGGCCCCTTGGAGCTTTCGCATCTCGAAGACTTGCCGACAACGCTCGGGAAGCTGAGCGATTAGGGCACGCACGCGCTCATAATCCTTGCGTGCGGCAACCTCCCGTTCAGGCGACGGTCTGCCGTCGTCGAAGGCCTCGATCTCGGCAATTGCGGTGATCGATACCACGGAAGAACGCCGCAGACGGCGGAGTAGTAGGTTGCGTGCGATCGAGAAGAAATAAGCGTCTGGACGGTGGATATGATCGACGCTGTCTAATCCGGCGAGCTTGCAATAGCTTTCTTGGATCAAATCGTCGAGGTCGTCGGCAGAAACTTTCATTCGCCTCAGCCACGCGCGCACGCTGGCTTCATGGGGCATGATCTTCTCACCCACCCACGCGGCTATCAGTCGACGCCGATCGCTGTTCAATCCTTCGGACGTGCCGACCTCCTTAGTCCGCTGCTCGTATTCCACCCCATACCGTTAGAGACACGAGCCAAGTGCTTCCTAGGAAATGCACGAGATTATTTTCGAAATCGATCGGGCCGACCAAATTCGTTTAGAGTCCCACTTGGGGAGGAACCCCTCCGACTTCAGTCGGATACTGGCTTCAGCCGTTCGACTCGCGCGATAGCCTGTAACCTCGGAAAAATGAGACAGCCCGAAGGGCGTCGAGTCTCATTTTTCCGAGGTTACAGGCTATGGGCTACAGCAAGGGTTGTCACACGACTTTTCACCATCGCTATCATATCGTCTGGGCACCGAAATATCGGTTCAAGGTGCTGCATGGCGAGGTACGGCTCAGGGTTCGTGAGATCATCAAGCAGGTTTGCGACGAGTTGGGGGTGACCAACGTCAATGGCGTGCTGTCGCGCGACCACGTCCATATGTTCGTCGAAATCCCGCCGCACATCTCGGTCAGCGACTTCGTCCGCCGGGCAAAGGGCCGGTCCTCGCGCAAGATCCAGCAGGAGTTCGAGCATATCCGCAAACGCTACTGGGGCCAGCGCTTCTGGGGCAGGGGCTACTTCTCAACCACCTCCGGCAACATCACCGATGACATCATCAACCGCTATCTCGACCGACACACCCACAAAAACGGCTTCAGCCCCTCCGCTTGGTCCTACCGGCGTCAGCCGGTCAGTCATTCAGATAGCAGGAGGCAAAGCGCCCGCGCTGAATGGCCGGCGATTATAATCCGATTATAATTGGATTATAAAATAGATCGTTTCTTCACAGAGGCATAACTTTTTCCAGCGACTCACGCTTGGTCGCAATCAAGGAAAGGAAGTGTCATGAAAGTCTATGAACATATCGATGACGTTGCGATCGATCTCGGCGCCATCACCGAAGAAACGCAAGGCATCGGTGGTCTCGGTCGCCTCGACGAGGAGACCGGTGATCGCTACGTCTTCGCCGGCATCCTCAGCGACGACTGACGAAAGTGCGGCGCACGGAAATCTGTGCGCCGCATTTTGCAGCGCTTCCAAGGCAATTGAGGAGAAATGCCTTGCATCTCCTGGAACTGCACAAAGGCGAACCCATCAACCTCGGCTCGATAGCGTCTGAAACGACCGGAGTTTCCGTAGTCGGCGCCCTCGAAACTGAGACCGGGCAACGCTATCTCATTGTCGGCCTGCTTTCCGCAGATTGAATCGGAACCACGGCGATGAAGGTTCATAAGGACGAAGATTTTCGTCAAGCAAGCCAGTTCGGCGTCCGCCGCGGACTTTACTATCGATGCATCGGAGGGGATTTCATATTCCTCGATCTCGTTTCTGATCGTTACTTCCTCCTCCGTGATCGACCGGCTGAATGTTTTGCGCGCTATGTCGCTGGCGAACCGGAACCATCGGACCTCGACTGGCTAACGGAGCGCGACATTCTCGCACCCGAACGCGCGAGCCACAAGCCGGAACCAATTCCGCCGGCCCGGTCAAGCCTGCTAAACGCGGCCCTTCCGCGCGGCAAATTTTCCACAACCGTTGCCAGCATCTGCGCTCAGCGTCGAGCTCGCGTGGACATCAAGCGGCGACGCATGCTTGAAATCGTCGATGACCTAGCGGCAGCGCAAGTGAGCACCCGAGGCATCTCGATGACCGCATGCCGCGACGTCGCCGCAGGTTTCGTGCGCGCGCGCCGCTATGCGCCCGCAATCGACCAATGCCTAGTGCGCGGGATCGCGATGAGACGTCTTCTCATGCGCAGAGGGTGTGCAGCCTCATTGGTATTCGGCGTCACCATGCCTTTTGCAGCGCATTGCTGGGTGCAGGCAGGCGACGTAGTTCTCACGGACACTCTCGACTTCGTCCTCTCTTTCGAGCCGATCTTGGCCGCGTGATGGCGGGCGGATATCGCATCCAGCTAGGCTCGTCGGCCAAGAGCGTGGCGCTGAGCGCGCACGATGCGGACCTCCGAGTTAGTTTTGAACGGGCCGGAATGAGGGTCTGGTCGAACGAGCCGATCCTCGAGATAAGCGAAGATGCGTGGATCATTGGTCATCTCTTCACGCGCGGCCCGCCGAGCCGACGGGTGTCGAGAATTCCCGATGCGGTGCTCGATCGATTTCGAGCAACCGGCGGCCGTTCACTCTTGAGAGATTTTTGGGGCGGGTATCTGCTGATCCAAGCGGATGGTGAGGGCCGGGCGATGATATTGCGTGATCCGTCGGGCGCGCGTCCGTGCTACTATCGCCGCGACTCCGATGGTGTCACTCTGGCATCGGACATCACCGCACTGGCCTCACCGGCAAACGACCGAGCCGACCTCGATGAGATAGGACGCCTTCTCGCAGGCATTGATGCACCCACTCGACGGACCTGCGTGACCGGAATCGAGGAATTGGTCGCGGGTGAATGCCTCATCGTCGCCGACGGCAAAGTCACGATTGAGAGCTGGTGGTCACCCTGGAGCCACGTCGCGCCGAATGGAATGGATTTCGCTGATAATGCTGCACGGTTGCGCGATACGATCTGCGATTGCGTGGCGGCGTGGGTTGACTGTTTTCCTCGTGCATTGCTCGACATTTCGGGGGGGCTTGATTCTTCGATCGTAGCGGCAGCCGCCGCGCCTCTGAGTTCGAAGATTACCTGTCTGACACATGTCGGACCCGATCGCGATGGCGACGAACGGCACTATGCGCGCGCGGTGACCGAGTCACTCGGCCTTACGCTCCACGAATGTTCGCTCGCTCTCGATGATATCGATATCGATCAGGCGCCGGCGTCGCACCATCCTTGGCCGAACGCCTATCACTTCAAACAAGCAATCGCCGCGATGCATAGCCGCTTCCGCACCGCGAATGCCGTCGGGGCTCATTTTTCCGGCAACGGTGGGGACGGGATCTTTTGCAGTCTTTACAGCCCGACTCCTTTACTAGACCGTGTCATAGCTGAAGGTCCCCGCCTCGCATTGGCCGCCACGCTGCGCGATCTGAGCGGCGTGACCGGTGCCGACATTCCGACAATCCTCCGCTACGCGTGGAACAAATATCGCCGTGACGGAGGGCGCCATAATGTCCGCCACAACACGAGCGGGCTGCGATCGCACTTTGTTGCTCGGATGGAACGCTCCGACAAGCGCCATCCCTGGCTGGTCGCGCCTGAGGAATCTTTGCCTGGAAAGACAAGCCATGTGGCGTTCTTGATGCGCGCCCATCGGAGCCTTGAGCTCTATCCGCGCGCCGAAGCCCCGCCTCATATCGCGCCGCTCCTATCCCAGCCCGTCGTAGAACTATGTCTTTCCATTCCCACCTGGATGTGGATCACGAATGGAATAAATCGATCCGTCGCACGTTCAGCGTTTTCAGATCGCCTCCCGCCGATGATTGCGACGCGAGTCCACAAGGGAGGCCCGAGCGGGTTCAGCTTTGCCATATATCGAGCCAATAGAGAGAGAATACACGCACTTCTGCGGAATGGTCACCTTGCCGCCGAGGGGATAATCGATACCAAGCTTCTGGACGAACCGGACGATCCAAGCTGGCGCGGCGCCGAACGCATACAGCGTCTCCTCGAATTTGCCGCGGCGGAAAGCTGGGCACGTCACTGGAACGATAGCTGATTCAGTGATCGAGATCGGTGGCCGGCGTTCCGCAAGCCCATTTCGGATTTTGAGCCATTTGATCCCAAAGGGCTAGACGTCCCGGGAAAGGGGCGCCGACATCGCGGCGACCCAACAACCAATAATCGAACCAAGCGAGGTTTTCGCGCATTGCCAGGAGGCGGTTGGACGGGATGTGAAAAACATGCGTTTCATCCGAGGCGGAACTCTCGCCCGGATAGTAGGTGATCTGGGCAGGGACGGAGTGTTGGCGGAGCGCCGTGTATAGGTTCAGAGCGCCCCCCATCGGCGAGGCCATCTGCTGAAGCAACGGTGCGCAAACCTTTTCAGCATTCAGTGAAGGCGAAAAGCTGCGGTACTGATCGATATGCTCGCCAAAGGGGGAGCCTCCGAAGATGGCATTATAGCCGAGCATTGGGTTCGGGTAGGAATAAGGGTCGAGAAAACTGCCATCACCGCCGGACGCCGCGCGAAACATCTTCGAATGTGTGAGCGCCACATTGACCATCTGGGAACCACGGCTGAAGCCCGCAATACCGATTCTGTCGAGATCGACCAGCCCTTCGTTGCCCATTTCCCGCACCGCGTCCTCGAAACTGTACACGCCATTCACCCAAATGAGGCGCTGCACCTCTTCGGGCGATGGCGGACCCTTGTCGAGCGTCCAAGCATCGTAGGCGGCCCAGAGTTCCGATTTCTGTCGCGGAGAGGGATCATTGATGAGGAGGACGACATAACCCCGCTCGGCAAACAGCTGCACGGGATAATTCCACTGCATTCCGATATTTGCAAAGCGCTCGTCAGCATCGCTGCCGTGCGTCACCACGATTGCCGGATAGCGACGTCCCACGACATAATGTCGCGGAAAGATCACGAACCCCGTAGCTTTGTAGCCAAGTCGATTTACCCATGTGCGCGGTCTAGCCGTCAGCGGAGCGATTGCCTCATGCTGCGGAGAAACCGACGCGATCCGGGCAATGTCGCCCCTTTTTAGGTCCACCCTCACCAAATCGGGCGCGTAGGTTACCCCCTCGCGGACGCAAAAGCCGATCGCAACATCGTCGTCAAAATCGCATCGGGTAAGGCTGACATCGCTTCCGATCTGATGCACACCTTTCCCGTCGATCACCGCTAGCCCGTAACGAGGATTCTCTATGGTTCGCGTTCCCACCACGACACGCTTGCCGTCTTTTGAACGCCGGAAACCCGCCGACCGAGGATCGCCAATGGAGAAGCGGACGTCACCATAGCTGTATGGCTTGCCACTCGGAAGGCGCTCGACGAGTTCCAGCGTCTCGCCGACGTCGGTAGTCGAAAGCGCGCCGCCGCGCGGTCCCTTGAGAAGCCAAGCGGTCATCACGTCGCGCTCGGTCCCGAGAACGCGCAGCACCCCATTTTTTCGATTCCATGCACGCGTTTCGAACGCCGAACCCGCAGTCCCGTCTCCGGTCTCGACGCGGAATTGTACTTCGTCACCCTGCCAAACGACATTGCCTCCAAAAAGAAGCGCCATGCGATCCGTCGAAGGTCGCGTCATAATGGATCTGTCGTCGCCTTCCGATCCGCGAAGATGAAATTCTACCGATGCCTCGATATGCGACCGTTGCCGATTGCGTTCACCGAGGACTTCATCATCGAACTTTATGCGCGCGGCACTCAGGACAGGCTTAAGCAGAGAGTACCAAAGCTGTTGGCCATTCGGCGACCAGTCATAGGCAAGTACCCCGACTTGCCGAGGCGGCTCGCTGCCGACCTTGGAGAGCGCCATGTCCGCACGCCCCGTCAAAACCGTCGTCTCGTTGATGAGGATGGGTGTGATCGCACCGGACCGTTCAATTCTGTATAGCTGTTGCCCCGCGCCTATATCGAGCAGTCCACTCCAGGCGTCGCTTTTCGGAATGCGCTTGATGAGTTTGATCGAACGCGCTCGGAGCAGCTCTCGCTGCGCGCCGTCGACCATATTCACGATGCGTAGAGACGCTTGCGGTTCGTTGTTGGCGATATCGGCGGTTTCCACCGAATATAGGCCGAGCTGGCGATCACCCGACAGGGCAATCTCGGTGACGTTCGGGGCGAGGAGAATATCTTCAAGCATCCAGCTTCTCGCAGGCGCGACATCCGCCGCAAATGAAGCCGGAACGAAGAACACCGCCAGGGTAGCAGCGCAGAAGGCGCAGGAATCTCGCATTGCCTCTTACCAGTCGCGACGAATTGTCACGCCGACGAAACGGCCCACAGGCGAGTAATTTGTGCTGTCGAACGCCGTATCACCCGCGGAGGCGACATAAATCGCGTCCGGCTTGGCGTTGAAGAGATTCAGCGCGCTGATCGAGATTTCTGCGAGATCGCCTAGTCGGTATCGGCCCGTCAGATCGAAGGTAGCGACGGGCGAAATCTCCGCCGGAACAGCACGTCGCCGGTCAGTCACGCCGCCAGCATAATTGATGAACGAGGAAAGGGTAAAATTCTCGCTGTCGTAACTTACCCCGCCCCGCGCGCGGAAATGTGGCGGATTGAAAATATTCCCCGAGAGGTCCGTCGTTGGAAGCCCCGGCAGCAACGTCTGGCGGCTATCGAGCCAGCTCGCAGATGCAGTGGCCGTCAGCGAGCGGCCTCCCCCCAGCGGCGCATGATAGCGAAGTGACAGGTCGACACCCTCGTATCGTTGCCGCGCGATATTGCGATCTCGGCCATCGACCAGAACGATGACGTTCGCGGGGCTATAGGAGCCGCTCGTTGCGTTCTGCAGCGGCTCGCTGGCGCCCGCAATCAGCCCTTCCAGCATCGCTGCCGAAGGATTGTTTGTCATGAGGTCGGCATAGAGCGGGTTGGTCAAAACTCCGATCGGCGACCCGAAAGGAGGAGCAACGCGGCCGCGATAGTCGATGCGGAAAAAGCTGGTAACGATCTCGAGTCGGGCCGACGGTCGAAAAGTGGCGCTAAACGTCCAGTTTTCCGATCGTTCTGGCTTCATATCCGGGTCAGATCCGACGAGATAGAGGTAGTTCGTGCCCGCGGGAAACTGATCTCCGTAGCCGACGATTGGCAGGAGAACCGCAGAATAGCCGTCATATTGCTGCTTGAGGGTCGGCATTTTGAACGAGCGTCCCCAAGACAGACCGAGCGTCAGTTCCTCTGCCGGCTCATAAAGGACGCCTAGCTTCGGTATGACAATGCTGCCGGAATCCGAGTAGTCCTCCCATCGCACTGCGGCGGTCAGCGAGGCCCGATGCAGAAACGCTATATTCTGGGCCGGGCTGGCGAGCGGGACGAATACCTCCCCGTACGCGAAGCTGTTTTTGCGACTGGCCGCATAGTTGGTTCCGGCAACCGCGACCGTAAAGCGATTGCCGCGAACACCGCCACCGATGGCGAGACGTAAATCGCCGGCTGGCAGTTCCACGATCGGTCCCTGAAGGCCAGCCTCGAGTGCCAGATTGCGGTTTGCATAGCGGCGATAAATAGGCGTTTCGACGCCGTTCGTGAACGAACGAGTGACGCCGTCCGTCGTATCAGTGCCATAGAACCCCGCAATGCGCGCCCGCCAATCGCCGCCGAGTTCGACTTCCATCACAGGCGCGACGCCGAAACTTTCGAATTTGGTGTGAACATCGAGACCGCGCGCACTGATCGGCCTGTCAACGAAGATCCCACGCACACTGCGCATCGCCCCTCGTTTGTAGATAATGTCAGCCTGGAAGTTCAGGCTCGACGACAATTCCTGATGTCCGCTCAGAAGTAGGCTGTGGCGATGCAGTGCGGGATAGCTGGAACTGTCGGGGTTGTTCGCGCGCGTGTAGGCCCGATCGCCGGCGAAAATCGCATCGTTCTCGAAATAGTCGTAAGTCGCCAGGAAGCCACCGCTAGACCATTTCGCGCCGCCGAGGATATTGTACTGCTGCTGGAAATTGCCCCCATCGGTCGACCCGCCAATACGGCCGCTGGTAGAAACGCCCTCATAATCCTTGCGGAGCAGTATGTTGACGACTCCAGCAACCGCATCGGCACCGTAAATTGCTGAGGCTCCGTCCGCGACGATCTCGACGCGTTCGACGGCAGAAACAGGGATCGCACTTACATCGACGACGCTGCTTGTCCCAGTATAGCTGAAGCGGTTGCCGTTAAGCAGGGTGAGCGTGGCGTTGGAACCGACACCGCGCAAATTGAAGGTCGATGCGCCGTTGACGTTTACGTTCTCATTGAAATTTCCCTGGCCGCTGCCGACGCCCGGGTTCTGCCCGCCGCCGAAATTCTGCGGCAGGCTGCGAGCAACCTCGCCGAGATCGGATTGACCTGCGTTCCGGATGTCCTCGCTCGAAATTCTGATCACTGGCGCGGCGGGTGGCGCGCCTTCGATCCGAGTGCCTGTCACGATAATAGCTTCACTCGACTGCTGTTCGGACGCCGTCGCTGCAGTTGATCGACCGCGGATGATAACGGCTCTGTCGTCGAAGCGGGCTACTAGATTGGTGCCTCGCAAAAGTCGCTCGATAGCTTGCTCGACCGTATATTTGCCCCGAAGCTGGGGAGAGGAGATGCCGGTTAGGTCTTCTGCTGGAGCGTAGAGCTCCCACCCGGCCTTGGCTGCGACCGAAAGGAGCGCATCACCCAGATCCTGCGCGGGAAGGTCAAAATTGTATCTCTCGGCTTCCTGTGCATAGATGCTTGTCGGCACCGCGCAAGCCGCCATTCCAGTCAGCAATGCCAAAGCGGGCCGCGAATTCCTCATAGTCATTGTCCCCATCCGTGATCCGCCCGCGCGTGTTGAGCGCGGGTCGCTGGGATGCCTGACGAAGGGATTTCGCAACCCGCAGTGGGTCGCCGAAAAAATTATCGCTTTCGAAGATGAATGCCGTCGTCGCGGTACGAGATACGGAGCTTAAGAGACTCAGCGATCCGCTCTACGAAGACATCGGTCTTGTTGATCTGGAAGCGCCCCGAGGCGATCAACGCGGCCGTGGCGTTATCGTCAAGGATGATGGGCTTCCCGGAATAGCGATTGGCTTGGGCCACCAACTGGTCGAGGCGGATCGATCGATGCTGGACCCAGCCGCTCGGCCAATCTTGGCGTGCGTTTGCGCCGACAGCTGGCGGCACCGACATAGCACGACCGTCGGTTACGCTGTAGCCAAGCACTTCACTCTGATCCGCTGGCTGCGCTGGCGCCGCTTGCGGTCCCGGGGCTATGGGACCGACCTTGGCCTCGCCGCGGATGACGCGGACGGTAATGTTCTGATCGTCGCCATAGGCAACATCGAGCACGCCTTGAGAGGCTGTGACTTCGCCGGCGCCGGCCCGCACCCGGAATGGTCGAGCGTCTGACGCGACTTCAAAGCGCGCTCGCCCTTGCGAGAGATGCAAACTGCGCTCGGTCGCGGTCATCGACACCTCGACCCGGCTGTCGGTATCGAGAGTGGCATTTGTGCCGTCGGAGAGTCGGAAACTGCGGATCTCGCCGCGCTGGGTCACGAGCGGCTCGGCGGCTAGCGCCGACATGGACTGCCCGGGGAGGGGAGCGCCGCCCGCGCCGAACGCGATCATCAGGACCGCGACTGCAGCAGCGGCCGCTGTTCCCCACATCAGCCAATGCCGGGAGCGCGAACGGTGCGTGGGGTGAGCGTTACGGTCCAGCCCGAACTCCTCGGAATCCTTCAGATGCTCGCCGACGGCATAGATCTTCTCGATCCATTCGAACTCACGGCGGTGCTCCGGCGATGCGTCGAACCATTCGTCAAATTCGGCACGGGTTTCGGGGCTCTTGTCCCGATCCAATCGCACCACCCATTCGCGGGCTTGCTGATTGATGGACCCATGTTCGTCGTCGCCCCGTTCATTGTCGTTCATCGATAGATTTCCATAGCGTCCGAGAGATGACCAAGCGCCCGCACCATATGATATTCTACGGTCGAGATACTGATTCCCAACTGTTCATGAATCTCGCGATAGCTCAGTCCGTCGATGCGGCGCATCAGAAAAACGCGGCGGGTCTTCTCGGGCATGGTTCTGATGGCCTGCTCATATTCTTTCAGCGCGTCAGTCACTTGCAACCCATGTTCCTGTTCGGGAGCGCTCATGGCATCCCATTCTTCCTGAAGGGGGAGCAGCACGACATTGTCGCGCTTGCGCTTGCGTGCGCGATCGATCAGCAGATTTTTCGCGACCCGGCGCAGGAATCCTCCGGGGTTCACGAGGCTGTTCCGGTGGCGGCTTCCGGCGGCCCGCACGAACACATCCTGCATCAGATCGGCCGCGGCGTCGTCGCCGGCATGACGGCGTAGATAACCAAGCAGGTTGGGCCCGTGGACGCGGAACATCTCATCGAGGCCCATCGTGTCTTCCGGCGCTACTCCGGTCGAGCACGACGTCTCGGGCACGGTCGCTGCGGTGATGCGACACGCCGGCGAACGGGAACGTGGGTGCTGCGCGCCAGTGAAGCGCTTGAAGGAATGGAAGGGCACGCGTCAGCCTGAATATGGCAAGCCAGATGCTCCGACGAGGCCGGGCAAATGGTGTCCAGTGCTGCGCCGCCGTTGACTGCCACTCTGACAGACTTGCCCCGGTTCGGCCACCTGTCCCTCGCGGACCGGTGTTCATAATGCCTGGCGGAAGATCCACGCGCCCGCTGCCAGTTGCGATGCGCGCCCAATATTCATGGCGAATCCCCGATGAATTGGCAAGTCAGAGCTGGCTTTCGGAAATCGACCTCGACGGCAACGAAGATCAATTCGCCGGCCTCTCCAGATTTTCCCGCAACTTGGCCAGTCTTTCGGTGCAAATCTCATGGACCAGCTGCCCGAGCACTTCGATCCGCGCGGCGAGCCACTCGAGCTCCTCCACCGTGATGCGGTAGTGCTTCGAATAGCGCGCCTTCACATAGGCGTCCTTCAGCTTCTCGAACCGCGCCCGGTCAGCACGCGTCTCGCGCGGCCAAGCATCGACAAGGCGACGATCAATCCGCTCGGCCTGCTTGCGGAGGAAAATCAGATTATGGACATGCGGCGTGTAGAACGTTTCGACCAGCAGGACGCAATGGTAAAGAGTTTCGACCGTTTGGTGCAGGTCGAATGCCGCCTTCTTATTGTATTCCCGTTCGATACCTAATTTCGCAATATCGAAGCAGCGCATGGCTCCCGGGAACCACTCCTCAAAATATTCCTCCGCCATCGCCAGCGCCGATTCCGGCGTCTTTGGCTTCGGTTCGTGGAGTTCATCGTCGACTGTCTGATAGAGCGCGATGCCGTCGCGCCGGACGTCCATGAAAAAATAGCGGCCATGCGCCAGGCCGTCATTCACCTCCTGGATCGTGTGCACGATGAAGTTCACCGGTGTCTTGATCGTCTGGGTGATCGCGAGTTCGCGCATCAACCGATCGTCGGCCTTCAACCAATAATCGACGCGATCCGTCAGCCTTTTATCGTTGACGATGATCAGCAGGTCGAAGTCCGACCGATAGCCCTTGGCCGTGTGCGGCTCGTCCACCCAGTCGCCGCGGGCATAGCTGCCATAGAGAATAATCTTCTCGATACGACCGCGCTTCTTCCATTGCTGCGTTGCCAGCGCCAGCGCATCCTCGAATTCTTCGAAGATAATCTGGACGACCCGCTCAAGGTCTCGACGCTTCTGGGGAGGGATGTGGTCAATGTTCGTCCGCATGAGAACAGCCTAGCAACACTGTGCCCACGATGCACCCATTCTTCGGGTCCATCTTTGACTAAAGCGGCGGGTCGGCGCGCGCCCATCGGTTTTCTTGTCGACGACCCTCGCAGCGAGCCCTGGTCGCCGCGGACGACCAAGGTGCTGCCCATTGAAGCTTTCATCCGCAGTCATAATCATCTCTCTGCTGCCCGATTCCTATCGCGAAACGGTGCTGCTGAGCAGACGCGCAAAGGTGCCCGCTTCATGTCTGCGTCGTTCGTGATAGCGTCCCAGGAGGTCCCGAAAGATGCGGCGGTCGTGTCTCTTGCTGGCCATCGTCTCAAGCTCGGAAAGTTCGTCCGCCGCGTCGGCGAATACCTCGAGTTCGAGCATACGCGTCCGATGCAATCGGTCGTTGAGTGCGCCCACCGCGGCGACGATTTCTCCATTTGCCGAGTAATTCGCCAGACGAAGGAATAGCCGGCTCGTGCGGTCCGCAACATCACCCATATTCTGGTTGCCGTCGCGTGGAAACTCGGCCTTGCCAACGGCCGCAAGCAGCAGCAGGCGATTGAGACCAAAGAGGTCGCGTAGCTCGGCCTCGCTGTACTGCGGAACGCGAAATCCTTCCCCGGCGATGAAATCCACCATGCGTTCCCCGGCAAGGCGATTGAGGGCATCGCGTACTGGCGTGATGCTGACGCCAATCTCGTCTGCGAGCCGCGCTGCTTCGATCCGAACGCCGGCAGACCAAGTGCCGGTCATCAGCCGCTGCTTGATCGCGGAATAGGTCGGCTCATGCACATGGGCGGGACTCATTGCTCAGCCCGCCGACGCCCGGAAATATTCGGCAAGCATTGCCTCCTGATCGGGGCGCAACGCATCGATCGCACCGATATGGTCGGGAACATTGTCGCTCAACAATATCGATGGGCATTGCCCTTCATAATTGCCGAGGTTGGGGCGATGCTGCGCATATCCCACGAGCGCGGCGAGTTCGGGTGAGAATTTGCGGGCGATATTCGGCGGATAGGAAAGCCACAGATTCTCATAGGGCTTGAGCCATCCGAGACTGTAGCCGATGACCACCCCGCGGCGTACCGATTGGGTCAAATTGGGCCCGGCGCCGTGCGCGGTCGAGCCAAGGAAGCAAATTGCTGAACCCGGATCGCAGATCGCGGCAATCGGGTCGCCGACATCCTCCTTCTCCATCCCGTCGCGGCCGTGGCTATAGGGATAGATTTGGGTCGCGCCGTTATCAGCCGTGAATGGAGTAAGCGGCCAGATGACGTTGATCAGATATTCATGCTCGCCCTTGGCGCCATTCCACATGTCATGATCGCGATGGGGAAACTGCCGCGTCTCACCGGGATGGATTTCGATCGCTTGCGCCACATTGAGCTGAATCCGGTCGCACGCGCTGCCGAGTATGGCTTGAACGGCGCCGAGGGTCGTCGGCTCCAGGGCGAGCGTTTCAGCATGGGCAGATCGCTTCAAGAGCCCGCCGAACCGCTTGGTGCGGTAGCCGTAGAAGCGCCCCTGGCCGAAAGGCGTCGCCGCGAAGACGGGATCGAGGTCGGCATTGAATGCATCGATCGTCGCGGTCGGCAAAACGTCCGGGACGATGCAATAGCCGCATTCGACCAGCCGGGCGGTCAGTTCTTCGGAAGACATATATGTCATTCCACCAACTCCTGCTGGCCGAACAGTGCGAATGTCAGCGGTTCGAAGACGCCGCCGCGCTTCAGGCCATCGATCGTGCGCTCGTCGATCTGAATATGGAGGGCAGCGAGCGTTCTCCCGTCCTGGCGTAAGGGCCTTCCGAGCGGCCGGCACAGCCATCCGAATTGAAGAATTTGTTGGAGCCAGCCGATTTCGGCGACCCCAGTGTAATCCGTGATGCCGGTCGCCAAGGCATGCTCGGCAAGCGCGGTTACGAGTTGGTTTCGCGCCATGCGCCTCTCGCCGGCTGTCTGATTCCGGTCGAGGCAAAAGCGAGTGATCTCCCTGACATTCGGCCCTGCGGGGACGGGCCCGTCGCAGAGAAAGGGATACAGGTCGCCGAGCAGATGCGAGCTGTCGGTTGGCAGCAGCCGCGCGGATGCGCGGTGGCGACCCCATTCGTCGGCCAGAATCAGATAATGGGCCGCCGGAGTATCGAACTGGTCGATCTCGAACCGGCCGTCCAGAACGGGTAAGTCCCATTTTAGCAGGTCGACGAACACCTCTTTGCGGGCCGCGAACATGGCGCGCAGCACATCGTTCTCGGACACCTCTGGCGTCCGCGTGGTAGGGGTAGGCATATTGGCTCCTGGGCTGTCTGTTCCCGGAGTCTCATCATGATTTTGCCGATCTGCCTATAGCATGAAAGGGGGATGGCTTCCCACCGAGCCATCCTGATCCAGTGTCAGTCAGTGAACGGCGGGCCGCGCCCACCGGATGATGTCGCCGAAGCCGATCAATCCGTCGAACAGCGCGCAAAGGATGAGCGCCTGCCGACAATGCACCGCATATCGATCGCGCGCCGTTCTAAGATGCTGATTGACTGTCTCCTCGCTTATTCCAAGGATGGCGGCAATTTCGGCCTGGGACTTGCCGCGAGCAGACCAGAGGACGCATTCTCGCTGGCGCTTGCTCAGGACTGGACGCTCGCGCACGGGCGCGACCCCGACGATCCGCCGCGCGCTGGCCAATGCAAAGGCGCCGACAATTTCGGCGACATGAAGCATTTCGCGAGGGATCTCCCGGTTCGGACGAACGGCGAAAGAGCACGATCCACTGGCCTCGCCCGGCAAATGCCGGGGGACCGTGAAGCCGTCGCCGACGCCGTTTTCGCGTCCCACCGCCAGCATATGCCGATCGCCTTCGGTCATGGGGACGAGATCAGGCAGATGCTGCCACTCGAAGCCGACTAGCGATCGTTCTCCTGCCCGGCGCACCGGATCGGCGCCCCCGAGGTCGAAGTCGACATAGACATTCGCCCAAGCGTCCGGATAGTCATGGATCAGCAAATTGGCTTCGGCTTCGTCGCCGGCTCGCCGATCATAGACCAAGGCAAAATGATCGAAACACATTCGACGCGCTGCGGTCATCAGCGCTGCATGAAGTTCATCTTCGTCATCTACGGAACAAATTTCTGAAACCAGATCTTCCATCAAATGCAATCGCATGATCATTGATCGACCGAGGGCGCGTTCCCAACCCGCCATCCCGCAGGTCGCTCCTAATGTCATCGAATTCGGTTCCTTTCCTTCATCGACGATCGCTGAACATGAATGCTCGATACCGAGCGGTTGAAATAGATGCTGAATAGCTCGGTGGCTTCTCTCCTTTGCTGCGCCCCGACGAAGGCGTGGGTCGTTCCGCCAGCGGTGATAAGTCTCGGCATAGACATTGATGCGAATGTGGTGTGCCTTGGTCGGGGCGAGCCTCGTCATGTCTCGCCGCCTTCGGAGAAATAGGCATGCAGTCGGTGCGCGACCGAGGGCGCGAGCCGTACAAATTGTCGCCTGCCGTCGCTGGGATCTTCGGCGCGATAAATGAGTTCGGCGTCGCACAGCTTTTGCAGGACCCGCATCGCGCTGCTCAGAGGACGCTCGACCGCCCCGCATAGCGATCCGGTCGATATCGGTTTGTCCTCGCACTCATGGATGAAGAGCTCAACCAGCATATCCCATGCTGGTTCGCCGAGAATTTCTGGCGAGCCGAATAACTGCTGCCTTAACAGGCGCCGTCGGACAGCGCGTCGGGCGTTAGCAAGCGCTTGATCCGTTCGCGCTTGCTCCGAGCTCGATCGATCGGAAGCGCTGTCTCTCAAGTGCTGGCCTGCCGATTTGGCGGTTGTATTCGGTCGCGGGCGCGACTTCATTATTCGCCGGCACTCGGAGTTCGTGACAACGATGTGTTCGACGATTTCTATGTCGAGCGATCGGGAAATCTGTACCAGCGCGCGTGTTGCAATCAGGTCCTCCTCGCTGGGCGTCGCATCCCCACTGGGGTGATTGTGAACGAGGATGAGGCTCGCGGCGTTATGTTCCATCGCCCGGCGAAAGATTGGCCGAGGATAAATTACGAGCTGGTGCACCGTTCCGCGTTGCACTTGCTCATCGGCAATCAGCCGGCCAATGCCATCCAGAAAGAGGATACGGAGGGTTTCATCCTGGAGCGAGCCCATCGTGGCAATCAGATGCCGCAACAGCTTCTGGTCGCCTGGATCGATTATTCGCTTTCCCAGTTCCCCGCGCGACCCTTCGAGCATTAAGGCGCGCGCGCCTAACAGGAGTCCAGGCACCGCGCTGCTTTTCCCGCAAATCCGGGCCAGACTTTCCTTCGACTGCGAACAGATTCGATTGAGGGTGTGAAACTCTGCGAGGAGCGCGCTTGCTAATTGCTGGCTTTGCTCAGGGGCGACGATCGCGATGAATTTCGCCAGGACGGATCGCTGCCGTTCTGCTGTAAGCGTTGCTGATGACGCCATGTTGCAAAGATCAGAAGGGGAGGCACCAGCCATGACCAGGCGACCTGCATGATCATGTAGGCAGCCGGGTGCATCGACAAATCGGACGCCCGGCTGAGGTGTGCCATCAATGGGAGCAGGTGAAGCGCAGCGGCTATCATCGGCCAGAATCGGTGTGCGATCAGCGCTAGGACCAATGTCGAGGTAGCGCCGAATCCATCGATAACAAGATGACCGAAATCGAGTGAAGCATAGCCAAGCGGAACGAATCGATGGAGTATCGGATCGGATGCGACCATCACGATCGCAACCCCCGCCATCACCCGTTCGGGACCTCCACCGCGCCGTGCGGCGTAACCGAGAGCCACCAAAAGAAGCAGGAAGAATGCCGCGACGCGCATTGCGATCCATATTCATAGTAATGGCCCCCAGTCAAACCGTGTCAGGCAACGGCGTGGAGCGGCACGACCGCCGATTCCTGGAGCGGGCAGTCTTCGTGGATGTCGTAGCCCGCGGTTTCTCGACCGATGGTCACCAGATCACCGTGAACGCGGAATACCTCGCCGCTGATATCGACCAGCGACATTTGCGCCTTGGCGAGACGCTGGATCATCGCATGGCCTTTCGCAGCCGGTACTCCGGCAGTGTCCCGGCGGGCCGCCACGACACTGGTGGTGAGCGACAGAAGGGCGATCATCGCGTCATCGATGCGAGCCTCTGCCGCCGGCACGTCCTGCTGCAGGCGGGTTACGATGGGTTCGACTTCGGTATGCATGGCTTCTCCTTGCCGGAAGCCGCGGCGGCTCCGACTTTGTGGTTGCGACAATGTGGGATCAGACGGAAATCAGCTGCGTAAGCACCAATGCAATCGCAAGCCCGACGAGTGCTATGATCGCCGCAGAGACCGCTATGGTCACGGTGATCAGTAACCTGCTCTTCGTGGCATGATCATGCCTCCATAGATCCTTGAACGGTGATGGGCGCCTCGGCGGCTCAACCACTGACGTCATGTGCTCGCTCAGTGCGATGGCCTTGAATGCACTTCCGTTCGTGTCGATGCTTGGCACGCTGTTCTGGGGTTGGGGAAGGTCTACCGGATCATATATCACCCGATCATATATCGGCTTTAGCCGGGAATAGATGATCGCCGTTTCATCGCGGTCGGAAGCGCTGAGAATATTGCGGGCCGCCCTGATGCGCTGATCGACGGTCACCTTCGCAATGCCGAGTTCGCGGGCGATTTGTTTTGACGTTTTGCGCTCGACGAGCAGATCGAGGCAAGCACGCTGCTTCTCGGTCAGCCGAGACCAGCGTTCGGCATCATCCGATTCTCGCGATCCCAATTCGTCCATAGCGCCGCTGCCACTGTGACCCCTGGTGGCCAGATTTTCCTTCGGAGTTAGAGATATTTCACGCGGAAGGCCCGGAGGTCGAGTCGATATTACAGTTTTTTGCAGTCAGTGGCGCCGGGTGCTTTGCGGAGTTTCTCGAAATTGAGCGCCGCGAGGTAGGTGATCAGTGAAAATCATGGCTGCGTATGCGCAGGATTTCATCTTGTTCGGCGGTTGTCCCGAACGGCGGTGAGGGCAATGTGCGCCCGCGCGGCGCCCATGCCGGATCACGAGGATCCCGGCGTTATACCTTGAAAGGGTCGATGATGGCGGACGGCTGGGCACATGACGGTGCTGTGCAGGAACAGATCGAGGATACAGTTGCCGATGCGGTCAAGATCGCGCGTTCACGCATCGCGTCGGGCGAAGGGACGCGCTTCTGCGAGGACTGCGGCATGGAAATTCCCGCCGCGCGCCGCAAGGCGATGCCATCGAGCCGGACCTGCGTTTCCTGTCAGGACAAACGCGATGCGTCGATCCGGCCAGCGGGCTCCAATCGCCGCGGCAGCAAGGACAGCCAGTTGCGCTGAAGCGGCTTTTGCGCGCGGCGATCTGTTTTGCCGGCTTGCTCATTCATGGTTAGGATCGACCAAAAGAAAATCGGAGTCGCAATCATGGGTGCCAAGGCCGACAACGACCTTTGGGGCCAAGCGCTCGCCATCGAATCTCAATATGGCGATCGCGGACCCGAGGTTATCACGACAATGATCGACGATTTGCGCCGCTCGGGTGATCACTCGGGCGCCGCGTTCTGGACGAAGGTAGCCGTTTGCCTGACGGATCTCCATGAAATCCGCTACGTCGGCAGCATAGCATCGCCGGCGGCAGACGGTCGGCGGATTGCCGCCCGTGCCGCCGCGCAGGGACAGTCCGGGCCGACGAGACAGCACCCCGATGCGGCTGCCTCGCGTCCGAATCCGGCGCCGGAAACTAGAACGGATAATTGATCCCATAGTAGCCGTAGACCTCGCGGCCATAGTCGCGATCAAAGGTCGGCTCGCTATCGGCGCCATAACGCGGCGCCTGTTCGAGAACCTTCTTGTCGAGATCAACGACATAGCCGCCCTGTTCGGTGTCGTAAGTCAGGACGTCCCAGGGCAGCGGATAATAATCGCTGCCAAGACCGAATAGACCGCCGAACTGGAGGGCCGCATATTCGACGCGACCTTCGCGCTTCGTGACCATGAAATTGTAGATCGATCCGAGCTTCTCGCGGTCGCGGTTGTAGACGGCGGTGCCTTCCACCTTGTTCGAGGCGATCAGGCGGCTGGTTTCGTCCGTGGCGATGTCCGTGTCAGCCATGACATGTTTCCTTTCTGCGTCTCCCCTCTCTCCTCACGCTACGCTTTGCATCCCGCAATCTTTCCCTGCTTCAATCGAGCATCCGGCAATATTCGCTGAGACGTCGGACTCGTGTGACGAGCCGAACGCCAGCTCAGTCCGCGCACCACCCGCGCATGGCGCGATCGTATTTAGCGCGCCGCACTGACCTTGCCTTTCGGCCGCTCTTTTTCATGAGCCTGATCGGCTTCAAGCATGCGCCAGCTGCGGTCGCGTTCGGCCCGGCGGTTCGCAATCGCCCCGCGCTGCTGCTCGCGCGGGGTTTCCTGGGACGCCGAGTCGACGACGCGAGCGCTAGCGAACTCGGCCTGGTCACGGGCTGCAATGGATTCAAGGCGGCGCTTCGCCGCGCTCTGAGAGGTTGGCCAATGATATCGAGCCGTCTCGGCTGAAGGGGCGCCGGTTCTGGTGCCGATGAGGCGCTAAATATCAGGCTCGGTTCCCATAATCAGCCTCAGGCATTCTCGAACGGTGATAATGCGCGCCCCGCCATGGCGCCCGAGACTTAACAAGTCGGCCTTATCGCCGGTGATCAAAAGTTCGGCCATCCCGGCCTCGATCGTCGCCAGAAGATAGTTGTCCCAGGGATCCGGGCTGACGGACACGTCGGGCAGATTCTCTATGACAATGGCGCTGCCCTTGAGTTCATTGACGAGTCTGCCGGCAACGGCTGGATTCAAGCGGGCTCGCAGTTTGGGATAGCGTGTAACGCGCCGAATTTCCTCTAGCTGCTCCGCAGAGGTGATTAAGGTGACCTTGCCTTGGCGCCACAAGGCAATCAGCTGAAAGGGAAGCGACCGCCCGTGCAGGAGTGCGCTGACAAGCACATTGGTGTCGATGACAACGCGCATTGATCAGTTCCGACGCGCATCCGCAATCGCTTCGTCGATCAACTCGCTCATTTCTTCCGGCGAGACGTCATCGAAACCGGCACGGGCCTCGGCGAGCGTAAGATCGAGCAGGCGCCATTTCACGGACTCTTCAATGAAGCGCGATAGATCGCCCTTTTTCATTCCGCGCTGAGCTAGATATGTGCGGACATCAATGTCGGTTTCGGTCGCGACATTGACGGTCCAACGCGTCGCATCTCCCATAATCTAGACTCCTCATGGACGTTTAAGCGGATAAGCGCTTATCATCTTTTACGCCAATCTTCAATTGCGACATATGCGCTGGATCGACTTGCCACAGGGGGGCTCGATTTAGCTTACCCCGATTTTCGAGCCTCTGCACGGAACACAATAGATCGCAGCATCCACCTCGGCGCCGGATGTTCCGGCTCTCCACGTCAAACTGACGCGAGGCGCAAACGGACGCATGGCGACGCGGATCGAACAAGATGATCCACCGTTCGATGTCGAAGCTCGACGGCTTCGCCTATGCCGTGAGCTGCTTGTCGAACGGCAGATCATTGCGCGGTACCTCAAGAAGCAAGACTGGAGCCATGCGGGCTGGATCATGCTACTGGAACTCTATGTCGCGGATACGGTCGATAAAAGGCTGCCGGTTTCGAGCCTGGGATATGCGAGTGGCGTTTCGATTCCGACTGCGACGCGGCAGACCATTGAAATGGAATCCTGCAAATTTGTGGTTCGCGAGCGCGATCCTCACGACGGGCGTCGAACGAACATCGCCCTGACCGCTCGCGGTCGAGCCATCCTCAGGTGCATTCTAGACGACTATGCGAAGTCCCGGGCGAATGCCTGATGGCTGCCGCTTCCTCGATCGTCCAGAACGAAATCTGTCATGCCTAAACGAGAGACGAAGAATCTGGCTTCAAGGTTCAAGGGAGAAAGAGGGAAGCCGAAGTTGATGTAACTACAAAAGGAAATTGGAAAATCATCGGATCAGGGAAAGCAAAATGTCCATTTCCGGAAGCTCTTTTGATTCCTTCAATCGGCATCTTCTGATAGGCTGCCGACCGAGAAAACACATGCAGGCGAGCCACCTTTCCGACGCATCAACAGCCGATACCGTTCGGGAGCCCGTCGCGCGCGATTGGCTCTGGAAGCCGTGGTACGCGAAGCTTTGGTGGGCAGCGATTCCGGTCTACTGGGCAGGCGCGGCGGCCTCGCTGAAACTCCCGGCTCTGGCGGAGTTTTATACCAGCGCTCTGGCGGGCTATCTCAACATGCTCTTCTTCCCGCTGACGACGCTGCTGGTGCTTGGTTTTGGATTCATCCGAGCTTGGTTGAACAGGCCGCTGTCTGGCGAACCTCTCTCGGACGAGGAAATCGACGAACTCGAACAGATGAGGATGGAGGACGAGCACTGGGAGCGTCTTGGGCGACCTCATTGGTCGGTCGACATCTATGATCCGCGCTCCGGCGGACTCTATATAGGCAACCCACTCAGCCCTCAGCACCCTGGACGTCGAGATTAGCGCTTCTTGTAGCTGCTATCTCCGTCGAATGGACCATTTGCTAGGTCGGTAGAAAATCGGCCACTGCTCAAGATCGAGGATTGTTCAAGCGACGTCATCGGCCCAGTAATATCGGCGGTTCCACGTGCGGAATCGGCTTGCCCAAGGTAGCGATTTCGCAGCCCCTCGGGGCCAAGCACCTGACGGTTCAACTCGCTCGTAAATGTCGTTTCAGGGTTTACAGAGCGCGCAGCCGCCCGCTCTGCGGCGGATATCGCCTCGCGTACATCATAGTTTACGATATCGAGCGAAGCCCGAGCGGTCTCGTTACTCGTGCCCATGTCGCTGCTGCTATATCCCAAGCTGCCGCCGACGCTCCCTGACGTTGCTGTCTGTGATCGTTCCTTACCCTTGACCGAACCACCACGCGACGCATAATCACCGCTTTGGGCACTTGCGCCGACATTGCCGCCAACCGTCGTTCCCATTGAGATTTGGTCTTGCGCCGAGCGAGATATAGCCCGCTGCCACCCGGTCTGGGCCATGATCGCGGACACGTCGCGCTGAAGCGTATCGGCGACCTGCGGATTGAGCCGCCACTCGCCGTTGCGGTCCATTTCGAACCCTCCACGGAGCCAGTTGGCCATCATCGCCTGACCCTCGGGGCCGCTGCTCAGCATATGCTCGACAGTGTCGGGGCCGGCCTGCTTGCCGGCTTCATATTTGGTGCTGGTATCGCTGCGCGCGGACTGCGTGAACCCGGTGCTGCTCGATACGAGCAGATCATTGTCCGCGAAACTGAAGCGCGCGCGGCCCCCCTCGGCGATCGCGCCATATTGGCTGTCGTTGATGAGGCCGGCGGCGCGGAGCTGTCGCGCGACATCGGGCGAGACATTGAGATTGAGATCGCCATTCTGCGCCATGGCGAGCTCGCGCTTGGTCATGTTGATGCCCTCGCTGCGCAGCAGACCCTGCATGCGTGTGAGCCGCTCGTTGTCGACGATGCGCGTCAGCCGCTCATTGCGCGCGCGATCGGCAATCCCGGCCGCGCCGCCCTCGGCCATGTCGACCTGGTTGCCCGCCGTGCGGCTGAGTGCCTGGATGAAGCTGTCGAGCCGCGCCGCCTCGCGCGTGGAGACGCCGGCGGCGGCTGCGCCTTCCGCGAACCCGAAATTGTCGCTCTGCCGCCGCTGCTCGCCGATGCGCGCGGCGCCACGCACGCCGTCATGCCCGACCTCGCGCTGGGCATCGAGCTTGCCCGAGCGTTCGGCAAAGTCATAGCCAGCCACCTCGCGGGTGCGGCCATAGACGCTCTTTCCCTCACGCCCGGCCTCGGCTGTCGCGCCGTCGGCGGTGCCGAGCTGGACCGAGGCGTTATAGGTTTCCAGCGCGCGCATGACCTGCGCCTCGTTGCGGCCCGTCGCGCGGGAGAGCGAGGTGATCGCCGACGAGCGGGCCTCGCCCGAGAGGGTGTTGATGAAGCCCATGCGGCGCGAGGTTTCGTCGACGGACAGGCCGAGCATCGACGCGGCGTTGCGCTGGCCCTCGTTATTCCCGGTGCGCCACGCCTGCTCGGTTGCGACGTTGCGCCGTTCGATCCCGGCGACATTGTCGCCCGCATAGTCGCGCCGGCCTTCCATCGCGCCGACATTGACCTGCGCGGTGGTGAGATCGTTCCGCAGCATCGCCTCCTGGTCGTAGGTGTTGGCGATCAGCTTGGCGAAGGTCGGGTCGGCCGAAGCCTGTGCGATCACGGTCGAGGCCTTGAGCGCGGCATCCTTCTGGTCATAGCCATTGCGCTCGAAATGCCGCTGCGCGCCCTGCATCATCATGTCGTAGGCCCGCGTGTCACCGAACGCTTTCCACTGCACCATGTTCTGCGCGAAACCGGCGAAAGCCCGCTCGCCCGCCTGACCCGGCCCGAAATAGTTCGTCCCCAAGTTCCGCAGCGCGTCCTTCTCGGCGAAATTGTGGATCGCTGACGTCGTCGCATTGGCGCGCACGGCCGCGGCCGTCGCGGGATGGGTTAAGTCGCGGCCGACAAGAGCAGGAGCGAGGCCGCCAAGTTCGCGCGCGGCATCGGTCGCTCCGAGCGCAAAACCCGTCGTTCCCGCGATGCCCGGCGTCCGGTCGGCGAGATATCCGCCGGCCGCGCCGAAAGCACGATTGGCGCCCATGGCGGACCGCACCCCAAAATCCCCGAAGCTCGATGCCGCGCTGCGGCGCGCCGTCGTGCCGGTCGCCGAGGCCTGCGCCTCGAGCGCCTGAGCGCGGCCTTCGTGCGTCATGATCGGCGTCGCGGCCGCGGTGCCCTGGCCCTGCACGCCGAGCGCGCCGCTGGTGAAGGAGGTGAACACGTTGCCCGAGAAGCGGAACACGGTGAATACGAAGGCGCCGGCGAGCCCGGCGGCGGCGGTGCGAAAACTCCCGAAGATGGCCAGCGCCTTCATCGCCGACCCCGGTGCGAGCATCCAGGCATTGGCGGCGACATGGTTCGAGCGCATCTCGGCAAGCACATCCATCGCGCGGCCGAGCGTGAGCTGGTAGATGCCGGCATCGATCACGCCCCACATGGCGACGAAGACGAAGAGGCCGAGCGCGAAGCTCGCGACGCGCAGGTTGATCGGGGTCAGGATGAAGAGCAGCGCGATCGGCATCATGAACAGCATGATCCCGAAGACGGTGGCTCGGATCGTCGGCATCCATTCGTTCGCGGTCGACATGGTCGCGAGACCGCTCGAGACGACGGCGCGGTTGGCCATGACGCGCGCGGCGGTCGCGGGGCTGTCTTCGAACAGCACGTCGCCGACAGCATTGCCGAGGTTGATGTTGGTCATCAGCTGCTGGAGCGTCAGCGGCGTCGCCAGCATCTTGTCGCCGAGCGCGCCAAGATTGGACCTGCAGCGTTGAAGCTGGGCGGCGTTCGAGACATCATAGCCGGTACGCTCGCAGACCTGACGGCTGTAATCGTCGAACAGCGCCGGATCCGAAAGCCGGCCCGAGATATGCGTCCAGGCCTCGGTACAGCTCACCGTCGTTCCGCCCTTGTCGGTCGCGGTAAAGACGGTGCTGAAGGTTGCAGGGCCCGCCATCGCGGCGAAAGCCGCTGGAAGATCGTTGCTGGTGCGGAAGAGCTGATCGTCGTCGATGCCATAGGCGGGAGAGACGCGCGCGACGGGATAGCATTGCCGGACATAATCCTTGATCGTTGCATCGAGGAAGCTGTCAGTCATCGGCCCTCGCGGGCTAACAGCGTTCAGGAACAGGTCGAAGCTGTGGCCGCCGGCGCCGAACTCGAGCTTGGCATTGGGATCGATGGTATTGTCGTCAATCGTCTCAGCGATCGCGCGCTCCATCATGTTGGTGACGCCCGCGACCAGCACGATCAGGTTCGGGACGTCGCCAACGGGCTGATAGGCGTTGCGGACCCGGTCGTAGACATGGACGGTGCCCGTGGTCGCGACCATGCCGACGAAGAGCCCGATGCCGACGAGCGTCTGAAAGCCGAAAGCGACGATCCCCATGCCGTTGCCGCGCACGCTCGCGAGTAGCGCGCCGAGCGCGATCCCGGCGACCGCGACGATGAGCACCAGCGTTTCGTAGCGCGGATCGGCAAAGATCATCGAGACGAGCCGGAACGCATCGACGGTCTCGTTGAACCCGTCATAGGTGTGGAAGCTGGTCTCGAGTGCGAGCGCGGGAGCGGGCAGCAGCGCGACCAAGGCGGCGGCGAGCGCGGAAAGCGAACTGACACGCATGGCCGTCAGCGATTGCGGTTGGCGGCGGCGCCGGCGGCGTCGCGCGCGTCGCGGTCGCGCTGGCGAACGAGCCCGGCGTAATTTGCCGATAGGTTCGCCTGGTTCAGCGACGCCATATAGGACTGGCGCATCTGCGCGCGCTGCCGCAGCACTTCTTCGCGGAGATCGCGGAGCTGCTCGATGCCTTTGGTAAGGATGCGCGTCTGACAGATATTTGCGTTGCCGGCGTCGGCGGCACCGGCGACCGACGTTCCGCGTTCGGCATTGGACAGCGCGAAGTCGATGCTGCGGGTGAGGTCGTTGAGCATCTGGTAGGCGAGGGTCAGCGCGACCAGCTCGTCGGTATCGCCAATCACCGCGTCCTCGACGCCTTCGCGCACGCCCCATTCGAGCATGCGGTAGATGGGGAGGGTCTTCACATTGGCAACGAACTGCCGTTCTTCGGCCGTCAGTGCGGTGCGGGTGCGGATCTTGGTGGCGATCGCCTGCATCCGTTCGCGCGCGAGGACGAGCGCGCCGCGGCCCGGCCCGTCGACCCTGCAGTCCGCGCCCGTCGGCGGCAGGTTGAGCGATCGGGCCGGTACCCGCCCGGTCAGGAAATCCTCGACGGCCTCGGTATCCTGGCGCGGGCAGGCAGGGATGGCCGAGAAGAGCGGCACCTTGTCGGCCTGATCCCAGCGCATGTAAACATCGCCGACCCGCGCGCGCATGACGTTGGTCCATTCGCCTGCACCGACGCGCGCCGCGGCATGCGCGAGCAGTGAGCCGGTGCGGAAGATGTCGGTGACCTCGCGCGGGCAGTTGGCGAGCGCCTCCTTCAGATCCTCGGTCGGGTTGTTGTTGTTCGCCTCGATCTTCTCGCGGCTCTGCTGATAGCTTTTGGCATAGCCCTGCTTGATCGAGCGGTAGCCGGTCATCTCCTCGATGATCCCCGACATATTGTCGTCGCCCTTCGCAATCTGCACCATGCGGTTCGCGAGACGGCAGTCGTTGACCTGGATCGAGTTCAGGAAGTTGGTCGCGGCTTCCATTTTCGAGATGATGTTGCCCATCTTCTCGTCAAGGGTTTCGAGGAGATACTGGAAGGCGACGGCGGGCGCGGCCTGCAGGATGCTCTCGAGCTTCTGGACGAGATAGTCGGGATCGAGAAACGACATGCCGCCGAGGAACATGTCGATGCCACCGCAGCCCGCGCGCACCTTGGGCAGCGTCACGCTCGTCAGATAGTCGTGGTGGACGTCGACGCGGCCCGAGAAGCCGCCCGCGGTCACATAACCGCGCGCCTGGTCCTCGAAACTACCGGGCGACGTGTAGGTCACATTGTCGAACCAGTGTTCGGCCCAGCTTTGGGCATAGGCTCCCGGCGCGCCGGCTCCGCAGGTTGACATGATGAGGGCGATCATAATGGCGCGGCGGCCGCCAAGCGAGGACATCAGCGTTCTTTCTCAGGGGCGGGATGTGGCAGGCTGAACCCACTCATGGTCGCTTGTGTTGACCTCTCGCGACAAGGACAGAGGCACGTACGCGCCTCTCAGAGGCAAGGTCCTTCCGCTAATATGTCCCACGCGAAATGGGCCACTGCCATGTCGATCATCGCCTCGTCCCATGTTTCAGGGTCGGCAAGATGCCGTGATGGATTGCAAACGCTTTCAAAGGATCGTATGTGTATGATCTAAGAAAAGGATACACATCATGCGGACCAACATCGTCATCGATGATAATCTTATGAACGAAGCTCTTCGCGCGACGGGTCTCAAGACGAAGCGCGAGGCCGTTGAACTCGGCTTGCGGACGTTGCTTCGGCTTCGCAAACAGGACGAGATTCGAAGGTTCCGGGGCAAGCTCACCTGGGCGGGCGATCTTGACGCCATGAGAACCGACGGGTGATCCTCGTCGATTCCAGCGTCTGGATCAATTACTTCCGGGGCGATGCCACACCGCAGACGGAGAGGTTGGACGCGTTGCTTGGCGCGGAACCGCTGCTGACCGGCGACATCATTCTGGCCGAGGTTCTGCAAGGTTTTACCAGCGATCGCGCCTTCAACGTCGCGCTAAGATTGATGGGGTCTCTCGACCAGATCGATATCGGAGGTCGTGACGTCGCAATCCAGGCGGCCCGAAACTTTCAGACCCTGCGCGGAAAGAGGATTACCGTTCGCAAGACAATCGATACGCTGATCGCCACGCGATGCATCGAGGATGGATTGTCACTGCTCTATAGTGATCGCGATTTTGAACCCTTTGTGGAGCATCTCGGACTGGCGTCGGCCATGTCGAGCGCACGTTGATGTGTGATCACTTATCCTTGCAAATCTGGACCGTGGCTCCAGATTTGCAAGGATAAGTGATCGGCCAACTTGGCCTCGTCGCCTTGAAGGGAGTCTCGAACCGGCATTCGATCGAAATTATGGCTTCGTTCGGCGCTGCAATGAGATGCCCGGCCCCTGAGCAACAATTCCCGTGAATTTCGAAAACGCCCGGACCCCGGCTTGCAGGGCGCATGCCGGTCAGTATCTTTACGGCGAGATATAAATTGCGCGCGATATTGGGCGCATGATTCGGTGCCAACGGCAATCGGAATGATCCGGTTCGTATCGTTCACCGGTCGGACTCATGCGGCCGGGTATCCGGATTCAGGATAGGCTGTTTCGCTGAAGCTCGTCCGATCAGGTCTCGACTGATTTCTCGGGAGTGGGCAACGAGATTGCGCGTCTTTTCGCGAAGCATGAGCTGGCCAATAATCCCTTCAACATAGGCGGGATTCGTTTTGTTGATGACTGCCAGAGCCGTTTCGCACCTCGCGCGGCCGCAATGCTCAATAGCCCCGACTACATAGTCGGGTCCAAAATGCTCGGCGACCGCTGCAAGGTCGAACATATCGCGCGGCTGGAAACTCCAACCGCGATAGAAGACCTTTTTAGCGATGATTTCCGCTGGCGTTTCAAGCGCGATGGCGTGACCTTGAACGTCGTGCGCTCGTGTTGGATCTGGAATGATGCTGTCGCAGCAGATGAAATCAATTTCGCCCAGATCGTGATAAGCAAGCTTCAGCATATCGGTGCCTGCCTGATAGCTGTCAGGAGCGTGATCGAGTTTGATGCCTTGCGTTTCCGGATTGAGAAATGGGAGGATTTGTGGATCGTCCAGAAACAGGTCGATGTCGTGACTTTCACGATGATCGATCTGCAGCATCAGTGCGGTTCCGCCGCCGAAGCTCCACTGAGGCGCGAAGCCGTTCGCCTTCCTGAAATGGTCAAGAATATCTACGGCGAGATTGAAAAGGACCGGCCATTCGCTCGGCCGCTTTGCAGACACGGCGTCAGGCCGCCAGCGGTAGCGTGTAGCCCGAAAGTTCGGAGATTTTATCGGCGACTTGGCTCGCTTGACTTGCGTCTACGCCCATCGCTGCCATGAACTGTTCCTGGACGTTCAGCGGCACTTCGGAGAAGAAAGCGAAAACCGGCGCGTTGCAGTCAATCGCGCTCTTCAAGTCGACGATCATGGCAGCAAGCTGATGTGCGGAAACGGCCGCCCCATAAGGGGCGTTCACCGTCGTCAGCACTTGAGTTACAGCGTTTGCCATCATTCCACTCATAACACGATCCTGTTTGGATCGTTGTTTTCATATAGTCGCGAGCGGTTATCAAAACAAGAATCTCGCTCAGGTCGCGTCCTACGCCCGACGCGAGGCAATAATGACAAGACCAGATTCAGCTTATGAAGCATGCATCATGGCTTTGATGTTTCAAGCAGATTCCGCGCCAGAGCTAAGAAAGTTCCGTCCGGCTTATCGCGACGGGCCCCCAACGATTCCAGTGAATTTCGAGAGTGCGCGGACGCCTACCGCTGGGCGAACGCCCGTCAGCATCTTCGCGGCGAGATAGAGGTTGCGCGCTAAATTGGGCGCATGATCGGTCCCGACGGCGATTGGAATGATCCGGTTCGTATCGTTCATCGGACGCACCCATGCGACCGGATGCCCGATCCAGGGCAAGCCGAGCCGGCCCGATCGCAGCATCGCTTCCTGCGCGGAAATGGCGCGGACCTGCCAGCCATATCGCCTTCCCAGACTTCCGAGCTTGGTCCAGAGATCGGCGCAGGGAACGCAGCCGGGCGCGGTGCTCATCTCGACGACGAAGGCCGAACTGCGTCCGCGCAGTTCCTCGGTAAAGTCCGGCGGGAAAGCGCGCGTCACCGGAACGCGCGAGAGCCAGTGGTTCATCGCCGCAGTTGTTCCGACCGGATGGATCGCGGCGCGCGCTGCATCCTCGCGGCTGACAGTCTGCGCCATGCCGGGCGAAATGACTAGGATGCTCATGCTCAGCGCGCTTGCACATCGCGCCAACATACTGAACTCGCCTTGCAGGTAAGGGGATTTGCTCTTACCTTGTGCTATTGAAAGGACTCGCCACATGAACGCTGTTACCATTACCGCGAAAGGGCAGGTCACGCTGCGGAAGGAATTGCTCAGGCATCTCGGCGTCCATCCAGGCGACAAGATCAGCTTTGACAAACTCCCCGGCGGTGAAATCAAGATTCGGGCCATCAGGCCTTCCGGAAAGATTGAGGATTTCTTCGGGTCACTCAAGCGGGAAGGCCAGCGGCCCATCTCGATCGAGGAGATGAATGAGGCCATTGAAAAGGGCTGGGCCGGACAGCTGTGAAAATTACTGCCGACACCAATATCCTCGTCCGATCCGCAACGCTGGACGATCCCGTTCAAAGCCCCTTGGCAAAAAAGCTCCTGAAGGAAGCAGAACTTATTGCTGTGACGCTTCCGGCCTTGTGCGAGTTCTGCTGGGTGCTCAGGAAAGTGTATCGCTATGAGGCGGCAAGGGTCGCTGCATCGGTCAGATTGCTTATCGACGCCGGCAATGTCGCAGCGGACCGACAGGCTGTTGAAGCGGGGCTTGCAATACTGGAGCAAGGTGGAGACTTCGCTGATGGGGTCATCGCCCACGATGGCCAATGGCTGGGAGGCGAGACCTTCGTGAGCTTCGATCGAGGCGCTGTTGGCCTTCTGGCAAAGCATGGGCAAGCTGCGATGAACCCCGATCAATCGAAAGCTTGATCCGACTGCGCGGCGCTGCGCGGCAATAGACGCTGTCATCGACGCGGCTCCATGCTTGCGCCCACCAAATCGCCGCCGAGTGCGCGCGGATCGGTCGCCGATACCGGCCCGTTGCCGAGCGCATCGAAGAAACCATCTTCCTCGCCCGCGCCGGTCAGGAACTGCTCGGGGCGGATGTCGCCGAGCATCAGCCGCACGGCCTGGTATGTGGTCTGCGCGAGATTGGGATAGGATTCGACACCCGACGCGATCACCATCCTTGCCGAGCTGTCGCGGCGGATCACCATCGTCGTCGGCGTGATCTCGACGCCGAAGCGCTGGCCGAGTTCGGGACGGCGCTCGAGATCCATCTGTGTGACCTGCCAGCCCGTCTCCTCGCGGAACCGTTCGAGGATCGGCCATTGCACCCGGCAATAGCCACAGGAATTCCGCGAGAACATGACGAGCGCGAACTGGCCTGCGTGGGCGCGGAGATACCGGCGGCGAACCGCTTCCTTCTCGGCACCCATCGCCGCGCGCGCGTCGCCGACGATCGGGTTGGCGGACTTGGCATTGAGTTCGGGGTTCTGGAGCAAGGCGATCTGAGTCACGCCTGCGAACGCACGTGCCTTGCGCCGCGCGAAGTCCTGCAGCCGCCAGAAGTCCGCGACCGCGTCGACGGTGAGCACGGTCGCGGCATAGTCGCGTTGCTGCTCGATCAGCTTGCGGATTTTGGGCGGCGTCCATGTCGCCAGTTCCGCCATCGGCGGTATCGCCGGCTTCATCAGCGCGTCGGGCTCGGCATCCGCATCTTCGACCGGCGGCGGTGCCTGATACCACCAATAGCCCTGCTTCGGTTCGCGGGTGGGTGAGGTCGGCTGCGCGGCGGCGGGGAAGGCCGTGATGAGCGCCGCGAGGAGGGCAGGGCGGATCACAGCAGCTTCTCCATGCGGGTGAGGCGCGCGATCGGCACCGGTCCGTAATAGCGGCTGTCGAACCCGCTCGGGTGCAGCGAGCCGACATAGATCAATCCCGGCGGGATCAGCCCGTGATCGGGCCGCCAATAGTCGAGCCGCTGGCCACCCCGGCCATAAGGCTTGGTCACGCCGAGCAGCACGCCGTCGCAATAATACCAGCCATCCATGGCATCGGGCTCCATCGAAGATGGCTTTTCGATCAGCGATATCCGTTCGCCCGGCATGCAGAGCGCGCGCTTGGTCACCTTGACGGGCTCGGAGCCGGCCAGCGGATGTGAGAGCATGAACAGGACGAGGTCGCCCTTGGCGATCGGCCCCGGCGCCGCGCGCACCGCCAAGGCGTCGATCGACGGTGACATGACGAGAATGGCTTGCGGGATCGCCCACCAGGTCAGCAGCGCGAGGGGCACGAGGAGCGCCGTCGCCTTCCAGAGCCGGTCGGGGCGTGCGGGTTCGCCGAGCCCCGGACTGCCGAGCGCAACGGCTGCGCGCCGCGGCAGTCCCTTCAAACCGATCGCCAGATGCTTACCGGCCTTCCAGGCGAGACTGAGCATCGCGCACCTCCTCTTTTCCGCCGAGGCGGGCAATTTCCTCGAGCAAGCCAGAAAGCGCGGCATCGCCATAGGCGACGTGCGCAGCGCGCGGGCTTTCGTCTTCGCGCTCGCAATAGGGGAGCACCGGATCGCCCGGGATCATGGCGAGCGCGGGCACGCGGGTGACGCCGTGCTGGCGAAAGACCAGCGGGTCGACGATCACCTGCACGTCGCGCATCACGCATGCCGGTCCCTCGCAGCCGGGATCGAGGCGGAGAATCTCGGCGGTGAGCTTCGCCATCGGCGCGACCTTGGCCATCCCGCCCGGCATGCCGCGGAACGCGAGGACACCGCGTGCCTTCTCGAGCTGCGCTGCATAGGTGCGCAGCGTTGACGTCGGCATCGACGAGGAGACGAACAGCACAGGCACCCAGCCTTTCGCCGCCGGCGCCGGACCGGCATCGGCGACGGCCTTGATCTCGGGCGCTTCGAGCCCGAGTGCCTGGCCGAGCCGCTTCGCCATCGCCTCGCGCTCTGCGGCGAAGCGGTCTTTGCCGGTCTCAAGCGCATCGCGGGCGCGGGCTTCCATCGCTGGCGACTTGGCACGGTCGCGCATCGCCTCGAAGGCGCGCCGGCGTTCGACCTCGCTCGGCTTCGGCAGGTCAGATGGGCCGTTTTGCTGTTGGGCTTTGCGGCGCGACACCGCGCCCTTCAGCCGGTCCATCGCCGCTTCGCCCTCGCGTTCTACCTTCTCGCGCGCCGACGGGTTGTCGTCGATGCCCGGCGATATTTGCGCTGCGGCAAGGCCGGCGATGCCGGCTACGTCGGCGAGCGCCACCGCGAGTACGGCGCGGCGCCTAGCGGCCGATGGCCTGCATATAGGCATCGATACGATCCTTCATGTCTGACTGGATGTCGGCCTGCGCGCGGGCCTGAACTTCCGAATAATATTCGGAGAGGTCCATTCGGCTGAAGTCGAGCGCTTGGAACTCTTCGGGCGTGAACCCGCGGCAGTTCGGCGTCTTCACCGGTCCCCAGCCATCCGCGAACGACTTCAGCTGCGGGCGGCCCTGTTCCTGGATGATGCGGCCGAGCTTGGTATTGAAGCAGCAATGGCTGCGCGACTTCTGGACGCAGATGCCGAGGATCTTCGACGAGCAATAGGAGCCGACCTCGACGCACATGCCCGAGCCGCGTAGCATGCCCGTCTCCATGTCCTGCTGGTCGCAGGAGGAGAGGAGGAACTCGATCATGACGTTGACCGCGAGGCTGATCGCGATCGAGGTCGGATCGATGCCGACAATGATCGCATTGGCGCCCGCGCTCGCCGCCTGGCTTGCCGTCGCGCCCGCCTGGAAGGCGGCATAGGCGGCTTGGGCTCCGGTGAACACGCCCTTGGCGATCGCGATCTTCGTCTGCGTCGACGCGATCGACGAGCCCATTCCGTCCTTGACGATCTTACCCTTGTCCTTGCAGCAGTTGGAAAAGGTTGTCTTGAGGCCCGCTGGGCGGCAGCGCAGCGCGCGGCCGCCGAATATCTCGATGTTCCCGAGACAATTGCCGTCGGTGTCGACTTCGCCGTCGGCGGGCGCGCCCGGATCGTCGACGACGGGTTCATCCTCGATCGGGTTTGCCGCGGTATCGATGCAGGCGTTCGGCGAGCAACTCGGCACGCCGCCGCTCGCCAGCGTCTCGCACGCATATTGCGAACCAAGCGGGCAGGACGACGCGCCGCCGGGCTCGGGCGCGCACGATGCCCGTTCGATCGGGCACTGCCAGCTACCACCTTGCATCCCGACGCAGCTAGCGGTCTCGCCCGCGTCGTCGGCGTCACCATTGCCATTGAGGTCGACCGCGCAAATCTGCTGCGCCTGCGCTGCCGACGCGTAAACGGCGAGCGCGAAGGCGACGATGCCGAACAGGATCAGCGCGAGGCGCGACGGCCAGAAGAGAAAGCGGCCCATCATCGCGCTGTCGCCGTGCAGGCGAGATCGGCGCCAGCGAGCCTAACCGTTTGCATCATGACCACCGCCTCGGGAAAGGTATCAAGGCAGCCGCAGGGCGTGACGATGGTCTCGCCGGGACCGGCGGGACAGACATTGCCCGGTGAGCAGGCGTGATAGAAGGTGTCGAAGCCGGTCGGGCTGGTCTGCTGCGCGCCGACGACGCCCGCAGGCGCCGCGTCGGTATTGGCTTTCGCAGAGCGCGTCTTGCAGACCGCCTCGCAAGCTGGAACCGAGCCGCGATCGGGAAGCGCGAAGGCGCGCGTAGACGCGGCGCTGCCGCCGTCGGCCGTCCGAACGCGGTCGGCGAGCAGCGTCTCGGTCGAACGATCGATGATATAGGCGCCGCGCGACAGGTCGGGTTCGGGCATCGCGCCGGTGTCGATCGCGCATTTATAGGTCCGCTGGCGCAGGAAAAAGTCGCGGGTAAGGGTAGCGGTGCAACTGCCCGTGCCGAACTGGCGCGACCGCGGGAGGGGGCGAAGGCCGGTGCCGACGCCGTTCAGAAACGTCTGGACGCCATCGACGCTCTCGCTGTCGAGGCGGCACTTTTGATTGGCGCCAATATCTGCGCACTGGTCGACGAGCCGGTCGCTCGGTTCGCATGCGTCCGAAACGCGAATCTCGACGTCGACCAGTCCCCATTCGGTCGTGAGAGGCGCACCGCCGCCGCCGCCGCGCACGCGTGCCGACACCGTCGTCGGCCCCGCCCGCAGGTCGGTGGTAAAATCATAGGAGGTGTAATTGCGCGCCGCGCCGCCATCGGTGCGGCAGTCGCCTGAAGGCAATCCTGTCGTCAGCCACGGACGCGGCCCCGCGGAGCCGACGACGCGGCCGTTGATGCGGCCCTGGACCCAGTCGTCGGCGCCCATCTCGACGATCCGCGCCGACAGGAGCTTCGCGGGGTCGCTGACTTCGAAGCGCGCGGTGAAGATCGGCGGCGCGCTACTGCAATTGCCATCTCCGATGATGCGAAAGCGTCGGCAGCCTTCGCCGCAGCCCTGAACCGAATAGATGACGCCCGTCGCGGAGACGATATCCTCATACGCGAGCGGCCGCAGTGTGACGTCGCGTTCGATCGTGCAGGCGCGGACCTGTTCGGCCTTGCCGATGCCGGCGGGCGATCCCTTGAGGCTCTGGAACAGCGAGCTTCCGGCTGCGGTCGCCGCGGCGTCGCCGAGGATCGAAGTCGGACGGCCGCGATAGGCTGTTTGCGGAAGGTCCGGCAAAGCCGTGCAGGCGGTTGATTGCGCTCCGACATACTGGATCAGCGGGCCGTTGATGCGCGCCTCGGCCACGCCGACGCGGGGATCGTGGCTCGTGAGTGCGCCGATCGCGCCGCCGCCGAGATCCTTGAGCACCGACGGCAGATTGTCCATCACGAGATTCGCGCCGCAGCTATTGTTGATGCAATAGCAGCCCGCGAGTTCGGCCATTTCGGCGGCGGCGAGCCCCAGGTCGCCCGAGACATCGACGTTCCAACGATGATAGTTGCACGCGTTCCAGCTTCCGGGCTGGCAAGCGATGACGCCGTTGGCGCAGATGCCCGAGACGGGCACGGGCAAGGTGGACACGCGGTCGAAGCTGCCGTCGAGATCGGTGTCGCGGGCGATGCGGACGGTGTTGATGTCGCCCGTGCCGTCAGGCTGGATCAGGATTTCGAGGAGGCTCGATGTTTTCTGGCAGGCGAGACTCGGCGTAAAGCTCTGGCTGCGATCGACCGTCGCGATCGGCTGTCCGCTGAGGCCGGGGGTGAGGTAATTCTCCTGGATCGCCTTGCTGGTCGAGGACTTCGCGCGAGAAGCTTCCGCGGCTGCGCGCGCGCGGTCCTCGACTGACTGCGCCAGTGTGCTGGCGGAAGCCATTGCCGCCATCGGCAGCAACAGGAGAGAAACCGAGCGCTTCACGAACGATCACCGTCCACAGTGCGCGATCCATGCGCGAGCCGAAACAGGTCTCCCGCCCGGAAGTCATCGGATCCGGGCGAGAGGTGCCGATAGACGGCCTGGCCGTCGAACACCGTGAGCACCGCTTTTACCCGAGGACACGGCGGGATCAGGGCCGGTCTCGCTTGTGGCGATGGCAATTTACCCGTATCGTCTGCAGGTGGAGCGGCGCCCGAGAGGGGGCAGGGCGCCGCTCCCGCCTCGCGCGCCTGCCGGCAGCCACCGGGGCTGTGGCGGGCAGACCGGGCCGATTCCGGGCTGCGCACGAGACGATCGGGGAGTGCCGGGTCAGGGCGTCGAAATGCCGGCACAGCAGATCGCTTTCTCGAAGAGCATGAACTGGGCGTTGTCCTTGCCCGGCGCGTGTTTGCCGGAGGTCCAGAGCGCGCCGGGACGGCCGATGTTGACGCACTTGCCGCCCTTCACCGGCTCCATGAGCTGGAGTTTGTATCGGCTCTTGGTCCAGATCGGCTGCGGCTTGAACGAGCAGCCGTCCGCCGAATGGATGGTCAGCGCGCCGAGCCGGCCCATCATGAACGTGCCGCGCGCTGCCAGCCCCGCCCAGGCTTCGACGCGGTCGCCCATGTGAATGTCGCCGGCGACAGGATAGGTGCTTCCCCAACTGCCCATGCACCAGAAGAGCGGGTCGATGACCTTGCCCGCTGCCGCCGCGGCGCTGTCGGACATGCAGGCAAGGCCGGCCGCGGGATTGCCGAACAGGATGCCTTCGGGCTGGATGATCGCTCCCAGCGTCCCCGACTGCCAGGTCGGCATCACCTCGGTCATCAGCGCGACGTCGAAACCGTCATCCTCGAGGCACGGAAGATCGCTGAACATGTCGAGCATCTTCCAGACCGGCGCGACATAATAGTGCATCTGCGCGAACAACTTCGTCGTGTTCGTGCCGTCCGAAATCGACGACTGGCTGCCCTGGAGCTTGCCGCCGGTCGCCATGATGTCCGTGCCGAGCGCCATCATGCAGCCGGGTTCGGTCACCACGTCGATCATCCGGTTCGGAGTCCAGAAACTGACCTTGACACCGAACCAGAAGGTTGCACCTTTGCGGCACGCACACAGCGGTTTCGACGCCGATTGTGCGTCGAGCGCCTTGTCGAGCTTGTCGTAGCTGCCGGCGCGCACGCCGCCGATGGTGATGGGGAAGATGCAGTTCCAACGCACCTTGGTGATCGGGTTGAAGATCGTGTCGCTCGGACATTTGGATGCTTGCGCTGGAGCGGGGATGAAAGCGAGAACTGCGCCGAGCCCGACGGGTACCGCCCAGCGAAAGGACCGGCGCGTCTTCTTCGGCTCGACTTGGCGCCTGGCGCCGCTGCTCCCCGATGCGGAAGTCGCGCGCAAGTGTCGGCAAGCTGGCATGACTTCTCCGTTCCGCCAGGTAGGGCGCTGAAAAGGTTGGATGAGGCTTCGGCGCTCTGTATGGGCGATTGGCCTGCCCGAAGCGGAGATGGACCCGCCGACATGCTCGTCGCAACCAGATGGGAAAGGATATGCCGCGGATGGGCACATCGTTGCCGCTATCAGCGGTGCGGGGCCGGCTTCCGTGACGCTGAGGTTGGATTTGCCGATCAGATGTCTGCTCGCGGTCCCGTCGCGTCCTTGCGGACCAGACCATGGCGAAGGGAAGGCACCAAAGCTCGCTTCTTGCGAAGCGAGTTCCTCCAGGCATCAACGAAGTCGACGATCGGGCCAAATGGGACCCTGCGGAATCTTGCGAACTTCATCGAAGTAAAAAAAGACGCCCGTCCAGCCGAAGCCAGGCGGGCGTCAAGATGAAGAACTCTGTCTTCGTTTCCGAGTAGAGCTCCCCTGGGTCGCGGCGTCCGAATAGGCGGATGACCGGATTTGCGATTGGATGAAGGCGCCAAAAAAGAGCTGGCGAAATTACGGCGTGCTCGCCGAGCGTAGGATTTGGCTCGCGGGAGCCGGGCCTTTTCGTTCAAGCGCGAACTCGCTGACCTCGAGCTTTTGTCCGACCTGCGCGACTATGACCGGCGCAACGCGAAGATCGAGCCGCTCCTTCACGCGCTCTTCGAGAATGAACAGCGGGCGCGCAACCTTCTCTCCGAGTGCGATCGGGTCGGTCACCTCCGGGCCGCCCCCGGCGAGCAATATCCAGTCGCTCGCCCGCGCGTGGCCAAGCGCCCAGTTCAGGTCGCGCGAATGAACCACGATCAGGCGCTGCGGCATCGACACATAGGTGAGGGGGTTGAAGGTGTAGCCTTTGGGATAGAGCAGTTTGCCGTCGTCCAACCGGACCTCAAAATCGAGCGTGTGGAACGGCACGACGCTTCGTTTCCTGTTCGCGCGCGCAACGCCGAGTGCGGCTGACTGCATTGCGCTCCACTTCTCACGCGGACCGAAACGACCCGCGATGCTTTTCGGCTGCTGCGCAACGCGCGCCTCGATTTCAGAAAGGGCATCGGGTTCAGCGATCGCCCAGGTGCGCCCGACCGCCGCGGTCTGTCCACGCGCCGTGGCGGCGATGACGAATGCCCCAAACACGAGCATCAACGAGGTGCCAAACTGCCAGGCGGCCACTCGAATGCTACCGCGATCATGTTCCACGACGATATCTCCTCCATCTTTCTCGCGGATCGGAGCTGCCAACACCGATGATCGCACCGACAAGTGAAACCAACGAGAGAAGGCTCAGCACGACGATGAGCGATCGCGGCGAGTTCGCGATTGGGCCGGGCGCGGCGAAGAGGATGAGGGCTTGCGCCTGGCCGAGCATCAGGCCACCGACGGCCAACCTGACCGCGATGGGCGAAGGAGCGTGGGAGAGGAGGCCGTTCATCGTGTCCGCCGATGACCGCGCCACCGGAGCATCAGACCGCTCGTCACGGACGAGAGCCAGATCAGGAGCAGCCCGCTTGCGAAGCAAGCGATTCCGACCGTCACCGACGCCTGCGTAAACAGCGACGTCGGCTGGTCAACCAGCAGTCCGGCGATGAGAACGAGGCCAGCCATCATGACGGATTCGATCATGACGAGCCGGAACCGCCAACCCAGTGCCTGCCGCTCGGCCACTGCCGCAACGGCCGCGTCGAACAGCGCCCGATCGGCGGGCAACATGGCGTCGAGCTGCATCGCTAGCTCGTCGGGATGGAGCGAAGGCCGCTTCATGCCGCTGGCTCCGATGCTCGCGGCAAGTCGCGGCGATCGCCCAATATCTCGCGGGGATCGACGTCGGCGAGCTCGCACACAGCCTCGAGCGGCGATCGCCCGGCCCGGATCAGTGCTTCGAACGCCGCGACTTCGCCGGGCGCGCTGGTGTTGATCCAGTAGCTGAAGGGATCGACGACAAGCCGCGCGACCCCGAGCCCGAGCGGAGAGTCGATGAAGACCTCGCTATAGTTCGGCTTGTTGTTGCGGACCGATTTCAGGAGGTCGAGGACGAACCCGGAATAGTCAAGAATTTTGCTCTCGACAGCACGATCATAGGTGGAGCCTTGCAGGAGGAACCGCGTCGCCGCATTCTCGAGGATGACTTGGCCTGTGCCGCCGAACAGCGTGAGGTCGTTCATAGACTGGAGGACGATGCCGAAGCTGCCCTGATATTTGCGGGCACGGCGGTAGCCTTGTGCGAAGGCTTCAGCCAGCCGCGACAGATCCTGACCATCGCTTTTCGTCATGAACTGCGCTGCTTCGTCACAAAGCACGAAGCGGGGCCGGTCGCGCGCCGAGAGGTAGAGCTCCTGCGTCACCGCATTTACCACCACCATGACGATGACGTTGAACAGGTCAGGCATGGCTTTCAGCCGCTCGAGCTCGAGGACGACGAACTCGTCGGCGGAGATGTCGAAGGTCGACGGCCCGTTGAAGAAGTGCCCGTAAGCGCCATCCGAGCCGAAATCCCTGAGATTGAACGCGAGCTCGCGCGCGACCGGCTTCAGATGCTCGACACGGTCGAGATCGGCTGCGGCAAATTGCGGATAGGCACCGAGCCAGGCGCGGACCCAGTCGATGCCTTCATCGGCATAGCCCCCATCGATCGTCCACTGGACGGCCGACTTGATGAGATTCCATTCTGAGGTCGAAACGCCTTTGCGCGTCGCCGCGTTCGCCATCTCGGCAACGATCGCGACCGCCATCGCGATCGCCGAATGCTTGTCCTCGCCGTCGAGCGCGAGCCCGAGGTCGAACGGGTTCAGAACCAGCCGTTCCTCGCCGACGTCGATATAACGACCCGAGCAGAGGGTGCAGAGCTTGCGGTAGGAACCGCCAATGTCGATGATGCGGATGAGGGCGTTCTGGGCATAATATTGCCGGCAGAGATCGTTGAGGAGGAAACTCTTGCCCGCGCCGCTTTCGGCCGCGACCACAAAATTATAATTGTTGATGCGCGGATCGAAGAGGTCGAGTGTGACGAGCTGACCCTTGCGGCCCACATAGAGCAGGGCAGGGCGGCCGCCTCCGCGAAAGTCGGTCTGGATCGGCACCATCAGCGCTGCCGCCTTCACCGGCATCCGGAAATCGCGCTCGAGCATCTTGATCGTTCGGCGCTCGGGATAAAGGCCGAACGGCAGGCTCGCGGTCAGCAAGATCGGATTGAGGTAGGATTCTTCCTGCACCATCCAGGGCAGCGGTTCACTTTCCCAGAGGCGCTTGGCGCGCGCGGCCATCTCGCGGGCGTGATGGGAATCGCGGCCGAACACCCAGACGGTCGGCATGACCGAGACGAAACGGCTGTTGCCGGCCTCGTCGAGCACCCAGCCGATTTCCTCGATCTGTTTGCCGACCTCGACCGCAAAGCTGCCCGCCGCTTTCTGCGCCGACAATATCTGGGCGCGCTTGTGAATTTCGAACTGCGAATGGTCGAAGAGGATGTTGAGGCAATAGAGGAAGGGGCCGCCAATCTGGTCGCTGTCCTCGGCGCTCCCGCGCATCCCGCCCATCAGCCGGTTCATGCGTTCCGCGGTAACCCGCCTCGCCGGCGCTTTCGGCGTCAGGCAGCGTGCGACCTGGCCCCCGAGGAACACTTCGGGTCCGTCGAAAGCGAGATCGGGTCCGGCATCGACGATCTGCTTGCGGATCGGCGGGGCGGGGTGCCCGGCTGCACCGCTGGCGAATACGCCAGGAGCGTCCTCGAAGACGCCGTTGAAGATACGGCGATAGAAGGAGATCATTTCGTGCGGCTCGACGCGGCGAATGCCGAGCTTGGCAAGCTGCTCTTCGATCTGGCGGCGCAGGTCGCTGTGCATGGGGGCGCGCGTTTTGACAGCGAGGAAGGTCCGGAAATCACGCACCGGAATGCCGTGGAGCGCGCCAAGCCCGTCCCGGCCTTCGTTCAGATAAGCGTGCGTCCGGCGCGCCGATGCCTGGATCAGCGGATCTGGCCGGGTCTTGAGGTCGAGATAGGCGTCGAGCGCTGGCGCAATCAGCGGGTCGGCGAAGCTGATAAGCTGGACGACGCTGTTCTCGGGAAACTGGACGTTGAACAGGCCGAGCAGCGCCTGGTGAACATGCGCGAACATATAGGCGGCAGGGGTCAACTCCCAAGCATAGCCCCAGCCATCATCGATGCAGAGAAAGGCTTCCTCTTCCTCGACCCAGGCGACGAGCGGGAGGAAATCCGAATAGCGGTCGCGCGCAACGGCGCGGTGCAGGTCGGAGAAGGTAAGACCACCGCCGGTTCCGGGCGCCTTCATGGCCGCGGCTCCGCGCGCGCGGGCACAACCGGCGGCGTCAGTTCGCTTCCGGGCACCTCGCGGATCTGCTCGAGCACCGGCACGCGCGCCGCGGCTGAGACCAGCGGCACGAGATAGCCGCCGACGACCCAGGAGGGGGTCTCGAGCACCGAATAGACGAAGCGCGACATGTAGAGCCGGTCGGGCCGGTTCCGATCGGCATAGGGCAGGATCAGTGTTCGCACCGCCTGCGCCGGCCGCAGCATCGGCGTCTCGGGCGCCTCGATCAGCCCCTGAAGCTCCCGGTAGACGCTGTCGCGGTAATCACCATAGGCATCAGCATCGCTGCGTCCTCGGCGCGCGGTGCCGCGCTGGTTCGCCTTGAGCAATATCTTGTCGCGTGTCACCGCCGGGTCCGAACGCGAAGCCCGGCCCTCCGCCGCATCCTCATAGGCTTTCTCGGGATGGATGCACTGGCCGTGATCGTCGTTCTTGCAGCTGAACTTTTCGCTGTACGGCGACATCGCTGAGCCGAGCGTTGCGCACCCTGAGAGTGGCAAGACGCCGGCAAGCAAGAGTGCGGCTGAGCAGAGGCGCGCGCGGCGCCGGTTTGACATATCGGTCATCGATATTCCTCCGAGGATGGGCGGGGGCATCAGAACTTGCTCCCGGCGGTCGGCTTGATCTCGAGCGTGACGCCTTCCTGGATGACGACGACGACGTCCTTGGCGGCGCCCACTTCGACGATAGGTCCCGCCTGCCGCGCGAGATCGAGATAGAAGTCGGTGAGCTTGTCGGACGACTTCGAGAGGCCGCCGGCGATCCCCACCTTGGCGGCGTCGCCGACATCGAGCGTCCGCACCGAACCCAAGGCCGATGTCGACACGTCACCGACCGTGTTCTCGACCGTCTGGCTGATCCCGCTGATCGTGCCGGCGATGAAGGCGCGCGCGAGACTCGCGCCGGCGCGCGTTACCACCTTGCCCGACAGCCCCTTCTTGCCGTCGGTGTCGACGAAGAAACCCTTGATCGGCTGGTCGACCACCGAGCGTTCGTCGAAATCGACGCAGGACAGCGACACGAGCTGGACCTCGACCCGCTCCTTGGCGAGGCTGCCCGTTGCATTGCCGATGACGAAGCAGCCCGAGAGATTGGCCTTGACGTCATTCGGCAGCACGGCGGGCGCCTGGACGCGCGCAATCAGCGGTTCGGGGTTCGAGGTAGCATCGCGGCTCGCGAGCGCGTCGATCCCGGTCAGCAGCCGCGCTTTCATGAAACCAGGCGGCAAATAGATCGTCCGGGTCTTTTTTTTAGCGCCAGACTGTGCATTCTTGCCGTCGGCTGCGGCGCTTGTCCCGAGAGCGGTCACCGCGGTGCCGATCCCGCCGACGGCCTTTTCAACCGGGGGCGCAGGAGGAGCAGGGGGCGCCGCCGGTGGTGAAGGAGGTGGCGGGATCTCGCCTGTCGCGATTTCGGCATCGCCGGGCGCGGGTGGATAATCTGGTATCGCGCCCGGCAGAGCCGGGGGAAGCCCGGGGTCGCCGTCGGGAGGTGCGCCTGGCTTGCTGCCGGGCACGACCTTGCCCTCCTCGATCGCGGTGACGCGGTCGCCGAGCAAGGTCTGGCCATCGAGGATCTTCTTCAGGTCGCCTCGCAGCTTGGTCTCGAGGCTGTCGCCGCGCAGACCGGCGCCCATGTCGAGCTTGGTCGCCGCTGGCGCCTCGGGCGCCTTCTCATCTCCGCCTGTACTCGCCGTGTAGAGACCGGTTCCGAGCATCGCGACGACGCCCGCGACACCCAACTGCTTGGCGCGCAGCTTCTGTTTCGAACTCAGCGTCGCCCAGCGGTCCTTGAATGCGAGAAGAGCGGGGCCGCGAGTGGCCTCGGGCGGAAGCGGTTTGCCGACCTCGCCGAGATCGAGCGGCTCTTGTTCGGGCGTGTCGTTCATTCGCCGTCTTCCCGGCGGATCACGATCAGCCGCGCGTCTTCGCCCGCCTTGAGGCTCAGTCGGTCGAGCGTGACCGCGAAGATGTCGGTGCCGAGGGCGCGGTCTAAGAACTGCCGTTCCTCGAGAACGGCGTCGCTATCGCTGGCGAGACGATACTCGGAGACGGAAAGGCCGGAGCCTTCAATCGCGAGACGGCGCCGCTCGACCAGCTGCGCCGAAGGGATGGCGGCAATCGTGATCGTCCCCGACCGCGGCGCTATCTCGGTGAAGCTCGCCGGCACGCGGTCCTGAAGCATTGCCAGCGTGACCGACACCGCCCGCTCTTCTTCGACGAGCGGACCAAGCAGTTCCTCGTTCGCCCGCGCGAGCTGCGGCCGTCCGGGCGTAAGCGTGACCGTTTGCGCGGGAATCTCCGCGGGTTCGGCATAGAGCGGATAGATGGCGCCGTTGCAGTTGATGAAGAACTCCGAGGGCGTCGTCACATAGCTGCGCGTTACCATTCCCATGTCGTCGACCTCCTTGACGAGGAACTTGACCCATGCGTCGGAGCCCGCCCGCTCGACCGCGATCGCCTTTTCGGCCGAGAATTTCACATCCTCGATCTCGCCGCCGACGCAGACGATATGATTGACGTCGCGGTTTGAGAGGCGGATCGTGCTCATCTGGTCGGGAAGGACGGTGATGGCTTGCGCCGATGCGGGCGCGGGCAACAGCAGCGCGGCAACGGGCAGCGCCGCCGCGAGCCTAGCGAGGCTGGACATCGAATTTCTCCTCGGTGAGCGCGACGAGCCAGAAGCGGCCATTTTCGACGGCGTAGCGAATGCGAAGATCGCCGCGGAACTTGCGGATGACGCCGCCGATCACGCGAACCTTCTCGATTGGCACCAGGATGTCGCGGTCGGTCCACTGCACGGGCTGGTCGGGGCGGATGTAGGTCGCGATTGACAGCGTCGGATTGTTCGCGAGATCGTCCAATATGCTGTTCAGGCTGTCGCGCATGCTGTTGTACGCCGATGGGTGGACGATCGAGAGCAGTTCCTGGAACTGCCGGTCGGCCGAGTAGGCCGAATAGGTCCCGGCGAGCGCGACGATATTGCGCGTCATCGTGCGGATATAGGCGGCCGATGGCTTCGAGCCGGTCACATAGAGATCGCCGCCCGAACCGAACGGCACGACCACCGTGCGCTCTTTCTGGTCCGAGCTGTAAATCACCGCGCCAAGCACCGCGGTAATGCCGAACAGCCCGACGATCGCGAACTTGAGCAGCCGGTTCTCTTCGAAGAGGTTCGATGAGCCCTGAATGTAACGATGGATCCCGAAGCTGGCGGGTTTACCGAGCAGCGGGTCGACCGGCGCGCTTCGGGGTTTGCGATGACGCGAGAACATCTGCGGCCTCACTCGTAAAATCGGGTTTGGGTCGGACCCGGATAATGGCGAAAGTGAAGCATCCCCCAGCGCCATGCGAGATGGGCGAGGAAACCGCGCGGCTGCGCGCGCTTCCATGGCAGGAAAAGGAGAAGGGCCGCGATGAACGCCCAACCGACCAGTCCGCCGACGATGACGGCGACGAAGATGGTGGTGACCACCAACACGAACTCGTCCGATCCGAACCACAGGATCTGAACCGGCTTGTGCAGATATTGGGGCAAGCGTTCGTCCATCGACCCTTCTCCTCCTGCTACGGTCCTCACCAGCGAAGCAAATCGAAAGCGAGGACGAGGGTCCGGGAGCACTTCCTCCCGGTGACCGGAACGTGGGCGAGCGTGGAACCCGAATGCTTGCCCACGTTCCGATGCCGTCAGATCACCATGCCGAAGGTCTGAAGGATGCTGTCCGCCTTGATGAGGCAGACGGCAGCGACGATCGTCGGGATGCCGATCATGATATTGCTGAACAGTCGCGACACGCCGAACAGGAAGGCGGCGACACCCCCGACGAAGCCGAGCGGGCCTTTGACACCCTGGTTCACGACAATGTCGTAGATGTCGTAGCCGAGATCCCCCGCCACGGGCGCGGTAAAGGCGTGGACGCTTGCCGCGAGGAGCGACAGAAGCAGGACCGGTACGCCGACATCGGCGGCCGAAAGTACGGTTCTGGTAAGTTTTTTGACCATGGATGATTGCTTTCTTGGGCATTGGGCCGCCCTGAACTCTGCCTGCCGGCATCGATGGTGATCGTTGTCGGCCGACGGCGGTGCTGGACGGCCCGAAGGGGCGTCGCCGCCGGCATTCCGGTGCGTTGGGACCGAGAGCGATGATGCTCTCTGCGTCCGAGCAGCCGCCATGAAGAGATGGAATTCAGCGAGAAACACGGTTGGTCTTCGCCGAGGATAGGAATGCCTCGATCTCGGCCTGCTGAAATCCTGAGATGAGCTTGCCCCCCACGATCAAGGTCGGCGTCCCGCTGACGCCAGCGGCGCTGACCACTTTGGCGTGAGCTTCGACCTTTCCGCGGCCTTCAGCGCAGGTTCGCAGCGCTGTCGGGGCGGCACCCGAATAGATGGCTTTAAAGGCTACCGCCTTATCGACTGAGCACAGGATGTGCTCGGACTTTGCCGCGGCTTCCGGATGGATGCCGCTCACGAAGAATATGAGACGCCGGACCGGTTTTCCCTCGGCGGCCTTCGCTGCCCAATATCGATTAAGCGCGCGACAATAGGGGCAGTCGGGATCGGTAAATTCGATCACCGTCGGCGCATCCTTGGGGCCGATTTCAAGCGCCTGTGAGGAGTCTATCGATTTCAGACGGTTGGAGATGCCGGCTTCCTGCGCGAGGGCTGTCAGATTGACGCCGTTCTTGTCGAAGATCGACGCGAACAAGAGATGCTCGCTCTCGGGCGCATAATAGACGATCCGGCCGCCAGCACTCGCTTGATAGATCGCGCCTTTCACCGGCGCCGGTTCGAAATCATCGAACTGGAGATTTGTGAAGGTTTGCTTGAGTTGCTGCTCCGCCTCCGCTGCGGCTTTTGCCAGCAACACCTTCTCCGTCTTCTCTTGTGCACTAACGACCGGCGAGGCGAGAAGTGCGGCCGCCGCCAGTAAGACGGCAGGTTTCTTGAAGGGGCCGTTCGCCGATAATGACGATAACCGGAATCGAGGCGCAGCACGATCGTTCGCGGAATCGCATGACATGAGTCCTCCCTGGCGCGACGGCGCCCGTTCGATGTGGGTTGCGTGAACGTCCGATGAGGCAGCCAGTGATAAGTCAGCCGGTCGGAACGGAGGGATAGATGGACGCGCTGTGAGCCAGCGGCAATCGTGAGGGCAGGCGCGTTCCCCAAGGCGGCACGATTGTGCCGCAGCCGAGCATCGTGATTCCAACTTTCATATTGGAATCAATGAATTGAAGGGAATTGCGTCAGGCGCGACACAGACTGAAATCGTTGAAGATGAACGAAGCTAATAGACTGAAAGCATCTCTACTTGCTGTGTCGCTCAGCGATAGCCAGCCTCGCATGGAGCGCTAGCGCACCACATACTATTCGGACGGAAGCTCATGTCGGACACCAGGACATGCGAGAAGGGCGGCGTCGCTTCGCTGGATCAGCTCAAGGAGTTCTCTGGGCGGCGCATCGAAAGCGAGCGTCTTCGCCGTCGCTTGAGTCAGGAGCATCTTGCCCGCAGAGTTGGATTGAGCGTTCGTTGGCTACGAGAGATCGAGAGCGGTAACCCGGCCGTGGCGCTCGATGACCATTTACGTTGCGCAGCGGCGCTCCGTCTCGCGCCCGCGTTCGTCCTTCTTCCCTTGTTGGACCCTGACTACAGCCAAGCTTCGTCGATCGATCCAGCGCCATTCGAATGGGCCGACATCGAATATCTGATCTGGACTCATATCGGCAGACGAGCAGGATGGGCTGCACACCGCGGCGAATTTGAACGCGCCCAGGAACCTCTGCGCGCCGAGGTTCGAGTCCCTGCTGAAAATCAGTCAAGAACAGCACAATCTTTACCTGCTACTCAGGATAGGAGCTAAAATTGCTACTTCTGAAAATTTGTCAAGTGAACCAGGGACAAGGATTTGCGTACCCGAGTTGCATTGCGATCAGAACGACGAAGTTTGGGGCAAACCGACATCCCAGGATCGTCCAGAACTTGCCAAGATACTCGATGGCTTCTGAGCTGCTACCCGTTTCTGGACCGCCCTGCTGGCAGCCTTCCAGCGTGCTGACATCAGGGCGGGCCATGTGCCGCTGATGCCAACATGAGCGATATCGGTGATTTGTTCTCGATCGCGCTGTGCGGTCGTACCTCGTTGTAGTCCCTACGCCAAGCCTCGCATTTTCGCACCGCGTCATCCAGGCTCATGAACCAGTGGGCGTTAAGGCATTCCTTGCCGTTGAAGCTCTCGATGAACGCGTTGTCGGTGGGCTTGCCAGGCCGCGAGAAGTCGAGCGTCACGCCCTTCATGTAGGCCCACAGATCGAGCTCGCGGGAGATAAAATTCGCTGCCATTGTCAGCCCTGATCGAGGCGGGATAACCCACTTGCGCGCAGCCCCGTTCCAGCACCTCGAACACATCCGGTGTCCGGTGCAGGCGCGATTGCCGCTCGACGACGTGTTCATCGCGCTGAAGGACGTGATCCCACACCTGACACGCTCGTCGCTGCACCGTTGCCTGCAACGCCACGGGATCAGTCGGTTGCCCAAAGCCGATCGGGAGAAGCCGAAGAAGTTCAAGAAATATGAGATTGGCTACTTCCACGTCGATATCGCGGAACTGCGCTATGAAGGCGGAAGAGGCTTCCTCTATGTCGAAGTGGACCGCACCTCGAAGCTGGTGTTCGCCCGCATCTATCGCCGGGCGACCAAGCTTGCCGCGGCAGCCTTCCTGCGCGTGCTTATCAAGACGGTGCCATACAGGATCCGTAAGCGCTAATTTACCCCCACATTTTCGAATGTTCTGAGATCGTTATGTTGCGCGCCTTCTGTATCGGGAGCGTAACTAGCGATGGGCGATGTAACGACGTTCGAAAGTAGCTTCGAAAGCAACGGGAACGGTCGTGCTCGCCCGATGGAGGTGATCCCGGCGGGTCGCGAGCGTCGGCAGTGGACGCCGGAAGCGAAGGCCCGGATCATCGCCGAGAGTATGGCGCCGCGGGCGAACGTCGCGGATATCGCGCGCCGGAACGATATCCTGCCGCAGCAGCTCTACGCCTGGCGCCGGGAAGCGCGCGAACGGATGGAATCGGACGACGCGCCGGCCTTCGTTCCGGCGATGGTCGAGGAGCCGAAGGCGCAGGGCAGCGGCGCCGAGATCCGCATCAACATCAAGGGCATGACGATCCGCATTCCCGACGGCGTGACGGCCGACCATATCGAGCGGGTGCTGCTGGCTGTGCAGGTGTCGACATGATCATCCCGCCGGGACCGCTCAAGGTGCTGGCGGCGGTGAAGCCGGTCGACTTCCGCAAGGGAATGGTGGGCCTGGCGTCGCTCGTGCAGCACGAGCTGAACCGCGACCCCTTCTCCGGAATCATGTTCGTGTTCCGCTGCAAGCGCGCCGATCGGATCAAGCTGCTGCTATGGGACGGGACCGGCCTGGTGCTGGTGACGAAGCGGCTCGAGACGGGCACGTTCCGCTGGCCGCGCTTCGGCGACGGGGTGATGAGCCTTACCGCGGCGCAGGCTTCGGCGCTGATCGAAGGGCTCGACTGGGCGCGTGTTCATGCCCCGCGTGTGGCGCGTCCGGTCATGGCGTTATAGGCCGTGAAAATGACTCGTCTTGCCGCACAAAACGGGCAGAAAACCGCGAAATAATGTATCCATCCGCACCATGAGCGAGGGGGTGGAAGAGCTGCCCGACGACGTCGAGGCACTAAAGGCGATGATCATCGCCGAACGGCTCCGCTCCGCCCGGCTCCAGCACCTTCTTGATGTCCTCAATCGCATGCACTTCGGCAAGCGGTCGGAGAAGATCGACAGCGGCCAGCTCGCGCTGGCGCTCGAAGATCGCGACGTATCGATGGCCGAAGCTGAACTGCTGGTCGAACAGGGCGAGGAAGCCACCGGCATCGCGCCGCCGCGGCGCAAGCGTGCGGCGGACGAACCCGCGCCTCGCTGCCGGCGCATCTTCCGCGTCACGAGATCGAGATCGCGCCGGAGGCCGGCTGCTGCGCGGGCTGCGGCGGTGCGCTGCACCGGATCGGCGAGGATCGGTCCGAACGACTCGACATCATCCCCGCCCAATATCGCGTCATCGTGACGGTGCGGCCGAGGATGGTGTGCCGATCGTGCGGCGATAGCGTCGCGCAGGCGAAGGCTCCCGCGCATGTGGTGCCGGGCGGCCTGCCGAGGGAAGCGCTGCTCGCCGATATCCTCGTCAAGAAATACGCTGATCACCTTCCGCTCTACCGGCAGGCGCAGATGTTGGCGCGCCAGGGCGTGACGATCGATCGCGCGACGCTCGCGGGCTGGGTCGGCCGCGCGGCGGGCTATCTGAAGCCGATCGTCGACCGGCAGAAGGCGGAGCTTCTGAAGAGCGATCGCCTGTTCGTCGACGAGACCACCGCGAAGGTGCTGGCGCCGAGCAGCGGCAAGACGAAGACGGGCTACCTGTGGGCGATGGTCCGCGACGACCGCCCGCATGGCGGGGTCGATCCACCCGCGATCGTTTACAGCTACATGCCGGGCCGGGGCGGCATGTGGGCGGCGAAGCTCCTCGGCGAGTATCACGGCATCCTGCAGGTCGATGGCTATGAAGCCTATGGCTAGTTTGGCAAGGCGGGCCGTCCCGGCGGACCCTCGGTGCTGGCCTATTGCTGGGCGCATGTTCGCCGCGGCTTCTTCGACGCCGGCGGCAAGGGCGATGGCGCGCCGATCGCCACCGAAGCGCTGCACCGGATCGGGCTGCTCTACAACATCGAGCGCGAGATCCACGGTCGCACGCCCGAGGAGCGCCTTGCCGTCCGCTAGGCGCGGGCCAGCCCGATCGTCGACGAGCTGCATGACTGGCTCGACGCCAAGCGCCGGCGCATGTTCAGCGGCTCGCCGACCCTCAAGGCGATCAACTATGCACTGAGCCACTGGGCCGGGCTCGTCCGGTTCCTCGACGATGGCCGGATCGACATCGACAACAACCCGGTGGAGCGGTCGATGCGGCCGATCGCACTCCAACGGAAAAATGCGTTGTTCGCGGGCCACGAACTGGGCGCCGAGAACTGGGCGGCGATCGCGTCGCTGATCGAGACCTGCAAGCTGGGTGCGATCAACCCCGCCGCCTACCTGGCCGACGTCCTTGCCCGCATCGTCACCCGCGGCGACGGCGAGCCCATCGATGACCTGCTACCTGGGAACTGGGTCGATACAAAGGCCGCCGAAATGACGTTCGAAACGAGTGCCACCGCCAACGCCGCCTGAGCAAAGCACGATCGAAATTAGATACAACGAAATTAGGCGCCAGCTTCTAATCGAAGCCCGCGCCCGTCCGCCCCGCGTGGGGGAAAATTATCGCTTACCAGGATCCACACCATCCTGACAGATAACGTCCTATGTTAGGAAGGCGTAGCGGAAAAAGGCCAGCAGATCTCGTTGCGCCGAGGGTGATCGGCGCTGGTGATTTTATGATCCAGATGGCTTCCATCGTCAAGGAAAGCACTCTCGGCCATAGCAAACACAGGATCCATCGATTGTCGAGGTCGTGGTCCTCACCGTCCTTAAGATGAGATGCGCATGCCAGATGGAAGGCCCAAACATTATCTACAGGGTCGCGCCAAGAGATCTTGGCACGCCCTCACGGCACAGCAGAGAGGGGTCCTTCCATCTGGTGTCCGCCCGTTCAACGAACGGACGGTACTCGGTTCCCGTCTTGATGACGGCGTGCACGACGCGGGCCATCTTGGCGGTGAGAGCGGTCATCGCCTTGCGGCGTCGATCAGGATCGTCGGCATGCCCGGCAACATAGCGCCCGAGCTTGTCGCGGAAGCTGTTGTTGGGCTGCCGGATCGCAACCTGGGTCGCCATCCAGAAGGTGCGTCGCAATCGGGCGCTGCCGTACTTCGACAGCTTGGTTCGTCCGCGGAACAGGCCTGACTGTCGGGTGGCGAGATCGAGGCCGCAGAACTTTAGAAACTGGCGATGGTGGCCGAAACGGCGCAGGTCGCCGGCTTCCGCCAGGATCGTCAGGGCATTGATCGGGCCGATCCCCGGGATCATGCGCAGGAGTTGATAGTCGCGGTTCGCGGCCAGCGCATCATGGGCGATCCGCTCGATCTCGTTGCGCTGCCGAATAAGGGTGCGTGCCTGAGCGATGACCATGCGGAACATTTTGACGGCGGTGGAATCTTCGTCGATCGGCAGCGCCATCGACGCGCAGGCCGTCTCGTAAATGTCGTTGACCACCCGGGCCTTGGAAACCTTGCGACCGATCAGCGGCCAGACCTGTTCGGTGAAATCCTCGCGCCCGATCGAGGCGATGCTGCCCGGAGTCGGAAAGCGCTCGATCATTGCCAGGAACCAATCTGATCGGCTGTTCCCCGCGAAGCGCTCGATCTCCGGAAAATACAGCGGCAGATAATGCGTCAGAATCCGGTACCATGTCTGGGTCTTCGCCTTGGAAATGGCTTCGTGTGTCTTCGACATCTCCTGCAGATCGTTGATGCCCGCGGCCAGCGGATCGACATAGCGCTGGGTCGCGCCGATCCGCAGCATATGCAGGATCTCCTGCGCGTCCTTGGAATCATTCTTGTCCCAGCCATTGTGCAGGGCTTCTCGGGTCCGGGCCAAAGCAACCGAGGAAATCAGGCGCAGCTCGAAGCCGGCGGTCAGTAATCGATGCGCCAGCGTGCGGTGATAGTTGCCGGTCGCTTCGAATCCGACGATGACGGGCCGGCCGATTGCGGTCAGCTCGTCCGCGAGCCGGTCATAGTCCGCCTTCGTCGCCATCACGGTCATACGGCGACGGCGGCCGCCTTCCGGTCGCTCAAGGAGAATCTCCTGGCGGTGCTTCGCCATATCGATCGCTACCAGCACGGCATCGGGTGGAGTAGAATTACGCTTGGTCATGATCGGTCAGCCTCCAAAGGGTTGTGTCGACAACTTCTCTTTAGAGACCTGCTGGCCGATCATGGCTGCCTTGATGAAGCCGGCGGGCGCTACGCGCCCTTGTCTCCATCAAGGCATTGTGGCCCTTCGATAGGCCGCTTCCCAATGTGCTACGGCGTACAGTTCGTGCAGCGGGACCAAGGCGGCCCACTGGGATGGATCGGCCATATCTTCGGCCGTGTCTGCGAGCAGAACGGCATCGAGCATCGCCTCACCAAGCCCTATCACCCATGGACCAACGGCCAGGCCGAACGGATGGTGCGCACCATCAAGGAGGCCACCGTCAAATCCTTCCGTTACACGTCGATCAATGAACTGCGCCGCCATGTCCGCGACTGGCTCGTCGCTTACAACTTCGCCAAGCAGTTGAAGGCTCTGCGCTTCAAGACAACCTACGAGGCCATCGAAGAGCTCCGGAAATCCAAGCCAGATATCTTCAATATGAAACCACACCATCACATGCTGGGACTAAACACCTAACAGTCCACGCGGACCACTCGGTGGGGGCCGGTCAGATTCGAGGGGCAGGAGCCAATGTGCCTCCCATATCGCTCGCGCGAGACGCAAGTTTCCGCAGTGCGCACGCCGGACGTATCTCACACCAATTCCTCGCCCAAGACTGCAATTGGCGCATGAAATCGGCGTCGGAGGGCCTGCTACTGGCCCTCCGACGCCGCGATTTTCATGCGGTATAATTTTTCCCGATCGATTGGGACAGCTAAATCATTAGAATTTTGCGCCGATCGCGACACCATAACGCCGCGGATCAAGCGTGTAGATATTTGTAAAATTACCGGAAGATGCATCGGTGACATAAAGTCCGGTAACTGAGTTGCTATCGAAGATATTCTGAACGAACCCCCGGACAAACCAGCGCTCGTCGGCACCATTCAACTGCAAAACTGCATTAGCCTGTACGAAAGGTTGGATGCGATTAATCCTGCCGTTGAAGATATTGCCATATTGCTTTCCGGTCATGGAAATGTCGACGCGGGGGACGAGTGTCATACCATTCCCGACCTCTGCCGTGTACTGCACGCCCATCGAGACCTTGACATTCGGCGCTTGCGGCAATGTGTTGCCCTTGATGTTAACCTCGACGCCAGGACTCAATACCTGGATCCCGCTGTTCGCAGGGATAGCGCTCGCGAGGACACCGCAAATGCCGAACGCGCCGCTGGAGGCGATATTGCCGTCCGAAGGAAATTCCTGCGGTGCGCGAAGGCCGAGAGCCGCATTTACGCCCGCAACGAACGCATCAGCAACGCCAGGCGCAGGTCCCGTGACAGCGCAGTGCGCACCATTGCTGATGTCCTTGATAATCACGGCATCAGGATCCCCGCCGCCCGGATCACGCGGATTGGAGAAGAATTGATCGCCGGCGACCTTGGCATTGAGATAGCTGAAGGACAGATTGATAAGCCAGTTCGGGTCCGGCCTGATGACAGACTCCAGTTCGACACCCCAGATATTGGCGTCAACCGTGTCATTCACGGACGTTCTTGCCACGATGCGGCTGAGCTGCAGTCCACTATATTTGTAGTAAAATGCGGTGGCATTGAGTTGCAACGCGCCGTTTGCGAAGACGTTCTTGGAGCCGATCTCGAAGGCATCGATCGATTCAGAGCCGAAACTCTCGCTGACGGCGAAAATCGGAGAAAGCGGAGGATTGATCCCGCCGGATTTGTAACCCCTAGAATAAGATGCATAGAGTGAATTGTCCGGCGTAACCTCGAAGGCCAGAACTGCTCGTCCGGTAATTTCGTCGAAGCTTACTTCGCGAAACTGGGCGAGCTGTTGGCCCGGCGTCCCCGGGTCGGCATCGAAAAGCCCAGACGGCCCGGTGAGGGGCGTTATCGGGGTATCGAACGGATCTCCATCATTGGCATAAGGGTTCAGGAAACTGATCAGCGTCGTACGCGCCGTCACATCCTTCTTGTCATTGTTGTAACGCAGCCCCCCGGTCAACGTCAGCCGGTCGCTTAGATCGAAATAGACCTCGCCGAAAATGCCATAGCTCTCTAGATTCGATTCCAGCGAGTTGTTCCGATACATCGACGTCGCGAAATAGGATGGCGGAAGGCCGCCCGACAAGGAGCCGAATGAACCCAATACGGCACTGGCGTAATCGAGCGCAAACGAGTTCACATAATAGCTATTGTCGGTGGTTTTCGATTTCGCATAAATTCCGCCCAACAGGAAATTGAACGGCCCGTCGAAGTCACTCGTGAGGATGAGCTCTCCGCTCCACGATTCGCGTTGTTCCGAAGATCGATCGAAAGAAAGCGGCGTTTCGGAACACAGCGAGTTCCCTTCGAAAGCGCCTCTGCTTCCATCATCATTATCCGACGTGCACAGCACGCCCTGCGGACCGTCCGGGATTAGAGCGCCGGCAATCGGCGAAAAATAGGCCGAAGAGCCGGGAATGAAGGCTGGCGCCGGCGGAGCAAGACCTGTCGGTAATCCGTTAGCCGCAAAAAAGTCCAACGTATTGAGCGCCGGGGCGAAACCGGCACGGCTTTGAATTCCAAGAAAATAGTCCTGCCTGGAATCGACTTCAGTATCCTGATAAATGCCGGTGGCCGTCAGGGTCATCGCGCCGAATTTTTGCTCAAGGCGCGCCTGCACCTGTAGCTCTTCGGCAAAATAGAAAGGGGTATAGGCCGTGTTGACGACACGCACATCGCCAGGCTCCTGAAACCCGGAAAACCCATCAGGGCCATAAAGGCTGCCGAGGCCGAGCACGGCGGGAATGCCCTGAATGGCGAAGAACTCGGATGAACTGAGCGTCGCACCGACCGTTGAATTTGCGTTCGTGGTATCGAAATCACGTCGATTGTTCAGGCATCCGAGCACGCCCAATGGATCGCGTTGGCACGTTTGTTTCTGGTTTCTGAGGCGCGTGTCCTTTTCCCGGAAATAATAGCCCATGAGATCGATCGTCGTATCAGGACCGGGTTCGAAACGAAGGGAGCCTCGCAACGCATAGAGGTCCCGAGCGTCGATGTCCGATCCATCATAGAGATTCGTCGTATAACCGTCGCGGTTCACATATATGCCCGCCAGCCTCACGCCGATCATATCCCCGATCGGGACGTTGACCATGCCACGCGCTTCGATGCTGTTGAAATTGCCATACTCGAATTGCGCTTCAGCCTCGAAACGGGAGAGTTTGGGTTTCGCGGTCACAACATTCACGACCCCGGAGGTCGCATTCCGGCCGAACAGGGTGCCTTGAGGTCCGCGAAGGACTTCAATCCTTTCCAGATCGAAATATTCGGTCTCGAACAGGCGTGTTCCGAACAAGGGGGATCCATTGACATGGATTGCGGTCGCAGCATCGCAGGTGACGCCGACGCACAGGTCGCCAACGCCGCGAATAGTGAATGAAGCTGAGGTGAAATTGCCTTTCGAGAAAGATACATTGGGCAGCGTCAGCTGTAGATCCGAGGCATTTTCGATCTGCTGGCTTTCAAGCGCCTCAGCGCTGAATGCGCTGACAGCGATCGGTACGTCTTGCAAGCTTTGCGCCTGACGTTGCGCTGTCACGACGATGACATTGTCACCGCCATCTGGCTCTTCGGCTATGACTTCCTGAGCATTTGAGACCTGTGGCAACGCCATCACGACGGCGCTTGCCAACCAATAGGCTTTCTTATTCATCACCCTATCTCTCCCTGTCTCGATTTTTTCGTTTCTTGCGCGAACCCGTCCTTGTCCCCGATTGTCGATGTTCAAAAATGGGGCAGCTCGCCGAGCTGCCCCGAGTTTGAGGAGTGGCCAGAAGGAGATTTCCGGAGAGGAAAAGATTCTCGCCGCTCGGCTGGAAGATGAGCAGTTTTTCGGCATTTGGTAAAGAACTTTATTATGGCACTTTATTATTTTGCTCGGGGCGGTGGGAGGTGTGCCATCTCAGATCCGAAGATATCAGTTTATACATCCGATGCTTGCTGTCAGCGCTTCAGCCTTGGCGCGGTCGAGCGCGCGCCGACGACTTTTGGATGCGGCTGCGGTACGGCATGCCCGATCCGGAGCGCATGACCCGCGTGGTCGAAAGTTGGATAGCAGTGCAAAAGGCCGGGCTCTGATCCCGGCTGGTGGAAACCAGGGGGTCAGGTCAGTTCACCTATTCCTTCCCGTTCATTTTAGAGTCATCAAGATCGTATTAACCACGTCACGGTCCCTGCCGGGCAGGGCTTTCACGTGGGGGCATCCATGACCAGAACCAAACCATCCCTTAAGTCAGCTATCCTGTTGGCCAAATAGGATCAAGGCGACCGGCGCACCAATTTACCTCGTGACTGAGCCATGTGCGCGCGAAAACCGTCACCACTTCGATGGGGATTCGACATGACATTGCCATTTCACATGCCGTCCACAATCCGCCTTTCGGGTGTAGGTCTTGCCGCTTGTGCGATTGCCACGATTGCTGCCGCAAGTGCGCAGGCGCTACCACTATCCAGCTTCAAGGATCAGGGCGTCGACCATATCTTTGGCAGCTACGCCCCGCGCGGCGACTGCTCAAAGGAACCGCGCGTAACCATCGATGAAAAGGGCATGACGTTCCGCGCCAATGGTCGGGAAATAAAGCCCCCTCGGGTGGAATATGCTCTCACCTTCATGGGCCAGAGCTATGACGGCATCATGGCAGTATTTTTTCCCTTTCCAGTTAGCAGCAATGATTTTGGTCGGGTTCTCATGTATGTGAACGACGACGAGAAGCGCGGTGTCATCCGCTTTGAATCCGATCTGCCGCGCGGCCAACGCCCGGCTTCTTTCCATGCGGCCTTCACGGGTGGCGGCCCGTTCACGCTCTGCCAGGGCAGCGCTCTTGCTGGCACGCCACTGCCGCCACGGCCTGAGCCGGCGGTGGCCGTGCAAGGCATTCCAGCGGAATGGACCAATCTCGCCAGCCTCGTCGGCAAATATCCGGGAAGCTACGCCAAGGACAATATCGACCTGTTCGATAAGGGTACCTTGGCTGCGGCATTGAAGGCCCGGATGGGGCCGAAGATGGCTGCGCTGCGGACCAATCTCTCAGCCGTCTCGCCATTGCAGCGGGCTGGGAACTATTACTATCTTTCCGGCAATGCGCAGCATCAGGGCGGTGTGGAGCAGGCCTATATAATAATAGACCCGGCGCGCCGTGCGGTGCAGGTGGGCCTTTGGGAGCGCGGCAAGCTAACAGTTTATCCGTCTGCTTCGGGCGTTAGGCTGCCGATTGCGCCGGAAATCAAGACGCTGTTGGACAAAAGCCCGCCCGAAACGGCAGTGCCGCTTCCCGGTACACCCTGGGAAGTTGTACCGGTGCAAGGTCGCGCGCCCATGGCTTATGTGAGCGCCGCGGCATCGCCCAACATCGAAGCCCTCAGTCTCTATTGTGAAGGCGGAAAGCCCTACATGGCGATGCTGCTCAACAAGCCCTCCGCCGACAATGCGATGACGATGACGTGGAACTTCTCCGGTCGGCTCGTTAGCATATCCGTTCAGCGCGCCAATGCGAACGGCACTCAATGGATCGGCGGCGTGACGGGTACGCAACTTGTTCCCCTGCTCATGCAGCAAAGCGGGACGGTGATGCTACGTATCAACGGGCGGCTGGAAGGCGAAGCCTCGCTCAGCAATTCAATTGCAGTGCTGCGCGATACCCTGCGGGGATGCGTGCGGCTCTGACCTGTAAGAACGGCGCCGCCTCCATTTCAGGTGCTCTGCCACCTGAATTCTGGACCAGTTGCGGTTAGAGTTTTCCGCCGTAGATATCATTGGCTGGGCGAGGAGTTAGAGCGGGATGACATTTGGCTGATTCAAAGGGGATTCTTTTTTGGGCGGTTTTCTGATTCATATGTGGACGCCCCCTATGGCAAGGGCTTTGTGGTCGCGATGGCTTTGATCGGTTGCTTTCATATGTCCGGCCTGTTTGTGCGGCGTTTTGAGTGCCGCTGGCCTTGATGGAAATCCGCCGGTGAGGTCCCTAATCAAGTTGGCGCGCGGTTGAAGCGCATTGAATCAGACGGGTTGGTTTCACCATTGGCTCGATCGTTACTCATCATTGACTGCCACTGCCAATTCGGTTGTTCGGTATTCTGTTAGGTCGTCAGTTGATAGGGCCCATAGGCTTCCTTCCGGGTCAGCACGACCCAGGCGATCCGGGCCAACTTGTTGGCAAGCGCCACGGAGACGACCCTGAACGGCTTTTTCTCCGAGAGTTTCCTGATCCAGTCGGCCATGGGCGTTGGCTTATCCTTGATGTGGCGCATGACGGCGGTGGCGCCGACGACGAGCAGTCGGCGCAGATATCGGTCTCCCTGCTTCGAGATGCCACCCAACCTGGTCTTGCCGCCGGTGGAGTGCTGCTGCGGAGTTAGGCCGAGCCAGGCGGCGAATTGCCTTCCCGACCGGAACTGATCGGGATCGGTGACGATAGCAGCGATCGCGGTTGCCGTGATCACGCCGAGCCCCGGGATCGCGGCGAGCCTGCGAGAGGCCTCGCTCTCGGCATGCCAGGCCGCGAGTTGCTGGTCGAGCACCGCAATCTGGCTACTGACGCCCATGATCTGACGGATCAGTATCTCTACGGCCGCGCTTGCATAGGATGGAAAAGCATCTTTGTTGGCCAGCACCTGGTCGGTCAGCTTTGCAAGGTTGGCAATGCCGGGGTTACCATCGCATCCATTGGTGGTGACGAACTCGAGAAGTCGCAGATCACCAAACCGGAAGCACTTGCGGCGCGCGTGCCCACATTGAATATCGCGGTGGGCGGTTCGGGTTCGGGTGGCCAGCTGAGTCTTCGTGGGATCGGATCCTCGAATGTGTCTGCGGCGTTCGACAGTGCAGTTGCGCTCGATTTCGACGGCATTGTGGTCAGTTCCATGCGCCTGGTCCAGTCTGGGTTTTTCGACGTCGCCCAGATCGACATTCTGAAGGGGCCGCAGTCGTTGTATTTCGGCAAGAGCGCTACTGCTGGCGTGGTTTCGATCCGGTCTGCCGGTCCTACGTCGTCACTCGAAGCATCACTGCGCGGGTCCTACGAATTCGAAGAGAAGGGCTATACTGTCGAAGGATACGTTTCCGGACCGATCAGCGACACTCTGGGTTTCCGCATCGCTGGCCGCTATAACAAGATTGACGATCTTTATTTCAATGCGGCACCAAATGTTGTCCATCCGCATCGCGGCGAGAAGAACATCAATCTGCGCGGCACGCTCGAATGGAAGCCGAGCGCAGACTTCACTCTCAATCTCAAAGCGAATTATGTCGGTCATAATAACAACGGCGAGATCCGGCACACGCAGGTTTTCTGTGGGCCGAACGGCGTAGCCGACAACCTCTTTGTGCTGGGCGGGGCTGTGGTCATTCCGGCCGGGTACGATTGCAACTCGTTCGACAATGTTTTCTGGCTGCCCGATTCCGCGGTTCCCTTGGGCCGCAAGGCACCTCCGGGCATGGATAATAACGGCGGGGTTCCGTTCAACGATACGGATACGTTCCTGATCCGCGCAAAAGCGGACATAGCGCTGCGGGATAATCTGTCGCTGACCCTGGTGACCGGATATTTCGACTTCCAATCGCGCGGTCAGGATTTCTACGCTTATGGCGGCACGTCCGGGATCGGTACCGATCTCAATCGCAACCGGAATAAGCAGTTCAGCCAGGAAATTCGCTTCGCCAGTGACAATGAAGGACCGGTCAACTGGCTGGTCGGCGGTTTCTACGAGCGCCGCGACATCCTGTTCGAAGCAGCGCAGAATGCAGTCAACATTTCATTTCTGGCGGCCGACCCTATCACGGGTTCGACATTTGACTGGCGCCGCCAGCATTACACCAAGACTGACGCATATTCAGTCTTCGGGAACGTGCTGGTGGAACCTACGGAAAACATCGAGTTGTCCGCCGGCCTGCGTTATACCAAGGAGGAAAAGACGAACCGGATCGAGGTGCCTTACGTTCACGCTATATTGTCCGGGCCGCAGTTCAACTTCATCAGAAGCGGTTTCCAATCACCGCAGATCCGCTTCCAGGACGATAATTTCTCACCAGAAGTATCGGTGAAATACAAGCTTTCCGACGATGCCCAAGTCTATGCTTCCTACAAGAAGGGCTTCAAGTCAGGCGGAATCGACAATAGCGCCTTGCCCTCAAGCGGGTTGAGTGCCATCGTTGCTTCGGGCGACTATTCCTCGCTCATCTTCGCTTCCGAGACGGCCGAAGGTTTTGAGGTCGGATTGAAAAGTTCACTGGCTCAGAACAAAGTGCGATTGAACATGTCGCTGTTCAACTACACCTTCTCGGGCTTGCAGATACAAAGTTTCGATCCAGTCGCCATCCAATATAGCACAAGCAATGCTGGCCAACTGCGATCACGCGGCGGCGACCTTGAGCTCCGCTGGAAAGCGCCGACAGATGGCCTGACCCTTAGTGCGGCAGTCGCTTATACTGATGCCGAATTTACCGAGACCTTCATCAGCAATGCCGGAATCGACCTCAAAGGCAGGGCTGCACCAAGAGCGCCCAAGTGGTCAGGCAATCTGTCTTTCGACTGGGAGATCCCGATCTCTGATAGCCTCGACTTCAGTGTGTTCGGTTTGGCTAACTACAGCGGTTCCTATTTTGCCGATGCAACGACCTTGAATGACTATGTTCAGAAAGACTACGTCACATTGGATGCCAATGTTACGATCAGTTCGTCGAATGATCGTTGGCGCCTTTCCTTGGTTGGAAACAACCTGACCGACAAGATCTACGTCAATCAGGCATCTGGCCGACCGTTCCGGCAAGCCGGAGTGGGTGACGACTTGGCACTCACACAGAACAGGGGCCGGCAGGTCTTCGTAGAGTTCGCCGTTAAGTACTGAGTCTCTTAATTTTGATGTCATTGTGGATAGAGGAGTCTCGATCATGGTAGAAACGCTGACCGGAACAAATCGATCAAGAGGATTATCCTATCAGGAACTCCTCAAGACTGATTCGAAAAGCGTACCTGCGTCGCTGAAGAAGGAATCGGCGCTGGATCATACTCCTCTAGGGCTGAGACTCATTCAGAGCCAGAAGGCCAAGGTAGTGACCAGCGCGACGGCTGACAGGAAGTTGGCGGCGAGCTTGTCGTAGCGTGTGGCGATCCGACGGAAGTCTTTGATCCGGCAGAAGGCATTTTCGATGAGGTGCCGGCTACGGTAGCGGTGCTGATCGTATCGGATGGCTCGCTTGCGGTTGCGGCGACCCGGAATGACGGGGCTGGTGCCATTCTCGCGCAAGGACGTCCGCAGCCGGTTTGCGTCGTAGCCCTTGTCGCCGAGCAGGTAGCGCATCGGTCCGGCGCGTTCGAGCAGTGCCGGTGCAGCCTTCACATCGCTGACATTGCCCGCCGTCAGCATAAGGGCATAGGGGCGGCCGAGAACGTCGGTCAGGGCATGGATCTTGGTTGTCCAGCCGCCGCGAGAACGACCGATCGCCTGCGTCTGGCGCCCCCTTTTCCACCAAAGGCCGAGCGCTGGGCTTTGATGTAGGTGCTATCGATCGCCGTGCTCTTCGTCACCGCACCCGCCCCTGCCAAGGCATCGAGCAACTTCGTCCAGAACCCCCGCCGCGACCAGCGGTTGAAGCGGTTGTAGACCGTCGTCGATGGTCCATAGTCTGCCGGACAGTCGCACCACCGGCAGCCGGATTTCAGTACATGAAGGATGCCCGAAATCACCCGCCGGTCATCGACCCGTCGCGCACCAGGCTGGTTCCGGGGCAAGTACGGCTCGATCGCCAGCCAAGCTTCGTCCGACAACCAGAATAAAGAACGCGACATCGTGAAGGGCCTCCCGCTGCGGTGAAGGCCCTTTGAATCAATACATACAAGCAATTTCAAGAGGCTGATTGGGTTTTAACCCTATCTATCGATGTTGAGCGATATTACAGTCGCGAATTCCACGATCTGGAAGTCGAAAAACTCTGGCGGCGCGTGTGGCAATTGGCTTGTCACGAAGACGAAATTCCCGAGGTTGGGGATGCATTGGTCTATGACATCGCGTCGCTTTCCTTTATTGTGGTGAAGACGGGAGAAGATGAATTCTCCGCGTATCCCAACGCCTGCCGCCACAGGGGGCGCCGCCTGCTGGATTGCCCCAAAAAGGGGCTCACCAATTTCCGATGCCCTTTCCACGGTTGGTCGTGGAAACTTGATGGGACACTCAAAGAGGTTCCATGCCACTGGGATTTCCCAAACGTCACCGAAGAAACGCACTCACTTCCCAAGGTGAAAACCGGCCGCTGGGGTGGGTTCGTGTTCATCAACCCAGACCCGGACGCGCAGCCCCTCAAGGAGTTCCTGGGGGACATTGACGAACACTGGACAACCCTTCCCTTCGAACGTCGCTACAAGGCCGTGCACGTCGCCAAAAAGCTGCCCTGCAATTGGAAAATTGCACAGGAAGCCTTCATGGAATCCTATCACGTGATCGCGACGCATCCTACTCTGCTGTATGAGATGGGGGATGCTAACTCGCAGTACGACGCTTTCGGGGTGCTTTCACGCGCCATCTCCGCGCAAGGCATAGCCAGTCCGCATATTGAGGCCGAACTTGCGGGCGAGCCGTTTGACGATACCACGCCCTTTACCGTCTACCGTCACCCCATAACTGGTGATCTCTATGAGCGCCTCAGTGAGGGCCGCATACGTTTGACAAAGGCGGATGGCCGGGTCGGGGTGTTCAATGCACAGGCAGAGCCGCTGGAGGGCGAGTTGAAAAATGCGGACCTCCACATTTGCAACTGGTTCGCGGGCAGGTTGACCCCCGATATGGAAGCGGCAAGCCATGCTTTCGGCGCCTTGCCGGTGGTCGAAGCCCGTGCGAGTCGCGCTGCTGCCAAGCGGGAGCAATTGCGACCGCTGATGGGGGACGAGATCGACCGGGTGTGTGACGCCGAATTGGTCGATTCAATATATTACAGCATCTTTCCGAACATTAGTCCGTGGGGGTGCTACAATCCAATCTTCTACAGGTTCCGACCAGATGGCGATAATCCGGAACAATGCATCCACGAAATCATGTTCATGCTTCCGGTTCCCAAAGGACAAGACCGACCGAAGCCGGCTTCGATCCATTGGCTCGGCCTAAATGATGACTACATGGAGGCTCCCGAACTCGGTTCGTTGGCGAAGGTGTTCAATCAGGATAATTTGAACCTGCCGGCAGTACAGCTGGGGTTGCGCAATGTTCCTGGGGGCAAGATCATGCTGGCGGAATATCAGGAAGCCAAGATCCGGCATTTTCATGCCACTTTGGACGATTGGCTCGATTAATAGTCCTGCGCAGGCTCGTTGGCGCCCACAGATAAACGTTTTTCAAGGTCAATGTATGAACAAATCAGATTCCTCCCATGCCTTCACGCCTGAGTTAGCGAGATCGATTTATCGCAAAGCGTATCTCATCAACCGCACGGACCAACGATTCCGGGCGATGCTGACGAATGGTGAATTGGCAGTTGCATACTACCCTGTTCGTGGACAGGAGGTCACCGCAGCCGCTGCGCTGTCTGCATTGCAGCCCGAAGACTATCTGGTGACAACCTATCGCGGCCTTCACGATTCCCTGGCCAAGGGGATTCCATCACGCTTGCTATGGGCCGAGTTTGCCGGAAAACGCACCGGGACCTGCAAGGGCAAGGGCGGACCGATGCATATCACTTATCCCCCGACCGGGGTAATGGTGACGACAGGAATCGTCGGGTCGGGCATTCCGATCGCCAATGGCCTGGCAATGGCCGCGCAAATTAGAGGCGAGAACCGGGTAGCGGTGGCGAGTTTCGGTGACGGGGCCAGCAATATCGGCGCGTTCCACGAAGCGCTCAACATGGCGTCGGTTTGGAAACTGCCGGTTGTTTTCCTCTGCCAGAACAACCAATACGCCGAGCATACGACGCTCGCGGCAGGTACTTCAGTGACGAGCATCGCCGAAAGAGCTGCGGGTTACGAAATGCCCGGCGTGTCGTGCGACGGTCTCGATCCCGAAATGATGTATCAAACAATGGCCGCAGCGGTTGCTCGTGCCCGTGCTGGAGACGGCCCTACCCTGGTCGAAGCACATACGTACCGCTTGCAGGGTCATATCTTCGGCGCTGATTACAGTTATATTCCCAAGGAAGAGCTCAAGGCTGCCGAAGAGCGGGCCAGCATGATGCGCCTTCGCCAAAGGATCAGCGAGAGACAGGTCACCGATTCCGATCTCGCGCAGATCGAACAGGAGGTGGACGCCGAAATCGAAGATGCCGTGGCGTTCGCACTGAAAAGTGATCCGCCGGATCCGGACGAGATCAGGTTCGACATCTACGAAACGGAGCAGGCAGCATGAGCGGAAAAACTATCAGCTTCGGCCAGGCTCTCAATGCTGCGCTCGATGATGCGATGGCGGACGACGGAAATGTCATGATTCTTGGCGAGGATGTTGCCGACGAGCAGGGCGGCGGCGTGTTCAAGGTCAGCAAGGGCCTTTCGAGCAAATACGGAACCAGTCGCGTTCGTTCGACTCCCATTTCTGAACAGGCCATCCTGGGCGCGGCAGTGGGTGCGGCGATTGTTGGCATGCGTCCGGTGGCCGAGATCATGCTGATGAATTTCATCACGGTCGCGATGGACCAGCTGGTCAATCACGCCGCGAAGCTGCGCTTCATGTCGGGCGGCCAGACCAATGTGCCGCTGGTTGTCCGAACGACGACCGGGGCTGGTGTGGGTTTCGGAGGTCAGCATTCCGATATGCTGGAAGCCTGGTTTGCTCATGTTCCCGGCCTAAAGATTGCGACCGCCTCGAACCCGGCGGATGCCTATGGCCTGCTTCGCTCTGCGATTGACGATGAAGATCCCGTTATCCTGATCGAGAATATCACACACTACGGAATGACAGGCCCCGCCCCAGAGGCTGGTTATCGCGTGCCGCTGGGCAAGGCAGCGATTGCGCGCGAGGGAAGGGACATCACTCTTGTTACTTACGGACGCGGTGTAAGCGATAGCCTGAAGGCGGCCAGCCTGTTGGCTGATGAAGGTATCGCCGCTGAAGTCATTGACTTGCGCACCATAGCCCCGTGGGATGAACAGGCGGTTTTCGCTTCTGTCGCCAAGACAAAGCGCGCTGTAATCGTCCACGAAGCAGTTCGTCCTTTCGGGGCCGGAGCCGAGATTTCCGCTCGCATTCACGAAGAACTGTTCTCTGATCTACTAGCGCCAGTTCAGCGGGTCGCGTCCTATCCCTCTCCGGTTCCCTTTGCGAAGCCACTGGAGACAGCATTCCTCTATAGTGTCGATGACATTGTTCGTGCGGCACACGCAACAACAGATAAGGCAATTAACTCATGACTATAGAAGTTCGCATACCAAAGCTTGGGATGAGCATGGAAACTGCAACCCTTTTGGAATGGTGCGTTGAAGATGGTGCGCAGGTCAGTGCTGGCATGCCACTTTATACGGTCGAGACAGACAAATCGACCATTGAGGTGGAAGCGCCGGCCGACGGACAGATTGAGATAATCGGCTTGGTCGATACTGAATATGAGGTCGGCACTCTCATTGCTCGTATTTCCTGAAGCCTGTTGGGAAAGTGGAGAAGACCCGAAATGCGTGACGAGGTATTTGTTGTCGACCAGGCCGGGAAGGCTCGCATTGTCGCCGGGAAGAACCGCACCAATGGACAGATTGTCTTTCCATATCCAGATGGAGAGGGCGAGGGGGCATACGAACGGATCGAGCTTCCGCAAAGCGGGACTTTGTGGACGTTTACCATACAACGTATTCCGCCGAAGAACCCGCCCTATGTAGGCGTGACCAATCCCGACGACTATGAGCCGTATGGGGTGGGGTACGTCAGCCTCGGGGATGAAATCATGATTGAAGGTCGGCTCGTTGCCGATCCCGAGAGCCTTAGAATTGGAATGCCGATGGATTGTATTGCGATTTCCCTGTCCAAGGCCGATGGCGGAGAGATGATGACATATGCGTTTGCCTCGAGCGAACAGGACAACAATTCATGAGCCAAGTTTATGTCATCGGCGCTGGAATTCATCCGTTCGGTCGACACGACGGCAAATCTGGTCTCGATCTAGGTGTCGATGCCACAAAGTTAGCGTTGAACGACTGCGGACTGGAGTGGTCGAATGTCGAAGCAGCATTCGGGGGATCGTCAGCCTCGGGGAATGCCGATGCCTTGATGCCGCGAATGGGTCTCACGGGAATTCAGTTCATAAATGTAGCGAATGGCTGCGCAACCGGTGGTTCTGCCGTGCTGTCTGCGTACTGGGCGATCAAGGCCGGTGAGTTTGACACGGCTTTGGCGGTAGGGTTTGATAAGCATCCTCGCGGCTCCTTCAATCCCGATCCAGAGAAATATGGGCTCCCACAATGGTACGGCGATACCGGCCTTATGTTGACGACCCAGTTCTTCGCCCTGAAGATTCAGCGCTATATGCACGATCATGGTATTTCGGCTCGGACGCTCGCCCGGGTCGCGTCCAAGGCATTCGAGAACGGTTCGCGCACTCCCCACGCCTGGCGGCGCGCGGCGATGGACCAGGGCGCAATCCTGGCTTCCCGCATGATAAGCGATCCTCTAACACAATATATGTTCTGCAGCCCCTCGGAGGGCGGCGTGGCGCTGATCCTTGCTTCCGAGAAAAAGGCTCGCGAATTGGGACGGACGCAGGTCAGGTTGAGGTCGGCAGCGGTGAAAACAAGGCCAGAAAACAGCTTTGAAGTGTTTTCTCCTTCTCTTTCTGTCGAGAGGGGCGAAACGCCGACAATGCTTGCAGCTCGCGCCGCCTTTGATAAGGCGGGTCTCGGTCCGAAAGACATTGATGTTGCCCAGTTACAGGATACCGAAAGCGGCGCTGAAATCATGCATATGGCGGAAAACGGCTTCTGCCGTGATGGCGATCAGGAACAATGGCTTGCCGACGGACTAACCGCTCTTGGCGGGCAACTGCCAATCAATACGGACGGTGGATGTATTGCCTGTGGGGAACCGATTGGCGCCTCCGGCTTGCGTCAGGTTTATGAAAATGTTCTGCAGTTACGCGGGAAGGCCGAAAACAGGCAGGTCGAAAACGCCAGACTTGCTTATTCGCAAGTATATGGGGCTCCAGGACTTGCTGCAGTTGCGATCCTAGAAAAGATTTAATTTGCTGCGAAGCGCAGCTGTATTTAAGGGTTTGTTCTAATATTGGATATGATAAATATTGGGAACAATAATAGGTGCTAAAAATAAAAACAACATATGATAGCGTCACGATGGCTGAACGGCGTCAGCGGATCCTTTATGAAGTTCGGAAGCTCGTCAATGAGGAGGGGTTGGAAGGCTTCAGCATGCGCGAGATCAGCAAGAGGGCGAACGTCGCGCCCAAGACTCTCTATAATGCCTTTGGAGATCGTGATCGCTTGATCGGTTGCGCCATTCGAGAGGTGTACGATGCGGTTCGACAGAATGTCCAATTCAGGACTTCAGACAGAACGCTTGAGGGTTTGTTGGATCGCGCCATAGTGCTTAATCGAGGAAATCTGAAGGCGCGAAATTACGCACAGGCAGTGGCCACAATCTACTTCTCGCCTAGTACAAATCCATACTTGCGCTCGTTGCTACAGGAAATGGCGGTTGGCAATACGCGAGAGTGGTTGGAAGATGTTCGTGCCAAGGGTGGGCTTCACGATTGGGTGAATATCGATCATCTGACCCGCCACATGGCAAACATGGAATATGGCCTAATACTTGAATGGGCGACGAGCAGCGTGAAAGATTCGGATTACCTTTTTCACTTCGTCGAGATTATTCTCTTCAGTGCGTTGGCGGCAACGCGAGGAGAAGTCAGAGAAACAGCAAATTCCATTCTTACAAAAATGGTAGCTACAGGCGAGCTACCTAAGTTCGAGAACCCAATTATTCGCCCGATTGACGTGCCAAAGTAGACTGCAATGGCGTGCCCTAGGGTCAGGATCTGTAATTGCAGAGCTTGGCGGTGCCGATCCCTTGAGGGTTTCATGGATCTGTCCGCACTGGCCGGGCCGAAGCCTGGTCGTGCTATATCGGGTCTCACAGAGGCGAACGTTGCATTGACTCGAAGCGGGCTTTGCAGCCCATCTGACTACCTTCGCAGATCGTTCGTCCCTGCGTTCCCTCGCGGGACACCGCCCTCGGATCAGCTTTGACGCGTCACCGCTGGCAAACAGACTTTAGCCTACCTCAAGCTTGGAACAAAGTGCCGTCACGCAGCATGGCATGCATGATGACCGCGAGCCGACGGGCGAGTGCGACACGGGCTTTCTTCAAGCCGCGACGCTTGGCGATCTTCATGGCCCATGTTTTCAGGGCGAAGGTCTCACGGCTCCGGGTAAGGATCGAGTTGGCAGCTTCGTACAGCAGCTTGCGCACGGTCCCATCGCCCTGTTTGGTGATCCTGCCAGTCCAATCGAGCTCGCCCGACTGATGGCGTCGGGGCACAAGGCCAAAGTAGGCCCCGGCATTGCGTGATTGTCGGAAGCGTCCGGCTTCATCGACTGCAGCGGCGAAGGCAGCAGATGTCTGCACGCCGACGCCCGGAATGGTCATCAGGATCTCGCAAGCCTGTGACTGGCTTGCGATGACACGCAGGCGGCGGTCCATTTCCTTGATTTGCTCGACCAGTTCTGCGCGCACGGACAGCAAGGATGCGATGGCGTCGCCAAGGCCCGGGGTGTGGGCGGCCTGCATGATCCGTTCGAGGAAGGCCTTCCCTTGACCTGCGCCGGGCCGATATCCGAACGTGGCGCAGAGACCGCGGATCGTGTTGTCGAGCCGGACACGCGCTTCCACCAGATGGCTCCGTGCGGTGATCACGCTGCGAACGCCATGCGCTGCCGGAGATTTGACATGCACCTCCTTGTAGAAGCCGGTGCGCGCCAACTGTGCGAGGCCGGCGGCATCGTGAGGGTCGGTCTTGTTCGCCTTCATTGCTTTGAGGCTCTGGTGCGCCTGGCGGGCATCGATGCACACCACCGGGACACCCAGTTCACGCAGACCGAGGCAAATCGCCGGCGACATGCGGCCCGTTTCGATCACCGCCCGCTCGATTGGACCGTATCGCTCCAGCATCATGGCGATCGCCTCCGGAGAGCTCTCCACTTTCTCCGACACGACCTTCCGACCATTGTCATCAACGATGCAGACCTGCGTGGATTCCATCGACAGGTCCAATCCGGCATAGTGCTTCATGGCTGCTTCCTTCCTTCAGGATTCGACAACCAGAAGTGTGCGCCTCAACCAAGGTCCGAGGGAAGCAGCCGCAATTACACGATGACTCATTGATCAGAGCCAGAAGATGACGGTTGCGGCGAGTGCGACGGCGGAGAAGAAGGCCTTCGGGCAGCGATCGTAGCGTGTTGCGACCCGCCTCCAGTCTTTGAGGCGGCCGAACATGATCTCGATGCGGTTACGGCGTTTGTAGCGGCGTTTGTCGTACTTTACGGTCGTGTTCCGGATTTTTCGGCCCGGGATGCAGGGCGTGATACCCTTCTCCTGCAGGGCGTCGCGGAACCAGTCGGCATCATAGCCTCGGTCGGCCAGCATCCATTGCGCGTTGGGCAGACTGTCGAGCAAAGCGGCCGCGCCAGTGTAGTCGCTGACCGGTCCGGCGGTCAGGAAGAAGCTGATTGGACGACCATTCGCATCACTCACGGCATGAAGCTTGGTGTTCATGCCGCCTTTCGTCCGGCCGATCAGGCGTCCTGGACCCCCTTTTTTACCCGCAGGCTCGACGCCGTGCGGTGCGCTTTAAGATAGGTCGCGTCGATCATGATCGTCTTGCGCTCGGGAGCCTGAGGTGTCGCCAGGCCTTCCATCATGCGGATGAAGATGCCTTTGTCGCTCCACCGCTTCCAGCGATTGTAGAGCGTCTTCGCCGGGCCGTATTCCCTCGGCGCATCGCGCCACCTCAGCCCATTGCGGTTGACGAAGATGATCCCGCTCAAAACGCGCCGATCATCAACGCGCTCGCGGCCATGGCTCTTGGGAAAATAGGGCTGAAGCCGAGCCATCTGCTCGTCCGTCAGCCAGAATAAATCGCTCAAATTCAGGCTCCTTCGCAGCCGCCTGAATCACAGCCATCAGCGCAAATCAATGGGTCCTGACCCTAAGGCAAGAGCAAGTGAATAATATCCTTCTGAAACATATGTCTATGGTGAAGAAATTTTAGACTATGCGACAAGAAATACTGGGATAAAACAAGCCATTCCCCCAGTTACCCGGCTACGGATCGTAAGAGTTTGCGCCCGCTTGCTTGCTTCTATCTCAGCTGATAACTTCGAAGGCTGTGCCGTATCCCACGTCGGCGGGGATAGTGAGGATGTTCTTGCCGTCTCGCTGGATGACTTCTGGAAGGACCGGCACGATTTCGCGAGCCTTGGCCCGCGCGACGCAATCGTCTGCGCTCGCAGCTTCGGCTAGCAGTTGCAGGTTCAATCGCGTGGGAAAGATGATCGTTCGTTCACCGCTGACACCCAGTTTCAGGGCTTTGCTTGGCGAAAGCCATTCCGCATCAACGGTTTCATATCCATCACATGCTGCGATCTGGCGCTCTGGGGCGCGAACGACGAAGAAATGAGTGTCGAAGCGCTTTTGCATAAAGCTGGGCGTGATCCACCGCGCGAACTCGCTCAGGCGATCAAGGCGCAGTTGCACATCGGCCTCGCGCACAATGTCGAAAAATTCGCGCTCGCCTCGCTCGACGGCTTTGCGGCTTTCAAGATCGCAAATATCCTCGAACTCGCTACCGTCGCGATGATCGGCCAGCAGGATGCCTGCTTCCTCAAAGGCTTCACGAATCGCGGCAATCCGAAGGGTGCGCTGCGTAGGATCTAGCGTTTTCCAGCCCCTGCAATAATCGGCCCATTCAGGCGCTTCATCGGCAGCAGAAGGCTTTCCACCGGGAAAGACCAGCGCGCCGGATGCAAAATCGATCTGGTGATGCCGCATGACCATCAGCACCTGGAACTCCGGCTCGTCGCGAAGCAACAGCATGGTGGCTGCGGGGACCGGATCGACTGGCTTCTGCAGTGTCATCATAAACTCCAGTTCTCAGTTGGCCTGATATTGGACGCTGGCCCGTTCAAGCTGAGCAACGATCTTATCGCCATTTGCGCAGAAGAACCAACCCGGCAAGAGCCACTGCAACACTTGCAAGCACCCAGGATTGATTCGCAAGCAGCGCCGCGGAGACGATAAGTGCGGCCGCCACAGGACCTTTGACAGGCTGGCTCGCGCGGCGAATGGCTGCGAGCTTCTCAAAACTTGCCGGATCAATCTGGACAGGCACATGCCCGGACTTGGCTATAGCGGCGGCGTTATCGAGAAGGTCAGGCATGATCGCCGCTAGGGCGAGGAGTTGTCGGCGAACTTTTTTTAAATTGGCGCGATTCCTGCCAAGGGAGAATCTTTCTGCGAACAGCTCCAACATGATGGGGCGTGTTTCCTCCCCGATATTATAGTCAGGCGCAAAGGAACGCGCAAACCCTTCCGCCGTGAGCAATGTTCGAAGAAGGATCGCCAGATCAGGCGGAAGTGCGAGCTGATAGTCTCGCAGGAGATCGAACACGCGGCTGAAAATATGCGAGAACTCAATCCCCGAAAGGACCGTTCCCCTGAACTCACCGATCAGCTGGTCCAAATTCTGGGTGAGCCCATCACGGTCAACTTTCGGATCTCCAGCCCATTCGAGCAACACGTTCGCGACGTCTGCTGTGTCTTCGTCGGCTATAGCCATGACAAGTCGTACCAGTTCCTCGCGCCTCGCCTTTGTGAGAGTGCCGACCGATCCGAAGTCGATAAAGCCCACATCCTGTTCCCCGATAAGGAAAACATTGCCTGGATGCGGATCGCCATGAAATTCGCCATTCAGAATGATCATGCGCAGGACTGCATTCGCATATTGTCTCGCGAACGCCGCCACGCGTGGGTCGGTCGATTCGGCCTCGATCGCAGACGCGGGCGTTCCATACAGCCGCTCCTGGACGTTGACCCGTATCCCCGTCAGTTCCCAATGAATTGTTGGAGTCTTGATCCCAAGCGTATCAAGATAGCCACCGATACGCTCGCATGCACGAGCTTCTGCTGCCAGATCCATTTCCCAGGCAAGATTTCTGCCAAAGGTTCGCAGGAACTCTACGGGGCGATAGCGGGCGATTTCAGGGGATCGATCCTCGGCAACGGCGGCGAGGCGCGTCAGGAGCCGCACATCGGCCTCCATTCGCGCAGCAGTGCCCGGACGCCGCACCTTTATGATAACGTCGGCGCCGTCGAGCAGCGAAGCAGAGTAGGTCTGCGCTACCGAAGCCGAAGCCAGTGGTTGTTCATCGAATTGGGTGAATTCCCCTCGCCAGTCAGCTCCCCAGCTTGCGGCAAGGATGGGCTCGATTTCTTCGAATGGCACCGGAGAAACCTGATCGTGGAGCGTCGCGAAGGCAGCAATCCAGGACCTGGAAAACAGATCGCTGCGCGTCGCCAGCAGCTGTCCAAGCTTTATTCCGACCGGACCAATGTCGCGCAGGAGTGCGACGACCGCCGCCGGCCGCAATTCACCTGGATCGATTGACTTGGCCGGATGCGGAATGACTCCGAGAGCGCCCGCCAGGCTTTTGGCGCCGTGCCGGACAAGAATCTGTCCTATCTCGGCGGCGCGTGCGATGTCTCCTATCGGTTTATCTCGGAACCCAGGCATATGTCCTATTCCGCATCGGTCCGGCTCTGATCGAGATTCGACGCAATCCGCACAAGAATGTCCAGCAACGTCCGTTTTTCGTCGCGCGTGGCGTTCCGCCATAGGACCCTATGCAGCCCGTCCGCGGATTCTCTCAGTTGGGGCAACAACCTGTCGAGCTCCTGGGTCAGGATGAGCTGCCATGCCCGGCCGTCCGTTTTGGCTCGTCGCCTTTCCATCAATCCTTTCCCACAAAGGCCAGCGACGGCTTGACCGATCGTGGCGGATTCCAACTCTAGTCGCTTGGCAATTCCGGCCTGCGTCAACGATGGTTCGCGGAGAAGTTGTCCGATGATGCGCCACTGCGTCTGATTGAGGCCAATCTTGGCAATCCGTGCGTCATAAGCGCGCCTCGCCCCCCGACTAATCTCGTCCATCAAATATAGCATACGGTCGTCGTCGGTGAGGGCGCCTTCGCGAAGCCGTGGCGGCATTGTGTCGAGATTTGCGTTCATACCGCTGCCTAGTCCGTTTCGTGGGAATGCCAAAACGCAAATTACTAAACGATTTTACTAACCGGATGGAACGGTCTACGCCACGCCATGAAGCGACTTAGCACATGTCCAAAATCCTTCGAAAGAGGCAGATGACCGACGAACCAAATGAGCGGGAACAGGATCGCGCGCCCGCATCCAGCCTGAAATCGCAACCCAAATTTCGCCTCATCCTCATCATAGCCATCACTGCTGCGCTGATTGCAGGTGGTGGGTGGTATTACAGGCATGTCACCTATGGGCAGTACATGCAGTCGACCGACAACGCCTATGTCGCGGCCGACAGCGTTGTGGTTTCATCAAAAGTGGCCGGATACGTGGACGCGGTGCTCGTCTCTGAGAACGGGCGGGTCAGTCCCGGCGAGGCGCTCGTGCAACTGGATGTGCGAGATTATAGAGCCCAGGCGCAACAGGCGCGTGCGCAAATTGCGGCGACGCTGGCCGGCGCCGACACAATCCGCTCGCAAGTAACCGAACAGGACTCATCGATTCGGCAGGCGCGGGCCCAACTCGCCGCCAAGCGCGCGGCGCTCGACCTCGCCAATGAGCAGCTAGCGAGGTATCGCCCCCTTGCCGCGACCGGTGCGGAGCCGCGAGAAAAGCTTCAACAATATGAGACACAGGCGCAGCAAGCGCACGCCGACTTTGTTGCTGCCCAGGCAGCAGTCTCTGCTGCCAACGGTCGGAGGGCCACCTTGTTCAAACAGATCGACCAGACCGAAGCCCAAGCTGACGCGGCTCGCGCGCAGCTGGAAGCGGCCGACCTAGATGTCACATCGACTCTGCTGCGAGCCAGCAAGGGAGGTCGCGTTGGCGATCTAACAGTAAGGGTCGGCCAATTCGTTCAGCCCGGTCAGCGATTGATGACCGTGGTTCCGGTAAACGAAATCTACGTCATCGCTAATTTCAAGGAGACGCAGGTCGGCCTTTTGCGGGCGGGGCAACCGGTCAGGCTCGAGGTCGATGCTCTTCCCGACTTTGAGATTGCTGGACGCGTTGAGAGCATCTCGCCCGGAACCGGAGCAGAATTTTCGATCCTGCCGCCCGAAAACGCCACAGGGAATTTCACCAAGATTGTTCAGCGGATAACGGTTCGTATCGCGATAATAGCCTCGCCCAAAGTGCGTCGTCTGCTCGTCCCGGGCATGTCGGTTGTGGCAGTTGTCGACACGCGAAACGCTGCCGGAGAGCTGAAAGAGATCTCGAGTACCGACAAATGACCGCCGAGTTGGCATCGAACAGCGCCTCTGGTACTCCGACTGCAGAAAGGCGGAATGCCGATATCACCGCGTGGATAGCGGTCGCAGCGGGTGCACTTGGCGCCATGCTCGCAACACTCGATATCTCTATCGTCAATTCCGCGCTTCCGGTGATCCAGGGCGAAATCGGAGCCAGCGGCACCGAGGGCACTTGGATTGCCACCGCATTTCTCGTTGCCGAAATTGTGGTAATTCCGCTTAGCGCCTGGCTTGAACGCCTTTTTGGACTGCGAAACCTGCTCATCATTGCGGTTTCCGCGTTCACCGGCTTCTCAATTCTTTGCGGTATGGCGACCGACCTCACGACCATGATCATCGGTCGCACGGGTCAGGGTTTCATGGGTGGTGCGCTGATACCAACTGCGATGACCATCGTGGCGAAAAGATTGCCGCCCCATCAACAGCCGATCGGCATGGCGCTGTTCGGCATGACAGTGATTCTGGGTCCGGTCATGGGGCCGCTGATCGGTGGCTGGCTGACCGAAAATTTGAGCTGGCACTATGCCTTCTTTGTCAATGTTCCAATCTGCGCCGTACTGCTGCTGCTGCTATTCGTCGGGCTTCCTCACGAAGAGCCGAAGTGGGAGTATCTGACCGATGCTGATTGGGCGGGCATTGCCGGCCTGATTCTGGGGTTGGGCGCTTTGACTGTGTTGCTTGAGGAGGGGCATCGCGAGGAATGGTTTGAATCCGCTCTTATTCGCTGGCTGGCACTCATTGCCGTTATCGGTTTCGCTTCACTCATATACGGGCAGCTGAACGCGTCGAAGCCCGTCCTGAAACTCCGCCTCCTTCTCAATCGCCAATTCGGAAGCGTTGCGGTGATGGCTCTCGCCCTGGGAATGGTCATGTATGGTTCGACCTACGTCATTCCCCAATTTCTTGCGATCATATCCGATTATAACGCTTTTCAAACCGGGCTCGTTATATTTTGGATGGGTATTCCGGCTTTTGTGCTTATGCCGATCCTGCCCTTCATGATCCGCAGACTCCACATTCGCATTGCCGTCGGTGTCGGAATGCTTCTGATGGCGGCCAGCTGTTTCGTCAGCATAAGCCTCACCGCGGAATCTGGGGGCGCCGTATTCATCGAAAGCCAGCTTATTCGGGGTGTTGGCATGATTCTGGCCATGATGTTCCTGAACCAGGCTACCGTAGCCTCGGTGGCAAAGACAGATGCTGGCGATGCCTCCGGTATTTTTAACGCCGCTCGAAATCTCGGAGGATCTTTCGCTTTGGCCGGACTGGCTTCGTTTCAGGACAAGCGGATCTGGCACCATAGCCGGCGCATGGAAGAGACGCTGAATGCCAACAGTGCTTCACTCCAGATTTATCTTGATGAACTCGCGAAAAGCTTCGGCGGGATGGAGGGTGCCATGTCGATGCTAGGCCGGACCATCCAGCGGGACGCGTTCGTAATGACCTACAATGATGTATTCTTGGTGATGGGCGTCCTGACCTTGATGACCGTTCCTTTGGTCATCTTTTTGAAGCCGCTTCCCAAGAATGTTTCCCTTTCGATGCACTGAGCCTGACATGATAAGAAAATCTGTAATATCGCTTCTCGCCTCGTTTCTGCTGGCCGGTTGTGTTGCGGGCCCAGACTACGCCGGGCCTCCAGAAGTATTCTCGGCGAACCGAAATGACGGCTTTGTCCGTGCCGGCGGTAACATCATCGATACCGAGCCCGAGCTGGCAGAGTGGTGGCTCCTTTTGAACGATCCGGAATTGACCAGGCTTATCGAGGCTGCGTTATCGGACAATCCTTCGCTTCAGGCTGCGCAAGCGCGGATTGCGCAGGCGCGGGCATCCGTGAGACAGGAGAAGGCCGGAAGATTTCCGACGCTTGGAACCCAGGCGACGGCTATTCAGGGCCGCTTGCCGGGCCTTGATATTCAGAACAGTGCCCCGCCTTCGGCGAGCGCGCCTGTTAGTCCGCAGGGACAGGCGGATGATAGCCTCAGTGTCTACAATCTCGGGCTCAACGCTAACTGGGAGCTGGATTTCGCAGGAGGAACGCAGCGACGGATCGAGGCCGGCAACGCTCAGGCCGCGGCAGCGGTTGCCAATGTGGAGGATGCCAAGGTCCAGCTGACCGCCGAAGTTGCCAATGCCTATGTCAACCTGCGCGAGGCCCAGTTTCGAGCCAAAGCGTACCGAACCGAGTGCGAGTTGCAGCAGCAAACCCTCTCGCTAACCTATCAACGGTATCAGCAAGGCGTGTTGCCCCTGTTCCCTCTCGGCAATGCAAATGCCGAGCTCGAGCTGCTCAAGTCTCAGCTCGCCGAGGCCGAAGCTGACACGGCGGTATTGCTCGATGCGCTTGCCATTCTAGCTGGACAGATCCCAGGGACAACGGACGAAGCGCTGAAACAGATCTTCGATGTTCCCCTCCCGCCGGAACAGGTCGCCGTGGGCGACCCCTCCAACCTTGTCGCACGTCGGCCCGACATCCGCGCGGCCGAACGCAGCCTGGCGGCAGCAACGGCTCGGATCGGTGTTGCGGAGGCTGCACGATTTCCGAAGCTGTCATTCATGGGAATCTTGGGACTTGGCGGAACGTCGCCAGACGATCTCTTTGATGTGAGCAATCCGTCAATTCTCGCCATTCCACAGTTGCAGTGGAACTTCCTCGATTTCGGAAGGGTCGATGCCTCGGTCGATCAGGCGAGCGCCGTCCGTGCCGAGGCAGTTGCCAACTATCGAAAGACGGTGCTTTCTGCACTTCAGGACGCCGAGCGCGCGTTGTCGCGCTTTAGCCAGCAGCGCTCTGCCCTGGTGGCGTTCGCGCAGATCAAGTCCCAGGCAGATGGCGCAGCCGATCTTGATCGACAACGATTTGCCGGCGGAGTGATCTCGCGCGCCGACCTAAATCGCACGCTTCGCAAACAGCAGCAGGCGGCAACCGACCTCGTCCGGGGAAAGGCGGCGCTCACGCTGTCATGGATCGCCCTGCAAAAATCACTCGGCCTGGGATGGCAAGTGCAAGCAAAGATTTAATGTCACCTACGAGTGTCGTTAATATGAACTCTAAGGTGCGATATCGGTTCAGAAAGAATCTCATAGGGATTTCAACTGACAATTTTATCTAACCTTAGCAAGAGTATCCTGTGCTTATTCAAACGATCTGTCGGCCGATTTGTGCGCAGCATACTCCTTGCAAGCGACCTGATATAACGCTACGGTGACGTTTACATAATGCCATTGAGGCAAGGCGCGATGTGTGGATCGGCATGGTTAAATGTGTGGGGTCAGTGGTCCCGCTTGCTGGCATGATCCGCTCGATGACGGGTTATGGGAGAGGGAGTTGCCACGGTCGATCCGCTCTCCCGACACCGGTTGGAGACTTGCTGCGATGAATGCGCGCACAGCACCGAACATCTTCGTTCGCGAAGGAGATGGCATTTCAACGTTGGTCGTTGAAGGTGACTGGACAGCGATGTCGATCGCAGGCCTTTCCGGGCATGTTCTGAGTCCCTCGAACCTCTCCTTCTCAAGCGACTTCGGAAACCTGGGAAGGATAGACAGCGCAGGCGCGCTCGCCATCCTGACTCTCGCACCCAATGCGGCATTTACCGCAGACCTGCCCGCCAATCTTGCTGATCTGTTCGCGCTGGTGGGCTCGGCCATGGCCGACCGCGATGTCCCGCCAATCAAAACTCCCCCATTTCACGTGCGTCTTGGCCAAAAAGTTTATCGAGCTGTCCAGGAAATCGGCGCAAGCGCTCGATTTCTCGGCCAACTTGAGGTGGCGCTCATGAAATCTCTTGCACATCCCAAAAGGATGCGATTGATCGCACTGGCGTCGTCAATTCAGAAGGCCGGCTTCGATGCGCTGCCACTCATAGCGATCATGACATTCTTTATCGGCGCAGTGGTGGCTCTCATAGGAAGCGATCTGCTCAAGACATTGGGTGCATCGGAACTGGTCGTCGAACTGGTTGGCATATCCGTCCTCCGCGAGTTCGGCGTCCTCATTCCCGCGATACTACTTGCCGGTCGGTCCGCTTCCACTTTCGCGGCCCAGATCGGCGCAATGCGAATGAATCAAGAGACGCAGGCAATGAAGGTGATGGGCATCGACCTGTTCGACGCGCTGGTTGTGCCACGCGTATTGGCATTGCTTGTAATTATGCCCCTCCTGGCGATTGTTGCCATGCTGGCTGGTTTGGCCGGCGGGCTTGTCGTCAGCTGGGGCATACTCGACGTGAGCCCGACATATTTCGCCGAACGACTCTCGGCTGCGGTCGATATCCGACACTTCTGGGTTGGAATGGCAAAAGTACCGGTGCTGGCCATTGTGATTGCGCTTGCCGGATGTCGCCACGGCCTTTCGGTACGCGGAGATGTTGAGGATCTGGGCGGGCGGGTGACCGTCGCCGTTGTCCAAGCGCTATTCGCAATCATCCTTCTGGATGCCGCCTTTGCAATTCTCTTCAACGTGCTCGAAATATGATTTGCGATCCGGACATCGTTATTCGGGTGGAGAATCTTAAAACCCGATTTGGCGATCACATTATCCACCAGGATTTGAACCTAGAAGTCCATCGTGGCGAGATTCTTGGTGTCGTCGGAGGGTCCGGTAGTGGAAAATCCGTCCTGATGAACACCATTTTGGGCCTGATTGCGCCTAGCCATGGGACAATCGAAATCTTTCAGAAAAAAATTGGGAGTCGCTTTGATCGTACGGAAATTGATCACCGAATTGGCGTCATGTTTCAAAATGGCGCGCTTTTTTCTTCTCTTAGTGTGCAAGAAAATGTCGAGGCTCCTCTCATCGAACATACCCGTCTTAGAGAGCCGTGGCTCGAGGCCGTGGCTCTGATGAAAATCGGCCTTGTCGGACTCGATGCCGAGGTGGGCCGGCAAATGCCCGCTGAACTTTCAGGCGGAATGCGAAAACGTGTAAGCGTAGCGAGGGCCTTGGCGCTCGATCCAGAATTGCTGTTCCTTGACGAACCCACTTCGGGCCTCGACCCGATCGCCGCCGCCGAATTTGACCAGCTGATACGGACGCTGAGCGACACGCTGGGGCTTACTGTCGTGATGGTGACCCATGATCTCGACAGCCTGTATTCCATCAGCGACCGCGTGGCCGTGGTTGCGGATCAGAAAATTGTCGAGGTTTCGCCAATCGCGGAACTTGAGAGGTCTGACCATCCTTGGATCAGGGCGTTTTTGGGAGGGCGGGCGGAGCGCGCCAAGGAAAGGAACCGTTAATGGAACGCGACGCGAACTACGGTCTGATTGGGGGCCTGACGCTGGCTCTGCTAGCGGCGGCTTTCGGCTTCATCCTCTGGCTCGGTCAATCCCAATTCGCCCGTAATTTCGACGAGTATCGGATCATTTTCGATGGTCCCGTCCGCGGTCTTAGTGAGGGAGGCGAGGTGCAGTTCAACGGAATTCCGGTGGGAGAAATCACGCGTATTAGTCTTGATCCCAGAAATCCAAACAGGGTGCTTGCAGGGGTGCGCCTGCGCGAGGATACGCCTGTGCGCGTCGATTCTACCGCCGCGACGGAGTCGCAAGGCATAACCGGCGGAAGCTACATCCAGATCAGTGCGGGGACGCCCTCTAAGCCGTTGTTGAAGGAGGTTTCCAAGGAAACGCTCCCAGTGATTAAGGCGGAAAAAAGTTCGCTACAATCCCTGATGGATGGAGGTGGCGCATTGTTGGCGGACGCTTCGCAGGCCCTGGAAAGGGTCAACCGGACCTTGTCCGACGAGAATATCGAAAATGTTTCGGCTGCTATTGCGGATGTAAGAGCTACCACGGCGGAATTGCGATCTAGTCGCGGAATGTTCAGCAAGGCTGAACAAGCGTTTGCACGCCTGGACCGGGCGGCGGCCGATATCGAGGCCGCGGCCGCATCGGCGCGCACGGCGATCGATGGCGACGGTCGCAAGACGTTTGCCGATGTCTCGGCAGCTGCTCGAGATCTTCGAGAGGGGATCGCCGAGGCGAGGGTGGTCATTCACAGGCTTGATGACGCCGCGAGTGGATTGGCGGCGCCCGACGGCTCCGGGATTGCTGCAACTTTGAAATCGCTCGATAGCGCGGCGCAGGAAATCGAGCAGCTCGCCGGCCAGCTACGACGGACCCCTCGTGAAAGGAAGCTCTCCCAATGAAAACGATCTCTGCAAGAATGTTTTTGCTGACGGGCGCGCTAATTTGCCTTTCTGGTTGCGGGAATATTCTGGGAACTGGCGGCAAATCGACGTTGTACCGGATCAGCAGCACGCCCGTACCGGAGCGTGAAATTGCACGACAGTGGATTCCGGTGTATATTACGCGACCGACGCTTCCGCCTGGGGCCGATGGAGACAGGATCCTCACGATCGAGAATCGCGAAGTCACGTATCTGGCCAAAGCACGGTGGATGAGGCCTGCGCCCGAGATGATCCGCGAGGCTATTGCCGGAAGCGTAGCGCGCAAAATCGATCACGCATATATCCCTGTCCAGAGCGTGGCTTCCGATCATTACGTCCTATCCGCACGGCTTTCTTCTTTTGCAGCCTATTACGAGCAGGGGCCCGACGCGGCCCCGATCATTCGCATCGCCGCGCAAGTGGAACTAAGCCGATCCAAAGAATCGGAACCACTGGCAGTCACGCGCATCGTCCTTGATAGGACAGCAAGCGCAAACAGCGTTTCGAGTATCGTCGAAGCCTTTGATCGCGCGAGCCTTGAAATGGCCGACAAAATCGCGAGTTGGACGGCTGCGGTGATCAATTAGCGGGTAGCCAATGGAAACTTAGGTGTTTAGTCCCAGCATGTGATGGTGTGGCTCCATATTGAAGATATCCGGCTTGGATTTCCAGAGTTCTTCGATGGCCTCATAGGGTGTCTTGAAGCGCAGTGCCTTCAACTGCTTGGCAAAGTTGTAAGCGACCAACCAGTCGCGGACATGGCGGCGCAGCTCGTTGATCGACGTGTAATGGAAAGATTTGACGGTGGCCTCCTTGATGGTGCGCACCATCCTTTCGGCCTGACCGTTGGTCCATGGGTGATAGGGTTTGGTGAGGCGTAACCGGTGTTTTCAGGCTACGACGGTCCATGGCATGAGATCACCGACGCTGTTGGCGGGATAACCGTTGGCGAGGCTGGTGAGGGTTTCGGTCAGCCATTGGTGGGGGTTGATGGTGCTGAGCTTGCAACATTCGATGAGCGTGGCGATCACCGCCCAGTTGTCGCCGCCCTCGTCGGAACCGGCAAACAGGGCATTTTTGCGATTGCGAGCCAGCGGCCTGATCGATCGTTCGACGGTATTGGAGTCGAGGTCGATGCGACCGTCATCGATGAAGCGTGAGAGGCCGTCCCAGCGGGTGAGTGCGTAGCGGATCGCTTCGCCGAGCTTGCTCTTGGCGCTGACCTGGCGGCCACGGGCGGCAAGATATTGGTGAAGATCGTCGATGATGACGCGGCTGCGTCCGGCCCGAGCGGCACGACGCTGCTCGGCCGAGAGGCCGCGCACATCGTCCTCGATGGCGTAAAGCAAGGCGATGCGGCGCAGCACCTCGGTAGCGACCGGGGATGTATCAGCCAGTTCGTAGAATTTGCGACGCACATGCGCCCAGCAGAAAGCGAGCCTGATCTGCTGGCGCCGCCGGGCGAGCGCGGCGTAGCCGCCATAGCCATCGACCTGTAGGATGCCCGCAAAATCACCAAGATGGAACTGGGGACGCTCGGCCTTGCGATCTGGCGCATAGACATAGGCGACGATCGGCGGATCGCAGCCGCCCCATGGTCGGTCGTCGCGGGCATAGGCCCAGAGCTGGCCGGTCTTGGTCCGCCCGCGTCCGGGATCGAGCACCGGGGCGGTCGTCTCGTCGGCGAACAGCCGCTCGGATCGTCGTAGCTCGTCGAGAATGTGGTCACGCAAGGGGCGCAGATACCAGGCCGCTCGCCCGACCCAGTCGGCCAAAGTGGATCGGTCGAGCCGGATGCCCTGCCGGGCGTATATCTGGGCCTGCCGGTAAAGCGGCAGGTGATCGGCATACTTGGATACCAGCACCTGGGCGATCAGTGCCTCGGTCGGAATGCCGCCCTCAATGATCCGCGCCGGCGCCGGCGCCTGCACGATCGCGCTCTCGCACGAACGGCAGCCATAACGCGGCCGCCGGGTGACCACGACGCGGAAGGTGGTCGGCACCACATCGAGGCGCTCGGCGACATCCTCGCCGATCTGGTGGAGGGCGCCGCCGCAGCAGGGGCAAGCATTGCTCTCGACGTCAACGATCTGTTCGATCCGCTCGAGATGCGCGGGCAGCGAACCGCGGTTGGTCTTGCGCACAGGATCACTGCGAGGCCGTCCGGCCTTCGCTTCGCTGGCGGCCTCGGCTTCCGCGAGCGCCGTCTCGGCATCCTCAAGGCCCAGCTGCAACTGATCCTGATCGAGCTGCTCGGAACGGCGGCCGAACCGATGACGCCGAAAAGCCTCGATGATCGCCCTCAGGCGTTCGGCTTCCGCGTCGGCACTCTCGAGCTTGCGGGCCTGTTCGAGGACGAGCGCGCGTAACGCGTCAACATCGTCCGGCAGGTCCGCTTCCATGAGCATGGGAGCAGTGAATCAGTCTGGGAACGCCCCGTCAACAGGCAATCTGCGGGGCCTGCGGGCGGCGCCCGCCATGCACCCGGCGCCAATCCAGACCCTCCAGAAGCGCGCCGAGTTGCGCTGAGGTCACACGCATCACGCCGTCCTGGATGCCCGGCCACCGGAAGCCGCCGGACTCCAGCTTCTTGGCCATCAGGCACAGGCCAGTGCCGTCCCACCAGACCAGCTTGATCCGGTCAGCACGCTTTGCCCGGAACACGTAGATCACGCCTGAATATGGGTCGCCGCCATACTCGGCGCCGACCAGCGCGGCCAGGGCGTCAGGTCCCTTGCGAAAATCCACCGGACGCGTCGCCACCATCACGCGCGCGCCAGCGCCAGGTCCGATCATCGCGTTGCCTTGAGTGCTTCAATCACCGCTGCGATCACAGCCGCATCGGCCCCGCGTCCGATCTTCACCGCCACGCCGTCAATCTCCAGCTCGACAGCACTGACTGTGGGACGCCGACGGCGACGGCCGCGCCTGGCGACAGGGGCTGGATCACCCGAAGGGAGCGGTTCGATCACCGCCGGCACGAACGCAGGCGTCGCTGGAAGCGTCAGCCCTTGGTCCTCCAGCTTCTTGCGCAGATCCCGGCGCCAAGCGAATAGTTGCGACGGAGCAAGCCCATGACGGCGCGCCACCGCGCAGGCCGTCTCCTGACCCGAATAGCTCTCCGCGACGATCGACGCCTTTACCTCAGGCGACCACTCCCGACGCTGGCCCGCACCTGTGAAAACCTCAAAACGCCGAACCACGCTGGTGCCAGCATCATCACATGTCATCATCATAGCATCAGCATCCTCCAGCCTGATCGGGCTAGCGAAAATCGACGCCACGCTTCACTCCCGCAAGGTGGCAGGGAAACACCGGTTACGGTGAGGCGATGCTCGATGCCGTTCTGCTCGCAGACACGGCCGAAGATATGGCCGATCCATCCCAGTGTGCCGCCCTGGTCACGCTGCACGAACTGCACGCCGTTGTCGGTCAGGATGGTGTGGATCCTGTAGGGAACCGTCTTGATCAGCACGCGCAGGAAGGCTGCCGCGGCGAGCTTGGTCGCCCGTCGATAGATGCGGGCGAACACCAGCTTCGAGGTGCGGTCCACCGCGACATAGAGGAATCCTTTGCCGCCTTCGTAGCGCAGTTCGGCGATATCGATGTGGAAATAGCCGATCTCGTACTTCTTGAACTTCTTCGGCTTCTCGCGATCCGCCTTCGGCAATCGGCTGATCCCGTGCCGCTGCAGGCAGCGGTGAAGCGACGAGCGCGTCAGGTTCGGGATCACGTCCTTCAACGCGATGAAGACGTCATCGAGCGGCAGCCGGGCCTGCACCCTGAGCGCCACGATCGCGGCTTCTTCCATCGGCGACAGCACGGTGCTGCGCCGTTCCTTCGGCCCCACCGGCATGTCCTCGACCGACGGCCGGCTGCGCCACTTGATCACCGTCTTTTCGTTGATCCCGTACCGCTTCGCGAGCTGCGCGACCGGAGCTTGCGATCGCTGTAGCTCCGCTCGAACGGCGTGCGTGGTCTTGGCGCTGCCGTGTAGAAGCTGGCCCATAATCCCTCCCGCTGTGACGATGACAAGCTTACACCATCACATGCTGGGACTAAACACCTAGTCGTGACAACTGCCCAGCCCGAGATGAAGCGGGAATGTTATGGATGGCTCCCCTTCTGGGAGGGGCGGCAGCCGTACACAAATAGATCCACAGCTTGCCTCATTCGGGCTGAAGAGGTTTCATTGTGACTGGTCACTCCCACTCCAAGAGCGGCCCGACGAAAAGGTGACAAAATGACGCTGGATATAAACTGCTCCGCAGCAAAATTCGCGTCTGACACCCTGATTTCTCCCCTCTCCTCGGCTTTGCGCAAAACCTCTGCCACCAATCTCGTCGTGCGTCCTACGCCGAATTCGTAAAGGTTTCGCGCTAAAGCGGGAAAACGTGCAGCCTCAGCCATTACAACGCGTTCCAACGCGACATGAATGTCGGTAAGCATCCAGGATAGCAGTTCATCGGACAGCTCTTCAAGCTCGGGCCGAACGTCGCCATGTTCGGGAACGTGCTGTTCGAGGAAGGAGAGCCGATCCTCGATTTCCCTGAGTATTACCGCCTCGAAAAGCAGCTTTTTGCTCCCGTAACGGGCGTACAAAGTGCGCTTGGAGATGCCTGCTTTTGCAGCAATCCGTTCCGCCGTTGAACGACCGAATCCGTCGGCAAAGAAGACATCGCGGGCGACACGGAGAATTTTCCTCGAAAGTGCTTGCGAGGCTTGTCGAGTAGGCCTCCCTGTTCGTCCGGAAGCTTGTTCTTTGGTTTTTTGGGTCGACGTCATGCCTCATCTTGGCCATACCTTGTCCGCGCTGCAAGCGTAGAACGCTTTGCATTGTATAGCCCGCCCCCGCGAGATTGCCCGGGCTTATGCAAGACCCACGAGGCCCGCTGAACTTTGCCTGCCTGAAAGGATCGCTGCCGTTCGCAGGGAATGGACGCAGTGTGATCTCATCTAGGCGAGTTGGTTACGATACGCTTCGCGTAAGGCCTTTTTGTCGATCTTTCCCGTTGCAGTGAGCGGTACTGTCGCGAACAGGATGTCGTCCGGCAGCCACCAACGAACAACCTTCGTCTCCAGATGCGCGCGAATTGCGTCGGCTGTGACGGCTTGACCTTCATGCGTTTCAATCACGAGAAGGGGTCGCTCTTCCCATTTTGGATGATATACGCCAACGACCGCGGCGACCCGGACGCCGGGGTACCCAACCGCCGCATTCTCGATATCAATCGAGCTGATCCATTCGCCCCCGGACTTGATCACGTCTTTCGCGCGGTCGGTCAGCCGGAGAAAGCCGAAGCGATCGATCGTACCTATGTCCCCGGTGTCGAACCAGCCATCGCTCCCGGCGCCCTCAAAATCGGGGAAATAGCGATCGACGACCCACGGTCCGCGGACCTGGAGCGCACCCGCCTGCTCACCGTCCCAGGGGAGCGGCGTGCCATCGCCGTCGATAATGCGCAGTTCGATGCCAAATTGCATGCGACCCTGCTTCGTCAGCAGGAGATCGTTCGCGAAATCCTCGCCTTCGGCCATCAGGAGCGGGGAGGGCGTCGAAATCACGCCGAGAGGATTGGTTTCGGTCATGCCCCAGAGCTGGAGCACAGTGACACCATATTTGGCGCGGAATGTCTCGGCCATCGCCCGCGGGACGGCCGAGCCGCCAATCACGAGGCGCTTGAGATTGCCGACCCCCGTCCCCGTGGTGTCGAGATGAGCGAGGTACATGGTCCAGATCGTGGGCACACCGCCCGAAAAGGTGACGCCCTCTTCGTTGATCAGATCGGCGAGACTGGCACCGTCCATCCTGTCGCAAGGAAGCACTAGCTTGCAGCCGTTAATCGCTGCCGTGAACGGAAGTCCCCATGCCGTCGCATGATACATGGACGAGCAGGGCATGATGACATCAAAAGCGCTGAACCCGAAGGCACTGCTCAGACCGGCCGCCATCCCGTGGAGAACGATTGATCGGTGGCTGTATAGGACGCCCTTGGGGTCGCCCGTCGTCCCCGAAGTGTAGCAAAGAAATGCGGCTGCCTTTTCATCGAAGCTCGGCCAGGTGAGGGCCCCGTCCTGGCGTGCCAGCAACGCTTCATAGTTCAACGCGTCAGCAACATCTGGCGCGGTCGCTCCGCGATCCGCGAGAAGGACATAACGCTCGATACCTGGAAGGAGAGGGCGCAGCCGTGCGACGAGCTCGGCTAGATTGGGCTCGAAGAAGAGAATGCGGCTGCCTGCATGAGCGATAGTAAAGGCGATTTGCTCGTCGCTGAGACGCGGGTTGGCAGTGTGCAATACAGCGCCCATGCCCGGCGCCGCATAGAAGAGTTCGAGGTGGCGGTGCGTGTTCCAGGCGAGCGACGAGACGCGGTCGCCCGTTGCAATCCCGAGGACACCAAGGGCCTGCGCAGCCTGACGCGCACGCTGATCGCAGCGGTGCCAGTCATACCGCCAAACCGGCTCATCGACAGCCTTCGAGACGATCTCCCTCTCGCCGTGCGCGCGCGCGGCATATTCCAATATTCCGCTGATCAGCAGCGGCGCGTCCTGCATCAATCCCCGTAACATGCTGCATCCTTCTTCGCCCCACTGCGGCGTCGCGTGCAAGGTTCCGCCCCTCGGGTATGATTGCCGCGCGGGCTGTCAATAACCGTCATCATTTTGGTCCAGCGGCAAACTCCACGTGCCGCGTTTCCATTCGGCCAGCAATTCTCAATGATCATATTGCAGCGGCACGGCCTAGGTTCGATCGGCCCCGACATGTTTTCGGCCGCGTTTCAAATTAGTCACTCGCCGCTTTCAGCAACAGTGACAGGAACCGCCAATCGGACCAATCGCCTTTTTCCCCCGCCGCCAAAGCCGCCAGATCGAGTTTCGCCTGCCTAACGATTGTAAGCCGAAGCGACGGAATGATATAGAGGCGTTGATCGCCCGCGCCGGCGGCGACGACCATATCCGCCGGGAGTTCGTTGGCATGACTGGTGATATCGGTGGACCGGGTAACAATATCGACAGCCGGCGTGCTACGGGGCAACCACCAGGTGAGACCGTAGGCCGGATTGGCCTGGCTACCCTTGAACAGCTCGGCGAACGCCAGTTCATCGACAAGCGGCTTGCCGTCGAGCTTCCCACCGCCGCGGACGAACTCGCCGATCTTCGCCCACTCGGACGCTGCCAGCACGAGGCCCTGCGGCATGAGCGGTGCGCCATCGGGGCCGCTGCGCCAACTGCCTATGGTAACCCCAAGCGGAGTGAGAATGCGCCGCTCCACATAATGGCGAGCGTTGCCGTCTTGGCCCTTGGCAACGAGCTTGCGCCGCATGATCTCTCCAAAGATTTGCATCGGGGCGGGACCATATTGGAATTTGCTGCCCGGCGCCGCCGTGAGCGGTGCCTTCACCGAGTCCAGATACCCTTGGGCCCTGCCGACGGTCGATGCCTGGCCGCCCGTCATCGACAGCAATTGCCGAAGCGTGATCTGTTCCTTTTTGGGGTCGCCCCTCCATTCAGCGAGTGTCTCCGATGCCCGCTCGTCGAGGGTTAGAAGTCCATCCTGTGCGCCCGCCGCCGCCATCAGCCCGACAAGGCTCTTGGTGCCCGACCAGAGTTCCTGCGGCGTCGCGATGTCTGCCGATCGGCAGCGCACTTTGCCATCTTCAAGTATCAGCAGCGCAACGCCGGAATTAGCCTCAGAATAGGCGATCGCTTCGGCACAGCCGGGAAGAGGGGCGGGTTCGCCTGCCGCGGCTGGCTGTGCCGCAACCGCGGCTGCGAAAAAGAGGATGGTGCGCTTCAAGATCCGACTCCGATTTTCCGATGCTTGTCATTCTCCATATTATCGATAATAAATTCATTCGCAATCATCGATTGCTCGTGTGCGCTGCCCGATTAGGATGGCGCCGCGAGCAGGGAAAGCCGAACGGAGAGACATGGCCGCGACGAAGACCGACGACGACAGCGCGCCGACGCAGGACCGCGTGATCGCGCGCCTTTTGACCGACGACATCGTCGAATGGCGGATTCCGCCCGGATCGTGGCTGCGCGAGCGCGAAATCGCCGCGCGCTTCGGAGTGAGCCATGCGCCGGTGCGCGAGGCGTTCCGGCATCTCGCGCGGATCGGGCTTGTCAAGGTCGTGCCGTGGCGCGGCACCTATGTGATCGACATCGACGAGCATGCTGCGAACGAGGTCTATGAACTGTGGAAATCGCTGTTCGGCGTCGTTTGTCGCCTTGCGGCCGCCGAAATGACCGACCGCGACGGGCGCGAACTGATGCACCGGCTTGTCGAATATAAGGATGTCACCCAGCGCACCGACAATACGTTCGAGCATATCAAGGTCTCGAACCGCATCGGTCGCTTTATCGCCAAACGCAGCAATGCGCCGCTCGCGCTCGAGCTCCTCGATCGGGTCGCGCTGCTCGCGCGCTGGCAGCACAATGTCTATACTGACAGCTATATCGAGACGCATGGCAACGAGGCGGCGAAGCGATCGGCCATCCTCTACGACGCGCTTTGCCGCCATATCGTCGCGCGCGATGGCGATGCCGCCGATGCGGTGGCGCGCGATCTGATCGGGGTTACTCAGAATAGTTTTGGGCGCGCACTCGAGGAATATAAGGCCCGCCACGCAAAGCCTAAGCCCAGCCGCCGCCGCGCAAAAGTGACATGAGCCGTCTCCTGACCGACCGCCGCACCTTGCTTAAGGCGGGCCTCGCGGCGCCGATCGCATTGCAGGTTGACTCCGCTGCCGCTGTATCCCTGGATTTGACCATGTTCGGCCCCGAACGCCTCTTCGCCGACGTCCAAAGCTATGCCGAGGCCGGCAACAAGCAGTCGGGCGGCGCGGGCGATCGCTGGACCGCCGACTGGACAGCGAAGCGGCTGTTCAGTGCCGGATTCGAAGTGGATCGCCAGACGTTTGACGTGCCTTGGTTCGAGGCGTCGCATTGCGAACTTACGCTCGGCGACCACACGATACCGCTCGTCGCACAGCCGCTCGCCGTCGAAACCGGCGAGGCCGGTCTCGCTGCGCCGCTGCGCCTCGCAGAAATCCCTGAACGCCTCGACGGCGCGATCGCCGTCGTGCGCCTGCCTTTCCGCCGCTGGTCGAGCCTCGTAGATCGTGCAGTGCGCGAGCCGCTCGCCGATGCGCTTGCGCGCGGTGCGAACGGGGTCATTCTCATTACGACTGGGCCGACGGGCGAGGCCTTGCTCCTCAATGTCCCGGCCGGTCATCCTGTATCGGACAAGCCACTTGCCTTGCTCGCGCCGCGACTCGCCGCCCCGGTGATTGAAGCCGCGCGCCACGGTGCCGCGGCGAAATTAGCGCTTCGCGGGCGCGGTGGGATTCGGGCAGCGCAGAATATAATCGGGCGACGCGTTCGCTCCGGTCGCCCTTGGCTCGTCGTCTCTACGCCGCGTTCAGGCTGGACCGATTGCGCCGGCGAGCGGGGGCCGGGTATCGCGATGTGGCTCGCGCTTGCCGACTGGATGCCCCGAGCGTTTCCGCAACACAGCCTGCTCTTCCTGTGCAACAGCGGGCATGAATATGAGAATCTCGGTGCGAGCCATATCGCCGACAAGGTGGGTCCAGCCCCCGGCGAGACCGCTTTCTGGTTTCATCTCGGCGCCAATGCGGCAGCACGTGACTATCAGGAAATGCCGGGGCGCTTGCTGCCGCTGCCAAGCGCCGATCCCTATCGTTTTCTCATGACATCGCCCGAATTCGTGACGTGTGCGCGCGAGATATTCAAAGGCCAGCCGGGGTTGGAAATGGCCTATCCTTCGGCGGAAGGCACAGCGGGCGAACTCTCGGAAGTGATAAAGGCCGGCTACGTGCGTCATGCCGGCATCTTTGGCGCACACCGTCATCACCACGCTGTGACCGACGATTTATCGACGGTCACACCTGACCCCCTTGCCGCTACGGCGCGGGGCGTCCGCGACCTGCTGAGCGCCGTCGTCTCTTAGACCAGCGAACCACCTGCAAAGACATTGCGCTTTCCGGCTTGACTTGCCGACGGTTTTGCACAAAATTATCGATAATAATTGCGATAACAAGATGGGGAGAGTGACCATGGGACGCAGAGCGAACCTTCTTTTCTGCACGGCCGCGATTTGGGTAGCCGTCGCTCCGCCTGCTTTCGCTCAAGACGCACCGTCCGAAGCTCTTCCGGACGCGGCTGAAGCGGATGATGACGGCGCCATAGTCGTGACGGCGCGCCGCCGCGAAGAGCGGCTGGCCGATGTGCCGACCGCGGCGTCGGTCATCGATATCACGTCGTTCACCGATCGCGGCGGCGCCACGGGCAGCGGCGAACTCCTCGCCGATCAGCCAAGCGTTCGCTTCAACAATCTGAACTCGTCCGTCACGTCGGAGATCTCGATCCGCGCTTCGTCGACCGCGCGTGCCACCAATGGCGACCCGAGCGTCGGGCTCTATCGCAACGGTGCCTATATCGCCGGCGGTCCGGTGGGCGGTCGCAACTTCACGCGGCTCGACCTGCTCGACATCGGCCGCGTCGAGGTTCTGCGCGGGACGCAGGGCGCGCTGTACGGCCGCAACGCGGTCGGCGGCGCGATCAATATCATCTCGGCCGAGCCCGAATTCGATCTCTCGGGCTGGGCGAGCGCGCGCTATGGCTTCGAGAACAACAGCTTCCAGACGCAGGGCGCGATCAATGTCCCGCTCGCCGATGGCCTGGCGATCCGCATCAGCGGCGATCTCGTCGAGCAGGACAAGGGCTTCTTCTACAATCCCGACAACGACGTCTATTTCGACCAGCAGAAGGGCCACGGACTGCGCGGCCAGATCCGGCTGAAGCGCGGGCCGGTCGACGCGATCATCACGGCCGAGACCCAGCGGCTGACCACGCCGACGATCCATTACCAGATATCCATTCCCGCGGGCACGCCAGGCTTTCCCGGCGGTTATACGCAGGATCGCTTTCGCTACCCCTGGAACACCGCGCCGCGCGCCAGCCAGGACGTGGACGGCCTTCAGGCGCTCGTCCGCGTGGATCTGGGCGGTGCCGACCTGACGTCGACAACCTCCTTTCGCAAGCGCACGTCCGAATATGATCTCGACAATGACGCGATCAGCCCCGCCGAGCTGGCGCGTGCGCGCGCCGCGGGGCAGATCGGCGCTCTCACGCCGCTCGATGCCAGCACCGCGTCCTACGTCGTCGACACGACCGACAATTTTTCGCAGGATATTCATGTCAGCGGGGCGAGCGATCGCTTCACATGGCTGGTCGGCGCCGAAATGCTGTTGCTCGACAGCGATTTCTCGGTGGCGACGACGCGCACGCCGACGCTCGCCAATCCGTCGCCGGGCAATATCGCGCCCGCGCGGCTGCATTTCGAAAGCTATGCGGCCTATGGCTCGCTCGGTTTCGACATCACCGACAGCCTCAACCTGACCGGCGAACTGCGCTATACCCGCGACAGCCGGAGCATCTCGGCGCGGCTTTACGATTTGGGGACTGGCCTGCCCACCGGCGGGCCATCGCGGATCATCGACGACAGCATCAACGCCGACAATCTCTCCTACAATGCGACCCTCTCGTACAAGCTCACGTCGAACATCCTCGCCTATGGCAAGGTCGGCAGCAGCTACCGCGCCGGCGGGTTCAACACGCGCCTCTCCGATCCGCGCGCGCCGAGTCCTGTGCAGGTGCTGTTCGGCAACGAAAACAGCACGTCTTACGAAGTCGGCATCAAGGGCAGTCCGATCCGCCGCGGCTATTTCGCAATCGCGGGCTATTACACCGAGCTTGAAGACCTGATCGCGCAGGTCGACGATGGCTGCGCGCTCACCAATCCGGCGTGCCCGATCGCCGCGGTCGCCTATCTAACCAACGCAGGCGATGCGAAAAGCTGGGGTATCGAGGCCGAATATAGCCAGGGCTTCGATCTCGGCGAAGGCAATGGCCGCCTCGCCTTGAGTGGCTCGCGGCAAGAGGGCAAGGTCAAGAGCGGCCGCTATGACGGGCTGGACCTTGCGCAGGTTCCCGACTGGCTCGCCTCGGCCAACCTCAATCTGCGCTACCCGGTCACCAAGGATGTCGCGCTGACCAGCAATGTCCTGATCAGTGGTCAATGGGGCGGCAAACAGGAGCTGACAGCGACCTCGGTCGACCTCGATGATTATGTCCTCGTCAATCTTCGGGTCGGCGTCGACTTCGGCAAGATCAGCGTCAGCGCGTTCGCGAACAACGTCTTCGACAAGGTTTATTTCGTCGCGCAGGCGCCGACGATCAACCGGTACAGCCAGCCTCGCGTCGTCGGCGTCGAAGGACGCATTTCTTTCTAGGTCGCGCTCCCGTCCGCGGCCTCCAGCCGCTGGTCGGGAAGGGTAGGAGGGCGCAATGCGGCATTTGGTGATGGCAGCACTGTTCGGTGCCGCGATGCTGACCGGATCGGTGTCTGTCGCGGCGGCGGAGACGGCCCCCGCGGCGACAATCGCGCAGGGGCGCCTTGCGGGCGCGCGCACGGGGGACGTCGAGCGCTTTCTTGATATTCCTTTCGCCGCCGCACCGGTCGGCGCTCTTCGCTGGCGGGCGCCGCAGGCACCGCCGCGCTGGCGGGGCGTCCGCGATGCCGCAAAACTCGGCCCGGCTTGTCCGCAGACGGTGCGCCCCGCACTTGTCGCGGGCGGGGTAGCCGAGCATCAGTCTGAGGATTGCCTCCAGCTGAACATCTGGCGCCCGGCGGGGGCGCGAAAGCTGCCAGTGATGGTCTGGATCCATGGCGGCGCCCATGTGGTCGGTTCGGGCACCTTCCCGGTTTTCGACGGCACCGCCTTCGCGCGGCAAGGTGTGGTTTTGGTGACGATCAACTATCGGTTGGGCGCGCTCGGTTATTTCGCCCATCCCGCGCTCAGCGCGGCCAAGCCGCGCGGCGAGGCGCTCGCCAATTACGGCCTGATGGACCAATTGGCCGCCCTGCGGTGGGTGAAGAAAAATATCGCCGCATTTGGTGGCGATCCGCGCCAGATCACCTTGTTCGGCGAATCCGCCGGGGCGATCGGAGTGACGACGATCCTTGCCCAGCCCGAAGCCAAAGGCCTGTTCGCCAAGGCGATCGTTCAGTCGGGCGTTGGTCTCCTCGATCCGCGCCCGCTTGGCGAGCAAGAAGCGCTAGGCGCGGCGTTGGCAGCGCGCGCAGGTGCGCCGCCTTCAGCATCGCTCGACGCGCTTCGCGCGCTGCCCGCCGCCGCGCTCGTTGCCGCTGGCGAGGTCCGGACGCCGGGCGCGATGACCGGCCCCATCCTCGACGGCGACCTGGTACGCGAAGCGCCTTGGCGCGTCTTTGCGCGTAGCGAGCCGATCGACGTTCCGCTCCTCGTCGGCGCGAACAGCAACGAGGCGAGCGTCATCCTTGCCATGGGCGTGCCGCCATCCGCCGCGCTCGCCTATCTAGGGCGCGACCAGGCGGCGGGCCGGGCCGCCTATGGCATGGGGCTGGCCGATGATGAACTGGCGCGCCAGGTGTTGGGCGACGCCTGGTTCGTCGCCCCGGCGCGCTGGCTCGCGGCCCGGACGGCGGGGGGCGCGCCGTCGTATCTCTATCATTTCGACTATGTCGCAGCGGCGCGGCGCGACCGCGCCAAGGGCGCCGCGCATGGGTCTGAAATCCCCTATCTGTTCGGGACGCTCGACTATTTCGCGTCGGTCGCTGGCGCCGTCGGTGACGAGGATCGCCGCTTCGGCGAAGGCATCTCCGCCTGCTGGGTTGGCTTCGCCAAGACGGGCGTTCCTGGCTGCGCACTCGTTCGCGACTGGCCGCGTTACGATGCGGCAAGCGACCGTCTCGCAAAATTTACGCCCGAGTCTGGCGTCGTCGCCGGCTTTCGCAAGGCGCAGCTCGACCATCTGCTCAATGTTCACTTCGGGAACGGCCAGTCCAGGCCCTAGCCCGTCTGGCCGCGCTAGGCCCTCCGTTTCGACAATGTGCAACGAAGCTGGGAGAGAGAAAATGGCTGGAAGAATGAAATGGATGTCGCTTGCCGCCGGTGCAGTAATGGTTGGGGCTGCGGCCTTTGCGGCGCAGGGCGGGTTCGTGGGCAACGGCGGCGGCGAGGCGCGTCCCATGGTGCAGCTTCCGCCTGCGGCGCCCGCTGCTAAAGCGTCGACGTCGGCGGCATCGGCGCCCGCGGCCGCCAGCCTTTCGGCCACCGTCGGCGGATATACCTATGACTGGACAGCGTTACAGGCGGCAATCGACGCCGATACCGAGGTCGATAACGGCTATTTCATCGTCGGGAATGCTTCGGATCCCGACTATCTCTTCGCCTATGAGAAGGGCAGCTTCGGTATCGATCGGGTGACCCCGCTTGCGTCGGCCTCCAAATGGTTCGCCGGCGCGCTGGGGATGCGCATGGTGCAGGCGGGCATCGCGACGCTCGACGATCCGATGCGGCCGCCGCTTGCCTTCTGGACGACGATCGGAACGAAGAAGGATGTCAAACTCAAGCACGCGTTGTCGATGACGTCGGGCTTCAACGCGAGCCCGCTCGTTGGCGGATGTCAGCTGCTTCCGGCCATGACGCTCTACAATTGCGCGAAGAGCATCCACGATCTGCGTTACGACATTCTGCGCCCGGGTAACGCGCCCGGCGCGCAATATAGCTATGGACCGCATGGCCTTCAGGTCGCCGCTGCCTATCTGGAGGCAAAGGATATAAGCATCGCGCCCGGCACGTCACCGGCACGCCAGCGCAATTTTCACGAACTGTTCGCGCAGCATGTGACGACCCCGCTCGGGATGACGAGCACGACCTGGTATGACCCTGCGGGAAGCGCTCCCACCAACCCGTGGGTCGCGGGCGGCGCCTATTCGACGCCGCGCGACTATGCGAAACTTCTGCGTGCCTTCCTTGGCGGCAGCTTTATTACCGATATGACAAGCTTCACCCAGCAACGTACCGCAGGCTTGCCGCGCGTTTTCGTGCCGGCGAGCGCGGGCAATTGGGAATATGCGCTCGGCTCCTTTGTCGAATGCGACACGCCTTCGGCCTGCGCGACGTCCAAGATCAATTCCTCACCGGGTGCCTATGGTTGGACCGGCTGGATCGATCGCGAGACCGGCTATTACGCTTTGATCGCCACCGAAATATCGAGCGGAGGCGACCGGAAAGGCGTCGAGCTCGAACAGGTCATGCAGGATCTGATCGAGGATGCGATCGCGAATCGCACCCCGGCGCCCTGACCTGACCCAGCAGTCTAGTCACGCAGCACAGGAGAACTTGATCTCCATGCGCTGCGTGGCTGGCCTGTCGGACTAGGCAAAGTCGACGGCTCAAAGGCGAGCGGCCAAACCCGCGTGTGACCGGCAGGGAGCCGATTTGACTGAATGGCCGATGCGCGGCCGTCCGGTCGTGGGTTCGGCCTAGGGACACGTCGCCAAAAAGCGTGTCGCTGCCGCCACTGCCTCGGCTCCGAAAGCTGCTGGGCATGCATCTGGCCGCGCAGATTGGCTCGCCTCGGGCGGTTATCAGGCGACGTAGGCCCCTCTACCACTCGCCACCAAGGTTCCGTCTGCGGCTAGGATCCGGGTAGCCGCGACGTTTATCTGCCGCCCTAATTTCACCGGGCTGCCGATCGCGCGAAGCGGCCCCAGCTTGGCCGGTCGGTGAAAATCCACATGGAGGTCCGCCGTCGCCCGCGCAGCACCCCCCATCGCGATGATCGTATAGAGGCCGGTCAGATCGATCAAAGCCGATACGATGCCACCATGCGCCGCGCCGACCGTCGGATTTGAGATGATTTCGTCTCGCCAAGGCATGGAGATCACCAACTCGTTGGCGCCGACCTCAGCGATGCTGAGCCCGAGCCAGCGGTGAAAAGGGGCCAGCGCCAATAGGTCACGTAATTCCTCAAGCCCCGGGACGGCGGGGGCATTCATGATTTCATTTCCGCTTCATGGATGCCGAGCAAAAACTCTAGGATCGATTGCCCGAAAGCGTCGTTCTCGTCCCCCACCACCATATGAGTCGCATTCGCAATGTCGCTATACGCCATATGAGGGACAAGGCCCTGGAAATGCTTGACGGCTTCCAGCGAGACGAGATCGCTTGACCCGCCGCGGATCAGATGCACCGGCAAGGTCAAGCAGGCAGCGGCCGCGCTGAGCTCGGTGCGGCCATGGTCGCTGGAAACGCCGCCGCCCTGCTGCGTCACTCTTTCGATGAAGGCGGGGTCCCAGTGCCAATAGAAGCGTTCATCGTCCTTGCGGCGCAGATAGTGTGCTAGCCCGGCCGAAGCCTTCCGGCTGGGGCGATGGGGCAGATAGTCGGCAATGACCTGTGCGGCCTCTTCCACCGACGCAAAACCATCGCGCGCATGCGCCGCCATGAAACCGACCACGCGGGCGACGCCGCTCGGTTCCATCTGAGGTGTGACGTCGACCAGCGTCAGCGATCCGAAACTTCCCGGTGCGCATTTTCCCTCGGCGATGATCCCGGCCAGGCCACCAAGCGACGCGCCAATCAGCGCCGGTTTGCTCGCCGTCGCCGCAGCGATCTCGACGAGATCGGCCGCAAAATCGGAGATATCATAGGCTCCGTCGCTGGCCCATGCACTCTCGCCGTGCCCGCGCATATCGACTGCGATGGTCCGGAAACCATGGCTCGCGAGCCGGTGGGCTACCGCCCTCCATGCCCTTCGGGTCTGTCCGCCGCCGTGCGCGAGGATTACCGGTAATCCGAGTTCCGGGCCATCAACCGACGCTGCGATTTCATGGCCCGCTTTCCCGGCAAGCGTGATCGACTGATCAATCATTCCACGATCATACTATATCATATCTTACAGTAAAGGGTTTTCAGAATATGATGTTGGCTCTACAGTCCATGACGATGGTTGAACCTCGCAATACAAGCGGCTCTCCCGCGAAAAGTCTTCTGACGGCCTCAGACGAGTTTGTCTTTCTCATCGAGGAAGTGCCCCGCAAACTGCGTCGGATGTTTGATGCCTCAACGGCGCGCTTCGGATTGACGCGAACCCAGTGGCGCGCGCTCGTCTATATCTATCGGACCCCGGGCATGACCCAAACCGACCTCTCCAAATGCCTCGAACTGGAGCGTGCCAGCGTTGGCCATGTTGTCGACCAGCTGGAAAGAATGGTGCTCGCGGAACGGCGCGCTGCCAAGGGCGACCGGCGCGTCTGGGAACTTCATCTTTTGCCCCGAGCGATCGAAATCCTGCCTCAGCTGCGCGCCGAAGCCGACATGATCTACGCGCGACTGCTCCATATGATTTCCCCAACTGAGATACGCGCGATGCGCTCATTGCTGACGAAAATGTCCGGCAATCTCGAAAGCGGATCGGAAGACATGCCTCCTCGATAGGAGCCGTGGAAGATTTGAAATGGCCGACGCCATTCATCGTCAGCAAGCCGATATCCCCAACTGGCACCGCTCGCGTCTGAGGCGGCGCGCCGCGGCCGTTCTGCCCCCGCTGCATCAGGTTGCCAGCACTGACGGCTAACGAATTGCGAATATCGCGGCACGGAGCCCTACCTGCCTCCCGCCGTGTTGCAGAATAGTCCGATCGAGCCGGCAATCGTTCGGCGGTGAGCGCCCTCCCGCGAGGCGGGCCGCTCTTGGCTTCGCGTGCCAGCGCCAATTGACCGACGAGCTATTTCGTGCAACGAGTTGTCTACCAAGAAACGAACCTCTGCGTGGAGACCGACATGGCTCAACCCGAGCGCTTCATGTGAGGGCGGATTGCCGGTGCTGTCCGCCGTCAGCACCAATGGCACAGATTTGAGGTTGTGATTTAAGGAGGATTTGGGCTTCGTCGTAGTGACTAAGGAACGAGGATGAAGCCCAATCCTCCTTGAAAAAATCGGCGCCGAAGGCCCCTGCTGAGCGGCTGGTGAAGGACATACGGCGTGCGACGCGCCGGCACTTCTCTGCAGAGGACAAAATCAGGATCGTGCTGGAAGGCCTGCGCGGCGAGGACAGCATCGCCGAGCTGTGCTGCAAGGATGTCATCGCCCAGAGCTTGTATTACACGTGGTCGAAGGAGTTCATGGAGGCGGGCAAGCGGCGCTTGGCGGGCGACACCGCCCGTGCCGCGACCACCGGCGAGGTGCACGACCTGCGCCGCGAAGCCCGTGCCCTTAAGGAATGCGTGGCCAATCTGACGCTGGAAAACCGGTTGCTCAAAAAAAGCATGATCGCGGATAGGGCCGACGACGAATGAGGTAACCCGCATCCGAGAAGCTGGAGATCATTCGGATCGTCGAGCAGTCGCACCTGCCGGCCAAGCGCACGCTGGAGCAGTTGGGCATCCCGCGCCGGACCTTCTAACGCTGGTACGACCGCTACCTCGAGCGCGGGCCGGAGGCGCTGGAGGATCGGCCATCGGCCCCGAGGCGGGTGTGGAACCGCATCTGCGATGATATCCAGCAGCAGATCATCGACATGGCGTTGGATACAACCGACCTGTCACCCCGCGAGCTCGCGGTGCGCTTCACCGACGAGAAGCGCTACTTCGTGTCGGAAGCCACGGTTTACCGTATGTTGAAAGCCCATGACCTGATCGCCAGTCCGGCCTTCATCGTGATCAAGGCCGCCGACGGGTTCCACACCAAGACGACGCGGTCGAACGAGATGTGGCAGACCGACTTCACCTACTTCAAGATCATCGGCTGGGGCTTGGTGTACCTGTCGACCGTGCTCGACGACTTCTCCCGTTATGTCATCCTTTGGAAGCTGTGTACCACCATGCGGGCCGGGGATGTCACCGACACGCTGGAGCTGTCCCTCGAAGCTTCCGGATGCGCGTCGGCCAGGATGATCCACAAGCCGAAGCTGCCAATGGGCCCGGCCAGCATATTGCCCGCGCCCCTTAATTCGTCAGGGAAATGGGCGGCGAGGAATTGCCGCATTTCGGTGCGAAATGCGTCTTCGCTCGTCTAGACATCAGGTTCTAGCTGAGTTGGCACTGAAACCTCCGTTCAAAACTGAATTTGCGACGCCGCACGCGCACGACAGGGCTGCGCTCTGTCTGGTCAGTATTGCTGCTCGGGAACGTGCAAAATCAAACCTTCCACTCCTTCCACCATGGGTATCTGGCAGGCGAGGCGACTGTATTCGTTGGCACCTTCGGCAAATTGCAGAAGCTCTGCCTCCGCTGCCCCTTCGACCAGGCGACCAACCCTGTCGATCCAGGCCGGATCGACATGGACATGGCAGGTCGCACAGGCGCAGACACCGCCGCAATCGCCGTCGATGCCCGGTACATCATTGAAGAGCGCCGCCTCGCGTGCGGTTTCGCCCTCGGCAATTTCGACTTCCCGCCGCGTTCCATCGCTGGATACGAACGTCACTTTGACCATCATACACTCCGTATTTCTGCTTCAGCAAATCAGCGCGCGTGCAGCCGCACCGGCAGATTGGTGATCCCGCGCACAAGGTTTGAGAAAAGGCGCTCGGGCTCGCCGGTCACTTCGACCTTGGCGAACCGCTTGTGAATTTCTTCCCAGATGATCCGCAACTGCAGTTCTGCCAGCCTGTTACCCATGCATCGATGGATGCCATAACCGAATGACAGGTGATGGCGCGGATTCTTGCGGTCGATGATGAACCGGTCAGCCCGGTCGATGACCGTTTCGTCGCGGTTGCCCGACAGGTACCACATCACGACCTTGTCGCCCTTCTTGATCTGCTTGCCGCCAATCTCCCAGTCCTGCAGCGCAGTGCGGCGCATGTGAGTCAGCGGCGTCTGCCAGCGGATGATTTCCGGCACCATGCTGGCGATCAACGAAGGGTCGTCATTCAGTTTGCGATATTCATCGGGGTTCTGATTGAGCGCCAGCACACCGCCGCTTATCGAATTGCGCGTGGTGTCGTTGCCGCCCACGATCAGCAGCAGCAGGTTACCCAGAAATTCGAGGAAGGGCATATCCCGTGTCGCCGGGGAATGCGCCATTATGGAAATCAGATCGTTCTTCGGTTCTTCGTTGATGCGCTGCTCCCACAGTCCTTTGAAATACATCGCGCACTCGATGAGTTCTTCACGCCTCGCTTCGTACGATTCGACGATGCCGGTTTCAGGGGCGGCCGTTGTGACGTCGGACCAGCGCGTGAGCTTGCGGCGTTCCTCCCACGGGAAATCGAATAGGGTAGCAAGGGTCATCGTGGTCAATTCAACTGAGACCTTGTCAACCCAATCAAATTCCTCGCCTATCGGCAGATCATCGAGAATCTGACACGCTCGTTCGCGGATTGTCGGTTCGAGCAACAGCAAGTTGGACGGCGCTACAGCGGGGGTGACGGCCTTGCGTTGCTGGTCGTGCTTTGGAGGATCCATAGCGATGAACATTTCAAGTTCGAGCGCGCCTTCCACCGAATGCATGTCCTGAATGGCGATACCGCCGAGCTTTGCCTCCGACGAAAAGACTTTGTGGTTGGTGTCGACAGCCATGATATCGTCGAACTTGGTGATCGACCAGTAAGGCCCAACATAGCTTTCGCGGCAATAGTGGACCGGCTCCTCTTTGCGCAGCCGGTCAAAATACAGGCCGATCGTGTCCTGCTGAAAAAGACTCGGCCGTGCGACATCAATTTCGTCGATCGGAATGGCTGCAACTTTTCCGGCAGTATCCAGCTCCATCGTGTCGATGCTCATGTCTCGTCCTCCATCCCAGGCAAGCAGACTCACCTTGCTATCAAACAGGTAGATGTTTCGCAGGGTATGGTCAATAAAGCTTATAAGGATTGTTGCGACATTTGACCGCACTGCAGACTTCATAGACTGATGCTGGACATGTCATCCGATAAACTCTTATAAGGTTTTATCAGAGGAGCGATTCCCAGAGATGCAACCGAAGGTCGATGATTCGAGGAAAGCCAAGCGTGCGCTCACGCTTGCGCAGGATATCGTACGCGATATCGAAGCCGGGGCGCATGTTGCGGGCGACAGGTTGGCGCGCGAGGACGAAATGCTTGCGCGATACGATGTCGCCCGAGCGACCTTGCGCGAAGCGCTTCGCTTCCTTGAACTTCAGGGCGTTATCCATCTTCAGTTAGGTCGCGGTGGCGGGCCGGTGGTCGCACGCCCGCAGACTGGCGACTTCGCGAACAGCCTCTCGCTGATCCTGCATTTCATGGAGGCGGACTTGAGGGGCTTGCTCGAATTGCGCGAAGCGATTGCGGCGGATGTTGCAGCCTATGCCGCCCAGCGCGCGACCACGGGTGATCTGAGCGCACTTGCCGATTGCCTCAAAGAGCTGGAGCGAAACGAAGCGAGCAGCCAGTTCGAGGAACTGAATCGCCGTTTTCACGATATGCTCGGCTGGGCCAGCGGCAATCCGCTTTTCGGCCTTCTGACTTCCGCGTTGCATATGCTTACCCGCGAATTCTCGCTCTCGCTGGGGTATTCGGCGCAAGAGCGTGCGGTCCAGTTGCGTTTCTTGCGCCGCGTCCTTGAAGCTGTGCGCAAGGGCGATGCCGAAGGAGCGCGGCAGGCTATGGCGCGTCTCGTGGCGGGCTCCGCCTCCTATCTCGCACAGAGAAGCCCTGAGCTTGTGTCCCAGAAGGTCAGGTGGGGACAGACGTAAAAAACGGGCGCCGGTGGGTGGCGCTGGATGGAGAGGGTATTACGATGGCACTCAAGAGCCGCATATGCGAAATTCTCGGGATCGAATACCCGATCCTTCTGGCCGGAATGGGCGGGGCGAGTGTCCCCGCGCTCGCGGCCGCAGTATCGAATGCCGGGGGACTTGGCGTTCTTGGCGCTGCGGCCTGCTCGCCAGACCAGTTGCGCAGCTGGATCCGCCAGACCCGCGAACTGACCGATAAGCCATTTGGGGTCGACACCCTTCTGCCTGCCTCCGTCAGGCGCGGTTCGGCACCGCAGAGCGGCGCCTCGCCCGAAAACCCGATGGCACTGCTTGGCGAATATCAGCAGTTCACCCGCGATTTCATGGAACGCGAGGATCTGCCCGAAGTGGATGCCGCAATGGCCATGCGCGCGGCTGGCGCGCCGGAAATGGGCAAGGGCGGTCCGCAGCTGTTCACGCGGGAGTTTTTCGAGGCGCAGATGGAAGTGGTAATCGAGGAAAAGGTGCCAGTCTATGCCGCCGGCCTCGGCCATCCCGGACCGTGGATGGACCGCCTTCATTCCAATGGCACCAGGGTCATGGCGGTGATCGGCAAGGTCAAGCACGCCCAGCAGGTGGTCGATTACGGCATCGACATGATTGTGGCGCAGGGCCACGATGGCGGCGGGCACAACTCCCCGATCGGAACCTTCTCGCTGATTCCGCAGGTAGTCGACGCGGTGGGCGATCGGGTTCCCGTGATCGGAGCAGGTGGAATCTCCGATGGCCGCGGAGTCGCCGCAGCGATGATGCTGGGCGCTCTGGGCGCGTGGGTCGGAACGGCGTTCCTGGCAACCGAAGAGGCAGGGATTGAACGGTTCCAAAAGGAAGCAATAACCGACGGCGGCGATGCAGATACCGTCGTTAGCCGTTCGTTGACCGGCAAGCCTGCGCGCATGATCCGCAACAAATGGGCCGATGCTTGGGTTGCGGCGGGCAAGGAGCCGCTTCCGATGCCTTACCAGTCGATGATTTCAGGGCCGGTCATGGCTTCGGGCATAAAGGCTCAGCGCAAGGATATCATGCCCGGCTTCGCGGGGCAGGGAATTGGATTGATCCATTCGATCCGTCCAGCGGCAGAGGTCATGCGCGATCTTGTCGAAGGGGCCGAAAGGGCGCTGGCCGATGCCAGATTCTATTCCTGAATTGCGGCAAGACGGGTACGCTGTATGAACGCTTCGCAGACCTTATCCTTTGCCGACAAGGCCGCCATAACCGGTGTGGGCGAAACCGCATTCGTCAAGGGCACCGAACGGACTGCGGTGGACATGATGCTGGAAGCCTCGCGCCGCGCAATCTCAGATGCCGGGCTGAAACCTTGCGACATCGACGGCATGGTGCCGCCGCCGATCTATACGACCTCGGAGGAAATGGCCGCCAATCTCGGCATTGATGTGCTGCGCTATGCGGCCACCGTTCACATGGGCGGCGCCAGCCCGACGACGGCGCTGCAGAACGCGGCAATGGCGATCGCCAGCGGGCTTTGCGATCACGTGCTGGTGACGCTCGGTTGGAACGGCTATTCCGCCCTCAGGCCCAAGCCGGGTGCCCCGCCCACTCGGGCGATGAACATGAACACGCTGACCAATACCATCCAGGGCTATTACATCCCCTATGGTGTGTTCCTGCCGGTGCAGATGTATGCTTGGCTGGCGACGCGTCACTCGAAGCTTTACGGCGTGGGCGCGGATGCGATGGCAGCGGTAGCGCTAGCCTGCCGGCGTCACGCGCAGTTGAATCCGCGCGCCTTTACCTATGGGCGCGAACTCGACGCGGAAACCTATCATTCGGCGCGCTGGATATCCGAGCCCTTCCGCCTTTACGATTGCTGCCTTGAAACCGATGGGGCTTGCGCGGTTGTCATATCGCGAATGGATCGGGCCAGGGATATGCCGCATGTGCCCGTCAGCATCGCCGGTGCCTCGGAAGGTCACCCCTATCCTGCCGACGACATCCCCTCGCGGCCCGATCCCTTCAAGATTGGCCTCAGCTATGCTGCCCCGCGCGCTTTCGACATGGCGGGCGTCAAGCGCGAGGACATGGATTTCCTGCAGATCTACGACTGCTTTACCTATGTCGTTTTGCTGCAACTGGAAGCGATGGGGTATTGCGAACCGGGAGCACAGGCCGAATTCGTAGCCAATGGCCAGATTGAGCTGGGTGGCCGCTATCCGATCAACACCCATGGCGGCTTGCTCAGTGAGGCGCATGTCTGGGGACTCAACCACGTGGTCGAGGCAGTGCGCCAGCTTCGTCACGACTGCGGCGAGCGCCAGGTGCTGGGAGCCCAAACTGGTCTTGTGACCGGCTGGGGTGACCTTGGCGATGGAAGCATTGCCATTCTCAGGAGGTTTGCATGAGCAGCGAGAGCGATCTGCCTCCCAAAATGCGGCCCTCCGCGCAGGTTGCGCCGCCCAAACCGCGACCTCGCCCGCAAGACCCGGTTGAGCAGGAATTCTGGAAGCGGTGCCAGGACGGCAATCTCTATTTCCAGCGCTGCAGTGGTTGCGGCTGCTTCCGCCACCTGCCGCGCTATATGTGCGCAAAGTGCGGCGCGCCGGAATTTTCCTGGGAACGCAGCAGCGGCAAGGGCACACTGTTTTCCTGGACCGTTACCCACCAAGCCCTCCACCCGGCTTTTGCCGCCGAAATTCCCTTCGTGGCGGCGGTGGTGGAATTGGAAGAGGGCGTGCGCATGGCCACGCGCCTGATTGGTTGCGATCACGAGCGCCTGGCGCTCGATCTTCCGGTGGAAGTGGAGTTCGAACTGATCGGTGAGGACTTCCGCCTTCCTGTTTTCCGCCTGCGTGAAAGTTAGAAGCGTTATGGATCTTGATTACGGGCCCGAATACGATGTCTTCCGCAAGCAAGTGCGGGCTTTCATCGAAGCGCATAGCCATCTCGCGCCGCCTTCTGCTGACCGGGCGGCCCGACCTTCCTCCAAGGCGGTCGAATGGCAGAAGCTGTTGATCGAGCATGGGTATGCCGCGCGAACGATCCCGCAGGAGTATGGAGGCTATGGAGCCGAGCCGGACATTCTCCAATCGCGCATCATCGCAGAGGAATTTGCGCGGGCCAGGGTGGCGGGCGGGCTTGCTAATCAGGGAATCTCGATGTTCGTGCCGACCCTGCTCGAACTCGGCACCGAGGAACAGAAACGGCGCTGGATCGAACCCACGTTGAAAGGCGATATTGTCTGGTGCCAGGGCTATTCCGAACCCGGTGCCGGGTCGGACCTCGCCAACCTCAAGACCAGCGCGCACATCGAAAACGGCGAGTTTGTTATCAATGGCCAGAAGATCTGGACCAGCACCGCCAAGCAGGCAGACATGATCTTTTGCCTGGTCAGGACCGAGCCTGACGCACCCAAGCATGGCGGCATTTCCTACCTGATCTTTTCGATGGGCACGCCGGGCATCGAGGTTCGCCCCTTGAAGACGATGACCGGTCACGCCGAGTTCAACGAGACGTTCTTCACCGATGTGCGGGTCCCGATGCACCATATCGTCGGCCAGCGGGGCCAGGGTTGGTTCGTCGCGAATGCAACCCTTGGCCATGAGCGCGGAATGCTGGGCGATCCCGACGCGCTCGAAAACCGGCTGCAGGCGCTGATCGCACTGATGCAGGAAGAGCGTTTGGGCCAGGGTCGCGCGATCGACAATCCGGTACTGCGCGACCGGTTGGTGGCACTTCAGGCCGAAGTGGCGGCGATGAAATACAATGGGATGCGGATCCTTTCGAACAGCCTTAGGGGAGAGCCGGGCGGCATGGCGAAGCTGATCGTCAAGCTGCAAAGCTGTGAACTCGCTCACCAGATATCCGCGCTGGCAATCGACGCCATGGGCGAACTGGGCATACTCTATCACCACAGCCCGCGTGAGCGGGACGGCGGGGCGTGGCAATGGAGCTATATGTTCCAACTCGGTCTTATCATCGGCGGCGGGACCGCTCAGATCCAGAAGAACATCATCGCCGAACGCGGCCTTGAAATGCCACGTGAGCCGAACCCCGCGGACATGGCGCGTCAGAAGCAGGGAGCAGACTGATGGACTTTGGACTTTCGCAGGACCAGCAGATGTTGCGCGACGCCGTTTCGCGGTGCCTCGCCGATACCAGCCCGCTCAGTCACGTCCGCGAATGTGCGGAGCGGGACAATCCGTTGAGTGACCAGGTGTTGCGCGCCCTCCACGATCTGGGCGTTGCCGGAATGCTCGTCCCCGAAGAGCATGGCGGGCTCGGCATGACCTTGCTCGACGCGGCGGTGGTGGCGGAACAGCTTGGCTATGCGGTCGCACCGGTGCCGTTTCTCGCCAGTCAGGTTCTCGCACCGATCGCCTTGCGCGAAGCTGGCAACGAGGAGCAAAAGGCCCACTGGCTGCCAAAGATAGCGAGCGGCGAGGCGCGTGTCGGTGTCGCGATTTCCGAGACGATCGAGGTACGCGACGGCGCGGGAGTTTCCTCTGCCGGCGGGAAGCTCAACGGCACCGCCCTGTTCGCGCTCGATTTCGAAGGAGATGATGCCTACATTGTCGCCGATTCCGGTGGCAGGCTGCACCTTGTCGGTGCCAAGGCGTCGGGCCTGAAGGCTATCGCGTTGACTACCATTGATCGCACCCGCAGCGTCGGGGAATTGCGGTTTGACGGGGCCGAAGCGGAACCACTGGCTGATGATGGGGGAGTTGCAACGGCCCGGTTGCGTGATGCAGGCCGTGTTATCCTGGCCGCCGACAGTCTTGGCGCAGGTCAGGCGATGATCGAAAAGGCTGTCGATTATGCTGGCCAGCGCGAACAGTTCGGCCGCCTGATCGGCAGTTTCCAGGCCGTAAAGCATATGTGCGCCGAGATGGCCGCGCGTCATGAACCGTGCCGTTCGCTCGTCTGGTACGCCGCCCACGCCTTCGACGCGGTGCCGAACGAGGCATCGCTGGTCGCCTGCCATGCGAAATCGCACACGGCCGAGGTCCATCGATTTGTCGCACGCACTTCCACCGAAGTACACGGCGGAATGGGATTCACCGACCTGCTTGGCCTGCACTACTGGTTCAAACGGATCGGATTCGACCGGCAGGTCTTGGGTGGGCCAGAAGCGGTCCGGGCGGAGGCTGCGGCACTTCAGGGCTGGACCAAAGCTGCGTGATATTTCTTCCGGGGATAGCGCACGCCAGAGCCGCCCCGTTCGCAGAGGAGAACTGATGTGACCGACTGGAATCTCGGCGACATTCTCGACGCTTTCGAGCCTGTCATGCCAAAGGATGCGCCAGCCCTGATCCACGGTGACCGGATCATTACCTGGCCCGAAATGTCCGGACGTTCGAACAATGTCGCCCGCGCGCTTCGGCAGCGCGGAGCCGGCAATGGGGCCAAGGTTGCCTTTTATATGCGCAACCGACCCGAATACGGCGAGTTGATGGCAGCCTGCTTCAAGGGGCGCCTGATCCATGTGAACATCAATTACCGCTATGTCGCCGAGGAGGTCTTCTACATCTTCGACGATTCCGATAGCGAAGTGATCGTCTACAGTTCGGAATTCCGCGACTGTATCGTCGAGCTCAAGGATCGGCTCGAGAAAGTTCACACCTTTGTGGAAATTGGCGAGGCTTCGCAAATCGCGCCTTTTGCGATCCCTTACGAGACACTCGCGCAAGAAGGCGACGGATCGGCGCTCGGCATAGTGCGCTCTCCCGAAGATCAGCTCTTCATCTATACCGGCGGCACGACGGGCATGCCCAAGGGCGTGATGTGGCATCACGACCAAATGCGCAAAGCACAGCTCGAGGCCCAGAAGCTGCTCGCCCCCGTTCCTCAGACACTCGAAGAACACGTCGCGTTGATCACAAGTCAAGGGCCCGGCAACCGCACCCTGCCATCCTGCCCGATGATGCACGGGACCGGCTTCATCACCGCGATCGGCACACTTATGTCGGGCGGCGCCATCGTTACACTTGCAGACCCGTCCTTCGATGCGACGGAATTGTGGGAAACGGTTGATAAGCACAAGGTGCAAAGCATCGCAATTGTGGGCGATGCATTTGCCAAGCCGATGCTGCAAGCGCTGGACGAGAATCCCGGCCGCTGGGATACCAGCAGCCTCGTTACCATCGTTTCATCCGGCGTGATGTGGAGCAAGGAAGTCAAGGCTGGACTGTGCAAGCATATCCCCCAGGTGGTGCTGATGGACAGCTTCGGCGCTTCCGAAGGGCTCGGCTTCGGCCGCTCCATCACAACCGCGCAAGGGGGCACCAACACCGCAAAATTTGCGATTGGCGAATTCTGCGATGTCTTTGACGAAAACGACCGGAAAGTGACGCCGGGAAGCGGCGTACCGGGATTTATCGCTCTCATGGGGGCGATCCCGGCGGGATATTACAAGGATCCCGTAAAATCCGCCAAGACGTTCCGCACAATCGATGGGGTCCGCTATTCGATTCCCGGCGACTGGTGCATGGTCGAGGCCGATGGCAGCCTGACCTTGCTGGGCCGTGGCAGCGTCTGCATCAACACTGCTGGCGAGAAAGTTTACCCCGAGGAAGTCGAGGAGATTCTCAAGACCCATCCCGCCATTGGTGACGCGCTGGTCGTGGGCGTGCCGAACGAGAAATGGGGCCAAGCCGTCACCGCTGTTGTCCACCTCAGCGTCGACGCTCCGTTCGACGAGCAAGCCGTCAAGGATCATGTGCGGGGGCAGTTGGCAGGATACAAGACGCCGAAGGCCATATATCCAACGAATACCCCCCTGCGCGCATCGAACGGCAAGGCCGACTACGCAACGGCGAAGGCAATTGCCGAGAGCCTGACTGCCGCATCATGACGACCCAGACTTCGCCCGATTACGACGCCGTGATCGTCGGTGCCGGCTTCAGCGGGATCTACCTGCTCCACAAGTTGCGTGACGCCGGGTTCAACGTGCTGCTGGTCGATGCGGCGGCCGATCCGGGCGGCATCTGGCACTGGAATTGCTATCCCGGCGCACGGGTGGATTCGCAGATTCCGCTCTATGAATTCTCGATGCCCGAAGTGTGGCAGCCATGGACCTGGAGTGAGCGCTTTCCTGGCTGGGAAGAGCTCAGGGCCTATTTCCGTCATGTTTGCGATACGCTGAACCTTTGGCCGCTGATGCGGATGGGGTCGAGGGTCGAATGCGCCGACTTTGATGCGGGGGCGGGGCTATGGCACATACAGCTTGAGGGCGGGCAAACCATATCGACACGCTTCCTGCTGCCTGCACTCGGCTTCGCGTCGAAGCCGTATGTCCCGGACATCCCAGGCATTGAGGATTTCGAGGGCGAATGGTGCCACACGGCGCGCTGGCCGCAGGAAGGTATTGATCTGGATGGGCGCAAAGTTGCCGTGATTGGAACAGGAGCAAGCGGAGTGCAGGTTGCGCAGGAAGCAGCCAAACGTGCTGCGACGCTGACCCTGTTCCAAAGAACCCCGATCCTGGCCCTGCCGATGCGGCAAGAGCGGCTGACGCGGGAGGATCAGGAACGCGAAAAGCACAGCTATCCTGCCCTTTTCGAACAGCGCAGGCAGACGAGCGGAGGATTTGAAAGCCAGTCACTTGAAGTCTCGGCGCTCGAAGTCGACGAGATTGAGCGCAATGCCCACTTCGAAGATTTATGGCAGCGAGGCGGATTGAGGTTCTGGTACCACAACTTCGCCGACTTGCTTACCAATCGCGCAGCCAATCGCCACGCCTACGATTTCTGGCGCGACAAGGTTCGCGCGCGGATCGCCGATCCCGATCTGGCCGAGAAACTCGCCCCATCCGAACCGCCGCATCCGTTCGGCACGAAGCGACCTTCGCTGGAAAAGGGATATTACGAGATTTTCGCGCAGGACAATGTTGCGCTGGTTGATCTGAAGGCAAACCCGATCACCCGTGTCGGGCCGCACGCAATCACAACCGCAGACGGCGAGGTCGAATGCGATCTCATCGTTTTCGCCACCGGCTTCGACGCGGGGCGGGGCGGGTTAATCGACATGAACATCACCGGCAGGGGCGGCCTGTCACTGTCGCAAGCTTGGTACAACGGGCTGCGCGCCTATCTGGGAATGGCGGTATCGGGTTTCCCCAACATGCTGTTCGCTTACGGACCCCTGAGCCCCTCGGGTTTTTCCAACGGCCCGACAAGCGCGGAAATGCAGGGCGACTGGATCTGCGATTTCATGGTCTGGCTGCGAAACAACGGTTACGATCTTTTCGACGCCGATCCGCAAGCAGAGGCGGACTGGACCGAAATGGTCGCTCAGGTTGGCGCGATGACGCTCTTTCCCGAAGCGGACTCCTGGTACATGGGCGCAAACATCCCGGGTAAGAAGCGCCAACTCATCAATTTTCCAAGCGTGTCGACCTATGCTGCGATTTGCGGCGATGTGGCACGCGATGCCTACCGCGGCTTTGCCGCCAGCACACCAGCGAACAAGGACAGCGCAACCTGATGAATGAGATGTTCAGAATAAGTGACTTTCCAGTGGACATTGATCCTGTTTGGGCTGGCGACGGCTCACATCTGCCCGAATGGTTCGTTTCGGCGCTCAAGGTGCCCCGCGAAGAAGGTTATGTGGAAATAGATGGGGCCAAGGCGCACTATTTCCGATGGGGTGACCCCAGCAAGCCCAAGGTATTGATGACCCATGGCTTTCTGGCACATGCGCGCTGCTTTGCCTTCATTGCACCGTTTCTGGCAGAAGATTATGACGTGGTGGCGTTTGATCTGGCCGGCATGGGCGACAGCGACATGCGTGGGCGCGCCGACCTCTTGGCGAGAGGGGGCGAGTTTCGCGAGATTGCCGAGGCGCTGAATATGTTTGCGGATGGCCAAAAGCCGACAATCATCGCGCACAGCTTCGGGTCGGGCGCAGCCCTGACAGCCGTGACCCAGTGGCCCGAGGCCTTTGCCGGAGTGGTGGTTTGCGATCTCATGATCATGCGGCCCGCTCTCCTGGAAGAGTACTGGAACCTCAGGCGGTCAAGCCCTGGTTCCGGCGATCCGGACAAGCCCAGCAAGCGTTATCCCTGCTATGAAACGGCACGTAAGCGGTACATCCTTTCCCCGCCCCAGCCGGTCGGCGAGCCATTCCTTCTGGACTACATGGCCTATCATTCCCTGCGACAGGATGGAGACGAGTGGACGTGGAAGTTTTCAACCGAGGTCTTTCGAAGGAGCAACAAGCCCAACGAATGGCTCACCATGGGCGAGCGTCTGGTGCAGGCACCGGGCCGGAAGGCCATCGTGCACGGCGGTATGAGCCAACTCTTCACCCCGGAATCGGCCGAATACGTCCGCGAGCTGGGTGGAGGTGACATTCCGATCATCGCGGTGCCTGAAGCCCGTCACCATCTGATGCTCGATCAGCCTTTGGCCTTTGTAACCGCACTCCGCAGCATTCTTGCCCTTTGGGATACGCACACTGCACCGCCACTTGCAGCCTGATCCTGGTTGTCCTTCGCCCCGGGTTCCCGCAGGTGCGGTGCTTGCCAGACCTTGCCTGCCGGGAAAGGGAGCTACCACTCAGCGTTCGCCGGCCATGCCGTTGCGGCGTTCAAGCCATCGTTCGCGCCGCACCAGATAGAACGGGAAGGCGAAACAGTGCCAAGCAGCGAAAGCATGTAACCGGTGTTTTCAGGCCACGGTGGACCATGGCATGAGTTGGGCGAGATTGGTCTGCCTTGGAAAAACTGGTCCAATTCTAGAGAGAGCCGATTGTGGCGAGAGAATTGGAGAAAGTTATGGGACGTCAACGTTTACGCCGGAACAAATCATCGCGAAGCTGCGTGAGGCGGATGTGCTGGTCGGGCGGGGATCGACTGCGGTCGAGGCTTGCCGCCAGATCGGGATATCCGAACAGGCGCTGTATCGGTGGCGCAAGGAATATGGCGGCCTGAAGGTTGATCAGGCGCGGCGGATGAAGGATTTGGAGCGCGAGAATGCACGGCTGAAGCGGCTTGTCGCGGACCTCGCACTGGACAAGGCGATCCTGCAAGAGGCATCGAAGCTGACTTTTTGAGCACCTCCCGTCGCCGCGAGGCGATCGAGCAGGTCCGTCGTGCATTATCGGTATCGCAGCGACGGACCTGCCGCGTGCTCGGTCAGCACCGCTCGACACAGCGGCATCCTCCGAGAGATCATGCCGACGAGCGGCGCCTGACGGCCGACATTATCGCGCTGGTGAAGGATTATGGCCGTTACGGCTATCGCCGTATCCATGCGCTGCTCGGGCATGCCGGCTGGCAGGTCAGCCTGTCGGTGGTCGAGCGCATCTGGCGGCGGGAGGGTTTAAAGGTGCCGAAGAGACAACCGAAGCGCCGCCGGCTCTGGCTTGGCGACGGGTCGTGCATCCGGTTGCGCCCGCTGCACCGCGGGCATGTGTGGTCCTACGACTTTGTCGAGGATCAGACGCACAACGGCCGGAAGTTCCGGATGCTCAACATCATCGACGAGCACAGCCGGGAATGCCTGGCGATGGTGCCGCTGCGGCGGTTCCGGTCGAACGACGTCATCGACGTCCTCGCCGATCTGTTCACCGAGCATGGGCCACCCGAGCATATCTGGTCCGACAACGTCCTATGTTGGGAAGGCATAGCGTGAAAAGGCCGGCAGGTCTCGTTACGCCGAGGGTGATCGGCGCTGGTGATTTTATGATCCAGATGGCTTCCATCGTCAAGGAAAGCACTCTCGGCCATCCTGACCGGCGGCGAGGCTTCTGATTACACCGCTGCCGAACCGCTGATGGCGATCCCCGTCGCCACACCCAAGGCGCTGCTCGCGGACAAGGGCTATGATGGTGATCGCTTCCGGGAAAGCCTGCTGACCCGGGGCATCCTGCCGATCATCCCGCCCCGCTCGAACCGCAAGGTGCCAGAGCATCCCGACTATCGCCGTTACAAGGACCGCAACCGCGTCGAGCGCATGTTCGGAAAGCTCAAACAGCAACGACGCATCGCCACTCGATATGACAAAACCCTTCTCTCGTTCGAGAGCTTCCTAAACCTCGCCGCCACGCGGCTATGGCTGAAGTCTTTTGTCAACGCGGCCTAGCACTACTTTGGCAGAAGTTTGATTGTCTCTTCACGGAGGCGGTGACCGCATTGGGGGCAACAGGCAGGCGGCGGCCTGGATAGGTGATCAAGGATGGCCTGCCGGACTGCGGGCAGACTGGGTTGCGGCGGTGGTCCTGCGATTCTTTTTTTTCCGTCCCGCCTGAGCGAGGCGGCGGGATTGCAGGTAGGCATATGCGATCATCGTCATGAGGGCATGGCGATGAAGACCTGTCCATGATCGCCCTTCAAAATGGTCGAGACCGAGTTCTTCCTTGAGTTGCTGATGGGCCTGCTCGCAGATCCAGCGCGCCTTGATGGCGCCGGCGATATCCCGGATCGGCGTATCTGCGGGCAGGTTCGAGAGATAATATTTGCGCTCGCCGCTGGAGCGATGCTCGCCGACCAGCCATGCTTCTTCCCCGGGCATGTGCTGCGCGCCCGAGGCGCCGATGCGTTGCGGCGGGCCGTCGGCGATGCGGACGCGCATGACGGCAAAGCGCGCGCTCAGGCGTCCCTTCGTTCCCCGACGCCAACTGATCTGTCGCCATTTTGCGTCGTCGAGCACGGCGTGGGCGGCGCGCGATGCGGTGTCCGGAACGTGGTGCTGACGGGGACGCCCGCGTCCCGCCACGGGGAAGATCAGTTGCACATCAGCGGGATAAACCTTCTGGTGCCGTGGGATGCCGACCGCCCAGTGCAAGCCTCTTGTGCTCAGCCCCTGGCGGAAAGAAGCCGAGAGGCCGTATCCGGCATCCGCGAGCACACAGCCAAAGCGCACCCCGGCGGCAATGACCCGGTCGATTTCCTCGATAGCGATCGCCGGCTTGGTGCGATACGGGCGGAAGGGCTCGGGCACGCCCGCCTTGACCATGCGCGCCTCGTCGCTCGTCCAGCTTTCCGGCAGGAACAGCCGCAAGCCCAGCATGATCGGCACCTCTCGCGACGCCAGCGTCACCGATACGAGCGTCTGGCAGTTCGCATTCTTGCCCAGCGCTGATGCATATTGCGGCGCCACTCCCACCGACGCCGTCCCTTTCTTCGGCAACGCGGTGTCGTCGATGATCAGCCATGCCTTGTCGCCGCCGACCAGCGCATCGGCCTGTTCCCACAGGGTCGCCTCAAGCGGACCGCTGTCCCAAAGGCCCGCACCGATGAAGTGATGCAGGCGATCATAGCCGACTTCGCCCGTCCGCGCCGCCATCGGCTGGATGCTCTTGCGATCCCCCGGACCGATCAGGCCCGCGACATAGGCCGGGCACATCCGTTGCCGAGCCTTGTGGCCAAGGCCCTCCAGATAGGGCGCCAGCCAACGCTCCAGATCAACACGCCAATCACCATCCATCGCCGACATCCTTCCAACGTCGGCTCCCTATGAATCACCCATCAACCAAAATGGGAATCCCCAAAATCAAACTTCTGCCAAAGTAGTGCTAGCACTACTTTGGCAGAAGTTTGATTGTCTCTTCACGGAGGCGGTGACCGCATTGGGGGCAACAGGCAGGCGGCGGCCTGGATAGGTGATCAAGGATGGCCTGCCGGACTGCGGGCAGACTGGGTTGCGGCGGTGGTCCTGCGATTCTTTTTTTTCCGTCCCGCCTGAGCGAGGCGGCGGGATTGCAGGTAGGCATATGCGATCATCGTCATGAGGGCATGGCGATGAAGACCTGTCCATGATCGCCCTTCAAAATGGTCGAGACCGAGTTCTTCCTTGAGTTGCTGATGGGCCTGCTCGCAGATCCAGCGCGCCTTGATGGCGCCGGCGATATCCCGGATCGGCGTATCTGCGGGCAGGTTCGAGAGATAATATTTGCGCTCGCCGCTGGAGCGATGCTCGCCGACCAGCCATGCTTCTTCCCCGGGCATGTGCTGCGCGCCCGAGGCGCCGATGCGTTGCGGCGGGCCGTCGGCGATGCGGACGCGCATGACGGCAAAGCGCGCGCTCAGGCGTCCCTTCGTTCCCCGACGCCAACTGATCTGTCGCCATTTTGCGTCGTCGAGCACGGCGTGGGCGGCGCGCGATGCGGTGTCCGGAACGTGGTGCTGACGGGGACGCCCGCGTCCCGCCACGGGGAAGATCAGTTGCACATCAGCGGGATAAACCTTCTGGTGCCGTGGGATGCCGACCGCCCAGTGCAAGCCTCTTGTGCTCAGCCCCTGGCGGAAAGAAGCCGAGAGGCCGTATCCGGCATCCGCGAGCACACAGCCAAAGCGCACCCCGGCGGCAATGACCCGGTCGATTTCCTCGATAGCGATCGCCGGCTTGGTGCGATACGGGCGGAAGGGCTCGGGCACGCCCGCCTTGACCATGCGCGCCTCGTCGCTCGTCCAGCTTTCCGGCAGGAACAGCCGCAAGCCCAGCATGATCGGCACCTCTCGCGACGCCAGCGTCACCGATACGAGCGTCTGGCAGTTCGCATTCTTGCCCAGCGCTGATGCATATTGCGGCGCCACTCCCACCGACGCCGTCCCTTTCTTCGGCAACGCGGTGTCGTCGATGATCAGCCATGCCTTGTCGCCGCCGACCAGCGCATCGGCCTGTTCCCACAGGGTCGCCTCAAGCGGACCGCTGTCCCAAAGGCCCGCACCGATGAAGTGATGCAGGCGATCATAGCCGACTTCGCCCGTCCGCGCCGCCATCGGCTGGATGCTCTTGCGATCCCCCGGACCGATCAGGCCCGCGACATAGGCCGGGCACATCCGTTGCCGAGCCTTGTGGCCAAGGCCCTCCAGATAGGGCGCCAGCCAACGCTCCAGATCAACACGCCAATCACCATCCATCGCCGACATCCTTCCAACGTCGGCTCCCTATGAATCACCCATCAACCAAAATGGGAATCCCCAAAATCAAACTTCTGCCAAAGTAGTGCTAGTCCAATGACGGGAACGGAATCCTGTCGACCGCGCGATGAAGCCCATTTCAGCAAGCTGTTAGTGCTTCCCCCTCATCCATATGAAATGTAAGCCTGCGGGATAGACCCGGATGGAGCGGACCGGCATGTGTCGCGTCCAAAGATCGTCAAACAGAGGACGCAGGGAAAGGTTCGAATGAAACGTTCTTCAAGAAATTATGTCGAGGGAGAGTCGCCGCGCGAGAGAATAGTCGATGCTGCTCGCAGATTGTTCGGTTCGAAGGGCTTTTATGCGACGACAACGGCGGAATTGGCGGAAGAAGCATCGGTCAGCGTCGGCCAGATATATCGACTCTTTACCGACAAGGACGACGTCATCCTCGCAATAGTAGAAGAAAATGTGCGCGTTCGCCTAGCCGAGATGCACTCGATTTTCGACGCTGTGGAACGGCGCGAGCTTGCGATGTTCGAGGCGATCAAGGCAATCGCTGCCAGTTCGTTGCACAATGAGGATAGCAGCCTGTTCTATGAGATTTTGGCAGAGGCTTGCCGAAATCCGACAGTCGCGGAGCGGTTCGAGACGCAGACCGCCTTTTACCGCGATGGCATACGCCGCCTCGCTGCGCTTGCGCGGCCCGATGTGCCCGCGGCCGAGCTCGACTCCTATGGAGATGTCATGATGGCCTGCTTCATCGGCCTCGGCCATCGCACGGCGATGTCGCCACCCGTCGATGCCGAGGCGACAAGCCACAGCACTGCTTGCCTGATGATGCGCGCGCTCGGTCTAGCGGGACTGGAAAGCGGTCGCGTGCAAGCCCAGCCGTGACGACTCCGAAATGCGCGCAAGGCCGTAAGCGGGGGAGGACCCATCGTGACATCGGTGACGGTAAAGCTTTTAGACCGCAGCCCTGACTTGCGGCGAGTATAAGCGATGATGCCGCTGGATTCAGCTGAGCAGCGGCTATCATCGGGTGATTGAGCTGTGTCCGCTGGGATCTGCCCTTTAAAGACCGGAAGCGCGAGGCGTATGATCGCAGGCACAGACGCTGACCAGAATTGAATTTACTGCTTGACCAGAGAAACGGGGTTGCCTATTGAAAATTGGAATGAGCGCTCATTCCATAATGTGCTCCGGAGAGATAATGGGAACTAGCGCATTCATTTCCCCTGTTGAAGTCGGCGCGGTCGCTCGCGATCGTGGCGTTCTCCGCGGCATTGTTTTTCCCGTTCGGTTTGACGGGACCGTTTGCGCTATTTCTCCCTAACCTAGGCGCCGGGTCCCGCCACCTGCCAGCCGGTATTCCCTGAACCGGCTACCATTGTCCACTGGTCGAAGCCCTTCGGGTCGCGTCGCGCCGGCTGGCAGGACCAATGAAAGCATCGTCCGTCGAGGCGAGCGCCGCGAAAGGCTGGTATGATGACCTTGGAAACACCAACGAGTGGCGGTCGGCGACCCATCCTTCGTCTCCGGGGCTGGCAGGACGAGCCGAACGGGGAAAACGAGCGGACCTCGGAGAGCATAAGCGCGGGCCCCCCTCGGCTACGCCTGAAAAAAAGCAGATCAAACAACCGCAACCGAATTGTATGTTCGGAAGAATAAAAGGAAGCACATGGGCAACCTATCGTCTTCAATCGTGTGGATGCTCGGCGGAATGGCGCTCGCGTCTACCGTTCTCCTGTCAGCCTGCGATAGCGGCACGACAAGCGCGAGCAACACAACCAACGTCGCGAAACCGATCGCTCCCGCAAAGCTGCCACCGGCAATCGAGAAAAGTATGACCTATCGCTGCCAGGACAACGGCATAGTCTCGGTGGATTTCCTGAATGACGGTCTAACGGCCACGCTCCGAACAGATGGCAATCTTGCCCAACTCAAGGCGACTGAAACAGGCGGACCGTTCCAAGGCGGCGGAGTGACCATGACAGTAGACGCAAGCGGGATCACCCTGACCGGGCCTGGAAAGAAAATCAGACAGTGCAAATGACCAGACGCGCATGTAGAGGATGCGCGGGAGAGACGACAGTCGTGCCTATGGACTGCCCGCGATGACTGGTCCGGTTGCATAGTTAGTTGGAGATCGCCTCCGATGCCAGCCTTGGCGGGAGGCGGAGCGCAGCGGAGCCGAGCGGCCAGGCTGGCATTTTGATCGTTTCGGGTGCTGGTGGTCGATAGACCGATCTGACGGCAAGCCTCGACCGCGGTCGACCCTCGCCCCACAAGCACATCCGCCTCACGCAGCTTCGAGATGATCTGTTTCGGCGTAAAACGTTGACGTCCCATAACTTTCTCCAATTCTTTCGCCACAATCGGCTCTCTCTAGAATTGGACCAGTTTTTCCAAGGCAGACCAAACCATGCTGATATGGATATCATAGGGCCTGTCCCATTCTATCAGCTTCCCCCGTCTGGCCCGGCGGAAGGCGTTTCCCATCCACCGCCAAGAGCGAGAAAAAGGCGGACACGGTCTGCGGCGATCGTGGCATTGGAGACGGCCAGAGCGGCTTCGGCACTGGCAAGGCTTCGCTCGGCATCCAGCAGTTCAAGACTGGACGTCAACCCACCCCGCGTCATCCGTGACTGAAGAGCCGCAGCCTTGCGGCTTTCATCCAGCCCGACCTTAAGCTTCGCATTCTCTTCAAGATCGCGGGCATAAGTGCCAAGCGCGGTCTCTGCTTCGCGGAGCGCTGACAGCACGCTGCCGTCGAAGCGCGCGAGCGCGGCCCGCGCTGTCGCATCCGATTGTGCTATGCGCGCGCGCGCGACGTTGCGATTGGGAAAGCTCCAGGAGATCAACGGACCGACACTGAACCGGAATGCAGAGCTGTCGACGAGCCCTTCAACGCTTCGCGACGTCGTGCCAAGCGAGCCTCCAAGGCTGACGCTGGGATAGAGGTCGGCGGTTGCGATCCCGACCCGGGCGGTTGCAGCGGCGAGTGCGCGTTCCGCTTCGCGGATATCGGGCCTGCGACGGATGAGGGCGGCGCCGTCGCCGATGGGCAGCGATTGCCGGACTGCAGGGATGACAGCGCATTCATCGAGCTGTGCCGGATAATCTCCAGGCGCCCGGCCGAGCAGGACGGCGAGGCTGTAAAGAGCAGCCTTACGGCTGCTTTCAAGCGGGGGCACGGCGGCTTCCAGTTGTGCAAGGAGGGCCCGGGACCGGGTTGCGTCGAGCGGTGTGTAGAGGCCTGCACGCATCCCGCGCTCGGTAAGCGCCAGGCTCTGTCGTTGAAGATCGACCGAGCGGGTCGCGACCGCAATCCGCGCGCCGGCAGCACACGCATCGCTGTATGCGCCGACGACATTTGCGGCCACGGTGATCCGCGCCAGATCATAAGCCGCCGACTGTGCGTCGGCGTCAGCCTGGGCGGCCTCGATGGTCCGCCTGATGCGGCCGACTACGTTGAGCTCGTAAGAGATGCCGATTCCGGCATCGAGCGTGGCATGCATGCCGGCCGGTGAGCCAATGCCGAGATTGGAGGTTTCGCCTACCGAAGCACCCCCGTCCAGCGAGGTCTCCACACCCGCTCGCGCCCGCGCCTCGTTCACCACGGCGCGCATCCGCTCAAGGTTGGCGGCGGCGACCCGAAGATCGGTATTGACCTTGAGCGCCTCCTCGACCAGCTCATCAAGCTGCGGATCGGCATAGAGTTGCCACCAGTGCGCCGGCAGGGGGGCGGGCGAATAGGCTGGGGAGCGCCCTTCCTTGAGGCCGGTGGGTGTCTCTCCGACATGAGCGGGAAGGGCGGGCGCTCTGTATTCGGGTCCGACCGCTGTACAGCCGGCAACGAGGCTGGCCGATACAAGCACGGTCAGCGCGTGAAACCGGATCGCTCTCACGACCGGCTGCCCCCTCCGATCGACAGGGCATCCTCCGCGCCCTCGACCGTCACGGTGACCGTGCGCCCGGCGATAAGATCGATCCCTGTCGGAACCTTGTCGATCGCAATGCGAACGGGGACACGCTGGGCGAGGCGGACCCAACTGAAGGTGGGGTTGACATTGGCGAGAAGGCTCCCCGCAGCGGTGGTCCGCTCGCGGTCGTCGATACCGGCGGAGCGGCCCTCGACATGCCCCGAGAGGGGCTGGTCCTCGCCCATCACGCGAATCGTGACAGGTGCGCCCGGATGGATGTGGGAGAGCTTGGTCTCCTCGAAATAGCCCGCGACATAATAGCTGTCGGAGTCGACCAGCGCCATCACCGGCTGGCCGGCGGTTGCATAAGCGCCAGGGCGCAGCGAGAAATTGGTGACGATACCGTTGACGGGCGCGCAGACGGCAGATCGTTCAAGATTGATACGCGCGAGGTCGCGGTCGGCGAGCGCCTGCGTATAACGCGCGCGCGCTTCTTCGGCCTGCGAACGTCGTTCGTCGCGCTGCTGGCCTGACACGATATCCCCGAGCTGCCGATAGCGTCTGTTCTCCCGCTCGGCCGCATCGAGCGTCGCACGCGTCACCGCGACGGCCGCCTCCGCCTGGGCCAGGGCATTGCGAAGACGCACACGATCGATGGTGAAGAGCAACTCGCCTTTGCGGACCACCTGATTGTCCCTGACATGCACCTCCTCAACCCGGCCGGACACATCGGCCGCCAGCGGCACTACGTCGGCGCGTATCTTTCCGTCCCGGGTCTGCGGCGCATAGGTATAGTAGGTGTAGAGATGCCAGAGCACGAGCGCGGCAAGGGCGGCGGCGAGGATGGTCAGTACCGGCTTGAGAAGGCGGAGTAGCGTGGCGCGGTTTAATGCTATCATCGATTTTCAACTATGGGTGAGCCCACGCAGCGCGAGGAAGGCCGCGCCGGTGAGGATGAGGAAGAGGGCGGTATCGAAGAGCGGACGCTGCCATATGGCCCGATAGAAACCGACGGTCTCAAGGAGGCGAGACAGCAGGATCCGGAGCACGAAAGCGACGGCCATGCAGAACAGCAACGGCGAGAAGAACACGCCGGCGAGGTTGATCTCGCCGATCACGACGCGGGGATCCATGCCGGTGCGCGCTCGAACAGCGCAATGCGCAGCCCGGCAAGCGAACGGATCGCCCGGGTCACCGGACTGCTTTTCTGGCTGTCTCGCCTGGGCCACAGCTGGTTGAGCGCCTCGTCGACCAGGGCAAGCAGTCGGGGTGATGGCTGCGCTGCATCGAACTCCCTGCGAAACTGCTCGAGCACCCGCACGGTTGCATCCCGCGCCGCGGGATCAAGCATGGTCCCGATGATCCGCAGGTCGGCAATATTAACGCCGACGCGCAAGCGCGCGAGCAAGGCAGCGCTGCGTTCCACCTGGCCGCTTGCGGCAAGCCGCATGGTCATCCCGGCAATGCGATCGAGAGCCCGCTGGATATAAAGGTCGCGCGCGCGCCGGGTTGCCGAATGGCTGAGTCGGGCAATCTCCAGTGCTTCCCGGCACAGGAAACGATGGACCTGATGCGAGACGCCCCATTGGCGGAACAGGCTCGCGCCCAGGAAGGCGACATACATGCCGATCAGGCTTGCGAAACCGACCTCAAGGAAGAAGGCAAAATCGTACGGCATATAGTGACCTTGCAGGTTGATGTTGCTGAGTCCGAAGGCAAGGACGAGAACGCCCATTGGGTTTGCCGCCGCCCACATGCCGATCGGAAGCATGAACAGGCCCATGACGATCAGGAATGTCGGAAAATCGTTGGCCAGGGGAAGCAGTCCATAGGCGAGAATGGCGGCAAGGAAGAGTGAAAGGACCGCAAAGCGGCCGAACGCGGCTATGGCCTTGCCCGGTTCATCGCCCCCTCCGAAGAAGGCCACCGCGACGGTTCCCATCAGCACCGCATTAGGCCCCTGGTGCCATCCGGTGGCCAGCCACAGGCCGCAGAGCAGAATATAGGCTACGAAAATGCCGGCGGCTGAGCGCGCTGCATGATCGACATCGGACGCCAGGGGGAATGCTGCCGTCCGCCGAACCTGGCCCGCAAGCTCCCGATCGAGCACGGCCCTGCCCTCAAGCGCCCTGTCGATTCGGCAGATCTCGCTCCAGAGCGTTAAGAGATCCATGAGCATGTCGGCGAGGTCATCATGGACCAGCTGCTGCCAGGGTCGTTCACGTCCGACCTCGAGCGGAAGGCTGCGCACGTCATCGGCCGGGCGCGCGGAAGGCATTGCTCCGGTTCGGAAAGTATCGCGCGCCTCGGCAAGATATGGTGCAAGCGCGGCGCGGTCCGCCTGAGTCAGTCCCGCTATGCGAGCGGCGATCGCGGAAAGGAGCGGCACCATGCTCAGCAAACGCTGTTGAATGGCGAGGACGTGGCGCAGTTCGCCGCGGTCGACGGTCGGATCGTAGCGCAACCAGGCCACCATCTGCGACAGGGCGGTGACGTCCGAAAGAATCTTCAAACGGTCATGTTCTTCCTGTGCACCCGTTTCGCGGCCATCTAGTACATCATTCGCCCAGCGTTCCATGTCGGGCAGCCAGCGGCGCAGGTTTGAGCGCATCAAGCCGCCAAGTGATCGAGGAGCAATGACGCTGTCGACAAATGTGGTCGCGAGCACGCCGAGACTGATCTCGGTAACGCGTGCGACAACGGTGTCGAACATCGTCTCGGGATGGTCCACGCCGGCAACGGCGACCAGCATCAGTGTCACCGCGAAGAGCTGGAACCCATAAGCCCGCGGGGTCCGATCGAGGAATGATACGCCAAAGGCGATCGTCGCAACGATACCCGACGAGATGATCAGTAGGAGCGGGACGCTGGCGAAAATGGCCACCATGCCGAGTGTCACGATGCCGGCGCCCAGGGTGCCGGCGACGCGATAGACCGCCTTGGAGCGGATCGCGCCTGTGGCCGGGTTCATCAGCACGCAGCAGGTGACAAGCGCCCAATAGGGCTGCGGGAGCCCGATCCGGACCGCTACCGCGAAGGCCAGCATCGCCGCGATGAACAGCTTGACCGAGAACAGTATCTGATCGGACGTGACTTTCACCGGTTGACGCGCTCCGCCTGCAGGAACGCGCCGATCCGTCCCTCGAACAGTCGCAGGACGCGCGTCGCGGTCTCTATGTCCTCGACCGGCAGATCGCCGAGAAGCGCCTCGCGCAGATCTGCGACAGCCGCTTCCATCTTTTCAGCAAGACACTGCCCCTTGGGAAGAATGTGAACGGTATTAACGCGCCGATCCTCGGCCGACGCACGTCGCTCAAGCAGGCCTGCCGCTTCCGCCTGGTCGAGAATCCGCACCATTGCGCCGGGATTAACGCCCACTTCCTCGGCGAGGACATTTTGCCTGATTCCCGCGTCGCCGCTGCGCGAAGCCAGGATGACGGCGGCGGTAAGCGAACTGGGCAGGCCGAACTCCGCAAGGACCGTCATGACCGCCTGCACCCAGGAGCGCCTGATCGGCTGCAGAGTGTCGGTGAGTGCGAACAGCGCGGTCGCAGCGGGGCTACCAGAGGTTACTGACATGGCGCGAGCATTAGCACTCTCGGCGATTTATTCAATCAGCAATAGTTGCTTTAGCAAACGCATTTGGCCTGCCCATTAACTCAGGCCGCCGGGTACGACCGTCGCGATCCGCCGACGCGCCTCCGCGGTCATGGCGCCCTGCGCCAACACAACCTCCGCTTCACGCAATGGTAGCCGGATGCTGCACGCACCGCTTCAGAAGGAGGGTACCAGGAACGGCTGCATATCACTTCACATCGTCGAGTATTGCGTGCCGACGGCTGACTGAAATGAGAGATGGGGCGATGGGCTGTCTTGACTGCCTTTCCTGGCAGGTTTACTCGTTCGATGTTGGAGTGAGGGCTCATTCCAACGAGAAATGAGGGAGGGTGTGAAGTGGAAGGAGCCTTCGGCCAGCTTCCGAATGCGTCGCGTGCTCAGGATGAATCTGCTCGCCGATTGTTCTTGCAGCCATTGTCCTTGGCAGGCGAAGGTTCCTGTGAGGCCTACCTCCTGTCTGCTAGCCCGTCAGTCGATGGCCCCGCAGGCGGGCTAGCCGACCGCGGGATTTCACTCTCCCTGTTGGAGCGTCGCGCGATTTGGATCGGCATGCATGATGCGGCTGCCGGTTATGGACCTCTGCCCTCTGGATCAACCTGGATCAGGCGACTTATCGGCGTTTTTGCCGATGGACCGCGCAAGCAAACCTTCAACCTCTCTCAAATCCCCGTCTTGAAGCCTTTCGGTGTCTTGGTCTGCAGTTCGGCCAGGACGCCGCTGATCTGATAGAGGACAACCGTAAACTGGAGGATCGTAACCCTTGTTGCCTATCTGGAGAGATATCGCCGTTTTCCTCGACGCCACGCCTGAGGGCGAGCACATAGGTCGCCGTGCGGCTGCGATCGCGCAACGTCATAATGCGCATCTGGTGGGCGTCTATGGCGTGTCCCACGAAAACGCGCATCCCACCGAAACCTATGCAAGGGGCACTGCGGCGATTCGAGACGTGCTGACGCGGCAACGGCTTGCCGACGAACAGAAAATTATTGCCGCCGCCCGCCATTTTGGAGAGCTGGCCCGCGAATATGGCATCGGCTCCGAATTCCGGATCGTGTGGCGCGATGACCTGCGCGACGAAAGCATGTTGCGGGCGCTGCACTGCGATCTCATCGTCGCGGCGCATCCCAAACCGGCAGACCTCCCGTCAGGCTGGTCGGCCGAGCGACTGTTGCTGGCCACCGGAATTCCCGTGCTGATGATCCCTGCGGGATGGGGCGGTGAGACGATCGGCGAAAATGTGCTGATCGCATGGAATCGCAGCCGAGAAGCGCGGCGGGCGGTGAACGACGCAATTCCGTTCATCAATTCCGCGTCCAACGTGACGATACTCACCATCGACAGCGGCCGGAACCCCGAACGTTTTGGAACAGAGCCTGGTGCCAATCTCCTTGAACATTTGTCCAGACACGGCGCACGTGTCGAGATCGCCAACATCACGTCCGAGGGCGCACCGGTGGCGGATGTGATCCTCGACCAGGCGGCGGAACGCGACGCAAACCTGCTCGTGATCGGGGCTTACAGCCACCCGCGCACCACCGAGATACTCTTCGGCGGTGTCACTCGATCGCTGCTGTCGAGCGCGCGGGTTCCGCTACTGATTTCCCGCTGACCAGGGCGTATCCAGCCTAAAGACGTTGGCAGAAGATTGGACGCCAAAGATGTTCGATATATCGGAGATAACCGCAAAATGAGCGTCGTAACCAGTGCTGCCGCTTTCCTTCTGATCGGAACGCAGCCCGAAGAAATAGGCGTTGTTCACCAGAATGAGCCATTGGTCCGGACAGCTCAAGCTCAGGCAGCTTCTGCCGAACCATGTCCGATGATTGTGGATTCACAGGGCGAAGTGCAGCCCCCTATCATGATCGGCGAAAGGCCGGTGGAAGCGGGACAATCGATCGATGTGCCGGCGGAGCCTGGAAATACCTCTGAAGCATCGCCGGACGAGATTATCGTAATCGCGCGGGGCGAAGCGCCGCCGGGCGACCCACTCCAGAATGTGAATATTGAGGCCTTCCAGGTGGCTCAGTCGGTCGACAAGGCGCTCGTTGGGCCGATCGCCAAGGGATATGAGGGGGGCGTTCCGAAGCCGATCCGTGATGGTCTTGGCAACGCCTTGCGCAATCTCAGTGAGCCGATAAATTTTGTGAACTTCCTGCTCCAGTTCAAGATAGGAAAGGCTTTGGAAACGGTCGGCCGCTTCGCGATCAACTCGACGATCGGCGCCGCGGGTGTTTTCGACGTCGCCAAAAAGGCGCCCATCAATCTGCCCTATCGATCCAACGGCTTCGCAAACACGCTTGGCTTCTATGGGGTGGAGCCCGGGCCCTATTTCTTCCTTCCGCTGGTGGGGCCCACGACATTGCGCGATATGGTCGGCGATGGCATCGACCTGCTCGTCTTGCCCGTTTCCGTTGGCAAGCCTTTCAACCAGACCGCCTATGCTGTCCCGACGACCGTCATCAACAGGCTGAACGATCGTGTCGCGCGGGACGCGGAAATCGAGCGTTTGCAAGAGGAAAGCGCTGATCCCTATGTGGAGACGCGCAGCTTGTATCTTGAGATGCGGCAGCGGGAAATTGACGTGTTGCGCGGCAAGGGTCGCGATCGGGCAGGCCAGCCCGAAATCGTCATTCCCGACACGCTTGTCGCACCTCAGGCTTCCGATCCATCAGCCGACACAGCGTCAGATTGTGCAAAAACCTTGAGCAGAGGCACGACCCTTCCGATCGAAGACTGAGCAAATTCGCGGCCAGCGACAATGCTCGGATGCTGCGGTCTTCGAGACGGAGAATTGTCGATCAGCGTCAGAGTGATGCCACGCTTCACGAAAGCATAGGCGTTGATTGTTATGCCTATACTGGCGCGTGTCGGGGTCCCGGGCGGCGCCTATCGGGACCCCGGTCAAAACCACCTTTTTACGATAATTCAAAATGATAGATCGTGAAAGAGGAGGGGCGCGCTCCAACACTGATCCACACTTGAAAAGCTGCGACTGCGATCGCGAGCGAATTGGCAACCAAAGATCGGCTTCCGATATCGTCCAGCCCAGGGGAATCGCTTCAGATTAACGGTTGTCGTTGAGTGACGAGTGTTTCGAGGTAATCCGGGTCGAGATTGGCACGTTTTCTGCGGACTTTGAGGCTGTGTTTGTCGTTTGGATTTCGCACCAGGTTCATGGCGATGTGTTTGACGACAGCCATATTCTGGGGTCCTGATCCGGTTCGCAGTCTTGTGAGGTCGTCGTGGAAGACGACGTCGAGCACCCAGTGGAGCCGGTTTTCGATGCCCCAATGGGCGCGGACTGCGGCGGCGAAGGCTTGGGCATCGAGTTTGACAGAAGAGAGGTAATAGCGCCGTTCCGAGCTTTTGCGGCCCTCCCGTTCGACGTGGTTTTCGACCATGGCGATCATCGCGAGATGGGGAAAATGGGGTTCATCAGGATAGCGACGATCGGAAAACAGCCATTGAGTGTTGTGACAGACGCTGTGGCGGCGTTCTTCGATGCGGCCATGATCGGCGTCGGTTGTCGTGTGCGCCGACAGGGTCATATCGGTGGGCGGATCGGCAAAGAACGCCACGACATCGGCAAACAGCGCCGGACGGTTGCCCTTCAGCGCGAGCAAATAATCTCCGCCGCGCGCCACGATGGTCTCGGCAATCGCGGCCTGTGTTCCGATCGCATCGATGGTGACGAGCGCACCGGTCAGTTCCAGCCGTTCGAGCAGCAACGGGATCGCGGTGATCTCGTTGGATTTTGCGTCTACCGCTTCCTGACCCAGCACCAGCCGCTGGCGCGACGCCCAGGCTGAAACCATGTGCAGCGGCGCGCGGCCTTTGCTCCTCGCGTGACTACGCCGCGACGTCTTGCCGTCAATCGCGATGATATCGGGTGCCTCGTCGCGCAGCGCCTCGACCCAGGTCGCAAAGCAGGTTTTGAACAGCTCGGGATCAAGCCCGTTAATGACATCATTAAGGGTGTCATGGGCTGGTATCCCGTGCGCAAACGGCAGAAAACGGTCAGAAAATCGAGCCGGTGCTGTCCCCACAGCCTGATCTCGACAAAATCTTCCATCCCCGAAAGCGTCGCGCAAAGCACTAAAAGCAAGACCTCGCGAAGCGGATACAGAACCCGCCACTGCTCCCGGTGATCACGAAGCGCAGAAAAATGATCGAGTATCGAACGCGACGATGGCAATCCAGACATCAATGGCTCCCAGGATATGGAGCATCGTCTGAATCATAACACTTCAATCAACACCAGTCCGTTCATCTGAAGCGATTGCCCTGTCGTCCAGCCCTTGCCAAATTGTGTGATGGTTTCTATGATGGTTTCAGCGGTATCTCGTTGTTGATTGCATCGGATTTCCGCCGCTTTGATGCCCAGTTCAGTTCCTCTTCTGGGCACCATTTTTCCTTTGCGGGGATTCCGCAAAAGCCGGAAAAATCGAACGCCCTCTGCGGGCGTTGTTCGACGCCTTCGTCGGTGTGGTCGCTGGGCAATTGCGGCGATGCGTCGACGGCTGCGAACCGCGTTGGCCCCGTGTTGTCGGAGCCCTGGAATCATCGCCCGGTTGGGACGCACAGGGCGTTTTGACGCCTCATGTTCTGGCCGACAAAAGCGGTCTGAATCTATGCGGTTAAATCCCTCAACTTATATGAACTAGCACATTTCCCTTCCTAGTGATGCGGCGTCCCCGCTCCTAGGGTCCGCCGCGGGCGGTCTTGGTCATTTGATGGACCCCGTGGGGACGGAATATTATGAAACTGGCGGTTTTGCGCGTGGCGATGGCGCGGTGGATGGCGATTGCGGTGCTTGTCGTGCTGGGCGCGTTGTTGCCGCAGTCGGCGAGCGCGCAGCATACGTCGGCTGAGTGTCCGCCGCAGAGCGCCACCGTAACCAGCGGCGGTACCGTCACGATTAACATTTCCGATTGCGAATTCCCTGGAAACGGGGGGCTCGGCGATATCGACGGCGGGTCTTTCGGCCCCGCGGACCTTGAGGATCATGGCACCGCGACGACAAGGCGTACGGGCGGTGAATGGTTTCTGGATTATAGTCACAACGGCACCACCGGCATTGGCTCGACCGACGTCTTTGAACTTGCCGACGGCTCTTTGGGCGGTACCGGTGATATTCAGTTTACGATCACGATCAATGCATCGGCCTCGCCGATCACCGTTACCCCGGGTTCCCTGCCGACTTTGACGGCCGGCGTCGCTTTTTCGCAGACTTTGTCCGCGAGCGGCGGCCTTGCTTCCTATAGCTACACGCTGCAATCAGGCGTCCTGCCGCCTGGCCTGTCGCTCACGACGGGTGGAATATTGTCGGGGACGCCAACGCAGCGCGGCGCCTATTCGTTCAGCGTGCGCGCCACGGACAGCACGTCGCCGACAGCGCAATTCGTCGACAAGGGCTACACCGGATCGGTGCAGAACCCCAGCCTGTCGCTGGCAACGCCGACCGTCACGCTGGTGTCGGGGCAGGCGGCATCGGCGCAGCTCGCGACCAATGGCGGCGTGGCGCCCCATATTTATGCAACCGAGCCGTCGGGGACGCCCATGCCCTTCGGGCTCAGCCTGTCATCAGGCGGCCTTATCACAGGAACACCCAGCAGCACCGGCACGGCCAACATCCTGCTGCGCGTCACCGACGCCAGCACCGGCCCCGGACAATATTTCGAACCGGAGACGCTGACCATCAACGTGATCGCGCCGCCCACGGTGTCAATCGCCGTGTCGCCAGCTTCCGTTTCCGAAGATGGCGCGACCAATCTGGTCTATACCGTCACGCGCAGCGCCGCCAGCTCAAGCTCGTTGACGGTCAACCTAACAACGTCGGGAACGGCGACGTCGGGAACAGATTACAGCGGTGGCGTGGCGTCCGTCACGATTCCGGCCAATGCCACCACGGCGACCGTCACCATCGACCCGACGGTAGATGGCACGGTCGAGGCGAATGAAACCGTCATCCTGACCGTCGCGGCGGGGGCTGGCTATGCGGTCGGCTCTCCGGTGGCGGCGACCGGCACCATCCTCAACGACGATGTCCCGAGCGCGTCGATTTCAGTTTCGCCGGCAAGCGTCGTGGAAAATGACGGGCCAAATCTGGTGTACACGATTGCCCTGAGCTCCGCGGCCGTATCGCCGCTGACGATCAATTACACGATCGGCGGGGACGCGATTAACGGCGCCGACTATGCATCGATCGGAACTTCTGTGGTCATACCTGCCGGTGCGACCAGCCAGACGGTCACCGTCGATCCCAACAACAACGGCACCATCGAACCCCACGAGACGGTGATCATCACCCTGGCGGCGGGCGCTGGCTATACGATCGGTGCGCCGAACAGCGCGACCGGCACGATCCTCAACGACGATTTCCCCAGCATAGTGGTCGGCAATGCCACGGTGACCGAGGGCAATGGCGGGACGACCAACGCGGTCTTCACCCTGACGTTATCGGCGCCTGCGGCGACGGGGGGCGTGACCTACGATATTACGACTGCCAACCGGTCGGCGACCGCTGGTCAGGATTTTGTCGCCAACAGCCAGACCGGGCTTGTTATCCCGGCGGGAGCAACGTCCGCGACCTTTACCGTCGTCGTGAACGGCGATGTGCTGAACGAGGCCGACGAAGAATTCTATGTTCAGATCTCGAATGTCACCGGCGCCTTCGTCAACGGTGCGCGGGGGAGCGGCTTCATCACCAATGACGATCCGTTGCCGTCGGTTTCGATCGATGGCTTTTCGGTGGTCGAGGGCAATAGCGGGGCCGTGGTTCGGAACTTCGTGATTACGCTCGACGCCCCCAGCGGTCGGCCGGTGTCGATCAATGTCGCGACCGTCAATGGATCGGCGACCGCTGGCACGGATTATAATGCGAATACGGCATCTTTCGTGTTCCAGCCCGGCGAAACGACCAAGAATTTCCCGGTAACGATCCTTGGCGACACGGCTCCGGAAAGCGACGAGAGCTTCTCTGCCGTGTTGTCGAACGCGATCGACGTCGCCATTGCGACCGGTACGGCGACCGCGACGATCACCAACGACGATGTGCCGCTCGACATCCAGCCGGTCAACTTGCCCAGCGGGACCGTCGGCATCCTGTACAGCGCGATCCTGACCACCAGTGGCGGCGTCTCGCCCTACAGCTATGCCGTGACCGCGGGCGCCATTCCCACCGGCCTGACCTTCAATCCCAACGGCACCCTTTCTGGCACGCCGGTGGCTGCGGGCAATTTCAACTTCACCATCACTGCGACCGACAGCAGCGGCGCGCCCGGACCCTATACGGCCAGCCGCGCCTATACCGTGGCGATCGCGGCGCCGACGATCGTGCTCGATCCGGTGACGCTGCCGAACGCGACCTTTGGCGTGGCATATAGCCAGACGATTACCGCCGACGGATCGATCGCGCCGTACAGCTTTGCCGTGACCTCGGGATCGCTGCCGCCCGGCCTGACGCTGGCTCCCGGCGGAACGCTGTCGGGAACACCGACCCTCAGCGGCAGTTGGGGCTTCACGATCACCGCCACCGACGCCACTGCGGCGCCCGGACCCTATGCCGGTGCGCGCGCCTATTCGATCACCGTTGAGCGGGTGCCGCTTGTCCTGCCGCCTACCACGCTGCCGGACGGTGCGACCGACGTCGTTTACTCGGCGCAGATCGCGTCCGCCACCGGCGGCGTTGCCCCGTACAGCTATGTCGTGACCTCGGGCGAACTGCCTTACGGCCTGACGATGTCGGCTTCGGGTGCGATCACCGGGACCCCGACGACCGCCAATCTGTTCAGCTTTGTCGTCACGGCGACCGACAGTGATGGCGGCGTGGGGCCGCAAGTCGTCCAGCAAAGCTATTCGATCAACATCGTCAACACGCCGCCCGTCGTTGGAGCGGTTACGGCCAATGTGCCTTATGGCGCGGGGCTCACCCCGATCCCGCTCAGCATCACCGGCACCGCAAACTCGGTCGCGGTGGTCACGCCGCCGACGGGTGGGCGCGCAATCGTCGACCGGATGACGATCAGCTATATTCCCGACACCGGCTTTGCCGGGACCGACAGCTTCACTTATCTTGCCAGCAACAATGGCGCCAATTCGGCACCGGCCACCGTGACGATCAGCGTCGCCAACCCGGCGATCACGATCACCGCGGGCGGGCCGCTGACGGCGACGGTCGGGGTGCCTTATGGCGACACCTTTACCTTCAATGGCGGAACCCAGCCGTTCACCAATTATCAGGTCACCGGCCTGCCAGCCGGAGTGCAGGTCGGGAGCAGCGGGGCGAACAGCATCGAAATCATTGGCACCCCGACCAGTGCGGGCAGCTTCCCGATCACCGTATCGGCGACCGATGCTTCGACCGGAACGGGGCCGTTCAGCACGAGCCAAGTCTTCACGCTTGTCGTCGCAGCACCGACGCTGAGCATGACCCCGGGGGCAGGAACGCTGACCGCCGCCTATAACACCCCGTTCACGCAGGCCTTTACCGCCAGCGGCGGGGTCGGGCCGTTCACTTATGCGCTCACCGGTGCCTTGCCCGCCGGGCTGACCTTCGCGGGCAACAGCCTCAGCGGAACGGCAACGGCGCCGGGCAGCTATCCGGTAACCGTCACCGCGACCGATACCGGATCGACGGGCACCGGATCGCCGTTCACCATCGCCCAGAATTACATCATCAACGTCCCCGCGCCGACGATCATGATCTCGCCGGAAAGCCTGCCGAACGGCACCGTCGGTGCCAGCTACAGCCAGACGGCGAGCGCGTCGGGCGGCGTCGCGGCCTATGGTTACGCCGTGAGCGCGGGCGCGCTGCCGCCCGGGCTGAGCTTGTCGGCTGGCGGCGTCATCGCGGGTACCCCGACGGCGGGTGGCAGCTTCAATTTCACGCTGACCGCAACCGACGCCAATGCGCAGACGGGCAGCCGCGCCTATACCTTGACCATCGGCGCGGCGGTGGTGTCGCTTCCCCCGACGACGCTCGCGGGCGGGCAGGTCGGCTTTGCCTATAACGCGCCGCTCAATCCCGCGAGCGGCGGCACCGCGCCGTACAGCTATGCGGTGACCGGCGGCGCATTGCCGGGCGGGTTGACCCTGTCCGCAGGTGGAACGCTGTCGGGTACGCCGACCGCCTTTGGCACCTTCAACTTCGCGGTGACGGCCACCGACAGCAGCACCGGCAGCGGGCCTTATGCGGCGACGCAGAATTACACGCTGCTGGTCGAGCAACCGGCGCCGATCGCCAACCCGGTGTCGGCGACGGTCGCTTATGGCAGCACCGCCAACCCGATCGCGCTCAACCTGACCGGCGGCGCGGCGGCGAGCGTTGCGATCGTGACGCAGCCTGCAAACGGGACCGCGGTGGCCAGCGGCACCAGCATCACCTATACCCCCAACGCCGGTTATGCAGGCGGCGACAGCTTCACCTACACCGCGACCAACGCGGGCGGGACATCGGCACCGGCAACGGTCACGATTGCCGTCGCCAATCCGGCGATCGCGATCACCGCGGACGGACCGCTGACCGCGACGGTGGGGACGGCCTACAGCCAGACCTTCACCTTCAGCGGCGGTGCACAGCCCTTCTCGGGTTATCAGGTCACCAACCTGCCGAGCGGGCTGGCGATCAGCGGCAGCAGCGCGAACAGCGTGACCATCGCGGGCACCCCGACGGTGGCGGGCAGCTTCGCGCTCGCGGTGTCGGGCACCGATGCCTCGACCGGCAGCGGGCCGTTCAGCACCAGCCAGACCTTCACCCTGGCCGTCAGCGCGCCGACGCTCGCGCTGACCCCCGCAACGGGCAGCTTCACCGCCACCTATGCGGCGGCGTACAGCCAGGCGATCACCGCGACGGGCGGGGTCGGTCCCTATAGCTACAGCCTGACCGGCAATCTGCCGGCGGGCGTCACCCTCAATCCGTCGACCGGACTGCTTTCCGGGTCGCCGACGGCGTCGGGGAGCTTCAACTTCGCGGTGACCGCGACCGATACCGGATCGACCGGGGCGGGGGCGCCGTTCACGGTGCAGGGCAATTACAGCCTGACCGTCGCGGCGCCGCTGGTCGCGGTGACCCCGACCACGCTTCCGGTTGCAACCGCCGGCGCCGCGTACAGCGCGACACTGACCGCTGCGGGCGGGGTCGGGCCATATCGCTTCGTGTTGAACGGCGGCGCGCTGCCCGCAGGGCTGGCGCTGTCGCCAGGCGGTATCGTGTCGGGAACGCCGACGGCGGCGGGTGCCTTTGCCTTCACGGTCAACGTCACCGACGCCAATGGCCAGACGGGCGCTGCCAGCCTGACGCTGAACGTCGCCAATTCCGCGATCACCGTCACCCCGGTCACGCTGCCGGGGGGCACGCAGGGGGTCGCCTATAGCCAGCGGATCACCGCAGCGGGCGGCATCGCGCCGTACAGCTTCGCGGTCAGCTCGGGCGCGCTGCCTGCGGGCCTTGCGATCAATGCGACCACGGGCGTTGTCGCCGGGACGCCGACCGGATCGGGCGACGCGACCTTTGCGATCACCGTCACCGACAGCACCGGCGGCACGCCATCGACCGCGACGATCACTTACACGTTGCGTATCGTGGCGCGACCCAACCCGGCGAACGATCCCGAAGTGCGCGGGCTGGTCCAGGCACAGGTCAATTCGGCCCGCCGTTTCGTCGATATCCAGATCGGCAATTTCAGTCGGCGGCTCGAAGGGATGCGCCGCGGCGGTGGCAGCGGCGGGTTCAGCAACTCGCTGCGGATCAGCGCATCGGATCATTGCATCGACACGGTGACCGCATGGACCAATCCGATCTGCGCCAATAGCGGCGGCAACGCGATGGGCGGGGCGAACCGGCAACCGGGCGGCTTTGGCACCAACCCGCACGGCGGTCCGGTGACCGGCGGTACAATGGGCGGCGGGCAGCTCGGCGGCGGTGCGATCGGCGCGGCGACGACTGGCGACGGCAGCGACGCGGCGGCCAACGCCAATGGGTCGGGGGGCAGCGCCACATCGCCGCTCACGATCTGGGCGGGCGGCACGATCCGCTGGGGCGACCGTGACGAAAAGACCGGGCGCCCGTCCGAACGCTTTGAATCGGAAGGCGTGACCTTCGGCGCCGACTATCGCTTCAACCCGTCCTTTGCCGCCGGTATCGGCATCGGCCTTGGGCGGGAGACGACCGATGTCGGCCGCAACGGGTCGCAGAGCGAAGGCGAGGCGAAAACGCTGGCGATCTACGGCAGTCACCTGCTCGGCGGTGGGCTCTATCTCGACTGGCTCGCCGGTTATCAGTGGCTCGATTTCGACCTCCGCCGCTACGTCACGCTGTCGGGTGCGATGGTCAACTCGTCGCGCAGCGGCCGCCAATGGTTCGGCTCGGTTTCGGCGGGCGCCGACATCGAAAGCGGCAACTGGCGCTTTACGCCCTATGCGCGCATCGATGCGCAGCGCGGCACGCTGAACGGCTATACCGAAAACAGCGGTTCGGTGTTCGACCTCACCTATCTCGATCAGGACGTGGCCTTCACGTCGATCGGGGCCGGGGCCAAGTTCGATTATCGCATCGCGGTCGAAAACGGCTTCTTCCTGCCGCGGCTGCGGCTGGAATATCAGCGCGACATCGAACGCGACAGCGAGGCGTTGGTCGCCTATTTCGACCAGCTCTCGGGACCGTTCAACGCTGTGCCGCTGACCGGCTATGCCCGCAGCAGGTTCCTGATGGGGCTGGGGGTCGAAATGATGATCGGCGATCGGACCGCGGTCGATGTCGAATATTCGCGCCGCGACAACAGCGGGGCGGGGGTCGATCAGGGCGTTTTGATCAACCTCAAGCAGGCGTTCTGATCCGCAGCCATGATGGCGCAACGGCGCCGCGATGATCTCGCGGCGCCGTTTCCCCGAGCAAGCTGTGCAGCCGCATCGCACCCGCCCGTCAGCGCCCGCAGCCATGCAGGACGCTGCTGGGCGGAACCCACCGCGCCGCCGCGGCAAAATGTCATGGTGCATCGGAACGCTTGCGCCCGCCGTTCCCCCACCGGCACATTCGTGCGCTGCGGCCGGGCAGCGCTTGGCGACTAAATCCAGAGACGGGTCGTAGATGCGATACGGGCAAATCGCCGCCGACATGGGTGCAGGTGTGCGGGGGCTGTTCCAGCGTGCGCACAGCACGCCGCTCGAAGACGCGCTGGAAGGTAAACAGTCTTGGATCCGCCTCGCGCTGCTGGTGCTGATTTCGACTTACGCTACCGTCGCCAGCATCATCGTGTCGCCCGATCACCGGGTCGAGCCTTGGGCGATCGCCGTGCTGGGCTATTTCGCGTGCTACACGCCGCTCGCGCTCGGCTTGCTCTATGCCATCCGGCGCTATCCCGGCCATTATCCGGCGCGCCGTCTGTTTTCGATGGCCAATGACTATGCCGGACTTGGGTTCGCGATCATCGCCGGGTGCCAGGTGATGCTGCCGATGTATGCGATCATCATGTGGGTTACCGTCGGCAACGGCCTGCGTTTTGGTTCGCGCTACATGATCGTCGCGGCGGTCATGGCGCAGGTCACGCTGGCGATCATCACGATGCTGACCCCCTATTGGCAGGCCAATCCGCCGCTGGTCGTCACATTGTCGCTGACCACGCTGATCGTCCCGCTGTATATTCGGACCCTGCAGCGCAGCACCGAACAGGCACGCCGCGACGCCGAGGAGGCCAACGCCGCCAAGTCGCGGTTCCTGGCACAGGCCAGCCATGATTTGCGCCAACCCGTGCATGCGATCGGGTTGTTCCTCAACAGCCTGACCCAGACCGGGCTGGCGCCGGAACAACGCGGCATTGTCGATCGCATCGACCGCTCGCTGCAAGGCGTCGCCGAACTGTTCCGCTCGCTACTCGACATCTCGACCCTCGACAGCGGCGCCGTGACGCCGACACTCGAGCCGGTTGCGATCCGCCAGCTGTTCCGGCTGCTCGAGCAACAAAATCAGGCGAGTGCCGAATGGGCGGGCGTCGATCTGCGCTTCGTCCCGTCCGACCAGGTCGTTCTGGCTGACAAGACGCTGTTGCTGACGATGCTGCAAAATCTGGTATCGAACGCGATCAAATATGCGCCGCGCAGTCCGGTGCTGATCGGCTGTCGGCGCCGCGGCGCTGCCATGTCGATCTGGGTCATCGACCGCGGCCCCGGCGTGGCGGCGGAACATCTGCCACGGCTGTTTGACGAATTTTACCAGATCCGCAAACTCGGCGGTGCCGACACCCAAGGGGTCGGCTTGGGACTTTCGATCGTTCGGCGGCTGGGTGCGCTCATGGGACTGGCTGCGGAAATTCATTCGCGGCCCGGCTATGGTACGGCGGTGGCGATACACGGGCTGACGCCAACGTCCGTGGCGGTGCGCGAGACCGGGGGCGATAGCAGCTATGCGGCGCCGCTGCACGATTTGCGCGTCCTGCTGGTCGAGGACGATGTCGACGTGCTTGATGCCACCGCGCATCTGCTCCGTTCATGGGGTGCAGCCGTGACGGCCTGGTCGACTGTCCCGCCGCAGGCTCAGCCGTGCGACCTGATCGTCACCGATTTCGATATCGGCGGCGGGATGACCGGTGCCGATTGCATCGCGCTGCATCGGCACCAAATGCCGCGGCCGATGGCGATCGTGATGACCGGGCATGACGAAATGGCGATCGAGGAGATCATCGCCGACGCCGCGGTGCTGATCCTCAAAAAGCCGGTGCAACCCGCCGCCTTGCGCTCGGCGATCGCAGCGTTACGCCGCCGTGCTGCGCAGGATTAGAGTCTGTCCAGTTCAAATTGATCCGTAGCTCTGAGCCTGTCGAAGGGCGCTTATCGGCGAGAAGCGCCCTTCGGCAGGCTCAGGGCTACGGTGATATGATTCAGCGTGAGCAGGCCAGACTCTAGTGCAGCCCCAGCGCGCTGGCCTTGGCTGCGGCCTCGCTCCGCGTTTGGGCACCCAATATTCTTAGCAGCGCCGACACATGGATGCGCACGGTGAACGGCGATATGTCGAGCTGGCGCCCGATTTCCTTGTTGGTTTTGCCCATCGCCAGTTGCGTCAAAACGTCGCGCTGGCGGGGTGTGAAATCCTGGCTGCGGCGCGGCCATGCGGGCTGTGGAACGATGGAGGCGGTCGTGGGAACCAGCACCAGCGTGTCGCCGCCGCGCACCGCCTTGATCGCTGACAGCATCGCGTCGGACGGCATGGCTTTGCCGATAAACGCGTCGGCGCCTTGCTGCATCACCCGCGCAATCGTTTCGGCGTCGTCGGTCATCGAAATGACGATCAGCGACGATGTGGGAAACTGGCCGCGCAGCGTGGCGATCGTCGTCTGCGGATCCATGCCGGGAAACAACAGGTCGAGGATGAACAGCGTCGGCGCCGCGCCGCCGCCGACCAGCGCCAGCATTTCATCCACGCTGCCCGCTTCGATGATCTCGGCTTGCGGAAAAGCGCCGCCAACCAGACGGCACATCCCGTCGCGAAAAATGGGATGGTCGTCGGCAACCAATATTCGTTCGGCGGTTGGCATCTGCATCGGGCGCTGAAACTCCGCTGCCATCACGATCACGGCGGCAGTGGCGGCTTGGTCGCGCAATGCGTGCGCGGATGCCAGTCCGATAAGGTACCGGTTCCCCTTTTTCGGCGAAAAAGGAAGGGGCCTGCATCGCTGCAAGCCCCTTCGCCACCAAGCGACCCTTTGGCGGACTAGAGCTTCCGGCGTCGCCGCGCCTGCAAAGGATGCCAGGAGACGATGCGCAACAGCGCGGCGACAAACCGATGCGTGAGATTGCCGCGATCGGCGACGCCCGGCAACCGGCGCGATGGGCTAGCACGTCATGGCGGCACGGGGTTCGGTCGCGAGCGCGATGCGGCGTACCAGTGCATCGATCGATGTTGTCTTTGGCCGGCCAAAGGCGCTTGTCGGCGGGATGGCGATTTTGAAAAGGATGGCCGCGAAACCGGCGCGCGCCGCGCTCGAATGCTGCGCTTTCCTGATTGCCGCGTCGGCGACCGATCGCGCCCCCGCCGATCCGCCGACCGTCGCGATCGCCAGCGAGCACGGTGAGCCGAGCATCGCGGCGTGGATCGCTGCAGGATCGAACCTCGAAGGATTGCGCGCGCTGCTCGATGCGGGGCGCGATCCGCTGCGCCCGGATCGCGACGGAGATACCGCGGTTCACGCTGCCGCGATGGCCCGCGACCCCGCCTATCTGGAATTGCTTCTCGCGCGTGGACTGAGTTCCAATGTCCGCAATGCGCGCAGCCAGCGCACTCCGATCATGTCGGCCATGATGGCAGATCGCGACCGGCAGTTCGCCATGCTGATCGCCGCAGGCGCCGATCTCGTTCAGGCCGATGCCATGGGCAACACGCCGCTGCATGTCGCGGCGCAGATCAACCAGCCGCATTATGTGTTGGCGCTGCTGCGCGCGGGCGGTCCCCCCGCAGCGCTGAATACGCAGGGGCAGACGTTCCAGCGCTACCTGTTCATGACCCCCGGCCATCTTCTGACTGAGGAAAACTGGCGGGCGCGGCGCGCGGTCGCGGACTGGCTGCGGCGAAGCGGTATCGTGTTGGAGGTGCCGACGCCATGATCGGAAAACTGGGTCTGTCGTGTCTCGCCATGCTCGGCCTGCTGTTCCCCGCGCCCGCGCACGCGACGCTGCCGCCGCCGACCCCGCCCGAATATGGCGCCTATGGCCCGCGGGTCCTTTGCGAAGGCGACCTGTCGATCGCGGTGCGCGCGGACGAGGCGGTGCACCTCGTCGGTCCGATTTTTCGGATCATCGGCGATGATCATCTGATCGCCGCCACCCCGATGCTGATGCCGCCCTCGGCGCTCTCGCTGTTCAATGGGCCGGTCAGGCAAGGGGTTTTCGCGACCGGCGGTCTGCCGAACAATCCAGCGATCGCCTTTCGCTATTCGGGCGACTTGCCGCCTGCCGCGGCGCCCTATGCGATTTTCGCGCGCGATGGCTTCGGCAAAGACGCGGTGCGTTATGCGATCGAAACGCGCGTCGGCGCGGCGTCATCCGCCGACATGCTGCCGATGCTGATCGTCGCGTCGCCTTCGTTCGACGGGACCGACGCCGACAAGGCGATTCTGGCGCGATTTCAGATGGGTGCCGCTGCCGTTCCCGACTGCGTTCGGCCCGCGGACCTCGGCGCAGGCAACGCCGATTATCGCGCAGCAGGTTTTGAACGATCGTTCGACAATCCCTATTACGCCGGGCTGTACCCGGCGCAGCCCGACGTCGGGCCGGGCTATCATTGCCGGGGGGGCATCGGTTTTGCGGTTGCGGCGGGGGAGCAATTGCGCCGTCCCTGGAAGTCGCAGCGTGTCGGCCAATCCTATCTGATCAGCGGCGGCGTGACGGTGGCATTATGGGGCCCGGTCGCGCCGATGCGGCCGATCGATCCCGACGATCGACGCGAGCACCCCGCGGGGCAATTGCACCGCAGCGCGCTCACCTTTTACCCCAGCCGCGGTGTCGGGCCGCCTTATGCGGCGCCGGGGGTGCGCGAAGACGGCAGCTGGCTGGTCGAGCTGGGTCAGGACAGGAATAGCAGGCTGCAAATCCGCTTTCCGGCGGGCGACAAGGCCGCGCTGGGGTTTTCGCTGATCGAGCGGCTGGAATTTGTCGCCGACGATGACCCGCGATGCGGAATTTCGCCGCGCTGATGCGAGCAGCGCGAAGGCGCCTCATGTACCGGTTCACGCGGTCGATTGGGTTCGCGGTTGCCCTCCGCTAGGGTGTGGACGTCGATAAATTTCCACAGGATTGCATCGATGCAGGGGCTGAAATTTCATCATCTTGCGCTCGGGCGAGTGCCGGATCCGGGCGATCATGGCCGACGTTCAGGCGCGCGCGGCCTATGCCGCCGCGCCGTCGGTGCGGTTCGACACGGCCAAGCCCGCTGGCGGCTACGCGGCCAGGGTGGTGGGATATGTCGGCGCGGTACGCTCGGGTGTCAGCGACCGCCGCATCGCCCGGCGGCAGGGGTAACCCAGAATGCGCAGGATATTCGAAACATGGTTGCGCACCGTGAAATGCGACAGCCCGAGCTTGCGGCCAATTTCCTTGTTCGACAGACCGCGGAGCAGAAAGTCCAGAATCTCGCGCTGCCGATCGGTGAGCGGGGAGGGCGGTGCCATGGGTCCGGGCGTCGTCGCCCCCGCGTCGCGATCGACGTAGAGCTGCGACAGGTTGATGATGTCCGAGTCGGGAAGCGCGGACTTTATCCTCGAAATGACGTCGTCGCCGCAGTGCCGCGATATGGTGACCAGCACGATGGTACGGTCTTCGGGGGCGAAGCTATCCGTCGCCGACAGCGGCGCGGGATAGACTGACGGATCGATAGGTTTCATGGCGCAGCGATGCTATCGCAGTGTCGGCGAACGATGAGGGGGGAAACCGGCGATTGGCTTATTGGGGGCAATGAACGGGTGGGGTTTTCTACCAATGGCTTGTCGGCGACGACCAGCGTTAAGGGGCAAAAGGCGGAATCGTCGATGACACCGCCCGAAATTGCGCGCCCGCACGCCGGTCCGTCGCTCGCCGCGGGGCAGGAGCGCAGGGCGATTACCGCGACGACGGTAAAGCTTGCGGCGCTTTTCTGGTTCTGCGTGTTCGTCACCGACAGCTTCTTGTGGGGTCTGGCGGGCGTCGACCCGATCAAATCGGCGCTGGGCAAATTGATCACCAACAGCTTTGGCGTTGCGCTGACGCTGATCGTGACCGCGTCGCTGTTCCGGCTGCGTCAGGCGTCGATTTTCGCCAAAGTGGCGGTGGCGTTCGTCTTTTCGATCGTGGCCGCCGCCATCCTCAGCGGGATCGATATTCTGGTCTATATCTGGTTCGTGCGGCCCGCGAACTGGACGTTTGACCAGGTGGTGTTCGGGCATACGATGATCTCGAGCACCGGCATGTTTTTCGGCTGGTCGTGCTTGTATGTCGCATTGCTTTACAGCTTCGACGTGCGCGACCGCGAACGGAGCCTTGCCCTGGCGCGCGAAGAAGCGCTGTCGGCGCAAATGCGCGCGCTGCGGTACCAGATCAATCCGCATTTCCTGTTCAACACGCTCAATTCGGCCATGGGGCTGGTCGAGGAGGGGGCGACGGCGCGCGCGCAGCGCATGATGATGTCGCTGTCGACCTTTCTGCGCCAGACGCTCGAACTCGATCCGCTGAAGGATGTGACGCTTGCCGCCGAACTCGAGTTACAGGAGGATTATCTCGAGATCGAACGCGAACGCTTTCCCGACCGGATGCGCTTCACGATCGACGTGGAGGCTGCGGCGTTGAAGGCGCTGGTCCCGAACCTGTTGCTCCAGCCGCTGGTCGAAAATGCGGTAAAGCACGGGATCGAACCATGCACGGGCGAAGTCGGCATCCGGATCACCGCGTGGCGCGATGGCGACCAGCTGTGCATCCGGGTCGAAAACGACCTTTGCTCGATCGATGAGGGCTCGCCGCGACCGGGGAGCCGGATCGGGCTGCGCAACGTCGCCGAACGGCTCGCGGCGCGTTTCGGAACGCGCAGTTCGTTCGAAACCAGATTGACCCCGGCGCTGTTTCGCGCCGAGATCAAGCTGCCATGGTCGGTCTGATGCGGGAATTTGCGATCCTGGTCGTCGACGACGAACCTTTGGCGCGCCGCCGCGTGGTGCGGCTGGCGCAGCAACTGCCGTGGGTCGGCGACGTCGCGCAGGCGGGCAATGTCGCGCAGGCGGCCGAGTGGCTGGCCAGTGCCCCGTGTCACATCATCCTGCTCGATATCCGGATGCCCGGGGGCAGCGGCTTCGACCTGCTCCGCCATTTGCCCGACCCGGCTCCGGCGGTGATCTTTGTGACCGCGTTCAGCGATCAGGCACTGCGCGCCTTCGATGCGCAGGCGGTCGACTATGTCACCAAGCCGATCGAGGCGGGGCGGTTCCAGACCGCGATGGAGCGCGCCCGCATGGCGGTCGAGCAAAAACACAGCGCCGACCGCATCCGCGAACTGGAAGAGGTCGTCGCGACGCTGCGCGCGGCAGAGCCTGAAACGCGCAATCACCTGGGCGAATTATGGGTTCGCGCGGGCGGCGAATATGTCCGGATCAAGCCCGAGAGCATCTCGCACATCAGTGCCGAACGCGACTATGTCCGCGTGCATGTCGACGGGAACAGCTATTTGTACAATGAAAATCTGGCGACGCTTGAGCGGCTGTTGCCGGCGTTCCAGTTTCAGCGCATCCACCGCAGCACGATGGTGCGTATCGACGCGGTCGATCGCGTCAAGGCCGGGCAGTTTCACTCGCTGATCGCGGTGCTGAACGACGGCACCGAATTGCGCGTCGGCCGCACCTATACCGCGGCGATCCGGGCCCGGCTCGCGCGCCGCGGCTGATGCGGCCATCGCTTCCCGGCCTCCGCAGCGCGAAGTTTTTCTTGCCCGCGTCGCAGGGCGAACCGCCTTGTTTCCGTTACGTCGCCGTGCAAGGGGACGCGCTTGAAAAGCGGGAGAGCGAGCGATGCATTTTGACGTGGTGATTGTCGGGGCCGGCCATGGCGGGGCGCAGGTTGCGATCATGCTGCGTACCCAGAAATTCGCCGGCAGCATCGCGATCATCGGCGACGAACCCGAGCTTCCCTATGAGCGCCCGCCGCTATCGAAGGAATATTTCGCGGGCGAGAAGGAATTCGAGCGGATCCAGTTGCGCCCCGCCAAATATTGGGACGAGCGCGAGGTGACCATGCTGCTCGGCAAGCGCGTCGTCGCGGTCGATCCGGCAGCGCATGCGGTCACCACCGATGGCGGCGAGACGATCGGCTATGGCAAGCTCGTCTGGGCGACCGGCGGATCGCCCCGGATGCTCCCCATCCCCGGCGGCGACCTGCCCGGCGTACAGGGCGTGCGGACGCGCGCCGACGCCGATGCGATGAAGGCTGCGTCGGAAACCGCAAATCAGATCGTCGTCATCGGTGGCGGCTATATCGGGCTGGAAGCCGCGGCGGTGCTGCGCAAGGCAGGCAAGCAGGTCGTCCTTCTCGAAGCGCTCGATCGCGTGTTGGCGCGCGTTGCCGGGACCGAACTGTCGCGCTTCTACGAGCGCGAACATCGCGATCATGGCGTCGATCTTCGGCTCGGGGTCGCCGTCGAGGCGATCGAGGGCAGCGATCATGTGACCGGGGTGCGGCTGGCGGATGGCGAGGTCATCGCCGCCGACCTGGTCATTGTCGGCATCGGCATCATCCCCGCCGTCGAGCCGCTGATCGCCGCGGGAGCCGAGGGCGGCAACGGCGTGCTTGTCGATCGCCTGTGCAAGACCAGCCTGCCTGATATCTATGCCATCGGCGACTGCGCCGCGCACGAAAATGATTATGCCGAAGGCGTCGTGATCCGGCTGGAATCGGTTCAGAACGCCAATGACCAGGCGAATGTTGTCGCGAAGGGCATCGTTGGCGACGAAGCGCCCTATCACGCGATCCCGTGGTTCTGGTCGAACCAATATGACCTCAAGCTTCAGACCGCAGGGCTGTCGACCGGCCACGACCGCGCCGTGATGCGCGGCGACCCGGCGACGCGCAGCTTTTCGGTGATCTATCTGAAGGCGGGCAAGGTGATCGCGATCGACTGCGTCAACGCCACCAAGGATTATGTCCAGGGCCGGATGATCGTCACCGCGGGACTGGTGGCGACCGCCGAGCAGCTCGCCGACACCGAAACGCCGCTCAAGCAATTGTTGCCCGGCTGATCAATGCCTCGTCATTGCGAGCGTAGCGAAGCAATCCAGAGCGGTCAGAGCCAGCCTTGGATTGCCCCGTCGTCGCAACGACGAACTTAGGGCGTCGGCGGCAAGGCCTCCGCCTCATCGCCCAGCGCGCGTTTCAGAGTCGCCTTGATGTTGCGGAGCAGACGGCGCAGCGCGATGATCACGACGACCGCGGCGACGGCCATCACGACCGCGATCAGGATTGCGAGCGGGGGGAAGGCGATCGCCAGCGCGAGCAGGCCGCCGGTCGCGACATCCTCGCCGGTCGAGACCACGGCATTGCTGAAAGGTTCGGGGCTGGCGTTGACGACGGCGCGCGTCGTCGCCTTGGCGCCGTGGCTCAGCAAGGCGCCGCCGCCGCCGAGCAGAAAGGCGATCACCTGCCAGGTCGGATCGGACGCGTCGACGAGCGCAAGCGCAAGCAAGGCGCCGCCGAGCGGGCGGATCACGCTGTGAACCATGTCCCACACCGAATCCACCCACGCGATCTTGTCGGCCAGGAATTCGGCGAGTGTCCCGATCGCCGCGACCCCCAGCACCCACGGGTTCGCCAGCACCTGCAACGCCGCGAGATGTTCGGGCAGCGGCAGCCAGCCGAAATGCATGGCGGTGCCGGTGGCCAATATGGTCAGGTATAGCCGCCAACCGGCGAGCAGGCTCAGGCTACCGGCGACGCCCAAAATCTCGACGATTCCCAATGCCCTGCTCCCCTTTATCGGTCGGCGCACATCTTGCACCCGCATCGCGGCCGCCGCAATGCCGGGATGACAAGGGGCGATGGCCCGGTTATCGCTTGGTCGATGAGCAGCCCCGTCCCATCATCACCGACCTCGGAAAATTTGCCCGACGGCGCGATCCCCGCGGCCACGCTGGTCATCATGCGGCCGTCGGACGACGGCGGCCCCGACGAAATCCTGATGGTCAAGCGCTCGACGAACATGGCCTTTGCTGCCGGCGCGGTCGTTTTCCCCGGCGGCCGCGTCGATCCCGACGACTATCTGGTGGCGCGCCAGCACGCGCCCGATCTTGCCGAAGCCGACGGCGCGGCGCGGGTGGCGGCGCTGCGCGAAACGCTCGAGGAAACCGGGCTCGCGGTCGGCTGGCCGGGGCTGGCGGACCGTGACGTTCCCGACGTGCGCCGCGCCTTGCTCGCCGGCACCCTGCTCTCGGACATGCTGGCGGCGCGCGGCGATCGAATCGCGTTGGATTCGTTGGTCCCCTTTGCGCGCTGGTGTCCGAACTTCAAGGAAGCGCGGACATTTGACACGCGATTCTATGCCGTTAGCGCGCCGCCGCACAGCCACGAACTGACGGTCGAGGAGGCCGAGCACAGCCATATTTTCTGGGCCACCGCGACGAACACGCTGGCGATGGCCGACAGCGGCGAGGTCTCGGTCATTTTTCCGACCCGTCGCAATCTTGAAAAATTGGCGCAGGCACCTGATTTTGCTGGATTTTCGGATCATGCGAGGCAGTTTCCGGTCGATCTCGTGACCCCGTGGATCGAGGATCGCGACGGACAGGCGTTTTTGTGCATTCCGGGGCATTTGGGATACCCGGTGACAAGCGAATCTTTCGAGCGCGTTCGCCGGGGCTAGTGACCTTTTTGCAACAAGTTTCTCTCTATTTAGCAATTTGGTAAGAATTGCCGGACTAGGGCAAATCGTCGTTGCATTTGCTGAACGCTGTGCCTAAGACGGCCTCGCAGATGAGTGTTGGGGATTTCCCCGGTGCGATTCGACAAGACTAATCCAGTGGACGGAGAATATAATGAACCTGCTCAAAAAGGCTGCGATCTCTCTCGCAGCGACCTCGATGATTGCAGCCCCGGTTGCCGCGTCGGCCGCTCCCGCAGCCCGTGCAGCTTCGGCCGTTGACGGCCAGAGCGAGCTCGAAGGCGGCACCAGCTGGATCATCGCAATCGTCGCGCTGGCTGCCATCATCGGCGGCATCATCATCGCGTCGGACAACAACGACGACTCGCCGACCAGCCCGTAATTTTCGGCTGATCGCTAAAGATACCAAAAGGCTCCGAGCTGCGCTCGGGGCCTTTTGTGCGTCCGTAGTGGCTGTATCAGCGGCGCCGATGGATGTTTGCCGACCCTGACCACAATGGGTTCCGCAAGCGCGATTGCACATCGCCTATAATGTGATGCCGCGCATCTCCCGGGAACGGTCCAGGGGAATCGCTTGCCGGGCGCGGTCCGTCGCAGCGCTGTCGATCGGCGCCGACACGATGCGATACCCGGCTTCACCCTCGACCGTGCCGCCATCCGCCAGCACCGCCCCCCACGGATCGACGATCAGGCTGTGGCCATAGGTCGCGCGGCCATCGTCATGAAGCCCGCTTTGTGCCGCTGCCAGGATGTGGCACCCGGTTTCGATCGCCCGCGCGCGCATCAGCACATGCCAGTGCGCTTCGCCCGTCGACACCGTGAAAGCGGCGGGGATTGCGACCAGCGTCGCGCCCTGACCGACGAGCGCCCGGTAAAGTTCCGGAAACCGCAAATCATAACAGATGCTCAGGCCTAACCGGCCCAGCGGGGTATCGACGACCGCCAGTGTATCGCCCCCGGCATAGGCCGCCGATTCGGTCCAATTCTCACCCGACGGCAAGGTCACGTCGAACATGTGGATCTTGTCATAGCGCGCGCGGATGCTGCCATCGGCGGCGATCACATGGCTGCGGTTGACGCGCCGCCTTCCGTCGTCGGCAAGCAGGGGCATCGACCCCGAATGGAGCCACAGCCCATGCTTCTGCGCCATGTCCTGTAGTGCGGTGGGCCAGGGGCTATCGGCCTCGCGGACGATATGCGCGCCCGAGCGTGCCCGATCGCGGTCGAGCAGCAGCGACATTTCGGGCAGGAACGCCATCGCCGCGCCGCGCGCCGCCGCATCGGCCATCGCGCGATCGATCGTCGCCAGGTTGCGCTGTGGGTCGGTACCGCTCGTCATCTGGATGAGCGCGGCGATCGGCGGGGAGGGCGGTGAAGCGGTCATGATCACTGGCTAGGCCGCCGCCGCCGACAGGACAAGCACCGCGACAGTTCAGTGGCCAGCAAGGTTGGAACGGGTTAAGATGGCGCAATGTCCTATGCCCCCGCGCGCGCGTCGCTTCGTTTTTCTCGATCCATTCTGTTCGTCGGCGTCGCTGCGCTGCTGCTGGCTCCGCTCGCGGCGACCGCACAGGGCAGTGCGGCGCCGACCACGGCGACCAGCCAGACGGCGAACAGCGACTGGCTCTATGCGGGCAGCGATATCCCGCGCGACACCGCCTGGCAGTTCGGCGTTCTCCCCAATGGCGTGCGCTACGCGGTGCGCAACAATGGCGTACCGCCCGGGCAGGTGTCGATCCGGGTGCGGATGGACGTCGGATCGATGTTCGAAACCGAACAGGAGCGCGGCTACGCGCATCTGCTCGAACATCTGACCTTTCGCGGTTCCGAACATATTCCCGACGGCGAAGCCAAACGTATCTGGCAGCGGTTCGGGGTGACCTTTGGCAGCGATTCCAACGCGCAAACGACGCCGACGCAGACCGTGTACCAACTTGACCTGCCCAGCGTGACACCCGCCAACCTCGACGAAAGCATGAAATTGCTGTCGGGGATGATCCGCGAACCGCGAATTTCGGAACTCGCGGTCGCCGCCGAGCGCGGCGTGGTGATGTCCGAACTGCGCGAATCGGACGGGCCGCAAAAGCGGATTGCCGACGCGACCAACGCGCATCTGTTTGCGGGGCAGCTGCTTGGCGACCGCTCGCCGATCGGCACCACCGCATCGCTCGGCAAGGCGAGCGCGACGTCGGTCGCGGCGTTTCACAACCGCTGGTACCGCCCCGAACGTGCGGTGGTGGTCATCGTCGGCGATGCCGAACCCGCGGAACTGGCGCGGCTCGTCGCCAAATATTATGGTGACTGGCGCGCCGAGGGGCCGAACCCCGTCGATCCCGATTTCGGCAAGCCCGACCCGGAGGCGCCCACCGCGCGCGAGATTGTCGAGCCGAACCAGCCGCTCGCGCTGACACTGGCGATGGTCCGGCCGTGGCAGCGGCGCATCGATACGGTGGAGAACACCCGGCGCCTGTATCTGGAATTCATCGCCCAGGCGCTGGTCAACCGGCGGCTGGAAAACCGCGCGCGCAGCGGCGGCAGTTATCTGGTCGCCACCGTCGAACAGCAATATGTCAGCCGCAGCGCTGACGTCACCATGGCGTCGATCGTCCCCTTGAGCGACTGGAAAGCCGCGCTGGCCGATGTGCGCGGGGTGATCGCCGACGCGGTGACCAACCCGCCGTCGCAGGCCGACATCGACCGCGAAGCCAACGAAATCGAAGCGTTCCTGCAAAAGGAACTGGAAAATGCGCGCAACGAACCCGGCGCGCGGCTGGCCGATGACATGGTCCGCGCGGTCGATATTGCCGAAACGGTAACCAGCCCGCAGGGGCAGGTCGACATGTTCAAGGCGATCCGCGCCTCGGCGACGCCGCAGGTGATGCTCGACATCAGCAAGGCGATCTTTGCCGCGCCGGTCACCCGCGCGGTGCTGACCACCCCGACCGCGGCGGGGGGTGATGCTGCGGTGCTCGCGGCGCTGAAGGCGCCGGTGACCGCGCGCGACGACCGGCTGGCGGCGGTTCAGGCCGATTTCAAACAGCTGCCCGCGTTCGGGACGCCGGGCACGATCACCTCGACCAACAGCCTGCTCGGGCTGCGCGCCGAACGGATCGAATTCGCCAATGGCGTCACCGCGCTGGTGTCGAACAACAAGGTCGAACCCGGCAAGGTGCGCGTCAACGTCCGCTTTGGCACCGGCAACCGCAGCGTCGCCGCAGACGCGCCGAACCTGCTGTGGACCGGCGATTATGCGCTGGTCGCCAGCGGCATCGGGCCGTGGGGCCAGAATGAGATCGACCAGCTGACCAATGGCCGCCAGATCCAGCTGAATTTTGCGATCGATGACGATGCGTTCGAATTGTCGGCGGAAAGCAAGCCCGCCGATCTTGCCGACCAGATGCGGCTGATCGCGGGCAAGCTGGCGTTACCGCGCTGGGATGCGGCGCCGGTCGAGCGCCTGCGCATCGGTTACCTCACCGGCTATGATCTCAACGACGCGACCCCCAATGCGGTGCTGGACCGCAATCTGCGCGGCTGGCTGACCGGCAATGACGCGCGCTGGGCGGCGCCCGACAAGGCTGCGATCGCGGCGCTGACCCCCGCCGCATTCCGTGCCTTCTGGGAACCGCGGCTCGCCAGCGGCCCGATCGAGGTGCAGATTTTCGGCGATCTGGAAGCGGTCGATTATCGTCAGATTCTGGCGAATACGCTCGGTGCCTTGCCGCCGCGAAAGATACTGGCACCCGCCGGCGGCCAGCGCGTCGATTTTGCCAAGCCCGCCAAAACTCCCGAGATCGCCTATCATCGCGGCGAACAGGGGCAGGCGGCGGCAATGACCGCGTGGCAGACCGGCGGCGGCCTCGCCAATCCGCGCGACGCGCGCGGGCTGGAGGTGCTCGCCGCGGTGTTCAACGATCGGCTGTTCGACCGGCTGCGTGCCGAACAGGGCGCGAGCTACGGCCCCGTGGTGGACAGTCATTGGCCAACGGGCTTCGACAGCGGCGGCTACCTGCTCGTCGGCAGCCTGCTCGCGCCCAAGGATTTGGACCGTTTCTATGGCATCGCGCGCGACATCGCCGCCGATCTGGTTGCCACGCCGGTCAGCGCCGACGAACTGACGCGTAACGCCGTCCCGATCCGCGAACAGGTCGCGCGCGCGTCGACCGGCAATGTCTATTGGATGTTCCTGCTCGAGGGCGCGACGCGCGATCCGCGGGTGACCGCCGCGGCCCTGTCGATGCAGGACGATATTGCCGCGGTCACCGCCGCCGATGTCCAGCGGCTGGCGCGCCAATATCTGACCCCGCAGCGGCAATGGTCGCTGGCGATCCTGCCCAAGGGGATGACGCTGGCCGACGCATCGGCGCTGGGCGCGGCGACCGCATCGCCATCGGCGGGCGGGCGTTAGCATCGGACCCGTTCAAACGATCCGTAGCCCTGAGCTTGTCGAAGGGCGCCTATCCGAGAAGCGCCCTTCGACAAGCTCAGGGCTACGGATATGGGGAGCCGAAGTGCGTTAAGCGGCTTCCTCGCCCGTCGCCGGGCGGCGTACCTTTCGAATGCGCGGTTCGCGGTCCAGTTCGCCCTTGGTCATGATGTCGCGCCGCATCTTGGCGCGCACGTCGTGGATCGATGCGATCACCGGGCCCATCGCAACGCCGAGGTCGATCAGCACCGCTTCGGCGAGTTGCAACGAGCTTTCGAGCGTTTCGGGCACCGCGTCGCTTGCCCCCGCCTGATACAGCGCCGCGGCATGGTCGGCGTCGCGCGCGCGGCTGATGATCGGCAGCCCGGGAAATTTCTGCCGCAACTGCTTGGTCATCCGCAACTGCTGCACCGGATCGTCCATCGTCAGCACGATCGCGTCGGCGCTTTCGATCCCCAGCTTGTCGAGGCTGCCGGGCCGGGCGACGTCGGCAAAGCGCACCGAAAATCCTTCGCGCCGCGCCGCCGCCACGGTGTCGATGTCGGCGTCGACCGCGACATAGGGACGCCCATGTTCGCGCAGCAGTTCGGCGACGGTCCGGCCGACGCGCCCGAACCCGATGATCATCGTGCGCGCCGCGACCGTTTCTTCTTCGGGAAGTTCGCCGCTCCGCATCTCGATCCGCCGCGCGATGTCGTGGCCGATGCGCGCCAGCAGCGGCGTGATCGTCAGGCCGATCGCCGTCACCAGTTGCCAGAAGCTGGCGGTTTCGGGGTCGATCAACCCGGCGGTCAGTGCCGCGGTCAGCACGATCAGCGTCGTTTCGGACGGGCTCGCCATCAACAGACCGACCTCGGCTGCCGTTCCGCGGCGCGCCCCCGAAAAGCGCAGCAGGAGCGCGGTGACGGTCGCCTTGATGGCGACGACGCCGACCACCGCCGCAACCAGCATCGGCCATTGCTCGGCGATCGTCTTGAGGTTCAGCCCCATGCCGACGCTGATCAGAAACACCCCCAGCGCCAGCCCCTTGAACGGCGCGGTGATCGCCTCGACCTCGCCATGATATTCGGTTTCGGCGATCATCAGCCCCGCCAGCAGCGCCCCGACGATCGGCGACAGGCCGACGGCGGCGGTCGCCAGCGCGGCCACGATGACGACCAGGAGGCTTGCGGCGAGGAACAGCTCGGGATCCTTGGCGCGCGCCGCCTGCGCGAAAATGCGCGGCAGCAGGAACCAGCCCGCGACCGCGAGCACGGCAACGACCAGTGCGCCCTGCCACAGGGTGGTCAGCAGCAATTCGGTGCTGTCACCCGCCGGATTGGGGGCAAAGGCGCCGAGAATGAAGATGATCGGAACGATCGCCAGATCCTCGAACAGCAACATCGAGAATGACGCGCGGCCGACCGCCGATTTGGTGCCGACCATCGGTAGCACCAGCGCGGTCGACGACAGCGCCAGCGCGATGCCCAGGCCGAAAGCCGCGGGGGTCGAAAGCCCGCCGAGCAGCCACAGGCCGCCGCCCAATATCGCCCCGCCGATCAGCAACTCTGCGGCGCCGACCCCGAACACCAGCTTGCGCAGCGACCACAGCCGCCGGAATGACAGTTCGAGCCCGATCGAGAACAACAATAGGATGATGCCGAATTCGGCGAACAGCGCGATGTCGTCGGGCGAGCCGATCGTGACATGCTCCAGCCAGGGGTAATCGCCGGCGAGCGCGCCAAGCCCCGACGGCCCGACGAGCAGCCCGACCAGGATAAAGCCGATGACGGGCGGCAGGCGAAAGCGCGCGAACGCCGGAATGACGATACCCGCGGCGCCCAGCACCACCAGCGCGTTGCCGATGGCTGAAGTTTCGGTTTCCGATACCATAGGGGCCGACCTTATGCAGGCCGGCCCCGATTGGCTAGGTGGTTATAAGCCACATCTAAGCCGTCATCCCGGCGAAGGCCGGGATCTCACCCTCGCGTGTTTACGCACCGGCGAGATCCCGGCCTTCGCCGGGATGACGAAATTAGGTCAGCTACCCATCTTGGCGTCAAGATTCTCCACGATCGCCTCGAAGAAGCCTTCGGTGGTCAGCCAATTCTGGTCGGGGCCGATCAGTAGCGCCAGATCCTTGGTCATCTTGCCGCTTTCGACCGTCGCGACGCAGACCTTTTCCAGATCGTCGGCGAATTTGATCAGCGCATCATTGCCATCGAGCTTGCCGCGATGCTTGAGCCCCCCGGTCCAGGCAAAGATCGACGCGATCGGATTGGTCGAGGTCGCCTTGCCCTGCTGGTGCATGCGGTAGTGGCGGGTGACGGTACCGTGCGCGGCCTCGGACTCGACGGTCTGGCCGTCGGGGGTCATCAGCACGCTGGTCATCAGGCCGAGCGAACCAAAGCCCTGCGCCACGGTGTCCGACTGGACGTCGCCGTCGTAATTCTTGCAGGCCCAGACGAACTTGCCCGACCATTTCAGCGCCGAGGCGACCATGTCGTCGATCAGGCGATGTTCGTAAACGATGCCGAGCGCGTCGAACTTCGCCTTGAATTCGGCCTGGAACACTTCCTCGAACAGATCCTTGAACCGCCCGTCATACGCCTTCAGGATCGTGTTCTTGGTCGACAGATACACCGGCCATTCGCGGGCGAGGCCATAGTTCAGGCTGGCGCGGGCAAAGTCGCGGATCGAATCGTCGAGGTTGTACATCCCCATTGCGACGCCCGAGGTCGGGAACTGGAACACTTCCTCGTCGATGACGGTGCCGTCCTCGCCCTCGAACACCAGGCGCAGCTTGCCGGGGCCGGGGACGCGGAAATCGGTCGCCTTATACTGGTCGCCGAACGCATGACGTCCGACGACGATCGGGTCGGTCCAGCCGGGGACGAGCCGCGGGACGTTGCGCATCACGATCGGTTCGCGGAACACCACGCCGCCCAGAATATTGCGGATCGTACCGTTCGGCGACTTCCACATTTTCTTCAGGCCAAATTCCTCGACGCGGGCTTCGTCGGGGGTGATCGTCGCGCATTTGACGCCGACGCCATATTTCTTGATCGCGTTCGCGGCTTCGACGGTGATCTTGTCGTCGGTGCGGTCGCGTTCCTCGATGCCGAGGTCGTAATAATGCAGGTCGATGTCGAGATAGGGCAGGATCAACCGCTCGCGGATCCATTGCCAGATGATCCGGGTCATTTCGTCGCCGTCGAGTTCGACGACGGGGTTGGCTACCTTGATCTTGCCCATGCGTTCAGCCTTTATCCTTGGGGAGTCGGAGTTGCAGCGGGCCTTAGGCAAAGCGGCGCCATTGATCAATGGGCGTGGTGGCGGCGGTCCGGAACCCGGGAGGTGCCTTATCCATTGTCAGTATCAGGTGTGCCCCCTAGAAGAACGGCCATGTCCAATATCATCTCTTCGAACCGCCCCGGCGGCGGCATCAAGTGGCAATGGCCATCGATCCACCCCGAAGGTCGCAAGTTCCTGCTCATCGCCGGTATCGTCACGCTGTGCTTCTGGCTGCTCGGCTGGGAGATTGTCGGCTGGCTGATGTTCGGGGTGACCTTGTGGGTCGGCGCCTTCTTCCGCGATCCGGTTCGCGTCACGCCGACCGGCAGCGATGTCGTCATCGCGCCTGCCGACGGGTTGATCACCCAGATCGCCGAAGTCGCGCCGCCGCCCGAGATCGCGGGCGCCGACGGCCTCGGCGACGCACCGATGCTGCGCGTGTCGATCTTCATGAGCGTGTTCGATGTCCACATCAACCGCACGCCGGTGGCAGGAACGCTGCGCAAGCTGGTGTATATTCCCGGAAAATTCCTCAACGCCGACCTCGACAAGGCGAGCGAGGAGAATGAGCGGCAGCATTTCGTCGTCGAACGCGCCGATGGGGTGCGCATCGGTTTCACCCAGATTGCGGGACTGGTTGCGCGGCGGATCATGCCGTTCGTCACCATGGGCAACGAGCTCGCCACCGGCCAGCGCGTCGGTCTCATTCGTTTCGGCAGCCGCGTCGACGTTTATCTGCCCGCCGGTACGACGCCGCAGGTGCTGCTCGGACAGCGGACGCTGGCGGGCGAAACCGTGATCGCGCGGATCGGCCAGGCGGCTATGATCGACGGCATCGGGCAATAGGGTGAGCGAAGACCAGCAGATCGCCCCCGACGCTGCCGGGCGCCGCATCGGCGGCATCAGCCTGCGCGCCTTCGCGCCCAATGCGATCACCGTGCTGGCGCTCTGTTTCGGCCTGACCGGGGTGCGCTTCGCGATTGGCGGGCAGTTCGAGCTGGCGATCGCCGCGGTGATCTTTGCCGGGGTGCTCGACGGGATGGACGGGCGCATCGCCCGCCTGCTGCGCGCGCAGAGCAAATTTGGCGCCGAGCTTGATTCGCTGTCGGACGTCATCGCCTTCGGCGTGGCGCCCGCGATGATCCTGTTCCTGTGGTCGCTTCAGGACGCGCCGAAATTCGGCTGGACCGCCGCGCTCGCGCTCGCGGTCTGCTGCGCGCTCCGCCTCGCGCGCTTCAACTCGCGTATGGACGCCGATTTTCAGCCACACAAGTCGGCGGGCTTCAACACCGGCATTCCCGCCCCGGCAGGCGCCGGCCTGTCCTTCGTCCCCGTCTATCTGTGGCTGACGACGGGCAATGAACTGTTCCGCGAATGGTATGTGGTGCTGCCGTGGGCGCTGGCCGTCGCGATGCTGATGATCTCGGCGATCCCGACTTACAGCTGGGCCTCGATCCGTCTGCGCCGGTCGTGGCGGCTGTTCGCGCTGGCCGGGGTCGGGTTGCTCGGCGCCGCGCTGGTGACGGCGCCCTGGCTGACCCTGCTGGCGGTCTGCGCAATCTATGCGGCGACGCTGCCGTTCGGGCTGGCCAGCTATGCGCGGGTCAGGCGGCGCGGCTGAACTGCGGACGAACCGCCATGGCGACGGGCATCCGGCGCGGCACAGCGCGGCGCGCATTTGTCCGGTGGATCGGCAGCGCGGAAACGGCGGGGTCCGATTCGGGTGACGTGGCGACCGGGAAAGCGCCTTCGCCAAGCAGCGCCGACAGGATTGCGGTCTCGTTCGATTTCAGCATCGCCAGGATCACCGTGATGCCGAGTCCGGCGGCGAGGGCAAAGAGGAGTGCGGCTGCGACCTGAACCATGATCTGTCCTTCCGGGTTTTCGTTAACGAAACCTTTCCAACCGGGATGACGGTTTCGCTTGGCTTTTAGTTGCATGTTCCCTGTTTGTTCTCAACTGTTTTGCGACGAACCGAGTCAAATTGTCGTCGGATCGATCGACGGCGCGCGCCCGCGGCTCGTCGCAAAGCGGTGCTCGACGCTTGCTTTTGACCGCCAAGGCCGCTAACGGGCCGCCCATTCCACATGGAAGGCGCACATAAACCGGTGCCGGGATCGTCGCTTGCGACACCTGGTTCTTGCTTTCCAGAGGACCAACCGGAAGGAGAAAGACCATGGCGGCACCTGTCGTCACGATGCAGAATCTTATCGAGGCTGGCGCCCACTTCGGCCACCAGACCCACCGCTGGAACCCGCGCATGAAGCCGTATATCTTCGGCGCGCGCAACGGCATCCACATCCTCGACCTGTCGCAGACCGTGCCGCTTTTTGCGCGCGCGCTCGAATTCGTCGCCTCCTCGGCGGCGTCGGGCGGCAAGGTGCTGTTCGTCGGCACCAAGCGTCAGGCGCAGGGTCCGATCGCCGACGCCGCGCGCGCTTCGGGTCAGCATTTCGTCAACCACCGCTGGCTGGGCGGCATGCTCACCAACTGGAAGACGATCTCGAACTCGATCAAGCGTCTCAAGACCCTTGAGGAACAGCTTTCGGGCGACACCTCGGGCCTGACCAAGAAGGAAGTGCTCAACAAGACGCGCGAACGCGACAAGCTCGAAATGAGCCTTGGCGGCATCCGCGACATGGGCGGCATTCCCGACGTGATGTTCGTGATCGACGCGAACAAGGAAGAGCTGGCGATCAAGGAAGCCAACGTCCTTGGCATTCCGGTCGTCGCGATCCTCGATTCGAACGTCTCGCCCGACGGCATCGCTTTCCCGGTTCCGGCGAACGATGACGCCGCCCGTGCGATCCGTCTCTACTGCGACGCGATCGCTCAGGCCGCGACGCGTGGCGGCCAGCAGGCGCGCGCCGATCGCGGCGAAGATCTGGGTGCGGCGGTCGAACCCGTTGCCGAACCCGTGCTCGTCGAAGCGGCTGTGACCGAAGATGAACAGGTTCCGGCCGAAGCGGCCGCCGAAACCGAACGCCAGAGCGACGCTTAATCCGCTTTGCGCATGACGGGACGGCGCGGCTCTGCCCGACGCTGTCCCGTCATCGTTTTGACTTGTCGTCCCGCCATGCGCGCGGACGTCCCGCGGGCCGAAACGGGCCCGCCCTTTTGGAAAGGAATATCCCATGGCTGAAATTACGGCCGCTCTCGTCAAGGAACTGCGCGACCGCACCGGCGCCGGCATGATGGACTGCAAAAAGGCGCTCGCCGAAAATGGCGGCGACATCGAAGCGTCGATCGACTGGCTGCGCACCAAGGGTCTCGCCGCCGCCGCCAAAAAGGCTGGCCGCGTCGCCGCCGAAGGTCTCGTCGGCGTCGCCACCGATGGCACGCGCGGTGCGATCGTCGAAGTGAACAGCGAAACCGACTTCGTCGCCAAGAACGAACAGTTCCAGGGCTTCGTCCGCGACGTCACCAATGTCGCGCTCGCCGGCAGCATCACCGACATCGAAGCGCTTGGCGCTGCCGCTTATCCGACCGGCGGTACCGTCGCCGAGGCGCTGACGCAGAATATCGCCACGATCGGTGAGAACCAGTCGCTCCGCCGCACCGCGATCATGTCGGTCGGCTCGGGCGTCGTGACCGGCTATGTCCACAACGCCGCCGCGCCCGGCATGGGCAAGATCGGCGTGCTCGTCGCGCTCGAATCGACCGCGGGCGCCGACGTCCTCGAACCGCTCGGCAAGCAGCTCGCGATGCACGTCGCCGCCGCCAACCCGCTGGCGCTGAACGGCGACGACCTCGACGCCGACCTCGTCGCGCGCGAACGCGCGATCGCCGAGGAAAAGGCCGCGCAGTCGGGCAAGCCCGCCGACATCGTGTCGAAGATGGTCGATGGCGCGATCGCCAAGTTCCGCAAGGAAAACGCGCTGCTGTCGCAGCTGTTCGTGATGGACGGCAAGACCCCGGTCGCCGAAGTCGTCGCCGCTGCCGGCAAGGATGTCGGCGCGACGATCACGCTCAAGGGCTTCACCCGCTTCCAGCTCGGCGAAGGCATCGAGAAGGAAGAAAGCGATTTCGCGGCGGAAGTCGCGGCGGTCGCCGGCGTTTAACAGAAGAATTGGGCTGCGGGCTTCGGTCAGCATTTTTTCCCAGCGTTCGTCATGCCGGACTTGATCCGGCATCCACTCCGGCCTCGCCGCATGGACCCCGGATCAAGTCCGGGGTGACGACTTGGGAAATGCTGTCCGCACAACGCCGCAGTCCGCTTGGCAATGGCGCGCGCCTTCACTAGGGTGCGCGCCATTCGCGTATCTAATTCCCAAAGAGGTTCCCCCCGACATGGCTCTACCCGGCATGAAACGCGTTTTGCTGAAACTGTCGGGCGAGGCGTTGATGGGTTCGACCCCGTTCGGCATCGACCCCGAAACCGTCGCGAGCATGGCCGCCGAGGTCAAGGAAGCCAAGGATCGCGGGCTCGAAATCTGCCTCGTCATCGGCGGCGGCAACATCTTCCGCGGCATGGCGGGCGCGGCGAAGGGCATGGACCGCGCGCAGGCCGACTATATGGGCATGCTTGCGACCGTCATGAACGCGCTGGCGATGCAGAATGCGCTCGAACAGCTCGGCGTCCAGACGCGCGTCCAGTCGGCGATCGAAATGGACAAGGTGTGCGAGCCGGTGATCCGTCGCCGCGCCGAGCGCCATCTGGAGAAGGGCCGCGTGGTGATCTTCGCCGCGGGGGTGGGCGCCCCCTATTTCACCACCGACAGCGGCGCCGCGCTCCGCGCCGCCGAAATGAAGTGTGACGCGCTCTTGAAGGGTACCAGTGTCGATGGTGTCTATAATGCCGACCCCAAAAAGGATAAGTCGGCGGTCCGTTACGACACGCTGAGCTACGACCGGGTGCTCGCCGACAATCTGAAGGTGATGGACGCGAGCGCGGTGGCGCTGTGCCGCGACAATCAGATCCCGATCGTCGTATTCAACATTCGCGAAGCCGGCAATCTGGCGCGCGTGCTGGCGGGCGAGGGGGTTTCGACCGTCGTCACCGATGCCGCCGCGACCGCCTGAGCCAAAGCATAAGAGAGGACAAGACGATGGCGAAATATGACAAGGCCGACCTCGAACGCCGCATGCACGGCGCGGTCGAATCGCTCAAAAGCGACCTCGCGGGCCTGCGCACCGGGCGCGCCCACACCGCGCTGCTCGATCCGGTGACCGTCGAGGTCTATGGCAGCCATATGCCGCTCAACCAGGTCGCCTCGGTCAGCGCGCCCGAACCGCGCATGCTGTCGGTGCAGGTGTGGGACAAGTCGAACGTCGGCCCGGTCGACAAGGCAATCCGCTCGGCGGGGCTGGGCCTCAACCCGATCGTCGATGGCCAGATGCTGCGCCTGCCGATCCCTGAAATGACGCAGGAGCGCCGCAAGGAATTGTCGAAGCTCGCCGGTCAATATGCCGAAAAGGCGCGCGTTGCAGTGCGCAACGTCCGCCGCGACGGCATGGACAATCTGAAAGCCGACGAGAACAAGAAGGAAATCAGCGAGGACGAGCGCAAGCGCGCCGAGACCGAGGTCCAGAAGCTCACCGACGCGACGATCGCCGAAATCGACGCTGCTGCGGCCGCCAAGGAAAAGGAAATCCTGGGCTAGTGCTGTCGAGGCCGCACTCCTTCTCCGTTCGTGTCGAGCGAAGTCGAGACACGCCGAGTTCGCACCAGCCTTCACGTGTCCTGACTTCGCTCGACACGAACGGGTTCTGAGGCTTGTTGTGACTATTCCCGATCACGGCGCACGCCATGTCGCCATCATCATGGACGGCAATGGCCGCTGGGCGAAAAAACGCCTGCTGCCCCGCGTCGCCGGCCACAAGGCGGGGGTCGAGGCGGTGCGGACGATCGTGCGCGCCGCGGGCGACCTCGGGATCGAGGCGATGACGCTCTACGCCTTCAGCTCCGAAAACTGGAAACGGCCCGAGGAAGAGGTCAACGACCTGATGGGGCTGATGAAGCGGTTCATCCTCAGCGACCTCGACGAATTTGCGGCGAACGACGTCCGGCTCAAAGTGATCGGCAACTGGCGCGCGCTCGCCCCCGATGTCGTCGCACTCATCGACAATGCGCTCGAGCGCACCTCGGGCAACAAGCGCACGACGCTGGCGGTCGCGCTCAACTATGGCGCGCAGGACGAACTGGTGCGTGCGGCGACCGCCGCCGCGGCCGAGGGGCCGATCACCGAGGAAACGCTCGCCGCGCATCTCGACACCGCCGACATGCCGCCGCTCGACCTCTTGATCCGCACCTCGGGCGAAGTGCGGCTGTCGAACTTCCTGCTCTGGCAATCGGCCTATGCCGAGCTCTATTTCACCGACAAGCTGTGGCCCGATTTCACGCCCGCCGATCTGAAAGCCGCGCTCGACCATTTTGCGCGGCGCGACCGCCGTTATGGGGGGTTGTGATGGTCTCGCGTGTCGCTTCGTCCCCGTTCCAACCCCTCTCCTTCAGGGGAGGGGCAGCGAGACTTGCGAACTTGTTCGCTAGTCGCAGCGGGGTGGGGGCCAACGGCCATGCGCAAGGTCGCGAGCCCCCACCCCCAACCCCTCCCCTGAAGGGGAGGGGCTTGAGAAAAGAGTTCGTGCAATGACAACCGCGACAAAATCGGACCTGTGGACCCGGATCGGGTCGGCGATCATCCTGTTCGCGATCGCGGGCACCGCGCTGTGGTTCGGCGGGCTGGCGTTTGGCCTGCTCCTGCTTGTCGGCGGCGCGCTCGTGCTGGTCGAATGGTTTCAGCTGGTCAAGCGGATGACGCTTGGCGGCGGCGCGAAGGCCGCGCTGAACGCGCTCGGCCCGATCCTTGTGCTCGGCGCGATGGCGGGGCTGTGGTTCATCCGCGACCAGCTCGGCATGACCGCGGCGCTGTGGGTGTTCGGCATGGTGTGGGCGACCGACATCGGCGCTTATTTCGCGGGCCGCGCCTTCGGCGGCGCGCGCCTCGCGCCCAAAATCAGCCCGTCGAAGACCTGGTCGGGGCTGATTGGCGGCATGGTCGCCGCGCTGATCGCCAGCGCCACCATCGGCGATCGCGCGGGCATCATCGGCGTGCCGCTGTGGATCGGCCTGTTCATGGGGCTGCTCGCGCAGCTGGGCGACCTCGCGCAAAGCTGGATGAAGCGCCGCGCGGGCGTCAAGGATTCGGGCAAGCTCATCCCCGGCCATGGCGGATTGTTCGACCGCGTCGACGGCGTGCTGCCGGTGGCGTTGCTGCTCGGTGCGCTGGCGTATCTGGGGCAACTCAGCGTCGGGACGGCGGGCTGACATGACGCAGCGCCGCCTTTCGCTGTTTGGCGCCACCGGGTCGGTCGGGCAATCGACCCTCGACCTGGTGCGGCGGGACGGCGCGGCGTGGCGGGTCACCGTGCTCACCGCGAACAGCGACGTCGCCGAACTGGCAAGGCTCGCACGGGAATTTCGTCCCGATGTCGCGGTGATCGCCGATGCGGCGCGGTTTGGCGAGCTTCGCGATGCGCTGGCCGACACCGACATCGACGTCGCTGCCGGTGCCGAGGCCTTGGTCGGGGCCGCGCAGCGCCCGACCGATCTGGTCATGGCGGCGATCGTCGGCACCGCAGGTCTCGCCCCGACGATGGCCGCGCTGGCGGCGGGATATGATGTCGCGCTCGCCAACAAGGAAGCGCTGGTATCGGCGGGCGAATTGATGACCGCCGTTGCGCGGACCTCCGGCGCCACCATCCTGCCGGTCGACAGCGAGCATAATGCGATCTTCCAATGTCTCGCTGGCGGCAAAATCGATCAGGTGCGCCGCATCATCCTGACCGCGAGCGGCGGTCCGTTCCGCACGATGAGCGCTGCCGACATGGCCCTTGTCACCCCGGCGCAGGCGGTCGCGCACCCCAATTGGTCGATGGGAGCCAAGATCAGCGTCGATTCGGCGACGATGATGAACAAGGGGCTCGAACTCATCGAGGCGCATCACCTGTTCCCCGTCGGGCTCGACCGCATCGAAATCCTCGTCCACCCGCAATCGGTGATCCACAGCCTCGTCGAATATATCGATTGCTCGACGCTCGCGCAGCTCGGCTCGCCCGACATGCGCATCCCGATCGCCAGCGCGCTCGCCTGGCCGCAGCGGATGGCGACGCCGTGCGCGCCGCTCGACCTCGCGGCGATCGCGCGGCTCGATTTCGAAGCGCCCGACGAGGTGCGTTTTCCCGCGACCGCGCTCTGCCGCGCCGCGATCGCCGCGGGCGGCGCGCGCCCGGCGCAGCTCAACGCCGCGAACGAGGTGGCGGTGGCCGCCTTCCTTGCGGGTCGCATCGCCTTTCCGGCGATCGTCGATACGGTGCGCCGCGTGATCGACGCCGATGCACCCGCCGCGCCGTCATCGCTTCAAGATATATTCAGCGTCGATGCCGCATCGCGTGCGGCTGCCCAACGCTTTGTGGACCAATATGAACATGCTTGACGTTCCGCTTTGGCTTTATCCGATCGCATTTCTTGCGGTGCTCGGCCCGCTCGTGTTCGTGCACGAATATGGCCATTACATCGTCGGGCGCTGGTGCGGGGTGAAGGCTGATACCTTCTCGATTGGCTTCGGGCGCAAGATCGTCAGCTGGACCGACAAGCGCGGCACCGAATGGAAGATCGGCTGGCTGCCGCTTGGCGGCTACGTCCAGTTCGCGGGCGACCGCGATGCGGTCAGCCAGCCCGACGCCGAATGGCAGCATCTGCCCGCCGAACAGAAATCGCACACCTTTCCTGCCCAGCCGGTGTGGAAGCGCGCGCTGATCGTCGCGGCGGGGCCAGTGACCAATTTCCTGTTCGCCATATTGATCCTCGCGGGCTTTGCCTGGGTGGGCGGAACGCTAGTGACGCCGCCCGTTGCGGGCGGGATCGAGGCGGGATCGGCGGCGGACGCCGCTGGCCTGCGTCCGGGCGACCGGATCGTCGCGATCGATGGGCGCAGCATCGACGTATTCAGCGATATTCCGATGGCGGTCGCGCACCGTCCGGGCGAAACGATGCAGGTCCGCGTCGCCAGCGGTGGCAGCGAACGCATCATCGCGCTGACCCCGCGGCTGGTCAAAGACAAGGATCCCTTTGGCAAGGAATATGAACGGGCGATCATCGGGCTGGCGCCGCCGCCGGTTCAGATCCAGTCGGTCAGCTTGCTCGAGGCGCCGGCCGTCGGCCTGCGTCAGACCTGGCAGATCGTCCGCCAGACCGGCGAGGTACTCGGCCAGTTCCTGACCGGGCGCCGGTCGATCAAGGACATGAACGGCCCCGTCAAGATTGCCGAAGTTTCGGGCCAGGCGGCCACGCTGGGGCTGGCGTCGCTGATATTCTTCATCGCGCTGATTTCCATCAATCTGGGGTTCATCAACCTCTTGCCATTGCCCATGCTTGATGGAGGCCATTTGCTTTTCTACGCCTATGAAGCTGTGCGGCGCCGCCCGGCGCCTGCGCAGGCACAGGAATGGGCGTTTCGATTCGGCTTTGCGGCGATCGTCACGCTGATGCTGGTCGTGACTTTCAACGATTTGGGCTCATTGGGCCTGTGGGACGGGATCGCGCGCTTGATTGGCTAGCGAGTCTGGGGCAGGGAGTTGCGCGCGAACCCGCGGTCAGGCGGGCTTGGCGCTTTTGAGTTATTTTTTCGGGATGAACAGCGTGGCTTCACACAAATTCTCGGCGCGGACACAGCTGTCGGCCCTCCTTTTGGCAGGAACGATGCTCGGAGCGCCGGTGATGGCGCAGGAGGTCGCGCCGCCGCCCGTCCCCGCACCAACCGTTCCCGCGCCCGCTCCCGAAGCGGCGCCCGCCGCGACCACGGTCCAGTCGATCACGATTGTCGGCAACCAGCGGCTCGAGGCGCAGACTATCCTGTCCTACCTTCGCCTGCGCGTCGGACAGCGCTATGACCGGTCGATCCTCGACCAGGCCTTGAAAGACCTTGCCGCGACCGAGCTGTTCAAGGATTTCCAGATCACCGACAACAATGGTGCGCTGACGATCGAGGTCACTGAAAACCCGGTGATCAACCGCGTCATCCTGGAAGGCAACAAGCGCCTGAAGGAAGACAAGATCCGCCCCGAGATCAAACTCGCGCCGCGCCAGATCTTTACCCGCTCAAAGGTCCGCGCCGACGTCGCGCGCATCATCGAACTCTACAAGCGGCAGGGCCGCTTCGCCGCGACCGTCGAGCCCAAGATGGTGTCGCTCGACCAGAACCGCGTCGACGTCGTGTTCGAAATCAACGAGGGGCCGAAGTCGAAGGTTCGCCAGATCAGCATCATCGGCAACGAAAAGTTCAGCGACGGTGACCTGAAGGACGAGATGGCGACCAAGGAATCGGGGCTGCTGACGATCCTGTCGTCGAACACCAGTTACGACCCCGATCGCCTCGCCTATGACCAGCAGAAGCTGCGTCTGTTCTACCTGCAGAACGGCTATGCCGATTTCCGCGTCATTTCGGCGGTCGCCGAGCTGACGAGCAACAAGCAGGACTTCATCATCACCTATGTGGTCGAGGAAGGCGAACGCTACAAATTCGGCGACGTCGATGTGAAGAGCGAATTGCGCGATTTCCAGCCCGAGATGCTGAAGACGCTGCTGCCGATGAAAACGGGCGACTGGTATGATGCCAAGCTGGTCGAGGACACGGTCGAAAGCCTGAGCGAAACCGCCGGCTTGTTCGGCTATGCCTTTGCCGACATCAATCCCGAATTCCGCCGCGACGCCGAAACGCGGACGATGCAGATCACCTTCAACGTCGCCGAAAGTCCGCGTACCTATGTGGAGCGCATCGACGTCAACGGCAACACGCTGACCCACGACAAGGTCGTGCGCCGCGAATTCCGTCTGAACGAAGGCGACGCCTTCAACAGCTTCGGCATCAAGCGCACCGAAAACCGCATCAACAGCCTCGGCTATTTCCAGGAAAATCTCGAGATCGAGCGCAAGGAGGGCAGCGCCCCCGACCGCATCATCCTGGAAACCAATGTCGAGGAAAAGCCGACCGGCGAATTGTCGCTGTCGGCGGGTTTCTCGTCGATCGAGAATTTCCTGCTCCAGGCGTCGATCCGCCAGCGCAACTTCCGCGGCCTCGGCCAGCAGTTGCAGGCGTCGGTCAACTATTCGAGCTATTCGAAGTCGGTCGAGCTCGGCTTTACCGAACCCTATCTGTTCGACCGCAATATCTCTGTCGGCGGCAGCATCTATCGCCGCGATTTGAACTCGTTCAACTTCATCAACAATGATCGCCAGACGACGTTCCAGCAGGTGACCACCGGGTTCCAGCTCAACGCCGGGGTGCCGCTCACCGAATTCATGTCCTTCTTCGGTCGTTACAGCCTGAATTATGACGATGTGACGCTCGACCGCGGCATCTATTTCTTCGGCAACCAGTGCGACCCGCTCGTCGCCGGGCGCTATCTGTGCGACGCGATCGGCAAGCGCACGACGTCGCTGATCGGTTACACGCTGGCCTATGACGACCGCGACAATCGCCTGCGCCCGACGCGCGGCCAGTCGCTGTCCTTGAGCCAGGATTTCGCGGGTCTCGGCGGCAGCGTCAAATATGTCCGCACCCGCGCCAATGCGTCGAAGCACTTCAACCTGGGCAGCCGTTTCGTCCTCAACGTGTCGGCCGAGGGCGGCTATATCTATCCCTTCGGCAGCGCCCCGACCCCGGGCAGCGACAAGGTGCGCCTGACCGACCGCTTCTTCCTCGGCGAACCGCAGATGCGCGGTTTCGACATTCGCGGCGTCGGTCCGCGCGTGATCCGCTATTCGGTCGACAATACCGATCCCGCCAATCCGATCGTGATCACCGAGGGTGACCGCGACCGGGGTCAGATCGACGACGCGCTTGGCGGCCGCGCTTATTATCAGGGCCGCCTGGAACTCGACATCCCGCTCGGCACCGGCGCCAAGGAACTGGGGCTGCGGCCGTCGATCTTCCTCGACGTCGGTTCGGTGTTCAGCGTCAAGCGACCGACGCTGACCACGCTCGCCAATTTCCGCGAAACCAATCCCGCTGCGCCGGGCTTTGGCCTGATCAAGTCGCTGTGCCGCAACGCGACGACGGGAACCAGCCAGTTCGCCGACGAAACGACGACGACGCCGCCGGGCGGCGTGCCGACGGGCACCGGCCAGTACACGAGCTGTCCGACCGGCTTCTCGCGCCTCGATCCGTTCGAGGAACGCTTCTTTGGCGACAGCTGGATGCCGCGCGTTGCGGTCGGCGCCGGGGTCAACTGGAACTCCCCCTTCGGTCCCTTCCGGATCGACTTCGCTTACGCCCTTCGCAAAGAAGAGGGCGATGATACCAAACGCTTCTCATTCAACGTAGGAACCCAATTCTAATGAAGAAAATTCTTGTCGCCTCGGCGCTGGCCATCGCCACGCTGTCGGTTTCGCCGATCGTTTCCGCACCTGCGATTGCGCAGGCGAAGGGCGTCGGCGTCGCCGACGTTCGCGTTGCGGCCGCGCGCTCGAACGCCTTTACCGTCGCCTCGCAGCAGATCGAAACCACCTACAAGGCCCAGATCGATCAGCAGCAGTCGCGCGGCCAGACCTTGCAGGCCGAAATCAACGTCCTGATCGCCAAATATAATGAAGAAGCGAAAAAGACCCCGCAGAACCAGGCTGCGCTGCAGGCTGCCGGCAAGGCCGTTCAGGACAAGCGCCAGGCGGCGCAGGCCGAACTCGGGCAGATCGGCGCCCCGATCGAACTCGCGATCGCCTATGTCGAAGACCAGATCAGCATTCGCATGAACGAAGCGATCCGCGCCGCAATGGTCGCGAAAAAGATCGACCTGCTGCTCAACCCCGATGCGGTGCTGGCGCGCGAAAACAATGTCGACATCACCGACGCCGTCGTGACCGAACTCAACCGCATCCTGCCGACCGTCTCGACCGCGGTTCCCGCCGGTTACCAGCCGGGCCAGCTGGTCCAGCAGCGCAACCAGCAGCTGATGGACGCCGCTCGTGCCGCGCAGCCGGGTGCCACGCCCGCCGCGCCGGCGCCGACCGGCACCGCGCCGACGACGCGTTAATATCGTGTCCGACGGGGATAAAGCAGCAGGGGCGATCGGGGCGGCGGACGTCCGCCGGATCCTGACGCTGCTGCCGCATCGTTATCCGATGCTGCTTGTCGACCGGGTGGTTTCGATCGTGCCCGACACGTCGATCCACGCGGTCAAGGCGGTGACGATGAACGAGCCCTTTTTCCAGGGTCATTTCCCCGGTCGGCCGATCATGCCCGGCGTCTTGATCGTCGAGGCGCTGGCGCAGGCCGCCGGCGTCCTCGCGATCGAATCGATGGGGCTCGCCGGGACCGGCAAGCTCGTCTATTTCATGGCGATCGACGGGGCGAAGTTCCGGAAGCCGGTCGAACCCGGCTGCCTGCTCGACCTGCACGCCACGATCATCCAGGCCAAGCGCAGCGTCTGCCGTTTCGAGGGCAAGGCGATGCTCGACGGCGTCCTGGCGGCGGAATGCCAGTTCACTGCGATGATTGCCGACCCGCCGACGGATTGAACCACGCTATCATCCGTTCGTGCTGAGCTTGTCGAAGCACCGTTCTTCCTTTCGGCGTCGCTGAAGGAAAGGACAGCCCTTCGACGAGCTCAGGGCGAACGGGGTGGGTGTTGCATTTTTCCAACTTGGCCACTAAAGGCCGCACCTTCGCGTTCCCGGACGCACAGACTCACGCTGCTGGTCGGTAACCAGCGGCACAGGAGCTTAAGACATGAAAAAAGACATTCACCCCGACTATCACATGATCACGGTCAAGATGACCGATGGCACCGAATATCAGACGCGCTCGACCTGGGGCAAAGAGGGCGACACCATGACGCTCGAAATCGATCCCACCGCGCATCCGGCCTGGACCGGCGGCACCGGACGTCTGCTTGACGCGGGCGGCCAGGTCGCGAAGTTCAACAAGCGTTTCGGCGGTCTGTCGCTCAAGCGTTGATGGCCGTCGCCCCCGCGAAGGCGGGGGCCGCTATCGACATAGCGCAAGGCCGACTGCGGTCCCCGCCTTCGCGGGGACGACGATCAGCCCAAAATCTTTGCAAGCGCGCTTTGCCACCCGGCAAGGCGCGTTTTGCGTTTTTCGGCATCCAGCGCGGGGGTGAAACGCGTCGTGGTCCCGCGCATCGCTTTCGCCGCGCTCGCCAGATCGGGGTAGAGCCCCGCGCCGGTTGCCGCCAGCATCGCGGCGCCGAGCGCGGTGCTTTCGACAAAATCGGGGCGCTCGACGGTCAGGTCGAGCATGTCGGCCAGATCCTGCGCCATCCAGTCGTTTGCCGCCATGCCGCCGTCGATACGCAGGTCCGCCCAGTCGACCCTGTCGGCGGCGAAGGCGGTTTTCAGGTCGTGGGCCTGATACGCCTGCGCCTCCAGCGCGGCGCGCGCGACGTGGGCCTTGGTGCTGGCAAAGCTGAGGCCCGATATCGCCGCGAGCGCATCGGGCCGCCAATGCGGCGCACCGAGCCCGGTGAGGGCAGGGACCAGATAGACCCCGCCGTTATCCGCGACCGATCGCGCCAGCCCCTCGCTCTCACCCGCGCTCGCGAGCAGCCCCAGCCCGTCGCGCAGCCATTTGATGAGGCTGCCCGCAACGAACACCGATCCCTCCAATGCATAGGAGCGTACGTCGCCTTCCTGCACCAGCACCGTCGCCAGCAGGCGATTGGCCGATTGCGGGCGCACGGTGCCGCTTGCCGACAGGATGAAAGCGCCGGTGCCAAAGGTCGCCTTGGTCTGCCCCGGCGCAAGGCACGCCTGGCCGATCGTCGCCGCCTGCTGGTCGCCCGCCATGCCGCAGATCGGAATCGCGCCGCCGAACAGCGCGGGATCGGTCGCACCGACGCTCGTCGTGCAGCCGGTGATTTCGGGCAGTAGCGACATCGGGACGTCAAGCAGGTCGCAAAGCCCCGCATCCCAACCGCCCGCGCCATTGATGTTCATGAGCAAGGTGCGCGACGCGTTGCTCGCATCGCTCACATGCACCCCACCGGTCAGGCGATAGACGAGATAGGATTCGATCGTCCCGACCGCGAGCCGATCGCCCGCGTCGCGCAGCTGCGGCCAGTGCTTCAGCGCCCAGCCGATCTTGCTCCCCGAAAAATAGGGATCGAGCAGCAGCCCGGTCGTCTCCTGCACCGCGGCCTCGTGCCCCGCATTTTTCAGCGCCGCGCAATCGTCGGCGGTGCGGCGGTCCTGCCACACGATCGCGGGCGCCAGCGGCTCGCCGGTGGCGCGGTCCCAGAACACCACCGTTTCGCGCTGGTTGGTAATCCCGATCGCGGCGACCCGGTCGGCCCCCCCGGCCTTCTTGATCATCGCGCGGGTACAGGCGAGCGTCGCCTCCCAGATTTCGGCGGCATCATGCTCGACCAGCCCGGGGCCGGGATAATGCTGCCGAAACTCGCGCTGCGCGCTGCCCAGCGGGGTGCCGTCGGCGGCGAACAGCATCGTCCGGGTCGAGGTCGTCCCCTCGTCGATTACGATGATCTTGTCCGCCATGATGCTCTCCCGCTTTGGCCGCAACCTTGCCGCAGCGCCGCAGGCGACTCAAGAGCGGGGCGCGGGTCAGATCGTGTCGAGCGGGATGCGCAGATAGCGTCGCCCGTCGGGGTCGGGCGGCGGCAGTTCCCCGGCGCGGATGTTGACCTGCAACGACGGCAGGATCAGCTGCGGCGCGGCCAGCCCCTTGTCGCGCGCGCTGCGCATCGCGACGAAATCCGCCTCGCTGACCCCGTCATGAACATGGATGTTCGCCGCGCGCTGCTCGGCGATGGTCGATTCCCATTCGGGTTCGCTGCGGTCCCCGGTCGGATAGTCGTGGCAGGTAAAAATGCGCGTTTCGGCGGGCAGCGCGAAAATTTTTCGGATCGACCGATAGAGCGTCGCCGCGTCGCCCCCCGGAAAATCGGCGCGCGCCGTGCCATAGTCGGGCTGGAACAGCGTATCGCCGACGAAGGCCGCGTCGCCGATCCTATAGGTCACGCACGCCGGCGTGTGCCCCGGCGTGTGGATCACGCCGATCGTCAGCTCGCCGAGCGGCAAGCTGTCGCCTTCGTCGACCAGCCGCGAAAAGGCGCTGCCGTCCGGGACGACGTCGCTGGCGGCGAACAGCGGCGCGAAGATGCGCTGGACGTCTCCGATATGGCGCCCGATGACGATCGGTGCACCCGTGCGTTCGTGAATATGATGCGCCGCGGTCAGATGGTCGGCATGGGCGTGCGTTTCGAGGATCCATGCCAGGTGCAGCCCGCGCGCTTCGATCTCGGCCAGCAGGCGGTCGGCGGCGGCGGTCGAGGTTCGCCCGTCGCGCTGGCTGAAACCCAGCACCGGGTCGATGATCGCCGCAGTGCCGCTCTGCGGATCGGCGACGATATAGCTGATCGTATTCGTTTCCTGGTCGAAAAAGCCGGTGACGTCGGGGGCGGGGGTCATGGTGAGTCTCCTTTGCCAATATATTAGGTCTTGCTAAATTAGAATCAACTAATATATTGGCGCCATGTTCGACCTGACCCGTTTCGACCTCAGCCTCTTCGAAGCCAGCGCCGCCCACGCCGCGACATTGCTGCGCCTGCTCGCCAACGAAAAAAGGCTGATGATCCTTTGCCAGCTCGCCGATGGCGAATTGGCCGTCGGCGATATCCAGTCGCGCGTCGGCCTGTCGCAATCAGCTCTGTCGCAGCACCTCGCGCTCCTGCGCGCCGAGGGCATCGTCGCGACACGCCGCGAAGGGCAGGCGATTTTCTATCGGCTCGACGATCCTGCCGCGATGCGGGTGATCGAGACGCTCGCCGAACTTTTCTGCCCCCCTGAAATGAGGACGTCCTGATGCCCGCAACACTCACCAGCCTCGCTCCGGCGGAGGTTCGTGCCCGCATGACCGGACGCGGCGCGGTCCTCGTCGATATTCGCGAAGCCGATGAATTTGCGCGGTCGCACATTGCGGGCGCGGTGTCGCAGCCGCTCTCCGGCTGGGAGCAGGCGCATCTCGCGATCGACCCCGCCGCCGACGTCATCTTCACCTGCCGGTCGGGAATGCGGACGGCGGGCGCGTGCGACCGGCTCGCCGCGCGCGTGACCGGCGAGGCGTTCGTCCTCGAGGGCGGGCTCGATGGCTGGCGGCGCGCAGGCTTTCCGGTGGCGACCGATCGCTCGGCACCGCTCGAAATCATGCGGCAGGTCCAGATTGCTGCGGGTTTGCTGATCCTGATTGGTGCCTTGCTCGGCACCCTGGTCGCCCCCGCCTGGTTCGGCCTGTCGGCTTTTGTCGGCGCCGGGTTGCTGTTCGCCGGCCTTAGCGGCTTTTGCGGCATGGCCCGGCTGCTGATGCTGGCGCCGTGGAACCGGCAACGGGCGACCTGACATGCGCGCCGCCCGGACTCTCCTGACCGCGCTGGATCGCCGCCTGTGGCGCCCGCGCTGGCTGGCGCGCCGTGCCGAGGCCATTTTTCGCGTCGCGGTCAGCTTGATTTTCATCGTTGGCGGCCTCGGCCATTTTGTCGAGCTGGACCAGATGGTGCAGCGGATCGAGGAATCGCCCTGGCGTGATCAAGTCGCGATGATCGGCGATCCCGCGATACTGCTTTGGCTGAGCGGAGGTGTGTTCATTCTGTTCGGACTGTTGCTGGCATTGGGGTTGCTTCAGCGTCTGTCGGCGCTGCTGCTGTTCGTGACGCTGGTTCCGATCACCCTTTCGATTCACCTCGCGCCGGGGCATGTCGGCCCCTTGCTCAAGAACGTCGCCATTCTGGGCGCGCTGGTGCTCCTCTACGCGCAGCCGCGCCCGCAAAGCTGATGGAAGCGCTGCTGATTGCGCTGCTCGGCGGATTACTCGTCGGATTGCTGCTGACGCTGTTCGGCGGCGGCGGCTCGGTGCTGGCGACGCCGTGGCTGATCTATGTCGTCGGGGTTGCCGACACCCATGCCGCGATCGCGACGTCGGCGGCGGCCGTCGCCGTCAACGCCGCGACGGGGTTGTTGGCGCAAGCAAAGGCAGGCCGCGTGAAATGGCCCTGCGCGTTGGTGTTCGCCGTTGCCGGGCTGCTCGGATCGGTGCTGGGTGCGCGGCTCGCGATGACGATCGACGGCGATCAGCTGATCCGCGCCTTTGGCGCCGCGATGATCGCGATCGCCCTGTCCATGCTGATCCCCCGCAAGAGCGAAGGCAATCCGGGGGTGCGCCTGACGCCGGTCATGGTATGGAAACTGGCGCCCGTGGGTCTGGTCGCGGGCCTCGCGGCGGGATTTTTCGGGATCGGCGGCGGCTTTCTGATCGCGCCGGGGCTGATGGCGGCGACGGGCATGACGCTGGCCAACGCGTCGGCTTCATCGCTGGTGTCGGTGACCTTGTTCGGCAGCGCGACCAGCGCGACCTATGCCGTGCATGGTCAGCTCATATGGTCGCTGTTCGCCGCGCTCGTCGTCGGCGGCGCGCTTGGCACCCTCGCCGCGATGCCGATCCTGCGCCGCATCGAAGCGCACGCGCGCATCCTTCGCCTTGCGTTCGCGCTGCTGGTGATCGCCGTCGGTCTGTTTATCATTTTTGGCTAGCATCTTGCCAATCGGGCCTTTTCATGCCATATATTGTGCAGCGCAGCATGGCGGACCTATCCGCCGCAACCACCGGCAGCGTGATTTCCCGCCCATTTTCAGGCGCGGGCGAGCCGGACCAGCGCTTTGTCCCCAGAGGCACCCTTTCACGCGGGTCGTTTCGAACCCGCGGCCCGTGCGCCGTCCGTTCGATGCGAACGGATGCGCCTGCGCGTCGCCCTATGTGAGTATTTTATGACGACTTTTAACGACTTTGGCCTGCACGCCGACATCAATCGCGCGCTTGCCGCCAAGGATTATACCCAGCCGACCCCGATCCAGATGCAGGCGATCCCGCCGCTGATGAAGGGCCGCGACCTGTGTGGTATCGCGCAGACGGGTACCGGCAAGACCGCCGGTTTCTCGCTGCCCTCGATCCACCACCTGATCACCTATCCGCACAAGACCAATCCGCGCAGTTGCCGGATGCTCGTGCTCGCGCCGACGCGCGAACTCGCGGCGCAGATCGCGCAGAGCTGCCGGGACTATGGCCGCTTCACCAAGCTGCGCGTCTCGACCGTGTTCGGCGGCGTGCCGGTGGGCAAGCAGATCCGCGACCTTGCGCAGGGTGTCGAAATCCTCGTCGCCACGCCCGGCCGCCTGCTGGACCTCATCGACCAGCGCGCGCTGCGCCTCGACGATGTCGAAATCTTCGTTTTGGACGAAGCCGACCAGATGATGGACATGGGCTTCATCCATTCGCTGCGCCGCATTGCGAAGCTGCTGCCCTCGCGCCGCCAGAATCTCTTCTTCTCGGCGACGATGCCGAAGGAAATCGCGCACCTCGCCGAACAATTTCTTGAGGATCCGGTGACCGTGTCGGTGACCCCGCAGGCGACGACCGCCGAAAAGATCCGTCAGTTCTCGACCTTCGTCGAGCAGAAGGAAAAGCAGGCGCTGCTCCATCATGTCATCAAGACGTCGGACATCGACCGCGCGCTGATCTTCACGCGCACCAAGCATGGCGCCGACCGCGTCGTCCGCCACCTGAAGGGCGCGGGCATCGAAGCCTATGCGATCCACGGCAACAAGAGCCAGGCGCAGCGCACAACCGCGCTGCAGGCCTTCCGTTCGGGTCAGGTGCGCCTGCTCGTCGCGACCGACATCGCCGCGCGCGGCATCGACGTGTCGGGCGTGTCGCATGTCATCAACTTCGAGATTCCGAACGTCCCCGAACAATATGTCCACCGCATCGGCCGCACCGCGCGCGCCGGGGCAGAGGGCATCGCGATCAGCTTCGTCGCCCCCGATGAGCGCACCTATATGCGCGACATCGAGCGCGTGACGCGGACCAAGTCCGAACCGATGGCGCTGCCCGAAGGCTTCAACGAACTGGTGCGCAACCTGCCCAAGCCCGCGGCGCCGCCGCGCGATACCGGCAGCAAGGGCCGCAATCCGCAGCGCCAGCGCGACGAAGCGCTCGCCGGGCGCGGCGAGGGCGGTCGCGGGGGCAACCAGCCGCGGGGCGACCGCGGTCCGCGCCGCGACGGCGCCGCCGCCGATGGCCAGCCGCAGCGCAAGCGCCGCTTCCGCCCGCGCAACAAGAGCGTCGGCGCGCACAAGGGCGCGGTGAAGCGCGTCGGTTGACGCGGTAAATTATTCTCTTTCTCCGTTTGTGCTGAGCTTGTCGAAGCACCGTTCTTTCCTTTAGCGTGGCTGAAAGAAGAACGGCCCTTCGACAGGCTCAGGGCGAACGGGGGAAGAGAATGACCGAGCAAGTCGCTACGCCCATCGACACCCGCCAGAGCGAACGCAAGGTCATCCTCGCCTCGTCGCTTGGCACCGTGTTCGAATGGTATGATTTCTACCTCTACGGCCTGCTGGCGACGGTCATTTCGGCGCAATTCTTCTCGGGCGTCAACGAAACCACCGGCTTCATCTTCGCGCTCGGCGCCTTCGCCGCGGGCTTTGCCGTAAGACCCTTTGGGGCGATCGTATTCGGGCGCATCGGCGACCTCGTCGGGCGCAAGAACACCTTTCTCGTCACCATGGGCCTGATGGGCGTGTCAACCTTCCTCGTCGGCGTGCTGCCCAGCTACGCGTCGATCGGCGTCGCCGCGCCGATCCTGCTCGTGCTGCTCCGCCTCGTCCAGGGGCTTGCGCTTGGCGGCGAATATGGCGGCGCCGCCACTTACGTTGCCGAACATGCGCCCGAGGGCAAACGCGGCCTGTTCACCAGCTTTATTCAGACGACAGCGACGCTTGGCCTGTTCGCGGCGCTCGGCGTCGTCATCGTCATCCGCTCGGTAATGGGCGAAGCGGCGTTTGCCGACTGGGGCTGGCGCATACCTTTCCTGATCTCGGTGATCCTGCTCGGCGTGTCGCTGTGGATCCGTCTCCAGCTCGAGGAAAGCCCGGTCTTCAGGCAGATGAAGGAGGAAGGGACGACGTCAAAGGCGCCGCTGACCGAAGCGTTCGGGCGCTGGGCGAACCTCAAATGGGTGCTCGTCGCGCTGTTTGGGGCGGTCGCGGGGCAGGCGGTCGTCTGGTACTCGGGCCAATTCTACGCGCTCTTCTTCCTCGAAAAGACGCTGAAGGTTGATGGCGCAACCGCGAACATCCTGATCGCCATCGCGCTCGCGCTCGGCACCCCTTTCTTCATCTTCTTCGGCTGGCTCAGCGACAAGGTCGGGCGCAAGCCGATCATCCTCGCGGGCTGCGCGCTCGCGGCGCTCACTTACTTTCCCGCGTTCCAGATGCTGACCAGCGCCGCCAACCCCGCGATGGCGAAGGCGCAGCAGAATGCCGCGGTGATCATGGCCGCCGATCCCGGCGCCTGCTCGTTCCAGTTCGACCCGATCGGGCGCAACAAGTTCGAGGGCAGCGGCTGCGACATCATCAAGTCGACGCTGGCGAAGGCGGGCGCGACCTACACGGCGTTCACGCGCGAACGCATGACGGGCGATCCCGCGCGCGTCCGCATCGGCTCGCGCGTCCTCGCTGCGCCCGACCCGTGGCGCCTTGCCGAAGAGGATCGCGCGGGAGCGATCGCGGCCTTCCGCTCGGACCTCGAACGGGCGCTGGCGGACGCGGGCTACCCGGCCAAGGCCGACTCGGCGGCCATCAACAAGCCGCTCGTTGTCGCGATCCTCTTCTATCTCGTCCTGCTCGTGACGATGGTTTACGGCCCGATCGCCGCGCTGCTGGTCGAGCTCTTCCCCAGCCGCATTCGCTACACCGCGATGTCGCTGCCCTATCATATCGGCAATGGCTGGTTCGGCGGCTTCCTGCCGACAACGGCGTTCGCGATGGTCGCCGCGACGGGCAATATCTATTACGGCCTGTGGTATCCGGTCGTCGTCGCCGCGCTGACCGTCGTCATCGGGCTGTTGTTCCTGCCCGAAACCTTTCGCCGTCCGATCCACGAATAGCGTGCATTGACGCGGCGCGTCGGCGCGCTAGGTTCGCCCGGCCTTGAGGGGGGCGTGACACGATGATCGACGACGACGAATTTGACCCGCCGCCGCCGCGGCGCCCGTTGTTCCGGCGCAAGCGGGTGCTCATCCCGCTTGGCCTGCTCGTCGCGATTCTCGCGCTCTTCTTCGCGCTGCGCACCTCCGATACCGACCGCGACGCGATGATCGCCAAATATGGCGGGCCGAACGCGACCTTTGCCGCGGGGCCCGCCGGCCAGCGCATCCATTACCGCGACCAGGGCAAACGCGACGGACCCGCGATCATCCTGCTCCACGGCTCGAACAGCAGCCTGCACACTTGGGAACCGCTGGTGCGGCGGCTGGGCGGGGACTATCGCATCGTCACGCTCGACCTGCCCGGGCATGGATTGACCGGCGGAACGCCCGACAAGGACTATGGCGCCGACGGCATGGCGGCGGCGGTCGATGTCGTCGCGGCCAAGCTGGGACTCGATCGCTTCATTCTCGGCGGCAATTCGATGGGCGGCTGGGTGTCGTGGCGTTATGCGCTGGCGCAACCGGAACGAGTCGATGCGTTGCTGCTGCTCGACGCCGCGGGGATGCCGCTGCGCAAGGGCGAAAAGGCGCCCGAATCCAATATCGGCTTTCGCATTCTCAAATATCCCGCCGGACGCTGGCTCGCGACGCAAATCACGCCGCGCACGCTGGTCGAACAGTCGCTGCGCGGTTCGGTCGCGAAGCGGGCGATCGTCGATGAAGCGATGATCGACCGCTATTGGGAACTGCTGCGCTTTCCGGGCAATCGCGAGGCGACGGTGCTGCGCGCGAGGCTGGACCGCGAGCCTGCGATGGCGGCGCAGGTCGGGCAGATCAAGGCGCCGACATTGATCCTGTTCGGTGACAAGGACCGCTTGATCAACCCCAGCGCCGCGCAGACGTTTCATGAACGGATCGCGGGGTCGGAAGTCGTCCTGCTCAAGGACATCGGTCATTTGCCGATGGATGAAGATCCCGACGCGACCGCGGCGGCGATCGCCGACTTCCTTAAGCGGCGGCTTGCCGCTCCGCCGCCGGCTGCTCCAGAAACGCGCTGATCCGCGCCGCGATGGCGGCGGCGTGGGTAAAGGGGAACAGGTGCGATCCCGGCACCACTTCCAGCGCCGCGCCGTCGATCAGGCTGGCGAGCATCTGGCCGTAACAGGCGGGCACGACGCTGTCGCGTTCGCCGGTCAGGACGAGCGTCGGCACCGTCTTCAGCCCCGGCAAAAAAGCCGCGCTATTCCACCCCGCCATGGCGGCGGTCTGATACGCGATGCCGAGCGGCGTCGCGGTCTGGATTTTCAACCCGCTCGCCAGCATGTCGTCGTCGAACATCGCGGTCCAGCCGATACCCGGGGCGCCCATCACCGGCGTCGTCGCCATCAATACCAGGCGGCGAACGCGCCCCGGGAACTGGATCGCGATCTGCTGCGCCAGCGCGCCGCCCCAGCTGAACCCGGCGATATCGAGCTTTTTGTGACCCAGCCGCTCGGCGATTTCCATCACCACCGCGGCGATCGTCGATGCGCCATAGGGCAACAGCGCGTCGGGCGAGCCGCCGACCCCGGGCATGTCGAGCGTCCACACCTCGCGCCCGTGCATCTGCGCCAGCAGCGGCGCAGCGGCGGCGATGTCCGCGCCGATACCGTTCAGGAACAACAGCGGCGTGCCGCCGGCATCGGCCCGCCAGCGCGCCACGCGCAGCGTCAGGCCATAGACATGTTCGGTGCTGATGGCCGGGCGGCCGCTGATCCTGCTCATGGCAGCGGGCTTGGCATATCCCGATGACATCCGAAAGGCCGCAGGCGCTTATTCGGCCTGTTTTGCCTTTGCCGCCGCCTGTTCATAGCGCAGGCAGTCGAAAATCTTTGCGCCCGCCAGGAACACCGCGCCGCTGCACGCGACCAGCAACAGCTGGCCGCCGATGCCCGGATATTCATGGAGATAGGCGCTGCCGCGCGCCATGGCGCCCACTGCCAGCGCATAGATGATCAGGCACGCTTCAAAGCGGGTCTTGATGACGAACAGGCGTCCGATTTTTTTCAACATCGCAGTTTACCCAGCAAGAGCCATGCCACTGGCGCAAATGCGGGATTTGTCGCCGCGGGCTTATGGTAAACTGTAAGTTAATCCGACAGCGGAGGGAAGAGCGGACGTGGCGACGAGCGTCGACTATTGGGGCGTCGACTATCGGGGTGGGGGCGGGCGGAGCGGCAAAGACAAGCCCTCCCCTTCAGGGGAGGGCAGCGAGACTTGCGAACTTGTTCGTTAGTCGCAGCGGGTGGGGGCTAGCGGCCTTGCGCAAGGCCGCCGGCCCCCCCCCCCCAAAGACAATGCAGCAAGCTTGCC